>Ga0207422_1000016_pt1 | contig 918306 bp, 837 predicted proteins | sample MarCyaLeptolynsp_FD_187757 | JGI IMG/M metagenome (GOLD analysis project Ga0207422, IMG submission 187757) | Marine cyanobacterial communities from Panama - species 1 Leptolyngbya sp. (SPAdes) | ecosystem: Environmental > Aquatic > Marine > Unclassified | place: Panama: Panama City | collected... | reverse complement strand
CCGCCGTGAGAGCCCCCTGACCATAGGATGCCGAACCTGTCTTGAAGCGGCAGGTAATCTTCAATCCGGTTGCCACACTTCCGCCGGACTTTTTGCAATTCCAGCCGCCATCGCCCGAGAATTTGGGAAGCCCGCCAATTATTTTGAACCCGGGCGGCAATGTGTCGGTGAGAATGAGACGCTCATTGGGGCCGAGTGCCGCCAGATTGTTGACGACATCGAATACAAAGCTCAGGTCATCGCGGGTATCGACGATGTCGACAGAGGCTGTTTTCGTCAGCGACACGTCATGATCTATTGGCGTGCAGCTGCCGGCGTCTGCGTTGAACGTATCAAAACCGAGTCCCACATTGCGTTTTTTTGACAAGTCCTGAGGATCAACGGGACTGCCTGCATAGGCAATTGAGATACTGCGAATTGATGTGTCACACGTTGCACTCACCACCCATTCGGTTGCTTCTCCGTTTCCGTTTAGCGTTTGGGCATCACACGCCTGTCCCCCGCTATAATTGGGCCCGCAGAGCATAAACTCCCCAATGGGGTTGTCGGCGAATGTTGGATTGCTCACCGCATAGGCTTCGATGAGCCACGCTTCCGGACCGTCGGTGTCCAAAATTCTCCCAGAGGCTTGTTCAACCGACTGAGTATATTCAATGAACAATGAGGTTTCAGGTTCACCTGAGAACAGGCGATCGGGCGTTAGAAATCGGCATTGCACATGCGGTTCTGCCGCCAATGTCGTCATGTTCCTGGATGACGCATGGCCACATAATTGAGATGACCTATATGGACCCCCAAAAGCAATCGGAAGAAGGCCGTTGGGCGATCCATTGCCCACTTCCGCAATAAACGGATCATGATCGAAGACCCAACGTGCATTGCTTGTTTGGGAATTGTCGCCGGGGGTTCTGACAGAAAAAATAACACTCTGCGGATTGACGTATTGTGACCCAATTGTTTGCCCGCCGGACGTAAGGGATCCATTCGGCAAACTTTCGAAATCAATTGTCTGGCCATAGGCTGTTTGAACAAGCCCCATGACCAATCCAAAAGAGGTGGATATTGAGATTATTTTAATCGACTGACGCATGTCCCCCCAAAGATACAAGCCCGCACGACACACACAAAAATGCTATGGCGTCTTTTTTGTGGTTTCGGTGAGAGTGAGATCCATGGAACTCAACAAACATTTGCATCGCAAAAATCGCCCCAAAGACACTTGCATGATGCGATACGCAGCCCACCATCTTGGCCACAATCAGAGGTTAACAGCGCAAACTCCTGGTATGCAAATTTACCGTGCTTATGTCGCGTGATGCCATTATAAATAAGCTTCACGTGACGGATCTATATCCAGCCCTGGGATTACATATTTCCTACACACGGCAACCGACGGCGAGAATACATCAATAAAAACAACAACCCATAGACCCACCCCCGTAGGGCGAATCGAGGAGCCGGGAGTGCGGGTCTTATCCGGTGCGCGCGCTCTATCGCACGGCACTTCGGCGCGCATGTCTCTGACCGCCGACACCCCCTGGGCGTTCACTCACAATGAAGCCCGCTTTCAGGAAGAAGACGTTGCTGCTACCTTTTTTAGGCAAAAGAGGCCTAAGACGCTTTTGGTCGAAGTGGGAATGACGTATAGGGCCTCAAGAGGATTTGCTGCTCAGCAAACCAGAAATAACGATGGGGATCTTACAAAATGACTGAACGCGTTTTCGAGCCGATGACCAAAGCTGAGGTGATTACAGCACAACGCGCATGGGCGAAATACGTCACGGAGCAAGACGTGGACCGGCTGTTGGATCTCTATGACTTTGGAGAGGCGGACGAACCGCTCCTTTTCAAACCAACGTTGGCGGACGTCATTCGGCTCGATCGCGCCGGCGCCAAATCATACTTTATCGGCGGAAACCCGGACTACCCCCATGATGACGGCTTTCTCAAGCGCGGTTGGAAAAGCGTCGAGTTCCAAAGTGCTGCCGGACCAATTCTGAAAGCCGGTGGTCTCGGCTATAAAGATATGGGGCACTATACTTTCGTGGACGGCGACGGCAATGCAACACGGGCTGACTACACATTTGCCTATCACAAACTGAACGGCCGGGTTCTCATCTCTTTGCATCACTCGTCTCTCACATGGTTGCCGCCGGTTTAAAACGCAAAAGCCGGCACCGCCTGAAGCCAGCTGAAAGCAATCCGTCATGGCACAATTTCGTCGGTGCACCGATTTTCCAATTGCGCCTTATGAGCATGGCTGTGATTGCATCCGCACGTGGCTGAATTGGCGATAACCCCAGTATATATAGGCCTTTTTCACAAAGCCCAATTTGACCTCGCCTGTGAATCGTCTTAAATCCTGACGGACAATATTGACCATTCGGTTTGTGTGAACGGCGAAATCGTGTCGCCACATACCCATCACCTTAGCCCCCGCGGCTACTGTCCAAGATCAGGGACCCACGAGATGTTCGACTTGGCACTTGCGAACCTGCTGTCGCCCATCGTTTTGTCATTCGTTCTCGGCTTGAGCGCGGCATTGGCACGATCGGATCTCTCGGTGCCGGAGGCGGTGGCCAAAGGGATCTCCATCTATCTCTTATTCGCCATCGGGTTTAAGGGCGGCGTCAGTTTGTCCGAACACGGCATCGACCTCACGCTGGGCTTAAGCTTGCTCGCAGGTGTTGTTCTCTCTCTTGCCATGCCGCTTCTGGGCTTTGCGTTGTTGCGCGTGCTATCGGGCATGTCGCGGACCGACGCTGCGGCCGTTGCCGGGCATTATGGTTCCATTTCCATTGTGACGTTTGTCGCAGGAACGTCCGTGTTGGATGATGCGGGTATCGCCTCCGAAGGATACATGGTTGCCGTGGCGGCGGCGATGGAAGCGCCCGCGATCTTGTCAGCGCTTTGGCTCATTTCCCGTGGATCTGACCAGGCAGAAATGAGCTCGGATCTCTGGCGCGAAATCCTGCTGAACGGTTCGATTGTATTGCTGCTCGGATCATTTGTCATTGGCATGGCGACAGGGACAGACGGGCTGAGCAGGATTGAGTCCTTCATCGTGTCCCCTTTCCAAGGCGTGCTTTGCATATTCCTGCTGGATATGGGCTTGATCGCCGGACGCGGCCTTCGACAAGCGGGCGTGCTTGATCGCGGCGCCATCGGATTTGGACTCCTAATGCCGCTGCTGGGGGCCGGCGCCGGACTTGTGGCGGCGCTCCTCATCGGGCTTTCGACAGGAGGCACGATGCTCCTGATGACGCTGTCGGCATCGGCCTCCTATATTGCAGTGCCCGCGGCCATGCGGGTGGCGGTGCCCCAGGCCAACCCATCGATTTACCTCACACTTTCGCTGGCCGTGACCTTTCCGTTCAATCTATTGTTGGGGCTGCCGATCTACCTTACGGTGGCGCAAAGCCTGATAGGATCCTGATATGCAGACTCATGACGCCAAGCGGGTTGAGATCACGATTGAGGAAGTGATGCTGCGCCGTCTGACCGAGGCTTTGGAAACAGCGAATGTCACAGGTTGGTCGGTGCTTCCGGTGAAGGGCGGTTCGGGCCGGTCCGGCACCTGGAGCCGCGCAGGCCAGGTGAGCCGAGGCACCGGGATGGTGCAAGTGGTCTGTTTGATACGTCCTGAAAAGCTTGACGCCTTACTCGATGCGGCCTTTGCCGTGGTCGAGCGGCACATTGGTGTGGTCTGCGTTACCGATGCACAAGTTCTGCGCGCCGAACGGTTTTAGCGCGACACCGGTCACGCCGGGCCCACGCGACCAAAACTCTTAAGATCCAGTATTCGGCTCTTCCCTGGTGCAGGATCCTTTATCTCGCACCAACACCCTTCCCTAACAATCGCCGCCGGATTACTGACGCTGGGCACTCGCGACCCGTTCGCGAAAACTTTGCGTCGAATTCTCCGACGGAAAAGGTTCGTTGGGCACGGGCAGATCCAAGAATCGGCAAAGAGGCCGCCACCCGCTTCCCAATTGATAGACCAACAATCGATCCGGCGAGATCGTCTGTTTGACGCGCTCAATATGGTCCTTGAACACACCCATGGCAAAGTCCCGATCTTCAAACTTGCCTTGGAAGACACCGTTCCAAACAACTGCGTGAACCATTTTGTGCATGCGAAGAACTTTTTCCGGCAATCCCGGAGGTGGGTTCATATTGATGTCGTAGATGGTGCGCCGGACACTATCGTACCACGCACCCGCATCGCGTACGGACAGCAGAACTTTTGCATCAGGATAATGGGCAGCGATGGAGTCCCAATATTTCGCCGACGGCCAATCCACGGCGGCACCGTAGCCTTGGAACATGTCGTCCCAATCGGGCTCATCTCCACGTTCAACCGCCAACCAAAGATCCGGATGATCGGTGTGAACCAAGTTCTCACCCATATGATAACAAGGCTCACCGAGTAATGTGGTGAGAGCAACTTGCAAAGAGCTTGTCCCGGTTCGTCCAAAACCGGCGCCGATCACTTTCAGAGTCATTCAGATATCCAAAAAACCATAAAACACCCTAATACCATTAGGAAACACAATTAGGCAGGGCCTGGCAAGCGAAATTTGATGCTCTCCTAGCAATACGAATGCCGTTCTTGAGCAACCCGGTGTCACAATTTTGATGCCTGAATCAACAACTGAGAGCCACCGCAAAATCTGAGTTGCGGCCTACCGCACGCTAAGGCAAAGAGTCACGTAGGGTGTAGAAAATCTCAAAGGTTTCCATGCGCGGCTCACCCTCGACTTGATAAACTTTTGCAATCGTCTCCCGAAGATTGGATTTCCGGAACGCCTCCAACGCGTTGTCCCTCTCCCACAGATAGACGCCGACATAGTCCCCACTGACGGGATCGCGGGAATAGTATTTCTGGATCAGACCATCGGTCGACCGAAACGCATCCGCTCGGTTATGAATGAGGGAAACAACCTCGTCATAGGGTAAGGGCGATTTGAACTTCACCACCAATATATATTCTGGATGACTCACTCTATTTCTCCTCTCCAATCCCATTACTCATTCAGAGATGAAAGACGATCCGGTACAAACCTGAGTCAAAATTCTTTCCCCGCATCGAACCCACCGTCAATCGGCAAGATTGATCCCGTGATAAATCCCGCATCCTCCGACGACAGAAATGCAATCGCCGCTGCCGGGTCGCTCGGATAGCCGTGGCCGGGGCCAAAAGGATGATTGCGCCGGACGCGCTCCATCATCGCTTCATCATCAAAGTAGGCCTCCGTCATATTGGTACGGATCACACCGGGCGCAACCGCATTCACTCTTATGCCGTGGCTGGCAAACTCGATCGCCATTTGCCGCGTGAGTCCCACAACAGCATGCTTTGAGGTGACGTAAGCCGCGCGCTTCTGCAAACCAAAACGGCCGGCTGTGGACGAGATGTTCACGATGGCCGCCTCGCGCTGCGTATCAATCGCGGCACGTGCAAACCGTTGGCTAACAAGAAAGACACCGGTTAAATTGACATCCAAGACGTCGCGCCAGGTCTCAAGAGGCATATCCACCGTCGGAACAATCTCGCGGATGCCGGCACAATTGACCAACACATCGATATGCTCCACCTGATCAAGAATTGCATCAAAACATGTGTTGACGGAGTCCTGATCGGTCACATCCAGCACCAAAGACTTTATGAATCCGCTGTGAGATCGAGAATAGGGCTCTTTTTCAGCAATGGGATGGGTTTCAAGATCCGTTGCAAACACATTCGCGCCGAGACGAGACAACAACTCCGCCGTTTCAGATCCGATACCGCCGGCTGCGCCGGTGATAAGAACAGTCTTTTGCGAAAAATCGAGCATATAGCACACAAGTTTTTAAAGGGGGCGGCCGTTCAAGTGCCGTATGGAGGCTAGGTCCTTTGGAAAAACTTCGTGACCTTGGCATTAAAAAGCTCTGGTTTTTCGAACGGGACCCAATGCCCACAATTGGGGAGGATGTTGAGTTCCGCATTTCGAATGTTGCGCGCAACAAGCAAAGCCGTGTCCAGCGTGTTCATTTGATCTTCACGCCCCATGAGAATAAGCGTCTCGCATCCCAGAGACGGCAAATCCTCGACAATCTGAAAGTTCGCCACGAGATTGGGATTCTTGAGCTCTTCAACGTGATAAGGCAGAACGCGTTCCGCCTCCGCCAACCTGTAATCGACCATCTCATCGGTAATAAGACTCTGATTGAGAACCGTTACGCGCATGAAGTCCTGTATGTTCTGGCGATTGGGCTCAAAATGGGTGCCGAATGCCAACATCACCGCCGGCGTCGGCATCGGCGTAAACAAAGGTGCCCCAGCACCCGACGTGCTGACGATGACCAACCGATCTGTTTTGGACGGATACATCGCGGCAAATTTGATGGCGGCCGCACCGCCATGCGCAGCGCCAATAATGTGCGCTTTTTCAAGACTCAATGTGTCGAGCAGCTCATTGACGATGTTCGCAAGAAAAATATGGCGTGGTTCATCAACGTGAATGCCTTCGGTCAATCCCCATCCGGGCACATCAAGCGCCAAAACCCGAAAGCTCTCGCTTAAAGCGTCGATGTTTTTCATCCAATGGAAGCGGCCGTTGTTGCCTCCGCCGCTATCATGAAGCAGAACAACCGGGGCGCCTTCGCCTTGATCGACCAAGTGCAGATTGGCCTTCGAAAGCTGAACAAATGTGTCTTCTGGAAAGTCCATCGGATAATTGCCCTTTCTCAACAATCAAATGGGTCTTTTGATGATTTCAAGCGCGGGACGGATCGGCCTAGCCAGCCTCTTTCATATCGAACGCGGCGCGATAGGGCGTATCGTTCCAGCCCGGATAACGGGTTTTCATACTTTTCAGCGTTTGCTCGCTCCAATAGGCATGGCCCGGCAGAGGTACGCCGATCGCTTGAAGCTGCTCCGGAGACGCGATGGAGAAATATCGTTGCCAACCCGCTACATTCGTCAGTCCTGTCACAGCATCGACGCCGTTGCGAATGGCGGGAAAGTCCGCACGTCTCCAAGATGAAAAGATGACATAGCGATGGGAGTCCGGTTTTTTGATCGCCGTTCCTCGATGAATCACACTGCTATACATAAAGACCGAGCCCGCGCCGCCGATCGCCGAAACGGATTTGGCATTCAGCAGAGCCTGTTCTTCATCGGTCGGAAATGGGCTTGCCCGATCCACGTCAACCGGCACGGACAGCGGAACAAAACTTGTTGCGCCGTTGTCTTCAGAGACGTCGGAGACATAAATGATGAAAACGACCGTCTTGAATTGGGCTTTTTCGCTCGGCACCAAAAGGGTTTCGGCGGGAAAATCCAAATGAAACGGTTGGTCATAATCCGGCTTGTCGCCGCTGAACTTTGCCCAAGTATGATGTGACGTGAGCGCCACATCGCCGCCCAAAGCCCGGCGCGCCAAATCGATCAAGTCCGGATGAACACCAATCAAATTGATTGCATCCGACGCCTCGGCGGAGGGCAAATTCACAACATTGCGATATTGGTCATTGTGAATTTGGCCGATTTCTCTCTCGATATTCGCCGGCGTATTGCTGCTGTCTGTGGATAGGGATTTTGGATGTAAGCGCAGAAAGTCGTGTTGGACAGGCGCCATTTCTTCTGCGGTGAAGAAGTTTTCGAGCACAACTCCACCTTCGCTGTTCCATGCGTCAACCTTGTCGTCTCCAGCACGACTCACGCTCGCACCTACCGCCTTCGCCATTGCGCCCAAATCCTCCAAACACAGTGTGTTTCATACAATTTTCCAAACTATATTTGATTGGGCACCATTGATAAAATCGAATATATTGATGTTTTACTATTGATTTCATTGATGGGGAAAAAGCATGCGCCTGGGGCGTGTCGACCTGAATTTATTTGTCGTCTTTGATGCGCTTTATCGCGAACGCAGTGTCACCAAAGCCGCTTCATCGCTCAATCTGACACAATCGGCGATCAGCAGTGCCCTCGGGCGATTGCGCCAGACATTTGATGACCCCTTATTCGTGCGCACGCTGGAGGGCATGTCACCTACGCCGTTGGCCGACAAGGTGGTTGGTGATGTCCGCAAAGGATTGTTGCTGCTTGGCAATACGGTGGGCGCGAATACCAGATTCGATCCAGCCGCCTCGGAAAAGACGTTTCGCCTGGGCATGAATGCCGCGGCGGAATCCATGCTGCTACCGAAGGTCTACAAACGGATTCAAAAACTCTCGCCCAGCCTCCAGTTGGAAGCATCCTACGGAAGCCGGGAAAGAGCGACGGAGGACCTCAAATCAGGCCTGATTGATTTGCTCATCGACACGCCGGCCGTGGGCTCAAGAGATCTTTATCAAGAGACGATTCTTGAAACGGGATATGTCATAGGGATGCGCAAGACGCATCCGCTCGCCAAGAAGAAATTAAATCTGAAAGAGTATCTGAGCGCAGAACATATTCACGTTTGGACAGGCAAGGAGGGGCCGGGCTTGGTCGATTTTGCATTACGGGATTTGGGACACAAAAGAAACGTTGTCATCAAAGCGCAAAACTCTCTCGTTGCCGCAAGAATTACCGGCATGACAAACCTGCTCTGGTCTGCGCCTCTGTCTTTGATCGATGGCCTTCCGTTACACTTCACAGACCTTCCGTTTAAAACAGAGTCGTTGAAGTGGAATATGTATTGGAGGCGCGTTGCAAATGGGGACCTGGCGAATATCTGGCTGAGAGAACGGGTCCGAGTGGTTGCAGCCGAGATTGTCAGTGAAGAAGCTTGAGCTCACCTTTGCCTTTGCACTCAAAAGGCATTCAGGAACATGTCTACTGACAGTGTAAAGCCCCATTGTTATGGGCCAGATTCATATAGAGTTTTGGTCAGCCCATCCATTTCGCAACCCGTTACCAAAGTATGGGCCTTTATTGACTAATTTTAAATCAGCATAACCTTTAGCGCTTAAGCCTACTACCGTTGTTCCCAGGGCTGTTTTTTTAATAAAATCTCTTCGGGATTTATTGTAATTATTCATCAGGAGTGCTCCGATATTTTGGTTAATTCAGTGCACAAAAAAGTTGCATGTAAAAGTATGAATTTAATGCCAATCAAATTTTAAGGCTGGTATCAATTTGTCATTAGTCACTTCATGTTTCTAGAATAACCCGGATTTATTTTTGCATCGGGTGCGAAAATATTTTTGGGCCTAGATTTTCATGTTTCTTAGACCATTACTGTAAGCCGTGGGCTTGGGATTTAGTAATTCGATCAATGTATCCTTGATTGTAAATGCACAGAAGAAATTTCCACGCGGATTGTAGTGTCCCACAAAGAATTTTTTTAGGTAGTCGCTGAAGCTGCCCTTATAGTTTTTATCGTGATCCTTGGTGTGGGCCTCCAGTAAATCAACGACCGGGTTGTTGCGTGATTTAAGAAAATCGACAAATACTTGATCCCTACGGTGACCTTCCTTAGCCGCAGCTATACGGTCTGCCGGGTAGGAAAGGATGTAAAGCAGCTTCTTGTTGTTCGCCTCGGCGTAGGCATCAATTTTTTCTACCAAACGCATGGTAGAAAAATAAGCTGCCTCCTCGTGCAGTGCTGTGGCCGTAGCTTCAAGATTGTCATAGTTATCCGCACGGGTACGAATGCCATGGGTTGTGGCCAGTTTCAAAAGCTTCTTAAAGTCTTCCCTGGTATTCCTGCTTTTCGAATTTATGTGCGCCAACTCAATGTTTAGGGCAAAATCATCCTTGAATCGTTCCCAAACCCAATCGAAATCACAAAGCTTTTGAAGGCTCGCTTCCGTTGGGCAGGGATTAGGCATCTCCTTGAAAAGGCCAGTGGATGGATTGACCACGAGATGGGGTAGTGGTGGCTCGATAAAATACTTGTGTTTATTAACTCGTATATTTTGCCAGGAATCAAGGTTTCGGAAATGATCGTCGTCATAAATATTGAAAATGATCACCTCAGCCGGAGTACGTTGTTCCTCTTTCAACATGCGCAAGTAAGCTTGGTAGACCGACCACCCTCCAATGCCAAAGTTGCGAACCGGTTCGTGCAGGTGAGCGGCCAATACTTCTTGCCAGGTTTCCCCGTCGCTTACCTGATGGCATTGGGTGAAACTGTCCCCGTAGGTGTTTATCCGGCACGGCTTATCAGCGTAGTTTACGCGAATGCGGGGACCATCGTTGGGTTCATAGCGATAGTGGGAAATGGAGTCATCCACCCCGTCGTTGAAATAGGCATCAGGCAGTAACCAGCCAAACTCGGAACTGTAGCGAGCGAAAGAAAAAGTCTCACCAGCTAACCAGGAGTCAACTTCTTCTTGCGTGTATAAAATCGAACGCAGGTATGCTTCGGCAGTTATTTTCTTTTGTGCCTGCGCCTCTAATCCAGCTGTTTTCTTAATAAAATTTCTTCGGGATTTATTGTAAATATTCATCAGGAGTGATCCGGTATTTTGGTTAATTCGGTTTAAATATAATTGACGGTAGTATAAAGCCCCAGGCACGGGTGTTATTTGCACTACAATGTGTCGCTCAAAAACGCCTTCACCATGCGGTTAAACTCATCTGCTTTCTCGAACGGAACCCAGTTGCCGCAATTTGGAAAAATGTGAAGCTGGGCATCCGCGATATAATGCAAGTAACGCAAGCCGGCGTCGATCGTGCCCATGCGGTCTTCCCGTCCCCACAAGACAAGGGTTTTGGCTTGTATTTTTTCGATCTCCTCGAACGGTGGCGGTGACGGGATATAGAACTCAAAGGGTATCTTACGCGTCGCGTCCACATGTTCGGGATGGGCTTGCATATTCTCAAAGCACTCAGCCACCATTTCCTCGGTAATCAATGCAGGATTACTCACCAAGAATTGGAGAGCGGCTTTGAGACCATCAATACTTGGCTCGAATGCACTTTTCATGGAGGACATGGCGCCCTCCGTCGGCCCAGGATAGAAAAGGGGTTTGCCCAATCCGGCGCCGGCAACAACCAGCCTGTCAACACGATCCGGAAAGGACGTGGCCAATTGGGTGGCCATACCGCCGCCGGGCCCGCCGCCAACAAGATGGGCGCGCTCAATATCCAAGAGCTTCAAAAACGTGTCGAGCAACTCCGCCATAAACTGAAATCGCGGTTTGTCAAAAACAACAGCACCTGACTCGCCGGCATTGGGCAGATCCAATGCGATGACCCGAAACTTTTCCGACAAGGGACCGATATTTTTGCTCCAGTGGAACCTGCCGCTATTGCCGCCGTGGAGATCATGCAACAAAACGATAGGGTCGCCAGATCCCGCCTCGGTGTAGTGCAAACGCAACCCGTCGACGTCTACAAATTCACTTCTAAATGTTTCTGCCACGGCTATTTTCCTGCCTTTAAGAACGTTTTCGAAGACAACGGATCGCCCGAAGATCGATCGCATTCTCATTAGTACACGAAAATGAAAACGTTTAAATAAAAATTTGCACAATAAGTGCGCCTGCGCTATTTTCTGCATTGAGAGGGCCGGAAAAGAGGCCCTTTGACGACGTTTGTAATACTTGACCGCCCTCGGCACGCAGATGCCTCGGGGCCATTGCTGGAAGGCAGACCGATGCAAAACGGATCACCCCCATGGGGGCTCAAATCTTCAGAGACAGTCGATCGGCGGCTCATGATCGATCCGGCCATTTTTGACGACGAGAAAGAGAAGATTTTCAAAACGAAGTGGCTTGCAGTCGGCCATACAAGCGAGATCACTGAACCGGGCGACTATCTCACCGCAACAATTGCGGACCAGCCGATTATTGTTATTCGAAATCGCGCAGGCGAGCTGCGCGCCTTTTACAATACCTGCCGGCATCGGGGCGCAGTCTTGGCACCAAAACGCAAGGGCAATTGTGGCAACCATTTGCAGTGTATTTATCACGCCTGGACCTATGACCTTGACGGGGCCTTGGTCGATGTTCCGTCCGAGAAGGCTTATGGTGACCGGTTTGAGAAGAGTAGCAGAGGTCTTGCACCGGTTCGCGTAGACACTTGCGGCGGCGCCATCTTCGTTTGTCTGAATGAGGATACGGAATCCTTAAGCGAATTTCTTGGTGATGCTGTTCCCTATATTGAAGAAATTCTGGGCGACAAAGAAGCACTCGGCCGTGTCCGGTGGAACATTGACGCCAATTGGAAAATCTGGCGAGAGAATTTTACGGACGGCTATCATATTCTCTACGCGCATAGAGCCCTCGGCTATTTGGTGAACAAGTATGACGCCACCATTAAGTCATTTCCCAACGGCCACAGCGTTCTAGAGCATCATCAATCCGCAGAAGAATTCAATCCAGGCCGGTTTGCTGCGGCCATCCAAAAAGCGACCGGCTTACCAAGTGATGTCGGTGAAGTCTTCAGCGCGTTTCCTGTGGCTCCGGATCCAGTCGACTTTACGGCCACCGCTTACATTGTCGGGATCTTTCCGAATCTTGTCATCATGGCGACACCGGCCAATTCCGAAATCTCCATGCAAATCGGCCATATTGATGCCGTCGACCAAACACGGATTGAAGAGGTTGGGCTGTGCAGTTCAGCAGATTCCAAGGAGATGCGGGAGTTTCGACGCCGCTATGGCATGGCGTGGCATACACCGCTTGGAAAGGCCGAAGGCGACGATATCGAAGCCTGGGCCAGATGCCACGAAGGCATGAAATCCCACGAACAAGTGCCTTTCTCGGACATCAGCCGCGATCCGGATTCGACAGAGACGGGCATAGGGACTGGAGAAAACGCCATGCGTGGTTTTTATGAAATGTACCGGAACACCATGCAACTTGATGCCAAGGGCTAAACTGTACACCCGCTGATGCCATCATTTGGGTTCAAATACACGCATCTATCACAATGAGATTGAAATGAATCAAGTGAACGGACAAATCCCCTTCGATGACACAAGAGCCCTGCAAAGTGCTGTCTATGAACATGCAAGGCTTCTAGACAAGCAACTATTTGTCGAATGGATCGACTTGTTTACGGAAGATGGCATCTATTCCCTGATCACCTTCGAGAATGAAAAAAACGAAGGGCCCTATATTATATACGATAGCGGGAAAGCCGCGCTGAAACATCGAGCAGCGTGGCTGTTGGATATTTTCCACGTCGATCGCGCCAAAGCTTTGCACCAAATCACCAATGTGGACGTGATCGAATATGCGGAAAATGAGGCACAGGTGCACAGCTACTTTTCCATGTATCGCACTGTCGACAATGGCATTCCACGATTGGAAGCGACAGGCACCTATCAAGATCACCTGGAGAGGCAAGGTGGGGTTTGGAAATTCAAAGAACGCAGAGCGGTCATCGATAATGGCATCTTGCCTGCTGGGTTTACCGATTTGGTTTGAAGATAAAAGCATCACTGCAAAGGTCGTATAGATCGAGAGGAAGAAGCAAATGAAGACAACTATTCTGTGTCTTGTCGGTGCACTTGCCTTAATTAACACGGGCGCGATGGCGGACATGATCGAAATTTGCAGAGCAGAAGCCGAGTCGGGCACGGAAAGCGAATTGCCGACAAATAGAGCTGATTTCTTGAAGTTCTGCGATTGTATGGAAGAGAAAGCCGCCGCCAATCCTGCTCTCAACGAGGAATATATGACAAAGCTTGTCGGTCTTGGAAATGAAGAACGCAAAGCAGCCAGATCACCTGAATTTGCCGAGGCAAACAACGCTTGCATGAGTTGGGAATTTTAGCGGCTCAAGCACTTGTCGGAAGATGTGCGGAGAGCTTTCGAAATGCGATCTCACACCATATTCGGCTGGTATCACGTAAAAGTCCTGGGTCTTTCGCTGCCAGCGCCGCGCTTTAAACCGGTCAGATATCTCCTCATATTCATCATGCTCCTGCCGCCCATCGGAGCGGTGACGAGTCCCTTGGCCATGGCCTATATGGCCAATGAAATTCCATGGGCGCGCAAGCGCAAACGGCGCGCGGAAATACGGGCGGCCCATTTCCTTCTGAAGTTTCAACCGCGCAAACGGGAAGAACGGGAAGCAAGACGGCTTGCGCGATGCGACAAGATGTAAACTTGGTCAGTATGCGGTTTGACCACCATCGACGATGTAATTCTGACCGGTGACATAGGATGCCGCATCAGACAACAACCAAACAACCAAAGACGCAATTTCAGCAGGTTGCGCGAAGCGATTCATCGGCACCCTGGACAGCATGTAGCTCTTCAGCTCATCATTACCGTCCACCGACCGCCGGATGGGATCTGTCTCCGTGATCCCGGGACCAACCGCGTTGACACGGACACCCCGTTGGGAAAAATCCAGCGCCGTCGCTTTGGTCAATCCGGCTATTGCGTGTTTAGAAGCGACATAAGCGGGCATCACCCAATTGCCAAAATCACCGAATGTCGATGACATATTGACAATCGAACCCCCACCACTTTCCAGCATGACGGGGATCTCAGCGCGCAGACAGTAAAAGATGCTGTTCAAGTTCGTATCCAGGACCGAGTTCCATTCATGGTCGCTATACTCGGTAATGGGCTTGGGCGGACCGCCGATGCCCGCATTGTTGAACGCGCAATCCAGACGGCCATATGCGTCCTTCGCCATTTGTACGGCCGACCGAACAGACCTATCGGAGGTCACGTCGGCTTCGAGAAAGGTCACAGCCGTCCCGGACCTTCTGAGGTCTGCCGAAACGTCTTGACCCGAGTTTGAGTCAATATCGCACAAAATCAATTTCGCTCCGGCGGCAGCACAAGCCTTTGCGGTCGCTTCACCGATGCCGTGAGACGCGCCGGTGATCAATATGACCTTGTCTTCTAGACTTTGCGGCGCAGTGGTTTCATTCATTGCCAAATCCGTGTTCACGCTGCTGAGAAAGGACTAAAGATCTGAGGTCGTTATTGCACTGCCATCGTCGGACGGTATAACGAGGTTGACGAACACCAAGTCGTCATCGCCTGTATTTTCCAAGGCATGAGGGATGCCCGGCGGTGTGGTCAGCATGTCCCCCGGCCCCATGGGCATTCTCTCATCGCCATATTGAACATGGCCGCGCCCGCGCACCACCAGCCAGCATTCAGACTTGCCCGCATGAACATGCAATCCGCACGAGTCATTCGGCGCAATTTTGTAACAACTCAGCAACCCTTGGGTCACATCCGGGTTCAAAACATTGAGATTGATCCTTTGCGCCCCACCGTGGAGCACCGTACCGTCCGTAACAAGATCTTCAGACATGGACCTACAACCCAAAAACATCTTTCCTAATGATATTAGGTTAGTGGGTCCTGTCTGACCGGTCAATCCAATATTTTTCTAAGGTCATGTTGCCGGCGACTTGCTGCGACAAATGAGAACTTCATGACACAAAGGGCCGGCGATGGAGGAATGACGAGTCAACCTCGGTGATCGATCTGACACCCATCAGGGCCATATCGCGGCGGATACCTTCCTGAATAAGAGTAAGCGCGCGATCAACCCCCGCCTCACCTGCAGCTGCCAGGCCATAGAGATAGGGACGTGCGAAACTGACAGCATTTGCGCCCAGTGCAATCGCCTTTAAGACGTCCGTTCCTCGTCTTACGCCACCGTCCAAAATAATTTCAGCACGTCCGGACACAGAGTCGACAATAGACGGCAAGGCATCCAATGGCGCGATGGATGTCCCGAGCTGCCGGCCGCCGTGATTTGATACGACGATTGCATCAAAGCCAATTTCCATTGCTCTGACAGCATCGTCAGCCCGCACCACACCTTTCAACAGAGACTTCCCACCCCATTCATTCAAAAGCCACTCTGCATCTTTCCATGTGAACCCGGCATGGAGCTGCTCGGCGACAAACTCATTCAGACTGACGGCAGGTGTGTCTGCATCCAAGTTTGCATAGCGAATGGGGGCCTTGGTCACGTAATCCCATGTCCAAGCCGGTCTTTTGAACGCCTCCCATGCTTGTCTGGGGCCGGTTTTGGGCGGGATGGTAAAGCCATTTCGAAAATCCCGCTCCCGATAACCGGTGATCGGAAAATCAACAGTCAAAATCATCGCCGTGTATCCGGCGGCACGCGCACGATCAAGCATCTCTTTCACAAGAGCGCGATCTTTCCATACATAAAGCTGAAACCACTTAGGTCCGTTCGACGCCTTCGCGATATCTTCGATGGAGACAGATGATAGCGTGGACAAGGCATAGACTGTCCCCACCGTTGCAGCTCCGCGTGCTACAGCCCACTCACCTTCTGTATGAAACAACCTGTTGCCTGCCGCAGGTGACAAGACGAAGGGGACATCGATTTTTTGGCCCAAAATATTTGTCGACGTATCAATGTCGTCAACACCCACGAGAACTTTGTGCTTCAGGTCATATTTTAGGAAGGCGTCGCTATTCTGGCGCAGTGCTATTTCATCATCAGCACCACCATCTATATAGTCAAAGACCATCTTATGCGCTCGCCCTTTTGCAAGGGCACGCATATCCTCTATATTGAGGCAACGATTGAGTGCAGCTTTACGCATATGGATCAATCAAACCGCTGAAACGCCAGTCGGAATTGTCAGAGTATATCGATATAGCACAATCAAAAATGTGCCAGCACATCAAGTTAGCGACGGAACACGATGTGTCATATATTGTGCATTGTTCAGCGCCTGATTCTGGGGAGCCCACTTCATCGCCAGATTTCGCAAGCCCGCCACGACGCGATTGCTCTTCTGCACAGAATTCCCAATTGTGCGAGACGCCAACGTGATTTTCGCAGAACGCTCAAATCGTTGATTTTCATAATGCGAAAATGCCTGCTCAAGACTGGCATTATCAGCCAAAGTCCGCGCGAGAACGACGGCATCCTCAATCGCCATGCACCCCCCTTGACCGAGATTTGGCGTGGTCGCGTGTGCCGCATCACCTAGCAAGGCGACCCGGCCCCGATACCAATTGGGCGCCGGCTCTAATTCATAGATCCCATTTGCCAGGATGTTTTCTTGACGTGTGGCATCAATCACTTCCGGGACGGGACTGCCGTAATCCCGAAATTCCTGGCGAATAAAGCCCTTGTCGATTTGGTGCGAGGCGATTTCATCCTCAGGTATATTGTACGTTCCAAACCAATAAACGTTGTTGTCCGGCAAACTGCACATACCAAACTGATTCTGCGACCCAATCGACAGGAAGTCGACCTGACCCTTGTATACTGGATGATCAAAATGCAGCAAAGCGCGCCACGCAAGATATCCGCAATAGAGCGGTTTCCTCTCAGGTTGATCGGGGAACAATTTTTGACGGACCAAAGATTTGATGCCGTCAGCCGCAATCATAATGTCGCCTTTGACCTCATTACCATTGGAAAACTTGGCGACAACACCGTCATCAGATTCTGAAAAGTCAATAAGCTCGTGATTGACCCGCGTCTCCTCCGGATCTACACCGGTCATCAGCGCTGAAATTAGATCGTGCCGGCGAATGCCATAGCATTTATTTCCCAATTGCTGATCAAGTTGAGCATAGTCTGATTCGATCAGCTTTCTTATTTTCGTATCCACAATGGGGTATGTCTCGACGGCTTTACCGCGTCGGTCGACTTCGTCGATGACACCCAATTCGCTCAAGGCATTGGTCGCGTTGTACCAAACATGCAATGCGGCACCGACCTCGCTGATTTCCGGCGCACGTTCAAACACCGTAACCCGCCAGCCAATTTTCTTGAGCGCACATGCCGCAGAGAGACCACCGATTCCACCACCGATAATCAAAGCATGTTTTGCATCGTCCTGAGTCACAATGACACTCCTTTGTACATATGATGTCTCAAAATTCAGATATTCTCAAAAGCCGCATTCAGCGACAAAACTTCAGAACCAACTCATTGAAGAGTTGAGACTTCTCCATATTCGGCAAATGCCCCATATCATCGACAATCTCGATCCGGGCGTTCGGAATCAGATCAAAGAACGGGCGTGCCTGCTTGAGAGGTGACAATGTATCCTTTGCCCCATGAATGATCAGAACCGGTTGTTCGATTGACGAGAGGCGATCCCGTAAATCCATCTCGGGCACCAAACGATTGAATTTGGAAAACCTATTCACAACGAAAAAGGGGTGCTTTCGCTTCTCCAGCATGACAGCTTGGTAGAAATAGGAAACAAATTCTTCACTAACAGATTCGCCCGGCGGGTCCATGATGGAAGTCATCAGCCAAGCCATAACCTTCGGACTGGGACGCAGCGCGGTGCTGGTGATGAACTTCACAAGCGGACCGAGGGAGGCAGCTTTATATTGGACCGGCACATGATTGTTAAATCCAAGCGACCCGGACACAACAATCTGCCGTATATCGATACGATTCTCTAAAGCCACACTCAGCGCGAGCCATCCACCAAAGGAATGCGCGACGAGCGATACATCCTGCAATTTCAATGTCTCAACAAAGCGCGCTAGGACATCGACATAATCCGCTTTCAGATCCAATTTATGAATTGGCTTCCAGGTCGAGCCGCCGGCGCATGGCATATCGACGGCATAAACCGTAAAATGAGAAGCGAAGGTTTTGATATTCTTGTACCACTGGCCCCAACCCACATTCAGACCGTGTAACAGGATAAGCGGCGGTCCACTTCCGGCCTGAGCAAAGTTAATCGTGAAAGACCCAACTTGAACTTGACGAATGTCCAAATTCGCATCGATCGATTCAACAAGGCGATTTTCCGCGGCGCGGAACGCGGCGAACCGGTCGCCACTAGACATACTAGCTGTTGCGGAACGCTGTCCTGAAGAGGAGATCTGACTGTCTTTCAAATTCATGATGTTACAGCCGAAAGATCCGCTTGGCATTTCCACCCAAAATCGCCGCACGCTGATCGTCATCAAGATGTGTCAGCGCGTCAAGAGTTGATCTTGGTGACGGATCTCCCATGTCATAAGGATAGTCGGTTCCGATCATGACCTGATCAGCGCCCAGAAAATCAATTGTCATGGAAAGGCTCTCACTCGAGTGGGCGATCGAATCTGCATAAAATTGCTTGAGGTAAGTCGTTGGAGCGCTTGAAATCGCGGATTCGAATTGACGGGCTTTCCAGCCGTGCTCCCATCGCCCGCGCAAGAAAGGCATGACACCGCCACCATGGGCAAGTTGAACTTTGAGTTGCGGGAAGTCCTGGAGGACACCACCAAAAACCAAAGATGCGGCAGCGACGGTCGTGTCAGCGAGAAAACCGACCAAATTGACCAATTCATACTTTTTGAGACGCTCCTTGCCCAACGGATTGGTCGGATGAATGAAGATGGGCACGTCTAACTCCTCAGCTTTCGCAAAAAAAGGACGAAAGGCGGGATCATCCAAATTATGCCCCTTTACGTTGGATCCGATTTCAACACCGCAAAGGCCGAGGTCGTTCACTGCGCGTAGCAATTCAGCAACAGCCTCTTCAGGGTCGCCGAACGGTACAACAGCCATGCCCGCAAACTTGTCCGGATGCGCGGCAACTGTCGCGGCCATACCATCGTTAAACTTCCGTGCTGTCGAAGGTGATTGATTGAAGAATCCTTGCCATGCGGAAAGAACCTGAAAGTCCACCTGCATCTTGTCCATATCGGTAAAGCGGCGATCAAGGTCCGTCATGTCACCGATGAAATTGGCCGTCTCCGGGCCTCGTTCCAGCAGCTCCATACAGCCGGGGGGCACATAGTGTGCATGAACATCAATTGCTTGATGCATTGCCATCAATCATCTCCCACATCTTTCATCATGTTGCGTTGTTAAGAATACATTGCAACTGGGACCTTGCGACATCTGCGACCGTAATTGACCTTGACATGCCCGATCCCGAACCGCTATTTTCCCTAATGTCATTAGGATACCTGAATTCTCGTCGGGGTAAAGGAGTATATCGCAAAAAAATCCGCGCCGCTGTGAAGCACAACATAGTTTCCAGGGCGAAAGCCCGCCGATCAGCCGCTTGAGACGTCGGCAAGAACCATAATACGCGTCTGTCTTATCAGAATACTTTGGAAGACCCGAAGCCGGGCAGATGCATTGATTTAGATTTGAGGAGATATTGTTAGATGTGGGAATCCAGCCCCAACGACCTAGACCTTCCGGACTCGCATGTCATTGATCGTACCGTCTATTTCGACGATGAGATCTTCGATGAGGAAATGGGCAAGATATTCAAACGAACTTGGCAATATGCCGGACATGAAAGCCAACTTCAAAAGACGGGAGATTATCTCACCGTTGATATCTATGACCAACCGGTTGTCGTCACGCGCAACAAGGCCGGAGATCTGAGCGCATTCTACAACAATTGCACGCATCGTGGGGCAGCGATTGCGATCGGAAACAAGGGAAATTGCGGGAATGGGTTCCGCTGTATGTATCATGGTTGGTCATTCAACCTCGATGGCAAGCTGACGGGCATTCCGAGGCCATCTCACTATGGCAAAGACTTTGACCGGCGCAAATATGACATTCCGAAAGTGCGCGTTGAGAGTTTTGAGGGATTTGTTTTCGTCTGCCTCGACGACAAAATTGCCCCGCTGGAAGAGTATCTCGGCACGATGGGCGAACAAATTCGCGAGACATCAAGCGGTGTCGAGGTGATCGGTCATGTCCGCTCACGGCTCAATGGCAATTGGAAATTATGGCCGGAAAACTTCCGCGACGGATATCATCCGGAATACACTCATCCTTTGGTCGGCGCAGTTTACGACGGCGTTGACCAGTCGGCGGGAACGATCGGTCACCTTCCCCTTGGCCACGGACGCCTTTGGTGGCCCATGGAAGGCGATCCTCGGAACATTGAAATCCAAAAGGACAAACTGCTGGGAGAAGAAGGCAGCACCTTCGATTCACCTATGACCCGGGCCCGGCCTCCCATTGAAGTCGACTTCTCCCGAGGCAATACCATTTTGACCATTTTCCCCAATATGGATATTCAGCATCTGATGGCCGGCATGGAGCATGTTCTCCAAGTGACGCGCCCCATATCACCTGAGTCTTCAGTGGTCGACTGCTGGGTCTTGGCGCCGAAAGGGGAATCTGACGAAGCCCGGAAATGGCGATTGGAGAAAAACATGGACGCACAATCCATGTCCGGAAAGGTCAGTGGCGACGATGCAGAAGCCATGGCGCGAATCACAAAAAGTATCCGGATTTCCACAATCCCGCATACGCCCTTCGCAAGAGGCGACGGGGAAGGCGATCAGGGGCAAAAAACTGAGGACCACGCTTTACGTGGATTCTACAACGCCTGGCGAACCTATATGGGCGCGGAATAACCTCAAGACATACAGATATAGGAAGCGTGCAAATGTCGAATACGGACTTAGCGTCATTGGTTGCCAAACATGAAATTGAGCAAACATTATACAATTACGCGGAAATCACAGATCAGAACCGGTTTAAGGATTGGTACGGTCTTTTCACAGAAGATGGCGTCTACTCCGCTATTTTGTTTGTCAATTTGGAGGACGGTCTGACGCAATTTACGGACCGGGGACAGAGCGATCTAAAAGAACGCGCCGCCTTTTGGATGGGGATGTGGCAGACAGACCGGGCTAAACTCACCCATTGTGTGAGCAACATACAAGTCAAAGACCTTGATGGCACCAACGCCACGGTTCGCAGCTGTTTTCATTCTTATCGGACAACAGACGAAGGCGATGTCGCCCTCTATGCCGTTGGAGAATACCGGGACAAACTCGTGAAATCCGATGAGGGATGGAAGTTTAAAGAACGCCTTGTTGTTCTCGACTGCGCCACTTTGCCGGCAAGTTTCACCGACCCATATTAAAGTGGAGTCCGTCACCTTTCCAATTCACGGATGACGAAGGGGCGGACTACCCTTTGACCAATTTTATAAAGGCATTGATGACCGGCACATAGTTTGCCTCGTCAAGCGGTTTGTCGGGATCGGTGGCCAAGGCATGAGCGGTCAAACCATGCATGAAGATCTCCACTAGGAACGCAGCCTTGTTGTAGGAAATCGGCGGTGAAATGCCTTCATGGCGCATGACTGCCTTCAATAGCTTAAAGCCGCGCTGTAACCCCTCCTCCGTCTGTTTGACAGCTTCGGGAGATGGCACAAATCCCGGCACCGGATGAACAAAGATCAATCGATACAATTCCGGCTGATCTTTGGTGAACCCCATAAAGCTGCGAAAAATGGCCATGCAGCACTGAGAGAAGTTCTGATCCGGGGACAGCTCCGAAAAGATACGCTCCTGAAACAGCCGGACACCTCTTTTGAAAAGCGCATCATAGATTCCGTTCTTGCCTTGATAGTACTCATAAAGAGACGGCGGCTGCATACCAACCATCCTGGCGACATCTGGAAGGTTTAAGCCATTCACGCCTTTTTTGCGCATGACCTCCTGGGCGCAATCGAGAATCGTTTCCATCGTTTCAATACGGTCGCGCTCTCGTCTCTGTCGCAAGGGTGTAATGCGCCCCCGAACTTTTTGCTTGGTGGCCATATGGTCCTCAATCCCCATCAATACGGCCCGCCAAACCGGCGCAAAAAGCACAGGGCGGTCTGGCGGCCTCAAAACCAGAGTTCATGCCTACTTGAATTCATCCCATTTGTCGATATTGCGAAATCCCTGTTGAAAACACAGCACTGGCCGAAACACCGGCATTTTCCAACCTGCATCGATTCGACGCATTTCCAGATAGAGCGAGTTTGCTCTTCCCTTTCTTTCCTAATGGTATTAGGTTAAATCCCATTCTTCACGTTCAAGACCGGAAACAGGGAGGCAAACGTGAATAGAGGAACCATTGATGTGAACAGCCTGTTGCTGACGCGAATGTGGAACAGCTTGTCCGTTCCAATGGAATTGGTCACGCATTCCTTCCTCAACGCACTTGGCCCTGTCGCCGCTATGGTTGCAACGTCATTTGTGCTGGGCCGAGAGGAAATACGGCAACTGGCCTTTTTCGTTGTCGGGCCGTTCTCGGCACTGGCCGCCTTTACTGCCTGTGCACTGTGGATTCGCTACGGATTACAATTTTCGCAACAGCCCAACATGCAACAGGTTTACAAGGACTCTCTGCCACTGAGCATTCTTACAGCATTGGGATTGGCCGTGGTCTTTGCAATTCTGTTTGCGTGCCTTGGCTACATTGTTTTTTCCGTCATTATCTCAACAACAATTTCACCGATCGATATCGGCGCCTCTGCCCTCATTGCCGTTCTCATCACCAATATTATCTGGACGTTCAAAATTCGAGCAGCTCTCAACTAAGAGAGTGGGATTGAATACAAACAGCGCAGCTAGAGAAGCGAAAGGTTTCAAAACATATGTCTGATATCGTATCAGGGGAAATCGGTCCCACACGTTCAATCCAAACAGTCCTTCGAGCGATTTTGACCGATGAAGGCACGGAATTCATGGTCAATCGAACGATGCCGCAGGAACGGCTTCCAAACCTAAACCCCTTTGCTTTGCTGGATGTTTTAGGCCCAGAGGTGCCACCAGGACATGTTGAAGGTTATGATGCCCATCCTCATGCTGGGATCGAAGTGCTCACCTATTGTATCGAGGGCGCTTTCGAAAACGGCACCCCTTCCGGTGAGCACGAAACCGAAATGGATGCCGGCGATATGGTTTGGATGACCTTCGGAAAAGGCGCGGTTCATTTCGAGCGACCGGCGCCCCATATTATAGAGAATGGCGGACGTGTCCTCACGGCCCAACTATGGTTGGCTCTGCCAAAGCACGCATATGAAAACCCTATTACGGCCCAAAGGATGCATGCCAAAGATGTCCCGGTCTTCGAAGGTGAAGACGGCGCCAGAGCGCGCGTTCTGGTTGGCACACTTTTTGGTCTGACCAGTCCGCTCAAACCGACGAACCAGGTGGCCTATACGCATCTAACCTTACCCCCTGGGACAAGTCTGTCTCCTGATATCCCGAACGATTACAATTGTTTTGTTCATATCTTGAAAGGTGAGGCCATTGTTTCCGGCGGCCCGCGACTACACCAGCGCCAAGTAGCACTGCTTGCACCTGACAGTACGCATGTGCACGTCGAAAACCCGGCAGACAGTCAAGAAACAACCGAGTGTTTGGTTGTCTCGGCCAAACCTCTTGAGCAGCCTCTTATTAAGGCCGCAACATTCGTCATGAGCTCGCCACAAGAGATTGAAGAGTGTTTCCGAAAATATGGCCACATGCTCGGACTTTCCTTCGGGAAAGACGGAGGGCCACCGCCGGCCTGAGGCCTTCAATAAGCAAGGCCACCACACGTTTGCAAACCTAAGCTCGGGTCTCAGAAAAAGAGAACGCCACTCCGACCGGGAAGAAGGATCGGAGTGGCGTTGGCGTCAAGAGGGGGTTTAACTTGCCGCCGTTTCTAAAAAGAAAATGGTATCGGCACGCCTTCAACATCGACGTTTAGTGCGACAATGTTCGGCACGGCACCTTCGAACGGAAGAACAAAACCGCCGTCATTAATCACGTAGAGTGTATTCATATCCTCTGCCGTCACACCAAAGGCGACATCCGTCGGTCCAACAACCTCTTCAGCTGCCGTCGCAATCACCGTCTTGGTTCCATCCGGATCAACCCGGACGATCGTATTGAAGATATGCGTGGTGATATACATGGCGCCATTGACGTCAAAGGCCAGGTCATCGGAAGGTAATCCCTGTGCCACGATGCTTGCTGCTCCGGCGGAACCATCAGTGTTGATCTGCACGCGAATCACATTGCCGGTAAAGCTGTTGGTCACATAGAGACCGTCTTCCCATATCTTGACGCCGTTCGCACCGGGAGCTGCATCCTTAATCCGGCGGGAGAATAGGTCATCTTGATGCCAATTGATGACTTCACCAGTTTGACCAGAGATTTTCCAGATCGTCGCCAAGTTCGAATCCGCCACATAAAAGTCTCCGGCGGAATCAATTGTGATGCCATTGGGTTGCGAATCTGCGGGCAACTTCGCGAACAACGCCGCAGTGCCATCTTTGCTCGAAATACGCCAGACTCCACGATTGGCAGGATCCATTGCCACCAATGTTGCATAGAGCCATCCTTGCGGATCCAAGACCAAAGTTCCGACAACGCCTTCAAATCGCCTCACCCCATATTCTCCGCTCGGCAGCTGGGTAAGGTCTTTCCACGACCCGTCTCTCTCGACACGACGAATGATGCCCTTATTTCCGATGGTAACGAAAAAATGACCCTCGGGCGCGGCAACAATACTTTCGAACAAAGCAGGCACGTCGTCGGGAAACGAGACCAGCGTTTTGGCGGGAACTGTCTGCACTTCGCCCATCTCAACATTCATCGTCAGCTTAACAATGTCATCAATTGTCGGCTGCCGGAGGGCCAAAAGCGATCCGCAGAGGGCGACAAAAATCAGCGGTGTCACCCAGCCTCTTTTTGCAACGAATCCTTTCGTCACAAGAGCAAACAACAAAGCAACCAACAAGATTACAGCGCCAGCGGCTGTGAGAATGCGGGATCCCAAACCGGCTAACAACAGGCAGGCACCAACAATCTCAAGGAGGCCAAGCGGGATTCGAAAGCCCTGCCAAATGCCGATATCTTTCAAATAATAGCGGTAGTATTCAGACCCATAAAGTTTTGCGGCGCCCGCAACGAGCAGCAAGAGTCCGACCAGAAGCTGAAGCCCCGAGATGACGTAATCCATTTTTCAAACCTCTCAAGAGATCAAGATGAGACCAGCTCTAGACTTGGCGCCGGGTCAACTCGAGGACTGTCGTAAAGATAAATGCTTTGAGTTTGTTGAGAGATAAAGTTTGGTGGCATGTGTTTTAAGATAGCGTCACGGATGCCTTCTTTAATGGGGCTATCAAGCTGTACAGCTTCGCCGATCATACGGGAGCGGGTCACAATCCAATGAGTACGGTCGTATCGCTCCCTTTCGTATTTTCTCAATTCGCTCGGCAGCACAGACAAATCATCCATTTTTTGTAGCCTGGCAGCGAGAGCAACAGCATCTTCGACCGCCATGCACGCGCCTTGACCGATATTCGGTGTGGTAGCATGAGCAGCATCGCCCATCAGCGTCACGCGCCCTTTGCCCCATACCTTTGTCGGCATCAAATCGCTGATGTCGTTCCGAAGAATCGTCTCAGTCGGGGTGCGATCAATCATTTCCGGCACAGGGTCTGCCCATCCTGAGACATACTCTTGGATCTCTTTTTTTGCGGCAACCGGATCATGAGGTTCTCCAGGAGGCTTATTTTTCGTAACAAACCAATAAGTTCGACCTTTGGTCATCGGATAGAAGCCAACATTGCCGCCATTCCCCACATAGATTCCGAAGTATCCCGCAAATCTCTTGTGGAATGTCCAATCAAGCAAGCCCCGCCAGGCGATGTAACCCGCATAACGCGGCTGGTTTCCTGTTCCGAGCTGAGAACGGATTTGAGAGTTGAGACCGTCGGCGCCAATCAACAAGTCGCCTTCAACTGTGCGACCATCTTCAAGGGTCAGGCGGACACCATCACTCGTTTCTTCAAATTTTTTGGATCGCGCGCCCACAATCACATCGTTCTCAATATCAAGATAACTCATGAGCACCTCTAAGAACTCATGGCGATGGATGCTGTAACCTTTGTAAGAGGTTTTACGTTTGATGGTTGGCACATGCATGCAGATCATGGGCTCGCCATATCGCGTTCCTATTTGACCGTCTACGATCTCTTCGGCCGCGGCATCATATCCCTCAAGAATACCCAGCTTATCCATGGCATTCGATGCATTGGGCCATGTTTGCACCGCGCTTCCGACCTCCCGCAATTCAGGAGCCTGCTCGAAAACCGTCGCAGTCCAACCAATTCGCTTCAATGCAATCGCAGCACAGAGGCCACCGATGCCACCGCCAACAATAATTGCTTTTGGTTTCCTGGTCATAACATACCCGCAAGATCTAAAGTTTTTGGATTCAGAAGCCCTCAATCACCGCTGCAAAAAGCGCAGCAAATCGGCATTAAACTTCTCAGCTTGTTCGTACTGAGCCCAATGGCCGCATTGTGAGTAAACAATCAGGTCAGCCTTTGGAATCATCCAAATGAACTTGAGCGCCGAATCCAAGGATTCGAAACGGTCATCGCGCCCCCAAATCACCAAAGTCTCAGCTTGCACCTTGTGCAGTTCGGGCGAAAGGTCATTGGGTCTGAGGTATTTTGGATTGGTCTTCGCACGCGCTTCCAAATGATCAGGCCGTGATTTCATGGACGCAACCCGGCGTTCCAACAACTCGTCGGTCGCAAACGAACTGTCGTAACAAAATACCTCCATCAGATCGCGAAAGTTCTCAACAGTGGGGTCCTTCCAGACTTTAAAGATGTATCGAATACCTTCCGCCATCTTTGGGAAAAAGAGGCTTGGGCCGGAGCCTGCAGAGCCCATCAGCACGTGCTTCATGACGCGATCCGGGTAGTCAATACAGAACTTAGCTGTCGTACCGCCGCCCATAGAGTTTCCAACAAAATGCGCCTTCTCGATATTCAACTCATCAAGCATATCTTTGAAAACGCGGGCGTTGTATTGAAAACGCTCTTCATTCACCACGACTGAATCTGATTGGCCCCATCCGGGCATATCAACCAATATTGCCCGGTAGTGTTTAGAGATTGGACCAATATTAGGGTACCAATTGCTCCAACCACTTGCGCCGGGTCCACCACCATGGACAAAAATAACCGGCTCACCTTCGCCGGCCTCATTATAGTGAATTTTGACGTCACCTGCCTGAACAAACCGGCTCGTATTCTCCTCTGTGAGGTCTCCAAGGCTCGAATCTTCCTTTAAAGCCACTTCTTAATCTCCTTTAAATCTGCCAAATCATCTGTCGTTCGGCGATGATCAGTAACGGTGTTGGCGGACCGAAAATCTTATCCCTTTAGGTTTCCCTAATATAATTAGGAAAAATGATTTGGCAAGAAGTTCTTGAGCCAGATCAAATTTGGCTTGCGAAAAATACGCTTACTCCGACGTGCAAAGCATGGACAATTGACTTTGGGATCGAATTCCTATTTACCTAATAGGATTAGGCAAAATAATTTGGCCGAGTTTTGTATGGAACGGATCGTCATCGTAGGGGCTGGGCAAGCGGGTTTGCAGACCGCCGCAAGCCTGCGAAGCAGCAAGTTTGAAGGCCAGATTTCTCTGATCGGCGAAGAACCGTATTCGCCCTATCAGAGGCCTCCCCTCTCCAAAACCTTCCTCAAAGGTGAGATGTCTTTTGACAAGTTGCTCCTGAAACCGGAGGACTTTTACGACAAGATGAAGATCAATCTTCTGCTGGACAGACGTGTGGAATCCATTGATCGCGGGCGAAAATCAGTTGCTCTCGCGGACGGAGAGACAATTTCATACGGAAAATTGGTTTTGGCGACAGGTGCAAGGGTCCGCAAAATTGAAGCCGACTCGGAAGCACTAGCCGATCTCCACTATCTAAGAACGCTCGATGACACCTTGCGGATTCAAGAAGCCTGTAAAACAGCGCAATCTGTTGCGATTATCGGGGGCGGCTACATCGGACTGGAAGCTGCGGCCTCGCTTCGCCAATTGGGAAAATCGGTCACAGTTGTGGAACGGGAGCCGCAGATCTTGGCGCGGGTGGCAGCCAAGCAGACGTCCGATTACTTCACCAGACTGCACGCCTCCCACGGGGTCGAGATATTGACGGGAACCGAGGTCGACTCGGTTATGGTCGAAGATGACGCCAATCGCATTCGTCTCAAGAACGGACAAGTCATCGAAGCAGATATTGTGATCGTCGGCATCGGCGTCATGCCCAACTGTGAGATCGCCGAGGCGGCGGGCCTCAAGACCGAGAACGGCATTGTTGTGGACGAGCTATGTCGCACCAGCGATCCGGATATTCTTGCAATTGGCGACTGCAGCAATCATCCGAACGGCATCTACGGCGGTCGGCTCAGGCTGGAATCTGTCCACAATGCCGTCGAGCAGGCCAAAACGGCGGCCGGTACAATTCTGGGGTCGCCCAAACCCTATTCACAGGTGCCTTGGTTTTGGTCGGATCAATATGACGTCAAACTTCAGATCGCCGGGCTCAACACAGGTTACGATGAGGTTGCAGTTCGAGAAGACAACTCGGGTGCTTACTCAGTGTTCTATTTGAAGGACGGCGTGGTTGTCGCGGTGGATGCCATGAATGCTGCGGCTTCTTACCTGGTCGGACGCCGTTTGATCGGCGAAAAAAAGCACGCCGACCCCAAAATGCTTAGCAATCCAAATATGAACCTCAAAGAGATGATCAGGTAGACAATACGATGGTGAAAGTAACTTATATTGAACACGATGGGACGGAGCATCTTGTAGATGGCGTTACTGGTGACTCCATCATGGAGACAGCGATTGCGAATGATGTTCCCGGTATTGACGCAGACTGCCGCGGTGTTCTGGCCTGCGCAACATGTCATGTTTATGTTGCAAAGGACTGGTTGAACAAGCTTTCCGAAATCAAAGGTGGTGAGCAAGAAATGCTCGAGTTCGCAAGAGATGTGAGAGACGACAGCCGCCTTAGTTGTCAGATCAAATTGACAGAGGATCTTGACGGGATAATTGTTCACACGCCTGCAGAACAGGGATAACAAGCTCTCACCTTATCGCTCTTGCGCGTCAAGGCTATCTTGCTTCAAGAGACGAATAACGGAAGACAGTAAAACCTCGTATTCATCTGCCTTACTGGCAGGCCTTAGATGTGGTGCAACCACGTGCATAGCAAGGCCTCTTATGAGTATTTCAACAATCAGCGCCGCCTCTTCCAACCTGATAGGCGGCTGAATATTCTCCTCATTCATCATTTGCGTGAGGTAATCGATACCTGTCTCCATACCTTCAGTCATCTTTTTACGAGTGGCGGGAGACAAATGGAAATCCGGTGCCGAACCACAAAAAATGAGGTTAAAGAGAACAGGCTGGTTCTGCGCAAAATTTCGAAAGCTCATAAATATCGCTTCACAGCCTTCTTCAAAAGATCGCGCTTCATTCGTTGCACTGACGACCTGGCTGTGAAAGGCGTCCACGCCCCATTCAAAAAGAGCGTCATAAATCCCTGTACGTCCGTCAAAATATTCATAAATTGAAGGCGAACGCATGTTCAATCTCTGAGCCAGCTCGCCCATATTGAGATCCATGACGCCGTTCGATTCCATAACTTGAACCGCCGCATCCAGAATTTTTCGCTTCATAATCTCGCGCTTTTCACTGGGTTTGCGACGGAGTTGCCTGTTGCTTCCGTCATCTCCGGCTTTGGTCATGATCAGCCTCTTAGGCCCCATTCTACAGACGCAGTTTGACGGCAGCTGCCGTAAGAAACACGGAATTCGACTTGCAATTCCAACTTTTGTTAGGTAATCCTAATTATATTAGGATTTATTGAAAATTGCCAGTTCGCATTCTCGTAAATCATCCCAGCAGCATGATTGGTATTTCGATCAGACGGAGACTTAAATGACCCGAACATTTCTGAAAGGCACGTGGGAACGAGATCGCTCATACTCACGCGCCGTGACCGTCACGGGCGGAAAAACTGTTTACCTCGCCGGCGTCGGCTCTCCCTTTGATGAAAATCACAATTCCTTAGCAGGCGACTTTGAAGCGCAAGCTCATGGCTGCTTTGCCGCTTTGAAGCAAGCGATGGAAGATTGCGGGGGTAAGCTCTCCGACATAACAACCATGACAGTGTTCATTACGGACATTCGCTATGGCGATGCTTTTGTGAAGATTCGAAGCGAGTATTTCGAAAACGAAGAATACCCTGGCAGCGCTCTGATCGGCGTGGAGTCTCTGGCGAAATCGGAAATGATGGTCGAGATTCAAGCGATTGGTGTGATCGAAGACTAAAGTTCAAATACTCATTACGCAGCTTGAGTATTATCTAAAGGTTTGGTTGGGAAAATGATCTCACAACTCGGATATATTGGCCTCGAAGTTTCTGATGTCTCGGCCTGGACATCCCTCCTCAGTGACGTCCTTGGGCTACACGTGGATAAGCCCGGAGACGATGGCGTGACCTATTGGCGAATGGATGAATACAATCATCGCATTGCCATCAGCCAAGGACCGGCGGACGATCTGATATATGCCGGATGGCAGGCCACCACAGCTGAATCATTTCAGGACGCAAGAAAGGCTCTTGATAACGCCGGTATCGAAACAGTCGACGGGACAGAGTCAGAGATAAAGGCACGACGCGTTGAAGATATGTTTCGTTTTGTTGTCGGCGGATTGCCCATGGAGATTTTCTGGGGGCCGGCAATCTTATGGGACCAGCCGCTGAGATTTGGGCAAACGATCTCTGGATTCAAAACCGGTGAAGGTGGCTTGGGTCATATCGTTGTGCAAACGCCGGAGATGGAATCCGCCGTCAAAGTATTCACCGATATATTGGGATTCCGCGTCAGCGACTACATCTGGGAAATTGCATTCTTGCGCTGCAATCCGCGGCACCATTCGCTCGCCATCGAGCCCGTAGAGGGTGAGGCCAAAAAATTGGCCCACATAATGTTGGAAGTACACACACTCGACGACGTCGGCGCGGCATGGGACCGTGTGCGAGCAACCAAGACGCCCTTTATGAAAACGATCGGGAAACACTCCAACGATCATATGATCTCATTCTACCTGACTTCCCCATCCGGCTTCGATATTGAATACGGTTTTGGCGGACTGCTTGTGAATGAGGACAAATGGGCGGTTTCACGCCACCGGGCCGCCTCGGTTTGGGGACACAAGCGGCCGAACCAGGCTTGACAAGCCAATCGACTTTCAACCCAGAAAAATCTGAGAGAGAAGCATTATGAGAAAACTCATTTCAATTGTATTCGCCTTCACTGTTGTTTTTCCGAGCGTCGCCTTTGCAGATCTCGAAACCCAATGCAAAGCTGAAGCCGAAGCCACGCCCGAAGGACAGTTGCCGGCATCGAAGGCTGATTTCATTGCTTTCTGTGAATGTATGGGGTCAAAAGCCGATGGCAATGCGGCTATGACTGCCGAGGCCGCAACGCTCGGACAAATGGGTGACCCGACCCAAATTCAGGCAAACCAATCTGACGAATTCAAAACCGCGGTTGCGGAATGTCAGACCTGGTAGAGTCGTTCAATACAATCAAAGCAAACCGCCGCGTGGCTTTTCGCCGGTAAAATAGTGGGAGGCGAAATCGTCTCCCATTTTTCTTAGGTCACACATCAACTATGATCCAGAGCTTCCACTGAATTGCTTGGACCATGTTCGTAAGGAGTGAGAAAAATGCCAACCCTTCCTGAAGAGCTGATCACAGGACTGCGCAACTATTGGTACCCAATACTGATCTCTGAAGAATTGACCGCCGAAAAGCCGGTTGGAATACAGAGATTGGGCGAAAATTTGGTTCTTTGGCGCGACTCAAAGGGTGTCGCGCACACTTTTCAGGACCGGTGCCCCCATCGCGGCGTAAAACTCTCTTTGGGCGACGTGATCGAAGACCGCATTTATTGCCGATATCATGGCCTCCAATTTGACGGCACTGGTCAGTGCAGATTTGTTCCCGCTGAACAAAAAGAAGATGGGCCTGTTGCCAAAAACATGAAAGCTCGTTCCTATCCGACACACGAAGAGGCCGGATTGATTTTCGCCTATATTGGAGAGGTCGACATTTTTCCGCCCGCCGGTGTGCCGACACGGCCTGAATTTGATCAGGACAAATACGTGACATTTGCCGGATTCACCCAGTGGAAAGCCAATTGGATGTTGGTGCGAGACAACACGCCAGACCCGGCTCATTTACCATTTTTACACGGACGATTCCGTGCCGAAATAGAGGATGGAGAATTTAAGCTGAAAGCCATGCCTGGTGGCTCCAATCCGATTATGCACGAAGAGTATGTGCATGGCGTTTTAACAAAGAAGCTCTCTTTGACGGAAACCGAACAGGGCGGTTTGATCGCAGAACGGGAGGGAGAGCCCTTTCCCGACGTTGAGTGGGACGTTCCGACTCCTGCCAAGATCACAGTGCCTCTGCCGGATGGAACAATCGTGGTGCAATACCAATATGAAACGCCCGTAAACGCGCAGGAAACCGCAATCTACACTTTGGCATCTGTTGCGTGCCCGGATACCGGCGAACGGGAACAAAAAAATGACTTTATGGCGAACATGTTTTGGCCAGCTGCCAAGATGGCCTTCGAAGAAGATTCTTGGATGCTCGAATCTCAAGGAGAAATAGACCTCTCCCGAAAACAGGAGCAGTTAATGCCGTCAGATATCGGTGTCTCTCGCGTACGCCGATTGATTCTCCGTGCTTACGAAAATCAGCAGAAGCAGATCGCGGCAGTTGGCGAGTAACTAAAACTGGCCGTCACCGCCTTTGCAGTGGGGCGGAATTTAACAGCAGCCCCGTTGAGTAGCGTCACGGGAGACGAGGATGCTTTGTGTCAACTGTAAGCTCAGAAAAATCAGATGTCGGGGTGAAATTTATTCTGATTCTGGGGCTGCTATCTGCCTTTGGGCCCATGTCGATCGACCTCTATTTGCCCGCTCTCCCCTTTATTACGGATGCACTGCAGACCACTGATGCGAACACGCAGTTCAGTCTGACGGCCTATTTTGCCGGTTTCACTATCAGTCAAATGGTCTACGGAACACTCTCAGACTCTTGGGGACGCAGGCCGGTATTGTTATTCGGCATTGGGCTTTTTTCGATCGCGAGCATTCTATGCGCCCTAACCTCATCCATCGAACAGTTGATCGCACTAAGGTTTATTCAGGCGCTTGGTGCAGGAGCAGGTGTGGTTGTCGCCCGTGCTGTCGTGCGAGATCATGTGAAAGGAACAGAAGCGGCCCGAATCTTTTCCATCATCACGCTGGTCATGCAGATTGCGCCAATGCTCGCACCGATTTTCGGTTCGTTGATCCTTGAACTCGCCGGTTGGCGAATGAACTTTTGGATTCTTTTTCTGTTTGGGATTCTCTGTCTCGTCACCGTGATCTTTGGGTTACCGGAATCCCTGCCCCACACTGAACGGTCTCCGCTTAATGTCAAAGATCTCCTGAAAGGATATGTGAGCGTTCTCAGGAACAAGACATGTCTTGGATATACGATCGCAAGTTCGGCGGCTTTTGGCGGAATGTTCGCACACATCACTTTGTCTTCATTCATTTACCAAGACGTTTTTGGGCTGACATCGCTTCAATTCAGCTACGTTTTTTCACTCACCATTGCGGGTATGAGTATCACAGCATTGGCCAATACGATGCTGGTGCAAAGATTTCACTACACAGCGATTTTGCGGACAGGGACAATTGCCGCCGCATCAACAGGCGTACTGTTTCTAATCGTCATAATATACGATGGTTTCGGGATCATCGGCGTCATCCTACCGCTATGCCTTTATATGGCCTCTTTACCGGTGATTGCCATCAGCAGCGTCACCGGGCTCCTCGACAGCGTCGAAGCAAGGCGAGCAGGACTAGCATCCTCTGTATTTGCCACTGTTCAAACAGGCTTTGCCGGCTTGATCAGTGCGATCGCGGCATTTCTCTACAACGACACAGTTCTGCCACTCGCGCTTCTGGTTGCCGGCACAGGGTTGATCGCCCTCATTTCAGAGGCGGCGTTGTTGCCACGCAAGGGTGTGAATCCAACACCATAGCGCCCGCCTATTCATCAAAGGCATGTGTTTGCTGAAAAAACACCACCCTGTTCACCTTGATGGGCTTTCCTAACGATATTAGGATCCAACCAACCGACTTGTTAATGGATGGACACTTCGATGAAAGCTGCCGGCAACAAATTGGAGCGTGGCTTTGGGTTTCTTTTCGGTGTCTGGACCGACAAGGGATACAAACCGCCGCTTTTACATCGAATCCTGAAGCCCAAAAATGTGACCGGCAACCAGATAAACGGACTGGGTGAACAAAAGTTCCGAAAGCCGGTTAAGGTTTATCATATTCCCGGCCAAAAGAATCCGTTTCGCCTCGTCAATATCACCTTTCTGGTCAAAGCAACCTTGTGGCTCAACAGCTCCATACGCGCCAAAGACATGGTTGAGGCATGGCAGTCCTCGACGCTTGACGATATCGCCCCGGTGAAGACGAACGAAGACCCACAAACTTTCACAGCGCAAGTGAAAGAGAAAGCCAAAGAGCTGGGCGCATTCGACGTCGGTATCACGGCGATGCGGGACGAATGGACATACCAAAACAAGTCCTCCAAAGAAAAATGGATCATTATGCTCGCGATCCCGATGGATCATCAAAATCTCGCCGATGCACCGTATCAAAATGGGCGCGATGAAGTGTCTCGCGCCTATGACAAAGGGCATTGGGCGGCCCATGGCTTATCCAATTGGCTGAGGGGCCATGGATGGCCGGCCCATGGCCACGGGTCATTTCTGGACTCCAACGTCCTTATGATTCCCGCAGCCATCGCCGCGGGACTTGGCGAACTCGGCAAACACGGATCCATGATCCACCGAAAACTCGGATCATCCTTTCGATTAGCATTTGTCCTAACCGACGCCCCTCTTATTCCTGACGAACCTGAAGAATTCGGTGCTGATGAGTTCTGCGCTAGCTGTCAAGTTTGCGCCAAAGCCTGCCCGCCGAACGCCATCTCACATGACAAACAAATGATCCGAGGCGTCGAAAGATACTATGTCGACTTCGACAAATGCGTTCCTTTTTTTAATGATTCCGGCGGCTGCGCCATTTGCATTGCGGCTTGTCCCTGGAGCCGGCCGGGCGTTGCGGACAACTTGGTACTGAAGATGGCACGTAAACGTGGAGCACAAACAAACTAGATATCGATCACCGAAGGTTTGTCTGCGCTCTCAGCTATACAATGAAGCAACGAATTGGAATCTCACGCATGAAAGCCAGGGGAAACAAACTTGATCGGGGATTTGGTCTGTTCTTTGGCGTTTGGACTGATCAAGGATACCGGCCGCCGCTTATTCATCGTCTTCTAAAACCAAAGAAGATCACAGGCAACCAGGTCAACGGTCTCAAGGAGAAACAGTTCCGCAGACCGGTGCGCGTATACCATGCGCCAGATAGAAAGATCGCATATCGCGCCGTCAATTTGAGCTTTATTCTGAAAGGTCTCCTCAGATTGCAGGGCCAGGTAAGCATCGGTGGTTTGGTTCGCAAATGGCAATCTTTGAAATTGGATGACGTGGCGGGCGAGGCTTCTGCTACCCCTGATGCTGAAGCATTTACACAACGCATGAAGGATAAGGCCATTGAGCTGGGAGCTTATGAGGCACGCGCGACATTGATGCGCCAGGAGTGGACCTATCAGGGTACAGTCACCAAGGAAAAGTGGGTGATCATGCTTGCCGTTCCGATGGACTATCAAGAACTTTCAAAGGCCCCGTTCCAAGATGCCGCCGACGAAGTCATACGCACATATGACAAAGCGCACATGGTCGCGCATCATTTGTCCAACTGGATAAGGGGGGAAGGTTGGCCTGCCCATGGACATGGGTCTTTTCAGATCTCAGACGTCTTGATGATACCTGCGGCAATCGCAGCAGGCATTGGAGAGCTGGGGAAACATGGCTCGCTGATTCACCGCAAACTCGGTTCATCGTTTCGATTGGCATTTGTTCTCACCGATGCACCATTGATTTCCGAAAAACCTCATGAGTTTGGCGCAGAGGAGTTTTGCAGAAGCTGCCAAATCTGCGCAAACGCTTGTCCGCCAAACGCCATTATTCACCAGAAACAGCTCGTGCGTGGCATGGAAAAATACTATGTCGACTTTGACAAATGCGTGCCCTTCTTCAACGACACCGGTGGCTGCGCAATCTGCATAGCCGTATGTCCATGGAGTCGGCCGGGCGTCGCGGACAACTTAGTCCTAAAAATGGCCCGAAAACGAGACGCTCGGATTGCAGGCCCCGGCAAAGGCTAGAACCTTTGCGCCCGGGCTTAGTAGGTTCGATAGGGCAAGAACTTACCGTTCATGGTCACGATGACTCTGTCTCCCTTTGGGTCCGGCTCACGCTTTATATCCATCTCAAAATCGATCGCCGACATGATGCCGTCGCCAAACTCTTCTTCGATCAATGCCTTAAACGTCGTGCCATAGACGTTCACGATCTCGTAGAGCCGATAGATGAGAGGGTCCGTCGGAACCGCGCTTTGAAGCGAGCCCCGATAGGGAACACTTTGCAAAATGGCGGTTTCTTCATCCGAAAAAGTCAAGTCTAAAGCCTTGGCTGCGGCACTGATTTGCTCTTGTTTCATGGACATTTGACCCAGCAAGGCTGCGGTGGTCCACTCCTTTGATTGACCGACCTGGCCCGCAATATCTTGCCACTTGATATTATTGGTTAGTTTTGCAGTTAGTATCTTTTCGACTATTTCTGCGCGTTTGGCATGCATAATTCTATCTCATCTCAAGTTAAAGGTTTTCGGTGAGGCGTGGTTTCATGTGCAGAGGCTATTGCTCGGCACATTGATTAAAGACATCAGATTGGGAGAGTTCTTTGTGGATGATCCGCGGTTCACCGACCATTCCGGAGGCCATAACAGAATCCGCATCGGCTTCCGCTTGAAAATGCCCGTAGCCCGGCACGCCATCCTTTGCGCGTTTCAGAAACTGATTGTGCGCCGGAACACGGATCACAAGTTTGATCTCATTGTCTCCCTCATCTAAATACGCAGAGACATCCACTAAGAATGGCGACGTGATAGCGGTATCTACATATTGCCCATTGACAAACACATCCGCAGCACCGTGAACGAGACGCAGATCCAACAAATGCATCTCAGTGTCGGGGCTTCCGATGGAGACCGTTGTCATATAAGTGGCAGGCCCAGACGCATATTTTAGGGACGGGACCAAGCGCCAATCGGTCGGCTGGAAATTCTCGACCTCAATCGTCTCATCGTCCACTTCCACCGAAAGGTCCCAATTCGGTAACGGTGTCACACGGTCCGGGGCACGATCAAAAAGATTAGAGCGGCTCGTCGTCAATCCCTCAGGCAAGCGCAAACCGGCCAAAAGGAAACGAGATTCATAACCTGCTAGATCCAACCTCGTCGTGTTGTCTTGATCCAACTCAGCAGTCGCAAATTGACCGGTCATCGCATCAAACCAATAGGCCTCACGCGGTTCATCTAACGTGATTTCAACAGATTGGTCATCGGCTGTTTGATTCGCAAAGAAGTGGATCGCAAGATTGGGGGTAAGGTCTCGGCTCACACGCCGGACAAGACGGTGAGACTCGTAGGCAACTGAAGTTTGCCGATACTGTTTCAACAACTCAGCCGTTTCTTGTGCCTGTTCTTTGGAAAAAACGCGCGCGCCCGCGGCTATCAGACGGGCCGTGCGATCGGAAACATAAGCATCGCCCGCTTCGGCTTCTTTATATCCCGGCTGGCGGGACGGCGTCTGCCCCCACAATATGATAGGCACACCTGATTGGGCCAGAAGAACGAAACGGTCCAACGTTTCCGGTTCTATGACCTCCACATCAGGCAAGAGAATTGCGCCATAAGTATTGTTGTTGATAACGAAGGATTTGTCTTTCGGGAAGCCGTCTTCGAGCGATGTGCCATTTACCCAGGTCCAAGTCAGTCCTTTTTCGGTCAGGCGATTGGCTAGCTGCTTGAAGTCCGTTTTCCATTTGACCCTGAGATCATTGTTCTTGGGAATAAATCGCGCAAAAGGATTATCCGGGATGACCGACACCGACACTCCGTCCGCATCAGGCATCCTGCCGGAAACAAACGGTTCATCGGCTACATATGTTGTCTCAAAGTCAACGAAGCCCATACCCAGATGCGGGTAGAAGACCAACAGATCCCAATTCGGCCGCCCCGATCTTAGGAGGTGTTGCGTGCGGGACAGGTAAGAATTAAGCGGTCTAAAGTCATCCCATAGGGGATTGGTCTCGGAAACATTTGACCCAAACGGAGGAACCCCTTCGCCCGAAAACGGATGCCAACCCGGCTCAGGGAATGGATCACCGTCCCATCTTTCCATGGCATAGGAGGTTCCATGATAGATGATTTCATTGACCCCGCCTGTGAACAACTTGTCACTCACCGCCTTCAATAGGCGCGGTGTTTCTTGATGATCTTTGTTTGCAAAGGCAAAGGATTCCGCGCTGACGATGGGTTTGTCGTAGAACGCCGAGGCGGAGGCGGCAAATTTCGTCAAAAGTTCTGAACCGCCCGCAGCCAGCGATTCAACTTCGGGGATATCAACCCCGCTGAAACCGCGGAGCAAATCAAAGTCAGCACCATAAAACTGTGTTCGTGTTTTTAACCCTCGGCGCTTGGCCCAGTCGGACGAGGCCACAACAAAATTCTCAAAGAACAGTTCAGAAATGGTTTTATTGTAATCATAGACAATACGATCATCGATATCCGTCAATTTATATGACGGATCTGCCAAGAGTCCGATCAAGACAGACAGCCAAAAATTGTCGCCGCCATCGCGCATTAAAGCAGGAAGCAGAGGCTCCAAGTCATAGCCACGGCGGCGGCTGAACTCAGCAAGAATCTCCGGGTGGGTCATCCGATCGGCCCGGAACTCAAAACTGTCATTGAAAATCGCCCGGAACGGTTGGCCGTAATAGTCCGGCAAACCCGTCCGTCGGCCGAATGCATAATTGTAGTGGCCCAGCACCATTTCAGACCGCAGATGGTCGACAACATTGCCGCCGGTTCGATAGGCTGGAAGCAAAGGCGGCTCGGCGGACGGCATACGGTACACCGCAATAACCGCCCAATCGCCCTCGGGAACGTCCCAAGTTAACTGACCATTCTCAACATATTGGGTGAGCACTGTTACAGTGCCGGGCTCCAACTCCAATGTGTCATCGCCGCGAAGCGGATTCCATGATCGGTCGCCTCCAGTCACCTTCGCAGCAAGGACACTGACCAATTCTTCATCACCTTCGGCAAAATTCGCGAAGTGAGGATTGAACGCCACCAACTCGAAAAAGACATTGAAATAATCGCTTGAATTGGGTTTTGGTTTGGGGAGTTCCAATACCAATCGACCACCACCAGCAACCCGTTTTTCCGCGTGGACAAGATTTTGAACCCCGTCGGACTTCAGAACAGCCGTGCTGCCGCCTGGAAACCCGGTCATATGCGTTAAATCGACCTGCATGCCAAGCAAATCGGCTTCCGCCATCACCAAGGAAAGCGTCTCATAATATTGCGGTGTGTCGAAAGTGAAGACGCGATCCAAAACCTCCTGATTGGTCACAGAGCCAAAACTGGAGACAAACGGTTGAATCTCGACACCGCCAATGCCGCTTTCAGACAGCCGCCTCAATTGCTCGATGGCACGTTGCGGATCGACATTGTTGCCGGGCCACCACCAACGTGTCCAAGGTTGAAAGTCGCGGGACGGGCGGCAAATGGCATTCACGTCAAAGGTTGGTTCAGATTTACTTGGGGCAATACCAGCCGGCAAAGCTTCGTCAGCGTAGCTCGCGATACTCGGCAGTGAAGGATCCTCAACGGGCGGCGCGAGTGCGGTCTCAATGACGTTGCTTAGATAGAGAGCGACACCACCGACAGCTAGCGTCGTTAAAACAACCAGTACGCCCAGAGCGGCGAGTACACGTTTCATCAAAGTCTCATCCAAAGATCACAGCAGAACAAGGCGTAGCATTCCCAACTAGCAGCTCCCTCTGCCTACTTTCTATTTTACCTAACACAATTAGGTTATCGTTCAATAGCAATTTATCCAAGTGCACAAGACAAACAATGCCCAGGAATCCTTTTTAATATAAGGTGTCTGGGGCAAAGAGATATTGCCAAAATTGTCCCAAAGCGCGTTGTATCATTGAAAATTCTATCATTATCCGAATATCATTAGGTTATTCACATTGCGACAAATCTACGCTATAAACAAAACTGAAATCGGCGCTTGCAATTAGCCACGATCTGTGTGCGAAGCGCCGACAAGAGCTTTCAAGGCAGAGTTAGGCATTTCGAAACGGGGGAACATCATGACTATCGCGCCAAAAAGAAAACGTTTTAATTTATATTTATCATTTTCGGCTTTGGCGTTTTGCCAGGCTAGTCTCATCTCGCCGGTGGTCGCTCAACTCAACGAAATCGTCGTCACAGCGGAAAAACGGGCCTCGACACTCCAAGACACGGCGATTTCCATCAGCGCCTATGGCGCAGCTGATCTTGAGGCCAATGTCATCGACAACACAATTGACCTGCAATACAAGACGCCCGGTCTGAGCGTCGGCACACAAGGCAACAATGCCTTCGTCTTTCTGCGCGGCGTCGGTACGTCGGTAGTCAATGCCGGAACCGACCCGAGTGTTGCGGTTTATGTGGACGGAATCTATCGACCCCGTCAGCGAGACGCCCTCGTCGAGTTTCTTGATGTCAATCGGGTCGAAATTCTCAAAGGACCACAAGGGACGCTCTATGGCCGGAATGCCACCGGCGGCGCCATGAACGTTATCAACAACCGGCCAGACTTGGATGATTTTGAGGTGTCCGGCGCGTTGACGATTGGTAATCTGGACCTCGTCAAGATCAATGCCGTCACGAACATTCCGCTGTCGGACAAACTGGCGCTGCGATTTGCAGCTCAGGACAGCTCGCGCGAAGGATACACGACAAACCTGGAGCCCTCCGGACCCGCAAAGCTGGATTCCCGTGATACCACGAACATTCGTGCGCAATTGCTGTATGAGGCCAGCTCGTCATTCGATATTTTGTTTGCTGCTGAATATTACGAAGAGGATCGCAATTCCGTTTCGTCACAACCGGTGGCGAGCGACTGCGGCCCGCTTTTTGTGCCGGTCGACTTCACTGTCGCACCCTGCAATCAATTGGAAGCGGCGGGAATAGTTCCTGTTGAGACAACAGATGCCCGCATCGCATCCAGCAATGCCGGGCCCCAAACCAGCAGCTTTCAGTCTTATTCAACGGAATTTAATTGGTATCCGTCAGATGCTTGGAGCGTGAACTCCAAAACAGCCTATGTGGAAAGCAAAACATCAACGGTGACAGACGGTGATGGAACCGGTTTCGAGTTTCAGCGCATAGAAGTCGGTGGAAGCCCAACGAGCGACGAGGAGGAGTCGGAGACAATTTTTCATGAAACTGTTGCGAACTTTGACAATGGAGGGGACTGGTCTGCGACTATTGGGGTCAGCTATTTTAAGGAAGATATATTCCAGCCGGTCAGTATTGACGTCGGCGCCATACTACCATTCAGCCTGACGCCTGATTCCACCTTCACGGTTTACGATTTTGGACTCACCAGAAGCGACGCAAAGCTGGAAGCTGAAGCTGCCGGCATCTTCAGTCAAGTCACCTATTCAGTTACCGACCGTTTGCGGCTGACGGGAGGCTTGCGCTATTCTTGGGAAGAAAAAGCCTTTCGAACGGATGTTGAGACCTTCGGATTTGTTCCCGGCGGACCACCCACATTTGAGTCGCCGTTTTTTGCCTTCTCCGATAGCACGTCTAGAATCGACTTTGCCGAAGACAGTGAAACTTGGACCGCAACAACGGGGCTTGCACGCATCGAATTCGATCTGAATGACGACACGCTGCTTTACTTGAGCGCCAATCGCGGATTTAAGAGCGGCGCCTTCAATACAACACCGGCGGCACGGGATGAAGGACCACTCGACCCTGAAATTCTCTGGTCTTACGAAGCGGGCTTGAAGACGACTTTGCTTGACGGCAATCTACGCTTTAACGGATCGGTCTTCTATTACGACTATGAAGACATCCAAGTACCGATCTTTCCGCCGGAAAACATAGGTGTCTCGACCATTGAGAATGCCGCCGGCGCAGAAGTTTACGGCATCGACGGCAACATAACGGCTCTGCTGCCCGGGAATTTAACCGCGAATTTGGCCTTCGAAGTTATCGACAGCGAGTATCAAGACTATCTTTCCGTTGAGCCGTTCACGGTAGATCCCATCACAAACACCGCAACGGTGGTTGATCTTTCCGGCAATCAGTTGGTCTCCGCTCCAGATGTCTCAATAGGTTTTGGGCTTGAGCATGTCTGGGATCTCAACAACATCGGAACGATCAACAGCTCCGTGAACTGGACGTACAAAAGCGATCATTATTTCACGGCCTTCGCACGCGAGTTTGAAAAGCAGGAGGCTTATGACATCGTGAATGCGCGTGTCGGCTGGACCGATCCGTCAGGACGAATTGGCTTGGATCTGTGGGTCAAAAACGCAGCCGACGAGGATATCCAATTGAATGTGATCAGCCAGGCGCCGAATGGAATCGCGCAATCCTTCTTCAACGAACCGCGCACCTATGGGCTGACATTGCGGATGTCGAACTAAACGAAGGGATCGGTCGGAGATCACCTTGGGTTGCAGTTTCCGCGATTTGGGACTTTTGAGACGAGCAGGGGAAGCAGATTTTACCGGTATAGGACAATTATGCTGTCACTATTTGACTGACCGGAAACAGCCAATTTTGCAGAGAATCCTAATGACATTAGGTATTCTGAACCAATACCAACCAAACCCAACAATAGGCCAAAGGGTCCATAATACATTGATTTAATTTGATATTTTTCCTCCAAAATAGGACGGCTGTTGAGTCCGCAAATGGGCTGTTGCTCCTTCGACACACATTTTTCCCGAATGGTCTTAGGGTATTCCGTTATGCAACCGTTTGCGCTATGAAAGGGTTGACCTGAGTCAAATCTCGTGTACTCGGCCTGCCGCCCTCATTGATTACGAGGTCGGCTGAGATTCCAAGACCATATTGGGGGAGTTCAATGTTCAGTCATTCAAGATCTTTTCGCACAATGCTCGCGGCAACTGTATCCGGCCTCGCGGTTTGTCAGGCATTGTTTGTCACAGCGGCACATGCACAAATCACGGAAGTGGTGGTCACCGCTGAAAAACGGGCGTCGACCCTGCAAGACACCGCGATTGCAATCAGCGCTTACGGTGCCGACGAGCTGAACAGCTCGGTGATCGATAATACACTCGACCTCCAGTATAAGACGCCGGGACTTAACATTGGCACCCAAGGCAACAATGCTTTTGTCTTTTTGAGAGGCGTGGGCACAAACATCGTCAATGCCGGAACCGATCCCAGTGTCGCCGTCTATGTGGACGGCATTTACAGGCCGCGCCAAAGAGATGCGCTGGTTGAATTCTTAGATGTCAGTCGGGTCGAAGTCTTGAAGGGTCCGCAAGGCACACTTTACGGACGCAACGCGACCGGCGGTGCCATGAATATCATCAACAATCGGCCGGAGATCGGCGAATTCCAAGCCAGCGGTGATATTACCGTGGGCAACTATGAATATCTGAAAGTGAGCGGCGTCACCAACATCCCCGTATCGGACCAAGTCGCACTCCGCTTTGCAGCACAGGATACATCGCGAGATGGGTACACGACCAATCTCAATCCCAACCAGCCGGGCGATATCGATAGCTTTGAGTCCACGAACATTCGCGGCCAACTCTATGTTGAAGCGACGGACTTTATCGATGCCCTTTTCAGCATTGAGTATTATGAGAAGGAAACATTCGGTCCATCCTACCATCCGGTGGCAAGCGATTGTGGAGATCTGTTTGCAGCGGTTGATCCTTCCGTTGCGCCATGCAATTTCTTGGTAGATGCGGGTCTGGCCGATCCGGAAAACCCGGATGCAAGGATCACATCGAACAATGTCGCGCCCACAAGCAGCAACTTTCTTTCTTATTCGCTGGACCTCAATTGGGATATTTCAGACAGTTGGAGCTTGAACTCGAAAACGGCCTATGTTGACAGCCGGACCCAGACACAAACGGACATCGACGGGACGGCCGTCGATTTTGCTGAGATCATTGTCGGATACAGTCCGGAGAGAGACGAAGAGAAGTCCGAGACGGTATTCCATGAAACGGTTCTCAACTATGATTCCGGCGGACGGTTCTCCGAAACCTTCGGCATCAGCTATTTTAAGGAAGATTTGTTTCAGCCGGTGAGGATCGACGTCGGCGCCCTACTCCCGTTTGCGATACCACCTGCCACGGGCAGCTTTACGGAATTCGACTTTGGTTTTGTGGGCAGCGACGCACGCCTTGAAGCGCAGGCGGTCGGTGTCTTCACACAGGCAACCTACGAAGTCACAGACGCATTTCGCGTTACTGGTGGTCTCAGATACTCCTGGGAGGAGAAATCCTTTAGGACCGATACGGAAACCTTTGGTTTCGTGCCACTGAATAGTCCTTTCATCTCCTTGCCGGACGGCACCGGGCGCATTGACTTTGTCGAGGACAGTGAAACTTGGACGGCGACAACTGGCTTGTTTCGTTTGGAGTACGACCTTAATGACGACACGCTACTCTACCTGAGTGCCAATCGCGGCTTTAAGACCGGTGCCTTTAATACGACACCAATCACGCGGAATGAAGGTCCGATTGATCCGGAGATTCTGTGGTCCTATGAAGCCGGTATCAAAACCACTCTGTTCGACGGTAATTTGAGATTCAATGGGGCGGCCTTCTATTACGATTATTCCGATCTGCAGGTGATCCTGTATCCGCCGGATAATGTCGGATTGAATACCGTCGAGAATGCCGCAAGCGCTGAACTTTATGGGGTAGAAGGCGATATCACGGCTTTGTTGCCGGCCAATTTTTCCTTGAATGTCTCATTCGAATTTCTGGAAAGCGAATACGCGGAATATGAGAGCATCGACCCCTTCACCATCGATCCCATCACCAACACGGGCGAGATCGCAGATCTATCGGGTAATGAGCTGATTTCGGCCCCAAATGTGTCACTTGGCGTGGGACTGAATCACACATTTGAGCTCAACAATTCCGGCACAATCGATTCATCGGTCAATTGGACTTATAAGGGCGAACACTATTTCTCACCTTTCCAAAGAGAATTCGAAAAGCAAGACGCCTACGACATTGTCAATGCGCAGATCGGTTGGACTGATCCTTCAGGCCGATTTGGTGTTGATCTTTGGGTCAAGAATGCATTTGACGAGGACGTCATTTTGAATGTGATCAGTCAAGCACCGGACGGTATTGCGGGAGCGTTTTACAACGAACCGCAAACCTACGGACTGACTTTGCGTCTTTCCAACTAGGATATACCCCTCCTCCGGGTATCGCCGCGGATCGTTTCGACGGTCTGCGGCGTTTCTTTATCGGCGGAACATTTCTAGCAACAGCGTTAAAACTGCACTTCAGAGAGGCCGTATGAATTTCATCAAAAATATGTGGTACATCGCCGGTGAATCAGAGGATGTCAGCGATAGTCTCACGTCGCGAAAGCTGTTGGACGAAAACATCGTTCTATTGAGAGACGCCGGTGGAAGTATCATAGCTCTGGAGAATCGGTGTCCGCACCGATTTGCGCCTCTTACGCTTGGAAGGCGTGAGCAAGACGGGATTCGATGCGGCTATCACGGTGCCAAGTTCGGATTTGACGGCCAATGTTTGGAGGCACCGTTGCAGACGCCGCCAAAAGATTGCGGTGTCAGGTCGTATACGGCAATCGAGAAGTATGGCTATGTCTGGGTTTGGATCGGCGATGGTGATCCCGATCACGAAAAAATCCCTTCTGCATTCGCCGTCGGTGGGGACAAAGACTGGGCCGGATTCTCTCACTATGAGCTTGAGATCCCTGCTTATTACGAATTATTCAACGACAATCTCTTTGATATCACCCACGCCCCCTACGTTCACAGCGATGATTTCGATCCGGACTTTTTAACACAGTTCAGCGGGCCACCCAACCAAGGCACCCCCGAGGGACCTGAAGACGGCGTCTGGGTCGATATCGGATCAGATCGCATCACATACTATGTACAGGCGGCCGGCTCTGAAGATCCCTTTTTTCAGAATATGCTGGCCGCCGCCCGCGGCGAAAGCGAGTATAGGGCAGCCGTCCATATGCAGCTGCAAGTGCGTTGGATGGCACCTTGTTATTTTTCATTCCAGACAAAAGTTACCGCGACAACAGAAGAGGCAAACGAAGCCTCCATCGCCACAACACTCATGGCGTTAATTCCCAATACCGAACGGCAAACATCTTTCTATTTTATGTCGCGGCGGAATTTCGCAATAGACGATGCGCATGTGACGGACATGTTCCGGAACTTTATTATGAAGACCTTTATTGAAGATCGCGCGATCGTCACAGCCCAGTCGGCCAATATGACGTCGCACGATGTGAATGGGGATGCGCGTCCCCTCATGTTTGTCGGTGACATTGTCGGGCAACAAGGCCGGCGGATCGTGGCCTCTTTATCTGACTAAGACACGTCCTGTTCTGCAGCCAACTTGGTGGTCGGGCCGCGCTTCTTTGCCATTTTTTGCACCAATCGGTCGGCGACACCCGGCTTGCTCCACGGACACACCGCGATACAGATGCCGCATCCACCAGTGTCGTTGAAAAAGGGCACGCATTTGTCGAAATCTACGTAGTATTTCCACTGCCCCCTGACGAGCTGTTTTTCGTGCTGTATGGCATTTGGCGGACACGCATTGCTGCAGACTTGGCAGTTTAGGCAGAACTCTTCTGCACCAAAACTTTCAGGTTGCTCGGTTGTCGGCATGAGAGGAGCATCGGTCAACACATAGGCAAGCCGGAAGGAGGAACCCATTTTTTTATGAATGATGGAACCGTGCTTGCCCAGTTCGCCCAGTCCCGCACCCAATGCCGCCGGCACCATCAAGACCGGTGACCATAAAAACGACCCATGGCCCTTCGCGTTCCATCCCATTGAACGCAGCCAATCGGCCAATTCGTAGGCAATCATGTGCCCCTCATCATAGACTCTGACCACCTCATCAGCAGCCCGTTGATACGGTGCAGATGAAAGCTCGCCATGATCCATGGGCGCACCGATCATAATGATCCACTTCTCATCAACGGACTCGCCTTCGTAAAGCCACTCCTGACGCATCATCGTGATCCCCACATCGCCTGCGCCGATATCAAAAGCCTTCTTTTGGAGCTCTGCAGTCAAATCTTCCGGGGTCTTTTCGACTTTCCGCTCGGCAATCGGTGCTGGGCGCATTTTCATCCACTTGCGCATCATTTTTGACGTTGGGAACTTGCTCTTCACAGCCAACGCGCTCTTGACCAGAAAAGAGACATTGACAGCCTGATAAGCAGTCCTGCGATCGGGCGCATGATAGACAATGCGCGGACGGCGGGACTCGGATTCATTGAGACCGTTGACTTCATTTCCCGAAGTTCTTTTGGGTTTCAACAGCCTGTGGATCAATGGCGGACGATAGCCATCGTCAGTCCAGACACCCCAAAATATCCCACGCCCCCGCGGGAGCTTATTCTTGTCGGACGGCATTTCGTGTATATGCTTTCGTTCTTGCCGGACTAAGCCTGTTGCTCAGTCTTTGGCGACTGCGCGGCCTCAACAAACAGTTTTGTCTGAGCAGGCAGTCCAGACGCATGTTTGCGGCCGACAACCAACCCCCAGAACCACGAGAGCGGGCCTGTGATTTCAATGTTTACGACAATCCTTGTCGGAGATTCTGCGTGCAGACTATGGACAGTTTTCATCTCAGCGAGAGGCAACAAGCAGATATCGGAATAGAGGTCGGGCGGCCGGAAATCACCAATTCTGAATCTCAGCTTTGGCCCGCCTTTCGGTTTCAAAACAAAATGAGTCCCCACATCCGGCTCACCATCGACATCAATATAGTCAATGTTGCGATCTATCTCGGCCCATCTCGCCACATTGGCCAAAACCGGCCACAGCTGTTGCACCTTTACGAAGCTCTCACTTTGATATTCATGTCGCCATGCCATAAGTTACCTATGCAAATAATTTATCTTGATCATCAAGATAATAAGATGGAGAAATGTGATGGTCAAGTCTTTTGACTCAGTCCTGTTGGAAACAAGAAAACTCTATGAAGCGATGAGCCGTTTCGATAACTCTGCCGCTGGCGAGTTGGGTGTTCATGCCAGCGATATTCGGTGCATCAATGCCTTAGAGAATGGCCCTCTGAGCGCAGGTGAGATCGGCTATCGACTTGGCCTCACCAGTGGCTCGGTGACCGCACTCATAAACCGCCTAGAGAGTGCCGGATTCATTGAGCGCCATAAATCCCCGGAAGACGCTAGGATTCTCGAGATACAGCTGAGAAACCAATTCTATGCACGGGCAGATGCCATCTATAACCGCTTGGGCGAAAGACTTTCAGAAGCATTTGCCGAAGACCCTATTGTGCAACGAAGAGTGGCAACTCTTGCGATCAGAAAGATCACAAAGGGTTTCGACAAAGCCAGTTGAATTGAGAACGTAGACTTCCGGCAGTCCAATATTAAGACGAAAGTTGCGTAACTCTTCCAGATCCCCGTAAGACCTTTTGCCGAGTGATTAACGGGTTCCAGATTTAGACGATGACTTCGCCGGTGGGCCGCAAGATCCCCTTAAGACGATTTCGCATGGAGCCGTAATTTGCCGCGGCGGCCCGTCAATCTCCCCGGTCACGCGGGCCAGCAGCATTTCTGCCGCGCTTTTTCCAAGTGCCTCAAAATCCGGTTGGATCACTGTAATAGGCGGATTGTAAAGCATGGACCCGTACCGCTCATCCGCACCAATAAGTGATATGTCTTTGGGAATCGATATCTTCTTTCGATGAAACGCCTGAATGACGCCCAGCATGATATAGTTCCCCGCCGCAAAGATGGCGGTCGGACGCGGCTTCTGCTCAAGCAGCGCAAGAGTCTTTGTCATCACATCTTGAAGATGATTGCTGGCAATAATCGCAACATTCTTTTTCTGACTCAAACCGCGCGCTTTGATCTCGTCCTTGAAGGCTTTTAAACGCTCTCTTGCCATACGTGTCGTGTTTGGCCCAGACACGATAGTGATATGACGATGGCCGAGGTCCACCAAATATTTGATCGCCTGACGGGTTGACTTGTAGTGGTCGAAAACCACGCCGTCATTGGGAAATGGGACATCCCGGTCCATCAAAACAACCGGGACATCCGACGCACGAATTTTATGGTTGGTTTCATCGGAGGTTTCGTCGCCACCCTGCAGAAAAATCCCGTCCACACCGCGCGCCTGAAGCACATCAAAAAACTGCGCTTCCTTGTCGGCGTCCAATCGGCTGCAACAGGCGATCATCAGTTTGTTGTGTTCGTTCAGTGTCTCTTCACTCGCCTGCAAGGCCATAGCGTAGGACTCACTTGAGAAATCCTCGATAATGTAGCCAAACGTGTTGGAGGTGCGTGTGCGCATACTCTGCGCAACAGAATTGGGGCTGTATTTCAGCTCTTTAATCGCCCGCTGAACCTTTTTGCGAGTCGACTCTTTCAAATTGGGATGATCGTTCAAAACGCGGGAGACGGACACCAATGACACACCGGCAAGGCGAGCCACATCTTTGATTGTCGGGCGTTTGGAAGCGCTTTTGCTCTTTTTCATCGCCTACTTCTGACAAAAAAGAGCAAGAAATTCAATAGGCTAACGGTCCCTGGCCGCTCTGACGTCATGGGAAGTCAGAGATTCCGCCGGGCCAATCAGCTAAATGACCGGACAACGTAAGGTCTCGCCGCGCAAGTGGCGCGCCACCTCGTCTGCCGCCAGTGACTGCAAACGCGCAATTGATGTTTCCGAATACCATGCGGCGTGGGGCGTTAAGAGCGTATTTGGCGCGGATCGAAGTTCTGCGGCCGTCGGCAAGGGCTCTTCCTCGAACACATCCAGTCCAGCTCCGGCAATCTTTCCCCCGTTCAAAGCCTGCACGAGATCGGCAGTTTGAATGAGATCACCGCGCGCGCTGTTCACAATGAATGCGGTGTCTTTCATCTTTGCGAGGGATTCGGCGTTGATGAGACCTCGTGTGCTGGGCGTCGATGGGGCATGTAAAGTGATGATATCCGAATTCGCCAGCACGTCATTCACAGACGTGAGTTGAAAGACACCGGGTTCGGCCTCTGTAAGCCCTGGGTCGGCCACCACAAATCGAAATCCAAATGGCTTCAAACGTGCCATGACCGACCGGCCAATCCGCCCAAGACCCACAAAACCAACAATGGTTTCGCCAAACGGTTTAAGCGGCGCACTCACGTTCACAGCCGCCCATTCTCCGTTTCGAATGGATGCATCAAGCATCGGCAGTTTACGGAGCAAGGCCAACATCAAAGCGGCCGTATGGTCTGCCACTTCGTCGCTGCAATAATCTGGAACATAAGCCACCGATACACCCAGTGACTTAGCTGCCTGGACATCGATATTGTCGTAGCCGACACCATATCGCACGACGAGCGCTCCCGGTTTCAGAACTTCAAGCGCGGACTGTGTGATTGGAGCAAATTGCGCAAAAACGGCATCCGCGTCCTTGATCGCATCAATGACTTCTGCCTCTGTTCGACATTGAGCCGCTGTAAAGGCTGCATCGAACTCTTTCGCGACCGCTTCCTCTGAGGCCAAGGCCGGAAATGTATAGTCCGTTACAACGACTTTTCGGTTTTCACTCATGCTGTCTTCAGTCCCATACGTTTACGAATCTCGGCATCGCGAATATCAATCTCTTGACCCGACAGATCATCGCCCATGCCCGACGCGAGCCAAACAATCGCTTGGGCTGTTTCCTTGGGCGAAGACAGATCACCTTGAGGAATTTGACTCACCGGATTCATCCCCGACTCGCGAATCTTACCTTGCATGCCCGTATCGACTACGCCCGGAATCAAACCGAAACTTCGAACACCACTTTCGCCATATTCCAAATGAGTCGCCGCCGTCAGCATGGCCAATCCGGCTTTCCCACAGCAATAAGCTGACCATCCTTCCAGCGCTTTATGGGCCGCACCGGAACTCAAATTGATGATGCAGCCTTCTCGTTCGACAAGATGAGGCAATGCAGCCTGCAACGTAAAAAACGGACCGTTGAGGTTTACCGCAATGGACTTGTCCCAATCGCTTACCGGGATATCAGCAAGCCGCGCAATAGGATCAATGACACCTGCATTGTTGATGAGTATATCGAGACGGCCGAGTTCAGCATGAATCTGACCGATCGCTGATGCCGCTTGTTCCGGCCGGGAGACATCCAATTCCATCGCAAGGGCTCGGTGCCCCGAGGCGCTTAGCTCTTTGACAATCGCCTCACAGCGCTCAAGACGTCTACCGGTAACGACGACAATGGCGCCGGCCTCGGATAGGGCTTCGACAACCGATAGCCCGATCCCTGCGGTCGCGCCGGTGACAACGGCTACTTTATTTTCAACACTCACAGATTCTGTCCTTAAGGTTTTGAGGCTTCCAGGTAGTCGTGAACGATGTCCCCAGGCACAAGGGTAAAGTCAGCGCGCCAATAGAAGCACTCGAGCGCGTCAATCACCGGAAGACGAAACAGTGGCGCTTGAATATGCGGCCGCACTTCAACGGTGCACGGACCGGACCAGCATTCGTGGACATGCACATCCGTCAATCTCCGGGACGTCAATTGCCGAATGGCCGGCTTGCCTGTGATGTGATCGATTGCCTTGAGGTTCAAATTGATCGCAAAGTCAAAGTGCTTCGCCAGGTCAGAAATATCGGCGCGTTGGTGTTTGTAAGGTGCCGTGACTGTCGCCACATCAATCCCGTCACGGCCAATCTGTCCAACAAAGGTATCGGAGCGAACTTCCAATATCGGATCGGCAAATTTCTTGGGCTGCCCGTGCACTTCTCGCCCTTGAGTCAGACCGCCGGAGGAATTCAGGAAGAGATAAGGTGAGTAGCCGCCGGACACATCTGTTCCAGGCAGCTTGGCCCCCACCATGATGTTGGCCTCACCATAACTGCCCAACCAATCGACATCATTCATCCGGTAAATGTGAATGATGACCGCATCTCCCGTCGGCTCCAGCGGCGGCGGCAACAGGTCGGCAATACAAGAGCCTTCGGTTCGATAAACGGCACTCAGAATCTCGGCATTCCGAAAGGTGAATGGAAACGAGGGCGTTTGAGGCGCATCCCAAGGCGTGGAAAAGCCGCTTTCCAATATTTTGGACAGTGTGAGTTCAGGGGGACGGGACATCCGCTTAGCACCGAAGAGCAGTCGGCAGATGACCGAGACAATCGGCAAATCTCAAACAAGAAACCATTGCATCACACTTGGGCGCTGGAGTATAAGTTACACAATTATTATAACGTTTTCATTTTTGGGTCAATATGCGCATCCATGACGTCGAGACATTTATCCTGCAGTACCAGGAGCCGAACGACTACAACTCCACGCGTATGACGGTACTGATCCGGGTCAGCACCAAAGACGGCGTCTGCGGATGGGGTGAGGCAATTGCCATGTGGCCGGAAGCCTGCCATGCCGTTGCTGCGCTCATTCGAGAGGGCATGGGGCAAGTGATTGTCGGCGAAGACCCGCTCGAAGCGACGCGTCTTTGGCATGCCATGAAGAAACAAGCTTGGTGGTACGGAGAAGGCGGTATCGCATCCATGGCCATTGCAGGTTTGGATATGGCCATTTGGGATTTGCGCGGCAAGCTTTTAGGTCTTCCGCTTTATGCGATGCTCGGCGGAAAAGCTGTGGACGCATTGCCGGCGATTGCCAGTATGCATGTCAACAAACCGACCATGGAAGAAGATGTTGCTGAAGTGGTGGGCAACATTGAGGCTGGATATCAAGGCGCCAAACTGGGTTTTGGGAAAAAGGGTCCCTCAAAGGCCGGTGAAGATCCAGACTACGATATCGAATTCGTCGCCGCCGTGCGGAACGGCATGGGGCCAAAACCGGCGCTCATGATCGACATCGGGGCCGGGGTGAGCTGGGACGTGGCAACTGCCGTGCAAACCACGCGCCGAATGGAAGAAAGTGACATCTATTGGATCGAAGAACCATTGCATCCGGACAATCTGGCCGGGTTCGCCGAGCTGCGCGCAAAGACAAGTACGAGAATTGCGACCGGCGAACGGGAATTCACACCCGCAGAATACGCAAGGCTTGTTGAGCTTGGAATCATTGATGTGTTTGGGATTGACCCGGCACGGGCCGAAGGCATCACGGGTTTCCGAAAGGCCTGCGAGGTGATTGATGCGGCGAACGCCACCGTCAATGCGCACGCTTGGAGCTCCGCGGTGACAACGGCCGCAAGCCTGCATCTGTCCGTATCGACCAAAGCTGCCAAATTTTTTGAACTGAAAGCCATACCAAACCCTCTTCAAAACGACTTGGTTGATGACGTCATCATGCATGATGGCGGCATGGTCAAACCGTTTGACACGCCCGGTTTTGGGGTCGAACCGAAAATGTCTTTCATCGAGACGCATTGTGTTTGACGCGCAATGACAGCGCTATGTGAGCCTCATATGGGTGAGAAATCCATCAAGACAAAACGAATGACGTAACAGGAGATATTGTATGAAACTCGTACGATACGGTTCCGCCGGCGAAGAAAAGCCGGGACTCATCGATTCCAGCGGCGGACTGCGCGACCTCTCCGCGCATATAGACGAGATCAACAGCCGCACGCTCAATGACAAGGCGCTGAACGATATTGCCGCGCTTGATGAGGATCGTTTGCCGGTGGTCGAAGGACCGCAAAGATATGGGCCGTGCGTGGGTGAAATCGGAAAGTTTATTTGTATTGGCCTGAACTATGCCCGCCATGCAAAAGAAACCGGCGCAGAACCGCCTTCGGAACCGGTTGTCTTCATGAAAGCGACGAGCGCCGTGTGCGGCCCGAACGATACGGTTCTTATTCCAGCGAAATCCAAGAAGGCGGACTGGGAAGTTGAGCTTGGCGTTATCATCGGCACGCATGCCAAGAATGTCTCCATTGAAAATGCCCTCAACCATGTCGCCGGCTATTGCGTGGTGAACGATCTATCCGAGCGTGAATTTCAATTGGAACGGGGTGGTCAATGGGTCAAAGGCAAGAGTCTCGATACATTCGGCCCCATTGGTCCGTGGCTGGTGACGCGCGATGAAATTCCGGACCCACAATCGCTGAACCTGTGGCTGGACATTGATGGGCATCGCTATCAAGACAGCTCAACATCGGACATGATTTTTTCCGTTGCCGAGATCATCAGCCATCTCAGCGAATTCATGAGCCTGCACCCCGGAGATGTGATCTCAACCGGCACGCCCGAAGGTGTGGGCATGGGTCAAAAGCCCGAGCCTCTTTATCTTAAACCCGGTCAAGAAATGCGTCTCGGGATCGAGGGCTTGGGTGAGCAATGTCAAATGACGGAGCTCACCGATTAGCTTCACGCGCAACATTTCGGAGACAGCCAATGAAGATCGTTGATCCACACCACCATCTTTGGGACTTGGACGAGCTCAATTATCCCTGGCTGAATGCAGGTGGCGGCGAAGTGGCATTTGGAAACTATGCGCCGCTTTGCAAAAACTACCACTTGGCTGACTTTCTCGCAGATCATGGCAAGGTGGATGTCGTGAAGTCCGTCAACATTCAAGCGGAGCATGATCGTTCAGACCCGGTGCGCGAAACAGCCTGGCTGCAAAATGTCGCCGATCAATCTGGAAATCAGAAGGGTCTGCCATCCGGGATTGTCGCCTTTGCGGATTTTGAGGATCCGTCCGTTGACGACATGTTGGCAAAGCAAAAAGCACATAAGAACGTGCGCGGCATTCGGCACGTGGTATCTTATCAGCCGCAACCTGATGATTGGGACGCGCCAAAGAACTATTTCGCAGACGCAACTTGGCGGCAGAATATTGGTCTTCTGGCAAAACACGATTTGCACTTTGAATTGCAAATTTACGCCGCTCACCAGTCGGAACCCGCCGTCGCCCTGATGAATACCCACCCCAATGTGCAATTCATCCTCACCCACACAGGCAACCCTGTCCAACAAGATGACAGCAGCTTCGACAATTGGCTCGCCGGCCTGAAGCAACTTGCCACATGTGAGAATGCGGTGCTCAAAGTCTCAGGCTTGGGTATGTATATGCCCAAATGGACTCTCGATATGCTGCGCCCCTATGTCATCAATGCTATCGAGGTCTTTGGCCCTCAACGCTGTATGTTCGGATCAAACTTTCCGGTCGACGGCCTGTTCAGCACCTATGAAGAGCTTTATGCCGCCTTCTTTGAACTGACCTCGGACTTCTCAGAAGACGAGCGCAATGCACTGTTTCATGACAATGCCATAAAGTACTACCGGCTTTAGGTTTCCGGTCAGCCCACTGCAGTGATGTAGTTCGCCCAGCCGATGATAATGGTTGCCGCCACCAGTGTGGCAATTCCTGAGACGACGAGTGTAAGCGTTTTCCGGCTAACGCCTTTCCACTCCCGAAAGTAAAACCCCCAGAGAGTTGAGAAAATGATGATACTCGCCATATGAAGCGTCCAACTGGAGAAGTCATAGGCCCCCATTTGGCTTTCGCCCATGGTGTAAAAGAAGAATTGCAGGTACCACGCAATGCCGGCCAGAGCGCAAAACAAATAGTTGGATCTCAACGTATTTGCAGCGACACGCAGCAATTCGTTATCGCGCGCATCCGCAGGGGAGAGGCGGCCGACAAACTCGCCGGCAGAGCGATTCTTCAAAATGAGATAAGCGCACCAAAGAAAATTGGTTGTGAAGCCGCCCAAAAGAATAACGCACAAAGCCGGTAGTCCTTGGTTCAATATTGATGTACCGGCTTCCAACGTCCGTTCGTTGATCGTTTCGCCGGCGGCTAAGCCATAGGCAAAACAGGCGCTCATAATCCCGGAAAAAATGGCGACGCCTATTCCCCTTGAGAAATTGAATTCGGCCACCGCCGCTTTTCGTTCTTCTTCCGGCAGCTCTCTCTCCTTAGACCGGCCCGCAACTCCCACCATGGCAATGCCGATCAGTGTTACAGCGACGCCCGCCAAAACAATTTGTCCGCTCAACGTCTGCAGCAGCGGCCACAACGATCCATCGTAAATTGGCGGTATCAACGTTCCAAAGGCTGTGGTCAGGCCCAAGGCCACGGCCATCCCCAGAGAAATCCCCAGATATCTCAGAGTGAGACCGAACGTTAAGCCGCCCGCCCCCCAAGCAACACCAAAAATATAAACCCAGAAGAGGACATCAGTGGGCATGGACCAGAGCACACCGATAAGATCTTCTGTCAGCAGAAAGGCAAAAACCCAAGGCGCGAAAATCCAACTCACAACGCCCCCTGTGATCCAATACACTTCCCAGGACCATTGCCGAACCCCTTTGTAGGGAACGTAAAAACTTGCAGACGAGAAACCACCGATCCAGTGGAAGATCAGCCCTAAGAGCGGATTTGCCATGTCATGAAATCTCCGATGCCGACTCTCGGGCTGGCCGATCATCGCAGTATCTTTTTTGAAGAATATTTTTCATTATCTTGTTCACCTCCCAATGATCCGCAATTGGATCACCGGTTTGCGGATCCACAGCCATGTATGGCGGCGGACCGAATTCTGTTGTGAATGTCACGACGCGGGCACCACGGCTCAGATGAGAGTCGACAATGCGATCCCACCAAGCCAGGAATTGGTGCAGCGCTGGATCCCATTCGGCGGCATTGGGATGGAAGACCTGTGCACTCTGCGGATGACCCAAACGGGCATGCACATGACCGCTACGACGGATGGCTTCATCCATAACCTCCTGAAAATTTTCCAAGTAGCTTTCTGTCACGCAACACCAATGACTAAAGTCTGCCGTCAAAACCATCTCGGGGAATTGACGCAGATAGTCTTGCGTCACCATCGGCGCATAGGTGAACCGGCCGCGGTGAATCTCGTGACAGATAGAAATTTTGCGGTTCGCAGAGACCTCACTCGCCGTTTCAATCAGCGTGCAATTGTCTTCGAACGTAAAATAGTCATGGCCGGTATGAGAATTGATAAAGAGCGGCTCGAAGTCCGAGACATAGTTGAGTTGGTCTCTATAGCTCTTGTTGAATTCCTGAATTGTCGCGCCTTGCGCCTGCCACTGATGGGCAACAAAGAGGAGCTCTAACTCCTCCAGCAGACGCCTCAGCTCCGTATCCCTTTGCTTTTCAAGATAAAGCCAACAATCCACGCCATCAAAGCCGGCTCTCTTAATCTTCTGAAGCGACTCAGACAAAGGGAGATGATCAAGGCCCCAAAGTGAGCAAAGTATCTTTATCTCCATCAGAGCTCTTTCTGATAGAGAAGCGGGTTTTGTTTGTCGTCATTCAAGGGGTCGCCGACTTTGAGTTCCGATACCTGTGCATCTGATAGAATGTTCTGAATTCCGTTGAACATCATACCGTCCGGCATAAACGCACAGGTCATTGCCCGGCGAGCATAGGGAGTCATATTGGCGCCCGCCGCATGGGCCAGTAATCCGTTGTGAAACGAGCAACTCCCCGCCTTCATCGGCGCCGCGACTGGGGCGCGATCTCGAAACTGAGGATAGAACTTGAACAGAGAATCCATCTGCTCGGTGATGCCTGGATTCTCATAGCTGGTTTCTAAATGAGTGTTGGGCAGGAAATACAAGCATCCGTTTTGAAGCGTGGCATCATCCAACGCGACCCAAATAGAAATCGCATGCCGATCATGGAATGACCAAAAAGGTGTATCCAGATGCCAAGCGGTTGGATTGCCCCAAGGCGGTTTCACCAAAGCCTGATCATGCCAAACGCGAATCCCATCAATATCCTCGAGCTCGCAGGCCATGCGACCGATGTCCCGATTGATGATGAGATCCGCAATCTCGGGATTGTCGACCCACAAATTGAGCCGCTGGGTAAAAACGGAATCGTAATAAGACTCATCGTCGTCGAGCGTTCCGACGGAAGCCCGATCGGGCAGTTTACGGTCCGCCCGGCGCGACAAGGCGACCTCCAATGCGGAACGCCACAACTCCAGTTCATCCGCATCGAGAAAATTCTCCACAACAACGAAACCGTTGTCTCGATAAGTCTCGATCTCTTTCCCGGTTAAAGTGGTGCGCATACTGCCCCCAAAAGATGACAGATCGATCTGGCCGCATCAGCTCGGCTTTAATCGAAAAACTCCATTATTGAACATATTTATGCATTAATCTGCATATTTGTGCAAGTTTTGGGTCTTTATATCATGGCTTTGGAGCGGCCGAATACGAGGCAGGAAGACAGTTTGCTGAGCTGTAACAGGGATGGCGCCGGCTGCAATTGCCAGCCAACTATTTTTCTGGGGTCCGGACCTGAACCACTTCAATGTCGAAGGATTCCAGCATAGTGACGGCGGCCGATGAGACCTTGCTATCGGTCACCACCATATCGAGCGTTTCTAAGGAGCAAACGGAAAGACTGGCCGAGGCGTCAAACTTGCTGCTGTCTGCCAGCAAAATGACGGAGTCCGCGCGCGCAATCAGGGATTGCTCATTCTGAACAAGCAAGGGGTCAGTCTGCATCAGGCCTTGCCGGGTGACAGCTTGGGCACCGATAAAAAGTTTAGATGCCGAGAAATTCTGCAAGATACCGTCCCCATAGGGATTGAGCACGATATTTTGTTTTTGAAAAACTTCGCCGCCGGTAATCAGAATACGCAGCTGAGTTTTGCCAAGTAAGTTGCTCATGATTGAGACGGAGGTCGTCAATACCGTCAAATTCTGGTCAGGGATACGGCGAGCCATTTCCATGGTCGTTGTGCCGCCGTCAATGATGATGGCCTCACCTTCGCTGAGCAAACCGACAGCATATTCACCAATCGCACGCTTAGCGGCCATATTTGTGGTCGCACTCTGCGCATCGTCCGCCTGACCTTCCAACAATCCATGCGCACGGAGTCCACCATCCGCAGGAGGAAAAGCAATCGCCCCACCTCTCACTCTCAGCAGTTTGCCGAGTTCATGAAGCTCAATGAGATCACGCCTGATCGTCGCAGGCGATACAGATAAAACTTCCGCCAGCTTCTCAACAGATGTCACCAGGTCGGGATTAATCAGCCGCAGAATCTGAGTCCACCGGTCGTGAATAAACAGTCGTTCGTCCATATTTGATGCTTGAGGTATCTCTGCAATCCCTTCAACACATGACTCTGACAAGCCGTTTTAGCCTGACTTGAGCAGCACAGTAAAAGTGTGCTGATCAGCCGAAGACTATCCATACCGCATCGGGATTTTCAATGCCTTTTATGGCGCAGAGCCTCCCCGAACAGTTAGACAATTCCGGATCCGGCCGAAGATGTTGACGGGCGCTTATCCAAGAGCGACTCCCTATAGCTCGCTTGCCGATAACAGCTCACCGGATCAATCGCACCGCCGGATCGATAGCGCGCCATCTGAGATATCGGCCTGACGTCAGTTTCATAGGCAGACTTCAGTGTCTCACTGGCCATAAGAGCGTCATTTTCGTCTTGATACTTTTCCAGCAACGGCCTGCGCACCAACAATGCCTGAATATAGGACTTCTGGACCGATATGGCCGACGTCATCAAGCTTTCGATCGGATCTGTAACATTGTGCGATTGATCAAGCATGTATTCCGGAGCGAAGCCATCAGCATCTCGGTACTCGGCATCGACCAATTCATTGAAAATCAAAAACTGCTGATAGGGATGCAGCAATCCAGAATCCAAATCGTCGTCGCCGTACTTTGAGTCGTTGAAGTGGAACCCGGCCAGTTTACCGAATTGTATCAGTCGAGCGACGATCATCTCGATATTCACATTGGGCGCGTGATGCCCCAGGTCCACCAATGAAAGAGCTTTTGGACCCAGTTCCTTTGCACATAATACGCTGGTTCCCCAATCCTGAATGACGGTCGAGTAAAATGCCGGTTCAAACATTTTATGCTCAATGAAAACCCGCCAATCGTCAGGAAGCGCCGCGTAGATAGACCGCATTGAATCAAGATATCGTTCGAGCGACCGGGCAAAATGCTGCTGACCCGGGAAGTTGCTTCCATCCGCAATCCAAACCGTCAACTCGGAAGCCCCTAGCTTTCTCCCCCATTCAATACAGTCCTTATTGTGGGCAATTGCTGTTTCACGTACCTCACGGCTCGAATGAGTCAAACTGCCGAATTTATAAGAACACGTTTGATCGCTGGGATCCTGGAAAGTGTTAGAGTTGACCGCGGCAAACTTGAGGCCTTTTGCGGCTGCAAACTCACGCAGTTCGGAGAAGTCGTCTACTTTGTCCCAAGGAAAATGTGGAGAAACCGAACCAGTAATCCGCACCAATGCGTTGATCAAGGAACAGTCCTCAAGCTTCTCGAAAATGTTTCTGGGTTCGGCCGGCCCTGGAAATCTTGCAAACCGCGTTCCCCCGGTTCCCACACCCCAGCTCGGTACGGCAATTTCAAAAGCAGACGCTTTTTCTGTGAGCGCTTCGATATCAATGTGCTCGCGTGACAGCTTCTGACCCAAGTTGTCAAATTCTTCTTGCAGTGCAGAAATGCGCCTTTGATTATCTTGTTCGATAAAATCGCTGGTAATTGTTCCGTTCAAGACGACTCTCCTCATCTCAAGCGCTATCGCGTGAATGAAGGGGCATGCCCGGCGTCAACATTGATGATATTCCCTGTCGACTTTTCCGACAAATCAGATGCCAGAAAAAAAATGGCTTCGGCGACATCCTCCGGAAAAACACTGCGCTTGAGCAAACTACGTTCGCGGTAATGACCCTCAAGATCTTGCTCACCAATACTATAAGCTTCCGCCCGCTCTTTCCGCCAGTTGCCATTCCAAATTCTTGAGCCCCGCAGCACAGCATCCGGGTTGACCACATTACACCTGATACCCATCGGAGCCCCTTCTAAGGCGATGGATCTCGCCAGCTGAAGCTCGGCCCCCTTTGCCGTTGCATAGGCGGACGCATTGGCTGACGCGACCAAAGCATTTTTGCTTGCAACAAATACAATGGCCCCCCCTGTGTTCTGAGCCTTCATGAGTTTGAACACTTCCCGAGAAATCAAAAAATAACCGGTGGCGAGAATCGATAGATTTTGCGACCACAAGCTCAAGCTCGTCTCATCAAGCGGCGCGGCACTTGCAATACCGGCATTCGAGACCAGGATATCAATCCCTCCATAGGCTGAGGCAACAAAGGAGACCGCATCAGCAACACTTCTCTCAGACGTCACATCGCACACAACGGAGGATACAAGATCGGCGGAAAATTCTTCCGAAAGTTGCTCCTGCACTGTTTTGAGAGCCGCCTGGTCAATATCCGCAAGCACAACACACGCGCCGTCTGCCAGTAAGCGCCGCGCCGTCGCAGATCCGATGCCGCCGGCTCCACCAGTCACAAATGCGACCTGCCCCGCAAGTTTTTTTGGCTTCGGCATGCGCTTAAGTTTGGCTTCTTCAAGAAGCCAATATTCGATACCAAAGGCTTCTTGCTCAGAAAGGCCGATATAGCGATCCAAACGGTTGGCGTCACGCATGACGTTGATGGCGTTGACGTAAAATTCTCCAGCAATGCGGGCAGTCGCTTTATCCTTGGCAAATGTGATCATTCCGACACCGGGAACCAAATAAACCACGGGATTGGGATCGCGCATCGCCGGGCTATCCGCTTGCCTGCATCGCTCATAATAAGCTTGGTAATCGGCACGATAGCCTTGCAGTTGCCTGCTCAGTCCAGCAATGAGTTCAGTCAAGTTTGTCTCAGCACTCTCAGACATTGGATCGAAATCGACAACAAGCGGCCGAATTTTTGTGCGAAGGAAGTGATCGGGACAAGAGGTCCCCAACGCTGACAAGTCTTCCAAATCATTTGAATTGACAAACTCAAGAACCTCATCGGAATCGTTAAAATGACCTACCTTCATCTCTTGATCGGTGATCAAACCGCGCAAGGCCGGCATCAGTCTGGAGGCGACTCTCTGCCTTTGGTCGGAGGATAAAGGATTGTCATAGCGCACACCGCCAAATGCGGCTGTGTTTTCTGCTGCGGAAATCCAATCTGCTGCCTCTCGAATGACATCAACTGTGTTCTCGTAGCACTCTTGAGACGTCTTTCCCCAAGTGAATAATCCGTGCCCGGCAAGAACAACACCCATGAGATCGGAATTCGACTCCGCTAGTTCACCAAGTTTCAAACCCAAATCATATCCTGGCCTTTGCCATGGCAGCCAACCGATACGCCCGCCAAAGACCTCTCGCGTCAAAGCCTCGGAATTTGTCGTACACGCAAGGGCAATCACAGAATCGGGATGCATGTGGTCTACGTGTTTGTAGGGAATGTAAGTATGTAGAGGTGTGTCAATACTGGCCGCACGTGGATTGAGATTAAACGTACAATGGGGCAGATAGCCGACCATCTCATCTTCGTATTCAAGGCCACGATAAAGTCCGCGCAGTGACTTGAGTTTCTCAAGGTAAAGAGTGGAAAAGCCGTCAAGCTCTATGGAGCCCAAATCACCTCCAGACCCTTTCACCCAGAGGACCTCAACATCCGCACCGGTCAGCGGGTCCTTTTGGATCAGTTTCGCGGATGTATTGCCGCCGCCGTAATTGGTAATGCGGTGATCGGACCCCAATAGGTTTGAGCGATATTGCAGGCGCTCCGGTTCGGACAGTGTGCTTGCATAAGCGTCATCCCATAGATTACCGAGCGGCTTGGACATCATTCTCACTCCTTAACTCCCGGCAACTTATCTTCATATTTATGCATTTTCAATCATAATATTGCATTTTCACGCAGACTGGGTAGTTTAGGGTAACCAAGGAAGATCAGCCAAAAACCCTAGTTTTTGGCGGCTCAAGGCCCGGGTGACAAAGCGAGATAGGCACGGATGATCAATGGCTGCACACTTGTTTTCGACGTGGGCAAAACCCACGTGAAGGCCACTGTCTTGGACTCCAAGGGTGAGCCCCTGGATCGAAGACATAGGACCAACCTCCTTGACAAGACATCACTCTATAAGTGTTTCGACATTGATCGCATTTGGGATTGGTTTGTCCGCGAAACGCGGTCGCTTGCCGGCAGATACGAAATATGCGCGATCAGCATCGCAACTCACGGCGCTTGCGCAGCGATCGTCGACCTCGAAACCGAAGACCTTGTTCTTCCGGTCTTAGACTATGAATTCCCAGACTATCCCGACTTTTCCCCGACTTACGAGTCTCTCAGGCCACCCTTTTCTAAAACTTACTCGCCCAAACTTCCGGCCGGTCTGAATCTCGGACGCCAATTGCATTGGCAATTTCAATTGATGAGCGACGCACAACGCAAAAAAGCAACCGTTCTGCTCTATCCTAATTTTTGGGCTTGGAAGATAAGCGGCATAGCCGCATCCGACATCTGTTCCATCGGCTGCCACACAGATCTTTGGGAGCCGGAGCGGAAAGAGTTGTCCGCGCTGGGCCGGTCTCTTGGATTAAAGGCATCTCTTCCACCTTTTGAGAAGTCTTGGGAGCCTCTCGGACAGGTGAGCAACAACTTTGCAAATGTGACGGGCGTGCCCGCAGATTGCCTGGTCATGCCGGGCATACACGATAGCAATGCGAGCTATGTTCCATACTTGATGACGACGCCTGAAGACAGACCAGCTGTTGTTTCGACGGGAACCTGGGTTGTTGCCATGTCAGCGCAAACCCCTCTTGCAATCCTGCGAGAGGATCAAGATATGTTGGCCAACGTTGATGCAAACGGACACGCGCTCGCAACGGCGCGCTATATGGGTGGGCGAGAGTTCGAGGCAATCTGCGAACTCACGCAATGCGATGTTGCATCTGATGTCACGGCGAAAGATATTGCCGACCTCATTCAAGAACAGACGATGGCTCTTCCATGCTTTGCGCCGGGCGCAGGACCATTCGCACAAGCTCAGGGTCAAATCACCGGCCAGCGCAGTCATGGCAAAGCTTTAGCGACTGTCTATTCTGCTCTCATGGTGGACTGTTTGCTTTCTAACCTCAATCACACGGGCGCTGTCGTAATTGAAGGCAGCTTTGCCAAGAATGATCTGCTTTGCTCGCTACTGGCGACGCTGCGGCCGTCGCAAGCAATCTACCGGCACCCGAGAGACGGAGGTGTGGTTGACGGATGTTATCAGCTGGCCAACTGGCATCACAGGAAACGCGCCAGCAACAATCCGAGAATTCATCCCATTTCCGTTGATGGCTTGCACGTCTACGCTGAGGCATGGCGCAAAACAGTCATGTCCGCTTAAGTTCAAAAGCCTACCGTTTACATCAGCGATCTACACGATATGTGTCCACAACATCTTCAACCACCTCCACACCGACACCAGGTTTTCGCGGTGGTGCGACGCGCTTGTCGTTTGGTTGAAGGGGCTCGGTAACCAAATCCATTTGCATCGGATCTGGGTGCGGCTTGAACTCGAAGACGATCGAAGCGCCGGAGGCGCACGCCACAGCAAGCCCCACCGCCGAATTGATGGCACCCGACCAGCAGTGACCATTGAATATGCGGCTCGCGGCCGCAATGCGCTGGGCAATATTCCATGTTGCCGTGACACCACCGACCCGGCCGGGATCAACACCAATGACATCCGCTTGTCCATCACTTAAAATTCTTTGATATCCTGCAACAGTCCATTCGCGTTCGCCGTAGCCCACAAGTGTATTTGCCCGTGTGCGCAAGACGCGATAGGACTCAACATCCCACGGCTTGAAAGGCTCTTCTATCCAAGCCAAATCATACTCTTCAAACGCCTGCATCCTGGTGACGGCGGTTCGCACGTCCCAATCGAGTGCAGCGCGAATATCTGCTGCCAGAATACACTCATCACCAAGGGCATGGCGGAGCGCGGACATGAAACTCACATCCCGCTGGTGATCGATCCCCAAGCGCTCAGGCGCACCTTTGAGAAAGCCGAACTTGCAACCGGCCATACGATCAGTGATCAACACCTCCGCTTCGTCGACCATTTGAGAAATTTCCGGGCCGATGGGATGAGTGGCCACTATCGCCGGTAGATCAGGCGTGACGGCCCCACCCAACATATCGACTAAACACAAACCGGTCGCCTTACCTTTGATATCCCAAAGCGCAATATCGATGGCGGACAATGCGAGCCACGCAATGCCGCCCTCACCGTACCAATACATACGCTGCGCAAGCTCTTTGTAAATCTCATTTGTTTGGATCGGATCACGCCCGATCACCAGCTCCGACACCGCATCGACGATGTCCGCAACCGGCTTATTTGCTTCAGCAAAGCGGGTCCATGTATCCCCCCAACCGACTATCCCGTCGTCGGTTTCGATGCGAACCAATAGCTGATGTCCAACCCCCCCTGTTGCCGCTTCATTTTTTGGATCGGGAAATTGCAAGGGTATGGCTTCGACGGATTTAACTTTCATTTACGACTCCAATCGCTAGCGACGCTCTCTCATCTATTTGGCAGGAGAGAAAGCTAAAGGAACAAGGATCTGTGAAACTTGGGCGACAAGAAGTGCCTGCATTTTGGGAACAAAAGACTCCCAATTTTCGCCGGACATGCCGCCACGAACATCTTGCCGCGTGTTGAGGTCGTGATAGGGCCAAATATGACAAAATTGATTGGCCACACTGGCATTGATCCATATCCCCATCGTCGGAGATGCTTTTGAGCGAATCGGCAAGATCGATTTCAGCAACTGAGACGCCTCATCAACTTTGCCTGGCCGAGTCGTATAGGTGCGAAGCTCATAGAAATGACTTGCCTCCGCTGGTCGCAGCAAAGGCTCAACCATGGTCAAAACCGAATGATCTTGTGCGACAATGTCAGTTTCTATTTTTGACATATAGTTTTCTGACCATTCGGCATCCGAGCGAACCCGGCGGTCAAATGCGTGTGGATCGATTTCCTCTGGGCATTTCCAGAGCTGCACAGCTTGATTGAGCACGCCGATTTCGCTCCGCCACATACCTTCCAAAATCCCGCCATAGTGCTCGCGAATCGGAACGGCGTTTTCACCCGTCTTCGCAATGAAATCGTTGAGCCGCAAAGGGTAGATTGTGGAAACGTCCAATAGATAATGCATTGCCTGCCTTTCCCGTCCGGCCCACTCACTTTTGCTTTCGGTCCAGAAAATAGAAACCGATTTCCTCAACCTTCTTCGCAACTTCTTTACCGAAGGTTTTTCGGAACGTTGCCGCCTCACCAGGCGCAAATCCGATATCGTTGTAGTCACCCTCACTGTCACCGGTGATCATGACGAGCAGATACCCCGTCTCGTCGGTGATATTCGTAAAGTCGCGGCACACGGCCTTTGGAACCGCTATCATATCGAAGGGTTCAAGAATCGTTTCGTTCTCGCCGTCATCTCCCCAACGAATGCGAAAGCGCCCTTTGAGGCAAAAGAAATGCTCCGTGGTCAGAAAATGGGCGTGAAGCATCGGCTTATCGTTCGGAGGGCACTCGGCGATAATGACACTAAGATTTGAGTCCGCTTGTATTGCCGGCGTTGCCGACATGGGCCCCGATTTTTCGGACGGCGCCATTAAAGTATAGAGCGTATTGGCTGTCAGCATTTCATAGGCATCCCCCGGGATGCCGCGGGACTCATCGTAATACGCACTTTGCGGTTTCAGTGCGTCGAACCTGGCAATGCGCTGCTCCATCGCCTCCGGGCTGACTTGAACGGTTTCAAACGGTTTTTTCTTTCCCGACATGTATCTCTTGTTCCTGGTTCGTGACTGAGTGGCGTTCGTGCTTAGGCAGAACTGGGCAATCCATAGCTCGTGATGGACCCATCAGCTTGTGGAGCTTTCATTTGCTCAGCCAAGCGTTTGAGAAAATCTCGATAGGATGTGGCCGGTCGGCCTAAAAGCATAGAGAGGGCTTTAGCGTTCCCGGCGGGACAACCGACTTGGTCGTAGCCTTCAAACATGGCTCGAATCTGGCTGAGTTCATCCAACGTCATGCGCTGGAAAAAGGGTTGGTCTTTATACTTCGCAAGATAAGCATCGGTATCGACGCGTACGGCCTCAACAGTCCGGCCCAGCTCCGCTGTCATCAGGTCAGCGATTTGACGACGCGACAAGATGGAGTCGGTTCCCACGAGTTCGTAAGTGGCATATTCATCACCGGACCCGGTGATGACATTCGCCGCAGCTTCAGCGACATCATCAAGGTCCACCCAGCTGAGAGGTGTCTCAGGACTGTAAGGTAGCTCCCATCGTCCCTCATCAGCAATGATGGGCCAGGTCCAATTGATGTTCTGCATAAAATTGGTCGGCAGCAGGATGGTGTAAGGTAGACCCGCAGCGAAGAGATCGTTGATCAGCAATTGCTTGGCCCAGTGGAAATTGAGCGTTTGCAGATAGGGCGCGATCACACCGTGTAAAACAAAATGTCTGATACTCGACGCCGTTGCGGCATCCAGAACGACTTTGTGCATTTTATACTCTTCGAAATAGAGAGTAGGCGCGATGTGATAAATCGTCTCCACATCCTGCATCGCTTGCCGTAAGGCCACGCCATCCCGGAGGTCACCCATCACCGGCTGAGCCCCCAGAGCACGGACTTTTTCAGCGGAGGCATCGCGGGTTACCAGCGCGCGGATTTGATCGACACCGCGCGCCTTCAATAGACGAATAAGACGTGTACCGGTTTGTCCCGCGGCCGATGTGATCAATACAGAGTCCGGCATGACCTCAGCTCCCTGACGATGCGCCGGAGCGCAGTGAAAAGCACAGCCATCCTGGTTCAAATATAGATATCAAACAATTATATATTACTGATATCTAATATCCATTTTTGTTATATTATGAATTCTCGTGGCCGGAGATCTCGTATGGATATCAAACAGTTGGAATATTTTCTCGCCGTCGCCAATGCGCGAAGCTTCAGCCGTGCTTCGGAATTGATCCCGATCTCGCAACCGGCGCTCAGCCGGCAAATTCGATTGCTTGAGGAAGAATTGGGCGGCGCCCTTTTTGAGCGCCACCGCCACGGCGTCACGGTCACGGAAACGGGAGCCGCATTGGCGGAAAGCGCTAAGAACATTGTTCAACAAATCCGATCGGTCACCGAACGGGCAAAATCTCTCGCGACTGAGCCGAACGGTGCGCTCGCTTTTGCCATTCCTCCGTCTTTGCGTCGTCTGTTGACGACGAAACTTACTGCCCAATTTCATACACAGTATCCGAATGTTCTGTTGAGCATCTTCGAAGGACCCACTTTTGCAACCCGAGAAATGGTGGCGAAGGAGCAGGTCGAACTTGCCGTTATTTCGACCATAGACTCGGGCCGAGATCTGCAACTGGACCCCCTCATTACGGAGAAGCTCTATCTTGTCGGACCTGTTGACGCATCGCTCAATGAGAAACGGTCGATTTCCGTTGCACGGCTTGCAGCTGTTCCGCTCATTGCAACACCAACTCAAAACAGTCTCAGACAGATTGTCGACAATGCATTGCAGTCCGAACGGCTTGCATCGGATGTTCGAATCGAAACGACAACAGTTGACATGATGCTTCAATTGATCGCTGACGGCGTCGGCTACACGGTCTTGCCCTATTGTGCTGTCGCCGAGGCGGTCAAAACCAAACAGGTCCGGGTTGCGCCCATTCGAGGAATGAGCATTTCATGGGCTGTTGCCGCGCGAGCCGATAGACCTCTCTCGACGGCTGCCAAGGTTTTTAAATCTCTGCTTTGGGAAACCGCGGAAAGCCAAGTCGCAAAAGGGCATTGGAAGGTTGAAGCCTTTCATCACTATAAGGCTTAGACCACAGAAACCTAGAGAAATCGGCGACCTCGATGAGAAGTCATGCGTTTTGACCGTGTTTAAAGACCTTCAACAGCCCAATAACTGCGAGGCCGATACCAATCGCGATACCCAATTGAGTTTACGCTCCATCATCGTCGTCACCCGCGAATGAAGTCTCCGATGCGATCAACGGCGTCTTTGGCTTCCGGGAGAAGCGGTACAAAAATGTGCCAACCGTGAATCATTTCGGGCCACACCTCCAAGATGGTTTCCACCCCCGCCGCTTCTGCTCGGCTGGCAGCATCACGGCTATCATCCAACATGGTTTCATGATCACCGGCTTGAAAGAGAAGTGGCGGCAGGCCCGCATAATTGCCGAATATGGGCGATGCGCCGACGGTCTTCGGTTCGGTTTCACCTAAATACATCGCGCCCCATGCCAACAACATTTCCTTGCGCACCACAGGATCGACATCTGCTTTGGTTTCGTAGGACGCGCCGGAACATGTAAGATCCGTCCAAGGCGACAGAAGGACCCCACACCGTGGCAGCGGTTTGTTTTCATCCCGCAAGCGCATCAACAGAGCTAAGGTCAATCCGCCGCCGGACGAATCGCCGCCGACGGCAATGTCATCCGGTGCAACCCCTTTTGCCAGCAATCCCTCATATGCAGACAATGCATCGTCCAATGCCGCAGGATACGGATTCTCCGGCGCGAGGCGATAGTCGGGTGCCACCACTTCAGCACCAGCGCTTAAAGCCAAATGGCCCAAAAGTCCGTCATGCATATCGATGCCGATGACATAACCTCCACCATGCAGAAACAAGAGTTTAGAGCTTGTCGACGGTTCATTTGGCGTTGCAATTCGGCAGGTCACACCACCAACCGTCTCGTTACCATATTTCACATTTTCAGGGTTGGGTGCGGGTTTCGGCCGCCCTTTCATGGCTGCGCGCACATCTTGAATGGAGGGCGGAGGACCAGCCTCCTGATCCGCAAATGTCTCTGAAAAATACTTTAAGACCTGTTGAAACTCAGGCGACGCCATAAATCGTTTCCTTTCATCCGATAGGCCTGCTCAACAGGCAGAGTTACTTTGCAAACTTGGTTTTGTATTTCGGGCCAACAAGACGTCCGATGACGCGCCGGAAGACGCCATCCGGCAACATCGTCTTCAACCACAACAATGAGCGCGCATCTTTTCCTACGGAATAGCGAAACGTCGTCTTTCCGTCGGTTGCGGCGCGGTAGACGATTTCGGCAACTTCAGCAGGTTCCCCCAACTGAGGACCCTTGGACGATCTGTCGGCTGCGGCATCAGCCCAAGCCATATATTCTTCGCGAAAACCATCGTAAGTGTCTTTCTTAGCGCCCACGGCATAGATCTTAGATTTCGTGAAGTCAGTGCGATATCCGCCCGGCTCAACGACCTTGACGTCAATCCCGAAGGGCCGCAATTCGAGCTGTAGTGACGCACTCCAAGACTCAACCGCTGCTTTCGCGCCGCAATACAAACTCATGTTGGAAAACTGAACACGTGCACCAAGCGATGTGACAGAGATTACGCAGCCATTGCATTGTTCATGAAAATGAGGGAGCAGTGAACGCGTCACCCGCATGACGCCAAAAGTGTTCACATCAAATTGCTGGTAAATGTCGTGATCACTTGCTTCCCCAAAAAAGCCGAGGGCTCCGACACCGGCATTGTTGACAAGCACGTCAATCCGGCCAAATTCGTCAATAGCTTGCCGAAGACACGTATCGATACTGGCCTGATCCGTGACGTCCAGGCGCGACACGCAGAGATTTTCAAGTGTGTTGAGTTCCATTTCACCTTCAGGGCGGCGCATAGTCGCCACCACATTCCAACCATGCGTGGAAAAAAGGCGCGCGATGGCCTTCCCCATCCCGGAAGATGCACCGGTGATCAAAACGGTTTTTTCGGATTGAAGGGTCACGTTACCTTCCCGGAATTCAATGGAGATCTTTAGCTTCAAACGTTCAAACACGGACGGATTGCTAAACCGCATCCGCAATTAGTTTAAACGTTATAACTTTTATTAATCGATGTCCATACCACGGCAGTCAGGGCCAGCGTGCAATGTCCGACCAGGCAAACCCTAGAATATCGTGAAGGTTGAAGCGACATGCTGCTCCGCGGAACGTGACGACACCAAAGCCCACGCAGACAAAACGTCACAAGGATAGTGGCGCCGACTCTACACCGTTAAGTCCCATGTGTTTTGTTCGAGAATTTCTCTCACGCGCTTCAGGAATGCCGCCGAATAAGCACCATCAATCGCTCGATGATCGAAAGATTGACCAATCATCCCACACGGCCGTATCGCCAAACTGTCGCCGAGGTCACCCTCGACGACAACAGGCTTTTTACGCACACCATCAATCGACATAATCGCCACCTGTGGCTGTGAAATGATTGGTGCGGTGAAAACCGTTCCGAAAGATCCGGAGTTTGACAGCGTGTAAGTCGCGCCGGAAAAGTCGTCATTCGACAATCTGCGATTCCGGGCGTCGCCGGACAGTCTTGAAATTTCATTGGCGATGCCGGCCAAGTTCATCAGATGCGCATCACGAACAACCGGGACCATCAGGCCCTCAAAATTCAAATCCACGGCAATACCCAGATGCACCCGCTTGTGCACCAACAGAGTGTCTCCGTCTACATGGGCATTGATGTGAGGAAATTCCTGAAGTGCCATACAGGTCGCGTGCGCAATGAACGGCAAATAGGTCAGCGAGAACTGGTATTTATCCTTCCAAGCTCGTTTTACTTGAGACCGCAAAGCTTCCACGCGGGAAAAGTCGACGTCCACAGCTTGAAAAACGTGGGGGCTGGTTGCTTTGGACCGAACCATATGTTCTGCAGTCGCCTTGCGAATGTTGCTGAATGGCAAAACGGAGATGTCGTCCGGACTGCTCGAGATCGGTGCTGTCGGCACACTCGGTGCTAAGATCGCTTCTCGAGTTATGTCAGATTGCGCCGATACATTACCATGCTGGCTCTTTCGCTCTAAGGCAGCGTAGACATCGCGCTTGGTCACACGGCCGGCGGCACCTGTGCCATGGATGTCATTCACATCAAGCGCATGCTCTGCAATCAATCGCCTGGCAAGTGGTGATAATTTCTTTCCACCATGATCGCGCCCAACGGCCCGCACCTTGCCGAGAGCCAAAGTATGAAGACCTTCTTTAGTCTGGCCGTTCGTGTCTGTTGGGGCAGCACCGTTTGTTCTGGGGGTTTCCGCGGCACCATCAACTTCCGATCCGCCGCTTATTACAGCGACCACGGTTCCGACCGGAACGGTATCCCCTTCATGAACCAAAATTTCGGATAATTTTCCATCCGACATGGCCGGAATCTCTGTGGTGACTTTATCGGTCTCGACTTCGAAAAGAACATCGCCTTTCGAGACGGAATCGCCCTCTTTTTTGAGCCAAGATGAGACTTTGCCTTCTTCGACGGTCTCACCGAGCTGAGGCATCAAAATATCCATGACACGTTCCTTGTACCGATCAACTTCAGACCAGCTCGTCACCAGTCCACGGCGACATATTGGGTCTCACAAAACTCTTCTAAGCCGACATGAGATCCTTCACGGCCGATCCCACTTTGCTTCAAGCCACCGAAAGGCGCGGCGGGGTCGGAAATAAAACCCTGATTGATTCCCGTCACTCCAGCATCAATCCGCTGAATAACGGACAAGGCATTTCCAATATTCTGTCCGAAAACATAGGCAGCCAGACCAAACTCCGTGTTATTGGCCAGAGCAATCACCTCTTCGACATCTTCAAAGGCCACAATCGGCGCGACAGGTCCGAATATCTCCTCTTGCAAAATTTTTGCATCCGAAGGGACATCGACCAGAACCGTCGGCTCATAAAAGAAGCCAGTGTCAAATCTGGATTGACCGCCGGTCATCAATCGCGCGCCTTGCGCAACGGCATCGTCAACGAGCTCTTTCACCTTGTTTCGCGTGGCCGCATTCACCAAAGGGCCGACGTCGATTCCTTCCTCCAATCCAACGCCGACTTTGAGCTTTCCCATTGCTTCGGCAAACTTCTCGGAGAATGTTTCAATGACGGCGGCGTGGACATAGAAACGGTTGGCGCCTATGCACGATTCGCCCGCATTACGTATCTTTGCAACGAGAGCACCGGCAACGGCTTTGTCCAAATCCGCATCTTCCAGAACAATAAAAGGCGCATTTCCGCCGAGCTCCATTGAGCAATTAATAATGCTCTGAGAGGCTTCGGCCATGAGAATGCGGCCCACTTCCGTTGATCCGGTAAAAGAAAGTTTTCGAACACGGCCATCGCGCAACATCGCGGGTACGACGGTGGACGAATGACGAGACGGCACAACGTTGACGACACCAGCCGGCACACCAGCTTCCTCAAGAACTTGGGCCATCAACAGAGCCGTCAGAGGTGTTTCGGATGCCGGCTTTAGGATCGCGGTACATCCTGCCGCCAGTGCAGGTGCAATCTTGCGAGCCGCCATGGCGGCCGGAAAATTCCAGGGTGTGACCAACAGCGCAACGCCGATCGGTTTTTTGAGCACCAGAATGTTATTGGCGCCGGCAGGTGAGCGCGAAACCTCTCCATAAATCCGTGGTGCCTCCTCCGCATACCAGCGAAAAAACTCCGCCGCATAAGCCATCTCGCCCATAGCCTCGGCAAAGGTCTTGCCCTCCTCCAACGAAATAACTTGTGCGAAGTTTTCTCTTTGCGCTTCTAAAAGCTCAAACGTCTTGCGCAAGACTTCCGCTTTATGGCGGGGCGACGTCGCCGCCCAGTCCCCTTGTGCTGCATCTGCGGCGGCCACGGCACGCAGGCAATCCTCTACAGAGGCCGATTGGACGCTTGTCAGTAATTGTTCGTCCGCAGGATTGAGAACATCAATACGCGCGCCGTCATTGGAGGCGCACCATTCCCCCCCGATGTAAAGATCTTTGGGTAGATCATCGAGATCAATCATACTCAGTCCATTTCTTGAAGAATGGTTTCAACAATCCGTTCAACAGAGGGAACCGTTGCATCCTCCAACTGATCGGCGGACGGCAAAGGCACATGAGGCGTTGTGATTCGAATGACCGGCGCATCCAGATCGAAAAAGCACTCTTCCATGACAATGGAGGAGATCTCTGCACCCCAGCCGCATAGACGCGGATTCTCTTCGACTGTGAACAGACGATTTGTCCTAGCGGTTTCCGCAAGAATGGTCTGTGTATCGAGCGGCACGAGAGACCGCACATCGACAACGGTCACCGAGATCCCTTTTTGGTCCAGAACATCTGCGGCTTTCATGGCCCGGGGCACCATGGCTGCCAAAGCCACGATTGTTGCGTCATCACCGCGCCGGAGAACCTTTGCCGTGCCTAGCTCGTCAACATGTTCACCATCGGGCACCTCGCCTTTGGTGGCATAGAGAGATTTTTGCTCAAAAAACAAAACCGGATCGGGATCGCGAACCGCCGCTGCCAAAAGACCTTTCACATCCGCCGGACTGGAGGGGGCAACAACCTTGAGGCCGGGAACAGCCATCGCCCAATTTTCAAGACTCTGAGAATGTTGTGCGCCAAAGCGCGAACCGGCTCCGTTGGCCGTGCGGATCACCAATGGCACCGTGAGTTGCCCATGGGTCATGTAACGCGTTTTGGCAATTTGATTGGCCACCATGTCCCAGCAAACGCCCAGGAAGTCAGAGAACATGATCTCAGCTATGGGCTTCAGACCTGTCATTGCCGCACCCATGGCCGCTCCAAGAATGGCGTTCTCGGAAATCGGTGTGTCCTTTACACGCCTATCGCCGAATTGATCCAACAGCCCGACTGTGGCTTTAAACACGCCGCCGGCTGCAGCTACGTCTTCACCTAAGAAAACCACCGACTCATCGCGGGCCATTTCTTGTGCAATACCCGCAGCTACGGCATCTCTGTAACTCAGTTGCGCCATGCAGACCCTCCATCAGCCCAAACATCTTTCTCAATAAAATCAAGAGGCGGCGGAGGCGCGGCTTTCGCTTTTTCCGTGGCGTCATCGACTTGATTCACGACATCTTGCTCAACGGTGCTGAGCTCCGCTTCTTCAAACGACTGCTCAAGTAATCGCGCCCGGTAGAGCTTGACAGGATCTCGTTCCAACCATTTCTCAAGTTCACCATCCGGCCTGTACTTGGCCGGATCCGCACGAGAATGTCCCTGGTGCCGGTAGGTTTTCGCTTCGATTAACGACGGTCCATTTCCGGCGCGCGCTTCGGCGTAGGCATCTCTCGCCACTTCATAAACGGCGTCCACATCATTTCCATCCACGATGATGGGATCCAAACCATAGGCAGAGGCACGATCCGCAGCCGGATGCTCAACTGCCGTGACCTGGCCGATCGGCGTATACTCCATATACAGATTGTTCTCGCAAACAAACACAAGAGGAAGATTCCAGACAACGGCCAAGTTGAGCGCTTCATGAAAAGTTCCAATGTTGGTGGTGCCGTCACCAAAAAAGACCGTGGTGACTTGATCTGTTCCTCGATACTGAGCCGACCAAGCAGAGCCCAAGGCGATACAAAGTTGAGCACCGATAATCGCGTAAGATCCCATGGCACCATGCTCGGCACTTGTCAGGTGCATCGATCCACCTTTGCCGCCAAGGATACCGGTTTCCCGCCCCATCAACTCGGCGAACAAGGCCTCCATAGAAGCGCCCCGTACAAGGGTATGCGTGTGGCCCCTGTAGGTGCAGAAGCTATAATCCCCATCATACATGGCCACACCGAAACCAGCCGCCACCGCCTCTTGACCCAAAGCAAGGTGATTGGTGCCTTTGACCAAATTCTCCAAAAAAAGATCAGAGGCGCGCTGCTCAAAATGACGCGCCTCTAACAACGTACGATACAGCTTAAGGCGAATGTCATTATCAAGATTGTCAGAAGATTTATCTAACATGTAAAACTCTCAGTTCAGCTCAGAAGGCTTTAGTATTCGTTTGCTATGAAAAGTTCTTGCGCCGGGAAAAGTGTGATGACTTGCGCGCCGTCCTCCGTGACGACCACTTCTTCTTCGATACGAGCCGCTCCGTTTCCGTCGGCAGCCGGACAATACGTCTCAAGCGCAAAGACCATGCCTTCCTTCAATTCAAACGGATTTTCGAGAGATACGAGACGACTGATGATCGGACGTTCATGCAACGCCATGCCGAGTCCGTGGCCGAACTGAAGTCCGAAGGCTTCCATTTCATTCGCGAACCCAAATTCCGTTGCAGCCGGCCAGAGTTTGGCGATGTTGTCGGTGGTGACACCGGGTCGCACCATGGCTATGGCACTGTCGATCCACTCACGTGCTTGCTTGTAAGCATCATGCTGAGCCTGCGTCGCCAAACCCACATTCATGGTCCGGTAGTAGCAGGTGCGATATCCCATGAAGGATTGAATCACATCAAAGAAAGCTTGATCGCCAGGTCGGTACATTCGATCGGTAAAATTATGAGGATGGGGATTGCAGCGTTCACCTGAAACGGCATTGATGGCCTCAACATCGTCAGAGCCATTCTCGTATAAAAATTTGTTAGCTAATGCGACGATTTCGTTTTCTCGAACACCAGGTTTTAGATTCTCGGCGATTTCTTGATAAACCCCGTCCACCAGTGCTGAGGACATATTGAGCAAAATGATTTCATCCATGCTTTTGATTTCACGCGCATCAAGCAAGACCTGTTGTGCATCACGCACGTCAATTCCCACCTCCTGCAACGCAAACAACATGGGCGGCTCAACCAAATCCACGCCAAGAGGCATATCGGCCACGCCTTCTTGCTCAAGCAGGTGTTTGATTTCCAATGCGGCGCTGTCAAATAGCCCTGCCTCGGCAGCAACGGAGCCACGAAGCCCAAGCATGCCAGCCTTACACCTTTCTTCATCAAGCCAAGGCGCGTAAAGACGGTGATGCGCCGCAGCAGATCCAAAGTCCCACAGATATGGATCCGCATCGGCCGCCAGCAAAGCATAACGGCAGATCTTATCCCGCGACCATTCGCCAATCACGCTACTCGTCAAATAGCGAATGTTGTTGTTATCAAAACAAAGAATGGCGCCCAACTCGGACTTTCGAAGAGCTTCGCGCGCACGAGCGGTTCGATAAGCATGAAGACGGCGAAAATTGACCCGTTCCTCAAAATCGACGGCTGTCGAGCCCGGCGCCGGAATGGGCCGGGACCAGTTCCACCCCGGTTCAACACTTGCGTCAGAAACTTGTGTCGGTTCCGTGGACTTTATCATAACGCACCTTTGCTTTTCGGAAATGTCACACGCCGGCTCCCAGCGCATCAGCACGAGAGTCAAGGTTATGGACATGCAATCGATTGCACACTATAACCGAATGATATTCGGATCAAGCCCAATCGGGCAACGCTCCGGATTACGCGATGATGCCGGAGAGCAAGATGCCCATTTATGTTTATGAAACCATCCCACTGGAGCCAACCGAGGAACCGCGGCGTTTTGAGGCCATACAAAAAGTAAATGAGAAGCCTTTGACGCACGATCCCGATACGGGAGAACCGTGTCAGAAAGTGACGGCCGTTAATGTGGTGACCAAGAGAAAGCTTATCAATCGCGGCCGCAACGTTAACAAATCAAGCGCTGCGGCAACGGCATGTGGCTGCGGGACGGGGGCGGTAGATGGTCTCCACTCTCATGGCCATGTAAGGGGTCACAAGCGAAGCGGCCTCAGCATAAAGACTCATACCTATGGCCACAAGAAGCACGACCATAAGCATGACCATGAACACAAGCATGAGCATTAACATGACTCATGTGGTGACCAACGAATGAACGAAAAGGCTGGGGCCGTCAGGCCGTTCTTGAAGTCTATTCAGCCGCAGTCGCGACTTGAGCAGTTGACGACAACCCGTCATCCACATCTACATTTTCAGACTCTAAATTGAGTCCCGACTTCTCAGCTTGCTGCAACAATAAGACGGCAAAGTCGTCACTGTCGTGTTGACCGGCAGCCACAATTTCGTCGACCAAATCGCGCGTTAATTGAGTCAGTGGCATATCTGCTTTCAATTTGCGGCCAGCATCCAACCCAAGATCAAGATCTTTTCTGAGAAGGGAGGGCGTAAATGTGGCTGTCATATCAAGGTTTACGAAGGCAGGAGTTTTATAGCGAGAAAAGATGGAACCCATGACGCTATCATTGATGAATTCCAGATAAGCGGCACGTGACACGCCGTGCTTTTCTGCCAATACGGTTGTCTCCGCCAATGACTGGGTGACCACGCCGAGTATGAGATTGTGACAGATCTTCACAATGCGAGACAATTCCCCTTCCCCGACATATGTTACGCCGCGCCCGAGAAGCTCTAGATACGGTTCGGCAATATCGAAGGTTTCTTTGGGGCCGGAAGAAACGATGGTCAATTTTCCGGCTTTGACACATTTTGCATTACCGCTCACAGGTGCCGCCAGGAATTGCACGCCAACTTCTGATGCCAAAGATCTCGCCGCGGCCGAAGCATCCTCCGAAACACTTGAACAGTCGACGAGAATTTTTGGTCTTGCGCTGCCCGAGAGAACACCAACCTCACCGCTGATAACTTCCAGCAAGTCATTGGACGTTGACACCATGGTGAAAACGATATCGCAATCAGCCAATTCACTTGGCGTATCTGCGATCTCTGCACCCAATTCAGATAAGGGCTCAGCCTTTGATCGCGTCCGATTGAACACCCGGACCGACACGCCATTGCGCAAAAGCCGTTCGGCCATGGCATATCCCATGCGGCCCGCACCAATCCAACCAATTTTGTGAGAAAGCTGAGACATTTCGACTCCTAAACCTGCAAATTCGAGAACAATTTCAGCGCTGATATCATGTTATGCAATCGATTGCAAACTTATCCTTGATTTTGGCTTTTGCTTGTCGTTACTTTGCCCAAGCAAGATCGAGTTTTTTTGGGTAGCGACTCGCTGTAGCGTCGTTACGATCAAATCGTAGACTTCCAGATCGTTTTCACTTGCGCAGGATTCGCCAATGCCGAAGAGCCGAGTAAACATCAGAGACATCGCTCACAAGACGGGCGTTCATCCGTCGACTGTCTCTCGGGTCATGAATCCTCGAACACGCTCCATGGTCAGCGAAACGGTGGGGAAAAAGATCCTCGATACGGCAGAGAAGATGGGATATCGGCCGAATGTCCTCGCGTCGGGCCTCAGAACACAACGATCCTATATGATTGGCGTCGTAACACCGGATCTTTCAAACCCGGTTTTTCCTCCCATTCTGCGCGGTATCGAGCGTACACTTGACGGCGCCGGATATGTCACAGTGATGGCAAATTCAGATGGACGTCAAAAGAGCGAAAAAGCGATTGTCGAGGCGCTCATAAATCGCCGCGTTGACGGCCTCATACTCGCAACAGCTCATCGGACCGACCCGGTCGTCGAGCATTGTGTAAACCAGGAAATACCACTGGTCCTCGTCAACCGAACGGTTCGCAGCAAGTCTGTAACGTCGGTTGTGAATGATGACGAGTGGGGTATTCGTCTTGCCGTCTCTCACCTTTTTGATTTGGGCCACAAGAAACTGGCTTTTATCGGGGGCCCACTCGACACATCGACAGGCCATGCTCGGCATAAAGCATTCCTAAAGACCGTTAAATCGCAAGGGCTTCGTGTTGATAGTGATCTTGTTGAGACAGCAGACGCCTATTCTATCGATGCCGGGCAGCGATCGATGGAAGCCCTCATCAAAAGTCGGAAGACATTCACCGCAGTTGTTGCCGCCAACGATCTTCTGGCCATGGGGTGTGTCGATGCATTGGAACGTGCGGGATTGTCTTGCCCACAGGACATCTCAATCATTGGCTTTAATGATATGCCCTACGTTGATCGCATGGTCCCGCCGCTCACAACTCTTAGGATTTCCCATGACGCGATGGGTGTGGAAGCGGCGAAATCTTTGCTGAACATCATCTCTCATTCCCCGAAGAAACCTGAATCCGTTCAGCTTCGACCGGAACTCATCGTCCGGCAATCTACGGCGGCAGCGGCAAAGAGACTGAAACGCAAAGCGTCGCAACCGTAATCAGATCAAACCAACGTCAGTTGCAGGCGAGCACGCCACGTTGAAGCCCAAAGCAAGGCGTGCTCAGACCAAATGCCAACTACATACTCAATAAGGACGGGCCGAAGATGGTGTTTTCGCGTATTTTGATTGCCAATCGCGGTGAGATCGCCGTTCGCGTTTCCAGAGGCATCAATGAGCTTGGGATGCAGAGCGTTGCGATCTACTCCGCTGAAGATCGTCTATCGCTTCATTGCGTCAAAGTGAACGAAGCCTATCAAGTTGGTGAGGGGAAAGGGCCGGTCGAAGCCTATCTCGACATCGATGACATTCTTCGAATTGCCGTCGAAAACAAGTGCGATGCCATTCATCCCGGATACGGTTTCCTGTCGGAGAATCCTGATTTTGCCGAAGCTTGTGCCGCAAGAAATCTAACATTCATCGGACCACGGCCCGAAGTCATGCGCCAGCTCGGCGACAAAGTGCGTGCCCGCCAAACAGCAATCGCTGCCGGCGTGCCCGTGGTTCCGGCCAGCGACCCACTGAGCGACGATCCAACTGAAATTTTGGCTCAGGCGGATAGTCTGGGCTTGCCTCTTATGTTGAAGGCGAGTTGGGGTGGCGGCGGAAGAGGCATGCGGATCATTCGTGATCGCGCACAAATCGTCGAAACCGTCCAAGTTGCCAAGACGGAGGCCTATTCTTTCTTCGGAAATGGCGAAGTCTATTTCGAAAAGCTCATCGAAGACGCCAGACATCTGGAAGTTCAGATTTTGGGCGACAATCATGGCAACGTTGTCCATCTCTATGAGCGCGATTGTTCACTGCAAAGACGACATCAAAAGGTCCTTGAGCGAGCGCCGGCGCCAAATCTGGATGCGGCGACCCGAAACGAATTGTGTCAAGCGGCCGTCCGCCTGGCCAAGCACGCCGGCGTCAACAATGCCGCAACCGTCGAGTTCTTAATGGACAGTATGACGGGCGCCTTTCATTTCATAGAGGTGAATCCGAGAATTCAGGTTGAACACACGGTCACCGAGGAGATCACGGGGATCGATATTGTCAAAGCCCAAATTCTGATTGCCGCTGGTGCGGCCATTGGCTCGGGGCATTCCGCGTTGCCTCCACAAGAGGACATCAAAATTCACGGTGCCGCCATGCAATGCCGCGTGACAACCGAGGACCCCAACAACAACTTCATTCCGGACTATGGACGCATTTTGGCTTACCGGAGTCCGTCGGGGCCAGGCATTCGACTTGATGGCGCAACAGCCTATGCAGGCGCCGAAATCACGCGCTTTTATGACAGTCTTTTGGTGAAAGTCACCACACGAGGACACAGTACCGAAGAAGCACGGGATCGTATGCATCGTGCACTTCTTGAATTTCGTATTCGCGGTGTTGAAACCAACCTTCCGTTTCTTCAGGAACTCATCAGTCACCGCAGCTTCCTAGAAGGCACCTATAACACACGCTTCATAGATGAGAACGCATCCTTGTTTGAGTTTCCGGAGCGGCGCGACCGGGCCACGCGTCTGTTGGCGTTTATCGGCGATGTGATCGTCAACGGCAACAGCCAGACAAAAGATCGCCCGAAACCAGATGCCAAGCGCGAACCCAAGTGTCCGCCCAACAAAACTCTGCATACGCATACCAATCTCAAGGCCATGCTGGAAAAGGAGGGTCCTGAGGCTGTGGCCGCGCACCTCAAAGCATCGCCTCGCCCGCTTGTCACCGATACGACCATGCGTGATGCTCATCAATCGCTTCTCGCAACCCGCATGCGTACGCGCGACATCTTAAGAATTGCCCCCATTTATTCGGCCTATCTGCCGCAACTCTTCTCCGTTGAAAGCTGGGGCGGTGCAACATTCGATGTGGCCCTTCGTTTTTTGAAGGAAGATCCGTGGCAGCGCCTCGCCGATCTATCCCGCGCTATGCCCAACATTATGCAACAAATGCTGCTGCGAGGTTCCAACGCGGTGGGATACACAAACTACCCAGATAATGTTGTTAAGTTTTTCATTGAACAAGCGGCGGATGCCGGCGTCGATATTTTTCGAATCTTTGACTCGCTCAATTGGTCCGAAAACATGAAGCTGGCTATTGAGACCGTTGCTGCATCCGGCAAGATCGCAGAGGCAGCAATTTGCTACACCGGCAACATGCTCGACCCCAACGAGACACGGTTTACGGTGGGATACTACGTCGAGCTTGCAAAAGACCTAGAGAAAGCGGGCGCCCACATTCTCGGCATCAAAGATATGGCCGGTTTGCTGAGACCTGCTGCCGCGCGCGAATTGATTGCGGCGCTCAAGAACGAAATTGATTTACCTATTCATTTACACACCCATGACATCAGTGGACTATCGGCAGCAACGATACTTGCAGCGGTGGATGCGGGAGTGGATGCATTTGACGCCGCCATGGATTCCATGAGCGGTCTCACCTCGCAGCCTTGTCTGGGCTCATTGGTGGCAACTTTGGATGATACGGATCAGTCAACCGGCTTGGACGTTGAAAGTGTCCGACAGATTAGTGCTTATTGGGAAGACGTGAGACGACTCTATTCTGCATTCGAGCCCTCCATTCGATCCGGAACATCCGACATATATCTTCATGAAATGCCTGGCGGCCAGTATACCAACTTGAAAGAGCAAGCGCGCGCCATGGGTCTCGAAAGCCGGTGGGACAAGATTGCGCAAACTTACGCCGATGTGAACGATATGTTTGGAAATATCGTCAAAGTCACACCCTCATCTAAAGTCGTCGGTGACATGGCGCTGTCCATGGTGTCCGCCGGACTAACAAGAGCAGAGGTGGAAGACCCGCAGACAGAAATAAGCTTCCCCGACTCTGTTGTCGCTCTCTTCCGAGGCGATCTTGGTCAGCCCCCCAACCCATTTCCCACAGCCTTGCAGGAAAAAGTGTTGGGCGGACAAGTTCCCTTGACCGAACGCCCGGGCAGCACGTTACCGGATGAAGACCTAGAGAAAGTCCGGCAAACGATCAGCGACGTGAACGGCTATGCATCCGACCGGGACCTCGCATCAGCTCTCATGTATCCGGAGATTTTTCGGCAGTTTTCCGACCACCGGTCCACATATGGCGACACCAGTATCCTCCCGACGTCGGTCTTCTTTTATGGCATGAAGCCGGGAGAAGAAATCGTGGTCAATCTGGAACCCGGACGGCAGGTCATCATTCGGTATCTGGCGTGCTCCGAAGCGGATCCCGACGGAAGACGCCGTCTCTTCTTTGAACTCAATGGTCAAGGGCGTTCTGTTTGGATCAAAGACAAAGCGCTCGGGATTGAGGACGTTGTGCACGAAAAGGCCGACCCGCAAAATCCCAACCATATCGGTGCACAAATGCCGGGCTTGGTCGCCTCCATAACAGTGCGAGAAGGGGAAACCGTTTTAAAAGGTCAATCCCTTTTGGTTCTTGAAGCGATGAAAATGCAATCTGAAGTTCGTGCTGAAAGAGATGCAAAGATCAAACGGCTTGTGACCGAGGAAGGGCAAGTGGTTGAGACCAAAGATCTGTTGATTGAAACCGAATAGATCACGCCGCCCAAGCTCAAGATTGGAGCCTTAAGCGCGGTCAGCATTCCAATTTGATTGACAATTCATCTTACCTAATGCTATTAGGCAAGATGAATGCATACGCATATCGACAGAAGTGATGTCGCCCTGACTGAGACAGCATCAAAAAGGAAAACTCAGATAGCAATTTAAAGGTCGTTGAGAATCTCTATGAAGCAACCCAGGTCAAACAGCTCCAGCTTCGTAAGCATTGTCGCGAAATCGTTCGTTCCATTGTCCTTTTTCGCTGCCGGAATGATGGCTTCAATAGCGCCCTCCATAGCTCAGGACTTTACGAGAGACACGCCTTTCGCCAGTGAGATGTATCACTTCATGGTGGAAGATGAAATACGTCCACCGGAACCCTGTAAGACTTTGTTCGTCGGCAGCTCGAGCATTCGCTTCTGGATAACCATAGAAGAAGATCTACCCGAAATTGAGTCTGTGACCCGCGGACTTGGCGGTTCGCAAATGGAACATGCCAACCTCTATTTCGAAACTTTGGTCGCGCGTCACAAACCGGCACGAATTTTTTTATATCAAGGCGAAAATGATATCAGTGTTGGAGACACACCTGAAACGGTTCTGAGTGATCTGAAAGTGTTTATGCAAAAAAAGACGGATGCCCTTGATGACGCCACAGTCTTTTTCATCTCCATAAAACCAAGCCCAGCGCGTCTGGGTCAGCTCGAAAGTCAAGACGCTGCAAATGAACTCGTTCGCAGCTACAGCCAAACACGTGAAGATCTCGTCTTTGTAGATGTCGTCGGCACCATGATGAACGGACGCGAACCAAAAGATATTTTTGTTTTCGACAATGTGCACATGAACCGTAAAGGTTACACGCTTTGGTCGTCTGAGGTGCGGAAGGCACTGAATGACACGGGAGTGCCAACGGCAAGTTATTGCCAATAAGGGAAGAGATGCGTCGGAAGGTTTCATTCCCAGACAAAGGCTTGCGGCTCATTACACCTCGAACTCGGCCCTGACAGGAATTGGTGAACAAGATGCAAAATTGGAAACTGACGATCATCACAATAATCGGCTGGATATCTCTTGTGTTTTCAGCTCAATCCCAAACGGCGGACATGACAAAGATCGACGATCCCATCATTCAAGATGTTTACGCCGCCTGTTTGAACAATATTGAAGGCTTAGGACTACCATCTGGACCGGCGGACGCATCCTTGCGAGAGGGTTGCAGCTGTTTGGCGGAAAAAGCGAAAGCCGATACCGAAATCGTGTCCGACTATCAGAAGCTCGCCGGAAAATCAGCGATCCAGAGCAAGGCCCTTGCGACGGCAAAACTGATAGAGGTGGATCAAGCCTGCTTTCAGTTCAAAACACCCAACGATCCACTCTCTGCTTGTATGTCGGCTGTGGATATGACGATTGTCGGCGGCGGAGATTCTGTTTCCGGCATTGAGATCATGTCTTTGGAATCTCTAGGCCGTGGTTGCATCTGCTTGTCTGAGAAGGCCGCAGGAAATGCGGGTCTTGAAGAAGAAATCGTCAGATTATCGGCCATGACATCTTGGCAACGCAAAGCGGCCAGCTCTGCGGAGCTTGCAAGCTTGGACAAGCAATGCTTCTTTCCAGAGTAGGTTTGGGTGTCTCATTTGGATTGTTATCACCCCTGATGAACTGATCATTCTCGATTTCAACGGGCAGCCTCAAAAGAAGCGGGACAATCGGAAGGTGAGATAGCTGTCCTTTTCAAAGGGCGCAAAAGTATTGGCGGCCTCGATATCGGCAAAAAACTGAGCCTCCAGCTCAATCCGCCAGTCGTTGCCCAACCTCCGCTCACCTTCAACCCGCAAGCTCGTCGAACCATCTTCCAGATCCGTGATGCCGCCGGCCAGAATGGATGTATCGCGAATATCGTTCAACACCAGCCGCGTTCCGTAAAAAAGATCGTTCTGAAACGGGGTCACCGGGGCGGTTTCATCGCGTCCGTCATAAAGGTATTCCATGATAAACCCGAGGTCGGCATCTGACTTGAAGATCTGATATTGGGTGTATTCAAAACCTGCCACCGAGGCACCGAATGTGCTGCCCTGCCCCTCACGCACGATCCCTTCAAACTTCCAAAGCCAGGCGTCGCTCGTATACTGAACATCCATGCCCCATTGCTGAATCCGGTCATAGAACGGAAAGAACATCGAACTGGTTTGGTCGAATAGAAGACGTGGTTCTCGGCTCGTGCCATAAAAGTAATAGAGGCCCAAATCCCAAGCGCCAAAAAAATGGGCATATCGAAGGGCCACATCAGTGCTGAGCTCTTCACGGTCCGATTCAAACTGGGCAGCGCTCTCATCGATCTCAAACGGCAATCGCAGTCGGCCCTCGGGACCCGGAAACCGACGCTCTCGAAAGCCGGGCATAATCAAAAGACTCACAGCGCCCCAGTCCCGCTGAGTCGCAATTTTGACCATCAGCTCACCCAAATAGGCTTCTTCATCTATGTCTTCGACATTATCAATCTGGTTGACGATGTTGACCAGGTGCCGCGATTCGGTAACCCCCCAAAAGATCTTGTCAAAGCCAATGACAAGATCGTATTGATCATCGATATGCAGCCAATTCGCCTCGCGCACATCGACATGAGTCCGCTCATCGTCGAGTGAGTCGAACCGGGCGAAACCGACGAACGTGAGCCGGTCTCGACCGTCATTGAATTCGTAGCGAAGTTCAGGCTGAAAAATGGGAGAGAGTCCAACACCCGACTCTTGCGAGGGAAAAAGTGGATCTTCAAAAAAGGCCCTCGTCTCAAGGGCCGCGTAACCTGAGAATTCGAGTTCCGACGCAAAAACCGTCGGTGTAACGACGTATGCTGCAATTTGCAGGACTGCCAAAACCAATAGGCGCATGAGCCCGACTACCTCAATCGGCTCAAAGCGCTTGGCTTGAAGTTGTCGTCGGAAATCCCGGTCTTGAATTGGTAATCGCCTTCGATGATCAACTCTGTCGATTTTTGAGCCTGATGATTGACCATGTTCAGCCGATGCGCTCGCCAGAAGGCGTCAAGATAGAGACGATAGTCGGTGAGGGTCAGTGTTTTCAGAAGTTCGTCCTTGCGATCATAATACTCAATTTTCTGATCGCGCATGTGGTCGGTATCATACCAAACGATCTGCCGTGTATACCCAGAGTTCTCGTATTGCGGTATGCGTTCGACCACATGACATGTGAGCTCACCGCATATCTCGTCGCGAAGATAACGGTATGAGAATTTCTTGACCTCAAATGCGGTCAAATCCTCATATGCAAACTCGCTTCCAACAAAAGGTCCGGATTTATTGGATGAACTGATCCTTTTGACGCGTTTGAGCGCAGGCAAATAAAGCCACTGATCATCGGGCTCGAGAATATTAGAATAGGAGAGCAGCGCCGTCCCCTGAACATCTCGCGGGCGGTCAAATGTCACCAAACTCCAATCCCCCTTGCCGGGATCCGTCCTTTCCAAGGTTTGTTGACGCATTTCCCGCTCACTGCTGGCGCCGTCTGCATTGGTCAGCACCATCAGCAGACTGGCATCTGAGTCCTGAAACCCTTGATCGCGTGCATCTGCAGCCAAAGCGATCTGTAAACCTTGATCTTCCAGAGTGTCCTGAGCGGTCGCGTCGCCAGTCAGGGTCAAACACGCAAGTGTCAAAGCTAAAAATCCATAAGAACATTTTGTCATGAAATCATTCTCACGTTTTGGCGGCCGGTGTCTCTCGGTCGAAGGTGAACAGGAGGGCAGGATAAAAAAGAAAATCGACGGCCAGTGCCATGACAATCAAGACGGCAGACAGCTGCCCCAGAACGCTATTCACTTCAAAGTAGGAGAACGAAAGCGTAATGAATCCACCGATCAGGATCATTGCAGACAACGCGATGGGCAAACCTGCTGTTCTGTAGGCATAAAGAATGGCGCTCTGACCATCCTTCTTTTGTCCCCGACGCGCATGAAGATATTTGCTGACAAAGTGAACCGTTGCATCAACGATCAGGCCAAGACAAACGGCCGCCACAACCGAGGAGGCCATATTGACGCTGTCTTCGACGATTGCCCAAATTCCGAAAGCAACGATAATCGGCAGGCAATTGGGCACGAGTGTCAGGATCCCCATCGTATAGCTGCGCAGTGCGATGATCAGCGTCAGACTAATGAGCGCCATGGCGACTGCTGTTCCCACCAACATATTCACCGAGTTCTGCTGATTGATAAACGCAAACATGACGGACGGACTGGCGCCCTCAATATCAATCAAGTCAGGCGACCTTTCGGTAAGCCAGGCTTCCGCCTCGGCCTTAAAGACTTTGATATTCGAAGAACTCCCGTCCGAGAGCGCAGCAATCACGCGGGTTGCCGACTTATCCACATTGATCTGATTGTTAAGATCCAATCCGTAGGGAAGAGACATTTCATAGAGCAGCAAGTATTGCGCCGCGAGTTCCCGATTATCAGGAAGGCGATAATAGGATGGGTCGTCGCCATGAAGATTCATGTTCAAACGCTTGATGGTGTCCGTCAGCGTTGTCACATGCGCAACATCCGGTCGCGCTCTCAGCCAGTCACTGAAATCAGAGAGTTGCTGCAAATAGCCGGGGTCTGACACCCCGCCGGCCTCACCGGAGCCGACCGAAAACAACACACTTTGGATCGGGATGAGATTGTCTGCGGCAAAATCGGCACTTTGATGAAACTCGGTGTCTTCGTGAAAATACTCGACAAATTCATCATTGATTTCCAGTCGAGGAATCAGAAGCGCCGCAATGACGGTCAACCCGGAAAAGCCTGCGAGAAACACTTTTCGATTGGCGATCACCCAAACGCCGAGATGATCAAGCAGATGAGCTACCTGACCGAGCAAAGGATCGGGCCGCGCTTTAAGAGGAAAAAGCGCAGCCAAGGCCGGCAAGAAGGTCATGGAGATCATCCAAGCGGCGCACACTCCCATGGAAACAATATTGCCCAGATCGCGAAAGGGCGGCGTGTCTGAGAAATTCAAACTGAGGAAGCCGACAATTGTGGTGACCGAGGTCAAGAAGATCGGCGCCGCATTCAACTCCAATGATTGAATAATCGCATCGTCGCGAGACAGGCCGGACCGGGCAAAGTGTTGAGCCGTAACGAGGATATGAATTCCGTCCGCAACCGCTATGGTGGCGATCATGATGGGCGCAAATGCCGAAAACGTCACAAGGACGATGCCGAACCAACCGGCCAGCCCCATACCAATCAGCCCGGAAAATGCAACAATGCACGCAATTCCAAGGACACCGGAGAATGTTCGAAGAAAAAGCGCGGTCAAAACCAAGATGATGATGACCATGATCGGCAGCAACTGTGCATTGTCTCGTTGAGCGACCTCCGTGAAAGCATTATTGAGAGCCATACCGCCGCTGATAACGATCTTTAGGTCCGGAGATTTACCGCGTGCCCTTGCCAACAATTCGCGAGACGCAGTGATAATTTCCTCCGTCGCTTTCTCGGCGGCCGGTCCCTCGGGCAGATTGACTGTCACATCGATGCCGGTCGTTCTCCCATCCTCTGAAACAATGCTGCCGACCAATAAAGGCTCATTCAAAGCAACCGCTTTGATGGCCTCCAACTGCGGCCGGCCGAGCGCTTGCGGCTCTTCAACCAAGTCGGCGACAATCAGGTCGTCGCCGTCCGCACGGGTGTGCTGATAATTGGTCAGGGAATCTACACGGGTGGCATAGGGAATTTGCCAACCACCCTGGGTGATGACATCCACAATCTCAAGAGTTTCTGAGGTGAAGACCGAGCCGGACGCGGGCTGAATCACGAACAAAACATTGTCCCGCTTGGTATAGACACGTTGCATGCGGTCAAAGGATTGAAGCTGAGGATTTTCCTCCGTGAAATAGACTTCAAAGTCGGAGCTGAATGTGAGAAATCGGCCGCCCGATGCCGCCGCAAAAACCACGGGCAAGGTGAGTATAACGACCAACCACTTATATCTCAAAAGCCAGCGTGCATAAGACGATACAAAGTTCGACATCGTATTTTGAGAAGAGTCCATGGCCATTTCTTTACTGACGATCTACTGAGTTGGAAAAGACACTCATCTCTTTGCTGGAAACTGGGTGTCGGGTTCTTCCAGTGCGCGACGGAAGAGCGCTCCGTTGAACCTGACCATTTGTTCGATTTTCGCGTCCGCCTCAGCTTCTCCCAATTGTTCGACAAAAAGGGGGCGCAGCAAAAACGGATTGAGACAAAGGCTGACGAAGGCATCGCGAAGTTTGGCCACATCAATCTTTTTGCAAAAACTATTATCTGCTTGCATACGGTCAAAAATCTGATCGATGTAATGATCGAGGGGCGTAATAACGTCTTCGAGAAGAAACTCGCGGCCGGGACCTTCCTCCAAAACAATCGTCCGGTAGATAAAGAGCGGCAGCTCCGGGTTCGACAAACTGGTTTCCAAAAAGAGCTGGAACAGATCCTCGACACCTGGCGGGGTATCATCCCTTTGCAGCTTTCGCATCCGAGCGATTTGAGGCTGGTAAAGGTCTCTAATCACGGCACGGTAAAGACCCTCCTTGTTCCCAAAGTAGTATCGGATCAGTGCCGTATCGACTCCGCCCTCCTCTGCAATCGTTCGGATCGTGACCGATTTGTAAGGATAGTGAAGAAAAAGCGACCTGGCGGCCGCGATCAGCGTTTTGTATGACGCGCCATCGTCGCCCTTAGGGCGACCGGGCCGTCGCGAGGATGGGGAGCGGGGCATATCAAGAGTTATATTCATCATTTGATGAATATTGTCAAAAAACCTGGGAACTCAAGGCATATAATTCACCGGAATGCCCGGCACGGTGAATTAGAACGGCGAGAAATCACTCGCTTATCCTAAGAAAGACGAAAAGCTGCCAGAAGATAGCAGCGTCTGTGAACAGCAAATACAACCGACCAATCGGATTGATCTGATGTAGCCGTTAAAAGATTGATCCGATCAGGCCTCCTCAATTCATGAAGACCCCGACCGGATCATCCTTCATAACCCGCTACGAATCTGTAACAGCGTTTCCCCAAAAGCGACAACGACCTCCTTACAGAAATGGGGCAAAAAGCAAAATTGATTTCTAATTACCTGTACGGTCTTGTTGGCAAAAATGAACGGCGACATAAGGTGGCATGTTATTATGTGGCTTACCACCACCGACTCTGTTCGTCTCACGTCTCGCGTTTGACCCAATTCCGCCCGTTGGAGGAGCCTTGCCGAGATTGTCTCCGCTGGTCAGCAGAACACCCGGCGGATGATAGTGACTTGGCATTTCGTCCTCGGTCAGCACATGATTTTTTTCGCCGCCCACCGTACCAGAGGTGTACTGATCCAATTCTTCGTTCCTTTCATCTCTATTTGTATGCTCACCTGCCCCAATCAGAAAGCGCCCCTGCGCAGGAGTGTAATAAGACCAACCGTCCGGACATGCTTGACCGGGGTTCCGCAGGAAGGCGATCACAGCTCCTTCAGGAAGCCTTCGCTTCTTAAGATCCGCAATTTCTTGCTGAGCATCATCAATTGCTGACTTAAGCTCCGCAACAGAGTCATCTTGTGCGTAAGCGGGAATCTGGATTAGAGGCGAACAGACGAATAGACCAACAGAAATAGCCGTAAGTCCCATTTTCTTGTAATACATGGTGCATTCTCCAAAGCAAAAATCTGAAAACTTTGTTCTTACGAACGCAGACAGCCCGAGAGAAAAAACTCGAAATGACCGGACAAACCAGTACGTCACCCACTTTTGTCATTCACAAAAGCAGTTTTGCATTTACTGCCAGCCTGAGTTGAGGCAACTGACCCAAATCCTGGCCACGCCAAGGCTTCTCTCTCTTTCAACTATCAACAGCACAAAACTGACTATTGAGCCCAGAATAGTCATGCACCATATGGTGTATGTAGCTTCTCTTATGCTGGGTTAGAACTACGAGACCAGGGATCGCACACCTGAACCCAAAAAATGCAGTCGATTGGAGTCGCTTTCAATCGAAATCTCGGCCACGACTACGGTTCGTGACTGCGACGGTAATCCATTGATAATCTATGTTTGATTCATCACTCAAAGAGAGTGAAACTCAACCAATGCCGGTGAGTAAAAGCTGAATCAGTTGATTTTGACTGTGCGTATCAGTTTTCTCAAAAATCGATTTGATTTGAGTACGCAAAGTATGAACGCTGACGCCAGTTGAATCAGCAATTGAGTTGAGAGTTTTTCCGTTGCCCAATTTCAAGAGCAACTTTCCCTCAGCTTGCGTCAGCCCATAATGATCCTGAAAGAGAAGAACTTGCTTTTCGCCCAAAAATCGGTGGTCTGATACATGCACAATGATGCCAGAGGCGTGCATTCCGGCCAATTTTGAATATCGATCGCCACTTTTTTGCACCGGCATAAGACGCAAACTATATATCGAATGTTCACCTTCATCAAAAAGAAGCATCTGATCAATTTCGGCTTGCAGGTTTCCCAAATTCATTTGCTTCAGGTTGTGAATTGCTCTTTGAAGCCTTGCGTTTGAATCGTTATGCTTGGCGGATAGTTTTCCATCCCTAATCGCCAGCACATCGGCTTCTGCGCACATCGCCTCAGCCTTCCGATTAAGAAAGACGATCTTGCCGTTTGGGTTCAGCACAAAAACTGCATTCGGTGACTGATGCAGAAGACTTTCTTGTGCATGCCTAACCATCCTCACTTCATCAAATTTAGAGTGAAGCGAAAGAGCATTCTTTATATGTGAGTATAATGGACGGAGAGTTTTCTCCTCTTCTGCAGAGAATGGTCGATCCTGGTGGTCACTATATAGCACAAGTATCCCAGTGAGATTGTCGCGATCATAGAAAACAGCAGCCAGAAGGTCGTGCAGCTCCCATCCGATGGGCTTGGTGAGTTCATTGTAGAACAAGGAGTCGTAGTACTCACTTTGCGGCAGCCTAGAGGATCCAATATAGTGCGTTTCCTTCGTCTCCAATAAATGAGCCCACGGATCATGCGAGGGCCATTCATCAGCATGGGGATGACTCAGAAAATCGTCAACATTCCATCCGGTTACTCCAAGATATTCAAATTCGTTTTGCTTATAATCAACAAACTGCAGACAACCCTGATTTCGTCCAACCAAATGCGCATACTTGCTCACTGCCTGGTCCCACAAACTGTCGTCGGCGGCCGCTTCATAGAAAGCAGATATTACGTCAAGCATTTTGTCTTCTGACACCCCAAACACCCCTCGAGAAATCGCTAGACCAAAAGTCTTGCCAACCAGAATCTACAATTTTATTGAGACAGAAAAACTATCCTTCCCAAAATGTGACCTTGTTGAGAGGCACAAACTAAACCGTATACGGAATTTGTAGTCATGACAGCGAGCCTGACTGCACCTACTCCCGAACCGGAAATGATCTTCTCTCTCTTGTCAAAATGTAGTCAATTTCGCTCATCGTAACGGATTCCGGTTCGCTTTCGCCCCAGCGGGTAAACTCCACTTTCTGGGCGAGATTCAATTCACACCTTCGACCTTGCAGAAACGGATCAGGCCAATAGACTCTTGCCTTAATCCCTGACCTTGCTCCGACATCATTCACGTTCAGACGTTTTATGATCTTGTCTTTGTACATGGTAGGTATTGAGTAACAATAATCTCCGACTTTTCGTGTGTTCAAAGTGCCATAAAGGGAGCGGCTATCCTTCAATTTAATGATGTCATCAAAAACATGTATGGCATCAATGGGATTCAAACTTCGCACCACGGTGGTTCCGTCCGCGCCCATTGTCCAGGTCGAAGACGCCCACAATCGCTGCTTGATTTCTTTTGGAGCCACTGCGGGCTGCAGCAGTGCCCATATACGGGCAGCCACATAGGTCACAATACCGGTTGCCATGGACGTGCCGCTGGTGCAGGTACGCTTGCCGCGCCGGTCGGTGCTTGGCAACTTAAGACTGGGCGCATAAACATCAATATGCTTGTTCGAATAAAATGTTTCATCACTTATGGAGATTTCATCTTTCCCCAATCCCCCGACCGATATCACGTTGGGCAAACCACCGTCTCGATTGCCGCCATATTTTGCCGGGAAAAGTTTTGGAAATATCTGATCTTTAAGATCGCTTAAATCACTTTCGCGCTGATCCTCATCTTCATTTTCCTTCGGTACATTGCCACCAGCGACCACAAACAACATATTATCACTACGGCTTTTGATCGCGGTTTGAATATAGGGCGCTTTGTTTCGAGACCCGAAACTGGCATTGACGACATTGATTTGATGCAGCGCCATATAATCGACAATACTTCTGAAACTGTCGGAATCTTGCAAGAGCTTATCACTTACGGCACTGCCGTAATTGATAAACTTATGCCGGAACTCCCGCTTTTCTTCCCGGCACATGTTTCTAAGAGCCTCTTTCGTTTGCGCTTCCGTCAGGGTATTGAGCGTTTTTTCGGTAATCATGTCTTCAGGCATGCGAGTTAATACAGATTCATCCCAGACCCCGCCGAGTGCACTGAATAGGACTTTCGCGCCATGACGGCTGTCATCCTTCTTTTCGTCAGATCTGTAACCCAGCAAACCATTAGCGCCCGAAAAGCTCATACCGAACCAGTCTCCTTCGATGCCGTTCTCATTGCCGTCAAGCCGAGTGGCAAGCAAAAGTGTCCTATTGATCACACCACTGTCGGGCCGCGCATCGAGTTGTTCCAGTTTATCGAGGGTTGCCAGGCATTCATTGGTATCCAATTTAAAATGGCGCGTGGGAAAAATGCTCAATGGCGGTTCCTGACCGTCCATAGATTTGAAAACTTGATCGTCAAGACCGTTGTCGACAATCGCGATCATCACATCATCTTTGTCGCCGTCAGACATTCTGCGCCTTTGTTCTTGATAGACATCATCAAAGCGCTTCATTTCCCCAAAAAAACCGGTGTAGTAGCTTTGACCTGAACATTGGTTAGTTGCGAATGTTTCCGTTGGCATTACGACGAGAGAGTTTCCAACTTTCTTAGTCTTATTGGAGAAAGGCGTCGGTATGGACGGCGCCGGACCTCTCATTTTGATAACCGCTTCCCAAGGTTGAGACTGAGTTTCAAACACCTCCACATTTGCGCCGCAGGTTTGCTTAAAAAGATCTGCCGCACCGGCGCCAGACCATCCATTGCGGACGCACCGAAAATTCGTCTGCTGGGCGCTGTTGTCTAAAGCCGCTTCATAAATGCCAATCCGTATGTCGTCGTCGCTATAAAAGAACTGAGTCGGTGTCATTTGCTGAAGTTTCAGCGTCTCGCGCAATTCCAATTGACCGGAATCGGAGATTTGCGCCCTATATGTGTTCAAAGCACTCTCAGAAATACCCGGATCACTTTCGATAATGGACATGAACACGTCGGCACTGTCTTTGCCGATATCTTTGGACCGAAACAATACCGGCTGCGACCGGTAAGGTATGATTAAGTGGCCGCCGTCGGCCAATTCTTGCGCCAACGCCGATGCTCTCTCTGCAACCGAGAGATTTTCATTGGAGACGTCGCTTGACACACCGCTATTGGCGGAGACAAACAGTTGTTTGGTTTGCGGACCATCGAAACCGGTTTCCCTTAAAGCAATTGCATCAAGAGCCTCGTCCGGCCTGACCAGGGAGACAAAATCTTCCCGATACACTGGCATGCAAAACGGAACCGCATAGATGATATCACTTTCCAGTGCCAAGTTTGACAGATCATCACGGAGAGCTCTTCCGTATTCTTCTTCATAGGCCTCAACACCACCGAAATTGAGGGCCATAAACTCAACCATCAGATCTTTTGTCACCTCATCATTGATCGAGCCGCAATAGCTGGTCAGAAGATTCTTGAGCGTGACGCCGACATCCGTGACCTCTACGTTTTGAAACTGCCCCTCTTGTGCCAACAACCGGTGAGTCGAATTGTCGAGTTGCTGTCCGGACCGGACCAGCAAAAACGCCAAGGCTTCCGTCGAAATGACGGTCATCACAGCAATCAGACACAAGAGCGGAAATCTGTACATGCTTAAGACACGTCCTCGAAGGGTCACAGCACGCCGGACGCTTCCATAATGGAGCGGATGGAAAGGGCTTTGTTGCTTTTCTGCGCGGACCCCGATCCAGGTGCACATTCATAGCCTCTGTCGGCACCTTGAATATGGACCGCCAAGAGTTTGCCGTCTCGATCGACAACGGCACTACCGGAAGATCTGAAATAGGTGTTGAGATTGTCGTAAAACAACAGATTGCCGTTCGGGGATGAGATCCGCCCGGAGAGCTGATCGGCATCTACGCGTTTACGGAGTCCGTTCGGATGCTGAACAATGGCGATGGACTCCCCCTTACTCGGCCGATCCGTTCGAATGGTGGGTCCGGAATCGTGGAGATCAGTAGGGATATCGGCACGGGCCACTTCGAAAATGGCGTAATCCAATTTTCTGGGACCGTCAAAACCATATTCGACAAGCCGTGTGATAGAGGCGTCGAATTCCGGCGGCACCCGGCTGGGATTGTTTCTCTTTTGAAACCACCCCTTCACAATCATCAGTGTTGCAATTTCAAAAGCATTGATTTTCGAACCATCCGGCCGTTTCGGGTATCCCCAATTGCCCCTTTCCGGCTGGAAACAATGTGCCGCACTGATAAAACGGATAGCGTCGGGATTTGTCTGATATTGATTTTCCAAAATACTGGCTGTGCACCAGGTCTCCTCGGCAACGCCACCTTGGCCTCTCCGCTGAGTTAGGAATCCGCCCAAAGTAATCTCAGCATATGATTCCCATCGCACTTGAAATGTCGCTTTGCTTGTCTCGGTAACAACGTTTGACGTGATACCGGATTCTTCCACATAATCTTTGACATGTTTAATGTCTTGAACTTTGCCGTAACACATTGAAAAGGGCTCAGCCCCGGCATCAAAAGGCTTTAAGCTGGTTTCAGCGATGGGGATCGAGTATTCGCCCTTGCCGACCGCTTCCGTCTGATCAACAGCGCTATCCGTCGCGCCGTCATTGGCTTGAGACTCGGCCGGTCCGCTCAAATGTGTTGAGAACACAAATGCTAAAACGAAATTCCAGGTTTTACAGTGCATGGCGGTCTCCGTTTCAAGTCAAAAATTGGCTGATCCGGAACTCATCAAGGCGACACGAGACTTTGTCGCACTCCATCCTTGATCGTGAAAGGCAGTGAACTGACCGCCTATCAAATTACATTCATTTTATCCGAAATTCCGATAGGTTGCAACTATGGTAAATACACCTTACTGTAGAAACTCAGGATTTCGCTGAAATCGGGGTCATGCGCTGGGCTTGGGAGGGGATTCGATGGACAAGCTGAGAAAAGACCAAAACTATAGTCGCAGAGACATTCTTGAATTTTCAGCATACGGATCGCTTTTAGCGCTTCTGCCAGGCTGCAAAACCACCTATCCCAAACCGGACTTCCGATTGATCAAAAACGGCATTGATGCCCATTGCCACGTTTTCAATGCATCGGACCTGCCGGTCGGACAGTTTATCCAAAGAGTTGCGCTGAAAGACTATGAGGACACTTTGACTTTGCCGAGCGACAATCGAGAGTCGGCGGTTGGGGGTTTGGCCAGTTGGCTCACGAATTTCTTGACCGGCGGCAGCATCACCGCAGCAGAAGAGATCGACGCCCTCAAAGACGGACGGACCATTGAGAGCCCACCGGTCAGAACAAAAGAGTTGGAAGACAGGCGTCTCAAAAACTCCCTGGAGACGCTCCTTATAGGCTCACAAGAATCAGCTGAGGGCAACACGCAAAGGCGTTTCAGAAAAGAGGACAGTCCGTTTCTGGAACTTGTCATCGATGAGCTTCAGGAAGAGAAGGCAGCGGCTCAAAAGGACTCCTATACCATTGATGAATTGAGCAGTGGTGTGACCGAAAGTGGGGGCAGCATCGGACGCACGTTTCAATGGGCACGACTGCTCTTAAAACCGCGAAGCAAGATTGTTTCGACCATGAATGATCTTTATGGCGGCGAAAAAGGTATTTCACTTTTTACGCCAGCTCTGGTGGACTTCCAATTTTGGCTGGATCAAGAACCGAGGTCCCCATTTCACGATCAAGTGGAAGTGATGGATCTCATCCAGCGCCGGCAAACAGACGGCGCAATGTTGCATTGCTTTGCGCCTTTTAACCCCTTAAGCGAGGTGATGTACAAGCGCGGCAATTATGCGGCACCTATGTCGCCGCTCGATCTTGTGAAATATGCGATCTTTGAAGCCGGATTCATCGGTGTCAAAATGTATCCGCCAAACGGCTTTTTGCCCTATGGCAACCAGGACTATAATCGGCAGAACCCAATGACCGTGCCGGAACGCTTTGAAGGAGACGGCAGGTTTTGGCGCGATATAGATGCCGCTTTAGACAGCCTCTATTCCTTCTGCGCCGCAAATGATGTGCCGATCATGGCCCACGCCAATGATTCAAATGACGCATTCCCGGATTCCGGGCGCCGCGCCGACCCTGTCTTTTGGGAGCCGGTTCTCAGAAACTATAAGAACGGCGATCGCAGCATCAAATTAAATTTGGCACATTTCGGCGGATTCGAAGAGGCGTTTCCGGAAGGCGATGATCAGCCCACCAAACCTTGGGAAACCAAGATCGGCGAAATCTTGAACAGTGGACAGAGGACTCTCTATTCGGATCTGTCATACTTTTCCGAATTCTTAGGGGACAATCTTGATGCGGAGCAACGGCAAAGCCTGGTTGAAATGACCCGCAAGTTCGTTTGCCAGTATGACCCGAAAGGCGAGCACCTGATATACGGCAGTGACTGGAGCATGATCGCCAATGAACCGCAATTTGCAGAGCAAATCGGGGTCAGTGGCGATTTTCTGAAGAAGGTCGGATTCGACCAAGACCGGCTCGACAGATTCTTCTTTTGGAATTCGGTCAACTTTCTGGGGCTGAAAAAGGGCGAGCCCAGTCGCACACGGCTCGAAGCTTATGCGGCAAAGCATGGACTTGACACGGACCGCTACAAGATCTTTGACCAGCAAGGCCCCGGGGCCTCAACACCGTTTCCGTGCGGCCTTGCCTAATCTGGGTCAGGAAATGCGTTCAAACGACCGGTTGGCGTATCTCAGCAACCGCACCTATTGATTGGGGAGACGTAACATATTTCCCAATGCCCAGGCGGCATTGGAGGTCTCAGCTCACCACGAACTGCCCCATCATGCCGCGATCTTCGTGTTCAAGAATATGGCAGTGATACATATAAGGATGTCGTTCTGTCGCTGGATGATCGAAACGAACGACAATTTCTGACCAACCATCGTCATCGACCGCCACCATGTCTTTCCAACCTTGCTGATCAAGAGGCGCGTGCTCGCTCTCGATTTTCTCGATAAAAAATGAGCAGCCATGGACATGAAAAGGGTGCTCGCCCTGGTCGGCGCGGATTCGCCAGCGCTCCCAAACACCGCGTTCCACTCGTTCATTGATGACAGTCATGTCCATCGCCGCACCGTTGATGGTCATGTCCATTGGGGTTTGGTTCCCGTGGAAACCATGCGTGCTGCTCCCTTCCATTTCGAGCATAAACTCGCGCGTGCGTATGATCTCGTGTTCTTTGGGGCGGTCAATGGTCACAAGCCTGTCCGGCAAAGGCGCATGGTGTGCGGAGAGTGTGCGGTCGACTTGAAGAGTCAATGACGGCGGCGGAAGCGGCGGCTCTGATCGACCAAACAGATCCAACAAGCTGTCAAGCATGCCCTCATTGTCATCCTCAAATTCATCTTCAAAAAGAGTGAGTAATTCGGCAGGACTACCGTCGGACAGGTCCACAACAATTTCACACCGCTCGCCGGGCGCCATTTCCATCCTGGTTAAAGGCACCGGAGCCGTCAGAAATCCACCCTCGCAGGCTATTTTGTGAAAAGTACGGTTGTCGACGAATGTAACAATGTAGAACCGTGCATTGGTTCCATTGAGGAGTCGCAGCCGGACTTTGCCGGCAGGTACCTTCGCCACCGGCGCAATGGCTCCGTTGATCACGACCGTTTCACCTACCCAGCCTTCTTCACTTGCGTCGGCCAGCGAATACACCAATCGGCCTTGTGCATCGAAGGTTCGGTCCTGAATAATGATCGGCAAATCATCCACGCCATAGCGACGGGGAAGCGCTATTGAATCGGCAATATCGTCATCAATGATGATCATACCGGCCAATCCGTGATAGACATGATGACCGGTTTTGCCATGGGTGTGAGAGTGATACCAACATGTGCTTGCCGGTTGAGCGATGGACAGAGAGGGCTGCCATTGATCGCCCGGCGCAATTTCCAGCTGGGGACCGCCATCCAAATGACCTGGGACATGTAGACCATGACCGTGAACGGCCACACCTTCCGTCAGAGTATTTTCATAGCGCAAGTTGAGTTCACTGTTCCGGCGCGTTCGAATGGTCGGCCCCAAATAGTCCTGGCTAAACCCTAAGGTTGGAGTCTTGACGCCAGGCAGAAAAGACCATGCGCCCTTGCGAATTCGCAGATCGATGGGCTCTTCGTTGGTGCCGTCCATAAGAGGCGGGATCGGTAATTGGACAGGTGAGGCTTTTGACCAGACAGGTTGAAAACAGTTCGTGCTGATGAGTGCGGCACTGCTCGCCATAAAGTGGCGCCGGGAGAGGGCAAGTGGCATATAGATCCTCTTGTCAAAAGGTGTACCTGAACCAAGCAATCACCTGTAAGTTCGGACCACCGTGCGATGGTATTTGTGATCACAATGATTGGCGCATAGGAGAGTACGCGTCGATCGGGCCAATGCCGGATTCGGCGGCTTCGGGCATCCGGCAAAAGGTCAATGCGGTGTTCGAGAAAGTTCTAAGTCACTAATTATAAATGGGATTCGGAAAACGCATGTTCGATACGAGAGGGCAAATTCCATACCGGCAAATCGCCTTTGTTGTTTTCGTGGCGTTCGTGTTTGCGACCAGCACGGTCGAACTCATTTCTGAATTCGCAGCCGGCGAGACACTGCGAACGATGGGAGATGATTTGTCTTGGTTTGCACTCAGCTCGGTCGTGTTGGCTCTTTTCGTATACGAGCATCTCGCTCAGCGTCGTGCGCTTGGAGATTTACGCGGGCAACTTAACAAGGCGCGCGGTCAGCTCGCCCAGTTCGACACCGAATCGCCGAAAATCGCCAGTCAGTATCGTGCGGTCATGCAGAAACAGTTCGATGCTTGGTGTCTCACGAAAAGCGAGCAGGATGTGGTTATTGGGCTGTTGAAAGGATTGTCTTTTCGGGAGATCGCCGAGCTTCGCGAAACGCGGGAGAAAACCGTGCGCCAACAAGCATCCAGTGTGTATCGAAAAGCCGGGGTGGCCAGCCGTCACGAGCTGGCCGCGTGGTTTTTTGAGGACATGCTGGAGCCACCGCCCATTGAGAATAACTAGCACGTCACGTATTCCAATTTGGTTTGCCGGAACGAAATCAAACAAACTCCGAACCATTGCTGCCTTCTTACGATCCTGCGAAGAAGTCGCTCCCAGCACAGCTCACCTTAAGTTTATCGCTCAGTACATCGCCAACAGTTGACGTATTTGTGCGGCGCTGGTTACGGTCGCGCTCATCTTTCGTCGTGATGATTGCAACAGATTGGGAAATACTATGAGAAAAGCGTTTATGGCACTGGCATTTGTGGTCTTGACCTTTGTGCCGGCACTGACGTCCGCAAAGGCGGACGGTCCCATTCTTTATGCCATCACGTTTCATGCCGATTGGTGCGGCAGCTGTGCCGTTCTGAACCCGGAGGTCATCAAGGCGCGCGGCAAGTCTGATTTGGACAATCAGAATGTGCTCTTTATCACGCTGGATTTGACCGACAAGACCACCCGCCACCAAGCCGGTCTCATGGCCGCTGCTTTGGGTATCGGCGACTTTTACACAGAGAATGACGGCAAGACCGGCTTTGTTCTGCTCGTGAATTCCGCAACGCGCGAACAACTCGGCACGCTTACGAAAGCGATGGATGCCACGCAAATTACGGCAACCATCAACGAACAAATCGCACAGCTTTAGACAAAATTGCTGAGGAGGTTTAGCGCAGAGCAGGAATGACCCGTTCACCGATCAGCTTGAGTCCGTGTTCTATGTGATTTTTCAGCTCAAGACAGACTTCCGTCACGCCCAGCGCTTTGTATTCCAACAAATGTTCGATGATATGATCGAGATCGTCCGGTGTCCCCGTTAGGGTCAACTTGTCGACACATCGATCCAAAAGCTCATCGGGGATGCCGTCTACGGAATCCACCTTCTTCGGCGCCATGTCATAAATGGCCGGCATATGTTTCAGGAGAAGTTGGAATTCCGCATCGCTGACGAATTCCTTCATCATGTACTCGCGGAAAATGGCGCGGAATCCGATCCAGCGCCGCGCTTCAAAGCGCGCTTCCGCCGGATCGTCATAAACATACCAAGCCATAAAGTTGTTGAAGCGAAAGCCGTCATTTGAGAGCCCCGCTTCGCTGCGATAGGCGCGGGCATCATCAATGACGGTCTTGGTCAAGGTCGTCGATAGATCGCTCATAAAAATGCCGTCGGCTTTTTTAGAGGCCATTTTCAGCATTTGCGGCTTGTTCGCGCCGGCATAAAGAAACGGCGGCTCCGCCGTCGGCCATTGAGGATCGTAATTCTCAACTTTGAAAAGCTCGCCGTCATAGTTGAATGGCCGCTCGGTTGTCGCACCTTTGACGAATTCCAAAACCTCCCGCACATAACGAACCCGTTTCTCAAAAGGAATCTTGAGGCTCATGACCACCTCGCCGCCGCCGCCGATCATGGTTTCCACCCGGCCGGGCGCCAGTTCGTTCAATGTCAAAAGCGCCATGGTGATCCGGAAGGGATGCATCTCATAGCCATTGAGCGCCATCGGTGCGATTTTGATGCGGGAGCTTTCTCTTGCCAGCTGAGCGAGATTGGTGAATGGATCCCGGCCGACCAAATAACTTGCGTTCCACAAACACCGAATGCCGTTTTCCTCCGCAAGCAATCCAAGTTCCGTCAATTGCTGAGAGGTAAGCATTGAGTCCAAAACGATATCGACGTCCATAATCTATTCTTCCCGCACTATGTCTCTATTGATCATACCATCTCATGACATGGTTGCGCGAATTTGACAAATGCCGGAGGCCAAGACGATATGAAACAAAGGATAAAGTAATCCGTCACTGCCAGCTTTGATCAAATCCCGCTTTCGGATCTTTCAAAATGTCCGGGTGATGCTGTGCCATCAATTGACGCCAATCGGAAGGCATATCTTTGATATCGAACACTTTGCGGCCCGCGCCGCGGGACACATAATTTCCGGAACGTGTGCCCATATTCATCCAACCGGGCCAGGTGTTGATATCATTAAAGGTCCACGTGGCCGGCGCGGACGCAATATCGGGATCGGCAATATCCTTGAGCGATCCATGATAGGTGTTCCAATCATTGACTTGCATGAGCGGATTGTCGGTTCCGGCATCCGGCTCCAAGCGGAAGATGTTGTCGCTACGAACCCAAACATCATCCCCTTCGATCATCACCGGTTGCACGGTCTCACCTCGAGTCATTGCGTAGCCGGGCGGCGACGGCCGGGCATCAGAAGCTTTGTCGCTTGGCGCTTGAAATATCGACCGAATGGGTTCCGTGCCGCCAAAGGTCTTGATACGGATCATCTGGCCCGTATAGGGATTGCGAATTTCGGAAATTTCTTGGCCGGTCTCAAAGTCAACAGCAAAGGCGAAGATCAAAGCTTGCGCTTCGAAGGCGTTTCCTTCCGGCAAATCGCGCGTCCAAAAAAACATGCCTGCAATTTGCGCCCAAAGTGGCGTGAACGCGCTGTCCATCAGACCCAGCCGGGTCGACCGCATCCACCAAAAGGTGACGGAATCATCCATGGCATAGGCAAGCTTGCGCAGAATATAGAGGCGATCCTGCGGATCGCCGGGATCGAAAGTGACTGCCGCACCTGGAGATTGGGATGACACAAAAGGCACCGCCAGCGCGGCTGTGCCCACGGCGCCCAGCAATGTTCTGCGGTCCATAGTTCTTCCTCCTCGGCTTGAAGCGAGTGTATACGATCAGCGCTCTCCGCGAAGGTGCAAGCGCCGGAAACGTTCAGGAAACTCTACTTTTGAGTGCTTTTTAATCAGTTAACTACTCCTTAAGCAAAGCCGTTAGATTTTAATGGCATGATATCTTTTCTGTTTCGAAACTATGATTTTGATAGAAAAAAGATAAGTGAATTAACCCGCAAACTGCTGCCTTATTTTGGGATCGTATTGGTGTCGGTGGTGGTGGGTACCTTTTCCATTCGCATAGATGCGTTCGAGCGTTTCTACGAGTTTTCCCGCACACACGAAAACTGGGAACTCGACGAAATCATGGTCGTCTGGTTTTTTTGTATCGTTTGTATTTTGGCCATGGCGCTGGTGAGCACGCGGCGAGACCTGAAGGCCAATAAGCAAAGTCAAGAACGCATTCGTGATATGGCACGGCAAGACCTCTTGACCGGCCTGCCCAATCGATTGTTTTTCGAGAGCGAACTTGAGAACCGGTTGAGCCATGCACGGCGTTATGCACATTCTTTGGCGATCGTAGTGCTGGACCTTGACCACCTAAAACCGATCAACGATCTCAACGGATACAGAGCGGGCGACCGCATTGTTCAAGATGTTGCAAACCGCCTGAGGCACAAAGTTCGGGCTCATGACCTTGTTGCACGGCTCGGCGGTGACGAGTTTGCTTTGGCCATTACCATTGAACGGGATGTCAATGAACTGACGCCGTTTATCAGGCGGCTTCTATCCGTGATCGCCCAGCCGATCACTTTAGAAACCCAGCGGGTGAATGTGACAGCGAGCGCGGGACTCGCGGTCTTCCCAACCGATGCAACAAACGTCCGGGATCTGCTGCAACATGCCAGCCTTGCCATGCATGAGTCGAAAGGCAAGGGCCGCAACAAAGTGACCTTCTTCAATGCAGATCTTGATCGTACCCATCGCGACTTTGCGAAACTCCAACTGGATATGAAACGGGCGATCCGCCATCAAGAATTTGTGCCGTTCTTCCAACCTTTGATCTCACTTGATGACAATCGGCTGGCCGGTTTTGAAATGCTGGCACGATGGGACAATCCGGAGAAAGGCATCCTGGCTCCAGGCGCTTTCCTGAACGTGGTGGAAGATATGGGCCTGATCGGTGATATGTTTTGGAGTATCTTCCGGCAAGCCTGCAAGGACGTCCGGTCCTGGTGCAAACCATTACCGATCTCCGTCAACCTGTCGCCCATCCAATTTCTGGATCCGGAGCTTGGCGATAAGATCTTACATATTCTTGACGAAACCGGTCTGGCAACCGACAGGCTGGTGCTTGAGATCACCGAGAACACTTTGATCAATGATATCGACGCCACGCGCAAAATCATAAAGCTCCTCAGAGAGAAAGGTGTACGCTTTTCCTTGGATGACTTCGGCGCCGGCTATGCTTCATTCCATCACTTGAACCAACTGCCCTTCGATACGATCAAAATCGACGGCTCCTTTATTGAGTCGTTTCGTGAAAACGCCGACAGTTTAAAGATCATGTCTTCCATTATCGGGCTCTGCCAAAGTCTCGGCAAAAAGACGACAGCAGAGTGCGTAGAGATGGCAGAAGACGTGCGTTGGCTTAAATCTCTCGGCTGCACCTATGCACAAGGATATCTCTACTCTCAGCCGGTCAATGCAGAGGGTGCCGCGCGTATGGTGGAGCTGTGGAGCGAACGTGAATGTCTCGGACCGCTGACGATCGATGGTGACGTTGCGTTCGACACCTCAAAGACCAACATAAGTCTTCAATAATCTGTCACCGCAACCGACGTTCATGCAAGCTGCCGGAATGCCTCAGCCCAGAAAATGGGAACCAATCAGACACCGTAAGCACCGTAAAACACGGTTCCGCTCAAGCAATCAATTCATTGAGCTTTTCGAACAAGTCTTCAGATTTAATGGGCTTGGCGATGTGTCCGTCCATACCCGCGCTCACATATTGATCGATTTGTGACGGCATCACATTGGCCGTCAGAGCAACAATGGGCAGATGATTTGCGGCGGACCCGTCGCGGCGGCTGCGAATTTCTTTGGTCGCCTCAACACCATCTACGTTCGGCATCTGGATGTCCATCAGCACCAGATCAAAGTCTTGCTCTTGGCACAGACGAATAGCTTCCGCGCCGTCAGAGACCAAAGTAATCTCCGCATTGGTATGTTCCAACATTGCCTTGAGAACCATTTGATTGCTGAGATTATCCTCGGCAATCAAAATGCGCGGAGGTTTCTCCCACTTTGGATTTATCTCTTGGCGTGTTTCGTCCTGCTCTCCCAATGCGGTGCGGTCCTCGACACATTTAACAGGCACCGCAAATGTGAAACACGAGCCGTTCCCTAAGCGGCTCGTTGCAGTCAATGTGCCGCCCATGATTTGAGCAAGCTCTCTGGAAATGGCAAGTCCGAGTCCCGTTCCGCCGAACTCCCGTGTTGTTGAGGAGTCGGCCTGCTGAAAAGGGTCAAAGATTTTTTCAAGCGCAGCCTCAGAGATCCCAATTCCGGAATCACTCACCTTAAAGGTCAACATCATTTGATCGTCGTCGCCTTTGCCTTGGGCCAAGACAACCGAGACCTCTCCGTGGTGCGTAAACTTGAGCGCGTTGCCGACAAGGTTGAACAGAACCTGCAGAATGCGGCCCTTGTCACTGACACAAATCATATCCTGACCGTTATGGGAGTCGACTGAAAGCGTGATGCCTTTGTCTTCGGCAACGACCTTAAAGTGCTCTTTGATCGCGGTTAGAATATCTTTCGAGCGGAATGGTTTTTCCTCAAGCACCAGTTTACCGGCATCGATGCTTGAAAAGTTGAGGACATCATCGACAATACGCAACAAGCTGCTGCCCGACGTATTGATGACTTTGACCAGATCCTTTTGCTGATCGGATAATGGCGTATTCGAAAGCACGGATGCCATGCCCAAAACGCCGTTGAGCGGCGTGCGGATCTCATGGCTCATATTGGCAAGAAATCGGGATTTTTGCGCAGCCTCCAAACGGTAATGCTCAGCGTCAACTTGTGCTTTTCGGAACGCAGAGATGTCCCGGATGACAGCCACAAGGCCCGGCGACCCATCCGGCAAAGTGAGCGGTGACTTTTTTGTCCGCGCGTAAATTTGCTCACCGTTGGGACGCGTTATGGTCTCTTCACTCTCGACAACCTTGCCATGTTGAATAACCTGTTCGTCGACAGACCAAAAAACGGCCACTTCCTCTTCCGGAAAAATGTCTTTGTCATTTCGGCCGATATATTGCTCTTTATTGCCCAGCAAGTCCCAAAAAGCAGAATTGCCGTAGATCCAGCGATGATCCCGGTCTTTGACAAAGATGGGATCAACGATGTGCTCAAGCAGTTGATTCAGAAACTCCGAATTCTGATCGAGCTGCAGATCGCGATGTTGAGGGGCCTTGTCCAACGCTTCTTCCCATCCCAAAAGCAGGTTAGATGGGGAGAAGTCTAGTTTGAAATAGTTTCATCCTGGTTTCGTTAAGCAAAATAACAAACTTAACGAACCGCAAAGACACCCGGAAATCGGCCGATTTTCAAGAGATTGCTTCAGGGATACGCACTCAACCGGGAGATCCCGGTGGGCGAAACACGCCACGTGACGCGCGCGATGATTTGGCTGAGCTCGACCGGTCCCAGCGCTTCGGTGGAGGTCGACAAAGACGATGCTCCCTTCAGCAAGACCCGACCGTCGTCCAGCAACTGATGGATAGACTTGACGATACGGCCATAGTGCGCGTGTTCAACCAGCACGATCTGGCCGGGCCGATAGTCCGCGCATCGCCGTCCCACGGCAAAATCGCCATGGGCCAGGGCGGGCATCATACTATGCCCATTGATGCGGGAAAGAGACCAGCCGAACCAAGACATGACTTACGAAGCCGGTTGCACAACCTCAAGACTGGGCGGATAAGGACTGACCCAACGCTCCGTTGACACATCTTTTGTCGTCCAAAAGATCTCAGCAAATTGATTGACCAGATCGACGAGCGCCTCACCGTCGGCGCGGTCCGTGCCCTGTTTGCAAGCGCTTGCCTTTTGCATAATCGCATGGGCGAGTTCGTGGATTTGCGGATGCTTTTCAATTTGGGGGGCCTTGAAATAGTCGCCCCAAATCACACGCACCTCATGTTTGACCTTCTCGGCTTCCTCTTCCTTCTGCAAAACACAGCGGACGAAGGTATTTTGGTCTGACGCTTCGGCCTGAATATCCATGAGCCGCACAACAGACAGAGCGGCCAACAATGCCGTTGCCGGGTCATAGATTCCACACGGGATATCGCAATGTGCTTGCGCGTCTTCGATAAGCCCCGTCTTCGATGTCAGGTTCAAAACAGAATGTACTAATGTCATGACTCATTCCACGATGTGTTGATTTGAATGTTCGTATTTGCTGAGTGCGAGCACCCGATTGATTTTGATAGGGCAGGTATCAGCCCTTGTCACGCAGAATAATATGACAAAACTTTGATCGTTCGTGTGGCCGAACAGTCTTGATATGTGGACAGTGCAGCCGATCCCTTATTTGGCACCGAACACCCGTTGCACAAAACAAGGGATAGAGAATTTTGTCAGGCCGCTGCGGCACGCATCTGGCGAAGGCGCTCAAATGAAATCAAACGCTGCGTGGTTTCATCCCATAGCGCCAGGCGAAAGCAGTCCATTGCCTGGCGAATGTTGATGCGGTTGAGAGATTGAAGTGCCGGAATGTCATCCAAGCAATCCTGCAAACGGTAATTGGGCACCCGGCTGGACAAGTGATGAATATGATGAATGCCGATGTCGCCGGAAAACCAACGGAGCGGCTGGGGCAGATGACAATAGCTGCTGCCGATCACGGCGGATTCATGAAAGTCCCATTGATCTTCATTTTGCCAATAGGTCTGCTCGAACTGGTGTTGAACATAAAAGAGCCAGACCCCGGCAGTTGAGGCAATAAGAATAATCGGAAATTGAACCATAAGAACCTGGACAAATCCAAATATGAGGCCGAGACCCACCAGAGCGCCTGCAATGGCCAAATTGGTCGCCATCACGCCAATCAGCAAAGACGGGCGGCGACGGATCAGATCGAGTGGGAGGCGGAACTTAATGCCGAAGAGATAGATGGATCCGATCCCCATCATGACAAAGGGCAACCGGTAAATACGGTAGGCAGCACGTTGCCACCACGGCAATGCGGAATATTCCGAAACGGTCAAAACCGTGATGTCACCGATGCCCCGTTTCTCCAAATTTCCGCACGTGGCATGATGGATATTGTGGGCTTGGCGCCAATATTCATGCGGTGTCATCGTCACAATGCCGATCACTGTTCCCACGATGTCATTGAGTCGGCGCGACTCAAAGAAGGAGCGATGCCCACAATCATGTTGAATAATAAAGAGCCGCACGGTGAAACCACCGGCCGGAATCGACAACAACAATGTGAGCCAATAGGCGTCGTTGACGAAAAACATCATGAGCGCCCACAATCCGATAAAGGGGAGGACAGTGGTCAAGATTTGCCAGAGACCACGGGCGAGATCGGGCCGCGCATGGGACTGGGCTATGGTCAACCATTCTGGATCGTATTCAATCGACGCCAGGGTGTCGGCCGCATCTTCAGCGAAACCACCGGGGTCTTGCATTGTCTGGATGGAAATGAGTCTGTGTCCTGTTTCTTCTATTGTCTCACGCTATAGAGAATTGGAACTTCGATCGAAATGGGACCGCCTGCAGTCGCGCGCCGTCAGACCCCTCAATCAGTAACCGACCCCCCGCCGATGACCTATGATACATAAGAGTATTAAGCTTGTGTTACATATCCTTAACCATTGGGGGCAGGCAATCCTTTGTTGTCATTCGGAACGAATAGACCCTAGGATTAGGGCCGCATCATGGGGTTTTCACGGCACAATTCGTTGAAACGCCGCCACCTAACGGCAGCTCGACGGCACTGGCGCTACGAAAATGTGTTGTGCGAATGGACTTTCATCAGGGGGTGTCCGCAGACAGAATGCGCGCATGACGATCACTCAATCACAGATCTATGTGGACGCCGACGCCTGCCCGGTGAAAGAGGAAACAACCCGCGTTGCCGACCGGCATAAACTCACCGTTCATTTTGTCTCTAATGCCTATATGCGCCTCCCGATCGGCTTGGATGTGCGCCGGGTGCTGGTGGAGGCCGGGCCCGATGCCGCAGATGATTGGATCGCGGAACAGGTGAGCGATCGCGATATTGTCATCACCAGCGATATTCCATTGGCGGAGCGGTGCCTCAAATCTGGTGCGCAAGTCATCGGCCCCACAGGCAAACCCTTCACACCCGACAATATCGGCATGGGGCTCGCCATGCGCGATCTGTCCCGAAACCTGCGTGAGATGGGAGAGATATCAGGCGCAGGACCTGCTTTCTCCAAGAAAGACAGGTCCCGGTTTCTGGAAGCCTTGGAACTGGCTGTCCGTCGGATCGGATGAAAAAGAGTCAGCTTTCTTGTCATGGCAACCGCCGCTCTGGTTCATGTTCGTTCAGCTCAAATTTTTTACACGTGCGGCGTGTCAGTCCTGACTACATGTCACTCTCTATGTCCGGCTCTGTGGGGATCTCCACAGCACCGTCCCACCCCTTGTCATAGGGCATGGCATTCTCCGGAAACCCTTCAGAGACGCCTTTGCGATAAAGATGCTCCATATAGGTCATGGCCGCCATGGCAAGTTCCGCATAATGAATAAACATCCAGGTATCACCCTTCTTGCGGAAGAAGGCGTTGACCCGATAATCGTCCTGGATGGCCGGACGATTCTTGATTTTAAAATCAAGACTGTTTTCCCAGGTCGCGATGGCGATCTCTTCGGAGACCAGCCGAACCCGGAGACGATAGGGCGCAATATTCACGCTTTCCATCAAACTGCGCGCGAAGGCGGGCGGATTAAAATAGCTATCGAGCCCTTCCTGCCCGATGACCCAGCGATCCCGCTCCTCCCCCAAATACATCGGCTGCACTTCATCCGGATCCCATGTGTCCTGAATTTTGAGCCAATCGCCCCGATTGAATTTGTCAGCCCATTCAAAAACGATCTTTTCAATCTGTTCAGCGTCCTTTTTGGGTGCCGTTGTCTCGCTGTGAAGAATGGACTTGGCAAAAGCAGCGCTATGAATGGAGGCAGCCACGAACGCAGCCAACACCAACTTCACCGTTTTTGTGGTTCTTGCGCTCATGACTACCGCTCCCCCAATTGCTTCAGAAACTTTTCGCTCACCTGAGACCGATAGAGCCGCTCCATATACATAATGGGCGCCATGGCCGCTTCGCCGTAATGGATGAACTTCCATCCCTCCGGCGTCTTCCGGAACATGGCATTGGCCTTGAAATGCTCACCTTTCGGCGGTGTGAACAAAGGCTTGAACTGAAAATCTACATACCAGATGGCCACGGCGAGATCGTCGTCGATCTGGCGCACGGTGATCCGGTCAACCTCATAGAGCATAGCCTGCAGATCTTTTTCCGCGCGATACTCATAATGACGGGACTCAATCTGCTGCATACCGCCGGATGCCTGCTCGGGCACCTCTTTGACCGGTACTTTTTGATCAAAAGAAAAGTAGCCGTCGAGTTCATCCCAACCGACGAGCCAATCGGGTTGATGGGCAAGAAGCATATAGGGCGCTTCTTCGTTTCGGTCCCACAGATCGATCACGCTCGGCCAGGTTTTTGCGGTCCAGCGCGAGGCAAAATCGGTGATCAAGGCTTCAATATCTTGCGTCACGTCTTTCGGCGCGCTGCTCTCTTCTTCAAAGAGGGGGTAAAAGGCTTTGGCGTTGCCTACATAATATTCCCGGCCCTCACCCTCATAATAGGTCTTGCCGACTTCTTGAGCCGTCAGCACCGAAGGATCGGCAACAGCAGAAATGCCGGCGACAATACTCCAAAAAAACGTTTTCCTTAGGTTGGTCATTTCATACCCTTTGATCACTAGTCTTCGCCGCGTCCGCCGTCATAAGGCTTACCGTTCTCGGGAAATCCCTTGGACACAGATTTGCGGTAGAGATGCTCGACATAGCTGAGCGCCGCCATGGGCATCTCCGCATACTGAATAAAGAACCAATCATCGCCTTTTTTGCGGAACACCGCATTGACCCGGTAATTGTCTTGAACAGCCGGTCTCGTCTTGATTTTAAAGTCGAGCTGATTTTCCCACGTCGCCACAGCGATATCGTCGGAGATCAAGCGAACCCGAAGGCGAAACGGTTTGATGACGACGGTTTCCACACTGGTATTCTCACCGGGCGGATTGAAGTATTCATCAAGACCCTGCTGGCCGATGACCCACTGATCCCGCTCTTCGCCCAAATACATGGGCATTTTCTCATCCGGGTCCCAAGTGTCTTTAATACGCATCCAATCGCCGCGGCTAAACTTGCTGGCCCATTCGATCACCATATCTTCGATATAGTTGGCCACTTCTTTCGGGGCGCTGGATTCTTCGTGCAAAATTGATCTTGCCTGAGCACTTGTTGTCACAAGCAGGACCATCAACGCCAAAACAAATCTATGGAGCATCGACATCTACCGGCCTCCCTTTTCACGTTCTTTGGCTTTTAGAAGGTCTCGAAATTCATTGCTGACCTGGGAACGATAAAGCCGCTCGATATACATGATCGGGGCCATGGGCGCTTCACCATAGTGAATGAATTTCCAGCCGCCGTCTGTCTTGCGAAAAATAGCATTGGCTTTGAAATGTTCCGCCTTGGCTGCCGTGAATTTGGGTTTGTATTGAAAATCCACATACCAAGTTGCCATAGTGAGATCGTCGGCTATCTGATTGAGGCTGATGCGATCCGCCTTGTAAAGCATTTCGGCGAGATCGAACTCCGATCGAAATTCGTAATGCCTCATCTCGATTTGTTGCTTACCTTTTGACGCCTCTTTGGGGATTTTTTTGACCGGCATCACCGGGTCTTCTGAGAAATAGCCGTCGAGCTCTTCCCAGCCCACCAACCAATCAGGCTGATGGGCCAACAAAATATAAGGCTCGGAGTCGCGATCAAACACGTCCGGAACATTGATCCAATCGTCCCCGGTCCATTTGGAGGCAAAGGTGTCGATCAGGCCAAGGATTTCATTGGTGACCTCGTCCGAGGCATTGCTGCCCCCATCCATTTCCGGATACCCGCCACCGACATTGCCGACGTAATATTCACGTTCGTCTCCCGGGTAATAGTCTTGCGGCGGACCGGAAGACTTATGACCGCCGGCAAGAGCCGCCGAAAACAAGACAGCGCTGGCAATCACACCAAAACCGATCCGTTGACTGACTATCTTCATGCAATGCCTCCCATGTCACCCCAGGTAAGAATTGACCTGATGAAAAATATTAGACAGATTAGGCATATAAAATAAGTTGATATTTTTCTTATATGATATAAATTTATTTTATGAACCAGAAGCATCTGGAATACTTCATCGCGGTTGTTCAAAAGGGCTCCATCAAAGGCGCCGCGCGGGCTTTGGGCCTGACTCAGCCTGCCATCAGCTCCGCCATTCGCAAGCTTGAAGACGAATTTGGTGTGCCGCTTCTGCTGCGAGAAGCGCAGGGGTCCGGGCCGACACTTTATGGGCGGGCGCTTTACTCCAGCGCGGAAACCATGATGAGCGTGGTGGAGAGCGCGAAAAGAAAAATTGCCGCCTTGAAGGACCCGTCGGAGGGTCACTTGCGCATTGGCACCGGCCCATCTGTACCCTTTCGCGGAATTTCAAAGATCGTCGCAGACATTTTGAATGACTATCCAGGTCTGCGAGTGGATCACGTGACCGGAAACAGTTTCGGTGACTTTGAACAAAAGCTGCTCGCTGAAGACATCGATCTGGCCTTTTGCTGTCAGGAGCCGACCAGCCTGCCCCGTTCCATCAATTCTCAGATGGTGAGCCGAAACCCAATCGGCATGATCATGAGCGCGGACCATCTGGAACCCGACGCCACATCTATCGCGCGGGAAAAAGTTTTTCGTGATTTTACGTGGATTGTTTTGCGGGATGATGAAATCAAACCGCCTGAAGGCGTCGATCGATCCCCGAATGTCAACTTCCAACCTCAACTCAAAGTCACAGTTGACGATCTGACCATGATTAAACAACTGACGTTGTCCTCAAGAGCCATCGGCTTTTTCCCGATCGAGGATTCTGTCGATGAACTGGAGTCCGGCAAGTTTGTCGAGCTGTATATCGACGGCACGCCGCCATTGGATCGGCCGATTTATGCTTTGACCAGATCGCAGGCCGACAATTCTGCGACCTTGGACCTGTTTCTGGACAAACTGTCCATGCTGGAAACGACGAATGCAAGCCCACCCAACTATCGGCGTATCGCCATCCGCTCCGAATAGTCACGCCTCAACTAAACCAGAAGATTTGACAGAGAGACAAGTCAGATCCGCCTGGCATCATCCAACGTACCCTTTCACATAGACGTGACTTGAGGTTGAGCCTCTCTTCGCGGTTTCCTGGAGCAAATAGATGTTGAGAGGTGCATCATGCCCCCAGCGCGACTTTTAAAAATGTGCCTAATGATTGGCCTAATCAGCACGGCCTCAAGCTCAATCGCAGCAGCCGGTACGATGGACCGGTTTTCAGTTGGCGATTTCAAACCAAGCCTTGAAGAGAATTGGCATCATCAAGCTTTTGGGAACAAAACGTCCTACGAGTTTGTCGAAGTGGGCAACAGGGATATGATTAAGGCCGAGGGCAATGTATCGGCGTCCGGTCTCTTTTCTGATCTCTCATCCAACGCCGACAGCAAAGAAAACATCGAATGGCAATGGCGGGTCGACCAGATCCAAACGAGTGCCGATCTCAGGCTGAAAGCGAAAGAGGACTTTGCCGCATCTCTCTTTTTGGTGTTCTCGGACTCAAAGGGTCTGTTTCCGTCTTACAAAATTCTGATTTACGCCTGGAGCTCCATGGACCTGCCGGTCGGGACGGTGATCTCCAGCCCAAATGACCCCGATCGCGTCCGGACGATGATCCTGGGCAACAATACCACGCCACTGACTGAGTGGGTACGCGAGAACCGCAACTTTATGGATGACTATCGTGAAGCCTTTGGCGCACTTCCCGACAAACCGCTCAGGACCGTCGGCATTTTCACCGACAATGACAACACGCAAGAGCCGGTCACGTCTTACTACGCACCGATCTCGCTTTGGTAAAAGAACGTGACGATTGCCTGTCTCGTCGGACGGGTCAAGCAGTGGGAAGATTGCCGCCGTCCACACGCAGATAGACACCGGTTACGGCAGTGTTTTGAGGATCAGCCAAAAAGAGTACGGCTCGCGCAATGTCCCCGGGCGTGGCCAATGCTCCCAAAGGACTGAAACCCTCAAGCATTCGCAGATAGTCATCTTCGCTTTGTCCCTCCACAAGGTTCCCCATCAGCATGGGCGTATTCACCGGTCCCGGGAGAACGGCATTGACCCTTATGCCGTAAGCGCCCGCACTCAGCGCTGCCGTGCGAGTTGTCATCAACATGGCAGCTTTTGAGCTGCAATAGGCGCTTGCAAGACCATCGGGCATGATTGCCATACCGGACCCGACATTGACGATCGACCCGGCCTTTTTGTGTTTCATTGACCGGATTGCATGTTTGCAGCCGAGAAACACACTCTCTGAATTGACCGCAAAATGTTTGCGCCACAAGTCAAGCGGCATGTCTTCAAAGGAAACATTGGGCTGAAAAAACCCGGCATTGTTGATCAATATATCCAATCCACCCACCAAATTTTGGGCGAATTGGATCGCATTCAACCAGTCGGATTCATCGGTCACATCAAGTTTCAAAAACTCAGAACGACCCCTCAACTCCGCAGCGAGTGCTGCACCCGCATCTTCGTGAATATCGGCAACAATCACATGGGCACCATCGGCGACAAAAGCTCTGGCTATCTCTGACCCGAGCCCGCCTGCTGCCCCCGTCACCAGCGCAACTTTGTCCCGAAAACGCATCTTGTCTCATTCTCCGTTTGATCGCGCCCAAGATCAGAACTTCCAAATTCCGACAAATAGACAAATTTAGACTATGCGACAGTTTGGTAGAATTCCAGCCAGGCTCCATCCGGCGTCTGTAACGCTGCAAGTTTGACCTCGCCAAAGGGCTCAAGAAGGATGCTCGACGGTGCGCTTGTCAGGATCACGCCTTTCGACTGCACCTGGGAAACGTAAGATTCCAAATCGGATACGGGAAATCTGACGGTCAAGTTCCCAAGGTTTGGTGGAAGTGTCTCATGAGAATAACTCTGCACGTTTAAACCAATATGCTGCATGAGCTCGATCGAGCCGATATTTGTTTTCTCCGGATGAACAATAGCCGTTGCGAGGGCATAGTTTTCAGGCAGATCCTTCGGATTGAGGTCCAATACGTCCATACCGTCTTCGGATCCATCCCAAACTGTATCGATCAAAATCTGAAACCCAAGCTTATCGACATAAAAACCTTTCGCCTCGACAATATCGGACACGACCTGCGCAACATTGAATAACGCCGTGAGCTCTGTGTCGGGCGGAATATCGAATGAGGGCCGATATGATTGCAGTATTGAGAAGCGAATATCGTCATGAATTTTACTGATACACTCCTTCACATGGAAGAAATCGAAATCGAACTCTTTCAGTTGCCCTGTTTGCGCATAACCGAACTCTCTGACATGTTCTAGCTTGCTTTCAATGTGCCGCGTTCGCACTTGCGTATAAAAGAACCCACCAGGGTCAAAATCTCTGGCGCCGGAACGCATGACAACCTGTTCGGCACCTGCGATCTTGACCAGGCGCAAGTATCCTCTGTCCTCTGAGGGGCATTTCAAGACCACTTCTTCAATCTTGCAGGACGCCGGCAAATGCCAATGACCAAGTAAGCGAGGGTCAGCCGGTCCCTCGTGGATCTTCTCCCATCCGGCGACCTTCGTATAGAAGTCCGCAACCGACAAATCCGATACGCTAAACACAACTTCATTGAAGCCCTCGGGTCGTATCATTGTTCCGTATCCCTGAAATTCTCTGATGAAAAAGCCACATAGGATTGGCATATCGAACAAAGGGTTGCCGAAACGGCAACCCTGTTCAAGTCCAGTTTTTGAATTGCGGCTATGAAACCGAAACGAAGACCCTTAGAAACTGAACTTCGCCGTTAGCATCCATTCACGCGGCGGTAAAACGGTACGCTCGTTGACACCGTTGCCAAAAATACCTGAGACAATATCTTCTTCATCGGAGATATTGCGCCCTTCAAGACGGATCTCCCAAGCATCTTCTGCTGCCCCCAAGGCAACAAAGGCATTCGCACGTCCATAGCTGTCGATGAGCAGAGCATTTGTCACTTCGGAAAAATACTCATCCGTGTAAACGTAATCCGCACCAAACCGCGTCACCAAGTCGGAATTCCCCAACGACGCTTCATAGTCAAATCCAATGCGGCCGCTGAATTCCGGCAGACCGGGCAGTTCCGTCGCCCCCGCCAAAGCCGCCGCGGATGTGGGATCCAGAGATTGATAATCTTCATCCGCATAGCCAGCATTCGCGAAGATTGTCAGCCCGTCAGTTGGCGTTACGATCACTTCCAATTCAACACCGGTCACATCAACTTCACCCACATTCTGGATCGGAAAGGCCCCGCCCACTAAGGATGTTTGTTGAATATCATCATAGTCGGCTTTGAATATGGAGCCGTTGATCCTCAACCGGTCGTCCAAAAGGTCGGCTTTAACCCCAACCTCATAGGACAAAACCTCTTGCGGTCCGAACGGGTTGATGGCGCAGAACGGATTGCCGAGACACAATGTCTGAAAACCACCGGATTGGAAGCCCTCACCAATTGTCGCATACAGCAGAACATTGTCTGTGGCTTGAAAATCAAGCGTGACTTTAGGCGTCACATCCTCGTAACTTTCATCCAGTACGAAGGAAAAGTCATTGCGCATTCCATCAAACGACACCAAGAAGCTATCGGTCACGTTGTAGCGAAACTCTTTCTCTTCGCGAGTCCAACGGATCCCTCCGGTGAGCGCAAGACGGTCGGTAATGTCGTAGGTCGCTTGCGCGTAAACAGCATAGCTGTCCGTTTCGTTCTCCGTGTCCTCGAAAAACAAGTTGGTAAATTCAGCCGGGAATGCGGCCGAGAATGCCGCAGCAAAGGCACTGGCCGTGTAGGTTTGTTCGCCTTGTTCGTTCAGATAGAAAAGGCCGGCCTGCCAATCGAGAGCGCCATCCAAGGCCTCACCTTGGAAAAGGAACTCCTGAGAGAATTGCTCATTGTTTGATGTGGATTCAATGAAAAGACCCGGAACACCCAGCGCATACCCCCCGCTCAAATCGAAGTCGAAAAGGTCATCTGTATCACTGTACCCAGTGATCGACTTGAGCGAGACACTGTCGCTGAGATCCCATGTGACCGTCAATGAGACGCCGTATTCTTCGGCATCACCCTGACTCGCAAGTGGGGTCAACTGAGTATAAAAGTCACCAGAAGTCGGCACGCCGGTATCGACGGCCAGGAAACCTGGTGAGAAGAAATCGGGGCCGTAGGGAATGCCGGTAAAACCATCATTCTCGGACGAAGAGCCCCATGCAGAAAGCACCGCATCAAAACTATCGCTGCCGTAATAGTGGAGCTTCGCACGGCCTGCGATGTTTTCAAATTCTCCGAGATCGCGGCCCAAAGCCGGATTCTTGATAAATCCTTCACCACGATCATGATAGACAATGGCGGCGGACGCTGCGAGAACGCCTTCTTTAATGGGGCCGCCGACGGAACCCTTGATCTTTAAAGTCTCAAACTCACCATATCCGATAGAAGCATCTGCCCACATGTCGTCATCCGGCGTGCGTGAAACAATATTGATGGCGCCGGCAATGGTGTTGCGACCGTAAAGCGTTCCTTGCGGACCACGTAAAACTTCGATCCGCTCGACATCGGTAAAGTCCAAATTCGCAGTGGCTAAGCGGCCTCGATAGAAACCGTCTTGATAGATGCCGACCGGGGATTCAGAGGTCGTAAAGCCTGGATTTTGAACGCTTGCACCACGCATATGCACCTGGACAGCTGTCGCATTGGCGGTGATGGGTGTTGTCTGCAAATTGGGCACACTCGCGCCGATATCCACGGCCGAATTGATCTGCAAGTTTTCCAATGCCGTTCGATCAAATGCACTGACCGCAATGGGGACCGATTGAATGTTTTCTTCACGGCGCTCTGCCGTGACGACAACCTCCGTCAATTGAGCTTTGGCCGCAAGCGCAGGTGCAAACACGGCAAATGCAGAGAGCATGAGTATATGTTTTGAATTTTGGCGCATTTTATTCCCCCAAGAACTGTCGCAAATTCGAATACCGGCAACATTGTCGAGAAGGTCTGGTCAGACCAGCAACAAATACAACCAGATCCTCAAATCTTGGTTGTGGGGCAAGCCTTTCAAACAGTTGGTCTACGAAAGAGAAATATGTGGAGGCGCAGACCCCGCCAATTATGAGAAACCGGTCGCACATTTCTCAACAGAGGCGCACTCAAGAGCAATGGAACATTTATCTGAGAATTCCATCAGCTTATTGCCCCATTTTTGCGCCGCGAGATTGGGCTCCACGGCTGTTGAGTAGTATCGCATTGTGATGGTTCCAATACACGTCCCATCATTTCGCAACCCGACCGCCATACTTGTCGTATTGGCAACACCGGGCGCAAAACCATAATAGTCGGCAGAAGACCACCCTCGACGCTGAGCTTGAGCGAGACTGTCTTCAACCCATGTCAGTTGGCGCTGATCTGTGACGAACTCGCCGATACGGTTCAGAATGGCAACTCTGGACTCATGACTACAGGCGGCCAGAAATGCAATGCCGGAGGCACTGCCAAAGATGGGCAGTCTCGCACCAATGAGAGAGTCTTTGAGATGAAAAGGGCTGAGGTCTTCCGTACCGTACAAAACTTCTAGTTCAAATCCGTCACTCACCGTCAGATAGATCGGCCACTCTACGTCTTGACAAAGCTCTTTCAGCAACGGTGTGATCACAAAGTAGTCGGAGATATACTCTCTCACGCCGGCACTCAGTCTCCTGACATTTTCATTGACAAAGTAGACAGTTGTTCCCCTGCGCTTTTCCGCAAACAGGTAGCCGGCTTTTTCCATTGTATAGAGCAAGCGAACTGTCGTCGTTCTGGGCAGACCAGATAGAACGCCCGCCTCGGTCGCCGTTACGGGACCGCGATTGACCACTTCGAGAACGCGAAACGCTCTTTCAACAGACCTGACATACCTTCTCTCGCCCACCAAACACTCCGATCCATCCCCTCACGCCGCGACTCCATCAGGCAAGCTGCTTTACTGGTTGATGGAAAGCACAAGAGCTTCGGCAGCTATGCTCATAGAAAAGGTGCGCCAATACCTTTTGACAAGCACCGTGCGCACCCTTTCACTCTTGACAGCCAGAGTATCCAGCTGCAAGGGGGATCTATTCGAACACGAGAAGCTGATGCACTATTGTTCAGAGGCATTCAAAAGTGGACAGAATTTGACAGACGGACTCATCCAATCAACAGCTTCTCTCAAGCCTTGGAAGCCATACCGCATTCTGGCCTTTGACGGATATCAACAAAGACGTCTGCCTGCTCAAATGATGGTTGTGATCAGAAAACTTGATCGTCAAATCGCGTGAGCTCATAAACATTGCCGAAGTCCGGCACAGCCGCTTCAATAAAGACAAGCGTTCCCTTTAACGACCACATATCTTCTCCCGGATGCGTATGACCGGTTTGTGTATTGCCCGGCAGTATTCGCCAATGGTCGGTCTCAAAAACACCGCACTTTGTCTCGCGGGTTTCTACACCGACATATTCAATCTCCAACTCCACAGGGGAAATCTCGGGACCGATGGCGCCGAAGTGATCGGAGGATGACAGAAACAAGTCCTGCAGATGCTGACGGCCACCGAGTTCACGATCAAAACCCGCAACCAATAAGATGTCGCAAGCAATAGGATGACCACTAAAACCATTGATCTTGCCGTGGGTCTCAACACTCTCTCGTGTAAGCCCCAACCTTGAATTCCATAAATCTGCTTCAACGGATCTGTCCGAAAAGCGAAACCACCCACATCCCTCGACATAGTCACCGCGATGAATCCGAACATATGCATCCAGCGGCAGCAAAGCTGAGGTAAGGTTGACGATAACATTTCTTTCGACACCTTTATCACTTGCGATACTGGTGGCGTTCACTGTCATCGTACCGTCATCGCGCAAGACATAGCATTGCTGTTCAAACCCTCTCTGAACCTCGGTTGCCGAGCTTCTGTTCATAAATTGAACTTGAGAATTGATGATGCGCATAGAGACTCATCTCCAAATGTTGATGGGACGCCTTGCAATCAATTGGCTACAATTAAAGTTTGATGACTGACGAACTAGATGGAACGTCTTCGACAAACAGGCCCACATCGGAGTCACATCGTGTGGCCGGTACCGAATAAAATCCAACAACCGGCGAAATCATTTTGCTGTATAGCCGGTTGACGAAACCGAGAGATGTGATCTCAGAATCTCAATGGTCAACCGAACCGCCGGCATAGGCTTGGCGCCGGCTCTTTGATACATGCGCACCTGACGTTCCATCCGAAACTCAGGGACATGAAATGGCGCAATTTGGCCGGATTCGTATAGGCGGAGATAAAGTTCGGGATGCAAAAGAGAAAGCGTATCCGTCTCTAGAATGACGCTTGTCATAAAATCCATCGAATTTGACATGATGACGTCAACAAACGGTGGAAGACCCGCTTTAACGAAAACGTTGCTCGCGCGCCTGATCACATGAGAGCTCTCGGCCTCACCTATCCACGGAAACTTTGAAAAATCAGCCAGCGAGATATCTTGCTTGTTTCGCAAGGGGTGCTCCGCGCGACCAACCACTTCATCAAACTCGGTGCCGAAATTTTCACAAACCAAACTCTCATCGGATTGAAAGCTGGGGACCGGCGCACTGACAATCAAGTCCAATGTTCCCTGCATAAGCTTCGGGAATAACTGATCCGTGTTTCCGACAATCACTGACACACCGACATCCGGCAAACGGCGGCGCAGTTCGGCAATCACACGGGGAACACGGAGTGCAGCAAGACTTGGGCCTGCGCCCAATCTCACAAGCCCGGATCGGAAACCTCTCAAGGCTTCCATCTCAGATGCTGCCATTTCAGACTCAGCCAAAATCGTTCGCGCACGTTCTGCAAGCCGCTCGGCATAGAGCGTCGGCTGCAATCCCAATGGTGTGCGCTCAAATAATGTGACGCCAAGTGACTGCTCAAGTTTGGCCAAGGATTTGGAAAGGGCTTGCTGCGTGATTCCGGTGGTATGCGCTGCGGCGTTCAGCGTGCCTGCGTCGAAGATCGCCAAGAAATAAGCGAGTCGGCTTGGGCTCAGATCGAGATTGATTTGTCCACGGGGGCGAACCATCCCTTTTATCTCCAATGACAGCATTCGAACTGGCGACAAGTTTCTTGCGCGTCCAAAAGGCAACCGGACATCAGCGCTTCGTAAGAGATAAAGCACTTGGTTTCGCATGCTAACAACCAAAATGGCAAATCCATACCCTTTTGGTTGTATCAAATGAAAATACCTGAAATACCGGGTTTTTTGCTGTCCACAAACCATCTCCGAGCGCCCTATATCCCCATTGCTGTTGGCAAGGAACCGCTCGGCGTCCAGCAGTCCTCAACCCCTGTTTGTTGCCATGAGCCAAATGGGTTCGATCATTGCTGCAACGACCTGCTAGACTCCAATCAGGAGAAGCAGATCCGAAACCTTGTATTTGGAAGTGGCGAATGGTCATCGATACAGTCAAATCATTAAGCCAAGTGCTGATGTGCGTTCTCGTCTCCGTCATCCTTGGCGGGTGCGGAACATTCGACGACCGGCTCTCCTCCGGTCGGGCGCTTAGCGCTCAAAGCCAAGAGGGAACGTCGAAAGCTTGGCTGCACGCCACTGTCGGCGTCGCAAGTCTGGAGACCGCGCTGGCGCTTTGGCAGGATACTTTCGGCTTTGACGTCAAACTCGGATCGGGAGAGCAAGCCCGCGAGCTGGAAAGACTTTGGGATCTCCCGAAGGGCGCCATCAGTCGGCACGCTTTCATTGGGCAAAGTGACCTGGACAGAGCCAAGTTGTTGCTGGTGGAATATTTAAACCCAGGCGCGCCGGTGCGGCAGAACGCAAAACTACAAGATAGCCTGCCTAAAAATATCGACGTCTATGTCGATCAATTGGACGTACGACTCAAGACCCTCAAAGAACGAGGATACACCTTCCGCAGTGCCGATCCGCAAAGCTTCGTCACGGACGGAATCACCGTGCGGGAAATTCACATGCCTGCACATGATGAAACCAACATTGTCATTCTGGAACGGTCGGAACTACCGGTTTCATATACTGACAACGGATTCTTCGGTATTGGCATGATCATTGTGACGGTACCAGATATCGATCTGGAACAACGTTTTTTGCAAAACCTTCTGGACTTGAATCTGGCAACAGACATTCAACTGGCGGGACCGGAACTGGAAGCCGTCACTGGATTGCCGCCGGGCACACAATGGCTGATCAAGATACTGGGTGAACCGGATTTCTTTGGCGGACAAATCGAACTTGTTGAGTATCGGGGGGTTGAAGGCGAAAACCTTTATGCCCGCGCCGAACCCGGTGCGCTTGGCCTGACGTCTGTTGCTTACGAGGTCGACGAGCTGGACGAAATTGCCGATTATCTCACCGGCATCAATCACCCGCATCGGCGAACATCCGACATCTCTCTGGCCAACTCATGCTACGATGCAATTTTGCTTCGGACACCGGCGGGCATGCCGGTTCATCTCCTTGAACAAAGTAACGCTTGTCGTTTGTTTTAGCCACGCGCCTTGCCGCTCAATCCCAAAGTGTGATCCGTAAAACGGATCAGCACTTCTCTTGCGACCCGGTCTTGCGAGCGGGACGATGTTTTGATCTGTTTGCAATATTCCCAATAAGTGCCGCTCACAGATTCAAGCTCTGGTGTGGTCGCAAGATAAACATAAGTCTGCGCCGATCGTTCCGGATCGGGGAAGAGTGGCCGGAAGATTGTCATGCCCCACTTCATGACCCCACGCATATGACGATAAATATTGGTGCCGACGAAATAGCCGGGAGAGACCGCATTGATGGTCACGCCCGTGCCGTCGAGCTTCTCCGCCAAGTCATGCATGGCATAAATCATCGCAAGCTTGGCACGATGATAGGCTTTGAAAGCCGCGCCATGAGAGTAGGTGTTTCCCTTCCAGATTTTTTCGCCGCTCATATCGTCAAAATCCAAGCCGCTGCCGGTCTTGTGCGCTTCGGAGGAAATCTGGATGATCCGTGCGGGTGCGCTCTGCGTCAGCAGGTCCAATAAAAGATGAATGAGCAGATAATGGCCCAAATGCATAATCGCCATATGCTGCTCAATGCCCTCAGCGTTGGTGATATGTTTCGGGTCCGTGAGTCCCGCATTGTTGATGAGAACGTGAATCTCCGCATGATCCCGCAACACACGATCGGCAAAAGACCGCACTTCAGCAAAATTGCCCATATCGCACGGGATGAAGTCAACCTGTGTATTGCCGGTGCGCCGGACGATATCGTCGCGTGCCTCACGTCCTTCTTCGATTTCCCGATCATTGATGATGACCGTTGCACCCATGGCGGCAAGTTCCCGCGCCGCGATACGCCCCATACCACTGGCACCGCCTGTGACAATACAGACCCGGCCGGCCATGGAGATTTGCGTCAAATCATGCCCCCCCTCATTCGCGACACATCAGACGTAAACTGCGCGCTTTGATGGTCTACCTTATGGCATGGTCGATGGTCAAAGCGAACACCCCATGCGAAACACATTGCCGTCGATGTCTTTCACGACCATCTCGCACATGCCCCAGGATTCATCTGTGGGATCTTGGATGATCTCAGCACCCGACTTTTTGTATTCTTCGAACAGCTGAGAGAGCTCATCGCGTGTGTTGACATTGAGACAAATCCAAGCTCCAGGCGTGCCTTGGCCTTGCTCGCATAAAAACAGACTATAGTCACCGCGTGTCACGCAACAAAAAGTCGGCGCGCCCGGCTCATCGAAGGCATCGGACTCCGACCAAGTCCAGGTGATATCAAAACCGAGAATATCTTTGTAATGGTCAAGACTCCGGCGCATGTCGTTCACGCACAAGACGGGAGTGATCCAAGTAAAACCAGGCTTTGTCATGGCTTAAGTCCTTTCTTTGCAACGGAGCATAGTGCTCCCCTGCAAATAGATCATCCAAAATTGACATGCTGTTGAAATGATCAAAGGAAAATGCGTGCGCAGCCAAGGCTGCACGCGCAATCGAGATCAATCTTGGTCAAGAGAACCGTTTACGATGTCGACTTCGGCTCAGGTCCGCAGGCGTCGTAACCGTCGCTATCATTCACATAAGGCGAAAAGCCGTGCATCCGATTGGCCCATTGCAGATTGATGAGCGCGCCTTTGGCGACCGGCAGGAGCCAGAGAGACATAGCCACCATGACAATCGACCAAAAAACCAATTGAAAGGTCATGGGCGGTGCGTAAACCCTTTCCAACATCAAAGCGATGGGGATCGCAACGTGACCGACAATCATGATGGTGACGTAAGGCGGGGCATCGTCGGCGCGGTGACCATTGATGTTCAAGCCGCAAGACGGACATTCATCATTGATGGTGGTGAACTTTTTAAACAGTTTGCCTTCGCCGCAGCTCGGGCACTTTCCGGCCATGCCCAGCTTCATCGCAGGCCAGGTTTGCCGTTCGGCGTCTTGATCATCAACCATAAGACAACACTCCTGATGCTCAGTCTCACCACCCTCCAGCGACGTGAAACGCCGATTTCAAACGGCGGTCTTGTCAGCCGGATCCTGCAAATCCTTATCATTTGCAGATGCAATTTGCCCATGTGGCATTTCCCCGCACGCTGGGTTCCGATGCAAAATCCATGGAACGCATAGGAAAGGCGGGAGACCTGCTCCCGCCTTTCACACACTTATGACATCGAGAGGGTTAAAACCCCGTGCGTGTTTCCAACTCAAGTTCAGATGCGAGCGTGGAACCTGCGCGGGTCTCGAAATTGCCCGCCTTGAAGGGCCCATTGTTTGGCACGTCCACAGGCACCCGCTCTTCCAACACCGGCACCTCAACAGGCATCTCCGACAGCGTGGCCGGTACGTTCGTCTCCCGCGGCACGGAAATCGACGGCTCCGACGGAATGCGTAAGACGATGGGCTTGATGTCCGGCGCGCGTGTTGAGACAGCCGGCTCTGTTTCCATGCTTGGCGTTTCAGACATATCCGTGCCTTGCGTATCTGACGGAACGTGCACGTCTTCTTGAGGTTCGCTGACAGGCGTACCAGTTTTGCCTTCCTGATAGTCCACATCATTCGCCGGTGTCACGCTGTGTGCGGAACGGTTTTCGGCGTTTCGACGCTCTGACGTCTCATGAGACCGATGGTTATCGCGCGCACGGCGCTCTTGCGATTCACGGTCCAAACGACGTTCATTGCGGCGCACGTCGCGCTGGCGTTCATGGACATTGTACTCCGCCTCGCGCACCAGCTCGGCCGGGTCTTCGCCCAAAGGCAGATTGATCTCCGGCCGGGACCTGTAGGGATTTCCGTTCTGGGCATTGTGCAACGCACCGAGAAGATCCGGTTCAGGATCCAATGCCGCACTGTTGTGACTGGGCGGCGGAGGCGGGCTGCAATCCACTTCCGGCTTGGACGAGAGTTGCAACAACATATCGTAGACTTTGACCAAAGACCCGCTGATCTTCACGGCAATCACTTCAGAGACCAACTGCGCATGGACACCATAGGTTTCAGCCTCATCGGACAATGGCGCCATCGCCGCCAAAGGACCCAATTGACCATACCAACGATCAAAAGCTTTGAGGTCTTCCACAAATTCATTGAGGTCATCGCGGTCCCAAGATTTCAATGGGCGATCGGGCGGCAAGCAATAGGAGTCCTTAAGTTTGAAGGCATCAATTCGGCGCACCACTTCGCTCAATTGAATGTAGAGCGTGTTGGCGTGCAACAGCGGGCTGTAGTCCGTTTCATTCACATTGTCCGCCAGCCACTGATCTTCAAACAGATAGCCGTTGATTTCCGTATAGCCTTCAATGTCGGCGCGCGCCGCACTCGGCTCAATCATCAACGCCCAAACAATGCTGGTCACCAGGGCACCACCGCGCAGGGCATATTTGAGTTTCTTGTTCATTATTCAATACTCCTTTGGGATACAAGGCGCGGGATGCCGAGGTCACGACCGGCATCCCGCTCATCATTATCTTTGGGCGAGAGCGACCGACCCGTTGAGGGACAGGGTGTCGCCAATTCTTGGTGCTTGGCTTCCGATGAAGGTTGCCTTGGCATATTGATCCTTCACTTCGGAAATCGTTGCGGTACCGACCGTCATTTCTTCGACACCCAGAACAGCACCTGTCACGGGATCAATAATCTTCTCGGCAACGCGCTTGATCTGCATGGTGTCACCGATGCGCAACCCGCTTGTCCGGCCCGCATTGACGAACAATGTCGAACCACTGACTTGCGCCACTTGGGCAGTCCAAGCTTGGCCAGACAAAGCAGAGGCCAACTGACCGACAGCCTCTTGAATGGCTTGACGTGCAACTTCGCCCAGAACCGAATTCTCAAACTTGTTGCCGCCGACGCTCCAGCCGTCACCGGTCAAATTGCCTGCAACTGCCCATTTCTTGACCTCTTTGCGCACGGTGGTGGTGGCGACGATGGCGCCGGTTGTTGAGTCAATGACACTGACGTCGATACCGATATGACCTTTGCGTCGTTGCGGGCTCAGACCACCAAACATTTTGCCGACATTGCCACCAACAGACACGCCGCCGCCTTTTTTGGCGTTGCTGAATTCAGTGACCGAGCCGCGCACCAAATATTGCGCGCCGATCAATTGACCAGCTTTCACCGTATTGGCGGCCGTCAAACCTTGAAGCGCCAAGGATTGTTCATAAAGGGCCGCATCCAGATCAGACCGGTTGACCACACGGAAGGCGCCGGTCTTATCAAGCTCCGAGGCCATGATGGCACTGAGTCCACCGCCCACGTCCCATCCGCCGTAGCTGTTGAGGAACGCACCGTTGGCGTCAAACTTGGCAACGGCAATGGATTTTTTGGCGCCAAAGGTTTGAACCTGAGCGGCTGCGTTATTGCGATCATCGGCCAGCGCCGGTGCAGCAGAAAAACCGCCCAACAGGCACACGCCGACAAGACCGGCACTCAGAATATTTTTGAACGTTGTCGTGGTCATAATGGTCTCCAATCTCGATTTCGGCATGAACTGCCCCATGTCGTTTGTCGGGAGGACCTTAGGTGAGGGTTCAAAATCTTGATGTGATGGGTGTCACAGGATCGCTTGATCGTGCCGTCACCCATTTGGCGCTGTTGATGGGCGCGCAACAGTCTTTTGCCGAAAATGGGGCTGGTCGGCGCATACTTCCGTGTGGCATATGCCTCAATATCTTATCAAATCCGCCAAAACACCGGGGGCGATGAGGCTTAGAACGCATAGAGCCGCCCCAAAAAGCAGGACGAAAGTGTGCTGAAACAAGCAGACGCCAATCCACAGAATACCTCGGAAAAGGGATTGGCCGAATTTGTCGCCCTTTTGGCTCTGCTGATTTCTCTCTTGGCCTTGGCCATTGACGCCATTCTTCCGGCGCTTGCCTTTATGGGCGATGAACTGGCAGTTCAATCCCCCAACGATGTGCAGTGGTTCATCTTGGCACTGTTCATCGGTTTGGGGTTCGGCCAATTGGTCTATGGCCCGCTGTCAGACAGCGTCGGCCGAAAACCGGCCATCTATGCCGGATTGGTTCTGTTCATCCTGGGTACCATCCTGTGTATCGTGTCGTGGAGCTTTGCTTCCATGCTCGCCGGCCGGTTGCTGCAAGGCTTCGGTGTGGCCGGACCGCGCATTGTCTCGACCGCGCTCATCCGGGACAAATATGAAGGCCGCATGATGGCCCGGATCGTCTCGCTCACCATGACGGTTTTCATTTTGGTCCCCGCCGTGGCGCCCGCACTCGGCCAAGGGGTCTTATACATCGCCCATTGGCGATGGATCTTCGGTCTTCTGCTGAGTCTGGGACTGATTGCCCTTGTTTGGTTTGCGTTTCGGCAAGAGGAAACTCTCAATCCCGAGTCCCGCAAACCATTTGCCTTGGATCACCTGAGCGCCGCCGCACGTGAAGCTCTCAAGAACCGCTTTGCATCGGGATACGCCATTGCGTCCGGTTTGATTTACGCACCCTTCCTCGGATATCTCGCGACGGCACAACAAGTGCTTCAGGAACAGTACCAAACCGGCGAGTTGTTTCCTTATTACTTCGGCCTGATCGCCCTATCGGTCGGCGCGTCCTCCTTCTCCAATGCGAAGCTCGTTCTGCAATTTGGCATGCGCCGTCTTTCAATGTTTGCGCTGTTAAGTCTTTGCGTCCTTGCTTTCGGATTTTTGCCGATTGCGTGGGCCTATGCCGGAGAGCCGCCCTTATGGATGTTTCTCGCCTGGGTCATTACGAGCTTTTTTAGTATCGGGATGCTGTTCGCCAACTTCAACGCTATGGCGATGGAGCATGTCGGACACATTGCCGGCGTAGCGGCGGCTGTGATCGGCACCATCTCCACGGTTTTAGCCGTTATTTTCGGCGGATTCATTGCGCAGCTTTACGACGGCACGATCCTGTCCGTGGTCGCAGGATTTGCACTCATGGGCACTTTATCTTTGGCCACAATGTATGCCGTCGAAAAGTCGCCAGTCCGTCGGTGACCATGCCGCTAAACGCGGACGATCATTCGCACCGGCAGGACCACTTAATCAGAGGACAGCGTACTTTCCGTCGCGAGAGATTTTGGCGAGGCCTTGATGAATCCATTGGGGGCCTCACGTGTGCTTTTGAGAAAACCTGCACGCCAGAGAACGCGCCCAAACCGGCCGAGGATAATTGAGAAGTCTTTCCAGATGAGATGATAATAGGCGCGCTTTGCCATATAGACCGCTCTCAAGGGAAGAATGAGAAACCCAAAGACATGAGCGCTTTCCCTGTAGGGCTTGGCAAACTTCAGTAAATACTCGAATACCGGCCGCGGGAGCTTGATCAAAGCCGTAATATACATCAGCACATTCGCGAAAGTCGGCATGACGGCATTGTAATCTTTATCGATTCCCTCAACGTCCACATCCAACGCGGCCAACTGCTTGCCTAGCTCAGAGTTGGGAATATGACGCAACGAAAAAATATTAAGCACGTAGGGACGCGGCATGTCGTAAAGAAGCCTGAGACTATCGTCTATGTCACTTTTGGTCTCGATTGGATTGTCAAAAATCATGTCGTAGATCGGCGGCATCATAAGCCGGCTATATTCGCCCAGTATATCCGTGGACTGCTTAATCAATCCCGGGCGATTGGGCCGCTTGTAGAATTTGAGCAACCGGTCGCTACCGCTTTGTACGCCCATGCGAACGCGATTCAATCCGGCTTCCAAAAGAATCTCTACCTTTTCCTTGCGAATGTGCGCAGGCGTCACACCATGAATCACGATCGGCAATCCAACGCGCTGACGCCATTTCTGCGCGAATTCGCGAAGCACCTCTTCAGATAACGATATAAAGCAATCATCGTGGAAGGCGACGACTGAGATATGCGGAAAACGACGAAGAGCCGTTTTTGTTTCTTCAATAACGTGATCAACCGTCGAATGACGGATTTTTCCGTATCCCTTGTCGATCGCAAGCAGAACTGTGTTTCCGCAGTAGGAGCAACGGAACGGACATCCACGTGACCAGACCGTATTGTATGACAAAGCGTCGAGGTCCAGGTAATCTTCGTCGGTTAAATCCTCAAATTTGTTTTTACCGGCTTTGTAGATAAGTTCATTCTCTCCATAAATCGGCATTGGAAGCTGCGTGAGCTCGTCTGGCGTCAGCAATGGAATGAAGGCATTCTTCTTGACTTCTCCGTTCTCGCGGAACCAGAAGTTGCCGATATCCTTAAAGTCCTCGCCGTCTCGGATGCGGCGCAAAAGCTCCGGGAAGACAAACTCGCCTTCGCTCGTACAAACCGCATCGGCATGTTCGATCGCATCTTCCGGATCCGACATCGCATGGATGCCGCCCCAAACAATATAGGCTGACGGGTTCTTCCTTCTGATGGCTGCAATAATGTCTTTGACTTGTTGGGCATACTCAGACATTGACGCCAATCCAATAACTTCGGATTGCGATAAATCGTCTGCAATGGCATTCACATCATCGTCCGTGAGACGAGAAGACACATCCGTCTTGATAATGCTGATAAGGTTTCGAAGGTTCCGCACGACGACAAAATGCAGACTTGTCTCAGGAAAATCTCGCCGCACCAAAGCACCGAGAATTCGAAACCCGTAGGACGACACCGTTGACCCGACATTGGCCATTGCAACGCGCATAACGAAGATACCCCGCTTCAAAACCACCCTTAAATACCCTAGCACCACGTCCCAAAACCGTAAAGCTGGGGGCATTCGGTTTTCATCCGGGGATTGAAACTTGCCCTCAGAACAACCCTTTTATAATCAAACAAGACCGACTAAGTGCCTTATCCAGATCGTGTTTTCAGGATTGGACTCAAACGGAATGCGGATCGGCAGTCACGTTCGACTGGGCCGGACGGACATCCGCATACATAGATTTGGGGAACCAATGGGACACGGATCGCCGCAGATGCTCGGCGCCGGTTATAAAAAGCGATTCCACCTTTATCGCCGCCTTGACGTCAACATCACCCATCCACACCTCGACCAAGGCCTCAAGGGGCCCTGTGATGTAAACGTCAACATCTTTATCTGGGTCATCTGTACACAAATCAACAGTGCTCCCATTTGCAATCAGCCACCATTTGCTTTGCTCCGCAAGGTCCGAAACACTGACAGAGAAGACAGTTTCGCCGTCTGGGAGTTCATCCGTGTTCAAGGTGCGATGAAAATCCCACATGAAACCGGCCACATCGATATCTTCCTCGCCAAGACGCCGCCGTGCCCAACGCAATCCCCATCGCGACAGCTGATCGATAACAGGGGCCAGTTCCCGGCCGGATTTGGTCAAGCGATATTCAGTGGACTTTTGACCGTGCACCGACTTCTTGATCAGCAGTCCGTCAGACTCAAGCTGCTTGAGGCGCTTGCTCAATATGGTCGGCGAGATTCTGGGGATCCCACGCTGAAACTCAGCATAGCGGGTCGAGCCGAGAAACAGCTCCCTCAAGATCAATAGGACCCATTTATCTCCGACGATATCGGCCGCTTTCACAGCCGGGCACAGGCTGCCTGAAGTGTTCATTGGGTGTCTCCGATGCAAGGCACTACGGAATCTGTAGTGAAATACTACTGATTTCATGTGTGTATGGCTACATGCTGCGCAGTATCGCTAGTCAGGACCATTTCCTAACGTGAGCATACCAACTGACGAAGGGAGAGAGACATGACCAATTCAACCGGAGCTTTTCAAAAGGCCATCGCCTTGGGCGCATCCGACAATATGCGCGAGCGCCAGGATCCGCTCATCGCCGGCTACAAGCAAGATCCCAAACCGGCGACAATTATCGATAGCGCGAAGACATCCTCAAAGTTTGTGCCTGCAGGAACGCCGATTTATGGCCAAGTGATTGTCGGTGACACCGGCGCAGAACCCATCGATATCGGTGTTCACAAAGCCGTCGGCGGGCGGAGTGATTTTCCAAATCCGGGCGAAATCTTGTCCGCCGCGATTGCCGCCTGTCTTGACAGTACCATACGTATTATCACCAATCGCGTGGGGCTTCGTTTGCGCACATTGGAGGTTGCTGTTGACGCCATCGTGGACGTGCGCGGGACCTTGTTGGTTGATCCGAATGTGCCCGTGGGATTCCAGAAAATCAGCGTGAGCGTCAAGCTGGAAACCGAAGAGGCGGTTCCGGACCAAATGATAGATGCCGTCTTAAAAGCTGCGGAACACAGCTGCGTCGTCATTCAAACCTTGCGCAGCGGGCCGGAAATTTCAGTGTCTTCAGAAGTGGTCAAGAGCCGGTCAAATGCAGCGTGACGAGCGCGAGCACAGATAGGCATCACCGCCCGGGCGGCTCGTACAGTTCAATGCGCACGTCATCGCCGGACGTGATTTCGCCCGGCACTTCAACAACACCAACAATACCTCGGGAAAACTCAGCCGCCTTGGAAAAGGCGGTTTCCCGAATGGGTGCGCCGGACCGTGTCGTATGGCTTTGAGCAATCTTTTGGCCCATATCCAAACAAGGAGGATTGTATTCCTCCACCATCAACACCGCGCCGGACGAAAATGTCAGGATTGTGCCTTTCGGCAAGGCAGACAGGTCCGGCAAACCTTGCAAACAAATATTTGCGCCCACGTCTGCCGCGGTCAAATCCTCGACGAGATCCATGCTCTGTCGAATCTGCGCAAGCTCTTCCACGGAAACAGCAGACCATTGCCGTTCATTGCGCCGCACAGTGCCTTCCGGCTGTTTGTCGCCCTTCCATGTTTCACGGCTATACGCGCGATGCCGGTCACAGACGAAACCATCAAGCTCGGCTTGAAGCGAAGCGACTTTCGCTTTGCCCAATTCGTTGTCCGAACCGAGATGCACAGAAAAAACTTTGGCGCTTAATGTCTTCATGCGGAATCCTACTTCGCCGAGAATGTGATTCAATAAGCGGGTGGCGGCGTCGCGCGCGCCCTGTCCGGTGCCCAAAACGGTTTGTCTTTGACGACACAGCGCGCCACTTTGCTGTGATGGCGCAACTCTTTCTCGTAATAAATCTCTGCCCAGATCTCACCTTGAAGGGCATCGGCTTTGATCATAGCCATGGCAATGTTGGCCTTCACGACCGGCGACCACATGGCTGAGGTGACATAGCCGATTTCTTTGGTGCAATCTTCATCGGCATAGATATGAGAGCCCTCGGCCGGTTTGTTTCCTTCTATATCCAGCTTGGTCAAGAGATATTCGGGCCCCTGATCGCGCTCCGCAAGAAGTGCGCGGCGCCCGTTGAAGTGAGGTTTCCGAAAGTCGACAAGCCAACCCAGATTCAATTCAAAAGGCGTTTGATCATATTGAAAGTGGACCGTCTTGAGAGCCTCGGAGAATTCCATATCCGGCATGATAAAGCCGGCTTCAAGGCGGGCCATGTTGGTTGCCGCCTCCCCGTAGGGATGGATTCCGTAATCGTCGCCTGCGGCATAAAGCGCATCCCAAAGCTCTATGGCTTTTTCGGGATTGATCCACAATTCGTAACCGAGATCACCTGTAAATCCGGTCCTGGACACCCTCAATGTCTTACCCGCAAAAGGAAATGTCATAATGCCGAACGGCTTCAGCGTTTCGATGCCTGAGAGGCCCATGGACTTTAACACCTCGCAAGAGGTCGGACCCTGCAAAGAGAGGGCAGCCAGCTCGTCGCTCATATCTTTGATGGTGAGATCATCAAACCCTAATGCGCTTTTGCGCAACCACGCGATACTGGGACTGCCGCAGGTCAACATGAAAAGATTCGGTGCAAGTTTGAACACCGTCCCGTCATCAATGATGCGGCCTTCATCGGTGCACCAGCAGACATATGTCACCCGGTTTTCTTTCAGCTTAGTGATATCACGTGTCACCATCCGGTCGAGCATCGCCTCCGCGTCCGGACCGGAAACATAGTATTTTTGCATGGGACTAATGTCGTAAGTGCCGCAGGTGTTGCGGATACAGAAATATTCGTATTCCGCATCGTAATAATAGTCCGCAAATTTATAGCCGTTCCAACTGGACCAAGCATCTCTCAGGTTGCGTGCTGACTGCCTTTCGTGAAAAGGCGAGTCTTTGGGCCGTTCAGCAGCGTAAGGATCTTCAATGGTCATCGCAGCCACCATTGTGAATTTTATTCATCATAGAAATCATCAATCGGAACCGTATTCGGCCTCTTCAGATCCATCAAAATCTCTCGGGCCGCATTGGCACCACAAGCGGACGAGACGCCGCCGCCGGGATGGGTTGAGGATCCGCACATATACATATTTTGGATCGGCATTCTGTATTGCGCATAACCGGGGAAAGGCCGGTTGAACAACAACTGATCAATAGTGAGCTCGCCTTGGAAAATATTACCCTCGGTCAGACCCACTTCATTTTCAATTTCATGGGGCGTACGGACCTCCATATGCACAATCAGGTCCTTAAAGCCGGGGCTGTAGCGTTCTATCTTATCGATCACGGTTTGCCCGAACTTGTCTCTTTTTTCCGGCGTCCAAGGACCGTCCGCCAATTCCGGCGGGCAATATTGAATGAAATTTGACATCCAATGCTGACCAGGCGGTGCAACCGTCGGGTCCCACGCCGACGGAATAACCGACTCGACAAACAGATCGTCCGACCAGGTGCCGCGCTTCCAAGCGTCGTAAGCACGCTCCATGGTCTCTAAGGATCCGACAAAACCTTGACCGCCACGATTGACATAACGGTTGTCGGGCACGCCGTTAAATTTCGGGAGACCGGAAAGCGCAATGTTGACCTTGCCCGACGAGCCGCGAATCTTGAAGTTTTTGGCCTTGTCATAAATGCCGGGCGGGAGATCGTTTTTATCCATGACTTGCGTGAAGGTCCGCTTGGCATCAAGATTGGAGACGACGATGCGCGCCGCAATCTCTTCACCGCCCTCCAGTACCACACCAGTGGCTTGGCCATTTTTCACCAGAATTTGCTGAACGCCTGCCTCGGTTCTAATTTTGCCACCGTGTTGTTGAACCGCGCCGGCAATCGCGTGGGAGATTGCCCCCATGCCGCCTCGCGCCAATCCCCACGCACCGATATTGCCGTCCACATCGCCCATCACGTGATGCAATAAAATATAGGCAGAACCCGGTGAATAGACGCCGAGGGCCGTGCCGATAATCCCGGGGCTCGCCATGGCAGCTTTAATCAGATCATTTTCAAAATAGTCTTCCAGGAACTCCGCGGCACTCATGGTGAAGAAGCGGATATATTCATAAAGCTCTCTCTCGCCCAAAGCCATGAATTGCTTGCCCAGATAGAGGAGCTCTTGTATATCGCGCGGGCGAAAAGTGGTCGGGTTGGGCGGCGTGCGCAACAGTGTTTTACGGATCAACTTGGCGTATCGATCCAAATCCGTCCGGAAACGGAACATGGCATCGGCATCATGGGGAGAATGCTTGCGAAACTCGTTATACTCCGCCTCTTCCGTATTGTAGTTGACCAAGGTGGTGCCATCATCACCGAAATTGACGGTTCCCAAATAGGGCACAAGCACCAAACCATGACGTGTCAAATCCAAATCGCGATGGATTGCCTGACGCATCATGCTGCAAACATAAGAGCAGTTGGAATAGGTGAAGCCCTCGTGCAGCTCGCGCGAGACGGCTGCACCGCCGATATAATCGTTCTTCTCCACAACCAGAACATCTAAGCCGGCCTTGGCAAGATAGGCGGCGTTCGTCAGTCCGTTATGGCCGGCGCCGATGATGATGGCGTCATATTGCTTCACTTCAAGATCTCATTTGCTGCATTGTGACCAGCCGCACCCATCACACCACCGCCCGGATGTGAGCCGGCGCCACATAAATAAAGCCCAGCAATGGGCGTGCTATATTGCGCCGCTTCATAGGTCGGGCGCATCATCAACAATTGGTCGAGAGCAAACTCGGTATGGTGCCAGTGACCACCCGTGACGTGGTGAGTTTGCTCTAGATCTAAAGGCGTGAGCAATTCTGTGTGGAGACTCTGCTGCCGAATACCAGGTGCATAGCGTTCTAAAGTCTCAAGAACCCTGTCCGTTAGGTCTTGACGCGCCTCATCTGTCCAGCCGTCCTTACGATCGTATGGCACATACATAATGTGTGCGGATAGAACGTGGGATCCGGTAGGCGCCAGTGATGCCTCATGGAGGCTTGGCACGAAGACTTCCAGGACCGGATTTTCGGAACTCTTGCCATATTTGGCGTCGTCATAGGCAAATTCCAGCGCATCCAATTCCGGCGCGATGATCAAACGGCCGTCCGGGCTATCCACGCCGGTAAAGCTGGGGAGCCCATTCAGAGCCAGATGAAGCTTGGCCACATAGCCATTGCTACGCAAGCGCGCGATCCGGTTGGTGAATTCAATTTCAAGATTCCTGGCGCCGACTAAATCCAAAAAAGTGCGTTTGGGGTCAGCCCCGGAGACCACATGTTTGGCGTTGAGTGCTTCACCCGTCGGCAATTGGACACCCGTAGCCGCCAGGCCGTTCTCATCGGCCGCAACAATTATGCGTTCGACGGGTACACCGGTGCGTATCTCACCGCCCGCCTTAGTTATCGATGCTGCCAAAGCTTGGATCAGCCTCTCCATGCCTCCATTCGGCACCACGTGATCGCCGTCATGTGGACCGCTCATGCGCAGCAACATGGCAAGCACCGTGCTGTTCGGAGATCGCGGCGCCATTTTGGACCCAATCAAACCCTCCCAACTCAAAATGGCTTTCAGGATGTCATTGTCAAAATTCTCATCCATCAAATCACGAGCCGGCAAAGACGCGACGCGCAAAAACTCACCCATGCCTTCTTTGCCGAGGCGGCGTAGCTTCAAACCGATCTGGCCAAAGGTCAGAATCTCGGAAAAACTATTGTTGCCGATCGGCGGCATGGTCTTCAGCCAAGCCTCATTGAGAACCCCTGCAAACCGCTTCATCACCTCGCGATAATCCGAATAGGATTTCTGATCTTGGTCGCTCACACCCGATACCGAAGCCCCTTGCAGAGTCACATGATCACCGGTGTCACTCAGGCCAATGGTTTTGAGAGGATCTGTGAAAACGCATCCATGTGCAGCTAGATCAAGATCACCCGCCACCTTTTGAGAAAAATGACTAAGTGAATGAGCTACAGAAACGTGAAACCCGGGATGAAATTCTCGCGTTGAGGCCAAACCACCCAACCGATCGGCGGCCTCTAAAACCAACACTTTCTGACCTGCGCGAGCAAGATAAGCTGCGCAGACCAGTCCATTGTGTCCGGCGCCGATAACGATGCTGTCGTAGAGAGTCAAAGTCAGTCCGTCAGTATATCAGTGCGGGGAGCGAAAACGCTTAATTCTAGACGTTCACTATCCTTTCGGCCAAGACTTAAGTCTTCCGCGCGGGACCGAATGGAATATTGTAGGGACTAGCTGAGCTTATCCTTGCGAAATTTGACGGGCGTTGTGCCCGTTTGCTTTTTGAATGCATTGTAGAATCCGGACATAGAATTGAACCCGGCATTGATAGCCAGTTCCAAAATCGACGAAGCACTATTTGCCGAGGACATCTGTTCTATCACGTGGTCCACTCGCCGAGTATTCACAAGGTCATAGAAGGTCTCTCCGAGACCGTGATTGATAACGTAAGAAATTTGGTTGCGTGTATACCCTAGTGCATCGGCGACCATGGACAGGCTAAGGTCCGGATTAACGTGGGGACGATGCTGATCGAAGTATATAAGAATGTCACGCCCCAACTCCGCGATCAATTCATCGGTCAGCCCAAGCTTGACCATCTGCTCCGCCTGTTCGTCTTTGGGAGACACCTTTTCGTTATCCTGTGCGGAATCTTGATAGTCATAGAAATCATGCACACTGACAATAAAGCCAGAACTGAAAGTGATGAGCTCGACCCCATTGACAGTAACGCTCTGCCCTTTGTCCTCGGACGCCAAACTCTGCGTCAAATAGACAAAGGCGGATCCGTTATCCAAATAGACGGCATTCTTCAGTTTGAGCGTTTCGTTGGCCGTAAACGCAAACGTCTCCAAGATGTATTGCTTTAGGTCGCCATAGCCGATGACATCACCCGACGGCATATCGTGATATTGCACATCGGTGTCATACATCGACATCAAACCGTCGATATCCGCCTCACGCCAATAGGATAAATAACGATCAACCAGGCCTTCGATTGTCATTCTCACCTCAAAAAATGCTGAAAATCCGTGGTTATTGATATTTACCCTCTCGCTTGGCCAAGCCTCAAGAAATTCGTTAACGAAAAGTAAATATCACCGTGCGCGAGGCCGATCTGCCATGGTAACTACAACCATAGATGAAAAAAGCGGATTTGGTATGCAGAACGCGCCCGCACAGAAATGGTCTCCAACATTGGATCTCTGTTTCATTGGAGGTACGCCTCTATTGCTTCTTTTTTTAATCGTGCCAGGGTTTCTTTGGGGCGGCGCTTTTTACATTTTGCCGGCCTTTTTTGCATTCGCTCTTGTTCCTGTTTTGGATGCCGTGCTTCCGCTGAGCCAAGATACCCAGCGCAAAGAAGATTTATCGCCCTTCACCCATCAAGCACTTTCTTTTGTGCCCATCGTGTACACGTTTCTGTTTCTGGTCTTGTTCACAATCCAAATTTTCAAATTGAACACCCTCAGCAGCATTGAAATCGTACTTGCCGTATTTTCCTTTTCCGCCATGGGAACGGTCTTGACGGCGGCGGGGCACGAGTTGATTCATAAACGCCAGACTTTGCTCAAAGCGGTCGGAGAAATCCCGTTTGTTCTCTTTGGGTATTGGCACTTCCCGGTTGCCCATATCAAAAATCATCACGCCCTTGTGGCCACGGAGAAGGACAATCATGCGCCCAATGTCGGAGACACCTATTGGCACTATCTGATCGCCTCCTATCCAGAAGCAGTCCGATTTTCATATGACCAAATTGTTCATCGGCAAAAAACATTACAAGCAAAATTTTTAGGGCGTGTAAGGATCGCTTTCTATATTGCGGCACCTGTGGCAGCTCTCGCCTTATGCTTTCAAATCGCCGGATGGGTGGGGATCGCATTCTATTGCTGTTCAGCCATTTTGTCTCTGATGATCGCCGAAGCAGCCTTCTATTTGCAGCACTACGGACTGGGCAGAGATGAGACCGAACAGGTGACCCCTCACCTCATTTGGGACAGTTATCACCGCTTTTCAAACTATCTCATTTTCATGGTCCCACGCCATGCAGATCACCACCTGAACTGGCAAAAGAGTTATTACTTGCTGCGTTGCTACGACGATAGTCAGAAGTTGCCGGTCGGATATCCGACGCTGGTCGCCATGGCCTTCATACCGCCTTTGTTTTTCGCCACGATGAACAAGCTTGCGCCTAAAACATCCGAAACGATCACAACGAACGCGCCGACGTTTAAAGCGCGTCCATAGACGAGCAAAAACTCAAACCCACTCTGCCGACCCAGCAAGCTTGCAGTTTGTCTCAATCTGTTTGAAACTGTGGATTGAGAGAAGAAAGCGACATGGTTTTAGGACGTCAGACAAGCGTATTGGCTTGGATATGGCTGCTGAGCATCGTTATGACGACGGCGGCCATTGCCGCAGAGTATACGCCCGGTCATCAACCTCTTGAACTCTGGAATGCAGAGGGACAAGCCAATGCGCCTGCTTGGATCGGAATCTGGCTGAACATCTTGCTCGCGGTATTTGCACTGGGCCTTCTATTTGTTTGGCGGCGCATTGAAGCGCGTTGGGTCGTCGGCGGATTTCTCGCTACCATTCCAACGGCTATTTTCCTCACAGAAGGTTTGGGCGTTGCACCCCTATCTGGATTGTTTGCACTCATGCATGTGGTTTTCTGGTCGCCCGCCCTTTACATCTTGCTGAAACGCAGGCCGTTTTTAAAGGAACAGTCTTTCTATGGTCTCTGGTCCGCAGCCATAACCGCCGTGATTACATTTTCGTTTATTTTCGACATTCCTGACTCATTCATCTATCTCGACCACATTTTGGATCTAGACTTGCTTTCATGACATCAAGCTTGGCCAGACTGGCCCTCAAAGTGCAGAGCTTTTCGGACCTGCAAGAGTTCTATTGCGATCTTTTGGGGATGCAGCACTTTGGTTCCAAGACCCAGCCCCTGTTTGGCTATAACAGGACGTCAAGCCTGCTGGAGTTCCAAGATGGGGCCGATCATCCTTATCATCCAAATGCAAATGATCTTTATTGGAAGCTAGGGATTACACTTCGCGATCTTGATCATGCGGTCTCTTTCTTAAAGCGTCAGAACTATGAGGTTAGCGAGCCAAAGCAATTTCGTGATATCGGCTATTTGAGCCACCTTATTGACCCAAAAGGCTTTACCATCGAGCTCTTGCAGCAGGGGTTTGAAGGACATGCACAAGAGGCCGGATCCGGACATCCTATCGGCGCGCAAGCCACCTTGGCCCACACAACATTACGGGTGACAGATATCGATTCCGTCCGCCGGTTTTGCGAGAACGAACTCGGCATGCATTTGTTATCGGTTCAGCCGGTCAAAGATCTGAACTTCTGTCTCTACTTTTATGGCTGGGGTGATGAACGCCCGCCGCACGCGAACTTGACGTCCGTGGACAACAGAGAGTGGCTCTGGGCGCGCCCTTACATGCTTCTTGAGCTTCAACATCTCATGTCATCACAGATTCAGGTGACCCACTCCGAAGGCAACGCCTCAGGATTCATAGGCTTAGGATACCAAAATTCGGAAACACTGACCTTTCTGACGGCGAAGCAGTTTTTATGCGCCGGCCAGGCAGAAACATCAGACCTGAACAGCGAACACGGCCCGCCTAGATCTTGATCTGTATCAATGTCATGTGCCCCAAGACACCCAACATGCTTTGAAAGCCGATACAACCTCAAGCAAGACGTTGAGATGATAAAGAGCCAAAACGTGAATTCAGAAGAGAATGGCGAGCAAAGCGATATCATCGCCTTCCTGACCTCGCCGGAAGCCTTCGACGGTCAGGCCGTCACCAGAATTGACACCCATATCTCCCATGTTTTTCTCGTCGGCGATCGAAGTTACAAACTCAAACGTGCGGTGATTTTTGAATTTCTCGATTTTTCAACCACAGACAAACGGGAGGAGGCGTGTCGCCGCGAGGTTGAAATCAACAGGCCCTTTGCCCCAGACCTATATCTGGGAGTCATTCCCATTACCCAAACAGCAGATCGCCATCTGGAAATAAGCGGCAGTGGTCAGATTGTAGATTGGTTAGTCGAAATGGTTCGTTTTGACGGGCAAAAACAGTTTGATGTGCTGGCGCTAACGGACGGATTGACCCCAAGTATTATCTCAAGCCTCGCCGAGCGGATTGCAGGATTGCACAAATCCGCTCACTTCAGCTTTGAGCATGGCGGCACCCACGGTATTCGAAACATCACGCTTGAGATCGAGAGCATCCTCAACAATGCGCCGCAAAGTCCGCAACGGCTGGCCATCCTCGAAAACTGGTCAAAAAGGATACGGCGCGAAATTGAGCGCCGGTCCGGCATTTTGGATGCACGTAAGCGCCACCGTTTTGTTCGCCGGTGTCACGCAGACTTACATTTGGCCAACATCGTTTTGTGGGACGATCAACCGACACCATTTGACGGGATCGAATTCAATGACACTTTGTGCTGGATCGACGTACTTTACGACATCAGCTTTCCGATCATGGATTTGCTGTACTTTGACCAAAAACGCCTGGCCAATCTGTTGCTGAACCGATACCTGGAAATGACACGTGATTATTCGGGTCTTGCTTTGATGCCCATATTTCTATCGCTACGCGCGGCGATCCGGTCCATGGCAAATGTAATGAAACCGGAGGATACGGCGCGAGAGACAGCGGATCATTATCTGATGCTGGCATCAAACCTGATAACCCGCCCCAAACCATGTCAACTGATCGCCACAAGCGGGTTTTCCGGGACCGGCAAATCCACTTTGGCAAAGTCCCTGGCCGTAGAACTTATCGGCGGTGCCGGCGCCGTCATTCTCAGCAGTGATGCCATTCGAAAGCGGATGCTCGGTCGGGCGTTGTCAGACCGTCTGGGACCTGATGCCTACACCAAAACCGTTTCAGATCATGTCTATCGTCGAATTCTCAAAGACGCACGCCGGGCTCTGTTGGCCGGACAGACGGTGATTGCTGACGCAACATTTCTCGACCCAAAATGGCGTTATGCGTTGCAAGCTCTCGCAACAAATCTTGGCGTGCATTTTTCAGGTCTGTGGTTAGAAGCGCCGGGAAGCACACTTAAAACACGATTGTCACAGAGAAAAGGTGACGTATCGGATGCCAACTTTTCAATCGCAGCCGCGCAAATGGCCAATGCCGAGGCCCCGAACGATTGGCAGTGTGTCGACACGACCGGAGGCATGGCCGTCACATTCGCGCGCGCGCTTGATATCCTTCATCGCTCTGCCTGAAGCCACAGTCCCGCCTCAAGAACCCCAAATCTGGAAACGCTCGATATTGTTACGGTCCCTTTGGACCCTCCGTAGGCAAACAAGTGCCGCAATCGACAGATTGTACGGCTGACAATTCCGTGCGGCTTTCTCATTGATTCAGATCAATCCTTGTGAAATGGTTCTCAACGAGGCGAGCGATGCCGTTTCAACATTCAGCGATCTGGATAAAGGATGAGCCCATGGGGTTGGAGGCGCCGCATTGTCTATTTCAAGGTCTTCTTGCGGACACCGCACAACGCAAGCTGTGTGAAAGCTGCAGAGTCAAGGGCTTGAGCATCTGCGGCGGGTTTGCTGTCGACCATGCAGAGGAATTGGCGGGCATTACGCAAAGGGTAAGCTGTACGGCAGGAAGCACCCTGTTCACGGAAGGCGATCAGGCGGACTATTTTTATACTGTTACCAACGGTGTGGTCCAATTTTCGAAATATCTCCTCAGCGGACGGCGGCAAATTCTGGGCTTTTTGCTCAAAGGAGACTTTTTGGGCCTGGCGGTACAGGATCAGTATTCCTATACGGCAGAGGCGACAACAAATTGCAATTTGTGCCAGTTCAACAAAAAGCAGTTCGAAAGGCTCATGAGCACGTATCCGACCCTGGAACACACACTTTTCAATGCTGTTTCAAATGAACTGATGGAAGTGGAAAACCGGATGGTCGCCCTCGGCCATCAGCTAGCGGAAAAGCGACTGGCTGCCTTTTTGACCTGGTACTGGGATCGCATGCAGTATTTGTCGCCGACGAGCGAGACAAGCGTCACATTGCCCATGACACGACGGGATATTGCCGATTATCTTTGCCTCAGCATCGAGGCCGTGAGCCGAGCCTTCACAAAGCTTCGTACTCAGAACATCATTGCCCTTGGCGACCCGCACAACGTCCGCATTCTGAATTTGGAAAAGCTACAGGATCTGGCAGAATCCTAACTGTTTGGCAGAATTTACAAGTCGTAGGGCCAGCCACCCGGAACTCGCGCTATAATTGATATTATGACGGAATTAACCTTTAACGGGTTACTCTGCTTCACGTACGATGCGTGAAAATGGCAGATATAATGGAGAGAAACACCAAGCATCCTAAAATGAAAGGGCCTCATCGGGAGTTCCCAGCCCATTCCCCGTGCCGCTTTTCGGACGACCAAGCGATAACAGCCGAACTCTTCGGACCTGACTATCACTCCGTGTACGGTTGAAATACAAGGCGGCACCGGATGATTGACAATAACGGCGGCGACAAAAAACCAAACAAGAAACGGATATCCCTTGTCCGAAAGGTCTCCCTCGTCCTTTACCTAGCATTCGCACTTTCGCTCTTCCTAAATTATGGTGCCCTACAATGGGCGATCGAGCCGCAGTTCAAACAGTTGGACAGCCAATCGGCAAAGGAGAATCTGGAGCGGGCGCTCAGAGTCTTTGAAGAAGAGGAACGAGATCTCGTTAACACAGCAAAGAGTTGGGCATATTGGGATGATTCCCATGCTTTCGCGCTTGGAGACTACGACGCGCATATTCAAAAGAATCTATACGACAGCGGGCTTCAAGAAGCCGAGATCGACGGACTTCAATACATATCGAATAGTGGTGAGGTCATCTGGACCAAAGTATTTGACCCTCGAACAGGCAAACCTATGGACTTGCCGGACTTAGCCTTAACCCTATTTGAGAACCCTTCCAACGACATCAGGCAACTGACCGCAAGATCAAGTCACAGCGGTATCATGCAAACAGAACACGGTCCTATGATCGCAGCGGCAGTTCCGATCTTGAAGTCGGACCTTTCAGGGCCGTCGGCCGGCGCCCTTGTCATGCTCAAATTCGTCTTACCCAGAAAGATCGCGAACTTTCGCAAACAAGCTCAAGTCGATTTCGGCATTGCTCCGGCAGATAAAATCCTAGAAGACACGTCAGGCTCACTTTACACATTGGACGACGCCGGACGCGAAAAACCATATATTCAAACCGAGGGCGCTGACGACATCACGTTGATGACATCACTTGACGATTCAAAAGGGGCCTCCTCCTATGTCATCAACGTTCGCACAAAGAAAGACTTCGAGAGCATCGGCCAATCGGCAATGCTCTTCGCCGTCATCCTATTCCTGCTTGTTGGACTTCTCATCACCGTTATTATTCAGCTGTCACTCAAACGCATCGCCATCAGCCCGCTCGCAGATCTGACAAAAACGATCCTGGAGATCAGCCGCTTCAACCGTCTGGATGCCCGAAGCCAAATCAAAGGCAATGACGAAATTGCCGATCTCGCTAAAGAGTTCAACGCGATGCTGGATGAGCTCGAGAAGTCCCGGGAACTCGTCAAACAGGGCGCACGGCGCCTCAAAGAAACGTCCTTCCTCTTAGAAACGACGTTGGACACAATCGATCAAGGGGTGGTGGTCTACGACAAGGGAATGCACCTCACACTATGGAACAAGAGTTTCCAAAGGATCATGGAACTCACGGACGAGCAATTGAAGAAGGGGATGAGCATCCGTGACTATTTCCAGATCAATGCAGCGCGCGGCGAATATGGGGAGCTCACACCAAACATGGGGGCTGAAGAGCGCAGACAAGAACTCAGCGCTCAGTTTGATCAAATCAAGCCCCATCGTTATGTGAGGCGCCGTCCGAACGGTCAGTATATCGAGATCATCGGACGGCCTATGCCCGAAGGCGGCCTGGTGGCGACATACACAGACATCACGCAGCAAAAAGCGGCACAAGATGAAATCGAACGCCTTGCTTGGACCGACAATCTAACAGGCCTGTTCAATCGGAATGTCTACCGATCTGAAATTATGGATATCATGAATAAGGCTGAGGCGGAGAATGCCGAAGTCGCATTGCTATTCATCGATCTTGACGGCTTCAAAGGGATCAATGACACCTACGGACATGATGCGGGCGATGATCTTCTCGTCACTGTTGGTCACCGAATTCAGAAGTCTCTGCGCAAAAGCGATCTCGCCTTCCGGCTCGGTGGAGACGAGTTTGCGGTGGCCTTGTTCTCCGACAGTTCGCGCGACACAATCTTCGCCATTGCACGACGACTGATTGAAACAATTATGGTTCCCATCCCTGTGGCGGAAAGAAATCTGTCCGTGGGCGCCAGCATCGGCATTGCGTTTTTCCCGACAGACGACATCAGCGTGGACGAGCTTACGCGTAAGGCGGATCTGGCACTCTATCAGGCCAAAACAAACGGCCGTGGCATCTTCAGCGTTTATGATGTCGACGTCGATACAAAAGCCAGGCAGCTGAAGACACTGGAAGATGATTTAAGAGAGGCCGCGTTGGGTGACCAATTTGAACTGCACTTCCAGCCGATCGTTAGTGCCGCAACGGGCCGGATCACTGCGGCTGAGGCCCTTATTCGCTGGCATCACCCGAAACAAGGCCTCATCCCACCCAGCGACTTCATCTCCGTGGTGGAACATACCGACCTTGTCTTTTCCGTTGGCGCTTGGGTTTTGCACAATGCTTGGCAGACTTTAGAGGAATGGCAAGGCCGCATAAACATTGATGACTTTACGTTGGGCATCAATGTGTCCACGCGGCAGTTCTTTGATGAATCATTCCGTCAAACATTGAGACAGCTTGCCAAGGACAATCCAAACCTGATTCATCAAATCGATCTTGAAATCACAGAAGAAGTCATGTTGCAGAATGTCGATGAGGCATTCGAGATCATGACAGATATCGCGTCATTGGGCTTTCGTCTGTCCCTCGATGATTTCGGAACGGGATATTCCAGCTTTTCGTACCTCAACAAATTGCCGGTTCAAAAAATCAAGATCGATAGGAGCTTTATTACGGATATTGAATCCAGTGATCAAGGATCCCTGATCGTCAACTCAATTGTTGAACTGGGACATAATCTCAACATGACGGTGCTGGCCGAGGGTGTGGAAACAAAAGAGCAATTATCGATTCTCGCACAGAGTGGTTGCGATCTTTATCAGGGCTTTTTGTTTGGCAAACCCCAGACGAAGGATGAATTCCAACGCAAGTTGGACCTTGAATTGTCCTTGCAAAGCAAGACCGCCTAACACCGGCGCCGGTATCATTCTTGCCTTATCACGCCGCAGTCTTTTGCCGCCGGCTTCGCCGTCGAGGTCTGGCGTTGCCTTTGTTTGTGATCATCATCCTCGATAAAAAGTGATGGACCAAAAAAGAAGGCGGGCTCACATCTGAGCCCGCCTTCTTTTTCGCAATGGAGGTGTTTCTTACGAAACCTTGGCACGCGGCCACCAAGAATGAGCACGTTTGGCACGGGCCCGATTGAAGGCGCGTTCTTCTGCAGCGGTGTTGTCACCGTGATAGTCTTTTTTGCCGTTTTTGCCGCCCGGACCGCCAAATCCAAGCTGCCAGGCAAATACCAAAAATTTCAGCATCGTTCGTCTCCGCTTTCTGTATTGGCCTCAGCTTTGTCATAAAACTGTTACTGAAATGATAAGATACGTACTGGGTGCGCATTCGTCAATGGCAAAATGCGCACAAGGTGCATTTTTTTACGCAATGAGTGCGTAAAAGTTCACTTGATTCCACCTCTAAGCCCGTGTAAAAAAAGGAGAAATACAGGTTGGACGCCGTATTTCGCATTTGGTTAAGAAGTGTTCAAAAAGGACGCGTCCGGGGTCATGAAACCCGCCGATTTTAAACGTTGGCGTAAGTCAATGGGGCTTTCACAAAAGCAGGCCGCGCATGCGTTGGGCCTGAAGCCACGCATTATCCAATATTATGAAAAAGGCGAGCGAGACGGCGAGAAGGTTGCTGTCCCCTTAAGCGTTAAATTGGCGTGTTACGCCCTGACCCAGGGCATTGGTGATTACTCGGGCCCCGATCATAAGCCCAAAAAACTGGATCGAAATGCGCTTTAGCCGAAGCGGCCTGTGATGTAGTCGATGGTGCGCTGGTCCTTAGGATTGGTAAAAATCTGCTCCGTATCGCCGGTTTCCACCATCTCTCCCAAATGAAAGAAGGCAACTTTCTGAGACACCCGCGCCGCCTGTTGCATATTGTGGGTCACAATGACGATACAGAAATAGGACCGCAATTCATCGATCAATTCTTCGATCTTCGCCGTGGCAATCGGGTCCAAAGCGGAGCACGGTTCGTCCATCAAAATAACTTCGGGGCTCACCGCAATCGCTCTGGCAATACACAGACGCTGCTGCTGACCGCCGGAAAGACTGGTCCCCGGCTCATCAAGCCGTTTGCGCACCTCGTCCAAAAGTCCGACACGTTCCAGGCTTTGATGCACAATATCGTCCAGATGCTTTTTGTTTTTCGCAATGCCGTGGATCTGGGGGCCGTAGGCGATGTTCTCATAAATAGACTTGGGAAAAGGGTTTGGCTTCTGGAACACCATTCCAACACGGGCGCGCAACAGGACGGGATCAATATCTTTGCGATAAATGTCATCGCCATCAATCTCGATCAGCCCGGTCACCCGCGCCCCGTCGATGGAGTCATTCATGCGGTTGATCGCCCGCAGAAAAGTCGATTTTCCACAGCCTGACGGACCAATGAAAGCCACGACGGAGCGGTCATAAATATCGATATCCACATCTTGTATGGCTTGTTTCTCGCCATAAAAAATATCAACACCCCTTGCGTGGACCTTCAGCGGAGTTTCCGGTTGCGTGCCTGATCTTGCGGATTCACTCAGCTCCACACCACCGGTTGCTTTGCCTTTGTCCAACATGTTTTGCACCAGACTCATCCTTTTTTCACCCTTCACCCAGAAACGAGGCCTTTATCAGTCAAAACACCGCTGACCATCGGAACAGCTTATGTTTGTTTCTCGATAGCTCTGAAGAATTAATGCCCATAGTTAGAAAATGCGCCCGTGAAGCTTTTATGACGCTTGGATGACATTTCTTGTATCCCAAACCACGCCCTCCGAAAACTCTCGAGAGAGCGACGTGGTTCGTAACTTTAAACGCTTCTAAGTCTTAGAACCGAAATCCGGAGTGCCGGGGGCGGTCAAATCAGATTCCTGTTCGATCGGCAGGTCCTGATTTCTTGACAGACGCTCAATATCATCCAGGCGCTTTTGCAACGCCATACGATCGAGGGCATCGAAGGGCAGATTCGCAAAAATCGAGATCCGCTGATTGAGCATGCGAAAGGCGTCGGAAAAGGCCGCAGCCGACTCGACCGGTGTCCCGGAAACGGCGGCCGGATCTGAAATTTCCCATTGGGCGTTCAACGGTTGCCCCGGCCAGATGGGACAGATTTCCTCCGCGGCCTGGCCGCATACGGAAAAGACGAAGTCGAAGTCACTTTTGTGCGGCGATTGAAACTCCTGCCAACTTTTGGATCGCAGGCCCTCAAACGGAACCTGTTTTTGTTTCAAGAGGTTAATCGCGGAAGGATGAACAGCACCTGCCGGGTCACTGCCGGCGCTGAAGGCCAGGAAGCGCCCCTTACCCATCATGTTCAAAATGGCTTCGGCCATAATACTTCGAGCCGAATTGGCGGTGCATAGAAAGAGCACACGATACACTTTTGTCTGTTCCGTCATGACGGTGCAATCCAAACAAAATCAATTTTGTCATGATCACACGCACATGCGACAGAGTCGTGACACCGCGACCGGAAGCGGTATGGCGGTTTACTGCAGATGCGCCTTAATCAGTTCGACCTTCTCGCCGGACTGGTTGTAAGCCGCGAAATGCTGGATCTGGCCTTGATAGATCGCACGGATCATCTTTTGCAAATGATCCTCAGCGGTTTCGGGCGACGGCAATTCGCCATTGCTACCGCCGAGACCCGCCACAAAGACCACATCCCAATGAAACTCAGCTTCCTGAGTTTCTTTAACCAACTCCTCAAAGCTTGAGATATCGTCGACCGGCTTATCATTGTACATGACCGGTTCGACCGAAAAGTCGGCGGCCCCATCATTTGGATCTTCGCCTTCGCGAACTTCAAACTTCGAAAAGACAAAAAGCAGTCTTTGCGGCTCTTCCTGTTGCTCCGCCATAGCAACCAACTCGTTCCAAGACAGCATTTTATTCAGGCTCCGCTGGATTCGCGTTGTATAGCTCCAAACCTTCGGTCGCTTCCCCGAAGAAACGCACTTGTCCAGAGTCAAGCCAACAGACTTTGTTACAGAAGTCCTTAATAATGGAGTCGGAGTGCGAGGCAAGGACGAGCGTGCCCGAAGCAGAAATCGTATCAGAAATCCGATTTTGAGCTTTGGCGCGAAAGTCTTTGTCTCCGGCGCCCACAACTTCATCGATCAAAAGTATCTCCGGACGAACACTGGTGGCCACGGCAAATCCAAGCCGCGTCGCCATACCAGCCGAATACGTCCGAACGGGCAGGTACAAGAAATTCCCCAGATCGGCAAAATCGATCACGTCTTGCTCCAATGCGGCAATCTGCGCCTTACCCAATCCCATGGAATAACCCATCAGATAAATGTTCTCATATCCGCTGGCGTCTTTGTCCATGACCAGCTTGCTGGTAAAAAGTGTTTCTACGGATCCGTTCACGATACACTCACCGGACGATGGCTGATAAATACCGGCCAGCACCTTCAGCAAAGTACTCTTCCCGGCTCCATTGTTGCCAATCAAGCCAACACGGTCGCCTTTGTGAATTTCCAACGAGATTCCATCAATGGCGCGGACATAAACACCTGTATGTTCGAAATCCACGCGTGTGCTGCCACGTGCAGCATTTCGCAGCTTCTGCTTCAGCACTTGAGACGCAGATCTTTTAATCGGCAAAAACAAATGCAGATCTTTGACCAAGATCGCGAGGTCGTTCTGTTCGGCGTTTGCAACCGTTGGACTGTCGGCGGTTTTTTGCAATTCACTCATCCGATTTCTAGAGCCAGAACACGATAGACGCGCGCACGCGCAAGTACGTAAAGATCGCAACAATCCAACCAACTAACGTTACAACACCAACAACAGCCCACGAGACCAAGTCAATTTCGTTTCCGATTAATGGGCCGCGGAAAATTTCCAAAAAATGTGCAAGCGGATTGTATTTGGCGACAACAGACCGGATGCCGCGGTCGCCATACCAAAAGATCGGGGTGGTGAAAAACATGAAACGCATGAATGCCGGAAGCGCGAACCTTAACCCTCGAAAAAACACGCCCACACATCCCAAGAACAACGAGATCCAGGCAGCGTTAATCATGAAAACGATAATCGCCAACACACTTGTGAGCGCCGCAAGACTGAAGCCAGCTTCGACATTAGCTCCTTCTGTACTGCCAAAACCAGTTTCTATCCCAGGCGCAAGAATAATAACTGCGGCCAATGCCACAGGCAGATCAAAACAAAACTGATAAAATTGGGCCCCAACCTGGCGAACGACAAGGCCCAGGAGGTTGATCTGCATATTCTGAATCATACCCGCATGATTTATGAATACGCGAGGTCCGCCGCTAACAGCATTAGACAAAACATTCCAACCCACGATACCAACAGCCACGTAGACAGCATATTCGTTGAGACTCCGTCCGAATGCCGTTCCCAGCAAAAGTGTTATGACGGAGACAAACAATAAGGTTTCAAAAGTCTGCCAAAACGCACCAACAAAAGTCCGACGGTACCGCGACGAAAAATCAAACCAGGAGAGCGCCACCCACCGGTTCGCGTCGCGGGAAGCATTGCGCGCATCTTCAACAAATGTGGAGAACGGGCTGAAGTTCTGAGCAATAGACATAAGGATTGAAATTCGACTCTATCGGGCTCCACCGGCGTCGGACTTCATCCCAAATCCGCATAAAACCGGGGAAAAACCATAAAATGAGCTGCTTATATGCCCGTTTCATGGGGGAGCGTCAATGGCAGCAAAGAACACCAACAGGCGAAGCAATGGTTATGGGGCTGCGCCGAACTGGCTACACCGTGCTATATTGTTGTTTCCAACCTGCAACGCCAACTCTTAGCAAGATTTATAGACTCAAAAACGAACGATAATACAAAACGGCTCTCAGTTTTGTTGGGCCGTCGATCTATTGAGGCAGATTTTCTTGAATGCATTTTTAACACAATATTATGTCCCGGCTCTATGGCTCTACGCAGGGCTCACCGTTGTCACCTTTGTCTCACTGTTCTTCGTCACAGCGCCTTACGGCCGACATGTCAGAAGTGGCTGGGGCCCCACAATGCGGGCGACCCACGCTTGGTTCGCAATGGAATTGGTCGCACTTATTCTTGTGCCCGCCTTGGCTGTCGCGTCCGGAGTTGAACTGACCCTTGCCAGTCTTGCGCTATTGGCACTCTGGGTTTTTCACTACGGCCACAGAACACTCATTTATCCGTGGCGCCGGCGGAGAAGTACAAAACGCTTGCCCATACTCATTCCGGCCATGGCCATCGTCTATAACATTCTGAACGGATACACCAACGGCTGGAGCTTCTTCATCAATGCTGAGCTCTATCAGACAAGTTGGTTGACAGACCCGCGTTTTATTTTCGGCACGTTGCTTTTTGTTTGCGGCGCATGGATCAATATCACCTCCGACAATGTCATGCTCAGACTTCAACGCAAGAACAACGAAGAATATGCTATCCCTCAAGAGGGGCTGCACCGATATGTCGCAGCGCCGAATTATCTCGGAGAAATTTTGGAATGGGTCGGTTGGGCCATAGCGACCTGGTCCACTGCCGGGCTTTTGTTTGCTCTTTACACGATTGCGAATCTGGCGCCGCGCGCAAAGTCCAACTTAGTTTGGTATCGCAAGACCTTCGACGCATATCCAAGAGACCGAAAGGCGCTCGTTCCTTATGTCTGGTGACGCGACTGCAAACAAAACCATACTGATTACTGGCGCCAATTCCGGCATCGGGCGAAGCGCTGCAGCACAGCTCGCGGGCCTGGGCGCACGCGTGATTTTGGCTTGCCGTGACATGACAAAGGCGGACGCAGCGCAAACACAGATCACGCAAGAAACAGGTTCGGAAAAAGTTGAAACTGTCCATCTGGATCTGGAATCCTTTGACTCTGTCAGAGAATGCGCGGACTCAATTTCAGGTCGCGTGGAAAACCTTGATATCTTGATCAACAATGCCGGCGTTATGCCCTTGCGTGCCTATCAAAGCCGCGAAGGTTTCGAGATACACATGGCGGTCAATTATCTCGGGCACTTTCTCCTGACTCAATTGTTGATGGAAAAACTCACCGCAAGTCCGTCCGCCCGGATTGTTCACGTCGCATCGCTGATGCATCGCGGGGGCACCATCAGATTTGAAGACTTTTATGCGCCGCGCTTTCCGTTTTGGCCGGTCTGCTACAATGACAGCAAATTGGCCAATGTGATTTTCAGCAATGAATTGGCCCGGCGCCTTCAAGGGACAAACATCACCTCCAACGCCATTCACCCGGGAACCGTCACGACCAATATTGTTCGCACGTTTCCATCACTAGCGCCCCATGCCATGAAACTGTTTGCGCTCACTCCTGACCAAGGCGGTGCCTTTATTACCCATGCCGCCACATCGCCCGATCTTGAAGGCAAGAGTGGTCTTTATATCGCGAAGGGCAAGATCCGGTTGGCGTCAGAGGCAAGTCGCGATCCCATTCTCGGGCGCGCCTTATGGGACAAAAGTCTTAAACTTTGCGGCCTTTGAGTGGTGGTCATTGGGTGTTTTTGGCCCCGATTCCGACGCATTCCAACCAATATTAAATCAGTTGACTTAATTTCGGATTTAAGCTAATTGACTTAAATTGAGCCGGTCTCAAGGCAATTGGGAGGAGAGCGATGACCTACGAAATCTTTGCGACACGGGAAGACCCGACCTGGTCGAGCTTTGTTGTGAAACCTTTTACAGGAACGATCGGTGCTTTCATTGAGGGTCTGGATTTGTCCAAGCCATTGGATGACAAAACCGTCAAAGACCTCAACCAAGCTTGGGTCCATTATCAAGTTCTGTTTTTTCGCGATCAAGACATCACGCCGGCACAACATGTCGCCTTTGCGACCCATTTCGGTGACGTGCAAATGGGCGGCTCCATTCCGCGGCTGGAAGAACAGCCGGAAATCAAAAAACAAGAATACACCATGGAGAGCCAGCGGTCCGGCGACGTCACTATGCATGCGGACGACACCTTCGTGGAGATTCCTTCGAAGGGCTCGTTTTTATACGGCGTTAAGATGCCGGCGACCGGAGGTGACACGATTTGGATCAACTGCGAAGCGGCCTATGCGGCACTGTCGGATCCTTGGAAAGAAATGCTGGACGGCCTGACGGCGACACATGATCTGTCGGCAAATTTTGGTTTTAGTATGCCGGGCGTCGATGACCTCGACATGAAAAAGCGAATTCGTGAACATTATCCGGCGGTGAGTCATCCCGTCATTCGTACGCATCCGGAAACAGGCCGTAAATGCCTGTTCGTGAATGAGATGGTCACCACAAAGATCAATGAAATGGAACCGGAAGAAAGTCAGTTGATCTTACATTATCTGTTCAACCATTTGAAAAAGCCCCTCTTTCAATGCAGATTGCATTGGACGGATGGGACGATGGTGATGTGGGACAATCGGTCCGTTCAGCATGTCGTGGTCGCAGATTTCCAACCTTGTTACCGATTGAACCACCGTATCGCCATCAAAGACACGGAGCGCCCAGTCTAACCCCTGGGCGTCACACAAGTCAGAGATACTATTATTCTCAAGAACGTGCTGATGCGGCCTTGGGAATGGCATAGATAGCACCAAAGCAAGCGATAAAGATCGCCAGCATGAAGCTCATCGCGAGCGGATACTGCAGCGGGTATAACCATATCTCTTTAATCCACTGCCAAAGGGACGCCATCTCAACGGCCAACCAAAGCGCTGATCCGGTCGGGATGGCATAGCGGAAGGCATAGCCCATCGCTTTTTGCGGCCACATCTTGATAAACCAGAGGTAACCTCCCCAAACCAACGTGATGCCGAATGCCGCATAAGTGGCCGGGTGAAAAGGGCCCAAAACGCGGGGGTCGAACAGCATGATGTTCAAAACGTAGAAGAACCAGGTAACAAACAAATGCTCCATCGCCGTAATACGCGAAAATTGCCGCTTATAGCCCTGAGTGGGTTTTCCCGGGCGGATCCGCAGATTGCGGTGAAACCAGAGAAACATGCGGCAGCGCGTATCTTTGTTGGCGCCCATAAAGATCAAAAGCACCAAAAACGGAACAAGAGTCGCCTGCATCAGCAGAAGATTTGGGGTCAACAATGTGAAGCCTTGCCATTCATAGGGAGGAATTTGTTGGAGCTCGGCAAAACCATAGAAGGCTTGCTCCATCCATCCGATCCAAATCAATGAACCACCGGCGAAGCCCATTAATGTTGCGGGCACCTCATCGCGCTTGAATCCGTTCCAAATGAGAGCAAATCCGGCGATCCCCATGACAGCGCCGACCGCAATCATTTGCCCGCCGGGAAAGATGTGATCAAGCAACACCGAAAGTGAATGGGCCAAAGCCTTCCAGAGCAAAATTGTCGCCACTGTCAGCAAAGCTACATAGGGCGCCCTGTTGTATTGCGCCAATCTGCTTTCCAGTCTGGGACTTGGGGTCGCCTGAACGGTCATTTCGCTTCTCCTAACTCTTTCCGGTGCAGAAACAAAAAAAGCCCCTCCGCATTCACGAAGGGGCTTTTGATCTCACGTGGTTGCTACGCTTTCCACGTGGGGGAAAACGGCCCTTCTAGAAACGAATGTTTGCGCGAACTCCAAATACGCGTGGGTCCGGCAGATTCGCTATTGTGTTGTCTGCAGGCGCGAATGTGAACGCAAACGCATTACCGGTTGCGCCTTGCAAAGCAGCATCGACATCACCGCCTGCGACAATCGCGGATTTTACTGTGTCGTCGTCAAACAGGTTGTTGACATAGAACAGAATGTCCCAGTTTTCCGCTTCAAGACCCAGTCTCAAATCCGTAAGCCAATAGGAATCAAGTTCCACCCGATTGGTTTCGTCAATAAAGCGCTCGCTTTGATACTGGCCATTCGCTTCGATAAACCAACTCACATCGCCGCCGTCCCAGGCCTCGATCGGTTGGCTAAAGCGGCCCGATAACGAAAGTGCGTGCTCGGGAATAAACTCAATTTGATTGCCGCTCAAATCCAATTGACATTGCGTGACACTATTGATGGTCACCAAACTACAATTGCCTGCCCGAAGCGTTTGGATCGCTGAACTGGAGAGAACTTCAAACTCGGTATACTCCGTATCAAGGAATGTATAGGCCAATCCGAATGTCCAATTGTCATTGGGTTGCCACAACGTATCAAGCTCAAGGCCCCAAATTTCAGCCTCACCTGCATTCAAAATCAATCCCGTTGGAACAGGTGAATTGCCGATAAAGCCTTGGGTACCCACTTGCTTATCCGTGTAGTCCTGAAAGAAACCTGCAAGATTGGTTCGCAGGGTTCCGTCAAGCCAAGTACCTTTTAGACCGATCTCATAGGACCAAAGCGTCTCAGCATCGAAGGTAAACTCCGTGAGCTGACCGTCGCCATCGGCGTCCAAAAAGGCGCCGGCACCCAGAGTTGAGATACCGCCCGGCTTGATACCTTCGGCCACGGAAGCATAGAGCAGCAGATCGTCGCTGGGCGTCCACTCAACAATAACGCGCGGCACGAAATAGTCGTCGCTGCTTTCTTCCGTAACGGTCGAGACGATCGGCAGCCGAATCTCAGAGATCGGTGCACCGGCATAGAACGCGCCCAGATCGCCCAGATCCGGGAAAGAACTGCCAAAGCAAGGAAAACCGACACTATCGACACAAATGGGATCGATCAGGCCGTCGGGTACCGGAGCGAATGTTAGATTATCGATGAAGTCTTGTGGAACTCCCGCGGTACCCTGAACGGTCGTGTCCTCCTCGGCATAACGACCTTCAACAGATATGCGCCACTGATCATTCAACTCCCATTCCACCAATCCATAAACGGACCAGTGTTCGGTTTCTCGAGCGAGAGGCGCACGCCTTGAATCATAGAACGGAAACGCGCTTGTCGCATTGACTGGCGCACCGAACGTGTCGGCAAATTTGCTGTTGCCCAATTGAACTGTCTCTTCTTCCCAATAGAGACCGCCGATGGTGAACTGAACAGGCCCATCCAAGTTGGTTGAAAACCGCAACTCTTGACTGAACTGCTCGTCTTCTTCTTCGAAATCAAACTCTTGAGCACGCGGCGAGAACTCAACCATGGTACCGCCGGGCCCAGGCACAAAGAAAGCGTCATAATCGCCGTCGTTGAAAAAGTTGTTTTCGACGTCCGTATATCCGGTCCAAGAGCTCAGCGTTCCGACCCCCAGATCCCATTCGATATTCAAGCTGGCGCGAAAGATTTCTCGCTCAGACCCTTCGTAAACACCGCCGGTTCTCGGATCGAGACTGGTTGTCACTTCAAGTTCATCGCCATCGGGAACAGTTCCCCGGAAGACCGGATTGAAGTACGGACCGGATCCTCCACAGGCCGTGGCAGAGAAAACCAAACCAACACCGGGGCCGGCACAACCAATGGCTGGTGTCTCCAACAGTTCTGTGCTGCGCACTGTGGAAACAGCACGTGAATCGTATTCATCGTCTGAATAAGACACGCGGCCTTTGATGCGCCAATCATCATTGGGCTCGAGCAACAAAGTCGCCGCCAATCCCCATCCTTCACCACCGCCCACATTTTGGCCGGTGATTGGATGTTCATGATAACCGTCTTCGGTCCAGTAATTGCCGTTGATACCGAGAGCCGCTTTGTCTTCTGAGATCGGACCGCCAATGCTGCCGCGGGCGCGAGCCAAACCATCCGACCCCAATTCGACACCGACACTGCCTGCAATCTCTTCGAGCGAAGGATCTTTGGTAATGAACTGCACAGCGCCTGCAAAAGCACTTCGTCCATAAAGCGCCGATTGCGGCCCCTTCACCACCTCAATCCGATCAATATCAAGAAGTCGCTGTGACACTGCAGCGCCGCCACCGGAAAATCCAATGGCTTCGGACGTTACATCAATGCCGTCCACCAGAACAGCCGAGCTTGGACGCCCGCGCGCCTGGGACAAACCGCGAATGGCAATCCGATTGTCCGTCGGCGAAAACCCTTGGTCCCAAACCAAGGACGGCGAATATTTCGTGAGATCTTCCACATCCGCCAGACCCAGTTTTGCAATCTGGTCGCTTCCAAAAACCTCAACAGAAATTGGCAAGCTCTGCAGATTTTCATCCCGTTTCCGTGTCGTCACCGTGATTTCCGGGATTTGTGCCCAACCGGGCCCGGAAACGATAACGGCCGGTACGGACACAATCGCGGCCACGGCCGCGCTCGACAAATATCTCGAACAACGTTTCATGATAGTCCCCCTCGTTAACGTTGAATGGCCGCATACCAGGTACCGGCCGAGCGAAATCCTGCAGATCGAAAAAATGAGGCTTCGCGTCGATTCAACAGTACTGGGGCCGTTAAGTCGGAGCAGTCGGCTTTTCACCGCATCGTCGAATGAGGGCGGCAAACTTCTTGGAATTGCGCTCAAGTTTCATGAATCGTATATTCAAGAAGCGCGAATGTGTGGGTGCAGAAGACACTATATGATACCCTTTGGGCACTTCGCGCATGCCCGTCAGGCGCATCCGATCCGACAACAAACTGGGGAATCCGCGATCTTGTCATCCCTGAGCAACGAGCAAAACTGGGATTTGAGCCTGAATTGGCGGCATTTTGCGTTTTTCTTGGGCGTACCAGTTGCCATCGCAGCCTATGAGTCCATTGGAGACCGGTATTGGATCGAAAATTTGGGCATTCCGATGTCGATTGCCTTCCATATGGGCCATGCCATTGTGCCCTGGTGGATTTCCGCTGCCTGCACGAAGGGCGCCATGGAATTGTTGCGGCGCTGGAAACCCAATCTGCTCATTCTCACCTTGTGCGGCGCATTGATGGCCGATGTGATTGCCGTGCCATATGTCCAGTGGATTTCGTCGCAATTCCTCTCAGGCCTCGGTTTGGAAAGCTCCGACGGATACCAGTTTTTGCGGGAAGTCGCGCAAGCAGGTTTGTTATGGATCTTGGTGACCTTTGTGTTTGACCGCTTTCTCGGATTTCGCATCTATAGATATGACGGCCCAACGCTGACAGACATTTCTTTTCTTGAAACATCTCCGGGTGCCGACACAGAGGTGCTACGCGAACTCAATCGCAAAGTGCCGTCCCCTCGCTTTCTCGAACGCGTGCAGCCACGCGCCGAAGCCGAGAACGTTTTACTGCTGAAGGCAGAGGAACACTACATTCGTATTTTCCTCGATGATCGCGAAGAGTTGGTTCTCTATCGGTTCAGCGATGCTGTTGCGGAGTTGGACGCACAACTTGGGTGCCAGGTTCATCGGTCTTATTGGGTATCATTCAGATCAATTGGACGGATTGAAACGGGCGAGAGAAAGATCACGCTGCATCTGACATCGGGACTTAAGGTTCCGGTCAGCGCGCGGTATCAGGAAATCGTCAGGCAACGGACAAAAGATCTAAAACTCCAGCCGGTCGACCGCCCATCGTCATAGAGAGCGTGGGAATGCCAGGATCGGCACGTCGTCTTCGCGACGCTGAAATGCGCCCGATTGCAAGAATGAAATTGCTTGATCCGCCACCACAGGATTAAGAATGAGCGTGGTGTGATTCACCGGCAGGACGATAAAGTCGGTCATGCCTCTAAGGCGTGCGGCCTCGACCGAAACCACACCGTCATCATCTCCGGGCAAAAGATAAGAGCCGACCGGATTGATGGACCGGTTGCCGGCTATGATCCCCAGCTCGAATTGAGCGGTCTGCAAGCGGTTCGGGAAATCTTTGCTATCCGTCCCGAGTGATTGTCCTGTCTCGCCGTATGCCAGTCCGAAAATATCTTGCTCCCCGAACGCATCGACAATCTCGCTGCCGTGATTGGGAGGGCCTAACATGACGACGCGCCCAATGCGTGTCTGCCATCCCGCCTCGGACAGGCCGCGGACAATCAGACCGCCAAGAGAATGTGTGACAAAATGCAGGCTGTCCGTTTGGTCCAATCCCAGCTCACGCAGATGATCATCGACAAATTCAATCAATTGCTCAGGCGGCATCTCGCGAGACGGGTAGCTGAGATCCACGACAACATAACCTTCGCGCGTCAAACGATGCTTCAGATAGGCCATTGAGCTTTTTGTTCGTGTCAAACCGTGGAGCAGAACGACCGTCTCTTTTTTGGCGGTCACCGGAGACGCAAAGGCGGACTCCACCGCAACGCCAAGCAAAAATGCAATCGACAACAAAAGAGCAACGGTTTTCATGAGACCAACCTTATGAAAGTGAATGGATGCGCCGCATAAGTGCGCCATACAGCCCTTTGGCAGTGACTCGTATGATCAAAATGCCGATGGGAATATTTAGAAGTGCGGCGGCTAGGAGAATATGGCGGACGGGCAGACCGGCGCCGGTCAGCACCATAATAAAAACGCTGGCGCACACCATGCCGAATGCATTCAGCACATTAAGTGCAGCAAACATACGGGATCGATCATCATCGCCGGAGCGTTTTTGCACTTGCGTATAGAGCGGAATGGTGAAGAGACCTCCGCTGACGGCCATGCCCGCAAGATCGGCAAAGATGCGCAAACGGTCTGCGGACTGAAAATAGACATCCAACCCGATCAGCTGGCCCGCCTCGGGCAGAAGCTCACCGGCACTGGCAAAATAAAAATCAATGCCGAAGAGTGTAAGTCCGAAGGCACCCAGCGGCACGAGAAGTTCCGTCGCCAAGCCCCGTCCTAGCTGATGACACAATAAGGATCCGATGGCGATCCCGATGGAATAGGCCGCCAAGAACAAGGCCACCACATTGGTATCGCCTCCTAAGACGTCTTTAGTGAAAATGGGTAAGAGAATGTAGTAGACGGATCCCAGAAACCAGAACCAGCAGATACCCAGAACAGACCGAAACAGCACGCGTTTGTTCGCTGCGCGTTTAACAATCAGAACCGTTTCTCGAACGAGATTGAATTGAACTTGAAGGCTCGGGTTCGCCGGTTTCAACCTTGGCATCGCGCGTGCCGCACAATAGCCTGCTAGGGCAATGCCGAGACAACCGGCAATAACAATGGAGATCACGCTATCGAATCCAATCAGCACGGTTCCGGCGATGGTCCCGGCCAAGATTGCTAAAAACGTCATCGCGTTGGCGAGACCGTTCCCGCTGACCAATTCATGGGGTTCCAGCAGGTCCGGCAGGACGCCCCATTTGAGCGGGCCAAAGAATGCCGACTGGGTTCCCATGAGGAACAGCGCCAGCAAAAGCAAAGGCAGGCTTTTGAGCGCAAAACCGAAAGCCGCAAGGCCCATAATCCCGATCTCGCAAAGCTTTAACCTTTGAATCAAACGGGATCGGTCATAAGCGTCGGCCATTTGCCCGGCAATGGCCGAAAACAAAAAGAACGGCAGCACGAATAAAGCGGCGGAAAGAGAGACCAACATTTCCGGCTCCATCCCACCGATGGTCAGCCCGCCATAGGTGATCAACACCACAATCACACTTTTGAAAAGATTGTCGTTAAAGGCACCGAGACCTTGAACCAAAAAGAGCGGCAGGAAGCGGCGCGTTTTCAGCAGCGAAAACTGGCTTGTACGATGGCCGGTCATTGTCCCTCTCGCACCAATTGACGGGTGGCGGTTTCGATCCGCATTTCAAGCTGAGTCATAAAGTGATCGCGGCCTTGTCCGGGCGCGATCGGCGGCAAAAACTCAATCACAGCCCGGCCCGCCTTTTTGTGCCATGCACGACCGGGCCAGCGCAGGCCCACATTGGTAGCAACCGGCGTGACGGGAACGGACAAATCTGAATACATATGGAAGACGCCGGGCTTGTAGGGGCCGGCCTCACCGACCGGAACCAAGCGTCCTTCCGGATATATGAGAATCGGACGGGAGTCTTCGAAAGCTCTGCGGGCGCCTTGATTCAGACGGTCAATCTGACGTCCACCGCCACAGGACTCCACAAGGATGACGCCCAGCTTCGGCAAAATATGACGGAAAAACGGATACTTCCCTAGTTCAGCCGTTGCGATGGACGCCGCATCACGCACCAAGGACATCAATATAATCCCATCACACCAGCTTTGGTGTTTCGGTGCAATCAGGCCGGGTCTGTCAGACTGCGGAATATATTTGGTGCCACGTACTTCCAAGCGAATACCGGCAATGACGCGCATTCCCCAAACAATGGCTTTGGCCCAATAGTGAACCAAATAGGAGAGCGGCGTCCGGGACGGCAAAAGCACCAAAGGCAGAGCGCCGAAGACCGTGATTGCCGAAACGGTATAATAGTACATATTGAAAATGAAGGACCGCATGACAGAGCTCCTAGCCTTCCAAAACTTTCCAGACAGCAGCGGACAACATGTCCACACTGTCCATGAGAGGCATGGTGGTCCGGCCATAGATTTTGTGAGTGGCGGTTTGTAAAACGACACCAAGTGCCATGGCCGCTAGAATCTTTACAGGGCGTGCCGGAATATCGCCTTTGCGCATCGCCTCGGCGATCACCTCTTCGACCACGTCCACCGGATTTGGTTTCACCCCATCCAACCGCAGCAATTGTTGATGCATGGTCAACAAGTGATAGGAGAACAAGGTCCAGTCCTGGTCGGCCATTTCGCAATAACAGCGCACAATCGCATCGGCTTTGCCGCGAATGGTGCTTTGCGAAGCTTGGGCCGCGTCGATGGCCCGGCCCATAGATTGGTAATGGTCCAGGAAAAGTTCCCAGGCCAAATCATCCTTACTCGGAAAATGACGATAGATGCCGCCTTCTGAAATATTGGCGCGCTCCGCAATATCTTTGGTCGTCGTCTCAGCGACCCCTTGGGCCACAAACAATTCCAACGCAGATCGTGCGATCCGGTTTTTGGTTTCCAACCCTTTGGGCATCACTGAGCTCCTTCATCTCATCTTCGGACCCATAATGTGAGTGATTACTCACTTTGTCAACAGAAAAATTGATCCTTCGGCCAAAATCCTACATTTTCGCTTGAAAAACCGGGTTTTTCTAATGAAACCCCATGCACAAGAAGTGATTAAACACTCTCTTTTTGGTCGTCTTTATTGACCTTGAACCCCGCACACAGCTTTGGGTAGCATGAATTAAACTGGGGATTTTCAAGGAGATCCAAAAAATGGGGCAACGGCGGAACCTTCACGCCTGGGCGGTACTTAGCCTTTTCATCATCAGCGTTTCGTTCTTCGCAGTGAAATCGCAGGCGGCCACGCCGATCGAGGCATTCGGAAGGTTGCCCGTTTTCGATGATGCCGAAATCTCGCCGGATGGAAAATATGTCGCGCTGAAAACAAATATTGACGGCAAATACTATTTGCAGATTTTCGAGATTGCCGGGAAGAAACTGAATCGAACATTTGCAGCCAGAACCGATGACCTAGAAGTGCGTTGGATGGAGTGGGCAAGCAACACACGTGTTCTCGTGAGTCTCGGCAAAGCGCGCCGTCGAAACGGCACACCGGTCATGGAAACACGACTCGTGGCAGTCAATTTTGACGGCAGCAAAATGCGCGACATGGTCAAACAAAAGAAAGGCGAAATCCAAGTTCAAATTCAGGACAACATTGTTAGCTTTCTCCCCGACGACCCCGAACATGTGATCATGGCTTACAATGAGGATGATCCCTCTAAACCAAGAGCGATGCTAGTGGATGTCAACTCCGGGAAAGGGAAGACTCTTCAAGGTGGGAAGTCGGATATTTATGATTGGATAGCAGACCGACAAGGACGTGCACGAATTGGCTGGGGAAGAAAAGGTGACACCTGGACCTACATTGTCCGCAATCACGACGATAAAAACTGGCGAACGCTTGAGACAGGGCAATTTGGAACAAGTAAGGATTTTGAAGTTTGGGGATTTGATAATGATCCGGACATACTCTACGTCGGTTCCAACCATGAAGGCGGGCCTACTGCGCTCTACAAGTACAATGTTCGGACAGGTCAGTACCTAAATAAAGTTTTCTCACACCCTACCGTAGATATCGGTGGCATCTTGTGGAACGAGAAGACCTGGCAACCTCGCCGTATTACCTACATTGTCGAAGGGGTTCAGTATCAATGGAAGGACCCTGTTGCACAGTCCAAGTACAATGCCATAGCCGAAGCTCTGCCTGACTACGGCATTAGCATTGTCGACATTTCGGCAAATGACGACATTTGGCTCATCTATGCGAGCTCCACTGACAAACCGGGCGGCTACTACGTCTTCAATAATCGATCGCGGAACCTGAGCTATTTGGGATCCAACTATCCGGAGCTGGAAAACGTAAAGCTAACCGACACAATAGCATTTGATTACCAAGCAAGAGACGGCCTGACGATTCCCGCCTTTCTTTCTTTGCCGCCTAACCACACAAGCATTGACTCCGCCAAGAACTTGCCGCTGGTCGTCGTACCTCACGGCGGTCCGACATCCCGTGATTATTTGGCGTTCGATCCGTTCGTACAAATGCTCGCAAATCGTGGGTATGCAGTCTTACAAATGAATTTTCGAGGGTCTTGGGGATATGGCGCAGATTTTACGGCAGCCGGCTATGGTGAATGGGGCGGAAAAATGCAAGACGATGTCACCGATGGAGTCAACTATCTAATCGGCAAAGGAATCGCGGATCGCAATCGCGTTTGCATTTTTGGTATATCTTACGGCGGATATGCTTCGCTCATGGGCGCAGTTAAAACACCGCAGCTTTATAAATGTGCCGTCGGACTTAATGGAGTCTATGAAGTGCGGGACATGATCAGTTCTCAATTTCGTTATGTCGGCCGCGGCGGGTCGGGATATTGGCAAGCGGTTATCGGCAAATACTCCGATACAGCTTTGATGCAACGAATCTCGCCTGAAGCCAGAGCTGCTGAAATTGAGATTCCGGTTCTGTTGGCGGCAACGGACGATGATCGAGTCGTTCGCGCCAGCCAATCAAAGAACATGGCCAATGCTCTGAAAAAAGCAAAAAAGAACGTCGAATATCTAGAGCTGGAATCGGGCGGTCACAGCCTGACCACAAGTGAGAGCCGCATTCCGTTCTTTAAAGCCTTGGATGACTTTTTGGCGGAACATCTGAAATAAACACAGGATCGTGCGGTATTGACGGCACCCGTTGAGACTGTGACAGTCTCTCAAAAGGGGACGTTCATATGGACCGGCGCAATCTGTTAAAGACACTCGGAGCGACAGGGGCGACAAGCGCCGCCGTCTTCGGATTGGAAACAACCAAAGGTCTGAGCGGGACGGCCCGCGCCGCCGTCGACTTGACAGCGCCGAAGGATTTCCTGGAAGCTCTCGTCAAATTATCGGGCAGTTTGGATGAACGCCTCACGATTTGGTGGCAAGACGGCATTCGCTATGGTGTGATCGACGGTAAGTCGACACCGTTTTGCGGTTTCCAAATCGGCCTTTTCAACATGCACAGCAAAATCGCCGATGACGTCTATCGCGTGACACAGTTTGAGCTGACCTATTACACAGATCTGGAAACCGGTGAGCTGCTGCGGGAGTTCGAAAACCCCTTCACGGGAAAAACCAATCGGCCTTTACATGTGCGGATGGGCCCACTTATCCGCACACAAACCATTGATGGCCTCCTGCCCGACGAAGGAGAGAGAGCCGCCGTCAAAGAGCTCAACACCCAAGTCGGCCCGGTGACGGTCCATAACGGCGATGTTTGGATTCCCACCGGCGTTTCGGCCATGATCCAGTTTCCCTTCCCCAATGCACCGGTCTTGCCGCTCAATCAATATCAAACCTTCCAGGGACGGCTGGAACATTTGGAAGATCCGGAGATTGTATCGGCGCCGGCCCAACTGCAATTTCAAAACGTGATTTTTTGGGAGCCGTGGTTGCAGATGAATGATCATCCGGGCCATTCCATGGGACGCGCCTGGGGGCGCAAACTGATGTCCGTCGAGGATCTGCCTGAAAGCTATTTGGCAATGGCGCGCGAGATCAACCCGGATATGATCGAAGATCCGCTTAAGCTTCTGAAAGCCCGCGCCGCAAAAGTTGAGTCCGGACCCTAATTGCCCAAAATCGCACCATAGAGAAACTTGCCGAGCAAAGTGATCACGCAGATGCCAATCAGATTCAGATAAAAGCCTGCCCGGGCCATTTGCGGCACACTGATCATGCCTGAGCCGAACACAACCGCATTGGGTGGTGTGGCAACAGGCAACATGAATGCACAAGAGGCCGCCACTACCATTGGCGCCAGCAATTCGATCGGCGCCATGCCGAGTTCACTGGCCACCGCGCCGATGACAGGGAGAAAGGCTGCCGTCGTCGCCGTGTTGCTGGTCAGTTCGGTCAGAAAAACAACCAAAGCCACAATGCCGCCGATCAACAGCAGGGTGGGCGCCGTCCCCAAGACACCCAGACCTTCGCCCATCCAAACCGCAAGACCTGTTGTGCTGATGGCCGCCGCCAGACTTAAGCCCCCGCCAAACAAAATCAACGCATCAAAAGGTGTCCGGCGCGCCCAATCCCAATTCAAAAGAAAGTCGCGCTTGCTCCAATCGGCAGGAATAACGAACATCGCTATGGCGCCGGCCATAGCAATGCCGCCGTCGGCGAGAAAACTCAAACCGAAGTTGTCTTGTAATGTGGGCCGCAGCACCCACAAGCTGGCGGTACATAGAAACACGATGCCCACCCGGATTTCCTGTTTTGACATAGGACCGAGTGCACTTTTCTGTTGGGCGATGGTTGCCAAAACCTCCGGCTTGGTGTGACCGGCCGACCCCAAATTGGCCCGGCACAGCATGAACCAGGTTGCCGGCAGCAAAATCAGAACCGTCGGAATACCGACCAGAAGCCACTGGGCAAAGCCGATTTCGATATCATAGGTTTGCTTCATGAATGCGGCAAAGAGCGCGTTGGGCGCGGTGCCGACCAGTGTGCCCATGCCGCCGATCGATGCGGCATAGGCCAAGCCGAGCAACAAGGTGAGGCCAAATCCTTTTGCGGTTTTCGGATCGTCGGTCATCAGAGGTATGATGGAGATCGCGATCGGTAACATCATGATGGTGGTCGCGGTATTGGTGATCCACATACTTAAAAAGGCCGCCGCTATCATAAAACCGGCGACCAACCGTCTCGGGTGGTCTGCCACCCGGGTGAGAATAATGAGTGCCACGCGGCGGTGAAGGCCCCAACGCTCAACCGCCAATGCAATCAAGAAGCCGCCAAAAAAAAGATAGATCAACGGATTGGCATAAGGTGCGGTCGCCTCAGCGATCGGCATAACGCCCAAAAGCGGAAATGCCACAATCGGCAGCAAGGCGGTCACGGCCACCGGCACGGCCTCGCCCGCCCACCAAATCGCCATCCAAACAGCGATCGCTGCGACCCGCCAAGCGGGAAGCTCGAGACCAGCCGGAGGTGGGAGAAAAAACAAGATGAGCGCGAAAACCGGGCCAGCAATCAAGGCAATGTCTTTATGCCTTCGGCCAAGTAAATCTTCTGATTTTCCACCTTCTTGATCGGATTTACCTATCTTTAAATCAGACAAACCGCTTTGCCCCCGAGCCGGATGAATTGTGGAACTCCTTATATATATTTCACCGCACCGGTCACCCAATTTTGCGCCAAAACCGTGAACCGACGGATATGGACGACCGTATTTAAAGCGTTGATTGGCGGTCAGAACCGGCTAAACCTCCTGCCTAACCGGTGCAATATCGCCGGGCAGAGTTTGGGCCGACTTCGTGGGCCGCATTTTTAATGGATTTGAGCGGCGCGCAGCCTTCGTTGGGTACCGCATGGGGGAATTCCTTCGGGCCGTGAGCGGATCCGTCTAGAATTCCGGGAGAGGACAGATGACACCCAATCGCGACGGACTGAAAGCCGGTCCCATTTGGTTGCAGCCAGGTATTTCCTACCTGAATTTTGCGACCTTTTTGTATGCCTCTCTCGTCACCATCGCCACGGTGGTCTTCGTCAATATCTCCCAACCCTATATCCTGGTCGAAAATCTCGGGATTGAGCCGGGACAAGAAGGCACGCTAACGGGTCAGCTGCTGGTTTTCAGTGAGCTTGTCGTTATGCTCAGCATCGGCCTTGTGGGAATCATGGCCGATCGGATCGGGCGCAAACAGATCTTTGCCCTGGGGCTGATCCTGTTTGGCATCACCTATCTTCTCTATCCCACGGTGGAAAGCACCTGGCAGCTTTTTGCTTACCGTTTGTTTTATGCTCTGGGCGTTGCCTGTGCCACCGGCATGCTGGGCACGGTCACCAACGATTACCCCCAAGAAATTTCGCGCGGAAAACTCATCGCGATCTCGGGTGTTCTGTTGGGCATTGGCGCAGTCTCCACCAAGCTTGTTATCGGCGGTGTACCGGTTTCACTGGTCGAAGGCGGTGTTGAGCCCGAAACCGCCTGGACATACACACATTGGATCGTTGCCGGAATTTGTTTCTTGTCTGCCACCATATTGGCATTGGGACTTAAGGGCGGCACACCTGTCAAAAGAGAGAAACGGATCCCGATCAAGCAGCTTTTCATTCGCGGTTTCAGCGAAGCCAAAAAGCCGCGGACAGCCTACGCCTATGCATCGGCCTTTGTGGCCAGAAGTGACCTCGTAATCATCGGCACCTTTACACTTCTTTGGGCGTCTTCGGCGGGGCGCGAAATGGGCCTCAGCCAGGCCGAAGCGCTAGCGCGCGGCGGTATGTTGTTCGGCATCACCCAAATGGCCGGACTTGTCTGGGCACCGTTCATGGGCGCCATTCTCGACAGGTATAATCGGGTGGCCTGTCTGGCTTTCGGCGCTTTCATTTCGTGTATCGGTTCGGTCCTTTTGATTTTGGTTTCCGATCCCTTCAGCAACGCCTATTTGCCGATCTTCATGCTCATGGGAATTGGACAAATCAGTTGCTTCTTTTCCTCGCAAGCATTGATCGGACAGGAAGCGCCGGTAGAAGCGCGCGGTGCGGTGATCGGTGCGTTCGGCTTTTGCGGGGCGCTCGGTATTTTGTTCTTCACGGGAACAGGCGGTATCTTATTTGATGTATGGACTTATGCGGGACCGTTTGTTTTCGTCGGCGCGGCGACGGGCATTCTCGTACCTTGGGGCATATTCGTGTATTTCAAAAATCCAGGTGAGTCCCCTCGTCAGCCCATCAAAAACGCCACCATCGTCATTACCGGCAGCACGCGCGGCATCGGACTTGGCATGGCCAAAGAATTCCTGCGCCGCGGCAACCGTGTGGTCGTCAGCGGACGGACTGAAGAGAGTATCAAAGAGGCGCTCGCCGAATTGGAGCCCATTGCCGGCGCGGATTCGGTTCACGGTATCACGTGTAACGTTTCAGATGCCAAAGACGTCCAATCGCTCTGGGACAAGGCACAAGACCGGTTTAAGACCATTGATATTTGGATCAACAATGCCGGTGTGGTGAACAACAAGGCACCCATTGAGGATTTGGCTTTGGAAGAGCTGCCCAATGTGGTGAATACAAATCTGTTGGGCGTCATGTATGGAAGCCGCGTCGCCATCGCAGGCATGCGCCAACAAGACGGCGGACACATCTACAATTTTGAAGGCTTCGGCAGTGACGGCATGACCATGGCGGGTATGGGGGTTTACGGCAGCACAAAACGCGCCGTCACCTATCTCACAAAGTCTCTCAGCAAAGAGCTGAAAGACACGTCCGTGACCATCAGCACCATCAATCCCGGCATTGTTTATACGGATTTGGGTTTGGCGGAAGCGCGCAAGGTTCCCGAAGAACGCCGCGCCCGCGCGTTACGTATTTTCAACACATTCGGTGACAGGGTCGAAGACGTCAGCCCCAACCTGGTTTCGCGCATTTTGCAGAACCGCAAAGGCAATGCGAACATCACCTGGATGACAAAACCGAAAATGCTGTGGCGGATGATCAAATCGCTGTTCGTGAAACGCGACCCTCTTTCCGAATTGGGAATCAATTAGCTTCGGCTGGGCAAAAGACCGGTAAGCACCTGGTTAACTCTCGCGATCAAAGGCATCGCGACAGCGCGCTTGCTTTTTTCTTTGCGCCGGATACGCCACATCAACGCGGCGGGCGTCACGATCAGCGTCAACATCGTTGAAAAGATCAATCCGAAGATCACCGTCACGGACAATTGTTGCCACCAAAGGGTTGCCGGCGATCCGAACGCCACGTCCCGCGCAAAAAAGTCGACCGAAAGCGTTAAAGCCATGGGTACCAAGCCCAAACAGGTGGTCGCGGTTGTTAGGAACACCGGACGCAGGCGCTGCGCTCCGGTTTGAACAATGGCATCAAGAGCGGTCGGCGCTGTCTTCAAAAGACGATTAAACGTGTCGATCAGAACAATGTTGTTGTTCACCACAATGCCTGCAAGGGCAATGAGTCCCAAACCGGACATGACAATCACAAAGGGCTGCCCTGTGATGAGATATCCGACGAGCACGCCGGTGGTCGACAAGATCACTGAACTTAAGATCAACAAAACAGCATAGAAGCTGTTGAATTGGATCAGCAGGATCGCCCCCATCAAGAACAGGGCAATGGCCATGGCGCCGAGCAAGAACGACCCGCTTTCTTCCTGTGCTTCATCTTCACCTCGAAAGGCAATACGCACGCGCGGATCGAGCGGGTTCTCCGCCAGCCAGTCTTTAAAGAGATTGAGCTGGCTTGTAACAGAGACACCATCTTCGACGCTGACTTGAACTTCCGCATCAACATTGAGCACGCGGCGCCGGTCCACGCGCAAGATTTCCGTCTCTTGCTGTTGCGCTTCACGGGAAATGAAACCGCCGATGGGAATCAAGCCGTTGCTGGTGCGAATACGCAATTCCTGCAAAACGGTCATTGACCGTTCGTCACCGGGAAACCTCACAAGGATATCGACTTCATCTTCACTGTCGTCCGGCCGGAACGTGCCGAGCTTGACACCGTTGGTGATCAACCGAACCGCATTGCCGACGGAGACAAGGTCAGCTCCAAAACGTGCGGCTTCCCCGCGATCCACCTCCATACGCCATTCGATCCCGGGAAGAGGCCGGGAATCCCCGATATTGAAAATATTGTCGATCAACGACAAGCCGCGCCTCACATGTAAAACGCTGTCCAATAAAGGGCCGGGCAAGGGAGATGTGAGTTCAATCTGGATCGGCTTGCCGGGAACCGGAGAGACCGAAGGGCGTTCCAATTCGACCCGAACGCCGGGAACCGTTCCGGAGACCCGCATCAAATCCGGATAGATCTGGGCGGCAGGCCTTCGATCTGCCCATGGTTTGAACCAAAACTTGATTCGGCCGATGACATCGCCATCCACCCCATCTTCAACATTGCCGCTGCGCGCGACAATCGAGTCAAAATCATCAAGCCCGATCTCTTTCTGAATCTGGGCTTCCACTTCGGCAACCAACCGGTCTTTTTCTTCCATAGACAGATTGCCGAGCGCGCGCACCACAAGCGTGCCCCAACGGCCTTCACTTGCCGGGAAAAATCGCACGCCGTTATTGAAAACGGAATACACCGCGCCGACGATGATCAACATCGCGCAAGTCGCCAAAATCACTTTGCCGGGGTGATGCAACGCGCGTTCAAGAATATGCACATAGGTTTTGGTAAAACCCCTCAATTGTGTCCGGTCAAACCGTTCCGCACCGCTAAGGCCTGACAAAGACTGCGAGATCTCGGCACTGGCCCGGCCGAAAAAGCCGCCCACCGCCGGCAGAAAAATCAAAGCAACGATCAGTGCCCCGAGCAGAACACAAATCAATGTCAGCGGCAAAAAGCCCAAGGTTGCTCCAATCACACCAGGCCAAAAAAGAATGGGGAAAAAGGCAGCAATGGTGGTGGCGGTTGAGGAAACAATCGGCCAGGCCATCCGCTGCGCCGACAGCACATAGGCCTCCGACGGCGGCAACCCTTCCGCCATTTTTCGGTCCGCATATTCCACAATGATGATGCCGCCATCGACCAGAATACCGACGGCAATGATCATACCGAACATCACCACAATGGAAATTGTAATGCCCATTGTATAGAGACACAAAATACCGATCAGAAAAGACGCCGGGATCGACACGCCAACCAACAAACCCGATCGAACCCCAAGGGCTGCCACTATCAGCGCCATGACAAGAAACACCGCCAACAAAACGCTGTTCTGCAAGGTATTAAACTGACTCAAAATATTCCGAGAGGTCTCGTGAATAACCAATGTTGAAATCGAGGCGGGCAATTGATCATCGAAGCGTTCTAAGAGCGTGCGGACCGTTTGGTTGAGCCCAATCACATTGACGCCTGTGCGCCGAATGATCTCAAGGTTGACCCCGCGCTTGCCGTTGATGCGAACAATGCTGGTCGGATCCTTGAACGTCCGACGCACCGTCGCAATGTCGGACAGTTTTACAACCGCATCGCCTTGCGCTTTGACCGGTAAATTGAGGATGTCGTCAATCGATTCAAACAAGCCGGGCACGGACACATTGAAACTGCCTTGGCCTGTATCCAATTGGCCGGCAGCCACCAGGCGATTGGAGCGTTGAAAGACATTCGAAAGATCGTCTGTGGTGATTTCGTAACTCTGCAATCGAGCGGGATCGATGACGATTTCAACCACCTCTTCGCGCATACCGTACACATTGACCGAGAGTACGCCCGATACCAACTGGATCTCATCTTTCAGTGCCTGAGCATGGCGCAACAAGATACGCTCTTCCACATCACCTAACAGGGCAACCGTCATAATGGGGTAGATGGTCGGATTGATTTCCGTAATGACCGGTTCCTCAATCTCTGCCGGCATTTTGGGCCGCGCCGCATCAATCTGATCACGCACATCCCGGTTGGCGTTTTCAATGAGAATCCAGGGTTCAAACTCCAACTGCAAACTGACGCTGCCGCGATAGGCATTGGCGGTAATCCTTTTCAAACCTTCCAATTCGGCGAAGGTCTCTTCCAAAGGACGAATGATCAGACGCTCACCGTCGGCAGGAGAGACGCCCTCCAAAGCAATCTGAACATTCAGAGTGGGTGACGGAATTTCCGGGTCTGCCTCTTTCGGGATCTCAATATAGGCAACAATTCCTGCAAAAATGAGGAAGCATAGGGCGCTCAAAACCGTGCGCGAACGGCCCAAAATATTGGCAAGAAATTGATCCATGGGCCGACTATGCCCGGTCCACAATGGGGGTCACGCCTTTTCTGGCGGCAGTTCACCTAGCGTTTCTTAACGCGTCAAGCCGACTTACGGGTGAGATTGTCCTCCGGCGCAAGAGCGTCCGACGAGGTTGCCAAAACATCCGTCAAAGCCGGAACGGGCTGAAGGGTGTCTTGTGCTTCATCGGTTGTTTGCAAACCCAATGCTGCCTTGCTGATGGATTTGCGCCGCTTCAACATCAATGCGCAAGGCGTAAAGACGAGGGTCAAGATCGTCGCAAAGGACAAACCGGACACAAGTGTCATGGCCAATGTGCCCCACCACAAATTGGCAGGCGCGCCAACCGAGACGGTCCGGCCAAAGAAATCGATTGAGATCATGCAAGCCATTGGAAAGAGACCGAGCGCGGTGGTTCCAGTTGTCAGCAGAACCGGCCGCAAACGTTGCAGGCCGGTTTGCATCACGGCCTCGCGCACATCGCCATATTGTTTGAGCAGCCGATCAAATGTGTCGATCAAAACGATATTGTTGTTCACAATGATACCGGCCAAGGCGATGACGCCGATGCCGGACATGACGATGCTAAACGGCAAACCTGTGATCAGGTGCCCAAGAAGCACACCAATTGTCGACAGGATCACGGAACTCAAAATAAGGACGACGCTGTAAAGACTGTTGAATTGAAGCAGCAAAATAATGGCCATAAGGAGCAACGCAACGCCAAATGCCCAGCCCAAGAAATTACCGCTTTCTTCTTCATCGGCTTGTTGTCCCTCGAAGGTGAGCGTGACCTCGCCATCTACAGGGTTCTCAGCCAACCAGGCTTTGAGTTCGGCGACTTTCTGGTTTGGCAACACCCCATCCATAACGTTCGCCGCAACGGACAAAACGCGTCTGCCGTTTTCTCTTTTGATTTCTGTACTTTGCTGCAGTGGAATCCGCTCGACAAAATTGCTGATCGGCACCAAACCGTTCTGTGTCTGGACCATAAGCTCATCCAATTGTGTGGCTGAGCGAAACGCTTCCGGATAGCGCACCAGAATATCGATTTCGGATTCACTGTCATCGGGCCGGTACTTGCCGAGCCGCGCACCGTTGGTCACCAATCGCACAGCATTGCCGATGGCCGACAAATCGGCGCCATAGCGGGCCGCTTGGGAGCGATCCACATCCAACCGCCACTCAATCCCTGGAAGCGGCCGACTGTCTTCAATATCGCGCGTGCCGCCAACCGCCTCAATGCCTTTGCGCACGTGGTCAACAGCTTCACTCAGCTTGGCCATCGACACGGCGGTGAGCTCGATATCGATGGGCTTTCCGTCGCTTGGGCCCGTATGCCGAGCTTGTACTTCTGCATTGATTCCGGCAATATTTTTAATGCGCTGACGGGCCTCTGCGATGATTTCTTGAGAGCTGCGGCGCTCCTCCCAGTTCATCAATTCGAGCGACACTTGGCCAATCACATCGGGCGCAGAATCTCCACCACGCACTCCGGTCCTGGCATAAACCGTCCGCACACCCTCTAAATCCAAAATGCGTTCCTCAACCTGCCGGATCAATCCGCCTTGTTCGTCGACCGACAAATTACCTCGGGCCTGAACCAGCAGAGTCAATCTCTCAGGTTCCTCGGCAGGGAAAAACGCTATGCCGTTGCCGGCAACCGCATAAAGTCCCACCGAAACCACCAAACCGGCAAAAGTGCTTGCCACGATCTTGCCGGGCCGCTCGAGGGCCCATTGCAAAAACCGGCCATACGCCAGCGTCAACCGGTCCGGCTGAACCGCCTGACCAATGGAGTCCGATAAAGAAGCCCGGCTTTTATCCGGTGCGCCGATCAAACCGCCCAAAGTCGGCACAAAAATCAGCGCCATCAGAAGCGAACCGATCAAGATGCAGATCAAAGTGATGGGCAAAAAGCCCATCAATTGACCGGTGAGACCCGGCCAAAAGAGCAGCGGGAAGAAAGCCGCTACCGTGGTGGCTGTGGATGAAATGATAGGCCAAGACATGCGGCGTGCAGCCAACAAATAGGCTTCGCGGCGTTCAAAACCTTCAACCATTTTGCGGTCGGCATATTCGGTGACCACAATTGCGCCGTCCACCAAAATCCCGACAGCAATGATCAAACCGAACATCACCACCACATTGATGGTGAGTCCCAGAGTTGAAATCATCAAAATTCCGCCAAGGAAGGCACCAGGAATGGCTAAACCCACCAACAAACCGGAGCGCAAGCCCAAAGCGGCGATGACCACCGCCATGACCAAAAAGACAGCAAGTAAAACACTATTCTGCAAAGACAGAATCCGCTCGCCGATTTGCAAAGACTGATCTTGGATCACCTGCGCACGAACCGAAGCAGGCCAAGTGGCACTCATATCCGCCAACATGGCTCGGGCTTGTTTGGATGTTTCGAGCAAATTCGCACCGGCGCGTTTATTGACCTCAATGGCGATAGCCGGCTGTCCGTCGACCCGCACCAATGATGTGGGGTCTTTAAACGTCCGCCGAATTTGCGCTACGTCGCCGACCGTCACGACCGCGCTACCGTTTGTTTTGATCGGCAATCCGAGAATATCATCGACGGTTTCAAAAAGACCCGGCACGGAAACAGAGAATGCACCTTGCCCGGTATCAAGTTTGCCGGCAGCAACCAAACGGTTTTCGCTATTGAAAACGCGCGCCAATTCATCGCTATTGATCCGATAGCTCTGTGCACGGACGGGATCGATAATAACTTCGACCACCTCTTCGCGAATACCGGTGATCTCAACGTCAAGAACGCCGGGCAATGTGGAAACACGGTCACGATAGGCGCGGGCATACCTGCCCATCACGCGTTCTTGCGCCTCACCGGTCATGGCCACCAGGACAACCGGGAACCAAGACAAATCGATTTCGGAAATTTGCGGTTCTTCAATGTCTGCCGGCATCTCCGCCCGGGCACGATCAATTTTGTCCCGTACATCTTGGACGGCTTTATCGAGATCAGCGCCGGGCCCATATTCCAAGATAATCGTGGCGCGGCCTTCAGATGCCGTAGCGGTTATATTTCTGAGACCGTCGAGGTCATTGAGCTGCTCTTCAGCGGGCCGCACCAATAGGCGTTCCGCATCGACCGGAGACACACCGTCGAGCACCAGGCCGACCTGCACGAGCGGAAGTTGCAGGTCCGGTTCCGCCTCTTTGGGAATATTCATATAGGCGGAGGCGCCACTCACAACCAGGATGAAGAAGAGACAGAGCGTGGTGAGGGCCCGATCCATAAAGAATGAAATCACCGCATTCATCTGATTTCCCTCAAAAGCTCCCAATTCTGGGATTTTTGCTCAAGATTGCGAGTTCTCGCCCTGGATCCGGCCCGCCGGACATCCCAGTCCTCTGGGGCTAATACGGGAACGGCAGGAGCCGAGATCAGCAAAAACCCCTCATTTTGTGGGCCTAAGAAAAGAAGGTTCACTTGGTGGTAAGGGCGAAATCCGGCCGCCGGATCAGCTCGATCCTGCGTCGTTGTTGACGTAAACGCGCTCAACGCGCTCATTCTCCGCAACAAAATCTTGGCCAACGGTAATCAGATCGATTTCCTCAGGCAGGCCCGCAATCCAGGTGCCTTCCGGACCCTCATCCAAAATCATCACCGGGTAAAAGCGCACGCGGCTTTCTTCATCAACCACCTTGACCCCAATTTCGCCCGCATCGGACAGAGTCAAGACCGACGGTGACACCAAATGGCCGCGCTTCGCGCCGGTGGAGAGCCGAATGGTCGCCGTTAAACCCCCAATCACCGAACCTTCCGGATTGGGCGCCTGCAATTCGATCTCAAAGGTGCGCGTCTCGGGATCCGCCGAAGAGGAACGAAAGGCCAAAACCGCCTCAAGCACCCTGCCGTCAACAAGACCGATCTCGGCCGGCATCCCCACTTCGATGTCATTGATATTGCTCTCAGACACTTGACCGACGATCTTGATCGGGTCCAATTCAACCACATGGGCGACCGCCTGGCCGACTTCCACAAAGTCACCGGCTTCAACCCGCCGGGCATCCAGCACACCGTTGAACGGCGCCTTGATGATCAAATTGTCCGCATCGATTTGGCGCAACTGCAATTCCGCTTCGGCGGATTTGAGATTCGACGTCGCCTCGGTCAATCGGATGCGGCTATTAATGCCTTTTTGAGTCAACGATTTCGCCGCATCAAATTCTGCTTGGCGCAATTCAAGTGCGGCCTGCGCTTTTTCCAATTGGGCAATGCGGCCGTTATCCGCAATCACAAAAAGGGCCTCGCCCTGTTCAATGGCAGCACCGCGATCTTTCGTTGCTTCCACAATTGGGCCGCGAACTTCCGCTTTCACATCGACCGCGCGGTTGGGACGTGTTTCTCCTTGAACGATCACTTTGCTGTTCACAGGCGCTGCAACCAATCGTGCAACGCGCGCCTGCGTCAATTGCGGCTCTTCTTGCTCAGCCGCAACCGTTGCCGACTCTTCAGAGGCGTCCTCACCGCCAAATTGGCCGCTTAAGATCCACAAGAAAGCCAAGCCGACAATCGTCAGTGATATGATGTAAGATCGACGCATAAAATGAGATGTCCCTCCGGACCAAATTCCTAAAAAACAAAATTCCGACTTTAGGGCCGATTTGGGTTCGACTTTGATGCCAAACCGGCGCCCAGCTGTCTCACAAAAAAGTGTTGTCTTAAAATCCTAAACGAAATTACGGCGTCAAGCCGTCGAAAGATCATAATGCAGCAGCTTAAGCGCAGGTTAAGTCTGAATAATATGATATTTCAGCCCTTTTTCGCCGCGCAATCGTTAAGACAAAGCAACGTGTTCGGGCCTATAATCCGCATTTCTTAGAGACCGAAGTATCAGCTGAATGAACCGCCTTTTAGACGCCGTTATAACCAAGTCGAGAATTGTTTTAAGCACGCTGGTTTTCCTATTGGCAGCGGGTGCGATTGCCTATGTGCAGATTCCGAAAGAATCTGAACCGGAAGTCAAAATGCCGTTCGTCTTTATCAACGTCATTTTGGATGGCGTGTCACCGGTCGATTCAGAGCGGTTGCTCGTGCGGCCACTTGAAGAGCAATTGAAAAATCTGGAAGGCGTGTTCGAACTGACGGCAAAGGCTTTTCAAGGCGGCGCAAGTGTCACATTGGAATTCGAACCCAACATTAATATCGACTTCGCGTTGCAAGAGGTTCGCAACAAAGTGGATATGGCCAGGCCGGAAATGCCGTCTGAGATGGAGGAGCCAAGCGTATCTGAGATCGACATCTCCGCATTTCCTATGATGGTGGTTGCCTTGTCCGGCGATTTGCAGGAACGCACCCTTCTTCGTTATGCCCAAGATCTTCGAGAAGACGTTAAACTCATCCCGGGTGTTTTGGATGCAACCGTCACAGGCGCGCGCGATGAGATCGTCGAAATCGTCATCGACCCGACAAAGGTTGAGAGCTATCAACTGAACACAGACGACCTGGCCAATGTGTTCTCGCGCGGCAATCGATTGGTGCCGGCAGGGAAGTTGGACACCGGACAAGGCGCATTCTCGATTTCCGTTCCCGGACTGTTTGAAACAGCCACGGATATTTTCGAAATGCCGGTCAAAGCGACCCGGGACGCCGTGGTGCGTGTCAAAGACATTGCGAATATTCGCAGAACATTCAAAGACCCGGACGCGTTTGTCCGGGTGAATGGGCAAAGGGCCATATCGGTTGAAATTACCAAGCGCGGCGGCGCAAACAGTCTTTCAACCTCAGAATCTGTTCGCAAACTGATCGAGCGCGAGCAAATAAACTGGCCAAGTGGTTTGACCGTCAGCGTGACTCAGGATCGATCAAAAAATGTTCGTGAACAGATTGGCGGCCTTCAAAACAGTGTTGTGCTCGCTGTGTTCCTTGTGATGGCCGCGGTCGTCGCCGCCCTAGGATTACGTTCAGGTCTGATCGTCGGGGTTGCCATTCCCGGCTCATTTTTGACGGGCATCTTGTTTCTTTACCTTATGGATTACACCATCAATAACGTCGTGATGTTCGGACTCATTTTATCTGTCGGTATCTTAGTGGATGGGGCCCTCGTGGTCGTGGAATATGCCGACCGAAAAATGGCGGAAGGATTTGATCGCAGCAAGGCCTATGTCATGGCGGCGCAACGCATGGCGTGGCCCATCATTTCGTCGACGGCAACCACCATCGCCGCCTTTATCCCGCTTTTGTTGTGGCCGGGTTTTATGGGTCAGATGATGGGATATATGCCCATCACTCTGATATGTGTGTTGTGCGGTTCCCTGGTCATGGCTTTGATTTTCGTGCCCAGCCTCGGCGGATTGGTCGGACGGCCCAGTGAATCCGACTCCGAAATGATGCAGGCGCTGAGCGGCGGGGAAAAGACCGATTATTCAAAACTGCGCGGCCCAACAAAGACCTATGTCCGTGTGCTCAGCAAAGCCTTAGACAATCCGGGCAAAGTGGTGTCCGGCACGGTCCTGTTCCTGATCACCGTCGCCATGATTTACTTCGCCACGCTGTCCAGCCCGAGCTTTTTTCCCGAAGGGCGGGCCGAGCGGGCCAATATTGTCGTGCACGCCAGAGGCAACTTGGCCGTTGAAGAAAAAGATTCTCTGATGCGGGAAGTGGAATCTCGCATCCTCGCCATGAATGACTTTAAAGACGTCTACACAAAGACCGGCGCCCAAGGAAATGGGGCGGATGACGTGATCGGCCAAATTACACTCATCTTTGGAGATTGGCGTACGTCCCGCGACCCGATTGTCATCTTGAGCGAAATCATCGAGTCCACGAAAGGCATTCCGGGAATTAGAGTGGCTTACGCCGCCGAACGGCACGGATTCAGGAGCTCAAAACCCGTGGAAATCGAATTGTCGTCCAATATTCCGACAGCCCTCAACAAAGCCACCGATGATATATTGAATGCCATGAGCGATATTGGCGGCTTTATCAATATTGAAGACAACAGACCATTGCCGGGCATCGAATGGAAGCTTGAAGTTGATCGTGCGCAAGCCGCAAGGTTCGGCGCTGACTTGAGCTCCGTCGGCAGCGCCGTGCGTTTGGTCACCAATGGTGTGCGTTTGGGCACATTCCGCCCGGATGACAGCGAAGAGGAAGTCGATATTCTGGTGCGTTTTCCGACGGAACTGAGATCCTTGAGTCAAATGGATACACTCAGGATTCAAACAAGCAAAGGGAAGGTGCCGATCAGCAATTTTGTCAAACGGGTGCCGGTCCAACAAGACACAGAGTTGTCGCGCACAGACGGTCGGCGGATCATGAGCATTCAAGCGGATGTGATTGATCAGGACCCTGTGACCGGCGAGGAAATCGTCCCCAAAGCAAAGGTCAATCAATTGCGTGACTGGATGGCTCAGAATCCGATCGACCCGCGGGTGCGCGTCACCTTTAAAGGCGATGAAGCAGAAAGCGAAGCCAACTCAAACTTCTTGGTTGTTTCTTTTATGATCGGGATGTTTTTGATGGGCATCATCCTGCTCATCCAATTCAACAGCTTTTATAATGTCTTACTGATCTTGAGCTCCGTGATCCTGTCCACAATGGGCGTTATTCTGGGTTATCTCATTACCGGCCAGACCTTTAACATCGTCATGTCCGGTATTGGTTTGATCGCGCTCGCAGGTATCGTCGTGAACAACAATATTGTCCTGATCGATACGTTTGACCGTCTGAAGAAAGTCTCATCCAGCGCGAAGGAAGCGATTCTACATACCGGCGCGCAACGTCTCCGGCCAGTATTCCTGACCACGATCACAACAGTTCTCGGACTGGTCCCGATGGCCTATGCATTTTCTATCGACTTTGTGACCCGTGAAATTTCCGTCGGCGCCCCGTCGACAGCCTGGTGGCAACCTTTGGCCATGACGATCATCTTTGGCCTTTTGTTTGCCACCATCTTAACTTTGATCGTGACCCCCGCCGCTCTGATGATCAAAGCACGCAGACAAGAGCGCAAAAGCCAAAAGCGGAACAAGGAAACCGAGATTTCCATTGGGTCTCAGGTGCCGGCTGAATAAGAACCGCGCTGTTTTAAAAACACACTTCCATCGGATATATGAACGTGCTCGAGATTTATGGTCTCAAAAATTGTGATACCTGCCGCAAGGCGCTGAAGTGGCTGCAACAAAAGGGGGTCGATCATCAGTTCCACGACCTCAAGGCAACAAAGCTGACGCAAAAGAAAATTTCAGCTTGGCTTGAAGACGTACCGCTCGAAACACTGATCAATCGCCGCGGCACCACTTGGCGCAAATTGCCCGAACAAGATAAGGCCGGGCTGACAACAAAGTCAGCCTGCACGCTTGCAGTCGCACATCCATCTCTTTTGAAACGCCCCATTTTTGAATCCGACGAAGGCGTATTTGTCGGATTCGGAACCGAACAGCAAAATAGGCTTTTGAATCTCTGATGAAACCGAAGCTCAAGCCTTGAATGCACGTTGTCAGGTGGGTGGCTAATCGCCTAAAGTGCCGCAAACAAAGGCGGCAAAATGACCCCAGTACCAAAAAAAGCATGGCCTACAGTTTTTGCCTTTGTGGGACCGGCTCTGTTGCTCTCTATTACGTTTGATTGGATGAACGCTGCGGCCCTTCTGGGGACAATTGCAGCTCTCATTGCAGCAGCCTATTGGAGCGCGCAACGAGAAAAAGACGCCGGAAACGTATTACCCGCGAAGCCGAAAAAGCGTCAAAAGCAGGCCAGCCTTCGTCAGGAAGCCATTCTTAGTGCGTTCCGAAATTTTCCAAATCCAATCATCTGGCTCGATTCCAACGGAAGTATTTCGCTCGCCAATGAGGCGGCGGTGCAACATTTTGGAGAAAGCCTCTCAGACCGTCACATCACCTCGGTGCTGCGAGCCCCATCTGTCATTGAAGCCATCAACAAGGTTTTGGAAGGCGGTGCAGCAGAGCGGGTCGCCTACACTGAACCAGTGCCTGTGGAACGGCATTTTGAAGCTCTGGTTTCACCTATCCGTTTGTCACCAAAACTCGCCAGTGCGCCCGGCGAGGCAAACGCCAGTGCCTTACTTGTCTTGCAAGACTTCACGGCCATCAAGAGAACCGATCAAATGCGCGCTGACTTTGTCGCCAATTCATCTCATGAGCTGCGCACACCCTTGGCTTCTCTGAATGGCTTTATCGAAACGCTCCGCGGTCCCGCGCGAGACGACCCGGAAGCGCGCGATAAGTTTTTATCGATCATGGAAGAGCAAGCCGCTCGAATGGGGCGTCTGATCGACGACCTGCTCTCGCTGGGGCGCATTGAATTGAATGAACATGTTTCCCCCGACGATCCGGTCAACTTGTTGAAAGTAACGGAAGAAGTCGTTAGCGCCACCAAGCCGCAAGCGCAAAAGAAAGGCATGGCTGTCACAATTCAATTGTCGGACGACCTGACCGCGGAGGCCGAAAGCCACACGGTTCCCCTGGTGCCCGGCGATCGTGATGAACTCTATCAGGTGTTACAAAATCTGGTCGATAATGCGATCAAGTACGGCAAAGCCGATGGCCACGTCGCTGTCGAAATCAAAACGCAGAATGACGAAGTCTCGGACGAGCCGCAAATCGCCGTATCGGTGATTGATGATGGTGAGGGTATTCCCAGAGAGCATATCCCAAGGCTCACCGAACGATTTTATCGGGTGGACGTTCAACGCAGCCGTGACACGGGAGGAACAGGGCTTGGTCTTGCCATCGTCAAACATATCGTCAATCGCCATCGTGGCCGGCTCACCATCGAAAGTGAAGTTGGGCAAGGTAGTAGTTTTACCGTCGCGCTTCCGATTTTGAGCACGGAATACGCGGATTCCGAAGGCTCAGCAGACGTCATCAAAATGTAATAAAAGTGTCGTAACACTTGGCCGCGCAAGCAAGGCGGGGCATGATCATCCGTTCAGAAACCGACCTTGATGATTGAGTTTGGAACGATGTCGAATTTGGAAATCAGCCCAGTCTATTCCGGCACAAAAGATAGCGCCGAAGAAGATCGCCCAACCAAGATTTCCGCAAAGGATGTCTGTGTTTTTTACGGCGACAAGCAAGCACTTTTCGATATCTCGTTAGACTTACCGGACAATTCAGTGACGTCGCTGATCGGCCCATCGGGTTGCGGCAAATCGACTTTCCTGCGCACGCTTAACCGCATGAACGATACAATCGATGGCACACGGATCACAGGTGACGTGCAGCTGGACGGGAAAAACATTTACGCCAAAGAGATAGATCCTGTTTTGCTCCGCGCACGCGTTGGAATCGTTTTTCAAAAGCCAAATCCGTTTCCAAAATCCATATACGAGAATGTGGCCTACGGGGTCCGCATACACGGCATCGCCAAAGATGCACAGCATATGGAAGAAATCGTTCATGGCAGCTTGGAACGCGCGGGTCTTTTAAAAGAAGTGAAAGATCGCATTGATGAACCGGGCACCAGTCTCTCGGGCGGACAACAGCAGCGTTTGTGTATTGCGCGGGCGATCGCTGTGGGCCCTGAAGTAATATTGATGGACGAGCCTTGCTCGGCACTCGACCCCATCGCAACGGCCCATATCGAAGAATTGTTGGACGAGCTTCGCCAAAATTTTTGCATCGTCATTGTCACACACAGCATGCAACAGGCCGCCCGTGTGTCGCAAAAGACAGCGTTTTTCCATTTGGGAGAGTTGGCTGAAACAGGACCAACAGAGAAAATCTTCACCAACCCGGATGATCAGCGCACCATGGACTACATTACCGGCCGATTTGGATAGCAAACAAATTCATAGACACCAGAACTGGACGCATCATGCCAAACACACAATCAGAGCACATCGTCACTTCGTTTTCGGATGAACTGGCCGAGACGTCCAATCTGATTGCCAAGATGGGCGGCTTGACGGAACAGCAATTATCGGAGTCGACGGACGCCATGGTCCGCCGGGATACGGCATTAGCTGATAAAGTGATCGCAGGTGACGCCGAAATCGATGACTTGGAACAACAAGTCGAAAGCCACGTCATTCGCATCCTGGCATTACGTCAACCTATGGCGCAGGACCTCAGAGAGGTGGTGGCAGCCCTCAGAATAGCCTCTGACCTGGAGCGGGTGGGAGACCTCGCCAAAAACATGTCGAAGCGGACATTGGTTCTCAACAAAGCCCAGCCCATTCCGGTCATCCAAGGATTGGGCCGTATGAGCCGCTTGGTGCAAATGCAGCTGAAGCTAGTACTGGACGCCTACGCCGCCAGGAACGCCGAGAAAGCACTGTCGGTCTGGCGGAACGATAATGAGATTGACGAACACTGTAATTCGATCTTCCGGGAATTGCTGACCTATATGATGGAAGATCCCCGCATGATCGGACTGGCCGCCCATCTGCTCTTTGTGGCCAAAAATCTGGAGCGCATCGGCGATCACGCGACAAATATCGCCGAAACGATTTACTACCTCGCCACAGGCGAAACCATCACGGATGAGCGCCCCAAGAGCGATATGACCAGCACGACGATGAACTTTGATGCTGGAGACCTAGACGACAAAAAGGACGAAACTTAAAGGTAAAGAATAGTAGCGGATCATGACAACAGGAAAGCCCCACATTCTTGTCGCAGAAGACGAAGATTCTCTCGTCACTTTGCTTGCTTACAATCTCGAACAAGAAGGTTACGACGTCACCACGGCACGGGACGGCGAAGAGGCTCTTTTGGCCATTCAAGAACGCAAACCGGATCTAGTTCTGCTCGATTGGATGATGCCGAAACTCTCAGGTATTGAACTGTGCCGCAGACTGCGCGGCCGAGCAGAATTGCAAGACCTGCCCATTATTATCCTTACAGCCCGCGGCGAAGAAGATGATCGCATTCGTGGGCTTGATACGGGTGCGGACGATTATTTGACGAAACCATTTTCGGTGTCTGAACTGATGGCACGCATTCGCGCCGTTTTGAGACGTGTCCGCCCGGCTCTGGTCAGCGATTTGGTGACCTTTGGTGACGTTATCTTGGACCGCACCACCCACCGGGTCCGCCGCTCAGACCGAGATATTGAGCTGGGCCCGACAGAGTTCCGGTTGTTGGAACATCTGATTCAACATCCCGGCAGGGTGTTCAGCCGCGAACAATTGCTGAATGCGGTCTGGGGATCCGACATTTATGTTGAAGAAAGAACCGTCGACGTGCATATCGGCCGCCTAAGAAAAGCGCTGAACAAGGGCAACGAGATTGATCCTATCCGCACCGTCCGGTCAGCAGGCTACGCACTCGACGAGCGCTTCAGCACACAATAATGCCGCCACCCGGCAGGGGCGGCGGCATTGTGATGCTCAGACCAATTGCGTTAACCGCGTTTGGTCAACCTGCCTTGCGCTTGCGATCTTTCCGTGATGGTGCAGGTTGGTATGCGACCCGCGAATGCGCTTCGCAGTAAGGCGTTCCTGCTTCCGCCTTTCGGCCACAGAAGTGAAATTTATCCGTGCCCGGATGACCAATCGGCCATTTGCACATGCGCTCGTTCAGTGTCAGCACCGTTGCCCATTCGCCATCGTCCAAGATCTCTTCGGCAATCGGTTCCGGCTCAATGATGATGGGTTTTGGCACGGGCTTGCGCCGTGCCGTAATGCGGGGCCGGTCCGACCGCGTCGGCGTGGCCCGCCCGGACAGCCCCAATCGATGCACCTTGCCAATAACCGCATTGCGAGTGACATCACCCAGTGTTCGCGCAATTTGACTTGCGCTCAGCCCCTCTGCCCACAATTTCTTGAGCAGCTCGACACGCTCTTCTGTCCAAGCCATTGACGTTCCTTTAGTTTGCTAGTTCCACCGCGACCAACAAGAAAGCTCCCAATTAGGCCTCAATTGGGTCCTGTCAGTTCCTGAGCCCCTTACTCTGTTTAACACTACATATCGTACTTTTTTTGAGCAGGAGCACAAGATCGTCTATTAACGTTTTTCCGCTTTTTCTGTGGATAAATGGGGAACAAAATCGGAACTATCAAGTTCAACGCCGGTTTGTATCACTTGTTCAGCCTTCGGCTGACTTTTGGCGCTTCCAATCATCCGTCAAGAGCCCGGAAAATCCCCAGTCCTCTTCGGCAATTTCCTGTATCACCACATGGATATGTTCCGGGCTTTTGCCCAAGTTTCGGACAAGCGAGTCCGTCACGTCTTTGACGATTGCGGCTTTTTCTTTTCTTGTGGCGCCCTGGGTAATCTGAACATTCACATACGGCATGGCTTTCTCCTCACGTCTAACGGTCGATCACTCAAGCCCATCGCCTACCGGCCATGGCAATGCAACCCCGCAAGGACATGAACCTTCTGATTGCAGCTTGCGTAACCCAGTGATGTATCCTAAGGCAGTCTGAAATGAACAAGAAACTGTAGAGTTGAAATCTAAGATGAGCAGCGACACCTATCTTCCGACCGGCACCCGGCATTTTGGCGCCGTCAACTGGCTGGGCCTTTGGACTCTCTACAAACGGGAAATCCAGCGGTTTCTGAAAGTCGGCATACAGACAATTTTGGCGCCCGTCGTTTCTTCGCTGTTGTTTTTGATCATCTTCAAACTGGCGTTGGGCCAGTATCGCCCGGATGTCAACGGCATCCCCTTTGCCGATTTTCTGGCACCTGGACTGATCATGATGGCCATTTTGACCAACGCATTCGGCAATTCCTCGTCCTCCCTGCTGCAGGCCAAACTGCAAGGGAACTTGGTTGATGTTCTGATGCCGCCTCTCTCCGCATGGGAGCTGACCCTTGGCTTCATTCTCGGCGCCGTCACCCGCGGCGTTGTTGTCGCCATTGTCACCGGCATCGGCATGATCCCCTTTGCCAATTTGAGCGTGGAAAATTGGGCGGCGGTCGTGTTTTTTGCGTTTATCGCCTCGGTGATCATGGCGGAGGTCGGCGTTTTGACAGGCATTTGGGCGGAAAAGTTCGATCATATGGCCGTCATCACCAATTTCGTGGTCACGCCTCTGGTGTTCCTGTCGGGCACGTTTTATTCAGTCAAGCGCCTGCCGGAGGTGTTCTTCGGCATTAGCCAATGGAACCCGTTTTTCTATCTGATCGACGGCTTTCGCTATGGCTTTATCGGCCAATCGGACAGTTCTATTTTGTTCGGCGCCGCATCCATGACGATCCTAGCGCTGGTTCTGGGATGGGCCACCTATCTGGCGTTCCACAAAGGCTGGAAACTGAAAACATAGGGAAAATAGGGCTTTTCGCCGCTGTTGACAGCTGCACCCCAGGTGCGGATACTGCCTCGCTTCTCGACCTAGCCGCCGACCCTGTGGGCGGCTTCATTTGTTTCGGAAGGTGGGCAGAGCAAACGCCCACCGATGCGAAACAGAGGAGCAAACCGTGACATCACCTTTGATGGCCACATATGCGCGATCTGATCTGACCTTTGAGACGGGCCAAGGCCCTTATCTGACGGCAACAGACGGGCAATCCTATTTGGATTTCGGCGGCGGTATCGCCGTCAACACGCTCGGACACACTCATCCGCACTTGGTGGACGCCGTCAAAGCACAAGCTGACAAGCTCTGGCATACATCAAACCTTTATCAGATCGCCGACCAACATCGCTTGGCACAAAGGCTCGTAGATGCAAGCTTTGCCGACCGCGTCTTCTTCGGAAATTCCGGCGCCGAGGCAAATGAATGCGCCATCAAAGTTGCGCGGCGATATCAATGGGCTCGCGGCAAAAAAGACCGTATGGGCATCATTGCCTTTGAAGGCGCATTTCACGGACGCACACTTGCAACACTCGCGGCCGGCGGCCAAGAAAAGCACTTGGAAGGGTTCGGCGACCCCATGCCCGGATTCACACATCTGCCTTTTGGCGATATTGACGCCGTCAATCAAACCATACGCGACGATACCGGCGCCATTTTGTTAGAACCCATTCAAGGCGAAAGCGGCATTCAAGAACCGCCCAGTGATTTCTTGGCCTGCCTGCGCGATCTCTGCGATGCGCACGGCTTACTGCTGATTGTTGACGAAGTGCAATCTGGTATGGGGCGCACCGGAAAATTGTTCGCGTCAGAATGGTCCGGCATCGAGCCGGATGTATTGACGACGGCAAAGGGCCTCGGCGGTGGGTTCCCCATCGGCGCTTGCCTTGCAACGGAAGAAGCCGCTGAGCCTATGGTCGCAGGCACACACGGGTCCACATTCGGCGGTAACCCGCTCGCGACCGCCGTGGGCAACGCTGTTCTGGACGTCATTTTGGCCGACGGCTTTCTTGCCGAGATCAACGATCTTGCGGCGTATCTTTGGGCGGCCCTCGATAGACTTGCGGATCAGCACCCCAACATTTTTTCGAAACCGAGAGGCAAGGGATTGATGATCGGGCTCAAATGTGGGCCGGAGAACGCAGCTGTTGTGAACGCAGCACGCAATGCGCAGCTTCTTGTGGTGCCGGCGGCAGACAATGTCATCCGTCTATTGCCGCCGCTCAACATTACAAAAGCCCATATCGACGAAGCGGTCGCCAAACTCAGCAAGGCGGCCGAAACTCTTTCAAACGACTGATAAAATTGGAGACGTGTCATGGCGCAGGTTAAAGCCCGCCATTTTTTGGATTTGCATTTGATTGAGCCTGGAGACTTGCGCCAGATCATTGCACGTGCCGCAGATCGCAAAGCTGCACGGCAGGATCTCACACCAGGCAATCTGGATCCGGATGTCCCCCTCAGTGGTCACATTCTGGCACTGATTTTCGAAAAGCCCTCAACACGCACACGTGTCTCGTTTGACGTCGGCATGCGGCAATTGGGCGGCGACGTTATTCTTTTGAACAGCGGGGATATGCAGCTTGGACGCGGCGAAACCGTTGAAGATACGGCCCAAGTTCTGGGCCGGATGGTTGATGCCGTCATGATCCGCGCCAATTCACACCAGGCGGTACTTGACTTTTCCCAGGCTTCAAACATCCCCGTTATCAATGGACTCACAAACAAGAGTCATCCGTGCCAAATCATGGCGGATATCCTGACTTTTGAAGAACACAGAGGCCCGATCAAAGACCGGGTCATTGCCTGGTCGGGCGACGGCAACAATGTGGCAGCGTCTTGGATACATGCCGCCGCTTTGTTTGACTTTGAATTGCGGCTCGCATGTCCTGGAAACTACGCGCCGGATACGGACCTTCTCAACTGGGCCCAAAAGCAAAACGCCAAAGTGATACTGACACAAGACCCCAAAGCCGCCGCAGAGGGTGCCCATGCCATTGTCACAGATACCTGGGTGTCGATGGGGGACAAAGACGCGGAAGCCCGTCTGAAAGCGTTGCAGCCCTATCAAGTGAATAAGGACTTGATGCAGCTTGCGTCTCAGGATGCGGTTTTTTTGCACTGCCTGCCGGCCCATCGCGGCGAGGAGGTCACGCCGGATATCATTGACGGACCTCAATCCGTGGTGTTTGACGAGGCGGAAAACCGGCTGCACGTCCAAAAAGAAATTTTGGTTTGGTGCCTGAGCGCTTAGAAACCCAAGACGAGTAAATCGCAAACCCGACATGAATGTGCGTATAGACGATCCATCCCCCGACGATGACATTGTGACGCCGTTTCGTGTGGAAGGCACGGATGTTCGCGGTCAATTGGTGAGGCTGGGACCCGCCATTGATTCAGCACTCAGTCTGCATGATTACCCGCAGGAAATTTCAACCCTTCTCGGTGAAGCACTCTTGCTGGCAATTTTGACAGGATCGTCGCTCAAATTCGACGGCCGGATTGTCTTGCAGACCAGCAGCGACGGTCCCATTTCCATGCTGATCGCAGAATACACAACCGACGGCACGGTTCGGGGCTATGCAAAAATTGACTATGACCGGCTGGAGCCGGTCTTGGAGAAACACAAAAGCAAGACAGGTTCCGCTCAGCCTGCGCTGGCGGACATTCTAGGCAAAGGTCATTTGGCCATTTCCATCGACCAAGGTCCGGATACGGAGCTTTATCAAGGTTTGGTCGCCTTGTCCCCGGAGTCTCTGATGCAAACGGCTTTGACCTATTTCGCCCAATCAGAGCAGGTGTTGACTTCCATCCGCCTGTCCGTGGGACGCCATATCGACGGCACCGGGCGGCAGACATGGCGTGCCGGCGGCATTATGGCGCAATTTCTGCCGCCAAAAGATGCAGGCCGCGGAACTACGGATCGCTCACTCGATGATTGGGAACGGGCAGACATTCTTTTGGCAAGCACAGAAGATCATGAGCTGATTGACCCCACGCTGAGTTCCGACCGATTGCTTTACCGCCTTTATCATGAGGACGGCGTCAGGACGTTTGATCACAAATCGATCCGCTTTGGATGTTCTTGCAGCGAGGAAAGATTGCGGAGTTTGCTGGCGGGCCTCGACCCTGCGGACATATCTGACCTGGAGGAAGACGGCGTGATCAAAGCCAAATGCGAGTTCTGCTCGCGAGAATACCTTTTCGATCCGGCGGACATCGGTTCAAACTAAAGCACTGTTTCCTGCGTTACATAGTCCGCCAGTCGTCGCATAAAGGTGTCGCAAGCCTTCACTTGTGAGATTTCGATAAATTCGTTTGGCTGATGCGCCTGCGCGATATCGCCGGGTCCGCAAACAATGGTTGGAATCTCGGCGGCCTGGAACAGTCCGGCCTCAGTGCCATAGGACACGGCCAAGGTTTCATTCTGCTGTGCCAGGAGCAACCCCAAACTCTCAGCAGGTGAGTCCCGGTCGGCCTGCAGTGGGACAATTCGCGCAACAGTCTCAGTTGTGATGGCCGCGTCCGGTGATGTTTCTTGCAGCATCGGCAGAATCTCTTTTTGCGCCACGTCATCAAATGCCTGAAAGAAAGTGGTGGGATCCTGACCGGGCAACGTGCGCATTTCCCAGTCAAAGCTGCAATGTTTGGGAATGATATTGACCGCTTGCCCACCATGCACTTCCCCGACATTCAGTGTGGCATAGGGCGGGTTGAACCGCCCGGTCGGGTCGGTGTGTTCGCGCAACCTAATAGACAGTTCATACAATTCAGAAATCAAACGTCCCGCTGCCAAGATCGCATTGGCCCCCAGCTGTGGTGCGCTGGAATGGGCTTCCCTACCGGTGATCGTTGTACGATAGGCCTGCAGTCCTTTGTGACTGTTGACAACTTTCATACTTGTAGGTTCACCGACCAATACAGCCGCCGGCTTTGCTTCATGTTTCGAAATATGATCGATCAGACCATGTACGCCCAAACAGCCGACTTCCTCATCATAAGAAAATGCCAGATGAATCGGGCGCTTCAGCGGCTTTTCCACAAGGTCGGGAACGATCGCTAAAGCGCAAGCCACAAAGCTCTTCATATCCGTCGTGCCGCGGCCGAACAGCTTTCCGGCTTGTTCTTCAAGTACAAAAGGATCCGTATGCCAATCCTGTCCGGTTACCGGGACCACATCGGTGTGTCCCGACAGCACAATGCCTCCATCGACATTCGGTCCAATGGTGCAATAGAGATTGGCTTTGGTACCTTCGGCATTATGCACCAATTGGGCCGTCAAGCCCCATTGACTGAGATAGCCGTGAATAAAATCGATTAAGTCCAGATTCGACTTTGCACTTGTGGTGTCAAAGGACACCAAATGCCGGATAATCTCTATGGAGTCTTGCTTGTGAACCACGAAACTAGCCTCGCCAAAAACCGGGCGTAAAAAGCACCAGGACCGTAAACAACTCCAATCGTCCAAGCAGCATACCCAAACACAATAGCCATTTGGCCGCATCGGGCAAAGGCGCGAATGTTCCCGAAGGCCCGATGGTTTCACCGAGCCCTGGACCCACATTGGCCACAGCCGTCCCGGCTGCAGAAAGCGCCGTCAACGGATCAAGTCCGATCGCCGAAAGCGCAAATGCCAAAAGGGCAAAACACAGAAAGAACAGAAAGAAAAAACTCAAGACCGACGATGTAACGTCATCTTGTATGGGACGGCCATTATATTTTGGCAAAAAGACACCGCTGGGATGCACCATACGTTTGACTTGCGTCGTAATCGTTGCATAGACGATTTGAAAGCGGAAAACTTTGATTCCGCAAGATGTCGATCCCGCACAACCGCCGACAAACATCATGCAAAAGAAGAGGGAAACTGCAAAGGGCCCCCACATGCCGTAATCGGTTGTTGCATAGCCGGTTCCCGTCATAATCGAAACCGCATTGAAGGCTGCATAGCGCAGAGCCTGCCACCCTTCATTGGACCCCGTCAGCATCTGGAACAGTGTGAGAATGACAACAAATGTGACGGCGAGCGAGAAGAACCAACGGACCTGACTGTCCTTCAAAAGTGGTTTTGCATCGCCCCGGAGGGCCTGCCAATACAGCAGAAAGGGCAAGCTGCCCAAAATCATAAACAAGACAGCTGTGTAATCGATCACGGGATTATCAAAACTGCCGATCGATCCATCAGATGTTGAAAACCCACCGGTGGCGATTGTTGTCATGGCATGAGCAATGGCATCAAAGGTGGGCATACCGGCCAGGTCATAGCAAATGGCGCAGACCACGGAGAAAGAGACGTAAACGATCGCTATTGATCCCACGATCTGTGTGGCACGGGGCAAAATCTTCTCTGAGGAATCAGATGATTCCAGCTTAAAGAGCTGCATCCCGCCGACTTGCAACATGGGCAGGATCGCAATAGCCATAACGATAATCCCGATGCCGCCGAGCCATTGCAGCAAAGCACGCCACAAGAGGATGCCAGGCGGGGCGGTATCAAGACCTGTGAGCACGGTAGAGCCCGTCGTGGTCAGCCCCGACATAGCTTCAAAAAAGGCATCGGTGTAACTGACCCCTTCGCGGGTAAAGACAAACGGAAGTGCGGCAAAGGCCGTGACCAGGATCCAAATGGATGTCGTCAGCAAAAAAGCCTGTTGGACACTTACCCCGCCGCGATATCCCCAATTGGTCAGCGCAAGACTGACGCCAGCAAAGATCGTAATGGCCGACGTGGCCGCAAAGACCTGCCAATCCGAATTTCCTGCTGCCACATCCGCTAGGGCCGGCAACAACATTGCCAGACCTAAGAAGGATAAGAGAAGTCCGTTTACAAGGATAATAGGCCTGAGATCAGGCACGACCAAGCCTCATCGGTTTGCGTGATGTCGGATCAACAACGAGTCACTTAATGAAGACTATAGAGGTGATGCGGGCTATCAAGGGAAAAAGTTGGGATCTCAACCTGGAATTTCTCACCACCCTGGGTGACCATTTCATAGTTTCCGCCCATAAAGCCGGAAGGAGTCGCAAGGGGCGCACCGCTTGTATACTCAAAGCTCTCACCTGGCCGCAATCGTGGCTGCTCACCAACAACTCCAACGCCATGCACTTCTTGGACATGTCCGGTGGAATCCGTAATCTTCCAATACCGTGATCTCAATTGGACCGTTTCTTGTCCCATATTCTCAATGGCGATGGTGTAGGCCCACACATAGTGACTTTCCTCCGGATTAGACTCATCTTCCAGAAAGACCGGCTCAACCGCCACCAAAATATCTCGCGTTACGCACTCATACATAAGCGTCGCCTCAGCACCTGAATCATATAACATGAAGAGCCTGCTCCAAATCATCAATCAAGTCTTTCGGATCTTCAAGACCGATCGACAATCTGAGAGTGCCCGGACCGATACCCATTTCTAAACGATCCGCTTCTTCCAAACGTTGGTGTGTCGTCGTCGCAGGATGCGTAATCAGAGACTTCGCGTCCCCGAGATTGTTTGAGATATCAAAAATCGACAATGCATTCGCAAACTTGAAGGCCTCCGATTGACCACCCCTTAGGTTAATCGTGACGACGCTACCGCCCATATCCATTTGATCCATGGCCAAGGCATATTGCGGATGGGAATCAAGCCCAGGGTAAAGGGCAGAAAGTTTGTTGTCTTGTTGCTGCAAGAATATCGCAACCTCTTTCGCGTTTCGGCACATTTGCCGGACACGCAAATCCAACGACTCCAAACTCTTTAGCAAGACCCAGGCATTGAACGGACTCAACGCCGGTCCCGTTTGCCGCAGATAATTGCCCAAATAATCCTCAACGAATTGCTCGCTTGCCAGCACCATTCCGCCCAAAACACGGCCCTGACCGTCAATATGTTTGGTGGCCGAATAACAAACGATATCGGCGCCGAATTCCATCGGACGCTGAAGAACCGGCGTGGCAAAGACATTGTCAACAACCAGCAAAGCCCCGGCATTATGCGCAATGTCGGCGACCGCTTTAAGGTCAACAATATCCAATGTCGGATTGGCCGGCGTCTCCAAAAACAACATCTTGGTATTGCTGCGCACAGCTTTCTGCCATTGCTCATTGTCCCGGCCGTCCACCAAAGTGAACTCAATGCCGTAACGCGGGCACAACGTGTCAACAATGTATCTGCAAGATCCGAACAGCGCGTGGGATGCAACAATGTGATCGCCTGCGGACAGATAGCACATCAAAGCCGACGTCACTGCTGCCATGCCGGTTGCGGTGGCGCGTCCCGCTTCTGCCCCTTCAAGCAAGCACATGCGCTCTTCGAACATGGCGACGGTCGGGTTGGCAAACCGGCTATAAACAAAGCCCTCGGACTCTCCAAGAAACCGCGCTTGCGCCTCTTCGGCGCTGGAATAAACATAACCGGAGTTCAGGAAGACCGCTTCGCTGGTTTCGCCGAATTGGGACCTATTGGTCCCACCACGCACCTGACGGGTCGCCCAGCGCCAAGATTTAGCGTCCGGATTCTTGCCGGTCGCTCCTTTCTTGGCGCCTTTGTCCTGATCTTGGCTTGCCATTGCGCTTACCCTTTAAACAGCCTCTAACGAGCATAAGGCGGCGGTTTTAGGCGCAATGCCCAACAGGGTCAAGAGCACCCTGAATCGGGCGTTTTTTGTCCACAGGCCCGCCTGTGAATCTTGGGGATAAATGGCCCATCTCCTCGAAAATCCGCGGCTTTCATTGGCAATCCCGCCGGAATCGGCCTATCAACAGAGCTCACAAATCCTGGCGTCCCGTTGACGCAGGCAAATGACAAGAGACTGCGATGGCGGTGGAGACAACAAACACGGCAAGGGCACCAGCAACCGCCCAGACAGATGCCGCCGGTATCCTTCCATCCCACACGTTGGAGGCCCTCTTCGACGCGGGCGTGATTTCCGCCCGCGAAGGCGTGGAGCCGGGACAGATTCAACCGTCCAGTTTGGACTTGCGGCTGGGCGATGTCGCCCATCGCGTCCGCGCAAGTTTTTTGCCGGGCAAGGCACGAACCGTCCAGGATCGATTGGAAGATCTCTCTCTTCACACCATCGATTTGAAAGCCGGGGCGGTTCTGGAAACCGGATGTGTATATCTGGTTCCGCTTTTGGAATCAGTCGACTTGCCGGCAACGCTGTCGGGTATCGCCAACCCAAAAAGCTCTACCGGACGGCTCGATGTTTTCACCCGCCTGATCACCGATCACAGCACGGCTTTTGATCGCGTCGAGGCTGGGTATCGCGGACCGCTTTATGCGGAAATCTCGCCACGGACATTCAGCATATTGGCGCGCACCGGATCGCGTCTCAATCAATTGCGGCTCCGCCAGGGTCAGCCCATCTTTTCCGACACCCAGTTGCGTGATTTGCATCAGCAATCGTCGTTGGTCGAAGGCCAAGGCGATATTGACGATGGCATCGGCTTCAGCATCGATCTTTCGGGCCATGACGAGACGGGCTTGATCGGCTATCGCGCCAAACGGCATGCAGGTTTGATCGATATTGATCGTAAGGCCGGCTATCATCCGGAAGATTTTTGGGAACGCCTTTATGCGGCGCGGGACCACAGCCTGATTTTGGATCCCGATGAGTTTTACATTCTGGCGTCAAAAGAGGCGGTCAGCGTCCCTCCCGACTTTGCCGCGGAAATGGTCCCGTTCAATCCAGAGGTCGGCGAATTCCGTGTTCACTATGCCGGATTTTTCGATCCGGGATTCGGTCATTCAGAGTCCGGTGGGCAAGGCTCACGGGCGGTTTTGGAAATTCGCAGCCACGATGTTCCGTTTATTCTCACAGACGGACAGTTGATCGGCAGACTTGTTTATGAGCGATTGGTGGAAACGCCAAATGTGGTTTACGGCCAGGGCATCGGTTCCAACTACCAGAGCCAAGGCCTGAAACTGTCCAAACATTTTCTGGACTGGTCTTAGGCCGGATCATCGGCCACACTGCACGACCCACCACCGAGAACACAAAACTTTGCGCAGTGGGAGTGATTGAGCGCAACCGAACCCTGGGCGTCTGCCAGCGACTGCCCAAGGACAAATTCATCCTCATAAGGCAGCAAGGTACAGGCGATCACTTCGGGGCGAGACGCGCCCCTGGGTTTGACGATCATACGGCTTGTGGCGCACATCATGTCATTCGGTCGGACATTGAGAATGTCCCAGCAATCGGTCGTGATTTCGGGGACATCGACCGTTTCATCCATTTCGGGAAAGAGCACCAATTGCGCCGGGTCGTTTTCGTCAATCTCAATCCCTTCGGCCGCAAACAAAGCCGCAAACCCTTTGCGGGCCGAACTTTCGTCCTCGCCCCAACATGTCCGTCCGGCAATATTGAGCCGGAACCCGTTGGCGGACAACCAACGCAGACCGTCCAAACTGTCCGACCACGATCCGGCCCCGCGTTCTGCGTCGTGAAGCGTTTCCGAATAGTGGTCTAAACTCACACGAATCGTGATTTTCTCTTGATACTGATCATTAAGCGCCAAAAGTGCAGCCTGCACGCGGGGACGCATCATAGGGCGCATCGCATTGGTCAACATAAGAACGTCGAAACCAGCTGCCAAAGCATCAGACATCATGTCGCAACATTCGGGATTCATGAACGGCTCGCCGCCGGTAAATCCAATCTCCGATGTTTTGAGCTGCAACGATTGAATCTCATCCAAATAAGAAGCGACTTCTTGACGGGTGATGTAGCTGAGGCGGTCGTTGGTCGGGCTCGATTCAATATAGCAATTGACGCACTCAATATTGCACAGCGTGCCTGTATTGATCCAAAGCGTCTGCAAGTGGTCAAAAGCTACTTTTGCCCGCTCTTTTCCGTCCAAAGTCCGCTCTGGATCCTGAAACTTCGCAGGCGGACCTTTGGATTTTTCAAGTGTAATGTTTTCTGACATTTGCCGCACTTGACCACACGAATGTAAAAATCTCAACGATCACGGCCAAGGGCTAACAGCTTTGTGATGACAGCGCGAGCACGAGGAGGCGCGGATCTGCAAAAAATTGTTGCAGATCTTAGAGACACCGTTCGGCCTTGGGTTTAGCTCAGATAGTCGGCCGTAAGATCCTTGGACACATCCCACAGGCGCGCTGCCATAGCTGCATCTTCACTGTTGCCGCCTAAAGACACCGGATTGCAATCGATGAAGTAATAACCGCTGACACCGTCCACCAACGGATGCGCCGCCAAATAGCAGATTGTCGACGCTCCCTCGGCAGGGTTTTTCATAAATGCCGGCCCGATCCAATCACCCAGTTTAACTGCCCATTCAGGCGCATGGCGTTGCAGATTCGTCAGAACCGCACCCGGATTCATCGAGTTGGATGTGACATTGGTGCCGCCAAGCCTTTTTGACAACTCAAGAGAAAACAGCGCATTCGCAAGTTTCGATTGGCCATAAGCGCGATTGGGGTCGTAGTCGCGCGTCCCCGACAAGTTATCCCATTCGATACCGGTTTCATCCGCCCATTTGAGTGCGCTGCTGGAGACCACCACCACACGTCCGGCAGGTGCCGCAATCACCTGATCCAGAAGCAGGTTGGTCAGTAAAAAGTGGCCGAGGTGATTGGTGACAAATTGTTTCTCCAATCCATTCGCTTGCTCAAGTTCCGGCAATGCCATGACGCCTGCATTCAACACCAGAATGTCTATGGGCACGCCGAGCGCCAACACGGTCTGAGCGCAGGCGCTGACGGACTCAAAGTCGGTTAGCTCCAAGGCGACAGGTATGGCTTCACCTGCCACACTGTCGCACGCCTTGCGCGCTTTCTCTATCGTACGGCCCGTACCGATCACTGTGGCACCCCGAAGCGCAAGAACGCGCATCGTCTCGTACCCAAGTCCGGAGGTTGCCCCGGTCACAAGGACGGTCTTGCCTGTGAGGTCAAGACCGTCGGTCACAAGCTCGGCTGAAGACTCCGCATCAAACGGACTGAGCGGAACGCCCGCAGGCCGCTGAATGGGTGGTGGTTCGCGCAGCAAGCGGCTTGCGCCGAACCCGGCAGCCACAAGCGCAGCCGACCCTAAGATAATCGTACGACGACTCGGCATATCTACTCCTCAACAGATTTAACGCTGGCTTTTGGGCGCGTGCACCACGCCTGACATGTATTGCTAATAATACATACCCTGTGCGCTGCCAACCGATATTTGAACCGGCACAGGCAATAGCTTTTTCCTCAGCGCGCAGAATTGCGGCATGGAAAGCCGGTTATGCGATCCGGCTCCATAGAGGCATGCGAAAAAATCTGACTGACGCTACACCGCACAAGCAGTTAGACGAACGCCTAGGGCGCAGGAAAACCCGATGTATTGCGACGATGGGACAAGACGCGAAGCCGCGGAATACGTCTAAGGCGCATGGCGACAAAAAATGACAGAGTCAAAAGCGCTGCCAACTCAATTTGAAAAACTGGGCTACTCACGATGACTACAAAGGTTTCGAACATTTTTTCGAACATGAGAAAGTCTCCCGAGACCGACCATCCCTCTCAAAAAGAGGCCCAACAAAAAAAGCAATAAAGTTAAAATAACTAAAAGCAAGTATTGTACCAATTTGGGAATATTTATTTATTTCAGCACCTTAGGGAGATTCGGCATTTTTCAAACCGGTAAAAGTGTTAACTTTTCCGACACTTTCCGTGAACAGATGGATAGCCCCCGGCGCCTGGTGCAACTTTGTCTCAGCCGGGACAAAAGCAGCCGGCCCGTGTCACTTTTTAACGCCTGCGTCTTGTGCATCGGCAGAGGCCGTGGGCAGAATGCCGATCAATGTGTGATTGGGTTGTAAAATTGCGGCTTCAGCTTTTCGCTTTGGTGTTTTGCGTTCTGGCTTCGAGCGGTGCGCGCGCAGACACCATACCCATTCAATATTTTACGCTGCCTCCACAATTCATCGACATTGCTCTGTCGCCGGACGGACGGCATATGGCAACCCTCGTTCTGTCGGAGGATCGCTACATTGTGGCGATCAAAGATCTCGAAACGCCGAGTGACGAGCCGAGTGTTCTGTTTGATGCAGGACCCAGCGTTTCCTTCGAATGGATACGCTGGGCGTCCCCGGAGCGGCTTTTGGTCGGCTTTCCGCAGATTGTGAAAACATCCGGCTTTACCGGCATTGGTACACGTATGATTGCGCTGGGACCGCAAGGTGAGTCAGCTGTGTTGCTCGGGTCGGGCGATAAGAAACAAGCGATCCTATTCGATGAGATCGTGGACCACCTGCCGTACGAACCAAATCATATACTGGTAAATGTGGTGAATGACCGTTCGGGATATTCCGAGGTCCGAAAGGTTCATCTGTATACAGGCGAATCGCAACAGGTCGTCAAATCCAAGAAGCCGGTATACCGCTGGATGTCGGATCAAAACGGCCAGGTTCGATTAGGGACTGGGCAAACCAAAACAGAGCGCCTCATCTATATACGTGATCCGCTCACGGAACGCCTGGAAATACTCTGGTCGAACTCCCTGGAAAAGCGTCAAGTGTTCTCGCCGATTGCGTTCAGCCAAAACCCAGACGTCATTGTGGTCGAATCCAATCATGGGGGCGGACCGACTGCGCTATATGAATACAGTTTGAGCCAAAAGAGATTCCTGAAGAGGATTTTCGGCAACGGGCGTGTGGACGTTTCCGGCGTCCTCATGAACAATGCCGGTCATCGTCTTCTGGGCGTGAACTACGTTTTAGATCGCACGGAAACCCATTACCTTGATCCGGAGACGGAGAAACTGGCCAAGAAAGTACAGGGCTCTATTCCGGACAGTCAGATCCAGTTGTTGGATGTGACATTTGACGGGCAACGCGCCACAATTTTTGCCGGATCCGATACGGACCCCGGCCGCTATCTCATATTCGACCGTAAGGAGAGCTGGCTGAAAGAGGTCGGCGCCGTCAACAGCGCCCTTCGAAGTGAAGACTTGTCACCCATGATCCCCGTCTCTTACAGCGCGCGGGACGGATTACAGATATCGGGCTACCTCACGCTGCCGAAAGACGTCAAACAGAATTCACAACCGTTTTTACCGACGATTATCCTGCCTCATGGCGGTCCAACGGCCCGCGATTGGCAACGCTACGATTATCAAGTGCAGTTCCTGGTCAACCGAGGTTATGCCGTCTTTCAAATGAACTTCCGCGGCTCATCAGGATATGGTTTCGATTTTGAGAAAGCCGGATACGGTCAATGGGGCCAGGCGATGCAAGACGATATCACCGATGGCGTCTATTGGCTGATCAATCAAGGGGTTTCCGACCCCAACCGCATTTGTATCTACGGCGCATCCTACGGTGGCTACGCGGCTCTAATGGGAGCGGTTCGAACGCCGGACATTTTTCAATGCTCCGTCAGCCTGAACGGCGTCAGCGATCTCAACCAAATTGTCAAATATGCGAAAAAATCAATTGGCCCGTTCGGCGCGATGCATATCGGAAACGAGCGAACCGATAGAAAGGCATTACGACAACATTCGCCGCTCAATCGCGCCGACGATGTCGACATTCCGGTTTTGCTTGTACACGGAAACTATGATCGTACCGTACCGATCGATCAATCCATCCAAATGGCCAAAGCGCTCAAGAACTCAGAAAAGCAAGTTAAGTTCGTCGTCCTGGAAGGAAGCGGCCACAGCCTGCGGCAGCGCCGTCATCGGAATCGATTCCTGACGGAACTGGAGATGTTTCTCGGGGAACATCTCGGCCCGAATACGCCTTAATAGGTCAGCAGTGACAATCGACAGACGACTAAGCTGTTTCGGCGCGGCGCTCCGGATCGTCACTCAAAGGATGTTCAAGGCGATCGATCATCTCTTTCGGGCAGACCTGCCAGAAATGCCCCAGCTCCAAATCCCAATGCGCATCGATGTTTGCGGCGTAGATTGAGTCGGTCTCTCTGACATGGGCTTTGACCATGCCGTGCAGCACCTGCTCCCAATGTTGAGATGCAACCCTTTGACAGATCACTGTGTCGTCATTGATGCGCTTCAACAGCATATCATCGGGGTCGTAAACGAAAGCCATGCCGCCCGTCATACCGGCAGCGAAGTTATCGCCAACCGGCCCCAAGATGACCGCTGTCCCACCGGTCATGTATTCACAGCCATTGGACCCGCATCCTTCGATCACCACTTGAGCCCCGGAATTGCGAACCGCAAAACGCTCGCCCGCCTGACCGGCTGCAAACAATTGACCAGAGGTGGCGCCGTAAAGAACCGTGTTGCCGATGATCGTATTCTCGTTGGTGACCAATTGGCTCGATGTCATGGGGCGTACAACAATCGTTGCACCGGACAGACCTTTGCCGACATAGTCATTGGCATCCCCAAAGACTTCCAATTTGAGGCCTTGCACACCGAATGCGCCGAGGGATTGTCCGGCCGAGCCACGCAGCCGGACGGTCAAATGACCCGGACGCAAGCCCGTCATGCCGTATTTGCGCACAATATGAGAGGAGATGCGCGATCCGATCGCCCGCTGGGTATTGCGGATCGTATATTGCAATTGCATCTTCTCACCCACTTCCAACAAAGGCTGGGCATCGCGAACCATTTGCGCATCGAGCGTATCGTCGACCTCAACACGACCTTCATTGGTGCAATAGCGCGGACCGGATTCTTGATCCGCTTGTACCAAGAGCGGATTCAAATCCAAATCATCCAAATGTGCCGCACCGCGACTGACTTGCGCCAAAAGATCCGTGCGGCCGATCACTTCATTGAGAGACCGGAACCCAAGGGACGCGAGAATTTCACGCACCTCTTCGGCGACAAAACTAAACAGATTGACCACTTTGTCCGCCGTGCCGGTAAAGCGCTGACGCAAATCTTCATCTTGCGTACACACACCCACAGGACATGTATTTGAATGACATTGGCGCACCATGATGCAGCCCATTGCCACCAAAGCTGCCGTGCCCAAACCGAACTCTTCGGCACCCATCATGGCGGCGATGACAATGTCGCGGCCGGTGCGCAATCCGCCGTCACTTCTCAACACCACATTCTGTCGCAGATTGTTGAGGGTGAGAACTTGATGGGTTTCCGTCAAACCCATTTCCCATGGGATGCCCGCATATTTGATACTGGTTTGCGGGCTGGCACCGGTTCCGCCGGAATGACCGGACACGAGGATGACATCGGCCTTGGCTTTTGCCACACCGGCAGCGATGGTTCCAATCCCGGTTGATGCCACCAGCTTCACACAGACCTTGGCAATCGGATTGATCTGTTTCAGATCATAAATCAACTGCGCTAAATCCTCGATCGAATAGATATCGTGATGGGGTGGCGGTGAAATCAGAGTCACGCCGGGTGTGGCGTGCCGGAAGCGCGCGATCATCTCGGTCACTTTGAAGCCAGGCAGTTGCCCCCCCTCACCGGGCTTGGCGCCTTGGGCAACTTTGATTTCAATTTCCCGGCATTGATTGAGATATTCCGCTGTGACCCCAAATCGTCCGCTCGCCACTTGTTTCACGGCAGAATTTGGATTGTCCCCATTGGGCAGCGGTTTAAACCGTGCCGGATCTTCTCCGCCTTCACCGGAGACAGACTTGGCACCGATCCGGTTCATGGCAATATTGAGCGTGCCGTGCGCCTCAGGCGACAGGGCACCAAGCGACATACCCGGTGTCACGAAACGCTTGCGGATTTCATTGATGGATTCCACCTCATCAAGAGGTACCGATGTGAGGCCTTCTTTGAAATCCAAAAGATCGCGCACGGAGACAGGCAATTGATGCCCGATAGCCTCTGAATACTTTTTAAACGTCGCATAGCTGTCTGTGTCGCAAGCATGCTGCAACATGTGAATCAACTGACCTTCAAGCGCATGGCTTTCACCGCCGCGGCGATATTTGTAAAGCCCGCCGATGGGCAGTGAGACAACATTCGGATCATAGGCTTTGCGATGAATGTCGAACAGTTTCTTTTGAATCCCATTCAGGCCCAAACCGGAGATCCGGCTTGGCATACCGGGGAAGAATTCCGCCACCATAGCCCGGCTGAGACCCAGAGCTTCAAAATTGTAGCCGCCGCGATAAGACGAAATCACCGAGATGCCCATCTTTGACATGATCTTCAAAAGGCCGAGATCTGCCGCCGCACAAAAGTTATCGATGCAGGTTTGCAAAGACGTGTCACCGAACAAGCCACGCTCGTGACGATCCGCGATACACTCAAAAGCCAAATAGGGATTAACTGTTGTCGCACCAACACCAATCAGAACGGCAAAATAATGCGTGTCGAGACATTCAGCGGATCGTACATTGATAGAGGTATAGGTTCGCAAACCTTGTCCCACCAAATGAGAATGCACACCGCCCGCCGCAAGAATCATGGGCATGGGCACATGGTTCGCATCTGCCCGATCATCACTTAAGATCAGATGGCCAAATCCGCGGCGGACCGCATCTTCCGCTTCTTGGCGAATACGGGCGAGGCCCTCCCGCAGACTGTTCTCCGGCAACTCCCCTTTTTCGGAGAGCTCTAGCGTGCAGTCAATCTCGCAAACTTCCTCCCCCAATTTCTCACGCATGCGTTCAAACATGCCATTTGTGAGAACAGGACTTTCAAGTGTGTAAACGTTGGTTTGGGAAGAATCCTCCGCCAACACATTGCCGAGGTTGCCGAAACGGGTCCGCAAACTCATGACTCTATGCTCACGCAAAGAATCGATCGGCGGATTGGTCACCTGGCTGAAATTTTGCCGGAAAAAATGCGATAAGGGACGGTACTGCCGCGACAAAACCGCAAGGGGTGTGTCGTCACCCATGGATCCCACGGCCTCTTTGCCCGTCTCAGCCATGGGATGCACAATCATTTCCATGTCTTCAATGGACAGGCCGGCGCCTAGCTGCCGCTGCCGCAAATTATCGCGATCAAACAGGCGTGCTTCACTGTCGGGACGAATCTCGTCATCGAGCGCTTGGATATTGCGGATCCACTCCCCAAAGGGCTGCGCCGAGGCCAACATGTCTTTGATTTCCACGTCATGGTAGAAGCGGCCTTCTTTCATATCGATTCCGATCATTTGACCGGGGCCAAGTCTGCCTTTTTCCACCACATCTGCTTCGGCCAAAGAGACCATGCCGGTTTCGGAACCGACAAACAAAAGTCCGTCATCGGTTCGTGTGTAGCGCAAAGGCCGCAAACCGTTGCGGTCCATGCCCGCAACCACCCATCGCCCGTCGGTGGCGCAAATGGCGGCGGGTCCATCCCAGGGCTCCATCACGGAATTGGAATAGGCGTACATGTCTTGATGGCCGTTGGGCATCAAGGTCGCCTTGTTTGACCATGCTTCCGGGATCAAAAGCGTTTTCGCCATAGGCAATGTTCTGCCGGCGCGCACCAAGACCTCGCAGGCCGCATCGAGAGCGGCCGAATCCGAACTTCCCGATTGAATCACCGGTTTGATTTGATCCCCATGATCTCCGAACAGCTCGGACGCCATACGAATCTCGTGACTCTTCATCCAATTGGTGTTGCCACGGATGGTATTGATTTCACCATTATGCGCCAACATGCGGAAGGGCTGGGCCAGCCACCATTGGGGGAAGGTATTGGTGGAATAGCGTTGATGGAACAATGAGACGCTGGAAACAAACCGTTCGTCCTGCAAGTCGGGATAAAAGCTATCAACCTGCTCGGCCAAAAACATGCCTTTATAAACGACAGATCGCGTTGAGAGGGAGCAGATGTAAAAACCATTTACATTCGCCTCAAGAACTTGCTTTTCGATCCGCCGGCGGATCAAATAAAGTTGTCTCTCAGATTCCTCGGCATCCACGTCTTCCTTGCCGACAAACATAATCTGTTCAATCTCAGGACGCGTGTCGTTGGCCTTAGCTCCGATCACACTGGTGTTAACCGGAACTTGTCGCCAGCCATAGATGTAATAACCAAAGCGGAGCAATTCCGCCTCGACGATGGTCCGGCAAGATTCTTGTGCCGCGTAGTCCGTGCGCGGCAAAAAGATCATGCCGATCCCGAGATCTTGATCTTTCGGCTCATGGCCGGTGCGTGAGATCTGCTCACGGAAGAAATCTTGAGGAATATCCAGGTGAATGCCCGCACCATCGCCGGTCTTACCGTCTGCGTCGACGGCACCACGGTGCCACACCGCTTTGAGCGCCTCAATACCCGCAGTGACAACCTCGCGCCGCGGCTTGCCGTCAATGGCGGCAATCAAACCGACACCGCAAGCGTCGTGTTCCAATGCGGGGTCATAAGCATGATTTGCTTGCAAATGTGCCCGCGTTTTCAAATAGCGCTCATTGTCGGCGTTTTTTGATTGTTGATCCTTTGACATGCACCAAGCCCCGAAATTCTATCTGTCGTGTTCGTTAAGCCGCCGTGACGCGTTCGGCGATTTGCTCTTCTGATTGTTTCTTGCTTTGAAGATATTTATCGATGGAGGCGGCAGCATCCCGCCCATCCCGAATGGCCCAAACCACCAAGGATGCACCGCGCACAATATCGCCCACCGCAAAAACACCATCGAGATTGGACATCAGCGTGCGGTAATCCACCTTGATGGTTCCCCAGCGGCTGACCGCCAATTCCGGTTCCTCAAACAAGGACGGCAAATCTTCGGGATCGAATCCGAGCGCCTTGATGACCAGATCAGCGTCCAGATTGAACTCGGAATTGGGCACCTCTTCCGGTGTTTGTCGACCTGACGAATCGGGCAAACCGAGACGCATCCGTATTGCTTTTACCGAGGTCACATGGCCGGCGCCGTCTCCGCCATCGCCGATAATGCTTTTCGGTCCGGCAAGCCAAATGAACTCCACGCCTTCTTCCTCAGCATGCTGAACTTCGCGCATGGACCCCGGCATATTGCTCCTGTCCCGGCGATAGAGACATTTGACCGACTTGGCGCCTTGTCGTATGGCGGTCCTGACGCAATCCATGGCCGTATCCCCACCGCCAATAACCACGACATTTTTGCCGGCGGCATTGAGTGTACCGTTGTCGAAATCATCGACTTGGTCGCCCAGCCCTTTTCTGTTCGAGGCGGTCAAATAGGTCATCGCCGGGTAAATGCCCGACACGCCGACACCGGGCACACTCAATTCACGTCCTTTGTAAACGCCCGTTGCAATCACGATCGCATCGTGTTTGTCACGCAAATCTTGGAGCGTTGCATCGCGGCCGATCTCAAAATTGAGATGAAAATGGATGCCGCCGTCACTCAGCAAACGGGAGCGACGCTCGACGACTTCTTTCTCCAGCTTGAAATTGGGAATGCCGTAGATCAACAAACCCCCGACACGATCATAGCGATCGTAGACATGCACCTGATACCCTTGCTTACGCAATTGCTCTGCTGCGGCCAGACCGCCAGGGCCGGCTCCGATAACACCGACCGATTGCTCTTGTTCCACGCGGACTTGAATGGGTTTCACCCAACCTTTTTCCCAAGCCGTATCGGTGATGTATTTTTCGACAGCGCCGATGGTGACCGTACCGTGACCGGATTGTTCAATGGTGCAATTGCCTTCACACAAACGGTCCTGTGGACAAATACGGCCGCACACCTCAGGCATGTTGTTGGTGGCTTGGCTCACCTCATAGGCCTCTTCCAAGCGGCCGGTGGCGGTCAGCATCAACCAATCGGGAATATTGTTGTGCAGCGGACAATGAACCTGACAAAAGGGCACGCCGCATTGAGAGCAGCGGCTCGACTGCTGTTCGGCCTTCTCTGCAATATATTCGGCATATATCTCGCCAAAATCGCCCGACCGTTCCGACGCCGCGCGTTTGTCAGGCATTTCCTTGTCGATATCGACAAATTTCAGCATGTTTTCCGCCATGGCTGGCAGCTCCTTGCAGGTTCACTTGGCTGATAATGCTTGGCAAGCAGGCGGGCCGCCCATGGGGCGATGACTTGACCCTTAACAATCTCGCCATACTCTTCAGATAGTTTGCGTTCCAATTGGCGCAGTCTATAGGCCAACAACGCCAACAAATCTAGGCTGAATCGTAATTAAAGTCAATAATATTGACCTATATTACACGGTGACAGACGGTTAAGGGGGCAATTTGACCATTTTGCGAAACCGAAAAGAGTCATTTAGTACCGATTCGAGACTAAATATAAGAATTCACTTGACATGGTCGGCCGGATACGCCCTAGCGGCGGCGCGCCCAACCTGGCAGTGAGGTGCAGAAGACGTGTCCATTGAACAGCTGATCCTCTTGGCGGTGATTCAAGGCCTGACCGAGTTTTTACCGGTCAGCTCATCGGCGCATTTGATCTTGCTGCCCGCCTTGACCGCATTGCCCGATCAAGGCTCCTTGATCGACGTATCTGTCCATCTGGGCTCTCTTGGCGCCGTCATTGTCTATTTTTGGCGCGACATTCTCGGACTGTTCCGAGGCCTCGGCCACCTGACTCAACGCAAAGAAAGTTTTGAATCCCGGCTGGTTCTTTTCCTGGTGATTGCCACACTGCCCACCTTGGCCGTGGGATACACGCTTTATAAAACCGGCGCCGCCGAAGCTTTGCGGTCCGCTGAAGTGATTGCATGGGCAACAATCATTTTCGGCATCGTTTTGTATGCGGCCGACTATTTCGGCAAAACCGTACGCCGATTGGACTCGATGACATATGGAAATGCGATCCTGGTGGGACTGGCACAAACCATTGCGTTAATACCAGGCACCAGTCGTTCGGGTATCACAATTACCGTGTCGCGCATATTGGGATTTGAGCGCACGGAAGCTGCACGCTTCTCCATGTTGCTCGCCATCCCGACCATTGCGGCCTTTGGTCTTTACACCGCCATGGAATTGATCGAGAGCGGCAACGCCGTGCTGCAGCGGGACGGTCTCATCGCCGCGGGCTTGGCTTTTGTTTCAGCCCTTTTGGCCATCGCTGTTTTCATGCGCCTGTTGCAGAGCATGACCTTGCTGCCGTTTCTGATTTACCGGCTGGTGTTGGGTTTTGGACTGCTCGCATATCTCTATCTTTAGGCGTCGGTGATTTCATACTGACCATGCGGCCGGAAACGATAGAGATAACTCGGCACCATTGTCTCAACGGTTTCCACCGCAACGCCCAAATCCTGAATGGTCTTGAGATCGGAGTCATCTTCTAAACCAACCACATTGTCGGCTTTCAACAACTCCACCTGGTCCATGGTCAAAACCGGCGACGGCAGCAGCCCCAAAAAGAACGCCTGAAACTTAGCCAAACCGAATGGTATGGGGATCAGCAAGCGGCGGCGCTGGGTGACGGTTAGAATATATTGCAGAAGCTCTTTAAAGCTATAGACGCACGGTCCACCCAACTCGAATATCTGGCCTTTGGCCTGCGGCAGTTCGATCGCCGCCAAGATTGCTTCAGCCACATCATCAACATAGATCGGTTGAAAGCGCGTGTGACCGCCGCCGATCAACGGCAGGAATGGGAGAAAGCGCGCCAAAGAGGCAAAGCGATTGAAGAAATCATCCTCCGGCCCGAAGACAATGGACGGGCGCAAGACCGTCGCATCGGAGAAGTGTTCTCGCAGATTGATTTCGCCTTGGGCTTTGGTCCTGGCATAGCTTGACTGGGACGCCAGAGAGGCTCCGATGGCCGAGACGTGAATCATCTGATCCACGCCGGCTGATTTCGCCAAACGCGCTATGCGTCCCGGCGCATCGGCCTGTATCGCCTGAAAGCTCTGCTTACCGCTTGCATACAAAATGCCAACAAGATTGATCGCGATATCGGCGCCATCCAAAGCCGCCATAACGGAATTGTCGTCACGAATATTCGCTTGAACCAGTTCCACTTGGCCGACATCCCCCAGCGGCCGTAAGAAATGCGCTGTATGGGGCCGGCGAACGGCAACCCGGATGCGATATCCGGCGCGCGCCAAGGCTCTCACCGTGTGCCGCCCAACAAAGCCGGAGCCACCAAATACCGTGACCAATTTTGACGTCATCATAAGCCTCCCACCGAATCGCCGGTCCGCAACCGAAGATGATGTACCTGCCTTTTAGACAATGCGCACGCGGGAATAAAGCCCGATCTCCGCAACGGGGCAATCACGCGGATCGTTGACAAAAACCGGCCGGAGAGATAGTCAAACCCCTCGCGGACCTGAAGCCCAGGTGGCGGAATTGGTAGACGCGCTAGCTTCAGGTGCTAGTGCCCTTATGGGCGTGGAAGTTCGAGTCTTCTCCTGGGCACCAAACGATTTCAGCGACAAGGGGTTGGACAAAGAGTGAGACGCAGATGACCATTCATCATCACTTGCACGACTTGCCCGACGCGGTTCAATTTCAGGATAGTGTTGCCATCGATACGGAGACTCAGGGTCTCAGCCTTGAGCGAGATCAATTGTGCGTGGTGCAACTGTCGGCCGGCGACGGTGATGCCCATGTGGTTCAGATCGATCGCACAAAGTTTGAGTGCCCGAATTTGAAAGCTCTTTTAGAAGATCAATCCGTTGAAAAGATCTTTCACTACGCCCGTTTTGACATCGCGTTTCTGAAAAAGTATCTGGGCGCCTCAACATCACCAATCTATTGCACCAAAATCGCTTCCAAATTGGTCCGTACGTATACGGACAGGCACGGCTTGAAAGATCTCTGCCGTGAATTGCTCGGAGTCGATATGAGCAAGCAACAGCAAAGCTCCGATTGGGCGGCCGAAAAACTGAGCGACGCGCAATTGTCCTATGCGGCCTCCGATGTGCTGTACCTGCATGATCTGCGGGATAAGCTCAACGAGATGCTGGCGCGGGAAGGTCGCGACGCCTTGGCGGCATCCACCTTTGCGTTCCTCCCCGTTCGCGCCGAACTCGACCTGCGTGGATGGGTCGAGGAGGACATTTTCGCCCATTAAGCCTTGGGATTGATTGACGAAATCTCCCCAATTCACCATACTTGAAATGTATGGCATGATTTTCGCATTATGGTTAACGGGATCGATCCTGCCGGGGGGCAAGCAGCGACCCAAAACCCGAAAACGCGCCGGAAGCCAAAGATCAGACGCATGACACAAAACACATCATCGAGCCAAAAAGCGAATCAGAGCCAAGATCTCCCGGTCGCGCGACGCGTCTTGACCACAGAGGCAGGCGCACTGGAAAGTCTGGCCGGCTCGCTGGATCAGAGCTTCGTTGACGCCATCGATACGCTGCTCAGCGTCAAGGGGCGCATCATTGTCAGCGGCTTGGGCAAGAGCGGACATGTCGCGAAAAAGATGGCGGCAACATTCGCCTCAACCGGATCGCCTGCTTTCTTCGTGCACCCTGCGGAAGCCAGTCATGGGGATTTGGGGATGATCACCCAAAACGACGTTCTTTTGATGGCCTCCAATTCCGGCGAGAATCGAGAATTGCGTGACTTGATTGGCCATGCCAAACGGTTCGGCATTTCCTTGATCGGAATTTCCAGCCGTGCGGACTCCACACTCATGTCCGCCTCCACCATCAAATTGCTTTTGCCGCCGGCGCCGGAAGCTTGCCCCATGGGCATGGCGCCGACCACATCGTCCACCATGATGCTGGCCCTCGGCGACGCCTTGGCGGTCGCCCTGATGGAACGGCGTGGATTTTCGCAGGATGACTACCGGGTTTTGCATCCGGGCGGCGAATTGGGCAAGTCGCTGGTCCGGGTTGCAGAGATCATGCATGGTCTTGACGACACCCCGTTGATCAATGTCTCGGCGCCGACCGGTGATGCCTTGCATAAGATGACGGAAAAGCAATTCGGCTGTGTCGGTGTTGTCGATGATGCCGGCTATTTGGTCGGCATATTCACCGACGGCGACCTGCGCCGGCAGGTGCAGAATGACACATTGGGCGCCACCGTCGGCGAGATCATGATCGCCAATCCAAAGACCATTCGCCTGAGTGCTCTGGCGCTGGAGGCTGTGGGTTTCATGAATACATCAAAAATCACCAGCTTGTTTGTCGTGAGCGATGACGAAGCTGGATCGGCAAAACATAAACCGCTCGGCATTCTGCACATGCATGATTGTCTCAAAGCCGGTATCGCATAAGAGACAAGGTAAGCGCCCGGCATGGCCCAGCAAGAACCCCACAGCGACACAACTCAAGAGAAGAGCAAACGCAGACTGCGCGATTGGACACCCAGCCGCCGAGGCAGCACGCAGTATCAGATGCGTCGCGCCGGCGCCTATAGCCGTTTTGTCGATGCGATGAAGTTCTTTTTGCCTGCCATGGCGGGCTGTCTGCTGTTGTTGATTGTTTATACCAGTATGACCAGCGAAGGACCGGTGTGGGACCTGCCCGACAACACAGATCCCGGCGATGAATTTGTGATGAAAACGCCTTTGATGACCGGGTTCGACGGCAAAAACCGTCCCTATCGCATCAATGCCGCAGAAGCCATTCAAGACGTCGATGACCCGAACCTAATCGATTTGGTCGACGTCAAAGGAAATTTAATTGTTGAAGACGACGGCACGACCGAAATGAGCACAGATCGCATGCAGGTCACGGCCAACGAAGGGTTCTTGAATTCGAACAACGACAAATTGGATTTGAAGGGCAACGTCGTTTTGGTTTCCGATCAAGACTATACCTTTCGGACCGAGCGCGCCTTCGTCGATTTTGGCGCGTCGACCATAAGCGGTAATGAACGTATTACCGGTGAAGGCGTGATGGGCAATGTGGAAGCGGATGGGTTTGACGTCTGGGAAGGTGGAAACAAAATTCGTTTTCGCGGAAATGTACGCACCATCATCATACCGAAATAGAGTCAAACAAGATTGGGCCGAGTTGACGGCAGCATGAGGAGAGGATTTCGGGGTTGGTAAACATGGGTATGAAACAAAAAGTCATCTGCCTTGGACTGGTTCTGGCGGCAGCACCTGCCATGGCCCAAGAGAACGCCGAGTCCGGCGGCGGGGTTTTTGCGCCGGGCGGACATAACACCGATCAACCGATCGAAATCACATCCGATCTTTTGGAAGTCGAGCAAGAAAAACAGGTCGCCATCTTTATCGGAAATGTCGACGCCATTCAGGGCGATATGACGCTGAACAGCGATAGGCTCGAAGTGTTTTACAATGTGGAGGAATCCGAAGGCGAAGCACAGCCTGAAGATGACGGTCAAACAGAATCCATTCGTAGTCTTCGGGCTGAGGGCAATGTTGTTGTCACCTCCCCCAGCGAAACGGCGAAGGGAGATTGGGCAGACTATGATGTTGCTGAGCGTATTTTGACGCTGCATGACAACGTTGTTTTGAATCAGGGACGCAACGTTCTGTGCGGCAGCAAATTGGATATGAATCTCAATACCGGCAGAAGCCTGTTGAAGGGCAAATGCGCGCGCAGTGCCAGCAACCCTAAGGGCCGTGTCCAGGGGGTGTTTTTTCCTTCAAAATCAAAAGATTAAGGCCATCTAAAGCAGATGTTATCCTTAACGCAATTCACTGAATATTAAGAGCCAAGGTGTCTTATCTAAATTATGACTGAACCAACAAACCACAGCCCCAGCGAGGGACCAAAACAGGCTGGACCGGGCGCGAATCTGCGCGTCGTCGCCGAAGGAACCGGTTTACAGGTCTCCAAGATCGGCAAGAGTTTCAAAAACAGGCCCGTTGTCCGCGGCGCAAGCATGAACGTAAACCGGGGCGAGGTTGTTGGATTGCTCGGACCGAATGGGGCCGGCAAAACCACCTGTTTTTATATGATCACCGGTTTGATTCCGGTCGATTACGGCACAATCCAACTGGACGGCGTGGATGTCACGCGGCTGCCGATGTATCGGCGCTCGCGCATGGGCATTGGCTATTTGCCACAAGAAGCGTCCATTTTTCGCGGCATGACCGTTGAAGACAATATCCGTTCAGTACTGGAGCTGGTCGAGTCGGATCCCAAAAAGCGCGAAGCTCTGGTGGACGACCTGCTGGCCGAATTTTCGATTACGCATTTGCGATTGACCCCGGCTCTGGCTTTGTCTGGCGGTGAACGCCGGCGCGTGGAAATTGCGCGGGCGCTTGCGACACATCCCTATTTCATTCTGTTGGATGAGCCCTTGGCGGGTATCGACCCAAAAGCGGTCGGCGAAATTAGAGATTTGATTGGACAGTTAAAAGAAAGAGGAATCGGTGTGTTGGTCACCGATCATAACGTTCGCGACACACTGGAAATTGTTGATCGTGCCTACATTATTCATGATGGCGAAGTGCTCACAGAAGGCAAACCATCCGAAATTGTCGGCAATGAAGATGTCAGACGTGTCTATTTGGGTGAGGGGTTCCGCTTGTAGGATCTCCTCGGGTGTTGGGTTTAATCGAGTATGGCGCTATCTCCAAAGCTAGAGTTGCGACAAGGCCAGTCGCTCATTATGACGCCTCAATTGCAGCAGGCGATCAAACTGCTGCAATTGTCGAACATTGAGCTGGCTGACTTCGTAACCGATCAGCTGGAGAAAAATCCTCTTTTGGAGGTCGACGATCGCGATAGCCGGCCCGCCGAACAGCGTTCGAATGATGAAGGCAGCTCCGAAAAAAGCAACGAGGACATGGCGGAGACGCAGAGCGCCGTCGACACGGATCGCGCCATCGGTGACACCGCTAACGGCACTGAAGCCTCAGCCGAAATCGATACGGATTACGAAAATCTTTATACAGATGAATCCAAGGCCGAACAGCAAACACGTGCGAGCGAGGAACAACAAGCCTCATCAACGATGGATTGGTCAAATGTCGGCTCAGGTGGGGGATCCGCGTCATTTGACGGCAACGATCTGAGCATCGAATCAACCCTGACACGTGAGAAATCACTGCGCGACTTTTTGACCGAGCAATTACAAGTGGCCCTCAAAGACCCAAGCGATCGCGTTGTTGGGATCGACTTGATCGACAGCTTGGACGAGGCCGGCTATTTGACCGGCACAATAGAGGATATTGCAGAGCGTCTCGGCGCGTCCCAGGACCAGGTCCAAAACGTTTTGTCGGTTCTGCAAAAATTTGAGCCCTCAGGCGTGTTTGCACGCGACCTGGCCGAATGCCTTTCGCTCCAATTGATTGAACGCAACCGATTTGATCCGGCGATGGAAGCACTGATCAACAATCTCGATCTGTTGGCCAAACGAAATCTCGACGCTCTTAAGGATATTTGCGAGGTTGATTCGGAAGATCTCGCCGACATGATTGCCGAAATCCGTGAGCTCGACCCCAAACCGGGCTTGGTTTACTCAACGGAAGTTGCGCAGCCGGTTGTCCCCGACGTTTTCGTGAAACCGTCCTCAGAGGGCGGCTGGAAAATTGAGCTCAATAACGACACGCTGCCCAAGGTTTTGCTGAACCAGCACTATTATGCGGAAGTCAGCGCGGCGACCCAGTCGAAAGACGAAAAAGCCTATTTAACGGACTGCTATAACAACGCCAATTGGTTGGTCAAAAGCCTCGACCAACGGGCCAAGACCATCTTGAAAGTGTCGACGGAACTTGTGAAACAACAAGATGCATTTTTGGTCCACGGGGTACAGCATCTCAAACCGCTTAACTTGCGGACCATCGCCGAAGCCATCTCGATGCACGAATCGACGGTCAGCCGTGTGACCGCCAACAAATATATTTCCACGCCCCGCGGCCTGTTCGAACTCAAATACTTTTTCACATCGTCCATTGCATCTTCCACCGGTGGTGAGGCGCATTCCGCAGAAGCGGTTCGTTTCCGGATTCGGGAACTGATCGATAATGAAAGTCCAACGAAAGTGTTGTCAGACGATCGCATCGTCGAGATTCTCAAAGGGTCGGGTATTGATATCGCACGCCGGACCGTTGCGAAGTATCGCGAAGCCATGAAAATCCCGTCTTCAGTCCAAAGGCGGCGGCTGAAAAAGCAACTCGCCTAACCGGAGAGGTCCGGTACGGAGGGCCTTGCTAACCATAATAACAATGGGGTTTAACCCCCATATTTGGACAAAAATGGCGCTGAAAAAGACACTGAAAACGAGAATTGACTCTCCACGGCGAGAGCCCTATTGTCCGCGCCGATTCATCCGCAAAGCCAAGAGAACTGAACGTTTTCAGGCGATCCCGGGCAATAAGCGGGGCGGCAAAGAGGCAAATTTTAGACAGCTTGATCAGCATCTCCAGGCTCACATGGCCTAGGACCCAAGGCGGGCATGCAAGACCTCAAGCTTAAAGGACAGACATGCAAATCCAAATTGAAGTGGTGGGCAAACAAATTGATATTGGTGACGCGCTGAGAGAGCATGTCTCGGCCAGCCTGGAAGGCGGCATTGCAAAATATTTCGGCCGCCCCAGCCAAGCGCAAGTGACATTCTCCAGAGAAGGTCACGGTTTCCGCTGCGACTGCGCCGTACATCTTGATTCAGGCATGAAACTTCAGGGCACCGGTGACAATTCCGATATTTATGCCTCCTTCGAAACCGCAGCCGATCATTTGGAAAAACGACTCCGCCGCTATAAGCGCCGCTTGAAAGATCACCATCAAAACTATCAGCCCGAAGAACCATTTAGCGCCGTCGACTATGTCATTGCACCTGAAGCAGAGACCGAAGACGAGCCGGAAGAACTGCAACCCATCATTATCGCGGAAACGCAAACGAACATTCGCACATGCACGGTTGGGGAAGCCGTCATGGCACTCGACCTAGGCAACGACCCGATGGTGCTGTTCAGGAACAGTGCACATGGCGGAATCAATGTCGTGTATCGCCGTCCGGACGGTAATTTTGGTTGGGTCGACCCAGGCGAGAAGTAAAAGAGTAGTCATGAAAGTACCTCAACTCATTGAGCAGGGCCATATACTGGCTCCTTTACGCGCGTCGAACAAAAAACAGGCGCTCCAAGAAATTGCCCAACAGGCTGCGAAACACACCACGATCGGCGCACGTGAAATTTTTGAATGTCTGATAGAACGCGAGCGCCTGGGGTCAACAGGTGTGGGAGACGGGGTCGCAATCCCGCACGGGCGTTTCACTGGCCTTGAGAAGTCAGTGGGGTTTTTTGCAGTTCTGCCCAAACCCATTGAGTTTGAGTCGATCGACCAAGAACCCGTCGACTTGATTTTTACCTTGCTGGCACCTGAGGAATCCGGCGCCGATCACTTAAAGTCTCTTGCCGGCATTGCCCGTCTGCTCCGGGACAAACGCATTTGCGCCAAGCTCAGAGGCGCACAAAATGTCGAAGCCATCTTCGCCCTGCTGGCCACACCGGAGGACCAGCAAAGCCCGGACTCGACACTGTCAAAAGCCTCTTAAAAGTAGACGCTGATTTTTAGTAATCCGGTGCGGGCTAATGCACACTCACCGGCGTATATTCGTTCTCCAAAGCCACATTGACCGCCGCATCTCGACTGTCGACAATCGCCATATAGGCGCCATTGGCCGCATGCAGGGCATACAGCTTTGTGCCCGGCGCCAACATCGCAAGATCCTTTTTCGAAAGCTCCTGCGGCAATTCTTGCTTTAAATCCTCAATCGTCGTTTCGCGGACATACACCATTTCCGGCGCACCCATGACGGAAAGCGCCTCCGGCGTCATTTCGCGTGCGGATTTTCTGTCCAAGTGCTGCATTTCCTATTTTCCTTACTTACTCTGACCAGGCGCCGGTCCCGACATCCAGTGCCCGCTTCACTCTTTCCGTTTATAGATCGGCATCATGATTTTTGATTTCAATAGTCTGAACGACGCTTTCCGGTTCAGGCTGATTGACCGTTAGGCTGAGCAGCCCGTTGGCCAACTCTGCGCCCTCCACTTGAACCCCCTCGGCCAACAAAAACACCCGTTGAAACTGACGCGTGGCAATGCCTTTGTGCAGAAATTCTTGTTCGGTAGAGCCGTTTTGCCGGCCGGCAATGATCAGCTGACGGTTCTGAACCGTTACGGACAGATCAGCAGGTGAAAATCCTGCGACCGCCAAAGTGATCCGCAACTTCCGTTCGCTCAAGCGTTCAATATTGTATGGCGGATAGCCGTCCTGCTGAGCATTGGACATACGCTCTAGGCTTTGCGCCACGCGTTCAAAACCAAGCAAAAATGGACTGTCAAAATGCCAAGGTCCTGGCATATAGGTTACCGTGCCCTTTCAAGCGGCCAGCCGTCTTCGGGCAGCCCAAAGGCACTGCCGACACCCAATAAATAGGGGCCCCTACGCCTTTTTCAAGAGGCGGATTTGGCTTTCCGGCCGGTGAGAAAACTCGCCAAAATCCCAGGGACAATGTCCAGTTTGCGGTAGACGGCCACCGCCATGAAAAGGCTCATGCCACTTGCGGCGACGGCGAACCCGATGGCGCCGCCGACTGCTCCAAAACGTGGAATCAACAGCCAGCCAAGAATCACATGCAAGATGGCCGCTGCAATCACCGTGACAGCGGCCAGGCGTTCATAAAGCGTCATACTCAACAAGAAGCCGACCGACCCGGCGGCCACGATCAGCCATTGACCGATCACCAACAGCCTCAAAACAGTGGCACCTTCTGAAAACCCCGGCCCGAAAAAACTCAAAAACCAGGCTGGAAAAAGAACTAAGGGCAAAGCCACACAGCTTGACGCGGCAAAGGTCCACAGCCCAGAAAGCCTAACTTCATCCTGCAAACGCACCGCTTCGCCTCGCGCATAAAGTTCGGAGATTCGGGTTGCAAAGTAAGCATTGAGCGCCACCAGCGGAAACACAACAATATCTGCCAAACGCGCCGAGAGCGCATAGACGCCAGCCGCATCCGTATCCACCCAGCCACCGACCATCAAAATACCCATGCGGTCAAAACTGGTGCGCGCCACCGCAACGATCAGGAGCGGCCAAGCCGTCGACCACCACAAACGCTTGAGATAAACCGGCGGTGCGGTGCGGGCTTTTTGTGGATAGGCGGCGCGGCCCACGGCCAAAAGCAAGATCAGTGCAATTCCGGCGCCCGTGGCTGCAAACATCATGGACACGGCTGGAGACGCGCCGTCGGACGACATGATCGCCCAAACCAGAACACCGCAGATGATGCACAGATCGACGATCACCATATTGGCCAGCAGAGCCGGAACCAGGCGGTCAAATCCGCGAACCACAGACACACCGGACCGCACCAGCGCCAACAGCGGCAAGAGAACCAATCCGGCGAATAGGGTGGACTTCAAGACAGGATCTAAAACACCGATCGAAAGCGAAAAGGTCCAATTCACAAGACCGGGAATGGATACAACGAATGAGAAAGGGACTACGACATACAAGACAAAAAGCCCCAAGAGCGAAACCAGTATGCCTGCCAGCAAGGTGGCCGCCAGGCCGGTCCGAATAACACCCTTCAACTTAGGCCATTCACCTTGGGAATTATAGGCCGGCACAAATCTTAACAATGCCATTTGCGCGCCCATCGTTGCAGGAACGGCAATCAGCAGAATGAACGAATAGACATAGGTGAAAACACCATACCCGCTTTGTCCCAATTGTCGCGTAAGGACGAATTGCAGGGCAATGTTGATGAGGGCCGCGGCAACATAAATGGCGCCCCCCAATGCGGACCCTCGAAAGAGGGCCTGAATGGGACTGGATGTTGTATTTGCCATTCAATTGCCTTCGCGCGGAACGAATCTGTTGGGGCATCACACATGCAATCGAGTTAGGCCGCAAGCGCAAACTCCAAAGTGACAACACTGAAATCAACCGGAGCAATAGTAGGCGGACAAATATGAGTTGATATTTGATGTGAAACTGTCGAATAGTCATGGCTTAAAGTTCGGAACTATTAAATCCCAAGGGAGAGATGCGACAGTGGGGATTGACCGAGCCATTTTTATCGGCGGCTGCCCCAGAAGTGGCACAACATTCCTCGGTAACGCCTTGGGTCTCCACTCGCACTGCATTGCCACACCGGAATCAAATTTTGTCATTGACGTTTTCAATGACCTTCAGCCCATCGCAGACAAGAATGTCGAAGTGGTTCGCCAAGCCATTGAAGACCACTGGCGCTATAAGACATGGGCACTGTCTGCGGATTGGGATCGGGCTTCCAGTGCTGGGGATTACCGTGCACTGATCTTTGATCTGGCTCATCAATACGGCACAAAAGTTCTGGGCAAGGAGGGCCGGATTTGGATCGATCACAATCCAACCAACATGCGCGATTCCAAGCGTATGGAAGAGATTTTTCCCGGCTCAAAATATATCCACATTATCCGTGACGGGCGGGGCGTTGCCAAGTCGATCATTCCTCTCAATTGGGGCCCAAGCGCCGTAGAAACCGCTGCCTATTGGTGGATGGCATTCGTTTCTGCTGGCGTCGTTGCAGAAATGAATTTCGGTGCCAATGCCCTTCGGGTCAAATATGAAGACTTGCTCGAAAACTTCGAGGACGAGATCAGACGCATTTGTGATTTTTGCGAAATCGCGTTTGAACAGGACATGCTGTCTCAAGAACGGGGATTTGTCCTGCCTGGATATTCCGATGACATTCACAAGCTTGTGGGCAAAGCGCCCAATCGCGATCGCATCAACGATTGGAAAGTCTCTTTTTCCGAGAAAGACATCGCGGCCTTTGAGAATATGGGCGGCGGGCTCTTGGACCAACTTGGATATGCCCGCGTCTTTCCTCACGGCACGCCCGGCCCCGGCAAGGTCTACCGCCTAACAACAGGCATCAAAGAAGCGATCGGTATCGCACGGCATTCCCTATTTTACCGCCCGTGGAAAGACCTCTAATTCATTCCTATAAAGAGCAAACCGGCATGACGGAGTTGATTGAGATCGTCGAGAAAGTCAATCAGGCTTTCTTGGATAAAGACGAAACCACTTTGCGTGCGTTCCTCGCACCCGACTACAAATATATCGGTCCGGTGGAGGCCATGAACATTGACGGAGTTGATGCATGCATCTCTGTCATGAAGGGATTCGAATTAAAACCGATCAACGCCAAGTCCGAATGGATCGCAAACGCCGACAAGGTCGTTGAAATTTTTGAGTGGACTCTCGAGACACCTGTTTCGTGTGTGGTGCCGATGGTCGAGATCAGCACATTCCGCAATCAGCAAATCACATCCACACGCGCGTTTTTTGACCCGGCGCTTTTGCCGTCGATGGGCTGAAGGTTTGATGGCTTGATGAGCGCTTGGCTTGCCGAGCCGAAGCAGCGATCCGTCCGCCTTCGCTTCTGTGAAGCTCCGGCGGGACAGCCTTCTCGCTAATCTCGCTTCGCTCAATAAGCTGCGAAGGCTGGTGGAGCCAGGCGGAATCGAACCGCCGACCTCTTGCATGCCATGCAAGCGCTCTCCCAACTGAGCTATGGCCCCTTAATCCTGGGAACGGGCCCACCTTCTTAAAGGTGAGACCTTAAGACCCCGTTTCCGGTGTCCGAACTATTCTTCTTTCTCGATATCCGCATCAATGATGCTGCTGACATCATCGTCTTGATCGTCGTCGAGAATACCGACATCGTCGTCTTCGTCATCATCGTCGTCAACATCGATGGCGGCATCGCCTAAATCGTAATCGTCGCTCTCCTCGTCCTCATCTTCGTCCAAGGCTGCGACCCGTGATCCCGAAGCGCCTTTCGTTTCGGAATCTGCATCTTCGAAACTGACGTGGGATTCACTCTCAATTTCGGTCTCGTCTTTTTCGTCGGCGGCTTCCTTGGCAGCCGCGGCTTTCATTTTTGCTTCTTCCTGTGCGGCCTGCTCCGCCTCCTGAGCAAGCTTCTGCTGCTCGGTGATAAAGCTATGTCCGCATTTGGGGCACTCAATCGGGTTTTTGTGCAGATCGTAGAATTTCGCGCCACAGCTTGGGCAAGTGCGCTTTGTCCCTAATTCTGGTTTGGCCACCGCTCAAATCTTCCATTCAAAACTGACGATTAGGGCAGACGGCTTGCCACGAACAGCCGCGCCTGTCAAAAGTTTACGTCAAAATCATCCCAAAAAGAAATCGTGCGTTTTCGCCTATCTCAGACTAAAACCACGAAAACGAAATCCGGCAAATCTGATAAAGCCATCGTGAGCGAAATTCAAACAGAAACCGACCTAATTTTGACCGCTAGGCGCAGTTCGTCCCTATCGGGCGAAATTATCGCGCCTGGAGACAAGTCGATTTCCCACCGAGCGGTGATTTTTGGCGCTTTGGCGGCGGGCGAAACACGGATTGAGGGGCTCCTGGAAGGAGATGATGTTCTCGCAACAATAGGGGCCATGGGTCAATTGGGAGCGACATTGGCGCACGAGGGCGCGGGTATGTGGCGGGTCACCGGCGTCGGAAAGCGCGGATTCAGCACACCTGACCACGCCCTTGATTTCGGCAATTCCGGCACAGCCGCAAGGCTGGTGATGGGAGCCATCAGCACATTTGCGCTCCAGGCCAAGCTGGTGGGAGATCGTTCACTGTCTCGCCGCCCTATGGGCCGGGTCACCGAACCGCTCTCCCAAATGGGCGTCACCTTTCAGGCGGAAGAGACAGAAGACCAGCTTCCTTTAACCCTTGCCGGAATTGACCGGGCAAACGCCCGGGCCGTTGAATACCGGGTGCCCGTCCCGTCGGCGCAGGTCAAATCAGCTATTCTCTTGGCCGGCCTCAATGTGAGCGGCCGCACCACAGTGCTCGAAAGTGAGGCCACGCGAGACCACACGGAACGTATGTTGGAAATGTTCGGTGTGCCTGTGTCTAGAAGCGTTGATCCGGATGGAACGCACAGAATTTCTATTGACGGTCCTGCCGTGCTGAACGCGCAGCCGGTGACGGTGCCCGGGGATCCGTCATCAGCGGCTTTTGCAGCCGTCAGTGCACTGATCACTCCGGACTCGGAAATTGTGATTAAAAACGTTCTCATGAATCCACATCGGATTGGCCTTTACACCACATTGCGCGAAATGGGCGGACAGATTGAAAATTTGAATCCGCGCCAGGAGGCGGGGGAAAATGTGGCCGATCTCAGAATTCGCAGCAGCAAACTTCATGGCATTGACGTGCCTGCTGAGCGCGCACCCTCTATGATTGACGAATATCCCATTCTTGCCATGGCAGCCGCGCGCGCCGAGGGAACCACGACAATGAAGGGACTGGCGGAACTTCGCGTGAAGGAAAGCGACCGCTTGAACGCAACAGCGCAAGGCCTCAGGCAATGTGGACTCAACATTGAAGAGGGTGACGATTGGCTACGTGTCAGGGGACAAGAACAAATCCGGGGCAGCGCCCAAATCGCCACCCATCACGATCATCGTATCGCGATGTCTTTTTTAACATTGGGCTTGACGGCGGAAGAACCGGTCAGCGTCGACGGAGGGCAAATGATCGCCACCTCCTATCCGGACTACCAAACGCATATGCAAACACTGGGCGCACATGTCAGCGGCCTGCCGTCATGATCATCGCTGTTGACGGACCCGCCGCATCGGGAAAAGGGACGCTGGCCCGCCGATTGGCCCAGGCTTATGACCTGGCATATCTGGACACAGGATCTCTCTACCGCGGCGTTGCCTATTTGGTCTTGAGCCGGGGTCAGGACCCGAACGACACGGCCGCAGCGCTGGAAGCGGCCCAGGCACTGGATCCGGCCGATATCCCGGACGCAGAAATCCGTAAGGACAGTATCGGCGCCGCAGCCTCAATCGTTGCCGCGATGGAGGACGTCCGTGAGGCCATCCGGGACCTTCAAATTGCCTTTGCCCATCACCCGCCGGAAGGCAAAGCCGGCGCGGTTCTTGATGGACGCGATATCGGAACGGTGATCTGCCCGGATGCGGATGTGAAGATTTTCGTCGATGCCGCCCCGGAAATCCGCGCAAAACGTAGACATTTGGAGCTGAAAGAGCGAGATCCGCACGGAGCGCCCAGCTACGAACAGATCTTGGCAGACTTGCAGGAACGGGATCGGCGGGATCAAAACAGGGCGTCCTCTCCCCTGAAACCTGCTGAAGACTCCCACTTGCTAGACACCACTAATTTCAGTATAGAGAGCGCGTTCCAGGCGGCATGCGAGATCGTGGACCGAGCCCGTCACAAGGCATAAGCCCGAAATTGCGCCGAAACTCCTGAGAACAAGACATCCGACCACTTGGCTAATCTTTTTGGCCGCCTTGAGCTAACGCCCGGGGGGCCGTGTTTCGTGTTTATCCTTTGGACGGGTGTTTGAGATATTTAGGAGAAACCATGTCAGAAACCCAAATGAACCCATCAACCGATGACTTTGCAGCGCTGCTCAATGAGACGCTGGATGAAAGTCAGCCCCTCGAAGGCTCTGTCGTCCGCGGCAAAGTCCTTAGCATCGAAAATGATCTTGCGATCATTGACGTCGGCCTAAAAACCGAAGGTCGTATTCCCTTAAAAGAATTCGCAATGCCCGGACAAGATCCGGATATCAAAGTTGGCAGTGATGTCGAAGTTTACCTGGAGCGCATCGAAAATGCGCTCGGTGAAGCCGTCCTGTCGAGAGAGAAAGCCCGCCGCGAGGAAAGCTGGGTTCGGCTTGAAAAAAGCTATGAAGCCAATGAGCGCGTTGAAGGCGTTATCTTTGGGCGCGTCAAAGGCGGCTTTACCGTTGACCTTGACGGTGCCGTTGCCTTCTTGCCGGGCAGCCAAGTTGACATCCGCCCCATTCGTGATGTTGGACCGTTGCTCAATATTCCGCAGCCCTTTCAAATTCTCAAGATGGATAAACGCCGGGGCAATATCGTCGTCTCGCGGCGCGCTGTCTTGGAAGAAACACGTGCGGAACAGCGTAGCGAATTGATCGGTAAGCTGAGCGAAAGCGATGTGATCGACGGCGTTGTCAAGAACATCACCGATTACGGTGCATTTGTTGATTTGGGCGGTGTCGATGGCCTATTGCACGTGACCGATATTGCTTGGCGCCGGGTCAACCATCCGTCAGAGATTCTGACCATCGGTCAAACCGTGAAAACCCAAGTCATCAAGATCAATCCGGAAACCCAACGCATCAGCCTGGGCATGAAACAGCTTGAGGCTGATCCGTGGGAAGGCGCCGAAGCCAAATACCCGATTGACGGCAAGTTCACCGGACGGATTACAAACATCACTGATTACGGCGCTTTCGTCGAGCTGGAGCCCGGTGTGGAAGGCCTGGTCCACGTTTCTGAAATGAGCTGGGTTAAGAAAAACGTTCACCCAGGCAAAATCGTCTCCACCAGCCAAGAAGTTGAAGTCATGGTGCTGGAAGTGGATTCGGCCAAGCGCCGGATCTCACTGGGTCTGAAACAATGCATGGACAACCCGTGGGAGTCCTTTGCCGAGACCTATGCTGTCGGCAATACGATCGAAGGTGAAATTAAAAACATCACCGAGTTCGGATTGTTTGTCGGCCTGGAAGGCGATGTGGACGGCATGATCCATATGTCTGATCTGGACTGGAACCGCCCGGGCGAAGAAGCCATCCAAGATTACAAAAAGGGCGATACCGTCAAAGCCATTGTCTTGGACGTCGATCCGGAAAAAGAACGGATCAGTTTGGGCATCAAGCAAGTTGACGGCGATCCAATGGAATCTTTGGGAGAAGTGCGCAAGGGCTCCATCGTCACCTGTACGGTTGCGGAAATTTTGCCGAACGGTATTGAGGTCGAGGTCGGCGACGGCATGAAATCTTTCATCCGGAAAGCCGAACTGAGCCGTGACCGGTCTGAGCAACGCCCGGACAGGTTTGCTGTCGGCGACAAAGTGGATGCACGGGTCACCAATTTCGACCGGGCCAACCGCAAAGTCACTCTCTCCATCAAAGCCCGTGAGGTTGCCGAGGAGAAAGAGGCGGTTGCGCAATACGGATCGTCAGATTCCGGCGCCACACTGGGCGACATTCTGGGCTCTGCGCTGGGCAATGCGGCAGCAAAAGACGACAATGCGCCCGAAGAGGCGCCTGCTGCTGACGACGCCGAGACCGAAGAGGCCAAAAAAGACGACGAGAGCTAATACACAAAAAACGCTCTTTTTGAGTTCGAGGCGGCGGCAATTCTGTACGGAATTGCCGCCGTTTTGCTCTGGCGGATCTAAGAAAAGCCTTATGACAAAAGCGCTTACCCATACTTTCCCTTGACGTGGGGCGGACCTTTTGGGAACATCGGCGCTATTGAGGGACCGAAAAGACGTTAGGATCGATATGATTAAGTCTGAATTGGTGGCGAAAATTTCCCAGGCAAATCCACACCTCTATCAAAGGGATGTGGAGCGTATCGTGAATACGGTTTTTGGCGAAATCTCCCATGCACTCGCCCGGGGGGACCGGGTTGAACTGCGCGGTTTCGGCGCTTTTTCCGTTAAGTCAAGACCGGCCCGCATGGGGCGGAACCCGCGGACCGGAGCGGCCGTTGCGGTATCCGAGAAGACCGTGCCGTTTTTTAAAACCGGCAAGGAAATGCGCGATCGGTTGAACGAGAAAAAACAACCGGTCGACTGAAACCACTCGACCATTCGGACCAGCCGTGTTTAAGCGTCTCTATCGTTGGATCCTCTCCGCAGTTCTCATCTTGGCGGCCATCGTGATCGCCGTGAGCAACCCACAATCCGTAGCGGTCAATTTCAACCCCTTTGCGCCCCAAGGCAGCGGTGAGCAAATCCCACTTTTCCTGGTGATCCTCTTGTCGATCCTTTTGGGGTTGATTATTGGCGGATTTGCAAGCTGGTGGGGCGGCGGCGAAGCCCGCAAATATGCTCGTGCCTTTCGAGCTTACGAGACGGCAGAGAAGCGCGCACCAAAAGACGAAGACCAGGATCTCAGACCGGTAAAGCGCGCCTGAGATCGAGGGCCGACGCTATTTGGGCTGGACGGGTTCATTTGTTATAAGCGCGCAAATTCAAGCGACCAGGGACAAGATCTCAATGGCTGTTGACGCCAAAATTTGCGGATTAAAGGATAAAGACGCCGTGGATGCCGCCGTTCGGGGCGGCGCACGCTCGCTTGGCTTCAACTTTTATCCGCCTTCGCCGCGATTTGTCCTGCCGGCACAGGCCAGGGAACTCTCGGCGGGTCTGCCGGCGTCAGTCGATACGGTGGCCTTGATCGTGAACGCAGACGACAGCCACATTCAATTGATTGCCGACACACTCAATCCGTCGATTTTCCAGCTGCATGGCGCAGAATCCGCCGATCGGGTGCAGCAGGTTAAAGCACTCACCGGCAAGCCGGTCATAAAAGCAGTGCCTATCGCGGGGCCAACCGACATCGATCTGGCGCATGGTTACGAAAGTGCCGCTGACCTGTTGCTGTTTGACGCCAAACCGCCTAAATCTCTGCCCGATGCCCTCCCGGGCGGGAACGCCCTTGCGTTTGATTGGTCTCTGATCTCGGAAGAAAGCTGGTCCCTTCCATGGCTTCTGGCCGGTGGCCTGACCGCGGAAAATGTGACTGAGGCCGTTCGTGTAACGAAGGCCACGTATGTGGACGTCTCCTCCGGGGTCGAGGCAAAACGTGGGCAAAAAGATCCGGCACTGATTTTGGAGTTTTTGGACATCGTGTCTCGGCTCTGACGGCGGGGATGATGAAGGTGTAAAAGAGAAGATATGGAACGGCCCAACACATATTCCCAAGGCCCCGATGAACAAGGTCATTTTGGTCATTATGGCGGCCGATTTGTCGCCGAGACCTTGATGCCGCTGGTCTTGGATCTTGAAGAACATTACGAAGCCTCCCGCAAGGATGAGAGCTTCCAAAAGGAGTTTTCGTATTTTTTGGAGCACTATGTCGGCCGGCCGAACCCACTCTACTTCGCCGAAAGACTGACGGAACATCTGGGCGGCGCCAGAATCTACTTCAAGCGTGACGAGCTCAACCACACAGGCGCTCACAAGATCAACAATTGCATCGGGCAAATGCTGCTTGCAAAGCGCATGGGCAAAACCCGTATCATTGCCGAAACCGGCGCCGGACAACATGGCGTTGCAACTGCAACCGTCGCCGCGCGGTTCGGACTACCGTGCATTGTCTATATGGGCGAAACGGATATTGAACGCCAAGCTCCTAATGTTTTTCGGATGAAGTTATTGGGCGCAGAAGTTCGCCCGGTCACGTCCGGATCGCGCACCCTGAAAGACGCCATGAACGAGGCGCTGAGAGACTGGGTCACAAACGTTGATGAAACTTTTTACATCATCGGCACCGCAGCGGGACCGCATCCTTATCCGAAATTGGTGCGTGATTTCCAATCGGTGATCGGGCGCGAAGCCCGCGCACAAATTTTGGAGCGTGAAGGCCGGTTACCTGACACCTTGGTGGCCTGTATCGGCGGCGGGTCCAACGCCATCGGCCTGTTCCATCCGTTCCTCGAAGACAAAGACGTCAATTTGGTCGGCGTCGAGGCAGCCGGAAAAGGTCTTGATACAGATCAACACGCGGCATCACTAACCGGCGGGCGGCCGGGTGTCCTGCACGGCAACCGGACTTACTTGCTGCAAGACGACGACGGGCAAATCGCCGAGGCGCACTCGATTTCGGCAGGCCTTGACTATCCCGGCATCGGGCCGGAGCATTCATGGCTGAAAGATTCAGGCCGTGTAACATATGTTTCGGCAACGGACGACGAAGCCCTTGAGGCGTTCCAATTGTGCTGCAAATTGGAAGGTATCATTCCTGCATTGGAACCCAGTCACGCATTGGCCGAGGTGATCAAACGGGCACCAGCACTCGATCAAGATCATATTCTGATTATGAATATGTGCGGACGAGGCGACAAAGACATCTTCACCGTTGCGGAAGCGTTGGGGGTGGCTTTGTGATGGCAGCCAGGACAACCAGAATCGACCGGCGTTTTGCCGCATTAAAAGAAACGGGCCGGGCCGGCTTGGTGACTTTCATCACCGCAGGCGATCCGGATTTAGAGGCCTGCTATCAGATCATGAAAGGTCTCCCCGCGGCAGGCGCAGATATTATCGAATTGGGCATGCCCTTCACCGACCCTATGGCGGACGGTCCATCCATCCAAGCGTCAAGCCAACGTGCCTTAAAGTCCGGCATGACACTCAAGAAGACACTCAATCTGGTGAAGCGGTTTCGTGAGACGGATTCCGAAACTCCGATCGTCTGTATGGGATATTACAATCCGATCTATTCTTATGGCGTCGATCAGTTTCTGCCAGATGCCATTGAAGCGGGTGTGGATGGCTTGATCATTGTGGATCTGCCGCCGGAAGAAGATCACGAACTTTGCCTGCCGGCGCTGAAAGCTGGGTTGAATTTCATCAGGTTGGCGACACCGACAACAGATGAAAAACGACTGCCTGCGGTTCTGCAGAATACAAGTGGCTTCGTTTATTATGTATCGATCACCGGAATCACGGGGACCGGAAGCGCAGAGGCACAAAATATCGGGCCGTCTGTGGCACGCATTCAAACGCACAGCAAACTGCCGGTCGCCGTTGGCTTTGGTATCAAAACCCCGGAAAATGCAGCAGACATCGCTCGGGTCGCCGATGCGGCCGTTGTCGGATCTGCGATCATCGACCGTATCGCAGCGAATCTTGACGCTGACGGGCAAGCCAAAGATACAATGGCCGATGACGTCTTAAATTTTGTCGGCGGACTGGCAAAAGGCGTCCGAGACGCCCGCAAAGAAACGGTATAATGTAGAATGCGTCATTGAGCGCGTTTGAAGGACGATTAAGCAGATGAATTGGCTCAACAAATTTACCACTCCTAAGCTCAAAGCCTTGCTCGGTAAGAGGGATACGCCGGATAATCTTTGGCTGAATTGCCCCAATTGCGGCGAGATGATTTTTCATCGTGAGCTGGCCATCTCGAAAAACGTCTGCCCCAAATGCGACTTCCATATGAAATTGGAACCGGAAGATCGCCTGTCCAGTCTGTTTGACGACGGCAAGTACGAGATGATCGAAATGCCGGATGTACAAACCGATCCGCTCAAGTTTCGCGACGAGAAGAAATACACCGATCGAATCAAAGACGCCCGCACCAAAACAGGTCAAAAGGATGCGGTGATCACAGCCTATGGAGACATTGAGGGCCTCACATCAGTCGTCAGTGTGCAGAATTTCAAGTTTATGGGTGGATCATTGGGCATGGCAGCGGGAGAAGCGATTATTCGGTCTGCGGAACTCGCCATTGAAAAGAAAGCGCCTTATATCCTGTTCACCGGCTCCGGCGGCGCGCGGATGCAAGAAGGCATCATGTCCCTCATGCAGATGCCGCGCACGACGATTGCGGTGCAGATGCTGCGTGAGGCAGGTCTTCCCTATATTGTTGTCCTGACTGATCCGACAACGGGCGGCGTAACGGCTTCCTATGCCATGCTGGGCGATGTTCAAATCGCAGAACCGGGGGCACTCATTTGCTTTGCAGGGCCACGGGTAATCGAACAAACGATCCGAGAAAAGCTGCCGGAAGGATTCCAACGGGCCGAATATTTGCTTGATCACGGCATGGTCGACATGGTGGTTCATCGTCATGAACTTCGCGAAACTTTATCGAAGCTGAGCCATATTCTGATGAACGAAGGTGTCAGTGCGAAACAAGAGTCGGATACTTCAGAAGACGACAACGCGGAAGGTGACGAAAACACAGAGGATGTTTCAGCCGCTGAAGAGAGCGAAGACAGCAAAGAAAGCGAGCTTGAGGAAGTGACACGCAAGTCTGGACTTGCGGGCCAAACTCCCTAACCCATGGGCTTATCGCCATGAGCCTTTCTAGCGACATCCTTCTGAAGCGCCTGCTTGAGCTACATCCAAAGAAAATCGATCTCGAATTGTCGCGCATCGAACGTTTGCTGAGCGCACTCGGTAATCCGCATCAGAGTCTGCCGCCCATCATCCATATTGCTGGGACGAACGGTAAGGGGTCCACCCTTGCCTTTATGCGATCGATTCTGGAAGCCGGCGGCTGGCGGGTTCACAGCTATACGTCACCTCATCTCGTCCGATTTCATGAACGCATTCGCTTGGCCGGCACACGCGGAACGCCCAGCCGTGCGATCGATGAAGAAGCTTTGGCAGAAATCTTGAGCAGATGCGAAGAGGCTAACGGATCGCAGCCGATTACCTTCTTTGAAATCACAACAGCCGCCGCCTTTGTTGCCTTTGCGGAGCACCCGGCCGACATCGTACTGTTGGAAGTGGGGCTGGGCGGACGCTTTGATGCAACAAACGTGATCGAGGCGCCAGCGGTAAGCGTCATCACCCATATTGATCATGACCATCATGAGTTTTTGGGATCAGACATCTGCGGGATTGCGAAAGAAAAAGCCGGCATTATGAAACCGAAGGTGCCGGTCGTGATCGGCAATCAATTTGATACTGTCCGGGACACACTGGAAAAGGAAGTGAGGGCCTTGAACATACCGGCCAAATTTTATGGTCAAGACTTTCATTGCCACGAAGAAGACGGACGGCTGATCTATCAAGACGCCGAAGGTCTCATGGATTTGCCGCTGCCCAAACTCAAAGGCCGGCATCAATTTGAGAATGCCGCCGTGGCCGTGACCGCTCTTAAACAATTGCAGGAGCCCAAACTGATCCCGGAAACATTTGAGCAAGGAATCCAAAGTGCCTTTTGGCCGGCGCGATGTCAGCCGCTCCAGGCCGAAGATTTCGGGCTGGACGTCAGCGGGAGGGAGCCGCCTGAAATTTGGCTGGACGGTGGCCACAACCCCAATGCGGGAACGGCCCTTGCCGCAACAATGGCCGATTTGGAAGAACAGGTGCAAAGACCACTCTTCCTTGTTTTGGGAATGATGAACAACAAAGATGCCGCTGCTTATCTTGAGTCCTTTCGGACGTTGGCGGCCGCCATCTTTGCGGTGCCCATTCCGGGTCAGGACAATGGGGCAAGTCCGCAATCCTTATGTGATGCGGCCGAGAAAGCGGGTCTTACGGCCCATACCGCAGATGACGTCACCTCCGCATTGCAGCGCATTGTCGCTCAATACAATTCCGCCGACCATATGCGAGCACCTCGCATTCTGATCGGCGGATCATTGTATCTTGCCGGCCATGTTCTGGCCGGGATGGAGTCTGGGATTTAGATTATTCGGTTTCCGATTCAATCCATTCCAGCAGCTTACCCTTCGGCAATACGCCGACTTTCATGGATGACATAGCGCCGTCTTTGAACAACATCAGCGTCGGAATACCGCGTACACCGTATTGACCAGGCGTTTTTGGATTGTCGTCAATATTGACCTTCGCCACAGTCAGCTTCTCACCAAGCTCGTCGGAAATCTCCTCCAGCGCCGGCGCAATTTGTTTACACGGATTGCACCACTCCGCCCAAAAATCTACCAGCACCACTTCAGAGGCCTTGAGGACGTCTGCCTCAAAAGATCCATCTGTTACATCTTTAATCGCCATAAAGAGTTCCTTTCTTGGCCGGCTCAACACCGACGACTCGCATTGTTTGCCAAAATGTATGGAGCCGCTTGCCGAGCGTCAAGGGAGCGGTGAGGTCAGGCTGGGTGAGAAAAACTATGGAGCGTGAAGATCGGCTAATGCGGCCTCAAGCAAGTCACCTGAGAGTGGCATCAAACGGGGCCCATCGGTCCACAACAGGGCGCATTGGATTGGGCGGTCCGGATATATTTTGGCCAGCAATCCGCGATAGACTGCCATCTGACGGCGATATAGCGGCGCCAGATCCACCTCCTCAGCCGGTGGCGGACGATTGGTCTTATAATCAATCACCAGAACGCGATCATTTGTGACGCACAATCGATCAATCTGGCCGGCCAAAAACACCTCTTCATCACCCAAAGTCAAATACCCGCTCAAAGCCACTTCGGCTTGACTCTCGGGCCCGAAAATCTCTTCAAACACCGGATCGGTCAGAATACCCAAAGTCTCGTTCAAGATCTGAGTCTGTTGGTCCGCCTTCAACGCGCCGGATCGGCGCGCAATATATTGCGCTGCCAAGGATGGGCGCTGATCCCGCGGACAGTCAGGCAAATATTCTAGAAGAGAGTGGATCAAACGACCACGCAGAAAGCGCGACTCGCCGTCGTCAACCAAGGGAGACAAGACCGCTGGTTCCATCAACTCTGGCTCCGAGGGCACACGTATCAATGAAGGGCTCAACGCACGGGCTTTGGAGTCTTCGGGCGCCGCGGCTTGATCAATCCATTGCGGCAATGCGATCTCTTGCCTTGGAAAGGCAAGTGTCGTCTTCGCGGGTTCGGTAGGCGCAACCTGTGGGTCCGAAAGCCGCCAAACAGTCTGACCGTCTGTGTCCGTCACTTTGTCTGCAACAGGTTTCAATGCTGAGGCCACCAAATTGTACCAGCTTTGCGGTCCTGGCGGGCGAGCGCCATGGTAACCGGCAATATAGAGCCGGTCTCGCGCACGGGTCGCAGCCACATAAAGCAGGCGATAATATTCCGCGTCACGTTTATCGGCAGATTTGTTCCGCGCGGCCGCCGTCAGCGGGTCATGATCCGCCCGGCGCCCGGGCCGCCAAACGAGAATATCATCCTTTAAGGCCAGAATACGGTCGTCAAGCGCCGCACTTGGTGTCTGACATGTGTCGGGCAGAAAAACGATATTGCCATCAAGTCCTTTGGCTCCATGGACCGTCATAACACGCACTTGTCCCGGTCCCTGATCCGGTTCTCTTTTGAGCTCAGCATCGCCGCTTCGAAACCAATCGAGAAATCCTTGCAGAGATGGGCTATCCGTTCGCTCATAATTGATGGCAAGGCTCAGAACCTCGTCCAACATATCGTTGGCTTCACGGCCCAAGCGTTCGGTTATCCGCAACCTGCCGGTCTTCAGATCCTCGCCGGCGGATCGCCCATCGATGAGTTGATGGAAAAATTCAAAAGGTGCAATGACGTCCGCCAAATCCACATAGTGTTTTAAGAACCGGTAGGCTGCCCCAAAGATGGGCTCGCTTTCAGCACGGGACGCCAATTCTCGCCACAAGGTCCCTTTTCTTTCATGGCAGAGGTCAAAAAGGTCTTGCTCCGTCAAACCCACAAAGGGTGATTTCAGAACATTGGCCAAGGTTAAATCATCAGACGGCAGAAGGGTGAAGTCTGCGACGGCAAGAACGTCAAGGACGGCAAGCTGGTCCAGCAAATCGACGCGATCTGCACCGGCCACCGGAATATTGCGGGACTTCAGTTCACGGATCATGTGATCCATGAACGCATCCCGGCGCCGGACCAGGATAAGAATATCGCCCGCCTCGATGGAGCGGCCCCGACTTTCTAAAAGTTCACCACCGCTCAGCCACGCTTTTATGGTCTCAGCGATCCGTTCCGCAAGAATAGCTTCTGCCGATGATGCTTTTTCCTGATCGAGAGGGGCATCCCAAGGGTCATGTTCATCAATATCGTCATCGGTGATCAGAGGCCATAATTCCACAAGCCCCGCCTGCCCCTCACGGCATGCCACATGACGGATGGCCTGTCCCGATGCGGTTAATCGGCCGGCCAGGCGTTCATCTTCAAAGATGGCATCGACAAGCCTTAAGATGGGGTCCGTCGAGCGGAACGACAATTGAAAGTCCACCGCGTGCCAAGATTGATCGGCGTCGGCCACGCGCTGCGCAAAGGCAGACTGCATGGCGTGAAACATATCCGGATCGGCACCTTGGAACGAATAGATCGATTGCTTTTCGTCTCCCACGGCAAAAATGGTGCGGATCAGATTCGGTGTTCGGTCTTGACGGGATCCGGCACCGGCGAAAAACTCGGCGGCGAGCGCTTCGATCACCGCCCATTGGGGCGGGCTGGTATCCTGCGCTTCATCCACCAAAATGTGATCCAACCCACCGTCCAGCTTATACAAGACCCAAGCGGCGCTGGGAGACGTACGCAAGAGAGATACTGCCCGTAAGATGAGATCGTCATAGTCAAGTGCCGCCCGCCGGTGCTTCTCATCGGCATAATAGTCAAGCAAACGCTCCGAAAGCTGGAACAAAGCTGCACTCGACTCATATATCAAAGCCGCTTTACGCCGATCTTGCACGTCCCCAATGCGCGCTTGCTCACGCACCAGAAATTCCAGCAATTCGGGATGCTGCTCTGAAATCTTTTTGGTGACGAGGCGCGACTTCGGTTGGCCATCGGTTTTCTTCAGAAAGATTTGGGCGTAGAGATCAAAGGCCGCCTCTGAATCCTCCGCATTCAGAGCATCTTGCAAAAGAGCCGCTTGAACCTGATCTGATTTACTGCCGGTGAGCAAGATCTCAGAAAATTCCCGCAATTGGTCATGGTCCGTTGCGCCGCGCCCCATCGCCGCTTCCAGGATCGTCTCAGCTGTCTCACCGGGCGCAAGTCCGAGTGCAGAACACAGAGCCTCCAATGCGGGCGTGAGACCACCATAAGTTTGGAAAAATTGCGCAAGTGCATTGCGTTTGGAGAGGACGTGATCAAACAGATCCGCAAATCCATATTCATCAAAGCGCGAAACCAAAAGGCTATGGGCGTGGACCAGATCGCCGTCATCGTCCTCGGCGATGTCGTGAAGCATCGTTTCCAAAGCACGGGAAATCAGGTCAGACGCCAAACGGTCGTCCAGAACTTGAAAGTCTGGCGGGACTTGCGCTTCCAAAGGAAAGCGGCCCAGCAAACGTTCGCAAAAGGCGTGGATCGTTTGGATCTTAAGGCCACCCGGCGTTTCCAGCGCCTGGGCAAAAAGCCGGCGCGCTTTGGGCAGCTCAGCCACATCAAGCGTTTCGTCTACTCGCTCTTCAATGGCCAATTGAAGCGGCCCGTCCGCCATGGTCGCCCAAGCGCCCAAATCTTCGAATAGGCGGCGAGCCATTTCCGCGGCGGCGGCTTTGGTAAATGTCAGACACAAAATACGCTCCGGCGGCGTGCCGTCGAGAAGCAATCGAATAACCCGTTGAGTGAGCACATGGGTCTTGCCGGTACCCGCATTGGCCCCCACCCAAACAGAAGAGCGCGGGTGAGAGGCTCGCGATTGGTCTTGGCGCGCTTTTTCCATGGCTTGGGTCATATCTTCGGCCCCCTCTCAGCGCGGCTGAGTGTCGGCCACTCCTTCACACGGGCTAAATGATCATAGTCCGAATAGGTATATTTGAATTGGACGCGCGGCTGCGACAGATAAGGTGTCTCGGCATCGTCAAAGTCCGAAATCAACTTGCTCAAACCGGCTTTCGCTTCAAAGGCAAGCTCCGAGACTTCGTCTTGATCCAACGCAACGTCCAAAACTGCGCCGGGGTCATCACCGCCCTTTAACCGGATATAGCTCAATGACGACGGCATCAATTGCGCCACTCCTTCAAAGCCGCCTTCCGCACAAATCAATGCCTCAAGAGGCAATTGCGGTGCCAAGAATGATTTGACCTGTGCTGCAGAAGGCGGGTTCCCGGTTTTATAATCATAGATTGCCGTACCGCCCTTTTGTTGGTCGATCCGATCGGCTCGCGCGGTCAGCACAAACTCTCCGCCCGGCCCATGCAAAGCAAGTACGCCCGTTTTTTCCGAATGCACAAAAGCGACTTGCTTGTCGCCACGCAACACTTCCTCATTCTCAACAAACCAGTCCGCGATATGCTCAAAACGCGGCCACCAAAAACTTTGCACATCCGGCTCATCAGCAAGCGATGCGAAGGCCTCCTGCCCAATAGCAATCAATTCTTCGTAAGCGTTCGGCGGCAAACGGTCCGGAAAGCGCAAGGCAAATTGATCCAAGATATTGTGAATCAATACACCCCTCTGTAACCGGTCCGGCGCCGTCGCAATCGGATCAAGCGGTCGCAGGTCCAGTATTTTCTTGGCATAGATGGCGTATGGGTCGCGGATCCAGGTCTCAATCTCAGTCACCGAGAACTTTCGGGGGCGGACCGCAACAGGTGGTTTGGGAACCGGGGGTCCCCAGGGGCGGACATCCCCCGGCTCGTTCATGTTGCGCGCCCAGTCGAGATATTTTCGCCCCGTCTCAAGCAAGTCAACCTGACCGGCGCCGAGCAACAGCGTCTCAAGACGCAAGAGCCAACGAGATGCCACACTTGGGGCACCGTCAATACGCTCAGAGCGCGTCAAAAAGACCTGGTCCAAACTGGCAAGCTGAGCAAAATCATGGGCCGACAGGCCGATCCGCCGCTCGGGCAACGGCAGCCCCAGAGTCTGGCGCATGGGGCGGCTCAACCAAGGATCGACATCAATCCTTGCAGGCCAGACGCCTTCATTGAGCCCGCCTAAGATTACCGTGTCGACTTTTTGAAGACGCGCCTCCAGGGGTCCCCAAATCGAGACGCGGGGATGTTGACCGAATTTTGGCCGAAACACCTGACCGGACAAAAGCGCGTCAAACACACTCGGATAGTCGCCACCATGAAACGGCGGCGCGGAGTTGGTCTCGTCCAGCAAAGAGCGCAGGAACAGGACGAATGTTTCGCCGTCATCGCCAGACCACAAAGGACGATCGGCTCCATCCCCGGACCCGCCGGCCAAAGATTCTGCCGACAGAATATGACTACACACGATGTCTGGCAGCTCACATCGACTGGACGCCAGAGCACTGACCAAAGGCGTAAAGGCGCGATCAAGCCAATTGATCAAACCCTCAAACTGTTTGGTCAACGACGCCGATACGCTTGGGCCACCACTCTCAACAACATGAGACAAGCGATCGCGTAGACCCTGCGCCCCGCGGGGTGGGGCCGGTCCTCGTAAACATACTCTTTCGAACTGCCATACGAGATCACGAAAAGACTTTCTGTCCACGCCCATCCGGCAGAACGGATGCTTCAACAAAGACAAAAGTGCCACCGGTTCAAGATCCGAAAGCGCCGCTTGGATCACCAATCTCAAAAACACACCGACCGGCGCTTGTGCTAATGGCTGACCGGCAGAGTCATCGATATCAATCTCCCAGCGGCGCATATTGGCGGCAACGCGCCGGGCCAGTTGCCGGTCCGGAGTCACCAAGGCCGCTGTTCGACCCGCCTGCTCCACACAGTCGCGCAAGATCAGGGAAATCACCAACGCCTCTTCAGCCGAATTGGCGGTATCGATCCGTGACAAGCCTTGCAAAGCCAAGCGCCAATCCTCTTGTGCAAAACTTTCTACAACGTCGCGCCAATCATCTGTTGCTTCTGCCGGTCGCAAACTGGCTTGGATCATTCGCCGGCGCACGGCAGATGTGTCGGGCCCGTCACATTCCGGCACCGTTTGCCAATCGCGTACCGCATCACGAGGTATGTCGAGCCGGCGCAAAAGCTCCTTCATTCCGAATTGTGAATGCGACGGTTCGATCGCATCCCATGCCTTGTCATCCATGTCACCATCAAGACCAGGCAGAATAACGGCGCCTTTCGGCAGACGCGCGATCACGCTCATGAGATTTGCCGTCGCCGGTATGGACCCGGTGGAGCCGGCCGCGATGACCGGATGAGCCGGGGCTTCACTTTGCCATTTGTCCGCGAGACCGTTGAGCAACAAATTGCGGCGCATAACAGCGTCCACGGAGGCAAAATCCTGATCCAAAATCTTGGGCCAGGCCTCTGTGACAAGGCGCAGGAACTCCAGATTTTCCTGCCAAAGCTCCGTATACTCTTCCGGAACCAAGCTATTCAGGTCGGCAGGGTCGACGCCTTCGGTTTCAAACGCATCAAAGAACTGGCCAAGGTCCCGCGCCAAACGCAGAGCTTGCGACAAATCCGTCGTCCCGATTTTGAGACCTGCCTTGTGACGCAATGCGCTCCACTCAATAATGAGGCGCGACAAAACAACATCTCTTTTGAGGCTTGATATGGCGGGTGGGAGATCATGTGCGGCGGAATCCAGCTCCGTCATGCCATATATGAGCAACTCTTCCTCGTCTACATCACCCAGCGGCTGCACCTTCGGCAGCAATACGGCCTCTTGACCGGATGACCGGGCGAGGTGCCGAAAAGCATCGTGTACGGATTGTACGGCCCGGCGCGTCGGCACCAAGATCCGGATATCCGCCAAGGATTGCCAGTTTTCTCGGACGCCATAGCGGTCCACAATGCCGCGCGCCAAAACATCCGTGAAAGCTTCGCCGGCGGCGATGGAATAAACCTTCGGATGAGTCTCTTTGGCAGACAAAATCTCGACTCGCAAAAAAGAGCTTTAAAACTCAGACAAATAGGCCTCGGCGTCCGTAACGGCGTCGGGAGATCCCACATGCATCCATGTTCCGCGCAATGCCAATCCATACAATCGGCTCGCGCGGATCGCTCGATCCCAAACGATATTTGTTGAGAACGCTGTGTCCGGAGTCTGCTCAAATAGATCGGGGACAATCACCTGCACTCCCGCCCAAACAAAGGGCGCCGCGTCCGCATTGCCACGCCGCTGCAATGCCCCTGTATCAGACATAAAGAAGTCGCCCTTGCCGTCAAAGCCGAGGCTGGTATCGCGCAAAGCCAGTAACATCAGCGCATCCATTTTTTCCGGATCAAACTGTGCCAACAAGGCTGAGAGATTTTCGGTCTCTCTCTCGGCCCAAATCGTATCGCAGTTATGGGTGACAAAAGGTCGTCCTTCGAAGAAATGTAAAGCGTGTTTGATACCTCCGCCTGTGTCCAGCAGGGCATGGCGCTCATCCGACAAATAGATGTCAACGTCTGATCGCGTTGCAAGATGGCGCTCCAAGACGTCTGCGCAATAATGCACATTCACGACGATTCGCTTGATACCTGCCGATTTCAAGCGATCGATCGCATGATCGATCAATGGACGTCCGGCGACCTCGACCATGGCTTTGGGCCGGTCAGCCGTCAGCTCGTTCATACGCGTCCCCAAACCCGCGGCCAAAATCATTGCCTGATCAATGACGCCCGACATCTGTCACTTAACCTCATGCTTTGGAATCGAATGACGCACTTCCGGTGAGATATGGCTATCGAACCAGGTTTTCAGAGTACCCAAGACAGTATGATTTAGATCAGACTCCAGGTAACGCCAAACCCTGGGAAGATATTCAAGATAGTTCGGTTTGCCGTCGCGAACGCAGAGGCGCGCAAAGATCCCGACAATCTTGGCATTGCGTTGCGCCCCAAAAAGCGCATAGGCGGCGCGAAAGATACTCTCGTCAAATGTGGGATCCGCGGCATGCCGTTGTTTGATGTAGTAATCCAACATCTGGTCGGCCAATGCGGGCGAGACGTCGCGGCGCGCATCCTCCAGCAAGGACACCAAATCATAAGCCGGGGACCCCAAAACCGCATCCTGGAAATCAATTAAGCCGACACGTTTGAGCCCCTCGCGATCCGGAAGCCAAAGAAGATTCTGCGCATGATAATCGCGCAGCACCAAAACAGATTGATCCTGTGCCATCTCTTCGGCGAGGCCACGCCAAATCTGTCGATAGTCCTGGCGAACAGACTCATCCGCATCCTGACCAAAAACAAGAGGCCAGTACCAGTCGATCAGCAAGTCGGCTTCGGCTTGCAACGCCAATGCGTCGTAGGCTTTCATGATGAGATCGGCCCGGTCGCGCACCGGCAAGGCGGCGGGGACAGATTGACTATGAAGGTGGACAAGTGCATCCAAGGCTGTTCGATAGAGCAATTGCTCGTCCGCACCGCCGTCGATCATTTGCGTGTAAAGCCCGTCGCCCAGATCTTCCAGCAATAACAAACCTTTTGAAAGATCCGAGGAGACGATCTGCGGTGCACTCAAACCGAGTTGGTAGAGCCAATCACTGACCGCTACGAACGGGCCGGAATCCGGGCCTGCCAAACGCGCAATCGCATTGTATCCCAACGCGATGCGGTCGTCGTCGGTCGCGCCATCCGGACAGGTAGGCGCTTCGGCATCGGGCGGCGCATCCATCAAGACAATGGACCCTTGATCGCCGATCAACCGTTCATACCGGCGCGTCGACGCATCGCCTGCAAGAGGAGACCGATCGGCACCACTCCAACCGGCCCGCGATAAAAATGCCTTTATGTCTTGCTGCCGGTCGTTCACGCGTTGTCTCGGACTTGAAACGGGCTGCCTTGCCAAGCGGTGTCCAGACGGGCCTCAAAATCCCCATGGGCATGCAACGTCGCGCGGCGAGCTGTGGATGCAAGTTCCAAAGCCACGTCCAAACGATCACCCGGCAATAGCGCCCCTAGTCGATCAGGCCATTCACAGATCACACAGCCGACGTCCAAAGCTTCGTCCAATCCCAGTTCTTCCAACTCTTGTGCAGAATCGATTCGATAGAGGTCATAGTGCCAGATTTCGAGCGCGCCCGCAGAATAAGGCTGAACCAAATTAAAAGTGGGGCTTTGGACATGCTCGAGAGGAGCGCCGGCTTGGGCCAACAGATCCTCAATCAATCCTCGAGCAAGACTGGTCTTGCCCGATCCAAGATCGCCGGTCAGCGCGACAAAGTCTCCCGGACGCAGCAACGCGCCGATCCAAGCGCCGAGGGATTCGGTGGCCTTCACGTTGGGCAGGTTTATGGGGTGACCGGGGGGCACAGAGGCGACCTCTTCCTTGAGATATATTGAGCGGGCCATCGGCGACACGCCGCCGGGCCCTCTTCTAGCTCCGAAATGCCACACAAACAACCACGGAAGCCCGCATCGCAATATGCGTTAGAAGGCTTGATTCTCAGGACCAGCTTCGACATGTTAGCGCCGCATTGGGCCACAAAGGGAGATCTCGGTGGGACAACAAGAACAAGACACGTTTATTATTGTCGGGGCCGGTCACGGCGCCGGGCAGGCGGTTTCCAGCCTGAGGTCCGGCGGTTTCGACGGCCGTCTCATCGTGATTGGCGATGAACCTTACATCCCCTATCAACGGCCGCCCTTATCGAAGAAATTTCTGGCCGGTGAGATGGAAGTCGAACGGCTCTACTTCAAACCGGAAAAGTTCTATCAAGACAGAAATGTTGAGCTGATGCTCAATACGAGCGTCACCAAAATCAATCGCGACGCCAAAACCATCACCACAGACAAAGGCGAGACCATCGCCTACGACAAGCTGCTTCTGATGACGGGCACGCGGGTGCGTAAACTGCAAGTGCCGGGTGCTGATTTGGCAGGAATCCATTATCTGCGATCCATCGAGGACGTCGATCATATGCGCGATGCGTTTCAACCGGGCGCAAAGTTGGTCGTGATCGGTGGCGGCTATATCGGGATGGAAGTCGCCGCTGTTGCCAAGAAATTGGGATTGGAGGTCACGGTGGTCGAGGCCTTGGACCGGATCATGTCCCGCGGGATCGGCGAAGAAGTGTCCAATTTTTTTCAGGACATGCATCGCGAAGAGGGTGTCACCATCCTAACAGGCAAAGGTGTTGAAGCTTTTGATGGCGATACCAAAGTCAGCCATGTCATATGCGCTGACGGCTCAAAAGTCGAAGCAGATATTGTCGTGGTCGGAATCGGAGTCCTACCGAACCAAGAGCTGGCGCAAGAGGCCGGCTTGAAATGTGAAAACGGCATTGTTGTTGATGAATATTGCCGAACCGACGATCCAAATATCTTTGCGGGGGGTGACTGTACCTTTCACCCCAACCCGTTGCTGGATCGTATGCTGCGCCTGGAATCGGTCCATAACGCCGTGGAACAGGGAAAGACGGCAGCTGCATCCATGTTGGGACAACCCAAAGCCTATGCGCAAGTTCCTTGGTTTTGGTCGGATCAATATGATGTCAAACTGCAGATTGCCGGCATGCCCGACGGCTATGACAACCATGTGGTCCGCGGTGACCCGTCGACACGAAAATTTGCCGTTTTCTATCTCAAAGACAATAGAATCATTTGCGTCTTTGCGATCAGTGCCATGGCTGAATATATGCAAGGACGAAAACTGATTGAGAAGGCCGTCGACGTGTCCCCGGACCGGTTGGCCGATACCGACATCAATATGAAAGAAATTGTTCAAGAGTCTTAGATCTTCATGCCCAAAATCAAATACATCGAATTCGACGGAACGGAGCACATCGTCGATGCGGACACCGGCCTCACCCTCATGGAGGCTGCCGTCAAAAATCTTGTGCCCGGCATTGATGCAGATTGCGGCGGCGCATGTGCCTGCGCTACATGCCATGTGTATATCGATCAAGACTGGGTCGAGAAAACCGGATCGGCTGATGAGATGGAGCAGAGCATGCTCGATTTCGCAGACGACGTGAAAGACAACAGCAGGCTATCGTGCCAGATCAAAATCACGGACGGGTTTGACGGCTTGATCGTGAAAATGCCGGAATCGCAATCCTAATAACTGGATCTATTCGGCTGCGCTTTTCTCGGGACTCGGTTCCGCGACGCGGCGTTGCGGACGCGCGGGCAAATGGCAAATCACTTTGGTGCCCACTTGCGGCTCGGACTCAAGAGCCACCCAGCCGCCGTGCAATTCAACAAAACTGCGCACCAGTGACAATCCCAGACCAGGTCCCCGACGGCGACCGGCTGAACCTTGACTCTCAAAGCGGTCAAACACCGTTGCCTGCTGTTCGGGCGCAATGCCAACGCCGGTGTCTTGCACCCAAAGGGTCACATCTTCATCGGAAAGCTCCGCACCCAGAGTGATGGTTCCGCCCTCATCGGTGAAGGCCAATGCGTTAGACACCAAGTTGAACAAAACTTGCCGTAAACGGCGGCCATCGGCTTCGATGGTTCCGGCATGGGTTTCTGCTTCGATATCGATCAAGATTTTCTTTTCGTCCGCTTGACGCAAAGCAAGCTCACGCGAACGGTCCAGCAACTCATTGAGATTGACTTCCGACACATCCAACTCAATTTCACCGGCCTCGATGCGCGCCAGATCCAGAATATCGTCGACCAAAGTCATCAATTGGTTCGAGGCTTCGTGAATCGCACCGGCATATTCAAGCTGCTTGCCCGCCAGCGGCTCGACAAAATTTCCGGTCTCCAACATTTCGGAGAAGCCTTTGATGGTCGTGAGCGGCGTGCGCAATTGATAGGAAACGTGAGAAATAAATTCGGATTTCAAACGGTCGGCCGCTTCCAAAGCCTCATTGCGCTCTTTCAATGCTTGTGTGATGCGTGTGGTCGCGGTCACGTCGAGGCACGTCAGCAAGGTCGCCCCGTTGGGAAGCGGCAAAATCGCATAATCAATAAAGGTCTTATCACGGCGCTCAAGACGCCCTGCCAAACGATGGCGTTGTTCATTAAATGATGTGATCCGCTCAGCCATGCGAATCCATTCTTGCTCGTCATCGAACAAGGGGCGGCACCACTCCACCACTTTGGAAAAATGCGGCTGGCTTTGCAGCTGATCCGGATCCAACTGCCAAATGTCCAGGAAAGACTGATTGTGAAGTTCGAGCTTGCCGTCGCTGCCGAACACCGCGACACCTTCGCTGAGATTGTTCAACGTGGCATCTTGCACCTTCGCCAAAGTGTTCAAGGAGGATTCCAGACGGAAGCGATCGGTCACATCTTCATAGATGAACAATGTCCCGCCCATGGGATGAGGCTGGCATGCCACACGCAAATGCCGCGAATCCGGCAAATGCCAATACTCGTCCGGCTGCTCCGCAATGGAGGCGTGAAGCTGAAGCTGTTTTTCTTTCCAAGCTTTAAAGTCTGCCTGCTCTGGCAATTTGCGGCCCTCGCGCAGCCGCTCCAATATTTCCGCATGGGTCGGCGTGGAATCGAGCCATGCGGGATCAAGACCCCATTGGCTGGCATAAGCTTGATTGTAATAGGTAATCCGTTTGTCGAGATCGAAACTGGCAACCGCTGTTGCAAGCCTGTCCAGCGTTTGCGCATGGGCATCAATATGCTGCTTCAGTTCTTTTTCAGCAGCATCTTTGCCAGTCACATCGAGCGCCATACCCATGAAGCCTTCTTCATGAGGCATTTCAATCAAATCGAAGGCACGCCGCTCGCCGTCAATAACGATATACTTTTTCTCGCTGCTCGCCTCACCGCTGTCTTGCACGCGATCTGTCAGCGCCCGAACCCCGTCGTCGAGCTCAACCGCACGTTCGACAGCTGTTTCAGGATCGCTTAGATCCACCGCACGGGCATAGGCTTTGTTCACCCACGCCAGTTTTGCATTTCCGTCGCGACGCCAAACCGGGAAAGGGGCTACATCCAGAAAATCTTTGAGCTGGTTCGCCTCTTCTCTGAGATCCCCCAATCGGCCTTTCAAAAGTGAGAGGCCTTCCGCCTGTGCCGTCACGTCCGTAATCCAGACAACAGCTTGCGCTCCCGCCGGACGGCCTTCCACCTCGATCGCGCGGCCGTCTTCGCATTTGATCATCAGGGAGAAGAACGCGCCGTTCCAGCGCAAATCACGCACCGCCTCAATCAGGCTCTGCGTCGTGGAGTCCTGCGATATGGTGTTGTACTCGGACACGGCCGCGCTGACGGCATCTTGTCCGGCCACGTCCTGGCGGGCCAAACCTTCAAGAATGGTCTCGACCGGTGTCGCGGTGTCAGAGGGTTCGGCATATTTCAAAAGCGTCGCCAATGCGGTGGGATTGCCGAGCACTTTCGGCCGGCCCCAACCGGTCGCCGGGTCTTGGCCATCTTCATCCCAAATGATGATCAAATCGGGTTGCGCGTTGAAAATTGTCTCGGCGCGATCAAGCTTGGCCTCCAACACGGCAAACCGGGAGCGCCATTGTGCGCCCGTGCGCCGGGCCCCACGGCTGATGCGCATGGCCCACAATGTCATGGCGATGGCCAAGGCGACGGCGCCGATGGTGACGATGATCGATCCGATGGGAAAGGCGGACGACGCGGCAACCGCCGCATCTTGTGCATTTGCTGAACCGGGAAAAAGACCAGCGATCAACGAAGCGGTCACCAGAGAAGCACGTCGACGGTTCCGTATCGTAAACAATGGACTCAAAATGATCCTGTCACCCGAATCTCGCATACAAGGCGCCCTGCACTTTCGGCCACGCAAAAAGCGTCGCAAACCAAACTTGCTTACTCGTGGGGACTACTAGAAGCCGTCCGCTTCCAATCGACTGCCGCATCAATTGGCCCCAAACCCTTATCGAAGCCCGGATTCCCGGCAAAAGTCAACCAGATATCAACCTTTGGCTGCGGCGAATCGCGCCCTAGTAACGATAATGTTCCGGCTTATAGGGGCCTTCTTGCGGAATACCGAGATATTCAGCCTGATCGGCCGTTAACTCGGTAAGCTTAGCGCCGAGACGGCCAAGATGAAGGGCCGCGACCTTTTCGTCCAAATGTTTAGGCAAAACATAGACTTGGCGCGCATATTTTTTGTGGTTTTCCCAAAGCTCAATTTGCGCAAGGACCTGGTTGGTGAAGGACGCGCTCATGACAAAACTTGGATGGCCGGTCGCACAGCCAAGATTCACCAGGCGGCCTTCGGCCAACAAAATAATGCGCTTGCCGTCCGGGAATTCAACTTCGTCGACCTGCGGCTTCACATTGTCCCATTTGAAATTGCGCAAACCGGCCACTTGGATCTCTGAATCGAAATGGCCGATATTGCAAACAATGGCACGGTCTTTCATGGCCCGCATGTGATCCACTGTGATGATGTCTTTGTTGCCGGTGGCCGTGACGAAAATATCGCCTTCCGGAGCGACATCATCCATGGTCGAAACTTCATAGCCCTGCATGGCGGCTTGCAATGCACAAATCGGATCGATCTCGGTAACAACCACGCGGGCACCTTGGCTGCGCAGGGATTCCGCCGAGCCCTTGCCCACATCACCGAATCCGGCGACCACGGCGATTTTTCCGGCAAGCATGACATCCGTTGCCCGCTTGATACCGTCCACCAGGCTTTCCCGGCAGCCATACAGATTGTCAAATTTCGACTTGGTCACGGAATCATTCACGTTGATGGCCGGCATTTTGAGTGTTTCCGCCTTGGCCATGTCATAGAGACGCAAGACGCCTGTGGTGGTTTCCTCCGACACACCCAGAACGTCTTCCAGCAATTGCGGATACTTTTCATGCATCATCTGGGTCAGATCGCCGCCGTCATCGAGCAGCAAATTGGGATGCCAACCATTTGGGCCTGCAATGGTTTGCTCCACACACCACCAATACTCTTCTTCTGTTTCGCCCTTCCAGGCAAAAACCGGCACGCCGCTGGCGGCAATCGCAGCGGCGGCGTGATCTTGCGTGGAGAAGATGTTGCAGGATGACCAGCGCACTTCAGCGCCCAAATGGGTCAGTGTTTCGATCAAAACCGCCGTTTGAATGGTCATATGAAGGCAGCCGGTGATACGGGCGCCCGCAAGCGGCTTGGAATCGCCAAACTCGTCTCTTAGGGCCATCAAGCCGGGCATTTCCGTTTCGGCAATGGCGATTTCTTTACGCCCCCAATCCGCCAGAGAAATATCGGCGACTTTGTAATCTTGGCTCATCAGGCTGACTCCTTTGGTCCGTCGGGCAGGGCTCCGAGCGGCTGACATCATATAAAGACATCCTTATATCCTGATCTCATTGAAATGCAAGCGCTGGTCTGGGTTTTATGGGCGCAAATCCTCAAAAAGAGCGGGTCAGCTCGTCTCTTCGTGGAATTTGGCTTCCACCAGGGCGGTCAACGCCTCCAGTGCCTGTTCCGCCTCTGGGCCAGAAGCGGTGACCGTGATGGAGGTGCCGATACTGGCGGTCAACATCAATAAATCCAGGATGGATGTTCCCTCCACCGTCAGCCCGTCTTTCTCGACTTTGACCTCGGCATCAAATTCGCCGGCACAATTGACAAACTGCCGCGCGGCACGCGCATGAAGCCCGCGAACATTTTGGATCGTCAGTATACGGCTTAGGTTTTTCATACTCGTTGGAAAAAGACCGGGCCCCCTCGCGCCCAACACAAAGCTATGTTTAGTCGTTGCCCGCCAGAACATGCGACGCAATACTGATGTACTTTCTGCCCGCCTCTTGCGCCTGCTCCACGGCATTTTCCAGATCACCGGTCTCACGCACGCTCGCCAGCCGAATAAGCATGGGCAAGTTGATACCGGCAATCACTTCGACTTTGGACTTGTCCATAATAGATATGGACAAGTTGGACGGCGTGCCGCCAAACATATCGGTCAAAACGATGACGCCTTCTCCGGTTTCGACAGCATTGACGGCCGACAGAATATCGTCACGCCTTTGCTCCATGTCATCATCTTCCCCAATACAAATGGCGCGTATGTTTTCTTGTGGTCCCACAACATGCTCCGTTGCGGAGACAAACTCCTCTGCAAGGCGGCCATGGGTGACAAGAACCAATCCGATCATCGCTGTTACTCTCCTTCACACTCGTGATCTAGCGTTCCAATTGGCAAACACTTTTGCACAGCTCAATCAGGCATAACAGTGAAACTTGAATTTTTGCGTCAGTCACCCAGCGCCGGCAACGAGACAACAAAGCGTGCACCGAGATTCTTTTCGGTCGATTGGGACCGATCCCGAATGTTTTCCGCTTTGATTTCCCCGCGATGAGCCTCCACAATTTGCTTGGAAATCGCCAAGCCCAAACCTGAGTGCTTGCCGAACTCAACGGCCTGAGGCCGGGAGGTGTAAAAGCGCTCGAACACATCCGTGAGATTCTCGTCTGGAATACCGGGGCCTTGATCCTCGACACTGACAAACACCATTTGTCCGCGGCGGCGCTTTTCGGCCCAAGCGCGCACCCGAACCGTTCCGCCGGACGGACTGAAGGAAATGGCATTGTCCACCAAATTCCGAAAGACCTGCCCAAGACTATCTTCCAATCCATTGACCATCAAAGCACCATTCCCGCTTTCCTCGCAGGTCAGCTTCACCTCCGGAGCACCGTCTTTGGCAGTCGCCGTATAAATATCAATGATCGTCGTCAACAAGGTCCTGATATTGACGGGCAATGCGCGCTGGCGTGCAAGCTCAGCATCCAAGCGGGAGGCATTGGAGATGTCGCTGATTAAACGGTCGATCCTGCTGACGTCATCCTGAATCACTTTCAGAAGTCGGCCCCGTGTTTCATCGGTCTTAGCAATCTCAAATGTTTCAACGGCACTGCGCAGCGACGTCAGCGGATTTTTAATTTCATGGGCCACATCCGCCGCGAAGCTCTCAATGGCGTCAATCCGATCGAAGAGAGCACTAGTCATCGCCCGCAAAGATTGTCCCAATTCGCCGATTTCATCGCTCCGCCGGGACATATCCGGAATCTCTTTTCGTTCGGAAGAGGCCCGACGGACCGTGTCCGCAGCCTCTGCCAATTGCCGCACCGGCTTCGAAATGGTTTGCGCCAAAACAAACGAAGAAATAAGCGACACCACAATGGCGATGGCAAAAATGCGGAAAAGATTGACACGCTCGGCACGAATGGCTTCATCGATGTCGGACACCTCAAGAATAAGGACTCCCAGAACCTGTTCTAATGGTTGAACCGGGACGGCATAACTCACGATCAACTCTTCAGCGTCATTGCGAGTGACCGTATAAAAGTCCAGGCCGCTGAGACCGGTTTCAATAGAAAGCTGAAGATTCTTGGTTTCGTCGTTTGAAAAAGCCTCAGGATAATAGGTGTTCTGAGCCAAGTAATCTGTAAACAGACGATATAGACGCTGAAAAGGATTGAAGTTGTTCTCGCTATCGCCCGGCGGCGCCAGTTCTCTTTGGATAATGATATCGTTGATCAGATTGGAATCTGCCATCAGCCGGCGACGAGAATCGTAAACGCGGGCATGTGTCTTTTTGGGGTCAATAAGGCGCCGCACAATGGGAACCACCAATTCGCGATCCAACCTTTGCTGCCCGTCAATCGCAACCACGCCAGTCTCGGCCAAAATGCTTGCCACATTGCGTGCTTGAGTTTCCAAAGCGCTTTTATGCGCATCGATCAAGGTCTCACGGGCTTGGCTGAGAGACAGAACACCGACCAGCAAAACAATCAAAAGGAGTACATTGATCCCGATGATCCTTTGAGTCAGAGCGGACAGACGAAACAGGTCCGCGGCCCAACGCAAAGCTGCAGCCGCAGAGTTCTTCAGATGATCCAGCTTTGAAGAGATGGATTTCTTGTTTTGAGATCTCCGGGGTTCGGGCGCGCCGTCCAAAAAATCGCTATCGTCCGGTACACTGGCCACGCAGTTGCTCCTCCGAACTAGCTTTCCCTGTAGCGATACCCAACACCATAGAGCGTTTCGATAGCATCGAAATCGTCGTCATTCATTTTGAACTTCTTACGAAGACGCTTGATGTGGCTGTCTATGGTCCGATCGTCAACATAAATCTGATCGTCATAAGCCGCATCCATCAACTGATCACGGCTTTTAACGTATCCGGGCCGCTGAGCAAGAGCTTGAAGGATGAGGAACTCCGTCACCGTCAATGTGACCGGCTCGCCGTCCCAGGTACAGGTGTGACGCATCGGATCAAGGGCGAGCTTACCGCGGGTCAGCACACCAGCGCCCCCGTCGTCGTCTTCGCTTGCACTTTGTTTCTGACCTTCAGCGCGCCGCAGAACGGCCCGCACGCGTTCCAACAGAAGACGTTGAGAAAAGGGTTTACGGATAAAATCGTCCGCACCCATATGAAGTCCCAGCACTTCGTCAATCTCTTCATCTTTTGACGTCAAAAAGATAACCGGCAGGGCTGTTTTCTGCCGCAACCGGCGCAACAATTCCATGCCGTCCATGCGCGGCATTTTAATGTCCAATATTGCCAAGTCAGGCGGATCGGCGGTCAAAGCCGACAAAGCTGAGGCCCCGTCATTATAGGTACGCAAATTGTACCCTTCGTTCTCCAGCAATATGCTTACGGAGGTGAGGATGTTTTGGTCATCATCGACCAGAGCGATTGTAGACATAAATAGGTGTCTCTTCCTCAAATTGCGTCAGAAAAATCAGTGTACCATAACCTTAAGCCCTGCCAATCTCGATTGAGCTTGAGGCATCTTTGGTCATGTCGGCCGCCACCAGTTTCAGCTCTTCAATCAGGGCCAATGTGGCTGGAGACCGCGTCGAATTCCGGCGATAAGCCAGAATGATCGACCAAGGATCCTGGGTCGGCTCACAGTCAATTGCGACCAATCGATCCGATACCAATTCACGCTCAACCAGCCGGCCAGGCAGAATGGTTAAAAAGTCATTCCGCAAGATCCAATCAATGGCAAAGTCTATGGAACTGGAGACAATCATAGGCGTTGGCGGTTTGGCGTCGATATCGGCAAACAGTTTGCGCAAATCGTTTTGGGCCTTCTCAAAATTTGTAATGGTGATCCAGGGATATGATTTCAGATCGGCTATAGATAGATCGGTTTTTGTGGCCAAAGGATGACCGGACCGTGCCACAATAAGATTGCGATCCGGCACAAGAGACTCGACCTGTATTAAGGAATCGGGCTTTTCGGTCGGATCGGTCGACACGACCAGATCTAGATCGCCGCGCAGCAAATCCACAGACAGGCTTTCAAACCCTTCCCGGCTAATATGGAACTGCAAATACGCATGCTTTGCCGTCAGCCGGGTGAGTGCTTCGGGAACCAAATATTTAAGCGAGGTCGGGGTGGCTCCAAGGCGGACCAAAGACTTGTGAGACCCCAAGGCGGTGTTGAGCCCTTTGGTGAATTGCCGGATCTCCGCATCAATGGTCCGAGCGTGCGGCACCAGCAGCCGGCCAAACTCCGTGGGCACAACATATTGCCGGTCACGGTCAAGCAGCCGAACCCCCAATTTGGTTTCCAATTGACGGATACTCTTGCTGACAGCTTGTTGGGTTAGATTGACCTGCTCGGCGGCCCGGTGAAAGTTCCCGGTATCGATTACGGACAAGAAATGTTGCAACTGCCGTAGCTCCATGGCCCTCACCTCCTACACTCAGTTGTTACCAATTATAATTGGTTGTTATAAGGAGGACAAGGGAGTCGCTGGGATCGGGCGCAAACGCCGCGGCCGAACCCGGCCAAATCTCTTTGTCGGGACTTGGGGCACGTGCTAATCACCAGGCTTTGAGGCTAAAAAGCGCTAGCTGCAGCGCGGGACTGAATGGCGGCGGCGTGCGTATGGGGAGAGTGTCTTTTGAGTTTATCCGATCCATTTGTGTTCAGCACCGAACCCTTGGCCGCACGCGCCAAAGATCTCCATGACAGCTTCGTCCATGCGGATCCTTTTCCGTCGATTGTGATCGACGATTTTCTTCCCCAAGACCAAGCGGAGTTCATCTTATCGGAATTCCCGGACCCCGACTCCGACGCTTGGCTTGATTGGCGCAAAAGAGATCTTGTCCATCAACCCAAGAAACAAGGCATCGGTCACGCGCGGAATCTAGAAAAAGTTAGCCCACATGTTCAGCACATGTTGATGGCTTTCAATTCCTATCCGTTTTTGCATTTCCTCGAAGTGCTGACAGGAATCGAAAAACTCTTGCCTGATCCTCATTTTCACGGCGGTGGCTTGCATCAGATTCTGCCCGGCGGCAAATTGATGATCCATGCGGATTTCAACAAACTGCGTGAACTTGATCTCTATCGACGCCTCAATGTTTTGCTTTACCTCAACAAAGATTGGCAAGACGACTATGGCGGCCACTTGGAGCTATGGGACAAATCCATGAGCAATTGCGTTCAACGGATCGCCCCGGCTTTTAATCGTCTGGTCGTCTTTCGAACAAATAAGACATCCTTCCACGGCCATCCCGATCCCCTATCGACACCGGACGGAGTCACACGCAAATCGCTGGCGCTCTATTACTACACAGCAAAACCGTCCGAGTCGGACGCCTATGACGGCAACACCGACTGGCAAGAATAGGCTTTGCCTCACATTGTGTTCATGGTGACATGCGCCGCAATGTGCTAGAAGCCCAAGTGAAAAGCGCCGGCAGAGATAAAAAGGGGACATATATGCAAGACCGATTGCCGTTCAACGTGAAGTTCGGCTGGGGTATGGGGTCAATTGGCCCCATCAGCATGATGTACCTGATTTCCTTTTTCGCCAGTATCTTCATGGCGACCTATCTCGGCATCTCACCGACCGCGGCAGGCGCCATTATCCTATTCACCAAAATCGTCAATATGCTGACGGATCCGTTGATCGGCTTGCTCAGCGATCGCATGAAATCAACTTGGGGCCGGCGCCGGCCCTTCATGTTGATAGGCGGCGTTGTGGGGAGCATATCCTGCGTCTTGTTCTTTGTCGTCCCGGAACTTGACTCAACTGCCGCCTATATCGGCTACATGTCGATTGTGACTGTTGTCTATTTCACGGCCTATACCACCTTCAACGTTCCCTATCTGGCGATGCCGGCGGAAATGACCGACAGTCCCGATGAACGGACATCCCTCATGACATGGCGGGTGTTCTTTGTCTCCATATCCGGATATGTGGGCCTCGCCTTAGCGCCGTTCCTGATCGCCATCGGCGGTCAAGGGCGGGACGCTTATGAATTCATGGGCATCGCCATGGGTTTCATCCTCTTCATCGCCATGATGTATGCGATTTTTGCCACCCGCACGGCTAAGTTCACGGAACATGAGTCGACGCAATATTCGTTCCGTGAACAGATCGAAACCGCCTTAGGCAACAAGCCCTTTATGAATATCACGATTGCCAAGCTTCTCCAGCTCACGGGCCTGTCGACCACAACAGCCGCGCTCGGCTATCTGGTGCTCTATTTCTATGGTGGCGATTACTGGATGCTGACCGTCTATGGTCTATGCCTCAACACAGCCAGCATCGCGATCATCTATGTCTGGCGGCATTTTGCCAAAAGCATGGAAAAGAAACATCTCTACGTCATTGCCATTGCCGGTTATGGCCTGTGCGGTATGACATGGTGGTTCACCGGTCCCGCCGAGGCCGAAGCGCTTGCCTCTTTTGCAGCCTTCGGACGGGATTGGATCATCCCAAGTTGGGAGTTTTGCTTACGCTGTGTCGGCCTTGGCATCTTCACCGCCGGCGTTCTGTTGCTGGGGCAGTCCATGGTCCCGGATGCCATTGCCTATGATTACGTGCGCACCGGTTTGCGCCGGGAAGGCATTTTCTCGGCCATGTATAGCTTTGTCGAAAAGGCCGCGCTCGCCTTTGGTCCTTTGATCCTCGGCGTCATCTTAGATATGAACGGATTTATCACCTCGACCGCAGGACCGGTCGAACAGCCGCAATCCGCTATCAATGCACTTTACTTCGGGATTGCTATTGTGCCGCCGTTTTTTGCCTTTATCAGTATCCCGTTCCTCTTGGCCTATGACTTGACCGACGAAAAGCTTAAGGCATCGGCGCAAAACCCCTAAGATGCGCGAATTTCCCTGATTTGAGGGGCTTTTAGCCTCTTTTAACCATGCCCGGGTTAGATTTGCCTGTTCCACAACCCCTGAGATATGGGGCTTCGGCAGGTAAGAGTATGAGTCGGCAAATTCATTTCGAGCTGTTTTTGAAAAAGGGCCCCAAAGCCAGTTGGGAGCTGCTCGACATTTATTACGATCGCGATCTTGCGATCAAAAAAGCCAAGGCGCTTTTGAAAGACTCACCCAAGTTCAGCGCGCGCGTGACCAAAGAAGCCTATAATGACGAAACCGGAGAGTTCACGACGGCAACCACATTTCAGGATGGCGCCGAAAAATTTGAAAAGACCGAGAAGATCAAAAACAAGGCCGAGTTGCCCTGTTTTAAGCCCGACGACCTTTATACCGTTCACGCTCGATCTACAATCCGCCGTATACTGAAGAATTTGCTTGATCGCTGGTGCGTCACCACATCAGAAATCATTCACAGCGCAGCGCTTTTGGAAAAGCTTGAATTGACGGGGACCGAGCTGCAACATGCCATCCAAAAATACGCCATTGCCTATGCGGGTGAGAAAAATCAGCCGGTGCAAGAACTGGTGCGGCACCTGACTGAGCTTGTGCAGCAAGCGATGATACAGGTCTACAAAGACGATCGGAACAATGTGTTCCCGAAAGTCACACCAAAGAACATTTCAGACATCGCAGCGAAGCTCGCCGAAAAAGGAAGTGCGGAATATTTGCTGAGCGGCGGAATCACGCGTTATATCTCCTCAGCCAAAAGCTGGGAAGATAAGACCAAACGATTGCTGGACCTGTTGGCGGCCTTGCCGGAGGAAGGCGTGGCCGCAGATGTCGGCTTGCCCGCGATCGACCAATTCATCTCCGAGATCCTGACCGGCAAGGCGGGACTTGCGGATCTGTTGGGTGAGCAGGAGGATTTGGGCGCCTCACTTTTGATCCTGGCAGACCTGTTCTTAGGCCGTCTCAAAGACACCAACGGCAAACTGCCCGCGGGCCTGATCAAATTGAATGCCCATTTTGCCAAAGATCAATTGCCCGGATGCCGTTCGGCTATTGCCCACCGCGTTATCACGGAACTTGAAGGGCAAAAACGTTTGCGCCCGTCGTCTCTCGAAGCGGAAGTGGAACTTGCCCGGAAACTCGCCAATACGATGGTTTTGGGACAAGGTCCCTTGATGAACGGCGAAGATTTGTTGAATGCGTTTGTCGCCCGTTCTAAGCGTTTGTTGAGCCAAGATGTGGTCGGACCGCATTTGGATCAGCATGAGTCGCCGATCGAAAAAATTCACAGCCTCTTGGCGTTGGAAGATAATATTGTCGGCACCGAAAACAAAAGGACGCTGGCGGGCTATATTCTTCCCATTGTTCAATCGCATAAATGCGAAGCTCACTTGCTCAAAGCCAAATCCCCCAGCCTCAAAAGGCTGTCTGCTCTATCCGAGATGCAGCAGCAGATCTTGAAGGCCGGATTTCAAGACACCAGCAAAAAAGAAATTGCCGAATCGATTGATCGCTTGGCCGTCGTCTTGGAAGAGAATACCGGCTTGTTCAATTCCATCGATGCCAAGCAGATGACGCTTTTGGAAAAGACCATCACCTATCTCAGGCTGTGCACGAACCATGTGGTCACCGAAGGCGATTGCGCCAAAGCTGCCAAGCGCAGAATCATCCGCAACATGCGTCAAAAGGAATTCAAGGACACCCTGGCGCAAGCCCCGGGCAGCGAACTGGTCCAAAATCGTGTCAATGAGCTGAAATCACTGCTTGCGGATGTGGATCTCAATATCACAGACGATGATCAAGCCGCCTAACGCACTAATGGGCCGCAGCCCAGGTATCGCCGTCACCAGCCTCAACAATCAAAGGTACGTCTAATTCCAGCGCCGGAGATGCCGCCCGCGCCATCACATCGCTGACCGTCTTGCACGTCTTCGCAACTTCTTTGGTCGGCACTTCGAAAATCAGTTCGTCGTGCACCTGTAACAGCATCTTGGCTTTGAGTTTCGCGCCATCAAGGGCCGCAGGCATGCGGATCATCGCCCGGCGAATGATATCGGCGGCGGTTCCCTGGATAGGCGCGTTGATCGCCGCTCGGTCCACAAAAGCCCGATGGGCAGGATTTTTTGATTTCACATCAGGAAAATGCACACGCCGGCCGAACAGTGTTTCGACATAACCGTTTTCCCGGCAAAAGGCTTTGGTGTTGTCCATATAGTCGCGAATGCCGGGGAACCGTTCAAAGTAGGATTCAATATAGGACTGCGCTTCGCCGCGCGGGATGGCCAGCTGCCGTGCCAGGCCGAAAGCCGAAATTCCATAAATAATCCCAAAATTAATCGCCTTGGCCTTGCGTCGCACCATCGGATCCATGCCTTTGATCGGCACACCGAAAATCTCACTCGCCGTCATGGCATGAATATCGAGACCGTCCGCGAAGGCGCTCTTCAGGGCATCAATATCGGCAATATGGGCCAAGATTCTCAGCTCAATCTGGCTGTAATCGGCACTAATCAGCTTATGCCCCTTATCGGCAACAAAAGCGGTGCGAATTTTGCGCCCTTCATCTGTCCGTATGGGGATATTTTGCAAATTCGGATCGTTGGACGACAGACGTCCGGTCGAGGTGGAGGCCAAAGAAAAAGAGGTATGGATGCGTTTGGTCTTCGGATTGATCGCATCAATCAGATTGTCGGTATAAGTGCTTTTGAGCTTGGACAATTGACGCCAATCCAAAATGGTTTTGGGAAGCTCATGTCCTTGAGCAGCCAAATCTTCCAAAACCTCCGCGCCGGTGGCAAACGCACCGGTCTTTGTTTTTTTCGCACCCGGCAAACTCATTTTCTCAAACAGAATTTCGCCGAGCTGTTTGGGTGATCCTAAGTTAAAGGCCTCACCCGCTTGCTCATGGGCGCTTGTTTCTAAATCAACCATGCGGGTGGCAAAATCGTTGGAGAGTTTCGCCAGAACGGCCGGGTCAGCTTTGATGCCATGCATTTCCATTTGCGCCAAAACCGACGCAAGGGGCCTTTCCAGGGTTTCATACACGGTTGTGCGGTGATCTTCGGTCAAACGGGGCTTTAACAAATGGTGCAAGCGCCAGCTGATGTCCGCATCTTCCGCGGCATATTCCGTCGCCTTGTCAATGGGCACCAAATCAAAAGTGATCTGCTTTTTGCCCGTCCCGGTGATGTCCTTGAACGCAATGGGTTTGTGATCAAGGAAAATCTCAGACAACGCATCCATGCCGTGACCATGGAGCCCGGCGTCAAGGGCATAAGAGAGCAGCATGGTGTCGTCGATCGGAAACAGCCGGATCCCCTCTTTGGCCAATATAACGTAATCATACTTGATGTTTTGACCGACCTTCAAAACCGACGGGTTTTCAAATAAAGGCTTCAGCTTGGCGACCACCTCTTCTTTGGGCAATTGTGCGCCCAATTCGTCCGTCGTCTCCAACGCCAAACCCTCTGCCGGCCGGTGGGCTATGGGAATGTAACAGGCCTTTCCGGGCCCGAGTGCTAAAGAGATGCCTACGAGGTCGGCCCGCATAGCATCAAGTGAGGTCGTTTCCGTGTCTACGGCAACCATCCGTGCACCGACCGCCTGGTCAATCCAGCGATCGAGGTCTTTGGCTGTGCGCACACATTCGTAAACGCTCGCATCGATGGGGGCCAACACATCCGGGCCCAAGATTTCGTTCTTTTTCGATTTGCCGCCCGGTGACGCTTTGGCCGTCGCCTTTGCTTTCTTAGATTTGGGTCTGTCTTTGGGGGTAAACGCATCCAAATCGTCCACGTCCAATTTGTTGGCGATGCGCTTGGTCAGCGTGGAAAATTCCATCTCCAACAGGAAAGGCAACACTTGATCAGCTTGCAGATCCGCCACGGCAAAGGTATCTGCGGAAACGTCTAGTGGAACGTCTGTTTTCAGCGTCACCAATTCGCGGCTGATCAGAGCCATGTCGCGATTGTCGATCAGCTTTTCCCGCCGTTTGGGTTGTTTGATTTCCTCCGCCCTGTCGAGCAAGGTTTCAAGATCGCCATACTCATTGATCAGTTGCGCAGCAGTTTTAACACCGATGCCGGGAACGCCCGGCACATTGTCGACGGAGTCGCCCGCGAGCGCCTGCACGTCAATGACCTTTTCCGGACCAACACCGAATTTCTCCACCACTTGATCCGGACCAATGTGACGGTTTTTCATCGTGTCCAGCATTTCGATCGAACCACCGACCAATTGCATCAGATCTTTGTCGGACGAGACGATGGAGACTTTCGCCCCCTTGGCCGCGCATTCCGTGGCGTAGGTGGCGATGAGATCATCCGCTTCAAAGTTCTCCATTTCAACGCAGGCGACGTTGAATGCCCGCACCGCATCACGAATCAACGGAAATTGCGGCACCAGGTCTTCCGGCGCCGGCGGGCGGTTTGCTTTGTAGTCCGAGAAAATTTCGTTGCGGAAGGACTTGCCCGAATGATCCAAAATGACGGCCAAGTGACTCGGCTTGTCACCTTTTTGGGTATCGGACAGCAGTTTATAGAGCATATTGCAAAAGCCGCTGACGGCACCGACCGGCAGTCCGTCGCTGCGGCTCAGCGGCGGCAATGCATGATAGGCACGGAAAATGTAGGTCGACCCATCAACCAAATAAACATGATCGCCCTTTTTGATTTTTCGGGTCGCCACAACGTCATCCTCTCAAGGTAAAGGAGAAAGGGCTCAAGCGGCCGAACCGGATGCCGGCGCCTTGGCTTCTGCACTCTTCTTCGGGTCGTAAATATAAAGACGGTCGCAATAGGGACATTCGACTTTGTCGTCACCGCCCATTTCCAGATAAACCCGCGGATGCCCCAGCGCGCCACCACCGCCGTCGCAGGACAAGCGCTTGGTGTTGACATAAATTGTCTCTGGGGCAGCAGTGGTCATGGATGTCCTCAAAAATGTGCGATTTTCGGCATACCGACGCGGATGTCAGCGAGAATGGAACAGACCATATTCTTTGATGAAAAAAGGTCAACCGCAGAATGTGGTCAGCTTTTGGATGGACTTCGTACCATCGATGGATTACCCAAGGCGTCCACCATAGAATGGTACCCATGCTGAAACAGACAGATCATATGCCCAATGGCACCGGTGACGCGGCCATCCGCGCACGCGGCGTGCATAAAATCTATGCGGGCACCGGCGGCGCGCCGGACAAAGAGGCGCTCAAGCATATTGATTTGGAAGTGCCCCGCGGGTCGATCTTCGGTCTCCTGGGTCCGAACGGTGCCGGCAAATCCACCTTCATCAATATTCTGGCCGGTCTTGTCGTCAAAACCGCGGGCGAGGTTGAGGTTTGGGGCTTTGACATCGATAAAAATCCGCGTCAGGCGCGGGCGTCCATCGGTGTGGTCCCACAGGAATTGTCGGTCGACGTTTTCTTCACCCCGGTTGAAGCGCTGGAGATTCAGGCAGGCCTTTACGGCGTGCCCAAGAACAAGCGTCGCACCATGGAAATCTTGCGCGCCTTGGGTTTGGAAGACAAAGCCAAATCCTATTCACGGACCTTGTCCGGAGGTATGAAGCGGCGTCTCTTGGTGGCCAAAGCCATGGTGCATACACCGCCCATTTTGGTGTTGGACGAGCCGACCGCAGGTGTGGATATCGAGCTGAGAAGGCAATTGTGGGAATATGTGCAAGAGCTGAACGCCAATGGTGTGACAGTTGTGCTAACCACGCACTATTTGGAAGAAGCCGAAGCCTTGTGCGACAGGATCGCTATCATCAATCACGGCAATGTGGTGGCCAGCGAATCCAAGGACAAATTGCTGAGCCGGATCGAAGAAAAGTGTCTGGTCATTCAGCCGGTCAGCGAACTTGCGCAAGTCCCCCAACAACTGAACGATTTGGGCACAAAGCTTCAATCCGATGGGCGCTTGATGATTCCGTTCAATCCGACCGTGATGGCTCTCGAAGATATTCTATCCCTCGTGCGCGAAACCGGCATTCAGATTCAAGATCTGTCCACGGAAGAATCCGATCTGGAAGATGTGTTTTTAAAGCTGACCTATGGCGCAGACGAGGCCAACGCTTCTTAAACTTACATAATGGTCGGGAAGTCATGGCTCGGCTGGCGGGCCTGCGCTTCTGCTTCCTCGACAGCCAAACCGGTATCCCAGTCTTTACCGATATAGCGTTTTCCGGTCACACCGTTTGACAAATCCGAACAGAGCCACAAGGACGGTGCTGCCATGACGCTCGGATGCAAAAACATCCCTTGCCCCGCCCGTGTGCCCACATCACCCGGGATCAAATCCGTATCGGTCGGCCCGCCGGGCAACAAAACATTCGCGGTGACGCCGGTCCCGTCCAAATCATTGGCCCATTGAACACTGGCGACTTCGAGCGCCGCTTTTGACGGGCCGTAACCCGCATTGCCGGCACGAGTCATGTTGGGCAGGCTGGTAGAGATATTGATAATCCGTCCGAACCCTTGGGCCATCATAGGTGTGCAGGCAGATTTGGTCATGTAAAAGACGCCGTTCACATTGGTGTCCAAAATGGTGCGCCACGCTTGTCCAGGCACTTCCCAGAGTTTGGGCGGGTTTTGCGGATAATCGCCCCGCGCTTCCGCCGGGCCCCGGGCCGCATTGTTGATCAGCACATGAATGGCGCCGAAGCGCTCAACAGCGGCGCCAACCACCCGCTCGCTTTCGCCTTCTTGGGTGACATCGGCTTTGAGCGCTACGAACCGCTCCGGCCCAACCAGGTCAATCGCTTTGGCCTCTGCGGCCCTCAGCTCATCCAGCCTGCGTGCGCCAGTGGCAAAAACCTTGGCGCCGGCTTTCAGCAACGCCTCGGTCATCACCCAGCCCAGTCCGCGCGCGCCGCCGGTGATGACGACAACGCGGTCGCGTAAAGAGGGTTCGCTGAGCAAGGTTTCCAAAGACATGAAGCCGGTTCCGGTTTGTTGATACGCCAAAAGACGCCCCTTCATTCACGAGCGGAGCCGAAAGCGCAAGCCCAAACATCCGAAAAAAGCCTTTCATAAGGTCGCCTATGCGAGAGATTGCAAGTCACCCCATGATCGTTTAGGGTCCGCGCCAGATCGGCTCTCAAGCCCTCAAGCACCCGTAGCTCAGCTGGATAGAGCGCTGCCCTCCGAAGGCAGAGGCCGCACGTTCGAATCGTGCCGGGTGCGCCATCACCTTCACATGCGATGTCACAACAGACCGAAACGAAACGTGTTCGGGACGCCGGGCCTTAGACCTTGGCAAATGTGCGGGCGAAGCGCGTAAGACAAACCGCTGCGGGTGAAACAGGTCTGACGCGGCGAAACGCCATCAACCGGCTTTGCGAAGGATTGCCATGTAATGCGCACCTTGCCGGTTTTTGGTGAGAGTTTCTAAGGCCCGCTCAAAGGAGAAGGAAGGTGAGGATAACCATTTGGGAATGAAATTCGGGACGAATGTAAAAAACAGACAATCTTCAAACTCGAACCCTTCAAACAAGTTTTGTTTGAGCTGGGCGGGCGAAATCCACAATTCGGTATCATCGTCGTCTATACTGCTCGTAAATTGAAAGATGTAATCCATATAAATTCGAAACAGCACATTGTCGCAATTGAAGTCCTGAAGAAAGAATATGCCTCCGGGTCGCAAGATCCGATGAACCTGCGCCATAGCTGACTTTTGATCCGCAAGATCAGGCAGGTGGTGCAGCACGTTGATGGAGTATCCAAAATCGAAAGATTCGGCCTCATATGGAATATCCAAAATGCTGCCGATCGATATCTCTGTCCCCACAGCAGCATTATTCTCAATCGCTTTTTCCGCCATGCCACGGGAGTGTTCCAAACCGCTCATCTCATAACCGGCTTCACGCATCACACGGACATGGTGACCGGTACCGCACCCTAGATCCACACCTCTTCCGGCATTGATTGACCTGGATTGCAGAGCGGCAATCATGTGCCCGGTTTTCTTTTGGAGCAAATGTTCAACAATGTGAGATGGGATTTGCTGATCATATGAGTCAGCAATTTCGTCAAAGTGATTCATATAGTTCCGTATCAATTCGCTAACTTGCGTCATCGCGCTGACAATCTAAGAAACGCGATGTCCGCGGATAAATTCGGGTACGTTATCTACGATGGGACCCGCATATGCAATAGATCGTGCATGTGGTCCGGACATGACACTGCCAGTGAAGCAAAACATTTGGTGTCACCGCTCGTCACCAGCACAGTGTCCAGGTTAATCAAAGGTTGATCCCTGATCCGCCCAGCACGCGTTCCTTCAGACCGCATAATTCCAATGCCTGATGTCTCGCAAGCCATTGAAGGAGTATAGACCAAGGCATTGAATATAGTTTTTTCCAATTAAAAATGCTTATTGCGATCGCTTGTCATAATCGAGAAATTCGCTATGTTGGAATTGTGAAAACGAGAAACGCAACACCAAACAGATAGGAGGAAACATGAATGCCTTAGTGAATACCACCGTGTTCGGCGCGATCGCGGCTGGTATGACGGCAGCCCTAGCGGGTGTGCTGTAACCCCCCTTCCCCTCGACCCATCGCGCCCCTCAGGCCCAGCCTCCCATGCGCCCCCTCCGCATGGTGAGGCTCCGCCTTGTCTTCCGCATTTCTAAACTTCCAAAAAACCAGTCTGCCTACTGATCTTTTTGCCGCGGTATGATGGCCAAATCCAATCCAGCCACGGACCAGATCAGGTCGTTTTCGACGGTGGCGACAAAAAGCTCCCGGTCGTGCAGCAGACTTAAGAAGATATGCGGCTCTTCCGGCGTGGGCGCCAGGCTGTGGGTCACCAAGAGTGGTCCGTTTTGGGATTTGTCGAGCGTAATACAGGTGTTGGTGAAGGAGACGCTGCCCAATATACGCTCCGTGTCCCGGGCGATCTGCACACGGTGATGTCCGCCCATTTGAATAATGTTGGGATCAGTTGTGGCCGACAGGAGATAAACAAAATAGCCTTGCAACGTGCCGTCACCCGCATTCATGGGCAGAACGACGGAATTCATACCTTCCCCGCAAGGTGCAGGTGCCGAAGAGAGGGCCAATTGACGGGCATTCCACATGCCTTGCTGCATTTTGCTGAGGGCTTTGCCGCTTTCAAAAGATTGATACGTCTGCGGATCAACTTTGCCTTCTTTCACATCAATCGTATAAAGCGCCTGCATCTTGCCCGACACGTCACCGATATAGACCACACGCCACACCTCACCGACGCGGTCCGTCACCCAGCCGCGCAGGCGCTTATCCTCGAACAGGCCGCGCGTGGCCATCTCATCGGTGGCCGTCGCGGCCGCAAAATCTTTTTGAAAAACAATAAAACCCAAGCTGACCGCAGACCCCACCGCATTGCGATATTGCGCGGGCACCTCCAGGCGCTCAAAGCTTTCATGCTCCGATGCGGCAGCCGCAAAACCTACCAGGCTGCACAATATGAGCGCCGTAACCTGCGTGATCGATTTTACGAATTGCCTCACGGCAAACCCCTCCTTTGCCATACCCATACACCTGGCATCTTGAGTGGAATTATGGCACTGCGGCCAGGATGATGCCATCACAGAATGATGAAAATCCTGCGCTCAGCTACATCGGCGAAAAGCCGAACAAGGCCGCATGGCCCCAAAGCACCAGCGCAAAATAGGCGGCCGTGCCGACGGCAATCACCAACACATCGTTGAGGATTCGCGGCGATGTGGCGGCCGCAGCAGCCGGCCGGCGGGAAACCGCAACCAAATCAATGAGGGCGTATAGTCCGAACGATCCGAACAACAGCAATTCTTTGAAGGTCACCCCAACGGCAATATGGGTGGCGGACCAAATGAGAACCGCGAGGAGCATGGGGTGACGGGCAAGCGACTTGATATAGCCTCTGGGCATATAGGCCGAGACAATCAAGATCAGCGCAGGCAGCATCGCAATAGCGATGGCCGATCGCGCCCAGTCGGGCGGCGCAAACAAGAAGTCGCCGCGCGGCGCCAGGCCATATCCGTAAAGCGCGAGACCAAAACCGATGAGAGACACAAGACTGTAGGCACCCATGTAAGGGCCTTCACCCCAGCGCGCCTTAATATCGCGATCCGGGTCCCGCGACCGGAATGCCGAATAGGCATGGGCGGAAAAGAAAATCAACAAACCCAGAATGAGAATAAACATCAGCGGAGCCTCCCGGCGGATCTATAGCACAAATTGGCCAAGACATCCTATGCGCTAAACTGCCTCCGCGGTGGCTGTAAACTTTCCGCGAAGGAACGTATTCACACACCTGTCACACTCATCGAATTGATGGGTTTTCTTGTGATCGATCATGGCACCCACGACCCCAAGAAATTCGTCATACGTGCGCATTTGATTTATGTGCGACGCGAAATGATGATTGGTCTCAAAACACGGCGAGAGGGTTCCGTCGGACCCCAAATAGAGCGTGTTCTCCACCGGCAAGCATAACTTGGCATAATCTTCTGCGGTCGCCCCTTCGGCTTGGAGGGATTCAAAGTATCCGTCCGTGCCGGATACATGAAAACCGGACTCTGCATAGGCCGGGCTTTGCCGAAGCATTTTGACTTGGCCGTGAATGGTTACAATTTCATCCATATCCGGTTTATGCGCTTGGTAAAACGGCTTGTTATATCCATGGCGGTTTCCAAGCACATTGACGATGAGCTCATCGACACCCAGCTCCATCAGCATATGGCAGAAAGATGGAAAGTAGCTCGAACTTCCGCGCCGGACGATCGTCGCAACCCGAACGAACTTGTTCTTGTCACGGCGTTTGATCTCAACAATGGCCTCGACGATCTGTGAATAGTTTGGACCGTCCGCCAACCGGAAGGCATCGTGCGCCGCCTCCGGTCCATCGAGACTAAACGTGATCTTGGCAAGATCATTCAGATAGAAGTGTAAGATTTTGTCCGAGAAAAGACTGCCGTTGGTTGTGAGACCAAAATCCAAGTGATCGAAGTTGGCCGCGCCCAGTTCATAAATCGGCTTCCACAAAAGCGCTTCGCCGCCAAAGAAAGTGACGTGAGCGACGCGGTTTTTTTCGCTCAGAAAACGGTCCAAACAACTCAGAAAGAATTTGAATTGTTTTGCGTCCAGGCTTTTTCGTAACCGTTTATGCGATTGCGAATAGTCACAGAACGGGCAGCGAAAGTTACAATGATCGGTAACACGAACAATCACCGCCAACTTCCCCTTCAAAGGCACTTCTTTGGCCATCACGCGCCCAATCCTCGCTTGAGAGTTTTGGCGGCCCTTTCGAGAGTCGTCACAACCGGAATATCGAACCGGTCACAGACAACATCTACATTGCCCTTTCGCCAGAAGCCGGGCGGACAACATACGGTAAGCTGTCTGCGGTGTACCATGAGACCCAGTTCCAGAAGCGAGATGGGCGATCGGTTGCCGGGATGGAAATACATGAAGACATGATCAGCGCGCGCAAGGCCATCAAGCTCCCATTCGACTTGCGCCCGAAACTGTGAATCGGATTTGTCTTGGATCCAGTTTTCATTCCAATCATCACGCCGAGGATTGAGAATCACCCAATCGGTGTCGGCCAAAGCAGCGATCATTTGCTGTTGCCAATGGACGGCCGCTCCTTCGTCAATGCTTCCGCCGAGAAAAAGGAGCGGCCCGTCGGCCGGGATAGGGTCCGGCGCTTGGACGACCCTAGCCATGGGCGGCGGCCCTGGCACGAATATCCGCAAAGGTCTCGCGCTTCAAGATCCGGCCGTCCCGATAGACAGTCTCCAAAACATCGTCCTCGCCGTTCAGTTGATCCTGCCGAATGGTGACATAGGTCCCATTGCGTTTGACCAAAGCTTGAACGCCTTTCTTAGAGACCTTCCCGGTATCGGTGACAGGGTCTTTGTAAACATCCCGCCACGCACCGTTGATTTCAATGGCGGAGGCCTTCATGGCGAAGCGGCATGTGTCGCGATCCAATTGCTGCAACAGGCCGCCGCCCATACCGAAGGTGATGTTGTCCGCGCTCAACTTGTTTTCTTTCATGCGCGCCAAAATCTTCGGGATAGAGTGGACATTGATACCATCTCCTTGAATGACACGAATGCAATCGGGCAGAACATCATAGCCTTTGCTGTTGGTGGTTTTACCGAAGCGGCTCATCAAGCCTTGAATGACTTCGCTGACCACTTCGACGGGATCACCGCTATCGGGCCGGACGACAATTGTTGAGCCACAGGTTTCAACTTTGTCCTTTAACGTGCCGCCCCAAATCTCAGTCACCGCATTATAGATGTCGTATGAATCAGAGACGACGGCCACCAAGGGGAACTTGCCGGCAAATTGATCCAGCATATTGCGGTAGGCATCCACCTCACCGTCACGTCCCCAAGCTGTGATCGTGCTGTGCTCGGCGGCAGGGATAGAAAAGCCTGCCATAGGCTCATCATAATAACGCCGGGCGCCCAAAACGGCCGTCACATTGTCCGTGCCTTGAAAGCTGACCAAGTGGGCCATGCCACCGATCGTGGCGGATTCGCAAGAGCTGACTCCACGGGCGCCGAAGTCGTTCAGTTTGAAACCGATCTGCTCTTCCGGCACACCGTCTGAGGTTTCCGCCAAAGCGGCTATAACGGTTTGACGAATTTTGTAGCTGATGGTCGCCACAGTGGTCGGATACCAAATGGCCCGCAACAACATGGTTTCCACATAGCTGGTCAGCCAAGGCACTTTGGGATCGGTGTTGATCACTTGTGCCAAGACATTGCTGACCGGAACATACGTGCCTTCCGGAACCGCCTTGATTTCAATGGGCAGATAGCCGTCATGTACATCCAAAATGTATTGCCAGCCGTCTTTATTGAAGGGAACGCCGTGGGCGGCTGCAAATTCGGCTGCCTCATCGATGTCCTCTTGGCCAAAAGGCCGGCTCAAATAATCTTGCAAGAAAATTTGCAGGCCGAAGAACATGGTCCCGTCAAATTCACCGCCGCGAGATTCCACATAAGAACTGACCCGTGTCGCACCGGGCGGATATTGCTGAAAGTGGCTGAACTTATAGCTGTCACTGTTTAAAACGATATTGGTGAACATGGGATCGTTCCTTTCTAACGCAAGGCCATCATCTCTTAGCGAGTGGTGACCCTTGAAAACTGATAATCTCGGTTCAATTTGTGATACGCGGATTGCCGCGCAAACTGCTTCAAGAAACGGAGCGTTGTGGCGGGCAAATTGGTCCGTACCCCTCTGCGCATGGCCGGTGTGTTGAAATAGGCTTCGCGCACATCGGTGGCGTTGATCCCGATTTCCAACGGCGCCTCCACAAACTCCCAATCGGGAAACAGATTCAAATAATAGGACGTCGCATCTTTGCGATGGCCGATCAGACCAATGCGCGAACCCCTTGTCTCATACTGACAGATGATGCCCCGGGCTGCGGCATAAACATTTTGCATCCAGGCTGAATCGTCGCCAGCCTCATCGCGTACCGGTGTGACATGCACCCGCGCCCGATCATCTGGCGTAACGGCACCGTGCACCAAGTCGGCCCTCTCTTCGAACGAAAACGGATTGCGTATGGTCCGCGCCTCGTTGGCAGAGCCCACCAACACCACGACATGACGGGCCATGGCCAGAGCACGATCCAGTGTTTTGACATGGGCCGCATGGACCGGCTGAAAACGGCCGATATAGATCATGAAGTCGTATTCATATGCGTCGTATTTGGCCATGGGTCTTGCCTCCTTGTTAGTGTGCAATATACACTATTACTTATTGTTGTCAAGACACTAAGATAAACAAAATGCTTACCGGCTCGGAAGACCATTAAGATATTGAATTTAAAAGGTTTTATGTTGGAATCGGTTAGATGATCAGCCGGGCGGACTGGGGCGCCAAGGCGATCGTGGCATCGCTGCCGGTGTTGAACTCCATGTAGTCGGCTTCCATACCGTCGCTGAAGACAACCCCGTTTTGCGCCATCTGGGACTCAATCCGCAACGGCATTCCCGGGTCGATCTTACCGTAGACCAGGCTGGTCCCTGTCACCGCGCTGGGAAAGGGCTCGCGCACCGCAAAGATCAATTGTTTGGCATCCCACGCCAGCGCGGGATCGGCTTGCCGTCTGGACGACCCGGCACCAAGTCCCGAGACGACACCGGCTGCGCCGGCACAAACGGAACGCATCCAGCCGGTTGAGCCGGCACCGGTTGAAACGATAATGCCGCTGGAGGATTGCACCTCTTCCCGATCCCCTTGGCGCAGCACATAACGGGCAGACACGTGGCTCTTGGCGCCAATAAAAAAGTCATTAAAGGCCACAAGACTCTGACCATCGGACAATTGAGCTTTGGCCATCGTGATATCGCGTGATTGAAAAACACCGTCCAGAATCCTATTGAGTTCACTTCGGGCCCGCGGAACATCAAACGGCAATAAGATTCCGTCATACAGTTCCGGATTGGGATTGACCGCAAGGATCGGCTGGCCACGATCCACATATTTGGCCGTGTTGGAAACCAGACCGTCTTGCCCCAAGACCAAGATCAAGTCGGTTGCGGCAAATGCATATTGCGGCACCAAACCCCGATCGACCACTTGCAGCTTCAGACCTGTCGGCAGAACTTTCCGGACCTCGGCCAAAGCAAAGTAGTAGGCGTCATGGGCCGCGATGATCCGATCAAAATCATGACCGGATTGCTCAATATAGAACTTCGATTGTTGGACCGTGCTGAATCGAGCGACCAAGTCGTCCAACTCGGTTTGCCGTGTCACAATGACAACGCGCTCGATTTCAGCTTTTATCTCGTTCGACATGAGATCTATGCTTTTTCTTTGGAACTCATCCAGCCCACAATTTGGCCCAACAGATCAGGCGTGACACTGAGGTTACCGATCGTGCCGGACCCGGCCGCCCATTCCTTCAAAGCCAGACCGATCAAAGCTTGTGGCGGCATGTCGCCATAAGGATTGAGCCGCATCTCTTCGGCTTTGGCGTCGGATTCTGCCAGCGCCAATTGATTGCGCGCTTGGGTATCGACCAGTTCTTTCTTGCGGTTTTCAAGCTCGACTTCCGTCTCCATTTCCCGCGCGCGGATCTTACGCTCTTCTTCAACCGCCGCCGCCCGCCGGGCATAGATCGCCTGGTCGGCGTCTTGCTGCAGCCGTTCGCGATATTCTGCTTCGAGCGCCTTCTTCATTTCCGGACTGGGTTGGACCGACGAAAAGTGAAGGCCCTCCAACACGATTCCCATCTCCACCAGATCCGGGTCTCGTGCGACCGACGCCAGAACATCATCGGAGATGGTCTGGACCTTCTGAATCGCGGCTTCCAATGTTAATGCGCTGACGTGGTTGCGGGTATTCGCCTGGACAGCATTGACAATGCGCTGCACCAGTTTTTCCGGTTCGTCACTGCGGTAGTTCTTACGCGGCAGTTCAATCTCGAAGTCGAGACGGCGCACAATTTCTGCAGGCTCAGTGATCCGATAGGATACGGTGCCTTGGATCGAGATCTCCTGAAAATTCTCCGTCGACTCCCGGAAGATGAACGGTGCCACTTGTGTCGTCACCGGCACCGACGACACCGATGTCATCATGGGCAGATACCAAAACTGGATGCCCAGGCCTTGACGCACAATCCGCCCGTTCCGGAATTGAAAAACATAGCTGCTCGGCTCGCCTTTAAAAAATTGGATCGTCATGGCGCATACCCTTCCTTTCATGAGCTTAAGACTCACTGATTTGTAAGTGTATAAATAACACGATGTCTTCGTGTCGTCAACACACAAAGCATAGACGCCTCTCAAAGCTGCCGGGACCTTGAGTCAAGAGGTTATAATCTAAGGGACTGGAAGGAGTTGCGCGAATAGGCTCAGTTGAACGTCTCGACGCCTTTGCCGCCTACATGGCTGAACAATTTTGCCGGACGGTGAGCGCCTCCGCGTTGCATTTTACCCGTGTCTTTTAAGGTAAAGTGGCTGTCGAGCCATTTACGGAAGTTCCGTTTATCAATCTCCGTCCCCTGAATAATTTCGTAAATCGATTGCACCTGAGACAAGGTGAATTCTTTGGGCAGGAACTGAAAAACGATATTGGAATAATCAAGTTTGGCGGTGAGGCGCTCTCGCGCAACGTCTAATATCTGATCATGATCGAAAGATAAGGCGGGCAAGTCCGACACCGGAAACCATTGGGCGTCCGCCGCATCTGTTGTGGGCTTCAGATCTATCTTGCCGGACGGAATCAGCGCAAAATAGGCCACCGTAATCACCCGCTCCCGCGGATCGCGCTTCGGCGCGCCAAAGGAATACAATTGTTCCAGATAAACATTTTTGACGCCGGTCTCTTCGGCCAATTCGCGTGTGGCGCACTGCTCCAAGCTTTCATCCAAGCGCACAAAACCGCCGGGCAAAGCCCATTTGCCCTTAAACGGAGCAATGTCTCTTTTGATCAACAAGACATTCAGCTCATCCTTTCGAATGGAGAAGATCACAATGTCCGTGGTCACCGCCGGATGGGGATACGCGTAGCGATAGGTCTCCGTCTGCGCTTTCAAGCCGTCCGCAATGATCCGGTCATGATCGAAAGCCAAAGGCGGCAAGTTGGCCAAATCAAACCAGCCCACATCCGAAGCGTCATCGGCCGCCGCAACCTTAGGCTCGCCGGTCACGGGCGCAACAAAGGCCACAGAGACGGTCTGGCCGCGGGGATCGCGATCCGGCTCTCCATAGGTACCAATCTGACGGATGTCTTTGACTTTGAGACGCGTTTCTTCCTGCAGCTCACGACGGGCCGCCGTCTCCGGCGACTCTCCTGGATCCACAAAACCACCAGGCAAAGCCCAATGGTCCTGAAACGGGGGATTCTTTCGCTTGATCAGTAGAACGGTGCGCGGCTCTTCGCCGTCCATGCTCAGAGCCACCACATCAACGGTGAGCGCAATATTCTGTTTGATCATACAATCCTACTTCGTGTATTGACAACACCTAGTAAAGTGTATATTTGACACTTACAAAATCGAACCTATAGACACCGAGACTCAAAATCAAGATGCATTCAACATCTCAGAAGGCAGAGCCATGTTGCAGCACACGAACACAAACGGAGGAGAAACTCTAAGCGCCGGCGGTACAGGAGATGTTGTCTTGCCGTCTATTGACTCTCATCTCGCGAAGGTCGAACAAACCGGCCAGCGATTGATCGGGTTTGCAATCCTCGGCGCCGGCCTGACCTGCGCTTTGTGCTCCGAGACTCTTTGGGTTTGGCTAGCAGCGATTGTTCCATCCGACAACTTTGTATCTCAAGCAACAGCGGGCCCGACCGCCAGGCTGATCAGCATTGCTCTGATTGTCTTCGTAACAATGTTTGCAGGGTTTGCCATACTGTTGCCGCGGTATAATGATGTCTTGCGCGAGTTCCTGGACCGGTTTGACACGGTTGTCGCCATTGCCCGTCAAGTTACGCTGGCCGACGGCATAGGAAATGATGCACGCCGGCGCGTGGCCAGTGACACCTTATGGCAAGCAAAAGTCCTTCGGAAGAAATCACGGCAGCAACTTGTGGCGAGAGCCGCCATTGCCATTCTTTGGAGCGCCGCACCATGGGCCGTCATTCTCGGCATCACATTGCGTGCCGATGACAATGCGACACTCTCATTCGTCGCGACAATGGTTTTGGGTGTCAAGTTGATATTGATTTTGAAGATCGTCGGCGCGCGGTAGCCATATCATTTGCGTATAAAGTTAGGGATCTCAATGATCATCAATGGTTCAGATACTTCAATCGCGGTCACGGGACACCAGCCCTATATCCTGGGCGGGTATTCCAATGCGCTCGACCAAGGGCTTTATGATCTCGCGTCCGGCTGGCTCAAAGCCAATCAGCCACGCGAAGTTGTGAGCGGGCTGGCGGCTGGTTGGGACACGGCCGTTGCATCGGCGGCGCTTGACCAAGACATTCCGCTGATCGCAGCGTTGGCCTATCAAGGTCAAGCGGATCAATGGCCGCCGGAAGCCAAGACGGTGCACGAGAAACTCCGCGACGGCGCCAGTGAGATCTATCAATATTCCAGAGAGAAGGCGCACGGCTGTTACACGCGTAGAGACCGTTGGGTGCTCGAAAGAGGAGATATTGTTCTGGCTTTGTGGTCCGGAGCCGATGGCGGCACGGCCCGCGCCGTCGCCACGGCGCAAAAACTCGGGAAGCCGATTATTAATCTGTGGTCCGATTATTCCGTGACGTCAGAAACCGGCGCGAACTGATAGGTGCCTGTACCGGGCACGCGAAAGACTTCAACCCCCTCCGGTGTCAGCCCGGATTCTCGATAGGTCATCCCCTCGGCCGTCACTTCGATCTGCGCGCCGATAAACATTGTTCTGCCGCTTTGTTGCGCGACGATCTTGCACTCCTGCGGTATAGAACCAAGATAGGTTTCATCTTGCTTTTGAAACGGCAAATCGCAGGCCGCAGGATACCCGATCAAATCATCCGCCGTGAGACTAAGCGCACGCGGCGGCGCTTGCCCCAATTGCTCAGCAGGGCCCGGCTTCAACATGAAGAACTTCATCATTAAGCCGGTCTCGGTTTGACCAAAGTGCCAAATGCGCTGACGGGAAATCGGGCCTGCCGCCGATTCATTGTGCCACTGCAAATAGATCGATGCGCCCTCAAGGCCTTCTACATTCGCCGGGAAAAAACGGGCGTGAAGCAGATCGACCCATGGCCTACCCGGTGTCGCAGTCGTCAAAACCTCCTGATCAAGATTTTCGAACTGGGCCCGGTTGTCAAAGTCGCCCAAAAGCCAATCGGTCAATTCCTCAACATCTTCCGCCGCTGCACTCACGGAAACAAAGTTGGTGCAAAACAGGCCAAAGCTCAAAAATAGGCAAGGGAGAACCCTCGCCTTTGCCTGCGGCGCAACTTTCGACCTAAACACCCTGATCACTCCCCCTCAACGATCCGCACCTTTGAGACCCAAAAGGAGCGCAGGCCCTTGATGGCGGCCGCAAAGGCAAGAGGCGCATCGTAAGACCAAGCCATTTCTTCGCCATTGTGACCATGATAGCTGGCATCGCCCTTTAAGGGGCAATGGGTGGACTTGTCGATCGGCTCCAGGGACACGCACATGTCATCCGCCGGAACATAGATCGCCGGATCGTAAATGGTGTGCCCCACTTCAATGAGACGAGACGCTTTGGTTGTATCGGCCAAAAGCGTGTCGCCCGCATAAATGCGCACGCGCTGTTTCACCGGATTGACCACCATAAAATGTTTGGGGTTGGACGGATTGACGATGGCGCCTGCAATCGAAGCAGAAAGAGTCTCAGTTGTCATAGTCTCGTGCTCCTCAATATCCCTGTTCCACATCCACCACGGAATAAAGCGCATCACCATTGGCAAAGCGTCTGGCGTTTTCGGCGACGACGGTCATGTAGCGTGGTAAAGTTAGATCGGAAGCCGCAGCCACATGCGGCGTGATCAAAACATTCGGCACCGTCCACAAGGGGTGGTCGCTCGGCAAAGGCTCCGGCTCGGTGACGTCAAGACCGGCGCCGGCAATGGACTTGTTTTCCAAAGCTGCAATGAGATCATCAGTCACCGCACTTTGCCCACGGCCCACATTGATGAAATAAGCGTCGGACGGCATGGCATCGAAAAAGGCTGAGTCAAACAGATTGGTGGTTTGGGGTGTGAGCGGCAAAGCATTGACGACCACACGTGCGTCCCGCGCCAAGGTCAAAAGCTCATCAGACAGGCCCACATAGTCGACATAGTCGGGGCCTTCGCGGCTCGAGTTGCGGGTGGCCACAACGCGCATACCCATGGCCTTGGCCCGCTTGGCCACTTGGCGTCCGATGCCGCCGAGACCCACAACCAAAATCGTTTTGTCTTTAAGCTCCCACACGCTGGGCGCACCCAAAGGCGGCGGCGCCCATCGGGCTTCTGTTTGCGCCGCCCAATAGGGGCTGAAACCGCGCGAAAACGTCAGGATCAGACCCATCACGTGTTCAGCAATCGGAGCCGAACTGACCTTCTGCATATTGGTAACGATGAATTCCCCAGTCCGCACTTCAGGGATCGAAACACACGATTCCACGCCGGCGGACGGCATATGAATCCATCGAAGGCGTTTGGCCTTTTTGATCAGCTTAGCACTGCAGAAACCAATCACGGCATCGGCGTCTTCAATATGATTGAGTGCGTCCAATTCCTCCATTGCCGTGACAAACTCAACACCCTCAATCCGGCTCGCCATGAACTCCGCATTGAGCGGTCCGAAACCGCGCACAATCATTTTCTTCGGTTCTGCCCAATTGTCCCTGTCCCGCAGAGGCGTGGCATCGAGCTCCAATCCCAACTCATCGATGACTTGCGCCGCATCGGGCAGCGATCCGCCCGTGTGACCGCCCGCTTTGGCGGCGGTCCCCATCAGTGACACAGGCACAAAGACGACCGCCGACAAAACACAAGCGATGACAAAACGGCCTGAACGCACAAAACAATCCCGCAACATAGAACACGTCCCTTTCGAACTTAGATGAGGAACGTTAAGTGAAATCGGCGCGACACCCAAGTCTATTATGCCGGCGTAAGTTCGGGGGTTTGCATCTCGCCATGCGCGTCGGATTCGACAACCGCTTTGCCGATTTTTTTGGCGTAGTCTTTCAGCTCAGACAAGAACCGTGAGACTGCCTCTTCCGGTTTCATGGCCGAGTCGATATAGCGCACGGCGAGAGCGCCGAGATATTCATCATTGCCCAAGATCGGAACGGCCAGGGCAGAAGATTTACCTTCCGCCTTCGTCCTCTGGCGCAAGCCGAAGGCATATCCCTTGTCGCGAACATCCGAGACCAAGGCGGTGACAAATTTTGAATCCCGCGCTTTGCGGTGCTCCGGATCATCGGATTTGGTGCACAATTCAAGCAGCGCTCTGCGCTCTTCTTCGCGGCAGAAGGCCAATTGGATTTTTCCGGAGGCGCTGCGAAACAAAGGCAAAAGCGTGCCTGCCGCATATTGGTCGAGAGTGAGCGCGCTTTCATGATCGGTCGTTTCCCGCGCGAGCATGGACGTGCCGTAAAGCGTGCTGAGAGAAACCGGATACACCAATTTACGGCCAAGCTCATGGAGCAAGGGCCGGGCAATCTCCGTCAGCAAGGCTTTGTCGTCAAAGCCTTCACTCAAACGCCGCACCATAATGGTCAGGCGGTAACGCCCATCGGCCCGGTCGCGCACCACATATCCGGCGCGGCATAAATTCTCCAAAATGCGATAGGTGGTGGCTTTCGGCAGAGACACAAAGCGCGTTACCTCGGTCAAGGTGGAGCCGTTGTGCCGGTTGAGCGCCTCAAGCACATCAAACCCTCTTTGTAAGGCGCGAATATCTTTTACGGCGGTCATAAAAGTCTTTGAGTCCTTAGGTCTACTGATATGTCAAATTTAAGGGCCACCAAGTGGAACATTCATAATACAGATGATTTTCCCATTTGGATGACATTTTCTGTGTTTACCAAGAATTTCCGATGGATTTTTCTTATTTCCCCATGTTTTTCCAATTGGATTGGAAAAACATTCCATCACCATTCGCCCAGGCGTTTCTCAGTGAATGAAGTTCGCTAATCGCGCTTAAGCAGCGCTTAATGAAACGGGGATTGATGAAAAGCTATGCAAACGCAGATGCTGTGAGGAGCATCTTGTTGCCAGAAGAGGGAGCAGAGGCAATGGCAAGCATTCATTCATCATCAAAGCCGTCAGGCTTTTTAGACAAAGTCAACTCCGCACCATGGATCGGGATCGGCGCATTTTTTGTTGTCTTTGTTGTCCAAGCGATCGGCCATCTAATAATGGTGGTGATGGAGGAAATCTGGCCGGGGCCCGGCTTTGTTTATCAATCGGCGGCCTTTATGGGCCTTGCCGGATGCGCGCTTTGGTATATCGGGCTGAACGGAAAAGGCGAAACAGCTCAAACTTGGCTGGGGTTTTGGGCCGGCAGTTTGGTTTGGACCGGCTGGGTCGAATTTTCATTCGTATACTATGCCGATTTTTTGGCCGTTCCGGATTTACTCGATGAAGCCGGCGAGATCGCCACGAAGAACGAGTACATGGTGATGATGTCATCACTCGGCGTGATGATGGCAACTCTGGTGTTTTTCTTCTTTAACCGCGACACACGATGCAACATGTTCCGCTGGTTTCACCGTTGGCTACGCATGGACGTGGGCAAACCCGCGCCGGGTATCAATCGCAATTATTGCAATATCACCGCCATCGAAACCATTTACATTATATGGTTCTTCTATCTGGCGCTGTTGCTGATTTACGATCCACAAATCCTTGGGGAAACGCACCCGGTTGTTTATGGGCTGTTTGTGGCAAACACCGCATGGGCACTCTATCTGATTTTACGGTTGGTGCGCTTTACGCGCATGAGTGCAGCCATTCGTTATGCAATCCCTACCGCCATTATTGCTTGGAATTCCAATGAGCTGATGGGACGCTGGGATATGTACACGGAGATCTGGGTGCATCCGAGAGAATATTGGCTGGAAATGGGGTTGGTGGTCTTAGCCGTGGTGCTTTGTGCAGGTGCCATGATGATGTCGCCGGCGGAGCGGCGTGAGGTCGACGCCGACTAGCGAAACCGAAATCACTCTATGAGAAAGGCGGCTTGCGTAACTTGCGCAAGTCGCCTTTATTCTTTTGAACAGCACACATGACCAACGAAAGACGGGACCATCATGCAAAAAGTTGACGCCAGCCAAAGGGATCATGTCTCCGCCGCCAAAAACGGGATTTATGAGACCGTTCCTCTTAAAAAAGACGCTATCAAAGTCTGTCTCGTGCAATCCCGGGTTCGCGCGATCGATATCAACAATTTGGCCGCAACGCGCAAAGACAATCTCGATCACATGCTGGGCCTGATTGATGCAGCGAACGGCTGGCTGGGACCCAAAGACCTGGTGTGCTTCCATGAATTTCCCATCACCGGCTTTAATGCCATGTGGAACCGGGAGGCTTATTTGAAAGCCGCTATTGAAATTCCCGGTGAAGAGACAGAGGCCATCGGCGCGCGGGCCAAACGCTACGGCTGCTATGTCGTCTTTGGCTCTTATGCCAAGGATCCCGATTGGCCCAATCATATTCTGTCCATCACCACCATTGTCGGGCCCGACGGTCAGATTGTCGACAAACATTGGAAGCTGCGAAACATCAAAGGTCTGTTTGGTGGATTCGAAGTGTTCACCACCACTGTGTTCGACGCTTTGGACCAATATGTGGAGATGTATGGGCGGGACGCGGTGATTCCAGTCACCCGAACCGATATCGGAAATATTTGCACCACATCCACACAGCTTGAGCCGGAAATCATTCGGGCCTTCGCTCTCAAAGGCGGCGAGCTGATGTTGCGGACGGCCACCGGCGGCTTCGCGGCTTTCGATATTCAGTCTAATGCCCGCTACAATGAAATGTATACGACCATCACCAACAACGCGATCTCGCCGAACAATCCGGGCTCCTTTGACGACGTCTCGTCAGGCGGAAGTGCCATTTACGGACCAAACGGCGAAAAGATCGCGGAGGCCAATACGGCCAATGAAGGGCCCGTCATTGCCACCATCCCGATCAAACAATTCCGTGAGACGCGGCGCGTGCCGAATATTCACGTCTCTCTTTATCGCGACCTGATCGACAATTATGTGGAGCCTTACGCGCCCAATCTGTTCAGCGAATATCAGCCGACCGACGGCTTTGATGCCGCCAAATATCTGCGGGACAAACGCCAATGGGACAATGAAGAGACCATCAAGAGCGACTCCGCCACAATGTAATCATGGCGCCGAATGAGGCGACCTGAAACGCTCTAACCTGTTGCACCGCCTGACAAACACAGGCAAAGTCCTCTCATCCGGGGCGAAGATGAGGGGGCCTTTCCATGGACGGCATCACGGCACTTTTGAATCAGATCAGCGGTATCGTCTGGGGACCGGCAACGCTTTTGTTGTTGCTCGGAACAGGCCTATTTCTCACGGTGCGATTGAAATTCATGACTCTGCGTCGCATCGGTAAGGGATTCCGCATCGCGTTCTCAAGCCGCAAAGCCGACGACACGGAAGGCGACATCACACCGTTCCAGGCCCTCACCACAGCCATGTCCGCCACGGTCGGCACCGGTAATATCGCCGGCGTGGCCGGAGCAATCTTTCTGGGCGGGCCCGGTGCCGTATTTTGGATGTGGATCATGGCGCTGCTCGGGATGGCAACCAAATATTCCGAAGCCGTTTTAGCTGTAAAATATCGCGAAGTGGATGAAGACGGGCGCCATGTGGGCGGGCCGATGTATTACATCAAGAATGGGCTCGGTAAACGTTGGGGCTGGCTCGGCGTGACATATGCACTCTTGACCATGTTCACTGCTCTGGGCATCGGCAATATGATTCAATCCAACTCGGTTGCCGATGTCTTTGAACAAAACCTGAGCATTCCCACGCTCTGGACCGGAATCGGATTGGCGGTCCTCACATTCGCCGTCATTATAGGCGGGATCAGATCTATCGCGGCTGTCGCCGAAAGAGTCGTTCCTTTAATGGCCACGCTTTACATTGGCGGTGCGCTTTTCATTCTCGTTATTAATATTGTCGACGTTCCCGGCGCTTTGGCATTGATTGTGTCGAGTGCATTCACAGGCACTGCAGCGGCCGGGGGTTTCGTGGGCGCCACAATTATTGCCGCCATGCAATGGGGTATTGCCCGTGGCGTATTCTCCAATGAATCGGGCCTTGGAAGTGCAGCCATCGCCCATGCGGCCGCCAAAACCGATGACCCCGTGCGTCAGGGGACTGTGGCCATGTTGGGCACATTCATCGACACAATCTTAATTTGCACAATGACGGCTTTGGTTATCATTACGGTGACCTTCTCAACACCAGTCGACGTGAATTTGGTCGAAAGAGTTACGACCACCGAAAGTGGCGAAACGGCATCTGTATGGGTTTGCCCGAATGATGAGCAAGCCGCCAGAGTGAAAGACGGAAGCTTAGAGAGTAAAGTCGTACAAGTCGAAAAAGCGTGGCAGACTTGCGAGCCGGGCGCTGCCAAGTCCGCTCTCGCATTCGGTCAAGGATTTCCCGGCGGACAATGGATTGTCACCTTCGGTCTCATTGTCTTTGCATTTACGACTATTATTGCTTGGTCCTATTACGGCGAACGGGCCGTTGAGTTTCTGTTCGGCGTGAAAGCCATTATGCCCTATCGCCTTCTTTGGGTCGGGATTGTCGCCATCGGCGCCTCTGTCGACTTCCGGCTGGCATGGTTGATCGCAGACATAATGAACGGCTTGATGGCCTTGCCCAACCTAATCGCGCTCCTTCTTTTGAGCGGGACGATTGTCGCTCTCACCAAAGCAGCTCTGGCGAAAGAGTCACAATGACCCGCTTTTTCTCGAATTTGCCGATTTTGGCCGTCGCTCTCAGTGCCGGGCTCGCCGCATGTTCCGAAGACAGAGAGGTTGACCAAAGTGCTGAGGCAATTCACGAGCGCGTTTTCGCTTTTGACAGCGAGGTCGACACGCCCCATCTGATCACGGGCGGTACCATTAACCCGTGCGGTGCCACAGAGCTTCAAGTTGATGTACCCAAAATGCGCGCCGGCGGTTTGGACGGTGCAGCTTTTGTAATTTGGGTACAACAAACCGAACGCTCTCCAGAAGCCTATGAGGCTGCCCACGCAGAAGGCATGCGTCAGTTGGATGCTTTTCGTGACGTCGCAAACAATCTGTGTCCGGATCAAATCTCGATTGCCGAGCGTACCGCCGATATTGAACGGATCCGTCAAGACGGCAAATTGGTGGCACTGATGGGTATGGTGAATGGGTTTCCTTTGGGCCCAAATCTGGAGCGGCTGCAAGAGTATTATGACAAAGGCGTGCGCTATATCAGCTTCACCCATCTGGGACATAACGATCTGGCGGATTCTGCGCGTCCCTCCGCGGAACTCGGTGACAGCCCATCGGAGCATAACGGTCTTTCCGATCTCGGGCGGCAACTCGTCGACGAGATGAACCGCCTAGGCATGATTGTCGATGCCAGCCAAGTGAACATGAAAACGCTCGAAGACATGGCAGCCCGATCAAAGGCGCCGATAATCGCCTCACATTCATCTGTGTTCAGCTTGGTGCCCAATCCGCGCAATATTACGGATGAAGGTCTCTTGGCCATCAAGAACACCGGTGGCGTGGTGCAAATTGTCGCCTTCAGCGGCTATCTGGTCGACAATCAAGCTTTGTTTTTCCAAAAGCTAGGCACGCTGAACGCCCAGTTTGGTTTGTCGCCCGGGCAAACCGCCGGCGATCTCAGCCCGGAAGACCGGCAAGCCTATGACATGGAACTTGGCAAAGTGTTTGCGTCTATGCCCAACGCAAATGTTTCTGAGTTTGTGGATCATATTGACTATGCAGTGACTCTGTTGGGGATTGATCATGTGGGCATCAGTTCGGACTTTGAACATGGCGGCGGCGTCACGGGATGGATGGACGCCAGCGAAACACTCAATGTCACCAAAGAACTTTTGGCACGGGGATATACGGAAGACGAGATCGCCAAGCTTTGGGGCGGCAATTTTTTGAGAGTCCTGAATGCGGTGGAGCAAATTGCCGCAGAATTGAAATAGTGCGTCAAGAGCAGCGCTTTTCATAAAAAAGACGCTTGACAGTCCCTCTTCACTTATTAGAATTATTCTAAATTAATCAGGGCCAAACCCGAGATCTTTTCGGCAGAGAAGCGCGTATATGAGTTCTGCCGCTCATTCATGACACCGTGCCAACAAGGGAGACGCACCTCATGTCACTTGCTGATTCAAAGACACTTGAAAATCTGAAAGAGGCTTTTGCCGGCGAAAGCCAAGCCAATCGCCGCTATCTCTATTTTGCACAAAAAGCCGACATTGAGGGCTACAACGATGTGGCGGCCGTGTTCCGCTCCACCGCAGAAGGCGAGACCGGTCATGCCCATGGTCATTTGGAATATATGGAGCAGGTCGGCGATCCCGCCACTGGTTTGCCCATCGGCGGAACAGCCGACAATCTGAAAGCCGCTGTGGCCGGCGAAACACATGAATATACGGACATGTATCCGGGCATGGCGCGGACCGCACGCGATGAAGGTTTTGATGAAATCGCCGATTGGTTCGAAACGCTCGCCAAAGCCGAACGCTCTCATGCCGGCCGCTTCCAAAAGGCACTCGACTCTCTCGACTAAGGTGATGCACCTTACGAATCACGTTTTGCGGGCTCAGGTCGTTTCGGTCTGGGCCCGTTTTCAAACACGGAGAGGATAAGTCATGCGCGAAGGCAGTTTAGAAGCCCCCACCCGTCACCCACTCAATTGGCAAGATCCTGACTTTACCGATCCGGAAAAACTGGATGAGGAACTGCGCCGGGTGTTCGACGTCTGTCACGGCTGCAGGCGTTGCTTCAATCTTTGCGATTCTTTCCCGAGATTGTTCGACCTGATCGACGAGTCCGAAAGCATGGAGCTCGACACAGTATCCAGTGACGATTTTGGTCCTGTGATCGACGCCTGCACACTCTGCGACATGTGCTTCATGACCAAATGCCCTTATGTGCCGCCCCATGAGTTTAACATCGACTTCCCGCATCTGATGCTGCGCTATCGCGCCATGGAACACGGACAAGGCAAAACAGGTTTTGTCGAAAAACAACTGACCAAAACAGACCGTAACGGGCAAATGGCACGGCCTGTGGCCGCTCTTGCGAATTGGGCAACCAAGACCGAAAACAAAACCGTCCGTACTCTGATGGAGAACGCTGTGGCCATCGACAAGCGGGCTGCGATACCAAAGTTTAACGGCCAAACATTGGAGTTGCTCGACAAATCATTGCCCATCACGCCAAACCCGGACGCACCGGCCTTTGGGCGCAAAGCGGTTCTCTATGCCACGTGCTTCGGCAATTTTAACAACCCGCAGATCGGCATGGACGCCCGCGCCATTTTGGCCAAAAACGGTGTGGAAACCGAAGTTGTTCATCCGGGATGTTGTGGCATGCCCATATTGGAACGGGGCGATATTGCCGGCGTGGCGGAACAAGCGCGCACCGTCTCAGACGCTCTTAACCCATGGATTGACCAAGGCTATGACATCATTGCCCTGATCCCCTCCTGCGCCTTGATGCTGAAATTTGAGTGGCCTCTCATCCTGCCCGATGATCCGGAGATCGCGAAGCTGTCTGAGGGCACGTTCGATTTGTCGGAATACATCGTCGACATTGCCAAACGGGACGGTCTTTCAGAGGGGCTGCAGCCTTTGGAGGGCGGCGTGGCGATGCACCTGGCCTGTCACGCCCGCGCACAGAATATGGGGCCCAAAGCGGTCGAAATGCTGAAACTCATTCCGGAAGCCGATGTGGAGATGATGGAACGCTGTTCCGGCCATGGTGGTTCGTGGGGCATTATGAAAGACAATTTTGAAACGGCCATGAAAGTCGGACGTCCCGTCGCCCGCACCGCAGCAAAAAGCGGCAAGGCCTATGTGGCCAGCGAATGCCCTTTGGCGGCCGAGCATATTCTGCAAGGGATGGACGACCAAGACGCTGCGGCCAAACCGGCCCGGAGCTACCACCCGATCGAGCTCTTTGCCATGGCCTATGGCTTAGACTCCAACGATTGAGACACGCAACAATGCCCAAAGACCTGAAGATCATTGAACGCGCCGATATTCTTGATGCCGGCGAATACGAAAAAGTCCGCAAAGAAATGCGTTCGGCGCTGGTTGCCGAGAAAAAAAATCGGCGTGTGGAAGTCGGGCCCTATGCCACCTTCTATTTTGAGAATTACGACACAATGTGGATGCAGATTCACGAAATGCTGCGCATTGAAAAGGGCGGAGAAGAGCAGATTGTGGATGAGCTTTCCGCCTACAATCCGCTGATCCCGCAAGGTTCGGAATTGGTTGCCACGATGATGCTGGAGATCGAGGACGAAATCCGCCGGACAAAGACCTTAGGCAAGCTCGGCGGCATCGAAGAGACCGTTACCTTAAAAATCGGCGATCACGTGATCAAAGCCGAAGCGGAAGAAGATGTCGACCGGACAACAGCAGACGGCAAAACATCGTCGGTGCATTTCATGCATTTTCCCATGACCACCGAACAATGCGCCGCGTTCAAATCCAGCCGCAGCCAAGCGATTCTTTCTATTGACCGGGAAGGTTATCAGCATATGGCGGTCCTGCCGGACCCGGTGCGCCAAGCTTTGTCCCGCGATCTCGACTAAACAAAAAAGGGCGGCCCGAAAGCCGCCCTTTTGGATTTGTTTGCCCGTCAAACCTAGAAGTTAAATTTGACCGTGCCCATAATTTCGCGCGGCGGCAGAACGGTACGGACATTCAGAAAAGTGTCTGGATCAACGATGCCTGAGACGAGATCTTCTTCGTCAGTCAGGTTCTTGCCGGACAGAACGAATTCCCATCGTCCATCATCTGTACCTAGACTAATAAAGCCGTTAAGTCTTTCGTATCCGTCAATCTGCAGCAAGTTACGCGATTCGGTAAAGTAATCATCCGTCACAAAGTAATCGGCGCCGAAGCTCGCTTCCAAGCCATTGGCAACCGGGAACGTGTAGTCAAAGCCGACTTTGGCGGAATATTCCGGCAGCGACGGCAACGACGTCGCACCGGTTAATGCCGCCGAACTACCAGGGTTCAGGTCCTGATAATCCTCATCGGCATACCCGAACGTGGCATAGAGATTGAGACCGTCAACCGGGATGGCTGTGACTTCCAATTCAAAGCCAGTGACATCCACTTCACCGACATTTTGCTGCGGGAAGGCACCACTGAGCACTGCTGTTTGTTGGATATCGTCATATTGGGCGTGGAAGACATTGGCGTTGATCCGCAAGCGGTTGTCCAAGAGGTCCGCTTTTAAGCCGATCTCATAATTTATGACCTCTTGTGGGTCGTAAGATGTCAATGCACAAACAGGATTGCCGAAGCAAAGCGTTTGAAAGCCGCCAGCTTGGAAACCGGTCGAGATTGAACCGTAAAGCAAGATTTGGTCATTGACCTGGAAATCCAAACCGATCTTGCCGTCCGTTGATTCAAAAGTCTCATCCAGAGTCGGGTTGGTGATGAGTGCGGACTCGTCAATCAATGGCGTGGAGGGGTCATCCGGGAAGGCGACCATATAGTCAAAGTCTTTATCGTCTTGGGTCCAACGAATACCACCGGTCAATGCCACACGATCTGTCAGGTCATATGTCAACTGACCGAAAACAGAAATACTCTCGGTGTTGTTGGCCGTCATTTCTGTAAAGACCGGGATCAAAGAAGGCGGTGCGAGCGAAACATTACCACCAAATGTTTGGCTGCCTTCTTCGTCCAGATAGTAAAGGCCAAGCAGCCATTCCAAGCGGTCATCGGCTGCCGTACCCAACAATTGCAGTTCCTGGCTGAATTGCTCGTGATCAGAATCAGAGGCAATAATCAGACCGGCACCGACACCGGGAATACCGCCGTTCAGGTCAAAGTTAAATTCGTCATTGATATCCGTATAACCGGTGATCGACTTCAATGTCACCGCATCCGTAATGTCCCAGGTCACGTGGGCATTGACACCCCATTGCTCGGACTCCCCACGGTTAGGCACAGAAGAAAAAGTGTCATAGAAACCTGCAGCAGGCGTCCCAGGTGCCAGGTCGCCACCAACAGCCGCGTAAGGCACACCGTTATAGCCGTCATTGTCACTTGAGTTGCCCCAAATGGTCGCGACAACATCCCAATCATCACTGCCATAGAAATGCAATTTGGCGCGGCCGGCCCAATTTTCATACTCGCCGGGTTCGGTGCCGAGCGTCGGGTTGTCAAAATAGCCCTCGTCGCGATTGTGATAGACAAAAGCGGCGGAGGCGGCGAGTTGCCCTTCTTGCAAGGGACCGCCGATGGAGGCGGCCACTTTGGACGTCTCATAAGAGCCATAGCCAATGGAGCCATTGGCCCAAAACTCATCGTCCGGTGTGCGCGAGATCAGTTTCACGGCGCCTGCCACCGTATTCCGGCCATAAAGCGTACCTTGCGGTCCCCGCAAGACTTCGATCCGCTCAATATCCGTCAGCTCTAAATTGGCCGTGGCCAAGCGTCCGCGATAAATATCGTCTTCATAGATACCAACCGGAGATTCCGACGTGTTGAGGCCGGCATTTTGTACGCTGGCGCCCCGCATATGCACTTGGAACGCCGATGCATTGGCCGTCAACGTATAGGTCTGCAAGTTCGGCACATTCTCGCCAATGTCCTTCACATCACCAATCTGCAAACGGTCAATGGCGCTTGAATCAAACGCACTGACCGCAATCGGTACACTTTGCAGATTTTCGGCGCGGCGTTCGGCCGTTACCAAAACTTCCGGCAGCGCCAATGCCATCGTCGGCGCGAACAGGGCGGCTGTCGACACCGCTCCCAGCATCATCTTTTTCATCATATTCATGATTTCGATCCCCCTTAGATCGTGTTCTTCAGTATTGCGCTTAATGCAGACTGCAGCCGTAAACAAAGCGTTAAAAGGCAAGCGGTGCATTAAGACTTCCATCCCGAGGCTGAACCAGGTTGACCGACCCGCAGCCTATCGAATGCGCTCTTTATATAGAGAAAACCCCTGCAAGCGATAGCCGGTGACCACACGCATCCAGTCGATGGACGTCGTAGAACCATTCAAATCAAAGATCATTGTGCGACAGATAACAGGTCGACTGAGACCTACATGACACTGCCAAAAAACGACCGCTTGTTAGAGACCGGACCGTTTTTTGCGGGCGGCCACAATCTTATGGGACACAATGGATTTCATCATCAATCAGACGGAGAGGAAAAGCCTGATGTTTTCCCACATGATCAAAGCCACGGGGATGAGCCGCCGGTCTGCCGTGCTGAGCGGTCTCGGTTTGGGGGCCGGGGCGCTGGCCATGAACCCGGCTTGGGCAGGGGGTCACGCCGCATCGGAGGGTAACGTTCAACCCCTCCACTTGGACTCCGCCAAAGACAATGTCTACGCCTTCGCCAAATTGTGGTTCGGCCTAGGCGAGCCGGTTCTGGGTGCCTTTCACGGTGTGCAATATGCCCTTGTGGGCAAAAATCGCCTCAAGCCGGTTTTCGGCTATGTGGGCGGAGGGCATATGCAAGCCAAAATACTCGACAACGGCCATGCCCGCGTCCGCGGCAAAGAAATAGGTTTTTTCACCGATTTGAAAACCGGCGACATTCTGGAAAGCTGGACAAATCCGTGGACGGAGGAAAACGTCAAACCGTTCAACTTTTACAACGACCGCCTGCGCGGTGAGCTGAGCCTGGAGATGCCGCGTTTTCAATTCGGCACAGAAGAGGACGAAGCGACAACCATGAATGAGGCCGATACTCTAGCCAATGAGTCCGGCACGATTCCGTTTCTCCTGCCATGGCAACGCTTCGGCGATCAGTATCTGTTAGCTTGGGACTATTCCCACGAATACACCAATCCGGTGACGGCAGAAAAATGGCCCAAAGCGCACACAGATGCCCGCATCAATCCATCTGAACATTTCGTCTTCTATACTCCGCAAAACATTATGGACGACCGCGACGCCCCAGTGGTGCCGTTTCATTCCGGCTTCTTTCGCCAGGGCCCTTGGTGGCCTTGGATGCTGATGGGCGGCCGCGGCGTCGACGGTGTGTTGATTGGGCGCATGCATTCCTATCGGATCACCGGGACAAAAGACGACTTCCCGCGCAAAGTCCTCGACTATACGGAAAAAAACTATCCGGAGTTTTTCACACCTGCCGACGATTGGGATGACGGCTTTCCCATAGGCACCTGGGAGGCCTATGCCCGTGACATGCCGCCGGAAGCCGGTTGATCAGGTGACAGCCAATCGCAGCAAAGAAAAAGCCCCGATCTCATATCCAAGATCGGGGCTTCTCATGTCTTTGGTCAATTTCGGCCTTAGCTGGTGCGGCGGCGCCTCGCAATGCCGAGTCCCGCCAGACCCAAACCGATCAATGCCAACGCTGCCGGCTCCGGTAGAGGAACCTGTTCGCCGATCAACATCAGATCGTCCAACATCATTTCACCGTCGAGCCCATCGCCGGGGCCGCTCGGAATATCATCCATAAAGAATTTGAATTCGACCATGGAGCTGGGATCATAAGCGGTCAGGTCGAAGGTCGACGTCACCCAATTCTTGTTCTCGCCCACCATAACAGTCTCTTCAAAGACACCATCGACGAAAAGGTCAAATGACGCCAACCGGCCGATGGAGTTGTTGCGGTGCCGGAAGCTCAAGGATTCAAGGTCCAACTCAAAGCCGACATCGGCGGTCACTTTGAACGAAAAGACCGCCAACGGGTCTGTCGCCGGCGTATTGTTGCGGGAAACGCGCACCCGCAATTGGCCGCCGGCATTGCTCGCTGTGCTATGCTCACATTTGCGCAATCCGCCGCCATTGCCGGCCGTCGCACAGGTGATGCCTGTGACCAAGACCGGGTTGCCGTCGTCGCTCAAATCAATGTTTCCGTCGGAAAAATCGGAATCGATCAACACAGCAGCATTTGCTGCGGTGGCAAAAAGCGTCGCAGCGGCAAACCCTGCGAAACCCGCCAAAAATTTTCTCATGAAACTACCCCTGGATATGCTTAACACCCGTTAACCTTAAGCAACTTCCGGGCCAGTTTCTTTTCGCCATCAAATGCAACGGCTTAGGTTTTGTGACAATTCGAACGCGCGCAAAAGTGTAAAAAAGGCTGACACTATTTGCGGGAAACTTTACATGTTTAGTCTTTTAACGCGCATGCTTTGCGTGTTGTGAGAAACGAGATCACAAGATTTGACCGCGCGATATCTGGCAAAAGAGCTTGTGGGTTTAGCGCAACCGCAGGCGAAATACGGCCAGCCCCAAAAGACCGCCCGCCAACAAAGCCAGCGGCGCAGGCTCTGGGACCTCTCGGTTGAGCACGCGGCTCAGCACCTGGGTGCCCTCGAGTCTGAGATCATCCATCATCATTTGACCGTCGAGGCCGGTATTGCCGTTCGGCCCGTCCAAATCGATCATCCAGATCTCGAAATTTGCGGTGGTCATAGGCGCAAAGCCCGTAAGGTCAAAGTTTGATGTGACCCAATTCTTATTAACACCCACATCGTCGCGGCGAATGAAGGTGCCGTTGAGATAAAGATCAAATGCCGCCAGGCGCGCAATCCCATTGTTGCGATGGCGGAAGCTGAGAGTGTCCAAATCGAGAAGCATGCCAAGGTCGGCCGTGACCTGGAAGGACACCACTGCGCGCGGATCCGGTTGCACCGGATTGTTCCGGCTGACACGGATCTGAGCCTGACCATTCCGGTGACGACATCTGCGCAGCCCCTGTCCGTTGCCGCGCTCAACGCAATTCAAACCGTCGACCTGCACCGGGTTGCCGTCATTGCTGAGGTCAATATCGCCGTCCGAGAAGGTTCCATTCAACAATACAGTCGCATGCACTGTTGCAGAAAAGAACAAAGTCGCCGCGCCGGCGAGCACCATCGTCACAATCTGTCTCATAGTGATACCTATAGGCCTCTGAGGTTTTTATTTGATTAAACCTCAGCAAGACTCGCGCCAGACCTGTATGAGAAGAATTCACTTCAACCGCTAGGGCTGATATAGAAGCGGTCCGGCAGGCATGACCCCGTAGCTCAGCAGGATAGAGCGACAGATTCCTAATCTGTAGGCCGGAGGTTCGAATCCTCCCGGGGTCGCCAGCAATTGGATCCGCAAAGGACACGTCTGAATGTCAACGGCGATTCTTCCGCCCTGTGATGAAACCGCCGGTGTAGCAGGAGTCCCAACATCCTGTACCAACAAACGCGGCACCTTGATCGCCACGATCTTAGGATCAAGCCTTGCCTTTGTGGTTGGCTCGATCGTCAATGTCGCGCTTCCGTCAATGCAAGCCACGTTTGAGACCGACGCGGCGGGGGCACAATGGATCGTCAATGCGTATCTTCTGCCCGTCGGCGCCTTTGTCCTCATGGGCGGGGCGCTCGGCGATCACTACGGCCGCAAAAAGATCTTTCTCGGCGGCCTTATATTGTTTACCGCGGCGACATTGGCTTGCGCACTTGCCCCAGCACTTTCCCTTTTGTTTGCCGCGCGCGCCTTGCAAGGCCTCGGTGCTGCGCTTCTTGCGCCCAACAGTCTGGCCATCATCGCCGACGGGTTCAGCGATGATGAGCGCGGACGGGCCGTGGGCGCTTGGGCGGCGGCAGGGGCTATGGCCGCAGCCGTTGCGCCGGTCTTGGGAGGGTGGCTGGTGGATTTAGCGAGCTGGCGTTGGGCCTTTGCCATTGTGCTGCCGCCTGCGATCGGCGCCTTTTTCATCGGCCTTCGCTCTATCGAAGAAAGCCGTAATAAATCAAAAGATATGCCCCCCCTTGATTGGACCGGCGCGGCATCCGCCACCCTTGGGCTCGGCGCATTGATTTGGTCTTTCACCGCCTTTCCGCAACAAGGCATCACCGCAACACCTGTCGTGACATCTTTTTCTGTCGGCGTGTTTTTGTCTTTGGTCTTTCTTTGGATTGAGGCGCAAAAGAAAGAGAAGGCCATGATGCCGCTGTCACTGTTCCGCAATCCAAGCTTTTCCGGCATCTCGCTCCTCACATTATTTCTCTATGCGGCACTCGGCGGATTGCTTGTCCTATTGCCCTATATGTTGATCGAGGCCTTTGCATTTTCCGCAACAGCCGCCGGCGCCGCCTTACTGCCTTTTCCATTGATCATGGCGGCGTTGTCGCGCCGGGCAGGCAGTCTTGCGGAAACCATCGGCGTGAAACCTTTGCTGATTGTCGGACCCATTGGCGTGGCCGCCGGGTTTCTTTTGTTCTCCCGACTCAACAATGATGCGTTCAATTATTGGCGTGATGTCTTTCCTGCCTTGACGGTGATGGCCTTCGGCATGGCCGCCAGCGTCACCCCGCTCACCACCGCCGTAATGAACACGGTCGAGCCGTCGCGGGTCGGCGTGGCATCCGGCGTCAACAATGCCATTTCCCGCACCGCAGGTCTGATCGCAACCGCCTTTCTGGGCTTGGTTCTGATTAGCGTCGGCGGCAATCTCGATGAGCTTGTGAACGGATTTCGAAATGCGGCGCTTGTGGGGGCTGCTTTGGCAGGCGCCAGTGCACTCACTGCGCTTTTGATGATCGAATCCAAAAAATAGAGCAGGACCGTCCCCGCTCTTGAAAGATACCGCAAAACCGATCATGACTCTTTTCAAGGCCTTCGGCCTCGGGGATGATGATGAACAGACGGCACACTTACCATGCCACGATCGCGGCTGCATCGCGCGCATTCACGCGCGAGCGTCTGTTGACGGCTGCCAAAATTGCCTTGCTGACCTTGTTTGTGGCGCTGACCAATGCGGGGCTCTGGCAAGCGCCTCAAATTCTACCTCACGCGGCGTCGCCGATACTGGCAGGACTTTTTCTGATCATCACTTGGATCGGGTTTGCCTTTATTTGTCTGATTGTCGCTTGGGATCCATCCTTCAAAGTGAGGCTTGCCTGGGGATCGCTGCTGGCCGTGTCGGCGCTTTTGTTTATGGCGGTCAGAACCATTGTCGGTGCACCGGTGAGTTTCCAGGACGCCCAAATGTATTGGGCCATGCGGGCGGACACGGATGCCGCGCTGCAATCCTTTTGGGCGGCCATGCTGCCCGCATTGGCCGTCGGCGGCTTAGGGCTTCTGGCCATTCTGCTGCCCGCGCACCGGCCCAAGCTTTTTGATCACAAAGTCAATTGGCGGCACTTGAGATGGACGCCTATTTTGCCGGTCTTGATTTATGCTGCCGGCATTACGTGGGATGGCGGCAAGGTGACGTCGGCCTATCCCACACAATACAAATTGGCGTCTTTTCTGCCCATGGTGACAGCGCGCAATCTGCTGGACACTTGGCCGGCGCGCGAAGACGTCACGATCAACTACCGCCCCATTGAACCACCGATTCATATTCTGCTTATCGTCGATGAAAGTCTGCGGGCTGATTTTCTCGACATCAACAAAGCAAACGGGACAACGCCCTTTTTGCTGTCTCGCACACGAGATATCAGCAATTTCGGCTATGCGAGTTCGGCACATAATTGCAGCGATCAAAGCAATGCCATCCTGCGTTGGGGTGTCACCCACGACGCCCTGGATGCAGCCAAAACGCAGCCCACCATTTGGCGTTATGCCGAGATTGCAGGATATACATCGACTTACATTGATGTTCAAAAGCGTGACGGCGTTTTGCAAAACTACATGCGCGACGAAGAAATGGCTGAGATCGACTCCTTTGTCGCGTATGACACATTGACACCGGACGGCGCAAAGCTTGCCAGATACAATAAGGATCTTGCGGCGGCTGATTTGGTCGCAAACATCCTCAAAAGGCAGGACCCTCAACTCATCTACTTCAACAAGGAAGGCATCCACTTCCCTTTTGAGGGTAAGTATCCTCTGGAAGCCGCCATCTTCGACAATCATATGGACGGACCATTGGAGCCCATCGGTGAGAGCAAAGAACGGCTGCTCAATTCCTATAAGAATGCCGTTCACTGGTCCGTCGATCAATTCTTAAGTTCGCTTCTTCCTCAGATTGATTTAGAGCGTACACTGATTATATACACGTCTGACCACGGCCAAAACCTTCTCGACCGGGGGCTGTCAACCCATTGCCGTGTGGTCAATCCCCACTTCATGGAAGGGCTGGTCCCTCTGTTTGTCATGACGCAAACGCAGACATGGAAAGCCGCCTTTGACAGAGCTGCCAGGCGTAACAAAGACCGAGCCACGCATTTCCAGATCTTTCCGTCGCTTCTTTTGGTGATGGGCTTCGATGAAGAAGGCACCAAAACACGATATGGCGAGACGCTCTTTGAGCCCATTTCCGCAGAGCGCAAATTCGCCTCCGGATTCATTTTCGACGAGAAAGTCGCGTGGGAATGGACCACCCTGCCCGATAGCCTCAAATCCAGACGTTAAGCCGATGGCGCCGGACCACATGGCCGGGCCTGAAATGGATTTTTGATCAAATCACTGGTTGGGCAGCGCCGTTTCATGGTGCGAATTGGGGCCCAAGGACAATTGTGGTTTCCGGGTTTGGGCGCTAAACTCCAACAAATTTCCCCGTCCCCGCCACGTTTGGAGGCAACATGTTTATCAACTTTTGGTACTTCGCGGAAGAAAGCAAAAATGTGGGCGAGGAGCCCTTTCACGTCAAAATGCTGGGGCAGGATTTTGTCTTGTTCCGGGATAAGGCCGGTAAGGTCCACTGCCTGAGCAATGTTTGCATTCACCGCGGCGCCTCTTTGGCCCACGGTAAAGTGAAAGACGGCACGATCGAGTGCCCCTATCACGGCTGGCGCTTTAACGGAGAGGGCGCTTGTACAAAGATTCCGTCTTTGGGGCCGGATGCCAATATTCCGAACAGAGCGAAAGTGGATTCCTATCCCACCCAAGAAAAGTTCGGATTGATTTTTGCCTTTCTCGGCGACCTGCCCGAAGAGGAACGCCCACCCATTATGGACATCCCCGAATGGGGTGAAGACGGTTGGGGCAAAACCTATCAGCGCTTCGAATGGGATTTTGACTACAAACGCTCCATCGAAAACGGCTTGGATGCGGCCCATAACGAATTCGTCCACACGACACATATCGCCAACGATGTAGACGATGCGGAAAACTATATTGTTCCCGATCTCAAACTCGAGACTCACGATTGGGGCACAGGTTTTTGGAACGAGGTGCCTGGCCCGCCTTTGCCGGATCAGAAAATGCGCGAAGAATCAGGGCGCACGGAATCGGCCATCGTCCGCGTGGGCACAGGTCATCACGGATGCTCCAGTCTCTGGACCTTCATTTATCCGGTCCCGCAAATGAAAATTCATCAATATCTCTGGGAAACACCTGTTGATGAGGGGCGGACACGGCTGGTGCTGCTGAACATGCGCAATTTCATGCCCGATGAGCAATTCGATGAGGGCATTAAGGAGCGCAACGCGTTTGTCGCGCTTCAAGATCGCGACGTGCTGCTTCAAGTTCGACCCGTAATTACGCCAGAAACAAACATCAAAGAAACATTTGTGCTGGCGGATAAACCGATCGCTAAGTACCGGGAATTTGTCAAAGAATGGGAAGCCCGCGGTTGGCGTATTGATTCCGAAACCGTCAACGCCACACAACACAAAACAGCCTACGCGATCCCGAGCCCAGCGCGCCGGACGTCGAAAGGCTGGGTGCTGGATCCGGTTCCGTTGATCTCAAAAGAGGCCGCCAAAGAAAAGATGGCAGCCGCAGCAGAATAGATCTCGATCTATTGCAAAGATAAAACCCCGGCTCAAGACGCGCCGGGGTTTTTTCATGTCTCGTTATCGACCGACAGAAAGCGCCTTGGCAAATACCGTGGCCACAACAACAGTGGTGGCCATGACAGATTGCCACCAGGTCTGCCAAAACCCAAAGCTTAAAGACGACACAACAATCAGTGCCAAGAATGTTGCAACAATGGCGGCCGAGACGTCCGGTGGTGCCCGCTGAAACAGCACCAGCAGCACCCGTGTCACGGCCCACCAAATCCAAAGAAGAAGGGTAATGCCGACGACACCCAACTCCAGCCAAATCTGCAATGCAAAATTATGCGGATGCAAAGGCATCAGCTGCCTGTTGTCGCCTTGGACGTTCCGGATGTCGCTATAGCTGCGAGAGGCCCGAAACCCTTGACCGAAAACCGGCGAATCCAAACTTTCGCCGGCCGCAAAATGCCAGATGTTGAGACGGTGACCCCAAGAGTCCGGTAATTGAATGTCGCTGGCTCTCAGCTCTTTCGTGGTGGGCAATTCCGCAACCGCCAGCGGACTGATCAAGATGTAGACTGCCCCCAAAACCTGCAGCGGAACAATGAGACGCCGACCAAAAAACCAAAACAAAACAAAGCCGGCTGTGGCTGCCAACAACGCCAAGAAGGCTGCCGACATAGGCGAGAAAAGCAGCAAAACAAAGAGCACAATGTAGGCAGCCAGGCAGAGGAATACATTCCCGGACTTGCGATAAAGCGCCAGCAGAAACAAGGGTGCGAGAATAGCAAAGGGCGACATGGAGGCTCCGACATCGCCGATGATTTTGTCTTCATCCCAGCCCAACAGGGTGCCGAAGACGGGAAACGCGAAAAGCGTCTCCAAAACAAGAAACGTGATGGACGCCGCAAAGCCAAAAACAAACCACCGCGTCGCGCGGTCCGTGAATGCATCCTTCGGCCGGTCCAAATTGATGACGAAGACAAGCGTCACAGCCCATATGGCTGCAAGCTCCAGCACTTTTCCCCACCCGTCCGGCGCGAAAAACAAGGTGCTCGCCAAAAGATAAATCAGGAATAAGAAAACAGGCAGCACGACCGGGTGGCGCAGAGTTCGATCCAGATCCGCCTGCTCCAACAGCACAGCGAGCGGAATCAACGCAACAAGCGGCAGATAGACGCCTTTGCGGGCAAAGATCACGGTTAGAAACAGAAGACAGATAAAGGCAGGTAACGCAAAGCGAGGATATCGTGCGCCGAATGACGGTGTCGTGTGTTGCTCAGAAACTTGACCTGTCGTCATCCAATAAAACTTGTTGTTTGCAATGCCCGGAAACCGGCATCAAATCAAACCTGTTTAAATCATTGATCGATCTTTTTTGGAAGGGCGTATAGTCTGAAAATTAAAACAGTTTCAAACCCTCTTTTGCGAATTCGTCCATGCGCGTGCTGATTGTCTCAAGTCCCGTGGCCCCATTGGGAGATGGCCGCACCGGTGGAATCACGCGGCAGCTTGAAACCATGTGCAAAGCTTTGTCGCTGCGCGACCATCCATTTCAAATTCTGGCGCCCGGAGGATCAGACCTCTCACCATTCAACCAAAACCTTCATCCTCTGCAAGGGACACTGCAACCCACATTGGCAGGCAATGAGAGCGAAGCCGTTTATCCGATTCCCCTGGACAGTGTTCTTGGAAAGATGTGGCACGCGGCCTTTCGGTCGCAAACGCAATTTGACGTGATCTTGAATGTGGCCCAAGACTGGCTTGCCTATTATGTCGGCCCCTTCTTTGAAACGCCGGTTTGCCACATGGTGAATATGGGCGATGTGGACCAAACCACGAGCCATGAAATCATCCAATGCGCCAACAGCACACGCAATCAAGTGGCATTCCTTTCCCAGACCCAAGCGGCACAATTTGACGGCTTGCACAATCCGGTCATTGTCCCCCTTGGTCTTGATCTCGACACCTATCACTTCACCGATGCGCCCAGCGGCGGATTGATTTGGGGCGGACGCATTTCGCCGGAAAAGGGCTTGGAAGATGCTTTGGAGATTGCCAAAAGATGCGGTGAAACACTGGCCATTGCCGGCTCTATAGACGATCAAAATTACTGGGATGATTTGGAACGCCGCTACGGACCACAAATAGATTTTCGAGGTTTTATGACCCAAAACGAATTTCAGGACTTTTTGGGCAGCGGCCGGGCCCTACTGCAGACACAAAAATGGCAAGAGGCTTTCGGTCTGGTCACGCTGGAAGCGATGGCCTGCGGAACGCCCGTGGTCGCTTATGACCGCGGCGCCAATGCGGAACTCATTGACCACGGCGTTTCAGGTTTCTTGATCGAGCCGGATAATTTGGAGAAAGCTGTTGGGCGGATCGGGCAAATCGGGCAAATCAACCGCGCAGCTTGCCGGGACTCTATTGAACAAACCCATTCGCTCAGCGCGTTTGCAGACCGTCTGAACCAGTGGCTTGGAACGTGTAAAGGAGCGGACAGTCCATGAAGACAGCTCTGATTACCGGCGGCGGTGTGCGTGTCGGCAAGGCGATCAGTCTTGCTTTGGCGGCAAAAGGCTATGCGGTTGCAATCCATTACGGGTCGTCCGAAGACGATGCCAAAGAATTGGCGCACCATATCAAGAGTAGCGGTGGCGAAGCTGTGGCCGTGCAAGCAGATCTTGCCAACGCCGCAGATGTCGAAATGCTAATTCCGAAAGTCTGCTCAGAATTGTCGGCCCCTAATTGCCTCGTGAACAATGCATCGACTTTTGACCATGACACAGCCGAAACTTTCTCCGTAGACGGATGGGTCAAACAAATGGATGTCAACTTCCGCGCGCCGGCCTTTCTGGGCCAGAGTTTTGCAAAGCACTTGCCGAAGGATCAAACAGGCAGTCTGATCAATATACTCGATCAAAAGATCGCTGATCCGTCCCCGGCTTTTTTCTCTTACACGCTCAGCAAAAAAGGTCTTGAAGCCTACACGGAATTGGCCGCGAAGGCCTATGCGCCACGCATGCGTGTTGGGGCGGTCGCACCGGGACTCACTTTGCCCAGCGGCAAACAAAGCCAAAACCAATTCCAACAGGCTCAATCGGGCAATTTGCTCGGTCAAGGCCCGACACCGGAGGCGATCGCCGAAGCCGTCATCTTTTTGGCGGAGGCGGACTACGTCACAGGTCAGGTGATCTACGTGGATGGCGGAGAGCGTTTCCAAAGCGGGCGCAACGATGCGGCCATTATCGGCGTACCGGACTAGAAAGGGATCACGATGGACGATTTATGGGACCCGAGGCGGAGTTATCAAAGGGTCGCGCTAAAGGATATTGAGATCCAGATGCGGGTCGGGCTTACGGAAATCGAGCGCAAACAAAAGAGTCCCCAGACAGTGATCGTGAATGTGGAGCTGTTCTGCCATAAGGAGCGCCATGAAGGCGATACAATCGAAAGTTGTTTCAACTACCACCCGATTCATGAATATGTTGTGGGCGAATGGCCAAATCGGCCCCACACGGACCTGCTTGAAACATTGGCGGAAGACCTGGTCACCTTTTGCATGAAGGATGCCCGGGTGGAGGCCTGCCGGGTGTCGATTCAGAAGCCGGAAATCTATGACGACACGGGTGCCACAATGGTTGAGTTCTATCGGACAAGGAGCTCTGCATAGGTGCCTGGTCGGTCACCCTAAAGTGTCCGATCGGTCACAGTGAAATCCCAGATTTCCAAGTCAAATCAATCTGTTACATTAATAACACAGTTCTCTAAATTTCGACCTTTTTTTGTTCCGAAGGTCGGATAGAGGACCTTTTTTGCAAGCTTTCGTAAAGAAAACGAGAGAAGATCCAGCCTTCCGAAAGGTATTTTCACGCGCTTGAGTATGTGAGCCGGAAATTGCCATTCGATCGGCGATGCCGGGGGGTAGATCGCTTTCCTTTTTGGACTGACCCCTTTGCAAAGTTCGATTTGATCTCGTGTTAGGGGGACTGAAATGTTCAAACGTAAATTAATTTATAGTGTGACCGGTGCGGCCCTGTTGGCTGTGCCAATGAGCACAAGCCTGCCGACAGCCGGTTGGGCGCAACTTGACGAAATTATCGTCACAACGCGGAAGCGGGAAGAGAACTTGCAGAATGTTCCGATCGCCGTTGAAGCGTTCGATGCTGATCAAATCGCCAATTTGGGTATCGACAACTCGCAAGATGTTGCGAAGTTTTCGGCCGGTATCCAATTTGACGAAGGCTTCGGCGGACAAGACACACGGATCGTGATCCGCGGTCTTTCGCCCACACGCGGTCGTCCAAATGCGGCTTTCTTGATCGATGGTATCGACTTTACCGGAGAAGCGGTGTCCACATCCGGTGGCGGCTTCTTGGCCAACAACCGGTTGATCGATGTAGAGCGGATTGAGGTCGTCAAAGGTCCTCAAAGTGCTTTGTACGGACGTTCAGCTTTCGCCGGTGCGGTGCAATACGTTACCAAATCGCCGAATATGGATGAATTCGAAGCCGAAGCCGGTTTTGATATCGCCACGGACGATCAATACGAAGTCACCGGTACCGTAAGTGGTCCGGTCTCCGACAATTTCGGCCTTTTGATCAACGGCATCTATTACGATGAAGGTGGCTTTCACGAAAACGTCGTCACTGGCGACGAAGTCGGTGGCGCCGACGGCTGGGGTATTTCCGGCACGGCACTATGGGAAGCAACCGATGAACTCGATTTCAAACTGAGACTGGCTTATTCGGAAGATGAGTTTGAGCCTCGTGCACAAGCCCGTGTCGACAACAATTTCTTCCAACCATTGCCACCTGAACTTCTTCGCAGCAGCGGCCTTGTCGGTGCAGCGGGTGGCGCTTCAGTTTATCCCGGTTGTTTCGATGCAAACGGCAACGCCCTTCCGTTCAACGGCACCGCTGCAGCGGATGGCCGGGTTGGAAGTTGCTTCGCCAATCCTAAGTTCCTGTTTAAGGGAACGGTTCCCGATGGCGATGACTTGCAAGTTGGCTTAAGCCCAGACCCACGGACCGGTGAAGACTATGAAGGGTCCGACGTTGAGATTTTCAACGCCACCTTGGTTGGTACTTGGGATGCTGATTTCGGTACACTGACATCGCTGACCGGTTTCGGTCAGGTTCAATCGCAACAGAACTTTGACAGCGATTGGGATTTCATTGCACCGGGCAGCTACACATCTGCCGATGGTCTTTTCAGCTTCACACGCGCACCTTGCGGCTTTGACGATTGTTCGCCGACAGCACAAGAAATTGACTTCAAGAACGAAACTCAAGTGTTCAGTCAAGAATTACGCTATGCGACGAACTTTGACGGACCGTTCAATTTCACAGTTGGCGGACTGTACTGGAAGGAAGATGTCGAACAGTTTGAAAACAGCACAACCGGTACGATCGCCGTTTTCAGAAACATATCCAATGTCACCGGGGCGGTCCCCGCAGCGCAAATTCTGCTGGATACCGATACCTCCAACCGGTTCACATCGCGTGACACGGAACATTGGTCCATCTACGGTAAGGCCGAGTGGGACATCAACGATACCTGGAAACTGACCGGTGAAATCCGTTATGTGGAAGAAGACATTGAGGTGAACGGCTATGCCTGTGATCCTGAATTGACACGCGCTTATGTGCTTGCACAAACCGGAACAGATCTCGGTGTAAACGCTTGCTCGAGCTTCACAACTCCATCCAGCCCGCAATTGATCGGCGGTCAATACATCCAGGCGCGCACAAGCTCGACGGTGGATCTCGTCGGTGGCGGCCCAGCTTTGGATCAGCCAGATGGAATCGGTGACGGTATTGCCAAGAGCAGCGAAAGCTTCATTGCACCGAAAATCACTTTGGAATACACACCGAATGATGACCTGACATTTTACGCGTCAGTCGCAGAAGGTGTGAAGCCAGGTGGTGTTGCTACGACAACGTCCGGTGCATTCTTCAGCAATGCCAACAACAATTTCGATGCGGAAAAACTCCGCGCTTACGAAATTGGTGCCAAGACCGAATTCCTGGACAACACGCTTCGTTTGAACTCCAGCGTGTTCTTCCAAGAATATACGGACAAGCAAGTTGGCGTGACCCAGTTCAACGCTCAAGCAGGCAGTGACATTGGTACAATCGTCAATGCCGGTGAAGCGGAAATCTGGGGTGTTGAATTGGAAGCACTTTGGGCCGTGACGGATAACTTCACGCTCCAAGGCTCTTACACTTGGTTGGATGCGGAATATACGCAGTTCCAGCAAGACACCAACTCAACCACAACCATCGCCCGGAACATTGCCGGTGGAAACGGCGGCTGTCAGTCAGTTGTCGATCCTCTGCCAACCAACAACACGGCCGATGCGATTTGTACGCTGAGCTTCAACGGCAGCCCCATTGAAGACATTCCGGAACATGCCTTTGTCGGTAGCGCAGAATATCGTGCGCCGCTGAACAATACGGACATGGATTGGTTTATCGGTGGTACGGCCTTCTTCGTAAGCGAACGCCCGATCGACGAAACAGCCATTAAGTATCTCGACTCCTACTGGACGACAGATCTTCGTGCTGGCTTGTCGGCCGAGACTTGGGACTTGCTGTTCTATGTCGAGAACCTGTTCGACGACGACACACCGAAGAGTGCTGTTGACGTTGGATCGCAAGTGGTCACAACGGAGGAAGGTTACTTCCCTCCTGGCCCAACGGACGGCGTGATCGTCTCACTCCCAGATCCTCGGATCTTCGGTGTACGTGGACGGATCCGCTTCTAGTCTGAACTCGACTTAGAAGCCAACAAATCAAAGCCCCCTTCGGCAACGCGCCGGAGGGGGTTTTTCTTTACACGCATGTTCCCGTTAAAAGTTAGAAGCCAGAAAATATACAACCCACAAAATCGCTGAGGAGTCGCGGAAACCGGCGCGCCTGGTTAACAAAATGAACGGCGATACCGGTTCCCTCTTGTGGCCAACGGGTCACTCCCACTAGGATATCCATATAGGCGGCGACATGCTGCTGCTCCGGGTTGTGAGGGGAATGGGTGAGGACCCTCCGTCGGCGGAGCAAACTCGGGGGAGTACACACATGATCAAGAAGAGATTTGCCACACATGCGGCCATTGCAGCGCTATTGGCCATACCGATGACCGTGGCCCAGACAAAAGATGGATGGGCACAACTGGACGAAATCATCGTCACCACACGGAAGCGGGAAGAGAACATCCAAGACGTTCCGCTGAGCGTCAGCGCGATCGGGATTGCACAAATCAACCAGCGGGGCATTGACGACATTCAAGACGTCGCAAAGTTTACCGCCGGTATTGAATTTGATGAAGGGTATGGCGCCCAAGACAACCGGATTGTCATCAGGGGATTGTCGCCGACACGGGGACGGCCAAACGCAGCTTTCCTGGTCGACGGGATTGATTTCTCCGGCGAGGCGGTCTCTACGGCCGGTGGCGGTTTTTTGGTCAACCAAAGACTCATTGACGTTGAGCGCATTGAGGTGGTCAAGGGGCCACAAAGCGCCTTGTACGGACGATCTGCTTTTGCCGGCGCGGTTCAGTATATCACCCGCGCACCGAATATGGATGAATTTGAGGCCGAAGGCGGTTTTGATATCTCGGATCAAGACCAGTATGAAGTGACGGCTCTGGCCAGCGGGCCGGTGAACGACAAGTTGGGGCTTCTGATCAACGGCTTGTGGTACGACGAAGATGGCTTTCATGAAAACAAATTGACAGGTGACGAGCTGGGAGGCAGCGAAGGATGGGGCCTTTCTGCAACCGCTTTGTTCCAACCGAACGATGATTGGTCATTTAAGCTGCGGGCGGCTTATTCTGAGGATGAGTTTGCGTCTGCCGCCCAAGCGAGAGTGCCGAACAATACTTTGGTTTCGCTGCCCGACGAGATTGTTCGTACAAGCGGACTTGGTGCAGGTTCGCCGCTTTATCCAGATTGCGGACCTGTTCCGACAGGGCGTGACGGTACTGTCACCAGCTGCCTCGGCACGCCAAAGATTTTAACGGCGGGAACGGTTCCGGATGGTGACGATTTGCAGATCATTCAGAGCCCCGACCCACGGACGGGTGAGGATTACCGCGGAACGGAAATAGAAACACTGACGGTGACCCTTGTGTCGACCTGGGACGCGGATATCGGCACATTCACGTCCTATACGGGCTATGCCAATTCCGACTCGGATCAGTTCTTTGACGGGACCTGGGATGCGCTGGAGCCGGGAACCTATACATCCCTTGATGGCGCATTCAGCTGGACTCTGCCGGATTGTGAATTTGCAGATTGCTCGCCGGTCGCACAAGAGATTGCCTTTCGGAACGAAACGGAGCTTTTGAGCCAGGAACTCAGATATGCGACCGATTTTGATGGACCTTTCAATTTTACCATTGGTGGCCTTTATTGGAGGGAAGAAGTCTCACAGGACGAAGACGGTGCCACGGTTTCGCCGATCGCCTTTCGAGATACGGCTTTCGTTGACATCCAAACATACCCGCCGGCGGCTAGGATCATCACCGCACCAGGCGCGCTTAATCTATTGAATCGGGTCACGGCGCGCGACACGGAACATTGGTCAGTGTACGGAAAACTAGAGTGGGAAATCAACGATCAGTTCAAGGCCACATTAGAGGGCCGCTTCGTTGACGAAGAGATCGAAGTTACAGGACCGCTTTGCGACCTGGCCGCGACGGCTACGCTGACAGGCATCGGCAATGCTGATACCGGCACGGATCGCGACGGAGATGGCTTTGTCGACGACAACATTCCCGACGGAATAGACGATGCTTGCGACCCGAACACATTCCGCGGCCCGTCGTCCACGGGAACGGTTACCGGAGCGGGAAGTTTGCCAGCTGGCACTCTTTCAAACCCTGTGACAGTTGGGTATACGGCAAAGTCCACTGACTCGTTTTTTGCGCCGAAGGCCACTTTGGAGTGGAGTCCCAATGACGACCAGCTTTGGTACTTGTCCGTCGCCGAGGGGATTAAGCCCGGCGGTATCAGCACAGTCACCGCAGGATCGTTCTTTGATCCATTTGCACTGGCTTTCGATGCTGAGAAACTGTGGGCTTATGAAATTGGCGGCAAAACCACTTGGGCCGACGGCACTTTGCAGATCAATGGAGCTGTGTTCTTCCAGGATTATACCGACAAGCAAGTGGGCGTAACGCAGCGCGTGAATGGGGTCGATGTGGGCCGTATTGAGAATGCGGGTGAAGCCGAGATCTGGGGGATCGAGCTGGACGCTCAATGGCGGCCACGCGAAGAACTGACCCTGACTGCCGGTTACACGTGGCTTGATGCGGAATACACCAAGTTTGAATCGCAAACCGGGTCAGCCAACGAGATCGCGAAGAACATCCTTGCCGGCAATGGCGGTTGTCTCGAGATTATCGATGACCAACCGAACGTCGACAATGACGGCGTCGATGACATCTGTCTCGTTGACAAATCCGGCAATGACGTTGAGGACATTCCCGAACATACATTTGTCGGTACCGCCGAATGGCGTCAGCCTTTGGCCAATACGGACATGGATTGGTTTGTGCAAGGAAATGTCGTCTACACCAGCGATCGGTACATTGAATCCAACAATATCATCAAGCTGGATTCCTACGTCACAACAGATCTGAGAGCCGGTCTGAGCGCCGAGAATTGGGATCTAATCTTTTATGTCGACAATGTCTTTGATGACGACACGGTCAAGACAGCGATTGATATCGGATCCCAAGTTGCGACGATTCGTGAGGGACAATTCCCTCCTGGGCCGACCAACGGGACCATCGCCAGCCTGCCGGATCCGCGGATCTTCGGCATTCGAGGAAAAATCAGGTTCTAAGCCGTTTTGTGAACCGGCAACACCAAACTCCCTTCGGTGAGAGCCGGAGGGAGTTTTTCTTTACCAAATGGGCGAAATTCCCCACCCGCCGCAGCTCCCAAAAGGACGGGATTCTCCCAACGGAACGGCAGAAATTTTGGCCCGATCAAGCAACACGTGGTTGAGATTGACTTGTATTTACATGTATAGTGGGTTGGAAGGGGAGCAGGGCGCTGAGCCCGCTTAGGAGAATCGGCTGGGCTTTCCGGCCGCAGAGACGTTTAATTGTTCGAAGCACACGCGCTTTCGCAGACGTCTTCAATTGGGGGAATTGATATGTCCAAAATACGTTTGATGACCAGCGTGGCGCTGACGGCGGCGTTGGCGATACCGATGACCATCGCTCAGACCACAGACGGCTGGGCGCAGCTTGACGAGATCATTGTCACCACACGTAAGCGGGAAGAAAATCTGCAAGATCTGCCTTTGGCGGTGACGGCCATTGGTAGTGATGCAATAGAGCGCCAAGGTGTGACGGGCCTTGAAGAGATCACACGGATATCCCCAAGTTTTATTTTCAACGAAGCCGGCGCGCAAAAAGATGTGCGCATTACGGTGCGGGGACTTGCACCAACACGCGGCAGGTCATCAGTCGCGTTTTTGGTTGATGGAATCGACGTGACTTCTGAATCCTTTGGCACAGCAGGGGCCTCTCTACTGGTCAGCCAGAGGCTTCTGACCGATGTTCAACGCGTCGAAGCCGTGAAGGGGCCTCAAAGTGCACTCTATGGCCGGGCGGCTTTTGCCGGTGCCATCAACTATGTCACCAAGGACGCACCGCAAGAATTTGAAGCACAAGCCGGATTTGATATTGCCGAGCGTGGCAATTATTCCGTCAACGGTTCTGTTGGCGGTCCATTGTCCGATAACTTTGGCTTATCGATCAGCGGTTTCTACTGGGATGATGAAGGTCAATACAGCAACATTATTTCCGGCTCTGACGTGGGCGGCGGTGAAGGTTTCGGCGGTGCCGTCACGGCAAACTGGCAGGTCAATGACACGCTCGACTTCAAGGCGCGCATTGAGTACACGGACGAAGAGTTCAATCCGCGTCCACGGGCCCGGCTTGGCAGCAACACATCCGTCTCAGCAGCGGATCTGCCGGCAGGCACGCCGGCACCGATCATAGCGGACTTCACGTCTGACGGAGCTTTCGCCTATCTGGATAATTATGGCGACGCAGACGGCCTTGTAATTACCGGCAGTGAGAGCGCGCTAGGTGGTGAGCATGAAGGCAACGCAGTTGATGTCTTCCGCGCAACACTGATCGGCAATTGGGATATCGATACTCTGAGCGGTACGGTCACGTCCTATACCGGCTACATCGATTCCGAACAGAACGAAGATTATGACTGGGATGGCGCCGCATCAGGACGCCCGGACACGATCGGCGGCAAGCAATGGATCTTCAATGATACGGACACGGAGATTTGGAGCCAGGAGCTGCGCTATCAATCGGACTTTGACGGTCCGGTTCAGGTCACGCTTGGGGCGAATTATTGGAAACAAGAACGGGAGTTTCGTGAGAAGGGCATATTGGGCAACGGCTGTGATCTCTTGTCCCTCTTCGGAGACTCAACCGTTTGTGCGCCTGGCGTGTCTTGGCAAGAGGTTTGGGACCGTCAACTTGCAAGTGGCCTGAATGTCCGCCAGCCGTTGAACGTAGAGGACGAGCATTGGTCCCTATACGGTATGTTTGAGTGGGAGCTGAACGATCTCGTCAAGATGACTTTCGAAGGCCGCTATGTCGAGGAAGAGCAAACCCAAGTACGGACACTTTTTAACGCAACAGGCTCTGTTAACGGGGCAATCCAGGTGCCTGAAGGATGTTCTCTATTTTCCGCGGACGAAGCGGACGATCTTTGCCGGACACAAATCACGCTAGAGAGGTTCGGGCTTTCGCCAACATTCAATGGCGTTGAGACTGTGACCTTTGACGGCGGAACAGTGCGCAGAAGCGACACGATCAAGTCCAGCTTCTTCACACCAAAGGCGACCGTCGAACTGACACCTAACGACGACATGCTCTATTACTTCTCAGTCGGCAAAGGTCAGAAACCTGCAGGAATTGACGTTCTGGCGAGTTCGCAACAAGTTTTCGACGTGCGCGACATCACATTCGATTCCGAGAAGCTCTGGTCCTATGAACTGGGCGCCAAAACGAATTGGTCAGGTGGCTTCGGCGACCTGCAGCTGAATGGGGCTTTGTTCTTCCAAGACTTCAGCGACAAATTGGTCAGTGTCCGATTCATTGATATTGACGGACAACCGGCACGCCTGACACGTAATGCAGGTGGCGCAGAAGCATATGGTCTGGAGCTGGAGGGCATCTGGCAAACACCGCTGGAGGGGCTGACATTTTCGGGCAGCTACACCTATCTTGCCTCCGAATATACCGAATTTGTCGACCTAACAGACGATCCACAGGACATTGCTATTGCCGGCAATTGCACGCCGACGCTTGTGAATGGAAATCCGGAATGTGCCATCAGTTATGAGGGCAATGACCTTGAAGGGTCACCGGAACACGCTTGGACCTTCGGCGCGACTTACGTACGGCCGATTGGCAATGGTGACATGGATTGGTTTGTCGAAGGGGATGCCTCGTACATCGACACCCGTTTCATCAGCCAAGAAAATGCGAAGACCCTGGATGAGTATTATCTGCTCAATCTTAGAACCGGGTTGGACGCGGATAATTGGGAATTGGTTCTGTATCTGGACAACGTCCTGGACGACAACACGATCCGGTCGGGTTCCGAAATTCCCGATTTTGCGACGACTTTCTTCCCGGCATTCGGATTTAATACCGTTGACACAGGCATCCTGCCGGAGAAGCGCACGGTCGGCTTAAGAGGCAAATATCGCTTCTAGCCCGACATGACAGCCTAAGCATGAAGAGCCCCTCAGTGGAAACTGAGGGGCTTTTTTTGCCGGAACCATTTGATGATTTCAATTAACCAAGATTCAGGATCTGCATGACAAGATTATGTGGTTGCTGAGCAACACTCCACCAACTGTCGAACAGAGGATGCAGAAGTGGGGCTCTACTACCTAGTAAGGGGCCAAAAACGGACATAGAATTCAGGGGAAAGGGCAACCGGGGGGTTGCCAAAGGCCAGCAAATGGGGGAAGCCGGGTCCAATCCCGATCTAAGATAGTTGAATTACGCGGGGCCGGACATCTTCCTCCATCGTTTAGTCTAGTGAGACATCACTTGGGGGACAAAATGATCAAACCTAAGACCACTTGGCAAAGTCGTATTGCCTTAGCCGCAATCCTTGCCATTCCGTCCACTGTCACCTTGACGGCAGAGGGGTGGGCACAACTTGACGAAATTGTCGTGACCACCCGTAAACGGGAAGAGAATTTGCAAGACTTGCCCATTGCCGTGACAGCTCTGAGCGACGTTCAGCTGCAACGCAGCGGCATTGTCGATTTGGACGATATCACCAAGTTTAGCCCCAGCGTGATCTTTGACCGCTCATTCGGACCATCCGATACCCGCATCACTTTACGCGGCCTATCCAATCGTCGCGGCCGGTCCAATGTTGCGTTTCTTGTCGACGGTGTCGATGTAACAACCGAAAATCTGATCTCCGCAGGGTCCGGCTTGTTGGCTAACCAGAGGTTGCTCAGCGATGTGGAGCGCGTTGAATTGGTCAAAGGACCGCAAAGCGCGCTTTACGGTCGCGCTGCCTTCGCCGGTGCCATTAGTTATGTAACAAAGGAACCCGGCGACGAAATTGAAGGTCAAGTCGGATTTGAGATCGCCGAATTTAACCAGTATCAGGTGGACGGAGCAATTGGCGGTCCTGTCGTTGAAGACAAATTGGGCTTGCGGCTGAACGCTCTCTATTGGAATGAAGACGGCACCTACAACAACAGCGTCTCCGGCGACGGCGTCGGCGGTGGCGAGGGTTGGGCGGTATCTGCAACATCTGTCTTTACACCCACGGATAACCTCAAGTTTAAACTTCGCGCGTCTTACAGCGATGACGAATATGATCCGCTGCCGACAACACATATTGATGGTGACACCTTCTTCAGCTTTCCTAGAAACGCTATCGATATCGGTGGCATCCAAAGCGGCGATGGGCCGACGGTCGGATTAGCGGAGTTTAGAGACGGGATCTTCTTGCCGACGACATTCGGCGATGCGAAAGGCCGCTCCATAGCGCATAGTGAAAACGCATTGACCGGAGAAGATTATGAGGGCACGGACATTGAAGTGTTCCGTTTATCTTTGCAGGCGGATTGGGATTTAGATTTCGGCACGCTGACCTCCATTACGGGCTGGACAGACGCCGAAACGACGGATGAGTACGACCAAGATTATCAAGCGGTCGGCCGTCCCGACAGATTGTTCGGCTCGCAACAAGCCATGTTTGCCACCAACACACGCCAATTCAGCCAGGAACTCCGCTTCCAATCCGATTGGGACGGACCATTGCAAACGACTTTGGGGGCCTATTATTGGGAAGAATCCCGAGATGCCCGCGACCAAAATTTCATCATAGCCTGCCTTGACCGAGACTTCGAAGCGGGAGGAGATGCGCGGGTCGCCGGAGTATGCGATGGAACCGGCGGATCTGTTGCCTCTTGGCAAGAATTCGCCATCGCTCAAGGTGAAGTTCCAGAAACACCTTTCTCGGCGGACACCTATCACTGGTCTTGGTACGGGATGGTCGAATGGGAAATCAATGATCAATTCAAGGCAACGGCCGAAACCAGATATGTCGACGAAGACTTTTTTGTCCGCCGCGCGAATTTCAGCGCCTGCACCAATCTCGGTTTCCCACTATTTTTTGCCCCTGGGGTTAGACTGCCTATCCCTCTTGACGCATCTGAAGCGGTCTGCCCGATTGCAAATGAGAGTTTGGATCCCGATGATCCGACAAGTCCCAGACCTGTTCTGATTGAAGGTGACGAAGACTCAAAGTTTCATACACCGAAGCTGACGCTGGAATGGACTCCAAATGATGACATTCTGGTTTACGCATCAGTTGCCAAGGCACAGAAACCGGGCGGCATCAACGTATTGTCTGCAGGCGGATCACCGACCACCATTGACCAGTTGCGGTTTGATCCAGAGAAGATGATCGCCTGGGAGTTGGGTGCCAAAACCAGTTGGGATACCTCTGCCGGTTTTTTCCAACTGAACGGGGCGGCCTTTTTCCAAGACTATTCAGATAAACAGACCAGCAGCCAGGTTGTCGCTCCGGACGGAACGTTACAGCCGGTTGTCAAAAACGCCTCCGGAGCCGAGGTTTGGGGGGTCGAGCTCGACTTTACCTGGCAACCGCCGATCGAAGGATTGACATTATCCGCCGGTTACACCTGGCTTGACGCCGAATACACCGATTTCATAGACGAAACACGATCACTTCAACGTGCGACAGCACAACAATCATGCCCGCTCGTCTATAAAGTTTCTGATGATCCTTCGGAGAGCATCCCGATTCCGGACCAAGCAGCCGCGACGGCTGTTCAAGCCAGCTTGGGCTCCAGCTTCAATTCAGACAATTATTTCTGCCAGCTTGATTTCGGCGGCGCCAAACTGGAACGTACGCCGGAGCATTCATTTGTAGCGTCATTCAACTATACGCGACCGCTTCCCAATACCGATTTTGATTGGTTTGTAGAGGGAAACACCAATTACCAGAGTGATCGTTTTGTCGACTTCGACAACGCAGTCACATTGGAAGATTACTGGAACGCAGATTTGCGCGTCGGTGTGCAAAGCGAACGCGTTGATCTGCTGCTTTATGTAGAGAATGTGTTTGACGACGATACGATCAAGACAGGGGGTGTCGGACCGGAATTCGCAGACCAAGTTCGAGATTTTGGTTTTACGGCCGGTTTGGGTGTGAACCATTGGTTCGTCACTTTGCCAGACCCCAGAACGGTGGGCATAAGAGGCAAAGTCCGCTTCTAAAAGTTTATTATATTCAGTGACTTAACGCCAAGCTGCAGCAATCGTAGCTTGGCGTTTTTCCATTGTCGAAGTGGACCGTCTTCCAGCATGGCAGGTTTTTCTGCTAATATGATTGCTGTGGAGGGGGTGTTTGTGTGATGGGTGAACCCGTTCAAATCGTGACAGAAGAGACCACTGAAACCGGTCGTGACAATGCGGCAATGGATACGGACACACCGATGTCTGAACCCAAAAAGCCGCGCGGGCAAAGCCGGTTTTTCACCATGGCCGAAGGCGACAAGGTCGTCGACCAGGGCACATTCTTGACGATCTTGGATGGCCGCACCATTGCAGAAGAACACTTCGCGTTGATCCGACGTGCCAAGAATGGCCTGCTCAAACGCAGAGGCGGTGGCCTGACCATGACAGGGCTGATGGCCAGATCCGACGGCTCTGTTCGAGTGGATAGCGCTTTCAACTTTGACAAAAGATTTCAACTGTCAGCAGTGGAAGCAGCAAGTGAAATCCCACAGGATCCGGAGAGGCGCAGTTGGCAAGCAAAGTTCTCACTAAAAGGGACCCGTGCTCATCTCAAACTGCGCAGCAATCGAAATCCGCTCGATATGAAGATCGCTTTCGATCATGGCTGGCTAGTGAATATGAGTCCCAGTATCTTACCCTTCTACGGCCTGCTCGGACGTTATGATTTGCATATGGGCGGCATTCAGGAATTTATGGCCGTCAACTACGCGGCGGAAACCGAACAATTCGGCATGGGACGCAATATCTTGGAACTGGAACATTTGGATCCAATTGAAGCTCGCGATGAAAATCACGATACGCTGATGTTGGACTATTTCGTTTGCGACGAAGTCCCGGTACGCGGCGCTCGGCGCGACCGCCTTGGTGTGACCCGGCGACTGCATCTGTGGGCGGACGAAGAGCGGCGCTTACGCAAAGTGATTGAAGCCCAAGCGGGCGTCCTGCTCACATCTGTGCGGAAAGAAGATGCCGAACCTTTGAATGGCGTCGAACCTTATGCCGAAATGCTCTGGCCCGAGACCGAAAGCTGAGTCAGTCGGCCGCACTAGGCAACATCGCGCCCAGCCAACAAAAGACGTGACCCACGGGCTTGGCAAGAGCCACACCCAGCAACAGGCCCACAAGATTGGCCAGGGCATCTTGCACCGAGCCCTCCCGGCCGTCCGCAAACAATTGCTGACCAAATTCTAGGCCGATTCCGTAAATAAGGAGCGCCACAAAAATGGTTGGACGGTGCCGGGCATCCGAGACCGAGAAGAGACCGGCGCCCATGAGAACCACATAAGCCAATATATGGGCGACTTTATCATCGATACCGATCGTGGCCTCCACATCGCCAGCTTCACCGGAAACGAGCGAAATGAGGGAGATCAGAAGAAATAGGCAAGCAAAAGAGAAACGCGCAAACCACAATAACCAGGGACGCCAAGGCCCGGTTTGACGATCGACCGAAAGGGAAAAAATGGGCGTGATCTGCACCAATACGTGTCCAAAGCTTAGGGTTATTCTGACCCATCCTTAGGTTTTTGCGACGAAAAACACAAGGACGCAAAGCACTTGTGCGGACCTTGATGCCTGACTAAAACTGGCTTAAGACAACAAAAATTTGAAAATAGGAACTCCTCCATGACATCAGATTCCGGGATCGATCTCACACGCGCCGCACCGATCCGGCATGATTGGACCCGCGACGAAGCCCTCGCGCTTTTCAAGCTTCCCTTCAACGATTTGCTCTATCTCGCCCAGACGACACATCGGACCTATTTCGACCCCAATCAGGTACAGAAAAGCACGCTCCTCTCGATTAAAACCGGGGGATGTGTGGAAGACTGCGCCTATTGTAATCAAAGCTCGCATTTTGATACCGGTCTCGGCGCCAGCAAGTTGATGGAAACCCAAAAAGTTGTGGAAGAGGCCAAGAAAGCCAAAGCCGCCGGCGCGTCGAGATATTGCATGGGCGCCGCATGGCGGGAGCCCAAAGATCGAGATATGGACGCTTTGTGCCACATGGTCAGTGAGGTCAAATCACTCGGTCTAGAGACCTGCATGACATTGGGAATGCTGTCAGACAATCAAACCGAAAGACTCAAAGACGCCGGTTTGGATTACTACAATCACAATCTCGATACATCCGAGTCGTTTTACTCAGAAATCATCACCACACGCACATACCAGGATCGCTTGGACACACTAGATCGCGTGCGCAAAGCGGGCATCAATGTTTGCTCCGGCGGTATTTTGGGAATGGGTGAGGACTCGACCGATCGTATTGACATGCTTCTCACTCTTGCAAATATGGAAACACACCCTGAGAGCGTGCCCATCAACATGTTGGTGAAAGTGAAAGGCACGCCTTTGGAAGACTCGGACTCCATTGAGTCTTTGGATTTTATTCGCACGATCGCCCTCGCCCGCATTCTCATGCCCAAATCGATGGTCAGACTTTCTGCGGGCCGTGAAGAGATGAGTGATGAGATGCAAGCCATGTGCTTTTTTGCCGGCGCCAACTCAATCTTTGTCGGAGACGAATTGCTGACCACCAAGAACCCCGGCAGAGCTCATGATGATGAGCTTTTTGCAAAACTGGGACTTTCTCCTTTAACGCCTCAATAGCGTTCAACTTTGCCCGACTTCGGCGCTTGTGCCCACATACTGAGTCTTCATGTCGCGACAAATTACCAAAGATGACGTTTATCAGGTCCTAGATCCGGGCGGCTTTAGTGCGCAGCTTGAGGTCTCACGATACGGTTCACGCAAAACCACATTTGACCGCTACATCTCCTTCAGCGACCGTCACTTCTGGGATCCCATGAATCCGGACTATATCGACTTTTCCATACCGTTCGACATGGAAAGATCGATGATGGTATCGGAGAAACTGATACCGGCTCTGCGAACCAACGAAGTTGCGTCAAAACTGAGTGGCGAACAACGCGTCGCCTTTGCCAACGAAGTTTCGCGCTGGATTCTCTCAACCATCCTACACGGCGAGCAAGGTGCGCTGGCGCTCTCCGCCGGCTTGGTCAATATGTTGAAGGATCCGGGGGCTCAAGAGTTCATCGCCAATCAAGTCCGTGAAGAAGCGCGTCACGTCTCCGCTTTCTCGCGATTCATCCAGGTGAGGTGGGGCACGCCGCTTCCTGCCGGGCCGACGCTGTCCGGCTTGCTGACGGAGATCGTCAACAGTGATGAGGTTTATAAAAAAATCGTCGGCATGCAGATATTGGTCGAGGGGCTCGCAATGGGCGCTTTCGCAACCCTCTACGCCAAATCCAACGACCCGCTATTGACCCGATTGACCCAGCTCACCATGACCGATGAAGCAATTCATCACAAGTTCGGCAAGATATGGGCTCAAAAAACAATGCCTCACCTCTCCGAACAGGAGCATATCCTGATAGAAGACTGGGCTGCGTCTTGCTTCCAACGTCTTTTACTGAATCTTATCAACCCGGAGCAGATGACCCAGGTTTACGAGAAGTTTGATTTGGACTGGACCGTCGTGTCTCAAGAACTCATGGAAATTCGAACCGATGAGTATCGCCGAAAGGAGATGGCGGAGAGCACAAATATTTTCCGGGTTCTGATTAAAACACTTCAAAATGCGGGCATTATTTCGGACAGAACGCGGCATATCTACTCCGCTTACGTTGATTTGAACGAGCTGAAATCAGAGGGGGACGAAATGGTCGGCGAGTCTATTGCGCAAGACGGTATGCGTATTTTAGAGTCGATCAATGCCAAATCTCAGCCACAAAGTAGACTTGGCCGAGAAGAACAATTCTGATCTCGAAACATTTAGGGCTGTATGCAAGAACGTGACGACAGTATTGCGGCGGACATTGCCCGAGGTGTTTCACGTCTCCTGTCTCAAATGGATTATAGCCCCGTGGCCGAGCTGACCTTAAATACGGGCCGGCGTGTCGATGTGGCGGGAATCAACAAAAAAGGCGAAATCCTATTCGTCGAAATCAAGAGCGGTATTGCAGATTATCAATCCGACCAGAAATGGCATGAATATCTTGATTATTGCGATCGCTTTTTCTTTGCGGTCAATGCCGACTTTCCAAGCGAATTGATCCCGGACAGCACAGGGCTGATCATTGCTGACCGATATGGCGCGCAGATCATGCGAGACATCCCAAAAGCCCCGGCCCATGCCTCCCGCCGGCGAACCGTCTTGATTCGCTACGGCCGGACATCGGCGCAAAGACTGCGCAGTTTGCTTGATGACGGATTTTAGGCCGCTAAACTCTCCGCGCCCGTATGAACAGCTTCGACGACTTTGCCCTGGACAAAGCGGGCCCCTGCATTCAGCGCTTGACGTAATGTGTCCATCCGCTCACACCCTCTAAAAATAATCTTCTCAGACGGAAAACTTTTCATCGCCGTCTCGAATATTTTCGTCAGGTCCAAAATTTCGTCAGGATCTTGAGACTGGGGTAAGTCAATGCGAATTTGGGTGAGCCCCAATCCGTCTAAGTCAATCTGACGGATTTGCGAAGCAGACACACCGGTCAACAACAATTCAAAACCCAAAGATTGGACATAATCGCGTGCAAACTCAAAGCGCGACAAATCTGATCCTATTGTTTCGAAGCGGACAAAAAACTTAGGCAGGATATCCTCTGCTTTGCCCCATTTCTTCGACCAGTCACGCTGAAAATGAATAAACTCAGCACTGACCAGGGCGTCGACGCCCAAAGTCAGCCCCCATGGAAGCAGCCAAGGGTCCGACATTTTGGAAATCGCCGCCAGCATACGCCGTTCCAAAAGACGCTGGCCGGAGTCCAAAATAGCAGGATTGGATTCTGTGACGACACCGTCCAGCATAAGGTCCGTCAAGGCGCTCGGTCGAAATGCCATCTCATGCACAAGCGGCTCGAACCGGCTTGCGGGTTGAACGGAGTAGATCGTTGATTTCTCAACAAAGGCGCTTGGGCTTTCAATTCCCAAAGCTGTTTGCACCATTCCCGGGTCATTAAAATCAACAGCCTGCGGACGGTTGGTGGCCGCCGCGCCCTCACGTTCCAAACGGTGCTTCAGCACTTTTATGTAAACAAGCAGATCGTCATACTCGATTTCCAAGTTGTAGCTCGTCACAAAACTGTCCCGCGCGGTGCGGATCAAAGGGTCTCGATCAAATAGGTTACAGACTTGCCGGAACACCTCTTGGACGACGTCCATGTCCGGCTCTTTCGTAGCAAGAACCATGTCGTTGTTAATAAGACGGAACAACTCTCCTTGGTATCGTTTGCCGAGCTGCTCAAGTTTTTTGAATGCGTCATTCAGACGGCTTGACGTCTGCAAGTCGGGTCTCAGCGAGGAAAAGTGAATGCAGAACACGAGGCGTCCGCGCTTGTGAAACTCCAAACGTTGCACATAGTCGAGCGCTTGCCGCTCAGCGCTGGGAAGGGGTTTAGATGACGCCATCGTGCCTCGATCAAAAAGGATCAAAGGCAGAATAAGACGCCGCCTTTACCAATTCATTAAGGATCTTTGAGGCGATGGTTAACGCGGGGCCCGTTTGGCCAGAATCCTCTGCAAAGTGCGGCGATGCATGTTCAAACGGCGGGCCGTTTCGGATACGTTATGATCGCATAACTCATAGACACGCTGAATATGCTCCCAGCGAATCCGATCTGCCGACATAGGGTTGTCCGGCGGCGAGGGCCGGTCTTGTGGGTCAGCAAACAGAGCTTTCTCAATATCGTCGGCGTCGGCAGGTTTTGCCAGATAGTCGATCGCACCGGCCTTTACCGCAGCAACAGCGGTGGCAATATTGCCGTAGCCTGTCAGCATGATCACACGAGACTGGGGCAATTCCCGATGGAAGACAGAGATAATGTCCAATCCGTTTTCCTTACCGATCCGTAAATCGACGACGCCGAATGAGGGTTTCACGGTCTGGATAATCTGCAGCGCCTCTTGGGCATCACTGGCCAACGATACATCGAATCCCCGGCTTTCCATCGCCCGGCCCAATCGATTGCGAAACGGGCCATCGTCGTCAACAATCAACAATGTACGCCGCTCAAAAGCTTGTCCCATCGATACCACCTTTTGACTCACTGACCTGACCGGTTTGGATGATTCATTCACTCACCAATATCCTCTGCCAGGCTTTCAACATCAATAGTTTCTCGCGGCCACATGACTCCGACAACGGCCCCGGATTGAAACCCCATATCGGATATCTCGGCGGGCACATCCGATGCATGATAGTTCCTGAAGCTGACCCGGCCGCCTGACCGCTCCAGGAGTGTCTTAGCGATAAAGAACCCAAGTCCCATACCGCCGCCGACCCGCTCACCGCGCCGTGCAGCGTGATTGGCATTGCGAATATCCGTCGACCTGGTGGTCACGTATGGCTCTCCCAAACGCCCAAGAATCTCGCTCGAAAATCCAGGCCCATCATCATAAATCTGCATCCAGACGTCTTTGGCATCCCAGCCGTAATGGATGACAACGCCGTCCTTGGAAAAATCCGCCGCATTTTCAATAAAACTGCCGAGACCGTGAATCACTTCCGGACTCCGCCACAATTTCGGCTCGTCACCGGAAGCGTTCAAACTCTTTAACAGCGAGATCGGTGCGCCGCTGGTTTTGTAACGCGCAATGGATTCTTCCAACAGGGACGTGAGAAGAGCACGATAATAAACCTCGTCCTCTTCTTCTGGCCGCATCACAAGTTCGCTCAAAATCTCCCGGCAACGTACGGCTTGGGAATGGAGCAACTCGAAATCTTCTTTCAGATCGGCATCCTCTGGAGATTGCCGCAAAAGTTCCTTGCTCACGATTTGGATCGTACCGAGAGGCGTGCCAAGTTCGTGCGCAGCAACGGCTGCAAGACTTCCCAGCGCCGACAGCTTTTGTTCCTGGGCCAAAACCATTTGTGTCGCCGTAAGCGCTTCAGACATGTGATTGGCCTCCCAAGCCAATCGTTGAACATACATAGCCGTAAAGCCGATCCCGAAAAGCGATGCGATCCACAAACCCAAAACATAGACAAGCGGCAAAGAAAGGCCGCTGCCCTGAGACCAAGGGAGGGGCTCGTGGCTGATCGTGAGAATCGTCACACAGGTGAATGCCAAAAGCCCGAGAAATAGCGTGTTGCGCAAGCGCAGACGGCTGGCCGAAATTGTGACCGGTGCAAGAAACAGAAGTGAGAAGGGGTTTTGTATACCGCCCGTCAGAAACAAGAGGCTCGCCAATTGAAGGATATCGAACGCCAAATAGGCGGTGGCTTCCCGGTCATAAATCAGCTTGGTCAGAGGAAACTTCAATACCAGAAAAATATTGAGAACCACACTGACGGAGATAACAGCAAGACACATCCAGAGTGGAAGATGGTAGCCCAACGCAAAATGGACGATTAAAACCGTGGCCGATTGACCAATGATGGCAAACCATCTAAGCCAAACCAACGTACGAAGCCTGATATGTCCCGTACCGAAGAATTCTCCGAATTGCCACTTGGGCTGAGCAGAATAAGATTCGGGCACCGACAACATGGCCGCAATTTGCGTCACAACCGGTCAGAGCACAAGCCAAAATGAACGAGCATAAATACGCTGTGGCCGTTGAAGGCCTTTGCAAGACGTTCGAGACCGTCATTGCCGTCGACCGCATTGGTTTTTCCGTCCCTCGTGGCACGACCGTGGCCTTGTTGGGCGGAAACGGCGCCGGAAAGACCACAACCCTGTCCATGTTGCTGGGGCTGATCACACCCAGCGCAGGCCGGATTGAAATATTGGGACACGACATGTCGGTGAACGCACCGGCCATCCGCGCCAAGATGAATTTTGAATCGCCTTATGTGGATCTGCCAAGGCGTCTTTCAGTGCGCCAAAATCTGGAAATCTATGCACAGCTTTATGGTGTCGCGGATCGCTCGGGTGCAATTGAAAAGTTGAGTCATTCATTGGCCTTAGAGGAACTTCTGGATCGCGGATATGGAACTCTGTCTGCCGGCCAAAAGACCAGAGCGAGCCTGGCCAAAGCCCTGATCAACAGTCCGGAGATTTTACTGCTTGATGAGCCCACCGCGTCACTTGATCCGGACTCGGCGGATTGGGTTCGCACCATGCTGGAAGATTATCAAAAGGAGAATGATGCATCGATTCTACTTGCATCACACAACATGCCTGAAGTCGAGCGCCTTGCCGATCACGTGATCATGTTGCGGGCCGGGCGCATTGAAGACGAAGGGACGCCGGAAGAATTGATCGGGCGCTACGGACGCAACTCTCTGGAAGAAGTTTTCCTGGATGTCGCCCGCGGATCGGGCTGGGACAAAACCGCCATCGACAAATCCGATGCAAACTGACCGGTGGAGCATAGAATGACATCCATACCGCAAAAGCAAAACGGCCCCGGCGCGAGTGCACGCAGAATATTCGCGATGATCAGGCGCTTCTGGTATCTGCTGAAGGGGTCAGGCCCACGTATTCTCGACTTAATCTATTGGCCTGCTGTTCAAGTGACGCTTTGGGGCTTTATTCAAGCATTTCTTGTGCAACAATCGGATTACTTCTCACAGGCATTCGGTATATTGCTCGGGGCCGTCTTGCTGTGGGACGTGCTGTTTCGCGGCCAAATCGGTCTGAATATCGCTTTTCTTGAAGAAGTCTGGTCACGCAATTTGGGGCACCTTATGGTCTCACCCCTGAGTACAGGCGAGTTCATCCTCTCACTGATGGGAATCAGCCTGATCAAGACTTTGGTGGGTGTTATACCTGCGACACTTTTGGCTATATGGTTCTTTGGGTTTTCGGTCTATAGCCTCGGTCTAGGATTGATCGCTTTTTTTCTGAACCTCATTTTCTTTGGTTGGTCCATTGGGTTGATCGTGTCGGGAATCGTTCTGCGATATGGTCAGGGTGCAGAAAGTTTAGCCTGGGCATTGATCTTTGCCATAGCCCCCCTATGTGGGGTCTATTATCCGGTCAGCATCCTTCCCGAATGGGTGCAGTATGCTTCGGCGATTTTGCCGCCGTCCTATATCTTTGACGGGATGCGGGCTATTTTGATTGACGGCACCTTGCGGATGGATTTGATCGTAAGGGCCAGCGTAATGAACATTGCATATCTGTTTTTGGGCGTGGGACTGTTTTATTGGTTCATGCGGCGGGCCCGGGACAAAGGCATGATTTTGCAAATTGGAGAGTAAACAGGAACAGGCACATGCCCCGCAGTAAGGTCAGTCTGATTGTTTTGGCATTTGTCACTCTGAGCCTTGTTGGGCTCGGCAGCGCGCTTTTGATGCGCGGGACCGAACCGTCGACGGTGCAAACAAGCGGCGAAGCGCTGGTGGGTGGGCCGTTTGAAATGATCAATCAAAAAGGCGAAACGGTGACGGAGGCGGATTTCCGTGGACGTCATATGCTGATTTTCTTCGGCTTTACCTATTGTCCCGACATTTGCCCTCTGACCCTCGAGATTATAGGCGCCGCCATGGACGAGCTCGGCCCTCTATCCGAGCGGGTCCAGCCGGTATTTGTTTCAGTTGATCCGGAACGCGACACGCCTGAGATCTTGGCAGATTACCTCTCCTATTTCGGAGACAATATTGTCGGGCTGACCGGCACCCCCGATCAAGTGTCCCAAATGCTGTCGACCTACAGGGTCTATGCGGCCAAGACGGGGGATATCACGTCGCAAGACTATTTGATGGATCACAGCACAATCGTTTACCTGATGGGTCCGGACGGCCGTTTCATGACCCATTTCAGCCAGATTACCTCACCCCAAGATCTGGCTGAACGGATTCGGGGCATTCTCTGATTTTATTATATATTTCAATGACTTATCCTGAATCGGCAGGCTCGATCCCGGACTCTGCGCCGTTAACGCATTTGGCGCCGCAAAATGATATATTGCGGTGCAACAGCTTCATTTGCATAATGTTTTTGAGTTGACGCGGGGGGAATGCGGAGTATCCATGCTTTATCAGGCCTATGAGCTAGGGCGGGCAGCGCTGACGCCTTATCGATTTACCGCGCAAATGTATCAGCGCATGCTGAACACCCCGGGAAATATGTTTGCAGAAACCCTGGCGGGCCGGAGTATGGCGGCAGCGCTTGATGTTTTCGAGACTTCAACCCGGCGATACGGTAAACCAAATTTCGAGATCGCGGAGATCGCCATCAATGGCCAACCCGTCCCGGTCACCGAAGAGATTGTCTGGCGCAACAATTGGTGCCAATTGCTTCATTTCAAAAGAGACCCGCAGTTACTCAAGAGGTTGCGCAAAGGGGAGCGCCAAGATCCAAAAGTCTTGCTGATCGCCCCCATGTCCGGTCATTACGCAACCCTCTTGCGCGGTACGGTCGCAGCCATGTTGCCCGAGCACGATGTTTACATCACCGATTGGGCCGATGCGCGCATGGTGCCTGTGATGATGGGGCGGTTTGATCTGAACGACTTTATCGACACGCTGATGTCCATGATCCGGAAATTGGGTCCAGACTCCCATGTGATTGCCGTATGTCAGCCAGGGCCCGCCGCCCTGGCCGCAACGGCGCTCTTAGCCGAGCGCAGCGATCGCTGCCAGCCGGCCAGTCTGACAATTATGGGCAGCCCGATCGACCCGCGAAAATCGCCGACGGTGCCCAACGAATTGGCACAGAAAAAGCCTCTGTCCTGGTTTCAGGACAATGTGATTATGACGGTACCGTTTCCCAATCCGGGCTTTTTGCGGCGGGTCTATCCTGGGTTTATTCAGTTATCGAGTTTTATGGGAATGAATTTCGACACCCATTTTGAAGCGCAGTGGCGATACTTTCAGCAATTGGTCGATGGTGATGGTGACAATGCGGCCAAGCATCGGAAGTTCTATGACGAATATTTGTCCGTCATGGATTTGACGGAAGAGTTCTACATTCAAACCATCGATGAAATTTTTCAGCGGCACCTCCTGCCGAAAAGAGAATTCCGGCATCGTGGTCAGCTCGTCAAATTGGAAGAAATCCGGACAACTGCCCTCATGACCATTGAGGGCGAGAAAGACGACATCTCGGGAATCGGTCAAACCCAGGCGGCTCATGAGCTTTGCTACAATATTCCCGAGAAAATGCGCGTAGACTACATCCAACCGGGCGTCGGCCACTATGGCGTTTTCAACGGCTCGAGATTTCGGTCGGAGATCCAACCGCGCATTCGGGATTTTATTCGCAGCAATCTGACACGATCCAAAAAATAATCCGCTGCACACTTCGGCTCACCGGAGCATGATATGGTCTGAGTTGATTCGGTAAGCTGGACCATGAGACGCCAAGAAAAACATACAGATCAGATCATGATCGACGGACGACCGGTGCCGGTGTTGATCCGTCTCAACCCGAGAGCCCGCAAACTGATTGTGCAACTCAATCAGCAAGGTGACGTGGTTGTCGTCTCACCGTCCCGTCGATCTATTCCTAAAGCCATGCAATTTGCCAACGAGCACAAGGATTGGCTGGCACAGCAATTGGATCAATTGGCAAAGGCCGTGCCGTTTGCAGACGGCTCCGTCATTCCCATTCGGGACGAGAGCCATATGATTACGCATATTCCACAAGGACGGCGCGGCGTTTGGCGAGAACAAGCCGGCCAGGCTGAAAGCTTGCCCTTGTTGTGCGTCTCCGGGAATGCGGCCTTTCTTCCAAGACGAGTCACGGATTGGCTGCGCAAAAGTGCAAAAACCGAACTGTCTCGGTCTTGTTTGACCTACAGCGATGCTCTGTCTCTTGGCCCCGCCCGCATTACCGTGCGGGACAGCAAAACGCGTTGGGGATCTTGTTCATCCACCGGCTCACTGTCGTTTTCCTGGCGGCTTATTTTCGCGCCTCACTATGTGCTCGATTATGTTGCAGCGCACGAGACTGCCCATCGAAAATATATGAGCCACGGCAAAAGGTTTTGGCAATTGGTCGACAAACTGACTCCCTTGCGGCACGAAGCTGAGGACTGGCTCAACACCAAAGGAAATGATCTGCATCGGATCGGATTGGATGCGCGCGATGCCTAATCGGAGAAAAGACGGTTAAAGAAGCGAGACAACGCCCCTTTGTCTTTCGCGCCGATCGCGGGCCGCTGGGCGACCAGCATCGGATCGCGGAAATCCGGCAAAGGCCTTAAAGGGAGCTCCCGGTGAGCGGCGAGCATAAAGTCTTTCCAAATCACGGTGGGAACACGCCCTCCGGTAACCCGGCCCATAGGGGAGTTATCATCATTGCCGACCCAGACCCCCGTGACGAGATCTGCCGTATATCCGACGAACCAAGCGTCCCGATTGTTTTGACTGGTGCCGGTTTTTCCCGCCGCTGCACGCGAACCCAAATTGGCTTTGCGGCCCGTCCCGGCCCGCATCACTTCCTGCAACATATCATTCATGTCACCCACATATTGCGGGCGGATCACGGACCCCAGACCTGACGGGCGTCGGTCATAGAGCCGCCCGCCGTCAGCAGTGGTGATTTGCGTGATGCCATGGGTCGCAATACGCGCACCTCCATTGGCAAAAGGCGTGTAGGCGGCGGTAAGCTCCAACAGGGTCACTTCGGACGTTCCGAGCGGCAACGACCGATTGGCAGCGAGCTTTGAGCTGACGCCCAGCCTTTTTGCCAGTGCCACGACTTGATCCGGCCCCACGCGCTCTGCCAAACGGACCGCCGCGCTGTTGGCCGATTGTGCGAGCGCTTCTTTGAGAGAAATCATCCCGCGATAGGTTTCGTTGAAATTCTTAGGCGCCCAATTGCCGATGCGGATCGGTGCGTCCTCCACCAAATCGCCGGGCCTGAGCCCATTCTCTAGAGCTGACAGAAACACAAAGGGTTTAAATGCAGACCCTGGCTGCCGTTTGGCATGGGTCACACGATTGAACTGACTGGATTGGTAAGATCGGCCACCCACCATGGCGCGAACGGCGCCATCTGCCGCCATGGACACCAACGCCCCTTCGGAGAACTTCAACTTCGCGCCGTCACGCTCCAAGGTCAGTCGCACGGCTTTTTCCGCCTGCGCCTGCAGCTCTTTATCAAGCGTGGTTTTGACAATCAGATCTGCATCAATGTCTCCGATCAGAAGCGGCAATTGCTCCATGACCCAATCCGCGAAGTAATTCAAACCAATCGTGGCGGAGTTTTCCACATAGCGTGGCGGTGTTTTTTTGGCGCGCCAGCGTTCTCCATCGGTGATGTAACCGGCCTCAACCATTTTCAACAGCACGGTTTCGGCACGCGCCTGAGCACGGTCAGCGTTCCGCGTCGGCGCATAACGGGAGGGCGCTTTCAAGAGGCCGGCCAATATGGCTGCCTCGCCCAGACTGACGTCGCGCGCGGATTTACCGAAGTAACGCTGCGCGGCTGCTTCCACGCCATAGGTGCCTGCACCGAGATAAACGCGATTGAGGTAAAGCGACAGAATTTGATCCTTGGTGAAACGGTGCTCTAACCATAGAGCCAACATAAGCTCTTGAATCTTTCGCTTCATCCGGCGTTCCGGATTCAAGAACAGATTCTTCGCCAATTGTTGTGTAATGGTGCTGCCGCCTTGAACAACTTTGCCCTCCTGCCAATTGGCAAAAGCCGCACGCGCCAAGCCCACCAAATCCACACCAATGTGGTGATAGAAACGCCGATCCTCCGTGGCCAACACAGCCTTGGGCAAATAATGCGGCAATTCATTGATGGTCACGGGCACACCGTAAGATATGCCGCGTGTTAAGAGCTTACGGTTTTGATAGTCAACAATCGTTACCGACGGGCGTTGCTCGGTCGCCCAAAGATTGGATGTGTCCGGCAAGTCGAGGGCATAGTAAAACGCAACGCCTCCGATCGCGACGAAACCCCATAAAGTGAGCACCGCGAGAGCATAGGTGGCCTTGGCGTAAGCCGACCCCCGCCAACGCTTCAACCATTTCGCAATGCCACCGCTGCGCTTGCGCCCAACGCGCCTGCGAGCTGAGTTTGATTTCCTGCGCGTCTGGGACGGTTTGCGTCTGGCCGACCCCCGTGTCCCGGACCGCGGGCGCTTTTTTTGGCCGGACGCCGGCATGCCGTTGGCTTTCCCCGCTTACCTTTCCGGCACACTGGCACCGGACATGAAGCCATTTTGAAAGCTCAAGGTTAATGAGACATGAATGCTAGCCGGAGCCCTTGGCTCGGGCTTAAATGTCTAGATTGGCCACGCTCAAGGCATTGTCTTGGATAAACTCCCGGCGCGGCTCGACAACATCCCCCATTAATTTTGCAAAGAGGTCGTCCGCCACATCAAGTTCATCGATTTTGACTTGCAACAAAGACCGCGACTCCACGTCCAAGGTGGTTTCCCACAATTGCTCCGGATTCATTTCACCAAGGCCTTTGTAGCGCTGCAGCTTGATGCCTTTTTTGCCCGCGTCATAGATGGCTTCCAACAATTGGGCCGGTGAGCGAATCTCGGTTTCCTTGTCTTTCCGCCGGAAGGTTCCGGCCTTGACATAAATTTGCTGCAAGTCGGACGCCATACGATCCAATTTGCGGGCTTCTGAAGAGGCCATCAAAGGTCCATCGATACTGCGCACTTCCTTCACGCCGCGCAGCTCACGGACAAATTTCAAGCCGCCATCATCGGTCGGCGCGCCGGACCAGCCGCGCTCAACCTCGTCCGACAAAAGATCAAGTCGCCTTGCTATATAAGCGGCCGCTTCATTCGCCTTTTCTTCTTCGGATAAGACATCCGTGTTCAGTGCGCCCGCAATAGCGGCCTGCTCGACAACAAATCTTGGATATTTGAGAGGCAGATTGTCCAGCAGCCGTTTGACAATTCGCGCTTGCTCGACAATGCGTTTGAGATCCTCTCCGGCACGCTGATCGCCGGTATGAAGAGTCAAAACAGCTTCTTTAGTGCCTTCCGCAATGAGATACTCTTCCAACGCTTCTTCGTCTTTAAGATATTGCTCGGACGATCCCTTGGTCACCTTATAAAGCGGTGGCTGAGCAATATAGAGATAGCCGCGTTCGATCAGCTCCGGCATTTGCCGATAGAAGAATGTCAGCAGCAAGGTTCGAATATGGGCGCCGTCCACATCCGCATCGGTCATGATGATGATCTTATGATAGCGCAACTTGTCGATGGAAAAATCGTCTCGGCCGATCCCTGTACCCATAGCCGTGATCAACGTACCGATTTCTTGCGAGCTGAGCATTTTGTCAAAGCGCGCCCGCTCCACATTCAGGATCTTACCGCGCAAAGGAAGAATGGCTTGCGTCGCCCGGTCGCGCGCCTGCTTTGCCGAACCGCCTGCGGAATCACCCTCCACGATAAAAAGTTCCGCTTTTGCCGGATCCCGCTCTTGGCAGTCCGCCAGTTTGCCCGGCAAGTTGGCGACGTCAAACGCGCCTTTCCGGCGGGTCAATTCGCGGGCCTTACGCGCAGCTTCGCGGGCCGCCGCAGCTTCCACCACTTTGCCCACGATGGACCGGGCCTCTGTGGGATGTTCCTCCAGCCATTGACCGAGAGTTTCGTTCACCACGCCTTCGACAATGGGGCGCACTTCTGACGACACCAATTTGTCTTTTGTTTGAGACGAGAATTTGGGATCGGGAACCTTTACGGACAAAACGCATGTCAGCCCTTCACGGCAATCATCACCGGTCAAAGAGACTTTCTCTTTTTTAGCAATACCCGATTCATTGGCATATCCGTTGACCACACGAGTCAAAGCTGCGCGCAAACCGGCCAGATGGGTGCCGCCGTCCCGTTGAGGAATGTTATTGGTGAAACACAGCACATTTTCATGATAGCTGTCATTCCACCACATGGCAGCTTCGACTGTGATCCCCTCTCGTTCCGCCTGCAGCGTAATCGGCGTCTCAACAAGATTAGATTTTGTGCGGTCTAAGTATCTTACAAAGGCTTCTAAGCCGCCGTCATAACATAGCTCAACTTCGACCGGATCGACACTGCGTTCATCGCGCAAGCTAATGCGCACACCGGAATTCAAAAAGGCAAGTTCACGCAAGCGGTGTTGCAGTGTGTCGTAATCAAACTCCGTATTGGAGAAGATATCGGTCGACGGCAAAAATGTGATCTGCGTGCCTTTTTGACCATTCGCATCGCCGACCTCAGCAAGCGGTGCTTCTGAATCGCCGTTTTGGAACCGGATAAAATGCTCTTTGTCGTTACGCCAAATCTTCAGCTCCAGAAAGTCCGACAAGGCATTCACCACGGAAATCCCGACGCCGTGCAAGCCACCGGACACTTTGTAAGAGTTCTGATCAAATTTACCGCCCGCATGCAATTGGGTCATAATGACCTCGGCGGCGGAAATGCCCTCTTCTTCGTGAATATCTGTCGGGATCCCGCGGCCGTTATCCGACACGGTCACCGAGCCGTCTGCATTCAAAACAACGCTGATTAAATCACAATGGCCGGCTAGCGCCTCGTCGATTGAATTGTCGACAACCTCATAGACCATATGATGCAGACCCGAACCGTCATCCGTGTCGCCGATATACATACCGGGACGCTTCCTGACAGCATCAAGCCCTTTCAACACCTTGATGGAATCGGCACCGTAATCGTCAACCGACCCATTTGATGTATTTTCGTTTTCCGAAATTTCTTCGGTCATAGTCTAACCCTTATATGCGCCGGACGCGGCTGTCTTCGACAACGAAGTTTTGAGCGCGCGCGCCCATCGACTCAAACAATGATTGATCCGTCCCGGTCATCCAAGTTTGGCAACCGAGCGTACAAATTTCGTCGAACAAAGCTTGACGGCGTGCGTCATCCAAATGCGCCGCAACTTCATCCAACAATAAGAGAGGCGCTGCGCTCATTTCTTGTTGGCGCAGGAGTTCCGCATTGGCCAAAAAGATACCGATCAGCAAAGCCTTTTGCTCACCGGTCGAGCACAAATGCGCAGGCATATCTTTTTCAATATGACGCGCAACCAAATCCGTGCGATGGGGGCCGTTCAGTGCCCGCCCTGCTTCGGCATCTCGTTGCCGCCCGCGTGCCAATTCTAAAACGAAGGCATCTTCCAAATCCGTCGCCGACTGTCCCTCGCAAAAACCGGCTTCTATACGCCCGTCAAGTTTCAACGCAGCTTTCGGAAACGGAGACGGAGACCGCGCAGCAATCGTCTGCCGCAAACGGTCAACCAATTCCACCCGAGCGGCTGCGATCGCAACGCCATGTTCTGCCATGGCCGACTCCAAAGCCTCAAACCAACCTGCATCCCGATGTCCGTCTTTGAGCAGTTTTTGACGCTCTCTTTGCGCACGCTCATAAGCGTTCACCCGGGATGCATGTTCAGGATCGTGGCTTAAGACCAGCCGGTCCAAAAAGCGGCGGCGCTCTGATTTTCCATCCACGAACAAGCGGTCATGGGTGGGGGTCAACCAGACCAATCGCAAAAACCGGCCAAGAGTGGAAATGGTCTCACAAGACTCCCCGTCCACTTTGAGTTGACGACGGCAATTCCCGTTGGCGTTCAACTCCGCGCCGGTGCCGATCCGATGGGCCTCGCCGGCAACAGACAGATCGGCCAAAACCGTCCATAGAAATGGTGCAACGGCGATCAAATCCGTTGTACCGCTTGTCGTCGCCAAAGCTTTCAAGTCTGCGCCGCGCAAGCCTCGGCCCGGCGACAACATAGAGACGGCTTCCAGAAGATTGGTTTTTCCGGCGCCATTGGGCCCGGTCAAAATCACGGGCCGCTCGTCAAGCGCCAACTCCAATGTTTGGTAGGAGCGAAACTGCGTGAGACAGAGCGACTGCAGCCATACATTCGGCATATGGCTTTTGCCGTCTAAAACTCTTTCAGAGCTCACGCTGGAAGACACAGTCATACAGATAGACCTTAGCCGTTCAACCCGACATCAAACGCGCATCGGCATCAGGACATAGAGGGCGTTTTGGTCATGATCCTCTGCATCACAAATGATGGTTGGAGACCCGGAATCGGCAAAAATAAACTTGGCGGTTCCCCCATCAATCTGCCCCATCACATCCATGAGATATTTTGAGTTGAATCCAATCTCAATGGGCTCCGATCCATAATCGACAGACAATTCTTCGTTGGCGCTGCCATTCTCGGAATTGTTTACCGCCAAGGCAATGCGCCCATCGTCGATCATCAATTTGACGGCTCTTGATTTTTCCGTCGAAATTGTCGCAACGCGATCCACGGCCTTTGCAAGATCGCGCCCTTCGACAGTCAGAATCTTGTCATTGCCGACCGGAATGACACGGCCATAATCCGGAAAGGTCCCGTCAATCAATTTAGACGTCAGAACCGTGGTCCCGAACTCAAAACGTATCTTTGATTCCGAGACACTGACCTTGACCGTATCTTCCATGCCATCAAGCAATCGATGAATTTCCGTGACCGCTTTGCGCGGAACGATCACACCCGGCATGCCGGACGCGCCATCGGGCAAGGGTGCTTGCACGCGGGCCAGACGGTGGCCGTCCGTTGCGACGGAGCGCAACATGGGTGCCCCGTCACCCTCCTCGGGGTGAAAATAAATCCCGTTGAGATAATAGCGTGTCTCTTCGGTCGAGATGGCAAACTTGGTCTGATCGATCAGCCGGTTCAATTCTTCCGGTTCAACCGCAAAATGGTGGCTGTAATCTTCCGACGGCATGGTGGGAAAATCTTCCGGCGGCAAGCATGGCAGTGAAAAACGCGACCGGCCGGACGACAGTGACAAACGCGGCTCTTCATCCGCATAGTCCAATTGAATTTGCGCGCCTTCTGGAAGTTTGCGCACAATGTCGTATAGCGTATGGGCCGGGACCGTAATGGCGCCGTCCTGCATGACGGTTGCGTCCACGCCTTCGACGATTTCAATATCCAAGTCCGTCGAAGTCATCGTGATCGTACCGTTGCCGGCTTGGATCAAGAGATTAGACAGAATCGGAATTGTATTGCGGCGCTCTACAACGCTTTGAACATGATTCAAGGATTTCAGAAAGGCAGAACGTTCGATTGTTGTCTTCATAGATTTCAATATCGATTTTGAGTGGGTTGCTTCAGACTGACTTGTTTTTCGATGCAGACACCCCGGTACCCGCACCCGAAAAGACACCTCGCGGTTACGCGAACCGGTCCCAAAGTGTGTGAAAACTGATGGCCCAAAGGGCAACGAATCCGCGCCCATAATTATAGCAGGAAAGGGCTCAAAAAGTGCAGCTTTTTATTGCCCGGGCACAGCAAAAAAACACCTCAAAAGCAGCCTTTTTCAGCCCTTTTGATCGACTGCCGGCAGACCCGCCAAGGGGCCCCACCGACCATTTCCATCAGCGGCCCAGACCGCCTGAAATCTCCCGCCTGAGGGTTTCCACGTCACCGTCAATCGCGTGATCCCCGGATCTCAATTCTTCGATTTTTCGCACCGCGTGAATCACCGTGGTGTGATCCCGGCCACCGAATTTACGCCCAATTTCAGGCAAAGACCGGGTGGTGAGCTGCTTACACAGATACATGGCAATTTGCCTGGGACGCGCCACTTCCCGGGCCCGGCGCGCCGAGACCAAATCTGACATACTCAAACTGAAATACCGGGCGACGGACCTTTGAATGTCGTCAATGGTCACCTTCCGATCACATGTCCGCAGCAAATCGGACAAAATGTCTTTCGCCAGGTCGATGGTGACCGGACGATCGGTCAGAGATGCGTGAGCAATGAGACGGGTCAGAGCCCCCTCCAAAACGCGGATATTGGAGACCAATCGGTGGGCGATAAACTCCAAAACCCCCTTCGGGATGTCCACTTGCCGCCCGCGTTTGGTTTGCAGCGCCTCCAGCTTGTGGCGCAAAATACCAAATCGCAAATCGAAATCGGTCGCCTGGATGTCCGTACTGAGGCCTTGGCCCAAACGGGAGCGGATCCGCTCACCCACGCCATCAAGATCGGTGGGCGGCCGATCGGCGGTAATCACGACCTGGCGGTTTTGGCCGATTAAAGAGTCAAACGTGTGAAAAAACTCTTCTTGAGTGGAGGCCTTATTGGCGATGAATTGTACATCATCCAAAAGCAGAATATCGACGCCGCGAAAATGGTCCTTGAACGTCATCGTGTCTTTCTGCCGTAAAGACTGGACAAACCGATACATGAAACGTTCAGCGGACAAGTAGAGAATTTTGCAATCCGGGTTGGTGCGGCGCATCTCCCATCCAATGGCGTGGAGCAGATGTGTCTTGCCGATACCCACCTGACCATAAAGATAAAGCGGATTGTAGACTTGCGCAGGCGATTCCGACACTTGCTTGGCCGCCGAACATGCCAAAGCATTGGACTCCCCAACCACAAAATTTTCAAAGGTGAATCGTGGATCCAGCGGCGCACCCAGGCGCTCTAAATCAAACTCACTATCCGGCACAAACAGTTGAGGCGCCGCAACATGCAAGGCGTCCGTTTCGGATCCTTCATGTCGAGACGCCTCGCCTTTCAGTTTGGCCTCCTCTGATGCCGGAACAGAACGCCGTCCTTGTTCCCGCACGGTAATTTCCTGTTCGGATTGGTATCGAGGCACAAGGCTCAACACCACCCGTTTGATACTCTTGTCTTCATGCGACCAAAATTGCCGTAATTGATCTTCATAATGTGAGATGATCCAATCACGACGAAATCGGCTCGGCACTCTCAGCTCAACAAAATCCTCGCCCTTTTGCACGCATAAGACACCGGTGAACCACGAGCGGAAAACATCCGGACCCAATTCGGCCCTCAGCCGAGCACAGACTTTTTCCCAATGCGCCTGGTTCGGTTTCTCACTCTCGGTATCCCGCTCTGTCTCAAACGTCTCGTTTTCTTGCTCTTGCCGCTTTGCCTGCCGCATCCCATTCGACCCCTTTGCTGCCAACTTCAACCGTTTTCGAGTTGAACAACACAATATTTCTTACCCGTTCGCGCGCGTCTCCCGAACGCACGTGAACGCGACCGCATACTAATTTTGGACCCAAGGCAAACCTTGCTGCCGCCAACCATTCACAGAACTGCGATGACGGTTTTGATCCAAATCGCCTTCGAAACCACCGGCGATGTTATAACTATTTTGATAACCCATTTGCGTCGCTGCCATTGCCGCGGAACGCGACCGCGCACCGGAACGGCATAAAAAGTACACCGGAACGTCGGCATCCAATGCGCCGTTTTTCAGAACAGCGGACAGCTCAGTCGCAAAATTCCCGTTCAATTCCATACTGGGAAATGACTGCCACTCAATCAAAGCCACATCCTTGCCGATGGCGCTCAGATCAGGCACGCCCACAAAAGCCCATTCGGCTCGCGTGCGAACATCAACCAACACAGCATCCTTGTTATCTTTAAGACCGCCCCAAGCGTCCGTCACAGAGACGTCCCCGGCATATACCGCAGATGCTGAACTGTTGTTTTGGTTCGCCAAAATTCGTCAAGCTCCACAATTGGCCAATAAATGACTTACTGTTCCGAATACTCTTGGATCAGCTTCGCAACACGCACCGGTTAGAAGAAAACCGGACTCTAACTTAGTGAATAAACCATTCGGCCGGTGATGGCCGCAGAACTCGTTACTGGGGCGGCGGGGCTTTCCCTCCGAAAAGGCAACTGCAAACTTTGTTTTTATGTACCCGCCGATCACCCGTAAAATAACCTTAAGAATATTGGACATGCAATAGAAGGAATCGAGAACTTACAAAAAAAATTCAAAAATTTTTCTTGCACTTTCGGATTCATTTCATTCGCCTCTTTTAGAAACGCACCGCTTTCAAACCGAACATTTTGCTGGGAAATAGAAGAGATTCAGACTTATCAATGAATTGCATCACATTATTGATGTGGTACGTCCGTATACGGATAAAATTACTTAACCTATGTCACTAAAAAAGTGATCCGGCTGCAAAAAGACGACGTAAGGCGCGCTCAAAACAAAAACGCGCCGACCAGAGGTCCACGCGTCTCAATTTCGCAGAAAAAATACCTGCTTAAACTGTAAAATCAGAATTTTGCTTAGGCCTGCAACGCCTTAACACGTTTAGCAAGTCTCGAAACCTTGCGGGAAGCCGTATTGCGATGCAAAACGCCCTTGGTCACGCCGCGCATGATTTCCGGTTGCGCTTCTTTCAGAGCTCCTGCGGCCGCATCATAATTTCCGCTTGCGATCGCTTCTTCCACTTTACGCACATAGGTGCGGATACGTGACCGACGATTCACATTCACCGCCGTGCGCCGCTCATCTCTGCGGATCGCTTTTTTTGCCGAACTTGTATTTGCCATCTTTGCTTATATCTAACCAATTTTTGTTGGAAAGCCGGGCTTTCCTGAATCTGAGGGCGCGGTTATACAGGGGCACTTGAGATCCGTCAACAGGTGTCCTTTTGGGCCGAAATCCCAGCCTATTTGTTCTTAAACTGTGCCTTTCGCTTGTCCAGAAAGGCCGACATGCCCTCACGCTGATCCTCAAGCCCGAAAACCGATTGGAAGATGCGGCGCTCAACCCGGACGCCCTCGGACAAGGTGGTTTCATAAGCCCGATTAACGGATTCCTTGGCCATCATGGTGATCGGGCGGGACATGGAAGCGATCTTTGTGGCGGTTTTCATGACCTCGCCCATAAGATCATCGAGCGGCACCACACGGCTCACCAATCCGGAGCGTTCCGCCTCTTCGGCATCCATCATCCGGCCGGTCAGGCACATCTCCATGGCCTTCGACTTGCCTATGAAGCGGGTCAGTCTTTGGGTCCCGCCGGCGCCTGGGATCACGCCCAAAGAAATTTCCGGCTGACCGAATTTGGCGTTGTCGGCTGCAAGAATGAAATCACACATCATGGCCAGTTCGCAGCCGCCACCGAGCGCATAACCGGCGACCGCCGCAATTACCGGTTTTCTTGCGCGGGCAGTACGCTCCCAATTGTGGCTGATGAAATCCTCTTTAAAAGCATCCATATAGTCTTTGGATTGCATTTCGGTGATATCGGCGCCTGCAGCAAAAGCCTTTTCACTACCGGTGATCACGATACAGCCGATAGCATTATCTGCCTCGAACGCATCAACCGCCAAAGTCAGCTCATCCATCAATTCGCCGTTTAAGGCATTCATGGCATCAGGTCGATTGAGCGTGACGATACCGACGGCCCCTTCGGTATCGACCAGAATGGTGTTGTAAGCCATGTGATGTCCTTATTGCTGTTCCGGCATCCAATTGGGCGCTTGCTATACGCCCATTCCCTCAGGCAAACAAGCCAATGGTCTGTGAATGAAGGTGAGATGGAAAGCAGAGTCGGCCGGAAGCCAAGTGCGCAAACAGAATATGGTCTCAAGTCTTATGCGAGCCCTAGATGTTGTGTCTCAATAGGCTCTATTTGATTTGCAAAGACTAACGCTGACAATTGCTGCAAAAAAACGTCGACCGGTTGGATTGCACAAGTCTTTGAATGGTCCCGTCACAGCTGGCCGTCTGACAGGCCTCGCCCTCACGATCATAAACCGCAAACTGGGTCTGAAAATAGCCCAGCTCACCATCCGCTTGCGCATAGTCGCGCAGCGACGAACCGCCCGCTTCAATCGCCCGCGAAAGAACGCTTTGAATCGATTGAACCAAACGCATGCTGCGCTTGCCCGGAACCGTATGGCTGGACCGGCGCGGTGAGATGCCAGCGTAGAACAAAGCTTCGCACGCATAAATGTTTCCGATACCGGCAACGATCTTCTGATCCAACAAAGCGCTTTTGATGGGCGTGCGCTTACCGGAAAGTTTTTGATCCAAGTAAGACGACGTTAAAACCTCACTCAAGGGCTCAACACCAATGGATGCAAAGAGTTTGTGGCCGTTCAGGTCTTTGAACGGATGCAACGTCATGAGACCAAATCGCCGATGATCACTAAACACGACACGCAAACCATCTTCGAAGTCAAAGATGACATGATCATGTGCACCAATGTCCAAGCCGCTGGTCGCCACCTGATGTGCAAACACGCCCGGTCGCAACACATGTCCTTGGGGGGCATAAACCGTAAACCGGCCCGACATCCCCAAATGCATAATAAGCGCAGTCCCATCATCCAATTCCGCCACCAGATACTTGGCCCGGCGGTGCAGGGCGACCGTTTTGCGCCCTTCGAGGCGCGAGACAAAATGATCGGGGAAGGGAAAACGAAGATCGGGGCGGCGCTGATCAACCTTGGCAATGACATTGCCGACAAAGGCGGCCTCCAATCCGCGTCTCACGGTCTCAACTTCAGGTAACTCGGGCATCGGCCTCGTCGATCATCTTCACAAATATGGGAAATTTACCAAAGCCATCGGTCAAAATGACGCGCCTTTGTCATAGCATGGGCACGGACATCTGGGATATGGTCAACCATTATGACCCGATATGAAGCCAATCAAGACCCTAACTTGACGTCTATTGAAAATGAGACGTCCTTCGGCTTTCGCGATGTGCCCGAAGAGGCCAAACAAGGCCTTGTCCGCGGCGTGTTCGATTCCGTGGCCGATAAATATGATCTGATGAATGATCTGATGTCCGGCGGGGTGCATCGCCTGTGGAAGACACAAATGGTCGATTGGCTCAATCCTCAGCCCGGCCAAAGCTTTTTGGACGTGGCCGGAGGCACCGGCGACATCGCCTTTCGCATTGCCGATCGTATCGCCGGCAAATCATCTCAAGGGTCCTGCGAGATCACGGTTTGCGATATCAATCAAAACATGCTGTCGGTCGGCCGCGCCCGGGCCGCCCGCTTAACGCCGGGGGCACAGGACACTCTGCAATGGATCTGCGGCAATGCCGAAGCGCTTCCCGTCGAAAGCCAAAGCGTTGACGCATACACCATTGCATTCGGGATCAGAAACGTGACGCATATGGAGGCCGCCCTCAACGAAGCCTTTCGCGTCCTCAAACCCGGCGGCCGTTTTCTCTGTTTGGAATTCTCGACAGTTCAAGTTGCCGGTCTTGACACGCTCTATGATCGCTTTTCTTTTGACGTGGTGCCCCAGATCGGAAAATGGGTGACGGGCGACCAAGAGTCCTATCAGTATCTGGTCGAAAGCATCCGCCGCTTTCCGAACCAATCCGCTTTCAAGACAGCGATCGAAGCCGCCGGTTTCTCTCAAGTCAAAGTCCGTAATTTGTCCGGAGGTATTGCAGCCATGCACTCCGGATGGCGACTCTAAAGCCTGACGCGCTTTGACCATGCTTGCTTCTCTTCGGCATATTGCACGGCTACTCAGAACCGCCTGTGTGCTTGCCCATTACGATGCGCTGGTGCCCAAAGAGCTGGCAGATCAACTCCCTGCCACCATCAGGTTCGCCGCAGCGATCGCAAAATGGGTGCCGATCAAGTTGGACGACAAAACCAACGCCAAGTCTGATGAGGCGCTGGGACAAAGATTGGCCGCGGCGCTCACCAGTTTAGGCCCGACCTATATCAAGCTCGGGCAATTTCTCGCCACACGACCCGACATTATCGGCGAAACCTTGGCTGATGACCTGAAGCAGTTGCAAGATCGTTTGCCCCCCTTCAGTCCAAACCAAGCACGCCAAACCATCGAAGCCGAGCTCGGCCAAAAGCTGGAAGAAGTCTATTCCGATTTCGGCGCCCCTGTGGCGGCAGCCTCCATTGCACAAGTGCATAAAGCACAAATCATCGAAAGTGCAGACGGCATAACCGGTGAAAAAAAGGTCGCCGTAAAAATTTTGCGGCCCAATATTGAAAGTACATTTGCGGAAGAACTTGAGACCTTCGCCTTTGCCGCCAGACAATTGGAACGCTGGCAACCGGACAGCCGCCGCCTTGAACCTGTTAAAGTGATCGAGACACTACGTGAGAGCGTTGCGCTTGAACTGGATCTGCGACTGGAAGCGGCAGCCGCCTCAGAGATGGCGGAGCGCAATGCGGATCGGAAACACTTTCGCGTTCCGAAAATCGATTGGCCGCGCACCAGCCAAAGAGTTTTAACCTCTGAATGGATCGACGCCATTCCACTCGGTAATCTGGCGAGTGCAACGGATCTCAACATTGATCGCCCGCGCCTTGCCGAAATTGTTGTCCAGACGTTCCTGGAGCACGCATTGGAGGACGGCTTTTTTCACGCCGACATGCATCAAGGCAATCTGTTTGTCGATGATCAGGGACGATTGGTGGCCATCGACTTTGGCATCATGGGCCGTCTTGAGAAGAACACGCGCCAATATCTTGCCGAGATTTTGTTCGGCTTCTTGACCCAGGATTATGACAGATTGGCGCAAGTGCATTTTGACGCGGGCTACATTGCACGAGACAAATCCCATGATGCGTTTGCACAAGCCCTCCGGTCCGTCGGTGAGCCGATCTTCGGCCGGGAAGCCTCGGAAATTTCTATGGCCCGTTTGCTCACTCAGCTGTTTCAAGTGACCGACGTCTTCGACATGACGCTGCAACCGCAATTGGTTCTGCTGCAAAAAACCATGGTTGTTGTTGAGGGCGTTGCCCGCGATGTCGATCCAAATCTCAATATGTGGGACGCGTCCCGGCCTGTGGTCGAACGATGGATGACAACGCATTTCAGTCCGGAAGCCAGAATAAAAGACGCTGCCGAAGCAGCGCGGGCCTTGGCGCCGGTGATTGGCAAGCTGCCCGAGACCTTACGCACGGCGCAAGCGGTGACGGAGATGATGTCCAATGACGGCTTGAAACTCCATCCCGAAACAGCCAAGGCGATTGCCATGGAAAAAAGCCGGCAGAACCGACCATTGAAAATTGCGGCCTGGATCGGCGCCGCAGCATTGGTGGTGATTGCCGCCAGTCAGCTTTAGGCGGACAGTTTGCCTTTGCGGCTGCGCAATCTCTCAAGCCGTTCAGCTTCCTGCACCACCCACGCGGCAAAGGCATCTTCATTGGTTTCCCACATGACCCACGCCATGCCGAGATAGATCGGCGTGGTCACCATGCAAAACGCAATACCGTTGAAAAACACAGAGTTTTCCTGACCCATCAAAAGCATCAACGCTGCGAAGGTGACGCCGGCGACAAATCCGGGCAGAACACCGCGCCGGATCATAAAGGCTGGCTTGCCCTGCGTGCGCTCATAGCGCCATTTATATGGATCCAGTTTTCGCTTAAAAAGAGTCATCTGTCCCGCCTATACCCGCTATGGATAGCTCTACCGCTCAGGCGTCTGAGCGACTATATAAGGGCTCTTGCAAGAGGGATGTCATTTACCCCTTGTTAACCGTGTTTTTTGCGAGATTTTTGATGGCACTGGCAGGAAAACGCATTTTACTGATCATAAGCGGCGGAATCGCGGCCTATAAGGTGCTTGAGCTGATACGGCGCCTGAAAGAGCGCGATGTCTCCATCGCTGCCATTCTGACCGAATCCGGGGCCCAATTCGTCACGCCCCTGTCGGTGTCCAGCCTGACCGGCGAAAAAGTGTATCAAAATCTGTTCGATCTGACAGATGAAGCCGAAATGGGACATATTCAGCTCTCCCGAGATGCGGATTTATTGGTGGTGGCACCGGCAACTGCGGATCTTCTGGCAAAAATGGCCGCGGGGCTGGCAGGCGACCTGGCCACAACCGCCCTGCTGGCCACGGACAAGCCGGTCCTGACCGCCCCGGCGATGAATGTGCGCATGTGGCAGCATCCGGCCACTCAAAGAAACCTCGCGCAACTGGCGCAAGATGGTGTTCGGTTTGTCGGACCCAATGACGGCGATATGGCGTGCGGAGAATTCGGCCCAGGACGCATGGCGGAACCGCATGAAATTGTCGGCGCCATCGAGGCCGCCCTTGAAGGGGCGACGGATGACGCAACTGTTGAACAGAAACCACTTCTGGGCAAACGGGTTTTGGTAACGGCCGGCCCAACCCATGAGCCGATTGATCCGGTGCGATATATCGCCAACCGGTCGAGCGGAAAACAGGGCTATGCCATCGCGGAGGCTTTGGCAAAATTGGGCGCACGGGTCATCCTGGTGAGCGGACCCGTCTCTCTCACAGCGCCTTCGGGTGTCGAATTGATCAAAGTCGAGACCGCTGAACATATGCTCGAAGCGTGCCGCAACGCGCTCGCCGTCGACATAGCGGTGTGCACAGCCGCGGTCGCGGATTGGCGGGCAAAGACGGCCCAAGATCAAAAGCTGAAAAAATCGTCGGCGCCAAAAGACGCGCTGGAGCTCATTGAGAATCCGGACATTCTAAAAACCTTAAGCCATCTCAAACAGGATCGCCCATCCCTGGTCATTGGCTTTGCCGCTGAAACAGAAAATCTTTTGGAAACGGCCAAAGCCAAACGTGAACGCAAAGGCTGCGATTGGATTTTGGCCAATGATGTTTCACCGCAGACAGGCATTATGGGCGGCGATCATAATCAAGTGCATCTCATCACGGAAAACAGCGTCGACAATTGGCCGTCCATGAGCAAAAAAGATGTGGCGGAGAAATTGGCTTGGACGATTGCCAGGCATTTCAATGCGCAAATCGATGACCAACAAGAACCCAATAAGGATAAAGGACACCAACTTGGCTGAACCAGTGACCATTGAAGTAAAGCGCTTACCGATTACTGACGGTCTTTCCCTACCTGCCTATGAAACGGAAGGGTCCGCGGGAATGGATTTGTTGGCGGCGCTGGATGAGGGCGAAGAGATGGTGATCAAACCGGGCGCCCGGGCCTTGGTTCCGACCGGTCTCAAAATGGCGATTCCACTCGGCTACGAAGTTCAAGTCAGGCCTCGGTCGGGGCTGGCCTATAAAAAGGGTCTTACGGTTCTAAACGCCCCCGGCACGATCGACTCCGATTATCGCGGAGAAGTCAAAGTGATCTTGATCAATCACGGAGAGGACTCGGTCACGCTGACACGCGGCGAACGGATCGCACAAATGGTTGTCGCGCCGGTTGTCCAAGCAACGTGGCAGGAACGCGACGAGTTGTCGGACACAGAGCGGGGTGCAGGCGGGTTCGGCTCCACCGGAACGTGAGCCCTATGTCGCTCTCGTCGGAACAGGTTGAACGGTATGCCCGGCATATTCTTTTGAAGGATGTCGGCGGACAGGGCCAAGCCAAACTTCTCAACGCAAAAGTCTTGATTATCGGCGCCGGTGGACTGGGATCGCCGTGTCTGATGTATCTGGCCGCTGCAGGTGTCGGAACTTTGGGTGTGATCGACGACGATCATGTCTCTCTCTCCAATCTGCAACGCCAAATCATCCATGGCACCGGGGATATCGACAGGCCCAAAGTGGACAGTGCGCAAGACACGCTTTCGGCGATCAATCCCGAAGTTACGGTGACAACCCACGCCGAGCGTCTCACTGGCAACAATGCCCTTGATATCATTTCGCAATATGATGTGGTCGCCGACGGAAGCGACAGCTATGAGACCCGCGCCCTCGTGAACGACGCCTGCTATTTTTCCAAGGTCCCATTGGTGTCGGCGGCAGTGGGGCAATTTGACGGTCAGCTGACGACCTTTAAAGCCTATGAACGAGAGGACAAGCGAAACCCATGTTACCGATGTCTTTTTCCTGCAGCACCGGCACCCGGAACCGTTCCGACCTGTGCCGAGGCCGGCGTCTTAGGCGCATTAACGGGCGTTCTTGGATCACTGCAAGCGCTGGAGGTCTTAAAAGAAATCTTGCAGATCGGCGACAGTCTCAGCGGCAGGCTGATGCTTTACGACGGGCTTTCAGCTGAAATACGAACGGTCCGGTTCCCCTCTGATCCTGCCTGCTCCTTATGCGGCGAAACACCGTCCATCACTGACTTATCTGCACACGAATAAATTAGAGCATCGCAGGAATGACACGATCCGGCGGCTTGTGACCATCAACGAATGTCTTGATGTTGATAATCACCTTTTCGCCCATGTCCACCCGGCCCTCCAATGTGGCCGAACCCATATGCGGGAGCAAAACGACCTTTTCATTTTGCAACAGCTTCGGATTAACGGCCGGCTCACGTTCAAATACATCCAAACCAGCACCGGCAATTTGATCGGACTCAATCAGTCTGGCCAACGCATTCTCGTCGATCACCTCACCACGAGACGTGTTGACGATATAAGCGTGCGGTTGGATCAGCTTCAAACGACGTGCCGAAAGCAAATGAAATGTCGCGGGCGTATGAGGACAATTGACCGATATGATATCCATGCGTGCCAGCATTTGATCAAGACTGTCCCAATAGGTTGCGTCCAACTCTTCTTCAATCGCTGAATGTACGCGGTGGCGATTGTGATAGTGGATCTGCAAACCGAAGGCGCGGGCGCGTCGCGCCACCGCCTGACCGATACGGCCCATCCCAATGATCCCAAGCCGTTTGCCTGAGATGCGGTGGCCCAACATCCAAGTGGGCGTCCATCCTTCAAACTCACCTTGCTTAAGACGGGCAGCGCCCTCGGTGAGTCGCCGAGGCACCGCCAAAATCAGCGCCATGGTCATATCAGCCGTATCTTCGGTCAAAACGCCCGGCGTGTTGGTCACCGTGATGCCACGCTGAAGCGCCGTATCCACGTCGATATTGTCAACGCCGTTCCCGAAATTCGCGATCAAACGAAGATTATCGCCCGCCTGGCTTAAGATCCGCGACGAAATCCGATCGGTCACGGTGGGCACCAGAATGTCCGCCTCGCGCACCGCGGCCACCAATTCTTCATTGGTCAGATTTCGGTCCTCAACGTTGAGCCTGGTATCAAACAGCTCACACATACGCGTTTCGATGGGGTCGGGCAGCTTGCGAGTGACAACAACCAGCGGCTTTTTGCGGCTACTCATCTGCGGATAGGTCTCCTCGCCAACGCGCAATTCTCCTGTGAAATCAGAGTCTTTCTTTAGCAGACCTTTCTCGGAGGCGCTATATGCATAAGCTTGCCGCAAGGGCCTGCGTTTTTCTTGACGGACCACAAGGCGGCACGCCATAAAACACTTCGATCATCAGAGCAAGACACACCCGTGCCCAAAAGAAAAAGATATATGAGCCTCACCCGCTCTTGGCAGTCCGTTTGCCTAACTTTGTCTCTCGTCTTCGGCCTTTGTTTGCCGCACACGGCGCGATCAGCCGACACATTCAGCGGCTTGGAAGTCCCGCGTTTTGTGGCGCTCAAATCCAGCCTCGTAAATGCAAGGCGCGGCCCGTCAAAAGATCAGCCTATTGAATGGCAATATAAACTGAGAGGCCTTCCCGTCGAGGTGATTGCCGAGACGGAAGAATGGCGCCAAATTCGCGATTGGGAAGGCCAAGAGGCCTGGATTCATCAGAATCTTTTGTCGGGAAAAAGACATCTGTTTGTCGTTGGCGACGGCACCGGCCGCGACTCGGCTTTACGCGAAGATCCTGAGGGGGACGCTCCCGTCGTCGCCATGGCACAGCCGGGTGTCCTCGGCGTTGCCGTCAAATGCGCCAAAGAATGGTGTTTGATCGATGCGGAAGATCACAGCGGCTGGATTCACAAAAGTTTGGTTTGGGGCGTTTACGCTGCGGAAGAGTTTGACTGACTTGACCGGGGCTCACGCGGATTGCGCCGCTTTGGGAAAGTCGTCTGCCCGAAACAACGGATCCAGCTCAACACCGATTTGGCTCAGTGCCGCCTCGGCGCCTTCTTGACGATCGACCAGGGTAATGACCCGGTCAATATCAGCACCGGCACGACGGGTTTGTTCAATGGCCTTAATAATGGAACCTCCGGTCGTTGTGACATCTTCCAACATCACCACCGCCTTGCCCGCAAGGGATTCGCCGGGGGCCAATCCCTCGACGAGCTGTTGCGTGCCGTGTTCTTTGGCCTGTTTGCGTACAAAGAAGGCTCTAACGAAAGCAGACTGGTTTCTTCGAAAACTGGCAGGTGCAACAAAAGACACAATGGGAACGGCGCCCATTTCCAAACCACCGATGTAATCGACATCTAAGCTTTCGAGCTTGTCGACAATCAGCTCACCCAACAAGAAGGCACCCTCCGGATCCATCATCGTCGGTTTCATATTGAAGTAGAGCCATGACTTACGGCCCGAAGCCAGTGTGATCTCCCTCTCATTGCTGAAGGATCTTTGGCGGATAATGTCTCGAAGCCGGCTGCGTTGTTGATCTTTAATCGCATCACTACGAGATGTCATGAGAACCGCTTTCAAATCTGGATGAGGACGCAAAGACAATTATCGGGTTGCCCGCGATCATGCAAGCCGGATGACACGGGCGCTGTGCAGTTCAGTCTGTGTCTTTCAACCGAACGATCACATCCACACGGGAAACGGAAGTGCCCGATGGCGCTTCCGGCAGGCCGGTGACCGCAATGCTATCCGCGTCAATGTCGACCAAGTCATCGGAGTCTTCAAAAAAGAAGTGATGATGATCGGACGTGTTGGTATCGAAATAGATCTTGGCGCCATCCACAACAACTTGACGCAGCAAGCCCGCCTCAGTGAATTGATTCAGCGTGTTGTAAATGGTGGCTAAGGAAACTTGGATCCCCTCTTCTTGCGCTTCGCCATGAAAACTTTCGGCAGTCACATGCCGGCTGGGGCCTTCAAACAACAGGCGCCCCAAAGCCAAGCGTTGCCGCGTCAGACGAAGACCCGCGTCCTGAAGCTGCTGCTGCGCAAATGCATAAGGGCGTTTGTTTGTCATCATGTCCTCCCATCGCGCTGAAGCCGATATATGCGTGGAGTTACTTTAGATCAATTCTAATCTGATGGCCAGTCTCAGATTCTACATCAAAGCAGCAAGAGGCCGCTATTTTTCGCGTTTTATTGAGAAAGTGAGGCGATCTGATGACTTCCTGTCCCCCTCGGACTGTGTTAGGACAGGCGCACATTAAGCCGATAGCCCGCCGTGACCCGGAGCCTAAACCCTGCCAGCACCAAGCTTTTCGGCCAAATCACACAGTCAGATTAGTAATCATTGGTATGTTTGAAAAAAAATCACAATACACATACGAAGACCTCATTGCATGCGGGCAGGGGGACGTCTTCGGCCCTGGAAATGCACGTCTGCCGATGCCGCCCATGCTGATGTTCGATCGCATCACAACCATCAATGATACAGGCGGAACGCACGGCAAAGGCGAGATGATCGCAGAACTCGATGTGCGCCCGGATCTTTGGTTTTTTGATTGCCATTTTGAAACCGATCCGGTGATGCCGGGTTGCCTTGGACTGGACGCCATGTGGCAGTTGGTCGGCTTTTACATCGGCTGGTGCGGTGGAAAAGGACGTGGGCGCGCCCTCGGCGCCGGTGAAGTTAAGTTTGGCGGCATGGTACTGCCCCATTCAAAGTTGGTCACTTATCGTATTAATATGAAGCGGGTCATCATGCGAAAACTCGTGATGGGCATTGGCGACGGCGAAATGCTTGTGGACGGCAAATCGATCTATACTGCCAAAGATTTACGCGTCGGTTTATTTACGGCGGAACAGCTGGAGGAGCTTTAATCATGCGACGCGTCGTGGTTACCGGTATGGGGATTGTGTCATCTATCGGCAACAACACCCAAGAGGTACTTGGTGCTTTGCGCGAAGGACGTTCCGGTATCGAATTCAATCCTCAGTATGCAGAGCTTGGCTTTCGATCCCACATCTACGGCTCTATAAAACTTGACCTCGACGATGCAATCGACCGCAAGGCGAAACGCTTCATGGGCGACGCCGCAGGCTATTGTCATGTGGCCATGACACAGGCCATCACCGATTCTGGGCTCGAAGAAAAAGACATATCAAATGAACGGACCGGTTTGGTGGTCGGCTCCGGCGGACCGTCAACCAAGAACATTCTAGCCGCTTGCAACATTACACTGGAAAAGGGTCCGAAAAAAGTCGGCCCCTATATGGTTCCGCGCAATATGTCATCAAGCGCTTCAGCCAATCTCGCGACCCAGTTCAAAATTCGCGGGATCAATTACACGATCAGCTCCGCCTGCGCCACAAGCGCCCATTGCATCGGCAATGCGGCCGAACAAATCATGTTGGGCAAGCAGGATGTGATGTTTGCGGGCGGCGGTGAAGAAGTCGACTGGACATTATCTGTTTTGTTCGACGCCATGGGTGCCCTGTCTTCAAAGTATAATGATCGGCCGGAGCAAGCCTCTCGCGCTTATGATGCCCATCGCGACGGCTTTGTGATTTCCGGCGGCGGCGGCATTGTGGTTTTGGAAGAATTGGAGCATGCCAAAGCGCGGGGCGCGCGGATCTATGGCGAGTTGGTGGGATACGGCGCCACATCAGACGGCGTCGATATGGTCGCTCCGTCCGGCGAAGGGGCGGTGCGCTGCATGAATCAAGCCCTGCACGGTATCGACGCACCGGTTGACTACATCAACACCCACGGAACCTCGACCCCTGTGGGTGACATGATTGAGCTGGGCGCCGTCCGGGAAGTTTTTGGACAGAACGCGCCGCTGATGAGTTCGACAAAATCGCTGGCGGGACATAGCCAAGGGGCCACGGGTGTCCATGAAGTCATCTATACGCTTCTCATGCTGAACAATCAGTTCGTCACGGCCTCGGCCAATATTGATGAGCTTGATCCGGAGGCAGACGGATTACCGGTTGTCTTGGAACGGATGGACGGCGTGGATTTGCGCACGGTCATGACCAATAGTTTTGGATTTGGCGGCACCAATTGCACGCTGACGTTCCAAAAATTGGCGGCGTAATCCAGCCCGGCTAAGAAACGGGTCAGGATCGGGCCGCATCCAAATAAGCTTGATAGGCCCGGGTGTGAGAAATCGCATTGATGACGTCGTCACGCGCCTCAAATCTTTCTTGCCAACGATTTGCGGCATCCATCGGATTGCGACGGACACCAAAATAGCCGCTATCTCCACTGACACTATACTCAATGAATTGTTGCGTTTGAGACGCCCAGTCGAGGTCGCAATACTCGAAAAGCTGTTTGGAGGTTGCAATTGGATCCCGGCATAAATCCTCATACAGAACAACATGAAGACCTGGATCTTCGGCGATCGCCTTTTCATTCCAAATGGCCCAGCGCCAGGCAATTTGCACGGGTAAACTCAACTTTTCAACAGAGTCACGCGTCAGCCCATAGGGCATTGCCTGGGGCGTTTCCACAAAGCTCGTATAGAGCGGCGAATTGAATCTGCTTTTGGCAAACCCTCTCATCACCGAGTCTGTGTGCCCACAGGGGTGACGCATCAAAAGAACGCGTTTTGAATCCGGCCGGGCGGCAGCAAATGCGCCGACCCTTTCGATACCGACCGACTTGATCACCAGCTCGGCTTCGTCGGGAGAAACAAAGTCGGGCACCGACAGCGCCGCGAACTTGCTATTGACCCGCTCCAAACCTTTGCCGCCATAAACGGCCGCGATACGTATCAGCCGCTGCAGACCGCTCATATATGACTTCGCAAAGATGGGACGCGTGCCTGACGGCTTTAAGTTATTGCAGTATTTCAGGCGCTCAATATGCGGTTTGGCCTGATCCGCCGCCTCCGGTCCGGCCAAAAAACTGTAGTCGCCCCAATCAATGGAATCCGGTTCATGGCGAAACAGCGTATTCGGATGGCTGTCGAAGATCTTTCCTAGCCAAGATGTGCCCGACCGTGGGGAGCCGAAAATAAAGATCACTTGGTTAACTCCTTCTGATCGAGTCCAAGTTGCTTTTCCTCGTTTGGTTCATGTGAAACCGTGTTCATTGCCGCAACACTGGTACACCATAAGGCTTAAACTGACGATCAAAGGTTACGAGCTCGCAAACATCCAAACGGGATTGCGCGATAAGAAGGCGGTCAAACAGGTCCTCGTGATGGGGTGGCAAGTGTTGCGCCACCTGAAAATGCTGCCGGCTCAGAGGAAGATCCGAAATATCCGAATGCTCCAAAGCCCGGTTGAGATCGTCATCCGCATAGGAAATGCGCCCCAACTCGCGCTTGAACCCCATTTCCCAAATGCTGGCCGCGCTGACGAGAACGTCGTTCGCCCGATCAGCAATTTGACTGGCCACCATCTCCGGCAACTCTTCCGCCCCTTGCAGCCACCAAAGAAGAACCGGTGTGTCGAGCAGTAGCCTCATGGCTCAAGGCCCGGAATGCTTCTTTGTGAAACCGGGCGGTCGAAGTCGTCTCTCACGCTGAGTTTGGCTTTCAAAACACCGGACGGCCGAACCTCGCCCGATGAAGAGACCGGCACAAGACGCACCATCGGTTTGCCGGCCTTGGCAATCGTCACCTGTTCGCCTTGCAGAGCCGCCTCGACCAGTTTCGACAATTGACTCTTAGCCTCATGCATATTGACGATCCTAGGCATTCTGACCTCTCATTTAGTCTAGCTAGACTTAGCTAATCTTAACTCAGCTGGATAATTAGTCTGATTCCCAAGCCTCGCCAACAAAAAATGCGGCCCCAGGGAGCCGCATTTTCAAGATTGTTAACCAAGTATGACCAAGCCCTACCGAAACAGGGCTTTGTGGCTGACCTAGGCTTCTTCTTTTTTCTCTTCGACAATCTCTTCGCCGGTTTCCTGGTCGACCACTTTCATGGACAGGCGCACCTTGCCGCGATCGTCAAAGCCGAGCAATTTGACTTTGACCTGGTCGCCCTCATTGACCACGTCGGTCACTTGATTGACCCGGCGCGGCGCCAATTGAGAGATATGCACCAAACCGTCTTTCGGCCCGAAGAAATTCACAAAGGCGCCGAAATCGACCACTTTGACGACCTTGCCGTCATAGATCTCACCGACTTCGGGCTCGGCAACAATGGAATGAATCCATTTTTTCGCCGCTTCGATTTCAGCTGCGTTGCTGGAAGCGATCTTGATGGTGCCATCATCTTCAATATTGATCTTGGCACCGGTCTCTTCGACGATTTCCCGAATGACCTTTCCACCAGAGCCGATCACGTCACGAATCTTGTCGACCGGAATCTTCAGCTGCTCGATCCGCGGTGCGTATTCGCCAAGTTCGTCTCTGGAAGTGGAGAGAGCTTTGGCCATTTCACCCAGAATATGCACCCGGCCACCTTTGGCCTGATCAAGGGCGATCTGCATAATTTCCTCGGTGATGCCTGTGATCTTGATGTCCATTTGGAGGGACGTGATCCCGGCTTCGGAGCCGGCAACTTTGAAATCCATATCGCCCAAATGATCTTCGTCGCCGAGGATGTCGGACAGAACCGCAAAACGTTCGTCTTCCTTGATCAAACCCATGGCAATACCGGCAACGGGACGCGCAAGAGGCACACCAGCATCCATCAACGACAAAGATGTGCCGCAAACAGTTGCCATGGAAGAGGAGCCATTGGATTCGGTGATTTCCGAGACCACGCGAAGCGTGTAGGGGAAATCTTCCTTAGAGGGAAGAACTGGATGCACCGCACGCCAAGCAAGTTTACCGTGCCCGATTTCACGCCGACCGGTAAAACCGGTCCGTCCAACTTCACCGACCGAATAGGGCGGGAAATTGTAATGCAGCATGAAGTTTTCTTTATACATCCCCTCGAGCGCATCGACATATTGTTCATCTTCGCCCGTGCCCAAAGTCGCCACGACCAAGGCTTGGGTTTCGCCGCGGGTGAACAAGGCCGTGCCGTGAGCCCGCGGCAGAACGCCGACTTCCGCCACGATCGGGCGAACGGTTTCAAGATCACGGCCGTCGATCCGTAGTTTGGTGTCCAAAATATTGTTGCGGACAATATCGCTTTCGAGACCCTTGAACAGGCCGCCGAGAATAGAGCCATCAATGGCGTCTTCACCTTCGCCGCCGAGCTCATCCATGACCTGCTGCTTAACAGCCGCAATCTTATCTTGGCGGGCTTGTTTGATCGGCTCTTTATAGGCTTCACGCAATGCCTCTTCGGCGATCGCGCGAACTTTGCCGTCATATTCTGAGTGGTCAGGCGGTTGAAAGTCCCAAGGCTCCTTGGCGGCCGATTCCGCAAGCTCGATAATGGTATCGATCACCTTTTGCATTTCGCGGTGGCCATAGGTCACAGCCCCCAACATCACTTCTTCGGAGAGTTCTTTGGCTTCCGATTCCACCATCAAAACAGCGTCTGCAGTACCAGCCACGACCAGGTCGAGGGCACTCTCCGGCATTTCGTCGAGCTGCGGATTGAGGACGTATGCGTCACCAATATATCCGACGCGGGCGGCGCCGATCGGCCCCATGAAGGGCAAACCGGACAATGTCAGCGCCGCGGAAGCGGCCACCATCGCCACAACATCGGGATCATTCTCCATATCATGCGACAGGACGGTGATGATCACTTGTGTTTCGTTTTTAAACCCTTTGACGAAGAGTGGCCGAATGGGCCGGTCGATCAAACGCGAAACCAGCGTTTCTTTTTCCGACGGACGGCCTTCGCGTTTAAAATAGCCGCCAGGAATTTTTCCGGCGGCATAGCTTTTTTCTTGATAGTTGACGGTCAACGGAAAAAAGTCCAAGCCCGGTTTTGGTTCTTTTGCGGCGGTGACCGCGGCGATAACAGTCGTGTCGCCATATGTTGCCAATACAGAGGCATTGGCTTGACGAGCTACGCGTCCCGTTTCGAGCGTCAACTCACGCCCGCCCCATTCAATGGTCTTCTTGTGAATATCAAACATCTAGTTTTTCCTTGCACACGGTAATCGCCCCATTGCGATTACCCTTGTCTTTCGGCTGACATCAGCCTGTCGCCCCCATATTAAAGTTCTCTTTGACGTGGTCGGTGGGGACACCCGGACCACGCGCTACTGCCACATCCAACGTTTGTTTGATGTGGTCGGCATTTCCACTTTTGTTGAAATATGTCTCAAGACTTAGCGGCGAATTCCAAGGCTCTTAATCAAACCCTGGTATGCGGCTTCATCCTTTGCTTTCAGATAGTCAAGCAACCGGCGGCGCTTGGAAACAAGCATCAGCAATCCCCGGCGCGAGTGATTATCTTTCTTATGAGATTTAAAATGTTCGGTCAGATTGTTGATCCGTTCACTGAGGATCGCAACCTGCACTTGAGGAGACCCGGTGTCTCCTTCTCCTTGAGAATACTCTTTAATGAGTTCCGATTTACGTTCAGCTGTAATCGACATCGGCTATTTTCCACTTCATTGGTAAGTTAAAAACACGCGTCGGAAAAAACCGGCCAGACTTGAATTCTCCAATAGCGACCGGGTCTTTTCCCAGCGCTGCATAGGCCGATGTCATTCCGCGCATCTCATCCACCTGACCACGGGTCAATACAATCGGCTGACCATGTCTCAGGAGGTTGGCATCGGTACCGGTAACGGCCAGGGCCGGGATGTCGTCCAGCGCGGTCACAACCGGTAAAAGATAGTGTCGAGACGCGCCCCTATAGCCCAACTCCTCCAGAGATGAAAGGGAAATCGCGTCTTTTTCGTCGAATCGGCCCACTCGGGTCCGGCGCAATGAGGTTACATGGGCACACGTCTTTAAGGCCTCGCCCATATCCCGCGCCAGAGATCGCACATAGGTCCCTTTGCTGCAGGTCAGATCAAACGCGGCGTGATCGGGATCGGCATCGCCCCGCAGCGTGAGCGCGGCCACCCGCACGTGTCGGGCCGCAAGATCTACGGACTCTCCCTGCCGGGCTAAAGCATAGGCGCGCTTGCCGTTGACTTTGATGGCCGAATAAGCCGGGGGTTTTTGAGAGATTTCGCCCAAAAACTGGGGCAAAACGGCTTCAATGTCGGACTTGCTCGGACGGTGATCCGATTGGGAAACGACGTCGCCTTCCAGATCGTCCGTATTGGTCGCCTGGCCCCAGCGCACCGAAAAGCTGTAGCTCTTTTCACCACCCATGACAAAAGACATGGTTTTGGTCGCTTCACCGAGCGCAATTGGCAACACACCGCTCGCCAAAGGATCGAGCGTCCCGGCGTGACCGGCCTTTTGCGCATCGAAAATGCGGCGAACGGCGCCGACCGCTTGATTGGACGACATACCGACCGGCTTATCGAGCAGAACCCAGCCGTGAACCGGTCGTCCCTTACGACGCCGGGGCATCTTGACCCTCATCGTCATCAAGATCCTGGGCGACGCGAGGAGATTGCAACAACGACCCGATCGCATCGGCGTCATCGAAAGACGTATCCAGACGGAAGGTCAAGCTGGGCACCCTCCGCAACGTCACCTGCCGGGCCAATTCACCGCGCAGAAACTTTGCGCATCGATTGAGCGCGGCGGTGACGATTTCCTGGTCCTGGCCGCCAAGGGACATCACATAGACGGTGGCGTTCTGAAGATCCGGGCTCACCGCGACCTCGGTGACGGTAATGGAGCGCCCTTCCAAATCTGCATCGCGAATATGGGCCTGTGCCAAAACATCGACCATGGCATGACGCAGCATTTCGCCGACCCGCAATTGTCGTTGCGAGCGGGATTTGCCACCAGGCGCTGATTTTGATCGTCGACTGACCATGATTCCGCTTTCCAATACGGGTCCCATCAATAGACACGGTGCCCGCACCTAATCTGTGCGGGACCGTCTTGATCATTCCAAAATCAAAGGGACCGGGCGACTTCCTCAACCTCGAAACACTCAATGGTATCGCCCACTTGAATGTCTTGATAATTGGCAAATCCCATACCGCATTCTTGGCCGGCATCCACCTCTTTCACTTCGTCTTTGAAGCGCTTCAGAGTGGAAAGATCGCCCTCGTGAATCACCACATTGTCGCGGATCAAACGAACCTTGGCGCCGCGCCGAACTTTGCCCTCGGTCACCCGGCAGCCGGCGACGCGGCCCACCTTCGAAACGTTGAACGTCTCCAGGATCTCGGCATTGCCCAAAAACGTTTCGCGTAGATCCGGTGACAGCATGCCGGAGAGAGCCGCTTTGACGTCATCAATGGCATCATAGATGATTGAGTAATATCTCAGCTCCACACCGTCACGGGCCGCATGCTCACGCGCTTGTTTATTGGCGCGCACATTGAACCCGATAATAAAAGCGCGCGAAGCTTGCGCCAAAATCACGTCGGACTCCGTGATGCCGCCGACACCTGAATGAATCACCCGGGCCGCCACTTCATCGGTCGACAATTTCTCAAGGGCCTGAGCAAGAGCCTCCGCAGACCCTTGAACATCAGCCTTAATCAAAATCGCCAGTTCATCAGCCTCGGACTCTTTCAGCTGGGTCATCATGTCTTCAAGAGAGGTCCGGCTTTGAACAGCCATGCGCTTCTCTTTCATCTTGCGCTCACGATACTCCGCAACCTCACGGGCTCTCGCCTCTGTCGGCACGACCGCCATATCATCACCAGGCTCCGGCGCACCGGTCAAACCCAAAACCTCTACTGGCTCAGCCGGTCCTGCAGTTTCCACATTCCGGCCGCGATAATCGGTCAGAGCACGGATCTTTCCCCATTTATCACCGGCGACGACAATATCGCCGACCGTCAATGTTCCGCGCCGCACGAGAACGGTTGCGACGGGTCCCCGGCCCTTATCAAGTTTGGCTTCAACAACAACGCCGTCTGCCGGGCGATCCGGATTCGCCTTCAGCTCCATAAGCTCCGATTGCAGCAGAATGGCTTCTTGCAGCTTGTCGAGATTCATTTTTTCGGTGGCAGACACCTCCACGTCCAAAACGTCACCGCCCACATGTTCCGTGATCAGTTCATATTGCAGCAACTCATTGCGCACACGATCTGGGTTGGCGTCTTCCTTATCCATCTTGTTGATGGCAATAATGATCGGAACTTCGGCCTCTTTGGCATGACTGATGGCTTCGATGGTCTGCGGCATGACACCGTCATCTGCTGCCACCACCAATATCACCAAATCGGTTACTTTCGCGCCGCGCGCGCGCATCGCTGTAAAGGCCGCATGGCCCGGCGTATCCAGGAAGGTGATTTTGTCGCCTGATTCCAACTGAACCTGATAGGCGCCAATATGCTGCGTGATACCGCCTGCCTCGCCAGAGGCCACATCGGTTTCCCGTAAAGCATCAAGGAGCGACGTTTTGCCGTGGTCAACATGACCCATCACGGCGACGATCGGGGCCCGGGACTGCTGGTCGCCATCATCATCTTCGTAGTCAATGAGGCCCTCTTCAACATCCGCCTCGGATACGCGGCGCACTGTGTGACCAAATTCCTCGGCAATCAGCTGCGCTGTGTCTGCGTCCAAGATATCCGTCCGCGTGAGGATCTGACCATTTTCCATCAGCTTACGGATGACATCGACGACGCGTTCCGTCATCCTGTTGGACAGCTCCTCAAGTGTAATGGTCTCCGGAATCACAACTTCTCGGAAGACTTTGACATTCGCGCCAACGCGGCTTTGCTGAGCCTGTTTCTCCCGCTCGCGTGCGCGGCGCACGGAAGCTAGCGAACGGACGCGATCCTCATCATCGTAGAGAGCGCGTGCAATGGTCAGCTTGCCTTCCCGCCGACGGCGCTCGCCTTTGCGCGAGGCAATCGGCTTGTTCCGATCATCCTTCGAGTCTTCGCGTTTCGGTGCCGGCGACGCCTTCGTGGTTTTGTCCTTTTTCGGTTCAGCCGCACGGTCGGATTTCAAAGCCGCCGCCGCCGCTGCCTCTGCTGCCTCTCTGGCTTCGGCCTCTTTGGCAAGGCGCTCTTCATCGGCCTTTTGGCGTTCCCGCTCGGCGCGCTCAGCCGCCCGCCTCTTGTCTTCCTCGGCCATGCGGACGGCCTCTTCGGCCTCGATCTTTTGCCGCTCGGCCTCGTAAGCCTTTGAATTCTCCAATGCCCGCGACCGCGCTGCCTTTTCCTCATCGGTCAGGGTGCGCAGAACAGACCCTTGCGCTTCAGTTTCGGCAGGTTTTGGTACCGGGGCGGTTTTCGGGCTCGGCGCCGGTTTGCTGTCTTCGGTCTTGGCTTCCGCGGGCGCGCCGGATTTTGGCACCATTTTGCGGCGCTTTTTCTCCACAACAACGGTCTTTGACCGGCCATGAGAAAAATTTTGGCGGACAGTTCCGGCGTCGACTTTACGCTTCAGAGTGAGCGGTTTGCGACCACCGCCTTTTTCTTCTGAATTCTCTGTTTCGCTCATTATGTTCCTTTTTGGTCCCGTTTCGGGCCCTCATTATTCCGCGAAGACGAATGGGCGTCAGACCAAGTCTTGGGGGTCAGGTCCCGAAATCCAGCCAATCGTCCTATTTCAGTCCGTGTTGTTCTCGCCAAACTGGACGTTTCAAGCGCAGCATGTACCACATTTTCCCGCCCTAAAGCCAAGCTCAATTCGTCGCGGGAAAAACAGCCGATGACCGAAACCTCTCCCGGCTGGTGAACCAGCCGATTTAACACCTTTTTTCGGCCGTCCGGCTGACCGTCAGACGCTTCGATGACCGCTGCCAGCGCCTTTGTGTCGACCCATTCCAGAACTTTTTCAAAGCCTGTCGCCAAGTGACCCGATTTCTGCGCCAGACCAAACAAATTCAGGCAGTTTTGCGCCAATAATCTCTCGATATCGTCGCTAATCGCCTCAGGCGCCTCAACAGCACACTTTGCAGCGCGCGAAAAACTTCGCTTTTTCACCGCCTCGTCAACGCAGTCCCGGCGCGCCGTCAGCCACAATCCGCGGCCAGGAAGATTGGCTTTCAGATCCGCGACGATCCTACCATCGAGACCAACAACAAACCGGATCATCTGCGCCTTCGTTAGCCGGTCTCCCGTTAACAAACACTGACGATATTGTTCCGGTTTCCTGGCTCTTTTCTTAGGCTTGGGGTGCGCCCTCTTGGCCATCTGCCGCCTCAGTTTGGCTTTCGTCGTCCTCCTCGTTGCCCTCTTCCTCTGCTCTCAAATCTTCTTCGGTAATCCAGCCAGCTGAGAGACGGGCCGACATAATCATGGCATTGGCCGTTTCCGCATCAATCTTGAAGGTCTCGAGAATACCGTCCATATGCTTGCGTTCGCCGTCAACACGCTCATCCCAACCAACAAGATCGTCGGTGGCACAGCCAGCCAAATCCTCCATGGTTTTAATTTCATTCTCGCCCAAAGCGACGAGCATGACCTTAGTCAATCCCTCGATGCCCAACAATTCATCGGTCACGCCCAATTCTTTGCGGCGCTCATCGGCTTCATTCTCTTTGCGGTCCAGAAAATCACGCGCACGGTTTTGGAGTTCTTCGGCGGTTTCATCGTCAAAGCCCTCAATGTCCGAAAGCTCAAACAATTCCACGTAGGCAACCTCTTCAATGGAGGTAAAACCTTCGGAGGTCAGCAATTGGGCGATGAGGTCTTCAACATCGAGGGCCTCCATGAACAATTCCGTGCGCTGTTGGAACTCAACTTGACGGCGTTCAGATTCTTCGGCCTCGGTCAGAATATCAATATCCCAACCGGTCAACTGAGATGCCAAGCGCACATTCTGACCACGGCGTCCGATCGCAAGCGAGAGTTGGTCGTCCGGCACAACAACTTCAATACGCTGCGCATCTTCATCCAGAACAACCTTAACCACTTCCGCCGGGGCCAAAGCATTCACAATGAACGTGGCCGCATCGGGCGACCACTGAATGATATCAATCTTCTCGCCCTGCAATTCATTGACAACAGCTTGGACGCGGCTGCCGCGCATACCGACACAAGCCCCGACAGGGTCGATCGAACCGTCATTGGACAGAACGGCAATTTTTGCGCGGCTGCCTGCATCTCTCGCCACGGATTTGATTTCGATCACACCATCATAGATTTCTGGCACTTCCTGGCCAAAGAGCTTCGCCATAAACTGCGGATGGACACGGGAAAGAAAAATCTGCGGCCCTCTTTGCTCGCGGCGCACATCATAGATATAGGCCCGAATACGATCACCGTTGCGCACCGCTTCCCGCGGGAGCATCTCATCCCGGCGAACAATGGCTTCGGCGCGACCGAGATCGACAATCACATTGCCATATTCGGTACGCTTGACGATGCCGTGAATAATTTCGCCGATACGGTCTTTATATTCCTCATACTGACGATCTCGCTCAGCATCGCGAATTTTCTGCACAATCACCTGCTTGGCAGTCTGCGTTGCGATGCGCCCATACTCAAAAGGAGGAAGGGTTTCTGAAATGAAATCACCAACCACAGCAGCGGGATTGCGCTGATGAGCGTCTTCCAATGTAATTTCCGTGGAATCGTTTTCCACCTCTTCGACAACGTGCAGCAAGCGCAGTATTTTGGTGTCGCCGGTTTTGGCGTCGATTTGTACGCGAATATCGTTTTCGGCGCCGTAACGGGAACGGGCGGCCTTTTGGATCGCCTCTTCCATGGCACCAATCACGAGTTCCTTTTCGATGGATTTTTCTCGCGCGACTGCATCGGCTATCTGCAATAGCTCCAGTCTATTCGCACTGACGGCTGCATCTGACATGCCGGTCACTCCTATTCTCTCAAGCTGATCCGATCAGCTCTACTCGTATTATCCCGTTCCAGCCTCTGCCAGGCTGGCCTCAATCAATCGATCGGTCAGAACCAGTTTCGCCTCGTCGATCTGCTCCAACGGCAAACTCACGCGCCGATGTTCCGGACTGGCGTCCTTGAGTTCCATGATCACGGCGTCGTCTTCCAAACCGGAAATGACGCCAACAAATCTTTTTCGGCCATGAAGAGGAAGATCCATTTTGATCTTCGCCAAATGGCCATTGTAGCGCTCGAAATCAAGCGGCCGGACAAGCGGACGGTCGATACCAGGTGAGGACACCTCCAACGCATATTCACCGGCAATCAAGTCTTCCACGTCCAGCAAAGCCGAGAGCGCATTGCTCAGTTCTGCACAATCTTCGACCGTCATTGTCCCATCGGCACGTTCGGCCATGATCTGCAAGGTTTTGCGCCGGCTTCCCATCAATTTGACCCGCACCAGCTCAAATCCCATGGCCTCTACAAGAGGCCCGATGGACTCACTGATCCGGACAGCCAATTCCGATTTTGCCGACATTTCGTCAGGAAACTCACCAATTTCGGCGCCAAAAACGCGTTCAACCAATAAAAAAGTGGGCTGACGCCCACCCGAACCTACCAAACTAGAATGGTCAAAGCTTACGCTTAGTCAAAAATGGCTCAAAAAGCAAAGGCTTTGTCAGGGCATAGCGCCAAATCCGGCGCCTATCGCCGCCGAAAATTAAGGTAAGACGGCGTGCGGCCTGCGGCTTTGGCCTTCACCTCATATCGCGTAGGATGCCAGTCCCGGGGCGGCGAGCGCCAGTCCGTCGGCCGCTCGGCCAGCCATTCAAAACCGCCATGGTGCAGAAGGTGGTTCAGCGTCCATCTGCAATAATCTGGAATGTCCGTCGCAATGCGAAAAATCGCACCCGGTTTTAGAACCCGCGCCAACTGGTCGAGGCTCTGTTGGGAGATAAAACGCCTCTTATGATGACGCTTTTTAGGCCAAGGATCCGGATACAACAAAAACGCACGGCCAATCGACTGGGGCGCCAACACATCTAAGACATCCCGCGCATCTCCCATTTGCGCGCGGATGCGGGTCAAGTTGCGCTTATCGATTTCGGACAGAAGGCTGGCCATTCCATTCAGAAAAGGCTCACAACCGATCATGGCGATGCGCGGATTGTTCTGAACCTGTGAAATCAAATGTTCCCCGGCCCCAAATCCGATTTCAAGCCAGACATCATCGACATCATCAAACAGGTCCGACGGATCGAGGTCAGCTTGTCCCGCCGGCAATTGCAGTTGGGGCAGCAATTTTTCGACAAGCTCAGCCTGGTGCTCACGCAATCGATGACCGCGACGTCTGCCATAAAGACGACGCACCATCGCCCCTTTAACATTTTCGAATTGGGAATCTGCGCCCATAGGCAAAACGCAAGACTTTAAAGGGCGCCCTGAAGTGCCTCTACAAGGTCTGTGCGCTCCCAAGAAAATCCGCCGTCATCGGTCGGCGCCCGGCCAAAGTGCCCGTAGGCTGCTGTGGCCGCATAAATGGGTTTGTTCAAAGACAAATGCTCACGAATACCGCGGGGGCTCAGATTCATCGAACTTTCTATGGCTTTGGCCAATTGCGTCTCGCCCACTCTCCCAGTGCCGTAAGTGTCGACATAAATCGACAGAGGCTTGGAAACGCCGATCGCATAAGCGAGCTGGATCGTGCAACGATCTGCCAAGTCGGCGGCAACAACGTTCTTCGCCAAATAGCGCGCTGCATAGGCTGCCGACCGGTCCACCTTGGTGGGGTCTTTCCCGGAGAAGGCACCACCGCCATGGGGGGCCGCACCCCCATACGTGTCCACGATGATCTTACGGCCCGTTAATCCGGAATCTCCGTCCGGTCCGCCAATCACAAAATTGCCCGTCGGATTTACATAGAACTCATCTTCCGGACACATCCAACCGTCCGGCAAAACAGCTTCAACATAGGGGCGCACAATTTCACGCACATCGTCTTGGCTCAAACCTTCTGCGTGTTGTGTCGAGACAACAACGGAATGTGCGCCAACGGCTTTACCGTCTTCATAACGCAAGGTCACTTGGCTTTTTGAGTCAGGCCCCAACATTGAGGCCTCACCGGAATGACGCGCTTGTGCGAGATCCTGCAAAATACGATGGGACAAATGAATCGGCGCGGGCATGAGAACATCTGTCTCGCGGCAAGCGTAACCGAACATGATCCCCTGGTCACCGGCGCCTTCATCCTTATTGCCGGCGGCGTCGACGCCTTGTGCAATATCCGCCGATTGCGAATGCACATAGACTTCGACCTCGGCATCCTTCCAATGGAAGCCGGCTTGCTCATATCCGATATCGCGAACTGCACTGCGTGCCAATTCTTCCATCACATCCGCCGTGACGGACTCCGGGCCACGCACCTCGCCGGCCAGAACAATGCGATTGGTTGTGACAAGCGTTTCAACAGCAACGCGAGCATCCGGTTGCGCAGCTATGAAGGCATCGACAATTTCATCTGAAATCCGATCGCAAACCTTGTCTGGATGTCCTTCGGATACACTTTCGCTGGTAAATAGATATGTTCCCGCACGCACGCTGCTTTTTCTCCCTTTCGCGATGTCGAGAGAGACTCTCGACATTCACTGCCAATTTCGGCGCCTTTCTGACAGACAATGCATGCAAGGGTCAAGGGAAACACCCTTGACCCTGAACCCATTCAGAAATCACGTAGAGAGATTATTCGGCCGATAAGGCTTTTACGAGGTCCAAAAGTTTCTTGCGCACTTTCGGCTCATCAATGCTCGAAAAAGCCCGGTTGAGCTGAAGCCCCTCACTTGAGCTGACAAAGTCCATCACAAACGGCGTCGCATCAGCTTCGGAAAAGCCGTTGGTCTTCCCGGACTTAAGCTCATCCGCCATATCATCATAAAAGAACTGGACCGGCACACCGAGAATTTGCGCAATTTGATAAAGCCGGCTCGCCCCGATCCGGTTGGCACCTTTTTCATACTTTTGGATCTGCTGGAACGTCAGACCTAACATTTCGCCCAGCTTTTCTTGACTCATGCCCACAAGCATACGGCGAAGTCGCACGCGACTGCCGACATGGATATCTATTGGATTTGGAGATTTTCTGACCACTGTATTCAATGTCCCTATCGCTATGACTGTTTGGCCATCGACCGGGGTCACCGCCTCTGGCCTATTTTCCACCTATCAGAGTGTTTTGCCACCAACAGTCTCTGACCACGAAATGGCACCCAAATGTGCCATTTTGACTAAAACATCACCCAAATGGATAATGTTTTAAGCTTCAATGTATACCTCTAGGATACATAAGGGTCAAATCAAAAACCTTTGATTGCCCTAGATGTTATATGTTTAAGGCAACTGGTATCTACAAATGTTCATACACGTACTGCTTGATGCCCGCGATAGTAGAAAGTCCCCACGGCAAGTCCCGATAGCAGTAAGAGTAAAACGCCGAACACGCCGTCACCCGTCGAAGAATATAGGGTTTTGGGCCCGGAATCCGGTAGGTCGGCATCCAACGCACCTCTGGCATTGAGATCAAGGCTCGCCCGGATGCGGCCATGGGCGTCGATAATGGCTGAAATGCCGTTATTGGCCGAGCGCACCACCGGCAACCCGACTTCAATGGCACGAAACTGAGCCATGGCCAGATGCTGTCGCGGACCCGACGTATCTCCAAACCACGCATCGTTTGTGACATTGACGATCCATCGCGCATCCGTGCCTTCCGGTAGGGTATGGCCCGGGAAAATCACCTCATAGCAAATCAAAGGCACGACTTTGGGCGCACCGGGTACATCCAAGGTCATCAGGTCTCGACCTGCGGAATATCCGCCGTCTCCGAATGTCAATTGTTTGAGGCCGATCAAATCCAACAAATCGGAAGCGGGAAGATATTCCCCGAAGGGCACAAGATGGGTTTTGTCATAGGTCGATAGAAGTTCGGTCTCGCCGGACTCCGACACTTTGGCGACATGTAAGGAGTTGTAGAACAATCTTTCGCCGGTTTGTCCGTCGGATTCAATCCGAACGGCACCGGTGAGGAGCGTTTTGTCGGGACCCAACATGGCTCCAATTTCGGTAAGCCTAAGCGGTTCACGATTGAGAATGTAAGGCACAGCAGATTCAGGCCAGATGACATGTGTCACATCCTCAAATCCGTCACCGGTGGTGAGCTCGAGATAAAGATCGAGAACATTGCGCTTGTTTGACGGAAGCCATTTCTCGGCTTGTGGAACACTTGGCTGAACCAACCGCAGACGAACTTGATCAATAACTGCGTCAGACGCGACCCCTAAACGCCAAGCTCCCCAACCCCACATGGAGATGAGCACAAGAGTCACACTCAAAATCACAGTCCAGGGCCGCGAAGATTTAAGAGCCGGCAGGGCAAAGACAGCGGGGGCCGCAAAAATCAGCAAGACCAGCAGTGTCAGGCCATACCCGCCGATCCATGACGCATTTTGCATAAGGGCTTCAGAAAAGCCGAAAACATAACCGTAAAGGTTCCAAGGAAACCCGGTAAGAATATGCCCGCGCAACCACTCAAAAAGCGCCAATGACACGCACAAAGCAACAATGCGCAAAAATCCCGGCTGCCAAAAACGCAACGCCAGCACTGCCGCCAAGGCGGTGAAAAGGGCAAGTCCGCCTGGCATCAAGACCGCAACGAAAGGAATCATCCAAGCATAAGCTTCCGCCTCAACCAGGAACGCAAATCCAATCCAATACAGACCGGCCAGATGATATCCGAAGCCAAAGAACCAGGCGACGAGGGCCACATCCCATGTGTTACGGCCTTTGGCATGTGCCTGTCCGCGCAGATACGCACCATCCAAAGCCCAGACAAAAACCGTCAAGGCAACAATCATAAAGACCGGCATATAAAAGGGTGCAAGCGCTAGCGCGCCGCCGGAACCAGCCAGAAAGACAAGAGCATACGACCATTTCTTGGGAAGTGCAGAGACCCCCTGCGCCAAACGTGACAAAGACAGACCTTGGACCGCCCCGGACGTTGTCATCAACACTCTCTCATCGCTCGGTCTGTCGGTGCATTATGCGCCTAAGATCAATCTTCGTTCGGTGTAGGCTCGTCCTGTCTGCCATCCGCAAAGGCGATACGCAAGCGTTTGATGCGTCGGGGATCCGCATCCACCACCTCAAAGTCCAGACCGCTCGGATGCGAAATCAACTCGCCGCGCTGGGGCACACGCTCCACAAGAGAGACAACCAACCCGCCAACCGTGTCGATATCTTCGTCCTGATCGTCAGGCAAGAGGTCGATGTTGAACAGACTCTCCAACTCGTCCACGAGCAAGCGAGCATCAGCAATATAGGTGCCGTTGGGTCCTTTTTGCAGAAGAGGGGCGCCGTTGGTGTCATGCTCGTCTTCGATTTCGCCGACGATTTCTTCGACAAGATCCTCGATAGTCACCAAGCCGTCAGTGCCGCCATATTCATCAATGACCAAGGCCATATGGATCCGTGTCGCCTGCATCTTGAGGAACAGATCCACAACAGGCATGGACGGGGGTACAAACAGAACCTCTCTGCGCAGTTTCGCAATCACCTTGGCTTTGGAATCGAATCGTCCGTCTTTCGGCGCCAAGAATCCCACGACATCCTTGATATGAATCATGCCGATCGGGTCGTCGAGGCTATCGCGATACACAGGTAGGCGGGAATGGGCCGCTTCGGCGAACAATTCAAGCAGCTCACCAATTGGTGTTTCAACATCCACCCCACGCACGTCGGCAAGCGGAACCATAACATCTTCAATACGAAGTTCGCCAAAGTTCAAAACATTGAGCAACATGGAGCGTTCTTCAGCTCGCAGATCTTCCGCCAAGCTGTCGCTCTCATGTTCTTCAATGATGTCTTCAAGGCTTTCGCGCAAAGACGGATCGCCCGACCGTCGGCCGAACCAATTTCGAATCTGAGTGAGAAGCGAATCTAAAGCGCCCTCATTGCCCTTCTCCGTCCTGTCATTGCCATCAGACGCGATGTTAGCCACGAGACATCTCCATCATCTCCGGCGCCTGCTGCTCGTAAGGGTCCGGCACATCCAACTGCTGCAATATCTGTTTCTCAAGCTGCTCCATTTTGGAAGCATCTTCGTCCGTACCATGATCAAAATCCAAAAGATGCAACAGACCGTGGACAACCAAATGCTGTAGATGGTTGCTTAGACTTTTAGATTGAGCCTCGGCTTCTGCGCTGACCGTCTCAAACGCCAATATAATGTCGCCGAGCAAACGCGGCCCTTCCGGCATGAGGTTTGGCGGTGCGGGAAAGGCCAACACATTGGTCGGGCTGTCTTTGTGGCGATAGTCGCGATTGAGTGCCCGGATCGTCTCATCGTCGGCCAATGCCAAACTGACTTCCAGTTCGGGCTGGAGCATATCAAGTTGCTGCAATGCCGTTTCAATAGCGGTTCGCGCCAAACCCTCGCATGCCGGCAAAGGCTCCAGCCAACGCTTTTCCAGAATCCGGACAGCTATCTCAGCCATGATCCCGCTCATTGTAAGCCCGCACAATTCGCGCCACCAGAGGATGCCGAACGACATCGGCCTCCGAAAATTGAACCTTGGCCACGCCTTCGATGTTTTCAAGTAAATCCAAGGCGTCGGACAGGCCGGACACGGCGGCATGTGGACCCGTTGTGGGCAAATCCACCTGACTTGGGTCGCCCGTAATCACCATACGGGAATTCTCGCCCAATCTGGTCAAAAACATCTTAATTTGCATCGGTGTGCAATTCTGCGCCTCATCCAGAATCACATAGGCATTGGACAATGTGCGCCCGCGCATAAAGGCGAGCGGCGCCACCTCGATTTCGCCTTGATCCATCCGGCGGAGCACCTGATCTCCGGGCATCACGTCATGCAACGCATCATAAAGGGGCCGAAGGTAGGGGTCGACTTTATCCTTCATGTCACCGGGCAAAAATCCAAGACGTTCTCCGGCTTCAACGGCGGGGCGAGACAGAACCAAGCGACTGACCTCACCTTTCATCATCAGGGAAACGCCCATGGCCACGGCAAGATAGGTTTTGCCCGTGCCTGCCGGGCCAATTCCGAATACAAGATCATGGGCTCTCAGCGCGTCAATGTAAGCGCTTTGGGTCGGAGAACGTGGGGAAATAACCCGGCGCAAGGTCCGGATTTGATGTTTTTCAAGCGCCGTCGATGTCCGTGAGCCACCGCTCCCGGCGCCTAGAACCATGCGGATGGCGGCTGCCACTTCAGGCTCGTCCACAGTCAAGCCCCGGTCCAAGCGCTGTGACAATTCTTCTATGACATCCAGTGCCATTCGAACATCACGCTGGGAGCCTTCGATCGACAGACAATTGCCGCGCGCCATGACATAGACATCAAGGGCTTGCTCGATCATGGCGAGGTGCCGATCGTGACCGCCGCAAATCTCCGATAGATAACGGGTATCATCAATTTCAATGGTTTCGACAGACCGGCCCCGGGATTTGGTCCCGCTGGCTTTCCCGGATTGGGGAGCGTCTTGCGCGCCTGCGGTGGATCTACTCAAACTGCGTCTGCCTTCTGTCCAATTCCGCCCTCAAGCTCTGGCATCCTGTGTCAAATGTTCCGTCCCGGTGGACTCCACCAAAACGCCCGAAAGCGAATTCGGCTGTGCGTCATTGACTATAACACAAGCCATCTGTCCAATCAGCCCCAACGGGGCGTCCAAATGGACTGCCTGCAGATAAGGGCTCCGTCCGACCAATTGGCCCTCGTGACGGCCCGGTTTCTCAAGCAAAACATCGAAGGTTTTTCCTATACAAGATTGGTTAAAATCTCGCTGCTGTCGGACCAAAAGTGCCTGTAACGCCTCCAAACGCTCCGATTTGACGTTTTCCGGGACCTGATCGGCGATATCCGCAGCCGGCGTTCCCGGCCGGGCGCTGTATTTGAAGGAGAAGGCCTGGGCATAACCGACCTCACGGACAAGCGCCATGGTCGCCTCAAAGTCCTCGTCGGTTTCGCCGGGAAATCCCACAATGAAGTCGCAAGACAGCGCCATATCCGGCCGCGCGGCACGAATGCGCTCGATCAGCCGCAAATATTGTTCCGCCGTATGCTGACGGTTCATCGCAGACAGAATCTTGTCCGACCCTGACTGAATCGGCAAATGTAGATAGGGCATTAACTCAGCCACATCTTCATGGGCGGAAATCAGCTCATCATCCATGTCCCGCGGATGGCTGGTGGTGTATCGGATGCGTTGCAGGTCATCGATCTCAGACAAGTGTCGGATCAGCCGGCCAAGCGACCATGTGGTTCCGTCACGCGCAGGCGCCACGCCGTGATACGCGTTGACATTTTGACCCAGAAGCGTGATCTCTCGCACGCCCGCATCCACCATAGCGCGCGCTTCTTGCACAATCTGCTCAACCGGTCGGGAAAACTCAGCGCCACGGGTGTAAGGTACGACGCAGAATGTACAAAACTTATCGCACCCCTCTTGGACACTCAAAAAAGCTGCGGGCCCGGCAGTCCGTCTTGCCGTCGGCAAATGATCAAACTTCTCTTCAACCGGAAAGTCTGTATTCAGAATCCGTTTCTCTTTGGCTTCGGCGCGCGCCACAAGGGCCGGCAAATCATGATAGGTCTGAGGCCCAAAAACCATATCCACTGCGGGCTGACGATTGACAATCTCTTCGCCCTCGGCTTGAGCGACACATCCGGCCACCGCCACAATCATATCTTGACCGTTTGCGGCTTTGCGATCTTTCAACTTTTTCACACGGCCGAGCTCGGAATAAACCTTTTCTGACGCTTTCTCGCGGATATGGCAGGTGTTGAGAATAACCATATCGGCATCATCGGGTGCATCTGTTGATGCATAGCCCAAGGGGGCCAGAATGTCGGTCATCCTCTCGGAATCGTAGACATTCATTTGGCAGCCATAGGTCTTTATGAAGACTTTTTTCTCAGACACCTGTTTTTCCCAACGCCAAACACCAGAAAACACCCGGTTTGGTTCGGCCTATATGGGGTACGGCTGTGGAAAACGCAAGCAGATCAGTCATCGCGCTTGATGGGCACGCCATAAAGCTCCATCCGATGATCAACGAGTTCAAAACCGAGTTCCTTGGCGACCCGCTTCTGCAGCTCTTCAATTTCTTCAGATCGGAACTCGAGCACCTCGCCGCTTTGAATATCAATCAAATGATCATGATGCTCTTCCGGGGCTTGTTCGTATCGGGCGCGTCCATCCTTGAAATCATGGCGCTCCAAAATTCCGGCCTCTTCAAACAATCGGACGGTCCGGTAAACCGTCGCAATGCTGATTTTAGAATCGATCGCTGACGCCCTGCGGTAAAGTTCTTCGACATCCGGGTGGTCATCGGACTTGGACAAGACATGCGCAATGGTCCGGCGCTGATCCGTCATCCGCATACCTTGTTCAATACATTTCTGTTCGAGCAAATCCACCTATTGTCACCTCGCAGAATCCAAGTATCGGACACATACAATACCGGCAAATCCAAAAATTAAAAGGCCTTGCGCGCCGCCGGCTTTGGCTCCAAATCGCACTTCATCTGAACCGCTGTCCGGTTGGCCCGACCCACAGCATAATAATTCTCCCGGCGACCGATCTCAATATATCCGCATGCCTTGTAAAGGCCAATCGCCGACGCATTGTCGGCAGCCACTTCCAAAAAAATCTCGCCCACACCAAGAGATCGCATCTGCTCGGACAAGTGATGCAAAAGACGACTGCCCAGCCGGTCCCGGCGATGGTCCGGCAAAATCCCAATGGCCAAAATATCCGCCTGGTCAGATGCGCAATTGGCGATCACAAATCCGGCCGGAACACCTTCTGCCGGACCGATAACAAACGCGCGCGTGCCCGGCATCGACAAAAGATCGGTCATCGCCTTCACATCCCAAGGTACGTCAAAACAGGCTTTGTGAAGTTCGGCCAAAAGCGTGACCATGGGCAGTCCTGCCGACTCAATATGAATTTGAGATCCGTGGTCAGTCATTTGGACCGCGGAAGTTTGGCGTCCGGCGCCCTCAAATAGAGAGGCGACGGAACGTGCGGCAACTCACCCTCAACCCCGGATGCGAGACGGGCCACATGGCACGCATCCGGTTGATCGGCGGCGCACGACAGTTGAAAAGTGACTTTCTTTTGCGTCAGCAGAGGCGCGATCAATTCCGCACCTGTGCCGACTAAAACAAGTGAGCGCGCCCTTGCCTCTAAATGATCGGCTGCAGCGGCGGGAGACAGTACCGATGGCGCCGAAAGCTCTTCCAAATCCGGGGTGAATGTTTGCAGATAAACTTCGCCGCGCCGCGCATCAATCAACGAGGCAATGACGTCACCGGAAGCCGCATCCGCGACACCTGCTGCGAGCGCCTTTAAAGTGGTAATGCCGGCAATGCTGAGATTTGTTCCAAGCCGCATGGCTCTGGCCGCGGCCAACCCGACACGCTGACCGGTAAAGGTCCCGGGGCCAATGGTCACACCGATCCGATTACAGTCAGCAATGTCGCATGCGGACTCATCACAGACCTCAGCGATCATGGGCATCAGTTTTTCCGCATGACCACGGTTCAAGAGTTCGTGCCGGGCGCTGACGATTTTTCCGTCAACCCAAATAGCTGCAGACAAGGCGCCCATCGCCGTATCAAGTGCAAGAATCTTCATGAGACCGTCGGAACGCGCGGATGGCCGGGTGGGCCTACCACGGCAGTTCCTTACCTTCGTAGGTCCAGAACCGACCGGCATCTTCCAATGTCGCTTCGGTCACAACTTTGAACACCCCGCGCGCGCCTTCCATCGGTTCAATATCCGCGCGTGATCCGCCCATATCCGTCTTGGCAAACCCAGGATGAATTGGAAAGGCCGTAATGCCCTGCTTGGCAAGCTCAATCGAGAGACCTTTCATGACCGCATTGGCCGCCGCCTTTGACGCGCGATAAGCATAAAGGCCGCCAAAAATGGCACCGCCGATGGAGCCGACCACGCTTGTCACCGTAACGATCTTCTTCTGATCGCTCTTAGCCACATGATCAATAAAGGCTTCGGCCATTTTCATCGGCGCCATCGTGTTGGTGCGATAAAGCTGTTCCCATTCGTCCCAATCGGAGTTGCCAAATGCCTGATCTTCCAACGTGCCTTGGTCCATGTTTCGTTTGCCGAGCACACCCGCATTGTTGAGCAAAATGTCGATAGGCCGGCCCTTCAGATCTGCCGCCAGCGCGTCTATCGCGGCAAAGTCCGTGACGTCAAGCGCATGCACTTCCAACTGACCCGGAAAGCGTTCGGCAAGCGCTTTGAGGTCTACCGCCTTTTCCGGCGTGCGGCAGCAAGCCAAAATCGTCCAACCTTCTTCCGCAAATAGTTCCGTCATCAACAAGCCGAACCCACGGCTTGTGCCGGTGATTAACACAGTCGGCATGTCGTCATTCCTTTCCCACAACCACCAAAGACCGGCGGCAGGTTTTACCAGTTCAAAAGATCATTATTGTAACGGCGGAAGTCCGGAACACGGCCGGGACGGATCTGATCAATACGTTCGCGCAAGCCGGCAATACTGTTCTCAATGTTCACATCGCCCATAGGGCCGCCCATCTCGGTCGGCACCCATCCTGGACAAAACACGCCAACACCGACACCACGATCTTCGACATCCAGCGCCAATGTGGCAAAGGCTTTACTGACGCCGGCCTTACTGGTGCCGTAGGCATAATAACCGGCCTGGGTGTCGGCAATCGATCCAATAAGGCTTGTGATCACGACGATTTTTTTAAGCTCGCTTGCGACGACATGGTCAATAAACGCTTCCGCCATTTTGATCGGCGCCATAGTGTTGGTGCGAAAGATATCGTACCAAATGTCGTAGTCCATGGTCCCAAAGCTCTGACGATTATCGTCTTCGGTGACCTTGGGCCCAAAAACACCCGCATTGTTCAACAAAACATCAATCTTTTCGCCGCGCAACTGATCTGCAAGCTGATCAATTTGATCAAAATTTGAGACGTCAAGCTGATGAATAGATAGAAGATCGGCGTTCTGAGCAGCCAGGTCATTGAGCGCGTCGGCAGATGACGGCTCGCGGCAACACGCGATGACCCGCCAACCGATACTCAGATATTGCTTGGTAAACTCGAGACCAAGACCGCGATTTGTCCCGGTAATCAGAATTGTCGGCATAAAACCCGCCCCAATTTGGTCAGCTTAAAATTCAACAGGCTCAACCCGTTGAACCTCAGGTACGTAATGTTTCAATAGATTCTCAATACCCGATTGAAGGGTCATTGTGGAGCTCGGGCAGCCGGCGCAGGAGCCGCGCATTTCCAGAAAAACCACGCCGGACTCATATTTATGAAAGGTAATGTCTCCGCCGTCTTGAGCCACGGCGGGCCGCACGCGCGTGTCCAAAAGATCGACGATTTGCGAAACAATTTCCGCTTCATCACCCTCATAAGCATCCAGGGACGGCGCATTGTCGGCAACAGCTTGGTCCGCATCCAACAAGATGGGATCTTCCGACATATAATGCTCCATAATCGCCCCAAGGATGGTTGGCTTCACATGGCTCCATTCGCCGCCGGATTTGGTCACCGATATAAAGTCGGAGCCGAGAAACACCCGTTCAACCATATCCAGCGCAAACAATCTTTTGGCCAAAGGGGAAATGGCGGCCGCCTCAGCGTCGGAAAAATCCATGGGGCCAGTTTGGCCAAGCACATCTTGCCCCGGCAAGAACTTCATGGTCTCCGGATTTGGCGTGGATTCGGTTTGAATGAACATGGACTCTGCCCTTGAAGGTTAGAATGGGTCTAATTCTCTATAAATGGCGGTTTTGGCCTCCAAGTTCAAGACTGATCATGATCCGCTAAGAGTTGTGTCCACGGCCGCGTTTTTGTCGCAATTCAAAGACATCTTGGGGATCAATGTGTAATACCCCTAGGTGCAGTAATGACGTTTTGGCAAAACGGTTTCATGCTCTGGACAGCTTTGGCCATAAGCAGTTTAGTGGTCTGGGTGGTGATCGCCTCGCTTGTCCAGGCGCGCAGAGGGCCCGTCTACCGGCGCAGCCGCGTGTATGGCGTTTGGCCCCGTCAAAGGGAATTTCGCATTCGCAGTGTCGTGACTTTGGACGAAGTCACCCGTCTGATTGGCTTCCTGCATGACAAATATGATGCCGACATCCTCGCACATGATCCGGAACCCGATGAAACGATGTGGCTTCTCGGGAGCGCGTTGGGGCGTGTGGAACTGCATTTCGACGACCATGAACAAACCCGCATCCGTTCGGTCAAAAATGGCGGCACCCTGTTTGACCGCTTGGTCCGGGACATTCATCGCAAACGCAGTATCTTGTTCTAAAGATCAGCTAATGGCGTCGATTTGCTCGCGCGTCAGACCGCCCGGAACAATTGTCAGCGGGACAGGGGCCACACCCATGTCTTCACGAAATCCGGTAGACGCAATGGCACTGATGATGGGCCCAGGCCCGGCCTTACCCATGCCGGCACCCAGCACAACAATACTTACATCGCCATCTTCGATAATAAGCTGTTGAATTTCTTCGCGCGGCTGGCCCTCACGAATAACCAATTCAGCCATCCGGCCGGATACCTCGCGCACATCCTCTGCGACCCGAAGCAGCGTCGTTTGAGCCAGGTCACGCGCCTCCTCCCGCATGACATCGCCGACACCGGACCAATGCTGAAACTCCGCAGGCGGAATAACATAGAGCATTGTGACAACTCCGCCGGTTTTTCGGGCGCGGCGGCTGGCATAATAGATCGCGACCTCGCATTCAGGATTATCATCCACAAGCACAAGGAACTTCCGTATCGATTTCGGCGAATCTGAGGCCATGATTTAATGCTGCCATTGGAATGAGATAACGGCAAGACTTGAATTCCGCCGAGCGGCGAGGGTTATTTCAGCAAAATGTCCGTAATCTCGCGCATTTGGGTTCTTGCCCGCAAAAGATAAAAGCCTTGCGCGGCCAAATGACTCGGCAGCAACTGTCCATCCGGGGACGCATTGACTACGACCCAAGGATCAAGCGCCAAACCCTGTTCCAGACTGCTAAGCATTTCATCAAATACCGATTCGAGTCTTTTTTCTTCGATCACAGCAGCAAAATCCGTCTCCAAAGCCCGCAAGATCATGAGATAGCCGTACATCTGGCCTTTCACGCTGTAGAAGACATCGTCCGCATTGGTATCAATAAAAATAGCACGCTCTGCGATGGCGTTTTCCAGATCCGCCGAAGCCGAGCCCACATCCAAAGCAATCCTATCCAAGGTGGCCAACAAATTGTCAGCGCGGCGCTCGAATGTCGCATCGCCGCGGGCTAGCCTTTCATTGTAGGACCGCAACGCTCTGAGGGCGACACGGTAATGACCCTCGGTCGGTTGAGCGGGCAACCAGCTTTCATTCAAATCCCAAAACCATCGATCACCACGATATTGCAATTCACCATTTGCTTTTTCCAGGTCCGGATCGATCGGACTTGAGCCGCGTGTCCGGCCCAACTGATCTGCAAGCTGAACGGAAAACCGCGCACATGCGCTGATCACACCCACTTGGAAATTCGGCATATTATCGAGAAAAGCGCTCGGATAAAAAAACGGATCATTGTCGACCCAATAGGTTTGATTAACCTCTCGGTCAATCAGGGCGGCCACCACATCAACCACCCGGCTTTGACTCTCAAGAAGATCCGGCCGGCCGAGAGGCTCATCAATGTCATCATTGATCTGGTGGAACCACAGCATCCCGATCGGGTAATACAGCAAACCAAAGAGAATGAGCACGCCGCCAATCTTCTTGCCCCAATTGAGCAATTGCGCGCCGTCTACATTACGCAAGCCGCCAAAAAACGACCTGAAGCGCGCCCGGATACCGGACGACATCTGACGTATAGCCTGAGCAAACTGCATGAGAGACAATGTCTTTCAAAGAAGAAAAGAACGTAGAGGCAATCTAACGCAATTCGCCTTAGACGATAAAGCCCACAATCTCTTTTATCTCTTGCATGATCGGTTCGGCGATGGCGCCAGCACGTTCAGCACCATCACGCAAGACACTGTCAATATAGTCGGGCGTGTCATCGAACTCTTTGATCTTGGCCGCCATGGGCGCCAAAGCCCCGACCGCCAAGTCAACCAAAGCCGGTTTAAAGACGGAGAATTGAGCGCCCGCATATTCCGAAATGACCTCTTCGGGCGTGCGGCCCGACAAGGCCGCAAAAATGGCAACCAGGTTTTGTGCTTCCGGACGGTCTTCCAAGCCGTCCAAAGAGTCCGGCAGCGGATCGGCATCTGTGCGGGCTTTGCGAATCTTTTTGGCAATGAGGTCCGCATCATCATCAAGAGCAATGCGTGAAAAATCGGACGGATCCGACTTGCTCATTTTTTTCGACCCGTCGCGCAGGCTCATGACACGGGTCGCAGGACCGGTGATCAACGGTTCCGGCAAAGGGAAGAAGCCTTCTGCGCCGAAGTCGTTGTTGAACTTTTGCGCAATATCCCGCGAGAGCTCCAAATGTTGTTTCTGGTCTTCGCCAACGGGCACATGGGTCGCCCGATAGGCCAGAATGTCCGCCGCCATGAGATTAGGATAGGCAAAAAGTCCCACCGATGCATTTTCACGATTCTTGCCCGCCTTGTCTTTGAACTGCGTCATGCGGTTCAACCATCCGAGACGGGCGACACAATTGAAAATCCAAGCCAGTTCCGCATGGGCCGAGACAGCGCTCTGATTAAAAATAATATGGGCTTTGGGGTCGATCCCTGCCGCCAAATAAGCGGCCGTCACTTTTCGAATGCTCTGCCGCAGCTCTTTCGGATCCTGAAATACAGTGATCGCATGAAGATCAACGACACAATAAAGACAGTCATACTGATCCTGGAGGGCGACAAAATTCTTCATCGCTCCGAGATAGTTTCCCAAATGCAGATTCCCGGTTGGCTGCATGCCTGAAAAGACACGCATGGGGCCTTTATATGAATTGTCGCTCGGCTGGCTCATTGGTCGTCCCGGAAAATCTCGTTTGGCGCCGCTTTATGACTTGGTTGGCGGCGGAGTGCAAGTCAACCGCGCAGGATGGACGATTTCAAATCCGATAATCTCGCCCCACCACACATCTGAACCAGAAGGCCGTAGAGCGCCATACCGCCGAGAACCAAAACAGCAAGACCCACAATCTCATCGATCAGACTTGCGGAGGGCATCCACAGGGCCAATTGTGGCGCGCCGAAGTAAAGCCCTGCACCCATTCCAACACTTGCCAAAAGAATACGCGGCAAGCGCCTGATCAAACGCATATCGGCTTGAAAATGGCCCAATTGCCGAAGACGGCCGGCCAAAAGCAGCAGATTTACCCATCCGGCAACGGATGTCCCGATCGCAATTCCGACCAAACCGATCCGGAAAAACAAGACGTAGCTGAGCACAATATTCACCACAGCATTGATGCCGGCGAAAATCATGGGCGTACGCGTGTCTTCCCTTGCAAAAAAGCCTGGCTGGAAAACCTTCATCAACACGAAGGCCGGCAAGCCCAACGCGAAAATAGCCACAGCTGCTGCGGTTTGACGGCCGTCGTCAGCCGTAAATTCGCCGTGCTGGAACAGGACCGAGATGATCTCAAGCGGAATCACATAAAGCGCAACCGCCGCCGGCAATGTCAGCAGGCAAGACAATTCCACCGCCCGGTTTTGCACATGAAGCGCACCCTGTTCGTCTTCGGCGCGCAGGCGCCGTGAAATATCCGGTAGTAGGACCACGCCCATAGCGGCCCCGATCAAGCCCAGAGGCAATTGATAGAGCCGGTCCGCATAAAACAAAATGGAAACGGCGGATTCAGCTTCAGAGGCAATCCGTGTACCGACCAAAAGATTAAGCTGCGTAATACCTGCCGCAATGATTCCCGGAATGCCCAAAGTGACCAATTGCCTCATTTGAGGTGTCCAACGCGGGCGCCGCCATTTGGGCATCAAGCCCGCACGCGCGCAACCCCAGACCAATACGGCAAATTGCACAACGCCAGCGGCAAAAACACCCCAGACGAGGGCATGACCCGGCGTTTCGGCGAACTGCACAAAAAACAAGAGAACGGAAATCAAAACAACATTCAACAGAACCGGGGCTGCAGCGGCTAAGGCAAAGCGCCCATGAGAATTCAGTATTCCGGACAGCAAGGCCACAAGCGAGATGAAGAAAAGATAGGGAAATGTAATCCGCGTAAAGGCGACGGTCAGATCGAACTTTTCCCCCTCATAGCCGCCGGCAATGGAAGACGCCAGCCACGGCATAGCAAGCAAGGCAATGAACGTGAAGATCAAGAGAATTGTTGCAAGGCCGGAGAAGGCGTCGCTGGCAAACTCCCGGGCCGATTGATCACCGTCCCCCTCACTGGTTTTGGCGTATAACGGAACAAAAGCCGCATTGAATGCGCCTTCGGCAAAAAACCGGCGAAACAGATTGGGCAGACGGAAAGCGGCCACAAAGGCATCCGCAATGGGGCCGGCCCCTAGAACATTCGCCAAAAGGACATCCCGCACCAAGCCGAGCACACGGCTGGCCATGGTCATGGCACTCACGACCGCGGTGTTCTTAAGCAGATTCATACGCCTCGAATACCCGCTTTCAGAAACTCACCTTATTCCGCCGCAACAGCAGACTTACCGGTTCCGTCAATGGACATAGCGTCCTTCAATCGCTCTTGCAAAGTTTCGATGGCCGATTGACTGGTGATCTTCAACCCGGCCCGATCCTTAACATAGAAAACGTCAACAGCGCGTTCTCCATAAGTCGAAATATGGGCAGATACGATGGACAGCCGAAGATCCACAAGGGTTTGGGATAAATCGAACAGAAGGCCCGGGCGATCCCGGCCGCTAATTTCAATAAGCGTGTGAAGATCAGATGCTTGATTATCAACCAAAATCTCAGGGTCGAGCGTAAAGGCTTGTTCCCGCCGGCGGAGCTGCGGCCGCGCCAATCGCTTGGCCGGATCGAGCCGGCCGGCAACCGTATCCTGAATGGCTGTCTCCAGCTTTTTCAATCTGGTTTTGTCCGAATAGGGACCACCCGTGGCATCTTGGACGTAAAAGATGTCGAGCGCCATACCGTCAGACATTGTGAAGGCCTTGGCGTCTTTGATCGACGCGCCGCTGACCGCAATGGCACCAGACAGCCGTGCAAACAATCCCGTTTGATCGGGGGCATAAACCACCAGTTCAGTGATCGACATAAACTCGTCAGCCGAGAAACTGATGACGCATTCGCAGTCCCCTTTCCGGGCCTCGCGCATAATGGTGGCAAATCGCTCGTGGTCTTTGTCTTCATAGGTTAGCCAATAGGCATCATTCTGACAGCTCAAAGCATGTTCACGCTCATCGGCCGGCCAATCCTTCAAGCGGCCCTGCAGCGCCTCACGGGCCGCCGCGATCCGGGCCTCCCGGCGCGTCGCACTGCCCGGCGAACCGCCGCCTTGGAGAACGCTTTCCGCTTCATAATAGAGATCGCGCAACAATTGGCCCTTCCAACCATTCCATACGCCCGGACCGACAGCACGAATATCGGCAACCGTCAGCACAAGGAGTAACCGTAGACGTTCCGGCCCTTGAACCAGCCGTGTGAAGTCTTCAATGGTTTTGGGATCTGAGATATCGCGGCTTTGGGCAAACTCACTCATAGCCAAATGATGCTCCACGAGCCAGGCAACGGTTTCCGTCTCGGCACCGTCGAGGCCCAAACGCGGGCAGAGCTCGCGCGCCAGGCGTGCGCCGGCAACACTGTGATCTTCGGGGCGGCCTTTTTCGATATCGTGCAGAAAAAGGGCGACGTAAAGAACGCGCCGACTCAAGACTTTATGCACGATTTCATTGGCAAGTGGATGGTCGTAACCAAGTTCGCCACGTTCGATTTGCGACAAAAGGCCGATTGCGTAAAGCGTATGCTCATCCACTGTGTAGTGATGATACATATTGAACTGCATCATCGCCTCGACGCGGCCGAAAGCGGGAATGAAGCGCCCCAGAACCCCAGCCTCGCTCATGCGGCGGAGAATCCTCTCCGGATCGCGCGGTGAGGTGAGAATGTCCAAGAAAAGACGATTGGCCTCCGGATCCTCCCGCAAGTCATCGTCGATCAAATGCAACGATCTCGATAGGAGTTTGAGCGCTTCCGGATGAGTTCGGACCTCCCGTTCATCGGCCCGATGAAAATAGCGAAGAATGTTCAAGTGATCTTTGATGAAGACTTTTGAATCGGTCACTTTCAGGCGGCCATTCTCCACTTGAAAATCGTCGTCTGAGAATCTGCCCCAACGCGGCAGCCGAAATAGATTACCGAGCCCGGGAGTCGCTTTCGATTGCTTGAGTTCCAGCCCCGCAGAAAAAATACGGGTGAGGTCGCCGACATTCTTTGCCACGCGAAAATAGGCTTTCATGAAAAGCTCAACCGCAGACTGTCCCTCGCCGTCGGCAAAGCCCATGCGTTTGGCCATTTCCGGTTGGACATCAAAGCTCAGTTTTTCTTCGGCGCGGCCGGTCAAAAAATGAAGATGGCAGCGAACAGCCCAAAGAAAAGAATAAGCATCCAGGATCTTTTTATACTCGGTCTCGGTAAAAAGCCCCTTTTCGATCAGCACACGCGGGTTCTCGACACCATAAACATATTTCGCCATCCAATAGAGAGACTGAAGATCACGAAATCCGCCCTTGCTTTCTTTGATGTTCGGCTCCACCAGATAACGCGACTGACCCGCGCGCTTGTGGCGCAACTCGCGCTCTTCAAACTTGGCATTGATGAATTCGCGCTCGGTGCCGGGGACGACTTTGGACCAAAATTCATCATGCAGTTCTTGAAACAGATCTTCATCACCTGTGAGATGACGCATTTCCAACAGAGATGTGCGGATTGTCATATCCGCTTTGGCTAAGGAGATGCATTGAGGCACGGTGCGGGTGGCATGCCCAACCTTCAAACCCATATCCCAAAGAATATAGAGCATGTACTCAACAACACTCTCGCCCCAGGCGGTTTGCTTATAGGGAAGCACAAACAACAAATCGAGATCAGATCCCGGCGCAAGATCGCCCCGGCCATAGCCGCCCACGGCAAGAACGCCGAGCCTTTCAGAGTCCGTCGGATTGCTCGAGCGGTAGACATGTATCGTCGTGTAGTCAAAAAGGGATTGGACGACGACATCTTGAATGGCGGATATGAGCTGCGCGACTTCTCTCCCGCCCAAGCCGGCTTCCAGACGCTCACGGGCAATATCGCGTCCTTTGGTTTGCGCGCTACGCAAACACTCCAGCACCGCCAAACGCTGTTCCGATTCGGATAAAGACTTGTCCGTTGCAATCGCCGTTAACGACTCACGCAAACCCGTGCCGTCAATGACGCCGTGGAGATCCGGAGCTTCTTCCGGCACGGCTGCGATTGTGGGGACCTCATTCATTGCCAGATGCACCTCATGGCAACAAGTGATCCCGGCGACTGCCGCGTGTCAAGCAGAGTTTGGCACCTCAGGCGGAGACGCCTTGGGCACCAGGAAATAGCGTTGATAAACATAGCTAATGCCGACCAGGGACAAGCCCAATCCGAAGAAGGACAGAACCCGCAGCAAGCCGTCAAGCTGTGCCATGTCAAACAGAAACACTTTGGCGACGGACAACAGAATGACGACGAACGAGGCTTGACGCAGCTCTTTCACATTGCCGCGCAGTCCAAACGCGAGGAGCGCGACAGCAAAAAGAATCCAAACCACGGAAAGCGTGTAGAGTTCAGCATCCGAAACACTGCCCACATGCAGGAAGGCGCCTGAGAAGTATTGTTTGACCTGAAGACTGACCATGACAAACAACAAGATCAATGCGGCGCCCCAACATTGACGCGCGCGTCTTACAGCGCCTCGGCCATAAGCGATCCAACCATATATGCCTGCCGCCAATGCCGGCACACCAAAGCCGAGTAAAACACCGTTCACGATCGGCCAGGAGCCGACCCATTCCCGATTGAAAAGCGGATTGAGCAAGATGAGTTGAAACACGATCACTTGGAAGGCCGTCAATACAAATAATAACTTGCGGGCGGTCACCAAAACTTTGCGATTGTGCCGTGCCTCACGCCAGTAAGCGCCAATACACAAAATTGACCAAGCTGCCGATTGCAAACTCGCTTCGAAGAAAGTGAAATAGTTTGCGGTTAGATTGCCGTCATTGACCCAATGATGAATTTGAAGTGTGACCAAAGAGACAACAAACGCGCAGGCGCCGCCTTCCAGCACTTGAACCAGGAGATCATCTTTGTCCCGGCGGAATTGTTTTGCAGCCCAATAAAAGGCCAGCGCCGGTACGCCGTAGCCGTAGAGGATCCAGTTCACAATCGGCACCGGCGAAAGCGGATAGCCGAAAATGTTCCAATTCAAAATCAATCGCACCAAAACCAAACCGGCTAGGAGCAAACCCACGGGCCGCATCGCCGGAATTGGCAAGCGATTGTAGACCCATGCCATCACCGGCAATTGCAAGGCCAGAGCCACCGTGAGCCAAGCATCTTCCAGCATGAAAACGAGCGCCAATGTGGTCGCGCTCAAAACGCCGATCGCATAAGCGGCAAGGGACGGCGACAGACCCCGCTTGTGCATACGCTCGGCCGCCCCCAGCAAAAAGATACTCAAAAGCGCGGCCGCGACAGGCCAGCCCCAAAGATCGCGGCTGTCAACATGTTTCAGATATCCCGCGGCCAAAAGGACTAGGGGCATGACCGCCGACAAGGCAGCCCAACGACCGGGCCGCGCAGATCCTGAGACCGCAAAGTACCCAAAGACCCCAAAACCGGCGGCGAACAGCGCCAAGGCTGCATAAAAGCCAAAGGCCGACAAGGCGAGATTGAGACTTTGATCATCAGTCAGGCGTTCCAAATCCGTCGTCAGAAAATCCACCGGCCAGAATAGAAACGTGGCGGTGACCAGAACACCGCCCAAAAGCGCGACACCGGACAGGCCTTCATATCTACGCCCAAGGCCCAACTGGAGCGCTGCCAAAAGAGCGAGAAAGATAAGGGCCGGCATGCCGAAATCGACTCCGTCAAACAAAAGCAAGGCCAGAAAGTTCGCGCCCAAAACCGCCAAGATGACGCCCAGAAAAACCTTCCCTTCGGGACCTTTGAGCAAGTCAAAACCGCGCCGCGCGCCCATGAACTCTTGCGACTCCGGGCGCGCCAAAAGAACCGGCAGCGCAATGAGGCCGACCACATAGACAAAGCCCGGTATGGCGTCCTCGGGTGCAATACCGAAGACGAAGAAAACAAAGCCCCATAAAAAGCTGCCCAAAACCGCCGCGATAGAAAGCCACCACCAATTGCGATAACGCAGCACGGCCAAAGAGGCCGCCAATACAAACAAAAGATATGTGAGCAAACCCCAAGCGGAGGGTTCCGCGGCCGTCACCAAAAGCGGCGTTAACAGCGCACCCGCAAGGCCGATGGCGGCAACAAGAGGACCTTGCAGTAAAGACAACGCGAGCGCGGCAAAGGCCGCCCCGGCCAAGCCGGCAAAAGCAAGAGTCGATCCGATGAAGCCATATAATCCGTAGGCGGCATATATTGCGCCGAAAACCGTAAAGAGCCCAGCCGACGACAAAGCGGGCGGGACATAATCTGCGCGATCTTGAATGACTTTGCGGTGCAACGGGCTTCGCCGGAGCCATTCACCGGCGGCAATCAAGGCACTTCCGATCCCAGCAGCCAGCGTCAGACGCACGCCAGGACCCAGCAACCCTTGGTCGATGGAGTATTTGACCAAAAAGGCGCCGCCCAATGCCATTGCGACAGCGCCGAGCCAAACAAGCCAACGCGAGGCCAGCGCTTCCTCAAATCCACCATCCGATGATTTCGCGGGGGCCTTTTTGGAGACTTTTGGCACGGTCGGAGACGGAGGCGCGACCGGGTCCATTGCCGGCTCAGGATCCGGTGCCACCGGCGCTGGTTCCGTCATCGGCTGCTCTATCGGTTCTTCACGCGGGTCCGGTGCCAAATCGTCGTTGACCGAAGTGGGCTGCTTCGCTGCTTGTAATTGTTCAATAGAGCGACGCAGTTCCGCCAACTCTTCTTTGGTTAAACGACGGTACAGATCAAAGTCACGGCTCAATCGTTGAGACGCAAAGAAGCCGAGATAACCAAAGACGATACCGACCAAAACAGCCAGAACCATCAAAAATCCGAATCCAATCATCTTTGTGTCCTTCTATAAATTGCGAGACACTCGAACGGACCATAGTTCGTTGAAATATAGTGGCCAATTTGCGGCAACGGTAGAGTAGAAAAGTAAGGATCACTTACAAAATCCGGATACGGAGGAAAACGTTAGTCTTGTGACAGTGCTTTCAACCGATAGAGAACTTCCATGGCTTCTCTTGGGCTTAAGTCGTCCGGATGGATCTCCTCCAAAGCCTCTTCGACTTGACTCACACGCTGAACAGGCGGGTCTTTGATTTCTGCGGCAAAGAGCGGCAAATCGTCCATCATCGGGCCGCTTGAGTCCTTCCGGGCGGTTTCTTCCAAATGCTCCAAAACCTCCCGGGCACGCGCAATCACAGCTGACGGTAATCCGGCCAGCTTGGCCACTTGAATACCATAGGAGCGGTCTGCCGAACCTTGGGCCACTTCATGAAGAAAGATGACGTCCCCATCCCATTCTTTCACTTTCATGGTGACATTGCCCAAACAAGGCAACTGATCTGTGAGCGTGGTCATTTCATGATAGTGAGTGGCAAAGAGCGCGCGCGAATGATTGACCTCGTGAAGATGCTCGACGGCCGCCCAGGCAATCGACAGACCGTCAAAGGTTGCCGTACCGCGTCCCACCTCATCTAGAATTACCAACGCTTTTGAACCGGCCTGATTCAATATAGCCGCGGTTTCAACCATCTCGACCATGAAGGTCGACCGGCCCCGCGCCAAATCATCGGCCGCACCCACGCGGCTGAACAGGCGATCGACGATGCCGATCCGTGCATTATCGGCCGGCACAAAACTGCCCATTTGGGCCAAGATGACAATAAGGGCATTCTGTCTCAAAAAGGTCGACTTACCGGCCATATTGGGGCCGGTCACCAACCAAATACGTTTGAGATCTTCATCCGTTCCCAAAACGCAATCATTGGCAACGAAAGGCGTTTCACCCTGTCGGTTCAGCGCGGCTTCCACCACCGGATGCCGCCCGCCCTTGATCATAAGGGTTTCGCTATTGTCCAGATGCGGTCGAACGTATTTTTCTTCGACCGCCAATTCAGCCAGCGCGGATGCCACATCCAAGGCCGCCACGGCCTCTGCGCTAAGCCGAATCTGTTCGGTCCGTTTCAAAACGTCGTCGACAAGACCTGCGAAGACGTCGAGCTCCATAGCGAGCGCTTGATCCCGGGCGCGGGAGATTTTTGTATCGAGTTCACTTAACTCTACGGTGGTAAAGCGCACATTATTGGCAAGAGTCTGTCGGTGAATGAATGTTTCCGACAGCGGTTGCGCCAAAAATTTATCTGTATGCTGAGCAGTGACTTCAATAAAGTAGCCAAGCACATTGTTATGCCGAACTTTGAGCGTTTTGACCTCGGCAAGTTCGGCATATTTCGCCTGCATGCCGGCAATCACTTGCCGACTTTCGTCTCTCAAGCGGCGCGTGTCGTCAAGCGGTGCATGGAAGCCGGGAGCCACAAAACCGCCATCACGCGCTTGCAAAGGCAATTCCGCTGCGAGTGCCTCCGTCAAACGTCCCACCAAAGCAGAGTGGTCGCCGAGATTTTCCGTGATCGCTATAAAGTTTCGCGTCAGCGCCGACAGCGGATTGTCATCACTTGCAAGGCGGCCCCGCATGACCGCAGCTTGCGCAAGACCGTCACGAATGGCCGCCAAGTCGCGCGGCCCACCGCGACCGAGATGAAGACGTGACAATGCCCGTTCAATATCGGGCGCCAAACGCAAGGCAGCCCGTAGATCTTCCCGTAAGTCCCGCCGCTCAACCAAATAGGCCACATCATCATGGCGGGCTTGGATCGTGTCCACATCAGTCAAAGGGCCCACCAAGCGGTGCTGCAAGGCGCGCGCGCCTGCACCGGTGATGGTGCGGTCAATTGTGCCGAGCAAACTGCCTTTGCGCTCGCCGCTCATGGTCTTGATGAGTTCCAGATTGTTGCGAGTGGCTGCATCCATGGCCATGACGGATGTCATGCGGTGCAGCTTCGGCGGCTTCAGTGCGGGAAGCTTGCCGACTTGCGTCAGTTCGATATAGCCCACCGCAGCGCCGCAAGCGGCAAGTTCGGCCTTGCCGAAACTGCCGAACGCATCAAGCGCTTGCACTTTGAAAATCTCGGCCAAGCGGCGCGCACCGGTTTCGCTGTTAAACTGAACCTTCGGCAGAGGGGTGATCCGATCCTCAAACCCGCTCAACATCTCCGTAAAGTCCGGTAAAGCCAAAATGGAATCGGCGCAGAGCAGCTCTCCCGGCTCAAGCCGCGCGAGAAGGGCGCTTAAATCCTTTTGCTCCGATTGCAGGACGTGAAAGTCGCCTGTCGACATATCCACCCAGGCAAGGCCCAATTCAGATCCGCCGCGCAAGACCGCAAGCGAGGCCAAATAATTATGCGCCCGGGCATCAAGCAATGTGTCTTCCGTCAACGTGCCGGGGGTCACGAGTCGCACAATCTCGCGCCGAACAACCGCCTTTGACCCGCGCTTCTTAGCTTCTTTTGGGTCTTCAGTCTGTTCGCAAATGGCCACTTTAAAACCGCTGCGAATCAACCGTTGAAGATACCCTTCGGCCGCATGGACCGGCACGCCGCACATGGGAATATCTTCGCCCAAATGCTTTCCGCGCTTGGTCAATGTGATATCGAGAGCGGCTGAGGCCTTTTCCGCATCTTCAAAAAACAGCTCGTAAAAATCACCCATGCGGTAGAACAAGAGCGAACCCGGATTTTGCTGTTTGATCTCAAGATACTGCGCCATCATCGGCGTGGGTGCGCTGACCGTTGCTTTTTTGCTTTCGGGTCTTGGCGAAAGATTTTGGTTCATGAACAAGCGGACCGGCTGTGTTTGAGATCATTTGACAAGACCCAATGCCATAGCATTTCGCACCTCGCCTGTCACATCTGCGTCGGCGCAAACATCCGCTGGGCAAATTTGACTTTTCCTGAGAACGCCCGCATCAGTTAAGACTCAAAACCCATTCGAGTTTGACGAAAGATCCGACATGGCAAAACGCGAGCCCTTAGCCAGCGACGAGGAAGCTCTCGCCTTTCACAAAGACGGTAAACCAGGAAAACTGGAAGTGGTGCCGACCAAACCGATGGCGACCCAAAGGGATCTGTCGTTGGCCTATTCGCCGGGTGTCGCGGCCCCGGTGCGGGCCATCGCGGAAGATCCGGATACCGCTTATGACTATACCAATAAAGGCAATTTGGTCGCGGTGATCAGCAACGGCTCAGCCATTTTGGGGCTCGGCAATCTCGGTGCCTTGGCGTCCAAGCCGGTCATGGAAGGCAAGGCGGTTTTATTCAAACGGTTTGCCGATGTGGATTCCATCGATATTGAAGTCGGCACCGACGATGTCGAGGAATTCATCAATGCGGTGAAACACTTGGGCCCGTCCTTCGGCGGAATCAATCTGGAAGACATTAAGGGCCCGGAATGTTTCATGATTGAACAGCAACTGCGTGAGATCATGAACATCCCTGTGTTTCATGACGACCAGCACGGCACCGCGATCATCAGCGCCGCCGGAATCATCAATGCGATGGACCTGACCGGACGATCCTTCGACGATATGAAAGTCGTCGTCAACGGTGCCGGCGCCGCGGGCATTGCGGTTTTGGAATTAATCAAAGCCATGGGCCTGCCGCACGAAAATGCCATCCTGTGCGATACCAAAGGCGCGATTTATGCAGGCCGCGAAGAGGGCATGAACCAATGGAAGTCAGCCCATGCGGTGCCGACCAAAGCACGCAGCTTGGAAGATGCCATGAAGGGCGCAGATGTGGTGATCGGGCTCTCGGTCAAAGGCGCCATCACGCCGGACATGGTGCGCAATATGGCGGCCAAACCGATTATTTTTGCCCTCGCCAATCCGGATCCGGAGATCACGCCGGAAGAAGTGGCCGAGATTAGGGATGACGCCATTGTCGCAACCGGGCGCTCCGACTATCCCAACCAGGTGAACAATGTCTTGGGCTTCCCCTACATTTTCCGCGGCGCATTGGACGTGCGCGCCACAACGATCAATGATCCAATGAAGATCGCGGCCGCTTATGCGCTCGCCCAACTCGCCCGCGAAGATGTGCCCGACGAAGTCGCCGCCGCCTATCATGGACAACGCCCGCGCTACGGCCCGAATTACATCATTCCGGTGCCATTCGATCCGCGCCTGATCACCAACGTGCCGCCGAAAGTGGCCGAAGCGGCTGCGTCGTCGGGCGTGGCCGGCAAACCCATTACGGATACCAATCAGTATAAAGATGAATTGACCGCCCGGCTTGACCCGACGGCACGCATGCTCCAACGCATCACGACGCGCGTGCGGACAAAACCCAAACGCATCGTGTTTTCCGAAGGCGAAGAGGAATCCGTTGTCCGCGCGGCGCTGGCGTTTCAAAATGGACGCATGGGTGAAGCCATTCTCATCGGGCGCGAAGACCGCATCCGGCAAGCCATGGCGTCTGTCGGCATCACCGATCCCGACACGTTCGAATTGCACAATGCGCGGCTTTCCGATCACAATCCGGACTACACGGAACTTCTCTACAAACGTCAGCACCGCAACGGTTTCCTCTATCGGGACGTCAAACGTTTGGTCAATACGGACCGGAATATCTTTGCCGCCTGTATGGTCGCGTCAGGACACGCGGACGGCATGGTGGCCGGTGTCACGCGGCATTATTCAACCGTATTGCAGGACGTTCAGATGGTCATCGATCCGGTCCCCGGCGAACGGGTGATCGGCATGTCGGTGATTTTGTCCCGGGGCCGCACGGTCTTTGTGGCCGACACCAATGTGACGGAGATGCCGACCTCCGAAGAGCTCGCCGATATTGCGGTGCAAGCGGCAAAGGTCACGCGCCGGCTCGGCTACGAACCGCGGGTCGCACTTATTTCCTATTCCACCTTCGGCCAACCCATGGGGGAGCGCGCCGATAAGGTCCGTGAAGCCGTAGAGATTTTAGACGGGCGTGGTGACCTTGATTTTGAATATGACGGCGACATGGCGGTCGATGTGGCGCTGACACCGGAAGCCCGCAAGCCCTATCCGTTTTGCAGGCTGACGGATTCAGCCAATGTGCTTGTCATGCCCGCTATTCATTCCGCCAGTATCTCAACCAAAAGCCTGCAGGAGCTCGGCGGCTGCACCGTCATCGGTCCAGTGCTGGTGGGCTTGGACCGTTCCATCCAGATTTGTTCGCACGGCGCGACCGTTTCGGACATCGTCAACACAGCGGCGATGGCGGCCTATGACGTCACCGAAGACATGGATTGAGCTGCTCCGATCTGGAAAATCTATGCCGGTGCCGATTGAGGAACGACAGGTCTGCCCTTAATGCGCGGAATGATGGTCGCCGCTAAGACAATGGCCGGCACACCCAAGGCGGCCACGTAAATAAAGAAGCCGACAAAGCCCATATTCTCCACAATGACGCCGGAAAAGCCGGCGATGATTTTGCCGGGCAAAGTGAAGAGCGAGCTGAACAAGGCATATTGGGTGGCCGAATAGGCTTTGTTCACCAGGCCAGACAAATAAGCAATAAACACGGTGCCCGCCAAACCACCGCTGAAATTATCCGCACTGATGGCCACCATCAGATTACGGATCTCGGCATCTTGGGTGGCAAGCCAGGCAAAAGCGAGATTGGCCGCCGAGACCAAAATCGCGCCAAGCACCAAAGTTCTCGACACGCCATAACGCGCCACCAGCAGACCGCCGGCGAAGGTCCCGAGCATGGTGACAATGACACCGTAAAATTTGGCGACATTGGCGACCTCGACTTTTTCGTATCCCAAATCCGCATAAAGCACGTTGGCCATGCTGCCCATGGAAATATCGCTGAGGCGATAGGCCGCAACGAACAACAAGATGACCAAAGTCATCAAACCGAAGCGCGTGAAGAATTCCATAAAAGGTTCAATGACGGAGGCGTTGAACCACCCGACAATGGTTTGCGCCCGGCTCGTGCGCGCCAAGAAGGACAAATAAACAAGATTGAGTGCAAGAATGATCAAAAGACCAAACACACTTTGCAGCGCGAACGTCGAGGAGGATGTGATGCCGACCGTACCGACCCCGGCCAGCAGAACAGCAATCAAAATGAAATTCTTCGCCACGGTCAGCGCAACCCGAAAATCGTTCAAGCCGACAATAGGGTCAGGATCATGGTCCGGCTCAGCAATCACCAACACCGTCAACATACCGACGCCCATGCAAGCGGCCATGGCAAAATAAGCCATGGGCCAAGACCAAAGCTCCGCGAGATAAAGGGTGCCGGCGCCGGCGACAATCAACGCCACGCGATAGCCGAATTGATAGGTCGCCGCCATGGCGCCTTGGAGTTCCAACGCTACCGCCTCAATCCGATACGCATCAATGGTGATATCTTGGGTGGCCGAAGAAAACGCCACCAAAAGCGCAAAGAAGGCGACTTGTTCAATATTGGCCGACGGGTCCGTTAAGGCCATACCGATCAATCCAGCGGCAATCCCGATTTGCGCCACGATCATCCATGAGCGCCTTTTGCCCAACGCCGCGGTCAATCCGGGCAAAGGCACGCGATCGACGATCGGCGCCCAAAACACTTTGATCGAATAGGTGATCCCGATCCAACTGAAATAGCCGATGGTCGCTTTTTGGATGTCGAGTTCCGCCAGCCAAAAGGTGAGCGTTGAGAACACCAGCAGAAACGGCAGGCCCGCCGCAAAACCCAAAAACAACATCACTAAGACGCGGGGGTGAGAATAGGCTTGCACGGCCTGTGACCAAGACCGTTTGGATTGTAGTTCGGCGGAATCGCTCTCGCTCACGGATAGGCCCCCTCAGGACGAGTCAGTTTAGGAGACTTTGGCCATGCCGGGCTGGTTTGTCCAGCGATTGAGAACACGGGACAAGGCAGCAGCCTCCACCGGTTTTGCAAGAAAATCATTCATGCCGGCAGCGAGACAAATTTTGCGATCATCTTCTGAGGCATTGGCGGTGAGTGCAATAATCGGCACGTCGGAAATCCGGTCTTCGCGTTCGCGGATACGCTGAGTGGCTTCCAGACCGTCGAGCCGCGGCATGCGCACATCCATCAAGACAATGTCAAAATTGGAGTTGATCAAGGCCCGTATGGCATCTTCGCCATTGGTTACCCGGTCAACGATGTGACCCATCTTTGTGATTTGAGTTTGGGTCAGCAGCGCATTGATGTCATTGTCTTCTGCCATGAGGATCTTCAAAGGCCGGGTTGACGCCAAGGCACCGAGCTCGGTTTTCTCATTCAGCAGGGCCTGTCTGTCCGCCTCAAAATCCGCGTCCGTCGAGGCAACACCGTGCACGCAGGCCACCCGTTGCACTAAAGAATTTTGCCGCACCGGTTTGATCAAATAGCCGTCAAAGTTTTTGTCCTTGAGCGTATCGAGGATCGCTCGGTCTTCGGGTGCAAGCAGCAAAAGGGAGCGAGCCGCACTTCCGGCGGTCTGGACCGCAAAAACTTTGGAGAGCTCAAACGCCCCTTCACGTGGTAGCGCATAATCGCAAATCAATGTGGTGAAGGGCATGTCTTGGGCGGCTTTGAACTGTTGCATCGCGTCGGCCACACTGCCGACTTGTTCGATCACAATGCCCGGAACGCCGAGCGCATGGCCGATCACCTCACGCAAAATAGGAGACGGAGAGGCAATCATCACCTTCAATCCCACGAGACTGTCTGTCACGGTCTCGCTTGGCGGCGCCTCGGCAATCTCAAAGGGCAAGGTCGCATAAAAGGTCGAACCCTCGCCCTCAGTGCTTTCCACACCAATTTGACCCTGCATGGCCGTCACCAGTTTGGCGCAGATGGCAAGACCCAGTCCGGTGCCTTCATATTCGCGCGAATGGGACGCGTCGGCCTGAGCAAACTCTTCAAAAATAGATTCCAAAGCCGACGGCGCAATGCCGATGCCGGTATCACAAACATCAAAGCGGATCTGCGCTTCATCTTCAGACTCTTTGACACATGTAACTTTCAAGATCACTCCGCCTTGATCGGTGAATTTCACGCCATTGCCGAGAAGATTGATCAGGACCTGTCGCAAACGGCCTTCGTCACCAATGACCGAGGTCGGACAATTGGGATCAATGATCGCGCCGATCTCTATGCCCTTGTCATGACAGCGGGAGGCCAGCAATTCCGTGACGCTATGGATGGTAGACATCAAATCAAAGGGGGCCGCCTCAAATTCCAAGCGGCCGGCCTCAATCTTGGAATAGTCCAGAATGTCATTGATCAACGATAAAAGGGATTCGCCGGATTCTTTAATGGCGTTGACGTAAGTGTCTTGGGCCGCCGTCAGTCCACTGTCCTTCAAAAGGCTGGCCATCCCGATCACACAATTCATCGGTGTACGGATCTCATGACTCATAGTGGCGAGAAACAGAGACTTTGCTTCATTGGCGTCTTCAGCCCGAACTCGAAGCTCTTCTAAGGTTTCTTCTTGGCGTTTGCGATGACTGATATCCCGGCCGACGGATTGCAAGCCTTGGGCAAATCCGTTTGCGTCCACCAAGGACCGAGAGCGCCAGGCGATCCAGCGGCGCCCGGTGGGCGTTTCATGGACCATATCCATTTCCGGCAGATCACCGCCATCGGCCGCAATGAGATCCCCGTCGAGTTCAAAAGATCGGCCGATCCAGTCTTCCGGCGTCCCACCGAAAATGTCGCAAAACGCTTGGTTTACATATGTGAGTCCGCCCGCCTCATCCTGACGAATCAGAAGATCATCGAACAGATCCAAAAGCCCAGAAGCATCGGTCTTGAGAGTGCCGGCCATTGCTCACCTTCACAAAAGCCCCACAAATGTGCGGGTTTTCCGCAATCAAATTAGCAACGGGCCTTTAAGAAAGCTTTACCGTTCAAATTCCGAAAACATGGTAAATTTCAATAAAATCAACTGCTTAGTACTTCTGCACGACTCAGCGCCGCACGATAGGACAGGGCTTCCGCAATTTGGGGCTGACGCACGGTGCGGGAGTCCTCCAAATCCGCCAAGGTCCGCGCGACCCTCAACACGCGGAAATAACCCCTGGCCGAGAGCCGCATTTTGTCGGCGGCTTGATTCAGAAGCGCGCGGCCTTGCGCGTCGGGCGCGCAGAGGTCTTCCAGAATTTGCCCGTCCACATCTGCATTGGTCCGTATACAGCCCAATCCATCATAGCGTTCCGATTGCAGGGCGCGGGCCGCAGAAACGCGCGCTGCAACTTCCGCGCTGCCCTCGCCGGCGGGCGGCAAAGACAAATCCGAAGCGCTGACCGCCGCCACATCAATATGGAGATCAATGCGATCCAGCAAAGGGCCCGACAATTTGGCTTGATACTCCGTGACACAATTGGCGCCGCGCTTGCGCGGACAGGCCGTGCCAAGCTCCCCGGCATAGCCGCAAGCGCAAGGGTTCATGGCCGCAATCATTTGGAACCGTGCAGGATAGGTCACATGAGCATTGGCGCGGGCGATCATCACTTCGCCTGTTTCCATCGGCTGGCGCAGGGATTCCAAAACTTGGCGCGGAAATTCCGGAAGCTCGTCCAAAAACAACACGCCCAAATGAGCGAGCGAAATCTCACCGGGTTTCACCCGCAAGCCACCGCCCACCATTGCCGCCATAGACGCCGAATAGTGCGGCGCCCGAAACGGTCGGTCTTGTCCGATAGCGCCTTTTTCCAATAGTCCGGCTACAGACTGAATCATCGAAACTTCCAACATCTCCGATGAACTGAGAGGCGGCAAGATACCCGGCAATCGCTGAGCCAACATGGATTTGCCCGCGCCGGGCGGCCCACGCATCAAGAGATTATGACCCCCGGCCGCCGCCACTTCCAAAACACGTTTGGCGCTTTCTTGGCCTTTGATATCGGCGAGGTCCGGTTGATCAACACTTTGCAATGCGGCGCCTCGTTGCGGCGGCGATAGAACCTGGGTGCCTTTGAAGTGATTGACCAAATCAATCAAATGGGCCGGCGCCAAAAGATCGTCATTGCCCGACCAGGCCGCTTCCGGTCCACAATCCCGCGGACAAATGAGACCGCGCCCCGCCGCTGTCGCCGACATGGCGGCGGGCAACCCACCAGCGACACGGTCAATGCCGCCGTCAAGCGCGAGCTCGCCCAAGGCTGTGTAACGAGAGAGACTGTCGCCGGGCAAAACGCCCATGGCCACCATCAGCGCCAAGGCGATGGGCAAATCATAGTGCGAGCCTTCTTTGGGCAAATCGGCCGGCGCCAAATTGATGGTGATGCGTTTGGCGGGAAGCCCGAGACCAATGGCGCCGAGCGCCGCCCGCACCCGCTCGCGTGCCTCCGACACCGCTTTGTCACCGAGACCCACAATGTTGTAGGCCGGCAAACCGCCGGTGATTTGGACTTGAACGTCCACTTCCAACGCCTCAATGCCTTGAAAGGCGACCGTGTAAATATGCGCCACCATGGGATCTCCCCACTCGATTGCAGAGAGCCTAGCCTACCGCAGAATGGCTGTAAAGAACATTAAGGGAACAATGGCCCAATTCCGACGCAATTGGCGGTGGTCGGGGATGGCACGCGTCCCAAATCCGTGTCTCGCTGGCGGCCCAATTTCAGGCAGAGACGCCATTTTGAGGACTCAACATGTAAACAGGAAAATATGGAGAGCATCCACAAAACCAAAGAGAGGCTGGACGGCCAACTCGCAGGATACGAGGGGTCCTGGGCTATCGCTGGCGGCTGGGCAATTGATTTCTTTCTCGGAGAAAAAACACGCGATCACAAAGATCTGGAGATTGCCGCATGGAGAGACGAACAGCATCTCCTTCGTTCGTTTTTCTCCGGGGAGGATTGCCGTTATTACAAAAACGGCGAGGCGTTTGAATGGAGAGAAGGGCAAACACTTGACCCCTCCGTACACGAACTTCATTGCTTTGAAGGCGACCAAGAACTGGAGATATTACTCAATGACCGCCAAGATGGGTGCTGGACGTTTCGCCGCAATCGGCAAATAACCCTTCCCGAGCATCAGCTTTTCATGCAGGCTGCTCTCGGAATCCCTGTGTTAGCACCGGAAGTGGTCTTACTCTACAAATCAAAAACCCCCGGCGATGACGATTTACACGACCTACGACATGGTCTCATAGAAATGGGCCGTGAGCAGGTTGCATGGTTGCGAAACAGTATCGGCGTCATGAACCCAAGTCATGAATGGCTTGAACTCTTGAAAGACTAGAACCGTTCAGCGTTTTTGGACGCGGCCCTTGGCAGCTTTGTTGGATGGAGCAACTCCTTGACCGAGGCAGTGGGCCCATGGTTGGGATCACACCAGCCAGCAAAATGGTTCAATGCCAGCGCAGCCAATTGCCGTGGGGATGGCAATCACCCAAGACCGTCGCTTCGCCTCCGGGCCAAAGGGTGACTTTGAGCACGGGCGCATCGCCGACATATTCCGGGTCCGAGCGCACCCAAGCGAGCGGCGCGTCCTCGGTCGCGCGGGTACCGGCCTCTTGCATGATCCGCTGCAAGGCCTCAGCGGTCGCGGCCGGCAAATAGGTCCAAACATAAGAGTGGTGGACAATGGTGAGCGCGCCGGGAGCCGGCTTTGTCAATTTTTGAGCAAGCCAATCGGCCGCATCGGCGGTCTCCACCTTCAAGCCGGAGGATTTGATCAGTTTTGACGCCGTCCCGAACCGCCGAATGCGATCAAACATGTCGGGCCAAATGTAGCTGCGCATGCGCGCCTCTTGGGCGCCATCGGACCAGTCTACCGGGTTGATGTCACAGCCCTCCCGCGAGGAGACCGTCAGGGGACGGAGGATATCCGGTATGTCCCCGCGCCATTCGGTTTCGATGGTGAGCGGGCTGTCCCCATTTCCCCAAGTCAGACCGCCCCCCAGATCATAGTGATAGTCGCTCCACTGCATGATGAGGCCGGCAGAGGCCCCGATTTCCAGCATGCGCAGGGGTTTGGGATGGTGTTTGTGCGCCCAGAGAAAACCGCCGAGCAGGCAGCCCGCCCGGGCCGTCTCATTGGTTTGCACGGGAAACTGCAGATAATCTTGTAAAAACTCTTTATACTGATGGATGACAGGCTCAGCCGCGGACCATAGAGCTGTGCGATCCAATGCCCGGCCCGGCGCCGGAAACTGGGCTGCCAAGTCCGGCGCGTCGCCTTTTAACACAAGGGCGGTGAGGCCGGCCGCAAAGCGCAAAGCAACCAACGCGTCCACCGGGTCGCCTCCAGTCCAGGCCGCAACCACCTCAGAGGACGGGCCGTCTGACTTTAAGTCCTGCACGGTGAGGTCCAAAAGAGCCGCCGTAAAGGGCGAGCCCAGCCCTTCGCACCAGCCGACCTGCCGCTCAAAGGCCTCAAGAACCGCCGGATCAACTTTCATGTTTATGCGCGCTTGGCTTCGATCGCATCCCAAATCAATCCGGCCAAATTGGCCCGGTCAAAGCGATCGATCTCTTGAATGCCCGTAGGCGAGGTCACATTGATTTCCGTGAGATAATCACCGATGACGTCAATGCCGACAAAAATCAGGCCGCGGGCGCGCAATTCCGGTCCGATCAATGCACAAATTTCCTGTTCCCGTGCCGTCAACTCAGATTTCAGCGGCGTGCCGCCCACATGCATATTGGACCGGGATTCGCCTTCGGCCGGGACACGGTTGATCGCCCCCACCGGCACACCGTCGACCAAGATAATGCGTTTGTCGCCCTGGCGCACCTCCGGCAAATAGGCTTGGGTGATGATCGGTTCGCGGTACATCTGCCCGAACATCTCCAACAGAGAATTCAGATTCTCATCACCGTTTTGAAGCCGGAACACGCCGGCGCCGCCATTGCCGTAAAGCGGTTTGACGATGATGTCTTTGTGTTCTTGCCGAAAGGCTTTGATCTCGTCCGGGTCGCTGGAAATCAATGTAGGCGGCATCACCCCTTCAAACTCCGTGACAAAGAGCTTTTCCGGTGCATTGCGCACATGGGCCGGATCATTGACCACGAGCGTGTTCGGGTGAATGCGTTCCAGCAAATGGGTGGCGGTGATGTAATTCATATCAAAGGGCGGGTCTTGCCGCATCAGCACCACATCCATCTCGGAGAGATCGATTTTTTGCTCTTCGCCGGCTTCAAAGTGATCGTCTTTTTTTCTCTGCACACGGAGGGGTTTCACACGCGCCGTCACATGCCCGTCTTTCATAGAAAGATTGCTGGGCAGATAATAACAAAGATTGTGGCCGCGGGACTGCGCCTCCAATGCCAAAGCAAAGGTCGAATCCGCATCAATATCAATGTGTTCGATCGGATCCATCTGAATAGCGACTTTGAGCGGCATATGTGTGTCCTTGTCTGATCACCTCGGTGGCGCGAATTGGACGTAGTTTAGCGCAAATCGCAAGCCCGGCAACGGGTCGAGCCGCCTGTTGGGATTGGCAGCGCGCATGAAAAAGGGGCGCGGATCGTTCCGCACCCCTTTTACCATCAAAACCCGTTTGAGGTTTAGCGCTGACCCAGCACCAAAGCCTGGCGGTCGCGGCCGCTTTTGAGCTGCACGTGACTGATCACCTTTTTCACGCCGTTGACCGAGCTTGCATGTTGAGCGGCGCGCTGCATTTCAAATTCATCCTGGGCAATGCCTAAGAGATAGACCGTGCCGTCGACCACTTCGATATCGTAGTTGATGCCGCGCAGTTCCGTATCAAAGGTATAGCGCGCTCTAATCTGCGATGTGATCCAAGTGTCCTTGGGAATTCGCTTCCACTTATTGTCATCGCCGATTTCAATATCGTTGACCACCTCTTTGACCTGCGGGTGCGACCACGCCGCGCGGGCCGCCGCAATACGATCTTCCGGGCGCTGGACCAAACCGGTCAGCAACACGCGGCCTTCATTCACGCTGGTGTTGACGCCACCGAGATCAGCGCCTTCTTGCTGCCTCATCAGCGAGCCGATCTCCAAATCGATCTTGACGTCATCGATCCCATTGCCGACCGAGCGCTCTTGCGCCACCATCACACCGGCGCTGGTGCCCGCCACCATGGCGGCGCCCACACAACCGGACAGCGAAAATCCTGCGAAAATCATGGCGCCGATCAGGCCCAAACGCGCCTTGCCCCGCCGAACCCACGCCGATTGAAGAAAGTAACCAGACATTGCAAACCATCCATTGCTGAAGTTGTAAAACCGAATCAGCACTTTATCACGCAGATCAAGCGTTTAGACGAGGTTCTTAACGTGGATGGGCGTTTTTTTCGGAGCCAGGACGAAGAGATCGATGCGGGCATCGAGGCCGGCCCATTGGGGATGAGCCTGAAGGAAAATTTCGGCGGCACGGTGCACACGTTGCAATTGCGCCGGTTTAAGGGCCAAAAGCGCGTCCTCCGCAGCCCCGCGATATTTCACTTCTACAAAAACAAGGGTCTTACGCCGACGGCAAACGAGATCGATTTCCCCGTGGGCCGTTTTATAACGCCGGGCAACAGGCCAATACCCCTGAAAAAGAAGCCATAGGGCCGCGACGATCTCAGCCCAGAGTCCTTTTCGATAGGCCCGAACTTTTGCGTTGTGATCAACGCCGGTCATCCGCTTGAGTCCGCGCGCAGTGACAATGCCAAATCATAAACTTGCCGCTTGGGCCAACCGGATTGCGCCGCGACCTCGGCCACTGCGTCTTTGGTTAAGGCGTTTTTCAAAGCCTCTTTCAAAGCAGCGATAACCTCAGATTCGTCGGACGGAGCGACCTCCCCGGGCCCCACGACAATCACGATCTCGCCTTTGGGGGGACCTTCTTCACCATAGGCATCGGCCAGGTGGCTTAAGGGCCCGCGTCGTACATTTTCAAACTTCTTGGTGAGCTCCCGCGCCACGGCTGCCTCTCTGTTGCCGAGGATCTCAGCCAAATCCGAGAGTGTTGCCGCCAGGCGCCGTGGGGATTCAAATAAGATCAGGCTGGCCGGAACTTGTGCAAACGCCGACAACAGCGCCCGGCGGGCAGAGGCCTTCGGTGGCAAAAAACCTAAGAAAGCAAAACGGTCCGACGGCAACGCACTCAGGCTCAAGGCCGATAAAGGTGCATCGGGGCCGGGCAAGACGTTGACGTCAACACCCGCCTCAACGGCGTCACACACCAATTTGTAACCGGGATCGGAGATCAGCGGCATGCCCGCATCGCTGATCAAACAAATCGCTGCACCATCTTTCAGTTGCGCTAAAATCTTCGGGCGTATTTTTGCCCCATTGTGATCGTGATATGCGGCCAGCGGCACATTGATACTGTAGGCATTCAGCAACTTGCGGGACACGCGGGTGTCCTCGCATAAAACAAGGTCTGCCGACGCCAAAGTTTCAAGGGCCCGCAAAGTGATATCGCGCAGATTCCCAATAGGAGTCGCGGTGATATAGAGGCCCGGGTTCAGTTTACTTTGCGCCTCGAGAACGATAGTCTGCCGCCAAGCCTTTCTGGGGGGCAGAGAGGAATCATTGGAGTTGGTCCGTGTCATTTGACTGTCATTCGACGTTTCAAGCGTGTCTGCAATTGCATCATCGCACTCTTTCTCAGGTTCGCACCGGCGCTTTGATCGTGAGCGCGGCGGTGTTCTTAGCCGCATGTGTGGAAGGCACAACGCGCGCACCCGTCGTCTATGATACGCCCCAGGGCCAAGACACGCAAAGTTCCAATCCGGAAGGCTGGGTTCAACCAAGCTATTTAAACGGTCAAGACCCGGTCCGGGTCGCGGTCTTGCTGCCGTTCAGCGCCCAAGCCGAACAAGTTCAAAGCCTAGCTGACGCCATGTTAGGGGCGGCAGAACTGGCACTGTTCGATCAAGGCAGCACCAATGTTGTGCTGATGCCGAAAGACACGCGCGGAACGCCCACAGGCGCAAGCGCCGCTGCGCAAGAAGCCATTGATCAGGGTGCGGAAATTATTTTGGGCCCGCTCTTTTCCACGTCGGTCGCATCGGTGGCGCCGATCGCGCGCCGCTTTGACGTTCCCGTCATAGCTTTTTCGACGGACCGGAACGTTGCCGGGGACGGCGTCTATCTCTTGAGCTTCATGCCCGAGAACGAAATTGAGACTGTGACGCAATATGCCCGGCGCAACGGCATGACCTCATTTGCTGCACTTTATCCGTTTGGACCTTACGGCGACAGGGTTTCGGAAGCGTTTGAAACCAGCGTAGGCAACAATGGCGGTGTTTTGGTTCAAGCGGAATATTATGAGCGCGAATCCTCTCAGATGTTCGAGCCGGTCAAACGGCTGACCAGTTATGCTGCACGGGTCTCTTATCTGGAAACCGAAAAGGCAAATCTCAGATCGGCAGGCGATGAAGCGTCACAAGCGGCACTTGAGAAACTTGAACAGGCAGAAGTTTGGGGCTCGGTCGGCTTTCAAGCAGTTTTAATTCCTGAGGAAGGAAACCTACTGAGAGCCTTGGCGCCTCTTCTGCCCTATTACGGTGTCGATCAAAGAGCGGTGAAATTTTTGGGCACGGGCCTTTGGGACAATCCGGACATCGTGCGCGAGCCGTCTCTTGTCGGCGGCTGGTTTGCCGCCCCCAGTCCGGAAGCGCGGCAAGCCTTTGCCTCCAATTATCAGAATCTGTTCGGCTCAAAACCGCCGCGGATTTCAAGCCTGGCTTACGATGCGGTGATGCTCACCTCGACACTTGCGTCCGAAGGCGCGCGCGGCGCGCGGTTTGACGCCAACGAAATCACCAACCCTAACGGGTTTTTCGGCATTGACGGTTTGTTCCGGTTTTTCCCGGACGGCAGCAATGAACGTGGTCTCTCGATTATTGAAGTGACCCAAGAAGGGTTCAAAGTGATCGAACCGGCACCAAACTCATTCCAGACCACTGGTTTCTAAGACAAAAGCGCCTTTAAAATTCCGTCAAGAACCACGCGGCCTTTGCGGCTTGCCGTGATGTGCGAACCGTTGAGATTCAGCAAACCCTCGCCGCACAATCGCTCGATCACACGGGACGATATAGGTTTGCCGGCCAGACGTTCATAGCGGCGCAAATCATATCCCTCGCTCAGTCTCAGTCCCATGAGCAAAGATTCGATTGCCTGTTCTTGGTCTGAGAGGGTGTCGCTTTGTGCAATAGACGACGCACCGGATGCCAACGCAGCCAGCCAGGCCTTCACATCGCGGATGTTGGAGGTCGCCCGTTTCTGACCGCCAAAGGTCAAGCGGCCATGGGCGCCGGGACCAAGACCCGCATAGTCTCCATAATGCCAATAGGTCAGATTGTGCCGGGACTCCATGCCCGCTTTGGCGTGATTGGAGATCTCGTAGCCGTCAAAGCCGAAGTCGCTGCAAAGGTCTTGAGACAGGAGATAGAGATCCGCCGCCGTATCGTCAGCCGGTATGATTAGCTCACCTCTTTGGTGCCTGCGCTCAAATGCCGTCCCCGGTTCGATGGTCAGTTGATAGAGGGAGATATGCTGGGGTTTGAGTTCCAAGGCTTGGCGCAACTCACTTTCCCAATGCGCAGATGTCTGATTAGGACGACCATAAATCAAATCAATGGACACATTGGTGAAGGCCTGCTGGGCTTGATCCACAGCCGCAAGAGCCTCAGACGCACTGTGCCAGCGGCCGAGGGCTTTAAGATCAGGGTCTCTCAGAGATTGAATACCCAGGGACAAACGATTGATGCTGGCGCGGGCAAAATCGCGAAACGTTCCCGCCTCCGCATCGGTGGGATTGGCCTCCAATGTGATTTCCAAATCAGGCGCCACGGCCCATCGCGCCGCAATGGTCTCGATGAGCTGCCCCACTAGCGCGGGCGACATAAGAGACGGCGTTCCACCACCAAAGAAAATGCTGGTGATTTTGCGATCCGGCACACGCGCGTGAAGCTGATCCAACTCTTTGCTGAAAGCATTCAGCCATTCCGCCTCATCCACAGTCCGTAGGCGGACAACATTGAAATCACAGTAGGGACAAATGGCCTGGCAATAGGGCCAATGCAGATAAAGACCGAGAGAGTCAGGTTCAGTTTTGCTGGAAACAGGCATGGATCATCTGGCTGAACGCGTCTGCGCGATGAGACATGGCGTGTTTTGCGTCCGGGTCCATCTCACCAAACGTGATATCAAACCCATTGGGCACGAAAATGGGGTCATAGCCAAACCCTTTGTCGCCCCGCGGCGGCCAGGTAATGGCCCCATGAACATAGCCTTCAAATACGTCCACGTGATCGTCAGGCCATGCCAAACACAAGGCGCAAGTAAAATGGGCCGCAGGGTCTGCACCGGCAAGCGCTTCATGAACTTTCGCCATGGCCACGGAAAAGTCTTTGTCCGGTCCGGCCCAACGGGCAGAGTAGATACCCGGATCGCCGTTCAGAGCATCCACGCAGAGACCGGAATCATCCGACAAAGCCGGCAATCCGCTTGCTTTGGCCGCCGCTTTGGCTTTCAAAATCGCATTGCCTTTAAAGGTCGTTTCCGTTTCGTCCGGTTCGGCCAAATTCAGATCACCGGCAGACAGGGTTTCGACGGCAAACGGCCTAAGCAGGTCACGGATCTCACGAACCTTTCCCGCATTATGGCTGGCGACAACAATCTTATCTTCGGCAAAACGGCGATGCATGATGAATTAAACCGTATACAGATTAAAAGCTTGAAACGGCTTGCTTTTGCAACTCCAAAAGTTCGCCAATGCCTTTTTTGGCAAGGCTCATGAGATGTGCAAAATCTTCTTCAGAAAAAGGCACCCCCTCGGCAGTGCCTTGCACTTCGACAATGCCGCCTGACCCGGTCATGACGAAATTGGCGTCGGTTTCGGCTTTCGAATCCTCTGCATAGTCCAAATCCAAAACCGGAACTCCGTCATAGATCCCGCAAGAGATCGCCGCCACCTGATCCTCGATCGGCATGGTTTCAATCAAACCGGTGGTCTTCATGAAGTGCACGCATTGGGACAAAGCCACCCAGGCCCCGGTGATGGACGCGGTCCGTGTTCCGCCGTCGGCCTGAATCACATCACAGTCCAATGTGATCTGCCGTTCTCCGAGCGCCTCCATGGAGACGACCGCCCGCAAGGACCGTCCAATCAGGCGCTGAATCTCTTGAGTCCGTCCCGATTGTTTGCCGGCCGTGGACTCGCGGCGCATGCGGCTGCCTGTTGACCGCGGAAGCATACCGTATTCGCCTGTCACCCAACCTTGTCCGGTATTGCGCAAAAAAGGCGGCACCCTATCTTCAAGACTGGCCGTGACCAAAACGTGCGTATCACCGAAACGGACAAAACAAGAGCCCTCGGCATGCTTGGCGTAACCGGGCTCAAGAGAAACATCGCGTAAAGAATCTGGATTTCGACCGGATGGGCGCATGTGCGTATAGTCCTTTGACTTCAAATGAGGAGCAAATTAGAAGCCTGTCTAGCTTGCAGGCCGTGCCGCGTCCAGCGGCGAATTGTGCTAGGATCCTCCGGCCTTTGGAGAGGCCTTTGCGAGAAGGATGATCTGTGGAGCAGAACACGATTAGTCTTGATGAATTCGATAGCCGCACACGCGAAGTGCTGCGGTCGGTGGTTGAGTCCTATTTGGCAACAGGCGACCCGGTCGGCTCCCGGACCATCTCCCAAAATATGAGCGCCTTGGGATCCCCTGCGACCATTCGCAATGTCATGTCAGATCTTGAGCGAATGGGGCTTTTGGATGCGCCCCATACCAGCGCCGGACGGATGCCCACCCAAATGGGGCTGCGCTTGTTTGTCGACGGGCTATTGGAAATCGGCGACATCACGGAAGACGAGCGCCAATCGATCAACAATCGTCTGGCGGGAACGGGCCGGAAGATTGAAGATGTTCTGACAGAGGCCTCATCGATGCTGTCCGGCCTCAGCCAATGTGCCAGCTTGGTGATGACGCCAAAGCTGGATTCACCCATCAAACATATCGAGTTTGTCGCCACGGGCCCGGGCCAGGCGCTGGTTGTCATCGTGACCGAGGACGGCGCGGTGGAAAACCGGGTGATTACGACGCCGGTCGGCCTGCCGCCGTCCGCGCTCACCGAGGCCGGCAACTTCCTGAATGCCCGCGTGCAAGGCCAAACACTCGATCAAGTGATTGCAAAGCTGGGGCGGGACATTGAAGCCTCCAGGGCTGAGCTCGATCAGTTGACGGCAAGGCTTATTGAATCCGGCTTTGCCGATTGGGGCGGCGGCGACACGAGCGACAAGTCGCTGATCGTTAGAGGCCGCTCAAATCTACTGGAAACGGTGGATGCGGCGGCGGATTTGGAACGGGTCCGCATGCTGTTTGATGATCTGGAGTCAAAAAAAGGCGTGATCCAGCTCATGGAACTCGCTAAAGACAGTGACGGGGTGAAAATCTTCATTGGTTCCGAGAACAATTTATTCAGTTTGACCGGTTCATCTTTGATCACGGCCCCCTATATGGATAGCCAGCAAAAGATTATTGGCGTCTTGGGCGTGATTGGACCGACACGAGTCAATTATGCGCGAATTATTCCATTGGTAGATTACACGGCGAAAGTGGTCGGGGAAATATTCTCCCAAAAACGCTGACGCCCAGAAGGACACATGATGCAGTCGACACAAGACCCGCAAACGGGCAAAACCCAAGACGAGGCCACGGACGCCGAAACCGCCCAAACCGAGCAGGAACCGTCCGCGGCGCCGGAACCGGCGATCGGCGAATTGGCCGGAGACCCGCCTTCCGAAGAAGCGATTGCCAAACTGATCGATGAAAACGCTGAGCTGAAAGACCGGCTGCTCAGAGCCGTGGCCGAAGCGGAAAATGTCCGCCGCCGGTCCGAGAAGGAAAAGGCGGACGCCTCGAAATTCGGGATCAGCAGTTTTGCCCGCGACCTGATGAGCGTTGCCGACAACTTTTCCCGGGCTCTTGACAGTGTCGACGACGAAATGCGGGCAACCGGCGGCGAGACCGTTAAGAATTTGATCACCGGGATTGAGATGGTCGAACGCGAGCTCCTCAGCGCCTTTGAGAAGAACGGCATCGTGCAGGTTCTACCGGTTTCCGGGGACAAATTTGACCCCAACCTGCATCAAGCCATCGCCGAAATCCCGGTCGAGACCCAACCGAGCGGCACAGTCGTGGAAGTCACACAGATCGGCTATCTCCTGGATGACCGGCTTTTACGGCCGGCCATGGTGGTGGTGGCGCGCAATGCCGGGGGCAATGGCGGCCAGAGCCAAGGCGGGGAGCCGGATGTTCAAGACCCCGGCGCCAACGTCAACACCACTGTTTAACGGCGATCGGGCCGCATTTTCAGGCATAAATCATGGCGAAATCGGGCATTTCACAAAAAAGATGGGGTTTTAGCGCACACCGGCTTGCGACTGGCCCCTCTCACTCCTATATCCACCCAGAATCAAACGTTTTTAACCCAAGAACGACTTAAGGGAACCCGAAGCAGGGGCATCTGAGATGACCTCAATGGGTTTGCCGCGAAAGAGAGAAGACACATGGGCAAAGTGATTGGCATTGACCTTGGAACGACCAATTCCTGCGTCGCCATTATGGACGGCGCAAATCCGAAAGTGATTGAAAACGCAGAAGGCGTCCGCACTACACCATCGGTGGTCGCATTTACCGAAGATGGCGAGCGGCTGATCGGCCAGCCGGCAAAACGCCAGGCGGTGACCAATCCGGAACACACATTCTTTGCCATTAAGCGCCTCATCGGCCGCGCCTTTGATGATCCGATGACCAAAAAAGACATCGACATGGTGCCTTATAAAATCATCAAAGCCGACAATGGCGACGCCTGGGTGGAAGGCCGCGACGGTGAAAAATTCTCCCCCTCTCAAATTTCTGCTTTCACCTTGCAAAAGATGAAAGAGACAGCTGAAGCCTATTTGGGTGAGCCGGTCACGCAAGCGGTGATCACAGTCCCTGCCTATTTTAACGATTCCCAACGTCAAGCCACCAAAGACGCCGGCAAGATCGCCGGTTTGGAAGTCTTGCGGATCATCAACGAGCCGACGGCAGCCTCTTTGGCCTATGGTCTCGACAAACGGGAGGGAAAGACCATCGCCGTATATGATTTGGGTGGTGGTACCTTTGACGTGTCGGTTTTGGAAATCGGCGACGGCGTCTTTGAAGTGAAGTCGACCAATGGTGACACCTTCTTAGGCGGTGAAGATTTTGATCTGCGCTTGGTGGATTATCTGGCCGATGAATTCAAAAAAGAAAACACCATTGATCTGCGTAATGACAAATTGGCGTTGCAACGTCTGAAAGAAGCTGCAGAGAAAGCCAAGATCGAATTGTCTTCCGCGACACAGACCGAGATCAACTTGCCGTTCATCACGGCCGATCAATCCGGTCCAAAACATTTGACCATCAAACTGACCCGCGCCAAGTTGGAAGCGCTTGTCGATGACTTGGTGCAACGGACCATTGAGCCTTGCAAAGCAGCGATCAAGGATGCCGGCCTGTCCGCAGGCGACATTGACGAAGTTGTTTTGGTCGGCGGCATGACTCGCATGCCCAAGATCCAGGAAGTCGTTAAAAACTTCTTCGGCAAAGAGCCCCATAAAGGCGTGAATCCGGACGAAGTTGTTGCCATGGGCGCCGCCATTCAAGCAGGTGTTCTGCAAGGCGACGTGAAAGACGTTCTGTTACTCGACGTCACGCCACTGTCTTTGGGTATTGAGACACTCGGCGGCGTCTTCACTCGTCTGATTGACCGCAACACCACCATCCCGACGAAGAAGAGCCAAGTCTTCTCCACCGCTGAAGATAATCAGAGCGCTGTGACCATTCGCGTCTTCCAAGGCGAACGGGAAATGGCGGCTGACAACAAATTGCTCGGTCAATTTGACTTGGTCGGTATTCCGCCGGCACCGCGCGGGATTCCGCAAGTGGAAGTCACGTTTGACATCGATGCCAACGGTATCGTCAATGTCTCGGCGAAAGACAAAGCGACCAACAAGGAACAACAGATTCGGATCCAAGCCTCCGGCGGCCTGTCTGATGCAGATATCGAACAAATGGTTCGCGACGCTGAACAGAATGCCGACGAAGATAAGAAACGGCGCGAAGCGGTCGAAGCCAAAAACCAAGGGGAAGCCTTGGTCAACGGCACGGAAAAGAATCTGGCGGAGCATGGCGATAAATTGGCGGACGAAGACAAGTCTGCCATCGAAAGCGCCATCGCCGACTTGAAGTCAGCCCTTGAAGGCGAGGACACGGCAGATATCACGGCCAAGACCGAAGCGCTTGGTCAGGTCTCCATGAAACTTGGTGAGGCCATGTACAACGCAGATCAAGAAGCCGCCGCCCATGCGGATGCAGCTGCTGATGCCGCCGCCGAAGAGACAAACAATGCCGGGGATGATGTCGTCGATGCCGACTTCGAAGAAGTGGACGACGACAAGAAAGACTCGGCATAAGACGGACGGCGTGCCGATGTGCTTGCCACACGTGCATAACAGAATGAGATCTCAGAGTCCGGCCCGCACCGGACTCTGTTTTCCCGAACACGAATAAGAGGGCCATCGGGATTGCGTTTGGCGGTCTCGACGATTATCGATGTCGAAGAAATGTTTTTACGATGTTTTAGGTGTCGATCGGAACGTTTCCGAAGCCGATTTGAAATCCGCCTATCGCAAACTTGCGATGAAACACCATCCGGACCGCAATCCAGATAATCCGGAGGCGGAGAAAAAATTCAAAGAGTGCAGCGAAGCCTACGACGTCCTCAAGGATGAACAAAAACGCGCGGCCTATGATCAATTCGGCCACGCGGCCTTTGACGGCACCGGCGGTCCGGGCGCCGGGGCAGGCGGTTTTGACTTTACATCAACCGGCTTTGCCGACGTGTTTGACGATTTGTTCGGCGACTTTATGGGCGGCGGACGACGTCAATCCCAGGGACGCAATCGTGGAAATGATCTTCGGTACAATATGGAGATCACGCTCGAAGATGCCTTTGACGGCAAGAAGGCCGATATTCGCGTGCCCTCGACCGTCAATTGCGACACATGCGACGGCTCAGGCTCAGCCGAAGGCAGCCAACCGGTAAGCTGCCCGACCTGCCACGGCCGCGGACGGGTGCGGGCGCAGCAGGGCTTTTTCACCGTTGAGCGCACCTGCCCCAGTTGCCAAGGTCAAGGCCAAATCATCAAAGACCCCTGCAAAAGCTGCGGCGGGGCAGGCCGCGTCAAACGCGACAGGACCCTGTCGGTGAATATTCCGCAGGGCGTGGAAGAAGGCACGCGCATCCGGCTGGCTGGAGAAGGCGAGGCAGGCTTGCGCGGCGGGCCGGCCGGCGATCTCTATATCTTCTTGTCCATTGCACCGCACGATCTGTTCCAGCGCGAGGGCAAAGATCTGTATTGCCGCGTGCCCATCTCTTTGGTGCAAGCGGCCCTCGGCGGCCAAATTGAGGTGCCCACACTGGGCGGCGGCCGGGCTCGGGTGTCGATCCCGGAAGGCACGCAATCGGGCCGACAATTCCGGCTGCGCGGCAAGGGAATGCCGGGCCTGCGCGGGCAAGGGCAAGGCGATCTCTATATTCAAACCGTCGCCGAAACGCCGGTTAAGCTGAGCCGCAAACAAAAGGACTTGCTGCGCCAGTTTGACGAGGAGTCGACGGAAAAGAACTCTCCCGAATCCGCAGGCTTTTTCTCCAAGGTCAAAGACTTTTTCAACTGAGTCATCCAGAGCCTGCTGGCTTCTCAATTGACGCAAGTTTATCCAAGGTCAATTTACCTGCGCCCATGTGGCTGATATAGCTGTGCCCAACTTTTGAAGGATAGAAAAATGGGCGCTCTTAAAATTGCCGTGACCGGTGCCACCGGCCGTATGGGTCAAACACTCGTCCGGGATGTTCAGGCTGCTGACGGTTTGGAACTCACCGGCGCGACGGAGGCGCCGGGCCATACATCTTTGGGCAAAGACATCGGAGAGATTGTGGGGTTGGGGACCATTGGCGTCAAACTAACCGCGTCCGTTGACGAGGCTTTTGCGGCGGCCGATGCCGTGATCGATTTCACCATTCCAGCAGCGACCGCGTCTTATGTCGCGGAAACAGCCCGCAGGGGATTGATCCATGTGATCGGGACGACGGGCTGTGACGACGACACCGAGGCCGCTATTGCGGAATCCGCCAAAACAGCCACGATCATCAAATCGGGCAATATGAGCCTTGGCGTCAATCTGCTTGCCCACTTGACCCGGCAAACGGCAAAACTTTTGGGCGACGATTTCGATATTGAGATCATCGAAATGCACCACCGGCACAAAATTGATGCGCCGTCCGGCACAGCCCTGCTGCTCGGCGAGGCGGCCGCAACGGGCCGGAACGTCAAACTGGGCGATGTCGCCGCGCGCGGGCGGGACGGACAAACCGGCGCACGCACACGCGGCGATATCGGCTTTGCGTCATTGCGCGGCGGTGACGTCGTGGGCGATCATACGGTGATCTTTGCCTCCGACAATGAACGCATTGAACTGACACACAAGGCACAAGACCGTGGGCTGTTTTCCAGCGGTGCTCTCCATGCGGCACGTTGGGGCGCCGGAAAAGCGCCGGGTCTTTATTCCATGGCCGATGTTTTAGGCTTCACCGATTAGATGCGCAGATTCGTGCGCCAGGATGGCGCGTTTGCGGGTCAGACCCCAGTGATACCCGCCAAGAGCCGCTGAGGTTCGCAAAACTCTGTGACAGGGAATGAGATAGGAAATCGGATTGCGGCCAATCGCGGTTCCGACAGCGCGAACCGCTTTAGGCGCGCCGATGGCACCGGCCACATCCCCGTAGGTCACCGCACGGCCTGCGGGAATGCGTAACAGTGCTTGCCAAACTTTGAGTTGGAAGGGGGTGCCCTTCAAAACAAGGCGCAGATCCCCGCCTTGGTCGCCGAAAATTTGATTTATCAGTGGGCGGATAGTGTTTGGGTCGTGGGTTAGGTTGGCGTTCGGCCAGGCTGCGCTCATATCTGCAAAGAGATCGTCCTGTTCGCCATCGTCGGCAAATCCAAGTCCTGCGAGCCCTCTTGGGGTTGTGATCGCCAAGCACACTCCAAAGGGGGAGGATGAAAATGCATAACGCATATCAAGCCCGGCACCGCCGGAGGCAACTTCTCCCGGCGTCATCGCTTCCACCGTCAAACACAAATCATGCAGCCGGCTGGGGCCCGAAAGCCCCACCTCCAGAGACGCATCGAGCACCGTCTCGTGATCCTGCAATAATTTGCGGGCATGGGCATGGGTGACGGATTTGAGAAACTGTTTCGGACTGATGCCGGCCCATTGTTTGAACAGTTTTTGCGTATGGCCAGGGCTCAGGCCCAAATGAGTCGACAGCTCGGCCAAGCTTGGCTGATCTTGCATATGGGCTTCCAAATAGGCGATGGCGTCAGCAATGCGCGCATAATCGACCGATGGGGCCACTGTCTTAAGAAGTGCATTCATGGATGGGACTCTAGCTTAGACGCCGAGTGGCAAACCACCCGATTCTTGTGGTCTTACGGATTCAAGATGGGCGACTTCAAATTCGACAAAGCTCTGCGCAGGGCCTGCGCAAAATCCAATCGTTCGGGCGGTGTCAGAAACCGGCCGAGTTCCAATTGCCGGCCATGGGAGGAGACGGTCAATGGGCTTTCCCAATCGGGTTCTGCATCAATATTCACTTGAACCCAATAGGGGTCGAACCGCCAGACTTTTGTACGCCCTTTGGCATCCACTTTCCGGACCGTCAGTGCGGTCTGTCTCAATTCAACATTTTCGTAGGCCCGCGCGGCCTTATAGTTCATGCGAAAGGCCCAATAGATCACAAGCACGTCGATCCCGAAAAAGATCGGGACGGGCCAGTGACCGATCAAATAGAAGCTTGTTCCGGCGATAAAACTGACGGCACAGACGCAGGCCATCAAAATCAGAAAGCCTCGCGGACTGAGGGACCGATGGGGCCGCAAATCCGCATCAAACAAAAGCTCTTCTTTTTGGGCACTCTGGCCGTCTGTACTCATGAGACAAGTGTAGGACGGGCGAAGGATCATCCCAAGTCAATTCTCCGGGACGGTGATGAAAACAGGAAAGGCTTGCAAGAGCAGGCCTAGCGGCGCACAAAACACCAAAGGATCCGCTTCGAGAGACAGAAAATGGCCAATGCCGAGACCCTAAACACGCTTTTTGAGACCATCCGCGCCCGCAAAGGCAGTGACCCGGAGACCTCTTACACTGCCAGCTTGCTCGCTAAGGGGCCGGAAAAATGCGCACAAAAACTTGGTGAGGAGGCCGTTGAAACGGTCATCGCCGCGACAGGGCAAAGCAAAGATCAACTGATCTATGAGTCCGCCGACCTCATCTATCACCTCTGGGTGTTGCTGGCGGCGAGCGGCGTCACCCCGGAAGAGATCTATGCGGAGCTCGACCGCCGCACCGGGCAGTCAGGCCATGAGGAAAAAGCAAACCGGCCCGGTTAAGCGATCAAGCCCGCCTCGCGCGCCAAGGTTTGCAAAGAGGTTTCCGGACGGGCCCCGTAATGGCTAATAATTTCCGCAGCCCCAAGACTGCCCAATCGGCCGCAGGTCAGCAGGTCGCAGCCGTTGGCGAGGCCATAGAGAAATCCGGCTGCATAAAGATCACCGGCGCCTGTGGTGTCGGTCAATTGATCGACCGGCCGCGCATCAACAACATGCACTTCCGGACCCGCGACGATCACCGAGCCGGACTCGGAACGCGTCAACGCCGCCAATTCACATTTCTGACGTACGATTTGCATCGCTTCGTCAAAGGTCTCGGTCTGATAGAGCGACTTGATTTCCGATTCATTGGCAAACAACACATCCACATGACGCTCAACCAATTGCTGAAACTCTTCCCGGTACCGGTCGACGCAAAAAGCATCGGATAAGGTCAGGCTGACTTTGTTGCCTGCTTGCGCCGCAATCTTTGCCGCCTTTTCAAACGCCCGTTTGGCTTCCGGCGGATCATAAAGATACCCCTCCAAATATGTGATCTTGGCGGCAGCTACGAGATCTTCATCCACATCATCGGGTGTGAGTTCGACGCACGCGCCGAGATAAGTGCACATGCTGCGTTCCGCATCGGGCGTCACCAAAATAAGACAGCGGGCCGTCGACGGGCCATCCGTTGACGCCGGTGTTTGAAACTGCACATCGGCCGCTTTAATGTCGTGGGCAAAGACACTGCCCAATTGGTCATTGCGGATTTTGCCGATATAGCCGGCACGGCCGCCGAAAGACGCAATGCCGACTGCGGTGTTGGCTGCAGACCCTCCGGACTTTTCCATGGCCGGTGGCATCCGGTCATAAAGCGCATCGGCACCGTCCTGATCGATCAAGGTCATGGCGCCCTTTTCGATTTTGTTCTCATCCAAAAAGGCATCGTCAGTATTGGCCAAAACATCTACGATGGCATTGCCGATCGCTAAAACGTCGAGTGAGTGTGAAGCCATGAAAAGAGTTTCCGTTTTTGATTTGTTTTGCTTGGCGGTGTTGCCGCTCAAACAAACTGATACATGATCAAAGGATTGAGGCAAGAACGCAAAATGATGGACTCCATTTCCCGCGCTTTGAATGATCTGAGGAGCAAGGAGCTTTTTGTGATCTTGCTGCAATCTGTCGGCCTAACCCTTGGCCTGTTGCTGGCGCTGGGCTGGGGCGGAAACTATGCCATCGGCCTCATCCCCAGCTTTGACTGGGACTGGGTCAATTCGGTGATTGGTGTGATTGCCGGCCTGGGTCTGGTCATTGGTCTGGTGCTGCTTTTCTTTCCCGTGGCCGCGCTTTTTATCGGTCTCTTTCTGGAGCCAATTGCCGATGCGGTGGAAGCGCGCAATTATCCGCAAGATCCGGAGGCGCCGGGTCTCGCTGTCCTTCCGGGGCTGATGGCAGCCCTGAAATTTTTGTTGGTCTTAATCCTTGCCAATATCGCGTTGATTCCGGCGTATTTTTTGGGGATCGGCTTTATTCTGGTGTTTCTGGTCAATGCCTATTTGATCGGCCGGGAATATTTCGAGCTGGTGGCGTTGCGGCATCTAAAACCCAACGACGTACGCGATCTGCGCAAGGCCCATCGCGGACAAATCTTTCGCGCTGGTGCCATCATAGCCTTGGCGTTAAGTATTCCTCTTGTTAACCTGGCTGCGCCATTATTTGGGGTGGCAATGATGGTTCATCTATTCAAAGGTATAGGGCGTCGTGCTGATGATGTCAGATTATGATTCGCTTGTGAAATGGGCTGCCATGTCCGTGATGTATGCAAGCCTGACCGTTCTGGCTGCCTGTGCCGAAGACGGAATGTTCGGCACGGCCATGCAAACCAACCAAAATCCCCAATTCGCGGCCCTTCCGAATGATTCTCTGCCGCCGATGATCAAACCGACGAGAGATCTACCGCAAGCCGGAACCATGCTTGGCAAAGATATCGCCGCCCTCGAGGCGGAACTTGGGCAGCCTTCACTCCTGCGCGAAGAGGTTGGCGCACAGGTTTGGCAGTATACGGATCAAGTTTGCGTACTCTTGCTTTATCTTTATCAAAGCGACGATAGTATCTGGCGCGTCACCCATGCGGAAACACGGCGCAAGCGCGGTGTCCGTTCACTGACGGACTGCACGCAAAGCAGCTAAGCTTTGCGCGTCTTTGCTGTTTTTTTCTTGGACCTAGATTTGGATTTGGCGGCCGGCTTTTTGGGCGGCGCCTTGGCCGGTGTTGTTTTGTCCTTAAAAGCGCATAAGTCCTCAACCACACACACCTCACATTCCGGGCGTCGGGCTTTGCAAACATAGCGCCCATGAAGAATAAGCCAATGATGGGCATGAAGCCGAAAATCGTCCGGCACCACTTTTTCAAGTTTACGCTCAACTTCCAAAACTGTTTTTCCAGGGGCAAGGCCGGTGCGGTTCGAAATGCGATAAATATGCGTATCAACAGCAATGGTCGGTTGGCCAAAGGCAATATTGACCACGACATTGGCCGTTTTGCGCCCGACCCCGGGGAGCTTTTCCAACTCCTCGCGGCTTTCGGGCACTTGACTATTGTGATGCTCGATCAAAGCTTTCGACAGGCCGATCACATTTTTGGCTTTGTTGCGATAAAGCCCAATGGTCTTGATCGCATCGCGCAGCCGGGCCTCCCCCAGTTTGACCATCGCTTCCGGCGTTTGGATCTTTTTAAACAAAGGTTCCGTGGCCTTGTTCACGCCTTTATCCGTCGCTTGGGCGGAAAGCGCAACGGCTACAAGCAACGTATACGGATTAACGTAGTGAAGCTCGCCTTTCGGGTCTGGCCGCTCTTTTTCAAGCCGGGCAAAGAACTCGCGAATGTTTGCTTTCTTCACAGGAGCGATTCCAAAATCAATTATGCATTGAGCCGGACAGGTACGCCCGCCGCAGCCATATGCCGTTTGGCCTGTTCAATCGTGAACTCGCCAAAGTGAAAGATGGAGGCCGCGAGAACTGCGCTGGCATGTCCTTGAGTGACACCCTCAACCAAATGATCAAGTGTGCCGACGCCGCCGCTGGCAATAACAGGAACGGTGACCGCATCTGCGATAGCCCGAGTCAGTTCATTGTCAAAACCGGACTTGGTTCCGTCCCGATCCATTGACGTCAGCAAAATTTCACCAGCGCCCAGCGAGACGACCTCTTTGGCGTAAGCGACAGCGTCAATCCCGGTCGGCGTGCGGCCGCCATGGGTGAAGATCTCCCAGACGCCGGGCGATGTGGCTTTGGCATCGATGGCGACCACGATGCATTGGCTGCCGAACTTTTCGGCGGCGGCCTTCACAAAGGGGCGGTCTTTCACCGCAGCAGTGTTGATCCCAACCTTGTCGGCGCCGGCCAGCAACAGTTTGCGGACATCGTCTGTGGTCCGCACCCCGCCGCCCACGGTCAAAGGCATGAAACAATGCTCCGCCGTGCGCGCAACCACGTCGAAAATGGTGTCACGGCCTTCATGAGAGGCGGTGATATCCAAAAAACAAAGCTCGTCCGCCCCGGCTTGATCGTAAACCTTGGCTTGCTCCACGGGATCACCTGCGTCGCGCAGATCGACAAAATTCACGCCCTTAACAACACGGCCGTCTTTGACATCCAGGCAGGGTATGATGCGGGTTTTCAACATGGGATTAGCCTTTCAGCAAACGCAGCGCTTCTGCCGGGTCGATCCGGCCATCATAGAGCGCCCGCCCCGAAATCGCCCCTTCCAGATTCCGGCACTTGCTGGCAACCAAAGCCTCAATATCTCTCAGCGACGAAAGACCCCCGCTGGCAATCACTGGGATGGAGATGGCCTCCGCCAGAGCCACGGTCGCATCGAGATTGAGCCCTTCTAGGACGCCGTCCCGATCGATATCCGTGTAGATGATGGCGGCAACACCTGCATCTTCAAATCGGCGGGCGATGTCGAGGACCGTAAGCTCGGTTGCCTCTGCCCAACCTTCCACCGCAACCCGGCCGCCGCGGGCATCAAGCCCCACGGCCACCTGGCCGGGAAAGGCCTTGGCGGCCTGTTTGACAAAATCCGGGTCCCGCACAGCAGCGGTGCCTAGAATGATCCGTCGGACCCCTCTCTCGATCCAAAACGCAGCGACTTCCATGTTCCGGATCCCGCCACCTAATTGTATCGGTATCGAAACATTCCCTAAAATTTGGGAAACAGCCTCGCCATTGACAGGCTGGCCTTCAAAGGCCCCATTCAGATCGACCACATGAATCCAGTCAAAACCCTGCGCCTCAAAGCTGCGCGCTTGGGCCCCGGGATCTGTGTTGAAGACCGTCGCGGCCTGCATCTCACCGCGAATAAGGCGCACACATTCGCCGTTTTTCAGGTCTATAGCCGGAAATAGGATCATGGCTGCCACCTCAAAAAGTTCTGAATTAAGCGCAAACCGGCAGCTTGGCTCTTTTCCGGGTGAAATTGGGTCCCGACCATGTTTTCCTCAGCAATTATGGCGGTTATTTCGGAGCCGTAATAAGTTGACGCGAGCAAATTGGACGGTTCCGAGAGTTGCATTTGATAGGAGTGGACAAAGTAGACATCTGCACCCTCTTCCAATCCGGTCAAGATTGGATGGGACTGATGAGCTTTGAGCGTGTTCCACCCCATATGCGGAATTTTCAAGTCCGGATCGGCCGGTGCGATAGGTACAACTTCGCCTGCAATCCAGCCAAAGCCCTCATGAGACCCATGTTCCAGGCCGCGTGTGGCCATAAGCTGCATGCCGACACAAATCCCAAGAAACGGGCGTTTTTCAACGCAAACGGCCGTTTCGAGCGTGTCCCAGAGACCGTCAATACGCTGCAATCCGGCCTTGCAATCGCCAAAGGCCCCGACACCGGGCAAGACGATCCGGTCTGCCGCCGCCACAGTATGAGGATCGCTTGTAACCTCTACGCGCGCGGGAAAATCAAGCGATTCTGCCGCTTTTTCAAAACTCTTGGCCGCGGATCTGAGATTTCCCGAGCCATAGTCAACAATTGCAATTTTCATTTGAGATGCGCAAAGAGCTTCTCCGCGCGCTCCTATCGGATGCGATTAACGCATTGTTAGTGTTAACGCCTGTGTACCATCATGCGTATCAGTTGCCCAAAACCCCTTTGGTTGAAGGCACCACATCGCCGGTTCTGGGATCAGTTTCAACCGCATGACGCAGCGCCCGCGCCAGGGCCTTGTAGGCGGATTCCACGATATGGTGATTGTTTTCGCCATAAAGCGTTTCCACATGGAGGGTGATACCGGCATTTTGGGCAAAGGCCTGAAACCACTCTTTGAAAAGCTCGGTGTCCATATCGCCCAATTTGGGTTTGGTCAGTGCAACTTTCCAAATCAGGTAGGGCCGCTTGGAAACATCCACAGCCGCCCGGCTGCAGGTCTCATCCATGGGAATTTCCGCCGATCCGAACCGGCGAATGCCTTTCACATCGCCCAATGCATCGGCCACGGCTTGACCGATGACGATGCCGGTGTCTTCGGTGGTGTGATGCATATCGATGTGAAGGTCGCCCTCCGCCCGCACCTTGAGATCGATCAAGGAATGACGGGAAAAGCTCTCCAACATATGATCAAGAAAGCCAATTCCGGTCGAAATGTCCGATTGTCCCGTTCCGTCGAGATTTACGGTCACTTCAATATCAGTTTCTTTTGTTTTTCGGGCGACTGTCGCGGTTCGCATAGCCGGGCTCCATTGTTCGCCGCAGCACAATCGCGGCTTAAATCGCGGCATATATATACCATTTGTCTTGCTTTTCTATTTTTTTGCCGAGAAATCTTAATCCACAGCAGGTTCAACCGCCCTGCCCCCTTGACCGAGAGCCCCCAAGACGCCAAATGAGGTTGGAATACAGGCGACAATTCGTCGGCCTCTCCGGCCCATCCCATCGGCCTGACACGCCCATCCACAGAAAGGATTGTGACTTTGAGCGAAGATGCTGCCACCTGGCACGGCACAACCATCATCACCGTCCGCAAGGGCAACCAAGTGGTCATTGCCGGCGACGGTCAGGTCAGTCTCGGCAATACGGTGATCAAATCCAACGCCCGAAAAGTCCGTCCACTGGGTAAAGGCAATGTCATCGCAGGCTTTGCCGGCGCAACTGCCGATGCCTTCGCCCTGTTCGAAAGGCTGGAAGGCAAGTTAGAGCAATATCCCAACCAACTGACCCGGGCATGTGTGGAAATGGCAAAGGATTGGCGAACCGATCGTTACTTGCGCCGCTTGGAAGCGATGATGCTGGTGGCCGATGCGAGCACCAGCCTGGTCCTGACCGGAACCGGTGATGTTCTGGAACCGGAAAACGGTTTGATGGGGATCGGATCCGGCGGCAATTATGCTCTTGCCGCAGCCCGTGCACTTTACGATTCCGACCATAGCGCCGAAGACATCGCCCGGCGGTCCATGGCGATCGCTGCTGAAATTTGTGTGTTCACAAACACCAATATCATTGTTGAATCCCTGTCCGAGTAAGGTCTCACATCATCTATGTCCGAATTTTCGCCCCGAGAAATTGTCTCCGAGCTTGACCGCTTCATCGTCGGTCAAAATGACGCCAAACGGTCCGTGGCCATCGCGCTGCGCAATCGTTGGCGGCGGCAACAACTGCCCGAAGATTTGCGCGAAGAGGTACTGCCGAAAAACATCTTGATGATCGGCCCGACGGGCGTGGGCAAAACGGAAATTTCAAGACGCTTGGCAAAACTGGCGGGCGCGCCGTTTGTGAAGGTCGAAGCCACCAAATTCACCGAGGTGGGTTACGTCGGACGTGACGTCGAACAGATCATTCGTGATCTGGTGGAAATTGCCATCAGCATGTTGCGGGAACGCAAACATAGCGAGGTCTCGGCACAAGCCCATATCAATGCGGAAGAGCGCGTACTTGACGCCTTGGTCGGCGCCAATTCCAGCAACAGCACACGGGATTCCTTTCGTAAGAAATTGCGCGAAGGTGAATTGGACGACAAAGAAATCGAGATCGAAGTTGCCGATCACGGCATGGGCATGCCGAGCTTTGAAATTCCGGGCATGCCGGGTGCGCAAGTCGGCATGGTCAATTTGCAAGACATGTTCGGAAAAGCGTTCGGCGAGCGCACGAAAGCGCGCCGCCTCACCGTAAAAGAATCCTACGACATTCTGATGGGTGAGGAATCCGACAAACTTTTGGATGAAGAGCAATTGATTCAAGAGGCCATGACGGCCGTTGAAGATGACGGCATTGTCTTCTTAGATGAAATCGACAAGATCAGTGCACGCTCAGAACGCACAGGCGGCGATGTCAGCCGCGAGGGCGTTCAGAGGGATCTGCTGCCACTGATCGAAGGCACGAGCGTCAGCACCAAATACGGAACAGTGAAGACGGACCATATTTTGTTTATTGCCTCCGGCGCCTTTCATCTTGCCAAACCGTCAGACCTGTTGCCTGAGCTGCAAGGCCGGCTGCCCATTCGGGTTGAACTTTCCGCACTCACCCGTGAAGACTTCAAACGGATTCTGACAGAACCGGAAGCCAGTTTGATCAAACAATATTGTGCGTTGATGAAAACAGAAGATTTCACCTTAGAGTTTACCGATGACGGCGTCGAAGCCATTGCGGATATTGCAGCGGAAGTGAATGCGACGGTTGAGAATATTGGCGCACGCCGTTTGCAGACGGTTCTTGAGCGGGTTTTGGAAGAGGTGAGTTTTACAGCGACCGATCGTCCGGGGGACACATTGGTGATCGATGCCAAATTCGTCACGGAGAATATCGGCGACCTCGCAAAGAATGCGGACCTTAGCAAATTTATTCTCTAGCTGTGTTTATCGCTTGCGGCGCAACAAAACATAAAGCGCGCCGTCGCCACCGTCCCGAATATGCGCCGGTTCAAATCCCACGATAAGGGGCGCGACGGAACCAGCTTGCAGCCAGTCCGGAACTTTGCGCCGCAAGACCCCCGGTTGTTCGTAACCGTCGCGGGCTTCAGATCTGCCTTTGCCGGTGATGACTAAAACGCAGCGCCGGCCCCGTCCGTAGGACGCATGGAGGAAACGGTTGAGCGCCTCATGGGCCTCATTCTGACGCATGCCATGAAGATCTATGCGGCCGTCGACAGGCAGTTTGCCGCGCCGGAGTTTTCGGGATGTGGCACCGTCGATCATTTGGCGCGCGGGCGCCGCAATCGGATTTGGCTTAGATGGTTGAACGGTCCGAGAGGCCGCTTGAGACTTTTTCTTCGGCCCAGGGCTAATAGATGAAACTGCACTTTTTTTCGGATGAAGAGGGCGAACGGATTTGGTGTAGCGGGACCACAATTCCTCATCTTCATCCGTCATCGGAGGTTTCCCGCTCATGGACCGCCGCCTTCTCCGGCTTGAAGGAAAGAAGAGGTGAGGCCTTTGGGGATGAGCGCATACATGGTTCCGCTCTGCTTCATCAAACCGGCCGAAGCACCTGCCTTGGGTCCTGACCCCCAGTAGAGATCCGCGCGTTGAACACCCTTGATCGCACCACCAGTATCTTGAGCAATGGTCAAATTATTGAACATTGTATAATCCTCACTGGCGGTTTCATCAGCGGGATCCAAAATCTGGCCGGTCATCGAGATATCGAGCCATACCGGCGTGCCTAAGGGATAATAGAGACGATCGACTGCGATGCTGGCGAGCGGGGTGAGGGCGATCCCTTGCGCGCCCGGCGGCCCCAACGCCGGGTTTTCCACGTCTATTTCGCGAAAAAAGATATAGGACGCATTGGTATTCATGACCTCATCGGCGTCATCCGGATTGGCTTCAAGCCAGGCAGCAATGCTCTGCAAAGAGACGTCCTCACGGGCAATGGCGCCGCGATCAATCAGCGTTCGGCCGATGGCCGTGTAAGGGTGGCCGTTTTGGCCGTCATAATTGACCCGAATGGTTTGACCATCGGGCAACGCCACTCGTCCGCTCCCCTGAATGTGGAGAAAGAAGGCGTCAATGGCGTTGTCGACCCAAACAATTGCCAAAGGCTCGGTCCAATCGTCCACAGCTTCGATTTCAGCGCGGCTTTCAAACGGCTGAAGACGGCCGCCCAGAACGCGGCCCGCGATACGCTGTCCCGCCAAGGCATCGCGGAAATCTCCCAGCTCGACCATGACCAAATCCTCAGGCCGGGCCAGTAGAGGGGTTTGGAAAGGACCTTGTCGATCGCGGCTGCCGTTCAGGACCGGTTCGTAATAACCGGTGAACAAGCCGGATTTCTCCCTGTTTTCTGAGATTATTACGGCATCGAAATAAGTTTCGAAAAAGCTCTTTGGGCCCAAATCTGCGCTCTCAGGCGCATTGCGGCAGACCTTCTGCCAATCTTCGTTGCGGCCGTAAAGACGACGAATGTCCGTTGCCACAGCACGCCGCGCAAAGGGTTCGTCGGGCGCTCGGGGCAAGATCGCCGCGCAAGATCTTTGAAAAGCATCAAGGGCGTCTTGCCATGACGGCTGTTCTGACGACCAACCAGGCAGGTCTTTGAAGCTGACAGGTTCGATCATCAGTCCAGGTGCGGCCGGTTTCGATTTCCAGCCGGCGTAAATCGCCACACCGATCACGACGAGGAGAAGCAGAGTCGTGAAAGCGCCCATATATTTGGACATGGTGGACCCGTGTTGTGAAGTTCAGGAGAGATTAATCACAATGGTGCCGCAGGGCCTCGTTCGAAACAAGACGAAAAGCCCCATCGCTTAACGGCTCATGTGCCAGAGGCCGTCCCAACCAATTTCCAATTGGGATTGGATGATCTTGTGTCCCGCGCAAAGGTCCAGATATCGGTAATTTTCCGAACTGTGGTCGGATCACCTTCAATCACCGCACCATCTGCATTCTTGGTGACCGAAATCACCTCACTGACAAATTTGACGGTCACTTCGGCGATCTTTTGCTTCAGGGCAGCATCAACGATTTCTGCCTTCTCAACGCCGACGAAATTGGATTCCAGACTTTTTCCCTGGCTCTCCCGTTCCGTGATGGCACCGTCAAAGCTTTTGTAAACATCTGAGGAAATCAGGGGTTTCAGAGATTTGCGGTCGCCCGCGGCGAAGGCCGTGACAATAATCTCATAGGCCGCGCGACACCCGGACAGGAAGTGATCCGGCTCAAATTGTGAATCCGCGTCTCGAATATCGGTGAGCGCCTTGGCCAATGCCGAGCCCGCCGGCGCCAGTTTATCAAAGGCCGTTTTTACCGGAACGTCAGCTTGGGCCGCTTCTTCGCGGCGGGTACCCGGAAGGGTGATAACATTTCCGTCACTTTCGGCATCGCGGTGGGTAAAGGGCGGACGCTCATTGCCCGTTTTACTGCCCAGAACAGAAATCAGGCGGTACAAGACCACTAGGAAAATCGCCAATGCGACAAGATCGAACCAACCGGTGGCCATTTCTTTGTCTTACCTCTATGGGGCGTTTGCGCTTCTTAATTGAGGCAAAGCTTGTGCCTCACCGTTCAATTTCGTCAAGAAAACATACGCCCGTGACTTCGTTATAGTTCTCTATCTAGCTGTATTTAATCACTCTAACGGCTCTCGACAACCATGTCATCAAGCAACCGCAAAGCAGGGCTTTTGTGACGAATTCGTCAAGATATCCCTGGTATTTGCAGGGACTTATCACACAGCTTGTCAGTCATTCTAAGACATGATAGCCACTGCGCAAATTCACACCGATAGTTAAGAGTTGAGAGACACAAATGACAGAGGACACCACGTCGCAGGATCAAACTGCCAAACCCAATGGTGGGGAGTCCTCATCAGCCCAGCCAAGCTTTCGAGTTCTGGCGCAATATATCAAAGACTTGTCGTTCGAAAATCCCGACGCGCCGCAATCCTTGAGCAATAGCGAAAGCTCTCCTCAAATGGATGCGACCGTGAATGTCCAAGCCAAGCAATTGAGCAAGTCAGAATTTGAATGCGAAATTAAAATCGGCGTCAGCGCCAAACGCGAAGACACGACGGTGTTTTTGGTCGAGCTTGTTTATGCCGGTGTCTTCCAGATTGTGAATGTTCCGCAAGACCAAGTTCAACAGATTGTCTTTATCGAGTGTCCGCGGCAACTCTTTCCGTTTGCGCGCCGAGTTGTGGCAGATGCCACGCGGGACGGTGGCTTCCCTCCTTTGCTGTTGGACCCGATTGATTTTGTGGCTCTCTATCAGCAGCAATTGGCAGCTGCACAAAAAACTCAAGCCGCCAGCGGTGAAGCCGAGACTGCACCGACAACCTAGACGCCGGCCTTTAGGTTTTCCACAAAGCTGACGGTCCGAGTTCATCTTCCAAAAACCGAAGATGCGCTGCATATTCCTCTTTGGTCAAAGCTGGGTCCAAAGGACGCTGACGCGGCGGATAGGATTTGCGTTGTCCGGTCATTTGCTCCGGCGAGTCCCCAGAGTCTTTTTGATCCACCAAATCAAGACCCGGTTGTTCACCACCGATGAGCTCAAGATAGACACGGGCCAAAAGGATCGAGTCAATCAAGGCACCATGCTTGTCCCTTATGGTGTTATCGACACCAAATCGGCGGCAAAGTGCATCGAGACTATTGGGCGAACCGGGAAACTTTCGGCGGGCAATATGCAACGTGTCAATGACACGCTCCGGCGGCAATAAGGAGCTGCCCATCCGTTCAAGCTCGGCATTGAGAAATCCCAAATCAAACGCGCCATTGTGAATCACCAAAGGCGCGTCACCGATAAAATCAATAAACTGATCTGCCACATCCGCAAAAACCGGATGCTGACGGAGAAAACTTTCCGAAAGCCCATGAACCTCGAAGGCTCCTGTCGGCATGTCCCGTTCCGGATTGATATAACAATGGTATTCCCGGCCGCTCGGAATGTGATTGAGAAGTTCAATACACCCAATCTCTACAACCCGATGACCGTCTTTCGGATCTAAACCGGTTGTTTCCGTATCCAGAACAATTTCCCGCATATCTCGCCCTGCTCCCGTCTGCAAGCGCTGAATCTAATCCTGTTCGGATTGATATTCACGTCCTAATTCAGGCTTGCAACAAGCTATCCACTATTTTTTTGACCGCCGCCCGCGCAGACTCAAATCCCTTGCTCGTATCAATAATAAAGTCAGCTTTCTCGCGCTTTGTGGCATCGGGCACTTGCTGGGAGAGTATTTCGTTGAATTTCTCCTCTGTCATGCCCGGGCGTTCCAATACGCGTGCCCGCTGGACATCAAGTGGGGCCGTGACCACGACCACATAATCAACGGAGCTTTCGAGATTGTTTTCAAACAATAACGGAATATCCAAGACAAACAGCGTCGCGCCACGCGCTTTTGCGTTTGCGAATTCTTCCTTCCGGCATTTGGCAACAAGAGGATGAACAATAGACTCAAGACGTTTCCAGGCCTCCGGGTCACCTTTTATCTGTGTACTGAGAACATTTCTGTCAACACGTCCATCGACAGTGGAGCCGGGAAAAGCTTCTTCAATCAGCGGAACCGCTTCACCGCCCTGATCATAGAGCTGGTGAACCGCCTGGTCGGAATCAAAAACCGGGATGCCTAGCTCCGAAAACATGTCAGCTGTTGTCGACTTGCCCATCCCGATCGAGCCTGTCAATCCGAGTAGTATCATGACCTTCCCTGAATATCTTTTTTCAAGAGGTCATAAAGCGCTTGGCTGACATCGGGTGCGCGTCCAAACCACGTTTGAAAAGCCGGGCGCGCTTGATGGATCAGCATCCCCAGCCCCTCACACGCGCTCAATCCTAGTGATTTGCTGCGCTTTATAAGATTTGTTTCCAACGGAACATAGACGATATCGCAAACGGCAGATCCCGCGGGCAAAGCCTCAAGAGGGACATTTAACTCGGGTTGACCGCTCATGCCCAAACTCGTTGTGTTCACCAACAAATCAGCGCCTTCTAATCGTTGCCCCATTTCGGACCAATCCGCACTGTCGGTTTCTGATTTTACATGGGGTCCGATGTCTTCGATCAGCGCATCGGCCTTCGATGGCGTTCGATTGATAATTGTAACTTTCTTTGCGCCGTCTATGCCCAAAGCATAGGTCACACCGCGTGCGGCGCCACCGGCTCCTAAGACGACAATCGTCTTGCCCGTACTTTTCCAGGATATTTGTTGCTTTAGGTTTTCGATAAAACCAAACCCATCCGTGTTCTGACCATATAGGGAGCCGTCGCGGCGAACCGTTATCATATTGACAGCCCCGATAATCTCGGCGGCGGAATCCACCTCGTCCATCAGGGCCAGAACAGCTTCTTTATGAGGAATGGTGACATTCGCGCCGGCAAATCCCAATTTGGGCAAAGCCGCAACAGCTTGACTAAGGTCTGCGCTTGAAACCTGAAGCGGTACGAGAACACCATCAATCTGATACTGGTCGAGCCAAAATCCATGAAGCATCGGCGACCGCGAATGAGTTATAGGATCGCCAATCACGCCTGCAACAATCGCTTTGCCTGTTAATGTCATCTGCTCACCACGTCATGCAGCCTTAAAAAATCGAGAACAGGTAGCAATGGCAAACCGAGGATCGCAAAGTAATCGCCTTCAATGCGGCTGAACAATTGTATTCCCTTACTTTCCAACCAATAGGATCCCACACTGGAAAGCACTGCGTCCTCGCTCGATTCAATATACCGATCTAAAAAATCATCTGAAAAGTCGCGCATGGTCATCAGACTCGTTTCGCAGTGACGCCAGATGACCGAGCCGGTTTTCGCTATGGAGACCGCACTGATCAATTTATGAGTTTTTCCACGAAGCTGCTTCAGGTGATCCCGTCCTTCGTTAAGATCCAAGGGTTTGCTGAATAGCTTATCGTCGAGTGTTAGTACTTGGTCGGCCGCTATCACATAGTCTGATGGCCCGGCCTGCGCTCGCACAGCCTTAAGATCAGATAGGGTGACGGCAATTTCTTGTCCCGAGGCCCCTTCCGCGAGCAAAGATTGTTTGACGCTGTCCTCATCCACTCCGGTAACGATAACGCCGAATTCAAGTCCGGCACTTCGCAGGAGATTTGCGCGCGATGGGCTTTTGGAAGCCAGGATCAACTTAGAGTCAGACATCACGTTTCTAGCTTGCTTCTGGCATATCTTGTTGCGAACCGGTGTCGTCGCTTTGACGTCTTGAGTAAAGATTCAAAATCGCGGCAGCGGTCTCCTCAATTGAGCGCCGAGAGACATCAATGATCGGGCAATCATGGGTTTCATAAAGACGCCGGGCGTAGACAATTTCCTTTTTGACTTCCTCTGTATCGACATAATCGGTTTCGGTCTCTTCTTTCAGAGACAAAAGACGATTGCGCCGGATCTGCACCAGGCGATTGCTTGAGGCGGTTAGTCCGACCACCAGAGGATGCTTAAGGTCGCCTAAGTCAAACTGCAGTGGCACTTCTTTTACGATCGGAACATTTGCCGCCTTAATTCCGCGATTGGCCAGATACATACAGGTGGGTGTCTTGGAGGTGCGGCTAACCCCCAACAAGACAACGTCGGCCTCATTCAGGGTCTCGGCATTTTGTCCGTCATCATGAGCGATCGTGTAATTGAGAGCCTCGATGCGCCGAAAATACTCGGCGTCCATAATATGCTGGCTGCCAGCTTTGTGACTGACTTCGGTTCCCAGATAATTGTGCAAAAGGTTCAGAACAGGATCGAGGATCGAAACACAGGGCATACCGAGCTCACGGCACTTTTCTTCCAACTGCTCGCGAAGTGTATCGTCAACCATCGTGTAGAGGATAACACCGGGCGATGCCTCGATTTCACCCAGGGCCCGTTCCAATTGTCTAGGCGATCGGACAAGGGCGTAGACATGCTCAATGGGCTGAGCTCCGGTAAACTGTGCACAGGTCGCCTTGGCGACTGCATTCAAGGTTTCACCAGTCGCATCCGAGACCAGGTGCAAATGAAAATAGGTTCGATAGGGTCGCTTCTCGAGCATCTCAGAATTCGCTTTGTTCAGCGCGGCATACAAAAACCATAAGTAGTGGACTAGCCTGTGGAAAAAGCAATCTCCACGAATTGCTAAACAAATCAGACAAAAACATTTCTATTTCGCCCACAGAGCTTTGGATGTGAATAGACTTTGGCCAGTAGGGCTGAAAGTAGGGCTAAGTAACAATCAACAGGTTTTGCACATTATGTTTGTCACATTATTATAAAAAATCTTTTAATTACAATCAGTTATATATTATCCCCAGTCTTTGTTCGGAATTCTGATCGGCCGGTTCCCTGTGCAAAAAAATGTGGATTGAACTGGAAAAGAGAGGATCCACACAATTCACAGGGATTCACTACATAAACTACAATTTAATCTTTTATTTACTTATATGAAGAAAGGGTTAAGAGCCGGAGACGGGTGAAAACAAGGCGAAGATCTGTCGAAGACAAGATGTTCATTTCGTCGGATTTCCTCTTGAATCTCGTACCAGGACGACGTACATCAGCAAAACAATATAAGTCGTTTCAGACAATCAGACTCAATTTTATCTGACAAAATTGAATCTTAGACCCTCCAGATAATTTCTCGGCCTCTTTTCTATTCTTTTGATCAGAAAACCCAGGAATGTAAGCCAATAGATCGATCTGAATGCGGCACGTCCATGAATCCGCTTGAAGGGTCAAACAAAGGTAATTGCTATGGAACTGCAGGAACTCAAACTGCAGGAGCTCAAGGCGAAATCTCCCACAGAGCTCTTAGAATTCGCAGAAGAACTCGAAGTCGAAAATGCGAGCACGATGCGCAAGCAGGATATGATGTTTGCCATCCTGAAGCAGCTCGCCGAACAAGATATCAATATTGTCGGCGGTGGTGTTTTGGAGGTGCTTCAGGACGGTTTCGGCTTTTTGAGATCCCCAGAGGCCAACTATCTGCCGGGACCAGACGATATTTATGTCAGCCCCAGCCAAATTCGTCGGTTTTCGCTCAGAACAGGTGACACGGTTGAAGGCGAAATTCGCAGCCCGAAGGATGGCGAGCGGTACTTTGCGCTTTTGAAAGTCACCTCCATCAATTTTGAGGATCCGGAGCGCACACGTCACAAGGTCCATTTTGACAATCTGACGCCGCTTTATCCGGATCAGCGCCTCCATATGGAGCATGATGATCCGACCATTAAGGATGCCAGCCCGCGGGTGATTGATTTGGTGGCACCCTTAGGTAAAGGCCAGCGTGCCCTTATTGTGGCGCCGCCCCGCACCGGTAAGACCGTTCTGTTGCAAAATATTGCGCACTCGATCGCTGCCAATCAGCCGGAATGTTATCTGATCGTCCTTTTGATTGACGAACGCCCGGAAGAGGTGACGGATATGCAAAGGTCCGTCAAAGGGGAAGTCATCAGTTCAACTTTTGATGAGCCCGCGGTTCGACATGTGCAAGTGGCTGAAATGGTCATTGAAAAGGCGAAACGCTTGGTTGAGCACGGCCGGGATGTTGTGATTTTGCTGGATTCCATCACCCGCCTCGGTCGGGCCTACAATACGGTGGTGCCCTCTTCCGGAAAGGTTTTGACCGGTGGTGTTGACGCCAACGCTCTACAACGGCCAAAACGCTTCTTCGGCGCGGCGCGGAACATCGAGGAAGGTGGGTCCTTAACCATCATCGCAACGGCCCTCATCGACACAGGCAGCCGTATGGATGAGGTTATTTTTGAAGAGTTTAAGGGAACCGGTAACTCGGAGATCGTGCTGGACCGCAAGCTTGCCGACAAACGTGTCTTCCCGTCTATCGATATCATCAAATCCGGAACCCGGAAGGAAGAGCTTCTGGTGCAAAAAGACACGTTGCAGAAGATGTATGTCTTGCGCCGGATCCTCAATCCCATGGGCACCATGGACAGTATGGAATTCCTCTTGGATAAGATGCGTCAAACCAAGGATAACGAGGAATTCTTCGATTCCATGAACACTTAGCCCAGTTTACGGCAGTAAGATGGTCGAGCCTGTCGTCTTACGGGCTTCAAGATCTCTATGAGCTTCCGCAGCTGCCGACAACTCGTATCTTTGATGAACTTCTATTTTGACGTCACCGTTTGAAACCACTTCAAACAGATCTTTGGCTGCGGTCAGAAGATCATCCCTTGCTGCTACGTAGTGAAAAAGCGTCGGCCGGGTGACAAACAAAGATCCTATTGGTCCCAATGTGCCGACATCAAGCGCCGGGGGCGGCCCGGAGGCATTGCCGAAACTGACCATCGTGCCCATCATTGCCAGGCAATCGAGTGACTTGAAAAACGTATCGGCACCGACGGAATCATAAACCACCGGCACACCTTTCCCGTCTGTCAAACGCCGAACCTCTTGCTGGAAATCAACGTCTCTGTAGAGAATGGGATGGTCGCAGCCATGGGCTTTGGCCAGTTCCGCTTTGGCTTCGGATCCGACAGTACCGATCACCGTCGCGCCGAGAGATTTCGCCCATTGGCAAACAATCAGCCCTACTCCACCGGCTGCTGCATGAATCAAGATGGAATCGCCTTTAGCAACACGATGAATCCGGCGGATCAGATAATGCGCCGTCATGCCTTGCAGCATCATGGCGGCAGCTTGGTCAAAGGATATTTGATCGGGTAGCTTAACAGCAACGGACCCAGGGATATTCACCGCTTCCGCATAGGTTCCCAACGGCGCCGTACCAAAAGCGACCCGGTCGCCGGGCGTAAAGTCACTTACGGCGGATCCAATATCTTCAACAATGCCGGCGCCTTCCAGTCCAATCCCGCTTGGCAAGGCAACAGGATACAATCCCGACCGGTGATAGGTATCGATATAGTTCAGACCGATCGCTTGAATTTTGACTGCGATTTCATCCTCTTTAGGTGCCGGCAGATCGACACTTTGATATTGCAGGACGTCAGGTCCGCCAGGGTTGTCAAAGCGGATTGCGTTGATGGTCGCCATAATCTTCAGTCGCTTTATAGTTTGAGGTGTTGATGAAAAAAGCTGATCGTTCGCTCATTCGCAAGATCTGCCGCAGCTTTGTTGTAATGTGCGCCGTTAGGGCGGGCAAATGCGTGATCTTGGTCCGCATAGGAATGAATGGTGACCAGGCTATTATCGCCTAAACCTTGTTTAATTTTCTGTTGATCGTCCGGACTAACGAATTCGTCTTTTTCAGCAATATGCAACATCAAAGGATTTTTGATGGATTTGGCTTCATCGAGAGATTCTTGGATGGACACACCGTAATACCCCACCGACGCATCGGTGTCCGTCCGGGTGGCTGAGACATAGGCCATGTAGCCACCCAAGCAGTAGCCGACGGTTCCCACTTTACCGGAGACTGCGTCATGGGATTTCAGCATCTTGAGGCTGGCTGAGATGTCGTCCACACCCTTAGCTCTGTCGAATTTTCCAAATAAATCAAAGGCTTGTGCCCATTCCTCTTCGCTTTGGTCGGTAATATCGATGCCGGGTTCGATCCGCCAAAAGAGATCCGGACAAAAAGCCACAAAGCCTTGCGAGGCGAAGAAGTCACAAAAATCCCGCATCACTTGATTGACGCCGAAGATTTCCTGGATCACCACGAGACCAGGTCCGGATCCGTTGGCTGGTAGGGCCAGATACCCTTTGAAGGTTCCGTCTGGGGTTGAAATAGAAGGTGCCTCTTGCGCCACTTTGAGCTCCGTTTTGCGTAGGTTGGACAAATTGGGCGCACTCTAGCCCGGCACTTTTACAAAATCGAGTGACTTTCTGACAGGATCTATGCCAAGTAGCAGCCCAATGGATTTGTTATCTTGGGAGGCTTACATGAAGGTCAAATTGGAGTTTGATTGTACACCGGAAGAGTTTCGGCGCCTCCTAGGCATGCCGGACGTTTCGGAATTTAATCAACAACTCGGATCAAAAATGACCGATGCGATGAGTGAGGCCGCGCTCAAACTGGATCCGGAAACCCTGACCAAGATCTGGTTTCCGTTTGGTCCGGATGCCATGACTGATATGCAAAAGGCCATGTGGGAAAGTATGAGCGCAGGCCTGCAACCTTCGACCAAGTCGAAATAGCCGCTGCTTTTGAACGTCTTAGATCTCCATGATCAATGGTGATACCATCTTTGCGTTGTCGACGGCTGCCGGTAAGGCAGGTGTGGCGGTTGTCCGCACCTCCGGCCCCAGAGCTTTGGACATCGCACAAGATCTTTCGCCCAATGTGCCTCTTGAGGTGGGGAATATCCAATATTGCGGGTTTCAAACCCCTGACGGTTCGATAATTGACCGCGGATTGCGTTTGATCTTTCATAAACCGCGAAGTTTTACCGGCGAAGATTGTGTGGAATATCATATCCACGGCGGCCGGGCCGTTATTGACAAACTTTTGTCGGTTCTCGCGGGCCATGGTCTACGTCCGGCAGAAGCAGGAGAATTTACCCGGCGGGCATTTGACAATGACAAGCTCGATCTTACCGCAGCTGAGGGGTTGGCGGATCTGATCGATGCTGAAACGGAGGCCCAACGCCGACAAGCTTTTGTTCAAATGGAAGGACATCTCGGCAAATTGGTTGAATCTTGGCGGGCATCTCTGATTGGCGCCATGGCCTTAATGGAAGCTGAGATTGATTTTGCCGACGAGGATTTGCCGGACGATTTATCTCAGCAAATTTATCCGGCCATCACCCAGGTCCTGCAGGAGATTCAAAACCATCTCAATGACCGGCAAGTTGGCGAGCGATTGAGAGACGGGGTGCGCATTGCGATTCTGGGGGCACCCAATGTGGGCAAATCCAGTCTGATTAATGCTCTCTCCCAGAGGGATCTGGCCATCGTGTCCGACATTTCCGGCACCACACGGGACATCTTGGAGGTGCATTTGGATTTAAATGGGGTTCCGGTCTTGATGGCCGATACGGCCGGTTTGAGGGAAAGTGATGATGCCATTGAGGCCGAAGGCGTCCGTCGGGCCCAGAACCGGGCCCAAGAGTCCGATCTCAGATGCTTCGTTGGCGACAAAAGCAAGCCTCAGACTTTTGAGGGCGAAGGTATTTTGGATCATTTTCAAGAGGGTGATCTCCTCGTTCTCAACAAATCCGATCTTTTGGTTTCAGAGTCGGGCCCTACCCCTTCCGGTACCATTTCCATATCCGTCAAAACCGGTGACGGTCTCGATTATCTGATTGAGTGTCTTTCGGACCGTGTCAAAGATATTGCCTGGCCGTCGGAAGCGCCTCGGATCACCCGGCAGCGTCATCGCTTATCTCTCCAAGAGGTCGTCCACCAACTCAATGATCTTTTGACCCATCAAGACCGGGAGGTTGCGCTCAGAGCTGAGTCCCTGCGCCTGGCTGTTCGGTCTTTGGGACGGATCACCGGCCGGGTGGATGTGGAGGACATGTTGGACATTGTCTTTTCGGACTTTTGTATCGGCAAATAATGTTTCACGTGAAACATTCCGTCTTGGCAGCCTCTCTAATTCATGGCATGTGGATAACTTGACGGGAGATGCGAATAGGCGTCTCAAGACCGGACTTTTCAGGTAGAAAACGATAATTGTATCGACAGGCAGAGGTCATGCTTGACGGGAAGTCATATGATGTTGTGGTGATCGGAGGAGGTCATGCCGGCTGTGAAGCGGCGGCGATTTCCGCCCGGATGGGCGCGGCCACCCTTCTGCTGACCCATAAAGTCGAAACCATCGGCGAAATGTCTTGTAATCCGGCCATTGGCGGATTGGGCAAAGGGCATCTGGTTCGGGAAATCGATGCACTCGGCGGAGTCATGGGGCTGATGGCCGATCAAGCCGGTATTCAGTTTCGGCTCCTCAATCGCCGAAAAGGACCGGCGGTTCAGGGGCCGCGGGCGCAGATTGACCGGAACCTCTACCGTCAAGCGATGCAAAAGAGCCTTCGAGAGATTGAAGGTTTGACCATCCTGGCGGAACCGGCCGCCGACATCATTCAAGGGAATGGCCGGCTTATCGGGGTCGAAACCGAAAAGGGGACCAAAATCTCCTGTGGGGCTTTGGTTATCACCACCGGAACCTTTTTGCGCGGCGAAATCCATCTGGGCGGGCAACGGATTCCGGCGGGCCGTGTGGGTGAGGCGCCCTCCATCGGCCTGGCAAATTCTCTATATGGTCTGGGCCTGCGCATGGGGCGGCTGAAAACCGGGACTCCTGCGCGCCTCAACGGCCATACCGTTGATTGGCGCGACCTCGAGGTGCAGCCCGGCGATGATGTGCCCACACCTTTTTCATTTATGACGACCAAGATCAGCCAGCCTCAGGTCCCCTGTCATATCACCTATACCAATGTCGAAACCCACCGGATTATCGAAGCGAATTTGCATCAATCGCCGATGTATTCGGGGCAAATCGAAAGTGTCGGCCCCCGTTACTGCCCTTCGATTGAAGACAAAATTCATCGTTTTGCTGACAAATCCAGCCATCAGATTTTCCTCGAGCCCGAAGGACTGGACGACCCCACGATCTATCCCAATGGGATTTCAACCTCTCTGCCGGAAGAGGTGCAGGAGAAATTTATTAGGTCAATCAAGGGCTTAGAAAAAGTCGAGATTCTTCAGCCCGGCTATGCCATTGAGTATGACCATGTGGATCCCCGTGAATTGTTGCCCAGTCTCGAAACAAAGACTCTGAAGGGCTTGTTTTTGGCCGGGCAGATCAATGGCACCACCGGATATGAAGAAGCCGCCGGCCAAGGTCTCCTGGCGGGGATCAATGCGGCCAAGCGCGCCGCCTCTTCCGACTCCTCCTATGGGCCTTTTTTGGTCACCCGATCCGAGGGATATCTGGGTGTGATGATTGATGATTTGGTCACGCGCGGTGTGACCGAGCCCTATCGCATGTTCACGTCACGGGCCGAGTACCGGCTGACGTTGCGTGCCGACAATGCGGATCTGCGATTGACCCCAAAAGCGATGGCTTTGGGAGTTTTGACACCGGAGCGGGCGAAAGATTTTTCCCAGAAGCGCTCTGCACTCGATGCGGCCATGCGCGCCTGCAAGACCGTGTCGGTTTCGCCAAACGTGGCCCGCAAACACGGTCTGAAAGTCAATCAGGATGGCCGCAAGCGCTCGCCTTTTGAGCTTTTGGCATATGCGGATATTCAATTTGATGATCTGCTTTCAATTTGGCCGGAATTGGAGGAGATTAGCCCCCGTGTCCGGGAGCAGATCGAAATCGAGGCCCAATATGCCGGCTATATGGATCGTCAGGAGGCCGATATTTTGGCCTTCCAGAAAGATGAAGCCATCCATATTCCGGCCGACTTCGACTATGGCCGCATCAGCGGATTGCGAACCGAGCTGAAGAATAAGCTGGAAGCCACCCGTCCCGCCACGTTGGGTCAGGCGGGCCGGATTGAAGGCATGACTCCCGCCGCCTTGATCCTGCTTCTCGGTTTTCTGAAAAAGGATCGCAGCCGCGCCGCCGAGGCGTCCTGATTCCGATGACATCTGAACCCGATTACGGCCCGGCTCAATTTTCCGCCGACTACAATGTTTCACGTGAAACAATTGAGCGTCTTGAGCTCTATGTATATGAGCTGATCCGCTGGCAAGACAAAATCAATCTGGTAGGGCCGGAAACCCTGGAACAGGTCTGGCGCCGGCATATTCTGGATTCCGCTCAGCTTTTGGACTTTATTCCCGGAGATGCCCGGAGGATCTTAGATATGGGGTCGGGGGCCGGGTTCCCCGGCATGGTTCTGGCCATTTTGATGAACAATGTACCGGATCTTGAGATTAGTTTGGTGGAGTCTCATGTGCGAAAAAGCGCCTTTTTGCGCCATATTTCAGCCGTAACGGGCGTAAAAGCTAGAATCCTCAACCAACGTCTTGAGCTTCTGAAGTTGGATCCGGTGGATGTCATTACCTCCCGGGCTCTGGCTCCGGTGGCCGATCTCTTGACCTATGCGGCGCCGTTTACATCCGGTCATACCCGTTGCTTGTTTTTAAAGGGTCAAAATGTGGGGTCGGAATTGACGAATGCCTCTAAATGTTGGACTATTACGGCCTCGCAACATCCCAGTCGATCTGAATCCACTGGCACCGTCTTAGTGATAAAGGAATTTGATCGTGTTTCAGACCAAAACGATGGATGATCGTCGGCGCCCGCGCACAATCGCAATTGCGAACCAAAAGGGCGGGGTCGGTAAAACCACGACTGCGATCAATTTGGCCACGGCCCTGGCGGCTGTGGGCAAAAGGGCTTTGATTATTGATTTGGACCCCCAGGGCAATGCCAGCACCGGTCTGGGTGTGGGACATGACCAAAGGCATAGCTCCATCTACAATGTCCTCATTGACCGCAAACCTATGGCCGATTGCGTCTTTGAAACCGATGTGCCGCGCCTGGCCATCATTCCTTCCAATTTTGACCTCTCCGGTGCGGAGCTTGAATTAGCCCAGGTTAAAGACAGATCGTTTCGGCTCCGTAACGCTATCGAAGCGGTCAATTCCGAGCTGAATTCCGATCCTTTCGACTATGTCCTGATCGATTGTCCGCCCTCCCTGAACCTTTTGACCATCAATGCCCTGACCGCGTCCGATGCGGTTTTGGTGCCGCTGCAATGTGAGTTCTTCGCATTGGAGGGTCTGACCCAGCTCATGCGCACCATCAATCTGGTCAAAGGCAAGCTGAACCCGGATCTGGAAATTCAGGGGGTGGTTTTGACCATGTATGACCGCCGCAACAAACTTTCGGATCAGGTGGCCGCTGATGTGCGCAGTCATCTGGGCACGAAAGTGTACCAAACGATCATTCCACGAAATGTCCGGGTCTCGGAAGCACCGTCCCACGGAAAGCCGGCCCTACTTTACGACCATCGCTGCACCGGCAGCCAAGCTTATATCCGGCTTGCCGGCGAATTGATTCAGCGCGAGCGCGCAGCTCATATTCTCTGATCTTTATTGAAAGAGGCCCTCAATGTCAGATGAAGCCAATGCCAACCGCCTGGGGCGCGGCCTGTCCGCACTCTTAGGCGATACGGAATTCGATCAGCCGGAACCGTCGGGCACTGGACAAGTTCGTGTCCCTGTCGAGTTTCTACGGCCCAACCCCAATCAGCCCCGAAAACGTTTCAGCGAAGAAAATTTGGAAGAGCTGGCCCAGTCCATTCGCGAGAAGGGCATTCTTCAGCCGATTGTCGTACGCCCCATTGCTGGCGAGTCCAATGCTTATGAGATTGTCGCCGGCGAACGCCGATGGCGGGCGGCGCAGAAGGCATCGATGCATGATGTGCCCGTTTCCATCCGTGAACTGAGCGATTCTGAGTCTCTTGAAATTGCTCTTATTGAAAATATTCAGCGTGCGGATCTTAATCCCATTGAAGAAGCTGCTGGCTTCAAAGCCTTGATGGACCGGTTCGATTATACCCAAGAGCAACTCTCAGAGATTGTCGGGAAAAGCCGAAGCCACGTGGCCAATCTCTTAAGACTTTTGTCCCTTCCCGCTGAACTGCAATCTCTTGTTGAAAACGGTAGCTTAACCGCCGGGCATGGCCGGGCCTTGTTGTCGTCGCCGGATCCGGCAGATTTGGCAAAGCAAATTATCAAACAAGATTTGAACGTCCGTCAGGCCGAAGCCCTAGCAAAAGGGCGGCCCAGTCAGAGTGCAAAACCTCAATCCGTCGGAACGCAGTCTTTCGAGAAAGATGCCGATACATTGGCTTTGGAGCAGAACCTTTCCAACAGTTTGGGTTTAAAAGTATCGATCGATCATGGGCAAAATGGCGGATTGGTTGTCGTCAAATACAAGACGCTGGAGCAACTTGACGAAATCTGCCGCAGATTAGGTGCGGCCTAGCCACCCAATTACCGCCTGCCGCCAGCGGCGCGCGCAATCCGAAAACTCGTCTGGGTACAGATTGTCTGCGCGGGCAAGCCGGTTGTCTTGCAGCTGCGTTCTGCTTCATAAAGCAACTCCAATGCCTTGTTCAGCTTTAGCGCACCCCAGCTTTGCAGCTGCCGTTCAAAAGCCTGCCGCCGCTTGAAGTGAGGTTTTGGCCGCAATTGATCGACGGCTTCGCGGTTAGAGGCTCCTCTATCGACGGCCAATCTGGCCGTCCGAAGCCGCTCAATATGGCGGGTGAGAGCACGAATGATTGTCACCGGCTGTTCGGTTTGTAAAAAGCATCGATCGAGACTTTGGGCGAGCATGTGCCGGTCTCCCGACAAGGCTGAATAGGTGACATCCTCTAAACCCAGCGTGTTGGCGGCGTTCAGACAGGCCTCAACGTCCTCAACTGAAAGTGTTTTGTTTGAGTCCGCCAGTTTGTAGAGCACAATTTTCTCTATTTCGCGGCGCGTCATTGCACGGTCCCCACCGAGCAGTTCAGCCAATACTTCCATAACTTCATTTGTGTACTGAATATCTGACTCTTTTAGAATTTTTCCGGCAAGTGCTTTAACTGAGCGTGCATCGTCCTGATAGCAAGGCAGGGCTGCGCCGCATTTTGAAGCCTCAATGGTTTTTCGCAAAGCGGAGCTTGGCTTTAGATCCCCGGCTTCCAAAACCACAACGGCATCCCCGCGCAGATCACCAGACTCAAGAGATGCTACAAAGTCCTTAATTTGTTTGCCGTAACGATCGGACTTGAACCGAATGCGTACGACGCGTTTGCCGCCGAACATGGATATGGCGCCGAACTCGTCATGCAGTCGAGCAGGATCCGACCTGTATTCTTCTTCCGATAAGTCAAGAAGTGCGAAGGGATCACCGGGATCCGAGAGGATGTTTTTCACAAGCGTCTGAGAATGTTCCCGGACCAGTCCTTCATCGGGGCCGTAGATCAAGATAAGCTGGGCGCTGCGACCGGCAGCTTGAATAAAGGCATCAATCTCGGCGGGTTTAAGGCGCATCGGCCGGAGCAGCCTCGGTGGTTTGGGCTGCCAGTTCTTGTTCCGCCTGACGTTCAAAGAATAACGATAAACGCAGCACAATGTCGTTGGCGATTTCGCGCGCCGCCCGTTCTCGCGCATTCTCCCGTTCAATCACTGTGGCAAATTGCGATCGCAAAACATCATAAGCCACGACCGATCGGCTGTTACCGGAATAAACCACATCTCGCGTCTTGGCATCCTTCACCTGATAGCTTGCACTCAGTTGCAAGTTGAATCGCGTGACGGAGGCGTCAATCCTGACACCGCTGCCAATTTGCCGTTCGTCCAAACGGAATCCCAATTCATATTCGTATTTGTCCGGCGCTCCAGCAGGAGCAATCCGATCCAGCAAAAAGTTTCGAAACACCGCATCGGTTTTTGTGGAGGCACCGCTCACGCGTATCTTTTCCAGCGACGTGACCGTTTCGGCATTGCTTACAGTTTCACTATAAAGAGGCCGAAACCCGCACCCCGTCAGCAACAATGCGACACATATCAGTGCCGGCATGTGAAGACTTCGTATCATGTGTTGACCCCCCTAGCCGACGACGATGTTGACGATCCGATTGGGCACTACAATAACCTTCTTGATCGTTTTGTCACCTATGGCGGCCAAAACGCGCTCATTGCCCATCACTTTGGCTTCCACCTCGCCTTTGGCCATATCTTTCGGCACGTCGATCTCGGTTCTTCGCTTACCGTTCACTTGAACCGGCAAAGTGATCGAGTCTTCGACAAGCAGCTCCGGATCTGGCTTTGGCCAGGCTTGCGCAATCAACAACCCGGATCCGCCTAGTCCTTCCCAGGCCTCTTCAGCCAAATGAGGCATCATCGGCGCGATCACTTGTGTGGCGAAGAGCAACGACTCGGCCAGGATCCATTGATCGACCGGCTGACCTTGCCGCAATTCCGGGGCGGCTTTTCGGATGGCATTGGTCAGCTCGTAAATCTGTGCAACAGCGCGATTGAAATGAAAGCTCTCAATCGCTTCAGTGACGGATGCCACTGCTTTATGTGCTGTCCGGCGCAATTGATCGCCCGTTGTGCTTGGGCTCCCCTCCGGCATGGATGCACCAACCCGCGGCAAGCCGTCATTTTCCGGATCGGCAATGAGTGCCCAAACCCTTTGCACAAAGCGCCAAGCGCCTTCGACACCCGCTGCCGTCCATTCCACATCCCGCTCCGGCGGGGAATCGGACAGCATAAACCAGCGCGCGGTATCTGCGCCGTATTGTTCAATAATATCCTGCGGATCGACCGTATTCTTTTTGGACTTCGACATCTTTTCGATGGCGCCAATTTTGACCGGCGCACCGCTGGCAATCTGTTTTGCCGTGCGCCCGGCATCATCGGCCGATATTTCGATCTCCTCAGGTGTCAGCCAGCTGCCGTCTTCTGCCTGATAGGTTTCATGGGTCACCATGCCTTGGGTGAAGAGGCCCGCGAAGGGCTCCTGAAGGCCGAGATGGCCGGTCTTTTCCATAGCACGAGAGTAAAACCGCGCGTAAAGCAGATGCAAAATCGCGTGCTCAACCCCGCCGATATATTGATCCACCGGCAGCCAATAATCGACGGCCTTCCGGTCGGTCGGCTGTTCGGCCTGAGGGGCACAAAATCTTGCAAAATACCAGGAGGAATCGATGAACGTATCGAACGTGTCGGTCTCGCGACGCGCCTCGGTCCCGCATTTCGGGCATTTCACGTTTTTCCAAGTCGGATGACGCTCCAGCGGATTGCCGGGCTGGTCGAAATTCACATCGTCCGGCAGTTTGACCGGCAGGTCGGCCTTTGGCACCGGCACGATCCCGCAGCTATCGCAATGGATAATGGGGATCGGGCAGCCCCAATAACGCTGCCGGGAAACACCCCAATCGCGCAGTTTGTAATTGACCGCCCTTTGTCCTGCGCCGCCCGCTTCAATCCGCTCGATCACAGCACGTTTGGCATCCTCTACGGCCAAACCATCCAAAAACTGAGAATTTCCAAGCTTGCCGTCGCCTGTGTAGGCCTCGTCCTCAATGGCAAATGTTGAGGCCTCGGCGTCCGCCGGTATGACCACCGGTAGGACCGGCAGATCGTATTTCCGGGCAAAATCCAAATCCCGCTGATCATGGGCAGGGCAGCCGAAAATCGCCCCGGTGCCGTAATCCATCAGGATGAAATTGGCCACGTAAATGGGCAATTCGTGACCGTCAATAAAGGGATGCTTTGCCCGCAAGCTGAGCTCGAAACCCATCTTTTCGGCGGTTTCCAGGTCTTCGGCACTGGTGCCCGACTTTCGGCAGTCATCAATGAAAGCGGCGAGTTTTGGATCCGAACCTGCTAACTCTTGGGCCAGCGGATGGTCCGGTGCGACAGCGCAGAAACTGGCCCCGAACAGCGTGTCCGGGCGGGTGGTATAGACCGCCAAACCGTCCGCGGGCGCACCCTCGCCCTCAAGCTCAAACCGCATCCGCAGCCCTTCCGACCGGCCGATCCAGTTGGATTGCATGGTGATGACCTTCTCAGGCCAGCGGTCCAAACTTTGAAGTCCGTCCAACAGATCTTCTGCCATATCCGAAATGCGCAAAAACCACTGGGACAGCTTGCGCTGTTCGACCTCGGCGCCGGAACGCCAGCCTTTGCCGTCAATCACTTGCTCATTGGCCAAAACGGTCATATCGACTGGGTCCCAATTGACATTGGCCTCTTTGCGATAGGCGAGACCCGCTTCCAGAAAATCTAGAAACATGGCTTGTTCATGCTGGTAATAGTCCGGATCGCAGGTGGCGATTTCCCGCGACCAGTCAATCGCGAGCCCCATGGCCTGCAGCTGGCCGCGCATCGTGTCGATATTCTGGTAGGTCCAGGCTCCGGGGTGAACATTCCGCTCCATGGCGGCGTTTTCCGCCGGCATCCCAAAGGCATCCCAGCCCATCGGGTGCAGCACGTTATAGCCCTGCGCTATTTTATAGCGGGCAACAACATCTCCCATGGCGTAATTGCGCACATGACCCATGTGGATCTTACCCGACGGGTAGGGAAACATTTCCAAAACATAATATTTCGGTTTGGCGTCATCGATCTCGGCAAGAAAGCAGTCGTGTTCGGCCCAGGCTTTCTGCCATTTGGGCTCGCTTTCTTTGGCATTGTAGCGGGTCATGAATCAGGTCTTTCTGAACGCGCGAGTCTGTGCCGACTCACGAAACAGCGGCGTGCCACATTATGTGCTGTTATGGGGGGCCTGCAACTCCTCGCAAGGCGAGAGCTCAGTTTTCGATGGAATCGATTCTGAGCTGTCTGGCCTTGGTTAGGATGGCGTTTTCAATGTCGACGGCTGTGCTTGGATTGACAGGAGAATCCGTCCAGCCTCGGCCGGAGCTTTGTTGTCTGAAAACGGCCACTTTGAGACCATCGGCCCGCAGGCGCTGATCAAGAATATAGACAGTCACTTTAAAACGCTCACCGGGGGCTGCCGGATCTTCATACCAGTCGGTGATGATCACGCCGCCAAATGGATCGGCGGACTGCATGGGCATAAAAGAAAGCGTATCCAATGAGGCTCGCCAGAGGTAGCTGTTGACGCCAATGCCTGCGCTGACCGTTTCTTTGTCGCCGCCGCCGCCAAACAATTTAAAGCCGCCGCCGAACAGACTGCCGCGATCCCTATTCGAGCCTTGCTCCGGAATAGGAATATTCTTGCCTGTGCCGTCCGTGGTCGGAAACTCGCTGTCACCACCGCCACAACCAGCCACAAAGGCAGCGATCGAAAGCGTCATAAAGATTGCCGATAAGCGTTTCATCAGTCCCAATTCCATGATTTTTCTTTCTTGCGGAGAGCCGTGATCAGCCAGTGCGCGTTACACTGGCCTTTGACTTAGAAAATTTCCAACAAAATCTCAATAATTTTAATCTTCTAGCGTCTTTTGTCATTGATCTCTGCCAAACGCGGCCAACGCGGCTCGACAGGTAAAACCGCCTCCGTCAGACCCAAAGTAGGGCCAAAAGAGGGTGCGGTAAAAAAACATCACACCTGCCGTTAACCTTTGTAATCATTTGTTAATTCAGGTTAACAAAACTGTGGTCTTTCGGCACCACATGCAAATATTAGGGTTAACAGGCCCTACCCTTTTATTGACCCTTTTGGGGCCGCGCCCCTAACTAGCCTCATAACAAGGTGCGGTAATTGAAGTCAGCTTGATGCGTAACGGGCCCGCTTTTGCGGCGGCGCCCAACCCTTGTTTGCGTTTTGACGCCTCAAGCCAACAACCTGAATGGGGATGTTATGAAGAAAATACTACTTGGTTCTGTTGCCCTTTTGGGGGCGGCAGCCTTCTCCGGGCAAGCTTACGCCCAAGAGGGCCTCGAACTTAACCTGTCCGGCTTTTTTGTCGGTGCCATCGGCTATGTCGATGAAAGCGGCTCCAGCACGGGCTCACGTGATTACGCCACGGGTTCGGATTCCGAGATTCACTTCACCGGTGCGGTGACTCTGGATAACGGATTGGAAGTTGGCTTCCACGCTGAAGGCAAGCTGGAAGAAGATTCAGCCTCCGATAATGGCGATTTCATCGAAGAAACCTTCATTTACTTTGATGGTGTTTTCGGAAAAATCGTTTTCGGTAACGAAGACGGTGTGGCCGACCAAATGGCTGTGGTGTCGCCGACCCTCTTCCGCGGCAACACGATCAATGATGCCGAATTGGATCTGTCGGGCCTCGCCACAGTGAACACGGTTTTGACCGTCAATGGCGGTGGAGATGATTTCTCTCAGAAAATCATCTATTTCACACCGCGTCTGGCCGGTTTCCAGGCAGGCGTGTCGTTTGCGCCGGAAGTGGACACCGACACCTTCTCACGCTCATCGGCTTGCGGTTCGGCTTTCTGCTCCCGCTCCGAAGATGACTTTGACAGCTTGCTCGAATTGGGCCTGACCTATTTCGGTGAGTTCGGCAATGACGTCAATGTGGGTGCCAGTCTCACGTATTTGATGGCGGAAGACGAAGAAACGGATTCCTTCATCTCTGATGACCCAGAAGGTTGGGCCATCGGCGTTAATGTCGGCTTCTCCGGCTTCACTTTGGGTGCTTCTTATGCGGACAGTGAAAATATTCCGCGCGTTGAAGCTTCTTTGGGCGGATCGTCTGCGCCTGGCGATTATCAAGCCTGGGACATTGCCGGTACGTATGAAACCGGTCCTTGGGGCTTTATGCTGGGTTACGCCGAAGACGAGCATGATTTGGGCACGTTTTCGTCCGAAACCACAGCGATCCAAGGCGGTGTCGATTACATCTTGGGTAAAGGTGTTTCCATCGGCGGCGGTGTTCAGTACATCGAAGAAGAAGCGGCGATCAGCGGCGTGAATTTCTTTGATGAAGACGCCACGGTCATCTTTGTTGAGACCATGATCAACTTCTAAGTCGCGTCAAGTTTGCGTCAAAAGGGCGGCTCCCCCCGGGCCGCCCTTTTCTTTTTTGCGAGATTTGGGCTTCAGCCTAGCGGGTCTCCCGCATCAATCCACCAATGGCGGCAATCCCATGAATGCCGGACCCTTTCAAGCGTATGATTGTTTGTGCGCTCACACCGCCCAAAGCATAGAGAGGATGACGACTCGCTTGAGTCCAATTGGCGAGCTTCAACGGCCCCAGTGATGGGCGCGTCGGATGGCTTGGCGTAGGGAAAACCGGACTGACCATCAACGCATCCAAGTCTGCAGTTTGCGCTTTGCGCATTGCCCAAAAACTGTGCACTGCCAGAGTGAGTGTCCAAAGCGGCCGGCGCTGCCGGAGACGTCGCGCGCAATGGGCCAAATGTTCAGGCAGGTGCAGACCGTCGGCTTTAACATCCCGTGCAAGTTTTTCATCACCTGCGATGAGGAAAACGCGCCCTTGGTCTTTGGCAAGCAAGCGGCAGTGCGCGGCGAGCTTTGCGCGATCCGCACTTTCATAATGGCGGAACACCACGCCGCATCCTCTCGGCAGATCTGTAATGGCGGCTGCAGGATCCGGCGTGCGCTTTTCATCAGTGAAGAAAATCAGCGGCGGAAGCGCCCGCGCCGGTTTGTCTGTGGGGAACGGTCTTGATAAAGTGGCGGCCAATTGCCAATGCATCCAGGTCATATTTGGTCTGACGTGTCTTTAAGGTTCGCAATGCCGAAATCTGAAACCATCATACGAGATCCAGCCGAGAATTTGCGGGAAATTGCGGGACGCATTGCAGCGGCGGCCAAAGCGGCCGATCGAAATCCCGATGACATTCATCTGATTGCCGTCACCAAGCGTCAGTCGGAAGACCGCGTTAAGGCCCTTCTGAATGCGGGCCAGCGCATCTTCGGCGAAAACCGATTGCAAGAAGCGCAAGAGCGTTGGTCCGATCTGCGCGTCGGTCAAAAGGATCTCGATCTTCATATGGTCGGGCCTCTGCAAAGCAACAAAGTGGAAGACGTCATGAGGCTGTTTGACGCTGTCCACAGTCTCGACCGGCCGAAGCTTGCGCAAAAATTTGCCGAGCATGCGGCCAAGCTGGGTCACTGCCCCGACCTATTCATTCAAGTGAACACAGGCGAAGAGCCTCAAAAGTCCGGTGTCATGCCCCAGGATCTTGACGGTTTTGTCCGTCTGTGCCGCGAGGAGCTGTCACTTCCTGTGGTCGGGCTTATGTGTTTGCCGCCCCAATGGGAGGAACCGGCTTTGCATTTTGCCTTGTTGCAAAAGTTTGCGCAGGCTCATGGGCTGGGAAAATTGAGCATGGGGATGAGCGCCGATTTTGAAACCGCGATTCAATTCGGCGCTACTCATTTGCGTCTCGGCACAGTGCTTTTGGGCCCACGCCAAACATAAATTGAAATATTTCATGCGCCGGCATTTCCGGGCCCCGGCCGCCCATGCATACAAAAGCCTTATTTTTATTGGGACTCTGACGATTTCGATCCGTCAAGGCCAAGGCGATCGCCTCTCACCGCTTGTCACATCGGTGTGAGCGGTCTTGAAGACAGTTCAATTCTCTGAGAGCCGGAATGGGGTATCGTATCACAGTTGATTGGTTGCCACTCGCTCTGACTTAGGGCATAAAAACGAGGTGATGATGAGCGGCGCGAAAAAAATCTTAATCGTTGATGACGACGACACTCTCCGGGGTGCTTTGGCCGAGCAACTTGCTCTGCATGAAGAATTCTTGGTGGTGGAAGCCTCCAACGGGGCAGACGGTCTGGAACAGACCAAGTCGGCCCATGTGGATCTGGTTCTTTTGGATGTAGGCTTGCCGGATTTTGACGGCCGCGAAGTGTGCCGGTTGATGCGCAAAGGTGGCGTCAAATGTCCGATCATTATGCTCACCGGTCATGATTCAGAAGCGGACACTATTTTGGGTCTCGATGCAGGCGCCAATGATTATGTTACCAAGCCGTTCCGTTTCGGTGTGTTGCTCGCCCGCGTGCGTGCCCATTTGCGCAGCCACGAGCAGAGCGAAGATGCGGTCTTCCAAATCGGCCATTACACCTTCCGGCCCAGCGCCAAACTTTTGGAAGATGCCGAACAAAACAAAGTGCGTCTGACCGAAAAAGAAACCGCTATTTTGAAATACCTTTATCGCGCCGGCGATCGTGTGGTCGGACGAGACATTCTGCTCCATGAAGTATGGGGCTACAATTCGGGCGTCACCACGCACACATTGGAAACCCATATTTATCGTCTGCGTCAGAAGATAGAGATGGACCCGTCCAATGCTTCTTTGCTGGTAACGGAAACCGGCGGATATCGCCTGGTCCCCTAGCCTTTTAGACTTTGAGCGTCATCAAGACCGGCACGTGATCGGACGGCCGTTCCCATGAGCGCGCATCACGAACGATTTCGATGTTGCTTGCTTGTTTTTCCAAGGCCGGTGTCACCCAAATATGGTCAAGCCGGCGGCCGCGATCATTTTTGGTCCAATCTGGTGAGCGATAGCTCCACCAGGTGTAAAGCTTTTCCGGTTCCGGATTTTCGGACCGGGTGACGTCGATCCACGAATGAGAGTTTTGCACATCTGCCAAATGTTCAACCTCCACCGGCGTGTGGCTGACCACTTTCAACAGCTGTTTATGAGACCAAACATCATGTTCCAACGGTGCGATGTTGAGGTCGCCCAAAAGGACGAGCTTGTTGGTTTTCTTGCCCTTCCGTCCTTTGAACCAGCCGGTCATTTCGGTGAGAAAATCGAGCTTATGCGCAAATTTCTCATTTTTCTCCGTATCCGGAATATCCCCGCCGGCCGGCACATAAAAATTGTGAATCTCAACCCCGCCTGCGATGGATGTGGAAATGTGCCGGGAATCCCCTTTGCCGCAAAACTCTTTGGTCTTGATGGCGTCGAAGGGCACGCGTGAAATCGTTGCCACCCCGTGATAGCCCTTTTGCCCGTTCACGGCAAAATGTTCATAGCCGAGACCACGAAAAAACTTCTCCGGGAACTGATCATTTGGGCATTTTGTTTCTTGAAGACAAATAATGTCGGGGTTATGCCCTGCCACCAATTGTTCAATCAGATGTGTTCGTATGCGGATGGAATTAATATTCCATGTGGCAAGGCGTAATTTGGTCAAGTCCCTCTCCCCCGTTGGCCTAGAAGATGTTGAATGTGGATCCGGCGAGGCCGATCGGCCAGCGCCCATATTCGAAAAGACGGAATTTCAGCGCGAAAGGATGATCCTGATCACCGCCTGCGGCCAGCACCAGCGCTGCATTGTGCGCCGCTTGGATAGCTGCGCCGGACGCTGCGTTCAAAAGGGAGGGGTCTTCCACGTCCCAAATGGCATCGATATTTTCCAAATGCTCTTGCAAGACGCCGCCGAGCCGGGCGGCCACATGGGTGAGCGCGACGCTCAACGCCTCTTCGTCCATGGTCTCCAGGGCGTCGGCCACCAGGCCGGCCCGCAATTGCTCTTCGGCCTCCCAGCCTTGGGTGTCCCAATCAAGACTTTCGGCCGCGGCCGCGGCATCTTCCCAGCTCTCGATCCGGGCTGCTTCCACGTGGGGAAAGCCCAAAGCCTGTAAATAGGCATCGATTTCGGCGGTTAACTCTTCGGTCATCCGCTCGCCGACATCTTCAAACCAGCGCATGGTGTCGAGGCGCGCGGCGAATTTGCGCACTTCGACCAAGGCCGGAATATGCTCGATAATGGCCTCAAGCTCGTTTTCGTCGGGCCCGTTGTGCCCAAAGACAGTGTCACTCATGCAAACTCGCGATGTGGCTTAAAGTAGGGCCAAGTCCTACGGTACTCGTCGAGGCCTTATAGCGATCTGATTTCAAAAGAAAAAGCTCTGATTTTGGCCAAAAACGTGAAACGCCCAGTCGCCTTTCGGCACCGGGCGCTTCGTCGCGTTATGCGCGTTGCGTCGGGAGGGGATATTCCGACGCTTTCCGGACAAGGGTCAAACCTGCAAGCGGGGGGGGCAACGCTGATCTGACCGGGGTCTCGCCCGTTGTGTTATTAATGTAGCACGCGCCTAAAAAAATTCAAGCGGCTTTATCTAAATTCTTGTGTGTTGCGAATAGAACACACACGAACGTGATGTGCCGTGAGCTGGGGTGAGGAGAGGCGGTTTAGGGCCCTTTTTTGAACGGATTGATACGTCTTTGACCCGGAACAGTTCCGGGTTGAGAAAGAAGTCGGGCAGCGCGCTATACTGAATGCCCTGTGAGAAGCGAAGAATTGCCCCAAATCAGGCCAAACATAGAGACTTGGATGGACGAGCACTAATCAGCAAGCCGATGACGCCAAGTTGACGATAGGTCTCAGCCGAATCACAGCTGGCTTGGAGATTTGGTCAAGTCGGAGATTGCTCGATTGTACATGAAGGAATCATGATCAAGGCCAGCATTGGCCCCATCAGGAGACGCATAAAGAGAACAAAAATGGAACAAATTAGCAGAAAAAGCAAAGCTACTGATGTAGGTTTTGCAGACGTGGAGTATGAAGCGCAAAATGCAACGCAATATGAATTTTTTTGCAACTAGACTGTTGTACAATCTGAAGGATTGCGGTACATAGAAAAACAGCCCCAAACCTTTCGGCAGGGGCTGTTGATATTTCGGTGACAGGATCAGTTTAGCGGCCGACCTGAACACCTTTAGTAAGGAGGGCTTTATGTCCGATCCGCTCGAATCCGTCAAGGAGCTTTCTCGCCAGTATCAAGCTCGCGCTGAGGAACTGAAGGATTCCAATCCAAAGCAATCTGAACGCTTCAGCGATGAAGCGCGGTCTCTGAATGCCATTTGCAGCGAACTCGAAGATTTGAGACGCCAAACGCAGCCAGTCCCGCGCTTTAACGGGGAAGACATTTCCGACTTACCGCCCGAACTTCTTAAAGAGCTTAATATTACAAAAGCCGACGATATAGAGAATCAGTTGTACACGATCATCAATTCTGCTGGCGGAGAGGCTGATATTGATACGATCTTGATCGGCCTATATCGCCGCTACAATAAGGTTGGAAATCGTCGCTATATTGGCAATCGGCTTTGGCGGATGACTCAAAAAGAGGGCATTTTGTGGAGCGTGCCCAATAAGAAAGGGTGTTACACCACCATCGAACCACTGAAACCGCGGCAGTCAAGGAAAACTGATTGGGATGATGAGTTTAGCGATGAGGAATTTGAGGCGAAACCGGAGACTAACCCTTTTGAACTAGATGATGATGACGAAATCCCGTTTTGAAGGGCCCAAAGGCGGCATGTCCGCCTAGAAGAAAACCCTCAGGGCGTCATCCTGAGGGCTTCGTGGTCAGCGCCGGTATAGTCAACCGGGCTGGTCAGCAGTCGGCATAGGCCGATAACAGGGTGGCTCGCTCGCTTAGGCGGGCGGGTCACTTAGATGAACGCTAACCGGCTGTCGCGACGTCGGAAAGCGAAGGTAGGTGCAAAATGATATAACTTTGCATATCTGCGCGTCAGCACTGACTAACGCTGGCGCGCATTTTTTATACTAGCATATTGCAGCAATATTAACGACTAGAGAGATTTTGCGCCCAAATTCACAAAATCGCATCATCCAGCAATTCCGGCGTTCAAGGGCCTTTTTTGAACGGATTGATTTTGTCTTTGACCCGGAAGAGAGCGGGATTGAGCTTCACGTCCCGCTCGATATCCGACAGCAGCACCGTGGTCTGCAGTCCTTGGGCATCGGTGATGATCCAGCGGTTGAGGCCGATCGGCGACTCGCTGAAATACATCTCGATTTCGCCTTGGGCATCGCCGTCTTCTTCCCGTGCCAGCACCACCAATTCATTGGGGGGCAGGCGATCGGCAGCCACAATGCGCTTTTCGTCCGCCAAATCCAAATTCTTGGAGAGCAGAAATTTCAGCGGCGTGGCTTTTAAGGGGTAGCGATCCACCGTTTCCAGGCGGGAATCCTGCAAAATCACCCAGGTGCCGTCAGCCACAATGACCAGCGGGCTAGGCGCATCATAGTCAAACCGGATCCGGCCCGGCCGTCTCATGCGAAACGTGCCTTGGTCCAACTGTCCGGACGGTCCGATCTGGGCAAACCGGCCCTGCATGGTGCCGATCCCGTTAATGTAAGAGCTGATTTTCTCGAGGATTTCGGTGTTTTGGCCAAGAGCTTGCGGCATCTCCTCTTGAGCGCGCGCAAGTGAAAGGCCGAGCGGGCTGAGGGCCAAAAGGCCGCCGGCAATCATCCGCCGTCTTATGAGATCGGGTCCCGTCATGGTCTCAGTGATAGGCGCTCATTGCGGCAAAAACAAGAAACATCCATGGCGGTTTCACGGAAAAACCGCCGGTTTTCCGGCTATTTTCCTAGCGATGGGCGTGCTCGCCCACCAGAACCTCCCGTTTGCCGGCGTGATTGGCGGGTGAAATAATGCCGTCATCTTCCATGCGCTCGACGATCCGGGCGGCCCGGTTGTAGCCGATTTGCAAGCGCCGCTGGATATAGCTGGTGGAGGCTTTGCCGTCCCGCGCCACAATGGCGACCGCTTGTTCGTAAAGCTCGTCCCCTTGGCCGATACCTTGGCCCGCCAACCCGAAAGGATCGCCCTCCTCACCGTCGGGCTCATAGGTGACGTCTTCCAAATATTCCGGCGCGCCTTGTTTTTTCAAATAGCCGACAATCTTTTCGACCTCTTGGTCCGAAACGAAGGGGCCGTGGACCCGGCGGATGCGCCCGCCGCCGGCCATGTAGAGCATGTCGCCTTGGCCCAGCAATTGTTCACTGCCTTGCTCGCCCAGAATGGTGCGGCTGTCGACCTTGGAAGTGACCTGGAAACTAATCCGTGTCGGGAAGTTTGCCTTGATGGTGCCGGTGATGACGTCCACACTCGGTCTTTGGGTTGCGGTGATCAAATGAATGCCAGCGGCCCGCGCCATTTGGGCAAGGCGCTGGACGGCGCCCTCAATGTCTTTGCCGGCGACCATCATCAAATCGGCCATCTCGTCCACCACAACAACGATGAACGGCATGGGCTCCAAAGACAGCTCTTCCTGTTCGTAAACCGGCTTGCCGGTTTCTTTGTCATAGCCGGTTTGAACCGTGCGGGTCAGCACTTCGTCATCTTCGATGGCTTGTTTGATCCGCTGATTAAAACCGGAAATGTTCCGTACACCAAGTTTTGACATTTTGGCGTAGCGGTCTTCCATTTCGCGCACCACCCATTTCAAGGCCACCACGGCCTTTTTGGGGTCGGTCACGACCGGCGCCAACAAATGTGGAATGCCGTCATAGACGGACAATTCCAACATTTTGGGATCGATCAGGATCATTTTGCATTGGCTGGGCGACAGGCGATAGAGCAGGGACAGGATCATGGTGTTGATCCCCACCGATTTACCGGACCCGGTGGTCCCGGCGATCAGCAAGTGAGGCATGGTGGATAGATCCGCCACAACCGGCTCGCCGCCGATATTTTTGCCGAGGGCCAGCGCCAATTTCGATGAGGTGTTTTCATATTCCGGCGCGGCCAACAACTCTCGCAAAAACACGGTTTCCCGCTGAGAATTGGGCAATTCGATGCCGATGACATTGCGGCCGGGCACCACGGCCACGCGGGCGGAGACCGCACTCATGGAGCGCGCGATATCGTCGGCAAGGCCAATGACCCGGGAGGATTTGATGCCGGCGGCGGGCTCCAACTCGTAGAGTGTGACCACCGGTCCGGGCCGCACCCGGATCACTTGGCCGCGCACGCCGAAATCTTCCAGCACGCTTTCCAGCATTCGCGCGTTTTGCTCCAAGGCTTCGTCGCTGATGTCGCTGGTGACGGAGCGCGACGGCTGCCGCGCCAGCAAATTCAAAGGCGGCAGACTGTAATCTTTGGCGGGTTCCAAATCCAAAGTCGGCTGCGCTTCGGAGGATTCCCGTTTGCCCTGGCGCAGTTTCTTCTTGGTACGGACGATTTGCGCCGAGCTATCGTGCAATTCCTCCAAGCGTTCGGCGGCCTCTTTTTGATCTTTGTCTTTGCGGAACCGGCCAAAGGGTTTGCGAATGGCTGGATCCTTGCGCGTGTCCGACGTCAGCTCTTCCAGGCTGAGATCCCGGCGGCTGATGTCCGGGCCTTTTCTGCGGCCCCATTTCTTGCGCAAACCACCACGCTCCGAGCTTTCCCGCGGGCGGACCAGGCGGGCATAGGCCTTTTCCAAACCTTCACGGGCCAAAAACGCCCATAAACTCAAGGTATCCCAAGCGGTTCCGATGTTTCGGGGATGCACACCCAGCGTATAGAACAAGGCTGCGCCGCCGATCGTGGCCCCCAGCAACATAGTCCAAATATGCGGGCCGGGCAGTCCGAAAAAGCTGAACAGGCCGGTAAAGCCATGGGCAAAGGCATAACCGCTGAGGCCGCCAAGCCCGACATTGAGCGGCCAACCCCCAGGTGTGGAGGCGGCAGATAGCGCCGCGCCGCAACCGAGCAGGGCGACGCCCCAGCTCAGGACCCGGCGGATGGTTTGCTCATCCGTTGCCCGCCACGTGCCGTGGAGAATGAGCGATGCCCCCCAAGACACAAGCGGGAAGGCGAGAATAAAAGCCGCCAACCCGAACGATTGCATCAACAGGTCGGCCACATAAGCGCCGGGCGCGCCCAGCCAATTGGTCGGAGCGGCGGTGGTCGCCGTGTTAAAGCTCGGATCGTTCACATTGTAGCTTGCCAGCGCTGCCATCAGGTACAGGCCGATCAGCACCATCACGACGCCAATCACCTCATGCCATAGGCGGGCGAGGGCCGATTGAAACTTGCTCGGCAAGTGATTCCACAAAAACCGGGGATGCCAAACGGCAGTGCGCTGAACAGCCATGTCGTCCTCAAAACGAATAAGTGATTTGAGGCTATATTGGCCTATCTAGAAAAGAATTTGGTTAACGGCTGTTAACGCTTTTTCGGTGGTGTCCTGGTCATGCACCAAGGCCACGCGAATATAAGCGGCGCCCGGATTAAACGGCGTTTCGGCGCCCTCTGGCAGGCCCGGATCGCCCGGTCCCATATCCCGAGACAAGTATTGACCCGGCAGAACTTGAATGCCGCCTTCACGCCACAGTTTCACCGCGGCCTCTTCTCCCGTGAGACCCGCTTCGGACGTGTTGAGCCACAAAAAGAACCCGCCGGGCGGGCGAAAAAACCCAAGACGGGTTTTGAACAGATCTTCGGCAAAATCGATCTTGGCCCGGTAAAGCTCCCGGTTGGCGGCCACATGGGCATCGTCATTCCACGCAGCCGTGGCGGCGGCATAAAGGGGTAGGGGCGACGGCGCGCCGCCATAGGCGCGCAGCAATCGAAAGCGCTGCATGATCTGTTTGCCGCCGGTGACGAACCCGGAGCGCAGGCCCGGCAAGTTCGACCGTTTGGACAAAGAATGAAACGCTAAGAGGTGTTCGAAAATATCATCCGAGGACTGATCATTGGCGATTTGCAGGGCCGCTTCCAAAATGCCGACCGGTGGTTCTGCGTCATAGATCTCCGCATAGCATTCGTCGGCAATGACCACGAAGTCGTGTTTTTGGGCGGCGGTCAAAAGCCGAACCCAGGAGTCCTTCGTGACCACGGAGCCTTGAGGATTGGCGGGAGCGCACAGGTATATTGCGGCGGTTTGGGCGAGCAATTCGTCCGGCAGTCCGGCAAAGTCCGGCACGAAATTGTTGTCCCGCGTGGCCGGCACATAGACCGGCGTTGCCCCATTGGCGAGCGTCGAGGCCACATAACATTGGTAAAACGGGTTGGGCATCAAGACCAAAGGCCGCTTGCCGTTTTTGACTTCCGGAATGGTCACGACGCCTGCATTGAACAAGCCCTCCCGCGTGCCGTTGACGGGTACAATTTGCGTATGGGGATCGATCAGGCTTTCCGGCAGGCCGTAACGGCGCTGCAGCCAGGCCCAAGCCGCTTCGCGCAATTCAGGCGTGCCGTCATTTGGCGGGTATTGGCTGTAGCCGTCAACCGAGCTTGCCAAAACCTCGCGAATAAAGTCCGGGAACGGATGTTTCGGCTCACCGATGGAGAGCGACAGGACAGGTCCCCCGGGCTCAATGCCGTTCAGCAAGGCCCGCATGCGGGGAAAGGCATATTCCGGGAGATCTGCAAGCCGCCATTCGGTCATTGATATTTGGTGTCCTTAACCTCAGTGTACAAATTAAATGCCGATAATGTCGGATTCCGGATTGGCCCGGATCTTGTGGATCGACAAATCGGCACCGGCGCTTTCTTCTTCCGGCGTCAAACGTATGCCGACGGTCATTTTGAGCAGGCCGTAGAGGGCAAGTCCGGCCGCCGTCGCGTAGACAACGCCCATGATCGTGCCTGCAATTTGGGTCATCAAGCTGACGCCGCCGAGACCACCTAAGGATTCCAAGCCGAAAATACCGGCGGCAATGCCGCCCCAGGCCCCGGCCAGTCCATGCAAAGGCCAGACGCCGAGCACGTCATCGACCTTGAGACGGTTTTGCATGATGCCGAACATGACCACAAACAAAATGCCCGCGACCACGCCCACAATGAGCGAACCTATGGGGTGCATAATGTCCGAGCCGGCGCAGACCGCCACAAGACCGGCCAGCGCGCCGTTATGGACAAAGCCCGGATCGTTTTTGCTCACCACCAACGCGGCGATGATGCCGCCGACCATGGCCATCAGGGAATTCAGAGCCACCAATCCACTGACACCGTCGAGGCTTTGGGCGCTCATCACGTTAAAGCCGAACCAACCGATGCACAGGATCCAAGAGCCGAGTGCCAGCCAGGGAATGCTGGAGGGCGGAATGCCGCGCACCTTGCCGTCGGCACTATAGCGGCCTTGCCGCGGGCCCAATTGCATGACGGCGCCCAGCGCCAGCCAACCGCCCACCGCATGCACCACGACGGAGCCGGCAAAATCATGAAACGGTTCGCCGAATGTGGCGGCGAGCCAATCTTGCACGCCGAAATTGCCGTTCCACACCAGGCCTTCAAACAAAGGATAGATCAATGCAACGATGGCGACGGTCGCGGCAATTTGCGGCCAAAAGCGCGCCCGTTCCGCAATGCCGCCGGAAATGATCGCGGGGATCGCGGCCGCAAAGGTGGCAAGGAAGAAGAACTTCACCAAATCATAGCCGCTGCCGATAAAGGCCGCCGCGCCGTTAGCGGTCTCACCGGTTAGGATCGCGGCGCTGGCAAAAAAGTGCACGCCGTAAGCGACGAAAAATCCCACAAAGAAATAGGACACGGTCGAGACGGCAAAATCGCTGAGGATTTTCACCAAGGCGTTGACTTGGTTCTTATGTTGCACCGTGCCGACTTCCAAAAACGCAAAGCCGGAATGCATGGCGAAAACAAGGATTGCGCCCATCAAGACAAAAAACACGTCGGCGCCGGTTTGAAACGGATCCATCACACCATCCCCTTATGTTGGTTTTTTGTGGCTCTGTGATAGGGGATTATGCCGCGCGGGTCTATGGCAACCTCACTCGGGCCGGAGGCAAAGAAAAACCGGCGACGCTATACTCGAGCGCCGCCGGCCTACTTGCGCATGAACGATAGGGAACGCTACGCGCCAAACTCCGGATAGGCTTCGAGGCCCAATTCCGCTTGGTCGAGACCCAGCATCTCTTCTTCTTCCGAGACCCGGATGCCGACGGTGGCTTTCAAGGCAAACCAAACCGCGCCGCTGATCACCACGACAAAGGCGCCGATGGCAAGCACGCCGATCAATTGGGTGACGAAGCTGCCGCTGCCGAAAATACCGACGGCGAGCGTGCCCCAAATACCGGCGACCAAATGGACCGGGATGGCACCGACCACGTCGTCGATTTTCATCTTGTCGAGCAACGGCACCGCAAAGACTGCAAGGGCCGAGCCGATGGCGCCGACGATCATAGAGAGGAGAGGGTTCTGCAGATCGGGACCTGCGGTGATGGCCACAAGACCGGCCAGCGCGCCGTTGAGGCACATGGTCAAATCCATTTTCTTGTAAAGGATCTGAGTGATCGCCATGGCAGTGACCACACCGGCGGCCGCGGCCACATTGGTGTTCACATACACAATGGCGATGGCCGCGGCATCGAGCGCACTGCCGAGAGCCAGCTGTGATCCGCCGTTAAAGCCGAACCAGCCGAACCACAAAATGAAGGTGCCCAAAGTCGCCAGCGGCAGATTGGCGCCGGGCAAGGCCACCGGTTGACCGGTCTCGGTGTATTTGCCGGACCGCGCCCCCAGGATGAGGGCACCAGTGAGCGCGGCCCACCCGCCGACCGAATGCACAAGCGTCGAGCCGGCGAAATCGCTAAAGCCCATTTGGCTGAGCCAGCCGCCGCCCCAAACCCAAGAGGCTTGGATCGGATAAATAAAGCCCGCCAAAATCGCGACGAACACGATGAAGGGCCAAACTTTGATCCGTTCCGCAATGGTGCCGGACACGATCGAGGCCGTGGTGGCGACGAACACCATTTGGAAGAACCAATCGGACATGCTGGAATAGCCGCCTTCAATGGCTTTGCCGACCAATTCCGGAGTCGGTTCGTCCGCATTGATCAAGGCCAATTCCGCTTCGCCCGGATTGTAGAACAGGCTGAACGAGCCAACAAAGCTACCGACATCCGTATACAGAACATTGTAGCCGATGATGTAAAACATCAATCCGGCGACGGAATAAAGCGCGATGTTTTTCAAACAAATGGTCGCCGTGTTCTTTTTCCGCACCAAGCCCGATTCCAGCATGGCAAAGCCGGCGGCCATGAACATGACCAGCACGCCATGCACCAGGAACGAAAAGGTGTTGAACACATAGGCGGCTTCGGACGAGACCTCGGCCGCGGCGGGTGTAGCGCTGAGCAGCACAAGCGCCGGGGCGCCGAGCTTCAAAAGCGTTTTCATAACAGAATGTCCTTTCATGATTTGAACTGTCCGCAACGCCTAGAGCGCCGCCGCGTCGGTTTCGCCGGTACGGATGCGGACCGCTTGTTCGATATTGGTTACAAAGATTTTGCCGTCGCCGATCTGGTCGGTTTTGGCGGCGCCGGTGATGGCATCCATCACCGCATCCACCATGTCGGCGGCGACCACCACTTCGATTTTGATCTTGGGCAGAAAATTCACGGCATATTCCGTGCCCCGGTAAATCTCCTTTTGGCCTTTTTGCCGGCCATAGCCCTTCACTTCGGTCACTGTCATGCCTTCGACCTGCACGCCCGTCAGGGCCTCGCGCACGGCATCCAGTTTGAAGGGCTTGATCACAGCCATGACGAGTTTCATCTGCGTTTCCCTCTGTTCTGTTGTGCAAAGCGGCGCCTCGCGCCGCGAAAACCGGTTAACCCATTCCAAGTTTCATGCCGGAATGGCCCCGAATCCCTAAGTCTCTGAAAAGATGAAGCTTTTCGGATTTGCGGTATGGCTCTTCTCAGATAGAAGAGGCTTTTTCGCCTATTTTTTGAGCAAAATGGACGCTTGTTTGTTAACCTGATGAAACTTTAGGCATATTTGGACTGAAGACCTGCGGCGACGGCGCCCTGGACAAAGCCTCGTAAACAGACAATCTTGGAGCTATGACCACAGAGACCCAAGACATCCGCCGGCAACAGCCTGAAAAACCTCGGAATCCTGAGCCCCAGACCACGGATGTGGTCATCGTCGGCGGCGGGGTGGTCGGCCTCGCCCAAGCGGTGGCGCTGGCCGATGGCGGTATTTCCGTCGCCGTGGTGGATGCGGCGGACCCGGCCGAGGCGCGGGGCGCCGAATTCGATGGCCGCGCTTTTGCGGTCGCCTATTCCTCCCAATTGATGCTGCAGACATTGGGGGTTTGGAAGCATCTCGAGGGCCGCACCCAGCCGATCAACGATATTCTGGTGTTCGACGGCAAGCCGGGCAGCCGGTTCAAGCGCGGCGGCCCGTCGCCCTTCTTTTTGCATTTCGATCACCGGGGTCTCGACAGTGCCTCGGACGGCGCGCCCTTGGGCTCTATGGTCGAGGCCCGTCATGCCCGGGCAGCGCTGTATGATCGCGCCGCTGAACTCGACAATGTGACTCTGCTCGCGCCGGAGACGGTCGAGGAAGTTTCCTTCGACGCCAACGGTGCCGATGTCACGCTCGGCTCCGGCAGAAATTTACGCGCCTCTCTCGTCATCGGTGCTGATGGGCGCTTTTCCAAACTGCGCGAACAGGTGGGCATCAAAACCGTCGGCTGGACCTACAAACAACATGGCCTGGTCACCACCATTGCCCATGACCGGCCCCATGAAGGGGTGGCCCAAGAATACTTTTTGCCGAGCGGGCCTTTTGCCATTCTTCCGATCACGGACAATCGCTCGTCTTTGGTTTGGACCGAACGGGCGGATTTGGTGCCGGCGATCAACGCGCTCAGCGACGAGCAATATGCCGCTCAGGTGCGCGCCCGCTGCGGCGGCTATTTGGGCGACATCAAAATCGCTGGTCCGCGTTTTTCCTATCCTCTCGGCCTGCAAGTGGCCCGGGAGTTGGTGGCCCCGCGTCTCGCCCTCATCGGGGATGCGGCCCATGCCATTCATCCCATTTCCGGCCAGGGTTGGAATTTGGGTCTGAAAGACGTCGCCGCCCTGGCGGAGATTTTGATCGAGGCCAAACGTTTGGGGCTTGATTTGGGCAGCGCCGATTTGCTCAGCACCTATCAGCAATGGCGCCGCTTTGACATCACGGCGCTCGCCGCCATCACTGACGGTCTCAACCGTCTCTTTTCCACCGACTTTGCCCCGCTGGCGCTTGCGCGCGACATCGGCATGCAAGCGGTCAACCAGATCGGCCCTTTGAAAAAGCTGTTCATGCATCACGCCGCCGGCGCCGTCGGCACGCTGCCGAAATTGTTGATGGGGGAGCGTGTGTAAATCCCGCAGGCGTCATTCCGGCGAAAGCCGGAATCCATCGCACGCCGTTCGGCGTGCAATAGATGCTTGTTCGATTTGGCTTCGCTGGCGCTCAGCTGATGGATCCCGGATCAAGTCCGGGATGACGTCCGTGGGTGGGGCACGGCTTTCTCAACTTATTCAGCCGTCATCCGCGGATTTATTCCGAGGATCCATGAATGCGACGTTGAATCGGGCGCAAAGGCAATTGTGATGCACCCTCGGGACAAGCCCGAGGGTGACAGGTGTGGGGATAACCGGGCTTCTTACCTACTTCCGCCTTCTTTTTTCAGCTTGGCCAAATAATCGGACCACAGACGGTCTTTTTGCACGCCCAATTTGTAAAGGTAATCCCAGCTGAAAATGCCGGAATCGTGGCCGTCATCGAAGGTGATGCGCACGGCGTAATTGCCGACAGGCTCGATCTTGGTGATGCGGACGTTTTTCTTGCCCTGAACCGCGGGCATGGCTTGGCCGCCATGGCCTTGGACTTCGGCGCTCGGGCTGTTGACGCGCAAGAATTCCGCCGTGTGGGAGTGATCTTGGCCGGTGTCGAATTTCACCTGCAGATTGACTTTGTCCGTATCCAGACGAATTTCTTCCGGCCAAACCGAATTGGTGGTCATGAGGGGTCTCTTTAGACGTCGTCGGGCAGGGCCCGGGCTTCTTCCGGCAACATTATGGGAATGCCGTCGCGGATGGGATAGGCAAGGCGCGCGCCGCGGCTGATCAATTCGCCGGCGGCCTCGTCATAGGTCAGGGTCTCCCGGGTCACCGGGCAGACCAAAATCTCCAGCAATTTGGGATCGACGCCGGATTTGGGCTCGCGCGGTTGATCTTCGGCGCGCCGTTGCGGCGTTTCGGGCTCGTCGCTCATTAGTCTATTGCAATCTTTTGTCGTCGCCGTCCGTATTGTTGCGGGTCGCCATTTCCAAAAGCGTCAACAATATGCTGAGGCGGTCTTCAATCGTCTCCGCTTCAAGCAGCGCTTGTTTTTCCGTCGCCTCCAACGGGCAAATCATGGAAAGGGAATTGACCAGCAAATCGCTCGGCGCCTCTTTGACCGAATCCCAATCGGTCTCAAGGCCTTTGCGCTCCATAAATTCATTGAGCACGGACATCAATTTGTCCCGGTCGATAATGGGCGGCACCGGATTGGGCTTAATATCGTCTTGATACGGACGGAAATCGCCGACCACTTGACGATAGGGCGTGGCGACGGACAATTCTTCCACCACCCGGAAGCGGCAAATGCCCGTGAGCGTCACGAGATAACGCCCGTCGGTCGTTTCCGCAAAAGATGTCAGCCGTCCGACACAGCCCACCGGATAAAGCGCCGGTGGTTCCGCGCCCATGGCGCCGTCATGGGGCTGGATCATCCCGATGACCCGTTCGCCGGAAAGGCAATCGTCGATCATGTTGAGATAGCGCGGCTCAAAAATGTTCAAAGGCAACCGGCCGCGCGGCAAGATCAATGCCCCCGACAGCGGGAAGATGGGGAACACACTCGGGAGGTCTGCGACCTTATGATATATGGGGCCTGGGTTCATTGCGTCACGAAAATAGTATCGACGATAACCGGCGCCGTCCACTTAAAGTCAGCTCGTGGGTCGGTCCGAAGGCTTCAAACAAGGTCAAAAGCTGTTTCCGCGCCGCTTCCTCGTTCCACGTGCGGTCAATGGCGATGCTTTCAAGCAATTGGGTCATGGCGCCTTCTTGATCGCCCTTGGCCATGAGGGCCGCGGACAAATCAAAACGCGCTTGATGATCTTTGGGATTGGCGGTGATGGCTGCTTCCAACTCCGCGGTATCGCCTGCATCGGCCGCTTGCAAGGCAAGCTCCAGGGCCGCTTTGGCGGAATCCAATTCCGGACTTTTGGCATCCGCCGGGGCCGCTTCGCCCACTTGTTTGGCGCTGTCCAAATCGCCCAGCGCCACCAGCGCCCGGATCAAGCCGGCAAAGGCGAGGGGGTTGGTCTCTTCGGCTTGCAAAATTTGCTGGTACATTTGCGAGGCCATTTCCGCATCGCCCGCTTCCAAAGTGGCGTCCGCCTGTTCCAGCATTTGCTCCACCGGGCTCGGCGCCATACCGCCGCCGATCTGCTTTTCGATGAATTTCTTCACTTCCGATTCCGGCAGGGCGCCCATAAAGCCGTCGACCGCCTGGCCGTTCTTGAACGCCATCACCGTTGGCAGACTCTGAACGCGCATATGCTGGGCGAGCTGTTGGTTTTGATCCGCGTTGATTTTGACAAGCTTGATGGCGCCGGCCGCCTGGGTCACCACCTTTTCCAAAACCGGGGTTAATTGCTTACAAGGCCCGCACCAATCGGCCCAAAAATCCACCAGAACCGGCCCGTCCATGGAGGCTTGCACCACATCCACCGCAAAACCCTCGGTCGTGCCGTCCATGATGAATCCGCCGCTGCCGTTCGCGGGGGCGGGGCTCTGCAAGTCCATTTCCATATATGCGGTCCCTTATTGTTGGCCGTTGGCTGTCAGATGGGGGTTTTTTGCCCAAATGTTAAGGGGCAAACCGCCGCATCCGCTGTTTCGCGTGGCGCTTTCTTAGCCCGTTGACGTCAGGACGTCTATTGCAACCGGCAAACTCAGTTGTCCGCCGCCAATTCCGCCGCCACCGCCTCAATATTGAGCGCCAAAAGGGTCGGGATCTCCGCGACGATGGGATAATCGGGATATTTGGCCTGCATCTCCCCTTCGATCTCGGAAATGCCGATGGGGGTCAGGGGCCCCTGATCGAGCTTGGCCTGCACCAATTGGCGCAGGTCCAAAAGCCAGGCATCTTGCTCGGTCAAAAGCGTCTCGAATGTGCCGGCGCTGCCGTGGCCCGGATAGATCATCGGCGCCGCATCGCCATAATCCCGCTGCACCGCGGCAATCTGATCGAGCCAGGCGCCGGTCCGGCGCTCCAAAACAAAGCCGGTCATGCGATGGGCCACCAAATCGCTGACGAACAGGGCCGAGAGTTTGGGTGCATGGAGGATGGTCATGGTTTCGGATTCCCCGGCGCCGATCTCCTCGACGATTAAATCGAGATCTCCGAATTGCAATGTCTCGCCGTCCGTGAACGTCCGGTCCGGCACCGCAAAGACATCCGGGCTGTCGTCGGGAATGGCTTGCCGGGTTGCCGCTTGATAGCCGTTTGAATCTGTGGCGATCACCTCGGTTGTTCTTTGTGAGGCATAAACCGGCGTGCCCGGAAACCGGTCGAGCAGGGCGGCGAGGCCGCCGAAATGATCCGGGTGCGGATGACTGATAATGATGGCCAATAAAGGCTTTTCCGTCGCCGCCACCGCATCAGCCACCATAGCGCCGGTCGACATGGCGCGCTGGGCGTCGATCACCACCACACCCTCGCCGGTCTCGAGCAGCCAGCTATTGACGGAGGCAAAGCCGGGCTGGGTGATTTGCTCAATGGCAATGGGCGTGGTGTCGGCCGCGTCTCCACAGGCAGAGGTGAGGGCGATGAGCGCGGCGGCAAACATTGTTTTCAGCGGTGTCATGACATCCTCCTTTAAGGGCGGACAGCGTCGCTTGGAGTATCGGACGATGATGACGCTTGGTTCAACTCTGCGAGGTCCCAAATCTCCGGTGTGTGCCCGCCTTTGACTATGAATGCCATCAAATCCCCTGGCTGAATTGCCGTGGTCGCGGTGTTTTCCAAGGGGTGAAAATTGACGAGATCCGCCTCCAAAAGCGCTCGGTCCAATAGGACGCGAACTTTTTGTTGGTCATCATTAATAAGGGCAAAGGGCGTGACCGAGCCCGGCGTCACGCCGAGGGTCTCGAGGAGGAGTTCCGGCGAGCCGAAGGAAAGCCGCCCCGCCTCCAGAGCTTTGCCCAGGGCCTTCAAATTGACTGCGGCATCCTCCAAGGCGACCAAGAGGAACAGGTCGCCCTTTTTGTTCTTTAAAAACAATGTCTTGCAATGGCCGCCCGGCATGTCATGGGCGATGCGGCCGGCCTTGGCTTCCTCCACAGTCATGAAAGCCTCATGCTCGACCGTATTCGTTTCGATGCCGAGCGCGGTGAGCCGCTCAAACAAATCCTCGCGTGCCGCCGCCACGGGCGCAGACTCCTCAGAAAAAGCTAACAATGCCGCACTTTCTATTGCATTTGGCAAAACGATGCGCAATAACGTGCGCCTTCGACCGGGCCCCGCCACGGGGCTTCGCAGCTGAGCGGGCGTAGCTCAGGGGTAGAGCACAACCTTGCCAAGGTTGGGGTCGTGAGTTCGAATCTCATCGCCCGCTCCAGATTTTTTCTGTTAATCCTATGCTTCTAAGGGTTTCTTCCAATTTGAACCCGCATGCTTCTTTTATAGCCGTCGCCCACTGAAGGCTAACTTGTTGGTCGCCACAAAATAGAGTCTTGGTTCAAATAAATTGCCCTCAGTCAACAAGGGTTTGCTAACAAGAAAAGACTAGTGGAAACTGACTCACTTTGAATCAGAATGAGTCACTCCGGAGTTTAATCCATCATGAAGACTACTCACAGGGTCACTGCCAGCATCTCCAAAAAAGAGCATAAAGAACTTTTTTCTTTGGCTAAGCAGCACAGAGTTTCAGTGGCTTGGATAGTTCGAACCGCAATTATTCGTTTTCTCGACCAGACCCGAGAGGATCCAGAAAGCTTCTATTTGTTTTCGACAGAGCAACTACCTGGCAGCGCAAAATGAATTTTAAGGAATCTCAAACTGAGCAGAAATTGAGGGGCGGTTACTACACTCCCGGTTATCTGGCGGATTTTTTGGTGAATTGGGTCTCGGGAACTCATCCCGAACGAGTATTGGAGCCTAGTTGTGGCGATGGAGCATTTCTTTCGCAATTGTCAAAAGATAACCCTTTTGTCAACGTGCTTGGATTCGAATTGGACGCGAAGGAGGCCAGCAAGGCTCGAAGGCATGCAAAGAACCTCGGCCTTAAGGATGTCACGATCAGATCTAAAGATTTTCTAGGATGGGCGACCGCCGAAATTAGGAACGGAACACGGAAATTTGATGCTGTTGTGGGCAATCCACCTTTTGTTCGTTATCAGTATCTGCCTGCGGAATTCCAAGAGAACTCGAGAGATATCTTTCGGGAATTGGGTTGTAAATTCACAAAGCATACAAATGCGTGGGTACCCTTTGTCCTTTCCTCAATCAGTCTTCTGAGGCCCGGTGGACGGCTTGCTATGGTGGTGCCGGCTGAAATAATTCACGTTACTCATGCCCAATCTCTTCGCGATTATTTGGGCGCCCAATGTTCAAAGATTGTAATCATCGATCCAGAGAAACTATGGTTTACGGGTACCCTGCAGGGGGCTGTGCTACTTCTTGCCGAGAAGAAGAAGGAATCTGGGTCTCATTCAAAAGGACTCGGTGTCCACCGGGTCAAGGATCGAGAATTTGTTCGAATTAATCCAGAAAGAATTTTCAAAGATACACCAACAATAAATGGCAAAACACTAAAGGGAAAGTGGACCCATGCCTTTTTGGATGACAGGACGCGTGAGTTAATTGATTCACTGGTAGATCGACGGTTGGCGGATAGGTTTGATGAAATTGCAACCGTCGATGTTGGAATTGTTACGGGTGCAAACAAGTACTTTCTTGTTGACGATCAGACCGTAAAAAAATTTGGTCTCAAAAACTGGGTACACCCTATGTTCGGACGCAGTGAGCATTGCCCAGGTATAGTTTACGACAGTGACCAGCACTCAGAAAATGCCAAGAAAGGAAATCCGACCAACTTTTTGTGGTTTAAAGATTCCTCTATTCTTCTTAATGACTCTGCGCAAAAGTATGTCAAGTTTGGCGAAAAACAAGAATTACATACGCGATACAAATGTCGAATTCGCGAACCCTGGTTTAGCGTACCATCGGTCTATGCGACCGAAGTGGGTATGCTGAAACGTGCTCACCATTCTCCGAGACTAATACTGAACAGGATGGGAGCGTTCACAACAGACACCGCCTATCGAATTCGAGCCAAAGCATTTACGGCCGAGAAACTTGTATTCGGCTTTATCAATGCTCTCACGGCTTTAAGTGCTGAGCTCGAAGGTCGCTACTATGGCGGCGGGGTGCTTGAATTGGTTCCATCAGAAATTGAAAGGCTTCTGATACCCAATTTGAGCGGTGTGGATCCGAAGATTGATGAACTAGATTGCAATGTCAGAAATTTGTCGATGGATGATGTGTTGGAGATACAGTCCAAGTCTGTTCTGGCTAAACTGGGTCTTTCCCAGAATGACTGTGATGTTCTTCTGGGTGGCTGGAAGAAATTGAGGGATCGGAGACAGCGTGTAGAATCTTAGGCCAACCAGGACTACATTAGTCTATCTCAATTACAAACAGCTCATGATCAGTGTCGTTTGAATAGATTCTAAGAGTTCTTCCCAGAAGGTTCTGGTCGGCCACAATGCTTCTCGCATCGCCCCAATGGATCTGAGTCATACTGTTCTTTTGTCTGTATGCGGCCGTATCTTTTCTTGAGTTATAAGAGAGTTTTAGGCTGAACACTCCAAAATCCACATTTTTTGCAATGAGTCGAAACTGAGCCTCGGCCCTTTCAATATGAGCAGAACTAGGTCTGGTATCAAACTTCCAATTTAGTCCTTGAAACACAATGTCTCTGAAATAATGTCTTTGGTCTATGTTCGACAAGTTGCCTTTTTTAAGAAGCATAGAGCCAGTTGGATTGGTGTTTGTTCCGGTTGGAATTGTTAAATCTCGCCTAGTTAAGGGTTTGCTTTCCCAAACTAGAATCTCTTGGTTACTTTTTGGAAAAATGCCTGGTTCAATATCTGAGGTTTGTTCGCTGCTTAAGTCTTTTTTGGCTTTCAGCACCCTAGTTGAGGATATTACTTTGGGCCTATTCTTCAATTTCATCCTAGGTGTATCATCAACTTTTTTTACGATTGAACTACCCGAAGAGTTTGGCGCATTCACAACGCTTTCGTCAGACAGTCTCCCGGCCGAAAGGAGCTGAATAACATCAGCTTTATTACAAATTTTCGTTACGTTCTTGGGGAATTTCTCAATTAGACCGAATAGTTGTGTTTCGATATCGTCCGAAAACTTTTTCTGATGTGTGTCTTTCAAATCCAAATCGAAAGAAACGCTTGCTTCAATGTTGGAATGAAGTCCACCAAAAGTAAGATTGGCGCTTCCAATGATTATACGTGATGACGTGGAAGTTCTGGCAAAAAAAACCTTTGGGTGAAAGATTAGCTGTCTTGCACCGGTATCTACTGCATATAGGTCCACTCCGATTTCAATGGCGGTATAGAAGCCTTGTGCCGATGTAATTCCGTTTCTAATTCCTGCCAACAGTGTAGTTTTTTTCGCCACTGGCTTAAGCTTTGTTTCCAAAAGCCTCAAACCTCGCTCGTTCATGAATGCCGTCGAAAATACAACTCTCTCAATTTCAGGCAGGCAAAGAAGCGAATTAACCTCGTTGACGTGAGAGTCAGTCGTTATGGCTTGGAAAATAAATCTACTCATCAAATAGTTCGGCGGCTTTGATGTTCAAGGCATTCGCTATTCGGTATATGTTCACCAGACTCACGTTTCTTTCTCCTCTCTCAACTCCACCGATGTAGGATCTATCAAGTTCACAAGCCAAGGCGAGCTTTTCTTGGGATATGCCTCTCTTTTTTCGCTCAGCGCGAACGCGCCGACCGAAGCAAGACTTTATGGTCTTCTCGAAAAAGTTTTCCATGATTGCAGATTGATGTATGGTGACAATAAGTCCACGGACTTTAAGTACCATGAGCTTTGGTTTAGGTTATTGAACGAGAGTTCTTACGCTCAACCGCGTCAAAAGCAATCAGCCTATCAAACGATAGCCCGATGAGATTCTCCTTGGCCCTGCGAGTGCCGGCGTCGTCGTTGGTGGCTGCTCAAATCGCATGACCGGGGATGGGGCAGTTGCTGCAGACGCGGACGGCGCAGAGACGGCAAATGTTATGCTTGGCCATTTCGCTTTCCGGCAGGTTGGTCAGGACTTTCGCGAGGAGATCACCCAGCATCTTTCGCTCGTCGGCGCTGAGCCCATCGAGGGCATCTTCTAGAGTCTCCAGCCGGCGGTCCATGAGCCGCTGACGGAGCGCGCTGCCTTTGCGCGTCAGATGCAGCGCCACCGCCCGGCTGTCGGCGGCCGCGCGCCGCTCCACCAGGCCGTCCTCTTCCAGCCGGTCGATCAAACGCACGGTGCCCGGATGGGACCGGTCCAGAACCTGGCGCAGAATTTCCACGGAGAGGCCCGGCGCATAGCCAAGCATGACGATGGCCGCCCCCGTTTCGCCGGTGCGGTCGAGCGCGTCTTTCATGCCGGATTTGAGCCGGTCTGTGACGGCGAGGGCCAGGGCGCCCAGCAGGTTTGTCGTACGGTCCATGGGCGCAATGTATGCGCGATGCATAAATTTCGCAATTGCCCGATTGACACAAATATATGCATTATGCATATATCGGTATACAGAGTTTATGGAGGCGTGAAGATGACCCCGGACCGCATGTATGCGCTCGCCGCCGGCTTGGGCGAGGCCAAGAACCGGCAGGATGTGGCCGCGGCCCTCACCTTCATGCACGACGATATGGAATTAACCTCACCGGCTTGGGGCGCGGTCGCCCGCGGCAAGGCGCAAAATGCGGCGCTTCTGACCCATTTCTTTAACAATTATCCGGATTACAATGTCAGCTTTGAGGGATATGTGGCCGATGAGAAACAATTCGTCGGCTGGGGCACAGTGCGCATGACCATGGCGGCTGAGGCCAGTGATGCGAAGGGCATGACACCCAACGGGCAATTGATCACACTCCCGGTGACCATCCGCATGACTTTCAAGGACGATTTGATCGCCACCGAGCATTTCATGTGCGACCTGGCGCAGATCGCCGCCCAGTCCGGCATTTCCATCGATCTCATGTGGTCAAATGTTTTCGGCGCGCTGCCGGACTCAGCCGCGTCGTAGAAAGGGCCCGATGCTCGACATCCTGAAATCCAACCAAGCAGATTGGGACGCGGACAGCCCGCCGGGTCTTGAGTTTTTGTTTGAAGCGCGGGTCAAGCTGCACCTGCCGCCGATGGATGTGGGATCCATGGCCGACGGCAACCGCGTCATCTTCCAAGTGGCGGGCGGGACATTCGACGGACCGCACTTAAGTGGGCGCGTGGTGCCGGACTCCGGGGCCGATTGGGTCCGTCTTCGCGCCGACGGATCGGCGGTGCTTGACGTGCGCTTTTGTCTGGAGACCCATGACAGCGCCTTGCTTTATCTTCATTGGCAGGGGCGGTTTTGGTGTGCGCCCAAAGATGCCGACTATGCGTTTGATGTGGAAAAGCCGGACGATCCGGCGGGCGCCTGGCGCTACTATTTCCGCGCCGCGCCACAATTTGAAACCAGCGATCCGCGCTACGCCTGGCTCAACAATATTGTGGCCGTGACCAAATCCCGCACCGGAGACGGCGGCCCGATCCATCGCGTCTTTGCTATTATGTGAGATTGCCGGGCTTGCGCGCCCACGATCCGTACACATATCATTCGGAGACCCGCGACGCCGCCACTGAGATAAAGGATCATGACCCGCTTTTCGCTTTTTCCCACACCCCTCGGTGACTGCGGCATCGCTTGGGCCGATGAGAGGGTCGTCGCAACCCATCTGCCTGAATCAACGCCTGAGAAAACAGCGGCCCGACTGGCGGCACGAACCGGTGCGATGCGCGGTGAGCCGCCTGGTCATATCGGCCGCGCCATTCGATCGATCACGTCGTTGCTCGAAGGGCAGAGGCCCGATCTTTCCGTCATCGCCTGCGACTTTGATGGGATCGATTCCTTTGCAGGAAAAGTCTACAACGCCGCGCGTGCGATTCCTGCCGGCGAGACGCGCACATATGGGGATATCGCCACGAAGCTCGGCGACAAATTGCTCGCCCAACAGGTTGGTCAGGTGTTGGGGCGCAATCCGTTTCCGATCATCATTCCCTGTCATCGCGTGATTGGCGCGGACGGCAAGCTGACCGGTTTTTCGGCACGCGGCGGCGTGGAAACCAAACTGAAGCTCCTGTCCATCGAGGGCGCATCCATTGGGGAGCCACAAGGATTGTTCGATCACCTCCCGATGGCGGTCAAACCACGAGGATAACACCGCGCATCATCATTTGACGGTTCGCGTCACCACCCATTTATGCTTGCCGATCTGGTGTGATCGCCGAAAGCCTTGGTGTTCGAACATGGACAGAGCCCCGTTGAACAAAAAGGCGGCCGAAGCCTTGCGGCCTGCCGTGTTTTCCGGGAACGCCTCGACGCGCCCGCCCCCTAAATCCCTGATTTGCTCTAGGGCCCCTTTTAATGCGGCGGCCGCAACGCCGTTGCCGCGATGTCCCTTGCCAGAGAAAAAACAGGTGATCCGCCAGTCCGCGGCTTTCGGCTCTGCCGCCAAATAGGCACGCTGATTATGGATTCGCGGAAGCTCCTCCGGCGATCCAAACTGGCACCAGCCCACACATGTTTCGCCCGCAAACACAAGCGCCGCATGGGCGCGGCCTTGGCGGACAAGTTGTTCTTTCGCTTTGCGCTTTGCGGTGGGCGAGTCGTCGGCACTGGCCCCCTTGCCGTGATACCACAGGCACCAGCAACCGCCCCAAACACCGTTATGCGCCTCGACCAGCCGCACGAAATCCGGCCAAGTCGTTTCATCGAGCGGTTTGGTTTCATACATGTGTTCGTCTTTCCGAACGGGCGGCCATCGTTGCAACAGATTATATATGCGCTACGCATATATAATCTGTCAATGGAAAGCAGCGTGGCGTTTGCGGCGTGCGGCATCCCGCAAGGGTATATTCGTATTTCATCCGTGTGGGAACGATAATCCGATCAAATTCTCCGCGGCTGCGCGGGCGTCGGCGGCCACTTGTTTGGCATCGTGGAGATGGGCGAGCACGATGGCGCCTTCTTTGATGACGAGGAGCTGCCGGGCGAGACCTTCTGGGTCTTTGGCGCCCGCCTTGGTCGCGAGCACTTCCAGATATTTGATGAGCAAGCGTTTGTGTTCGGCGGCGATGGTGTGGATCGGGTGGGCGCGGTCCTGATATTCGGATGACGCCTTGATGAACATGCAGCTTTTAAAGCCGGGCTCGTCAAACCATTCGCCGAGCACATCGAACACGGCGCGCAGCTGATCCTTCGGATCACTGGCCAGTGTCTCCACCCGCCGCATCATCCAATTGCGGAATTGCTCGTCGCGCAAACGCAAGGTCGCCAGGATCAGCTCTTCCTTGGTGCGGAAATGTTTGTAGATGGCGGTCTTGGAGACGCCGGTCTCTTTGGCCAGCCGGTCCATGCCGATGGCGTGAAAGCCGCCGGCGTAAAACGCCTGTAGCGCCTTTTGCACCAGCTCATCGCGTTTGGATGCACTCAATTCATGTCACTCCGCACCATTTAGACTAACTGATCGGTCAATACAGGAAGCCGGGCAACTTTGCAAGGCCTGCGGTAAATCTCGCTCAAAAACAACGTGATACCGGGCTTTTGGGTGAGCCAAACCAAATATCTCAAAATTTTTCACAAAATAACATTGACAGATCGGTAACCCTTGGAGTATTTCATATTTACTGATCGGTTAACGTTGTCGATTGGGACAAGAGGCGGGGCGAGGATCCCGCGAAGAGAACCTAGACAGAAAGGCAGTGGGAGAGATGAAAACCGCATTCCAAACATCCAAAGACATCGGCAGCGGCCTTAGCGCCCTGACATTGAATTCACTGGTGACCATCGGTGTGGTGCTGGCCGTGCTCGGCCCGATCGCCGCTTTGCCGGGACAAGCCCAAGAAGAGGTGTCCCGCGCGGCCACGGCGACAACGCCGCCGGTCAATGACGGCTTCCCGGAACCGGGCTTTGCCATCACCGCCGATGACACGGCCATCGTCATCACCGATCCGCAAAACGACTTTTTGTCGCCGGACGGCGTCACCTGGGGCGTCGTCGGCCAAAGCATTACGGCGAACGGCACGGTCGACAATCTCGGCGCGCTGTTTCAGGTGGCCGAGGAGACCGGCATGCCGGTGTTCATTTCGCCCCATTATTATTTTGAACATGATCACAAATGGCATTTCGAAGGCACGCTCGAAACGCTGATGCACAAGATCGGTATGTTCGACCGGCCCCATGCCTTGACCGTGGACGGGTTTGAAGGTTCCGGCGCCGATTGGCTGGAGGCCTATAAGCCCTACATCAATAACGGTAAGACCGTGGTGACCAGCCCGCACAAAGTTTACGGGCCCGACAGCAATGATCTGGTGCTGCAGCTGCGCAAGCGGGGCATCAACAAAGTGATCCTCGGCGGCATGTCGTCTAATCTGTGTACGGAATCTCACATGCGCGCGCTGATCGAAAACGGCTTTGAGGTCATGGTGGCGACCGATGCCACCGCCGGCGCCATCACCGAGCATTATGACGGCTATGCCGCGTCGCTGACCAATTTCCGCATGATCGCCAGCGCGGTCGACAATACGGCGAATACGGTAGAGGCGATCAAAGCCGCCTACGCGCCCTGAAACCCCGGGGCCGTCCGTCAATGCCCTTCGGATGGTCTATGGCGCCCGGCTGCCCCCACCTCCCTGAAACAGCCGGGCGTCCCTCCAACACTTGAACCCAGTTGCGTACCCCAACCCGCCAAGACTTTGGCACTTAAACCTTGAGGAGAGAGACCCATGACCAATATGACCGAGACATTCAAAATCGCCGCACTCGCAGCCTTCGTTGCCTTTGCCGTTCCCGTGGCTGCCCTTGCCGCCGACGAATACAACGTGTCCAAAGGCGTGACCGCCGCCGGCGTGCCGCTCGGCCTGCACGGTGTTGATGCGGTGGCGCTCACCACGTTGAACGCCGTCGCTGAAGGCGAGGCCGCTTACACGGTGGTCCATGACAATGTGGCCTATTACTTTGCCTCCCAAGATTCCGCTGATCGGTTTGAAGCGGCCCCGGAGCAATACGCACCGCAATATGGCGGCTTCTGCGCCTTTGCCGTCGCCAAAGGCAAGAAGTTTGACGGCGATCCGCACTATGCCGACATCGTTGACGGCAAGCTCTACCTCTTCGTCAATGACGAGATTTTCCAAAAGTACAAACAGGATTCGGCCAACATTCTGGCACAAGCCGAAGCCACATGGCCCACCATCCGCAGCACCGCGGTGGGCGACCTATAAGGAAGTGGGCGGCCGGGCGTTACTGTCCGGCCGCTCTCCTGTTTTTCAAGGCAACAAAGGACACGTCATCATGCGCCCGCCCCTCCCTCCGTTTACGGAACAAACCGCCCGCCAAAAAGTTCAAGCGGCGGAAGATGCCTGGAACACGCGCGACCCGGAGAAAGTCGTGCTCGCCTATACGGAAGAGTCCGAGTGGCGCAACCGCGATGAGTTCCTCTTGGGCCGGGACGAGATCAAAGACTTCCTCACCCGCAAATGGGCGCAGGAGCTGGACTACAAACTGAAAAAAACCCTCTGGGCCTTTACGGACAATCGCATTGCCGTGCGCTTTGAATATGAAAGCCGGGATGCGAACGGCCAATGGTATCGCAGCTACGGCAATGAAATGTGGGAGTTCGACGCAAATGGCCTCATGGCCAAGCGCTATGCCAGCATCAATGACGTGCCCATCAGTGCCGCCGACCGCAGATTATAGGGAGACCCTCATGGCCCGTGCTTTTGCCAACCTTGCTTTTACCCCCAATGTGCGCGCCGTGCAGGAACGCCAAGGCTCCGCGGCTGCTTATGATAAGTTTCTCTCGCCGCAGGCGGATGGCGGCGATGCACTCAGCGAAGCGGAAGCGGAGTTCATTGCCGCGCGGGACGGGTTTTATCAGGCCACCGTGTCGGAAACCGGCTGGCCGTATGTGCAGTTTCGCGGCGGCCCGCGTGGGTTTTTAAACGTGCTCGATGCCAAAACCATCGCTTACGCGGATTTTCGCGGCAACCGGCAATATGTCAGCGTCGGCAATCTCACCGGCGATGACCGCGTGTCATTGATTCTCATGGATTATCCCAATCGGCGCCGGCTCAAACTTTGGGGCCGCGCCAAGCTTATCGACATTGCCGACGATCCGGATTTGGTCGCGCAATTACATGATGCGTCCTATCGCGCCCGGCCGGAGCGGGCGGTGATCATCACTATTGAAGCGTTTGATTGGAACTGCCCGTCCCATATCCCCCAACGATTTACGCTGGAGGAACTGCAAGAGTTGGGCGTGATTGCGGAGAGCTAGCAGCCTTTCAACGTCGTCGAGGTTCTCGCGTCTAAGAGCCGGATCATATGCGCTCTGACGAAAATCCGTCATTGCTATTTAAGATTGTATTTGATCTCAGTATATCGCAATCTTATTCCGCACCAATATTAACGGCGGAGTTGCAAGATATGACTGCTGGCGTTGAGATTCCTGGATATTTGAAGTCTGGGGAACTGGCACGACTCTTACCTGTGCTTGCGGACAGCAAGAAAGAGGAACGGATCACCTCGTCGGTTCTTTCTGCACTGATGGCAGTGCCTCCACTGGCTAATAGTCTGTTTGCATCTGTTGAGGCGCCTGTACGAAAGAAGTCTCAGATAGTTTGTTACACAGAGGTGGTTTTTGATGAACCCGATACTGCCAGGTCACCTCGGCCTGACGGTTTGATTGTTCTCAAGTCAGGAAAAACAACTTGGTCTGCCTTGGTCGAAGCAAAGATTGGCAACAGCGTTCTGCAAAGAGAACAAGTCGAAGAGTATATTCGATTGGCGAAGAAATTTGGAATTGATGCGGTCATTACCTTCTCAAATCAATTTGCCTCTCTGCCAACCCATCACCCATTGGAAATCCCTGCTAGCAAACTACGGTCGGTTGGTCTTTACCATCTCTCATGGATGGGATTGCTTTCAAAGGCACAGGTGCTTTCGGAGAGTGGTGATCTGGTTGACCCGGAGCAAGCATTCATTGTTAGAGAGCTCATTAGATACTTGAAACACGATGCATCTGGTGTTGTTTCGTTTAGTAGCATGGGCAAGCAATGGAAAGATGTGTGTGCCCGCGTTTTGTCGGGCGCGACATTCAAAAAGAACGACAAAGATTTGGAAACGACCGTTTCGAATTGGCACGAGTTGATCCGATACCTTTCACTTGAACTGACAGCTTCTATTGGCAGGCCGGTGGATGTAGTACTTTCCAAGCAGCATGCAAAAGAGCCCAGGGCTAGATTGGAAAATGATATCGTCAAATTAGCACAAGATCACAAGTTAGATGCCGATCTACGTGTGCCCGATGCTGCAGCCCCAATAACCTTCACAGCGGATTTCTTGCGCCGTACAATAAATTTCTCCATGAAACTCGTTGCGCCTCAAGACAAGTCAAAAGCAACGGCTTGCGTTAATCACTATACTCGGCAATTGAAAGATCACCCGAAGCCAGACGAGATAATTGTTCGCGCCCACTGGCCTGGCCGCACTCCCCATACAGATGCTTCTTTGGCCGACGCGTTGAGCGACCCAAAAGCACTAGTGCCAGACGCCTTAAAGCTCATTCCAAAACATTTGGAATTCGTTTGCGTCAATGATTTGGCGTCAAAGTTTCCAGGTTCTCGGGCTTTCGTTGAGGTCACCAACGAAACGCTTAAAGTTTTCTATGAGCATGTCGGACAAAATTTGAAGGTTTGGAGTCCGAGTGCTCCGCGCGTTCTAAAGGAAAGCCAGACCGTACCAGGCGAAGGGAACGACGACTCTTCTTCGGGGAGTGCTCAGGTTGATTCCGAGATGCCTAATGATGGAGAGCCGCAAGTCGAAAAAAAGAAAGACCCCTATGACATACCGGCCTTTCTCATTCGTAACAAAACAATGTCCTTGACTTGAACAAATATCGGCACAGCACTTTGAAGTGCAGCTGATATGTCGCTCGGGTTATCTGCCTGCTTTGAGAAAAGCAGGTAATAGTCTGTACAAAGAGTTCATTGGTTTCCGATTCAAAGCGGATCGGGTCCGGACCATGTTGCTATGGTCCGGACCCTTTCGCTAGGTCGGCAAAGCATCGCCGATGCGTGACGCCGGCACAGGCCGGTAGCCGTCAAACACCATGGCAAAGCTGGCCCGGCCGCTGGAGAGCGAGCGCAAGGCGCCCACATAGCCGAACATTTCGGCGAGCGGCACATGCCCCACCAATTCGTGGGCGCTGGCGCCCGCCGCCGTCTCCGCGATGACGCCCCGGCGGCTGTTCACGTCGCCGATCACACTGCCGAGATAGTCTTCCGGCGTGGTGACGGTGACGCGCATGACCGGTTCCATCAACGCGCAAGCCTCCGCCCGGACCGCGTCTTTGAACGCATCCTTGGACGCCCGTTCAAAGGCCAGGGCGGAGCTGTCGACCGCATGATAGGCGCCGTCGACGAGCGACGCTTTCAACCCCATCAACGGATATCCGCCGATCGGGCCTTCGGTCATGGCCGCCTTCAGCCCTCGTTCCACCGCCGGAATGAATTCGGCGGGCACGGCCCCGCCGGTGATCCGGTTGTGAAACTCAAGCCTGTCGGTTTCGTCGTTCGCCGGTTCAAAGACCAATTTGACCCGCGCATACTGACCGGAGCCGCCGGTCTGTTTGCGCAAGGTGGTGTCGGTCTCCACCTTGGACGTCAACGCTTCACGGTAGGTGACCCGCGGCCGCCCGAGCGTGGCTTTCAGCCCATGGAGTTCGTCCAACGCCTCCAAACAAATTTGGAGATGGAGTTCGCCCATGCCCGCCAGCAAAAGCTGGCCGGATTCGGGATCGCTCGACACGCGCAGCGACGGATCCTCCCGCGCCATTTGCGCCAAGGTCTTGGACAAACGGTCCTGATCGGCCGCGGCGACAGGTTCGATGGCTGCCTCGATCACCGGATCGGGACACTCCAATCCGTCAAGCAGCACCGGTGCGGTCCGTGTACAGAGCGTATCGCCCGCGCGTGCGGATTTGAGCCCCGTGACACTGACCACATCACCGGCCTCGGCCTTGTCGAGCACGGTTTCCTGTTCACCGTGCATACGCAAGATGCGGCCGACCCGCTCGTCCTGACCGGACGCGGCAATCATCACCGATTGGCCTTTGGCCAAGACGCCGGAATAAAGACGCAAGGTGGCCACGGGACCAAAGCGCGTGACATGCACTTTGGCGACCAAAGCGCAGAACGGCGCGTCCAAAGAAGGCGCCCGGCTGACCGGATCGCCTGTCACCGGATCAACGCCGGTCACATGCGGCCGGTCTTTCGGTGACGGACACCAGGCGACCACCGCATCCAGCAAAGGCTGAACACCGATGTTTTTAAACGCCGATCCGCAAAGGACCGGCACCGCCTTGCCGCTGAGACAGGCTGAGCGCACAAAGGCGTGCAGCTGATCGGCGGGGATATCATCGCCGAAAGTGACATAGGCTTTCAAACAGGCATCGTCCCTGACGCTTAAGCGATCGATTAGCTTGGCGCGTGCCCGGCGGGCGGCCTTTTGCATGTGGTCCGGCACGTTGCCGGTCACCGGTTCGGTGGACCCTTTTTGCCAGGTCAGCGCTTGCATTGCGATGACGTCGACCACGCCGCAAAAGGCGTCTTCTGCGCCGATGGGCAATTGCACGACCAGAGGCGTGGTGCCCAAACGCTCGGCGATCATATCCGTCACGCGATCGAAATCGGCGCCCAGATTGTCCATCTTGTTGATGAAGCCAATCCGTGGCACGTCATGGCGATCGGCCTGACGCCAGACCGTTTCCGATTGAGGCTCAACGCCGGCCACGGCGGAAAGCACCACGACCGCCCCGTCAAGCACGCGCAAGGACCGTTCGACTTCGATGGTGAAGTCCACGTGGCCCGGCGTGTCCAGAATGGTGATCCGATGATCGTTCCAGTCACAGCTTGTGGCGGCGGTGGCGATGGTGATGCCGTGCTTTTTCTCCAGCGCAAGCGAATCCATTTCGGTGTTGCCGTCATCGACATTGCCGATCTTATGGATCCGGCCCGCATTGAAGAGAATGCGTTCGGTTAATGTGGTTTTGCCCGCATCGACATGGGCAATGATGCCGATATTGCGGAGTGTTTCAATGGGTGTGCGGGTCATGGTGACCCCCTTTCTTGCATGGATGCGCCCGCCGCAACAGGGCTGCGGCCGCGCAAAAGTGTTGGCTTTGAACCTCCCGGCACAAAGCGTCGTCATGTCATGCAAAAGTCAGCGAATACTCGGCTGGATCTTTCACGCGAGGGCCGCGCCAACGCCGCCTTCATGTGAAGAGCGGGAGGTTAGAGCGCCCTCGCAGGCTGGCTATCTTCACTCATGGTGACCTCCGTCATCTGGTTCCCGATGGAACGAGGCGCTCTCATCGAGCATCTTGGTTTGAAAGTCAACTTGAATTTATTGACGTTTGTAAGACGGGCAAAGGCGGACGCAACATATCGCTGCGCCCGCCGGTCTGTGTCACTCTCTAAAAGTAGTCATCCCGGTTGGCGCCGTCGAAGCGGCCGGATTTCAAACAGCACCGCTTGAAACAACGCGCCCGAACCGCAGGGGCAAAGATCCTTGCGGCCAAGTTTTTCGACAAGTTCCTTATCGCCATGGACCACGCGATGTCCGCGTTTGACGTTCGTTTCGGAAGGATAGCCTTTTCGGCGCTTACTTGTGCGCTCGAAAGGACGGCTGGTTTTCATATGTGCGATATTTAGACATGATGTGCCTCCTTTCAAAAGGTTGAGAGGGCAGGGATCTACCAGATCTTTTTGCCCGGCACAAGCACCAAACCCTAGTTTCATCCGTCAGCGGATCAAACTTGTTGTAGATGGTGGTTCACGGGTCAGCCTGCTGAGAGCTCTATTCGTCGAGCGGTAGAGGCATTTGGCTCGAAAACAGCGTTTCTAAACATTGGCGAGACCAACTAGACGGATCCGGATACGGCGGGTCGTTCCGGCCGAGCCTGGCCCGCACAAAGCGTAGGCCTTCCCACATACTGATCAAATTATCAGCGAGATCTTCGGCCGGCTCAGCATTCTTCAGAAAACCCCTTTCCTGTCCCAAAGCGATGAGCGCCGTGATGTCTTGATGACACTTGCCATAAGCATTTTTGTAAAAACTGTCGGCAAGTGCAGGATTGGCCCGCGCTTCCTCGTGCAACATGCGATCAAGCTGGATACAAAACGGATCATTGAGCAGAGACAGCAAGCGCGTGCCGTAGCTCCAAAGGGACTTCCAAAATTCGCGCTCGGTTTCCGGCACCTCGTCGACATACAGGTCGAACAGATCACCTTCATTGATGACCACAGCGCTCAAGACACCGGCCATATCGCCAAAGAATTTATAAAGAGACGTCTTCGAAACCCGCGCGGCCTTGCACAGCTGATCTCCAGATACGGCCGAGAATCCATGTTGGAAGAACAGATCGCGCGCGGCGTTAATGATGCGGACTTCGGTGTCTGAGTGGTGTGGAGCCGGACGGGCGGCAGGAATCTGCGGTGTCATGGGTCCTCATATGCAGCTACGGAAACAAACTCTGCCGCTTTCGAAAGAATAATTGATCCAGTGTTGATACGGCTCCGTATCATTGATACGATACGGTATCGTACTCATGGATAGACTAGTATTTGGAGCGCAAAATGGCAAGTGAAAGCAGGGGAGATAGCCTTGGGCAGGCCGCAGCAGAGTTGAGCATCCGTTGGCGTTGGATCTTGATCCCATTGGTGAGCCTATTGTGTTTGGTTAGTGCCTATGGGGCGTCGACTCTCAGGTTCGCGGGTGATTATCGTGTGTTTTTCGGGCCCCAGAACCCTGACTTTGTCGCCAATGAACAGGCCCAAGGCACATTCGGCAAGCCGGACAATATCGCATTTGTCCTGATACCGGACAGCGGATCCATTTATACGGAAGATACGTTGAGTGCCGTGCATGCCCTGACGGACGGCGCATGGATGCTGCCGTTCGTCTCGCGCGTTGACAGTTTGACCAACTTCCAAAACACGCGGGGTGAGCAGAATGATCTGATCGTTGAGGACCTCCTGTGGGACCCGGCTGAGCTCAGTCCGGGTCGGATCGCCGATATTCAGGCGCTTGCCACGACCGAACCATTGCTGAACGGATTTGTCGTGTCACGTGATGGCGCAGCCACGATCGTGAACGCTATTGTTCAGATGCCAAGCGACGCACAGAACGCCGCCTCTTTGGTTGCGGCAAAAGCACGTGAGATACGCAGTGAAGTTCTCGCATCCTTTCCCGACCATCAGATTCATTTGACCGGTGTTGCTGGCCTCAGCGCCGCATTCGAGGAGGCTGGTGAGAGAGATAGTGCCACGCTCATACCGGTAGTTTACATCTTTATACTGATTGTCATGTTCGTCGCCCTGCGTTCCGTCGGCGCTGTCTTCGCCAGTTTAGCTGTCATTGCCTTTTCCACATTTGTGGGTATCGGGGTCGGTGGCTGGTTGGGGATTGAATTGACACCCATCTCACTTGCCGCGCCGACGATCATTTTGACCATCGCGGTGGCCGATTCCATTCACCTCATTTCCGGGATACGTACAAATATGCGTACCGGGATGAACAAATATGACGCGATCGTAGGATCGACAGGCCACAACTTCATGCCGATCCTGATCACCTCCGTAACAACCATTTTCGGTTTCCTGACTTTGAACTTTTCCGACAGTCCGCCTTTTCATCATCTCGGCAATATGAGCGCTACGGGAATCGCTGCCGCCTGGCTTTTTTCTGTCACGTTTCTGCCGGCGTTGTTGTCAATCTTGCCGCTCAAATTTAAGGGGGCTCAAGCTCGGGAATCTTGGATCGATATGCCGAACAGAATCGCAGATATTGTGATCAAGCGCCCCCGCGAAATTCTGATCGGCGTGCTTGTCGTCTGTTTTGCCGCAATCTCCGCTATCCCTAGCATGGATCTTAATGATCAGTGGTCGACCTATTTCTCAAAATCATTGGAGTTTCGGCAAGCGATTGACGCCAGCAAGCCACATTTTGGCACCGATCAGATCGAGTTCATCCTAGACCCTGGCGCCCCAGGTGCGGTGGTCGACCCGGAGTTTTTGAACACCGTCGATACCTTTGCCGCATGGCTCCGCACACGGGAAGATGCTGTTGCCCATGTCTTTTCCATGTCCGACGTTATGAAACGGGTTAATCGCAATCTGAATGCTGACGATCCGGCCTTCTATCGCATTCCGGATGATCGCGCTTTGGCCAGCCAATATCTGCTCGTCTACGAATTGTCCCTGCCTTATGGTCTCGACCTCAACAATCGCGTGGATATCGATCGCCAGTCGACCCGCGTCACGGCAACGGTGCGGGACATTTCGACCGCAGACACCAAGGCGTTTCTGGCGGATGCCGAAGCTTGGTGGATGGACAACGGCAAGGGCTATGATTACGCTGCGACAGGCTCCAAAGTTCTCTTCTCGTTCGTCGCTGAGCGCAATATCGAAGCAATGTTTGAGGGCGCCGGTTATCTCATCCTTGCTATCTTTGTCATCCTAGCTATTTCGTTCCGTTCTCTGACGGTTGGCGCGATCTCAGTCCTCCCGAACGCTCTGCCCATCCTGACCACTTTTGGGGTCTGGGCACTATTGGTGGGCACTGTTGGGTTCTCGATTGCAGCGGCAGGCGCCGTTGCCGTCGGTCTTGTCGTCGATTTTACCGTACACTTTTTGTCGAAATATTTGCGAGTTCGGCGCGAGGATGGTCAATCGACTGCCGATGCGGTGCGGTATGCATTCCGCACGGCCGGTTCTGCCATCTTCGTGACCACGATCATTCTCGCTTCAGGCTTTGCGGTGCTGGCCACGTCAACATTTAAGCTGAATGCCGATCTCGGCTTGCTTACGGCGCTGGCCGTGATCTTTGCGATGCTGATCAATTTCACGCTCTTGCCGAGTCTGTTTCTGACGTTCGGCAAGCGCGGCACGGCTGCGTCAGCACAACACAAGGCCGTACCGGCCGGATAATTCCAACAACACGTTCATGCTTCCAGAACAAAAGGACCATTCACAATGACCGTTTTCAAATCCACTCTCACTGTTTTTGCCACACTTATATTGTCCTTCCAAGCAATAGGCTCGACATCTGAGGATAAAGGCTTTGCCATCGCGAAACGAAATGACCTCTCCGATGCGGGATTCGGGACCAGCTCGGTTGAGCTTACTATGACGTTGGCGGATCCAAGTGGCCGTAGCACGACCCGCGAGATGCGCATTGAGACGATGGAGAAAGAAGGTGAGGGTAACGGCGACAAGTCGGTCACCGTGTTTTTCTCGCCGGCTGATGTTGGAGGTACCGCCCTTCTGACTCATTCCAAAGTGCTGAAGAGCGATGACCAGTGGCTCTATCTGCCAGGGCTGCGTCGTGTGAAACGGATTTCTTCGGCTAACAAGTCCGGTCCCTTTGTCGGATCTGAATTCGCTTTCGAAGACATCGCCGGTTCCGAACTTGGCAAGTACACCTATACTTACTTGGAAACCAAGGAGATCGAAGGTGTTGAAATGGATGTGGTCGAATGTGTGCCCGCCTACCCGCGCTCCGGCTATTCCAAGATTCTATGTCACTTTGATACCAAGATATTTCAAGCACGCAGATTTGAGTTCTTTGATCGGGGCGGGCAAAAGCTCAAGACACTTAACTTAGACGAATATCGCGAATATGAGGGCGGCATATGGCGCTCCCATCGCCAAACAATGACCAATCACATTACCGGCAAATCGACCGTACTCGACTTCGCGGATTATGAGTTCGGAGCCGATCTTGACGCGCGTGACTTCGAACCTGAAGCCCTGGAGCGGTTGTAGAGATGTTCCGTTCGATCGCTTCTCTTGCGGTTATGATGCTGGCCTTGCCCTGGCCAGCTGCCGCCGGTGGATTTGATTTCACGCCCGAAGTGTCGCTCGAATTGCGCCTCTTTCCCGAAGGGCCGCAATTTGACAGTCAAGTCGACACGCTCCAAAGCGGTTTGATCCTGTCCGGCGATGGCCGTTGGATCAGCAAGGATCGGAATACACGAATTCGGTTTGAGCCCTATTTCCGTCTTGATACTGAGGATGATGAGCGTTCTTACGTTGATCTGCGTGAAGCGAGCATTCTCCATGATATCAATCGCGACTGGGATGTCCTGTTGGGCATTTCCCAGGTTTTTTGGGGCGTAGCGGAGAGCCGCAATGTTGTCGACGTAATCAATCAGTTCGACACGGTTGAGGATATCGATGAAGGCGAAAAACTCGGCCAGCCCATGATTCGACTCTCGCGGCGTGGTGATTTCGGCACAATCGAAGCCTATTATTTGCCGTTTTTTCGTGAGCGGCGTTTCCCGGGCCTTGATGGTAGACTGCGTACTGACCCGGCGGTGAACAATGATGCGGCAAGATATGAACGAAGCGGCGAAGAATGGGCCGGTGATGTCGCTTTTCGCTACACAAACCGATTTGGTGGATTCGACCTTGGCTTGCACGGCTTTTATGGAACGGGCCGCAACCCAAGACTCGACTTTAATCCAGTCACCGGAAGTCTTGAGCCTTTCTATCCTAAGCTCATGCAAGGCGGCATCGACCTTCAATGGACAAATGAGGCATGGCTCTTGAAAGGCGAATTTGTTGTTGTCGATATGTTGGGGGAAACCTATACAAGTGGTGTCGCCGGTTTCGAATATACTTTTTTCGATGTGTCGGGCTCGGGTTGGGATATCGGGCTAATTGGTGAATATCTCTATGATGGCCGAGATCAATCTGTCTTGCCGACAACGCTGTTTGATAACGATGTTTTTATTGGCACACGGGTTACATGGAACGATGTGCAAGATACAGAGCTTCTTGCCGGAATGATTATCGATGATGATAACGGTGGAGTCTTTGCGTCGGTGGAGTTTCAGCGCCGATTGGGTGACACAATGTTGCTGGAGGTTGAAGGACGGGCTTTTGCCGCTGCGGACGACCCGTTTATCGCTGCATTGGAGGCGGACGATCATCTGCTTGTTCGTCTGACGCGCTATTTTTAGCGCGAGCGGTCTACGATTGAGATTAAAGCTGTTTGAAATAGCGCGCCACCGGCCAGCGCTCAAAGCCGAAGCTTTCGTAGGTTGCGCGGGAGGGCGCGTGCCCGGGATCACCACCTGTTTCCACCATCACCATATTCAATTCCGCTTTGCGCAATTGGCTGCAGCCATATTCCATCAAAGCTGACCCGAGACCGCGCCGTTGATGATCGGGATCGACGGCAAGGATGTAAATCTCCCCCATGCGGTCTTCGGCGTGCTTGCGTAGGCCCACATAGCCGAGCAGCTTGCCGTTTTCTTTGGCAACCCAAACTTCGGTTTCATCATCACTGAGCATGGCTTTTATGTCCGCCGTTTGCCGCACGTCCCAGCCGTTTGGGTAAAAGTTTTCATAAACGTAAGCGGGGACGGCTTTTTCCATTTCGGGAAAGACCGGGCCCCAAGCGCGCAAAGACAAGGCGATCAATGCGTCCGTGTCGGTATCGGAAAAGGGTTCAATGTCAAAAGGCATGATGGGTGCGTTTTATCGTAAGCGCGTCGCAGGGATCAACTGGCTCCAGCCACATGCACGTCCGTCATCCCGGGCTTGACCCGAGATCCAGCATTGGCTGATCAAGCGAACAATACGTGCATTTTGTTGGCTCGGCCTTTGGCCTCGCACCTGGATTCCGGATCACGTTCGCTACGCTCACTGTCCGGAATGACATGAGAGAGAAGGCCAATGCCCAAAGCTTAGCTGTCATTCCGGCGAAAGCCGGAATCCATCGCACGCCGTGAGGCGTGCAATATACTCCCTCACGCGGCGCGGCGGTCTTCATCCACGTCATGCGGGATGCGCATGGCGACGGCCAAACGGTTCCACACATTGATGGTACTGATCGCCACGGTCAGGTCGACGATTTCCGCTTCGGAAAAAAAGTTGCGCAACGGCGCAAAGTCTTCATCCGGCGTTCCGCTTTGGCTGACTTCGGTCACCGCTTCGGTCCAAGCGAGGACGGCCCGTTCGCGATCCGTATAAACCGGCGACTCGCGCCAGGCTGAGATCAATGCGATCCATTGCTCACCGAGGCCTGCGGCGCGGGCTTCTTTGACATGCATATCCACACAATAGGCGCAGCCGTTGATTTGCGAGGCGCGGATTTTGAGCAAATGCAAGAGGGTCGGGTCCAATCCGGCGGTCTGCGCCACATAATTTTCCAGACCCAGCACGGCTTTGAGGGCGCCGGGGGAGGCTTTCATGTAATCGATACGGGGGGTCATTGGTCTTACTCCTTTGCGATTGGGTTCGATGTTTTAGCGCCGGGCATGGCGCAAATTCTCTTCAAAAAACAAACAGCCGCGCCGGGCGATGGCGCCGTCATCTTTTGCGGCGACTTCGGCGTTCAGATCCGCCACGGTGACATTTGCCAATTCGTCTCTATACGCCCTTTCGGCGCGCAACATGGCGGCGTTGATTTGGCACGGGCTTTTGAAATACTTCTTCGGCAGCGGGTTCGGACCGTTCTGACGGATCTCTTTGCAGCGGAAGGCGGGCTCGCGGCCTTCGACCGCCAGCACAATGTCGAGCAGGGAGATGGTTCCCGGCCCCTTGGCGAGACGATAGCCGCCCTTGGGCCCGGAGACGGTTTCCAGAATGCCCGCACCGGACAAAGCCTGCAGATGCTTCAGCAAATAGCTCGGTGACACCCCATGAAACTCAGCCAAAGCGGCGGCGGACAGCAAGCCGTCGTCGGGCGCTGCGGCCAGCATGGTGACGCAATGGATGGCTTGCTCAATGCCTTCGCTCAGTTTCATGTTGCACTCTTTTTCCTATCGTGGATAAAAAATATCCATAATAAGAAAAGAGTCAAGAGGCTTTTTTCCGGGCCGTCTGTGACGGCCGTTACAGAGTGTGGCGCGCGGAAGCTTTATGTCTATTGCGATTGCCGTCTCGCAAAAATCGTGGAAGAGCGCCCCATGACCGGACCTTATGAATGGAATCCTATGCCGCGCGTGCTGGCCGTGACGTGTCCGTCTTGTCGCGCTCAGGCACGGTTTGAATTTTGCACCATGCGCCAGGTCGCCAAGAAGGACCTCGGTGCTTTTGCGGATACCGGCCGGTTTGATTTGATAAAAACCCGCGAACGCTCGGGCTACCGATATCTGGCCGTGTTTTATCCCGGACTCCATGGCGATCTCCCCGGAACCCTGCGTGATCTCCCGGAAGGATATGCATCGGAAGATTGGGCGCAGCCGCAATATGCCTATATGAATAACGGCTTTGAACATGGCTCTGTTGTCTGTGGTGCTTGTGGGGCACGACGCAAACATGCCTTGTACTGGCCGCATGACGCTTTCTTCCAAATCGAACACAAAGGTCACACGCTTTGGGCCTTCAACCGGGAGACCGCTGTGGATCTTTTGCAGTTTGTCCAGGCAAACAACCGCGACTTTCGCCGTTTCACCTATCGCCATTTTTTGATGAAAGTGCCGTCGGTGTTTTTGTCCAAAAAAGTCCGCCCAGCCGTTGCAAAAAAATTGGCGCGGCTGCTGAAACCAATATCTTAGGCCGCCTAAATCCGAGTGATCTCAGCGGTGTGAGTTCTTCGTAGTCTCAACGATTTTTGGAGAAACGCCATAAGCGCCCTGCAATATGTCCCTGTACTTTGACCATGAATTTGACGCACCGATCCGCCATCACGATGTGGGCAGTGAGCGGTATCGCTACACAGTGGTCTATTTGCCCGAGGACCATGCCGAGGCTTTGCCGCTGGATGAGTTCCCGCGCTTGCGCATTTCCGGCGAGGTGAATGACTGTCCGTTCGAAGCCGCCCTCACGCCGGTTTCAGGTGTGTGGTACATACTGTTTTCCAAAAAGACATTGCGCGAGATTGGCGCCGGAGTTGGCGATATGGTTACGGTTCGCTACCGGATTGCCGATCAGGACGCAGTCGATGTGCCTGAATTGCTGGCCACGGCGCTCAATAAGAGCAAAAAGATCAAGCGCCTTTGGGACGATCAGACTCCGGGTAAACAGCGCGCGCTTGCTTATCGTGTGGCCAGTGCCAAACGGGCCGAAACGCAAAACAAGCGCATCATCGAAGTCTTCGATATCTTGCAAGGCAAGCGCGATCTACGAGGAAATAGGATTGATTCGTAGACAGAGTTAGTGCGTCGGAAATTTCAATTTCTTCTGTCGGTCATTGCGTCTCGACACAACAATCCCAATAGGGCGTTTCGCCAAACCGCGCGACGAGAAAGTCGATAAAGGCCCGTACCCGGTGGGGCACATGACGGGTGCCGGGATAGACCGCGTAGAGGGCCATGTCGTGCCAGCGATAGTCGAGCAGTACAGGTTGGAGCTCGCCTGCCGTAATTGCCCGGTTAAGGATGAAAGTCGGCTCGCATAAGACGCCCAGGCCTGCAATTCCGGCTTCCCGTATGGAATCGCCATTGGTCGATTCAAGCCGTGTGCGGACCAATATGGTTCCGCTCTGGCCGTTCGGCCCGCGATAGCTCCAGGCCGATGGGTTCGGAAAGTTGCCGTAACACAATCCGGGCAAGCCGTTGAGTTCTTCCGGGTGCTGAGGTGTGCCGTGGGTTTCAAAAAAAGCCGGTGCCGCACAGACCACATGACAGATGGGAGCGATCCGGCGTGCCATCAATGTAGAGTCTTTGAGATCGCCGATGCGGATCGCCAGATCGAAACCTTCCTCGACCAGATCGACCTGCCGATCGCTCATATCCAGCTTAACGTCAATATCCCGATGGGCTTGCATAAAAGCCGACAGGGCCGGTGCTAAATGAGCAACGCCGAAGCTGAGAGGCGCCGCGATTTTCAGTTTGCCTTGCAGTACCGTACTTTGCCGGCTTACTTCGGCCTCGGCCTCGGCGAGGTCGCTGAGAATACGGACGGCCCGGTCATAAAACAGACGTCCTTCGTCTGTAAGGTTCATCTTGCGTGTTGTGCGTTGGAGAAGCTGGACGCCTAAGCGGGTTTCAAGGTCTTTGAGCCGCCGGGAAACGGCGGAAACGGCCGTGCCCCGGATCTCGGCCGCGCGTGTGGCGGTACCGGCATCGACCAGTTGGACAAAGCTGCGGATCTCTTCCAAGTCGCTCATATATTTCTGAATATCAGAAAAATCATTTCAAGAAACGGATATTTTTCGCGAAAGACAGAAATATTAGATTGCTGTCAATAGAGACATGGCGGCCCATCCCCCGCCGCAAAACAGGAGACAGACAATGACCAAAGCAACAAATGCAAACGGCCGATTGTCAGGCAAAAGTGCCGTTATCACCGGCGGCACAACAGGTATCGGTTTGGAAACCGCAAGACAATTTATTGCCCAAGGGGCCAGGGTTCTGATTACCGGACGCAGCCAAAGTAAAATCGATGCAGCTCTCGCAGACTTGGGAGACGGTGCGACCGGTATCGTTGCCGATTCCACTCAAATGGCTGATTTGGATAATGTGGCCGCAGCGGCCGAAGACGCCTTCGGCAAGGTGGATATTCTCTTTGCCAATGCGGGCAACGGCGTGTTTGCACCGATCTCTGATGTCGACGACGCAGCTTACAATCATCAGTTCGATTTGAACGTCAAAGGCGTTTTCTTCACGGTACAGAAAATCTTACCTCTCTTACGACGGGGCAGTTCTATCATTCTGACGGCGTCGTCGGTCCACACCAAAGGCGCCCCCGGCGGAAGCCTTTACTTTGCCAGCAAAGCGGCCGTCCGGTCCTTCGCGCGAACCATGTCGGTCGAATTGGCCGAGGCCGGTATCCGTGTGAACGCGTTAAGCCCAGGAATTGTTCCCACCAAATTTTTCGCCAATTCGAACATCGGCGAAGATGCTTACGGTCAATTTGAAGAGATGGCTGGGAAAGCAGCACCGCTCGGCCGAGCGGGCACCCCGGAAGAGATGGCTCATGCGGTTGTCTATTTGGCGAGTGACGAAAGCTCCTATGTGACGGCGATTGATCTCGGCGTCGACGGCGGTTGGGCGCAAGTGTGATTGACATATGCAAGGAAAAGGCGAAATGGCGCGTAAGATGTGGGTTCACGTCTGCGCGCCTCTCCGCTTCGACAAATAGCAATCCCGCCTTGACGGTCGAGAGCGTTTCTTGTTCGCTTTAAAGGTCTTTGCCGCTGAGGAGGACTTTGCCATGACCAAGACAGAGATTGCGCATCAGGCTTTGCAAGCTTATGTGGACGGCGACCGGGCCGCGTTGGAGCCGCTCATCGCCGGGACGTTTCGCTTCACCAGTCCTTATGACAACGGCCTTGACCGGCAAACCTACTTCACCCGTTGCTGGCCGTTTCATGAGATCACCCAAAAAATCGACTTTATCCGTGCTATTGAACAGGGTGACGAGGTGGTGGTGACTTATGACATGACTCAAGTGAGCGGCGAGACGTCGCGCAACACCGAAGTGCTGACGATCCGGGACGGACAGATCACACAAGTGGAAGTTTACTTCGGTTGGACTCTACCGCATGCGGCATCGCCAGGCGGCTTTATCGATCCGTCATAAAAGTTTTAGTTAGGAATCTGCCTTAGTGTCTTGACAGGCGGCGGCGGCAAACTTAAGTTAGGCATATGCCTAACCAAGAAATCCAACTGAATAACGTGTTTCATGCGCTCTCGGACCCTACAAGGCGGGCGGTGATTCAACGTTTGGGGGAGGGCCCGGCATCTGTGAAAGAGCTGGCTCAACCCTTCGACATGGCACTGCCGTCTTTCATGCAGCATTTGCAAGTGCTGGAAGACGGTGGCCTTATAAAATCAAAGAAGAAAGGCCGTGTACGGACATGTGAAATCCGCGCCAAAGAACTTGGCAAAGCCGAACGTTGGTTTGCCGATCAGCACGCTCTTTGGGACGCCCGCCTCGACCGTCTTGATGCCTATCTGGACGATTTGCAAAAGAAAGGGCCGCGTTCATGACGAACAAAGTCGACGACCTTGATCTTGTCATCACGCGCAGGCTGCGAGCGCCCCGGAGCTTAGTCTGGGCGGTATGGACCGACCCGGCCCATCTGGAAAAATGGTGGTGCCCCAAGCCTTGGACGGCGGAGGTGACGCACTTCGATCTCAAAGCTGGAGGGGCGTTTCAAACCATCATGCGTGGCCCTGAGGGTGAAAAGTTCGACAGTCCCGGTGCCTTTCTGGATGTGGTGCACCAAAAGCGGATCGTTTTCACCTCGGCTCTCTCGGAGGGTTGGCGGCCCGTGGCGGATGGGGGCTTGCCCATGACCGCAATCATCACCATGGCCAATGATGAAGACGGCGGGACGCTTTATGAAGCTCGCGTGTTGCATGCGGACCGGGCCGGCCGGGAGTCGCATGAAAAGATGGGTTTCTTTGAGGGTTGGGGTACATGCATCGATCAACTCGACGCATTGGCACAGACGCTGGAGCACGGCTAATGGAGCCTCATCCACCGGTCCACTCTTCCTTCACCATTGAGCGCATCTTTCGAGCGCCGGTGTCTCTTGTTTATGAAGCCTGGACAGATCCGGCGGCAAAAGCGAATTGGTTTATCGGACCGAGCAGCTGGTCACCGATCCGCCGCGAATTGGGCTTGAAGGAGGAGAACGGCGAGGAAATGTTGCTCGGTCGTTTTGATGACGGAACGGAAACGCTCTATACGGCCCGCTACCATGTAATCTCGCCCAATGACCGACTGGTCTATGCCTATGATATGCATATTGACGGCGTACACTTATCCGTTTCGTTAGCCACAGTGTCGTTCCAGCCCGATGGTGATGCGACAAAAATAATATATACGGAGCACGCGGTTTATTTGTTCGGTGAGGACGGTGCGGTGTCGAGACAGGATGGTGTGGGCGCTCAGTTTGATCGGTTGGAAACGTACATTGTATCCATTGATCACAAACGGCGGTTCACACTTACGAGACACTACATTGCGCCTCGGGACTTGGTTTGGGCGGTTTGGACCGATCCTGAACACGTCGCAGCTTGGTGGGGCCCGTTCGGGCCGGACCAAACCACCTGCGATATTACACTGACCGTCGGCGGTTGGTTTGCGGTGATGATGACCGCGCCCGACGGCTCCCAGCATCCGAGCCGGGGTCTTATCGCCGAGCTCGTACCAAATAAAAAACTGGTGATCGAAGGTGACCCCCAGGCGCCCGATGCGTGTGGCGCCGGCTTGCCACCGGGCGCGGTCGTTACGATTCTTTTGGAAGATATGGACGGCGGCACGCGCCTCACGCTGGATGCGGTCTTCCCCTCGGAGCGGGCCATGGAAGATGCCAAACGCAGCGGTTATGCGACAAGCTGGACAGAAAGTCTCGAACAGCTCGAAGGATTCATTGCGCAACTTGCTGCGCCATAAATAAGGAATGGTCATGAACTTCAAATCCAAAGTGCGTACCTGTTTGTGGTTTGAGAAAGATGGTGTTCAAGCCGCCGAATTTTATATCGGCCTTTTGCCGGACAGTGAAATCGACGCTGTTTATGAACATGGCCAAGCAGAGGATCCGATGGTCGTGGAGTTTACTCTGGCCGGGGCGCCCATGATGATCCTGACCGCCGGACCCCATTACGAATTGACGCCGGCGGCATCCATCAGTGTCTTGACCAAAAATCAGGCAGAAACAGATGAGCTCTGGACAAAACTAATCACTGACGGCGGCAAGGAAAGTATGTGCGGCTGGCTGGAAGACAAATATGGCGTTTCCTGGCAGATTGTACCTGAACGATTTGTCGAATTGCTCAATCACGAAGATCAAGGCGCCGCCGGCCGGGCCCGCGAGGCCATGATGAAGATGATCAAGTTGGATATTGCGGCCCTGGAGGCCGCCTTTGAGGGAGACACCTGATGACTTATGTGGATGGATTTGTGGCGGCGGTACCCACCGCCAACAAAGACAAATATCTTCAGCATGCGAAAGACGCCGCTGAGGTGTTCCAGGATTATGGCGCGCTGAAGTTGGTCGAATGCTGGGGGGACGACGTGCCGAAAGGCGAGCGCACGGATTTTTACCGCGCGGTCGACGCCAAGGAGGATGAGACCATTGTGTTGTCTTGGGTCGTGTGGCCGGACAAAGCAACCCGCGACCAGGGGATGGAAAAGTTGATGTCCGATCCGCGCATGGCCGATGAGAGCAACCCGATGCCGTTTGACGCAAGCCGTTTGATCTATGGCGGCTTCGATATGATTCTGGAAATTTGACGGTGAGCGGCCGAGCTGGTCCGTGAGTCAAAGAACTCAGGATGCTTAAGGGTCAGGGGAGTTCAGCCACCCTCTACTGCTCACTTCTTTTAGGATGTCTTCCAGGATCTGGCGTGCACCAAGATACGATAGGTGCATGTCTTTGCCGTACAGCGCGCCATCGCGATCTATCACCATGCAGCGCCTGCGATCGCCGCGCTGTTTACACAACGTATCCACCGGATCGAATACGATCAGATTTTCATGATCAATCTTGGGGTATTTGAGATCGTCACGCTGCTTTAGGCGTTCGGCATCTGCCGTGGAAAACCGCCGCTGAACACGACCATCGGGCTGCGCCTCGGATTTGAGCGCCTTAAAGAATTGCTGTTTGGCATTGATGCGGGTTGTCGGTAGCGAGCGGATCAAGACAACGCGGTGTCCCAGGTCCAGAAGCCGGGCTATGGCATCTCCGTAGCTTTGCCAAATCACGTCAGCCTCTATCGGGTCACCTTCGGTGATTTCCCGTTGCCCGTCTTTAAGCGGCGCTGGGGTTTTCTTTTTGCCTTGCGTGAATTGGAGATCATTCACCGAGACAAGAAAGACTTTCGGTTCATCAAAACTCTCAATTTCCCGCCACCGGCCTTGGTTGATTAGAGGACATTCCGCATGATTGCCGAACCAATAGTCATCCAGCAAAAACGGGCATTGCGCATAGCTGAAAACCAATAATCCCTCGCCCATCTCTTCAGCCATTTCGCGCAAAGCAAAGTCGTAATGCCCGATATAGCTGTCGCCGAGGGTCACGAAGCGCCGGTTGCCGAAAGCGCAGGCCTCGGACGGGTCGCGGCGGTCGCATTTGCGGCGGTTCTCATCAAAGTGCGGGCTGTAGCCGGTATTGCCGCCGGGACCCTTAAGGCGTTCCCACTCGTCCTCCTTGAAATGAATATGGGCATTTTTTTGTGTATCGGTCAGGCGGAACAAAGCGCCGTCGGTCCACCAGACGCCACCTGAGAAGACCACCAAAGCCAGGATCGAGCCCATCAGTATACTGATGGCCTTTCGTGTCGGCAAAAACGCCGTGTTACGGAACGGTCGCTCCACGGCAATGTAGGAGGTGATGGAAAGAATGATTGTCGCACCGATTATGGACAGTCTGACAATGTTATCGAGGCCGGTTTGATCAATGCGCCAAAACGCAAAGATGGGAAAGTGCCACAAATATAGTGAATACGATATCAAGCCGATACTGACAAACGGACGGGAAGAGAGAAGGCGGCCCGCTAAATCTTGGCCATTGGAGAAGACAATAATGAGAACCACACCAATGATGGGCGCCAAGGTTATGACGCTTGGATGTGCGGTTTGTTTTGTGAACAACGCAATGGAGGCGATGACCAATGCCAGTCCAATGGTCGGCATCGTTTTTTGAACGACAGGCGCGTAGCCACGGCTCCGCTTTAATTCCCATTGGGCGATCAGCACGCCGGCCAATAACTCCCAGGCACGCGAGAAAGGCAGATAAAAGTTCAAAGAGGAATTCCGAGTCGCGGCGACGTCTGCGAATGCTAGGCTGATGAATGCGATCCCTAGAAAAATCGTCATGGCATAGGGGCGGGCATATTTTGCGACGCCGATGGCAAGGAGCGGGAAGACAAGATAGAACTGCTCCTCAACGCTGAGAGACCAAGTGTGCAGGAACGGCACTTGAAGGCTTGTTTGGGCGCCATATTCAGTGGTTGTGAAATGAAAGAAGACGTTTGACGCAAAAAAGATGGACGCCACGATGGACTGTACAAATCGTATGAATTGATCGGGCATCAGGATCAGCCAAGCTGCGGGCAACGACATCACCATGACCAGAAGCAGTGCGGGCAGAATGCGCCGGGCCCGCCGTTCATAGAATCGGGCAAAGCTAAAGCCTTGCTGTGTCTCGTATTCGAGAAAGATGATCTTGGAGATAAGATAGCCGCTGATCACAAAGAAGATGTCGACGCCGATATATCCTCCCTCGAACAATGTGCGGCCGCCGACAACGAATTCGGCGTGATAAAAGATCACGGACGTGACAGCGATGGCTCTCAGGCCATCGATTTCGGGGCGATACCTGATGGCTTGCGTCAAGGCTTTGATGTCTCTTTAGTATTATCCGCTTTTGGCGGTTCGAGTGTGCGGGTGTCGTTTAAGTTCAAGATCGTGCCCCCTCCCCAGTCGGCCTGGAGGCTATTTAGACGTAATTTCGAGACGTTTGCCAAATAGAATTCGGCGGGGATTGGGACGCCGCGGTGACATCGTATGATTTAAGCCTCGGGCGCAGCGGTCTGGAGAAGGTTCCCCACGGTCTTCGCCGTTCGGGCGCCTATAGCCGACAGGTCTGCTTTGGACGCGCCTGACTTAGCCCGTGTCGATAAAGCCAGCAAGGTGTTGGCGGCAATCTCCACGGCCGAGCGCATGGTCTCGTCCGATGTTTCGGCTGCGTGTCGGCGGAAGGTGCGCCGGAACAATCCGTCCAATCCGTCCACCCCCAATTTTAACCGTGTACGGATGGCTTTTTCGTCGGCACCGCAGGGTGCCGTCGCGAAGACCAGACAGCCTGGCGCGACACTTTCGTTCCGAAAATAGATGTCCAACATGGCATCGTAAAATTCCGCCAGAGCCGCCTCCGCACTTGATGCCTGTTCGAGCGCTGGGACGGCCTGGTGCACCGCCTGGTCGCTGAATGCGTCCATGGCCGCCAGATACATATCCAGTTTGTCCCCGAAGGCGCGATAGAGGCTTGGCCGGCTGAGACCCGTCGCGTCAGTCAAATCGTCGAGCGACGTGGCGGCATAGCCCTTGCTGCGAAAGGATTCGACGATGGCCGCCATGGCTTCTTCCGGATCGACGGAAGGCGGCCGACCGCGTTTGGAGATCTTCTGAGGCATTTACGTACCGGTTCGCATAAAAATATTGACAGTACCAGTATAATGTACCATTCAGTACTTAAATGCAATCCTGATGGAGGCCGATATGCTGGTGCAGGCTCTCATTTTTCCTGGTTTTACAACCCTTGACCTCATCGGCGCGCTGCAGCCCTTAGCGCAGATCCCCGGAACAGATGTTGAGATCGTCGCCCACAAGCCTGGTCCGGTCATGAACGATACGGCCAGTCCAATCGTGGCCAGTCATGATTTTGATACGGCGGCCGGCAGCCCGGATGTCTTGCTCGTGCCCGGCGGCGGAACGCCGTCGGTGGATGTGCTGGAGCATGCGCCGACCTTGTCTTTTGTCGCGGACCGGGGCGCCCGCGCCGGATGGCTCGTCGCGGTCTGCACCGGCTCGTTGCTGTTCGGCCAAGCCGGATTGCTCCAGGGCTTCCGGGCCGCCAGTCATTGGTCCGTGATGCACACGCTTGATGCCTTTGGCGCTATCCCCGTGAATGAACGCGTTGTTATCGACCGCAATCGCTGCACGGGCGGTGGTGTGACGGCGGGTGTTGATATCGGGCTGACGGTCGCCGGCCACTTGGCAGGTGAAGAGGCCGCCAAAGTCATCGAACTGGTCCTTGAATACAATCCCGCGCCGCCTTTCGGCACGGGACATCCGACCATCGCAGATCCTGCAACACTCGAAACTGCCCGCAACCGCGCCGAAGCGATCATGCAGCCCGACCGCATCCGCGCCATTGCAGAGGCATCTGCCTATCTGCGCCAATCGAGTGATGCGTCTTAAAGGATCACTTCTTCTACATCGATCGCCCGTGGCTGCCCGGGTTTGCCGATGGCGCATTCAAGCGCCTGCCGGTCCCAATTGGCCGTGTCCGCTGCCGCGCGATAGGTCTCTTGTAAAAACGACATCAGCGTTGCGGCGGGATCGGCTGCGGTTCGTACCGCTTCGTAGGGCAAAATGAACTCGCCCAAAGTCTCGTGATAATAAGCGCCTTCGGTGGTCACGGGCACAGCGCCGAATGTTTCGGGGGTTGGATAGGCGTAAGAATAAAACGCGGGCTCATAAAGGCCGTTGCCGCCGGCCCAAAAACCGGCGGAGCTCACCTCATGGGAATAGGCTTCGCGGGTGATATCGTCCGGCAGATTGGGCATGCCGCCCGGATGGGTCGGCGCGATGCGGCCGGAAAAGCGAGTCATTGCCAAATCCAGACTGCCCCAGAATAGGTGGACAGGGCTCGACTTGCCCAAAAACCCGGTGCGGAATGTTTTGAACACACCATCGACGGCGACGAGCGCGCGCCAAAAATCATGCACCGCTTCAGGGTCGTAGGCACCGGGATCTGTTTGTTTGGCAAAGGGGACGGCGTCTTCCACTTCATTGGGGAACCCGTGAAATTTGGACGGCGCGCCGACTGTGTCGAGAGCATTGATAAAACGCTGATGAAACTCCGCCACCGATTGTGGTTCCAGCGCGATCTTTTCCACGGCGCCGTTCGACGCAGAAATCACCAGCTGATGGTCGATAAAGTCGAAGTCAGTGCAGTAGCTTTCGTCTGGCCCGGGAATGATTGATGAAGTCAGGCCGCGCGCTGTGACATAGGTGGTGGCTTGCCAGGAGTGATTCATCCAGGGGGTCAAGGCGACGCGGAACTTGCCGACAATTTGCAGCCACATATGGAGGCTCGCGCCGGAGTCGCGCCATCTTTCATAAGGAATGTCGGGCCAGTTTTGCATGGGGGTGCTCCTTCACATCAATCAACACTTCGTCATGTTTTCCGCAATGCGTTGAGCTTTGCACGGCTTTGAAGGCAGACAAAGCGAGATGTGATCGTTTGCCCATGACATTTCTGTTAGGGTTTGACGACGGTTTTGAAATGAACCGCCGTTCTATGTCCGGCGTTTCAGTGGAAAGGGATTGCAAGGGTTTGGCGCGATGACCACCTATCAGGATGTGTATCCCTCGGATCCGATTTTGCGCAGCGCAGATTTGGTCAGTCTGCGTGCGGCCGATGTGTTGTCGCTAGAATATTTCGAGGCCGAACCCGATGAAATGCCGACCCTGGCGTTTGAGCAGCATCATATTTTGGTCAACCTCAAAGAAGAGCCGCACCGGGTTGAGAATTGGCGGGACGGAGAACATCGCGATTTCATATACAAACACAACGAGATCATCGTCACACCGGCGGGGATCGAAAGCGGCTGGCGCTGGCATGCACGCTCCCGCGTGATTGTGGTGACCATTGATCCGGAGGCGTTGGACCGGTTCAGCCGATCCGAGCTGGGACTGGTTTTGACCCGGCAGCAATTGATGGATCAGCCGCAATTCGAAGATCCCGATCTGACCGCCGCCGGCAAGATGTTGCTGGATGCTTTGCAAGAAAGGCGGCCCGGCTTTGAGGTGATTTATGAATCTTTGGCCCGTGTGTTTGTCGTCAAGCTCTTGCAATCCTATGGGGTGGAATTGGGCTCGGTGCAGGAGTTCGGCGCCAATTTTACCGCGTCCCATTACCGCCGGGTGCTGGATTTTGTGGCAGAGAATTATGCCAAGTCCATCACCATTGAGGACATTGCGGCAGAGGCGGGTATGAGCACGGCCCATTTTTCCCGGCTCTTTAAGGAGACCATCGGCGACACGCCCTATCAATTTTTGATGCGCTACCGGGTGGAGCGTGGCCAAGAGATGTTGCGCCAGACGGATCTGCCCATGATCCAAATTGCTCTTGATTGCGGCTTTTCCGATCAGCCGCATTTCTCGCGCACCTTTTCCAAGCTGGTCGGCCAATCGCCCAGCGCCTATCGCCGCCAAAGCCGCGAATAGCAGGAATCTACAAAAATTTGCCGCGATGCTCCAAGCCTGGAGTCGCCGGATCTCCTAATGTTGCCGCAACAACATGAAGGAGACTGATCATGAAAAAGACACTTCTCGCAGGCGCCGCCGCTACTTTTCTGTCCATGGGAGCTGCTGAAGCGGCCATGTCCAAGCGGGTGGTTTTTGACAGCAATGGCGACCGTTTGGTCGGCGACCTTTATCTGCCCGACTCTTATGAAGAGGGCGACAAGCTGCCCGCGGTCATTGTCACCGGCGCTTGGACCACGGTGAAAGAGCAAATGCCCCGCACCTATGCTGCCGAAATGGCCGACCGGGGCTATGCGGCTCTGGTATTTGATTTTCGCGGCTGGGGCCAGTCGGACGGGGACCGCCGGCAATATGAAAACCCCATTCGCAAAACCGCGGACATAGTCGCGGCCGCCGATTATTTGAGTGCCCGGCCGGAAGTGGATAGCGCCCGGATGGGCGGCTTGGGTATTTGCGCCAGTGCCGGCTATATGGCAGGCGCCACCGCCCAATCAAAGCACTTGAGGTCACTCGCCCTGGTGGCGCCATGGCTCCATAACCAAGAAATCGTCAACAACACGTATGGCGGTGCGGACAGTGTGGACTCCTTGATTGCCGTCAGCCGGGACGCCGATGCGGCTTTTGAGACAGACGGCACACAAAAGATGGTTCCGGCTGCCAGCGCGACGGATTCCTCCGCCATCATGTATCAGGCGCCCTATTACACGGAAGAAGACCGCGGCTTCATTCCGGAATATGTCAATGAGTTCAATCTGTCTTCTTGGGAACCTTGGCTCACCTATGACGCCGTTTCCATTGCAGCTGACTTGGCAACCGTCCCTGTACAGATTGTTCACTCCGACGCTGCCGCCATCCCTCAAGGTGCTCGCCGGTTCTACCAAGAGCTCCAGGGTCAAAAGGCCGAACTCTGGCTCGACGAGACCACGCAGTTTGAGTTTTACGATGATCCGACGGCGATTGAGGCGAGCGCTAATGCCACAGCGGAACATTTCGCCGACACCCTGAAGTAGGAGGGCCCGATGAAACCTATACTAGGAGCTTTGATTGTCATGATGACCGCCGCCAACGCCGTCCCCACCGCTCTTGCCTCTCCGGCCGATGAAGCCGCCGTTGAGACCATCGTCGAAAGTGTCGGGAGTCTCGCCGACCGGGGCAATTTCGAAAGCTTGGAGATGCTGTTCGCCGACGAAGTGATGGTCGACTATTCCTCCCTCTCCGGGGCCCAAGCGGAGCTGAAAAGCCCGCAGGCCCTGATGAGCGAATGGGCCGCAACCCTACCGGGCTTTGACCGGACACGGCATCGATTGTCGGACGTGCGTGCGTCTGTTGACGGGGCAACGGCTACGGCGGTGGCCAATGTGGTTGCTAGTCATTGGATCGGCGAAGCCTATTGGGAAGTGACCGGGCGTTACAGCTATCTGCTGTCCAAAGAAGATAACGCCTGGCGTATTGCGTCCATGACCTTCACCCTCGAAGGTGAAACCGGCTCCCGGGACGTGTTCGGCCCGGCTATGGCAGCGGCGCAAGCCAATCCGTCAAGTTACATGCTCCGTCAACGGACGAAGCAGGCGGTTCTTGACTTTTTGCAAGGCCTAGAGGCCAAGGATATGGATCAGGTGAACGGCATTTGGGCGGAAGATGCGGTGCAAGACATGCCTTATGTGCCCGCCGGGTTTCCGAGCCGGGTGGTGGGCCGGGAGGCTTTGATTGCCCATTACGCCGGCTGGCCGGAAAATGCGGAGAATCCTAACTTCACTGACAGTCTGGTGTTTCATGTGATGGCGGATCCGCAAATGGTCTTTGCCGAATTCCGCGGCTCCGTTGAGATCGTTCCCACGGGACAGACCTATAATCAGGTCTATGGTGGTTTGTTCCACGTCAATCGTGACGGTAAGATTACCCTTTACCGGGAATATTTCGATCCACGCGTCTTTGCCGAGGCCTTCGGGTTGGATCCATCGCTTGGGTCCCAGCAATAGAGTTTTGGGGCGGGCGCTGCGCCTGCCCCAAACCCCTGCCGTGGTTTGGCTATGCCATCTTCTGAATTTCTTCCGTCAACAGATCAAAGACGATACGAATGCGGCGGCTGGTGTAGATTTCCCGGTGGGTGACAATCCAAACCGGCACCGGGACCGGCTCAAACAAATCCGCCAAAACCGGTTCCAATTCCGGAAAAAGTTCTGCGTCGTGATCGGTGATCACACTGATTCCCATACCTAAGCGAGTCATTTCGATATAGGCCGTCCCGCTGGCCGTGGCGACGCGCACATTGTCGGACGCTAATTTGAGCCCAAATAGCTGATACATGCCCAGGGAATAATCGACAGTGTCGAACCCGACGAAGTCGGCCGCTGTGAGGCTTTCGATCGTCGAAGGCCTGCCGATTCGATCAAGATACTCCGTAGACGCATAAAACCGGGCCTTGGTTTCGCCCAACAGTTTGGCGATTAGATCTTCTTGCTCCGGCCGAGCATGCCGGATGGCGATGTCCGCTTCACGCCGAATCAAATCGCGGGTTTCGTTGGAGCTTATCAACTCGACGTCGATGCCCGGCGCTTCCTGGCGCAATCGTTTCAGCATGGCGGGCACGTGAAAGGTTGCCATTGTATTGGTGGTGGTCAGTTTCACGTGGCCCTTGGCCTCTTTTGATTGGCCCGACGCGGCCAAGGAGACCCGGCTTGCTGCATCGCCCATGGCCCGAAAATGTTCCAACAATTCAAAACCGGCCTGGGTCAGGGCGAGAGAGCGGCCGACCCGTTCAAATAAGGTGACGCCCAATGTCTGTTCCAAGCCCGCCACTTGCCGGCCCAGAGTGGGCTGAGTTTGACCTAGGGCGCGGGCGGCGGCGGATAAGGTGCCTTCTTCGGCCGTTGCCAAAAAAGCCCGGGCTTGGTTCCAGTCAAAAGAGATTGCCTGCCAATTCATGCATATTTGTATACATCAAAGACGAATTTCAGCAATTTATTTCCTATTTTTGTATGGGTATGGAAGCGCCCGAAAGGAACACTTCCATGGCGCAGTTAGACATTCTCCCCCCAGCTCGGCTCACCCGCGGGTGCGAAACCATCCCGGTTTTCGCGCGCTGGTTCGGGTCTTGGCAGGTCACCATCCAGCGCCAGGCTCTGGACGCGGGCGAATTGCGGCGGCGCTATGATCAGGCCGCGCCCCGATGGCAGGACAAATTGGACCGGCTCGGCGTGCCGGACGCCTATGACGGCGTGCTGCATCGTGCACTCGCGACTCGTGGCAGCCCACTCCATCCGCAATCCCGGGTTCTCGATTGCGGTGTCGGTTCCGGCGGTCTGTCCGCCGCCCTTGCCCGGGCGACCGGCGGCCCGTTTATCTTGCACGGCGTCGACATGTCGCCCGCCATGCTTTTGCAAGCTGAAGAGATCTTGCGGGAGACCGGGGTCGAGGCGCACCTTCGGTCCGCCGATGCCCATGCTTTGCCCTATCCCGACGATCATTTTGATTTGGTGATGAGCGCACACATGTTGGAGCATTGTCCTCATCCTCAATTGGTCTTGGCGGAAATGGCCCGGGTCTTGAGGCCGGGGGGTCTGTTGGTTCTCTGCATTACCCGTGCATCGCTGCTCGGCATGCTGATTCACTTAAGCTGGCGGACCCATACGGTGACGCCGTCACGCGCCGAAGGCTGGCTCACTCAGAGTGGTTTCGACGGTGTTCGCCGCTTAGCCTATGGCTCTGGCGACCTTTGCTCTCGGATGAGCCTTGCCTTTGCGGCGGTCAAAGCGAAAAACCCTCCGTCTACGAATGAATCAACAAAGAATTTGGAAAACGACGCTATTGCGTATAAGCAACATAAAGGATCAACCCATGACTACGAAAGCGATCATCATGGCTGACGATGCCAGATTTTGGGACCGTATTGCCGAAAAATACGCCAAAAAACCGGTCGAGAATGAGGAGAACTATCAGCGTAAGCTGAAGGTCACCCAAGACTATTTTCGCCCGGAGATGGAGGTGCTGGAACTTGGTTGCGGCACGGGATCAACGGCTTTGGTTCATGCGCCCCATGTGCGCCACATTCGGGCGACAGATATTTCCAGTAAAATGATTGAGATCGCCCGCGGCAAGGCGGCGGATGCACGCATCGACAATGTCACCTTCGATGTCAACTCCGTGGACGATATTCATGTTGAAGCGGGCAGTGTGGATGCGGTCCTTGCCATGAGCTTGCTGCATTTGGTGCCGGACAAAGACGCCGCCATGGCCAAGATCCACAGAATGCTGAAACCAGGCGGTCTATTTGTCACCAGTACGCCGTGTCTCGGTGACACCATGAAATGGTTCAAGCTGGTCGGCCCGATCGGTGCGGCTGTGGGTTTGATTCCCAAAGTGACGGTCATGACCGCAGATGAATGGCTGAGCAGTTTGGCGCCGGCGGGATTCGCCATCGACTATCAATGGCAGCCGGAGAAAAGCATTGGGGTTTTTGCCGTGGCCAAGAAGGTCGATTAGACCCATGCGACGGTGCGGTTACTTATACATGCCCTCGCGCAAGTTGATGTCATATTCCAGATAGGCTTTCATGGCGCAAATCATCTGCGACCAGCCCATGCAATTGTTGTAGGAGTTCTTCAAGCCCTTAGGCGTTTCGGGCCAGCCTTCTTCGGCTATGCTCACAATGGTGCGGCCATCGTCCGTCGGTTCAAACCGTATGGTCACCATGGTCTCCGTGCCGCCGTTCGGGTCTTCATCACCGTCCCATTTGAGAATGATCCTTTTGTTCGTCTCGACTTCAACGACTTCCACCGGAAAGGCACCGGGAAAATCGTGGAAGTCCCACGAAACTGTGGCTCCGGTCTCAAGGCGCCCTTTGGCGCCGCCGGTGGTGAAGTATCCAGACAATTGATCGGGATTGACCACCGCTTCGAACACGTCGTCGATCGGTTTGTTGATCCGTCCACTGACTTCAAATTTCAGTTCCATCACAATTCTCCTTGCCTTCGGAGGTCATTATGTTATAAAAATATAACATGTCAAGATCCGCTTTAGATGACAAGGTTTTCAAGGCCCTCGCGTCGCCTATTCGGCGCCGGTTGCTTGATGCACTGCGTGATGCACCTCAAACCACTGGGGAGCTTTGTGTGAAGTTTAAGGTTCTTGATCGCTGCACTGTGATGCAGCATCTCAAGGTTCTAGAAGATGCGGATTTGCTTCTTGTCAGGCGTGCCGGGCGACAACGCTGGAATTATCTCAACGCAATTCCTATCAAACGGATTCACGATCGATGGATTGGAGATTATGCTGCCGGGGCCGTCGACCTTTTGGACCGTTTGAAAACGGATCTGGAGCAAACGCCAAGCAAGACGTTGGAGGTCAGCTAAGATATTGCCGTTACGCCATCAAATGACCTTACGCCAGCACATCCGACCAATCGGGGTGCCGATCAAATTTCACTTTGATGTAAGGGCACGTGGGCAGGATTTTGACTTCTTGCTCACGCGCGGCGGCGATTAACTGATCCACGAGCTTTGCGGCGACCCCTTGGCTGCGTTGGCTCGGAGGCACAAAGGTGCTGACCGCATCCCAAACGTTGCCACGCGTCACAAAGACCAACTCCGCTTCCCGGCCGTCAACTGCGCCGGGAATGAAAAAACGCCCGCCCGAGGGGGTTTGCTCAAACTCTATCTGATCTGACACAACGCATCCTTTCGTCTCGCAGGCCCGAGATCAATATATAGGATGCGGCGAAGTCTTTCACCAGATGTACACAGCCTCTCGGCTGAGACGTTAGTCTCTTCGCTTCTTGTGTCGCAGCACCTCGCGATACATTTTCCCCAAAGCTTTGTCTTTGGACCGCGACTCCGCAATGCTCTGGGAATTGCGCTCGTTTTCCGCCAAGAGTTTGCGCCATCGATGCAGGCGGTCTGCGCTGAGCTCGCCGTCGGCGATGGCCTGTTGCACGGCGCATCCCGGTTCGGTTTCATGGGCGCAATTTTGGAACCGGCAATTCACAGCCAACTCTTCGATGTCTTCGAACAGGGCAGCGACACCCGCTTCGCTTTCGGTCAATTGCAGCTCCCGCATGCCCGGCGTGTCGAGCACCCATCCGCCGGACGGCAGCGCATAGAGTGCGCGATGGGTGGTGGTATGCCGGCCTTTGGCATCGTCTTCGCGAATTTCTTGCGTGGCGATCTCGCTTTGGCCGAGTAAGGAATTCGTCAATGTGGACTTGCCCACACCGGACGAGCCGACAAAGGCAATGGTTTGGCCAGGGCCGCACCAGGGAAGCAGTGCGCTCACTTGGTTCGCATCTGTCGCGTCCAGTGTTTCGACGGTGAGAAGCGGCATCAAGGATTCGGCCCGGTGGCGATAATCGTCCGGTGCATCGCTTTGGTCCGCTTTGGTCAAAACCACGACCGGTGTGACGTCTGTCGCCCGAGCCAGCGCCAGATAGCGTTCAAGCCGGGCAATATTGAAGTCTTGATTGCAAGACGAGACAATCATCAGCGTATCCACATTGGCAGCGATCAATTGAACCGAACGTCCGGTGCCTGGGGCTTTACGTTTGAACAGGCTCATACGGTCCAAGCGACGTATGGCTCTCGGGATGCTCACGTCCAGCAAAAGCCAGTCGCCGATAGTGGCGGCATCTTCTGCGTCCGGGCTGCTAAGCGGCGGTATGGTCAAATCTAAATGCTCACCAATGACATGGAGACCGCTTCGGTGCACTGCGATCACCCGGACCGGTTCTGTGGTTTCAAGTTCACTCAGATCCAATTGTTGTTGAAAAAAGGGCCGCCAGCCGAGTGCGGCTAAAGTGACGGCGTCGGATGTTGCGCCCTTTGGCGCATTGAGGGGCTTATCGCTCATGTTTGAAATTCTCTCATGGGGCCTGCGTTGGGTGTCCAAGCAGGCGCGACTTTGACGTTTCGGCAAAGAACAGCAGCCGCCTTCGATAAAAGGGCGTGGCACGTCATGCTCTGCTGTCGACAGCTAGAAAGCTGTCAGTCCCTACCGGGCCATAAAGTCTCCATGAGTTGGTTTGCGCAAACTATCATCACCTGTCCGATGGTCAATAGTGTTGGTGTCCGATAGATCTACTTTGGATTGTTCTTAGGCAATGCCTCAATCTTTGGTATTGTATGGTTTTGATGTTCAGCATCGTGGATCAAGCCAAGGGGGTGTCATGGCAAGCGACTATCACATTGCATTTTGGAATTTGGAGAATCTGTTCGCTCCCGCTAACCACCCCGATCGCATCGAATGGATCGCCAAGCGCCTAAAGTCGCAACTCAAGGGCTGGTCTCAGAAACTTTTTGACAAAAAGCTTGCGCAGCTCACGAAAGTCATCGTCGCCATGAATGGCGGTCAGGGCCCGGACTTGCTTGGCGTATGTGAAGTTGAAAACAAATTTGTGCTTCAAGAATTGCTCAAGGTCATCAAACCCAAACTTCCCGGACGAACCTATGACCTTGTTCACGCAGATTCTGAGAGGGACAGCAGAGGAATCGATACGGCCTTTATTTTTGATAAGAAGCGTCTCGTTGTGAATCGTGACGAGGTGTTCTCGCACTTTGTGATGCGCCGCACTGGGACACGCGACATTACGCAAGCGACGTTTAAAACACAGGCAGGTGCGGAATTTGTTGCCCTTTGTAACCACTGGCCGTCTCGCCTTGGCAGCGCACATCTCAGTTCTGGCTTCAGACAGACAGCAGGAGAAACGCTTGGCTACTGGCATGAACGGATCCGTGAGGTGAAGGGAAAAGACGTTGCCGTCATTGCAATGGGGGACTTTAATGATGATCCGCACGACCTATCGATCACGGTAAACGCCAATGCAACACGTGTCCGAAGCTTAGTGACACGCGGCCGGTCTGCGCGGTTTTACAATCTCACATGGAACTATCTTGAGCAGCTCCTTGAAACCTCCGGACGTAGACGCACGGTGTCGGGCACTTTGTATTACAAAGGTGAACCAAATGTATTCGATCAGATTATGGTCTCAAAAGGATTCATCACCGAATCAAACCCGCTCGTTTGTAACGAAAGCTCCGCGCGGATCGAAGCTATTCCAGACATGGTCAGCACGAAAGCATCCGAAGGGCCGATTCGATTCGGCTTTCCGAAAAAGGGTGTCGTCAAGAAGCACGTGAACACGGAAGGCTTCAGCGATCATTTTCCGATCTCAGTAATCATTCGGGAACGATAGTCACCTGACCACGTGATACGCCATTCACCTTAGTGGACGTGCTTATCTTAGAGTCCTGACCAAGAGTCTTTGGCGATTGGCGCGTTGCTTTTGGTGATGGTGACATCAATGCCGGACAAATGAACCATGCCGGAAATGTATTCGAGTGCGTCCGGTCCGTCGCCCGCAAGCAGATTGACGTTGGCGCCACCGATGGCGCCGGCGACGCTCAGCCCTTCTGCGTGTTGATGGCCCCAACCGTGGGGAACGGCCACTACGCCGGGTTTCAGCTCATCTAAGATTTTCAGCGGCAATCGGATCACGGCCGTGTCCGATTGAATGTCCACTGCATCGCCTTCGGTCAAGCCCAAGCGGTGGGCATCGCCCGAATGCATATAGATATGATTGCTTTGCCGCTCGGTCCCTCGGGTCAGAGCTTCAATATTCTGGGTCCAAGAATTGTGGGTGTGATGGGCCCGTTTGGAGATCAGCTTAAACGGCCTCGGTGCAGACGATAGGCGGTCAAAGGCTGACCCAAGCTTTCCGGCCTCTGCCATCAGCATATCCGTCATCAAGTGGAGCTTGCCATCCTCCGTGGTCAGACGATTTTGTAGGAAGGTGCCCGGTGTGGGGTTTGGCCTGGGTGCGCCATCCAGTGTCTTGCTGAGTGACTTGAAACTCTGTTGACCAGTGATCCTAAGCAACAGATTGAGAATAAGGCGGATGGGCAGGCTGCGCCGCCGGCGGCCAAGCGAGTTCACCCATGCCATAAAGCGCAGAATGTTTTGTGCGACGCCGCTTTCGAACAACCCGACGCCGGATGCGGTGGCCAGATCCGTATAGATGGTCGCTTCATCCCGCTGATCGCCGTCCGGTGTCACGACGGCGTCAGTGGCTGCAATATAGGGTTTGGATTGCAGGCCTAGAAAGAGTGGGAAGACGAACGGCAAGTCGGCCCGCTCCAAAGGCGAGGTGGCGGGTAGCACGTAATGAGCAAGGCTCGCGGTTTCGTTCAGATAAATGTCCGTCACCACCAGCAGCTCCAGCTCCCTGAACGCTTCTGCCAATCGGCCGCTATTGGCCATGGTCAACAGGGGATTGCCGCCGGTGACAAACAAAGCCCGAATTTGGTCCTCGCCGGGGGTGAGGATTTCATCGGCCAGAATGCCGCCGGGAAAGCCGCCGTTTAACTGTTTAAAACCGCCGATGCGGGAGGTGGGCTCACGGCTGAACAATTTGTTCTTCTTGGAAAAAGCCGCAAAGTCGAAAATGCCTTCGCCGATCAGCATGCCGCCCGCACGATCGAGATTGCCGGTCAGTGCTGAGATACATTCGGAGAGCCAGTGGGCCGTGGTGCCATAGCCCCCCATCCCGAGGCCGGTGCCGGTGACAATGCCGGCACCGTCGGCTGCGAGATAATCGCGCACCATGGAGCGCAATGTTTCCGGCTCTATGCCCGTGACGCTTTGGGTTTTTTCCGCCGGCCACGCATCGACCAATGCCTTTAGATCATCAAAGCCGGTCATGTAGGCATCGACCAAATCCCGGTGCACACCGTCTTGCGCGATCACCTCATGCAAAAAAGAGAGAAAGAAAAAGACATCCGCGTTGGGCGCAATGAAGGTGTGATGGCCCGCAAGCTTGGCGGTTTCTGTTTCACGCGGGTCGACCACGACAATTTTCCCGCCGCGGGATGTGATTTCTTTGAGCCGTTTGGCCGGGTGGGCGACTTGTAAAAAAGTCCATTTGGAGACAACCGGATTGCTGCCCACCACCAAAAGGTAGTTGACGCGGTCCAAGTCCGGAAAGGGTTGCAGAAACGGAAAGCCGTACATTTCCGTCGCACTGGCAAAACGATTGGCGCAATCTTGCGTGGCGGAAGAATAGATGTTGTGCGAACCGACACCGCGCATAAAACCTTCCGCAAAGATGGGATGCAGAATGCTGAAACCCGCAGCCGTACCCACATACATGGCAATGGAATTCGCTGCGCGTGCGCGTAAGGTTTTGACCTTGTCGCCAATTTCACGATTGGCTTGGTCCCAAGAAATGGGCTCGAACCGGTCACCGACGCGTTTCATCGGAGTCTTCAGGCGATCGGGCGAGTCATACATGTGATGCTGGTTGAGGCCCTTCATACACGCAAAGCCGTCAGTGCCGATGTGATCGGCGTTGGGCTTAATGTCGGTGATCTTGCCCTCATCCAAAGTCAGCGTTAGACCGCAGCTGGCTTCGCAGATCCGGCAAAAAGTGTGTTTGGTTTCGATCATCTAAACTAAAATTTCCATTTCACATTCTTGCATTTTCTGAATTCAAGAGCATCAGATTGTCAAACTGCAGGCGCATCATTGAATCGTAGTCTTTGGCATGTGGGTTTGAATCAATTTTGCAACTCGATTGAGCTCTGCCCGCGGCGGTGTTTGAAAGTGTCTTTCATCGAATCTGAATCCAAACCCGTCATTCTCCACGCGCGGATAGACGTGCAAATGAAAATGAAACACCTCTTGGCTTGCTGCTTCGCCGTCCGCGACAAACATATTGATGCCATCGCACGGCACACCGCATGATCTGATGGCGGCTGCCAATTTATGACCAATTTGGAATATGTGTCCTGCGAGTTCTGAGGGCATATCGGCGAGATACGGATGATGCCCACGCGGTATGACCATGGCGTGTCCAGTATTGACCGGCTCAATAGTCATAAGACCGACGCACAGATTGTCCTCATAAAACTGACTGATGGGATACACCCCATCCAATATCTTGCAAAACACGCAGTTCTCGGGATCTTCTTTTTCCATGGCCAAGTTCTCCTCAACACCAGTCTACGAATTTCTATACAAAATAGAATGGCTAAACTTGGCTCAGGCGGCCGAGCCTCTTTGCCTGTTTGAAAAGAAAAAGGGCCGCTTGTGGGAAGCGGCCCTTATAAGAGGGGACTCAGATGCAGGCTGAGGGATAAGCATCAAGTCCGTTAAAGCGTCCCGCCGTGATGAGTGATGAGGGGGGTCACCGTGTCATCCGGGACAGCGACGGCGCATCAAATCGGTGCGCAGTCGGTACTTTCGTCATTGTCGGCTGTGTTGATGTTCAGGATGTACCACGCATAGCAGCGCGAGAAGATTCCATTGAAAAAGAGCATCACAGCGACGGCTATCACAAAAATTTCCGTCAGATTCAGTTCCGGCTGCATGAGAGCCCAAACCACCAGCCCGACACCCATGGTCAGGCGGATCACACGTTCAACATTTCCCAGATTGCGTACAATCATTTTTCCATCTCCTTGTTGTCCGGAACTACGGCGCGTATTTGGAGGTGGATCAGAGAAATCGGTTTGAGTCTGCCCGATTCGGCTGCTTCGCTTTGGCAGTCTGTAAAAAGTCCCAGAAAAGTGGCATTTTGGGGGGTTTTTCCGGCCGGTCACGTCCGCTCACGGGGATGTGATTGCGATGTTCAAAAAAAGATCAAGTGCTCTGCGAGAGGCGCGTGTTTTCGTTAAGGGTTAATAGAGCGCTATGATCAGAGTACAGAGTAAACGGTTCTAGATCTTCATCTGCCAATAGCCCACATCGATCCACTCTCCGAATTTGAAGCCTGCTTCGGATAGATGGGCGATTTGTTCCATGCCGAATTTCTCATGAAGCGCAACACTGGCCGCATTCGGAAGGGCGATGACCCCAATGACGCGATGATAGGCTTTGGTTTGGAGTTCCGGAATGAGGGCATCGTAGAGTTCGGTGCCCAAACCTTTGGCGGTTGCTTCGGGGGCCAGGTAGGCGGAGATCTCTACTGTAAAGCGATAGGCGCTTCTTTTGTGAAATGGAGCGGCATAGGCATATCCGATCACCGAATGCGCTTTTTCTGCGACAAGCCAAGGCAATCCGGCCGCCGTCACCGCTTCAACGCGCTTTGCCATGTCGCTGGTGGATACAGGATCCTCTTCGAATGTCACTTTCGTTTGCGTGACATAATGATTGTAAATGTCCGCGATGGCTTGGACATCCGGTTGCTCAACTGGCCGGATCATTTTGACGTCTGCATCCTTCGATACATGGTCATCACGACGCCATTTGACATGGCCTGAGACTTTGTGAGCTCCAGCGTGTTGGGCATGGCTTTGTCGCCGAATAAACGTTTCCCCGGCCCCACCACAACGGGAAAGGTCCAGAGACGGAAGTGATCGACCAGATCATGAGCCAGCAAGGTCTGAATTAGCTGCCAACTGCCGTGAATTTGCAGAAGCGGACCATCTTGGTTTTTTAGACGTTTGATTTCCTCGGCGGCGCTACCCAAGAGCGCTTCGGAATTCCGCCAAGCCAAACCGTCCGTGCGGGAGGTGACAACATACTTTTTTGCCTGGTTTAATTTCTCCGCATGCGGATCGCTTGTGTCCACATTGGGCCAATGGCCGGCGAACATATCGTATGTTTTTCGTCCGAATACGAGATCGAAGGGTTCAGACATGGCTTCTTGGTTCACGTGACCCATCACCTCTTCCATAAAAGGCGCACACCACCCGGAACGTTCAAAGCCTCCGGATGGATCTTCATCGGGCTGAACCGGCCCCTGCATCACGCCATCAAGAGTGACGAACGTTAAAATCGATAAATCTCTCATGGATAACGTCCTGCATTTTTAAGGCGCCGACTTAGGCTTACGGAAACGGACCGGCTCGGCTGATCTACTTGACCAAGGCGCATCCGGCGCATCACACTGCAGCGTGATATTGAGGAGATTGAGACAGATGACAAGCAACAAATTTAGCCGCCGCGACCTGGCCAAGATCGGTGCCGGAGCCGGAAGCGCAGCCCTATTGGGTGGTCAGGCTTTCGCAGGTGGGCATTTGACAGGCGAAAAAGTATCGGTTCGTGCCGACGGGACCTATGACACGGTACCTTTGGATCGTGACGAGGTGCGTATCACGCTTGTACAATCGAAGCTGCCCACGGTGGATGTCAACAATCCGAAGCCCGGCCTGAAGGCCAATCTCAATCATATGTTGGAATTGTTTGACGAGGCGCAATCGGGCGCAAAGCAAGACGTGGTGATGTTTCATGAGTTGCCGTTGACCGCTTTGTCGTTTGATTGGAGCCGTGACGATGTCCAGAAAGTCTGCATCGAAGTGCCCGGCGAAGAAACCGAAGTTCTTTCAAAAACCGCGCGGGATGCAAATTGCTATATTTTGTTCGGTGCCTATGTGCGCGACGAAGATTGGCCGGGTCATACACTCAGCATCACGACCATCATCGGGCCGGACGGTGAGATTGTCGACCGCCAATGGAAGGTACGGAACATCAAAGGTGTGTTCGGGCCCATCGAGTTGATGACCACAACGGTTTACAATGTTTATGATCAATATGTGGAGATGTACGGCGCCGATCGTGTATTGCCTGTGGCCAGAACACCGATCGGGAATATCTCGACGACAGCGGCGCAGCGGGAGCCTGAATTGGTGCGCGGCTTCGCACTGAAGGGCTGTGAGATGTTGTTGCGGACGGCGACCGGCGCGTTTCGTCTTGCGGATATTCAGTCAAGCTCGATCTACAACGGCATTTATCAAGGGATGGTCAACAATTCCTATCTTCCGGAAAACAAGGCCATGCTTGACAATCGCTGGGCCGGTGAAGACACGTCGAAACCCAAATCTGACAGCACCAGTGTGTGGAGCCTCTTTACAGGTCCGGGCGGGGAGATCCTGGCGCAGGCGCCCACGGCATCGCAAGAATTCGTACGCACCACCATCCCGATTAAGTCGTTCCGTGAGACCCATCGTATTCCCCTGATTCACCGTGCGCTTTACGAAGATGTGGAAGCCGCCTATGTGCCACGCTATGAGCCAGGTCTGTACACAGACTATTTGCCGCCGACTTCGGAAGATGCGGGACAGTTTTTAAAAAGCAAGTCGAAATGGTCTTGATCTAGTTGTCCGTACTGTCTTCGAGCGAGCTGAGCCAAGATGCCATAACTTGGTAGGCTTTGGATTCAAGGCCCGGCGCCAAGGCGTCAGCTTGGCGGCGCAACTCGGTGACATCAATGCCGGCAGCGGCAAGCTCGACCGCATGACCCACAAGCCAGTGCTCAATATTGCGGCCGGTGGCTTCCGGGTGGAATTGAAATCCGATCACATGTCTGCCGATCGAAAAGGCCTGATTCCGGCACAGCTCCGACGAAGCAAGATGGGTGGCGCCGTCGGGCAGGTCAAATGTATCGCCATGCCAATGCAAGGTGACCGGCGCTCTGTTGAACGGGGCGAGGCAAGACTCTTCGCCCGCTTCGGTGAGGGCAATGGGGGCAAAGCCGATCTCTTTCACACCGCTCGGGAAGACGCGCGCACCGGCGGCTCGCGCAATCAATTGTGCGCCCAAACAAATACCCATCAAAGGGCGCCCGTCCGCCAATCGTTTTTTGATCAGGCTGACTTCGTCTGAGAGAAAAGGATAGGTTGCCTCTTCATAGGCACCGATCGGGCCGCCCAAGACAATCAGGAGATCTGTCTCCGCGATGCCCGGTGGCAAATTATCAGCGGCATTGTACGTTTCGATCTGATATCCGAGATCGCTCAGTGCCGGTGCAAAACCGTCGAGATCTTCGAATCCCACATGTTGGATAATGGTTGCTTGCTTCATTTTGTTCTTGGTTATCTTTGCGCCTGCTCTTGAAGGCCGCCGACATGTCGCCATGGTGACGGCCCTTTGAAGAGACGCAAACTTATTCGGCCATGATGATGCCGGGAAGAGATAAATCGCCAGAGGCAATATCATGGACGCCGGTGACACAGAGCAGGGGCACTTCGCTGTTTTCATTCACTTGCAATTCGGCTGTGACGGCATCGAAAGATGCAGCTTCGCTTTCGCTCACCGGCACCGTAATGCGCGCGGTTTGGCCGCTCAGAATGGGACTCATCCCCGGACTGTCCAAAGCGAGCGGCAGCATAGGCGCGGTATCAGGCAGCAAGTCCACGCCGGGCGAGACATCCCGCACTTTCAGGCCGGCGCCGCAGGCCGCCTCTTCGACCAGCACAACCCAATGTGAATGCCAATCCGCGCCGTCATTGGCCGGATCGCCGTCTTGGTTTTCGTCATAGAGGGGGGTGTCATCAAAGTCCGGGTGGGCGGTGATGGCCAAGGCCAGAATGCCGGATCCCGCTTCAAATCCGACTTTTGAAGGGTCGAGATCCGTTGGCCAGACATAGGATTCCACCTTGGCTCCGGCCAATTGACCAATCGCTTCGGGTTTGACGCTTCCGGCCTCTCCGGCAAGCTCCATGATGAAGGTTGTCAGGCGTCCATCGGTCGTTGCTTTGGCCTTGGTTATGTCGAAGGCGGCTATTTTGCCGTCTTGGACAGCGCTTTCGATGTCGTGCGCAAGGGCGGGCAGTGTGTTTGCCATCAAGAAAATAGCGATCGTTATGAAAATTCTCATGGTGCTTCTCCATATAGTATCGAGTCGAAACAAAAAGACCCCTAACCCATATATTCGAGCCTTGCAAGTGTTGTTTTTAGTCGATACTATTTAGGCATGACGAAGCCTGACTCTATTCCCCTGTTGTTGGAGCGCTTTGCCCGAATATTGCAAAATGACGCCCATTATGAAGGCTTGAAGCCGACACAATGGGAGGCATTACGCTATTTGGCCAGGGCCAACCGGTTTTCCCGCAGTCCTGGGGCGGTAACTGCCTATTTGGGGATGACCAAAGGCACGGTGTCGCAAACTTTAGGCGCTTTGGAAAATAAGGGGTTGATCCAAAAGAAATCGGAGGCGGGCGACCGGAGAGCTGTGCGCCTTGAGCTCACGACCTTGGGACTGCGCATGCTTGAGCAAGACCCCTTGCTGGAGATGGAAAAAGCGGTCGAGGGGTTTGGACGCCGAGACGAAGCGGCGCTCGCCGATCTGCTGCAAGGCGCCCTTGTGGGGATGCTTGATCAACGGGGCCGTCGGCCCTTTGGTGCCTGCAAAACATGCCGGCATTTCCGGAAGAAAGCGGAGGGCGGCGATCCCCATTTCTGCAATTTGCTCAAATTGCCCCTCACGAAAGCAGACAGCAAACAGATCTGCATCGAGCAAGAGGCCGGTTGAGGGCGCGGATGGACCAGAAAAGTTTGTGCCTGCCGAAGTAGGGCCAATCTCTCAGCCGGTCCCTTGATGCGCGAACATCCCGCTCACCTGATCGCAGCACCACAACTGATAAATCTGCTTCAAATTTTCAGAAAAAGGGCGTTTTGCATCAAAACAGATGTGGGTAGGGCCGAAAGTAGGGCCTTTTTAAGAAATATAATGATCTTTATTTCCCGGTAGGGCCTGTCTATAACGATCACTATATTTATGGGTCTTGCTCGGCAATTTCTTGAGTTTGCGGCCTATATATTTTTGTCGAACCCCTCATCATTTGCCCCATACCCCCGTGCCGACAAAACGAGAAAAAACATATCAACGCATTCTGGATGCGGCTTCCCAGAGCTTTAAATGCGAAGGGTTCTCCGGTGTCGGGGTCAATACGATCGCTCAAGCGGCGGATGTGACGACCGGCGCCTTTTATGCCCATTTCGGGTCCAAAGACGGTGCTTTTGAGGCGGTGATCAAAGCCGGCCTGCAAAGCTCGTTGCATCGGATCATCGGTTTTCAGCGCGATGAAGGCAAAAAATGGCCCAAAGCCTTTGCAGATTTCTACCTAAGCCGGCAGCATCGCGTGGATGTGGCGGACGGATGTGCCATAGCCGCGCTGTCGCCGGATATTGCGCGCGCGGCGCCGGAGCATCAAATTGCCTTTGATGCAGGCATGGTGCAAATCGTTGATGCGGTCAGTGCCGGCTTGGCAGAGGGCACGTTTGAGGATCGCCGAGACCGGTCTTGGTCTTTTCTAAGCACGCTCACCGGTGGTCTGATTTTGGCGCGCGCCGCCCGCACGCCGAAACTGGCGGATAACATCTCCAAAACTTGCAGGGCCAATGCTCTGGCGGCGGTCGGCAAAGGGGTGAAGATCAAAAAACCCGCAAAAGCGCTTACCGAAATAGAAGAAGAGGGTTGAGATCGTATTGTGTCCAGAAAAATAAACGCAGTTTAATTTTTATGCGCTGTTGGGGCTCTATTCCGACACCGGGCTGGCGGCGGAGCCTGCTAGGATGCCGCCGTCGATGGTCAATTCAGCGCCGGTGATATAGGCCGCTTCATCCGAGGCCAGCAGAACCGCGACCGCTGCGACTTCTTCAGGCCGGCCGAAGCGTTTTTGCGGTGTGTCCGACACGATTGCTTTCATATTCGCCTCGCGATCGGGCCCGTTTCCCAACATCGGTTCCCACATGGGTGTCAGAATCGCTGCCGGGTGGATGGAGTTGCAGCGAATGGACCAGCCTTGCTCGGCGCAATAAAGCGCGACGCTTTTGGTGTGATTGCGCAAGGCGGCCTTTGAAGAGGCATAGGCGGTGGCGGCCGGGATCCCAACCATGCCGGAGCGTGAGGAGATGTTGATGATGGAGCCTCGCCCCAATGTCTTCATGGCCCGGATCGCATATTTGCAACCTAAAAAGGCGCCATCCAAATTGACCGCATGAACACGGCGCCAGGCTTCCAGTGTTCCGTGTTCCGGATCGTGTTTTTCGTCTCCGGATTCCAAACCGGTGATTCCCGCATTGTTGACCAAGACATCGAGCCGGGAGATGTGCTTGAAAGCCTGCGCCCAATCGGTTTCACTGGACACGTCGAGTTTCAAAAACTTGGTACCCAAGGCATCGGCTGTCGACCGACCCGCCGCTTCATTGATGTCGGTGACGATCACCTCCGCGCCCTCGGCTACAAAGGTTTCGGCGATGGCCGCCCCGATGCCGCGCGCAGCCCCTGTCACCAAAGCGATCTTGTTGTCCAGTCTTGCCATTCTCGCGGTGTCCAACCTCAAATACTGTCACTTTTTGTGGGGTCATCTGCCCGCGCGCGGTGAATTTTCATCTGAACATCGCATTCGCAGAACCCATCTGGTGTTGTATCTAATGCGTAGTTTGAAAAAACGCGAACAGCTTTACCGCAGCCGGTAAATGGTTGCATCATTATTGCGCGCCGAGCGGCACGGTTCATGCGGGACAAGAATTCCATGAGCTGGCGAAGCGCTCGAAGAGGAGAGTATGCACATGTCCGAAGAAACGCCTGCCAATATTAGTGTTGCCGAAGCGGTTCAATCTTCAACCGGCGCGACGGATCCTTATGCTCGCAAGGCTCAGATCTTTCCGGTTCTCAACAGCGATCAGGTGACCCGTCTCACGGAATATGGCCAGGTCGAAGACCTGCCCAAAGGCAGTTTGGTGTTTGAACGCGGCGATCGCGGCGCGGACTTCTTTTTGGTGCTCGACGGCAATATCGAGATTTTCGACTTCGATGAAAATGGCGAGCCGAATGTTTTCACTGTGCATGGCAAAAACCAATTCACTGGTGAGCTGGATTTGTTCAACAATCGCGAGATTCTGGTAGGCGGCCGCACGGGCGTGGATAGCAAGGTGGTCCGGCTTTGCCGTGCGGCCTTTAGCCGGATGGCAAGCTCGGAAACGGATATCGGTGAAATCATCATGCGCGCCTTCATCTTAAGACGCACGGCATTCCTGGAGCATGATCAGGCCGGTGTCCGCATTATCGGCGAGCCCGGCGATGGTGAGCTGCTCCGTATACGAAGGTTTCTCAGACGAAACGGATATCCGGCTCTGTTTATGCCCTACGGGCAACCGGAAACCACGTCGTTTGCGAAGGCTCATGATGTCGATGTCAGCCGTTTGCCGGTCGTGGTCACACCGGATGGGGCCTGTTTTCATGTGCCGACCTCTGCGGATTTAGCGGATTCGCTGGGTCTAACCGAAGAGCTTCCCGCCGAGCATGTGTATGATTTGGCCGTGGTCGGTGCCGGTCCTTCCGGCCTGTCGGCAGCGGTTTATGCGGCGTCGGAGAATCTGGACACAATTGTGATTGAGGCGGAGGCGCCCGGGGGCCAAGCGGGGACAAGTTCACGGATTGAAAACTATCTGGGCTTTCCAACAGGCATATCCGGCCAAGCTCTTGCGGGCCGCGCCTGGATCCAGGGGCAAAAGTTCGGCGCAAAATTTTCGATTGCGCGCGCCGCGGAAAGCATTCTCAAAAAGGACAGTGTCTTCGAGATCACCTTGCAAGACGGTATCACCGTTAAATCCCGGGTGGTTATTCTGGCCACCGGCGCGACCTACCGCAAACTCAGTTTAGAGAATTACGAACAATACGAAGGGCAGAGTATCCATTATGCTGCGACCGCCATCGAAGCCCAGCTCTGTGTGAATGAGGAAGTGGCAGTGGTCGGCGGCGGCAACTCTGCGGGCCAGGCCGCCGTCTATCTCGCGGGCTTTGCGAAACATGTGCATGTTTTGGTGCGTAGTGAGGGTCTCGCCGCCAGCATGTCCGATTATCTTGTGCAGCGGATTATGTCGTCTTCCAAGATTACGTTGCATACCCATACGGAAATCACGTCGCTCGAAGGCGGGCGGGTGCTCAATGCGGTGACCTGGCGCGACACAAAATCGGGCGAGAGCGAAACCCGGCCCATCGGCAATGTCTTTGTCATGATTGGTGCGCAGCCCAATACGGCCTGGCTCGGCGATTGTGTTGAGCTTGATTGCAATGGATTTGTTTTGACCGGCACTGCGAACTCTAAGAGCAATCTCAACTCACCATTTGAGACCTCGGTAGAGGGCGTTTTTGCTGTGGGTGATGTGCGGGCCGGTTCGATCAAACGAGTGGCTTCAGGTGTGGGCGAGGGGTCCGTCTGTATCAGCGCCGTGCATCAGTTTTTAGCGCCGGTTTGAGCATTCTTCTCTGTTCGAACGGATTAGAGACGTAGAGAAGTTGCCTGCAACAACATGTTGCAAAGTTCATCCGGTGCCAGGGTCATGGCATTGTGACCGCTATCGAGCTCTTTGTAGGACCAGCTTGACCCTTGAACCCGATTTAGCAAGGCTTGAAGTGGTGGAGGATAAGGTTTGGGACGATCCGCAGTGCAAAAGATATAGGTTCTCGGCAAGCCTTCGGAGCCTCCCTTCTCGAGTATCAGCGGCTCCAGATAAGTTTGTAACGGATGTGCTGTCAGTCGACGTTTGTACCATGCATAGATTTCGGCGCTGACATTGTCCGGGGTAAGTCCAAAATCGGATAGGGGCGGTGGCGGTATCAAATACCCTTCATCCAATTCTCCATAAACCTGTTCGATGGCTTGTCGTGTCACGCCTGGATAATTTGTTTCGCCATTGCGAGGAACGTTTGAGTCCAGGTAGATGACATGACGTATACGGTCTTTTATGGCGTCACAAACGCCTGTGATCACCGTTCCGCCGTAGCTATGGCCTACCAGCACAAGGTCGGTCAGTTCCTCCCACTCGATAAGATTGGTGATATCCGTGATATGAGTCTGGAGACCGATCTCTGCAGAGCGTAGATGTATGCGTTCTCCCAAGCCTGTTAAGGTTGGCGCGTAGACTGTGTGACCTGCTTGGGCCAAAAGGTTTTTGACCTCCCGCCAGCACCAGCCTCCAAGAAATGACCCATGCACCAAAACGAATGTTGTTGGGTCAAGAGGCTGCTTTGCCGATGCGATGGCTATCTGTGAAAACAAAGCTGCGCCGCCAAAACCACCTATGAGGCTACGCCGAGAAGGCATCCCTATATGTTTATGCTGGCTTTGCGGCTTTTGAGCGGTATTCTGATTTCGAGACATAAGCTGTGGCACCGATTTGCTTAGATTTCGATATCACGTCGCATGCAAGGCATCTAGGACTCCTCCCTGCCATTCGGGAAGCATGAATGGGCACAACGGGGTTCAGCCGGCTTGGCAAGCCCATAAACGCATCTGAGCGGGTGCTCAGTGGTCGTCGATATTAAGGCTTCTTACTTTTGATTGATGTGAGCGCCCGACAGGAACTGTCAGTCCGTTTGATAAAATGATTTTCAAGTTCCTGTTCTCATTCACAACATCGTCAATGGCTGAGAGTTTGACCCAATGAGACCGGTGGACTTGCAGTCCGTTAAAACCATCCTGAAGTTCCAAAATCGCATCGGACAATCGATACAAAATGAGGTCATTCCCAAGCGGTGTGAAGACTCGCAGATAATGCTGCTCGGCTGAAACCGCAATAACGTCTTGACCGATTTCCTTTTTGACGCGCCTTAAGAAGAGAGGTCTTGCCTTATCGAATCTTTTGGCTGTGCTTGGGCTCTGTGCTTTTTCCTTGCGAAAAAACTTTTCTAGTCCGACTTCGTAGCCAAATCGTTTCATGCTCAGCGGACCGGCGAAAATATAGTTCATGGCAAGCCAAAAGAATGTTCCCGCAAATACATCATCGAAGAAGCGTGCCGCTGTTTGGCCAATTGTTGGCTCCAGAAGCGGTAAGGCGCCGAGCGTTGATGCGCCAAAGAGTTGTTCTGAAACACCAATATGCCAGATAAATATGGGCCACACGGCTAAAGACCCCATCACGCTGCCTGATACCAGTAGGACAAGAAATGATTTGATGTATTTACCTAATAGCCGGTGGATGAGTCGTGTCGACAGTTCCAATGAAACCCAAGATGTAAGCCAAATCGGAATCCAAAAATAGAGAGAACCCAGTTTGCTCCATCCCGCAGCCCGTCCCGTTTGCATCCATCCGGTGAGGAAACCCATGGAAAGCGGAATACCGATGTAGAAAACGAGAAGAATCCAAAGGGGGTCACGCAGATGTATAGAGATACTGGATCTTTGAACCAGATTCTCAATGACCTTGTTGGTCATGCCTATCCCCCTGTGATCATGTCCCAACATGGGAAATCTTGAGGTAGTGCGGTGAACTGTGAAAGAGTTCTCCGTCACCAGCTTTCAATATCCGCTGTCGCTCAAAATATTTTTCGCAAATTAGACCCCTATCTTCAACTCTGAACGTCATTTCCAGCACACCATAGCCGCACGTCACATGCTTCATGAACTGTACATTTCATGTATTTCTCAGGCTTTTGCGCGGTTCGTGCGCTTATTCGCACCGTTTGGGAAAGTCGAGTTCAAATGCGCAAACTCCTCGCAGCATAGTGCCTCCATCGGAGTCAAACCGGCGCTTTAGTCTGAGAGCAGTGAGGGGGTCATGCCGTCACGGCATGACGAGATCTGCAGAACGGAGGGGACTTTCATGTTAACGAAACTACAGAGATTTTTTGTCACGACCACAATGCTGACATTCGTCGGGGCCGAGGCCTATGCGTTGGACGAGATGTTGGTTACCGCGAGAAAAAGGGCGGAGTCGGTTCAGTCCATTCCGTTGGCGATCACGGCAATTTCAGGTCAAGATCTAGAGCGGGCTGGCGTTGAAGACCTAAGGGACCTGACCCAGCTTGTGGCTGGCCTGCAGTTTGACGGCTTTGGCGGTCGCAATCTGACGACGCCGCAGATACGTGGCCTGTCGCAAGTCTCACGAAACGATGATGAAAACAATGTTTCGATCTTTGTTGACGGAATCTACGTTTCCGGGCGCGAAGGCCTAGATTTTGGCCTTTTGGACATTGAGCGTGTGGAGGTGGTGAAGGGGCCGCAGAGCGCCCTTTATGGCCGCAACAGTTATGGCGGCGCGATCAATTACATCACCAAAAAACCCGGTGATGAGCTTGAGGCTGAGGCCTCGTTCACGTTCGGCAGTGATGGGAAGCGCACCGCGAAGGGCTCCATTGGCGGGCCTGTTGTGGACGGTGTTCTGGGTGCGCGTCTGGCCGGTGCTTACGATACGTTTGACGGCTCATACAACAATCCGTTGTCGGACCGAAATCCGGATTTCTATGAGCAATACTTCTTCAACGGCTCATTGGTGTTTACACCGACCGATAACTTCTCTGCCACACTCACCGGGTATTATCTCCAGGATGAGAACGGCCAAAGCGCTCAATTTCAAGCTGAAGGGAATTGTGAAACGCGCGGTGGCCTGGTGTTCCAAGAGTTCTGTGGCGAGGCGCCGTCCCTTGGCGACGTGCCTTTGCCCTACGATCCACGCGCGTTTGGTCTGGAGCGGGAGATCGGCCGCATTGGCCTGAACATGCGTTGGGATCTGGGTTGGGGGGCCATTGTCTCCAATACCGGACACAATATGCTCTGGGCGGAGAGTTTGACCGATCAAGACCGGCAGGTCGACGGTGCAACCTTTTTCAGTCCTACTTTTATGGAAGTACCGAATATTTCTCAATTTGTGGTCTTCACGAATGCCGCACATATTGAAACCATTCAGGAGCTGCGTATTGAATCCAACGAAGATCAGCGTATTCGGTGGATGGCCGGTGGCAGCTATTACCAATTGGAACGCAAAGATACGCCCGCCCTTTTGATTGATGCCCGACCGGGTGAATTGCTGGACGCCTACGACGTTTTTCTTGCGGATATTCCTTTCGGTGCGGACGGCGATACGATTGACGGTTTGCCTCAATTCTCCCGCGGTCGTAAGGAAACCACAACTTGGGCCGGATTCGCCTCCATAGAAGGGGATGTGACCGATACGGTTACAGCCCGTGCGGAGGTGCGTTACACCAGTGAAACAAAAGAATCGACCAATATGGTTCTTGAGGATCTTGGATTGCCGGGCGCCAAGTTTGGCGATGAGACCTTTGAGTTCTGGACACCTCGGTTCACCGTGGATTGGCAAGCCACCGATGATGCGCTGCTCTATGCCTCCGCAGCTCGCGGCGCTAAAGCTGGCGGATTCAACACCGCGTTCACACCTCCGGAATTTTTGGCCTTCGATCCGGAGACCAATTGGACTTATGAGATAGGCGCCAAAACCGATTGGCTCGATGGCAAGCTACGCGTGAATGCTGCCGCCTTCTATATTGATATGGAAGACATTCAAATTACCAACCAGCTTCCCGGCACGGCCATATTTGCTACGCAGAATACCGGAACCGGTACGAGCAAGGGTATAGAAGTTGAGCTTTCGGCGACACCGGCGGACGGATTGGATCTATCCCTCAATTACGCCTTGGCGGATTCAACATTTGACGATGCGACGGATGGATCATTCCGGTCCTGGCCTGGGGGCGTTTTCGATCTCATCGACAACGGAACCGTGCCGTCAGTATTGGCCTCGGACGGTGTCACGCGAGTTGCTGATTTGTCGGGACAGAGATTGCCCAGAACGTCAGAGCATACAGTCAACGGCACCATACAATATATGCGTCCGCTGACAGACGACTTTGATTGGTTCACGCGCTTTGATGCCCGGTATGAATCCGAACAAAAGGGCAGCACGTTGGACGCCCTGAGCACAGTCGGCGAGCGCGTCGTGGCCAATCTGCGCGGTGGTGTTGTCAGTGACCGGCTTGAATTCACACTGTTTGTGGACAACGTGTTTGACGAAGACACGCCCGTTTTGGTGAGCGGTGCAGCTCAGCTCAACGATTTTAGTGGCCGGCCTGTCTTCAATTTACCGACGTTGCGGACCTACGGTGCGACGTTGAAGCTGCGCTACTAATTTTTCCCCCGGGAGTCTTTGTCTCAATTGCTTTTCATCAATTGTGGCAAGGGTCCCACAGAGATGCCGCCGGAGGCTTCAATCTCCGGCGGTATGTCGCAATCGGTCAAAAGCTCGATTGGGATCTAAAAGGAGTAACTAACAAATGATTACGAGACGACAGGCGGCTATTGGCTTACCGTCCTTGATGACGGCGTCGATTGCCTTTGATGTGGCCGGTGCTCTGGATGTTGGAAGATTGCGGCTCTCTAGTGCAGAGCAGTTGGAAGCTTTTGTTAAGTTGAAAGCGGATCTTTCCGGAGAGCCCATCGGCATTCATTATCAGGCCGATGTTTTTTTGTTTCGGAGCAATAGAATGATGCCTGTTCTATTGCGGTGTGAAGGCTATTCCTGGAACAGCATCACTAAGGGGTCTGATGGGAGCTATGAAGCTAAGCTTCATGAGGTTGGGTTTTATCTCAATCCAAAGACGGGCGATGTCCAGACCGAGATGATCTTGCCGACGACAAATCGATCTCATGCGGTGGAGCCGCACTTTACTTCTAAATCCAGCTATATACTCAGCCCTGATACGATAAAGGTACCTGCTTTTGCTGATCGCACCGATGTCAGATTGGATCTTCAGGTTAGGCCTCCAGTTTCAATAGACGATACACTTATTGTCCACGAAGATCTGCAATCTGAGTTTATCCCGACAAAGACGGGCCGTATCGAGCGCGATGACGGCAGCGAAGTGGCGGAGGGTGCTGAACCTCGTCGGGTCTCGCAACTGACCAGCTTTTCAGGGGATCTTGGCCTTGCCTTAGACCCAAATGTGACCTACGTGCCAGCCGGCTCATCATCCATGATGTTCTCGGATACAGGCATATTCATATTTGACCTTGAAAAGCCGTTACCAGTTGTTTGGAGGCTCTTCGGTCGTAAGGTCCGTACACATACGAATGTATCCTCCGGTTTCAGAAGCTTGGTGGACCGGGAGTATCCAAAATTTTGGACGAGTCCCGAACTCTAGTGCCGAGACGTTGCTGGTAGATTACTTGTTGGTGGAGGCGATAGTACGATGACGAAAACAAAAAACCTCAGTCGGCGACAAGCTTTGGCATATGGAGCTGCTGCTGTATCGGCGCCATTCATTCAACGGGGCGCTTTGGCTCGGCAGCAGGAGGCATCGGATGTTGTGGTCATCGGAGCGGGACTGGCCGGTTTGAATGCCGCTTGGATTCTCTCGGAACAAGGGCATAGCGTCTCGGTTTTGGAGGGCTCAGGCCGTGTCGGTGGACGGGTCAATACGGTCAGGAAAGACGACACGCTGATTGAGTTTGGTGCAAGTGAAGTGGGTGCCACCTATGCTCGGATTCTTGATGCCATGGATCGCCTGGGATTGGAGCTCATTGATGAAGATCGTGATGTAATGCCGTTTTGCAGCCACATCAGCGGCCAAACCATCGCCGCAGATGCGTGGGCGGATTCGCCCGTCAACAAGACGACAGGAGCCGAGCGTTCCATCTTGCCGAATGATTTGGCGGCCAACTCAATTTACAAGCTGTTTCCTCTGCCGGATTCGGGAGCTTGGCTGGATCCGAAATTCAAACCCTATGACGTTTCCTTTGCGGAGCTGTTTAATCAATCCGGACTCTCCGACGAGGCCTTGCGGTTGGCGTCTCTGCCGGCAGGAATCGCGGATCCTTTTAATGCATCGGCGCTGGCTATGTTTCAGGAATATTCGTTGATGATCCTGTCCATGCGTGAGCAGGGTGCAGGTGATGCATTTCGCGGTATTGGTTTGGGACAAGAAAAAAAACCGGGCGAGCTTCACAACCCGGCGTCATCAGGGATTCCCATTTGGAACGTCAAAGGTGGAACCTCACGCATTCCTGAAGAGATTGCTTCTAAGCTTCCAGGGCCTGTCCACTTCAACAAGCTGGCCATGCGGATTGATATGGATGAAACTGGCGTTGACGTTTATTGCATGGATGGAAGTCATTTCCGGGCACGCTATGTGGTTTGCGCCATTCCGTTTCATTTGCTGCGCATGATGGATGTCAACCCGGACTTCCAAGGACAGCAATTGAATGCAGTGATCAATTTGGGTGTTGCGCATACCACGCGCGCCTATTTGAAAGTCAAAGGGCCGTTTTGGCAGGAGGACGGATTGGAGCCCTCCATGTTCACCGACACAGGTTTGGGATCACTCTGGATGATTGATAATCATAGAGGGTCCAGTGAGTATCGGGCTATGCTCGTGTTAACAGGTCTGGCGGCCAGCCGGTTTGATGCCATCTCCCCTTCTTTAGTGCCTGAATATATCAAGAGTGAACTGGCTCGAATTCGGCCTGCAAGTAGAGGTCAGATTGAAGTGCTGGGATACAAATCCTGGGCACAAGATCCCTTTATCCGCGCTTGCCGGCACAAGTTTAAACCGGGCCAGGTGACCGCATTTGCCAATGACATGATCTTACCCTGGAAGCGCATGCATTTCGCGGGTGAGCACACGCGCCGTTTGGAGGTGGGCATGGAAGCTGCAATGGAATCGGGCGAGCGGGCGGCCTTGGATATTCTTGACTTGCTCTCCTAAGGCACTAGTTGAATTTTCCTTGGCTAACGTTTTCCGGAACTTTCTTTGTTGGTTCTAGGTGGACCTGCGCTTCGGATCATCAAGGATCAAAAGATGATTGTTAAGGTTTGTAGACGATGCGACAAACAAAATGATATCGCCGTCTACTCTCTCTCACGGCTAAGAATGCCGGAGAATGTTAAGACGAGGATGGAAAAAAGAATGAAGCCGATTGTTGAATAGGCGACCTCCATCAACTCGCGTATGCCGCAAAAGGACAGTCCGAGAAAACGGGCGCAGGTGGGTTTTAGACGATAGGCAGAGGCCTGTCCGAAATCGACAATCGGTACGGCCAAGTCGAAGGCATAGGAGATCGGTTCCAAATGGCTGATGCCCGGCTGATCCACATTGGCGCGTTCATAAATATCGGCGTTTAATCCGATTTTGGCGATCAATGCGCCGAGAGCCACCCAAGCGACAAACCAGATCAATGCCCGGGCTGGGGAATAGCCGTAATCGGAGGTGATCTTGAGACCTGTATGGATCAGGCGCGCGATTCCGCGGTCCGCATATTTGCGTTGCAGCTCGCGCTTTTCGATAGAGATTTGCATAGCGGCATAATCATAACCTTGGCCGCGAAACACTTTGGACAATTGCTCAAACGGTTGCGGCCGGAACTCGCCCTGCTCCGGGGTGCTGCTGGGATATTGCCGTTTGAGCCACGCAATGCGCGTATCCGACAACTCTGTGCCAAGGCCGCCTTTGCCGGGGATCTTGATGGCCCGGTAGGTCAGTCCGTCAAGGTCGAGTAATCCTTCGCCCGGCCAGCCGGTTTTGGGATTGTCGTCCAGCGTGTCAATCACGGCCCCATCCAAGATAAAACGGCCGTCAAGGGGGCCGGCCAGGGACCGAATTTTGAGGGCACCGCCCACTTGGGTGCGGCACATATCCAAACAAATGCGAAAAGATTTATGGGCCTGAAAGAACACACCAATCAAGTTCAGAGAATGCCCAATCCGCGCATCCATCAAGCTGAGGCACCCGACGAATTTGGCGGCGGGCATTTTGTCATGTCCGCTGAAATTGAGATCTTGTTCAATGGTGGCACCCTGGAGAGTCAGTGCGTGCGGGGATCCCTCGCCGTCGAACACAGCGCCGGGCGCTAAAACCAAAGAGAATTTAGCCGACACGGCCAGGACGCCGCCCCGGCTTTTTGTGTTGTACATGTAAAGTGCGTTGGACGATGTGCCGCTGAGAGCGAGCGCGTCATCGAATGGTTTGACAAAAAGACAAGAGCCGAGATCAATATGTTTGTCGACCGACATGTTGCTGCAGATAGCCGTGCCGCGAAAAACTGATCGGCTCAGATCGACGGCCTTCGCCTTTGTGCCGTCCAACATGAACACGATATCGGAGGTATCGGAAATATAGTTGTCCTGTATAAAGACATTTGTCGTATCGAGCTGACTCAGATTGACCCGCCCTAAGATCCGCGCTTTTTTCAAGTATAGCAGCTTGCCGATTTTGGCATTGGTCATCTGCAGGGCATAGCCGCCGCGATTCCAGATACGAATGCTCTCTGCGGACAAACTGCCGTCAATGCGGATGTTGTTCAGATTGATGTAGCTTTGGTGGCACCTCAATTGGTCCAACGCGAAATCGTCACCGACCCAAACATGGTCGAAATAAACCTGGCAGGTCATGTCAGGGATCGAGGGAACGATCGTTTCAACGGCTTGGATACTGCCGCCGATCTTGGCCTTAGAAAAATTGACGATGGCACAATTGGAGTAGGACAGATTCAAACTGCGCAAAATCTCAACGCGTTCGGCCAGAAGGCGCACCCCATTGCAATTTGTCAGCTCAAGTTTTGTGAGCTGTGCGCCCCGCAAATCCCATATTTCATCAATGGTGCAATATTGCAGTTCCAAAGGGGGCAAAGCGCCACCGCCCTTGGCCCGCGCCTCCGCGAGTTCCAAAACACCCGTAATTCTGAGACCGTTACCGAAAACTTGCACACCCGCCACCGTCACGGGCCAATCTTCACGAAGTCCCAAGAGTAAAATGCGCAAAAACTCGGCGCGTACCTCACCGGGTACGCCGATCATCGCCTGGGTGCCGGACTTGGCATGAAACAGAATTTCAGCCTCGACCGGATTGGGCTCGAAATTGAATGTGTCCGGTTCAAAGTGAAACGGGTCGGTCTGGGGCTGTCCATCCTCTTTCATGGCGGCACAGTGCAATAAACCTTGCGAACCGTCTAGACCTTGATTGGTACGTGTACACCGCTTATGTTGAGCCCTGAAAGGATTGATGTGATGCATCACAAGCGCAAAGGCCCCAAATCGACCCGTGCAGGCTGTCTCTTATGCAAGCCGCAGAAGAGACAAGGCGCCCGCTTGTCTGATCGCCAACGTCACAGCGTCAATCGCAAGGCCGCCATTGCCCGCGAAAAGCTGTATGAAATCGTTTGATCATCAGCATCCAAGACGGCTTTTTGATGGAATTCCTTATTCCTTTTATGTGACGACGTTGTGATCGACTTTCAGGCCAATCGCTTTTTTACGCCGCCGACCGACAAAGGTCCCTTGCTCGGGCTGGACTTGAAAGAGCTTACCGGGGGCGGTGCCTGTCCATCACAATATGAAGGATTCACGCACGACGGCTTGCACGTTTATTGCCGCTATCGCGGCGGTATGCTCAGTGTCAGTCTTGCTTCTAAACCGGGGGCTATGGCTCATAAAGACGGCGAGACCATCTACAAACAGCATCTTGGGCCGCCCTTGGACGGTTATGTTTCGCTCGCCCAGGTTTGCCATTTCGCGGGTCTAACGATTAACGGCGAGCTGCCTGCTTTGGGAGTGGACGATCCGACCGAAGGCAGAGAAAAGGATCTGAGCGGCGCAACGAGCTATTACTATGCAAGTGTGGACAGCACCCTTGGCAGCGCTGAGAAATTTCTGAAGGTACTGTGTGAGTCCGACACTGTCATGGTGCTCCAACATGACATCGATTCTCATTATCGTTCGTTAGCCCCGCGAATATGTCGCAGTCTGACGGATCTGACGGAGACCGACGTGACAGTGATTTTTGAACAGTTCCCAGACAAACTGTTTTCAGAAGGGACAGAAGAGCTGATCCGGGAGTGTCTTGACGGTCTTCTCAAGATCCGGATTCATTTTCCCGGGTTTAAGTATCCAATGAGGCCCTACGCCAATCAGACGGCCAGCACGTTGAAGACCATGTTCGATTTGGAATGCGAAATTGCCGGACAGGTCGATGATTGTGTTCACACCCATCTGACGATGGATGCCTCCTATGCCACGGATAATCCGGAGCAGGTGGGGCGTGTGCGATGGGTCAATGGATTGCTTGACCGGTTCTTTCCTATTCGAACAGTTCCTTGCATGAAACTGATCAGCGGTGAGCCTGTTCCGGATCGCGACTGGTTGATCGCGTCCGACCCTGAAATCGATCATTGGATTGCTGCCGGTGAAATGCGATGGCGGTTTGTGGATATACTGGGTCTGAAGACGGGTGATGATGTCATAGGGTGGCGTCCGCGGTAGCGCTGAAGCGCGTCGCCGGATCAGCCGGCGCGGCCGTGAACCTTGAAGTCCGGCGCGCGGCTTCTTATGTATAGATGATGGGATGTGGGCGCGCCCCCAGGCGCCCTTTTTTCAATGGAGCGGATCATGTCTGATCAGACACAAGACTCTTTCGGCACGCCGAGGCCGTCCGTCAAAGAGAATATCAAGACCGGGAGCACATGGAAGCGCGGGCTTTATATGCTGCTCTTTGCCATTATCTACGGTATCGCGGAACTGGTCTTGTTCGCTGTGATTTTGTTTCAATTCGTCTCGATGGTTCTTCTGCAAAAGACCAACGAGCGTCTTATCGATTTTAGCCGCGAGCTGATTGCATTTATCCGCGAGATCTATCTCTATTTGACCTACAACAGCGAAGACAAACCTTTCCCTTATCGCGAATGGCCGTCGGAAGGCGCCTCACCGGAGACGATCGAAGCGGTCGTGATCGACAATCGCGACGGTTAGGCTGGGCCCAAAGGTTAGCGCAACATCGGCACGTCCCACACCTCGCCGTTTTCCAAGGCGCGGAAGGCCTTATCGGACACTTGATGTTCGATCCGGGCGGCGCTGAGTGCATTGACCGGGTCGTCGATCCCTTCGTCGGACAATTGAAACGTCCCGAAATGAATCGCCATGCTGTAAGCCGCATTCAAGTCCTTATGCGCTAGAACGGAATCTGCCGGATTCATGTGATGACCGACCATGAACCAGCGCGGTTCATAAGCGCCGATGGGTAAAAGCGCGAGCCGGATATCACCGAAGGCCTCTGCCACCTCCCGATAGGTGGAGCCGTCGCCGTATCCTGTGTCACCGGCGAAGTAGATATTCCCGCTTTTTGTTTCGATCAAAAACGCGCCCCACAGTGCTTTGTTCTGATCCGTCAGCCCGCGCGAGGACCAGTGAAGCGAGGCCAGCAGATGGATCTGGATGCCACCAGGACCCGTGACGTTTTCATTCCAGTCCATGGCCGTGACGGTCCCATCGCGGCAGGTATCGTCGATGATCGTGTCATTTCCAAGAGGCACGAGAAACAACGGCCGGTCTCGTTCACAAAGGCGTTCAATGGTTGCCAAATCCAAATGATCATAATGATTGTGACTGAGAACCATCACATCGATTTTGGGAAGGTCGTCGAAGGCGATGCCCGCGTCCCGATGACGTTTCGGACCGATGAAGTTAAGCGGGCCGACGCGATCTGACCAAACCGGATCGGTCAGAATGTTGGCATTTTGCGTTTGTATGAGAACCGTTGCGTGATTGACAAAAGAAACACGCAACGACTCCCCGGCAACCCGGTCCGGGGGCGTGTCGTCGTAGAGATTCTCAATCCAATCGGGCCATGACTTTCTTTGCCCGTTGGTTTGCCATCGCAGAAAATCCGAAAAACTCGTGCTTTTGTCTTGCTTGGGGTTGAAAAACGTCTCGCCGTCAAAATGATCTGAGGGCTCGCCCTCGTAATAGGGTCCGCAAGCGGATAAAAGAACGGAAAGGCAAACTAGACCGGCGGCTTGAGATGCAGCCCGTTTCAACATCACGCTAATTGACAAATTCCGCCCGCCCCTCTGTTAGGCTGACGATTTCATCGTTCCACAGCATCTGCACGGCAACCCAATCGTCTTTGGTATGGGCATCCAGAAAGGCTGTTGTGACGCCTTTGACGATGTTAAGAGCATCATAGTCCGGGCCGTTGCCGACCGTGTCCTTCCCGCTGATCAGTCCACCAAAATGTTGATCAAGATCGGTAATAAACAATCGCCGCTTCGGTCCGCCGGTCTTGTCGGCACTGACCGTCTGATACGTAAAGCCAACTTCTCTTCGGGCGACAGCGCCGAAATCATTGGTGCCGGTTGTCACCAAGACCGGTTTATCGGCGATCTGGCGCCAAGGCTGTTTGGGCATAAAGGCCGCGTTGCCCGGCTCGCTCAAAAATAAAAAGGCCTTAAAGCGATCGTCACGGCCGTCAACGATGGTCCCGTCTCTCGGGTCTTGCAGCTGAACACCGGCGACCAGCATGGTGGTCGCGGACCCCCGGGAATGACCCGCCATGATCATTTGGTCGTGATTGAGCTTGCCGCGCAGACCGACAATGTTCCATTCGATTGCCGGCAATGTATCCGCCAAATATCTCAAATCATCTAACCGTGCCTGAGTGAGAGGGTCGACACCGGTAAAAGGTTTCGAGACCATCATGCCGAAATCTTTGGCCGATAAGACGGCGTCCAGATGGGTGGGCTGGAGCACCACATATCCGTGAGAGGCCCAATGGTCCGTAAAGGCGTTGTATCCGTCGAGAAATTCAGCGCGGCCGCCGCCATGGGAAAAGAAAACCACCGGAAAAGGCCCAGGGCCGTCCGGGTAGACGATTCGCACCTGGAGATGCTTTTCTTGAAATGGCTCATAGAGTTGGAAATCATCTATGGAGACAATGGGGTAAGGGCCCATATCGGGCTTATAGCCTGTGTTTTCTGCCCAAACAGGGGCAGTGAAACCAAGGCACAGCCCTAAAACCAACCAAAAAGATCTCACGCGCAAACACCCATCATGATCGTCATTGCCGCCGACTGAAACATGCAATTCCTAACGTCGGCCAGTGTTATTCGTATGACAACCGGCAGAGGATCAATAGGGGCTGGGCGGTCTGCGTTCATCCTAAATCCATACTGGTTCTATCCGTTTGGTGCACAACGGTACATTGCCGGTCGCGCCGGGTTTGGTGGGCCGCGCGGGATATGTCTATAGTCAGGAACGAAATGTGGAGCCCGAACCCGTCGTGAATCAGTTGCTCTCAACTTTGATCGGCCGCCCTTTGGTGATGATGAGCGGATTGGTCTTCTGCCTGGTCGCGGGCATCATCTCCTATATCAACATTCCCAAGGAACAGGAGCCGGATCTTGATCCGCCGCTGATTGTGGTGGATGTGACTTTGGAAGGGGTGTCCCCCCCTGATGCGGAGCGGCTGCTGGCCCGCCCCATGGAAGAGCAGCTCGCCGAAATTGAGGGGCTGAAACAGATGACGTCCACCGCCTATCAAGGTGGCGCCCGTGTGAGTTTAGAGTTCTTTGTCGGATTCGATCCCGACGTTGCAACCCAAGAAATTCGTACCAAGATTGATATGGCCCGCCCTGAAATGCCGTCGGAGATTGATGAGCCGCGGATCTTCGCGGCCGGTGCCGCTTGGCGTCCCCTGATGGCGATCGCGCTCGCCGGAGACCTGCCGCAACGCGTGCTCAATACCTATGCCCGCCAATTGCGTGACGCTGTGACCGATGTGCCCGGTGTTTTGGATGTGGACTTGACCGGTCTTCAGGAAGAAATCATCGAAGTTGTGATTGATCCCACGCGGGCGCAAAGTTACCGGCTCAACAATGAAGATCTCAATCGGCTATTTGCCCGTGCCAACCGTCTGGTGCCTGCCGGCAAACTTGATACCGGGCAGGGCAGTTTTAGTGTCTCGGTCCCGGGCCTGTTTGAAACGGTCAATGATGTTCTGGACCTGCCGGTCAAAACCAACGGCAATGCGATTGTGCGCGTGCGCGATGTCGCCGAAGTGCGGCGGACGTTTAAGGACCCTGCATCTTTGGTGCGGGTTAATGGCGAACCGGCTGTCGCTTTGGAGATCCAGAAGCGCTCCGGCGCCAATCTGATCGAATCTGCGGAGCAGGTTTACAAAATTATTGAGAGAGAACAGGCGACCTGGCCGGCGGCTTTGAAATTGCAGATCACCATGGACGGCACCGCCAACATGAAGGGTCAGTTTTTTACGCTGCAAAACAGCGTCATCCTGGCCGCCTTTTTGGTCATGGTTGTCGTTGTCGGCTCTCTCGGATTTCGCTCGGGTTTGCTTGTGGGGGTGTCCATTCCCGGATCGTTTCTGACGGCCGTCTTTGCCCTTTATGCGACCGGGGTTACGCTCAGCGTGCCGGTCATGTTTGGCTTGATCATATCCGTCGGACTGTTGGTGGATGCCGCTATCGTGGTTGTGGAATATGCTGACCGAAAAATGGCGGAAGGCGTTGCGCCGATCGATGCCTACACGCAAGCGGCCCAGCGGATGTCTTGGCCGACCATTTCGTCAACAGCCACGACCGTCGCCGCTTTCTCACCCTTATTCTTCTGGCCGGGTCTTCCGGGCCAATTGATTTCTTATATTCCGTATACGTTGAATTGGGTTCTTTGCGTCTCTCTTGTCATGGCGCTCGTTTTTGTGCCGACTTTCGGGTCATTGGTGGGGCGGCCGGATAAGGGCAAGGCGCAGACGAATGCTTTTTCCGGTGCCGGGCCCATCGATATGAAAAGCCTATCCCCAGGAACAGCGCTCTACGTTCGGTATCTTCAGGCGGCATTGCGCCGTCCGGGCAAAGTGGTCTTGGCCACATTGGCGGTGTTGGTATCAACCGTCATTCTCTACGGTTTTGCGGGGAACGGTGTGATGTTCTTTCCCAAGACCGAGCCGATTCGATTCATTGCCAAGGTTCACGCACCAGGTAATCTCTCGGTTGTCGAGAAAGACAAGATCTTGGCCGGCGTGGAAGCCCAAATGGATGGCGTCGAAGGCATCAAGAACGTTTACACGCGAACCCGCGTGGCCGGCGACCCGGACGGAGATGATGTTGTCGGCCGTATCAATCTCAATCTTGAAGATTGGGAGGATCGATCAAAGGGTGCGGTGATCAAAGACGAACTCATCGCACGTACACGAAACATTCCGGGCGTGTTTGTCGAAGTTCAAGACGACAGCACAAATCCATTCAATGCCAAACCGGTCAGTATCGAGTTTAGTGCCATCGATCTGGAAGCTCTGTCGGGCGCCGTCGCGCATACCTTAAAGGGTATGGCGGCTGTCGGTGGCTTCACCAATATTGAGGATACACGGCCGCTCCCGAGCATTGAATGGCGTCTTGATGTGGACCGGCTGAATGCCGCGCGATTTGGAACCGACCTTGTCTCTGTCGGTAATGCAGTTCGCATGATTACCAATGGATTGAAGCTCGGCAGTTACCGGCCGGATGATGCAGATGACGAAATCGATATTCTTGTGCGTTATCCGGTGGATCTGCGATCCATGTCGCAATTGGATGAAATGCGCATTCAGACGAGCCGTGGGATGATTCCTCTCAGCAATTTCGTGGAAAGGATTCCCGTTCAACCGGCGAACGAGATTACGCGCGTCGATCAAAGGCGGGTGATGAGCATTGATGCGGATGTGGCCGACGGTTTGCTACCGAACGCACAAGTCATCTTGTTGCGTCAATGGATTGCAGACAATCCATTGGATCCCGGCGTGCGGGTTCAGTTTCGGGGAGAGCAAGAAGAGCAAGAGCAAAGCAGCGCGTTTCTGAGTTTGGCGTTTTTGATTTCGCTGTTTTTAATGGCGATGATCCTGCTGGTGCAGTTCAATAATTTCTACAGTGTCTTTTTGATCCTGAGCTCCGTCGTTCTGTCCACAACAGGCGTTTTGCTGGGTTATCTGGTAACCGGGGAACCGTTCGTGTTGCTGATGTCAGGGTTGGGTATCATTGCTCTGGCCGGAATTGTGGTGAATAACAATATTGTTTTGATTGATACATATGAACGTTTGATCAAAACCGCCAACTCTCCCATTGATGCGATTATTCAGACTGGTGCCCGGCGCTTGCGGCCGGTGATTCTGACAACTGCCACCACCTGTTTGGGGCTTCTGCCCATGGCCTTCACCTTCACCATCGACTTTTTCAACCGAAGCACTTCTTTGGGGGCACCGGCGACGCTTTGGTGGCGTGAGCTGGCTGTCACCGTCATCTTTGGATTGCTTTTTGCCACTGTTCTGACATTGGTGGTGACGCCGTGCGCTTTGGCGCTGAAAGCGCGAGCTAAGGACTCGAAAGTGAAATGGGCCCAAAGATGGCGCAGTGTGCTCCGCCCTCGGACGACTTTTTCAATCGACCGACGCAAGCCGCAGCCTCCGGCACCGCGCTCTCCGGCCGAATAGGTCAGAGGCTCTTCAAGACGCATTTGGTGAAAGTTCAAGTTTACACTTTGATTGCCGTCGCCGGCTCTGAATGTCACAATGGAAACTACGGCAATATTGATGTGTCGCCCGGGGTTCACTTTTTCTTATCGCAAATTATTTGATCGTGTCTCATGACGGCTTTTGAAACCATATACCGCAGGATTGCGGCTTTGCCGCTTATGCTGTGGGTGATCTTGGGCTTAGCGCTGATTTTGCGCTTTTTTCAGCTGACCGAGTCGGGTCTGTGGACCGATGAAGCCTTTTCGGTCAACGTAGCGCGCCTGCCCTTTTGGGAGATGTGCCGAAAAATCGCGTGGGATGGTGTGCATCCTCCATTCTTCTATTTTCTTTTGCATCCCTGGATTCTTCTGTTTGGTGATTCAGAAGCCGCCGTCAGGTCTTTGCCCGTTCTTTACGGCGTATTGGCTGTCCTTTTGATGTATGCTGTTGCGGCCCGTCTTTATTCGCGGCCAGTTGGTCTTGTTGCTGCTTTCCTCCTCGCGACATCCAGTTTTTACATTTTTTATTCGCAAGACATCCGAATGTATATGTTTATGGCGCCGCCGGCTTTGGTGTCTTTCTATGCACTCTACCGTCTTGTGTTTGATCGGCGCCTGATTATTTACGGCGTCTATTTTTTGAGCACGCTTGTGCTTCTTTACACACATATCTTTGGTGTCTTCTACGTTTTGACGCAGAATGTCTATTATCTGGGCTTGATGGTCTTGGGTCGTGAAAAGCGCCCTAAACTCAGCCATTGGATTGCGTTGCAAAGTGCGACCGTGCTCGCCTTTGTGCCTTGGCTGCCATTTGTTTATGACAAGATGCAACGCCAACGTGATCGTGGCACATTCTGGTTGCAGGCACCTGATTTCGACGCGATCATCTTATTGTTCGGCTCCTTCATCGGTTCGAACTTGGGATTGATCGCTTCCGTCATCATTCTAATCACTGCGGCCGGGTTTGCGGTGCGCCGGGTCTGGCGTCGCCGGCGCCGGCTATTCACGGCCGATCAGTTTCGAAAAGAGGGACTGCTGGTTCTCTGGGCTTTCTTACCCATCATTGTGACGGCCCTCTATTCCATTCTCGTTGACCCGATTCTCTACCCCCGATACGTGCTGCCGTCGGCGATCCCGATTTTCATTCTTCTCGCTTACGCTATTGTGACTTGGGCGCAAGCGTCGGCACGCAAAAGTGCGATCGCCGCGACCCTTCTGGTCTCCCTCACGGCCTATCAGCTTTATATGTATTACGCAGATGATATTCGGGCCAATCACTACCGGTTGCCTCACGACTGGCGGTCGGCAACGGCATATTTGGTGAACAATTCCGACGAAGACACGATCATCATTTGTCCGGGAACGTGTCACCCGCTGGACTATTATTTACGCAGTGCCAATATCCGTAAAGAGATGGTTCCCGTGCTTGTGAATGGCGGCCGAAGGCTTGATGCACGCAAGCAAAAGCTGGTCGAAACGATTGTAGGCTATGAAAATGTTTGGTTCGTCACCGTTGCCGGGCGCGACCCTGACAATATCGTGCGCGGTATTTTGGAAGCTGAATTTCAGTTTCAGAGCAAAACCGACTTTGATGGTTTGATCAATCTTGAGCTCTTCAGATCGGAAAGGTGAACGGGAAGTTCAATTGCGCCATGTAACGTTGGCCGTCACTGCATAATTCCAAACCAAGCCGACAAGGCTCCCCGCCAATCCGGCGATCCACCAGATGCCGTCAAAGTCGTAAAGATAATTGGCCATGCCCACATTGGCGACAACACCGACACTGCAAATCACATAAAAGGTGAGCAGGCCTAAAACCAGTTTGGTGCCGCGTAAGCGACGGTCGTAATAAGTGAATTGATTGTTGAGCAGATAGTTGCTGGTCATCGCGATTAATGTTGCTATCACTTGGGACGTCGTGAAAGACAAACCGCTCACTTCGAATGCCATCCATAGGACCAATAGATGCAGGAACAAGCCTAAGAAGTTGACGCCTGCAAACATGATGAAGCGCACAGGCAGGATCCGCCCCAATGTTTTGTCGAGCAGCAATCGGACATAATGCAGGGCGACCAAGCTGTCGAGCTTGCTTTCACCGAATTGCCGCGTGCGAAACTCGTATGGGATCTCCTCAACATTCAGCTTGCGTTCCGATGTGGCAAGAATGTCCAGCAGAATTTTGAAACCTTCATTGGCGAGATTGTGTGCCACGGTCATAAAAACCGGGCGCCGGATCATGAAGAAGCCGCTCATAGGGTCGGACAAATCCACTCGGGTGACGGATTGACCAAGAGAAATGGCAAGACGGCTAATCCGCTCCCGTGTGCCGTCCCAATCGCCCGTGCTGCCGTCTTTCGTATACCGGCTTGCGACGACAAGATCGGTCTCAGGTGAACTGCGCAATTTTTCCAACATCGCAGAGAGCAATGTTTCGTCGTGCTGAAGGTCAGCGTCGATCACAGCGATATAGGGGGCGCTGCTTGAGAGAGCTCCTTCGATCACCGCACCGGATAATCCTCTGCGATGAAGCCGTTGAATGACACGCACGCGGGAATCGTCCGATGCCAATTCTCTGACCTGGTCGGCCGTACCGTCAGGCGAGTCGTCGTCGACAAATACCAATTCCCAATCCAAAGACGGCAGGGCATCGTCGATCCGTTTGTAGAGATGCGCAACATTCTCCCGCTCATTGTAAGTGGGGGAGATAATGGTGATCTCAGGCACTCATTTTCCTTAATGCTTAGGTCAGCGCTGACTAATTTGCACTTGCCGCAATCGCTTCAGCTTCTTCCAAACTCTTGGCAAATTGCTTGAGATTGTAAACCAGGAACCCGATGGCAATGACCCCGGCAACGCCGCAGACCCAAGCAATCGAATAGCGCAAGGCTGCATCGTCGCCATAGACAAAGTCTGTGATGGCAGCAACCGCAGAAGGTCCGATGGTCAGCCCGAACAGATTAATCACGAAGTAGTAAAGTGCTGAGGCTTGGCCGCGCATTTGATTGGGGGTGATCATCATCAAGGCCGCGCCGCCGGCAGCCGTTGCGGCTGCTCCGCCGATAGAAAACGGAATCAACAAAGCCACGGCCCATTCCGGTGTCGGCATCAGCGGGACCAAAACCCCAAACGGCACCATCAATCCGGCACCGAGAAAGAGGACGACCCGCATATGCGCATCCTTATAGCCTCTGTTGTAAAGTCGGTCCGTTAGTAGGCCGCCAAGCGTGACCCCGAGCGGTCCGAAGATCAGCATAATGATCCCGTAGGCATAGCTGATTTGCGAGATCTCCCAGCCCCAGGTGCGAATAAAGCAAGTGGGAATCCATGAAAAATAGACATAGCCGAGGATCGTGACGACGGACATGCCGAGGAAATGACTGCCATATGTGCGCCATCTCTCGCCCAAAAATTTCGCGACGTCGGCTATCGGGATGACGGCTGCCGCGCCGTCTGCGGTTTTCAAAGTGTCTTTACGAGACGGTTCTTTGACCGTGATCATGAGCGCCGCGATCAAAAGACCAGGCAACCCGACAACGATAAAAACGGTTTGCCAGGCTTTGAGCTCACCGACAATGGGCGCGTTCACGGGTGGTTGGGCAAAGGCATATTGAATGATGAAGCCGCCGAATAGGAAGGCAACGCCGGCGCCCAGAGACACACCCATATTGTAAACGGATAAAGGCAGCCCCCGCTTTTCCCGGGGAAAGTAGTCACTGATCAAAGACAGGGCGCTGGGGCTCAACGTGGCTTCACCGACACCGACGCCGATGCGGGCTAAGAACATCCAGAAATAGTTACGCGCCAATCCGAAGGCCGCCGTCATCAAACACCACAGCGTGATGCCGGCTGCAATGATGCCGCGGCGGCTTCTCCGGTCTGCCAAACGGCCAATCGGGATTCCGAGCACGGTATAAAACAGGGCAAAGGCGAGACCCATCAGAAGACTCATCTGGAAATCGGTCACGCCGATATCGGCCTTGATGGGTTCCACCAGCAGATTCAGAATCTGGCGGTCCAAGAAAGAGACCATATAGGCGAGCGTCAGAATCCCCACCACATACCAGCCATAGGCCGGCGCGGGATAATCTTGCTGCGCAGGTGTGATGCTTTGCTCTGTCACGATTGGTGGTCCCCTCTGTTCCGCAGGGGCCAGCCTTGGCGCCCCTTTGCTTTAGTGATGCACGGATGCGACGCCCGTGTCTACACCGGGTGCCTTGCATCCGGGGTGCTTTATTATCAAGTGTTTAGGACTTTTGCCACTGGTCCCGAACCCAGTCCAACAGGCGTTCGTTTCGGTTCCGGTCCGGATGGGCTTCGTCCAGGGCAGGCGGATATTTGTAGGCAACATCAAAATTGATCAATTGCATGGGCCAAGGGTCGTTATAGGTGAAGCCCTCCAAGAGTTTCATCCGTCCGTTCTTGACCTGTATGTGGAATCCGGCGGCCTCCGGCTGTCCGTTGAGATCTGCCGTCACGTCGGACAAAAAGAACAAGCTTTTCGCCTCCACTGGCGGAATATCCTGAGGGATAATGAAGTCCGTGATGAAGCCGAATCCGGAAAACATGCGTTTCGCAACCCGGGACAGGTCATATTGCTGACGCAGCGCCTCAAGCACTGGGTCGTCCCCGCCCAGAAGTTTTCCGATGACGGCTTTTTCAAGCTCAATATGACGCTCGTCGACGTTTTCTTCGTTGAGATTCATGGGTGGCACCGCAGCCTTGTTTTGGTCGCTTCAAAGAAGCGTTTGTGCCCAGGTATCTAACGGTCCTGTGCGGCAGGTGGCAAGAAAACAATGATTTTGCGCGGCGGATGCGACCTATAGGTGGGCGGCTTTGAGAGCGGGCTTATCTGATTGGCCCGGATTGCCTCGATGCAGGCGTTCGATTGGAAAGTGAAGCCGCGCCGTGGTGCCTTCGCCGACAACGCTGTCCAATGTCATGCGCCCACCGTGATGCTCGACGAGACGTTTGACAATCGAAACACCCAATCCGGTTCCTTCGATACTGCGGTTCAGTTGACTTTCGACTTGATAAAACGGCTCAAAGACATGCTCGAGGTCTTCGGCGGCAATGCCGATCCCTTGGTCAATAATCTCGAAAATGAACTCTTCATCGGTGAGTTTGGATGTCAGAAGAACGTGGGTTTGGGGCCGGCTGAATTTAATCGCATTGCTTAGAAGATTCATGAGCATCTGGTTGAGCATGCGATCATCGGCGGTAAGACGGATCTCACTGTCCTCCATGTCATTGACCAATGTAACACCGTACTTTTCTGCCTGCGTCGCCAAAAGAACACATAGCCCTTGGCACAATGTGTTCAGGTCAATGCTCTCTTCGACCATTTCATATTTGCCTGCCTCAATTTTTGACAGATCAAGGATGTCGTTGATAAGCTTGAGAAGATGTGAGCCACTGCCGGCAATATGGGTGGCATATTCCTTGATCTTTTCGTTTGAATTCAAATCAAGCATGCCAAGCCGAATAACGTCTGAAAATCCGATGATGACATTCAAAGGTGTTCTAAGCTCGTGGCTCATGAGCGCCAGGAACTCTGTTTTGGCCCGATTGGCATTCTCGGCCCTGTCCCGAGCATTCATCAGGTCACTCTCACGCAATTTCAGATTTGTGATATCTGCACAGGTATAGACCGTGCCGCCATGTCTTGTTTCCCGCCATTTCGATCGTAACCAGCGCCCATCTTCGGTTTGCTCCGTCTGTGTTCCCGAGCCTTTCAGGTCATCTCGTGGCAAAGGTTCTCCAAAAAGATCTTTGTACGTTGTATTGACGACAACAGGTGCGCCTTCGGCGGAAAATACGGCGAAGGCTTCGTCCATGGAATTGATGGCGTCGTCCAAATAGGCGCTGGCCTCATCCGCAATGAAATGTGATCTGACACTTTCCTCAAATCGGCGGTTTCCGACAAAGGCTGTGCCGCCGAGGGCAACCGCGAACAGGAATGACATTCCCGCAAGCGCCAAATGACTAGGATCGTTGAGGTCGACGAGACCAATCAGAAGTAAAGTGGTGAGGCTGATGAGAAAAGGATAGCACAGCCGTGGCAGCAAACTCAGATTGGCGGCGACGCAGGAAGCCACGATGCCTTGGCAAACCAACGTGATGGTTTGTTGGACCAAGTCACCCTGTACGATCAGAACATGGCTGACGGCCCCCCAGAGACTGCCACCGATCGTTGCGGTGATCACCGCGCTGAGTTTGGCGCCGGTGAACTGGGTTGAAGGCCAGCTGCCGCGTTTGAGATAGAGCCACATGGCGAGCAGATAGACCGAATAGGCCAAAGCACAGGCATACCAAATTGCAGCAACATCGCTGACGTCAGACGACCAAAGGGGCCACATCAGCAATGTGGCGAGGGTAGCATTTCCGACGGCGAGCGGCGGTGCCAAATGGGTGAGGTGTCCGACGCGCGCGGCCAATAAGGCTTCGCTAACCATCGACTCCGGGACGTCTAGCCGCGACATGTTGGATTCTGATGCGCTCACGTGCTGCCTTTCCGGCTTTCATTCTTGAGTTTCAAGTTAACGAAACTTTCTTGAGACTCCGTGAAGGATCACCGATCCCGGTTGACGCGGGGCGCTGGTTAACAGAGTCTAAAGGGAGCGCGCCGGCACTCCAAAAGATCAGGTGAAAAGATGAACATTAGTGAGGCTGCAAAACGGTCCGGGCTCTCGACCAAAACGATCCGCTACTATGAAGATATCAAATTGGTGACGGCGGACCGTAAGGAAAACGGCTACCGCGATTATCAAGAGACGGATATTCACAAACTTCGATTTGTGCAGCGCGCTCGGGGTCTCGGATTTGGGATCGATGAATGCCGCTCGCTATTGTCGCTCTATGAGGATCAAGGCAGGGCCAGTGCAGACGTCAAAGCGATGGCGGAAACGCGAATTGCGGAGATTGATCAAAAGTTGTTGGAACTCAAAGGCCTTCGAGAGACATTGGCGCATCTGGTGTCGGCTTGCCATGGCGACGACCGGCCGGATTGTCCCATTCTTGATGATCTTGCCGGGGCTCTGGACTAAAACAACCTCTATTCACGACGTGGGGATCTATGATGATCAAAATCTATGGAAATGTTCGCTCTCGCGCCAATCGCTGCTTTTGGTTGTTGGCGGAGATCGGCGCCGAATATGAAAATGTTGATGTTGAATTCGGCCCCGGTAAGAAAAAGTCGCCGGAATATTTGAAGCTCAATCCGTCCGGCAAAGTGCCAACGATGGTAGATGACAAATTGGTGCTGTTTGAATCGATCGCGATCAATCTTTACTTGGCCAAAACCTATGGCAAGGATCCGATCTGGTTGTCCGATCCAAAACAACAAGCTTTGATCTTACAATGGAGCTTCTGGGCGGTTGCCGAATTGGAGCCTTATGTTGTCACCATGGCTGTCGAAAGATTTTTTAAACCGGAACCGGCAAGGGATTTGGCAAAAGCTGATGAAGCCGAAGAAATTGTGAAACAGAGTTTGCCCGTTCTCGAACACGCCTTGCAAAACGGGCAAGGTGTATTGGTCGGGGACCGGTTTTCCGTGGCGGACTTGAACGTAGCTGCAATCCTCACCGGACTTAAACTTTGCCAATTCGATTTCAGTCCCTGGCCTGAAATTCAGGCCTGGTTGGATGCCGCGCTGTCCCGGCCGGCCTATGGCAAGGCCATGGGGCGCTAACCGCCGTGCTTGAACATCACCCAAATGCCCAAAAAGCAGCGTTTTCGAAGCGATTGTGGCCGAAAAACAGGCTTTTTGGCCCTCGCAGATTCCACAGCCTAGCCTTATAACGGCCCCATTCGTGCCCAGATTTCTGACTTTAGTGGCGCCGCTTAAACGAGTGGAAGGGCCGCGGGATGTCACTGCGTACGATTTGGGTTTTTGGACTATCGATCTTTTGCGTTTTGATGATGGTCACACTGGGCGGGTTCGCCGGTGCGGCTGAAGTGGCCGGTCCGCAAGCCTTGGTCAAGGCCGCTATCGAACGCACCGAATCGCAAGTGCGATACAATCCAGCCTATGTTTCCATCGACTATCCGATGGGAGACGTGCCAGCCGATCAAGGTGTCTGCACCGATGTTGTGATCCGGGCATACCGTGCCGTTGGTGTTGACCTTCAGCAATTGGTCCACGAAGACATGCGCGCGAATTTTTCTGCATACCCCGACAATTGGGGTCTTTCCCGGCCGGACACCAATATCGACCATCGCCGCGTGCCCAATCTGAAGGCGTTTTTTGCCCGGGCCGGGGCGGCGCTTGAAGTGACATCTGCGCCGGAGGACTATTTACCGGGAGATTTGGTGACTTGGGAGGTGCCGCCCCATTTGCCGCATATCGGGATTGTCGTCGATGCGAGATCTCAAGACGGTGAGCGGCCGCTGATTGTGCATAACATCGGCCAAGGTCCACGGATGGAGGACATGCTTTTCCGCTTTCCCATCACCGGCCATTATCGCTATGGGATACAGGAATCCGGCGGTTCAACCTGATTTAACCAAACAAGTGCTTGAAACTAGGCGTTTTTCCGGGCCGGTTTTGGTGTTTTATTAATATCATCCGATTAGTTTATCGTCGCGTGGATTGGGGTTCGCGCGGCCAAATCAGTTTGTCAGTTTCGGCGCGCTTTGCCCAATCCCTCGAAGGGGAGCAAAGCGGTTATGATTCGACCTCAGAACGTTGAGCGTATTGCGGAAATTGTGTCCAAAGCAGACGAGGATCTCGGTGCTGACGGCGATGCGGTCAGCTACACTGGATTCTCTGCCTTTATCCAATGCCTGTTCGGTGACGCGGCTGAGGATGAGATCGAGCATTACACGGCAGATGAATTGTTTCATCAGGCGTCGTCGTTTTGGCGGTTCTCCGCCAACCGAAAGCAGGGTGAGACACTCTTACGCGTGTTCAACCCGACCCAATCCGCAGACGGCTGGTCAAGTCCGCACACAGTGATTGAAATTGTTGCCGATGACATGGCGTTCTTGGTCGATTCGCTTCTGGCTGAGCTCAATGCCTTGGATTTGAATCTTCATTCAGTCTTGCATCCGATTGTGTATAGCGACAGAGACGCCAATGGCAGCCGCCAAGATTTTGTTCCGTCAACGGAGGAATTATCCCAAGGCGCTATCCGGGAGTCGATGGTCCATGTGGAATTTGACTATCATTCCGACGAGAGGCTGTTGAATCGCATCAAATCCAGAATTGAAGAAATTCTGTCCCATGTCAAAACCGTCGTAGATGATTTTCAGCCCATGCAAGCGCGTTTGAATGCTGCGATTGAGGGGCTTCAATCCAATCCGCCGACTCTGGATCAAAGCGAATTGGAAGAGTCCATCGCGTTTCTGTCTTGGTTGCGCGACAACAAATTCGCCTTTCTCGGATCGCGGATTTACAGTTTTGAAGGTGAACCTGAAACGGGTGATCTGGTGGCCCAACAAGGCTCCGGTCTCGGACTGCTGCGGGATCCAGAGATGCGTGTCCTCAGGCGTGGGTCCGAAATGGCCCATATGACACCGGAAGTGCGGGAGTTTCTGATGCTTCCGTCACCCATCATCATCACCAAGGCTAATGTCAGGTCTGTGGTCCATCGCCGTGTGCATATGGACTATGTGGGCGTCAAATTGTTTGATGAGATGGGGCAGTTGACGGGGGAGTATCGCTTTGTCGGCCTTTTCACCGCAGAGGCTTACACACGTTCCATTTCGCGTATTCCTTTATTGTCCCGCAAAGTCGAGAAGGTGATCGAAAAAAGCGGCTTTGCTTCGGCGAGTTATAACAAGAAGGCGCTGAAGAACATTCTGGAGAGGTTTCCGCGCGACGAATTGTTCCAGGTGAATGAACACGAATTGCTGCGCGTGGCCACCGGTATTGTTGATCTACACGAACGCCCCCGCACAAAGATTTTCGTCCGGCAGGACCGATACGATCGATATGTGTCCGTTTTGGTCTTCGTACCAAGAGAGAACTTCAACTCGCAAGCCCGGCAGCAGGTCGCCGACATTTTGGTTGAGTCCTATAAAGGCCGCTTGTCAGCCTTTTATCCGTATTATGATGATACCACTCTTGTCCGCGTCCACTTCATCATTGGTCGTGAGCCGGACGACAATTTTGTTCGTCCCGATACGGATGAGGTGGAGAGACGGATTGTCGAGGCGACCCGCGCGTTCCCCGATGCGCTTTATGCCGCATTGGCGCCGGCTTACGGCGAGGAGCGTTGTCGCCCCCTCGTCGCACGTTATGGACGTGCCTTCCCGGTCGGTTACCGCGACACCAACACCCCCAATGACGCAGTTCAGGATATTGAAAAGCTGGAGCCGCTTGCGGCCTATCCGGCCATCGCTTTGCGCAGTTATCGGCGCGACGGCGATCCAGCAAACTCTATTCGTTTGAAGGTCTATCGGGCCGAATACCCCTTGGCCCTCAGCGACGCACTCCCCATCTTGGAGAATCTCGGCTTACGCGTGCTGCAGGAATCCGGCCATCAGGTTGATCGTGGTGATGCTCAGTTTTGGGTTCATGATTTTCTTATGGAAAATCCCGACGGACACGAACTGAATCTGGAATTGGTTGGCGAGAACTTCGAAGCGGCCTTTGAAGCCGTTTGGCTTGGGCGTGCTGAGAATGACCGGTTCAACAGATTGTGCATCGAGCAAAACATTCCTTGGCGCACTGTGGCGTTGCTGCGTGGATTTGCCCATTACTGGCGCCAATCGGGCCGCACCTTGTCCGTGTCATATATGCAGGACACGCTGGCTAATCATCCGCAGATCACGTCACTGCTTGTTGAGCTGTTCGAGGCGCGTTTCGATCCGAGTCTGGATTTGTCTTTGGATGAACGGGTCTCAAAGGCAGACGCTCTATCCGAACAGATTATGGAATCTCTGGAAACGGTTCCCAGCCTTGATGAAGACAGGCTGATCCGGCAATTCTTGGCGCTCATACAAGCGCTTTGGCGGACCAACTTCTACCAGAAAACCGAAGCAGGTGAAGATAAGCCCTATATCTCCTTCAAGATCGAAAGCCGTAAACTTGAAGATTTGCCCCTACCCAAACCTCTGACGGAGATTTTTGTTTATTCGACTCGTGTCGAGGGTGTTCATTTGCGCTGGGGCTTTGTGGCGCGTGGCGGTTTGCGCTGGTCGGACCGCCGTGAAGACTTCCGGACAGAGATTTTGGGATTGGTGAAAGCGCAGCAAGTCAAGAATGCGGTCATTGTGCCCGTCGGTGCCAAAGGTGGCTTTGTGCCGAAACAGTTGCCGACAGAAGGCGGCCGCGAAGCTTTTATCGATGAAGGGATTGCTTGTTACCGTTTGTTCATCAGCGGCCTTTTGGATTTGGCGGACAATATTGTCGACGGCACGGTGGTTAAACCGCAGGGCATGGTTATTCATGATCAGGACGATCCTTATTTGGTCGTCGCGGCAGACAAAGGCACGGCAACATTCTCCGATATCGCCAATGAAATTTCTCAATCCTATGGTTTTTGGCTTGGTGATGCTTTCGCATCCGGCGGCTCCAATGGCTATGATCACAAAGCGATGGGCATTACGGCGCGTGGTGCCTGGGAAGCGGTGAAACGTCATTTCCGTGAACTCGGTACGGATATTCAAACTGAGCCCTTTACCGCTGTTGGGGTCGGCGACATGTCCGGTGACGTGTTCGGCAACGGTATGCTGTTGTCGCGGCAAACAAAACTTGTCGCGGCCTTCGACCATCGTGACATTTTTATCGACCCCGATCCGGATCCGGAAACGTCTTTTGTGGAACGCGAGCGGCTCTTTGCTCTGCCCCGTTCCAGTTGGGCCGATTATGATCAAAAACTGATTTCGAAAGGTGGCGGCGTTTTCAGCCGGTCGCTGAAAGCGATCGAATTGTCGCCGGAGGCCCAAAAAGTTCTGGGAACCGACCGCAATAAGCTGACACCGAATGAATTGATCCAATCTATTCTGACATCACCTGCTTCGTTGATGTGGTTTGGCGGGATCGGCACTTACATCAAGGCAGAGTCTGAACGGGATTCGGAAGTGGGTGACAAAGCCAACGATGCTGTGCGCATCAATGCATCGGATCTCCGCGTCAAAGTGATCGGCGAGGGGGCCAATCTCGGCGTCACGCAAGCGGGCCGGATTGCATTCTCGCGCATGGGCGGTCATGTCAACTCCGACGCGATTGACAATTCCGCCGGTGTGGATTGCTCGGACCATGAGGTCAATATCAAGATCCTGGTCGATCAAGCGGTCAAGACGGGCAGTTTGGACGATCAGGCACGCAATCAACTTTTGGAAGATATGACGGACGATGTCTCCGAGTTGGTGCTGAAAAACAACTATAATCAAACCCGCACTTTGACCCTTGCCGAGGCCACTGCCGTGGCTGAGCTTGATTCCTATCGCCGATTGATGTCGTCGCTTGAGGCGCAGGATCTGCTGAATCGTGAAGTCGAGGGCCTGCCGGCGGATGAGAAAATTGACGAGCTGACGGCCTCCGGTCAGGGGCTGAGCCGGCCGGAATCGGCTGTGTTGATGGCCTACGTCAAGATCACCTTGTTCGACGATCTGATGGCGTCTTCAGTGCCGGACGATGAGCTTTTTGTTGCGGATCTGAAAGCGTATTTTCCGCCTCAACTGGTGGATCGCTTTGAAGATCTTTTGGTTGATCATCAATTACGCCGGGAGATCATCGCCACTGTTTTGGCAAGCCGTGTCATTGATTTGGGCGGCATCAATTTTGTGCATCGGCTTGTCGAGAATACCGGGGCCAGCGTGGCCGACATCACCCGCGCATTTGTTGCGGCCGAGTCGGCTTTCGGTATCCGCTCTCTTGCCGCTCAGATTGATGCTTTGGACAATCAGGTGTCGGCGACGGTGCAAACCACCATGTATCTCAATTTGCGCCAGTTTCTTCGCCGCCAAGTGCGCTGGTTCCTACGCTATGGCCTTGATGAGGTGTCGATTCAAGCCACCATCAGCACGTTTGCCGCAGACGCGGAACGCCTGTCTCAAATTATTCCTGAGCAATTGGTTTTGGAAGCCAAACACCAGCTGCTGGAAAAACGCAAAGCGTTGACGGAGTTCGGCGTGGATGAGGCATTGGCGGGCGGTGTGGCTTTGTTGGACCATATGAGTTCGGCCTGCGACATTATCGAGGTTTCACGTGAGAGTACGACGTCGTTAGAGGATACAGCCCAGCTTTACTTTTTGGTGGCGGAGCATTTCGGTTTGGATCAATTGCGCGATCAGGCCGCCACATTGTCGTTTCCGGACCATTGGGACCGTTTGGCCGTTCGGCGTTTGATGGACGATCTTTTGTTGCAGCAACGTTATTTAACGTCCCAGGTGCTGTCATCCACGGACTCATCCCAGCAGCTTGATGACCGGTTACACACGTGGCTCGAGAGGAATGCGGATGTCGCCGATCGTACCAAGGCCATGTTGATTGAGATGTCTGCGGGCAGCACAATCGGCGTGGCGAAGCTCACCCTTGCGTCCAATCAAATTCGTGAATTGGCATCTTTGGTAAAATCATAATCACCGGTAAGATCACATCGACTCGCTTAGGGTCGGTGTGGATCTCAACCCAATCATCTTTGGTGGGCCGGTGACTGAACAATCCCTAACTCTCCACGGCCGTCCACCGGCAAAGGCGCGGGCCCGTTTCAGTTGGGCGCTGTTCGATTGGGCCAATCAGCCCTTCTTTACGCTCATTACGACATTTATTTTCTTTCCCTATTTTGCATCCGACTTTATCGGCGATGCGGTTCGAGGCCAGTCGATTTTGGGCTTAGTGCTCGGGATTGCCGGCGGTTTGATTGCGGTGATCAGCCCCATTCTCGGCGCTATTGCGGACACGTCCGGTCCGCGCAAGCCCTGGCTCTTTGTTCTGTCTGTCGTTTATGTGTTGGGTTGTTTTGCCTTGTGGTGGGCTGAGCCTGGCGCGCCGCAACGTGTCATTCCGATGGCCATGGCCATCATCTTATCGACGGTTGCGATTGAAGCGGCCATTGTCTTTAACAACGCCATGCTGCCGAGTCTTGTGGCGCGCGGCGCCATTGGCCGTCTGAGCGGATATGCCTGGGGTCTTGGTTATCTCGGCGGGCTTGTGGCGCTGTTTATCGTACTCTTCGGATTTGCGCTGCCCGGCACGGTCGATTGGCCTTTTCTACCCGAGGAACCTTTACTGGGACTCGACCGCGCGGCATTTGAACCGGAACGCATCACCGGCCCGCTGGCTGCAATCTGGTACATGATCTTTGTGCTGCCGCTTTTTCTGTTTGTTCCGGATCAACCGAAGCAAGGCAAAACCCTGTCCCAAAGCGCGGTGCAAGGCCTTGCCACCTTGTGGCAGACTGTCAAAGGGCTTAAGCACTACAAAAACATTGCCGTCTATCTCTTTGCACGGATGATTTATAATGACGGCATTGCGGCGATCTTCGCCTTTGGCGGGGTCTATGCTCGCGGCATGTTCGGTTGGGATCTGATCTCCCTTGGAATTTTCGGCATTGTACTTGCCTTTTTTGCGGCCATCGGCGCGGCGTTGGGGGGTGTGCTGGATGACAAATTGGGCTCGAAACGCACCATTCTTCTGGCAGTGGGCGGCTTGGTTCTGGCCACGTGGGGTGCGGCCAATATCACTGCGGATTCGGTTCTCGGAATTCCCGTCTCTGCACCCACGAATACCGGCGGTTTGTTTGCCAGCACGCCGGAGCAAGCCTATCTGGCATTTTCCATTTTGATCGGCCTATGTGCGGGTCCGTCCCAAGCGGCCAGCCGAACCTTTATGGCGCGTTTGGCGCCGCCTGATCTCACCACCGAATTTTTCGGGCTTTATGCTTTGTCGGGAAAGGCAACGGCCTTTCTTGCCCCTTTGGCAGTTGGCGCCGCCACCGCTACTTTCGCGTCGCAGCGGGCCGGTCTATTCGCGATCGTCATATTTTTGCTTGCGGGTATGGTTGCCTTGCTCTTTGTGCGGTCGCCGCGTCCCAGCGGCACCTGATCCAAGACTAATGACGGAAATGGCGCATGCCGGTAAACACCATGGCAAGGTCGGCTTCGTCTGCGGCTGCAATCACTTCATCATCGCGTATGGAGCCGCCGGGCTGAATGACCGCTTTGGCGCCGGCTTCGACCGCAGCAAGAAGACCGTCCGCAAACGGAAAGAAAGCGTCGGAAGCAACCACGCAGCCTTTGGTCAGAGGTTCCGCAAGACCGGCTGCCTCTGCGGCATCCTCGGCCTTTCGCGCGGCGATGCGGGCTGAGTCAATGCGGCTCATTTGACCGGCACCGATGCCGACCGTCGCCATGTCTTTGACGTAGATGATCGCGTTTGATTTGACATGCTTACCCACCGTGAACGCGAACACCAGGTCAGACATTTCCTGATCGCTGGGGCTTCGCTTGGTCACCACTTCCAACTTGACGCCGTCATTGCCGATCCGTCCATTGTCTCTGTTCTGAACCAGGAAACCGCCGCTTACGGTGCGGAAGGTCAAGCCGGAATCACTCGGGTCCGGAAGGTCGCCGGTGAGCAACAGACGCAAATTCTTTTTGCCGCCTAAGATTTTGCGCGCATCTTGATCTGCATCCGGGGCGATGATCACTTCGGTAAAGATCTTGGAAATCTCTTCGGCAGTCGGTCCGTCAATCGTGCCGTTGACCGCGATGATGCCGCCAAAGGCGCTGACCGGATCGCACGCCAGCGCTTTGCCGTAAGCATCCACAAGACTGGATCCCCTGGCCACACCGCAAGGATTGGCATGTTTGATGATGGCAACGGCAGGACCATCTTTCGGATCAAATTCCGAAACCAATTCAAACGCCGCATCTGTATCGTTGATGTTGTTGTAACTGAGTTCTTTGCCTTGGATTTGTTCCGCCGTCGCAACGCCGGGCCGCGGAGTACGGTTGACGTAAAATGCGGCCTGTTGATGTGGATTCTCGCCGTAACGCAAAGTTTGCTTTAACTCGCCGGCCTGTATGCGCCGCGCGGGCGCATCATCGCCCAATTGTTCCGCGAACCAATTGGCAATAGCAGCATCATAGGCACCGGTCCGTGCATAGGCCTTGGCAGCGAGCTCCTTGCGCAGCGCCAAACTCGTTGCGCCTTGGTTTTGTGCCATTTCATCGAGCACCCGTTCGTAGTCGCCACCGTCGACCACAACCGTGACATAAGCATGGTTTTTCGATGCTGCGCGGATCAAAGCCGGGCCGCCGATATCGATATTCTCAATACAGGCAGAGAAATCGCCACCGGATTCCACAGTCGCCTCGAACGGGTAGAGATTCACAACCAACAGGTCGATGGCTTCGATCTGATGGTCTGCCATTGCTTTTTGATGATCCGCATTGTCCCGAACGGCGAGCAGGCCGCCATGGACTTTCGGGTGCAAGGTTTTGACACGGCCGTCCATGATTTCCGGAAAGCCGGTGACATCGTCAATTTCCGTGACCGGCACGCCAGCGTTTTGAAGGGTCTTGGCCGAACCGCCTGTCGAGATAATCTCCACGCCGAATTCTGAAAGACTCTGTGCAAATTCGACCAAACCGGTTTTGTCGGAGACAGAGATGAGAGCACGGAGAATAGGCAAGCTGGCAGCGTCTGACATGGCAAAAGAAGATCCTGAAATGTGCAGTGAAAAAGTGGATGATACAGGCGTCCGGTATCACGAATCCCGAGAGTGCGGAAGGGGAAAGGGGGCAAGCGATCACATTAGTGAAGGTTGCGAATATCTCCGCTCTTGGCCTCCGCATCCTCTTCCGGCACCGACTTTTCGCTCTGATCCGTCCCTTCGAATTCGGGCACCAATGTGCGCATCACCCGGTAGACCCCTGAGGTGTCTCGTGATGCAGCCGACTCAATAAGGCGGTCAAGCGCCGGTCGTAATTGGTTGAGATCGATCACCCTTGGGGCGGCGAGCAAAATACCTTCGGCTTTGGTTTGGACGTGTTTTTCCTGCTCGTGAAACAGGCTTTCGTGCAGCTTCTCGCCTGGCCGCAACCCTGTGTAGGTGATTTCAATGTCCCGGCCGGGTTCCAGTCCAGCAAGCTTGATCATCCGTTCGGCCAATTCGCGAATATGTATGGGCTTGCCCATATCGAGAACGAAAATCCGGCCGTCGGTGGTGCCGTCCAAAGTTTTTTGCGCTTCATCCAGAGCTGCGGCTTGCAGGACCAATTCGACCGCTTCGCGTGTGGTCATGAAATACCGCGTGATGTCGGGATGGGTGACCGTCAGCGGTCCGCCTTGTTCCAATTGGCGCTGGAACAAAGGGACGACGGATCCGGTGGAGCCCAGCACATTGCCAAATCTCACGGTGACAAAATTCGTCTTGCCTTGCGCCAAATCCTGCGCCTGGCAATACAATTCTGCAATGCGTTTGCTGGCGCCCATGACATTCGACGGATTGACGGCTTTGTCCGTCGAAATCATCACCATGGTTCCGACGTCATGGGCCAGGCCTGCATCTACCACATTGCGCGTGCCCGCCACATTGGTCAGCATGCCTTCGACCGGATTGTCTTCAACGATGGGCACATGTTTGAGCGCGGCGGCGTGCAGAACTATCTCCGGCTTGTGCTCTGCAAAGATCAAATCGATTTGTTGCCTGTCGCGGACATCGGCCAAGATCTGTTCGCGGGGTAAGTCGCCATGACTTTCACCCAGTTCCAAATCGATTTGGTAGAGATTGAACTCTGAATTGTCCAAGACGATGATTTTTGCCGGTTTTAAAAGCGCGGCTTGACGGGTGAGTTCCGACCCGATCGTTCCGCCCGCGCCTGTGATAAGAACCCGCTTGCCCGCGATCAATTGTTGCATCGCGCCCCGATCCAAGACTTTTTGCGGCCGTCCCAACAAATCGCGCAGATCGACCGGACGAATATCAACCGGCGTGTTGGAATCGCTGGATTGTAGATCGGTCACGGCCGGCGCGCGCGCCAAACCAATGCCCAGCCGGTCGCAGGATTCCAAAAGGCTTGCGACAATTTCGCCTTTGATGTCCGGGTCGACCAACACAAGTTTTTGCGGTGCCCGCCCCGCTTCGCGTAAACGTTCAACCGCCGGTTCAAGGGTGCGGATGTCGCCGATGATGCGTTTGCCGCGAATTGTGTGGCCTATTTCGGCGGCATCCGGATCGATCAAATCGACAATGCGGTAGGGAAATCCTTTCGCACTCAATCTTTGGGCCTCGCGAATAAAAGGCTCCATCTTGTTGCTGTGACCCAGCAATAGGATCGGTATGCGATTGGGATCTTCATGCTCGAAGGCCGCCGCCAAATCCCCGGATCGGATCAGGCGATAGGCAATACGGGGCGCGCTTAAGACGCCGACCAATAACGGCCAATGGAGAAACGGCACAAGGCGCGGGAAATCGTCAAGGCGGGTAAACAAGAAAAGCACCGGAACGAATAAGATGGTGCTGTAGGTGACGGCTTTGAGAATTTGCACCAAAGCATCAAAAGAGGTGAAGCGCCAAATTCCACGATGCAATCCGATCCAAAGGTAAACACACAGTGCCACGGCGCCGTAGATCGCGCTGGCCTGCCACAAATAAAGCAGCCCGTAATCGCCTTCTTCGAAATTGTAGCGAAGCCAAATGGTGAATTGCATGACGGCAACGGCCGCGCACACATCGTAAACGAGGCTGACGGCCATGCGGCCGGAAAGAAACGATGTCTTGCGGTCTTGCGTTGTCATTCAGTGTTTTGCCTTTGGGTCCCCACCGGCAGGTATCTTAGCAAATCTCTTTGGGGTAGGGGCGAAAGATTAATAGCGCCTTGGGCGGGGAAGAAAAAGGCTCGAATTTTGGGATTTATTTGCGCGCCGGATCCCGTGCCATGCGGAAGAGCGCCCACTTGGTCGTTGTGCAGCCCATCGTGTCCGCTACGCCGGAAAGGACGATCTGGCGGGATTGCCGCACGGAATGCCCGCTGCCCAGATAGATGCTGTCTTCCAGCATGACTGAGGAGGCGTCGGTTTGAAATGTCCAGCCGTCGCCGTTGGACAAAAGCAAAAGCACTTTATTGCCCTCCCGCGCGACGGACGGTTTGACATCCGGGTGAAGATGAAAGCGGATCGTGTAAGGAACATGCCGTTCAACCGGGCGTTTGCCGAAGATCGGCCGCCAGCTTTCACCGTTTTCGTCGGACGGTGCGACAATGCAATCCTCGCCGCGCAAATCTTCTCCATCAGCGCTCAGAAAAAAGCGGCGTTCGTGCCACACACCAAAACGCTTCAGATATCCGTCATGGGCCGTGCTGATCCACACACCGTGCTCATTTTCATCTCTTTCATTGATGACATGCGATGGGGCTTCGGTGACCCGGGGGCCCAAAAGTTTTGCCGCAAAGGATTGCTCTAAGAAACGGGCTGATGATTGATCGGCCAACGTCAACGTGGAATGGGCGGCAGTTGACCGGCTTGCATTTTGCCATTCCTGCCCCTTAAGCGCCGTGGAGCCGCAATTGGTAATCAATCGATGACGTCCGACACACATCTCGAAGGATAGACAGCCGGCGTGGGCGTTTTGACTGAACTCCGGCCGCAAAGGCGCGCCCGCATCCACAATCAGATCGGTCCGGCCGGCTTTGGCGCGTTGAAAGCCTGCATGGATGGCTCGTGTGAAGGGTTTGCGCCCATTGGTTTTGGCCAAAACCGCGTCGACCGCGCCGCCTCTTTCTTCATTGGCGCCGTTAAACAAAGCCAGACGACCGTCATTGTGGCGAAAGAATCGCACCATGGGGGCCATACGTTGAATCGTGTCTTCAAATTCGTCCGGCACCGGCAAGGACTGATCCTGCAGCAAATCCCTCAGAAGACATAAGTGCACCAAAGTGGTCAGTTGAACGGAGGGGTTTCTGCTGACATGGGTACCGTCCGGCAGGATCTGTTTTTCCAATTCCCGCATCAATAAAGTCATGCCTGTTTCCAGCCGGCTTTCGCCCAGAGGCAAGCAAAGACCGGACAAGGTTAGACCGATACTGGCGACCAATCTGTTTTCACCTTCATTGGCCCATTTTGCTGTGCGTTCCAGATGGCGGGCTTGCCGCGCGATAGAACACATCAGTTCACTGCGCCAAATCAGATCGGACCCTTCTGAAATGAAACGGGCGTGCAAAAACCAAGAAATCAGACGCTGTCCGATCACATGGGGGCGCCAACCGATATCATGCCATTGGCCGCATTCAGCCATCCAGCGCGTGATCAACCACTCCACATGGTCTTTCGCGGCGCCGTTTTTAAAGCCGTCCAAATGGGCAAGCCAAGAAAATCCATGCAGCGATTCCGCCCAGGTCTCGCTCGGCGGGACCAATGTCCACGGAGATGTTGTCGGTTTGGCTTGAACACTGCCACCGGCAAAATCGTAGCGGCCGGACAACAAGCCGGAGGCCGCTTGCGCAGATCCCGGCGCTAAATCTTTGGGGTAAACCAAAAACCGGTCGGGCATTGGTCCGCGTAAAGACAAACCGTAGGGCCAAGTGCGGAACGACAGATTGCGCAAGAAAGTGATCCCTCGCACGAGAGATTCGTGCAATAGATCTTTGACGATGTCGCCCTTGGGATTGCTGTGATCAATCCCTCTTAATGTTGCGTCACTCACTCTCAGCCTCTGAGTTTCGCGATATTTTCCCTATAGGCGTCAGGGCCGCCTTCAAAAGTTGCTGTCCCTGCGACAATTACATCCGCGCCTGCATCGATTGCCAAAGGCGCCGTCTTGAAATTGAGTCCGCCGTCGACTTCAAGATCTATTTGTCGCCCGCTTTCGTCAATGCGTTTGCGAATGGCTTCAATTTTCTTCAGTTGTGAGTCGATGAACGATTGTCCGCCGAAACCCGGATTGACGCTCATGACCAATATCAAATCAACTTGGTCCATAAGGTAGTCCAAGTTTTTGGCCGTGGTGGAGGGGTTGAGTGCGACACCCGCTTTTTTGCCCAAGCTCTTAATCAATTGAAGCGTGCGGTGCACGTGAGGCCCGGCTTCCGGGTGTACGGTGATGATGTCGGCGCCGGCATCTGCAAAGTCTTGGATATAGGGGTCAACAGGCGACACCATCAAATGCACATCAAATATTTTGTCGGAGTGCGGCCGAAGGGCTTTCACCACACCCGGTCCAATGGTGAGGTTCGGCACAAAATGGCCGTCCATGACATCGATATGGATGTAATCCGCACCGGCCTCTGAAACCGCGTGCACTTCAGCGCCCAAATTGGCGAAGTCGGCGGCAAGAATAGACGGTGCGATTCGAATCGGTTGTTTCATTGATAAGGGTTAACACCATGTGAATCGCCACGCAAGACGGCGGATTACCGGTCTTTTTTGGGTTGCTAAAGGGGTGCTGTTAAACGGGCGATGAAGAACCCATCCATGCCGCCACGCTTCGCCCAATAGTGCGGTAATGTTCGAACGTCGCCTTTCTCCGAGATGGCTTCAGCCAGATCCGGCAGCTCGTCACGGGTGACAGGCCTGCGCTGCCACGTTTTGTTTTCCGACAAAAAGCGCTCCACTTGTTCGGGCCCTTCTTCGGGCTGCAGTGAGCAAGTGCAGTAGATTAAGGTGCCCCCGGGGGCGGTCATCTTCGCTGCAGCGGATAAAAGTCGTGCCTGTGCTTTCGCCAAGGAGACGACGTCCTTCTGTGTTTTCAAAATGGCAATGTCCGGATGGCGCCGCAATGTGCCGGTTGCAGAACAGGGCGCGTCGAGAACCACAAATCGCGCCTTTTCGCCCGGCTTCCAGGTTGCGACATCCGCTTGGACGACCTCTGCTTTCAGCGCAAGCCGGGCAAGGTTTTCGCGAAGACGCTCCAATCGGCCTGCCGAACGATCGACTGAAATCACATCGGCGCCCTTGGCCGCCAACTGCAATGTCTTACCGCCCGGCGCCGCGCATAAATCGATGACCTCCTCACCTTCAACGGGTCCCAACAGACGCACGGGCAGTGTGGCTGCGGCATCTTGGACCCACCAATGACCGTCTGAAAAGCCGGGCCAAGTCTCAATCTGTCCGCCGGCGAACCGCCGCAACGACTCGTTGGGTAAGATCTCGCCATCCAGGTCTCCGGCGTATGAAGTCACCTGATCGCGACTTTTGAACGACAAATCGACCGGCGGTTCGCTCAAATGTGCCGCAATGATCCCGTCGACGGCCGGGTCGCCATAGGCTGCGGCCCATGAGTCCAAAAGCCATTGCGGAACATTGTGTTTTGCCGCGTGCGGTTGACTCAGAATCGCATCGGCATTCGTCACGATCCGGCGCAGCACCGCATTGATGAGCTTTTTATAAGGACGTGTGTCGGTTGTTTGCTGCGCCAGATCGACGGCGCTATTAACGACCGCATGATCCGGCGTATTGAGGAAAAGGCATTCTGATGTTGCGATTTGTAAAATGGCTTTTGCCTTCCGGGCTTTGTCAGGCAAGGGCTTTTGCACATAGTCTGAAATCGTGTGATTGATCTGACCGTATCGACGCAGACATGTGGAGACGATGTGGCGGATAAAGGCTCTGTCGCGCGGCTCCATCTTTTTTACGGCAGGCGTCGCAAGTGCTTCGGACAATGCGTCATCGAGCGGCTGTTTCTTGTGCAGGACATCAAGCAGCAGATCGACGGCTGCGCTGCGGGTTGCGAGGCCTTGTTTTTTGGAGCGGATGTTCGGTTGACCTGTCATCGGGCTGCTTAGAGCACAGCTCGCCGTCCGAACCAAGGCCCCATCAGATCGAAAGGCAGAGCCCGCTAGCCCCAGGGGCCTGCCGACCTTGTTTCCATTCCCGCCATTTCGCGCAGTTTCTGAACCCGGTTGGCCGTATTGGGATGGGTCGAAAAGAGATTGTCGATCTTTTGCGTATGTAACGGATTGATGATGAACAGATGGGCTGTCGCCGGATTTTGTTCTGCCTGTGTGTTTTCAATGCGGCTTGCGCCATGCTGGATTTTTTCCAAAGCTGAGGCGAGCCACAAAGGTTGTCCGCAAATTTCAGCACCCATACGATCCGCCTGATACTCCCGTGTCCGGCTGATTGCCATTTGCACCAGCCCGGCGGCCATCGGTGCGAGAATGATCATCAACAAAAGCGCGACAATATTGTTGCGATTGCCGCCGAAGAAAATGGCAAAATTGGCCAACATGGAAATTGCACCGGCGATGGTGGCCGTAATGGTCATGATCAACGTGTCACGATTTTTCACATGGGCCAATTCATGGGCCATGACGCCTGCCAATTCTTCGCGGGTCAGCATATTCATGATTCCGGTTGTTGCGGCGACGGCAGCGTTCTCGGGATTGCGGCCTGTGGCAAAGGCGTTGGGTTGTGGTGAGTCGATCACGTAAACTTTCGGCATGGGAAGGTTGGCATTCTTGGCCAGCTGCGCGACCATGCCGACCAAATCCGGCGCAGTAGATTGATCGACTTGCTTCGCGCCGTACATGCGCAACACGGCTTTGTCGGAGTTCCAATAGGCAAAGACATTCATGCCGACCGCAATCGCAAACGCGACAGTCATTCCCGTCGGTCCGCCTAAGGCATAGCCAATGGCGACGAAAAGCCCGGTCATAATGGCCAGCAGAATAGCGGTTTTGAAGTAATTCATTTGGTCTCCTCGGCAATTTTGGCCGTACTATGATTCGTCAACGCACACTGATATATTTAGGAAGCAAGAATAGACGCTTCAACCGGACAACATTGTGACAGACGACAATTCAAAAACCGAATCAAACGATGAAATTAAGCGCTCGAAGAAGAAATTGAGCCCCGCTGCACAACGTGCCTTAAGCGAGGCTGAAGAGCGGCGCAAGTTGGCACAAAAAAAGTCTGAACTTCAATCAGAACAAGGCGGCCGCAAAGGACCGGAGCCAACCCGTTATGGTGATTGGGAAAAAGGCGGTTTGGCAATCGACTTTTGAGGTGACTATTTTTCTTCCGTATGCGGCCTATTCCAATCTGCGGTCTTAAGGTTGCTGTCTTATTTCTGCAATCTCTTTGCCACTTTTTGAACAGAATTGCATTCGAAAAGCCAACCCGCGGGCGAGAAACCCAATTCGGTTTTCTTTGGCGAGGGTACGGAGTACGCAGCCTGCGTTTCATCAATACCCTATTTTAAAGGGACCGATTACGAGGGATATCATGAATAAAGTTTTTTCTTCTTTGATTGCATCTGGTTTGATTCTTGGCGCTGCAGGTGTTGCGCAGGCTGAAACAGATTTGAGTCTGCTGTTTGACAACACAGTCAAGATGACGGCGGTTACCGGCGGCACGGAAATGGAAACAACTTTCAAATTCAACCAAGACAACACCGTTGATTTGGTTATGGCTTTGCCGAGCGGCGGCGAGCGTGAAGCGCAGGGCACTTGGGAAGTGCGCGGCGAAGAGCTTTGCACCAAATTCACCGGTGGTCCGCAAGGTGAAGCAGAAATGTGCAATCCGGTTGCCGAAATGGCCGGTGCCGCACCAGGCGACAAATGGGAATTTTCGCCGTCTGATGCCATCACCATCAAAGGTGAAGTGATTGCAGGCCGCTAAAGCCGATCATATTGAGAGTATTGTGTTGAGACGGGCTCCCGAATTGGCGGGGGCCCTTTTCTTTTGCTTTTCATCGCCTGCGTCTATGCTGCCCCATACGGTGAGGAGACAGCTTTGGACGATTTGGAGTTTTGGCGCACGCCTGCGCCCGTCAAAAGACAGTATATAGACCTGGAGTCCGGCCAAGTGCATGTGCGGGACAATGCCGCGCGGAGCAAAAAGGCATTGCCGCTCCTGTGTCTTCATCCTGCGCCATTGTCCGGCCGCAGCTTTACCCAACTGCTCGAGGCGCTGGCACCGACCCGCTTTGCCGTCGCACCGGATATGCCGGGATATGGTTTGTCCGACGGTTTGAAGCACAAGCCATCTTTGACGGGGGCGACCGACACTTTGCTGCAGCTTGTCTCGGCGGCCGGATTGCAAAAATTTGCAATCCTCTCTGTCTCTTCGGCCGCGAGACTTGCTTTGGAGACGGCATTCCGGGCGCCGCAGCAAATCGAGACTCTCATTTTAATCGATCCGGAGACGCCGCCGCCCGATTTGTCGATGGACTTGCGGCCTGACGGACGTCATCTGCAAGACTATTGGGCCAATCTTGAGACGGCTTTCGGGGCCGACCTGCCGCCCGCCCTCAAACAACGAAATCTTGCCGAAGCTCTGCAAAGCCATCCCCATCAGGATGGGATGTTAGATGTCGGTGGCGATACCGATATCGCGCGTGCCTTGCAAACGGTGGCCCAACCGGTTCACATCATCTCAACCGGACATACGGCAAGTGGCGAGAATGTTCGGCATCATCGACCCGATTGGGGGTACGGTGCATTGGATATGAAAGCCGGCCCAGTTGCTGAATGGATCAACGGTATTTTGGCTGATCGCACAGCGCCACCATTGCCGATGTCTCCTCGGCCGGTGCGGTTGCCGCAACCAAGCACGGTTCGGCGAGCTTACGCGGACTCGTCTTACGGCCAGCTTCACTATCGCATTTGTGAGCCGCTCAATCCTGAGCACGTTCCGCTGACCTGTTTTCATGCCAGCCCCCAATCCGGCGTGATTTATGAAAACCTCTTGGCCGCAATGGGTACGGATCGCATCGCCCTTGCGTCCGATACACCCGGCTTTGGTGAGTCCGACGGGCCATTGTCTGCGCCGGAGATCGAGGATTACGCGCTGTCGATGGCTGCGTTTTTGGACCGCATCGGGATTTCCCAAACGGATCTTTTGGGATTCCACACAGGGTCCATGACCGCCGTCGAACTGGCGCGCCAACGGCCTGATCTCATTCGCCGCATTGTCATGGTGTCTGCGCCCGTCTTTACAGACGAAGAGCTTGCAGACTTTCGCGCCCATTACAAACCAGTGACGTATCAGGCGAACGGATCTCATAATGTGGCGGCTTGGCAATCCTTTTGGCAATGGCGCGGTCCGGCGCAAAGCATCGAAAACTATGCCCGCAACAATGGACTGACGCTGCGGGGCGGCCCGGTGAAACATTGGGGCCATCGCGCCGCGTTTAATTATGTTTTGGGTGAGACCTTGGGCGACGTCGATCAACCGATATTGGTGCTCAATCCGGGAGATGATTTGCGCGCGCAAACTTTGCGGGCTGAACCTTTGATGCAAAACGGAACGATTCTGGATATCGCGCCGCTCAGCCATGGCATGTTCGATGATTCAACTGAGCGCGTGGCGATGTTGCTGCGCGGCTTTCTGGATGGTGACTGAGCAGGCTGTCACAAGGCCGCTTCAATTTGTTCGAAGACATGCAATGCGGCTGCGCGTTTGTCATCCGCATTGGTGATTTCACGGCCCATGACCAGATAGTCGGAACCGGACCGGATGGCCTCACCTGGGGTGGCAACACGCTTTTGATCATTGGCGGCGACACCGGCGGAACGAATGCCCGGTGTGACGATCAAAAACGCATCTCCCAACTCAGCCCGCAATCTTGTCACTTCCTGCGCTGAGGCGACGATCCCGTCACAGCCATTGGTGACGGCGATTTGTGCGCGCTTCAGCACCAGATCTTCGACGGTGCCTTGATAACCCAGCTCTTCCAGATTGGCTTGATTCATGGAGGTGAGGACGGTGACCGCCAGCAATTTGAGGTCCGACGCGCCGCGGCCTGCCACCGCCCCCTCAATAATATCCCGATCCCCGTGGATAGTTAGGAGATGCGCGCCCAAGCTTGCGACACTGGCAACGCCATTTTTTACCGTGTTTCCGATGTCGTAGAATTTGTAGTCGAAGAAAACTTTGTGGCCGGCTGCGATGAGCTCTTTGCCGAGTTCGATGCCACCGATGGGCAACAATTGATGGCCGATCTTGTAGAAGTTAGCCGTGTCCCCGAGGTCGTCGACGATTTTCTTTGCTTCGTCTGTCGACGGAACATCTAGAGCGATAATGAGGCGGTCTTTGGTGTTGATGGATGATGCGGGCACTTTTGTCTCCTTGCTCCGGCATTCCATTCACAGAATTGCTCGTGCCTGTCAAGGCGGCCTAATCTACGCGGGCCTTGCGGGAGAGAGAGCCGAAGACGAGACGCCCTAGGCTGCGCGGCACCAATTGGGCAATGACGGCGAGGGACTTGTTCACCCAACCATTCACATAGACGGTCTTGCCGTCCATCACAGCCTGGTAGCCCTGCTCGGCAACCGTCTCCGCATCCATCCACATGAAGCTGGGCATGCGGCTGACCGCGCGCCGCGTTTCCATGACGTCGTGAAATTCTGAATAGGTAAAGCCAGGGCACAGTGCGGTGACGTGAACACCGGTGCCGTCATATTCGATGGAAAGGGTCTCGGACAGCTGAATCAAAAAGGATTTGATTCCGCCATACATCGAAGAGCCCGGGGAACTCGGCAAGAGCCCGGACAAAGAGGACACATTGAGGATCCGCCCGAAGCCGCGATCCACCATGCCCGGAAGAAACAAATAACAAAGATGGGCCGGTGCGGTCATCATGACTTCGATCTGGTCTTGGTTGCTCGCCCATTCGGATTTGAGAAATGTGCCTTTCAGACCATAGCCCGCATTGTTGACCAAGGCATCGATCTGAATGCCGCTGCTTTGCAGGCTGTCGAAAATTTGCGCCGGCGCATTGGGATCGCTGAGATCCGCTGTGATCGAGCTGACGGTGATCCCGCATCGGTGCTCCAGATCCCGTGCGATGTCATCAAGGCGGTCTTCGCGCCGGGCGGTCAGCACCAGATCCCAGCCATGGCGCGCAAAGGCGAGGGCTAGTGCCTTTCCGATCCCGGCCGACGCGCCGGTGATCAGGCAGGTGCGCCGGGCAGAAGGTGTGGGTTCGCTCATGAGGCCCTATTCTGGCGGTTTTCAATCAAGTCGTCGACCACACTCGGATCCGCCAAAGTGGATGTGTCGCCCAAATTGCCGAACTCATCCTCGGCAATTTTGCGCAAGATGCGACGCATGATTTTGCCGGAGCGGGTTTTGGGCAAGCCGGGGGCAAACTGAATCAAATCCGGTGAGGCGATGGGACCGATATCCTTGCGCACCCATTGCACCAGTTCTTTGCGCAAATCTTCGCTGGGCTCATCGCCCAGATTCAGCGTGACATAGGCATAGATGCCTTGGCCTTTGATATCATGGGGGTAGCCGACGACGGCAGCCTCGGCCACTTGATGATGAGCGACCAAAGAACTTTCAACTTCGGCTGTGCCCATACGATGTCCTGAGACATTAATCACGTCGTCGACGCGGCCAGTGATCCAATAGAATCCGTCTTTGTCCCGGCGGCAGCCGTCGCCGGTGAAATACTTGCCCGGATAGGCTTTAAAATAGGTATCAATGAAACGCTGATGGTCGCCGAATACTGTGCGCATTTGGCCGGGCCAGGAATGCGTGAGCACCAAATTGCCTTTGGCTTCTCCGGTCAGCACATGACCTTCTTTGTCGACAATCTCCGGGGTCACACCGAAGAAGGGCTTGGTCGCGGAACCGGGTTTGAGATCCATGGCCCCAGGCAGGGGGGAAATCAAAATGCCGCCGGTTTCGGTCTGCCACCAAGTGTCGACGACGGGACATGTTTTGTTGCCCACCACCTCATGATACCAGATCCAGGCTTCCGGATTGATCGGCTCACCCACGGTTCCGAGCAGTCTCAAAGACTCCCGGCTGGTTTTCTCAACCGGTGCGTCCCCCTCGCGCATCAACGCACGGATGGCCGTCGGCGCGGTATAGAAAATATTGACTTTGTGCTTGTCGATGACCTGCCAGAAGCGCGATGCATCGGGATAGTTGGGGACGCCCTCGAACATCAACGTGGTCGCGCCGTTCGCCAGCGGCCCATAGACGATATAGGAATGGCCTGTCACCCATCCGACATCCGCCGTGCACCAATAAATGTCCCCGTCATGATAGTCGAAAACATATTGATGGGTGATGGAGGCATAGACCATATAGCCGCCCGTTGTGTGCAAAACACCTTTGGGCCGGCCTGTTGATCCTGACGTATACAGAATAAATAGCGGGTCCTCCGCCCCCATTTCTTCAGGGGGGCACTCTGTTGAAACCTTCTCCGCTTCTTCATGGTACCAGACGTCGCGGCCCGGACTCATATTGATGGCCCCGCCGGTGCGCCGGACCACAATCACTTTCTTGACATTGTCACATTGCGCGACGGCTGCATCTGTATTGGCTTTGAGTGGAATTGTCTTGCCGCCGCGAACGCCTTCATCGGCGGTGATGACAAAGTCCGATTGACAGTCGTCGATACGCCCAGCCAGGCTATCGGGCGAAAATCCGCCAAAGACAACGGAATGGATGGCGCCGATACGGGCACAGGCCAGCATGGCATAAGCAGCCTCCGGGATCATGGGCATGTAGAGCGTGACGCGATCACCTTTTTGAACGCTTTGGGCCTTCAACACGTTCGAAAAGCGGCAAACATGTTCGTAGAGCTCGCGATAGGTGATGGCTTTGGAGTCGTTCGGATCATCGCCTTCCCAAAGAATGGCAATTTGATCCGCCCGTGTTGCCAAATGCCGGTCGATACAATTGGCGGCCGCATTCAGTGTGCCGTCCTCGAACCATTTTATGGAGACATGGTCTTTGCCATAGGTCACGTCTTTGACTTGGGTGTAGGGCTTGATCCAATCGATGCGCTGGCCCTGCTCGCGCCAAAAGCCTTCGGGATCTTTGATGCTTGCGTCATAGGTTTCTTCATATTTCGCGCGATTGAAATATGCGCGCTTTGCCCACTCCTCAGGAATGGGATAAAGATCATTCTCATGCATGAATGTGATGTCTCCTTGGGGAACCCCATATACTTCATGACATTATGAGCCAGGACGGATCAGCGGACAAGATGGATCCTATCCGTTGGTCGGCGGCCAGTTGCCTTTGGCGCAATTGTCTGCACAGTGCCAATGGTGACGCCGCAGGAAAGGACCGAAATGCAATTGAAGCTGCAGACTTGGCAAGAGATTGAGTCTTATCTTGAGACCAGCCGGGGACTGATCATTCCGATCGGTTCCACGGAACAGCATGGGCCGAACGGCTTGCTTGGCACTGATATCATCTGCCCCGAAACGATTGCCATACGTGCCGGTGAGCGCGCCGGTATTTTGGTGGCACCGTCCTTCAATGTGGGGTGCGCCCAGCATCATATGGCGTTTCCCGGAAGTATCACGCTGCGGCCGTCAACCATGATTGCGTCTATGACGGATTGGGTAAACTCTCTTGCCTGTCACGGCTTTACCCATTTCTATTTTTTGAATGGCCATGGCGGGAATGTGGCGACGGTTCAAGCTGCTTTTTCTGAGATTCATGCGCAAAGAAGTTTGAAGTCCGGCGCTGGTGCGCCGACAGGGCTGCAAATGACCTGTCAAAACTGGTGGCAATTGAAGGGCGTTTTTGAACTTTGCAAAAAACTCTATCCCGAAGGCCATGGGGCCCATGCCACGCCGTCGGAAGTCTCCGTCACCTATTTTGCTTATCCGGAGGCGGTGAAGCAGGCGGAAATGTCGCCCAAAATCGCGCCTATGGGACCGATCCGCGATGCGGAAGATTACCGGCGCAGATTTCCGGACGGCCGTATGGGCTCGGATCCGTCACAGGCCAATGTGGAAGACGGCGAGACGCTTGTGAACTTTGCGGTCAAAAGCCTGATTGACGATTACCGGTCCTTTTTGGAGAGCATGTGATCAGTCTTCGGCGATGCGAAGTGTGGTCCCGTCCAATGTGATCGGCACCGTTTGGAGCGATTTGTCCCGGCACGGACCTTTGGTGCAAAAGCCGTCTTCGATACGAAAATGTGCGCCGTGGGTCGAGCAGACGATCGAAGTCGACTCCGCATTGAGAAACTTATCTTTCATGAATTCCAGCGGCATGCCGATATGGGGACAGGAATTCACATAAGCCGCAAGGGTCTCGTCTTTGCGGACCACAAACATCTCAAACTGTTCTGTGCCGACGCCGAAGACAAAGCCCTTGGCTCCAGGGTTCGGGACATCATTTAGAGCACACAAAACCGTTCCCGGGTCGGGGGCGCCGGGCCAGAGAGACCAAGGTGTGTCCGTCGGCGCCGTCACGCGTCCGGCGCTCCGACAACCCATTTCCATGGCTGGATGTGAACATTTTGGAACAGGCCCGCTTTGGCATAGGGGTCGCCTTCGGCCCAGGCTTCGGCATCGCCGAAGGAGTTCACCTCAACAACAATAAGGCTTCCGATCATCGTGCTTTCGTCTTCGGCCAGGATGGGACCGGCCAATCGGACGCAGCCGGTTTCTGCGACATAATTCAGGTGTGCCTCCCGGGTTTCCAGCCGCAAATCGACTGCGCCTGGTTTGTCTTGGCATTGAATGGCATAGAACATATCCAAAAACTCCTTTAGACCGGCCGGTCTTCGTTCTCGTCCCAAAGGCGTTGCCAATCAAACAAAGGCGGCAAGAGATCTTCATATTGCAGATGAACGGCCACTGCGGGAATGGGGGAGAAGCCGGGAATGTGTTTGTATAATTTGTTGGTTGTATTTTTTTCGACCCCAAGGTGCCGTTTCTTCCGTATGCCGACAAATTTGGTATTTTCGAAATAATCCCAATAGGTGTCCACCACCTGCGCGTGGGTAAAAAACGTATGTGTAGCATCCGACATGGTGCGCCAACGCCGATTTTCTCCCGCCAAGATGTAAGACGGGTAGTGGGCCTCGTAGAGGGTTTTGTGTTCTTGAGGATAGATCACACAATGCCCGCCGCTTGCATTGTAAACTTGGCGGTAAAAGGACCACATCTCCATGACCGCGTCGGTTTCATGCAAGTAATCGTCCTCAACAAAATACACTAAGCCTTTTGCCTCTCGCCCTTCTCGGAATTGTTGATGGAGCGAGTGACCTTGGCCTTGTTCCTCCGTTTGACGGAGGTCCCAACTGCAATTCAGGGCGCCGAGCAGACGTTTGAGTTTGTCGACAAAGGGCGGGTCTGAGCGATCGTCCAGGCAAATCAGGTGAATGTTTGCATCGCCCATTTTGGCCGCCGCGTCATTGACACTGCGCATCAGGGACCAGAGGCAGCGCAGGGCATTCTCCTCCTCATCGGCTCCCGCCATGCGTGGGCGGGTATTGATGTTGCGGTCGGTGCGCAAACATGTGCGCACATAAACCGTCAAATGATCCAGCGGCACGGACCCGGACGGCCCTTCGCCGTCGAGAACACTCTTGGCAGACTCGAGGCTCAGATTTGCCGCCAATGTTTCCAAACCCTGAACAGGCCGCAAAACATATTGCTGGGATTTTTTGAGGTCATAACCCCATTTGCGAACCAATTTGCGAAGGAGGCGCAGGGCTTCATTCATCAGATGTCGTGCCGCTTGCTAAATTTCGTCGCCGACGGGGCGGCTCAGCAAATCAATAATCGCTTCGTCAACGGATTTGGCACCGCTGACGATATCTTCGACCGCTTTTGAGATCGGCATTTCAATCCCTTTGGCCTCTGCCAACTCCACAACGGCTTTGGCCGTGTGAACACCTTCTGCCACCGTATTGCGGCTGGACATGATGGCGTCCAGACTTTCACCCTGTCCCAAAGCAAAGCCTAAGGATTGATTGCGCGATTGCGGACTGGAGCAGGTGAGAATGAGATCGCCCAGTCCCGACAAACCGCTCAAGGTTTCTTTCTGTCCGCCGAGGGCCACGGCAAACCGTTTGACTTCGGCAAACCCTCTTGCAATCAACGCGGCCCGGGCGCTGTCACCGAACATCTTTCCGTCCACGATTCCACATGCGATCGCGAGAACGTTTTTCACTGCGCCGCCCACTTCCGCGCCAATCAGATCGTCGGAAAGATAAATACGAAAGGTGGCAAGACCGATGGCGTCAGCAATGCCCGCGCCCAAATCTTGATCCGTGCACGCTAAGGTTACTGCTGTCGGCAATCCCTGCGCTACGTCTTTGGCAAAACTCGGGCCTGATAAAACAGCCGCGATCGCACCAGGCACTTCTTCCGCCAACACATCGGTCATCAGTTTGCCCGTTCCCCGCTCGATCCCTTTGGAGCAAAGGATGATCGGCGTTCCGTCTTTCAGATGCGGTTTGATGTTCTGGAGGGTGGGCCGGACAAATTGCGCCGGCGGGACCATCAAGATCGCATGGGCGTCACCAAGGTGGTCAAAGTCGTTTGTGGCGGTCAGGGAGTCGGGAAGCGAAATGCCGTTGAGATACATTTCGTTTTCGTGTTTTTGGTTGATGCTTGCGGCCACTTCCGGCTCAAGGGCCCAAATCGTGACCTCTGCCCCGGCCCGGGCCGCGATGGAAGCGAGAGCTGTGCCCCAGGCGCCAGCGCCGATCACACTGATTTTCTGCATTGGCTTTGTTTGGCTCATAGTGTCGGTGTCGAATTGGATCCGCGATTTACACGATTGCGTGAATGAATTATTGATTATTTACTATTCAGAGGGCATGTTAAGACCATGAACTTGGACTGTCCCATCAGCCGAAAGATCGCCCAAGCGGCACGTGCGCGATTTACCCATTACGGTTATTGCAAAACCACGATGTCCGAGATTGCGCAAGACTGCAACATGTCGCCGGGGAATATTTATCGCTATTTCAAGGCAAAACTCGACATAGCCGAGGAAATTGCCGTTGAGCATTCCGAACAACGTCTGGAAGATGCCCGGAAAATTGTCCGGAATCCGTCTGTGGGGGCTGTAGAACGGCTGAAAACCTTCCTTTTTGAGTCGCTGCGCCAGACTTACGCGGTCCTGGCGGAAGATGAAAAGATGTTTGAGGTGGCGCAGATCTTGAGCCGGGAACGACCGGAATTTGCGGAAAAACAGCTGGAAAAAGAGAAGGCGCTGATCGCCGAAATCCTCTCCGCCGGCAATAACCAGGGTGAATTCAATATTGCCGACGTGGTGTCCGCGGCCGGTGCCATTCAATCCGCCACCATTAAGTACCGATATTCCCAGCTACACAGTCATTTATCCCTGGAGAAGCTGGAAGAAGAGTTGAGCGAAGTGCTGACGCTTCTCTTAAGTGGACTGCAATGCCAGGCCGCCAAAGGCGGCCAAGCCAGCGCATAAAGTTCTAACTATCTGAAAATATTTGTGTTTTTCGTTTGTGCGGCTGTCCTTGCGCGCCGCAGCGACCGTTGTCGTCGATCACGGCTGTTCACATGGGTGTGAACAGTGAATAAAATCGAAATTATTCATTGTTTTTTATTTTGAATGGGCTATATTCCAATCATCGAACAAAGCGGCGGTACACAAGAGAAAGAACAACAGCGGATCTAGGAGATTGAATCATGACCACGGCCCTTAAAAATCTGTCCTCATGGCTGACCCTGACAGCCCTCACATCATTTGCCGTGATTGCTGTCTTTGATGCCGCGACCCGGAATTTGGTGATCGGCTAAACCCTCAAGGACAAAGAAACAGTATAGAGAAACCTCAAGCCTCCCTCTCCCCAACCCCAAATTGATCTTGAGGTTTTTTGGCCCCGGCGCTCCTCCCCCCGACGCCGGGGCCTTTCTTTTTGACATGAGACATGTCTCCTCGCGCATGATTGAAAAGCCGATCATTGGCGGCACCTGACTTCAAGCCACAAACAGTCTAAGCTCCGACCTTCAAGGGAAGAGGCATTGACGAATGCGTGGGAGGCAAAAATGAATTTCACCGGACGGTCTTATGGGATCAATGGGATCTGTGCAGCGCTGATCTTTGCGGTCGCGTCTCTGTCGCCTGCATGGGCGGAGGACGAGTCGCTTTTTACCAGTGACTTTGAAGGCTTGAATGAAGAGCAAATTGTCTTTGCCGAACGGGCACTCGATTTTTTTGCCCGTATGGAAGAGATGTATTTCGGCCGTATCGATAAGATGAACGGCGGCAGCGAGATCGAGATTCGCACGGCCAATACGGAATACGCTGAACACAATGCCAAGGCCGCGCGTGGACCGGTGATCGAAAAAGGCGGGCGGGCTTTTAACATTACGCTCAAACCCACCCGGGATTTTCAACGCCAAGCGCTGTGGAGCCGGTTTTATTCTGTCGACATGCATGCCAAGTCCCCGCTGGTGGGCATGATTCACAACGCCTTTGTCATTCAATTTTACCCGGACGGCAGCAGCACCGTCGGCGGATTTGTTGATTTGCTGCCGGGCGCCACGCCGGAAGAAGATCTTCAGTTCATGAAGGAAGCTGTGGACGCTGTTTACGAAAAATACGGTGTCGACCCGACGCCCTATCGTGAGCTCAGTTGCAAAGGCGATGATGAGGCCGCCGCCGCGACGGACCGGCGCTATCGGCGGAAAGTTGCTTGCATTGGCGGCAGCTTTTATCTCCAGCCGATGCTTGGGGTGACGGAGGAAAACTTTTCATTCGTGACGGAAGTCTATGCAGCGCTTCTTGATTCCTATTTGACCAAGGCAGAAGAGCGCGCGGACGATCCCTACACGGAAGAGGATGTTGCGGTTCAGGAGGCGATGCGCCTCAATTGGTTCGAGGACCGCTTTTTTTCTGACCCCTTTACGACCGAGGTGGTGCCGTATGAAATTTGGTCTCTTCACAGTCTGCCGCCGGAAGTGAAATTCTAGCGGTAGAATCTCCAGCAGTTTACTTCTGCATTATATTGAGACGTGTGGTCCACGAAGGCATCAGATGACGTCTAGGAGTAGCCAAATGTGGAAACCGAATAACTCGGGTGCGTCAGTGGACTCACAATGAAATTTAGTCGTGAAACACTGCTTACCGTTTTGATTCTTGCGGCGGCGGTGGGGCTATTTGAAGGTTGGCAGCTTGCAATGATAGTCATTGCCTTGGCCGCAATTCTCTGCATGCAGTTCTACTTTGTTATGACAGTCTTCGACTGGCTGATAGGTGTGCAGAAACCATCGAAGTTAAAGTCAATAGCGATTCTGGTCATCGCCATGCTCAATGTGTTTGGTTTCACCACTAACTTTGCTCTGGCTTTGTGGGGCTCCCTTATATTGCCAGTTGTTGTGGTCACGGTGTTTTGGGCCTTTGCACGGTCTGGCCTCGGGCGATGATCGTGATTTTCGTATGGGGGCAGATGCGACATTTGCCAAGCTTTTCACTAGGTTCTAGGATGCGTCCATAGGGAACAATCGGCACGTTCATGTCAGCGAGAGTCGTTGAAGATGTTGAACCACGAAACCCATCCATTGGCGAGCAGCGTCAAGATCTTGCCGTCGCACTGGCCGAAGGACCATGACGGCATATATCCCGGTGACTTTGATCATTTCGCGAATAGGGGGCTGGGCTTAAACATTCCCATCGTCGTGCGCCCCTGGGACATTCTCGAAGACGCCATTGAACGCCCGTCTTATTATGGGGATGAGCCGCCCACGTCTCATCCTATCTTGAATGGCCCCGTCAACGACTCAAACGGCGGCTGCATCTATACAGATGGCGGCATTCGGTTCGAAACATGCGAGATATTGCTCAGTCAGTTGGGCGTATCGCCATACACAAAAGACTATGTCGTGTTCTTGCAGCCTTCATTCGATCCGGTGCACGAGCGGTTTCTACATCAGGTTCGGCTCATCAATACCCATGCGCTGACGTCCGTGTTTGGCGTGAAAAATTCGGTCGTGGACGCGCTTGAGCCTCAAACGCAAACCCCGATCGAAGCAATCTCGACCTTTGTGCGCCTTGAACAGGATATGTGGGGTATCGGCATGAACGGCAATCTGCAGGGCGCCATGGGGGGTGACGGGGATTTCGCCAAGGAAGCCCTTGGTTTCGGCTTTTTGGTGGAAAACGGTTTTCAGGGTATCGCACGCGTTTGGAGCCGTGCCTGGCTTGTGACCAAGTGAGGCTTTGGGCCGGCACCTAACTTTGGGAGCAATCTCAGCTCAGTTCCGAAATGAGCCAATGATGGACGCTAGCGTCACTTACATGCTTGTTTCGATCTGAACGAGTTCGCCTAGTATTATTGATGACAGCCCGATCAAAAATGATTGTCTTCTCGTTATCCGCGTGGGTGGTGGTCTTAACGACAATCTGGCCTATTCTCTATATGATTTACTATCTATTGATCAATCAGCACAGTGTTCGTGATTGGGTGGTGTTCTTTGCGTTCTATGCACTGTTGTTCATGCCGGGATTGATATTTACAATGAGCGCACCTGTTTACGTCAAACGGGTTTTTTCGACGAAGACTCTTTCGGCAAAATACGTGATAGCCTCGGTCACAATCTGTTTGATCAACACTATGATGTACTTTGCGTGGTTTGCTGGCGACCCCCTCTGAACCTTTCCCAAAATCCTACATTTCGCTCAAATCTGGCAGACACATTGCGGCGTCCAACGAATGCTATAGGAAATAGACTGTCCTATCGATCAAATGAGTGAAACTTCCAATGCTTCAAAACTTGGACGTTCCGCCCATCTCCGTTAGACTTCGGGCATTAGCGATTACCGGACATTGAGAATTCCCATGCTATCGGCAAGAAACTTATTCGTCTCTATTGCGCTTCTCATGGGATCAACACCCCAAGTCGTTTGGGCATCGGATGACTTGTCTGGCACATATTGTCAGGCGGTTGTCAATTATGGCCCGGCACGGGTCATCGCGCGAGATATTTGGGTGGCTTGGGAAGATGTCACCACATTTTTTGTTGAGCGAACCGCGCAACCTGATGTCTATCGTGTTGATTTTTGGTACGGCGCAAGTCAATCCATGCACCAATGTTATGCGGATGGCATAGCAGAGCGGCAGGACAACGGAAACTTGGCTGCGGAATTTCATTGGGATATGCCTGAACATATCTGCAAAGCAAACATTTCAGTGGATGTTGACGCTCTGTCTTTGGGAGTATTTTATAATCCTGAATGTTTGTCTCTTTGCGGTTACCGTGCGCAGTTCGGTGGCCAAGTTGTCAGGCGGGTCACCACGCAGGTGGACAAGTATGGTCGCGATTTGTGCAGTATTTTGGCTCGCAGTGAAAAGCAACTACAGACAAATAGCTTGGGTCTTATTGAACTTGGCCCCACGCCTCCGCCAAATATTCGGGAGGTGTTGGGTTTAAGTGCCGACGAAAATGTACAACGTCAAATGAAGCCAAAAACACGTTAATTCGACTGTTCGTGTTGAAAGGTCATATCTCTGATCATCTGGACATTCCGACTGTCCCCGCCAGATTTGAGGCGTTAGCTAAAAACGGCCAGTCGCAATTCGGTCAAAGCGGTTTTCAGGACGCGGGGCGAGACGTTTATGAAAGTCATAGTGAAAAGAACCGTCTGGACAGTTGTCATCGCCAGCCTCGCAATTGCATTGGTGTCCATATCCGTGATGGTTTGGTTGGGTATCACCAAGCAAAGTGTTCCGGGGCCCGAGGCCATGAGAGCCCTAGAAACGATCGACAGCAATAATGCTGTGGAGGTGGAATACGGTGACTGGTTTGTGATACGCCCCACGGCCGTGGCGCCCACCGCCGGTTTGATCATCTATCCCGGAGCCCATAGCGCGGTCCGTGGTTATGTGAATGTCATGACCAAGATTTCCGAAGCGGGTTATCTTGTGGTTACGCCGAAGATGCCTCTGGGTTATGCCTTCCTGGCGCCCGATCGGGCTGACGACGTTTTCGAAGCCTATCCGAATATTCAGCACTGGTTCTTAGCAGGTCACTCTCTCGGCGGCGCAATGGCAGGACGTTATGCTGCCGCAAATGGTGACAAGTTAGCAGGATTGGCTTTTTGGGATGCCTATCCGCCCGAAGGCAGCAATCTTTTGGAAACTGAAATACCCACATTGCTGATTCATCGCGCGACACCGGAGGGGGGACTGCCGCAAATTTATAACGTCAAAAGACCTTTTTATCCGAAAACAACTGAATGGGTGCCGATCCCAGGTGGAAATCATGGGCAGTTTGGAGACAATGTCGGCGGGATGTATCAGGAATTTGATTCTCTTGCAGCGACTGCGGAAGGTCTGGAACCTGAGGACTGGGAGGCAACAATCAGCCGCGCCGAACAGCATGCTATCATCGCCGATGCGATGCTCGATTGGTTTGAACGAACTCTTGATACTCAAGACTGATCAAAATGATCACTCTCAAATCTCATTGAAAGAGATTGCATCGTATCCGCTTTGGTTCATGAACCACATTCTCAACCAAAAGGGCGAAGTATCTCTACTCCGAACATTTGGATGTTCCGCCTATCTCCGCTAGACTTCATCCATTAGTCAAAGGCGGACGTTTTTCTGGTGCTTCGGTGCGAGAGCGAGTGTGGCGTCGTCTTGCGAATCCAGCTCACTTTTGAATTCTAGACATTTGCAAGTTGTCTGAATAACGTTGGCGGCAATTCCTGGCGAACTTTGTCGGTAAAAACAAACCAAACTTATTGTTTTGGGTGTCGTTTTGAACAAACGCTGTCTTATAGGGCTTGTCTTAATTTTATCCGTGGGCGTTTCCCAACCAACCAGTTCCGAACCGGAACTGCTGAGCAATACCGCAGAATTCGAGGAGGTCGAATTCAGTTTCGAAAAGTATTGGGATGAATTTGACAGGAGAGAACTAGAGGTGGCTGAGCCGGGTCAGCTCACGACATGGCGCACACAGAGGGGCGTCATGGATGAAGTTCAAACAATCTTGAGAAAAGACTTATTGAACCTGTTTCCCAAAGGAACAGATGCTGCTTTTGTGAAGGAATTTCTTATTTCCCGCGGTGCCAAATGCTATCAATCTACTATAACTCAGTCTAGTGTCCGATTCTGCGGGATATTCGCCTATGTAGCTCTGTCGTGTGACTATAGTATTCAACTTCCGTTCGCTGAAGGTCAGTTGGTCAAGATGGAGGAGTATTTGGCATCACTTCATGACACCGACCGAAGAAGTATTTTCGACGCGGTTTACACCGAACCTAAACCAAATACCATCAAGGAATACGTGGCACTGCATAGGCCACCCCGAAGTTTATACGCCAGCGCCCGTTGGATGGTAACTTTGTATATGCCGGTTTCTCGTTATTGGACGATTTTGGATAAGCCCGAATTTAAACCAGTTATAGCCGATTTCGATGTCAGTATGACCATGGGTGGAAGTCGCGCTCACCCCTGGTGGAAATGGCCGTAGTACTTATCAGTTTCGCTGTATTTATTAATCTACGACCTTCCCCTATGGGTCATAAACCGACACTAGCGTAATGGCTCGCCACGACCACTTTTTGCACAACAGCAGACATGTTGGCGAATTCCCATTGCTAAAACTCTGTTATTGAGTATTCGACAGTGCCGCCAAAGGCCAACGGGCCTTGGGTATGACGTCGAGACTGTCCGTCCAGCCTTTTTCCAGACGTTCCAGGCCGGCCCAGGCAATCATGGCTGCATTGTCCGTACACAGATTTGGCGGCGGGACGGTGAGTTCAAAACCATAGTCCGCGCAAAGCTGTGCGAACATCGCGCGCAAAGACTGATTGGCGGCGACACCGCCGGCGACCACAAAGCGATGCGGGTCTCCCTGCGCCGTTTGTTGGAAAGCGGTCATGGCATTGGTGCAGCGGTCTTTCAGTACTTGCGCGACGGTGGATTGAAAGCTTGCGGCAATGTCGCCGATATCCTGATCCGTGGGCGATGCGATACTCTCATAAGCTTGACGAACCGCTGTTTTGAGTCCGCTGAAGGAAAAATCACAGCCTTCTCTGCCCTTTAATGGGTGCGGAAAGGCAAAACGGTTCGGGTTGCCGTTTTGCGCGGCAGCTTCAACGGCCGGGCCGCCGGGATAGCCGAGGCCCAAGAGTTTTGCTGTTTTGTCGAAGGCTTCACCGACCGCATCGTCCAACGTGGTGCCCAACAGGTCATATTGGCCGACGCCTTTCACATGAAGCAATTGGCAATGACCGCCTGAGATGAGCAAAAGCAAATAGGGAAAGGCGAGGCCTGGCGTGGTTAAGCGGGCGGTCAAGGCGTGGCCTTCCAGATGGTTGATGGCGAGCAGGGGTTTTTTATGGGTGAGCGCGATCCCTTTGCCGGTCATGAGGCCAACGATCACGCCTCCAATCAAACCGGGTCCGGCCGTGGCGGCGACGCCGTCAAGGTCGGCAAAAGTGACACCGGCTTCAGTCATGGCTTGGTCGACCAAAGAATCCAGATGTTCAATATGGGCACGGGCGGCGATTTCCGGCACAACACCGCCATAGGGGCGATGCTCGTCCAACTGACTTAAGACCAGATTGGACAGAATGTGCCGCTCTCCGTCGGCGTTTCGTTTGACAATCGCTGCCGCAGATTCGTCACAGCTGCTTTCAATACCTAAAACAATGCTCATGGCTCGTAAGGCCGCTCCCGGCCAAATTAGACTTTGCGCCGGCGCTCATTCCGTCCCAAACTCGCTCCGACACTGATATTGATTCCCGGCTCTAACACTCGCACGCCCCATTATGCAACGAAGTCTTCGCATCGGTACCCGCGGCTCCAAGCTTGCCTTGGCGCAAACCGCGGAATTTCGAGACAAACTCGCGGCCGTTCAAGGTTGGTCGGAGCGCGAAGCCGCCAATTTGATGGAGACCGTGGTGATCCGGACCCAGGGGGACCGGGTGCAAACCCAAGATTTGACGCTCATGGGCGGCAAGGGATTGTTTGTCAAAGATCTCGAAATTGCGCTGGCGGACAACCGGATCGACGTAGCGGTTCATTCGGTCAAAGATATGTTGCCAGTTTTGATGGACGGGTTGGAACTGGGGGCCATGTTGCCGCGCGCCGATCCCCATGATGCTCTGTTTTTGCATGAAGGCAAGACGCTGCAAGACCTGCCCAAGGGCGCCAGTTTCGGAACATCCTCCCCGCGTCGCAAGGCACAGATGCTGAGTCTTAGACCCGATCTGAAGGTTGTGCCTTTGCGCGGCAATGTGGACACGCGGATCGCGAAGATAATTTCGGGCGAAATCGATTCAACGGTCATGGCTGTCGCCGGTTTGACGCGATTGGGACAAGCCGCAATTGCCAGCCAAGTCATGCTGTTTGATCAAATGTTGCCCGCTGTCGCGCAAGGGGCGATTGGGTTGCAAATCCGCCAAGATGATGCCTGGGCCCGCCAATATGTTGAGTCGGTCAATGATGTGAACACCCAATTTTGCGTCACGGCCGAGCGAAGCTTCCTTGCGGTGCTGGATGGTACATGCCGGACGCCGATCGCGGGTCTCGCTGAGATCGTCGGAGATGACGTGTTGCTTCGCGGCCAGGTTTTGGACCCCCTTGGCGTGCAGACTTGCGACATTCAAAAGCGTGCTCTTTGCGATCCGCGCAATTTGGATGAGGCTCGTGATTTAGGCGCAGCTGCCGGTGCAGAGATGCTCGATCTGGCCGGCCCGTCTGCGCTGAAAGTTTGAGGATGGGTCTCCATGAAACGCTTTCTGGTCACACGCCCTCTTGAGGATTCTCTATCGACGGCGCAAGCCCTGGAGGCGCGCGGTCATGGGGCACTCATTGTTCCCTTACTGACGATTTCTTTTGATGAAAATGTCTCCTTTGCGGATGTCGCCCCTCAGGGTTTGCTGATTTCCAGTGCCAACGGAATTCGCGCCTTTGCGAAATGCGATATCCGGCGTGATCTGGATGTGTTGACTGTCGGCCCGGCCAGTGCGGAAGAGGCAAGGGCTCTTGGATTCCGATCCGTGACGGCAGCCAATGGGGATGTGGCGAGCATGGTGCGCGTGGCGTCGCAACGGTATCAAACCGATGGGGGCGTCTTGTGCCATGTGGCCGGCCGCGCCGTAGCGGGCAATCTGTCGCATGATCTTCAAGAATTGGGATTTGAGGTGGTGCAACGATCCGCCTATACAGCGCAGGCGGTCGATCAGCTTCCGGCCGACTTGCGTGATGGGCTGACAAGAACCGGTGAGGACGGGCTGTCCGGTATTCTGTTTTATTCGCGCCGCACCACGCAGTGCTTTGTTGATTTGGTTGTGTCTGAAGGATTGAAGGATCGTTGCGCCGGGTTGGCGGCTTTTTGTCTGAGCGATGCGGCGGCGGCGCCGCTCAGCGATTTAAATATGAAGTCTGTCGCCGTGGCTGCGCAAAAAACGCAATCCGCTCTTCTCGATCTGTGCGACATAGAGTAGGTTTCCCCTATCTAAGAATCTGTGTTTTATAACCTCATGTTCACGAAAGATGACGGGCGATGACATCGTCGAGCGACAAAGATTCCGATCCGGACTCTGCCGAAGAGGTCGTTGAAAGCGGCGAACAGGACGCGGCCTCTGACGAGGCTGATTCCCTGCAGACGGATGACCCATTGGGCGGCGATGACGATAAGCCGGTCATTGATATGGTGCCGGCCGGTCAGTCCTCCGATAGCAAGCGCCTGATGGGTGTTGGTCTGGTTCTTATTGTCTTGGGCGCTCTGACGGGCGCCGCCGCCGGTTTTTTTGCCGGTCAAATGGGCACCGTCGATGTTCCCGTGACTCCGGCCGTGGATGTCGACGGGGCCTTGCGGCCTGTCGAGCAGCGGGTTGACGGCTTGAATGATCAAGTCAAGCAATTGCGTGATCAGGTCACGGCACTGCAAACAGATCTTGCGGATCGGCCTGATGTTGAGCTGCCCGCTCCGGTCGACCTTGAACCGATCGAAAAATCTTTGGACGATTTACAGACGCGTGTGGCTGAACTTGATGCCTCCGTCTCCCAAGTCCAATCAAGCCCCAGCGGAACGACAGGTAGCGGCGTGCGCCCGGATGTGCTGAATGATTTGAGCGGCAGCATTGAAGACTTGCAGGCCTCCATCGCAAGTCTTGAGACGGAACTGCCGCGCCGCATTGCCCGGCTTGAGTCGCTTGGACCCGCCGAGGATCTCGATTCAAGGCTGGGGAATTTTTCAACGCAGGAGCAGTATGACGATTTGGCTCAGCGTCTGTCGGACCTGGAGTCCGGTCCGTCCGATACTCTGGCCAAACAAGCCGCGTTGGCACTGGGGCTCGCCAATCTGGTGCGGGCCATTGAGCTTGGGCAAAGCTTTGAAAATGAATTGGACACATTGGTCGCGTTGAGCCCCACGCAGCCTCAGCTTGCCGAGTTGCGGCCCCTTGCCGTCAATGGTCTGAAGCGGCCTGAGCGGTTGAAAACAGAGTTTTTGGATCTCGCCCGGCTTGCTATTCAAAAAGACAGTGAGACGCCGGACGCGTCCTGGTGGCAACAGATTCTGATGCGCTTTCGGGCTCTGGTCACCGTTCGGCCGGTGGGTGAGGTGGAAGGCGAAACGACTGAGGCAGTGATCGCGCGCGCGGAACTGCGATTGGAGGAGGGCGATCTGAGATCGGCGGTCACGGAGCTGCGGGCACTTGACGGACCCGCGGCGGAGACTTTGACCGATTGGCTAAGAGATGCCGAAGCGCATCTTCAGACAGAAGACCTATTGCAAGCGCTCAGCGCCGAGATTTTGCGCGAACTGGGCCGGCTGAAGGGTTGACCAGATGATCCGTATACTGCTGGTCTTTTGTGTCGCCATTGTACTGGCCTCTGTTGCGGCTTGGCTGGCCACAACACCCGGCCAAGTCACGATTGTTTGGCGGGATTGGGAAATACAGACCTATGGCTGGGTCTTTCTGCTCGGCGGCTTTGCCCTCATCTATGGTCTTATTCTTCTTTATCGCCTTTATGCCAGGCTGCGGCGTATGCCGGGCCAATTCAAAGGTGGCTTAAAGGAGCGCCGGCAAAGAAAAGGCGTCAATGCGGCGGTGCAGGGTCTGGTGGCCATTGCGGCAGGTGATTCACAATCAGCCCGTAAGTTCGTCACCCAATCTGAGAAATGGCTCGGCAATGAAGCTCTTGCACATTTCTTGAATGCGCAAGCGGCCCAATTGGAGGGGCGTCCGGCGGATGCGGAAACCCATTTTCGGGCCATGTTGGACGTGCCCGATACCAAGATTTTGGGTTTGAAGGGTTTGCTGGCGCAGGCCCAGCGAGACGGCGACATTCCGGCAGCGCAGGATTATGCGGAACAGGCCTTTGAGTTGCGGCCGAAACTGGATTGGCCTTTTGAGTCGCTGTTTGCTTTGCAATGTGGTCAGGGCGATTGGGCTGCGGCATTGGCCACGCTGGACAAGGGAAAGAAATCGGGCCTGCGTAAGCCTGAGCCGGCCCAGCGTCAAAAAGCGGTTCTGTTATGCGCCCGCGCCTACGACTTAGCCGCGACCGATCCGCAAACCGCCGAAGCGGACGCATTGAAGTCCCATCGTCTTATGCCGGAATTTTCGCCTTCCGCTGTTTTGGGCGCCCAGCTTTTGAAAGCGCGGGATCAGGGATGGAAAGCCTCCGGTATTTTAGAAGATGCTTGGCGCGCGGCGCCCCATCCGGCTTTGGTGGCGGCCTATGTTCTGGTGCAACCTGAGGAAAGCGCTTCGGAGCGCGCCAAACGGTTGGCCGGTCTTGCGCAAATGCGCCCCAGTCATATGGAGAGCCAGCTTTTGTTGGCGCGTCAAGCCATCAACACACGGGATTGGGAAAAGGCGCGGAACGTGATGTCCGAGCTGGCGCAGTCGATTCCCACGTCGCGTGTTTGCGCGCTGATGGCGGAAATTGAGCGCGGTGAGCTCAACAATGTCGGCGGTGAGCGCGAATGGTTGGCGCGCGCGGTCGCCGCACCGCCGGAGCCTGATTGGATTCGGCTAAAGTTTGATTTTTCTGTCGCCGAATGGGCCGAATTGGTTCGCCAGGTCGGCGCGGAAGATGCGGTTTGGCCGCCGGCGCCGGACCCCGCTGCCTATGCGGATGACCCGAATATTCTGGCGCCCTTTACACCGGCGCTTCAATTGTTAGAGGCGGAGCCGCCGATTGAGTCCGCGGTGGAAGAGGTTGCCGAAGACGTGCTGCCGGAACTTGAATCCGAACCGGAGCCTGACTCTGAGCCGAGCACGGAACCCCTCGCGGTCGATTATGAGACCGAGGCCGCGGAAGATCCGCCGGTGCATCCGGCAAATGCCCAAATGGATAAGAGCCGCCCGACGGCTGAAACAGATATCTATCATTCTCCTTCGGCTCTGAAATCGGTCCGGCGGGGATCCGATCCGGTTTTTCGTCAGAAACGGAGCCTCGGCGGATTGGTTTACAAACGCACAAGTCAAAAGGCCTTTCCGTCCAGTTTGAATGTGTTGCCGCGTCAGCCGGATGATCCGGGTCCGGATTATAAGGATGACCAGGGCAATGACGTTTAAGGTCTGAATGTCGCAGGCCGACATAGCTGACCGATGAGCGGTTGGCGCATCATGGTTTACTAGTGTTTACCCGTTTTCCGGGTCATCAGATCTAACCCGCCCATCTTTTGGGCGTTTTTTGTCGGCGAATGGATGTGCCGATAGTATGTATACAGATTTTTAGCCGTTAGGATCGCCATGCCCATTCTGTTTTTGATTGTTTTTGTCGGCATGGCCGGCTTTGGCATCATCTTTCCAATCTTGCCTTTCATGGGCGAGCAGATGGGTATCTCCGATACGGGTGTCGGTTGGGTCCTGGCCTCCTATTCCATCGGACAGTTCATCGGCGGGCCGATCTGGGGACGCCTGAGTGATACGTATGGCCGCAGGCCCATCTTGATTTGGAGCACGGCGCTGAGTGCGCTGACCTATGTGATGCTCGCCTATGCCAGTGATTTTACCTCCTTGTTTATTGTCCGGTTTGTCAGCGGGATCATGGCGGGAAATATTTCCACGGCTTTCGCTTATGCCACGGACCTGTCCGACGATAAAAATAGGGCCAAATATTTGGGCTGGGTCTCGGCGGCGTTTGCTATGGGTTTCTTCATCGGTCCGATGATCGGCGGTTTGTTCGCTGGAGACAGCACGGAAAACGTCAATTTCTATTTGGTTTCTATGGTTGCCGCTGTGATTACCGGCGTGGCTTTTGTTGCGGCCATCCCTCTTTTGAAAGAAAGCTTGGAAGATCAGAATCGCAAGCCGCTCAATCTGAAAGTCGAAGCGCCACGTGCCGACAGCTTTAAGGTCTTTGCCGGACGACAAAGGCTTCTTGTTCTTGTGCTGTTGAGTTTCCTCGTGGTTCAAGCCGGTGCGATCAACACGTCCGTATTGGCTTTTTGGATTGAGCGCTACTTAGAGCTCGGACCCCGGGATATCTCCTTCATTTTTGGTTATATCGCTTTTCTGACTATGATCATGCATGGCGGGGCGGTCGGACCGGCCGTGAAAAGATTCGGCGAAGGCAACACGCTGCGACTGTCCCTGATCATTTATGCAGTTTCTCTCGGCGTTCTGTCCTTCAATGCCACCTTTATCGGCCTGATGGTGGCGATGACATTGCTGGCGATTGGCTTCGGCGTTTTCACCCCCGCCCTCAACAGCATCATTTCAAAAAATGCGGCGGCCAATGAGCGCGGTGCCGTTATGGGCCTTCAACAATCGGCTGCGAGTTTGGCTCGTATCACCGGACCGATTCTCTCACTTTGGGTCTTCGATATTTTTCAAGGCGGTTCGGCGTTCTTTTTGGCTGCAGCGACTTTGGTGCCAGGCATTGCACTTGCGTTTTGGGTGACACGACATTCACCGGAATCTCAGGCCGATGCTCCGTCAAAAGCCCAGAGTTAGCATCCGCCGCCCACCGAGATCACTGCTGATTGTCAAAGTTCCGGCAAAGTTGTTAGCACCCCAACAGGGGTCTCCATAGACTTGGGACCATATTCCGACTGAATGTGACAAGGACGCGAGACTCATGTCCATCCCTTCATCTTCCTTGGCGGACACGCTTGTTCAAACTGCTGAAGATCTACAGCAGGTCCTGATAGAACGCGCGCCCGAGGCTGATGCGCTCAAACGCATGCCTGATGAAACAATCGTCGATTTTAAGACCGCCGGATTTCATAAGATCTATATGCCCAAGTCTTGGGGTGGCTATGAACTTGACTGGGGTGCACATTACGATGTCAGCCGTCTGATCGGCGAGGCGTGCGGATCGTCCGCTTGGACCGCATCTTTGGTGTTCTCGCATGTGATTTGGGCCGCACGCTTTGGGCAGGCCGCGCAGGATGATCTCCTCTCCCGCTCAACGGAGCCGATTGTTGCGACCGGCTCGGCCGGTCACGGAGCGCTGACGCAGACAGCGCAGGGTTTGCAATTAGACGGTCAATGGAAGTTCGTCAGTGGGATCCATCATGCCGATTGCGCGGTCGTCACCGCTAAAGACGATCCGAATAAGATCTTCTCGCATTTTGTCATGTTGTTTCCCGATGAATATGAGATTTTGGAAACCTGGGATACGGAAGGTCTTCGTGGGACCGGCAGTCACGATATTCGTGTCCGGACACAGATCATTCCCAAACATCGAGTGGTTGAACGGGATGCTCTATTGGCGGCAGAGGCTCCGGGATCCAAAATTCACGACCACTATGCGTACCGGATTCAAATGGCACCGTTTCAGAAGAGCTGGTTTGCGGGACCTCTTTTGGGTACAGCGCGCGGTGCTTTGAAGACGTATCTTCAGATTACAAAAGACCGCATCGGACGTTTGCTCGGCGAGTCGATTGTCGATCAAGAGCCTGTTCAAATTCGAATTGGTGAAACATTGGCGGATATCGAAACCGCGGAGTTGATCCTTTCAAACTACGTCCGCCGCTTGCATGAAATCGGTCGGCAAGACTTGATCATGACCGGGTCCGAGCTCTTGAAGGCCAAACGGGATATGACCTACGCCGCACAACTGTGTTTGCGGGCCGTGGAACGTGTGGTCAAAATGATGGGTGCCGGCGGTCAGGTCAAATCCAATCCGGTGCAGCGTCATGCCCGCGATTGCCGCGCGATCTGTGCCCATATCGAGCTGCAATGGGATCACTCCATGGCGCCTACAGGTAAGTTTCTACTCGGTCTGCCGACCGGAGATCCGTTGGTGGACAATTCCGAACAATTGAAGCAGGATCGGGACATTCCGAGCCCACAACTCGGGACTCAAATCTAGACGGACATGGCCCATCTCAGTGGCTCTGTTTGTTGAACGCCGCACTGGGGAATATGTCAAAAGAAGAGCCCGGTTTGTTGCTTGAAAATAAAGTGTGTTTGGTGACGGCTTGCGAGTCCCAAAGCCGCATTGCTATTGCAGACCGCTTTGCGGAAGAAGGGGCTCATCTCATTCTCACAGTCTCGTCGGATGAGGCGCGGGCCGAGGTCGAGGCCTTGACGGCGGTTCCCCCTGATCGTTTGCACATTGAGAGTCTTGATATCACGTCGGCGGAAAGTTGGAGCCGCCTTGTCACGTCTGTCGAGAGCAAATTCGGCGCCTTGCATGTTCTTGTCCAAGGGATGTCGCGTGGCTATGTCAAGAATATTCCGGAAACGCCGCTTGAGCTCTATCGCGAAACCAATGCGATTAATATCGAGGGTTGTTTCCTCGGACTAAAGTCGTTGACCCCCTTATTGCAACGCAGTGGCGGTGGATCAATTGTTCAACTTTCATCGATCTACGCGAAAACCGGCCGGGCGGATACGGCGGCTTTTTGTGCCGGTGCCGGCGGTTTGATGATGATGACCAAAGCAGCAGCGTTGGAATTTGCCAAATTTCAAAATGCGGTTCGGGTCAATGCGCTCTTGCTGGGCGGGCTTGATGAGGGCGCGGTTTCGGATGTGTTGATTGACTATGCGTCTGCAGAGCATTTGGCGGCGCCGCCGCCCATCGGTGCTTTCGGCAACTTTTCAGATATTTCGGAAGCGGCACTGTTTTTGGCATCCGATGCGTCCAAATATGTCACCGGTCTTGTGCTGCCGGTCGATGGCGGCCAATTGGCCGTCTGACAATCGCAAAGGATAACGATGTCTGTCTTAGACGGAAAAGTTGGAATCGTGACGGGCGCCACGTCAGGCATTGGGCGGGGCTGTGCGCTTGCCATGGCTGGCGCGGGTGCCCAGCTGATTGTCACGGGCCGGAACGAAGCGCGCGGCGTCGACACGGTCAAACAGATTGCAGATCTCGGCGGCGTCTCGAAATTTGTCCGGCAAGACGTGACCCAAGAAGAAGATTGGCGTGATGTTGTTGACGCGGCCATGACCCAGTTTGGCCATATCGATTTTCTTTTGAACAATGCGGGGGATGCCAAGCTGGGTCCGATCAGCCAGTTGACGCTGGACGACCTGCAATTCTTGTTGCGTGTCGATGTTGAAGGGCCGTTTTTGGGTATGAAACATGTTTGGCCTCATCTCGTGGCCTCCGGCGGCGGTGTGATTCTGAACATGTCATCCATTGCAGGCCAAAAGGCGTTGGATGGCGGCATTGCCTATTGCAGTGCAAAGGGAGCCTTGACGGCGCTCACCCGCGGTGCTGCTATCGAAGGTGCAAGAGACAGCGCCAAAATCCGGGTCAACTCCATTCATCCCGGGTTGATTTGGACGGAAGGCGTGACCGATGTGCTGGGTGACAATGTGGAAGCTTTTAAACCAAAGCTTTTGCAAAATATCCCGCTCGGCGACTTCGGCGTGCCCGATGATGTTGGCCAAGCCACTGTCTTCCTGGTGTCCGATGCCGCCAAACACATTACAGGCATCGAGTTTAATATCGATGGCGGCCAATATGTGTGATTAGGCACGGGCGGCTTTTCGGTCCAGCCATTTGCGGATAATCGCATGTTTGCGTCTGTCGAGGGGAAAGTTCCACATGACGGCAAGACCGGCGGACATAATCACAACGGGCAAGATGGTCGCGACGAGTTTCAAGACCAGAAGTGCATCATCGGTATTTTGAGCGCCTGCTTGTGTATCGAAGCCGAACAGCGCAAACAATCCGAACGAAATACCGATTGAGATGGCATAGGTTGCTTTGTTGGCGAAGTTGATCAAAGCCAAATGGGTTCCTGCTTCTTCGCTCCCGGTCTTCATCGTGTCAAAGTCGACCGTGTCGGCGGCAATGGCAGGCGGCAAGATCAATTTCCCGCTGGCGCCGATGCCTTTGTAAAGGAATATGATCAGCGCCAGAGTGAGATTGCCCGAGGGTATCCAGAAAAGCGCGAACAGCCCGGAGATCAAAATAAACAAAGATAGGCAATAAGCTCTGTGCTTGCCGATCTTTCTGGAGATCACCGCCCAAAGGGGAACGCACAGGATTGCGACGATATGTTCAAGGAACACGAGGAGCAGATATTCCTTAAGCTGCAAAATCTGAACGATAAAAAGCTGCACCACGGAGAGGAAAATCAGCCAGCCCAATTGCGCCGTGAAGAAACCTGTGAACAATCTGCGGAAGATTGTATTGCGTTTGATGACCAAAAGGGTTTGGCGCCAATCCGGCAGCGCTTTTTGTTGAAGGCGCTCAGCTGGAAAAAATAGGACGGCCAGAAGCGCCGTGATGGGTAGCAATATAATGGCCGTCGTGGCCATGATCTGCATCAGCGATGTCAGAGAATTATCCAGGGGCAAACCGTTCGGCCAAAGAATATCCCGCACGGGCTGAGCCACAGGGTCGATCAGCAACAACGGAATACCCATGCCCATGGCAATACCGATCACCGTGCCGCCTTCACGGAAGGAAGCAATGCGCGACCGCTCGTCGTAATTGGGTGAGATTTCCGAACCCCACGAAATGTAGGGGACTTGGACCATGGTCCAAAAGACGTAAAAGGCAAATATGGTCAGACCGAGTTGTGTCACGTTGACCTCGTCGCCGGGGACCAGAAGTTGCCATGTCAGCAACATCAAAAACGGCGTCGCAATGGCGATCCAAGGCTTGCGCCGGCCCCATTGAGATTTTGTCCGGTCGGAAAGCGCGCCGACAATGGGGTCGCTGATGGCATCCCAAGACCGAGCGACGAAAAAGATCACGGCAATGCCGGCCGCGTTCACGCCGCCGGTTTGCGCATAAAATGTCGGCAAGAAAACAATAAGCGGAATGAGAAGGATTTGCAGTGGCATGGCAAGCCCGGAATAGGCCAGCAGCTGACCCGTTGAGAGGCTTTCATGTTTTGATGTGGCCATCCTCGTTCCCTCTTGTCCGGCGAATCGTCGTTTGATCTTACTCTAGCAATTTTGCGCTGAGTTTCGCGCGTTTTGCGTCCGTCAGGCCCAGCGCCTGTTCGAGATAAGCATCCATTGAGCCAAATTCGGCCTCAATGGTTTCAAAGGTCGTTTCAAGATAGATTTCTTCCACGCCCACCAAGGGACGCAGGCTCTCCGGGTCGATGTCCCGGCCCGACCTTTGTGAGAATGCCTTTGCAATGAAAGGCAATCCGCGATCCACGCCTGCCGCTTCGTTGGTCAACATGTAATCGTCCATGATGATATCGCGCGGTACACCAAGGGCTGACAACAAGAGGGCGGATCCGATGCCGGTACGGTCTTTGCCGGACGTACAGTGAAAAACAATGGTGCCGTCTTCTTGTTTAAGAACCTCCTCAAAGAAGGAACGATATTCATCCGCATTGTCGATAGGAATCTGCTCATAGGCTTTTACGAAAGTCTGCCTGATTTCATCCTCGGTGAAGGCGCCCGATTGCAACTGGGCGGACAATGTAGTCGACCAGTCGGCAGCGGTTCCGCCAATGGGCAACTCCAAAATGTCCGCGTCTTGAAATTTTGTGGGTTCCCCTTCGCGCTCGGAGACCGAGCGAAAGTCAATGATGAGATCGACGTCCAGCCCCGCCATCGCCTCAAGATCGTTCGCGGTCAAATCCGATAGTTTTCCGGACCGGTAGATGCGGGACCATTTGACCGTTTGGCCCGACTTGGTTTCATATCCGCCGATGTCGCGGAAATTTCGCTGCCCTTCGATACCCAAAACCCTTTTGCCCTCTGTTTGAGCGGCAGAGTCGACCGGCCGGTCTAGGGCTTCGCAGCCGGCCAACAGAGGCGCAATGATGGCGCCGCCGATCATGGCTGCTTTTGATATTTTGCGAAAAAATGTCATCCGTACACACCCTTAATTTGTATCAAGTGCACTGATAAATGCCCGAACCTCATTGACCGTCCGTTCCGTATCATATTCAGGCGAAAAATATTTCGCGGGGCCGGTAATCGCGGATTTGATGTCCGGTCTTGCTTCTGTGACTCGCTCAAAAAAGGGCCGCAGCGAATCGTCCTCCGCGCAGAGCGCCAGGATCGGGCACGTCAATTTTTGAAAAACGGTAGGATAATCTTGATCCCAAATGGCGCCGTGGGCTTGGTCGCGGCCTTCCAACGCCCGCATGGCGCTGAGGAACTCCAGATGTGTGAGCTTAGGGTCAAAGGATGGGAACAAGCTAGAGACAATCGTCCAACTCGGCTCGATATAGTTGCCGTGCGCATCTGGCATCACGGAGTGGCCGACCAATTCCCGAAACTGCTCGCGTTCTTCCGCGGTTAAGTAGGCAATTCCGTTGAGAGTCAAGGACACAACGCGGTCCGGCGCCAAAATGGCCATTTCAGACGCAAAATGGGTTCCCGTATGGTGGGCAAAGACATGAACATGCTCCAGATTGACTGCATCAAGCGTGTCCAAATACCATTGGCCATATTGCGTCGCATTTGGCCGGCCGACGGGATCAAAGGAATTGCCGAAGCCAGGTGTGTCGAAGGCATAAAGTGGCCGGTCTCCCGCCATGGCTGCCATCATCGGCTCAAAACAAACCGAATTGGCAGGGCTGCGGTGATAAAAAACCAGTGGTGTGCCGTCGCCTGGCACGTAGCGAAAATGCATCTGGCCTGCGGCAATATCCGCATAGGCTTTTTTAATAACCATACCGATCTCCCCTGTCGGTGCGTTTGTCTGTTTCACTGCCGCAATTGGCTTGCTTTGATCAAGTGAGAATCCAAATGCGCCCGTAGAGGAGTGGCCCTGGGAAACGACCCGGGGGCAGATCGAGGGGTCTCTTGCAGTTGCCGGTTTTTGTGCTTATTTTGCGCGCCTTACGATGCCCATGCCGGTGTAGCTCAGGGGTAGAGCAGGTCATTCGTAATGACAAGGTCGGCGGTTCAAATCCGTCCACCGGCACCATTTTTTCCTGGACCCTTTTGATGGGCTGCAGAACATCGTCTGATAGGCCGTGATCACGTGACATCCCCAGCCATTGTCGACTTTCCTGCCGCAAGACTGGCTTTCTGCCAGAACCTGGAGCTGATGCCGACGGAAAAAAGATGCCTCTTTTATGGAGTCACGGATCGATCGCGACGGATTTTCCAACGCGCCAAAACCCGGTTTGGGGCGGATCAAATTATTGGCTTTGTTGCCCGTGACGGCGACGATCTTTCGGATTTGGATGAGCCGGTCGTCTTGTTGGATGACGTCAGCTCTGAGGCTCATTCGATCATCATCACAGAAGGGCCCTTATGGCTTCCTCATGTCAGTCCGCCGATTGCCGCCGGCCACCGGGATCTGATTGTTTTCAATTCCGTGCGCTCCACCGGTGACATCACGCGCATGAGCATTATCTGCGATGAGATCAAAACAATTTTCCTTCCTAACCTGAAGGTCCTCTATTCATCCTTTCGTGACTATTTTCGCGAGTCCTTTGTTGAGTTCGCCGACCGGCCTTTGACTCATGATGGTTTGTCATCCTTTGAGGACATTACGTCGGAGCGCTTTGCCGATTTTCGGAAGTTTTCCTTCGTTCGAAATCCATTTGACCGGGCGGTGTCGTGTTTTCGGGAAAAGCTTCTGCATGACGCCAATCACTTTAATCAGAAGCTTTGGAACGATCCTTTGCAACATTTGTTTGGCGTGGACACCATATCTTTCGCGGATTTTGTCGAGTTTGTTTGCCGTGTGCCCGAGACTTATGCGGAGCCCCACTTACGTTTGCAACATACGACGCTCTTTCGCCCGGATGGATCAGCGGTTGTCGATTTTGTTGGGCGATTTGAGGATATTGATCGAGATCTTACACGCTTGAGTGCGCTTCTCGGTGTTGCGGTGGAGTTGCCCCATAAGAATCGGTCCAACAAGGACGGCCAAGGATATCGAGACTTTTTTGACGCCAATCTTCGCGATAAGTTGAGCCGCCGTTACGAACTTGATTTAAACTCTTTTAGTTACACCTTCGAATAAGCACCCATTGTTACGAGAGCGCTGTCCGTGATCATCAGTCACAAGCACAAATACATTTACATCAAGAATGCCAAAGTCGGCGGCAGCAGCGTTGAGCAATATTTGTCTCTACATGTCGGGCCCGACGATATCGTGACGCCTATGGGGGAGGAAGGCTCGCTTCCCGAAGAGCTGCAAAAGACCTATGGCCGAACAACACGCTTTCAGAATCAGGGCGATTTTTGGGAACATTCATCACTTGTGGATGTTGAAAGATCTTTGGGACCACAAATCATCGATGATTATTTTGTCTTCTGCGTTGATCGGCACCCGGAAGACAAAGCGCTTTCCTGCTTTTTCTTTCTGAAAAGCCGGGATCCGACGATTAAGACCGTGCAGGATTTTGTTGCCGCTCGCAGAACATATCAGTCCAACTTTTTCCGGTATAGTCTTGGCGGCGTTTCGCGTGCGGATCGAATCCTCCGTTTTGAAACATTAGATGAAGATCTGGGTGAGATCTGTGACCGTCTCAAGTTGCCGTTTGACGGGCAGCTTCAGTTCCAGGCCAAGGCGGGTATCCGTGACCGCAGCAAGCAGATCGAAGACATATTTAGCGAGTCTGAGATTTTGGATTTGTGGCGCCATCATGCTCTGGAAAATCAGCAGTTGGAATACCGCGATCCGGCAGAGTTTGATCCAGCCGGCGCCTATGCCAGACGGCAGGCGGCATTGTTGCTGTCTTGGGAAGAGCGTCAAGATGAGGCCTTGGATGCCATTGGTGATGCCATTGAGTTGGATCCGGGTGAGGCGCCTCTTTATGGATTTCAGTGCCGCCTCTTAAGGGCAGCCGGCCGATACAAGGACGCAGAAGAGGCGATATCAAAAGCCCTCGAACTTGATGACAACGAACCGCGCTATCATTTGGCATTGGCTCAGTTGGCCTTTCGGCGCAAAGATCTTCCCCTCGCCGTTCACAGTGCCCATCAGGTCAAGCTTTTGGGGGGTGAGACGGATCAAAATCGCGGCATTCTGACGCGTATCCTCTCCTAGACCAAAGCTAAGCGGCTCAATTGTTTCTCAGGCATGCCCCGAATAGACTGATAATGCTCGTCTTTTTGGTTTTGCGGGACATGGGGGTCGCCAAATTTTGAATGGACTTTACCTGACATTTTGCGGTCAAATAGTTATCTGTTGTTGATTGCAAAGGTGAATAGGAGTTGCGCATGAAACAGGTCAAAGCGTCCCAAAAGAAAAGATCGCGGTTGGGCATGGTCGCATCTTTGTTGGTTACCGGGATGATTGTTGCCACATGCGCGACACCGACGCCCTATCAACCGGGTGACGGCACGGGCGGATATACAGAAAAGCTTCTGGAGCAAAATCGCTATCGGGTCAGCTTTCGCGGCAATTCCCTCACCAGTCGCGAGACGGTGGAAACATATTTGCTGTTTCGCGCCGCTGAATTGACGGTCGAAACCGGCAATGACTATTTCATTATGGTTGAACGGGATACGGATTCAGATACGCGCTATCGCACAAGCTACTCAGATCCTTGGCCCTATTACGGCTATCACTATTCGAGTCTGAGATATCGATATCCGTATTACCTCGGAGGATACGGCCGGTACGGCGATTCTTATACGCAGCAGGTAACGCGCTATACGGCTGCGGCCGATGTTGTGGTCTATTCCGGCGCGAAACCGCAAGACAATCCCAATGCCTATGATGCAAGGGACATTATGAAGAATCTCGGGCCGGAGGTGATCAGGCCTGAAGACCTTGCGGGTTAAGACAGCTTAAACAGGTTCTTAAAACGGTCTGTGCAGCATAATTTGGCTGAGGAGCACAATTGCGCCTTCTTCGCCCAAAACCTGTGTCGTGACATTTTGCAGGATATTGCCGATGAGATTTGCATCGGGCACTTGGTACAATTTCAGTTGATTGGTGGTGTAGTGGCGCAGGGCGATCAGATATGCGTCCTGTAGGCGTGGCGCCAATTGAATGGCTGTCTCCCGAAGATCGTCATCAGGGACGTCAAGGCCCAGTTCGATCTGCAGCATACCCCGCACGCGCGCATTCTGAATAATGGACACATTCATGGCGTTGATGATGACGTAGGACGCATCGGATGCCGGACGGACGGTCTCGGCGGCTTGAACCGGTCTTGTCATGAAGATGAGCACGAACGCCAAGGCGGCCAAAACCCAAACCGGTTTTTCGATCCTGCGTGTCATTTCATTACCGCTCCCATGTCTGCATCCAAGCACGGTGAGGTAAAGGAATGCTTTTCAAGGCAAAATTTCGGTTCCTAAAATTTGATTCGAATTATGTTTAAGTTATTGATTTTAAAGGATAATAATTGATCTCCAGGCTTCGTTGTGTTAGCCTTTGTGCATGTTGCCGATTACAAATATCGCTTTGTCAGGACTGGCCGCAACAGAGCTGCGGCTATCTGCACGGGCGCAGAACATCGCCAATATGAACACGCCCGGCTACGAACCTCTCGTGGTGCATCAAACCTCAACGCCATATGGGCCCAGTGCGCGCGTTTCAGGCGGCGGGATTGATGACGCCTATACGCCGATGTCAGGGTCTTTCGGTCAGATCCCGGTTGAGAACAAAGTCAATCTTGCTGCGGAGTTGACGGATTTCAAAATGGCAGAGACATCCTACAAAGCGATGGTTGCCGTTCTGAAGACCGCAGGCGAATTAGAAGACAGCATACTGGAAATCGTGACCTAACCTAATCGCGTCTTCGCCCACCCTCCTTAAGCCCGTCTGCAAAGGACGGGCTTCTTTTATGCGTTGCATCAATCGGGCCGTGTGCCGAAAAGACCATCCAACAATCCGTCCGCCTCGCCGTCCAATAGATCTTCCAGGGCACCACGCGTCACGGCGGATAAGGTCTTGCTCGTCAGTTCACTGATGATAACTTGTCCGATTTCCGAGCCGCTGGCTCCATCCGGGCCGCCCACATTCTGCAGGACGATTGTTGGCAGATCGGACGATGCCTCTTGTCCCATGGCCGATGCTGTGATTTCCCCTTTTCCGATCTTCAATCTGCGAATGATAAATCTAGGGCCTTGATCCGTATTTGCCTGAGACTCCGAATTTGGAGATGGGGAGCCGACATTTTTGTTTGCGGTATTGCTTAAGGTTTCCAAGTTACTGCCCTGAAAGCCGGTCTCATAGGAAACAATTGGATTCAGAATCTCCAATTCCTCCACCACCACGAGATCCATACTGATTTGCTCCCGGTCGAGAGTTGCTCGAATTGCGTCGAATGACAGGGCGGGAGCATCACTGAAGCCCTGAGGATTGCCGATGGTCAATCCGGAGATCGTTGCGCGGGCCTCATCAACAACAATATCCACGCTATCGACTTGCACAGGTGTTTCCGTCAGCGCGGATCCGTTGGATTCGATCGCGGACTGAACGATGCCGTTCAGATTGAACGATGCCCAAATGACGAAACCTACAGCCCCGACCGCCAAGAGTGCGATCAAAATGGCGACCTTTTTCATATGCTATGCCCCACGCAATTATTGAGCATTCAGAGTCCTTTCATCTGAGTCACGACATAACTCAGGCACAGGATGATGACAAATAAAGCCAAAAACATGATGGCTGTATAGGGCACGAATCGAATGTGTCCCAACTCTCGAGGCTTATTGGCCATATACCGCGCCCATAAGAATATTGCGCCGGCGCCCGCAGCAATCAAACCTGGTGTTTGCCAATCCATGACCTCTCCAATGACTATTGGGCTTCCTCTACGCGTGTGGACACAATCGGCGGAGCATCAGGGTCGCCGACGACGGTTCCGCCCTGATCGTCATAGATGACTTCATATTGATCAAAAGAGGTTTCGGAAACGGTGAAGACCATATCTGCGTGAACCAATTCGCCGTTGCGCCGCGAGTTGATATGGCAACGGTCTTTGGTGACTTCACCGATAAAGTCATCTGCTTCCCGGCGCCACATGATTTCGCACCCCTTTGGGAACGTATACATCTGCTCCGGTGTGAGCCCGGTCAATTTTGCAGGCTCATCGTATGTCCCGACATAAGGCGTCCAGCCATCTTCAAGCATGTCATAGGATTGAACTTGGTTCTGTGCGCGTTCCGGATTGTCATCAAAAGCGAAGATCCGTTGCCGAATGGCCGGTCCGGTCCGGCTTTCGTTGCGGATTTCAAAGTAAATCACATTGTTCCCAAAGGCCGGCAGGTCGACTTTCCGCACCATGACATAGGGTTGGATCGGACCCGGCGTGCCTGTTGCCGGTGCGTACTCTCCCTGCCAGCGATCGGTCAGTTCAGACAATTCAGCTTCCAGATCTGTCGCCGATTCCGAGCACGACATCAGCCAACTGCAGAGCCCGATGAAAAGAACGGCTTTGTTAAGCTTCATATACATGTCCTTTCTCAATGCCCGCAATTCACTGCTCGACCGGTTGGTGGAGCAGACGGGAGGCGAACCCCTGACCTCTACATTGCGAACGTAGCGCTCTCCCAACTGAGCTACGGCCCCGTTTGACCGCAAGTTTAGAAATCTCCCAGCCAGGGGTCAATCGGTGCCTGATATGATGCTTGAACTCTGATGGGTCAGGGTCTACATCTACTACCCTAAAAGATTCGGCGAGCCTCAATGCAATCGGTATTTCAGCTTCTTAATACGATCATAGAACTCTATATCATTGTGATCATCGCTCAGGTCATCCTAAGCTGGTTGGTGGCCTTTGGCGTGGTGAACATGCGCAATCAATTTGCCGGCACGCTCGGCAATATATTGTATCAATTGACCGAGCCGGTCTTTGGACGCATTCGGCGGTATATGCCGGATCTCGGCGGATTAGATTTGTCGCCGCTGGTTGTTTTACTCGGTTTGGTTTTCTTACAGAATCTTTTGAGGGAATACTGGCCCATTTAGAGCGATGCCATTCCCGTTTGTTCCGGATAAGGATGGTCTGCGCCTTTATGCGCGCCTGTCACCGGCACTAAAGATGACCTATCACACCGTATGACACAATTGCTGCAGGGGAAGATGAATGGGACACAGGATTGACGGCAAGGCCTTTGCCGGCGCCTTGCGCGGGCGCCTCAAAGAGGCGGTGACCCGCCTGAAAGCAGAGCACAATTTGGTTCCGGGTCTGGCGGTCGTCCTTGTGGGTGAGGATCCGGCCTCTGAAGTCTATGTCCGCAACAAGAAAATCGCGACCGTCGAAGCCGGCATGGAGAGTTTTGGTTTTGTCATGCCCGAGACCACGGATGAGCAAACCCTGCTGGCAAAAGTTGATGAGTTAAATAAGGATCCAAAGGTCCACGGCATCCTGGTGCAGTTTCCCGTGCCCGATCAAATTTCGCAGCAACGTGTCATTGAAACTATTGATCCGTCTAAGGATGTTGATGGCCTACATCCGATCAATGCGGGGTATTTGGCAAGTGGTTTAGACGGAATGGTGCCTTGCACGCCGTTCGGCTGTTTAATGTTGATACGAGATCAATTGGGAGACCTGAGCGGCAAACGTGCTGTTGTGCTCGGGCGCTCCAATTTGATGGGCAAGCCGATGGCGCAATTGCTCCTGCGCGAGAATTGTACGGTCACCATCGCGCATTCTCGAACCCAAGATTTGCCCAATGTGTGCCGCGAGGCGGATATTCTGGTGGCCGCTGTCGGGCGTGCACACATGGTCAAGGCCGATTGGGTCAAGCCCGGAGCTTGCGTCATTGACGTGGGGATCAACCGCATTCCGGCCCCGGAAAGAGGCGAAGGCAAGACACGTTTGGTCGGCGATGTGGACTACGATCAGGTGGCCGATATTGCCGCGTCCATTACGCCGGTCCCGGGCGGTGTGGGTCCCATGACCATCGCATGTCTGCTGCGCAATACGATTGTTGCAGCTTGCCGGCAATCCGGCGTTCCCATGCCCCAATTGGATTGACCGAACCAAGCGTTGCGTTGATCATTGTCTTATCGACGGGGTGTTGTTCGACTTTTGCTTGACGGGCAAGAAGATACCAGGTTGCGCCCTAGCCGCGTTTGGCCAGCAACCTCAGACGAAGCGCATTCAGTTTGATGAAGCCTTCCGCATCTTTTTGATCATAGACACTGTCTTCTTCAAAGGTTGCGATCTCTTCCGAATAGAGCGAGTAAGGCGATTTCCGTCCAACGCATTGAACAGACCCTTTGTAGAGTTTCAGCCTTACGGAGCCCGTAACATAGGCTTGCGAGTGGTCGATCGCCGCCTGCAACATCTCACGCTCCGGCGAGAACCAAAAGCCGTTATAGATCAACTCCGCATAGCGCGGCATCAACTCGTCTTTGAGGTGCGCCGCACCGCGATCTAATGTGGCTTGCTCCATGCCGCGATGGGCTTCCAGCAAAATGGTGCCTCCGGGCGTCTCGTAGATGCCTCTGGATTTCATGCCGACAAAACGGTTTTCCAAAAGATCCAAGCGGCCGATACCGTGGTCCCGGCCATAAGCATTGAGTGCCGTCAAAAGTGTAGCGGGGCTCATGGCTTCGCCGTTGATTGCCACCGCATCACCTTTTTCAAATGCCACTTCGATGTAAACCGGTTCGTCCGGCGCATCTTCCGGGTTGACGCTGCGCTGATAAACATATCCCGGCGCTTCTTCCCATGGGTCTTCCAGCACTTTGCCTTCTGAAGACGTGTGTAGAAGGTTGGCATCGGTTGAGAATGGCGCTTCGCCGCGTTTGTCTTTGGGGACGGGAATCTGATGCTTTTCGGCGAACTCGATGAGCTTTGCACGCGAGTTCAAATCCCATTCCCGCCAGGGCGCAATGACACGAATATTCGGATCCAGCGCATAGTAACCCAATTCAAATCGAACTTGATCATTGCCTTTGCCCGTGGCGCCGTGACAAACCGCGTCCGCACCCGTCTCATGAGCGATTTCAATTTGCCGTTTGGCAATGAGCGGGCGGGCAATGGATGTGCCGAGCAGGTAAACGCCTTCATAAACCGCATTGGCACGAAACATGGGAAAGACGTAATCGCGCACGAACTCTTCCCGCAGATCCTCGATGAAGATCTCTTTGATGCCCAAGAGTTCAGCCTTCTTTCGGGCAGGTTCAAGTTCGTCATCTTGGCCGAGGTCGGCCGTGAAAGTGACAACTTCGCATCCGTATGTGACCTCAAGCCATTTCAAAATGACTGAAGTGTCCAGCCCGCCTGAGTAGGCGAGCACGACTTTCTTTACGTCGCTCATGAGACTTCCTTTGCGTTCGCTCAATTGGCGCGCACTATAGGCATATCCGCGCTTTTTGAAAGAGCTTTCGTGGTTGGGAGCGTCTCAATCGGCAAGTGTTTCCCGATTCACGCAATAGATCTCTCTGGGGTGGAAAAGCGGTCGTTCACGGCGGCCGATTCCAATTCCGGCGTCTCGACACGGTAGGGAAAATCAAAATAGAAAATCGATCCCTTATTCGGGCGGCTTTCGAAACTCAGATTTCCGCCCAGCAATTGGGCCAGGCTTTGGGATAGAGCCAATCCAAGGCCGGTCCCCCCATGCTTCCGGTTGAGAGATCCGTCGCCTTGCGTGAACTTTTGAAACAGGCGGCTATGATACTGATCATCTATGCCGATGCCCGTGTCCGCGACGCTGCATCGCAGGATAGCAGAGCTGCTGCCGGGCGGTGCAAACGTGTCGAGTTTTACCGTGACGCCACCTTGATCGGTAAATTTCACGGCGTTGCTGACAAGGTTGAAAATAATCTGACGTAGGATGGATTCGTCGGTTTGAATGGTTGGCGGCACCGAGGGGTCAATCTCGAAGTTGAGATCAATGCCTTTGGCATTGGCTTCGTCAATCCAGTGGCCATGTGTTCGGGCGAACAAGTCTTGCAAATGGCAGCTCACAAGATTGATCTCAATTTGTCCGGACTCAATGCGCGACAGCTCGAGGATATTGTTCAGCAGCGCCAAGAGATTCTCACCGGAGTTTTTCACAATTTCGACCCATTCGGCTTCCTGCTGACGCAGGTCCGACTGAGACAGAAGTTGCGTGAACCCGATGATGGCATTCATCGGCGTCCTGATCTCATGGCTCATATTGGCGAGGAATTCGGACTTCAATTGGCTCGCATGGCCCGCGCGATCGCGCTCAGCCTCCAGGTCCTTAGACAATGCCTTTTGCTCATTCAATGCGCGCTCGAGTTTTGCATTGGATGATCGCAGGCGTCGCTCGGCTCTTTCAATCCGCATGGATCTGTCAATGCCATATGCGATTGCCAGACTGATCAAAACACTGCCGGCCAGCAGTATAGTCGGCAATCCGCTGAACATCTCATTCAGACGGTCGCGCGTCGGAGTCACGCGAAGCTGCCATTTATTGTCACCGAACAGAATCATTGCCTCACGGCTCCAAACCGGGTCCGTCGTAACGTCCGGCAACAGGCCGTCATAGATGAGGATTTCCCCGCTTTGGAGGCTGATGGAATATTCTGAGCGTTTTAGGTTCGCCAGAAAACTGCTCATCAGCTCGCTTGGTGCAAAGCTCGCCAGGATGTAGCCGTCAAATTGTGAGTCGGCAATTAGCGGCACACCCAAAAGGACGAGCAATCCGTTGGGACCGCGAAACGGTTTGGAGATGAACAAGTCCTGACGATTGAAGCTGTCACGCAATGCCGTCTGCTCATATTCAGTTGTGAAAACGCTTCCGGTATTTTGTGGCGCGACACCGTTTCGAACATGTTCGTAAAGTATAGACCCTTCGGCATCGATCAGCATCAGACTATACACGTCCGGCATCCCACGCATGGTGACGTCGGATTCAGGCTTCCAATAGTCTAAAGGAATGCCGCCGACAGCTTGCCAACGATCAGCCAGTCTCTTGATACTGTTAAACCGAACGCCAAGAGCAAAGTTGGCGCTGCTTTTGGCTTGGGTGATGATGGCATCGGATCTCCCATGGGCCAACGATTCCTCGCTTTGTCGAACCGATTGAGAAACAATGGCGCTAATGACGAGACCGCAAACGAGTGCCAGAAGTGCGGCCACGGAAGACCACAAGGTCCTCGCCTGTTTGCGTTTTGCCGTCTTCTTAGACTGATCCGTCATGAAAGGTATGCCCAATTCCCGAGTGTTGCTTGTGGGATTGTAGGAAAGAGTGCATACGAAATGGTAAATAAATCCGTTTACGGATTGTTAACGGAGTCAAAAAAGGGCAGCGGTCACTTGAGTGAACGCTGCCCGTCGTCACTGTAGACTGGTTAATTAGACTTTCCTATTGAGCCGTCTCTTTCTTGCGATCAGGCACGACAATGGCGTCAACTTCCTCTTGGGTGACGGGGCCATCCGCCGGCATCATGGCAAACTGGACATCCCAGTTTTTTGGCGCAAACGCCAGATAGTTGGTCAGTTCAAATGTTTTTCCGGAAGCCCCGTCAGCCTTCAGAGAGGCAAGCGCGACTTTCGCGACATCTTTCCTGTCGACAATGCCGTTGGGGATGTTGTCCCCTTGTAAGAATAACACGCTGGTGAATTTGCTGCGTTCATCCAGATCGTCCTGCAGACCATAGGGACGTATGATTGTGTAATCGAGCCCGCTGGCGCGCAGGTGTTGCTCACCCTTGAACTTCCACATCAGAAGGTTGTTGAACACTCTGTTGAGAAAATGGTCCGGCTGCGTGACGCCCGCCGACGAAATGAGTGAGAAATGTTTAATTCCGGCAGCTTTGGCAGCATCAACGGCACTGGCAACACCGCCATAGTCAACATTGGCAGCATCTCTATTGTTGCCGATAGATGAAATCACATATGTGGCGCCATCCATCGCCTGGTCCAAAGACGCTCTATCTTTAACGTCAAGCTTGATCCAATTGATGTCACTGCCGTGGGTGGCGGCAGCTTTTTCGGGATCGCGTGTCCCGGCGCGCACGGTCGCGCCCGCATCCATCAGATACTTCACCGCGTTCAATCCAGTGCGGCCCGAACCGCCCAGGACAACGACAATCTCGCTCTCGTCGAAACTGTATTCTGTCGCGGCAGGCGGCGTTGGTGGCATGCCTGGAACATTTTCGTGCCCGCCGGCCCAAACACTGCCGATGATTGAGGCTGCCCCTAGAAGACCGCCCAAAATTGTTCTTCGAATCATGTTGTGTTTCTCCCTGATGCGCCCCGTTTCACGAGAGTACATTAGGTTGACGCGTGAGTTGTGCCTAGTCTCACGGCAGCAGTGTTCGCTGTTAAGACGGTTGTGCGGAGGCAGCTTCGCTGAGCTTGCGCCGCTCGCTGGCCCGTATCTTCACACTTTCTGACTTCAGCTGCCCGCAGGCGGCCATAATATCGCGTCCACGAGGTGTGCGTACCGGGCTTGCATAGCCCGCCCGCATGAGAACCTCCGCAAATGCTTCGATCTGATCCCAGTCGGAGCATTCGTATTCGGCGCCGTCCCAGGGATTGAAGGGGATCAAATTGACTTTTGCGGGAATACCCTTCAGGAGCCTGACCAACTCTTTTGCTTCCGCCAGGCTGTCATTGACGTCTTTGAGCATGACATATTCAAATGTAATACGCCTGGAATTGTGTGCGCCTGGATATTTTCTGCAGGCTTCTAAAAGATCCGATAACGGATATTTCTTGTTGAGCGGCACAAGCACGTCGCGCGTTTTGTCCCGCACCGCATGCAAGGAAATTGCAAGCATGACACCGATCTCATGTCCGCAGCGCTCAATCTCCGGCACCACACCCGAAGTCGACAATGTGATTCGGCGCTTTGAAATCGAGATTCCGTCGCCGTCACTCACGATCTGCAACGCATCGCGCACATTGTCAAAATTGTACAGGGGTTCCCCCATGCCCATCATCACGATGTTTGTGATGGCCCGGTCGCCGTCATGCCCGACGCCAGGTGCTGGCCAGTCTTGCAGCTGATCGCGGGCAATCATGATCTGAGAGACGATTTCATGAGGCGTTAGATTGCGCACCAAAGGCTGCGTGCCTGTGTGGCAGAATGTGCAGTTCAGCGTGCAGCCCACTTGCGATGAGACACAGAGTGTTCCGCGCGAGTCTTCGGGAATGTAGACCGTTTCAATTTCGATACCTGGGCCCAAGCGGAAAAGCCATTTTCGCGTTCCGTCTACGGATGTTTGGCTGTCAGCAATCTCAGGCCGCGTGAGGCTAAAATGGTCGGAGAGCTGTTTGCGCATTTCCTTGGAGATATTGGTCATCTCATCAAAGTCTTGCGCCCCCCGATGGTAGACCCAATGCCAAACCTGGTTTTGCCGCATGCGAATCGATCGCTCCGGCACGCCGATAGCCCGCAAGGCATCGCTCAATTGCTCGCGCGTTAGGCCAACTAGGTTTGTTCTTATGTTTGGGTCCAGATTGGGTTCAACGCCAATACCGGAGTCACCATCAATACGTACCATGGGCTACCTTACGCCCACGGCCTGATGAGGTTGTTTTCCTCAGTCTAGCTGCAGGACTTATTGATCGAATTGATCGCAGCGGTCACACCGGACAGCGAAAAACGGTATTCCGTTGCAGTTCCGCGGTCAGACGTGCCTTTCACGCGCAGAGTGTTGCCACTTTTCATGGCCTTGATCAAGGCCACTTCGTCGCCCTGCTCACGCAGCCAGGCGCTGTTATTGGTTGTGAACAGATCCCATTTGGTTGAACCGATCTCAGCGGTGACCGTGCTGCCGTCTTTGAATTTGTATCCTGTGATGAAACTCGGCACGTTTTTTTCGCCCGGCCAATTGGTCACCATGAACACCACGTCACCGTGATTGACGTTTTTCGGCAAGCTGTCCTCCGGATCCGTCAGAGCGTAGCAAGTCGTTTGACCCTCGACCGGGACGGTGAATGTATTCCAGGCCTTAAAAACGCCTAAGGTTTTGGGATCCGCAGTTTGTGCGATCACCTGACCGGCGGCCAAGGTTCCGAGCAACAGGGACAGACCGATGGCGTGTGATAGGGGCTTGCTTTTCATGACGTCACTCAACTCTCTCTGGTTCGTATCGATGGGCGGGATTCCAAACCTATTCGCTTCCGAATCTCTTAATATTGCTTTAACACATGGCCCAGCGTATGCGGAACTTCTAGCCGCGATCTGAGACAAAATTGTGGCATCCCGCCGAGAAAAATACATAACGCCGGTTGTGGCTATCGTACCGCATGTCGGTCGATCCCAAAGGGTGGTTCTGGTGCCACCCACCGCTGCGGCCGAAGAATTGATGGGTGAAAGCAATAAGATGCGAGCAATTTTGAGCAAAACCATTGGTCCCCCGGAAACTTTGGTGCTTGAAGAGATTCCGGGGCCGGTGCCGGGCGACACGGACGTGGTGATTGATGTCAAAGCCTGCGGCGTCAATTTTCCGGATTTGCTGATTATTGAAGACAAATATCAATTTCGCCCAGAGCGACCCTTTTCGCCGGGTGGTGAAGTGGCTGGTACGGTTCGGGAAACCGGAAAAGCGGTGACAAAGGTCAAGCCGGGCGACCGGGTTATCGGGCTTGGTGCCTGGGGCGGCTATGCCGAGCAGTTTTGCGCTGATCAGTCGCGGGTTTTCAAAATTCCCGATGCTATGGACTATGAGACGGCCGCAGCCTTTCTGCTGACCTACGCCACCTCGTACCATGCGCTCAAGAACCGGGCCGAGCTGCGGCCTGACGAGACCCTGTTGGTCCTCGGTGCCGCTGGGGGGGCGGGCCTTTCCGCCGTTGAGCTCGGCAGTGCCATGGGGGCCCGAGTGATCGCAGGCGCTTCTTCTGAGGACAAGGTCGCCATTGCCAAAGAGCATGGGGCGCATGAAGGGCTGGTTTATGCCAGCGGTCCACTCAATGTCGATCAACAAAAAGCTCTATCTGCTCAGATCAAGCAAATTGCGGGCGCCGGTGGTGTTGACGTGGTGTATGATCCGGTTGGCGGTGACTATTCCGAGCCCGCGCTTCGGGCTATGGCTTGGAAGGGCAGATTCTTAGTCGTCGGATTTGCCTCCGGCCCGATTCCGCGCATTCCCCTTAATCTCACGCTGCTTAAAGGCTGCTCAATTGTCGGCGTCTTCTGGGGGCAGTTCGCCAAATTGGAACCGGAGAACGAAGACGAAAACGTCCGTGAGCTGATTGATTTATATTTGGCAAGAAAGATCGCACCTCGTATTTCGGGCGTTTACCCCTTTTCCAAAGTCACGGACGCATTAGGTGAGATTTCCAGTCGCCGGGTGACGGGAAAGATCGTTCTTACGCCGGATGAATGAAAGACATGCCGATGTCGTCCACTTCTTCCATATTGCACAGATTTGACGACGGTTCGCGGATCGAGGGGTTTTGCCACAGCCGTTTTGAACCGGTGTTACACGCCTTTGTCCAAAACTTTGAAACGCGCAGTGAGGTCGGCGCTTGCGTCGGTCTGACGTTGGGCGGTGAAGCGGTGCTTGATCTCTGGGGTGGCCACGCCGACAGTGAAAAATCGATGCCATGGGACAAAGACGCTTTGTCGGTGGTCTTTTCCGCGACCAAAGGGGCGACCGCGCTCTGTGCTCATCGATTGGTGACCATGGGTCTGCTGGATCTGGATGCGCCGGTTGCCGAATACTGGCCGGAATTTGCTCGGGCCGGCAAGGAACAGGCGCGGGTCTCCATGATGCTCGATCATTCTGTCGGCGTGCCGGTTTTGCGGGACAAGGTGAAACCGGACGGGTTTTACGACTGGGACTATATGGTCGGGCGTCTGGAAGCCGAGGAGGCGTTTTGGACCCCGGGCACGCGGCTTGGCTATCACGGCGCGACCTTTGGTTGGCTGGTCGGTGAATTGGTACGCCGGGTGTCCGGTCAGAGCCTCGGTGCTTTTTTCCAAGACCAAATTGCCGGTCCCCTGGGGCTCGATTTCTGGATCGGGCTGCCGGAGGTGCATGAAGCCCGGTTGGTTGAGATCATTCAAAACCGGCCAAACGTCAAAGGCCCATTGAGCTTGTTTTTGCAAACAGCGCTCAATGATCAGGGATCGATCCCCAATCTCTTTGCTTTCAATGCGGGCGGCGCCTCCGCCAAAAAGCGCGCCTATCGGGTGGCCGAAATCGGTTCGGCCGGTGGTGTCACCAATGCCCGCAATCTTGCCGGGCTCTATACCCCCGTGGCCAACGGCGGAAAGCTGAACAATGTTCAATTTTTTGACGACAGATTGATTGATCGCATGGGCCGCGTGTCCATGGCCAGTCATTTGGACGCGACGCTGATGATCCCCAGCCGCTTTGCACTTGGTTTCCAAAAGAGCATGGACAATCGTCGCGTCAGCTTGGTGCCGGGGACCGACAGTTTGATTCTCAGCGATGCGGCTTTTGGCCATGCGGGCATGGGCGGGTTTTTGGGCTTTGCGGATCCGGAAGTGGGCTTGGCCTTCGGATATGTCATGAATCGCATGGGACACGGCAACCTGATCACGGACAGAGGTCAGGCTCTGGTCGATGCGGTGTATGGCTGTTTGGGTTTTACCGGCAGCAACAGTGGCGTTTGGCGGCGATAAGCCTCAGTTCATCCCGGGGAAACTATCGACATATTGAATTTTGAGATCCGGAAAGCTGTCGACGATCTGAACCTTGAAATCAGCGCCACTGCTGACGATTTCCCACTCGCCGCAATCATCGGCAAAACTCGAAACTTTTTGCACTTTCAGATCCGGAAAACTGTCCACCACTTCGACTTTTAAATCAGGAAAACTGTCAACGATTTCAACTTTGCCCTTCAGTTCTATGCCGTTCACTTCGCAGGCCATTGCGGCAGAGGTTCCGATAAATGTGCTTGCGGTGAGCCCGAGCATCAGGGCTTTCGTAATTTTCGGCATGTCTGTCCTCCCTATTTTTCCTTGTCGTCCTCCAAAGGTAACTTGCGCAGAAAAATCCGCGCTTTGTTTTGATGTTCTTGTTTGATGTGGCCGCTGACCATGGCAATGACGGTCGCCAAAACCGTTGCGTCGTCGGTAAAGCCCAGGCCCAGGATAAAATCGGGAATCATATCGGTGGGGACGATGAAATAGGCCAACGCTGCCAACAGGGTGCCGCGAACCCGCCTTGGTGTTTTCGGATCCAGTGCGCAATAATAGGCGGCCACCAAATCATCCATAAACGGAACATTTCCGGCAACCTGGCGAGCCTTGCGCCAAAAACGGGTGCTGACCAATTCTTCATTGGCCTCCATCACCGCGGGCAGAAAAATCTCTTCGCTGTCGATATTGGTGTTTGCCATGTCCGGTCTTTCTTTCATCAATCGTACCAGTTTAAAGACAAATATGGCTAGACGGTGACAAAGGCCTCTTCCATATACTCGGCCAGTTCCAGGTCCAAAGACGTAACGCCGCCTGCATCATGGGTCGAAAGCGTCACATCCACACGATTGTAGACATTGGTCCAATCGGGGTGATGGTTGAGCTGTTCCGCCCGCAACGCCACCCGCGTCATCCAGGCGAAAGCCGCTTTGAAATCGTCAAATTGGTACGTCTTTTTGATGCACTTATTGGGACTGTCATCATGCCATCCACGCAAATGTCCCAGCGCATTTTGCCGCCGTTCATTGCTGAGAATGTTGGCCATTCATTTGCTCCTTAAAGCTCTGCCGTATTCAGGTGTGAGTGCCCATTTAAGACCCAAGCCCGGCCCGGATCAAGTCTTGCACATAAGCCGGAACGATCTGGGTCGCGGGGCCATAGATTTTCTCAGCAAACATCGATTCACCTTGTGATGGCTCCAGATTGAGCTCAACCGTATGTGCGCCTTGGGCGTTGGCTTCCGCAACGAAACCCGCCGCCGGATAGACCGTTCCGCTCGTGCCTATGGATAGGAACAGATCACATTGCGCCAGCGCCAAATAGATCCGTTCCATCTCCAGCGGCATTTCCCCGAACCAAACCACATGTGGCCGCAATCCGCCCGGGGCTTTGCAGTGGTCGCAGATGAGTTCGACGGACAGGTCCTCTGTCCAAGAGTCAATTGTTTGACAATGTTGACAACGTATCTTCGTAATCTCGCCGTGCATATGAAGCAGGTTTTTGCTTCCGGCCTGATAATGCAGTGAGTCCACATTCTGAGTAATCAAAAAAACGTCCGCCTCCAGATCTTTTTCCAATCGAGCAAGTGCGAAATGGGCTTCGTTGGGTTTTACGTCTTTATGGAAACGGCGGCGCATGTTGTAAAATTCATGCACCAGCTCCGGATTGCGGGCAAAGCCTTCTGGGGTCGCCACATCGTTGACATCATATTGCGCCCAGATTCCGCCTTTATCGCGAAACGTACTGACGCCGGATTCGGCTGAGATTCCGGCGCCTGTCAGAACAACGATACGATTGGGCGGCATCGGTTAGGCTTCGTGTGCAAGCAGTGCAGGTGTCAAATCATATTCCGCCCGCTTGACATAATGGCTTGCGTTTTTGCCAAGATAGCTCTCGTAAAGACAAAAGCTGGTCACGTCGAATGCTCGACTTACAAATCCCGTATGAGCGGCAACATATTGATCGACGCTTTCACTGCGCGCGCCTTTGAGATAGGCCAAGGTCACATGAGGTGTGTATTTTCGGCCCTCAGGTGCGAGGCCGATACGCTGCATGGCAGATTCAACTTTTGAGGCCAGATGCGTGATCATGGCGGCATCTTCAACGCCGCTCCAAACCGCCCTTGGAGATTTGCTGCCGAATTGGCCGACACCTTTGAGCTTCAGTTCAAACGCATATCCCAGGATCCCGCTCAGCGCCGAATCTATATCCCGCATCATGCGGCGATCTGCTTCTCCGATAAACCGCAAAGTAATGTGAAAGTTTTCCGGCGGTCGCCAGCGTGCGCCTTGAATACCGTATTGCAACGGCAACAAATCGGCGGCAACGTCCTCAGGAATCCCTATGCCTACAAACAGCCGCGACATATCAGGCCTCCGTGAACATGACTCAAACAAGTTCACGCTAACCTTATTCGGCGTTTAAAGCCATCCCATCTTGGTTCGAAAACAGCGCAGCCTCCAAAAAAGGGCCCAGAGTGCTGACAATCCTCTCCACCCCTTCGGCGTTGGGGTGGATACCGTCCGGCTGATTCATTGCTGGAACTGCTGCGACCCCATCCAGCAAAAAAGGGTAGAGCGATATGCCATATCGATCCGCCAGGTCGGGGTAGATTTGGTTAAAGGTTTCCGCATAGTCCGGACCGTAATTTGGCCGGGCGATCATGCCGGCAAGAATGACGCGAATGTCTTTGGATTGTATCTGCTCGATGATCGACTCAAGATTCTGTTTCGTTTCCATTGGCGGGATCGCACGAAGCATATCGTTCCCGCCCAATGCGACAACCGCCACATCCACATCGTCTGACATGGTCCAATCCACCCGCGCACGGCCGCCGGATGTTGTATCACCTGATAAACCACCGTTGCGGATTTCAAGCTGACGGCCATTTTGTTCGAACCAGGACGCCAGTTGGCGGGGTAGGGCTTGATCTTCGGGCAGCCCGTAGCCTGCTGTGATACTGTCGCCGAACAGAACAACCACTGGTTTGTCCGCCGGTTGCACATCGATTTCTGCGGCGGCCGGACTCATCCAAAGCAGCAACGGCAGCGTTATTATCGTCAGGATATGTCTATGCATTCAAAGGACCTTTGGTTTTCTGCATATCATCGCAAGGATGCGGCGAAAATAAGAAAACTGAAATTCCACACGAATAAGTGACATCTTGCTCAGGTGGTGGGCATTAAGTTCCGCTTAATGCCATGTTTTTAGATAGTTTCACGATGACACAAACAAACAGAAGTGATCCATTGATCAAGCTGAGCGACGTTCATTTAACGTTGGACAGCGAAGCGGGCCCGGTAAACATTTTGCGCGGAATCGATTTGTCGATCGATTCCGGTGAGGCTGTGGGCATGGTCGGGCCGTCAGGGTCCGGAAAGTCAACTCTTTTGATGGTTTTGGCTGGATTGGAAACCTGTTCGTCCGGCACCATCCGGATCGATAACCAGGTTTTGGACGATTTGAGTGAGGATGAGCTGGCGCTTTTCCGTCGCGACACGATCGGCATCGTGTTCCAGTCCTTTCATCTGGTGCCCACTATGACGGCCCTCGAAAATGTGGCCATTCCGCTCGAACTCGCAGGCCGCACCGATGCCTTCGCTCGGGCCGCCGAAGAGCTTAAAGAGGTCGGATTGGCCCATCGCTTTACCCATTATCCCGGTCAACTTTCCGGGGGCGAACAACAAAGGGTCGCTTTGGCGCGGGCCTTGGCGACCGATCCAAAGATTCTTTTGGCAGATGAGCCGACCGGCAATTTGGATGGCGCCACCGGTGATCAGATTATTGATTTGATTTTCCGGCTTTACGACAAGCGGGACACCACTCTGGTTTTGATTACCCATGATCCGTCTTTGGCTGCGCGATGCGATCGCGTTGTCGGCATGCGCGACGGCCTGATTGAGAGCGATACGCCGGGTACGGCAACCAAGGCCGGACTGTCGACCATTTCATCATGACGTCCGACTCCCTCAATCTCAAAACGGCATTTCGATTTGCGCGCCGCGAGTTGCGCGGAGGCTTGAAAGGTTTTCGTGTCTTTGTCGCCTGTTTGGCGCTGGGCGTCGGTGCCATTGCGGCGGTGGGGTCTTTGTCTTCGATGTTGCAGGTCGGGCTTGCATCCCAAGCTTTGGCAATTCTTGGCGGGGACGCTGAAGTTTCGCTGACCCAAAGGGCGATTGACGATGAAGAGCGTTCTTGGCTTCTGACTCAAGGCATTGTGTCGGAAACGCGCGAAAGCCGGGTAATGGCACGCGGATTGGAAAGTGATGTCCGCTCTCTTGTCGAAGTTAAAGCGGTCGATGAAAACTACCCCCTCTATGGCGAGCTGGAGTTGAGCGGAGCCATGTCGTTGCGCGATGCAACGAAACAAGTCGGCGGCGTTTGGGGCGCTGCCGTGGAGGCGAAAGTTCTGCCGCGCCTTGGCATTGCGCCCGGCGATTTGATGCGTGTCGGAGAGATTGACGTTGAGTTGCGCGCAACGATCGAAGTTGAACCTGATCGCGTCAGTACGGGGTTTTTGTTTGCCCCGCGCGTCTTTATCGCACCGGAGGCCTTGGACCAGTCCGGTCTTGTGCAAGTCGGAAGTCAGGTTCAAAACAAATACCGCATTAAGCTGCCGGACGGCGTGGATACCTCCCTATGGATGGAGACCGCGAAAGAGAATTTGAAACCGGATGCGGCGGAGCGGCTGCGCGGACCGGACGACGGAACCCAAGGGGCAGAGCAGTTTATTTTGCGCGTGAGTTTGTTTTTGTCCTTGGTCGGATTGACCACGTTGATCATCGGCGGTCTGGGTGTCGGCAACGCCATCAAAGCCTATTTGGAAAGCAAGACCGAAACCATCGCCACCTATAAATGTTTGGGTGCGACCGGGGCCTTTATCTTTCAGTCCTTTTTGATCCAGGTGTTGGCCATCGCCTCTATTGGTATCGCACTGGGTCTGGTCATCGGCATGGTAACGCCCGTCTTGCTGATTTGGTTCATCGGCGATTTGCTGCCGATCTCTGCAGAGGCTGCTGTTTATCCATTGCCGCTGGCTTTGGCGGCGCTGAACGGCTTATTGGTCACGCTGGGCTTTGCCATTTGGCCTTTGGCGCGGGCCAGAGCCATTGAGCCCGCCGCTTTGTTTCGCGATATGGTCGACGGCCATCGCGGCCGTCCAAGCGGTCCCTATATTTTTGCCGTGATAGCAATTTTCGTTTTGCTTGCCGTGCTTGCGGTTGTCATCACGCCGTATCGTTTGTTTGCATTTATCTTTCTCGCCGGCGCAATAGCCTGTTTCGTGCTTCTGCGTTTGGAAGCCTATGGATTGATGCGTTTGGCCAAAGCGATGGGGCGCCCAAAAAATCCTGGACTGCGATTGGCGCTGACCAATCTCTATCGGCCCGGTGCAACCACCACCAATGTGGTTTTGTCGGTCGGTCTTGGACTGACATTGCTGGTAGGTGTCGCGTTGATCCAAGGCAATATCTCCAAACAAATCCAAGAGGAATTGCCGGCCGCGGCGCCATCCTTTTTTATGTTGGACATTCGCCGCGATCAGGCCGAACCGTTTGACGATTTGATACAATCTATTCCAGGAACCAAAGAACTGCAGCGCCAGCCTTGGGTGCGGGCGACCATCTCCAAGATCAAAGGCGAAGAGCCGGATATGGAGTCGATTTCCCCCGAGGCCCGTTGGGTCTTGCAGCGTGAGCGCAATGTAACCTATCGCACCGACAAACCGGACAATCGGATCATGTTGCAAGGAGAGTGGTGGCCGAGCGACTATGCCGGCTCGCCGCTGATCTCTCTCGATAACGAAGTGGCGCAAGGACTGGGTGTCGGACTTGGTGACACGATCACGTTCAGTATCGTCGGGCGTGAGATTGAAGCTGAAATCGTCAATCTGGTGGATGTGGATCTAACCGCTGGCGATACCAACTTCTATGTCATGTTTGCGCCGGGCGCTTTGGAAGAGGCCCCGCAACAAAATGTGGCGCTCGTGATGGCCGAAGCGGACTCAGAGGAAGCGATCTATAAAGCGGTAACAGACGCCTTTCCTAATGTGACGGTGGTTTGGATTCGTGAAGCCCTTTTGGCGCTCAACGGACTTTTGGAAAGTATTGCGCTGGCTGTGCAGTCCACCGGAGCGGTCACGCTTCTTGCCGGCGTTCTTGTTATGGCTGGGGGATTGGCCTCCGGCTTTCGGCGCCGCGTTTATGATGCGGTGATTATGAAAGTGCTGGGGGCGACCAGAGGTAAAATCCTGGCGTCCTATTTCATGGAGTTTGCCTTTCTCGGGTTGGGCACCGCCGTGGTGGCAGCCATTGTCGGGACCTTGGCCGGATTTCTGATTGTTACACTGGGCATGGAAGCCACATGGTACTTCCTTCCGTTAACCCTCGTCGGAACCGTTTTGGCGGCCACCGCGATCACGATTTTGTTAGGCTTGCTGGGCACCTGGCGCGCATTGGCGCAGAAAGCCGCGCCTGTCTTGCGATCGGAATAAACTGTTGAAATAACAGGATTAATCTTGGATTAATGGGTTGCTATTTTAACTGATTTCCCTTGAAACATTGAACCTCTATGCCAATATGGGCAGAAGGTATATGCGTCCATGACAATGAAAGGATTGTTTGAACATGGCTGAATATCAGGATCCAGTTCTCAGGAACGCTGGTGCACGCACCGGCACAGCGGAGCTCGATCAGGGCCTGCGCAGTTACATGCTCAAGGTCTACAATTACATGTCCTTGGGTATTGCTTTCACGGCACTTATTACGTTGTTCATGGCTGCCAACCCCGGGTTGATGATGGCTGTTGCAACGGGCCCGATGATGTGGGTCTTGTTTATCGGCATCTTGGGTCTCGGCTTCATGGCGCCGCGGATTATCTTCTCCGGCAATCGCGTGATGGCCCAGGCCAGTTTTTGGGTCTACGCCGCACTTTGGGGCGTGCTGATTTCACCGATGGTGGCTTTTTACCTATCGGTTGACCCCACTCTCATATTCCGCGCGTTCTTGATCACGTCGGTCACTTTCGCGTCCATGAGTTTGCTGGGCTACACGACCAAGCGTGATCTGTCACCTTTTGCGACCTTCTTCTTCATGGCAGCGATCGGCTTGTTGATCGCCATTGTGGTCAATGTGATCTTCTTCCAGTCGACTCTGATGAGTTTGGTCACATCCGGCTTGGTTGTGCTCTTGTTTGCGGGCATGACGGCCTGGGAGACACAAACAATCAAAGAGCTTTACTATGAAGGCGATACCGCCGTGATGGCTGAGTCGAAGTCGATCTTCGGTGCTTTCATGCTCTATGGTAGCTTCGTGACGCTGTTCATCCATATCCTGAACATTCTTGGGATCATGCGGGAATAGCGACCCCAATCAACGTATTCGAAAACACGAAACCCCCGATCATTGGTCGGGGGTTTTTCTTTGAGAGGCGACGCCGCCCCTCTCAGTCTACCAATGTCAGTGTCTTTTTGTTGAGAACGCCCAACACCGGGGCGATCTCATGCCCGCGCTTCAGGATGAGCCCAGTGGCTGTGACGATTGAATAGGCGCCTTGTTTGCGGGCGAGCTTGGGGCGTTTTTCGATGCGATAGAGAGGCATCTCACTGGTGCGCCGGAAAATGCTGAAGACGGCGCTGTCCTTCATATGGTCGATAGCATAATCGCGCCATTGGCCGGACGCGACACCGCGGCCATAGGTGGTCAAAATGGCATTGAGTTCTGCCCGGTTGAAGCTGATATTTTGGCGCCCGGGGAACTGCCGGTACGCCATGGGGTCAAGGCCCTTGGAAGCGGATTTCACTGTCATACAGTCGCAATGATTCCGCTTTTTCCCGCTTTTGGCAAGGCCTCAATTAACGCTTCCGGCACAGGAAAATACCGTCGCCGATTCCGGCAAGACAGATATCGACACGGGAATCGGTGGAGATCTTTTCGTTCAGGGTGCGAATGGCCACGGTGCTTTCGCTGTCATCGGTTTTATCGACAACGGCGCCACCCCATAGCACATTGTCAATCGCTATGAGACCGCCCGGCCGAACCAATGACAAGCAATCTTCGTAGTAAGAATCATAGTCTTCCTTGTTGGCGTCAATAAACGCAAAGTCAAACGTGTCTGCTTGCGTATCGATCAGTCTACGGAGCGAGTCGGTAGCGGGCCCTAAGTGAGAGTCGATCTTGTGGGCAACGCCTGCTTTTCTCCAATAGGTTTCCGCTTTTGCCAAATAATCCGCGCTCAGTTCGCAGGCAACCACTTTGCCGTCATCCGGCAAAGCCAGGGCGGCATTCAGCGTGCTGTAGCCGGTAAAGACACCAACCTCGAGACATTTTTGCGCTGAGATCAATTTGATCAGCATGGCCATGAACGCACCCTGCTCGGGCGAGATCTGCATCACCGCAAAATCTTCATGGGCCTGCGTGTCTTGGCGGCATTGCGCCAGGCTCTCATGCTCCCGCACACCAAATTGGTGAATATAATCAAGCACATTATCGGTAAGGGTGATGGAACGGTCCATATTTCGCGTCTCTCATAGTTTTCTGAACGAATATTAAGCAGAAAGTCCTAAAAATGCCCCAGTTCAGCCCTTGGCGCGCCCCAATACCCCAGCATATTGCAATCGTTGGCTCGGCCCGGTCTGAAGGTAGGAACCGGAATTTTATAGCCCCCCAGCCCCACGGGACTTGCAAGAGGACCGGGCCACAACAGCCAAAGATCGGCGAACCCGCCTTGCCAGAGGAGGCCCATCTCATGACACAGCAATCGCAACGGAACATAGATATGGACCGAACCGTTTGGGATTCAGAGTATCGCGATCAAGTCAAAGATGCACTCAATAGAGAGTTCGGTTCCGGGTTCTTGCGCAATCTCGCGTCCGATTGCTTTATCGGCAATGGCGGGCGCGACGTCGAATCGAAAGTCATCCCCTTTCCCGCAAAACCTAAACGGCACGGTTAAGACCCGATCAAATACTTGATCCGCCGATCCGCTTCGATTATGTCCTTCAAGCTTGAATTCTTTCAGCTGTCGAGGGACTTAGCGCCTTTATGTCCGCCCCCATGCTTGAAATCGACGGATTGGTCAAAAGATTTGATTCAATCAAAGCCGTCGACGACGTTTCCTTCTCCGTACAGAAGGGTGAGGTGCTGGGATTTCTAGGGCCCAATGGTGCGGGCAAATCGACCACCATGAAAATGATTACCGGGTTTCTGCGACCTGATGCAGGCCAGGTCACCGTCTGTGGCTATGACTTGGCGGAAGATCCGATCGCCGCGCAAAGCCAAATTGGATATCTGCCGGAAGGGGCACCCGCCTACGGCGACATGACGCCGGCAGGCTTTTTGGAGTTCATTGCGGAGGTCCGCGGTTATGCCCGTAAAGAGGCGGACACGGCGATCTCCCAGGCGATTTCACGGGCCCAACTGCAATCGGTTTTGAAGCAGCCTATTGAGACGCTGTCTAAAGGGTTCAAGCGCCGGGTTGGTTTGGCCCAGGCCATTTTGCATGACCCGCCGGTTTTGATTATGGACGAGCCGACCGACGGCCTTGATCCGAACCAAAAGTTTGCGGTCCGCCGTTTGATCTCCGCCATGGCGAAAGACAAAGCCATTATCATTTCCACCCATATCTTGGAGGAAGTGGATGCTGTGTGTTCCCGTGCGATGATCATTGATCGGGGAAAGATCGTTGCCGACGGCACACCGCAGGAATTGATGGAAAGATCCACCTATTACAATGCGGTCACTGTATCCGTTGCTTCTGCTGACGCGACCGCGGCAAAACCGCGTTTGCAATCCATTGATGGTGTCGATCATGTCATGGAAGATGCGAGCAGTGTCGGACTGGTCCGCTACACGTTGATTCCTAAATCCGGCGTGCAATTGTTCCAGCCTGTCAGCGCGCTTTTGGCCAGTGAAGATTGGGATGTGCGTGGACTCATGGCGGAGGCAGGACGGTTGGACGATGTCTTCCGAAGCTGCACAACATCGGATGCCAATCCGGAAGGTGCGCGGTCATGAACCAAGTTTGGACCGTTTTCAAACGAGAGTTGGCCGGCTACTTCGCGACGCCGATTGCCTATATTTTTATTATTGTCTTTTTGTTCGCGACCGGCGGCTTCACATTCTATATCGGCGATTTCTTTCGGGTTGGACGGGCGGACCTTCAGCTCTTCTTCTATTTTCATCCTTGGCTTTACTTGTTCTTGATTCCGGCCATCGCTATGCGTCTTTGGGCGGAAGAGCATCGGTCCGGCACCATTGAGCTTTTGCTCACCTTGCCGATTCCTTTATGGGCCAGCATCTTAGGCAAATATCTGGCGGCTTGGGTGTTTGCGGGGATTGCCTTGGGCTTTACTTTTCCGATTTGGATGACGGTGGCCTATCTGGGCGATCCCGACCATGGCGTCATCATCGCGTCTTATATCGGCAGCTTTTTGATGGCCGGTGGCTTCTTGGCCATTGGCTCGGCGATTTCGGCCATGACCTCCAATCAGGTCATCGCTTTTGTGGTCAGTGTGGTGATCTGTTTCCTGTTTATGGTCAGCGGCCTGCCGTTTGTGTTGGACGCCTTTGCCGGCTGGGCGCCGCAATTGCTGGTCGACACTTTGGCATCCTTCAGTTTCCTTTCCCACTTTACGGCCATCACCAAGGGGGTCTTGGACCTGCGCGATATCGTGTTCTTCTTATCGTTGATTGCCCTCTGGCTGTTTATCAATCATGTGATCATTGACCAGGGCCGGTCGGGGTAGGGACGTTATGGCGCGATCATCACAAGTCTTGTTGGCGGTTCTGTTGAGCGTGATTCTGTTCGTCAGTATCAACATTATTTCGAACTATTTGTTTCGATCTGCCCGTCTCGACTTGACGGCAACCAATCAATATACCCTGAGTGAGGGAACCAAGAACATTTTGGAGTCGATTGAAGAGCCTGTGCGTCTCCAATTTTTCTTTTCTGCCGAAATGGCGGCGAATTTTCCTCAGATTCGGATTTACGGTGATCGGGTACGCGATTTGTTGTTCGAATACGCGTCACGCTCCGGTGGCAATCTGCAGCTTGAAATCATAGACCCCAAACCATTCACCGAGGAAGAAGATCAAGCCGTCGCTGAGGGAATTACAGCGATTCCAACGGATACGGGCGAAAGTCTTTATTTTGGTTTGGTGGGAACCAATGCCGTTGATGGACGCGAAGTTGTCCCGTATTTCGCCGCAGAGCGGGAAGCTTTTCTCGAATATGATTTGACCGAGCTTATTTTCAATCTGGTACGGCTTGAAAAGCCGGTCTTGGGTATTCTCAGCACCTTGCCCTTGGATGTGGGATTGGGCGGTATGATGGCCGCCATGCAGGGGCAGTCCCAACCTTTTTTGATTTACGAACAATTGCAGGCAAGCTTCGACGTTCGAATGATCGAGCAGAATGCGGATCGAATCGACCCAGAAATCACCGCGTTGATGGTCGTGCACCCGGCGGAGCTCCCGGCCCAAACGCGGTATGCCATTGATCAATTTGTTTTGCGCGGCGGACGGGCTTTGGTTTTTGTCGACCCTCTGTCGGAACTGGCGAGCACTACGGGCCCAATGGGACAGCCTGTCGGCCCCCAATCTCAATCCAGTGTGACCGATCTGTTTGCAGCTTGGGGATTGGATTTTGATCCCGGCCAGGTGGTCGGTGATTTGGGTCAAGCCTTGCGTGTCCAAACCGGTGCAGACAGTGCCCGGCCTTTTTCCGATTATGTGGTTTGGTTGGGGTTGCAGAAAGAGAATATGAACGGTTCCGACTTGGTCAGTGCCGATTTAAATCTTCTGCAATTGGCCAGTGCTGGACATCTTGCACCAATGGACGGGGCGAGCAGCCGGTTCACGGCGCTGATGCAATCGACTCCGCGGTCCATGTTGTATGAGTCTGAAACCGTTCGGCAAAATCTCGACCCGGACGCCTTGCTGCTTAGTTTTGAGCCGACGCCCCAACGTTACACCCTTGCAGCAAGGATCAGTGGATCCTTCCAGTCTGCATTTCCGGACGGTCCGCCGGAGGAAGAAGTCAATGAGGATAATTTGGAAGTTCCGGACCCGTTGACGGAAAATGAAGAAGACATGGCCGAGCCCTTGCCCGCCCATCTCGGTGAATCGACGGTGGAAACCAATCTGATTGTCTTTGCGGATACGGATCTGCTGGATGACAGATTCTGGGTGCAGCAACAAAACTTCCTGGGCCAACGTATTGTTATTCCCACCGCCGACAATGGCGTGTTCGTTATTAACGCGATTGAGAGTTTGATGGGGTCGAACGATCTGATCAGTCTGCGCAGCAGAGGCCGTGACGACCGGCCTTTGGAAGTGATCAATGATATTCGCCAGCGCGCAGAATCTCAGTTCCTACGGGAGCAGGAGCGGCTGGAACTTCAATTACAAGAGACCGAGCAACGCCTTTTGAATCTGCAAACCCAAGGTCAGGACAATCAAGATGCCTCTGCTGCCTTGATTTTGTCTGAGGAAGAAGAGCAGGAGATTGCCCGCTTCCAATCGCTTCTTTTGGAGACGCGGAAACAACTCAGGTCGGTTCAGCGCAATCTGCGCGCGGATGTGGAAGATTTGCAAAATCGGGTGCGGTTTGTGAATATCGCGTTGATGCCGTTCTTGGTTGCGATCTTTGCATTGCTGGTGGCCAGCGCACGTCGGCGAAGCCGCGCGGCAGCCGCAAAAGGGTGAGCGTATTTTTCTCATGGGCCGGTCACAAAATCTAATTGCTTTGGGATCTGTCGCCGTACTTGCCGCCATCGTCGCGTTCATTGTGGTGATGGAGCAAGACACCACGACGACGCCTGTTTTTCAGGCTCAGCCGATGTTTCCCAAACTTCAAGACCGCCTGAACGATGTGATCAAGATAGAGATCGAAACAAAAGACGAAACGTTTCGTGTTGAGCGGCGGGACGATATCTGGACTCTGCCCAGTCGTGACAATTTTCCGGCAGATCTATCTGTGGTGCGGCGCACGTTGATTGATTTGGCCGACTTGGAATTGATTGAGAAGAAGACCGCGCAGGCGGCCCGCCATCAATCCATTGGTCTTGATGATCCGGCCGAAGGCGGCGAGGGTGTTTTGGTGCGGGTATATGGTGGCGATGATTTGCCCATTGCGGGCGCCATTGTCAGCAGCTTTCAACCGGGTGGTGGGGCGGATCGTCTGTATGTACGTTGGCCGGCGGAAGATCAAACGTGGATCGCCAAAGGTGGTCTGGAGTTGAGCGAGCGGGCAGAACAATGGATTGCAACAGACGTCCTGACCGTCAAACGTTCGGACATCGCGGCCGTTGATGTGGTGCCATTCGAAGGTCCAGCTTATCGATTGTCCCGTGCCAGTGCTGACATACCAGACTTCACCTTAGAGACGGTCCCCGAAGGGCGCAAAACCAAACCGGCCTATAGCTGGAACACCACCGGCTTTGCCCTGACAAGTCTCAATATCTCAGACGTTCGGTCCACAATAGCCGCTTGGTCTCTGGACAAAGGCTTGGTGACGTACGAATTGTTTGACGGCACCATGCTGACATTCGGTCTGGCCGAAGGCGAGGACGGCGATGTCAATTGGCTGACCCTTGTGGATGCAACAGCCCCGACGCCTGCTTTACCGGTGCCGGGTGAGGCGCCGACCGCCGAGGATATTCCCGAATTGATCGGCAATCCGGCTGATCGCATCGGGGAAATCCGCGCCCGGATGGACGGTTGGGATTTTGGGATCCCCCCATTCAAGTTTGAGCAATTCGTCAAGCCTTTGGAGGAATTGCTTGAGCCGATCAATGAGGGGGCCATGACGGCAGACGACCCTGAGGTTGTCCCAGCCCCTTGAAATCCCACGCTACGATCCTTAATTAGTCGCGCAAAGAAAACGACCCGCCTAGCGTCAACCAAAGGACAGCCTTGTGAGTAAGACAGATGTGAAAAGCGAATCCCGTGAGTTTCAGGCCGAAGTGGCAAAGATTCTCAAGCTCATGGTGCACTCGGTCTATTCCGACAAAGAAGTGTTCCTGCGGGAATTGATTTCCAATGCCTCTGATGCCTGTGACAAGCTTCGCTATTCGGCGCTGACCCAGCCGGAGTTGATCAGCGGCGATCCGGATTTTCGCATTGAGATTACTATCGATAAGGCCGCCCGGACTATTCGCATCGCCGATAATGGGATCGGTATGGACCATCAGGAGCTAATTGAGAATTTGGGCACCATTGCCCGTTCCGGAACCGGCCAATTCATTGAGCAATTGACCGGTGACGCCGCCAAGGACTCGCAATTGATCGGCCAGTTCGGTGTCGGTTTCTATTCATCCTTTATGGTCGCCAAAGAGGTCGAAGTGGTCAGTCTCAAAGCCGGCGATGAGGCCGCGCATATGTGGCGCTCAACCGGTGAGGGCACTTACGAAGTTGCCGCCACGGATGACCGGTCTGCTCTGCTGGACGGGCGGGGTACAGCCATTACGCTTCACTTGCAGGATGATGAGGACGAGTTCTTGGATCGTTTTCGCTTGCAGCACGTCATCAAGCGCTATTCGGACCATATCGCGCTGCCGATTCACTTGAAAGAAGTGGGAGATGAAGACGCCGACGAGTCGAATGAGCCGGTCAATGCGGCAAGCGCTTTGTGGATGCGTCCAAAATCTGAGATCACCGAGGATCAGTATAAAGAGTTTTACCACAATGTCGGTCACACTTTTGATGATCCGGCTCATACGATTCACTACAAGGCCGAAGGGCGCCACGAATATTCCGTGCTGCTTTTTCTTCCCACGGACCGGCCCATGGATCTGTTTGATCCCAACCGTCAGACGCGGGTGCGTCTTTATGTGAAGCGGGTCTTTATCACCGACGAAGCCGGCTTGCTGCCGGGATACTTACGATTTGTGCGCGGTATAGTGGATTCCGAAGATATGCCGCTCAATATCAGCCGCGAAATGTTGCAGAACAATCCGATTGTGGGAAATATTCGCTCGGCATTGACTAAGCGCGTTTTGAACGAAATTGCCAAAAAGGCCGAAAAGGACTCGGAGGCTTTCGATCAAATTTGGTCGGCGTTCGGTCCGGTCTTAAAAGAGGGGCTTTATGAAGATGGCGAGCGCCGCGAACAATTGTTGGACATCACCAGATTTGAAACCACAACGGGATCAAATCGGTCTCTCAAAGACTATTTGGCGGATCTGAAAGAAAACCAAACGGCCATCTACTATCTTCACGGTGATGACCCGGAAACGATTCGCAATTCGCCGCTCCTGGAAGGGTTCAAAGCGCGCGGACTGGAAGTGCTTTTGTTGTCCGACCCGGTGGATGCCTTTTGGACGGGCACCGTATTTGAGCATGACGGCAAACCGCTCAAATCTATCGCGCATGGCGCGGCGGATCTCGATCAAATCAAGACAAAAGACACGGGCGAGGATGCATCAAAGGAAGAAGCGCCCAACGATGCAGTCATCACCACATTGATCACCTTGTTGAAACAAACATTGGAAGGCAAGATTGCCGATGTCACGTCTTCTGACCGGTTGACCGACAGTCCGGTTTGCCTCGTTGCAGCGGAAGGGGCCATGAACCCCTATATGGAACGCATTTTGGCGCAGTCCAAAGGTGCGGCAGATGCAGGCGATGACGTTTTGAAAACACGCATTCTGGAAATCAATCCCAAACATGAATTGATCAAGCGACTGGCCGAACGGGCGCATGAAGATGGCGTCGGAGACAGTTTGGAAGATGCTGCATACCTGTTGCTCGACCAGGCCCGCATCATCGAAGGTGAGCCTGTGGTCGATGCGGCAGCTTATGCCAAGAGATTGGCGAGAGTGATGGGGCGAGCGTTCTAGTTGACCGCGGCGAGATTAATTTTTTTGACACCGATGATTTCACCGGTGCGGTCGTTCTGAATCAGGATGACGCAATCGTCTACATCCTTGTGTTTCAGCATTGCGATAGAGTGTGTGAAGGCGGTCTTTTCACCGCTATACATGCCCAGTTTCATCAAGCCTTGAACCACATTGGAATAGCTCAACTCACGGCCACCGTTTTCACCGCGTTTAACGGAGACTTGCTGCGGGCCGGAATGGAACGGCGCAATCCAAACGGATGCTTCCACATCCGACAACCCGTCCGGTGCGTCGTCGAGGCCGATTTCCAGGGCTTCGTCGCGGGTGGTCAGAGAAATCTCAACGGTCGCTCGTTGCCGGTTTGATTCTTGTTCAATGGCATTCAACACATCACCGCGCCGGCTACCGACCACATCAATGTAGCCGTTGATCACCATTTGCGGTGTGTATACCCGAGAGTTTTCAAGGACGGCTGCATATTGCCGTTGCCGCTCAGTGTGCTGGGGCGAGGCAAATGTATCGGGCCAACCCAGATTGTCCCAATAGTCAATGGGCAGGCTCAGCGCGATAACATTTTCGTGAGAGGTTAACTCCTGCAAGACCAGGTCTGCCGGGGGGCAAGAGGAGCAGCCTTGACTGGTAAACAATTCCACAATCACGGGCGTTGCGGCATTTTCCGCGCGCGCAGAGAAAAAAGTTGTCAGCATCAGGCTGACCGTAATGACAACTGCGCCGGAAGCGAGTGTCGAAACTATGGAAATTGGCTTGTTCCTCATCCCTCTCAACATACCGGTCCACTCGGATAATGCGAGTCACGATCGGGTGACCCTGACGTGACCCAATCGTGACCATACCTCATAAATATTAGGCTGTTTTAAGACCTGGCGAGATTTCTGAGGACATATTGAAGAATGCCGCCGTTCTTATAGTAATCGAGCTCATCCACCGTATCGATCCGGCACAATGCTTTAACGGTCTGTGTTTGTCCCGATTTGCTTGTGATTTTCACGTCGAGTTTGGCGCGTGGTTTCAGTTTGGATAGTCCGTCGATCGAAACGGTTTCCGATCCGTCGAGTCCAAGGCTGTTGCGATCAACGCCTTTGGGGAATTGCAAAGGCAAGACGCCCATGCCGATCAGGTTCGATCTGTGAATCCGTTCAAAACTCTCCGTGATGACGGCTCTGACGCCAAGCAGCGTCGTGCCCTTTGCCGCCCAGTCCCGCGATGATCCCGTGCCGTATTCTTTGCCGCCGATGACAACCAATTCGACATTGTCTTTTTGGTATTGCATCGCTGCATCATAGATCGGCATTTCGTCGCCGCTCGGATGATGAATTGTCACGCCGCCTTCGGTTCCTGGCACCATTTGATTCTTGATGCGGATATTGGCGAATGTGCCGCGCATCATGACTTCGTGGTTGCCACGGCGGGAGCCGTAGGAATTAAAGTCGGCAGGCGCGACCTTTTGATCAATCAGATATTTGCCGGCCGGGCTGTCTTTCTTGATGGCGCCGGCAGGACTGATATGGTCGGTGGTGATGGAATCTCCGAACAGACCCAAAACGCGTGCATCTTTCACATCCGTAATTTCGCTGGCCTCTTCGCTCAGACCGTCAAAGTAAGGCGGGTTCTGAACGTACGTGGATTTCGGATTCCATTGATAGGTGAGACCTTTGACCAATTTGATTTTGCGCCACTTGGCATCGCCTTTGAACACATCTTTGTAGCGTTCCCGGAACATTTTTGATGTCACGGAGCTGCGGACAATTTTGTTGATCTCTTGATTGCTCGGCCAAATATCTTTGAGATAGACCGGGTTGCCTTTTTTATCTTCGCCGATGGGATCCTTGGTCAAATTGATGTTCATGGATCCGGCCAAAGCATAAGCGACGACCAATGGCGGTGAAGCCAGATAGTTTGCCTTGACGTCCTGATTGACGCGGCCTTCAAAGTTTCGGTTGCCCGACAAAACGGATGTGGCCACCAAATCATGTTCTTTGATGGCGTCCGACAATTCGGTAGGCAAAGGTCCTGAGTTTCCGATACAGGTTGTGCAGCCGTAGCCGACAAGATTAAATCCGAGCTTGTTGAGGTCCTTTTGCAAGCCTGATTTGACAAGATAGTCAGTGACCACTTGGCTGCCCGGGGCCAGCGACGTTTTCACCCAAGGTTTGACTTTCAAACCCAATTTGACAGCATTGCGCGCCACCAAGCCTGCGCCGATCATCACGCTCGGGTTCGATGTGTTTGTACAACTGGTGATGGCGGCAATGGTGACATCGCCGTGACCCAAAGTGTAATCCTTGCCTTGAACCGGCACGCGTTTGCCGTTTTCGGATCCCTTGCCGTATTCGCTGTCCATCACCTTGTCGAAGTCGGAGGCCGCTTTTGACAGCGAGACCCGGTCTTGAGGTCTTTTCGGACCGGCAAGGCTTGGTTCTACATCTGCAAGGTCCAGGTGTAATGAATCCGTGAAGATCGGATCTTCTGTCCGGGAGGTCCGGAACATGCCTTGCGACTTGGCGTATTTTTCAACCAGGTCGATTTGGCTTTTGGTCCGGCCCGTTGCTTTGAGATATTCCAAGGTGTCTTTGTCGATGGGGAAGAAGCCGCACGTGGCGCCATATTCGGGGGCCATATTGGCAATGGTGGCCTCATCTTCCAGGGTCAAATTGTCGAGGCCGGCGCCGTAGAATTCCACAAATTTTCCGACCACACCTTTCTTGCGCAACATTTCGACGATGGTCAGCACCATGTCGGTCGCCGTGACGCCTTCTTGAAGTTTGCCGGTCAGTTTGAAACCGATCACTTCCGGGATCAGCATGGTGACGGGTTGTCCCAACATGGCGGCTTCGGCTTCAATACCACCGACGCCCCATCCCAAAACGGCCATGCCGTTGACCATCGTTGTATGACTGTCAGTGCCGACCAAAGTGTCCGGATAAGCCACATTGATCATGCCCTTGTCTGTTTTGACTTTGGCGCTCCAAACGGTCTTCGCCAAATGCTCAAGATTGACCTGGTGGCAAATGCCGGTGCCCGGCGGCACCACGCGGAAATTGTCAAACGCTTCTGCGCCCCATTTCAGAAACTCATAGCGCTCGCCATTGCGTTCATATTCCATTTCCACGTTTCGTTTGAACGATGCGGCGGTGCCGAAATTATCAACCATCACGGAGTGATCAATGACCAAATCAACCGGGGCCAGCGGGTTGATCTTCTCCGGATCCCCGCCCAGATTGGCCATGGCGTCGCGCATGGCGGCCAAATCCACCACGGCGGGAACGCCGGTGAAATCTTGCATCAGCACTCGCGCAGGGCGGTAAGCGATTTCTTTTTTGCTTTTGCGTTTTTTAAGCCAATCGGCCATGGCCGAAATATCAGCTGTTGTCACGGAACGGCCGTCTTCGTGGCGCAGCAAATTCTCAAGCAAGACTTTCAGTGAAAAAGGCAGTCGCCCGATATCCTCAAACCCTTTCTGTTTTGCCAGGGCTTTCAGGCTGAAGTATTCATACGTCTTGGCGCCCACATTTATCTTGCGGCGTGTTTTGAGGCTGTCTTGGCCGATGCTGCTCACGTCTTGATATCCTTTTGCAAATACACGAGGCGAACCCCCGCGCTCAGAGTCGAGGCGTGTTGTATCGTCAGAATTTGAAAAATGAAAGACACAGAGGGCGGATAAGTATAAATTTCGTTCGTTTACGGCCGCTTTCCGGCTATCTTGAGTGTTTCGTCCGTATCGGACCCAATCCAAAAGGCATTGAACAAACGCGCTGTGACCTATTCGCTTGCAAAACTCGCCGTTGCCGGTCTGACCGTGGAACGCGGCGGTCGAACGGTTCTGAGCGATCTCAGCTTTTCCTGCATGGCGGGTCAGGCATTGATCATTCGGGGCGCCAACGGATCAGGCAAATCCACTTTGCTACGGGCGCTCGCAACTTTGCTTGAGGTCAAAGCCGGGTCGATCCTTTTGGACGGGTTGGAACTGGAAGAGGCTGAGGAACGGGCCGAACATATTCATTATCTCGGTCATCTGGACGGGATCAAAACTGCTCTCAACGTCGAGGAGAATCTGGCCATATGGCGCGATTATTATGGCGGTGATCCGGTGAATAGGGACTTGTCTTCGGCCTTACAGGCGTTTGATTTGACGCCATTGCGGGATTTGCCGGCGCAATATTTGTCGGCAGGACAAAAAAAACGTTTGGCTCTATCCCGATTGCTGGTCGTGCCTCGCCCCCTCTGGTGTCTCGATGAGCCATCGGTTTCTCTTGATATGCGGAACAAAGGTTTGTTGTCTGAACTCATCAATCAGCACACGTCTGTTGGCGGTGTCGCCATTGTCACGAGCCACGAAGATTTGCCGTTGACCAATGCGTTTGAACTGCGCATCGACAATATGGTTCGGAAGGCGGCTTAATGACGGGAACGACGCAGGCCTTCGGATCGCTTATCAAACGTGATTTGAAACTGGCGGGCCGGTCCGGCACTGGCGGCCTTTTGGCTGTGATCTTTTTTGCACTGGTGGTCACCATTGTGCCGTTCGGTCTCGGTCCGGATCTGAAGTTATTGACACGTATTGCGCCAGGCATGATTTGGGTGGCCTTTATTCTGTCTTCGCTTCTCAGCCTTGACCGTTTATTTCAGACGGATTTTGAAGACGGCAGTTTTGACTTGATGGTTTTATCGCCGCTGCCGATGGAGGCACTTGTTCTGGCAAAATGCGCCGCCCATTGGTTGACCAACGCCGTCCCACTTCTCGTGGCAACCCCGGTTCTGGCTCTCTTGCTGAATATCGATCTGGTCAGTCTGGGCATGGTGATTTTGACCCTGGTGGTCGGAACGCCAGGTCTGACATTAATGGGGGCCATTGGGGCGGCGCTCACCGTGGGAGTCCGGCGGGGCGGATTGCTCGTGGCGCTTTTGATCATGCCGCTTTATGTGCCGGTGGTGATTTTTGCCGTTGGTGCCGTGGAGGCCGCCCGCGAAGCCGTTCAACTTGGTCAGCCCATTGACATTTTTGAGCCTAACTTTTTGTTTTTGATGGCGCTTACTCTTGGTGGATTGGTCCTCGGACCGATCGCAGCAGCGGCCGGTCTGCGGCTCAATCTCAGTTGAGCCGCCTGCGCTATCCTGCCGTCTTGCTCAAGCGATCCGTGCGCGATAAAGGAAGGGCTGGAAGGAATTGGTCATGTGGTCACTGGCAAATCCCCTTAAGTTCATAAGGTTTAGCGATGTGGTTCTGCCCTGGGTGTCGGGGGCGGCAGCTCTGTTTTTGCTTGTCGGATTTGTTTGGGGGTTATTTTTTGCCCCGGAAGATTATCAAATGGGAGACACCGTTCGGATCATGTTTGTGCATGTGCCGGCGGCTTGGCTCAGTCTGTTCTCTTACTCCGTCCTGGTCGGCGCCAGTCTCTTCAGTCTGATTTGGCGTCATTCACTCGCTGACCTGGCCGCCAGATCGGCGGCGCCCCTGGGAGCTGCTTTCACTTTTCTTGGCCTGGTCACCGGCGCACTTTGGGGCCAACCCATGTGGGGCACCTTTTGGGTTTGGGATGCACGGCTAACGTCCATGCTGGTCCTGTTCTTTATCTATCTTGGCTATATCGCGCTTTGGGAGGTCATGGAGGATCACCAAAAGGCGGCCCGCGCTGCCGCCGTTTGGGCCATTGTCGGCTCGATCAATGCGGTCATCGTGAAATATTCGGTCGACTGGTGGGACACGTTGCATCAACCGGCCAGCGTTTCCCGTCTTGACGCCCCCGCGATCCACTGGACTATGCTTGTGCCGCTGCTGATACTCGCGTTGGGCTACACATTTCTGTTCTTTTCTCTTTTGTTCGTTCGGATGCGGACGGCTTTGGTAGAGCAACGCATTCGTAGGGCGCAGATGGCACGCGCTGCGGGACAATAGGAAAGAGTGCCGATGTCAGAGTTTTTTCAAATGGGGGGATACGCGGTCTATGTTTGGCCGGCTTATGCGATCACCTTTGTTGTCTTGATCGCCATGATCATCTTCACCGTACGATCCTATCGCAAAGCACAAGATATGCTATCTCAACTCGACAATCGACAAGATCAAGGCTGAACTTCGGCGCTTTTTGCCGTGATCTGTCCTGCATTAACCCTAAGTCTTAAATTTTTGGTCAGATTCAATCGATATTTTGATCTCACCTGACTCTTATTGGAAGAGTCCGGCGCTTAACGCAGGATCAAAATGCTCCCTGTTTCGAACGACTCACTTCTGGCAGCGCAAATCAGCGGGTCGACCACCGGAACGGCAAAAGCCGTCTCGGAGTATCAGGCACGTCAACGTGAAGAGGCGCTCGCTCAGCAGGTTCAACGCGGCGACAAGCCTGTGCTCAGTGGCCGCCGGGAAGCCCCTGTCGATACGGTTGAGATCCGCTTTCGCGATAGTCAGACCCAATCGGAAACGCGTTTGGAAGAGCGCCGCGCCGAAGATGAGGCCCGCGACGAGGCGCGACGTGACGACAATAGGCGATTTGATCGTGAGGCTCCCAGGATTAGCGAGCAGTCTCGGACCCTCCCGCCGGGATCTCAAATCAATATTTCTGTCTGAAACAAAAAAGCCCCGATCTGAGACCGGGGCTGTTTCATATCTATTGCAAAAGGCTTACCGCCGTTTGCGGGTTGTTTTCTTTTTGGCGGTCTTTTTCTTAGCCGTTTTCTTCTTAGCCGTCTTTTTCTTCGCTGCGCGTTTAGGAGCTGGTTTCGCCTCGGCCTCTTCGGCGTCAATCGCTTCAGAGATCATAGTCAAAATCCGCATAAGCTCGGCTTGCTTGCCTTTCGGGATCACTTTCAAAACAGCCGTATCGGCTTTTTGCACCTTGGCCGTTGTTGCATTCATAGCCCGGCGGCCGGCTGCGGTGATTTTGACTGAGTTGGCTCGCGCATCGGCTTTTGTGCGTTGGCGCGCCAGAAGACCCTTTTTGAGCATGCGGCTGATCATGTCGGCAAGCGTCGAGCGGTCGATGCCGGTACGGCGGACCAGGTCGGTTTGGCTCAGGCCTTCATTCTCCGCAACGGCCGTCAACACGATAAACTGACGCGGTGTCAATCCGTCATTCCCGACCTGGTTTGCGAACTGGTCATAGGAATATTGTTGGGCGCGGCGCAGCAAGTGGCTTACCGACTTCTCGAGGTTATATTTTGCCATGTGGATGTCCTCTGGAATGTAGGAGAAGAGTTGGAGAGTGAAATTTCGTAGGGCACGTCATACACAAGCGGGCCTGCCCCGTAAACAAAGAAATTGTTGCGGCATTCTGCATGCGGACAGTGATGCGATGCGGACGATGCCCGGTCGTATAAACGACAAATTCATTTTGTCGGTTCACTTGTTCATCTAGATGAATTGTTTCAATTTTAAGGCGTTGGAATGGCTAACCTTTTGTGAATGCCGTTTGAGGTGTAGTCTATCGAACCACAATTTGACTGAGTGATGACATGTCGAAACCGTCCGATAGCGAACAGATTTTGTCCTTTAGCCGCAAGACACCTCCCGATGATCACTTAGAGCGATTGGTTTGCGACTCTTGCGGCTATATCGCCTACGAAAATCCAAAAATTGTGGTGGGCTCAGTGGTCACATATGACAACAACATATTGTTGTGTAAGCGAGCGATCCGACCACGGAAGGGGTATTGGACCTTACCGGCGGGCTACTTGGAATTAAATGAGACACCGCAAGACGGCGCCATGCGGGAGGCCCGGGAGGAGGCCTGCGCCTCCATTCGGATTCGCGATCTGTTGGCGGTTTATTCTATTCCGAGAATTAGCCAGGTGCAGTTGATGTATCGTGCCGAACTTCTGGATCCCGATATCGCGATAGGTCCGGAGAGCGAAGACGTTGCCCTGGTCGAATGGGATCATATCCCTTGGGACGATTTGGCGTTCCCCAGTGTGCATTGGGCACTCGGCCACCACAAAGCATCACTGAACCGGGATGTTCTTGCACCGTTCACAAATCCGTCAGGTGAAGAAGGCGACAAAATGCCCGCGGTCGATGGTTAGGACGCGTCCTCGGTTTTCGCGTCGTCGTCGTTCTCGGGGATTTGATACTTCATGATCAAAGGCGCTTGGGCAAAGGTGAAAAGAAGCGTGATGCCCGTTGCCCCGAAAAGTTTGTAATTCACCCAGGTGCTCTCATCAAAATTGCGCCAGACGAGTTCATTCACACCAGCCAAGACAAAGAACAGGATCATCCAACGAAAGGTGAGTTTATTCCAGCCTTCATCCTCCAGTTCCAATGCCTGTTCAAATAGGATTTTCATAATGGGCTTATTGGTGAGGAGTCCGAACAACAAAACCAGGGCGAAGAACAGGCTGACAATGGTCGGTTTGACGTAGAAGAACACCGGGTCATTAAAGGCGAAGGTGAGCAGGGCAAAGAAGACGAGGATGATGGCCGTGATGGCCGGCGCCTTGGCGATACGGCGTTCGACATAATAAGTGATGGCCAGAGAAATAAGCGTTGCAATAACAATCGCGATTGTGGCCTGAAAAATATCTGTAAACGCATATGTGACGCCGAAAATGACCAATGGGATAAAATCGGCCGCCATTTTTTGGTTGGGGGTCAGTTTTTGTTCCGTCATCTTATCCTTCGACGTGTTTTGTCTTAACCGTTCAGCCGCTTCATAGCACGGCTCAAGCCAGGTGCAAGGCCATGACGCCCCCAACCACGGTCAGAGCCGCGAATACTCTTATTAGACCAAAAGGTTCCTTCAAAAGGTAAACGCCGAATAACGCACCAAAGATCACGCTGGTTTCCCGAAGCGATGCCATGCGGGCGACATCGCCGATGCGCAAGGCATAGAGAAATATCCCATATCCGAATAGGGAGATTGTCCCGGCGATCGCGCCACTTTTCCATTCTCTTTGAAAAGACGGCAAAAACTGACGTCCGCGCCAAATGATCGAGGCGATTGTGATGCCGATTCCATTGGCGATGAACATCCAGGCAACAAATGTCAGTGGATTTGGCACTGCCCGCATTCCGTTGGCGTCAATCACGGTGTAGGCAGCCACCATGGCGGCCGTTGCGGCGGCAAAGGCCAAGGCCGGTCCGTGAAAGTGTGCGTCGCTCTTATTCTTGTGTCCGTCAAAGGCAAAGGCGATGAGACCCAAGCTCGTGACGCAAAGCGCTGCCCAACCCCAAGGACTTAAACCTTCGTCCAAAAACAAAATGGCACCGAGTGCTGCGAGAAGCGGCGCAAGACCTCTTGAGATCGGATAGACAATAGAAAAGTCGCCGAGGCGATAGGCGTTCACTTGCATGATTTGATAGACAAAGTGCACGCAGCCGGTCAGCACAATGATCCACCAGACCTCGCCCTGCGGCATAGGGATGAAAGGCGTCATGGCCAAGCCGATCAGTCCCGGTGTTGTTTCCTGCACAGCGCGGCGTACAAGAATGTCATCAGCTGACTTTGAAATAAGACCGACAATGGCGTGAAACAGGGCAGAAGAAACGGCAAGCAGTATAGCGAGTATGCCTGTCGTCATATCTGTGCCAGATCCCCACTGCCTGTGAGCGCATCGGCAAAGGCCGAGGCTTCAAAGCTTTGCAGATCATCCGCCCCTTCACCGACGCCGATGGCATGGATCGGGAGTCCGAATTTTTCTGTAAGCGCCACAAGAATCCCGCCGCGCGCCGTCCCATCCAGCTTTGTCATGACCAAGCCCGTAATCTGCGCCGTATCTTTAAAGGCTTCCACTTGGCTGATGGCGTTTTGGCCTGTTGTGGCATCGAGCACCAACAGAACGGAATGCGGCGCATCAGGATCGACTTTTTTGATCACGCGCAACACCTTTTCCAATTCCGCCATCAAGTTCGCTTTGTTTTGCAAACGCCCGGCCGTGTCGATCATCAAAATGTCCACACTGTCCCGCTTTGCCGCCTCCACGGCCTCAAAAGCCAAGCCTGCAGCATCGGCGCCGACGTCGCGGGCGATGACGGGGGTGCTGGTGCGCTCGCCCCAAACCTTCAATTGTTCGATGGCGGCGGCACGGAACGTATCGCCTGCGGCCAGCATTACGGACTTGCCGTCCGCTTTGAATTGTTTGGCCAGTTTACCGATCGTGGTGGTCTTGCCGGTGCCGTTGACCCCGACCATCAAGATCACATGAGGACGGCGGCTGCCATCAATCTTCAGCGGGACCGCTACGGGACCCAGGATCTTGGTGACCTCGTCGGACAAGACTTGGCGCACTTCTTCCGGCGATATCTCTTTGTCATACCGGCCGTCGGCCAATTGACTGCAAATGCGAGCGGAGGTCGCGACGCCCAGATCCGCTGAGATCAGTAAGTCTTCCAATTCCTCAAGCGTGTCATCGTCCAACTTGCGTTTGGTGAAGATGTCCGTGACACCGCTGGTGAGCTTGGACGAGGAGCGGGTCAGCCCCTCTTTCATGCGTGTGAACCAGCCCTTCTTTTTGGGCGCTGCGTCGTCGCTCATCAGGCAGGTGTTCCTAAAAGCGTGGACCGGTCATGGCCGGTGATGTGGAGCATCCCGATCTCGCCCGGCGTGCCGGATGGGCCGTCTAAGGTGACCGGCGTGAAGTCATCCAACCGTCCAAAGCCCGGCTTTTCCATCAGAACACGGACGGTACCTCCCACATGATGATCGAGATGGTGGGTCAAGGCCTGTTCGCCGGCTTGTCTGAGCCGTGCGGCGCGGTCCTTGATTGTGGCGCCATCCACTTGCGGCATTTTGGCCGCCGGTGTGCCCGGCCGGATCGAATAGGGAAAGACGTGCAAAAGTGTCAGGCCGCAATCCTCAACCAGACGCAATGTATTGCCAAACATCTCTTCGGTTTCGGTGGGAAAGCCGGCAATGAGATCGGCGCCGAAAACCATTTGGGGGCGGGCCTCCCGGACGCGGGCGCAAAATGCGATGGCGTGCTCTCTGTTATGGCGCCGCTTCATCCGCTTCAGGATCATATTGTCACCGGATTGCAGGGATAGGTGCAGATGGGGCATCACCCTCGGCTCTTCCGTGATCATCCGAAACAGCGTCTCGTCCGTTTCGATGGAATCGATGGATGATAATCGGAGGCGCGGCAGCTCCGGCACATGGGTCAAGATTTGCTCAACCAGTCGTCCTAAGGTTTGTTCACCGGGCAAATCGGGCCCATAAGATGTGATGTCGACGCCCGACAGCACGACCTCTTGAAAACCTTGATCCACCAATTTTTGAATTTGCGCGATCACGCCACCGGCCGGCACAGACCGCGAATTGCCGCGGCCGTAGGGAATGATACAAAAAGTGCAACGGTGGTCACAGCCATTTTGCACTTGGACAAAGGCCCGCGCGCGATCCCCAAAGGCTTCGATCATATGGGGTGTCGTATCCCGCACCTCCATGATGTCGGCGACGCGCACGCGTTCAGCCGACCCCAATCCAAAATCCGCAAAAGGTTGAGCATGCATCTTTTCATCATTGCCCAGCACATGATCGACTTCCGGCATGTCGGCGAACCCGTCCGGATCCACTTGCGCGGCACAACCGGTGACAATGATTTTTGCTTCGGGGTTCTCGCGGCGCGCACGGCGGATTGATTGGCGCGCTTGCCGCGTGGATTCCGCGGTGACGGCACAAGTATTGAAAACAATAGCGTCACCCAGGCCGGCACTTTGCGCATGAGCCGCCATCACTTCCGATTCATACGCGTTCAAGCGGCAGCCGAAGGTGACGATTTTAGGCGTCTTGACGGGCGCGTTCATGCGGCGCCTCCGATCAGACTTTCGGCAATCTCACCGTCATAATCCAATGTCGTTGGGCCGGTCATATAGATGCGGTTGTTGGACTCACGCCACTCGATCTCCAGATCGCCGCCGTCAAGGGTCACGGTCACATTCCGTCCGGTCAGATTTTTGCGGGCGGCAGCCACGGCTGTGGCGCAGGCCCCGGTGCCGCAGGCTTGGGTGATCCCGACGCCCCGCTCCCAAACCCGCAACCGGATATGGCTCTTATCGATGATCTGAGCCAGCTCCACATTGGTTTGTTCCGGAAAGAGCGGGTGGAATTCCACCAAAGGTCCGAACTTTTCCAAATCATAAGCGTTGACGTCATCAACAAAAAAGACCGCATGAGGATTGCCCACATTCACCGCCGCGGGTCCCATCAAAACCGGCGCCTCAATGGGGCCGAGTTTTACATCCACATTGCGTGTGTCCATTCGCTCAGACAACGGAATATCTTCCCAATCGAATTTCGGTGCGCCCATATCGACGGTGACGCCAGAATTCGCCGGAAACACCCGCAACAGGCCCGCATTGGTTTCTAAGGTCACTTTATCCGTGCCCTTTTCATCCATCAGGAGCTGGCCGACACAGCGGGAGGCGTTGCCGCAGGCATCCACTTCGCCGCCGTCGCGGTTGAAGATGCGCATAAAGGCGTGTGCCGGCGCTTCGCCCTTTTCGACCACAATCAGCTGATCACAGCCGATTCCGGTCGTGCGATCGGCGATCCGCGCGGCGATGTCAGGCGTCATCGACACTTTTTGATTTCGCCCGTCAATCACGACGAAATCATTGCCGAGGCCGTTCATTTTTTTGAATGGCAGGGTCATCAGTTCATTCCTTGGCGCTTATATGGCGTGGGCGGCTGGCTTTTGCCAGTCTTTTTGACGTCGCCCCGCTTAACCCCCTATGGTGATTGACGATTCGCACGTGGGAGGAGCGGCGCAATGTTCAAAGCCTGGTTTGCCATTAAATTGTGGAAACGGGTCATCGGCGGGCTGGTTTTGGGCCTGATTGTCGGTCTGATCTTCGGAGAGGCGGCAGGCGTTCTCAAACCGATCGGCGATATCTTTATCAATCTGATCAAAATGTTGGTGATTCCGCTGATCTTCACCACCTTGGTCTCAGGCGTAACGGCCATGGGCTCGGTGGCCAAGCTCGGCTCCATCGGGGTCAAGGCCATTGGGCTCTATTTGGCGACCACAGCTGTGGCGATCACGATCGGTTTGCTGGTCGGGATTGCATTCGCGCCGGGTACCGGGGTGGAATTTGTCGGCGTTGAGCCAAGGCCCGTGGCCGATGCGCCGGGTGTCGTCGAGCGTCTGATCAATATCATACCGGCCAATCCGGTCGCAGCTTTGGCCGAAGGCAATGTGCTTTCGGTGATCTTTTTCGCAATCTTTTTCGGCGTCGGAGTTTTGCTGTCGGGCGACAAGGGCAAGCCGGTCGGCAATGCTATCGAATCCGCTGCCGACGTCATGCTGAACATCACCCATATGGTGATGGAACTCGCACCTTTCGGGGTCTTTGCCTTGATCGCCTGGGTGGCGGGCACTCAAGGCGGCGATGCGCTCCTGAATATTTTCACCCTTGTCGTTGCGGTTTATGTGGCCTGTATTCTCCACATCACGTTGGTCTATGGCGGGATGATCCGTGTGCTGCTTAATCTGCCACTGGTGCGGTTTTTCCGCGGCATTCTGGATGCGCAGATTGTCGCTTATTCCACATCATCCAGCTCCGCGACCTTGCCGGTCACCATTTCTTGCGCCACGGACAATTTGGGGCTCAAACGCTCCGTCGCATCGTCGGTCCTGCCTTTGGGCGCCACCATCAATATGGACGGGACGGCGCTCTATCTCGGCATTGTGGCGCTGTTTGCGGCCCAGGCATTGGGAATCGACCTGACCTTTTCCGATTATCTTTTGATCGGTTTGACGGCCACATTAACCTCCGTCGGCGCGGCGGGCATTCCATCCGCGTCGCTGTTCTTGCTCGCAACCGTTCTGCAAGTGTTTGACGTCTCGGCGGAACAGACGGCTCTGATCGTCGGTTTTATCCTGCCCTTTGATCGGATCATGGATATGGCCCGCACGGTGGTAAATGTCTCGGGCGATACGGCGGTAGCGACAACGGTCGCCAAATGGGAAGGTCAAATTGATGAAGAGGTCTTCCGCACGCCGGCGGTGGTTTAGCAGGCGTGCGGAGACGGTGTTTATTGCGGTTGGTTTAGTGGGGCCCGCCGCCGGCACCTGGAGCGGTAATTATTTCGGCAGTGCCATCGCCGTTTGTGTCACCGGCGGTGCTTGAGCCGCCTTTTTCACCGGATTCTTTCATTTCTCTTTCCACGCCGAATTTTGAGGTCGGCGGCATGCCGATATTGAATTCCTTGTTGTCCGATGTTGTGGCGGTTTCGTCATCTGACTCGCGCGTGTCCTCATCGGCTTGGGCCACGGTCATCCGCTCAATATTGGTATAGCCGATTTTGACTTGGGCTTGGGCCGTTTGGCTGACGGTGAAAGCGGCAAAAGCTGCAAAAACAAAGGTCGAAATCTTGGTCATAGTCCTTCTCCTCAATTAGCGTGTTCTGGTCTGTAGTCGGGCCAAATTCGAAAAGGGTTCAAAAACATTCTCGATTTCTCACAATCGGCCGGAATCCCTTGACCCGTGGCCCCTTTCGGCCTAAAACGCCCACGATTTTCGAGACTTGGTATCTACCGAGCCGCCGACTCCGAAGGGGAGAGGTCAACACCCGTCAGCGAGGGTTCGCCCGCGGGTGCCATTTGCTTTTGGGCAATGGGTTTCGGTGGTTTTCAGTGATTTCGGGTCCGAAATAATGTTGGAAAAAGGCCGAATTTCGCCCCATGTTTGAGACTCTGACAGACCGCCTGACCGGTGTCCTGGACAAGCTGAAGAAAAGCGCCAGCTTGTCCGAGGCCGATGTCAATGCGGCCATGCGCGAGGTCCGGGTGGCGCTGTTGGAGGCCGATGTGGCTCTGCCGGTGGCCAAGGACTTTATCGCCAAAGTCAAAGAGCGGGCGGTCGGCCAAGAGGTTCTAAAATCGGTCACTCCCGGCCAGATGGTCGTGAAAATCGTCAACGATGCCCTGGTGGATATGCTGGCGGGCAGCGAAGACGGCACCGCAGTGCCGATCAATCTGGCGGCGGTTCCGCCGGTGCCGATCATGATGGTGGGTCTGCAAGGCTCCGGTAAAACCACCAGCACCGCCAAAATCGCGCTGCGTCTCAAAGACAAAGAGAAAAAGAAGGTCTTGATGGCTTCGCTCGATACGCGGCGCCCGGCAGCTCAAGAGCAGTTGAAAGTGCTAGGCGAGCAAGCCGACGTCGACACTTTGCCGATTATGGAAGGGCAAAATCCGGCGGACATCGCCAAGCGCGCCATGGCCTCGGCCAAATTGCAAGGCTATGACGTGGTCTTGCTCGACACCGCCGGGCGACTGGCCATTGACGAAGCGCTGATGGCCGAACTTGCCGACATTGAAAACGCCACAAGCCCGGCCGAGACGCTTTTGGTGGTCGACTCTCTGACCGGTCAAGATGCAGTGAATGTTGCGGAAAAGTTCCGTGAGCGGATTTCTTTGACCGGCATCGTGATGACCCGGATCGATGGTGATGGGCGCGGCGGTGCGGCTTTGTCCATGCGGGCGGTCACTGGCTGTCCTATTAAGCTCTTGGGGACGGGTGAAAAGCTCGACCAATTAGAAGAGTTTCATGCGGACCGGATTGCCAACCGCATCCTGGGTATGGGCGATGTGGTGAGCCTCGTCGAACGGGCGGCCGAAACCATTGATCAGGACAAGGCCGAAGCCATGGCCAAGAAAATGATCAAGGGCAAGTTCGACTTTAATGATCTCCTGGAGCAGCTGCGCCAAATGCACAAGATCGGCGGCATGTCGAGCGTGCTGGGCATGTTGCCCGGCGTCGGCAAAATGCAAAAGCAAATGGCCGAATCGCAGTTGGACGACAAGGTTTTGGTCCATCAAGAAGCGATCATTCTGTCCATGACGCCGACGGAACGCGCCAATCCCAAATTGCTCAATGGATCGCGCAAGCGGCGCATTGCCAAAGGTTGCGGCTTGACCGTGCAGGATGTGAATAAGCTTTTGAAAATGCACCGGCAGATGTCGGACATGATGAAGAAAATGGGCAAGATGGGCAAAAAAGGCAAAGGCTTGCTCGGCGGATTGGGTGGTCTTGGCGGTATGGCCATGCCTGGCGGTGCCGGCGCTCAAATGCCGCCTGCCGGCGGCTTGCCCGGATTGGGGGGGTCGCCAGCGGCGCTACCGCCCGGACTGCCGGAAGATTTGTTGAAGAAGAAATAAGCGTACACAAGTGAAATCTGTTTTTGTTTTGAGAAAAGGTGAAACAACAATATGGCACTAAAAATTAGACTCGCTCGGGGCGGTGCAAAGAAGCGCCCTTATTACCGGATCGTTGTGGCGGATAGCCGTTATCCTCGCGATGGCCGTTTCATTGAGAAGATCGGATTCTTCAATCCGCTTTTGCCGAAGGACAGCGACAAGCGCTATGGCTTTGATACCGAGCGCGTCAAGCATTGGCTCGGTAACGGTGCTTTGCCGACCGACCGTGTCGCTCGCTTTTTGAACGAGCAAGGCCTCTACGAATGGAAACACGGCAACAATCCGGTGAAGGGCCGTCTGCGCAAAAAGGCGCAAGAGCGTCTGGAAGCCGAGCGGATTGCAGCGGAAGAGGCTAAGGCGGCAGCGGAAGCACCTGCGGAAGACGCACCTGTCGAAGAGGCTCCCGCGGATGAGGCGCCGGCCGAAGAGGCAGCTGCGGAGTAATTCCGCTTTTCTGTCCGATGGCCGAAGACGCGCGCATTTGTGTTGGCGCCGTTTCCGGGGCCAGAGGTGTTAAAGGCGAGTTGCGGATTAAACCGTTTACGGATGATCCAAAACACGTCGGCGCTTATGGACCGGTAGAAACGGAAGACGGGACGCGAGCGCTGACCTTAACCGGGCTCAAAGTCAAAGGTGACGATGTTACCGCCTGGGCCAAAGAGGTCAAAACGCGCGAAGAGGCGATGGCTCTGAAAGGAACCCGCCTTTATGTGCCCAAGGCGCGATTGCCGGAAGCGGCAGAAGATGAATTTTATTATGCCGATCTAGTGGGATTGGCTGTGAAAACAAAGGAGACGGACGAACTTGGACAAGTGATTGCGGTACATGACTTTGGCGCCGGGGATGTTTTGGAGATCCGGTTGCACGAGGACAAACGCGCGGTGATGGTGCCATTCACCAAAGCATGTGTCCCTAAGGTTGATGTGCCGGGTGGTGAGATCACAATCGATCCCCCAAACGGCTTGTTCGATCGCCCAGACCCGGAAGAAGAAGGAGGCAAAGCGTAAGACATTGGCGACAGCCTGGACGGCGAAAGTATTGACGCTTTATCCGGACATGTTCCCGGGACCCTTGGGGGCTTCGGTGACAGGACGGGCATTGGCCGAAGGTGTGTGGACATGTGAAGCGGTGGATATCCGCGATTATGCCCACGACAAACACAAATCGGTTGATGACACTCCCGCCGGCGGTGGTGCCGGCATGGTGATGCGAGCGGATGTTCTGGCGGAAGCGATTGATGATCATTGGGACCCGGCGGCGAATGTTCCGCTGATTTGTTTAAGCCCGCGCGGTGAGCCTTTAAGTCAAAGCCTTGTCCGCGAGTTTGCAGAAGGTCCCGGCATTGTTGCGCTGTGTGGCCGTTTTGAAGGGATTGATCAGCGTCTGTTTGAGGCGCGGCCCATTCGGGAAGTCAGTGTTGGAGATTACGTTTTGTCCGGCGGCGAAATCGCTGCGATGGTTTTATTGGATGCGAGTGTGAGATTACTCGCGGGCGTATTGGGAGCGGAAGAGTCGCTGACGGAAGAAAGTTTTGACAATGGATTGTTGGAATATCCGCATTACACAAAACCTGCCCTTTGGCAGGGGCGGCCCATTCCGGAAGTCCTTACGTCTGGTCATCACGGAAAGATCGCGGCCTGGCGAAAACAACAAGCAGAAGACACCACACGGGCCCGTCGGCCTGATTTGTGGAAACGATATGAGAATTTGACTAACGATTTGAAGAAGGAAAACGAGCCATGACAAATATTATCGAGCAGCTCGAGAAAGAGCAGATGGCGGAAGTTGCCGCCAAAAGACAAGTTCCGGATTTTGGTCCCGGCGATACATTGAAAGTGAATGTTCGTGTGACCGAAGGATCGCGTGAACGGATTCAGGCGTTTGAAGCCGTGTGTATCGGCCGGTCCGGTGCCGGTGTGAATGAAAGCTTCACCATGCGCAAAATTTCCTACGGTGAAGGCTTGGAGCGTGTTTTCCCGGTTTATAGCCCCATGATCGATTCCATCGAAGTGGTCCGTCGTGGTGATGTCCGCCGGGCCAAGCTCTATTACCTGCGCGGCCGTCAGGGTAAATCCGCACGGATCACGGAAAAGCAAGATTGGCGCCGCAAAGAAGATGCAAAGGCGACCGCCTCTGCGCCTGCAGCTGAGCCCGTAAAAGAAGAGGCGGCTGCAGAAGAGTAAGCCGCGCGGCAAAATTTTATGTGCGGACCCCGCAACAAGGTCCGCGCCCGTGTGATGTTGAGCAAGATGAGCAAAGTGGAATAAGGCAAATGGCTGGTAAGACGCTCTACGATAAAATCTGGGATGATCATTTGGTTGATGATGGCGGCGATGGCTCGTGCCTCATCTATATTGATATGCATCTCACCCATGAGGTGACCTCGCCTCAAGCGTTTGAGGGTCTGCGGGTGGCCGGCCGGCCTGTTCGTGATCCGTCTTTGACTTTGGCGGTGGCAGACCATTCTATTCCGACCACGGATCGCCATGCACCGGTGGAGGACGAGCAGGCGGCATTGCAGCTCGATACACTCGCCAACAACGTCAAAGAATACGGCATTGAGTATTATGACGGCCTTGATATCCGTCAGGGCATTGTCCATGTGGTCGGCCCGGAACAAGGTTTGACCCAACCTGGCATGACCATCGTTTGTGGTGACAGCCACACCGCCACCCATGGTGCCTTCGGTGCGCTGGCCCACGGCATCGGTACGTCGGAAGTTGAGCATGTTTTGGCGACGCAAACCCTGATTGGCAAGAAATCGAAAAACATGAAGGTGAATGTCAGCGGTAATTTGGCACCGGGCATCACCGCCAAAGATATTGCACTTGCCATTATCGGCAAAATCGGCACCGCCGGCGGAACCGGCTACGTCATAGAATATACCGGCGAAGCCATTCGCAATCTGACCATGGAAGGGCGCATGACCTTGTGCAACCTCACCATTGAAGCCGGGGCACGTGCCGGTTTGGTGGCCCCGGATGACGTCACTTTCGAATATATCAAAGGCAAGCCGCGGGCACCGAAAGGCGCCGCGTGGGATATGGCGGTCGAGTATTGGAAGACCATGAAGACCGACGACGACGCGGTGTTCGACAAAGTGGTTGAGATTGACGGGTCTGAAATTCCCCCGCTTTTGACCTGGGGCACCAGCCCGGAAGATGTAGTGCCGATTACAGGCGCCGTCCCGTTCCCGAAAGATGCCCGGGACGAGAACAAAGCAGCTGCCATTGAACGATCGCTCGATTATATGGGCCTGACGGCAGGCACAAAGATGACCGACATCAAAATAGATGTCGCCTTTATTGGCTCTTGCACCAATAGCCGCATTGAAGATATGCGCGCCGCTGCGGAGATCGCCAAAGGCAAAAAGGTTGCTGATCATGTCACGGCCTTGGTCGTGCCGGGATCGGGACTTGTGAAAATGCAGGCCGAAGCCGAAGGCCTCGATAAGATCTTCACCGATGCCGGTTTTGAATGGCGTGAGGCCGGGTGCTCCATGTGTTTGGCGATGAACCCGGACAAATTGCTGCCGGGTCAGCGTTGCGCGTCCACCTCCAATCGGAATTTTGAAGGACGTCAAGGCAAAGGCGGTCGGACCCATTTGATGAGCCCGGCCATGGCGGCAGCCGCTGCGATTGCCGGCCATTTTGTTGATGTGCGTGATTGGACCTAAGCGGAGGCCACAATGGAAAAACTGACAACAATCGAAGGTGTCGCCGCGCCGCTGCCCATGGTGAATGTGGACACGGACATGATCGTGCCGGGACCGTTTTTGAAAACCATCGAACGGACCGGTTTGGGGAAGATCATTTTCTTCAATATGCGGTTCAATGAAGACGGCTCCGAAAAGCCGGAATTCGTGCTGAATCAAGATCCCTACCGCCAAGCCAAGATTCTGATCGCGGGTGATAATTTCGGCTGCGGATCCAGCCGGGAACACGCCCCTTGGGGGCTTGCGGATTTTGGTATCCGGGTTGTGATTGCACCCGACATTGCGGACATCTTTTTCAACAATTGCTTCAAGAATTCCATTCTGCCCATCAAACTGCCGCAAGAGACGGTCGACAAATTGATGGCGGTGGCCCAAAGCGATGCGCCGGAATTGAAAGTTGATTTGGAGTCGCAAACGATTACCGGCGGCAATCTTGAGCCGATTTCCTTCGACGTCGACGAGTTTCGCAAATATTGCTTACTCAATGGTCTCGACGATATCGGGCTGACCTTGCAAAAGGACGACAAGATCAAAGCCTACGAAGCCAAACGTGCGGCGCAATGGCCTTGGTTGCCCAAAACGGGAACAGCGGAAGCTTAAGTCGACTTGCTTGTTATCTATGACAACGGAGCCGACGAGAAAGGATTGTCCTGCCCCGTGCGGCGGAACGATCATGCCGAATAGACAAATCTAAAAGAAGAAAACGATGTCCGAAGCAAAAAAAATATTGATCCTGCCCGGTGACGGAATTGGACCTGAGGTGACTCAAGAAGCGGTGCGCGTGATTGAATGGTTCAATGCCAAGACATCGCTTCAGTTTGAGCTCGATCATGATTTGATCGGCGGCTGTTCTTATGATGAGCATGGCGTACCGGCCACCGACGCCGTGATTGACAAAGCGCTGGCGTCAGACGCGGTTCTCTTGGGTGCGATAGACGGGCCCAAATGGGACGACATTCCGTTTGAATTGCGTCCGGCCCAAGGCTTGCTGCGTTTGCGCAAAGATATGGGGCTTTTTGCCAATCTCCGCCCGGCTATGCTGTTCGATACATTGCTGGATGCATCAAGCCTGCGTCCCGAAGTGGTCAAGGGTCTCGATATTATGATTGTCCGGGAACTGATCGGCGGGCTCTATTTCGGAACGCCGCGCGGCATTGACGATCTCGAAGACGGTCAACAAAAAGGCTACAACACCCTGGTTTACACCACCTCTGAAATTGAGCGTGTGGCGCGGGTTGCCTTTGAGATGGCGCGTAAGAGGGACAATCGCGTGGTCTCCGTCGATAAATCCAATGCCCTTGAAGTGATGCGTCTGTGGCGCGATGTGGTGAGCAAAGTGCATGCGGAAGAATATCCTGATGTGGAACTGGACCACATGTTTGTCGACAATTGCTGCATGCAGTTGGTCCGTGCGCCCAAGCAATTTGACGTAATCCTGACCGGCAATCTGTTCGGCGATATTGTTTCCGACGAAGCCTCCATGTTGACCGGCTCCATCGGTATGTTGCCGTCGGCCGCTTTGGGTGCCAAGGACGCCAATGGGAAATCGCTGGCGCTTTATGAACCGGTGCACGGCTCGGCGCCGGATATCACCGGACAAGGCATCGCCAATCCCTTGGCGACGATCCTCAGTTTTGTCATGGCGTTGCGGTATTCTTTCGATCTGCAGACCGAAGCTGATCTTGTTGAAGCTGCCATTAATGGAGTTTTGGCCAAAGGCATTCGAACGCCGGACTTGATGGAAGACGGCATGACAAAAGTGTCGACGACGGAAATGGGCGATGCAGTGCTCGCCGAACTTGATACATTAAGCGCATAGAAATTTGGAGTGACCCCATGGGGTATAAAGTAGCAGTTGTCGGCGCCACCGGAAATGTGGGCCGCGAAATGATGAACATCTTGCACGAACGCCAATTCCCGGTGGATGAAGTGGTGCCTTTGGCCTCACGCCGGTCTTTGGGCATGGAGGTGTCTTACGGAGATGCGACACTGAAATGTCAGGATCTGGAGCAATTCGATTTTACAGGCACGGATATCGCATTGCTGTCTGCCGGCGCCAGTGTGTCGGAAAAATGGGCGCCGGAGATTGCCGAAACCGGCTGTGTGGTGATCGACAATTCGAGCTTTTGGCGCATGCATCCGGACATTCCGTTGGTGGTGCCGGAAGTCAATGCGGACGATTTGGCGGGCTACACCAAGCGCAACATCATTGCCAATCCCAATTGCTCCACCGCGCAATTGGTGGTGGCACTGAAACCCCTGCACGATGCGGCGAAAATCAAGCGCGTGGTGGTCTCCACCTATCAATCGGTCTCGGGCACCGGCAAAGACGCCATGGACGAATTGTGGACGCAAACCCGCGGTATCTTCGTCAATGACGATATCGTCAAGAATGTCTACACAAAGCAAATCGCCTTCAACGTCATTCCCCATTGTGACGTCTTCATGGAAGACGGCTACACAAAAGAAGAGTGGAAGTTGATGGCCGAAACCAAAAAGATGCTGGATCCCAAAATCAAACTGACGGCAACGGCCGTGCGGGTACCGGTTTTTGTGGGCCATTCGGAAGCGGTCAATATCGAATTTGAAAACCCCATCACCGATGATGAGGCGCGTGCGATCTTGCGCGAGTCGCCGGGCTGTTTGGTGGTCGATAAGCGTGAGGACGAAGGCTATGTCACCCCGGTCGAGTGTGTTGGGGACTATGCCACCTTTATCAGCCGCATTCGCATGGACCCGACTGTTGAGAACGGATTGTGCATTTGGGTTGTCTCGGACAACTTGCGCAAAGGCGCGGCGCTCAATACGGTGCAAATCGCTGAGATCCTGATCAACCGCTATCTGAAGAAATAGGACACACGCTTATGTCTGCGAGTCATCGCCCCCGCCGCTCGGTCCTTTACATGCCGGGCTCGAATGCGCGCGCATTGGAAAAAGCCAAATCCTTAAGTGCGGATGCCGTGATTTTGGATCTGGAAGATGCGGTGGCACCGGACACCAAAGAGACAGCCCGGGATCAGGTATGTGCGGCGGTCAAGGCGGGCGGTTATGGCCGGCGGGAAGTGATCATTCGTGTCAATGCTCTGGAGTCGCCTTGGGGACTTGATGATCTGAAAGCTGCGGCTGGCGCAGGGCCCGACGCGATTTTGGTGCCGAAGGTCAATTCAAGCCACGACGTCAAACAATATGAAGCGGTGATCAATGATGCCGGCGCCCCGGCTGATTTGGGTCTCTGGGCTATGATGGAAACACCGCTTGCCATGTTGAATGCCCATGAGATTGCCGCCTCCGCCAAAGAGCCCGGCGCGCGGCTTTGTGCTTGGGTTATGGGCACCAATGATATCGCCAAAGAAGCCGGTATGGCGCAGACCCAAGACCGCATCCCCTTTCTCTATTCTCTTGAGGTATGCGTTTTGGCGGCCAAAGCCTATGGCCTCGGCATTATGGACGGTGTCTACAATGACTTTAAAAACGAATCCGGGTTTGAAGATATCTGCCGCCAGGGTTTGGAGCTTGGCTTTGACGGCAAGACCTTGATTCACCCCAGCCAAATCGGCCCGTGTAATGACATCTTCTCGCCGTCCGAAGACGAGGTGGCCTGGTCACGCAAGATCATGACCGCCTTTGATGAGCCGGAAAATCAGGCCAAAGGGGCGATCCAAGTGGATGGGAAAATGGTTGAACGTCTGCATGCGGATATTGCGGCCCGGACCGTGGCCATAGCGGACGCGATTTCCGCCCTCGCGGACGATGCCGCGGAGTAAGTGTCTCGATGAGCAAAACCGATCCGGGATATTTCTTTGAAGACTTCTCCGTCGGCCAGGTTTTGAACCATGCCACACCGCGCACGGTCACCAGCGGTGACGTGGCGGTTTACAATGCCCTCTATCCCAATCGGTTTGCCCTTCAATCGTCCCAAGAATTTGCCAAGGCAAATGGATATGATGCGGCGCCGATTGATGATCTGCTGACGTTTCATATGGTGTTCGGCAAGACGGTGCCGGATATCTCCACCAATGCCGTGGCCAATCTTGGTTATGCGGACGGTAAGTTTCTCAAACCCGTCTTTCCGGGCGATACGCTGAGCGCGTCGTCTGAGGTGATTGGCTTGAAGCAGAATTCCAACGGCAAAACCGGTGTGGTTTATGTCCGCTCCACCGGGACCAATCAGTTGGGTGATGTGGTGCTTGATTATGCCCGCTGGGTCATGGTGCGCAAACGCGATCCCAATGCGCCCGCACCGGACACGCTGGTTCCGGATCTGCCGGAGGCCGTCGCCCCCGGTGATTTGGCGATCCCCCAAAATTTGCGCTTTGATGCCTATGATTTTCAAGCGGCGGGCGAGACTCATCGTTGGGGCGATTATCAGATCGGCGAAAAAATCGATCATGTCGATGGGGTGACCATTGAAGAGTCTGATCACATGATGGCGGCGCGGCTTTATCAAAACACTGCCCGGGTGCACTTTAATCAATTCACCGAAGGTCAAGGCCGTTTCGGCCGCCGCCTGATCTATGGCGGCGTGGTCATCTCCATGGCAAGAGCGCTCTCCTTTAACGGCCTGGCCAATGCCCACGTCATCGCGGGCATCAATGGCGGGGCCCATGTGGCGCCTCTCTTCGGCGGCGAAACGGTGTTCGCCTGGTCGGAGGTCTTGGATAAGGCGGAAGTCGCCGGCCGCGATGACGTGGGGGCGTTGCGTTTGCGCCTGGTGGCGACGAAAGATCTCCCCTGTCACGCCTTTCCATACAAGAACAATGAAGGAGCCTACAATTCTGGGGTTATTTTGGACTTCGACCATTGGGTTTTGATACCGAAATAGCGGTCATGCCTCTTGAGCGGGGCCCATCTTAGTGTCATAAACAGGCCCTTCGGGGCCAATGGCGGTTTGCCCATTCCTTCAAACATATGAGCGGGTTGGAGGCTCCCGGAGCCCGCGCATAAGACGACGTATCAGGACTTTTCTATGGCTGAAGCCAAGAGACCGCGGCCCTTGTCGCCACATCTGCAGGTCTATCGCTGGCCTGTCACCATGGCCACCTCCATCACCCATCGCGCCACCGGCGTCGCAAACTACGCCGGCGCAGCTTTTCTGACTTGGTTCTTGGTCGCATTGGCGTCGGGTCCGGAGGCCTATGCAACTTTTAGGACCGCGGCAGCAAGTCCCATCGGGATCTTGGTTCTGGTTGGCTATACTTGGTCCATGATTTTCCACCTCCTGAATGGAGTGCGGCATCTGCGGTGGGACGCAGGATATGCGCTGGAAAATGACCAAGCGGAGAGAAGTGGGCTGATTGTCTTTGTCTTGTCGGTGGTGCTGACCATCGCCGTTTGGCTGTTTCTGGTATAGGAGCCGCAGATGAAAACACCTTTGAACAAAGTGCGCGGTTTGGGCTCCGCCAAAGAAGGCGTCGGCCATTTCTGGCATCAGCGGGTCACCGCGGTTGCACTGGTTCCGTTGGTTCTCTGGTTCCTTTGGATGGTGCCGACCCATGTGGGCGCGGATTACACTGCCGTTCGTGAATGGATTGCATCGCCGCTGACGGCCATCCCGCTTTTGCTTTTTATTGCGGTGGCCTTTTATCACATGAAGCTCGGGCTCCAGACCGTGATTGAAGATTACATTCCCAGTCACGGCCAAAAGATTGTTTTGCTGATGCTCAGCACGTTCTTCTCATATGGCCTGGCGGCCGCATCCGCCTTTGCCGTCTTACAAATCAGCTTAGGTTAATTACGTATGGCGACGTTGAACTCTTACGATATTCAAGATCATACTTTTGATGTGGTTGTGGTCGGTGCCGGCGGCGCCGGTTTGCGCGCCACCATGGGTGCGGCCCAAGCAGGTCTTCGCACGGCGTGCATCACCAAAGTGTTTCCGACCCGCTCTCACACGGTTGCGGCCCAAGGGGGTATTTCCGCCGCTCTTGGCAATATGTCGGAAGATGATTGGCGCTGGCACATGTATGACACCGTCAAAGGATCCGATTGGCTCGGGGATCAAGACGCCATTGAATATTTGTGCAAAAACGCGCCCGCTGCCGTTTATGAGCTGGAACATTTCGGCGTGCCGTTTTCCCGCACGGACGAGGGGAAGATTTATCAGCGTGCTTTTGGGGGCATGACGTCCAATTACGGCGAAGGCATTGTGCAGCGAACATGTGCGGCTGCCGACCGGACCGGTCACGCCATGTTGCACACCCTTTATGGACAGTCCCTGCGCTATGACGCGGAATTCTTTATCGAATATTTCGCGCTGGACTTGATCATGGACGAAGGTGAATGCCGCGGTGTCATGGCCTTGTCTTTGGAAGACGGTACGTTACACCGCTTTAAGGCGCAAAAGGTGATCTTGGCGACAGGCGGCTATGGCCGGTCTTATTTCTCTTGCACATCCGCCCACACCTGCACCGGCGACGGCAATGCCATGGTCTTGCGTGCTGGTCTTGGTTTGCAAGATATGGAGTTTATCCAGTTTCATCCCACCGGCATTTACGGCGCGGGCGTCTTGATTACGGAAGGCGCGCGCGGCGAAGGCGGCTATTTGGTCAATTCCGAGGGCGAGCGCTTTATGGAACGCTATGCGCCGTCGGCCAAAGATTTGGCGTCGCGCGATGTCGTCAGCCGGTCCATTACCATCGAGATTCGCGAAGGCCGCGGTGTCGGTACGGAAAAAGATCACATGTTCTTGCATTTGGATCATCTGGACCCGGATGTTTTGGCCGAACGGCTGCCGGGGATTTCGGAATCCGCTAAGATCTTTGCGGGTGTTGACGTGACCAAAGAGCCGATCCCGATCCTGCCCACCGTGCACTATAATATGGGCGGTATTCCGACCAATTATCATGGTGAGGTCGTCACATTGAAAGACGGCAATCCGGATCATGTGGTGCCGGGCTTGATGGCCGTCGGAGAAGCGGCTTGTGTGTCTGTTCACGGCGCCAATCGCTTGGGCTCCAATTCGCTGATCGACCTTGTGGTCTTTGGCCGTGCCGCTGGCTTGCGCGTCGGTGAGACGGTCAGCGCCGGGGCCAAGCAACCGGATTTGCCGGAAGGGGCCGGTGAGAATGCTGTGGCCCGCCTGGATCAATTCCGTCATGCCACGGGCTCAACACCCACATCCGAGCTGCGCTTGCGCATGCAAAAGGTGATGCAAACCAATTGCGCCGTGTTCCGCACCGGCGATATTTTGCAAGAGGGCAAGAGCCTCATCAATGAAGTCTATCGCGCCAAAGGCGACATTGACGTCAAAGACCGCTCCATGATTTGGAATTCCGATTTGGTCGAGACCTTGGAATTTGACAACCTGATCAGTCAGGCGGTGGTCACCATGTATTCGGCGGAGAATCGCAAAGAAAGCCGCGGCGCCCATGCGCGCGAAGATTATGCGGAACGCGATGACGAACATTGGATGAAGCATACGCTGGCGAGCATCGACAGTGCGGGCCGTGTCACCTTGGATTACCGTCCGGTGCACACTTACACCCTCAGCAATGAAGTTTCTTATATCGAGCCCAAGGCTCGGGTTTATTAAAGGTCAAGAGGCAGACACTTATGGTCGAACTTACCCTGCCAAAGAACAGCCGTATTCAAAACGGTCAAAAATGGGACGCACCGGAAAAGGATGGTGAGAAACCATCCAACATCAAGGTGTTCAAAGTCTACCGCTGGTCACCGGACGATGAGGACAACCCTCGTGTCGATTCTTACGAAGTGGACATGGACACTTGCGGGCCCATGGTGCTGGACGGTTTGATCAAAATTAAGAATGAAATCGATCCCACCTTAACCTTCCGACGCTCGTGCCGGGAAGGCGTCTGCGGCTCCTGCGCCATGAACATTGACGGCCGCAACACATTGGCCTGCACAAAATCCATTGAAGAGGTCAAAGGCGAAGTCGCCGTTTATCCGTTGCCCCATATGGAAGTGGTCAAAGATTTGGTGCCTGATCTCACCAATTTTTATGCTCAATATGCCTCCATCGAACCTTGGCTTCATACAGACACGCCGGAGCCGGAAAAAGAATGGAAACAAAGCCTGGAAGACCGGGAAAAGCTCGACGGTCTTTATGAATGTATTCTGTGTGCGTCCTGTTCCACCTCTTGCCCAAGCTATTGGTGGAACGGCGATAAATATTTGGGCCCGGCGGTCTTGCTGCAGGCCTATCGCTGGCTGATCGACAGCCGTGATGAAGCCACCGGAGACCGGCTCGACAACCTGGAGGATCCGTTCCGGCTGTATCGCTGCCACACGATCATGAACTGCACCAACACATGTCCGAAGGGTTTGAACCCGGCCAAAGCTATCGCCAATATCAAAAAGATGATGGTCGAACGCAGCGTGTAGCTGTCCATAAAATCGTCCCAGTTCGGACATTGTGACGTCCCAATCCGGTTCTAAATGCTCAAGGCTCCAAGCCGGGGCATCGGGATTGGGAGTTTTGAAATCATGTTAAATTACCTGAAGGAGTCGGGCCAAAAGCCCGGGTTCAAAGCCGTGCTCATCGGCTTGCTTGTGCTGGGATTGTACATTCCCATGTCTTTTGTCAGCGATCTGGTGCGTGAGCGGCAAATGCGGGCCGATGAGGCCCGTTATGAGGTCGGCTATGCCTGGGGCGGTCAATCGCAAACCTTGGCGGGCCCTTTCCTGGTGATCCCTTACCAGATCACGCGGGAGGTCGTGAGCGGGTACGAAAAGACCGAGCGTGTTGAAAAACGCTTTGCGGTGTTTTTGCCCGAAGATTTAACCATCAAATCCGATGTGGCGAGCGAAACCCGCTATCGCGGGATTTACGATGTGGCAACCTATGCGGCGACCCTGAATGTCAGCGGACGTTTTGCCCGGCCGGATGAAACCCTTTTTGTCCAAGAGGGCGTTTCGGTGGATTGGGATGCTGCCTTTGTGGCCCTGAGCCTCACGGACAATCGCGGGATTAAGAATGCGCTGTCGCTGAATTGGGGCCCGTCGCAAGACAAAGTCACCTTTGAGCCCGGCCAGAAGCTCAATGTTTTTGGCGTCAACGGGGTTCACGCGCCTTTGTCCCAATGGGGCATCGGCGACGACAATCCGTTTGACATTACCCTGAAAGTCAACGGCAGCGACTATCTGGAATTTGTGCCTGTGGGCCGCGACACCAATGTGGTGGTGAGGTCCGATTGGCCGGATCCCAGTTTCAAGGGCGGTTTTCTGCCGTCCGAACGCCAGATCTCGGCCGAAGGTTTTGAAGCGAAATGGGAGATTCCGCAACTCGCCCGCAGCTTTCCGCAAATGTGGACCCAGAACCCGAGTTCGGCTGTAATCAATCCCAATCAGGCGGGCCACAGCACCGGCCATAACAATCCTTATGCAGATGAATTGTCCCGTGCCTCATTCTGGATCACCTTCCAGCCGGCGGTCGATCTTTATCAGCGGATTGAGCGTTCGACAAAATACGCCATTTTGTTTTTCGGCTTTACGTTTCTGGCATTTTTTCTTTATGAGACCTTGTTGCCGGCTCGGATTCACGCGGTTCAGTATTTGATGATCGGCGCGTCCCAATGCATTTTTTATCTTCTGCTTTTGTCCTTGTCCGAGCATATCGGGTTTATGCCGGCCTATCTGATCGCTTCTGCGGCCAATATCGGATTGATCGCCGTCTATACGGATGTGGTGTTGCAGAACCGAATGTTTGCCTTCGCCATCGGCGGTGTGTTGCTGGTGATCTACGCTCTCTTATTCAGTCTCTTGCAGGTGGCGGACTTTGCCCTTTTATTCGGCTCGATCGCTTCGTTCCTGGCGCTGGCGGTCACCATGTTCATGACCCGCAATATCGATTGGCATGGATCTCGCGAGCCTGAGCCCGCTGGAAGCTAAAACGTTCGGCCCGGACGGGAAAACCCGTCCGGGCTGTCATCGCAAGCGTCAGCTTTAGTTTTCGCCTTCTTCCACTTTCCAAGTGGTTTCCACATTGCCGCCCTTTTTCGATTTGGGGGCGGGTTTGGCTTGGGTGGCTTCTTGCAATTCGCCGACACCGATATTGATGTCGGTGGTGCCACCTTTTTCACCGGATTCTTTCATTTCCCGTTCGACGCCAAAGGCTATGCCGCCTTTTTCGCCGGACTCTTTCATTTCACGCTCGACGCCGAAGGCCAAGGACGGGCTGGCAGCCGCCAGGCTCAAAGTGATGGCGACGGCCGTCATGGTGAGGGATGTGCGTTTCATGGGTCTGCTCCTTGATGGGGTTTGCTCTGGTTTCAAAGGGTCCGTCGCAAAGGCCGCTCAAAGGGTTCAAATTTTTTTGTGAGATCTTGAAACGCCCTGAAATCCGCCATTTGGTGGAATTGTGACTTGGGGGGTCTGGTCAGGACCATTGCAGCCCGGCATAAAGAGCCCCAAATACAAAACGGATTTGCCGAAGGACAGTGCCCCATGACCACGATCAAAGTCAGAAACCCTCATACCGGCGAGCAAGACTTCGCGTTTGAGCAGACCAGTGCCGCGGATGTGAAGGCGACGGTGGACCGGGTCCGCGCCAATCAGCCGGCATGGGCCGCTCTGGGCAATGAGGGGCGCATCGCCGTGGTGGACAAATTGGTCGCCGCCATGCAGCGCGACTTTGACGCCATCTACAATGCCTTGAAAGACGATGAAGGCCGCTCGGCCATCGCCCAATATGAAGCGGGCTGTATCGGCGACGAAGTGGCCCGTCTGACATCGGATATCCGGCAAATGATGACCGAGGGCGAACCGCAAGCAAGCCTCAATCCGGCGGCGCGGGCAAGCGGCCAATGGGTGCCTTATGGCGTTGTCGGCAATATCAGTCCGTGGAACTTTCCGCTCATCTTGTCCTTGATCGATACCATGCCTGCTTTGATGACCGGCAATGCGGTTGTCATCAAGCCGAGCGAGGTGACACCGCGCTGGACCGTGCCCTTTATGGAAACGGTAAAGTCCGTGCCCGAAATCCATAACGTGCTTGATGTTGTTATGGGGCCAGGAGAGACCGGCGCGGAACTCATCAATCATGTGGATCTCATTGTCTTTACCGGATCTGTCCGTACAGGCCGTATTGTCGGCGAAGCGGCGGCCCGCAATTTCATTCCGGCCTTTTTGGAATTGGGCGGAAAAGACCCGGCCATCGTTTTGGAATCCGCCAATATGGAGGTGGCGACCTCTGGTGTTTTGCGGGCAAGCGTGTCCGCCACCGGTCAAGCCTGTCAATCTTTGGAACGGGTTTATGTGGCCGCACCGATTTATGATGAGTTTGTCGAAAAGATTACCGAGAAGGCCAAGCAAGTCACACTTAACACACATCAGTTGGAGCAAGGCCATGTGGGCCCGCTGATTTTTGATAAGCAAGCCGCCATCATCAAAGACCATATTGACGATGCCAAAGCCAAGGGTGCGAAGGTTCTGAATGGCGGCAAAATCATCCATCAAGGCGGTGTGTGGGTTGAGCCGACCATTTTGGTCGACGTCACCCATGACATGAAAGTCATGACCGACGAGACATTCGGTCCTGTAATTCCAATTATGAAGTTTGACACGGTAGACCAGGCGGTCGATTTGGCCAACGACACCATTTACGGCTTGTCGGGATCCGTCTTCGGCGAGGCGAACGAAGCCATCGAAGTGGCTGAAAGAGTCAATGGCGGTGCCATGAGCATCAATGACGGCTCCATGACGGCTTTTACCCATGATGTGGAAAACGAGTCTTTCGGATTTTCCGGGCTTGGCGGTACGCGCTTTGGTCCTCACGGTGTCTTACGCTTTGTCCGGCGCAAGGCGATCCTCAACAATGTGGTCGGACCGCTCGATATGAATTACGAGGTCGTGCCGCTCTAAGGGTCAAACCGAAAGCGAGTTCACTGGTCTTTTCTGGGCCGCTGTTCTAAAACGGCGCCATGACAAAAGATTATGTGAAAGTCAGCAAATTTCTGAGCTATGTGTTGCGCCACAAGCCCGATGCGATCGGATTGGAGCTTGATGCGGAAGGCTGGGCATCTGTTGACGAATTGATCGAAAAGGCCCCTCTGGCCGATATGGTGTTGGACCGCCCGCTTATTGCGGACGTGGTTGCGACCAATGATGAGAAGCGTTTTCGTTTGTCCGATGATCAAACTTTAATCCGGGCCAGCCAAGGCCATTCCATTGAAATCGATTTGGGTCTCAAACCCGCCGCGCCGCCGGACATTCTCTATCACGGCACCGCAACACGTTTTTTGGACTCTATTTTGGCGCAAGGCTTGTTGCCGAAGGCGCGGCAGTTTGTGCATCTTTCGGCAGATCAAGAAACGGCGACCAAAGTCGGCGCCCGCCACGGCAAACCGGTCGTTCTGATCATTGATGCGCGAAAAATGTCCGAGAGCGATGTGGTGTTTTATCAAGCAGATAACGGCGTTTGGCTGACCGCCCATGTGGCGACCGAGTTCATCGCGCAAGCGTAACCCTTACGCTTCTTCGCCTTTGCGGCTTTTGGCAAGTTGATCTTCCAGCGACTCAATGCGGTCAGCCAGCTCTTTGAGCTGTTCCTGCAAGCCGGCTTCCGTCACCACTTCTTCGCCGTCCATTTCTTTGGCCGGTGTGCCGTAAGCGTCAAAACATTTGCCGTCTTGCATTTTGCCGGTGCGCACCACCCGTCCCGGAATGCCGATCACCGTAGAGCAAGGGGGCACTTCTTTGAGCACCACCGAGTTGGCGCCGATGCGCGCATTTTGGCCGACGGTAAATGGTCCGAGAACTTGGGCGCCGGAGCCCACAATCACATTGTCCTCCAATGTGGGATGGCGTTTGCCTTTTTCGAGGGTCGTGCCGCCGAGTGTGACACCTTGATAGAGTGTTACATCGTCCCCGATCTCAGCGGTCTCGCCGATCACCACACCAGTGCCGTGATCGATAAACAGACGATGTCCAATTTTCGCGCCGGGGTGAATTTCAATCCCAGTGAGCCAACGGCTAAGCGAGCTTACAACACGGGCGAAAAAATAGAGCCGTTGACGGTAAAGCGCATGGGACAAACGATGCCAAACAACCGCGTGAAATCCGGGATAGGTAAAGAACACTTCCAGAGATGAACGCACCGCCGGATCGCGATCCACATAAGAAGTGATGTCCTCTCTCAGGCGTTCGAACATCTTCACTTCAATCCCTCTACTTAATCCCTGTCGGCCTCGCTTTAGGATTCCTGGGGCGGGGCCGTCTTGATTCACTGATATAACAACAGTACGTAGTACACCATGCAATAGATTGTGAAGGGTGTCGTAAACACCCCCAAAAACGGCCCATTTTCCGGAGATTTTTTATGGATACCCGCCACGGTTTCACAGGTTCCGTCGGTCAAACACCCCTTATTCGCCTTGATCGCTTATCGGAGCAAACCGGTTGTGAGATCTTGGCGAAAGCCGAATTTGCCAATCCGGGCGGGTCGGTGAAAGACCGTGCCGCGCTTTTTATTATTGAAGACGCAGAAAAGAACGGCCAATTGGAACCGGGCGGTGTGATTGTCGAGGGCACGGCCGGCAATACCGGAATTGGATTGGCCTTGGTGGGCAATGCCAGGGGCTATCGCACCGTGATCGTCATTCCGGAGACCCAGTCGCAAGAAAAGAAAGACATGCTGCGTTTGTGCGGTGCGGATTTGCGCGAAGTGCCGGCGGTGCCTTATCGCGACCCCAACAATTATGTCCATGTCTCTGAGCGCCTGGCCGAAGAGCTCAAGAAGACGGAAGAGCATGGTGCGATTTGGGCCAATCAATTTGATAACACCGCCAATCGCTATGCCCATATCGTGACGACCGGTCCGGAAATCGTGAGCCAAACCGACGGCAAGGTGGATGCCTTTATCTGCGCTGTCGGCACTGGCGGCACGTTGGCGGGCACCGGCATGGCGCTGAAAGACCACAACAGCGACATCAAAATCGGTATCGCCGATCCCATGGGGGCCGCTCTTTACAGCTATTACACCAATGGTGAATTGAAGTCGGAAGGGGAGTCTATTTCCGAAGGGATCGGACAAGGGCGGATTACCAAGAATTTGGAAGATGCGCCCATCGACATGGCCTATCAAATTTCCGACGAAGAGGCGCTGCCTGTTTGTTTTGATCTTTTGCGTAAAGATGGGCTTTGCCTGGGGCTGTCCTCCGCCATCAATGTTGCCGGTGCTTTGCGCATGGCCGAAGAGATGGGGCCGGGCCATACGATCGTTACGGTGCTCTGTGATTTCGGCAACAAATATATGAGCAAGCTTTGGAACCCGGAGTTTCTGAGATCCAAAAATCTTCCGGCTCCAGATTGGCTTTAGAGCTCTGTTCTTCGATGGGTTTCCAAAAGCTCGAGGATTTCGGACCGAATTGAATCGGGCACTTCCGTGTTAAGAGCTAGATAATCTTCAATAGTGCGACCCTTTGAGTCTCTTGAATTCGGCGAGGCACCGGCGTTGAGCAATGCGCTCGTCATTCTCAATATTGAACTGGGTGGTGCATTCTCTACCGCGTACATCAGAGCTGTTCGCGCGTCGTAATTGAGTCCTGGACTGCAGTATGAGTTGGGATTGTCCGAATTCGTCGTCAAATTTGTATCGACACCTTTTTCAATCAGGTACTCCACAGATTCCGCATTTCCAAAATGGGCTGCAGACATCAAAGCGGTCTTGTTGATTCCATTGGTAACGTTCACATTTGCGCCATAAGAGACCAACAGATCAACGAGTTCTGCATTGTGAGCGGCGTCCAACACATAGTTGTCAAGTTTGAGATCGATTCCCAAATCTCTCGCGTCTCTCAGGATCCACTCAATCTGTCCAATTGGCCGACGTGCTGAAATGCCGAACCTTAATCCATCGCGCAACATCAAGTCCGTCGGCCGTGCGTTCTTCAGCTCATTATTTCGAGCACGTGCTCGTACCCTGGGAAAGTATTGTTCCATGGAACTCATATAAAGGCCGCCAAAAACATCGCGAGGTTTGTCATAGTTGCCGGAAAACCCGAAACGGGCGTTTAAGGTCATACGAATAGCGTGGTCCGCCCACAACAACGCTGTCTGTGTGTCAACGGAAAACTCACTTTGATAGTAGTTCACCAACGTTGGTTGGTTTTTGTTCCCTATGGAGCCGGTTCTCTGAATTTCTCTTTTGAGATCCCTCAAGAGATCAGAAGCACGAACGGATTGCAAAGCCCATTGTTCGAGGTTGGTCGTTACGTCGCTACGTGCTGTTTCAACAGAGGCAAGTGCCCACGGTCGAATAAGAGCATCATTTCGAGACTTCGTAGTGGCGACCACAAGTCTGGCATTCGCACGGGCGGCACCTCGATCGCAAAATGCGTTGGAGCGATCGCCTCCAGCTATTTCATCAATCATGTGGTTCAGCTGATACATTCCAGCCGACATTTCAAGTTGAGCTCTTTCTTGTTGATTCGGTGCAATGCGGGCTGAGCAGACCTGTTTCAACTTTCCACCATCGAGAATTTCCACCAACCCAGTGAACTCGATTGGACGACCTGGGTATGCCCATCGCGTGTCGCGAAAAAAGGAACGCCCCTCGCTGGTTAAGACCTCCGGCTCTCTCCATTCAGAGATCGGGTTGCCATTTCTGTTCCAGAGGTCTCGTTCTGATTGGTCCACCGGCTCTAGCCATGAGGTCAGTTCTTCCTGCGCTCTGTGGTGATTAGGACTGTTGAAATAGCCTTGATCATTCATTCCAAAGATCTGTGACAGTTTTGGAACGTCCGAAACGAATCTCAAATGATACGTTTGCGAACCAGCCAACCAGCTGCGAGATTCGAGAATGACTGCCTTTTCATTTCGCCCTCCTATGGGTACATCGTAGCGAATAGCGAAATTTTCAATTATTTTTGCCCCTTCAACTCTCTCAAAAGAGTTGATTGGCGACTCCTCTTGGTTTCTCGTTCCGGCATCGCCAAATTCCCAATCCACCAAGGTCATGAATGGCTGACACACCGCGTCGTCTGTGTTTATGACCAATTCTGGCTGGAAGGGACCGATCGAGGTCTGTTGGCTCTGCGTGATCGGGTGCGGTTGATTGGGTTGCGTAGGAAATACCAAATAGCCCAATATTGCGACGACGCAGGCAAAGAGTAGGAATGCATGGGAATGTCTCATTCTCTCAAGTTCATCTTTGCAGTGACTGTGTATCTTGTAGTCATCTTCAATTTTGCGGCCATTTTAGGGCCGATGGATATCAGATGACTGGTCATTTTCTCCTGAGTGACCTAAACAGCAATTCCGAATTAACAAAGCGATACTAAGTTAAGTGGGACATGTCCGGACCGATCGCCAAATATCGTGAGCTGGTGCGCCAAGGAGAGCTGATCCAAGATCCGGTGCAGGAGCTTGCAGCCGAGCAGCTGCAACTGCTCCATAGGCGTCTTGAGGATTATGATCCGCCTAAGGACAAAGGCTTCTTATCCTTTCTCAAGCGACCGAACAAAGAACCGGCTCCGCGCGGCCTGTATCTTTTTGGCAGTGTGGGATGCGGCAAATCCTTCATGATGGATATGTTCTTTGAGGATGCGCCGCTGGAGCCCAAGCGCCGGGTCCATTTTCACGCGTTTATGTTGGAGGTGCATGGCGCCATTGATGCTTGGCGGAAATTGGATCCCAAGGAAAGAAGTGCTCAGCCCAATTACGTCAAAGAGGCGGGTGATGATCCGATTCAGCCTGTCGCCAAAAAGATTGCGCAAGACTCCGCATTGCTCTGTTTTGATGAATTTCAAGTGACCGACATTGCCGATGCGATGATACTGAGCCGTCTGTTCGAGGCGCTCTTTGCCGAAGGTGTCGTGGTGGTTGCCACGTCCAACCGGGCGCCCGATGAGCTTTATGAGGGCGGTCTCAACCGTCAGCTTTTCCTGCCCTTTATTACCCTCATCAAAGAGCGCATGGAATTGCTCCATATGAACAGTGGCACCGATTATCGATTGGAGCGTTTGACGGGGGAGCCCGTCTATTTTTGCCCCATAGGACCCATCGCGGATGCTCAGATGCAGACGGTCTGGCGCAAGCTCACCGATTGCGAACAGGGAGCGGCGGACACGATGACCGTTCAAGGGCGCGAATGGTCCGTGCCCATGGCGGCCAAGGGTGTGGCCCGGTTCGGTTTTTTGGATCTGGCTGCCCAGGCCTTGGGCGCGGCGGATTATCTTGCGGTTGCCGAGCGTTACCATACGGTCCTTGTTGAGCGGATTCCCCTCCTCAGCAAAGACAAACGCAACGAGGCCAAACGGTTCGTGACGCTGATCGATGTGCTCTATGAGAACAAAGTGCGGCTGGTTTGTTCGGCGGATGGGACGCCGGAAGAGCTCTATCCCGCAGGCGACGGGTCCTTTGAATTTGAGCGGACTGTGTCCCGGCTTCAAGAGATGCAGTCCGCCGATTGGTGGGCGGCGTCCGCCTGAAGATTGCCCCATTGCGCCTCCGCAGGATTCGCGCTAATCCACGGCCAAATTTATCCGAACATGAAAACATGCACGAGGAGAGACGCATGGCGCGCAAGAAAATTGCTCTTATTGGAGCCGGTCAAATAGGTGGAACATTGGCGCATTTGGTGGGCCTGAAAGAGCTGGGTGATGTGATCTTGTTCGACATTGTCGAAGGGATGCCCCAAGGCAAATCTCTGGATATTGCGCAATCCTCGCCAGTTGATGGATTTGATGCCGCCTATAAAGGCGCCAACGATTATGCAGATATTGCCGGCGCGGATGTTGTGATCGTCACGGCCGGTGTGCCGCGCAAGCCGGGCATGAGCCGAGATGATCTGGTCGAAATCAATTTGAAAGTGATGAAGGCCGTTGGCGAGGGTATCGGTAAATATGCCCCGGACGCTTTCGTGATCTGTATCACCAATCCGCTCGATGCCATGGTTTGGGCTCTGCGCAATTTCTCAGGATTGCCCCACAACAAAGTGGTCGGTATGGCCGGCGTCTTGGATTCAGCCCGGTTCCGCCTTTTCTTGGCGGAAGAGTTCGATGTTTCCGTTGAAGATGTGACGGCCTTTGTTTTGGGTGGTCACGGCGACACAATGGTGCCACTGCTTCGTTATTCCGCCGTGGCCGGTATTCCCGTGCCGGACTTGGTCAAAATGGGCTGGACGAGCCAAGAGAAGTTGGATGCCATTGTTCAGCGCACCCGTGACGGTGGTGCCGAAATCGTCGGTCTTCTGAAAACCGGTTCGGCTTTTTACGCGCCGGCCGCATCCGCCATCGCCATGGCTGAAAGCTATTTGAAAGATAAGAAACGGCTCTTGCCATGTGCCGCCCATATCAACGGCCAATATGGCCAAGATGATATGTATGTCGGCGTGCCTGTCATTATCGGTGAAGGCGGCGTAGAGCGCGTGGTCGAGATTGAGCTCGATGCGGATGAGCAGAAAATGTTTGATCATTCCGTTGAGGCCGTGCGTGGCCTGATCGACTCCTGCATCAAAATCGATCCCAGCCTCGGCTAAGACGGCAAATCCTTTGAGCTTAACGATGGCCGGGCGTTTGTCCGGCCATTTTGCATTCCGCTGCCTGCATGCCATACTCTTCGGGGTAATTGAGTTGGGGGCATCGCATGGCGCTTTTCTCCCGCCGTCCGGCCTTGGGGAATGCGCCGGGGGCGTACGCCATTTACGTCGGATTTGCATCGCTGTTTTTGGGCAGCGGGTGGCTCTTTATCTCTGCCTTGCTGGTTGTTTTGGCGGCTTTGGCTGCGCGTTTCTTAAAGATGCCGTCAAGCGCCGCCGCGGTCACGATGGGCGTCACTTTACATTCTCTTGAATGGAGTTTGCAGCAGCTCTTGGGTCCGGTTTTCATCTGGCCGGAAAATATATTGATAACCGCCGCAGCTGATCCTGTGATCGCTTTTGTGGCTGTCTTGTCTTTCGCTGCCCTTGTCAGTGCCACCTGGGGCTGGCTTAAATCCCTGGTCGGTCTTGCGACTTGATCTCGGCGTAAACTGTGCGTCGTACGGGTGTCATAAAAACGATCTCTAATTTCCTCTGTTCACAGGCAACCAGACTGAGCAATGCAAAAGCGGATTCTCACCTTTCTCTGTTTGATGTTGTTCCTCACATGTTTCACCCGCGAAACAGCGTGGGCGGACGGTTTTCAGTCCCTGGACAGTGGTACAACGCTCACCCGCATCGCCTTCGGATCTTGCATGGATGAAGAATTGGAGCAGCCGGTCTGGCCGGCGGTTTTTGATTTTGACCCCGATCTGTTTGTTTTCGCCGGGGACAATATTTATGGCAGTAAACAAAACGGATGGCCCGTCGACTTGACGGATGACCTGACCCCGCTTCGCCAATCCTACGATCTGATGGCGGCGCGGTCTGACTTCCGGCAGCTCAAATCGACGGTGCCGGTTCTGGCCACATGGGACGATCACGATTATGGCGGCCGAGACGGTGGTGCCGATTTTCCTCTGCGCCTCCAATCGGAGGCGCTGTTTCGTGATTTCTGGGCCGTCGATCCGGACAGCTTACCGCCTGAGGGCCAGGGCATCTACCAATCCCTTGTGATCGGTCCGCCGGGCCGGAGGGTTCAGATTGTTTTGCTCGATACACGCTCTTTTCGCTCGCCGCTCAAAAAGTCGCCTTTGCATCAAAGAGTGCTTGGTAAGCGCTATGTGCCCGATCCCGATCCGGCAAAGACCATGCTCGGCGCGGCGCAATGGGCATGGCTTGAACGGGAATTGCAGCGGCCGGCTCAATTGCGTCTGATCTTTTCCAGCGTGCAGGTCTTATCCGATGGCCATCAATTTGAGCGCTGGGGGAATTTGCCGCTAGAGTTGGAGCGTCTGCTCGGCCTTGTCGAGGCCACCTCGGCCAATGGCGTCATGCTGTTCTCCGGTGATATGCACCGGGGCTCCATCCACCGAACCGAGCGCCCGGCGCTTTACCCGGTTTACGAAGTCACATCGAGCCCTTTCACCAAACCAATCCCCGATGACGATGGGGGAAGCACCGCTTTGGCGTCACCTTTTGGTGAGCCTAATTTCGGTGCCGTGATCATCGACTGGGAGGGGAAGCTTGTGACATTGCAATTGCGCGATCAGAACGGGAAACCGGTTCAACAAGTCGCGATCGCATTTGACCAACTTCAGTTTGACAACATGGCGCTCCATTAGGGTCGGGATTCGGGGCCGAAACACCTTGCGTGCCGAAATGCCGGTGTTATAAGCAATCCAGCTTCACATGAGACCGCAGCGTGGCATCAGCTGTGTTGTGACCACTCTCACCCGGGGATCTGCTCTCAATGAATATCCATGAATACCAAGCGAAGACGCTGCTGAAAGATTTTGGGGTGCCGGTGCCCAAGGGCTTACCGGCTTTTACAGTCAATGAGGCGGTGAAAGCGGCCGAAACACTGGGCGGCCCCGTTTGGGTTGTCAAAGCGCAGATCCATGCCGGTGGCCGCGGCAAGGGCGGTGGTGTCAAGGTTGTCAAATCCATCGATGATGTTCGAGCGGAAGCGACCCGTATGCTGGGTATGAACTTGGTCACGCACCAGACCGGTCCGGATGGCAAAATCGTCAATCGGCTCTATATCGAAGACGGGTCTGATATTGACCGCGAACTCTATTTGTCTTGTCTCGTGGACCGTGCCACCAGCCGGGTTGCTTTTATTGCCTCGACCGAGGGCGGTATGGATATTGAAGCCGTTGCGGCGGAGACACCGGAAAAAATCCTGACACTGACCATTGATCCGGCGATGGGCTACATGGCCCATCACGGCCGTGAGATTGCCTATGCGTTGAAGCTGGAAGGGGATCAGGTCAAGCAATGCACCAAGTTGATCAGCCAGCTCTACAAAGCCGTCACTGAAAAAGATATGAGCTTGCTTGAGATCAACCCGCTGGTTGTGACCAAAGCCGGTGAAGTGATTTGTTTGGATGCCAAGATCAATTTCGATTCCAACGCGCTGTTCCGGCACCCGGACGTGATGGATCTGCGCGATGAGAGCGAAGAAGATCCGGCGGAACTTGAAGCCTCGAAAGCGGATCTTAATTACATCAATCTGGACGGTACGATCGGCTGTATGGTCAACGGTGCCGGCCTCGCCATGGCGACCATGGACATTATTAAGCTCTATGGCGCAGAGCCGGCCAATTTTCTGGATGTGGGCGGGGGCGCACAAAAGGACCAGATCGTCGATGCCTTCAAGATCATCACCCGCGATGACGGCGTGGAAGGCATCTTGATCAATATCTTCGGCGGCATCATGCGCTGCGACATTATCGCAGAAGGCGTTGTGGCCGCGGTCAAAGAAGTGAATTTGGCTGTGCCGCTGGTGGTACGGCTCGAAGGCACCAATGTGGAATTGGGCAAAAAGATTTTGAATGAGTCCGGTCTTGCGATCATCGCCGCCGATAATTTGGACGATGCTGCACAAAAAATTGTGGCTGCTGTGAAGGAGGCCGCATAGATGGCTGTTCTTGTCGACGAAAACACCAAAGTCATCACTCAGGGCTTCACCGGCAATCAGGGGACCTTCCACTCCGAGCAGGCGATCGCTTACGGCACCAAAGTTGTCGGCGGAACAAGTCCCGGCAAGGGCGGGTCGACCCATTTGGGCCTGCCTGTCTTCAACACTGTGGCCGAAGCGGTGGAGGCGACCGGCGCCACGGCCAGTGCGATTTATGTGCCGCCCCCTTTTGCGGCAGGCGCCATTTGTGAAGCCATTGATGCCGAAGTCGAATTGGTGGTGTGCATCACCGAAGGGATACCGGTCATGGACATGGTCACGGTCAAACGTGCGCTGACCGGTTCCAAGACTCGCCTTGTGGGTCCGAACTGTCCGGGTGTGATCACGCCGGATGCTTGCAAGATCGGCATTATGCCGGGTCATATCCACAAGACAGGGTCGGTCGGCGTGGTTTCCCGTTCAGGCACACTCACTTATGAGGCTGTGGCGCAGACAACCGCCGCCGGATTGGGTCAATCCACCTGTATTGGGATCGGGGGTGACCCGGTCAACGGCACCAACTTTATTGATTGTTTGGAGCTGTTCCTGGCCGACGATAAAACCGAATCCATCATCATGATCGGCGAAATCGGCGGATCCGCGGAAGAAGAAGCTGCGGAGTTCCTAAAACAGTCAAAAGTTAAGAAACCGGTCGTCGGATTTATCGCCGGCGTCACCGCCCCGCCAGGCCGCCGTATGGGGCATGCCGGTGCCATCATTTCCGGCGGAAAAGGCGGCGCACAGGACAAAATTGAAGCTATGCAGTCTGCAGGTATCAGGGTTGCGCAGTCGCCGGCGGCGCTCGGAACAACTCTTGTTGATTTATTGAATGGCTGATCGATATGTAAGTCTTGGTTAACAAGAAGTATGCCAAAATCGCCTTTGGCCAAATCAAGAGTGGTGCCGCGCACCAAGTAACCCATGTCGCAAGAGACAAAAAACGTACCGTCACGCAATGAGGTCCTAGACCAAACGAGTTTTCTCTACGGCTCCAATGCGTCCTATATCGAAGACCTGCACGCTGACTATGTGAAGGATCCGTCTTCCGTATCGCCCGAATGGCGGGACTTTTTTGACGGTCTTGCAGATGCGCCCGAAGCCATCACCAAAGAATCTGAAGGCCCCTCCTGGGCCCGGCCAGATTGGCCGATCCCGGAAAACGGCGAGCTCGTCAGTGCGCTCGATGGAAACTGGCCGGCGGTTGAAAAAGCCCTCGCATCGAAAATAGAGGCTCGCGCGCCGAGCGCTGCCCCGGAAGACACCCGTGCAGCGACCCTCGATTCCATTCGCGCCATTATGATGATCCGGGCTTACCGGATTCGTGGCCATCTTTATGCCAACCTCGATCCTTTGAAGTTGGAGCCCAAAGAGGACCATGCGGAGCTCGACTATCGCACCTACGGCTTCACCGATGCGGATTTGGATCGGCCGATTTACATTGATTATGTTCTGGGGCTAGAAACGGCCACCTTGCGTCAGATCCTCGAAATTCTTGAGCGCACCTATTGTTCCACCATCGGAGTGGAATTCATGCATATCTCCGAGCCTGAGGAAAAAGCATGGATTCAAGAGCGCATCGAAGGCATCGACAAGGGCGTGCAATTCACGCCGGAAGGCAAGAAAGCCATTTTCAACAAATTGGTTGAAGGCGAAGGCTTCGAAAAGTTTTTGCACGTTAAATATACCGGCACCAAACGGTTTGGTTTGGACGGCGGGGAGTCGCTCTTGCCCGCCCTTGAGCAAATCATCAAGCGCGGCGGTAATCTGGGTGTTGAAGAGATTATTCTCGGCATGCCCCATCGCGGGCGCCTGAATGTTTTGTCGGCGGTGATGGCGAAACCCTATTCCGTGATCTTTCATGAGTTCAAAGGCGGCTCGTCCACGCCGGACGAAGTCGAAGGCTCCGGCGACGTGAAATACCATTTGGGGGCATCGTCCGACCGTGAGTTTGACGGCAACAATGTGCATCTGTCCTTGACGGCCAATCCATCTCACTTGGAGGCGGTCAATCCTGTGGTGATGGGCAAGGCCCGCGCCAAGCAAACACAAATCGGCGACAAAGACAGAACCAAGGTTCTGCCCGTGCTGATGCATGGCGATGCCGCTTTTGCGGGCCAGGGGATTGTGGCTGAGTGTTTCGGTCTCTCTGGATTGGCAGGCCATCGTGCCGGCGGCACGGTCCACTTTATCGTCAACAATCAAATCGGGTTCACCACCAGCCCACGTTATTCGCGCACCTCGCCTTATCCCAGCGATGTGGCCAAGATGGTTCAGGCGCCGATTTTTCATGTCAATGGCGATGATCCCGAAGCCGTGGTCTATGCGGCAAAAGTCGCCATTGAATTCCGGCAGAAGTTCCACAAGGACGTGGTGATCGATATGTTCTGTTATCGCCGCCACGGGCACAATGAGGGCGATGAACCGATGTTCACCCAACCCCTCATGTACAAGGCGATTAAGTCACATCCCACCACACTTCGTCTGTATGCGGATAGACTGGTTGCGGAAGGGCTGTTGAAAGACGGCGAGCCGGAAGCGGCAGTCAAAGAGTTTAACACCTATCTCGACGAAGAGTTTTCGGCCGCCGATAGCTATCGCGCCAATAAAGCGGATTGGTTGGACGGCGCTTGGGCCGGATTTGAGACCGCTTCCGGTGATGACCGGCGGGGTCAAACCGCTGTGGCCATTGACCGTCTCAAAGATTTGGGTGCCAAGCTGACAACGCTGCCGGAAGATTTGGAAGCGCACAGAACCATCCGCCGGATTATGAAAGCGCGCGCCGGTGCCATTGAGACTGGTGAAGGCATTGATTGGGCAACGGCGGAATCTCTGGCTTTCGGCACCTTGTTGACGGACGGGTATGCGGTTCGGTTGTCCGGCCAAGATTCGGTGCGCGGAACCTTTTCTCAACGCCACAGTGGAATTGTCGACCAGAATACGGAGCATCGCTATTTTCCTCTGAAAGAGATCGGCGACGGCCCGGCGCATTTTGAAGTGATCGATTCCATGCTCTCGGAAGAGGCGGTGCTTGGTTTTGAATATGGCTACACTTTGGCTGAGCCTAACACTTTGGTTCTCTGGGAAGCGCAATTCGGCGACTTTGTGAACGGTGCGCAAGTTCTGATCGACCAGTTCATTTCAAGTGGTGAGCGCAAATGGTTGCGCATGAGCGGTTTGGTGATGTTGCTCCCTCATGGCTATGAAGGGCAAGGGCCGGAGCATTCCTCAGCACGTCTTGAACGCTTCTTGCAATCCTGTGCCGAAGACAATTGGCAAGTGGCCAATTGCACCACGCCCGCCAACTATTTCCATATTTTACGCCGGCAAATGCATCGTAAGTTCCGCAAACCTTTGGTCTTGATGACGCCCAAATCTCTGCTGCGGCATAAAAGGGCGGTGTCGACGTTGGAAGAGATGGGGCCGGGATCGTCGTTCCACCGGGTGCTGTGGGATGACGCGCAATATAAACCGGGCTCGACAATCTCATTGCAACCGGATGAAAAGATCAAACGCGTCGTGATATGCTCAGGCAAAGTCTATTACGACCTTTTGGAAGAGCGGGAAAAGCGCGGAATAGAAGACATCTATCTGTTGAGACTTGAACAATTCTATCCGTTCCCGGCAAAATCCTTGATCAAGGAGCTCAGCCGCTTCTCGCATGCCGAATTTGTTTGGTGCCAGGAAGAGCCTAAGAATATGGGCGGTTGGAACTTTATCGAGCCCAATATCGAATGGGTTCTCAATCACATTGAAGCCGAATGTCGCCGTCCGCATTATATCGGCCGTCACGCCACCGCATCGACCGCAACGGGTCTTGCCAGCAAGCATGTGGCGGAGCTCAATCTGTTTCTTGATGAAGCGATGACGATCGGCAAATACAGCAAAGCGTCGTAAACGGAGAAAAACATGTCATCCGAAATTCGCGTTCCCACTCTGGGTGAGTCCGTTACAGAAGCCACCATTGCCCAATGGCTCAAATCCGTCGGCGACACGGTGGCCGCAGACGAACCGTTGGTGGAGCTTGAGACCGACAAGGTGAGCGTTGAGGTGCCGGCACCTGCCGCGGGCGTGTTGTCGGAAATCATTGTCGCCGACGGCGAAACCGTCGAAGTTGGCGCGCTGCTCGGCAATATCGGCGAAGGCAATGGCGCTGCGGCTCCTGCGCCTGAAGCAAAAGCGGCGCCCGAAGCTGCGCCGACACCCGCTGCCGCTACGTCTGAGTCTCCGGTGATGCCGTCGGCTCGCAAAGTGATCGCGGAGAATGATCTCGATGCCAGTCAAATTGCCGGGACCGGCAAGAGCGGTCAGATCACGAAAGCTGATGCTCTAGCGGCTCTGGATGCAAGGCCGGCGCAAAAAGCCAAAGCGCCGTCGGCACCGCGCGAGACCGGTGAGCGTGAAGAACGGGTCAAAATGACGCGTTTGCGCCGGACCATCGCTAACCGACTGAAAGAAGCCCAAGATACGGCCGCTATGTTGACCACCTTCAATGAGGTCGACATGGGGCCGGTCATGGAGATGCGCAAACAATACAAAGAGGTCTTTGAGAAAAAGCACGGCGTCAAACTCGGCTTTATGAGCTTTTTTGCCAAAGCCTGTATCACCGCCTTGAAAGAAATTCCGGCGGTCAATGCCGAGATCGACGGTGACGATCTGATTTATAAAAATCACTACGATATTGGTGTCGCCGTCGGTACCGACAAGGGTTTGGTCGTGCCTGTCGTACGTGATGCGGATCTGATGGGCTTTGCCGAGATTGAAAAGACCATCAATGACTTCGGACAACGTGCGCGCTCCGGTGATTTGAAACTTGATGAATTACAGGGCGGCACCTTCACCATTTCCAATGGCGGTGTTTACGGCTCATTGATGTCCACGCCTATTTTGAATATGCCCCAGTCGGGTATTCTGGGCATGCACAAGATTCAGGAGCGGCCCATGGCCGTGAACGGTGAAGTGCAGATTCGCCCCATGATGTATCTGGCGCTGTCCTATGATCATCGCATCATTGACGGCAAAGAGGCTGTGACATTCCTGGTGCGCGTTAAGGAATGTTTGGAAGCGCCTGAACGGTTGATTCTCGATCTCTAGGAAAACGTAATGTCAGATTCATTTGATGTTGTTGTCATCGGCGGCGGTCCCGGCGGTTACAACTGTGCAATTCGCGCGGCCCAGCTGGGCCTGTCTGTGGCGTGTGTCGAAAAACGGGCAACACTCGGCGGCACCTGTCTCAATGTCGGCTGTATACCGTCAAAAGCGCTTTTGCATGCCTCGGAGCTTTTTGCCGAAGCCAGCAACGGTATGGCGAAGTTCGGTGTCGTCGCTGACAAGGTGAAACTCGATTTGCCGCAAATGATGTCTCATAAAGACGACACGGTTCATGCGCTGACACAGGGCATTGAATATTTGTTCAAGAAGAACAAGGTGACGCATGTTTTCGGATCTGGGCGCATCACCGGACCGAATTCGGTAGAGGTGTCCGGTGAAGCCGGCGGGCGCACATTGACCGCCAAGAACATTGTGATTGCGACCGGATCCGAGGTCACGCCTCTGCCGGGCGTTGAGATTGATGAGGAACGGATCGTCTCGTCCACCGGGGCGCTGGCTTTGCCTAAGGTGCCCAAACACATGGTTGTCGTGGGCGGCGGCGTGATCGGTCTGGAGTTGGGATCCGTCTGGAAGCGGCTTGGCGCAGAGGTTACCGTGGTTGAGTTTTTGGATGGTATTTTGCCCGGCATGGATGGTGAGGTGCGCAAGACCTTTCAGCGCATTCTGAAAAAACAGGGCTTTGAATTCAAACTGTCCCATAAAGTCACTGGTGTCGAAAAACTCAAAAATGATTTGAAGGTGACCATCGAACCGGCTGCCGGCGGCGATGCGGAAGTGATCAAATGCGACACGGTCCTCGTCTGCATCGGACGGCGGCCCTATACGGAGGGCCTCGGGCTTGAGAGAGTCGGGATCGAGATCGACAATCGCGGATTCATTCCGACAGACCATTGGCAAACCAAAGTGCCGAATATCTATGCCATTGGCGATGTCACCCATGGGCCGATGCTGGCCCACAAAGCTGAAGATGAAGCAAGTGCCGTGGCCGAAGTGATTGCCGGTCAGGCGGGACACGTGAATTACGATGTGATTCCGGGTGTTGTTTATACGGACCCGGAAGTGGCGTCCGTGGGCAAAACCGAAGAAGAGCTGAAAGAGGCGGGGATTGCCTTTAAGGCCGGTAAGTTTCCCTTCACAGCCAATTCCCGTGCCAAAGCCAACGGCACCACCGATGGTTTTGTCAAAATTCTTGCGGACAGCACGACGGACCGGGTCTTGGGCGTGCATATGATCGGCACCGGTGCAGGTGAGATGATTGCGGAAGCGGCTTTGGCGATGGAATTTGGCGCAACGGCCGAAGACATTGCACGCACCTGTCATGCCCATCCCACTCAGAGTGAGGCGGTGCGCCAAGCCGCCATGGGTGTGGCCGACCGCATCATGCAAATGTAAGTTCGCGGCTGCTAGTTCTTAGCCGCGCGCGGATGCGCGCTTTCATAAACCGACAGCAGTTTTTCCGAGTCCACCTCTGTGTAGATCTGTGTGCTCGACAGATTGGCGTGGCCCAGCAATTCCTGGATCGTGCGCAAGTCGCCACCGCGTGACAGCAGGTGTGTGGCAAAGGAATGCCTTAGGGCATGAGGTGTTGCCGTATCGGGCAGACCCAATCGGGAGCGCAGTTGTTGCATGCGCGATTGAATGGCGCGGGGGTTGAGGCGCTTGCCTTTGACGCCGAGAAAAAGCGGATCCTGCGCCGTTTGTGCAAAGGGGCATCGTTTCTGATAATCCGCAATGGCTTGCCGTACCACAGGCAGCACCGGGACCAAGCGAACCTTGCTGCCTTTGCCCTTGATGCTCATGACGTCTTTTGTTGGGGCATCTTCCACATTGAGGCCGAGCGCTTCGGAAATACGTAAACCACATCCATAGAGCAAAAGAAGCACAGCCGTATCGCGGGCCTGAACCCAAGGCTCCGCATCAATGGTTTCGATATCTGCAATGGCCTCGCCTGCATCTTTGATGCTCAACGGTTTGGGGACGGAATGGCCGATCTTCGGGGCTCGGATACTCCCCAGCGCAGCGTTTGAACCATAACCGTGTTTATCAAGATATCTGAACAGGGACCGCAAGGCCGATAAGGTGCGGGCCATGGATCGATTGGACAAGGGCGTTTTACCTGCAGTCTTGCGGGCCGCAAGATAGGACCGAAAGTCCGACGGCTTTAAATTCTGAAGATCGCTCAGGCTCGCAGGTTTGCCGAGGTGATCCTTGAGAAAGACGAAAAACAAAACCGCTTCGTGTGTATAAGCTTTATGCGTGTGAACGCTGACGCGCCGGGTGCCTTTGAGGTTTTGCTGCCACGCCCTCACCGCCGCTTTCGCTTTGGGTGCGGCGTCGATATGAAATGTCGTCTCGTGTTTTTGGCTTGCCGCTTTTTTCATCTCACCTATCGGTCGAGAATAGACTGACCTGTCTTTTCCCAATCCTTCAAAAAGGCATCTAAGCCTTTGTCAGTGAGAGGATGGGTGATCAATTTGCGCAACACATCGGGAGGCACTGTTGAAATGTCAGCGCCGATCCGGGCTGCGTCTTTCACATGGTTGGGGGTGCGGATCGACGCCACCAAAATCTCCGTATCGAAATCATATTGGTCGTAGATCACGCGAATATCTTCGATGAGCTCCATGCCATCAAGGCCGATATCGTCGAGCCGGCCCACAAAAGGCGAAATGAATGTGGCACCTGCTTTGGCTGCCAACAAGGCTTGATTGGCGGCAAAACATAAGGTGACATTGACCATGGTACCTTCGTCGCTCAGGGTTTTGCAGGCTTTGAGCCCATCCCAAGTGAGAGGCACTTTGACCGCAATATTGCCTGCCAGCTCTCGCAGCTTTCGCCCTTCGGTAATCATCGCATTGGCATCTGTTGCCGTGACCTCAGCGCTGACCGGCCCATCGACCATCGCGCAGATTTCTTCCAAAACCTCAAAAAAGTCCCGGCCGGACTTGGCGACCAAAGACGGATTGGTCGTAATGCCGTCCACCATCCCCGTCGCACTCAGGTCGCGAATTTCCGCTGTGTCGGCTGTATCGAGAAAAAACTTCATCTCTGCTATCCTGCTTGCGCGCTTGAATCCTGCTGGACCTGTGGCGCGATTCGACCTTAAACAAGGTATCACCTAACCACAAAGCCGACCAATGTCGAGATTAACGACAAAAAGCGACCGATGCGCGTTTCCGTTCTGATTCCTTTGCCTCTGGTGGGGCCCTACGACTATCTGGTGCCGGACGGGCTTACGCTGGTCAGAGGCGATTTCGTTGATGTCCCCCTTGGCCGCCGCGAAGTGCGCGGCGTGGTTTGGGTGCTCCATGACAGCGACACGCCGGATGATGGTCTTGACCCGGCCAAGTTGAAATTTGTCATCGGCAAATGTGATGCACCTCCGGTCCCGGACAAGCTGATTGACTTTGTCAGTTGGATGGCCGCCTACACGGTGACCGCACCCGGTGCCGTGTTGCGTATGGTGATGCGTGTGCCCGCCGCTTTAGAGGCGCCCAAGTCTCTCACCGCATACATCATTGATGGCCCACCGCCCACGCGTATGACATCTGCACGTGCCGGCGTCTTGGAAGTGTTGTCCGATGGTTTGCCGCGCACCGCTGCGGAGCTTGCTGAAGAAGCCGGTGTCACATCCAGTGTGGTGAAGGGCTTGGCAAGCGCCGGAACATTGAAATCTGTCCCACGTCCCGCTGATCCGCCTTTCCCGGTTCCGGACCCGGACTTTGCGCCTGTCACATTGACCGACGCCCAATCCGTTGCAGCGTCTGAGCTTGCTGGGAGAGTTTCGGCCGACACCTATAGCGCAACTCTGCTGAACGGTGTGACAGGGTCCGGAAAAACCGAAGTCTACTTCGAAGCTATTGCTGAAGCTTTGCGGCAGAACAAACAGGCGTTGGTCTTGCTGCCGGAAATCGCATTGACGGTTCAGTTCTTGGATCGGTTTGAGGCGCGTTTCGGATGCCGGCCTGCAGAGTGGCATTCGGATTTGTCTCAGCGGGAACGCCGCCGCACGTGGCGGGCGGTGGCTGAAGGTAAGGTGCGCGTGTTGGTGGGGGCCCGCTCCGGATTGTTTTTACCTTTCACGGACTTGGGATTGATCGTGGTCGATGAAGAGCATGAGCACGCCTTCAAACAAGAAGACGGTGTGATTTATCATGCGCGCGATATGGGCGTCGTTCGCGCCTCCATGGGAGACTTTCCGATCGTTTTGGCATCGGCGACACCATCTTTGGAAACGGTTGTGAATGTGGAGCAGGGCCGTTACGGCGAGTTGACTTTGCCGCAACGGTTTGGCGCGGCAAAGCTTCCGGAGATCACGGCAATTGATATGCGTGTCGAACAACCGGATCGCGGCAAGTGGCTGTCGCCGGTTTTGGTTTCGGCTTTGGCGGAGACCTTCACTCAGAACGAACAAGCGATGTTGTTTCTGAATCGTCGCGGCTATGCGCCTTTGACTCTATGCCGTGCGTGCGGACATCGCATGAAATCGCCTCACTCGTCCTCTTGGCTGGTGGAGCATCGCTTTACCGGTCAACTGGTCTGTCATCAAACGGGGTTTTCCATGCCGAAACCCAAAACATGTCCTGCATGCGGTGCGACAGACTCGCTTGTCGGCTGTGGTCCGGGTGTTGAGCGGGTTGCGGAAGAGGCTTTGGATCTTTTTCCGGATATCACGATACAGATTATGTCCAGCGATACGATTCGCCGCCCGAGCGATGCGGAAGCTTTGATTGCGGCCATGCAGGCCGGTGAGATCGATTTGCTAGTAGGCACGCAAATGGTGGCCAAGGGGCATCATTTTCCGGGCCTAACGTTGGTCGGCGTGGTCGATGCAGACTTGGGATTGTCCGGTGGCGATTTGCGCGGCGCGGAGCGAACCTTTCAAATCCTTAGTCAGGTGGCGGGCCGCGCGGGGCGGGCGGAGAAGCCGGGTCATGTATTTCTGCAAACCTATATGCCGGAACACGACGTGATGCATGCCCTGATCACGGGCGACCGCGAGACATTTATTCACACCGAAGCGGATGCGCGAAAGGAGCTTGGGCTGCCGCCCTTTGGCCGCCTTGCCGGTTTGATCGTATCCGGTCCCGATGAGCGTCAGGTGATCGGAACCGGTCAGGCTTTGGCGCAATCGGCACCTTTGGCGGAGGGCGTTTTTGTCATGGGGCCGACGCCGGCGCCTTACGCGCTGATCCGTGGACGGCACCGCCACCGATTGCTGGTGCAAGCGGATCGGGGCATCAATATTCAATCCTATCTGGAAGCTTGGCTGCCGCAGGTCAAGGTGCCCAACAATGTGCGTCTGACCGTTGATATTGATCCCTACAGTTTCATGTAACGTGCTCAACTCAGAAATTGTTTGAGAAACGCATCTCTGCTGTGAGATTTGCGAACCGTCTGCGCAATCTCGGCGGCGCCTTGTCTAAGCGCCAACCGGTTTTGATCAAATCGGGTTAGGGCTTGACCCAGGGCGTCCGGCGTAAAGCTCTCTGCCGCAACGCCGCATTCGGCGGTAAGGGATTCAACGACCTCTTGCATCCAGGTTCCACGGGTCACAATGACAGGCCTGCCCGATCCCAAAGCTTCCACAACAATGTGCCCGGCCCGCAGGCCATAACGGGCGGGATCATAAGCGGCGATAATCGCATCGGCATCCGTTATGAGTTTCAGGTACTCGGCTCCAAAAACCAGGCGCCCAAAAATTTCGACATTCGGTAATGCGCGAAGCTCGGCCGCAACATCTTCGTCTTCTGCGTATTGGATTAAGAAGCGTCCATGCCCACCCGCAGCTTGATAGGCTCGGATAGCGCCCGGCAAATTGTAAAATCCTTTTTCCTTGCGGCCGACGCCGGGAAAGAAAAAGAGCGGCGGGGTATCGCCGTCGTCGTCGTTTTGGGGTGCAGCGTCTTGGTTCCCGTATTCAATGGGTAAAGACAAGGTTTCGATTCTCACTTGTGTTGTCGCGGACAGACTTCGTGCGAAGGATTTGGATTCCGTCGCAAGACGAATATCCATTCTAAGATGGCCAAGACGTTTCACAGCCCCTTCGAACTCGGCCTCCAATAAGTTCAATTCTTCTTCGCCCGGCTGTCGATTCATGTCGACGAAATCGAGGCTCGGCGGAAACATGAGAATAATGCGCGCGCCGATGTTTGAAGATTTCCCTTGGGCTAGCCAGTCGGTCAGACCCGAAAGCGTCCATACAGTGATGGAATGGACAACCACCGTATCGTTTTCTCTCGGCGCGCCCAGTTGAGACAGCAGTTCTTCCCTCAGCCTGGCATTCCGCTGAGACAGCCGTGCTTCGAGCTCATTCGGCGTATCCGGCATTCCGATATAGATGCTCGGGGCGAGAACAGCCTCAGCGCCGAGATCGGCGACCAAATCCGGTTCGCAGTCTTTGTGGACCAATAAACGTAGCGTGCGCTCATCGGATTGGCGGTAATGATCGGCGAGCAGTCGATTGAGCCGCGCATGGTGGCCGGCACGATCCAGACATCCCGGATCGACAATGATGACCCTGCCGGGATTGTCAGGCCGAATCCGCTTTCTAAGGCTGCTTAGGAACTTCACCTTGCGCCGACCCACTGCATCAAAAGAATCAGATTTGACAATACCTTAGTCCTCGGCACCATCTTCGCTGAGATTTGCTTAGGGGGTAATGCGCAAAAACTCAAAAGGTATTTCCGGGCGTCCTTTGGTCATCGGAAAAACCCTTGCGAAGGCGAAAAATCGCACTTCCGCGACAATCTTACACGCGTCACTTATTGCAACGCCGAAATGCTTGTGATACTCATGCGCCCGGTCGCTGGGGTGAGGCACTTTGGCGCCTTTTGTTTTGCAAAAAACCCAAATATTTCAACCGTTTAGTGGTTTGCGCAGTTGAGTAAGGACCACTAGGAAATCCGAGCGGAAGCAAGTTCACGTGTCAGGGGAAGAACCGATCGTCGTCGGCATGGCCGGCCGCTACGCAACGGCGCTGTTTGAATTGGCGCGAGATGCAAGCCAACTGCCCACAGTAGAGGCAGACCTCAATACGCTAAAGGCCATGTTGGATCACAGCGAAGATCTGCGTTTGCTGGTCAGAAATCCCGTTTTCAGCAATGAACAACAACTCAAGGCCCTTCGGGCCATTATGACCAAGGCTGAGTTGTCGGACTTGACCCAGAATTTCGTGGGAGTCGTCATTGGAAACCGCCGCCTTTTTGCGCTCTCCGACATGATCGTTGCTTTCAAGGGCCTTATGTCGAAGCATCGCGGGGAGATCCAGGCCAGTGTGACCTCCGCGAAAGCACTACAGAATCATCAGATTGAAGATCTCAAAGCGGCTCTGAAGAGTGCCGTTGGACGGGACGTTCAAATGACCACTGACGTAGACGAAGAGCTGCTCGGTGGCATAGTCGTAAAGGTGGGCAGTCGTATGATCGATACGTCGCTCGCCACAAAAATCAACAATATTCAAATCGCAATGAAAGAGGCTTGAGGCAATGGATATCCAAGCCGCGGAAATTTCCGCTATCCTCAAAGAACAAATTCAAGGTTTCGGCACGGAGGCTCAGGTCTCCGAGATCGGGCAGGTTTTGTCCGTCGGTGATGGTATTGCCCGTGTCTATGGGCTCGACAATGTCCAGTTTGGTGAAATGGTCGAGTTTCCGGGCGGCATTAAGGGCATGGCGCTGAACTTGGAGGCCGACAATGTCGGTGTCGTGATTTTCGGCGATGACCGCAGCATCAAAGAAGGCGACACGGTGAAGCGGACCTCCAGCATTGTGGAGATCCCCGTCGGAAAGGGTTTGCTGGGCCGTGTGATCGATCCGCTCGGCAATCCGATTGACGGCAAAGGCCCGATCGAAGGCTCTGAGCAGCGGCGCGTGGATGTGAAGGCCCCTGGTATTATTCCGCGTAAGTCTGTGCATGAGCCGATGCAGACCGGTTTGAAAGCGATCGATGCTTTGATTCCGATCGGCCGTGGTCAACGCGAGTTGGTGATCGGCGACCGGCAAACCGGCAAAACGGCCGTCGTCATCGACGCGATCCTTAATCAAAAAGAGATCAATGCAGGCGACGATGAATCCGCAAAGCTCTATTGCATCTACGTCGCTATCGGCCAGAAGCGTTCCAGTGTGGCGCAGATCGTAAAGACCTTGGAAGAAAACGGTGCCCTGGAATATTCCGTTGTCGTTGCGGCGACTGCGTCGGATCCGGCGCCGCTTCAATATTTGGCGCCTTTTGCCGGTTGTACTGTGGGTGAGTTTTTCCGTGACAACGGCATGCATGCGCTGATCGCATATGATGACTTGTCCAAGCAAGCTGTGGCCTATCGCCAAATGTCGTTGCTGCTTCGTCGTCCTCCGGGTCGTGAGGCGTTTCCCGGTGACGTTTTCTATCTTCATAGCCGGTTGCTGGAACGTGCCGCCAAGTTGAATGAAGACAACGGATTGGGATCTTTGACGGCGTTGCCGATCGTCGAGACCCAAGCCAATGATGTGTCCGCCTATATTCCGACCAACGTGATTTCGATTACGGATGGGCAGATATTTCTTGAAACCGATTTGTTCTTCCAAGGTATTCGACCTGCTTTGAATGTCGGATTGTCCGTGTCTCGCGTGGGATCCTCTGCGCAGATTAAGGCCATGAAACAAGTCGCTGGACCCGTCAAAGGGGAGCTTGCGCAATATCGTGAAATGGCTGCCTTTGCGCAGTTTGGTGGTGATTTGGATGCGTCCACGCAACGTCTGCTCAATCGCGGTGCGCGGTTGACCGAACTTCTGAAACAAAACCAATTCTCGCCCCTTGCGGTGGAAGAGCAAGTGGTTGTGATTTACGCAGGCGTGAATGGCTACCTTGATCCACTGAACGTCAAGGATGTGCTTCGCTTTGAAGAGGAATTGCTGCGAGCGTTCCGCGACAAACATAGCGATATTCTTGAGACCATTCGCACGGAAAAAGCGTTGTCCGATGCCACGACGGCAAAGGTCAAAGACGCGCTGGATGCGTTTGCGAAGTCGTTTGCGTAAGGACAGGTAGGGACCGGCCGTTATGCCAAGTCTTAAGGACTTACGAAATCGTATTTCGACTGTGAAATCGACGCAGAAGATTACGCGCGCTATGCAGATGGTGGCTGCCGCCAAATTGCGCCGTGCGCAAGAGGCGGCTGAGGCGGCCCGGCCTTATGCGGAGCGGATGGATGCCGTTTTGGCGAACGTCTCTGGCTCTATGGCGGGCCAAGAGGGGGCTTCGCCCTTGCTGGTCGGGACCGGCAAGGAAGACGTGCATTTGCTGGTAGTGGGGACAGCCGATCGTGGCTTGTGCGGCGGCTTCAACTCATCCATTGCGAAACTTGCACGTGAGCACGCCGACCGGCTTCTGGCAAGCGGCAAGCAAGTGAAGATCTTGAGCATTGGCAGTAAGGGCCGTGATATCCTCAAGCGTACTCATGGCAGTTACATCATTGAACTGATTGAGCTCAGAGATGCGCGCACGATCGGTTTCGATATTGCTGCGGACATCAGCCGCAAGGTTTTGGATTTGTTCGAGGCCGGTGAATTCGACGTGGCCACACTCTTTTACGGCAAGTTCAAGTCGGTGATTTCACAAGAACCGACTGCCCAGCAAATTATTCCGGCCGCCTTGCCTGAGACCGATGAATCAAACGCTGTTGATCTTGGTGGTGCTGCCTACGACTACGAGCCGGACGAGCAGGAAATTCTTGAAGACCTATTGCCGCGCAATTTGACTGTTCAAGTCTTCCGGGCTTTGCTTGAAAACGCGGCAAGTGAGCAAGGTGCACGTATGAGCGCCATGGACAATGCAACGCGCAATGCCGGTGAAATGATCGACAAGCTGACGATTACTTATAACCGGTCCCGTCAGGCGCAGATTACAAGCGAATTGATTGAGATTATTTCGGGTGCTGAGGCGCTCTAGTTGAGATGAAAAGCCGCAAACAGAAAAGTTTGCGATTATGTGAAGCAGGGAAAAGACGATGAGCACAAATATTGTGGGCCGCATTACGCAGGTGATTGGCGCCGTGGTAGACGTGGAGTTCGACGGCGAACTGCCGCCGATTTTGAATGCGCTAGAGACCGACAATGACGGCAACCGTCTGGTTTTGGAAGTGGCGCAGCATTTGGGACAAAAAGGTGTCCGCACCATTGCCATGGACTCAACCGAAGGCCTGGTACGCGGCCAAGAAGTCAAAGACACCGGAGACGCCATACAGGTTCCCGTTGGTGAGGCCACGTTGGGGCGGATTATCAACGTTATTGGCGAACCTGTTGATGAGGCTGGTCCGATCAATGCGACCCAGACACGTGCCATTCATCAAGAAGCGCCTGAGTTTGTCGAGCAATCCACGGAAACAGAAATTCTAGTTACCGGTATTAAGGTTGTGGACTTGCTCGCGCCTTACGCCAAGGGCGGTAAGATCGGCCTGTTCGGCGGTGCAGGTGTGGGTAAGACGGTTTTGATCATGGAGCTCATCAACAATGTTGCGAAGGCCCATGGTGGATATTCTGTCTTTGCCGGTGTTGGCGAGCGTACACGTGAAGGTAACGACCTTTATTGGGAAATGATCGAATCCAACGTGAATAAAGAGGGCGGTGGAGAAGGCTCTAAAGCATCTCTCGTTTACGGACAAATGAATGAACCTCCCGGCGCCCGCGCCCGTGTTGCGTTGTCCGGTTTGACCGTGGCCGAGCATTTCCGTGACGAGGGACAGGACGTGCTGTTCTTTGTGGACAATATCTTCCGCTTTACCCAAGCGGGTTCCGAAGTGTCCGCTTTGCTGGGCCGTATTCCATCGGCTGTGGGATATCAGCCGACATTGGCGACCGATATGGGTGCGCTCCAGGAACGTATTACCACCACGACCAAAGGGTCCATCACCTCGGTGCAAGCCATTTATGTGCCTGCTGATGACCTGACCGACCCTGCGCCTGCGACGTCCTTTGCTCACTTGGATGCGACGACTGTGTTGTCACGTGCCATCTCGGAGAAAGGTATTTATCCGGCGGTGGACCCATTGGACTCCACATCGCGTATTTTGGAGCCTCGGGTTGTTGGTGAAGAGCATTACGCAGTGGCGCGTCAAGTTCAGGAGATCCTTCAGCGTTATAAAGCGCTTCAAGATATCATCGCCATTTTGGGCATGGATGAGTTGTCGGAAGAAGATAAGCTTGCCGTGAGCCGCGCTCGTAAGATTGAGCGTTTCTTGAGTCAGCCGTTCCACGTTGCCGAGGTGTTTACTGGTAGCCCGGGCGTTTTGGTTGATCTTGCCGACACTATTAAAGGCTTTAAGGGCTTGTGCGCCGGCGAATATGATCACCTGCCGGAAGCTGCTTTCTACATGGTGGGCACAATCGAAGAAGCAATTCAGAAGGCCGAGCGTTTGGCTGCTGAAGCCGCCTAACATCTGTCGCAACGGAGAACCGATTCGCCATGGCGGATAAACTGCACTTTGACCTGGTCTCACCTGAGCGCCAATTGATGTCGACCGAAGTCGACCGCGTTACCGTTCCCGGTAAAGAAGGACAGTTTGGTGTGTATGCGCAACATGCGCCCGTGATGTCAGGTTTGCGCTCGGGCATGGTGGAGATCTTGAATGACGGCGAAACCAAACGCGTGTTTGTGCGCGGCGGTTTTGCGGAGGTCAATCAAGAGGGGCTCACCGTCCTGGCCGAAGAAGCCATTGCTGAGGAAGATCTGAATGGCGAGATTTTGGCACAACGTGTAAAGGATGCCGAAGAGGACCTGGCGGATGCGAAGGACGATGCATCCCGTCAGAAGGCTCAAGAGGCGCTGGATCAATTGAAGGAAGTGCAAGCGGCCCTGCAAAGCTAAGCTGCAACGAAGAACCGACGTGACAAAGGCGGGCCCTTGGGTTCGCCTTTTTATTTGGACTGAACTTCCGCCGGTAGTGTTTGAAACTCTTCCACCAGGCTTTCATATACGGGCCGCTTAAACTCAACGATGAGTGATGGAACGACGTCCAAATCGACCCATTTGAATTTGCTGAATTCCGGTTTGTGATGGTGATTGAGGTCAATATCGCTGTCCTTGCCGAGAAACTTCATGGCAAACCATTTCTGTGTTTGTCCGCGATATTTGCCTTTCCAAGTCTCGCCGACGATCTCTTTCGGCAAGTCGTAGCTCAGCCAATCACGGCTCTCACCGATAATCTCGACTTTGTCCGTGCCCACTTCCTCCAGCAATTCCCTAAGTGCTGCATCTTGCGGGGTTTCACCTTCGTCAATTCCCCCTTGCGGCATTTGCCAGCCGGTTGAGGCTTTGGGCTTCATGCGATAGCCGACAAAGACTTTGCCTTCGCCGTTCATCAACATAATTCCGACACATCGTCTATAGGGGAGGTCTGTAGCAGTGGGGCTCATGGCGGCGACTATAATAAGTGCGTAAGTTTTCGTCGAGGTCTAGCGATCCAATGCAATCGACGAGATCGGCGCAAGCACGATGCCCTTCTGCTCAAGACGCTCGCTCCAATAAGATATCTGATCGATGACAACGGGAAACGCAAAACCGGTGCCGACGGCAAAACCGTTTTCACGTGCCAAAGTCTCCAATTGCAGAAGGTCCAATTCGACCGCCGCGGGCGAGGTATAATCGATGTTGCGGTCCGCGGCCGACCACACCAGATTGGTTTGTGCCGAGGTCTCCGCCAGTTGAATCTGTTGTGATGTTCCATCTGCCAAATAAAACAATCCTCGATCAGACAATTGTTTGAGGATCGGCGTAAATGAGGTGGAGGTCGCCGTAAATTTCGCCCCCAGATAATTGGTGACGCCGACATATCCGCTCACTCGGCTGAGAAGCCATTTTAAACGCGTCGTGTTGTCTTTTTCCGTCAGATTGGTCAGCAAGGTGAAAGGGCCTGGATCGTTGTTCGGGTAGTCGAATGGTTCCATGGGCAATTCAAGCATCACCTCGTGGCCCCCGTTGCGGGCTTTGTTGACCCAGCTTTGGAGCTTTTCCGGATAGGGCACAAAGGACAATGTGACGTCCGGCGGCAGTGTTTCGATGGCAGTTTCCGTGGTGGATTTGCTCAAGCCCAATCCGCGCATGACGATGGCAATACGAGGGCGTCCGTCATTGATGAATGGCCGGCCATAAACCTCCATAGAGGTGCGGCCGTCGGCTGCAATGATGGGAATCGGTCCGCTGGGGCCTTGCTCAATGAGTGCCGGATCCGGCACGGGGCGGAGCGCTATGCTTGGCGTTAATGCGGCCACCTGTTGTCCTGCCTGTTCGCTACCCGTTGTCAGCGTGGGCAGGTCGCGAAGGGCCTCAAGATCGTCCGAAGACGACCATGGCGAATTGGCATCCTCAAGATCCTCAAGAGCGTAGACATCCGGTTTGCGGCTCGGGATGACGACGCCGTTCTCGCCCTTTTCAAGCAAGACTTCCGCTTCGCCGAGGGAGCCGATAGATGTTAGCGGAACGACCACTCGCGGTTCGCCGCCGTTCGGATCGCCGGCGATGGACAGCCAAAGGATGAGGCTGACCAAAGTGGCCGTGAAGAAAAAAGATGCGAGGGCCAGAGCGCTGATTTTCTTGGGTCGCAAATCCCAATCCTCGCCCATGCGTGTCATGCTGTCGTGACTGAGAATATCGGTGCTCGCCATCGGTGCTCTGATTTTGCTCTGTTGCGATGCTTCATCTGCCGTTCTGAGCCTAACTGAACACTAAGAAAGTTAACGGGATGCGAACAAAATCCCTAAATACGACAAAATACCGGGGATTTTATCGTTAATACAAAAACGGCGTCATGGGTGATTTCACCCGCAACGCCGCCTGAACCCCTTTGTTTGGGGAGGTTAATTTGCTGCTGTCTGCAAAGGAATGCCGTTTAGAATCTCCAATGCTCGGTTGAGCTGATAATCCTCAACGGAATCGTCTATCGGTTGCTCCAGAGCCAACAGATCCTCCGGCACGTCCTTTTCGGGCATGACGGCAGAAACAGAGGGACGATCACCGTCTTCGTTTTTCTCCTTGGCTTCTCTTGCAGCTTTTTCTTCATCGGACTCCAAGTGATTTTTTAGATCCGCTTCGCTGGTAAATTGTCTTGGTTTTTCGTCCTTATTCGGATCGACTTGCTCGACACGAAAATCTGGTTCGATCCCTTTGGCCTGAATCGAACGGCCCGAGGGTGTGTAGTATTTCGCCGTTGTCAGCTTCAAGGCTCCTTCAACGCCGCCGGACAGAGGAATAATCGTTTGCACGGAGCCCTTGCCGAATGACTTTGTGCCCAAAACCGTTGCCCGTCTGTGATCTTGCAAAGCACCGGCGACGATTTCAGATGCCGAGGCGGAGCCTCCGTTGATGAGGACGATTAGCGGCGCGTCGTCCGTCAGGTCACCCCGATCGGCCGAATAACGCTGACTGTCTTTATTGTTCCGTCCGCGCGTCGATACGATCGCGCCTTCCTCCAAAAAGATATCGGAGACGCCGATGGCTTGGTCCAGCAGGCCGCCCGGATTGTTCCGCAGATCCAAAACATAGCCACGTAGGTCGGAACCAATCTCTTTTTTCAGGGACCGGATTCCCTTCTTAAGGCCGGATTCGGTTTGCTCATTGAAGGTTGTAATCCGCAAATAGGCCACATCGCCTTCCCTGCGATAGCGCACGGACTGAACCCGAATGACGTCGCGAATAATGGTAATCTCCAAGGGTTCATCGGCGCCTTCGCGCAAGATGGTGAGATCGATTTTGCTTCCCTTCGGCCCGCGCATCAGATCCACCGCTTCGTCTAGGGTCATGCCCACAATCGATTCGCCGTCAAGGGCGGTGATGAAATCGCCCGCTTGGACCCCGGCCCGCGCCGCCGGTGTTTCGTCGATGGGGGCCACCACCTTGACCACACCTTCTTCCATCGTGACTTCAATGCCAAGGCCACCGAACTCGCCGCGGGTTTGAACCCGGACATCCTCAAAATTATCCGGGTTTAGGTAGCTCGAATGGGGGTCAAGCGAGGTCAGCATGCCGTTAATGGCAGCCTCAACCAATTCTGCATCCTCAACTTCAGACACATAATCGGTATGAATGCGCTCATAGACATTCCCGAAGAGGTCAAGTTGACGATAGGTGTTTGTGTTGGCTGAAAAACTCGAGCTTGCCATGGCAACAACCACGCCCATGACGATCCCAACAAATATATTACGCATCAGCCGCTGACCTTTCTATTTTCCTCGTCGATCCAGGGTAGGGGATTTATAGGCTCCCCATCCTTGCGAAATTCCAAATAAAGCAGATTTCTGTTGTTTTCCAGCCGGCTACCTCTGAGGCCATCACTTTTGCCCATAATCCCAACCGGTTCGCCGGCCAAAAGCCTGTCGCCAACCTGCCCATAGATTCGTGCCATCCCAGATAAGAGAATATGATACCCCTCACCGGCTTCGATAAGCAAGAGTTGGTCATGTTCCAGAAACGGTCCGGCAAAGACAATGGTTCCGTCAAAGGGGGTCACGACCTGAGACTCATGGGTCGAGGAGATTTTAAGCCCTTGATTTATTTGGCCTAATTCGTCGCTTGATCCGAAATCTTGGACAATCCGTCCGCTCACCGGGAGTTGAAGCGAGCCCTTGGCTTTGCTGAAGAGCTGCGGCGTCGGCCCGGGGGTCAAGGCGGCCAGGGCGGCGCTCGGTTTGGCCATCGGCAGCCGCTGTGAGGCGATGGCGTCAAGACCAAAAATCAGGGCTTTTAAGGACTGAGCTTCGTCTGCGAGCGCGGCAATCAAATTGCGCTCATCTTGCAAGCTGAGGTCGAGATCCGCCTGGCGCTGCTGTTTTTGGGACAGAAGGGCCTCCATACGCCCGCGATCATTCAGCAGGGCTTCTTCCACCAGTTCAATTCGGGTCTTTTCCTGCGCGATGCTTTGCCGGACCCAGCGCAAGTTCTGAAGGTCACCGGCGATCTGTTTTGCCCCCGCATTGAGTTGCGGAATGATGGTATTGAGCAAGATGGCGCTGCGGACAGCTTTTGTCGCATCGTCCGGATGAACCAGGATGGCCGGTGGGCGCTGCCGCTCCAAACTCTGCAATGCGCCGACAAAAGATGCCAATTTCGACCGTTCCGACGAGAGATCTTTTGCGATCACCGTCTCTTCTGCGATTAGAGCTTCTATTTCCAACTGTATCTTATCCCGGATCTCTTCCTGATCACGGATGCGTTTGGCCGAGGCAATGAGATCTTGCTGCAGCTTGGAGATGTCGTTCACCAACGCATCTTGCTCGCGGCTTTTTTCAATCTCCCGGTCGCGGGCGAGATTGAGTTCCTGTTCGACTTCATCAAGCCGCTCGGTGTCGGCACTTTGCCCATGAGCCGTCGACGTCATGGCGCAGAGCAGAACCAAAAGGGCTGTAAGGTGGGATGGAGACATCAATGTTCGGGTCATCAAGCGTCAGCTTCGAGATCGCGATTATCAGATAACCATAGCGGCCGTGCGGTCGAATGACCAGGGACTCATTCGCGGTGATAGGGGTGGCCGCACAAAATCGTGCTGGCCCGATAAATCTGCTCGGTGAGCATCGCTCTTGCCAACATATGCGGCCAGGTTGCAGGCCCCAGAGACAAGACAAGTTCGGCTTTCGATTTCAGCTGATCGCTCAGACCGTCCGCACCCCCAATCAAGAACACGATGTCACGGTGAGCCTGGCTCCAAGTTTCCAGCTTGGCCGCAAAATCCTTGCTGTTGAACGATCGTCCGCCTTCGTCCATGGCAACAATCAAGCTGTCATTTGGGATTTTTTGCAGGAGAGCCGCGCAGGCGGATTGCACGCCGGGCGGCCCTTTGGCCAATTTGCGATCGTCGATCTCAATGAAGGATAGGGCGGCAATACCTGCTCTTGCGCCGGTCGCTTTGAGGGCCTTTTCATAATGGGCAATCAGGTCGTATTCGGGACCGCCGCGCAGGAGTCCGACGGCGCCGATGGTTATGCGCATGGCGAAGCCTTTCGCAATGTTAATTGCCGCGCAGTCTAGATGGCGTGTTCCACTTGGGGCGGTTCGACACCCCACATTTTTTCGAGATTATAGAAGCTGCGCACCTCAGGCCGGAAGATATGCACGATGACATCGCCCGTATCGATCAGAACCCAGTCGCAATTGGGCATGCCTTCCACGCGGCATTTTCCGTAGCCCTTATCTTTGAGCTCACGCAAAATATGATCGGTGATGGCTGAAACGTGTCTGTGGGATCTTCCGCTGGCAATAATCATGGAATCTGCCAGAGATGTTTTGCCCGCGAGATCTATCGTAACGACCTCTTGTGCTTTGTCTTGGTCGAGACTATCGCAAATCAAATCTACGAGCTCGACATTGGCCTTACTGGCCGTCGTCTGTTGAGTCAGGGGTGTCCTCCACGCCTAAGTGACAAACATGTTTTACTCATCATGCTCTGCATGTCACTGCAAAGCACATATACTTTAGCACGATTTTTCGGTCTCAGACGAGCGGCATTTTGAAGTTTTTCGAACAATCGAAGCTTTCGATTTCGTGTCGCTAAGGCCATTTTTTGTCACATAAGTGATTGAAAAATAACACATTTATGGTGTTTAGGAATTTGATTCGACAGCTGCTTTTTGCCGTATCGCGGTTGATGATGCGGCGTGCAGTTGGCTCATGATCAGCGACCATGCCGGAGCGCGGTAATCGCACAGTGCGCCGGCATTGCGTTGCGGAATGCGAAATGACTTGAAGCGCTCGGCCGCCTGGCAAAGGCCCGCCCGTATGTGGTGTTCTGGCCTGGCAAAGACAGCGACAGGTATCTCCTGCATGATGTCTTCCCAAGCATGCCAACGCGGCAACTGGATAAAGTTATCTGCGCCCATGATCCAAACAAATCGTGCATTTGGGAAACGTTTGATCAGGATACGAATAATATCAATTGAGAATTTTGTTCCCAAGCGCTTTTCTAAATCGCTGACGCGAAAGCGTGGGTGGTTTGCGACTTCAATGGTTTGCATCAGACGCGATTGGAAATGTGATGAGTCCCTGGCGTCTTTCAGCGGATTCTGCGGTGAGACAAGCCACCAAACCTCTTGCAAATTGAGTTTCGTTAGGGCCAGGCGTGCGATGTGGTCGTGCCCTTCGTGAGGCGGGTTGAAAGATCCGCCAAACAGGCCAATTCGGCTGCCATGGGCCAAAGAAAACGGAATATTCTTGATATGGGAGCTTGGGGTCACAGATGTTTCCGCCTCAGGGCCGGACCTGTCCGGATCCTCTGACCACATATTTGAATGTGGTCAATTGTTCGGCACCGACGGGGCCGGGACTGTGCAGCCTTCCGGTTGAAATGCCGATTTCGGCACCCATGCCGAACTCGCCGCCGTCGGCGAATTGCGTCGACGTATTGTGCATAACAATCGCGCTGTCGACTTGCGACAAGAACTTTTCGGCCGTCTCGCTGTTGTCGGTCACAATGGAGTCCGTGTGATGTGATCCGTATTTTGCTATGTGGTCAATGGCGCCGTTGATACCGTCGACGGTTTTGACCGAAACAATTGAGTCGAGATACTCTGTATGCCAATCGTCTTCAGTGGCCTGCTTGATGCGGGAGTCGATTGCACGGCTCTCGGCATCGCCGCGAATCTCGCAGCCTCTGTCCGCTAAGGCATCGACAATTTCGGGCAAATGGGATCCGGCGATAGATTTATCGATCAGCAATGTCTCTGTGGCACCGCAAATACCTGTGCGGCGCATTTTTGCATTGACGGCAATGGACTTGGCCATTCCGATTTCAGCATCGCGATCGATATAGGTATGACACAAGCCCTCCAAATGAGCGAGTACCGGCACGCGAGCTTCTTTCTGCACACGGTCAACCAGGCTCTTGCCACCACGGGGGATGATCACGTCAACATATTCAGGCATGTCTTGGAGCAATATTCCAACGGCAGCTCGATCCGTTGTTGGGATGGACTGAATGGCGGTATCCGGCAGGCCGGCTGCAGCCAAACCTGTCTTGAGACATGTCAAGATTGCCCGCGAAGATTCGAAACTCTCAGAACCGCCGCGTAAGATGACCGCATTGCCGGCCTTCAGACATAGGGCGCCAGCATCGGCGGTGACGTTGGGCCGGCTTTCGTAGATGATTCCGATTACACCGAGCGGAACACGCACGCGCGACATTTTTAATCCGTTGGGACGGTCCCAATTGTCCATGACATCGCCCACAGGGTCGGGCAGGGCGGCGATTGCTTCAATGCCGGCAGCCATGGATTCGACGCGGGCTTCGTCCAAGATCAGACGATCCAAGAATGCAGAGCTGATATTGTTGGCTTTCGCCTTGGCGACATCTTGTGCATTGGCCGTCAGAATTTCTTTGGATTGCGCGCGAATGGCTTTGGCCATTTCCAGAAGCGCTTGATTCTTTACCTCTGTTCCTGCATTCGCCAAGGCGGGCATGGCAGCGCGGGCCGCCTTGCCCAGTGATGTCATCATGTCACTCAAGCTTTGTGATTGATCTTCGTTGAGACTTTCTACGCTGCTCATCGTTTCACTCTTTCCGTATCCGTCTAGCGACGGCCATTGAGGACCATATCATCTGCGTGAATCATCGCAGACCGGCCCCGATATCCCAAAATGTTTTCGATGCGGCTACTATTAAACCCCTTGATTTTTGCCGCATCTTCACTTGAATAAGCAGCAAGTCCGCGGGCAATTTCTTCGCCTTTTGGGCATTTTACCAGCACGGCATCGCCTCGGGCGAATGTCCCTGTGATGGCAACAATACCGGCCGGCAACAAGCTCTTTCCTTTTTGCAATGCGTTTTTGGCCCCGTCATCAACGACAACTTCACCTTTCGGATCGAGAGATCCGGCAATCCACTGTTTGCGTGCGGCCAAAGGCGTGGAATCCGGCAAGAACCAGGTGCATTGTCCACCGGACTCAATGGCTTTCAAAGGGTGCTGTCCGTGCCCATTGGCGATGACCATGGCGCATCCGGCATTGACGGCAATTTTGGCCGCCATAAGTTTTGTCACCATGCCGCCTGACCCCATGCGCATGGCGTCGCGTTTGGTGACGGCCCCTGCCATGGATTCGATCTCCGGTGTGATGTCTTTGACCACAGGGACCGGTTTGGCTGTTTCATCATCTTGTGGGTTGGCCGTGTAAAGCCCGTCCACATCGGAAAGCAGAACAAGGCAGTCGGCACTGACCATTTGCGCCACGCGCGCGGCCAGCCGGTCGTTGTCACCATAGCGGATTTCCGATGTTGCGACGGTGTCGTTCTCATTGATGATCGGAACGGCGCCGACTTGAAACAAGGTTTCTAAAGTTGATCGCGCGTTGAGATACCGTCTGCGCTCTTCGGAATCCGTCAGTGTCAGGAGGATTTGGGCGATTTTAACACTGTGAGGCCGAAGAGCTTCTTCATAGGCATGGGCTAAGTGAATTTGACCTGCCGCCGCGGCCGCCTGGTTCTCTTCCAGTTTTAGCTCACCCTCGGCCAGCTCCAAAACGCGCCGGCCCATGGCGATAGCCCCTGAAGACACGATGGCGATGTCCTGATGGCGCGCGCGGAGCCGCGCGATGTCTTCGGCTAAGGATTCGAGCCAGGCGGTGTTCACCTTTCCCGTCTCCCGATCGACCAGAAGCGAGGAGCCGATTTTGACGACGATCCGCTTGGCTTTCCTCAGTCTTTCCGACTTCATTTGGGATTCACTGCTCATGACATCACCTATAGCGGTTGCCATTCACTGGATTGGTCAGCAACCTGCTCGACGTCCGGCGTTGTCCCTGCCCGATTATGCTCCACCAAACCAAGAAGTGCGCGGGACAGCGTTGTGACTCCGTTGCCGGTGACCCCTGAAATCACGTGCACATGATGACCGTGACAGTCTTCAAGAGCCTGCTGCCGGGCTTCAGTCTCTTCTGCTGACATGGCGTCAGATTTATTCAGGGCAACAATTTGCCGCTTTTCGGCAAGGCCGCCTCCATAAGCCGACAATTCATTTTGAATTGTTTGATAGGCGCCCACCACATCTTCTTGCGTGCCGTCGATCAAATGCAACAGCGCGGCGCAGCGCTCCACATGACCTAAGAATCTGTCGCCAAGTCCGGCTCCTTCATGGGCGCCCTCAATCAATCCCGGAATGTCTGCGATCACGAACTCTGTTCCGTCCACAAAAGCCACGCCCAAATTGGGAACAAGCGTGGTGAACGGGTAATCCGCAATTTTGGGCTTCGCGCGGCTGACGGCGGATAGGAATGTTGACTTGCCTGCATTGGGCAGTCCCACCAATCCGATATCGGCGATTAATTTCAATCGCAACCAAACCGTCCGCTCTTCAGCTTCTTGGCCGGGGTTGGCATGACGCGGTGCGCGATTGGTCGGGCTTTTGAAATGCGTGTTGCCGAAGCCACCGTTGCCGCCTTTGGCTAGGAGCACCCGCTCACCCACTTCGGTCAGATCGGCGATGAGTGTTTCACCGTCTTCTTCGAAGATTTGCGTTCCCACGGGCACTTTCAAGGTCACATCTTCGCCGGCACCGCCATTGCGGTTGCGGCCCATGCCATGGGTGCCGGTTTTGGCTTTGAAGTGCTGACGGAAACGATAATCGATCAGTGTGTTTAAACCGTCCACGCATTCAGCCCAAATGTGGCCACCGCGGCCGCCGTCACCGCCGTCGGGTCCGCCGAACTCCACATATTTTTCGCGGCGAAAGCTGACGGCACCCGCACCACCGGCACCGGACTTCAGATGTATGCGTGCTTGATCGAGGAACTTCATGCGTTGCTCTTTCCTTGATCTGACAGCCAAACATTGCGCTGATACTCCAGCATATGACACTCAATGTCCATGCCGCGCGCCATGCAGGGTTGCAGTTCGCTCTTACCAGTCTCGCAAAATCCGCTTTTGACCAAAACGCGCCCGGACGCCGGATTGTCAAAGCAATAATCCGCGTAGAGTTTCTCAACGCTCAAGTTGTTGAAGGCAAACTCGACAATTGCGCGCGCTGCTTCAGTGGCATAGCCCTTGCCCCAATAGGGTTCGCCCAGCCAATACCCTACAAGCCATCCTTTGTCTTTCCGGTCGTGAATACCGATCAGTCCCATTGGCGCGTCCGTCGAGATTGAAAAGGCGTAGTCGCTGTCCGATTTGCGCATATCTCTTATTTTTTCTGCAAAGCTGGCCGCGGCTTCGTCATCATAAGGATACGGCATGGTGCACATATTCTTAGCGATCTTGTAATTGTTGCAAAGTACGCGAATCCAATCCATGTCTTCGACTGTCAAAAGACGAAGGGTCAGGCGGTCTGTTCGTATTTCTGTCTCGTGCGTTTGCATTGTCTTGTTACCAAATAAAAAGGGAGATGGTGATCCATCTCCCTTTGAAACGTTTTGCGATCACCGCGTTTGGCGCGGCGTCGATGCCGCGTATTACTTTGCCGGGGCCATCGGTGAAACTGAGACGTAAGTGCGTCCGCCGCGCTTTGTCTTGAATTCCACATTGCCTTCGGTCAGCGCATAGATCGTATGATCTTTGCCGATGCCGACATTTTCGCCGGGATGCCACTTTGTGCCCCGTTGACGAATAATGATGTTGCCGGGAACGACGGATTCACCACCGAATTTTTTTACGCCCAACCGCCGGCCAGCGGAGTCGCGACCGTTTCTGGACGAGCCGCCTGCTTTTTTATGTGCCATTGTCTATTTCTCCTCAGCGTCCGTCTTGGCTTCGGCTTTTTCAGGCGCTGCCTTCTTCGGTGCTGTTTTCTTAGCGGCAGCCTTTTTCGGCGCTGCTTTTGAGCCTTTGGCCTTAATGTCCAGGATCTTAATCTGAGTCAGGTCCTGACGATGCCCCTTTTTGCGGCGGTAATTGTGCCGACGCTTCTTTTTGAAGACGACAATCTTGGGGCCGCGGGTCTGATCGACCACTTCGGCGGACACGCTGGCGCCGTCTACCAATGGGGCGCCGACGAGCGCATCGCTGCCGTCTTCTTTGGCGCCGCCGACCATCAGCACTTCTTTAAATTCGACTTTGTCTCCGGCCTCGCCCGTCAATCTCTCGACGGCTATAACGTCGTCTTTGGCGACCTTATATTGCTTGCCACCGGTCTTAATCACAGCAAACATGTGAGCTTTCCAATACTTAAAGGACCCCGCAGGTCACCCGCGAGGCCGTGTGAAGCCGGGACTATACTGCGCGCGCGGCCGGTGTCAAGCGCCAAATCCCGCGGTTTTTGGCCCTCAGGCCACCCCCAGCAGGCGGTCCAGTACCGCCGCTAATTCTTGTCCCTGAGGCGGGGCGGAAATCCCCCAGTTTGTTCTGATTTTCGCCGTGTCCAGAACCGAATTAGCCGGGCGCGCAGCTGCGGTGGGATAGTCCGAGGTCGGGATTGGCAGAACTTCGGCGGGTGTTCTGGCGCCGCGGGCGCCGGCGGCTTCGAAAATCGCTTCTGCGAAGCCGTGCCAAGTCATCTTTTGTCCGCCGACATAGTGGTAAGTGCCGTAAGGCGCCGAAGGCGGGTCGACCAAAATTTGGCCGGCGATGGTTTTGATGGCGGAGGCGATTTCCCGCGCGGATGTCGGGCAACCTGTCTGATCATTGACAATCGTCAGCTTGTCGCGCTCGGCGCCAAGTTTGAGCATGGATTTGACGAAATTGTTGCCATGGGCGGAATAGACCCAGGCGGTCCGCAGGATAATATGACGTTCCAAGGCGGCTCGGATCGCGGCTTCGCCGTCGGCCTTGCTGGCACCGTAGACGCTGACCGGCCCGATCGGGTCGTCCTCCACATACGGTGCGTCCTTGTCTCCGGCAAAGACATAATCGGTTGAAATATGAACAAACGGCGTATTGTTTGTCGCACAGGCCTGGGCCATCAGCTCAGGAGCTCTGGCATTAAGCGCAAAAGCCAGATCTTTTTCCGACTCGGCCTTGTCGACCGCCGTATAGGCCGTGGCGTTGATAACGAGATCCGGCTGCGTACTGGCAAACAGACCCTCCATGCCGGTTGCGTTTTCCGCGACAAGATCAAAGTCGTCTTTGTCGATCTGGGTGATGTCGGCACGAAACGGCCAAGGCGTTCCGGCCAGCTCTTCGCCGACTTGTCCGATACGGCCGAAAATCAAAACACTCTTTCTCATGGCTGATAGACGAAGTCTTTGGGCAGCTCTTGCAGGTTCGGCTGCGACTTGTCTTTCTCCGAGAGTATGGGCGGGGTGCCGTCCAACTTCCAATCAATAGCAAGATCAGGATCGTCCCAGGCCAGGCCTTTGTCGTGATCGCGCGAATAAAGCGCGGAGACTTTGTAGACCACTTCCGTATTGGGCTCGAGCGTACAAAAGCCGTGCGCAAAACCGGCCGGCACCAAAATTTGTCGCCAATTGTCTGCGGAAATGATTGCAGAGACATGCTGACCAAAAGTCGGTGATCCGTGACGAATGTCGACGGCTACGTCGATGATCGATCCTGCCGTAACACGCACCAATTTGTCTTGGGCGAAAGGCGGCGTTTGAAAATGCAGGCCCCGCAAGACCCCTTTGTCCTTGGACAGACTGTGATTGTCTTGCACCCAGGAGAAAGATAGGCCGGCATCTGTAAAGCGCTGGCTATTCCAGGTTTCCGAAAAGAACCCGCGATCATCCCCGTGCCTGTCTGGGGTGATCAGCTTCACGTCCGGAATGTCGAGATCTTCAACCTGCACAAATTGCCCCTTTTCTAGTGGGCCTTTAGGTACCTGACTATTTGCGCAAAATCTAGCCGAGAGCCGTCATTGGCGCAGTGCCCTCAAAGGCGCAGACGCTACGCTTGCGCCGGGCACTTGCTTTGGCTAGTGTCCGCGGCTCCAAACAGGCCATAGGACCCAATTGCGGAGAGGTGCCGGAGTGGTCGAACGGGGCGGTCTCGAAAACCGTTGTGGGCGCAAGCCTACCCAGGGTTCGAATCCCTGTCTCTCCGCCACGGGATTTACTACTAACTTTGTATTGCTCGGATCCCAGATGTAATGTGGCGTTAGAGATCGGACGATCGCTTTAGTACCGAAATACAGTCTCTCTCGTTTCTCAAAGTTTGTGCAGCGACGGAAAGGTTTGCCTCGGCCGCAAATTGCGTCATGCGCTCCATGGTCATATCCGTCCGATGGCCTGAGTCTGAGGCGCCTTTTCCCGAATGGTCCATCCAGATAAGTCCACCCGGCTTCAGTTTGGTTGCCAATTGCAGAACATATCCCCGCACAATATCCGGGTGCACATGAACCATTGAATCAAATGAGGCGATGAGGTCGTAATCTTGGTCTTCAATCATGTCGCAAGACTGGCCGTCATTGTGATAGTAGCGTATGGGGGTCGGCACAAATTTGAAACGGTCCCGACAGATGTCGAGGCAAGCCTCGTTCATATCGAGCAAATCAAGACTCTCTGCATAACGAATGAGTTCGGCCGTGAAGCGTCCGGCGCCTGGCGACAGCTCCAGTATCTTTAGGTCATATCTGTTATTCGTATACGGTTTCAGAAACATATCCGAAAAACGGGCGATTTGATAAAGCTTCTGCGAATAGCCGCCGCCCCATTGATAGCCAAACTTGTCTGTCTCGGTCCAAGTCTCGTTGTTGCCCCAACGATCCTTGTTGAAACGCAAATTTTCTTCTGGGTCTAAAATCGAGTCGCGCATATTGGCTCGCAGCTTTCAGAGATATGGTGAACTTGTAGGTATTTTTCTGATTTCGATCCCAGAGTCCAGGAGAATTAGGGATCACGGCTTGTCTCATGTGCGTATAACTCCGCACTTCGTGTAAAGCACTTGTCTGAGTTTCGGATTCCCGTGTATTTAGGGCAAAATTTCCACATGCAAAATGGGTACAGATGTGAAGTTAACTCAAGCGCAAGCAGATCAGCTAAGTTGGTTCCACGGAATCAATCTTGATGGGATCAAAACCAAGGGACGTCTGACCCCGGAAAATTGGACGTTGTTTCCGCTTCTTCGCTTTTTGGAAGATTGTGATTTTCGTGACGCGCGTGTGTTGGACATCGGCGCGATGGACGGTTTGGTATCTTTCATTGCTGAACGCGAAGGCGCGGCCGAAGTTCATGCCACAGACCTCTACCATCGCGACACCTTTTTGAAGGCACGCGATACGCTGGATTCAAAAGTTATTTATCATCCAAATGTCTCCGTCGAGTCGTTGATCGAGATTTTTGGGCTCAACACATTTGACATCGTTGTTATGGGTGGATTGATGTACCATCTCATGTCGCCGATGCGTTCCGTTCTCATCGCGAGGCATCTTTTAAAGACCAACGGTTTGCTTTTTTTGGAGACGGCATGCTGCAACGACGAGCGGCCAATTCTTCATTTCAATCCATCCGACCCTTTGTTTGACGAGTATACAACTTATTTTATTCCGAGTATCCCAGCGGTGCGCGGCATGCTGAATTTCTCACTTTTTGATCTGTTGCGTGTCGGCTTTGTGAGGCCGGGCAAAAATGCTGCTTTCAGTCGTGCCGGATTCGTTGGAAAGGCGGTTGATTTGGAAACCTTCGTGGCCGATACACCGCTTATGCAAGAAGCTGTTGTACGAGCAAACCGTTCCGCCGATGATGAGGTTTTGGATGAGTTGAGTTTTGCTTCAACCGATTTTTCAATCCAAAGTCATACGCCCCCCATACCGAAAAGCGCCGTTGTGGAGGAGATTGACAGGGACAGTTTTCGATGTCGGTTTGAGCTTCAGCCTTAGCCAGCGGCCGAAAAGACCGGGAGATCGGTCGCGCAATTCTGGGCACATCCGTCTTCCACAACCCTCTTTGTGGCTGCTCTCCTGACTTCTTCTGGGCTGAGCCGATCAAGTCTAAGTGATGTTCCCTTCGCCGATGATCTAGGCCTTTTTCCGATGCGTAAATCCAGACGTTTCTGAAGTGCCGACTGGTGAAGCGTTTTATGAGTGATCGTGAAAGTATCGTGCGCGATTCTTATGCGGAATCGCATGGCAAGGATGGACCTGGGCCGCTGCAAGTCGGGACACTTTATAAGTCCCGTCAGGGGTATGACGAGATCATGAAGTGGTACCACGGGTTGCTCGGTCAAATCGACGTGCCGTTTGAGCAAAGGTTCGTCCCGACAGGTTTTGGCAAGACACATATGTTGGTGTGCGGGCCCGCGGACGGAGAGCCTTTGATTTTGGTGCAGGCCGTGGCCGGGAGTGCGCCCCTTTGGCGAAATCAACTTTCCGATCTGTCGCGGCACTTCCGCATCTACGCCTTGGACACGGTGGGGCAACCCGGTTTAAGCGACCAGAATCCACCGTCCTATCTCAACGATGACTACACACATTGGCTGACCGATGTCATGGATTCCTTGGGCATTGAGCAGGCACACTTTGCGGGAATCAGTGCCGGCGGTTGGCAAGTGATGCGGTTGACCATTGACGCGCCGCATCGTGTAAAGAAGTCCGTTTTGCTGAGTCCTATCGGGGTTTGCAATGCACGATTTCCTGCCAGGATTTGGCTGACCAAGATGGTCAAGAAAAGCAAAGACGTGGATGCCCTGCAGGATGATCTGACCGCAAAGTCCGTTTCGTCAAAAAGTGCAGGAGGGTCTTTTGGAACCTTTGACCGGCAGCTGGCAAGGGCTATGGCCTTGTGCACACGGCACTTTCGTGTCGACCGCTCGCTCGGGATTTACAATGCGGAAACCGGCCGGACCAATAAGTTGGCAGCCCTAAAAGTGTTACGGCGCTTTCTTTTTTCCGAGCCTAAGTCAGCTCTCAAAAAACTGTCCGATTCGACACTTATTATCTTTGGTCAACATGAAGTTCTTTATAATCCTTACAAGGTAAGCGCCAAGTTTGCGAAACTCGGAAGTGACATTCAGGTTGAAGTTATGGAAGGGGCAGGCCATGCCGTGGTCTATGATAGGCCGGAGGACGCCAACAGAATGATTGTAGATTTTCTCAAAAACGAGTCGATCCGCTGACTCTTGCTGTCCTACGCATTCCGTCCTTTGCGGTATCAATCAAAAAGGAAGTTCTACAGGCGGCTATATCTTCAATCTGCTCATCACGAAAAATGGTAGGCTTTTGATTGCCGCCATAATCCAGCGCCAGAAAAAGGGCAGGTATACAACTCTTTTTCTTTGTTCAATGGCTTTGATGATGCCATCAGCAATCTGCTTCGGCTCTGCCCATAGGGCGTTTTTTTCGAAACGTTCCGTCATCGGAGAAATAACAAATCCCGGCCGAATATCTAGAATCTGCAATTCGGTATTTGCAAATCGCATTTGCAAGCCTTCGGCATATGTCGACACGGCTGACTTGGCTGACCCATAAACATAGTTTGAGCGCCGACCTCGATCACCGGCAACCGACGTTATGACGGCTAAGGTGCCATGTGTTTGTTCCGCCATTGCTTTTGCAAAATGCTCTAAGCAGGAAATTGTGCTCGTTGCATTGAGTGAGAAAAATTCCGCTGATTTGTCCGGGTCTTCTTCGCATATGTTCTGATCCGGCAATGTGCCAAAGGCGATGAGAACAATATCCACCTCGCCAAGAGCATCTCGTACCTTTTTTGGCAGCGTTTTATGTGAATTGAGGTCAGACGCTTCGAAATCGCCTGTATGAACGTCACTTGCACCGCGCACTTTTAAATCCGATGCGAGAGATGAGAGCTTGTCCTCGTTTCTTGCTAAAAGAAACAAACTTGCGTGTTCTTCTGAAAGTTTTCTGGCGACTGCAATTGCAATTGCAGATGTCGCTCCGACAATAACCACTCGCTTCATCTAGAGGAGTCCTAAGCGTTGAGATTGTAGAGAGTGAATGACATCATTTGCTCCGACCTGCGCGCGAATGTCGGAAACCATCTGCCAATTCGGGTACATTCTTTTGAACATGTTTTCTGTTAGCCGCACGTCTTTTGTCAGATAGACGCGTCCACCGTAGTCCGCCACTATGTGATCCAGTTCGTCTAGAAATTTGAATAGATCAGAAGAGATCTTGAAGTCGAGCGAAAGTGTGTAACCTTCCATAGGAAAAGACAGGTAATTCTCGTTGGCGGCGCCGAAGGCTTTGAACACTGCCAAAAAAGAGGCCTTTTGTGATGCGGTGATGCGCTGGAGAATATCGGACATCGCTTCCAGGCCTGCCGTTTTCGGGATCACAAGCTGATATTGCGTGAAACCTTTTCGTCCATAAATGCGATTCCAGTTTAGAACGGAGTCCAGGGGAAAGAAAAATGACTCGAAAGACACGTCTTGATGAAGAGTCTTGGATGAAGCTTTGTGGTAATAGACCGCGTTGAATGCACCGACAGAAAACCGATTGAGTAAAAAGCCTGGCATGTCAAATGGCACGCTCAGCTTCAAATTTTCATTTCCAACAAATCCGCCTTCCTCCTTATGATCTCCCAAATATATAACGGACCGGCCCATACGTTCACCGGTCGAGACGCAGTCGATCCAAGCCGCCGAGTAGGCTGCGGCATGCTTTCTATCAAGTAGTGAGATTGTTTCGGAGAGATTTTTTGTCTTGTAAGTTTCCTGCCGGATGAGTGAACTTCCGACTTTCCTGAGTTGTATAGTCGCTTCCAAGATTACACCGGTCAGCCCCATCCCCCCGCACGTCGCGCGAAAAAGATCAGTGTTATCCTGGGTTGAGCAGTTCAAGATCCCTTTCGAGACGGTCGCGAGTTTGATGGATCGGACATATTGACTGAAGCAGCCGTCGATGGTGTGGCCTTTCCCGTGAATGTCGCTGGCAATGGCACCGCCGACAGAGACAAATTTTGTCCCGGGTACGACAGGTAAGAACCATCCTTTTGGTGCAAATACCTTCAGTATCTCGCCAAGAGTCGCGCCGGCCGCACATGTAAGGAGGCCACTCTCTTCGTCGAAATGCAGAAAGCCATCCAAGTAGCGCGTATGTATTGAGTGAGCTGCCAACGCGCTATCGCCGTAGCTTCTCCCCATGCCGCGCGCAATCTTTGGCGTCTTGTTTCCAGAACAAAGTCTGGAAAGAACACTTTCATATGTCTGTGGACTGAAGACCTCAGAGTCAATTTGAGGATATCGGCCCCAGCCAGATAGTTTCATTTGTGTTCTTGCCTCAAATGGACGTCAGTTTACCCCCATGTCTTACATGGATGCGAAGATCATATGTTGGCTTCGAGGGATGTTCAACGACCGTCTCTGCTTGTCAAAGACAAAATGCAGACCCCATCGACCTGTCTTTGTCACGACAAGATTCGATAAGGATCACGATACGGATCGTAGGCCATAGGCTGTTTGAACAAACTAAGGTTTAGAGATTTTTGATGGTTTCGTCCTAATCGGACAGTCGAGGTGGTCTTGAGCATTGCAAACCACACCTCACTTGCCATAATCGATCCCGGCTCCTGTGATTTGCATATTCTTGTTTTAAAAGTCGTTTGGTTGCGATAAATCACACATTGTGTCGGGGGTGCGATTTCCTTTCCCATGAGAGTTTCCGAGTTTTGCGGAGGTAATCCCGACTCTATTTGGCCTGGTCCAAAATGGTGAGCTGATCTGAAATGACCAAACAAACAGAGCCTATGTCAGTTCGACCCAGTTGGTTAGGAATGGTCCGGCTGATGCGGCCCAGACAATGGGTCAAAAATGGATTTGTTCTGGCGCCGCTTTTCTTCTCTGAACAGATATTGGATGTCGACGCACTGGCGGCGTCCTTTTTTGCGGTTTTTCTTTTTTGTGCTGCATCTTCGATTGCTTACATCATTAACGATTACCACGACATTGAGAGTGATAAGCGACATCCAGTAAAGTCTCGAAAGCGGCCCCTTGCATCAGGTCAAGCATCGAAGCGCCAAGCTCTGATTCTCCTGGTTGTGCTGAGTTTGATTCTGATTTGGGGCTATGTCCAGCGCCCCGACATTATGGCCGTTGTCTTGGCCTATATACTTCTTAATTTGCTTTATACCTTTGTCCTGCGTCAGCAACCCATATTGGATATCTTTTCCATTGCAATCGGGTTTGTTCTTCGTGTGCATGGCGGAGGTGTGGCACTTGAAATAGATGTCACGGCCTGGATGTTTATCACCACTTTCTCGGTTGCGCTTTATTTGGCGGCTATAAAACGCAAGCAAGAGTTGGCCCAAAGCGGGAAGGAGGGCCGCGAAGTTCTCAACCACTATTCTGAGGCACTCGTCGCGCGTTACGCCGAGATGGCGGCAACAGGAGCGATTGTCTTCTACAGCCTTTTTGTTCTGACGTCTCGGCCGGAACTCATAGCGTCTATCCCTGTCGTCTTATTCGGCTTATTCAGATACTGGTATGTGGTGGAGGCACTCGACGGAGGGGAGTCGCCGACAGATGTTTTGTTGTCTGATTGGCAGCTTGGTCTGACAATCATATTGTGGATAGGCATGTGTGTTTGGTTGCTGTGGCCGCTGGGTGATGTCGTCAACTGATGCGTGATAGACCCAAATACAGAATAAGTCTGCTCCGTTGTATCGAATATTTCGGAAGTGATTGCTCGTGTTAGGCAAAGTGGACACAGCAGCCGGCGGCACGATACAGCAGCCCGTGTCCTCGGAAGTTCTCAACTTTACAATCATTACCCTGGCCGCTGTTTTGAGCATTATTGCGCAAAGTTTTGATTTTGGTCAGGCGACCAACATTTACCACATCCCCGTTATTTTTGACTATTTCAACTCGTCGGAAGGGCCACACGACGCTTACCATGGGACGTTGCAGAACTATTTCTCTTACTTTTGGCTAGCTGTGTCTTGGTTTGCAACTGAAGAAAACATCCAATCTCTCTTTTTGGGGATTCATCTGTGCCACCGGATTGCGTTGCTGTGGCTTCTCTATCTGATCGTCTGTGAATTAACGCCTCGAACACGCCGTATTTACATTGCGCTGCTGACAGTGTTGTTGCCTCTGTCTGCACTTGTCATTTGGCGAACACCGGTCGGATATAGCGACATACTTACTTCTCATCTGACACATACCGATGTCGTCAGCTCTGTCATTCTTCTGTCTTGGTGGCTTGTGCTCAAAGACCGCTGGTACCTGGCGAGCGCCGCATTGGGTTTTGCATTTAACTTGAATCCTTTCATCAGCTTCTGGAACGTAGCCTTAGTGGGCGTTGTGTTCTTGAGATTTGAGTTGTCGTCATTTGTTAAAGGCCCTATCGAACGCATCGGTGTCATGTCTTTGATCTATATCGCAGCCGCATCTCCAACAATATTTTGGATAGTCGGTTCGTGGTCAGGCTTTTCCAGCGAAGCAAGTTCGATTGACCTTTATGAGTTTTGGCGTTCATTCTTTCCCTATCATCACTTTGTTGACGTCCAGTTTGCCAACGCCATCAAATACCTGTTGATTGCGTTCGCAACATTTCTGAGTTTGTTGAATCTTTTGCAAAAGGCAAATTCTCGTCGCGTTCATATCCTGTTGACTTTTCTCTTTGGAGTTATCGGTATCACGGTTTTTGGCGCAATAGCTCCATGGACACCGCTGCGGGACATTGCGTTTGTTACGTTTCCTCTTCGCATGGATGCGTTTGTGATATTTATCCTCTTTATCTCGGCCGTTGCTCATCTGTCACAGGATTTGAGTGAAGAACTTCATTCAGAAAGTCGATTTTCGACGCCATATTCGTTTCTTGGATTTCTGGGTGTTCTGTTGGGTAGCATTCCCATAATGATCATGAGCTGGGCTCATGAGCTTCTCAGCCGAATTGCAGAAACCCGCCTCTATATTCTCACGGCTGCGGCGCTTTTGCTGCTCTTTGGAATGTTCCTTGTGCCGTCTCAACAGACGCCATTTTTCGGTTTTTCTGGTTTGGCAACAAAACCCCTCTTTCTGTGGGGCGCCATTTGTCTTTCAGGTTTTTGTGTGTTGCTGCTTTCGAAAGCGGGCCGTTTGGACACCGGTTTTGCCCTTCTCATAGTTTCTGTGTCCGTGGCCGGTGGAATGTCTGTTTTGGGTTTGAAAATCAATTGGGAGCCCATTGAAAAATTGCCGGCCGCCTCATTCGGAATCGCTTTGGTGATTTCGGCGGCAGGCCTTTATCTTGCGGCAGACGCTTTGGATATGCACCCTTGGCCGAAAAACGCTGCCGTGCTTCTGGCGATGGTTGGTCTTGTTGTTTCTGTCGTAGAGCATTTTTCAAAGGCGTCTTTCCTGTCGATTTCGACGCTTATCTTGATGGTCGCTGCCTCTGTCTTACCTTGGCCGAGATTATTGACCCGTATGCCGCAAAGTGCGGCCAAATATGCGGCCATTCTTGTTCTGACAGCCCTTTTTGCGTTTATCGCCGGCGAAAGACTCTATCGCCATGGTGATCGTATTGTTGCCGGTCCAAATGAGAACTGGCTGGCCGCGCAATACTGGGCGCGAGAAAACACCGCGCCTGATACAATGTTTCTTCAGTCGCGAGATGTCGGGCAGAACGGATTCTCCGTTCATTCCAGGCGGCCGCTTTGGGTCGATTTTTCAATGGGCGCGGCGGTGGCGTGGCAGCCGGACTATGCTGAAGAATGGCAGGGCCGGCGCGAAGGCACGGGAGAACTCAAGACCCTTTCTGATTGGCTTGCCTATGCTCTCGACAACGACATTTCCTATCTCATCGTCGGCAAAAGATTGTCACGAAAGGCGAGGGCGCAAGATCTCGAACTGAAGTTTGAAAACAGTCAATTTGCCATTCTGGAAGTCACCGGCGACCAGTTGAAGCGCTCCGAGATGCATGACGATCGAGGTTCATAATAGTGTTTATCGGTGGTCGAGGCGTCGCGTGCTGAGGCTGAAACCCAGTTGGTCATTTCACGTCTGCTCCAGACGCTAAATGATATTCTGATTTTGGAATTGCTTTAAAGTGTCTGAGTTCACCAAAGAAGTCTTAAGCACACTGGGAATCGTGCTGACCATTGTTGCCTATGTTCCCTATATCAGGTCGATTCAAGCGGGCACTATAAAACCCCATGTTTTTTCATGGGTGATCTGGGGCCTCTCCACACTTATTGTTTTTACTGCACAATTGGCAGGTGGCGGTGGATTGGGGGCCTGGCCGATAGGAGTTTCTGCGGTCATTACGATCTATGTGGCTATATTGGCTTTCATCAAAAAATCGGATGCCACGATTACGCGTTCGGACTGGGCATTTTTGATGGTGGCTCTGGTATCTTTGCCTATTTGGGTGGTTACGGAGGACCCCCTTTGGGCAGTCGTGATTCTGACGCTTGTTGATCTCTTCGGCTTTGGCCCGACATTTCGCAAAGCCTATTGGAAGCCATATGAGGAGCAACTTCTGTTCTTTGGCCTAATGGCGGCTCGCAATGTGATCTCGATTGGGGCCTTGGAAGTCTATTCTACGACCACGGTTTTGTTCCCCGCGGCGACCGGAGCCGCGTGTTTGATTTTTATCATGATGGTTTTGATCCGCAGACGTGCTGTGTAATGTCAGCCCGGCTATGGCCGTGTCTTCCGATTATCGCATTTAAGTTGCCAGACGCCGCCGCATCAGAAAATCCGCAAACGCAAAGTCGATCTCGTCATCAATGTCGACCGCTTCCCATCGATCAATCGGAAACATGAAAGGTGTTTTCCCGATGCGATGGTGCCGCTTGGCGAAGCTCTCGGCGGTGAAGACATAGATATTGGAGTTTTCTTCGTACACAGGTGGCAGGTCTTGCGTTTGAATCAATTCATTTGGATCGTGGTTTGCAGCGGTGCCGTCCGGCCAAAACAGCCGCGTGTGCCATGCTGTGACTCCGAAAAGACTGTCATGCCTCGCTTGATTCTCCTTGAAGCTCTCAACAGCTTCATCGATCGTTTTGGAGGTCAAAAGCGGGTTGGTCGAGTGCGTGTGAACGTAAATATCTGCCGGCGCCTGCTCCATATTGAATGCGATCAGCTCGTTCATCGGAACTTCGTCGCCCACCAATTCAGGAGGGCGCCGATGTATCGTAATATCGAATGACGCTTTTACGCTTTTTTCAATTTCGTCATCGTCCGTTTCAACAATCACCTGGTCGATTTGTTCGGCGCCTATGAGGGCGTCCAAAATCCAATGGTAAAGAGGTCTGCCGGCCAGCTCACGGAGATTTTTGCGCGGCACTCGGCTCGAATGCCCTTTCATGGATATCATCGCCAAGACGGTCATCAAGGGTCCTATTTTTTGAGGGATTGAATAAAGGCCGACTCGTCTCGCAGTTTCTCAGCCATGAAAATCATCTCGGTTCCATAGGCGACGAAACGGCACCCTTCATCAAGGCGTTGTTTCAATAGAGCATGGTCCGAGTGCACAATGTGGTAACCGCCTGGTTTTTTGTGATGCTTGATGATCTCGGTGGCCCGGTCCAACTGCGCAACAACTTCGGGGTCGTCGAACCGGCCGGGTTTTCCGATGGATCCTGATAGATCATACGGCCCAACGATAAAGCCATCGACCTCGTCCACATCCAAAATGCTCGTCAGATTCTCAATGGCGTCGACATGCTCAATCTGTGCAATCAAGATAGAGTTTTGAGCGGCCTGTTCCTTATATTCGTCAAAACCCAGACCAAAATCGTGGGCGCGAGTCAGTCCGACGCCTCTGGACCCTTTGGGGGGATAGTAGAGGGCGTCCCGAGCGGCGAGGATGTCTTCGACGGTTTTGACCATCGGTACGATGACCCCACAGGCTCCCGCGTCCATCGCCCGTTTGATCAAATAGGGATTGTTATCACCGACCCGAACCAGCGCCGGCAATCCGGCAAGATCAATGACTTGAATGAGGTCGATCAGTTCGGTTTGTCCGGATGTGCCATGCTCCATATCCACCACGAGCCAATCAAACCCCGCTTTGGCCATCATCTCGGTGAAGAAGGGCGAGCTGAGGTTGAGCCATGAGCCGATCGTGGAGTCTCCGCCGGCCATTCGCGATTTCAAGGTCCAGTTCGGCATGAGTCTTTACCTGCTTAATTGGGTGTCAAGAGTGGTTTCAGATCGTCGTGGACAATCGTTCCCGCGGGAAACGGATGATCGCCAGCGGAATCGGAAATGCCTATGAACTGTAGTCCATTTTCCTGCGCCGCGGAATAATCCGTCATCGCATCGCCGATCATCAAGCTTTGTTTGCCGTTGAGGCCATATGTTTCCACAATCTCAGCGACCAATATGGTTTTATGTGTCGGGGATCCCCGAAGCTGCTTGAAATAGTGTGACCATCCGCGTCTCTCCACAATCTCGTGCAATTCGGTCTCAGGTGTGCCCGATGCAACAAAGAGCTGCACTTGCGCTGCGAACCGTTCCAATACGTCAACCGCACCCGGAATGATAGGAGATGCGATGACAGCCTCTTTTGCCAAATCGGCAAATTGATCTGCAAGTCTGTCCAATTGCGTTGGGCTGGGCGTGCGTCCTAGAAGGTTTGTTTCGTAATGCCGTATTTTCTCAAATCGCGACAGGCCACCATGTTCCAAATGAAAGTTGACAACGGCTTGCTGAATTTCATCTGTTTCTTGTGAATAGAGATCGCGAAAGGCATTTGTTTTCACATTGACGGAATCGACCAGCACACCATCAAAATCGAAGATGATGGCTTCCCAAGGCAAAATTCCAGTCACAGTTCATGGCCTTCGTCTTCGTGATTGTATTGTTCATGGATACAATCAAGCAGGCCTTGTCCAAAATCTACATAGTCGCTTGGAACAAGTTTGTGGCCGATGCGAGGGGCAAAAGCGTAAGGCGTCAGCTCATAATGGCCTTCCGGTTCCGCATCCGCAAAAGTCACCTTAATTTTGTCAGGCAAGATTTCACTGATGATAGCGGCAGCCTCTGAAATCTTATGGCGTTCTTGGCCTGTCAGAACATAGTGTTTGTTGGCGAAAGTTTCCCCCAGAACGCCGACGGCCAGGCGTGCGGCATCTCTGACATGTATAAAGTCGCGGATTGCATTGGCGTTACCCGGGTGCTTGATTTCCTTGCTCTCCAATGCTTGGTGAATCATCGCGTGTATTCTGTTGGTCATGCCGGCACGACGGCCATATAGGGTTCCAAACCGCAAAATTGTGTATGGTAACCCTAAGTCTTCTTGGAAGGTTTCAATAAATCTCTCGCATGCTTGTTTGCTCGCGCGGTAAAAGCCGCCATCGTTTGAGTAAACATAGACGGTGCTTGCAAACAAAAACCTCTGCACACCGGCATTGTGGCAAGCCGACAGCAATTGAACCGTGCCCCCGACATTGACTTCGGCCGTAAGCCCGGGATTTTGATTGGCTTCCCCAATATCGGCAATGCCGCCGAAGTGATAAACGGCCGCACAGCCCTCTAATGCGTCGTTGAGGGCGGCTTGGTCCAAAAGGTCACCGACAATCATGGTCTGGTTCGGTTGCAAATAGGGAGATTCTTGGCGATCGAAAATAACGACCTTGTAACCGGCGTCTGACAATGCATCGGCCGTGTGGCTTCCGATAAAGCCGCTCCCGCCCGTTACTAAAATGCGCGCCCCAGGTTTGATTTTATGATTTGCCTCGGCCATTACCTTTGACTTCATTGCCTGTTTTGCCTCCGGAGCCCCTGAGGCTATTGGTTTTCTTTTCCTATGTTATCGGATATCCCTTGGACAAGTGTAAGCATCTTGATCCAACCCGGCAGTTCACCACTCCTGATAATCGATCAAACCCTCGATTTCTACCTTTGTCACAAGGATGAATCAGAATTGTCATATTGCTTGATTATACGACAACCCTTTGATTTTATTTGGAAACCGCCGGTTAGGCAACGTTGACTCGCCTTACAACCAGTGATATATGCGCAAACCATCTCCTAAACTGTCTCCTGTGAATAAAAGTGGCTTTGAATGTCAAAATTCTACAACACCGTCAGTTCGGCATTGATCGAGCAAATGGGCAGAGACGAGGCCGCGGCCAAAAGCGTCCTTGAAGTTCTGCGTCGAGACTACCGCAATAGTTACGAGCAATATATCGCTGAGATCGGGCAATTGACCTATGATGATGCGATTGAAGAGTTTTTGAAACGAGACTCTCAAGAGTGCCGCTTGCTGGAACAACGTCTTGAAACAGCAGTCAACAACAATGCGCTCCTGAAGAAGCAAATTGAGACGTTGGAAAGAGCTCAATTGGACAGTTTCAACCACGGGAACTCGCTTGTTGGGCGAGCCGTTACTGTTTCTCATGCGCTCGGGGTCAAAAACACCGGATTTGTCGCGAAACTCAAACGCGCGCTCGGCCGCGGTTAGTTCACTTTGTTTGTTAAGGGTGCCTTGATGCGCCAGATGTTTGAGTGTTGATGGTGGACGAATGACTGAGCGTTCTTTGAAGCGAGCCATTTTGATATTGTTCATGCCTCACGAGGAAGAGGTCACGCGGCTTGCTGTCCAATCCATTTGTTTGCAATTGCGTCCGGACGACCAGGTTTTCGTGCTCTTGAACGGCGGGAATTCAAGTGACTGGAAAGATTTTTATAGCGGCTTTCCTCAACTGACTTACATCGAGTCACCCGTCAATTTGGGTGTGGCGGGTGGCCGGAATCGCTTGTTGTCCCAAGATTGGGTGCAAGCTGCGGACATCATTTACCTGGTCGACAATGATGCAATTGTACCGAACGACTATCTGGACCAAATGCAAGATTTCTTGCTCCAAAACCCAGATGCGGGTGTCGTTGGACCGCTTGTCCTCAATTACCGCAGCCTAGCCGAAAAATACCAAAAGCTCTCCGCCGATAACGTTAAACGGAGACTCGGAAATGGGAACTTCTTCTCAAGCGGTGAACTTCTTGCGCTTCTGCGAGGGTCTTTGAACCATGAGGATGTCGATCATGCCGGGACCCTGCAGGACTACGACTATGCCTATTTTTCCCCCGAGGCGTTTTTGCGGCGGCTGTTCATCGATTCGGGTTTTCATCATGGCTCTATCCCAAGTTTAACGGAAACTGGGAATCGAAAGCTCTATGCCAATATCAATCAGGCATCGCCTGAACCCTGGCAGGTGTCCAACATTGCCGGGTGTTGCCAGGTGTTTTCCGTCAGCCTACTGAAGGAATTGGGCTCGCTAGACGATCGCTTCAATCCCTATGGATATGAAGATGTTGATTTTTGCATCCGTGCTATAGAATCCGGAAAGCAGAACATTGTGACGCCCAACGTCTACATGTTGCATCGGACAGATTTGCGCCATGCCGACCGGACATCTCTTGCGAGTGCTTTCAAGGTCCAGAAAAATTTGAGCCGCTCTTTTGCGATACTGGAGTCTAAGCATAGGGCTGATCAGTTCCCCGCGCTTTCCTTGGAGCGTATCTATTTCAAGAATCTTTTGGATAAGGTTATCAATCCTGCTCCGTCGGTTAATCATCCAGATCGTCGTATGGGTTTGCCCAATGTCGGCCGGATCGCGAGATATAAAGGGCTCAAGCAGGCTGCGCAGCAATTGTATTTGGACTCACCTGAAGATTTTCGCACGCTTTTGAACGGCCTGCAGAATGACCTGGAAAAACAACTCTTGGCACATTTTGTTCATTCTTTGCCGCATGCCGTAGATGACGAGATCATCAACAGTTTGGCGAACGCTTTTTCGCCTATGAGCAATTCGAAAGGCGGCAAGTTAGCGCATGCAGATATTGGCCTTGACCGGTATGTCGGTAAGGAAGTCGAGTATGATGCAAATGCGTCTATGGGATCGTTCAGCGTTCGCAAGTATCAATCTTCTCAGCAGGAAGAGATTTCAGAAGAAGATGAAGATAGAATACGCTCTCTTCACAACAAGTATCTTGGGAAAAGGTGTTTTATTGTAGGGAATGGACCATCCCTAAATAAGACAGATTTCAGTTTCCTGAAGGATGAATTCACCTTCGGTGTGAATAGTATCTATTTGATGGAAGGCATGAATGGGTTTCGCCCCACTTTCTACACAGTCGAAGACAATCACGTTGTTGATGACAATTTGGATGAGATTCGGCGGATGGATGCCGTTCACAAATTCTTTCCGGCCAAATACGAAAGGACAATTGGCAGAGAGGCCAACAACTATTTTTTGCCGGTGAATTGGGAATTCTATTATGCGAGCAGTCCTTTCCACAATGTTCCTCGGTTTTCGAAGGACATATCGAAGACGCTTTATGTCGGGCAAACTGTCACATATCTAAATTTCCAGATCGCCTATTATTTGGGGTTCCGCGAAATCTACATTATCGGCGTTGATTTCCACTATGAAATCCCAAACAGTGCCTCCATTGAAGGTAATTCAATACTTTCGGCTGACGCAGATCCAAATCATTTTCATCCGGAATACTTTGGTGCAGGAAAGAAATGGCATCTCCCAAAATTGGAGAACTGCTACAAAGCCTACTGTCATGCCAATCAGTTTGCCAATGAGAACGGCTTTTCGATTCAGGACGCGACAATAGGGGGCAAGCTTGACGCGTTTCCGAAGGTCGATTTCTACGAGGTTGTCGGTGCGAAAGGTCAGCCGGTTGAGCCGAATAAACCTCTCAACAAAGCGATCGCAGCGACTGTTGATAGAGTTCTGGGAACGTGTGAATCATTGGATGTGAAAGCCCATGCGGCAACGGAGTTGAATCCGAGCGACTTGGAGTTTTCCTTTCAACATTCAAATTTTGCCTATACCGGACACGGCGACCGGCATTGGGTTTTTAAGGGGCGGGAAACGGAGCGAACTTATTCATTGGAGATCATGCCTCTTGAAGTTTTCATCTCAGAGGTGCTGCATCGCTCTGATGATTCGCTTGTTCAAGATCGCTTCTTTTTGTTGGACCCCAACAGCAGCATAGAATATCTGCAAACAGCTTTCGTTGAACTCATTCCATTTTTGCATGCTCAGGGACTGCGCGTCGTTTTTTTCTACGGTAGCATTCTTATTTTGCCGCTGCATGCAGAGCCTTCGCTGGATTTGTTGATCGGCATCGAAAAACCCCTCAGAGACTTCAGCCCTTTTGAGTTTCGTACTTTGATGTCAAGCGTTGCGGTGTTGGAGGGCTCGCGCGTGAAGACGCGAAACGCGCTCATATCATGCATCGTAGACGATGACGCTCCCTTGAATGAAATTGACGAGGAGGGAGGGATGCCCTATCCCGGCTCGGCGATTCATCCTGCCGACGCGATGCTTCACCTGATGCGTCTTGAGTGCGGTTTTGTCTACGATGGCAGATACGTCTATTTCAGCGAATAGCCTAATTTGCGTCGCTCGGATTAAACGCCAATGACTCCAGGATTGAGCGCATCGTCGAATCTTTTATGACTTCTGTCGCTTCATCCCTTGACCATGCTGGAATCGCCGTGGTGGGTGCGGGTCGGCCGTTTCGCTTCCATGAAAGAAGCCAGTTATGTGCCAGTTCTTCTGCCTCCGATTTCTGTTTCTGCTCAATTAGCAACCGCATAGCCGTCCACGCAAACATATAAAACAGATCTTGATTGCGGCTCCCGATCTCACCAAAGAAATAGAGAAACTCTTCTGCCGACTGAGCTTGCGCACTGATGGGATTAAGTTGCCGGAGTGCTTGAAGCAAAACGCCACCGGCAGTCACATTCCAGATATCTCGCTCGATTGCGATGAGCGCATAATCTGCCGCTCGCCTTTGATTGCCCATGCGTAGTGCATTGTCGGCTATCATTGTGAATGACAGCGACTTGATCATATTGCGGAATTTTGGAAGTTGTTTAGTCAGACTGGAGCTTTTTGGGGGAACCGAGTAGCTGTCCAACGCGGCATCGAGGGCATCACGCATGCCGCTATCGACCAGCGCTCCGACGCTGAGTTGACCCAATCGCCACTCAGGCCGCGCATCCGCGATGTCAAACTGTAGTGACTCAAATTTTTCGATCAAATTCGATAGAATGTTGTCAGCGCGGGCAGGTTTGTTCTGCAAGCGAAGTGCTGCGGCTGTCAGAAACAGAGGCATGCCGTGATCCGGAAATGCGTCTTTGACTCTCAGTGTTTGACTGAGGATTGCATCCGCATCCTGAATCTCCATGGCATGCTGAACATGTAAAAGCGCTAAATCATCCATGGCGTGAAAGTAGCTTGCCTGTTTGGGGTCCGGTGAGGTTTGTTTGGCGACCCAGGGTTTAAGCAGGCTTGCCACAAAGTGAGACTGTATGATGGGTTTTCTGACGTTTGCCCCGGCTCCGGTGCCTGAACGGACCTCGGCGTATTGTTGGAGGTCTGGGTCATTGCGCCAATCATCAAGGGTTGCATTTGGAAAACCATGTCGTGCGATATGACTTAAGACAATGAGGGTACGCATCTCTTTGGCAACACCATGCTTAACAGGTGCTACGACGCTGTGCAGCTCTCGAAAAAACTCATCTGACTTGGGAAGGAATGTCTCCTGATAATTCATATGCTGATTGACGTGATGCTCCATGTCACCAATCATGTTGCCTGATCGAACAGTATGGATAGCGCCAAAATCTTGGGAGAAGCGCGATAAAGCCCCGCTGGCAGAGTCAACCAATGCCATGGATCCGACACCGAGAGATTCAAAGACACGCCACGATTGGCCCAATCCGTAGCGATGGCTGGAAGCCACAAACTTGGCACGTGCCATCTTCTGCCGATATTCTTCTTCGGGCAGCATTTGGTTGAGCAGTTCCAGCCGGCAGTCTTTTTGCAAGGACATAAGCGCGCGATTAAATACGGGCTTATCATAGTAGAGGCCGCTTAGATGTTTCTGGCGACCGGTGGATACAATGTCGATCGGCCGATTGAGTTCAGACCACGCTGTCTGGCAGGTATCGCGATTGAGAAACGCCTTATCAACATTCAGTAAGCCAATATGAACGGCGATCGGTCCGACAAATGATGGGCGCGAGTAACGGGCCCGAGCTTCGATGTTTCCTTGCGATCCCAGCGACACAAGTGCGTCAAAAATTTTGTAGCGTTCGGGAAGGTGAGCAAAATTCCACTCGAAGTCGCCAATGAAACCGATTTTTATTCCGTCATACGCCTCAAGTCCCATGGGCAACCAGTGGCTCGGGTCGACAAAAATAACATCGTAGCTGAAAAGCGAACCTCGAGGCGGTGGCTCGGATCGCAGCGCTTTGGGTTTGATACCCCCAGTCTCGGCATCCGCTTCGCCGATTGCCGCCCAGACCCCTTCAAAGCTGGGAATCAAAGACTCAATTCGGGACGTAGGCCCACCAACAAACAAAACTTGAAGTTCGCGTTTTTCATCTGTGTCGCAGAAAGCGGACAGTTTTGATCTGGAATCCGGTGTCGCAATTTCGGCAATACGGTCCGCCAGGGGCCTAGGCTCGCCTGTCATAATCCAATCATTCAATGCGCCAAAGAACTTTGCCCGCGCGGTCATTGGAGATGCGGATGCAAATCGACTGCTTGCACCCGCATTGTTTCCCATCAACATCAATGCGACCGCAGACAATTCGACATTGTCTGCAGCAAACCGGGTAATCCATGAAAAGTCGCCCCGAATGGCTGCTTCTTCCGCATCCAAGTAAGATTCAGCCAATCGGTCGAGCGGTAGTCTAAACTGATGATTTTTATATTGGTCGTATCTGCTCGGCTTCAGTGAATGTATGTCATTTTGGAGCATAGAGTTTTCGCAACTATTGGGTCGCGTTCCAAACGTCTACAAGACGAATAGAATCGGGCACTTTTAACCCGCGATAGGCCTTGTGGGGTGTGCCGACGATTATGCCGTCTGCCCAGCCCATCACCTCGTCAAGCGGAACGAGTTCAGGGTCCATCGTAACACATTCATCCGTACATTTGATTTCGGCTCCCTGGCCAACCAAAAGCTTGCGAATCTTGTAGGATAGGGAATCGCGGATATCGTCGGAACCGGATTTGAACGCCATGCCGAGTATTCCGATCTTTTTGCCCACCAAGGAGCCTCCAAAAGCATTGGTCAATTTGTCGACAGCGAAGGTGGCAAGCCCTTCGTTCACAAACATGGCGGCCTGACCGAGTTCAAATGAATTCCGCGCATAAGCGGATAGTTGCATTGTGTCCTTCATGAGGCAGGGGCCTGCTGCAAAACCCGGGGAAGGAAAGTCTTTCATGCGATCATAATTGTGAGTCATCGCATGTTGGATGCGATTGAAGTCGAGGCCATCGGCTTCTGCAAGCATGTAAAACTGATTGGCGGCAGCGAATGTAATGTACCGCCACGCATTGCAAAACAATTTTGCAAATTCTGCTTCTCTTGGCGTTGTTTCAATCTGCTCAACATTCAGGATATTGAATAAGTCGCGTGCTTTGTCGACGGCTATTTGGTCGCAGCCCGAAATGATTTGTGGAAGAGATTCCATTTCTTCAATCATTTCTCCTTGAACAACTCTTTCAGGACAAAAAGAAACGTGAACTTTTGCGGACTTGGTCAATACGCTGTTCAGTAGGTCTGTGGTTCCAGGTACGACGGTGCTCCTTAGAACGATAAGCTGACCGTCTCGAATATGCGGCTTCATATCTTCAATCAGCTTCAAGAGCGGTTCGGTTCTGGGGTTCAGGTAGCCATCGAGTGGGGTGCCGATTGTGATGAAAATTATGTCCGCTTGGGCAACATCGGAAATACTCTCTGAAATATGAACGCTTTCACCCAACAGTTTTGGAAGTAGTTCATCCGCCCCATTCTCATCGAACGGCATTTTGCCCTCTTTGACGATGCGGCGATGGTTTTCATCAATGTCGTATAGTGCAACCTGCCGACCCCTATCAGCGAAGACCAGCCCCAAAGGTAATCCGATATGGCCAAGTCCGCCGATTACTAAGATGTCATATTTGGAAGTCACGGTTTCGTCTCACTCAATTTATATGATGCTTGGTTTGTTTTAGCGCGTCAGGTTCTGTACTAAGGGCGAAAAACGGGTTTCGGTAATGGTACAAGAAATCTACCGCCGTTCTTGACGAATTGCGCGTTCTCAACAAAGAAGTCGGCATAATTCCAAGACAGTAAGAGCGCAGAATCGAAATTACGTTCCAGGAACTCTGCGTCTGAGATAACGGGAATATGGCTGCCCGGTGTCACTGTGCCGCATTTCAATTCGTTGTTTTCCGCAACGGCCTCCAGCTCTGCACTGGTGAGCTTTGTCGAATTCAGCAAGGTGTTCCCTTTGGCGGGAGCGGTAAATGCACCCATGCGACGGCCGGCGTCCCGTTCCTTCGTCACTTCGTCGCGCAGTTCAGTGATCACGTTGCGTACCTGGTCGGCAAATCGATGGTAGGTTGCAATATCTTTGATGCCCCATGCGTCTTCTTCGGCCAAGAGATTGTCGATGCTTGCCGTCGAGCGTCCCTCCCCGTCGGCCTTGCCAACGGTAACGCGGACAGCAGGGCCCGAAGCTCCGAACGCAACGCGTTCTGCATGTAGTGCGCGTAGACCCGTCTGGGAGAAAAGCTTCACTAAGGGTGTCAGCGAGTGGTAGCAAAGGTGCTCATGATAGATGGTGTCAAAGTAAATGCCTTCAAACATGTCGGGAAGATACGAACATTCAAAAACAGCGACACCGGATGGCGACAGCATCTCGGAAAAGCCCATCATGAAATCTTGTATGTTATCCATATGAGCGCAAACATTGGTCGCTGTCGCGAGGCTGACTTCTCCATATTCTGAACGTATTTGCTTGCCTGTCTCCGGGCCAAAAAAAGTACTCAGAATCGTATGACCCTTTTCCTTGGCATAGTTACCTGCCGAAGATGGCTCGACACCAATGAGATTAAACTGTCCCTTAGGGTAACGATCCAGGGTGATGCCGTCATTTGCCCCAACGTCGACGATCACAGCTGATTGCTCAGGTTTGTGCCGCTCCAAGAGCGTGTCGACCATACCTTGAAAATGCTCCCGGAGCGCTCGCGAGGATGACGACAGATAGTGATAGTCTTTAAAAACATCCTCGCCGTGAACCACATCAAGCAACTGAGATGAGAAGCAGTTCCGGCAGACATGGACAGCAAGAGGAAAGCTCTCTTCTTCCGGAATCTCTGAAGTATCTATGAATGCATTGGAGGGCGGCTGTGCCCCTAAGTCCAGATATAGCTCCAAGTCGGACGAGCCGCAGACACGACAGTTTGAATTCCTATAGTGCCGGAATTGTCCCATTTTCTCCTACCCTTTTTTGCCCGTGTTCCACACGTGCAACTCTTGGAAATTGAATTCCTATTTGGCGCGGTCGTCACCGAAGCTGGGGTCCCGGTACAGTTGCATCGGAATTGGATATGTGGCAGTTAGTGTGCTGTCAAGAGGGCCGTATATTCTTATAATTCAGAGCGGCCTGGGGTCTTGGAAGCCTACAGATGTCGATTTTGGTCACTGGCGCTCGTAACGGATTGGGACGATCGCTTAGCAGTTTTTTTGACGCCCCGGGTCTGACTCGCGAAAATGCCGAGAGCATCTTCGTTGGCGCCGAGCAATTTGATACCGTTGTGCATTGCGCCCACAGTCGGGCAAAGGATGTCACGAGCGGGCAACTTGTCGACTATCTCGCGGACAGTGTTGATCTGACTGATCGTGTGCTGGGCCTTTGTCGCAAGACCTTCATATTGGTCTCCTCGGTGTCGGTTTATCCGCTTGCAGGCCACAGCTTGGAAGAGGAGGAGCCCATCCTTCTTGATCAGGTGCCCAACTTTTATGGCGTCGTTAAGCTTATGTCTGAGGCGCGTGTGCAAAAATGGGCCGAGGAACAAGGTGTTCGTTTTGTCATATTGCGTATGTCGTCCATGCTCGGCCCTTATTCCCCACCAAATGTGACCACGCGGATCTTGTCTGGAGAGGCTACAAAGATTGTACTTAGCGAGAAGTCTCGTTTTAGCTACGTTTTCCATGATGAAGTATGTAACTTCGTTGCGCTCGCACATTCTCAGGATTTAGAGGGTATCTATAACATTGCCGCAGAAGATACGATTTCCTTGAAGGAAGTCGCGAATATCGCTAATCGATCGCTGGAATTCGGCCCCGTGGACTATCAAGCTCCGGAAGTTTCCATTGAACGAGCTGCAAATCTGTTGCCGTCATTGCGCAGAAGCTCTAAGGACCGCATCAAGGAAGCTGTGGGCAACGCCTAGGTACAGCTGATTTTTGAAGGACAGGGGAACGTAAATGACTGATGGATATTCCAAGCGAGAATCGGAGCCAGAATTCCATCGCATGACGCTGGAGGGATTGGCCGGAGAGTTAGGTATCCCGTTGTCTCCGCTTGCGAGGACTGAATGGTTTGACGGTGAGGATTTGCTGCAATACCGCGTGCCTCAGAAGGATGAGCGTGACAAGGTCTTGCTTGAAGTGATTCAACATATTCACAACGATCAACTTCAGCGATCTGGCGCGGCGCGGATTGATGCCTGGCGCAAGGGTTGGGGCGAGATTATGGAGGCTGTTGAGAGTGGTGAATTCTCTTATGAATCCTTTTGTCCGCAATACTTCAAACTAGATGCTGTCCGATTCCACGGTGATTATGCTCTTTTTAAAGACCGTCTATTCGAGTTTGCATTGTGCCACTGTGTTAAATCAGTTCTGTATGCGAACTATATCCAAGATGGAGACAGGATAGTTGATCTAGGTACCGGGAGTGCGGCCAACATATATCTGTTGCTTAAGTTGTTTCCCAATAGTCAGGTCGTGGGGTCGGATTGGGCCGAACCCTCTGTTCAGCTTGTAGATCTTATTTCCAAGACTTTTGGGAACCGTGCGAAAGGTGCACGGTTTGATATGCTCTCGCTTGAGGGTGGTGATGATCTAGGACCTCTTGATGAGTCTGTTGTTCTTTCCGTTCATTCCTTTGAGCAGCTGGGCGCGCAGTGGGGTCCGGTACTGGACATGTTGCTTGAGAAAAAACCAAAGCTCTGCATTCAAATCGAGCCAGTTCTAGAAAACTATGGAGACAACGATCTTCTGGATACGTTGGCTCAGCTCTATCACTCCAAAAGGGGATATCTTGAAGGGTATAAGAGTGAGTTGTTGAAGTTAAAAGATGCGGGTCAGATTGAAATATTGGATGATCGTAAATTGCAATTGGGTACGATGCTTCACGACCCTTACAGCATTTTGGTTTGGCGCCCACTTTAAGTCTTGAGAATTGGAAGTATTAGGAAGGAACGTCCGTCTTGGAAAAGGTACTTGTAACCGGCGGCTTAGGTTTTATTGGTCGTGCGCTCTCTGAAAAACTAAGAGATCAGGGGTATGATGTCAGAATTTTGGACAATCGTCTCAGAGGTGACGAAAAGTATCTCGACGGCGGTACGGATGCTTTTGATATTCATATTGGAGACATTCGGGACCCGTCCGTGGTCGAGAGCGCGGTGAAGGGATGCGACAAAGTTTTTCATCTTGCGGCGATCAACGGAACAAAGAACTTTTACAACATCCCGCGTCAAGTGTTCGAGGTTGGGGTCGTTGGAACCCATCTTCTATTGGATGCTGCAATCAAGGAAGAAATTGGCGAATTCCTATTCATGTCGAGCTCTGAGGTTTATCAAACACCCAAAGAAGTGCCGACGGATGAAAGCGCAGCTCTCTTTTTGCCTGACCCAATCAATGCGCGCTATTCGTACGGAGGGTCAAAAATAGCCGGCGAAATCATGACAGTTAACTACTGTCGCGACGCAATGGACAAAGCCGTCATCGTTCGGCCGCACAATGTCTATGGTCCCAACATGGGGTACGATCACGTGGTGCCGGAGCTGGCTCTGAAGATACTTCATGCCTATGAAGAAAGCGGATCTTCGGGTCCGGTTGAGGTCCCCTTGGAGGGAGATGGCGAAGCGACAAGAGCTTTTGTTTACGTGGACGATTTTGTCGATGGTGCATTGATGGCCATGGACAAAGGTGAACACTTAAATATTTATCATGTCGGAACGGAAGACGAAGTATCCATTCTTGAGCTGGCAAAACGCATTGCGCAACAATTGGGTATTGAGACGAACTTTGTCCAGAAACCTGCGGCACCGGGTGGAACAATGCGGCGGTGTCCGGATATTTCTAAGATGCGTGCGCTTGGCTACCAGCCCCAGATTCCGCTTGATCGTGGCCTTGACGCCGCGCTAACGTCCGTCCGAATTTATTTCGAAAATCGTGAGAAGTAGCAGTGCTGACAAGATCGCTTGGGCGATCTTTGAGGCGATCTCATAGTTATATTTAGGGGATTCTTTGTAGATGACTACAATTCCAAAACAGATCGATCCTAGTCTTGCAAAATGCGAACCCATCGAGCCCCATATCGATGATCGCGGCGTCATCCAACCGATTATCGATTCGACAGTCGGCGGGTGTGCAATTATTACGAGCAAGAAAGGGGCGATCAGGGCAAATCACATTCACGAAAAGGATTGGCACTATAGTTATGTGGTGTCCGGCAAAATAAAATACTATCATCGAGAGCGGGACAGCCAGGAAAAGCCAAGCACCGAAATCTTCGAGGCTGGTGATGTATTTTACTCGCCGCCTCAGGTGGAGCACGCCATGGAGTTTTTGGAAGATACTGTTTTTGTCGTGCTCTCTAAACTCTCGAGAGACAAGGAAGACTACGAGGAAGACGTCATCCGAGTCGCCGATTTGACGAAGATCTGAATTTAGGGCTCTTGTGAAACTCGAAACTTTCATTGATCTTCTGGCTTCATTGCAATCTAAAGAGCGGAAGGTTTCGAGCGAGCTTGCCACTTCAGGTAAATTGTCGAGTTTGAATGCCGCTTATAGTTTTGAAAACGGCCGCGGAAGTTCGGTCCTGAAGTTCTATGATTCTTATCTTGAAAGAAATTCTTCGCAAGATGACCTGACAGACCCCTCAAGGGATATCATTCTTCATTTTGCTGCGATGCAACGCGACTTGGAGGACGCTGCCCCGGGTCGGCGCAAGCCGCTTGCATTGTTTGTTGGTAAGGATGATGCAGCTTGGCATCGATTGTCGCAAGAAGTTGCTTTTCTAACAACGGGGTTTGTTGAGCTTGGGTTCCGCGGGCGACTGCGGGCGGCGGGCGTCTCCCGTCGTCCAGAACTGCCTTCGCCACATTCGTGGTGGAAGACGGGTTTGTCCGATGATGTCGTTGCCGAGATTTCTGATGACCATATCACTCATATGATTGTGATCTTGGGAGATCAATCGCCGGAGAAACTCACCGGTTTCCTGCAAACTCTGACTCCACTGGCCAATAAGAACACTCTGTTGCTCATCGAATCGTCTGCTTCATTTGAACAGCAGTTACGTGACGCTATTGCTTCCGGAAATCAGAATGCAAGACAGTCTCAGTCAGTTCAAACCCAACATGGGTCTATCTTTTCCGTCGATGCTTATTTTGATACCGGCGACGCCGCTGACGTCGATCTCAGTATCAATCCTTCAATGAAACCGGTCCCTGCGGACCAGAGAGACCATCACTATTATCCCATTCGGTCAGTGAAAGAGCTTAAGCCGATCGAGCTCAGCGCTCTCGGCGCTCTCGGGGCTTCACAGACGGATAGTTACGTTTCGGTTCGATCTGAGTTCATCCATACCGCAAAGCGCCCGGCCCAGTTTTTGGCAGGCGCGGACGCAAGTATGATTAAGGGGCTCACAAACCCGGAATTCTTAGTCAAGGAGTTGACGCTTTCCGCCCTTTACGGCGCGCGTTTCACCGGTGCTGGATTGGTCTTGACCAAAGACGATGCCTTGTTTGAAGAGTCTTTCTTGCCTGCTATCGAACACGATGAGTACACAACCTGGGGCTATAACTATCCTCTAACGGCCGAAAAAAGCAGGTTCTTCGGCTTTCTCGATACTCGTTTTGTTGTGTCTGGCGATGTGGGCCTCTTCCGTCCGCGGAAGGTCCCCGCGAAGGTCAAACGCATCGAAGGTACCGTGCTGCTCGTGGGCGCGCTGTATCATCACGTCTATTCTCATTGGTTGATTGACGTGCTGAGCAAACTTTGGGCTCACTCGATTATCGAACAACAGGGTTTGCAAGATGTGACCATTGCCATATCTGGTCCGCTGTCTGCAAAGCAGCGCGATATGCTTCGCTATATCGGGGTTAATCTTGATCGTGTTGTTGAAATTGGACTTGAGCAGTGGTTCGAAGCCGATCTTCTGCTGATCCCCAGTCGTCCTGCGCGTATGTATGACTTTATAGCCCCTGAGGTTTTCGCTTTGTATGACAAAATGTCTGAGCGGGCTTTGGCGGAAGAGGCTGTCGATGTGTCCAAGTTTCCAAAGAAAGTCTATGCTGCGCGACAGGCACGTGCGGGTCGGCGACGATTGCTGAATGAAGAGGATGTTGTCCGCGTTCTTGACCGACATGGATGCAGGCCTATTGAGTTTGCACACTTAACGGTCGCTGAGGAAATTGCACTTTTCCGGAACGTGGATTTGGTCGCCGCTCCGCATGGGAGTGCGTTAGGGGGTATGGCATTCATGTCACCGGGAAGCAAAGTTTGCTTCTTCGTATATGGCGAGCTTTTGCGGGTCATACGCCATCACTACACCATAACTGCGCACCGCGATATTGAGCTTTTGGGTGTGTTGGGTGAGGCTTTCACTATGCGTGCAGATCTAAGCCCTTGGGTGGTGGATGAAACATTGATTGAAGAGGCGCTCGAACGTCTTAGCTGACCCAAGTCTAATCCTATTTCTTCTAGTCTGGTACGCACCTTTGCATCGAGTCGACGGACGGTCCGGTTGACCCTGGCTTAGTCTTGTGGCGGTTGAAGATAGGTTGCTCTTGCAAAGGCAAATACCAATGTATTTGAAAGAAGCACTGTCGCTAGGCCGGCGATGCCAAAGAGCCAAGGTGCAGCCGAGGAGTTGGAGTTCAAGATCGCCAACAGAAGTGGCAAGATGATTCCGATCACAGTGCCGCCGCCCAGCAGGACTGGCCTGCGCCTAAACAGACGCAGGCAGTACCCAGGAAAACCAACCAGGCGGTGTGCTAAGCGGCTTATTGAAGTGAACCTTGTTTTGGGAGCATCTCGGTTGGGGGTGGCGCTTTCTTTTGTTTGTATCGCCTTCGCTCCGAACTTCATCGTTCGTTTGACCAAATCGCGCAAGTGAATGGTCCCCGGGTCATTTTTGAACCCAATCATGTTTCCCCAGGTTTCATCCAGTTCAAGATCGGATGAATATTGGACAAACCGTTTCCAGTCATGGGCGATTCCGTAACGTAGAATCGGGTGCCACTCACTCACATAGACTTTGTAGCCGAGGTCTACCATCATGCCCGCCAGGTCGTGTGCATCGTATCCCAGCGGTTTCGTTTTAGCGTCCTCAAACTCAGCAAGGACCACATCGGGTCTGTCGGTGTCCCAGGGAAATCCGTCCAAGACAAATTTATCAAACCCTTCGACATCGACTTTCAAGAAGTCCACATGCTGCAATCCAGCTCTGTCATAATAATCGCGCAACGTGGTCGTTAAGACATGCCCGATTTGTTTGTGACCCTCCGTGAAAGCAGACAAGCCGCTTATTCCGGTGCTTTCATCGCTTGCATAAAAGGGGACTTTCTGCCCTGTCACATCGGATACTGCGCTGTCATTGACGATCAAATTTGCGCAGTCCGGCCAGGCATCCAATAGCGCTTTTCTATTGTTGGGATCGGGCTCAAACGCATGCACCGTCCAATTTTTCCCGAGATAAACATCACAACTATTGCCGAAATTTGCACCGACATCGATCATGATCGACCCGCGGGACCCAAAGTAATGGGAGATCATTTCCTCGTCGTTAAGCTGCGCGCCATTCTCTCGTTTGAACTGTCCGAACACGAGCCCGACAGGTTGCGGCCTGTGCGGCCATAGATCATCGAGTCTCGTAAAAAATCTGTCGGATACCTTGTCTTGTTGCTTGATCGTGGAGTCGATCATTTCTATGGCCGCGTCCGCAAATCTCTGCCCAGCGCCTTTGCCGCCGGGTGCGAGGCCTGCATGATGTTCCAGAAAGCGCTTGGCTTGTTCTCGGAAGTCGGTTCCCGACTCAACCTGCTTCAGTGTGGATTGAAGGGCAGCAACGAGTTCCTCTTCATTTGTTGCGATTTCAAAGGCTCCGAGAGGCTCCTTAAACTTATCGACTTTTTCGTCGTGTGGATTGAAGTAGATAACCGGCTTGCCGCTAGCAAGAGCTTCAAGAATGCCTGTTGCAAATCGGCTTACAAAGACAGTGCACTGTTCAATGAGCTGGTATTGGGATTCTGTGCTCACCGGGTAATCGCATAGGTCGCCTTGGTCTTCGGGGTGCTGTGTGATGGTCCAGTCCCAGTCGGCGCTCTCAAATGCCGCCTTTGCGATTTTTACAAACCTATCTCTTTGGCTTTCTATTGCACCGTAAGTGAAGTTTACGTTGAGTGCCGCCAAAGGCTTGTCCGGAAACTCAGGTTCCTTCGTCGATAATTGTTCGAGAATCGGCATGCCGATAACCGTTGCAAGCCGATCCTCGAAGAACGACTGGTCATAAAAGCCCGCAAGAAAAACATGATCGCATCTGCGGTACGGAAGGTATCGGTAGGTCTCGAAGTCAACTCTTAGGAAGTCATTGATGCCTTCAATCATACAGGCCGACGGCAGCCCCAGATGATGTCTGAATTCCAAAGCGTCGCGAAAGTCTTCATTGAAGTCGTTGAAAGTAATAACCAGCTTTGCTGTGCTCAGCCAGTCAACGTCGTAGGGTCCTGATTGCACGGCAATATGTTCGGTGCGCCAAAAAATGCTCCACTCGTCCTGTGACAGGCGCCGCCGTCCATCGGAAACGAAAGCTGAATTGTCGAGCACAACACACGCATGACCTCGTTTCCGGAGTTCCTTAGCAAATTGAGCGGCGGTTCTAAGCTGATAGTCGACCTGCCCAATCAGCACAATTTTGTCTTTGGTGCGCCGCGCAATATCGCTCGGTTTCATTCTGACCACGTCGCTTTCAGGACCAGAAAGAGCCTGTAGATGCTTTCGGTGAATACCGAATTGTGCTTCGAGGTAGGCAAGAACTTTTTCATCATGCCCTTGGAAATCATTTTTTGTCAGCAAAGAAAGCAGTTTTGTCCCAGGCTGCGACGGTGCATCCGGTTTAAGCTGCGATTGGTCATATTCATTGTGAATGAACTGAATAGTCTTCACTTTCTCAGATGACCCAATTGTCTTATCCAGTACACATCTTTCAAGGCAATCGTTGACGAAGACTTCGAAGCCTACTGTCATGGCTGTGAGCAGTTGGTCGAGGTTGCCCTTTTTGTTTGCTGTGTTTATCCAATCGCCGAATGCCCAGAAAATGTCCTCCGCATGCTTTTTCGTGAGCTTGCTGGAAATTGAGCCTTCATTGAAGGAATAGAAGTAGACGACTTTTGAGGTCTCGGATGTATTTTCGCATCCAAAAAAGACGCGCGTAAATGTCACGCGATCTTCATGGAATAAATTCCTTGGAATATCGAATACGCTATCGGTCAAAAGATCTCGCGCAAACAATCGACCGCACATTGAAAATGTGTGTTGACCGGAAAGCAGAGATGTCAGTTTGGCTGTATAGTCTTGTGGGAAAGCGCGTGCTGTGTGGGGCAGCGGCCGGTATTCGCATTTATCGCTATCCCAACGCATCATGGGGGCACTGATAATATCTGCGCCCGTCTCACTCGCTGTCATGCGAAGGGTTTCTAAACCGTCACGGGCGAGAAAATCGTCGCCGTCAACAAAAACGATGTATTTTCCCTTTGCAACGTGGAGTCCGGACCGGCGGGCTTCGTTCAAACCGCCATTTTTAGCGTGTCGAACGAGCTGTGATTTTGGCTCGCCTGAGACAAATGCATCTATAAAGGTCGTCGTTTCCTCATCCGATGACGCATCATCTACAAGAATGATCTCAAACTCATGTGCACGTAACGTCTGTTTGGAGAGAGATTCTAAGCACTGGCGAAGCAATCTGGGCGGTGTATTGAAAATAGGGACAATGACAGAGATAAAAAAGGCTGCATCTTGGGGTGCTTTTGGAATGCTTCCATCGATTGCGGCTTTGTTCGATTCCCTTTGAGAGTTGGTCATTCAGGCTGTCTCTCAAATTAGCTCAACGATCTGCATTTTGCAGCGATCTGGCAAAACGGAAGGCCAGAATGTGACTCAACGCGATCGCCAAAACAAATGCCAATCCCATCATGCCCCAGAAGAACGATACTGAATCTTCCATCAGAGAGCCCAAGCTCAAACTTGCTGCGATGCAGATTACCAAGAAGCTGCCTGTCAAAACAGGACGGCGACGGGATGCGTGAACCAGAAACGAGCCATATTGTTTAAGGCGCTGGATGCCGCGTTGTATCCTGCTCTTATTTCTCTCAGCGTCAGCTTCGCCGCTTGCACTGCCGCTTATGTCCTCGAATGTACAGAACTCAAAAGCATCGACTTTTGATTGGGCGTTGGCATTTCTGACTTTCACAGCGTGCTTTCTTAGGCGGTGGCCGACTTGCCGCCAACTGCGCAAATGCAGGTCCTTTTGCGGATTGGGAATGTTAAAGCGGTCGCCTTTGCGTTGATACCCTTCAAAAAAGTAGTTTGGGTTTGCTTGTTCTTCAACGATCTCCAATTCGTATCCGTCTGTGTTGCGTGCGCCAGGAACAATCTCCTTGTAGTCGCAATCAATACCCAGGAGATAAATGGAATTATATCCCAACAGTGCGGCCCATGCGGCGGCATGGCTCCCCGTTGTGATCGGATCCGATCCAAAGAGAAATGCCGTTCTTCGGACTATGTCGAAATTGATGATCTTATGATGATTGTGACAAGAGCCGATCTCCTCCACGAGGTTATCGCGCAGAAGAAAGAGCTCAATACCATTCTCGTCAGATGTTTCGATTAGTCTCTTGATTTCACTTGCGTGACTGAGTCCGACAACCAGGTCCAGGCAGGCATAATATTTTGGATACCAGTTGATCTCATCCCAGAATCTGTAGGCGGCATTGAGGCCAAAGACGTCGAATTGGGAGAGGCGCGAAAAATCGAATCCCTTGAGCGACGGCCCATTGCCAAGAATGATGGCTTTCTTTTCAGCATCCATGTCTTGATTCGGCTTTCCTAAGGTCCTAGTGGCCCTATTGATCTCGATTTCTTCATTCTGAAATGCAAATCACTGTGAGCCGAGGGTGCTCTTTAAGGATGGAAACAGGCAACTCGTCTGCGATCTGTGTACCATGCCACGCACGTTGCCAAACATCATATTTTTTTTGTCCGGAAAAGGCCAAAATCACGTGTTGGCAGCCGAGGAGGGATTTTGGCGATAGGCTGAGTCTTGGTAAAGGTGCATTTGGCGCCGGGGGCGTTTCGATTGGAATCCAGAAGTCGCGTTTGTCTTCAAGACTTTCGTGGCCCGGAAAAAGCGAGGCAATATGACCGTCTTCACCCATGCCCAGAATTGCCAGGTCAATTGATAGGTCGTTTTCATTTGCAAACTCTCGACCCCTATCGGCCGCGGCCTCAGGGTTTGATCCGAAATCCCACAGGGAGAGAAGTGATGCGGCCTTTGCGGGAGTGCCTTGCCGAAGATCTTGGATCAGCTTTTCATTGGAGTCTTGGTTTGAGGGTGGTGTCCATCTTTCATCCGCAAGGGCCAATGTCACTTGCTCCCATGGAACGTCCATGGAGAATATGGCTGGGAGGTAGAGTTTCGGTGTGCTGCCCCCCGATAGGGCGAGAACGGCTTTTCCTCGCGAGTCGATGCCTTCGGTCAGCGCCGTCTCGGCAGTTCGTTGAATTGATGACCGCGCGTCTTCAAGGGTCCTAATGACTGTCATAGATGGCTTTCCTCAGGTCCTTGCCCCTTGTGCCTATTGAGCTAATTGTGTTTCTCATTTGTCGACGAATACTGTATCCGTTGGAGCGCCAAGTCGAAATGAAAGATGTTTTATGACTGACATGTCCACAATTCTCATCACCACGTCCAGCTTTCAAGTGGACACTAATCCAGCGCTCCAAGCTCTGCAAAGGGATGGATTTAAGATTGTAACCAATCCCTTCGGCCGCCGGCTCACAGAAGAGGATGCACAGCAGCTCTTGGGTGAGCACAATCCCATCGGTATGATTGCCGGTGTGGAGCCTCTCACGCGAACAGTTCTCAAATCTGCACCAGCCTTGAAAGTCATCGCGCGGTGCGGCATTGGGATGGACAGCGTCGATCTTGCCGCTGCAGACGAACTCGGTATTTCCGTATCGAACACCCCTGATGCTCCCTCTTCGGCGGTGGCGGAGCTGACGATCGGTCTGATCCTGTCAGCTTTGCGCCAAATTCCGCAGGCCGATCGCGCTCTGCGTGGCGGCGAATGGAAAGCCCGAATGGGCAACATGTTCCGCGGCAAAACATTGGGGCTTATCGGCGGGGGACGTATTGGGCGGAAGGTGGCCGAACTGGCCTCTGCATTTGGTGCCGATGTCATCATTCATGATCCCTTTATTGAGACGTGTTCGTATCCTCTGGTCTCTATGGACGCGCTGTTGCAACAATCGGACATACTGTCGCTCCACATTCCAGGAGGAGATGAGACGCACCATCTGATCAATCAAGGTGCTCTTGAACAGATGAAGCCGACCGCCTTGCTGATCAATGCGGGCCGCGGTGGCCTGGTCGATGAATCGGCATTGGCGGACGCCTTGAGATCGGAGCGCTTGGCCGGCGCTGCACTTGATGTCTACGAGGATGAGCCGTATTCCGGGGAGCTCTTAGGCTTGGACAACGTTGTGGTGACGGCGCATATGGGGTCTTACGCGAAAGAGACACGGGCTATCATGGAGCAAGAAGCGGCGGAAAATTTGTCGACTGGTTTGCGGACTAATTGAGCGCTCTAATACCCTTCGAGAAACCTGGATCATTGATGTTGGTGAGTTTGTTATTCACCCGTGCATTCTCGTAAGCCGTCTCGGCGTTCATGCTGGTATCAATGGCCTCCAATTCGTGTAGAAGCCGGTGCGCATATCCCGGGAAGAGCACGCGATAGTCAGAATACCTCGTCAGTGCCGGGACGTTCGACATTTCGAAAAGAGAGGTCGTGCAGTTTTGCGTCAGCGTGTTGTAAAAATCCGGATTGACGACCAGTTCGTTGGTTCGCATCAATTGTTTGATCAGATAAGATCTGACCGTGGGTATCGGCGCATCGATCTCATAGAGATGAACGTCCAAGTCCAGAATATGTGACCTCAGCCCAATCACATCTCTTTCGTCTGCCCAAACATAGATGAGCTCGAATTCTTTCGTGAGCCCGCCTAAGACACTATAGTCTTCGCCGATCTCTTGGCGGGCTTCCACGGACAAGACGAGAAATATATCGTCTTCAAACTCAAAGCTCAGAAAAGAATGCCCTAAGATATCGGCCATAAAAGGCTGGACGCCAAACCAAAGACCGCGAAGTTTGGCAAGATCATAGGCCCGGGTTTCGTAAGCCGTCTCGTTAATCATACCGCTGTCATCATAGGTGAAATTTCTCACGCCTTTGACGATCACCGTCTCACCATCAAACTCAACGGAAGCCAGTTGCTCATGTTCCGCTTTCCAGAGCCGGTCATTGCTTGGTTGTCGTTGCAGCGCCGCGCCCAGCGACAAGTCGGCGGCAAAAAGGATGGATGCAAGGATGAGGTAAAATGCCTGTCTTTTATGAATGCGAATATACCGCCAGATGCGCGTGAGGTGTCCGTGTAGCATATGCGCGATATACCTCAATCGTGGATCGGGGTGAAGCTCCTTTTCTCCAGAGTAGATATAAAACGTAAACAAAATCAAAGACTTATTGAAGATGCGCCATTTGATGGGAAGTCCGCATCCTTTGAACCCATCTTGCATTTGTTTGGATTTCTCGCTAGGTGATCGTCGATTTTTGCGCACGCCGCTTATTCGCCGTTGCGCCGGAACAAGGTCGAAGTTTATGTCATTGCCGCAATCCGAATATGTTGTCGCCGCTCTTTATCGGTTCACGGCGCTGCCGGATTTTGCAGACTACCAAACGCCGCTTTTGGACGTGTGTCTGCAATCTGACGTGATGGGGACAATTCTTCTGGCGCCGGAAGGCATCAACGGGACTATTGCCGGATCGCGAGAAGGGATTGATGCGGTTTTGGCCCATATCAAAACCCTGCCAGGCTGTGCTGAGTTGGATCACAAGGAATCTTATGCCGAAGACCCGCCGTTTTTGCGTATGAAAGTGCGGCTCAAGCGCGAGATTGTTGCCATGGGCGTTCCGGATATCGATCCCAACGAAGTGGTCGGAACCTATGTGGAGCCGTCCCAATGGAACGATTTGATCCAAGATCCCAATACTATTTTGATTGATACGCGCAATGACTACGAGGTGAGTATCGGAACCTTTGAGGGTGCGATTAATCCGCAAACAGATAGCTTTCGCGAATTCCCTCAATGGGTCAAGCAGAACCAAGCTTTGAAACCGGATGCGAAGGTAGCGATGTTTTGCACCGGCGGTATAAGATGTGAGAAGGCGACCGCGTTTCTCAAGCAGCAGGGCATTGACGAGGTTTATCATCTCAAAGGTGGTATTCTAAAATATCTGGAAACCGTGCCGGAGCCGGAGAGCCTTTGGCAGGGAGAGTGCTTTGTTTTCGATCAACGGGTTTCCGTCGGTCACGGCCTTGCGCTCGGCAGCTATGATATGTGTCACGCTTGCCGCCACCCGATTGACGACGAAGAGAAACGTTCTGAGAAGTATATACCGGGCGTCGCTTGCCCAAAATGTTACGACACGAAGAGTGCTGAACAACGCCGGCGATACGAGGAGCGGCAGAAGCAAATGCAATTGGCCAAGAAAACCGGCGTCAAGCATTTGGGACAGGCTCAAAGCCGGCATCCAGAAGACGGGTTTGAGGATCGCGGTGATTTTGACGGTTTCAGGTTTGTTGAGCCGCCTTATGAACGTTAAGGACCTGCCTATTCTCTATAGCTTTCGCCGTTGTCCCTATGCCATGCGGGCGCGGATGGCACTCTATGTCAGCGATCAAGTCTGCCAGTTGCGAGAAATCCTTTTGCGCGACAAGCCCGCGCATATGATTGAACAATCATCCAAGGGAACCGTACCGGTTCTTGTTTTGGGCGAAGGCACAGTCTTAGATGAAAGCCTGGACATTATGTTGTGGGCGCTCAATCGAGAGGATCCTCACAGCTGGTTAAGCCCAAACGGTGGAACACTTGATCAGATGAACGACCTGATTGCCGAGAATGATGGGCCTTTCAAACAACATTTGGATCGCTATAAATATCCGACTCGGTATGAAAATGTTGACCCGATCGAGCAACGAAGCGGCGGCTTGCGGTTTTTGGACGTTCTGAATGCCCGGCTGGAAAGCCAGGACTATTTATTCGGCCCGGCCCAAAGTCTCGCGGACATCGCGATCTTCCCGTTCATTCGTCAATTTGCGAATACGGATCGTGTTTGGTTTGACGGACTTGATCTCAAACCCCTCCAAGCATGGCTCTCATTTCACCTGGAAATGGATCTGTTTCAGAGGATTATGGTCAAATGGCCCGTTTGGTCTGAAGGTCAAGACGTTGTCGTGTTCCCGGACGCGGCGTCATAAACGAGATCGAACGGTTCAATATAGACCGGCATATCGTCGGTCACTTCCAAGCCATATTTTTTGAGAGACTTATTCCAAAAATCCGTATGCAGAGCTTTCCACGTATTGATCTCGCGCACCGGCGCACCGTCGATGGCGGTGTCTTCGCCGGTCATAGCGCCAAACGGCATTTCCCGGACGCCATTGAGCCGGACGACCAAAGTGGGTGTGCCGTCATAGGCAATCATGACGATCTGATCGCCGGATTTTGGATGGGGAAAACCGGTGCGGTCGAGGAGCCAAGGCATGCTGAAGGTCCCTCGTTTGTCGCCCGCCCTAATTAAGTCCATGATCTCAGCGGTGGTCGGCTCATCCACACCGATCCAGCGCACCTCGTAATCTGCCGTCAGCTCTGGGGCCGCAGCACGAGCTTTTGCCCAGAAGGTCTCAAGCTGGGTCTCCGTGGGTTTGGTCGGACCGTCGGGGATGAAACGAAAGCGAGTCATTTGGTCCAAAGCCCCTAACTGCGTTTTTCTTCAATGAGTTCGACGAGCTCGCCAGCAGGGCCGACAAATGTGCCGCTCTTATTGCCGTTGTAAGCAATACCGCCATCGGAAATGGGATCCGATAAATATTGAACGTCGGCTTGATCAAGGCCGTCCGTTGAAAAACTGATCATGGCATTGCCGGGCGGCAATTCGCCGTCATTCGCTGGCCGGGCGGTTGCGGCCCCTGCCGGGTATCCATCGATTTCAATGAGATTGCCGCCTTCTCGCGCGGTGATCATTTCCAAACGGTACATGGTGTCTGCAGGCAGGCCTTGGGCCGTTGAAATCACGCCGACGGGCATGTCAAATCCGCCCCGTCCTTGCATCTGCAATTTGGAGGTATAAAACGCCGCCAATTCCTTTGCGTCCGTTCCGGCGAGAATGGCAATGTTCAGCCGGTCAACAAAGGACTCAGGAATAGGCAAAGTCGACTGTGACCGGTCGCCGGTCTCGGAGTTGAAATACAGAATCTCGTTGCCCGGCCCCCGCACCTGCATGGCCCAGATGGACGCGATGGCTCCGCCAAGGCTGGCCGGTTCGCCGATCACTTCAAAGGGACCGTCCTGCAACTGTTCATTCAGAGCCATGATATCGTCAACGATCAGCTCAAAAGCATTCCAGCCGAACGTGGTCATGGGCTTGTATCCCGGAACTGCATTGATCTCGACCGCACGGATAAAGACGTCATTGCCGCTTTCCGGCTCCATGATGATATAGGGACGCCCGACCATGCGCGGAGTGCCCCACGATTTGGCGAGAGCTTCAGACACTTCGCCTCGCTCGAGCACACTATGGCCTAGCCAATTTGTATAGGCTTCTTCGGTGGCTTCGAGTTCGGCCGTGCCGATCGTGCCCATTTTCAAGCGTGAGATAGGATTGGTGACGACCTCCGGTGCCGGCGCCGGGGTTTCTGCTGCAGGTTGCGTTTGTTGTTCCTCAGAGCATCCGGCAAGACCATACAGGCTGAACGCCCCTAGCGTGCCGAGCAACCGGCGTCTCGATAGCTGCGTGATGTATTTTGATTTGATGTTGTCGGCCATTGATTTATCCCTTTGCCACGTGCGGTCTCTGCGATTGTCTGTATGCTATTTGACCCGGTGCTCGGTGACAATTGTTCGCTGGAACAATTCTTCGTTTTTGAACCAATGCCAGGTTCTTGTGCGCTTGTTGCCGCAAGAGCTCAGTTGGATCATTTCGCAAATCTCCACATCAGGCCGGTCATTGAAACCAAATCTGAGATAGATCGTGAAATCGTCCACTTCCCACAGCCGTCCGTTAATGCGTCCATTGTCCCATGTGACGGCTTTGGTTTTTGGATCGTAATATGTGTTAAAAATAATTTCTTCGCTTCGCCCATCCGGCCAGATATTTTTTGTGTGCTGCCGGTAGGCAACATCGCCGTCATCCGGAAACTCGCAACGGATCTGCACGTCGTGCTCATCCAGGATATTGCCGTCAACATCTGTGTGTTTGTAGTGACAGGCCCATTCCCCTTCATTACGTACAAACAGGGGCATCTCTTCGCGAATCTGGCTCATCTCTTGTCTCCAAAGAAAAAGGCCCAGAGCGCGAACTCTGGGCCTTTATCCGATACGCTATGATTGAAACTAGTAAGCAAGTCTCAAGCTGATGTTCCAACGGCGCGGCTCGCCGAAGTATGGGCCGATAAACGTTGAGGCGATATACTCTTCGTCCGCACAGTTTTTGCACTCTGCAAACAGACCCCAGCGACCGTCTTCGCTTTCGAAGCCAGCACGGGCCTGCAGGAGCCAAAATGAATCCTGCAAGGAAGAGGCAATGTTGGATGTCGACGTAAAGTGCTCGTCTTTCCAAGATGCATCGGCCCCGAGAACAAAATCGCCATAAGCATTGTTCAACGGAACACGATATGTGCCGCCCAGATTAATTGACCAATCAGGCGTTCTTACAGGTTCTGAGCCGACGGTTGATGCGGCCGGAGATACATCCTGGTATTCTGCGTCCAGATATCCGACGGCTGCGAACAAGTCCAAATTCTCAATGGGAGAATATTGGATTTCTGCTTCTGCACCCCAAAGCTCCAGGTCTGCGGCGTTTTGGGTCAAGAAGTCGACGGCATTTGTCGTCGGGTTCAACACGCCTGAGATCAACTGAAGATCTTCAACCTCCGTGTAGAACACGTTGGCGTTCAAACGCAGGGTGTTGTCCAAGAAGTCACCCTTCATGCCTAATTCGTAGGACCAGGCTTCTTCCGGGCCAAAAGGCTGAATACCGCCAGGGTTGGTGGAACGTGCGTTCCAACCGCCTGACTTAAAGCCGTTTGTAGCCGAAAGATAGATAAGAACGTCGTCATTGGCTTGATACTCAATGCCAACTTTCGGCGTTACCTTGCTCTCAGATTGTTCCGTTGGGATGCCGGTTGAAACCAGATCTGCAGTGTCGAACTCGGCAATGACCGGATAAAGGTCATCCATTCCCAAAAACGTGCCTGCAACCAAAGTTCCCGCGGGAAGAAGAGTCGTATAGGCAATCTCTTTTTCTTCATCCGTATACCGAGCACCAGCCGTTAACGTCCATTGATCGTTCAAGGCAAAGTCCGCTTGGAGATATGCCGAGAAGTTCTCAGTGGTGTTGTCCAGATGGCGGCTAATCAGAATACAATTCTGAAGGCCGAGTGTGGAAGCGTCCATCGGATCGTCAGGAACACAATCGGCTACGACGTCGCTGAATGCTGTCTCGTTGTCTTCATCCATGTAGAAGAGACCACCGACATATTCGATCCTGTCGCCGATCGTGCCGTTCAGTTTGATTTCCTGAGTGAACTGCGTGTGCTCACCTTGGTTGGCAATGGAGAACGCGCCTGGTTCAAACGGAGCGTCCGTGAAGTCAAGAGTAAAGTCTTGATCCAGATCGCGCCAACCGGTGATGAACTCGAGAGTTCCAATTCCGATGTCCCAAGAGAGATTGGAATAGACCGAGAAAGTTTCAGTCTCGTTGCCGAGTCCGCAACCATTGACAAGGTCGTCTAGGTTTCCTGGGCTCCCGCAATCTGAGCGAATGCCAGTGTTTACCTTGCGGGGTGTTGCGAATGAGCTAAGAAGGTTCGTGCCCTCTTGACCCATGCCTTCAACAGCCACGTCCCATGTTACGTCTTCATTGATCAAGAAGCGCACATCGCCGCGAATACCCCAGGACTCTTCACCGTTCAGTGTTTCGCCGGTGGTGAGGTTGTCCACATAGCCTTCGTCTTCAATGTAATAGCCGGCGAATTTCGTTAGCACTTTTTCGTTGATGGGAATGTCGACCACGCCGCTGACGGAATAGCGCTCATATTCGCCATATTCAAATTTGGCTTTTGCAGCAAATTCATCACCGGGACGGCGTGTGATGACGTTGATAGCGCCACCGGTCGTGTTCCGGCCGAAGGTCGTGCCTTGCGGACCGCGCAGAACTTCGATCCGCTCGACGTCGAACAAGGCATAGTTATTGGCATTCTGCCGGGCAACATAAACATCGTCGATATATGTCGAAACCGGTGGGTCAAAAGTTGCGATCGATTCGGTGCTGCCCAATCCACGCAAGAAATAGGCGTTTGATGTGGCCGGCCCCGTGTTGTTGTGACCGACTAGGTTTGGAATCACTCGAACGATATCTAGAGTTTCGTTGATTTGCCGAATGTCCATCTGTTCGGCCGAAAACGCGCTAACTGCAACCGGAACGGTCTGCAGTGATTCCGTCCGTCTTTGCGCTGTCACAAAGACTTCAGGCAGTTGGGCTAAGGCCGGGATGGCAATGCCCGTTACTGTCGTGGCCGCAACGGCGGTCGACAGCATCAGTTTGGTGAAAGTTCGTTTCATATTTCCCCCTCCGGGTTTTTGATCCAGAAGTAGCCCCGGCCAGACTTCTGACCACGGTAACTAAGATGGAACTTGCCTCAAAAGCCTTTTGTGATCAATAGTGTCATCATCAACTGATTTTTGTTGTTGTCAATTTGTCACAATTTGATTTCTTCGAGGAGTTTTCAATGGAATTTCGCCAGTTACGCCATTTTTTGGCGGTCTTCGAAGGGGGCAGTTATGCAAACGCAGCACGAGAACTGGACATGACTCAGCAAGCCATCAGCGCAAGTGTCGCCAAGCTCGAAGACAGTCTGGGAACGCGGCTATTCTACCGCGACAAAATGGGGGCCCGGCCCACCGGTGCGGCCGATCGATTGGTGACTTATGCCCGCAGTTTGTTGCGGGATTCGGTCCGCGCAATCGATGAGATCAATGCCTATGCCACCGGCTTTTCCGGCGAGGTCCGTGTTGGTGTAGCATTGATGCCCGAGAAAGGTGCGATGTCTCGAGCCATTCAGAAATTTCAGCGCATGCGAGAGGATGTCGTGCTTCATCTCAGAAGCGGTCTCTTGGCGGATCTGCAGACCCAATTGGAGGAAGGTGCGCTCGATTTTCTGATCGGCGTTCCAAGAGAGTACAATGCGCAAAATCCCAAAATTCGTTTGGAAGATTTATTCGACAACACCGTGCGTGTTGCCTGTTCGCGCGCTCATCCCTTTGTCAAAAAGAAGACGATAACCTTTAAAGATTTGAGCGAAGCCTCTTGGATTTTGCCGCCACCGGGATCCGTTTATCGGGACTATCTTTTTCGCTCCCTGAACAACAATGGCGTATCACCGCCGACGTCATTTCTCTATTCCGACTCATTCACGGTCGGGGCCGACGTGCTTGATCTCGGAGACCATTTGGTGATTTCACATGAAGGCATGATGCAACCGTTCTTCGATGCGGGCATTTTCAAAATGTTGCCGATTGAACTCGATGCACTTCCGGTCAAGGCATGCATCGCCTATCGCGCCGGAGCGGTCACCACAGAGCCGGCTAAGGCGTTGATTGAACTTATTCAGGAGGAGATTGCTCTAAATGATGTGATCTAGAGTGCGTGGAGTCAGTCAACGGGCTTGGTGCCAATCGCCTGGACCCAAGTGGCCGCCACGTATGCACCCGGATCCTCTGCGAGTTTTTTCCAGGCCGCTCCGATTGCCTCAATCTCTGCATCATCGGTCCAACCCAACGCTTTCATTTGCGGCCCCATGTCGTTTTTAAACTGAAGTGATGCGGCATTGGCAAAGTGAGCTGGATCAATCGATTCATAGATCGCGTGCATATGAATGCAATCGAGACCGGCACGCAGCAATTGCGCTTTAAGGCGGCGTCCGCCGCGGGGATCGTCACCCACATGTTCGCGCAGTTGAAAATACAAATCTGTGCTTCTTTGTACCAGCGGATCCAACGGATAATAGATGTCACCTGCGCTGTCGAATTCATTGAAACCTGCGATGCCGCCGGGTTTCAGAACCCGTGCAATCTCCTTGACCGCATCGTCAGGCCTCTGAAGATTGCTCAGTACCGCCGACATAAAAATAGCGTCAAAGGAATTGTCGTCAAAAGGAAGCTCAAAAACGTTGGCAATTTCGAAGCTGATGTTTGTCGCACCGGCTTTTTCTGCTCGCTCCTTCGCACGGTCGAGCTGTGATTGTTCGATATCGCAGGCCGTGACCTGAGCAGGGGCGACGATCTCCGCAAGTCCGACAGTAATCCCGCCTGGCCCACAGCCCATATCCAACAAAGCCATGCCCGACTTAAGATGCGGCGTAAAAAAAGCGGCGTGGGTTTCGACCGTGCGATACTCAATCCACGCTCTGGCGGCATCACCATACCCAACCAAATATGTGTCTTCAGAGTCATCCCTTTTTGGTGGTGTCGGCATTCTTCATCTTCCAGTTTGTTTTGGTGTTGCTATCAGCCCGATTAGAGAGCCTCAAATGCTCCCATTAAGTGTGGTGTTAAATCAATCCTAACTGCTTGGACATTAAGATTACGCCAGAGGGTTAACTTCTATTAACAAAGAACACGGGACAAGCCTTTCGGGATGGGGTTGATTGAGTCCATACAAACACTGTTTGTCTTGCCCGGCGCAAGACCGGTCTCGTTCCTTGAGGTGGATTACAGCCCCGCGTGGCTCTTGATCTCATTCTTTATGGCTGTCGTGGCATCGTTCACGGCATTCCAGCTGATCCGGCTGGTCGCCCGAAAAGAAACGCGCAAGAGCCGCTTGCTTGTCTTGACTGGAGGCGCTCTCTGCCTGGGCCTCGGCATTTGGTCGGTTTACTACAGCACTATGCTGAGTGTGGATGTCGGCATCCCCTTTTATTTTGATCCGACGCTAACCGTCCTGTCTTTCCTGGCGGCAACACTAACCGGTGCTTTGGTGCTTCTGTTTGTTGCGCGCGAGAATGTTGGTCAAACAGGCTTGGTGTTTGGCGGTGCCGTCTTAGCGATCGGCGTGATCGTCTCTCACTATATCGGCGTTGCCAGTATTGAAGCACCACTTGCAGTCCGGCACGGCGCCCTTCAATTCGGAATCACATCCTCAGCGGCGATCGTAACAGGATATCTCGCCTTGCGGTTTCTGAGACACATGAAGTCGTCCGAAGGGAAATATTCAATCGGGATGGAAATCCTAAGTGCCACACTGATGGGCTTGGCGATCAATAGTATTCATCACAATGCAGTTGGCGGGACATATTTCGCCTATGGCGACCTGCTGACAGCACCGTCCCATTCGTATGCCATTTCCCACTTGCAACTTTCTTATGCGATGGAGCTCATTGTCACATTGCTGATCATGATTGCGGTGGTCGGCTCGTCAATGGATCGCATGCAGCGAAAGAACGACAGTCTTGCGAAGCAACGTGACTATCTCAAGTCGACGGTCGAAAATGTACCTGGCGGTTTCTGTATCTTTGATGAAGCGCATAACGTGCACAGCGCCAATGCCTCTTTCTATCGTATGGCCGGAATCTCCCGGGAACAATTTCCCGTCGGAACAAGCTATCGCGATGTGGCAAAGGGGCTTGCCGAAGTCGGCTGGTATGGTTCGGGAAACAGCGATTCCATCGCTGAAGAACGGGCCAAGTCACTGGGCACTATGAAAGCCAGTTCCAGCGAACGTATCACTGTGGACCATCGAATCATTGATGTGCGTCATGCACCGTTGCCCAGCGGGGGCTTTGTGGTCAATTGTATCGACGTCACCGACATTCGGCAGCGAGAGCGTGACCTGCAGCAAGCCAATGAGTTGGCGCGCAAGCAAGCTGACGAACTCGAAGTGCTTGCCGGAGAGCTTGTCACTGCCAGAGACGCGGCCGAGTCTGCTAATGTTGCAAAGTCCGAGTTTCTCGCTGCCATGAGTCATGAGATCCGTACACCGATGAATGGTATTCTCGGAATGGCAAGCATTCTCAAGAAGTACGACTTGTCGGATGATATTTCGGAAAAAGTAGACGTTATTCAGGACTGCGGTGAGGGGTTGCTGGGTATTCTGAACGATGTTCTTGATCTTTCGAAGATCGAGGCGGGGCATTTTGAACTGGAATCGACGGAGTTTGATCTGTCCGAGTTGCTTCGTAGTGTTTACGCGATTTGGCTGGATCAGTTTAAGGACAAAGGGCTCGACCTCAAAGTTGTCGCGTCAGACTCGATTCGAAATTATTTGGTCGGGGATCCGAACCGTATCCGGCAGGTGATGAACAACCTGATTGGAAATGCCCTAAAATTTACAGAGCGCGGCATGGTGACTGTTTTGGTCGACCAAGACTTGCCATCCGGAGATGTTGGCATTGTCACCAGAATCTCGGTTTCCGATACAGGCATTGGCATTTCGAAGAACAATCAAGAGCGTGTTTTTCAAAAGTTCATTCAGTCTGATGCATCGATTTCGCGAAAGTACGGAGGAACTGGGCTCGGACTTTCCATCAGCTTAAAGCTCGCCCAGATGATGGGCGGCACCATTGATTTGGAAAGCGAAGAAGGGAAGGGCAGCCAGTTTACATTTTCTTTTGCCGGCAGTGTCGCGTTCGAAAATGAGATAAGTACCGAGCCATCAGTTCCGCCCGAAGATCAGCCAAGGGTCGATCAGGGTTTGCGAATACTTGTTGCTGAAGACAATCCTGCCAATCAAAAGGTTGCCTATTTTCTTCTGAAGAGTTTGGGGTTAGAGGCGGATTTTGTCGACGATGGTGTTCAAGCGATCGATGCCGTTGAGGCGGGGTCTTATGATGTCGTTTTGATGGATATGAGTATGCCCGAAATGGACGGAATTGCCGCAACCCGCGAAATTCGCAAACGTTTACCAAGTGACCGCCAGCCTTACATTGTTGCACTGACTGCAAATGCCATGGCGGGGACCCGTGACCAATGCCTGGAAGCCGGTATGGATGATTATATATCTAAGCCGATTGATCTTGGTGCATTGCGCGCAGTGCTCACGAAGTCATGCGCTGCTGCGGCTTAGACGTTTTCTTTTCTCTCCGTCGGAAAACTCCGTGTAGGGCGATACCTCCTCGTGGTCATAGATACGTTTCCCATCGATTTTGTTCGTTGCTTCACTAGTCTAATCTTCACATTTAGACATGTCATTTGACTCTGTCGTGCTGACAGAAGTGACTACTGGTCACTGCAATTTAAGTAAGGGATGGTGTTATGCTTTCAGAACTGGTCAACGGACTCGCGGTAAATCGCCGCCGCGCATTGTCAACTTTGGCAGAAGCGACAGCGGCTCTCGCGGCGGGACCGGCATCTGCGCAAGATGAACGACAACCGACGGTCAATCCCGGAGGTCTCGACTACAACGACCCTTACGATAACCTCTATGCATTTGGAAAGATTTGGTCATCTTATGATGAGCCGGTCATCGGTGCCTTTCATGGTCTGATGTATGGCCGTGTCGGTGACAAGCGTATGGTGCCGATTTTTGGTTACACCGGGACGGGTGTCCTATTGAGCAAAATTGCCGAGAATGGTGATTTGCAAATCAAGTCACGGGAAACCGGATACTTTACGGACCTTGAAACAGGAGACATCCTTGAGCAATGGGAAAACCCTTGGACCGGTGAAGTTTGCGACGTCTATCATTTCTACAATGACGTTTTGATAGGCCGTATCGGGCCGGAGATACCTAGCTTCTTCATGGGTGCAAACAATGACTCGCCGACGTTGATGAATGAGGGCACCGTCTTTCCAAACGAAGAAGGCAAATATCCTTTCTTGTTGCCGTTCCAGCAATATGGCGATGAATTGATGCTGGCTTGGGATTATACCCACGAATATACAAACCCGGTGTCGCCGGAAGGCTGGCCGAAATCTTCGACGGGGCCGCGTATTTCCCCATCTGAACATTTCACATTCCAGGTCAATAAAGATGAGTTGGAAGATCGCAGCTTACCGACCGTTCGGATGACCGCCGGCTTCAGCCGTGTATCGCAGTGGTGGCCGTTTATGAATATGGGGGGTACGGAGTTTGCGGACGGCGTGATGTTCGGCCGGATGTTTTCTCACAAGGGCCTAAAAGGATTTGGAGAGGTGCCGCGCAAGATGCTCGACTATATCGAAAAGAACGCGCCTGAATATCTTGAGATGCCGGACGGTGACTGGACACCGCGTAATGACCGGGTGGATACTTGGAAGGTCTATGCCAAGGATATCCCGCCTGAGAATCCTGACTATACCGGCTTTAAGCCCGACGGGTTTACGCCGCCGACCGGAAAGGGATCTCGGGTCTAATCTCGCCGGTCCGGCCTTTCGTGGTCCCAAGAGCGCCCGCGAGTTCGCCTGCCGGCACACAAGCTAATAAATGTGATTTGTTTGAACCTTTGCGCCGAACATTGCGACTAAGTCCAAGTGTGGAAAATTTTGTTCACTTTTGGGAGCTGAGCAGGTGCAATTTGAGACTGATCCGAACGCGTCTCCTTGCTTGTCCCAGTTCGCGAAGGGTGCTAGGTTTTCTCCCGATTTTTGGGGGACACAGCATGTTTATCATGCGATTTCATCTGGAATAAAACTTATGGAAATCCGGCCTTTCGGTTGGGTCGCGCTGGCCGTCATGTTCGCTATGGTAACGCCCTTGCCGGCCTTTGCGCAGGACTGGTCGGCGAACTGGCCGCAAGCAGACTCTGGGGCACCCATTGACGGTGACGCAGAGATCACATTGAACGTTCCGGACACGCTTTCGGCGGAGACCATGTCCGGTCTGGCGGCGGAGTTAGATGGCTTTGATGTCACCGCCTATGTTCAAATCGCCTCGGGGCAACTTGTTATTTCGCCCCCTGAATCTTTGGCGTCCGGGTCTCATGTCTTACGGCTTGTGGAATATCAAGCTGCCGGAGTGATTGAGCGGGGATCCTGGACATTCCAGGCCATCGGATCAGGTCCGGAAATCAATTTGGACGGTAACCTCTCTGCCGAATATGTCCGCCGCATTGCTGAAAACAATTTGGACGATCCCAAACCCGACTTGAACAGCGGAAGGGGGACTATTGATATGCGGGGCTCCGTTTCAAGCGGAGATTGGACCATGGAGAGCGACGTGCAAGCGCTGCTCGACTCCCGGCAAGATCAAACATTGACCGGAGATGTGGCCGAAGGCAATTTCCGAGTTGCGGCAGATTACGCAGGCCAGAATTTGGATGTTGCCGCCCAACTTGGTCGCCATGGCATCAAAGCAAACAATCTTCTGATGTCGGGTTTTCAGCGGCGCGGCGCCTCGCTCACCTCCAGCACCAAACGAGACCGGCTTTCCGTTTCCGTGTTTGCACATCGCCCTGACGATGCGGTTGAGTTTGAAAACATGCTGGGCCTCAGTGATCCGGACAATATGATCACCGGGACCCATGTCACCTGGCAGCCTTTCGAACGCTTATCGGAAAAATTTGTTGTGTCGGGAACATATTATGATGGGCAAGGACAGAGTTTTGGTCAGAACGGTTTCGGGCAGGTATTGGCGGACGAACGGGACAGCGGCGGGTATGCGTTTGCGGCGGATACCTATTGGTTCGATGATCGCCTGTATATTGCAGGTGAGGTGGCGGAGACCGAAAACAATTACGGCTTTGGTGATCAAGACAGCGATGCGAGATCTGCCGAAATTCGATACAATCTGTTTCGAGATACTCAGATTGGCGATACGCCCCTCAATTTAAATGTCGGCGTGAAGTATAGTGCGATCGGAACTCTTTTTAGCAGTCTGGCCAATCAGGGACTCGCGAGTGACGTCGAAACGCTTCAATATTACAGCACCGCCTATCTTGGCGGATTCAGCACACAGATCCAGGCAAGCCGGGTCACCAACAATGTAGACGATTTTGCGTCGCTCCCGACCGATCAGCTTTGGACCTATCAGTTTGTTTCCAACTACACGCCGAGTTGGACAAACCCACCCAAATGGCTGGGCTCCCCGTCCTTTTACGCGAACGGCTCGTGGAGCGAGGGGGATCGAAAACGGGCGCCAGCAGAATTTGCCGGTTTTGACTTTGATCAGAAGCAGAAGAGTTTCACGGCCGGGATGTCGAGCTCCTACGGGAAATGGAGCTGGACGGCCGGATATGGTTATTCGTCCTTCGAAGATTTGACTGACGTCAATTCCGATCGCAATCAGCACAATGTCGATTTGGGTCTTTCGCTGTCGGTCTGGGACCGTCTGTCCCTGAACCCTTATGTTCGTTGGAGCCAATTCGAGGACCAAGATTTCAATCAAGAAGACGACACTTGGGATATGTCGCTCAGCGGTCAGGTTCTATGGATCCCGAACGCTCTAGATACATCATTCAATGCGACCGTGAATCTGCAATCCGGTGACAATGCTTTTGCCGATACTTATACGGTGAACACCACAACAACCTGGGTCTTTCTCAAGCCCGAGCCCAATCGGCCCGGCGCAGCGGTCGATCTTTCGGCCGCCTACCAAAACAACGATTTTATTTTTGGGCAAGAACTTGAACAATTTCAGGCCTTCGCACGACTAAAGCTCATGATGCCAATTCAATATCTGCGTTAGAAAGTGAAGGGTGCCGTTATGAAATCTTTTTGGACTAAGCTCAGCCTCATTTTCTCTACTGTTATGGTGGTGTCGTTGTGGATGACGGTTGGTCACACAGCGGTGACCTCAGTGAGTGTCACGCCCAGTCAGACCGTCGTGCAAGTCTCATCGCCGGCAACCATCAATCTCAACTGGTCGGTGACGTCAACACCACCAACATCGCCTTGGACGATTTCCTCAACGCAAGGTCAAGTCTTGGCAGATGGTTCTGTGATCGCAACGATCGCGCAAACCCTCTCAAGCCTTCAAACCGGTTCGGTGCCTGTTACCGTGCCGTTTCCTGAAACGGTGAACCTTCCGGTCAATGCCATTCAAACGGCTCTCATCAATGGCGCAACAACAATATCTTATCGGCGTACATTTATGGATGGTTCGGGCGTTTCACAATCCAACCAAGTCAACTTGCTCGCCCAATTGGGCCAACCGTCGCTCATTTCTGCGCAAGCGGTTCCCGGCCAAATCGCCTTGCCCATCTCACAATCGGCCAGCCTCAATGTCAGCTGGGCTGTGAACTCCGACGACCCCACACAATTCCAGTGGACCATTTCGTCCGACCGCGGACGCTTGTTGGCCGATGGCGTTGAAATCACGTCCATCAATCAACCGTTGACGCAAGTCGTTACCGCACCCCAAACAGTTCAAATAGCGGAAAGCACAATTTTGCCACTTGGTGCGTTGCAAGCGGCCGTCAATCGTGGTGCGCGCTCGATCACGTATGAACGGACATTCCGTTTGGTCGGTGGCCAATCGCGAACCGCCGTTTTGCGAATTTTGCCCCAAGGCGATTTTTCCTCATCATTTGCCGTAACCCGGCTTGAACTCTCTTTTGATGACAATTCGTTGATACGCGTGATCGACCGAAATGAATCGTTGGCTGCACGTTTGCGTGTCAACTACTCGGGATCCGGATTGCTGCAGGGCGCGTGGCAAATCGCCGATGGTGTGAGTACCTCCGGTCAGCCATTTTTCCGAACCCTCAGAACCGTTCGCCGTTCGCTCATTCCCGGTCAACAGGTCATGTTGGTGAGCCCTGACTTGCCGAGCGAGTCCAGTGGGACCGTATTGGTCAGATTTCTCGTAACCGATCCAACATTCTCTGCCGAATTGCCGACATTACGCTATGCGGTTCGAAGCTCGGCCCTTGCCCAAGCCGGTCAGGCTCTCAAACAAATGTCTGCCCGTTCGCCCGCACCAGGCGGCTTACTGAATGGGAATACGACTTTTGCCTGGGACGGTGTTGACGGGGCGTTTGCCTACAAGTTGGAGCTCTATGAACTCACGCTGCAAAAAGATAATCCCATTCTCAACAACATTCCGGTTGACGGCGTGCCCACGCTTGATCCTTTTGGCGAAGGCGGTGCGACACTCGTCGGCGGAAAGTATATTCAAAGTGGCGACAGCAAGACCAATTTGGGTCCCATCACTTTGGATCTTCTGTCATCGGGTAAAGTCTATGCCTGGCGTATGGTTGCCATAAACGGCGGCGGTATGGTGATGGCGGCGAGCCATTTCAGCTATTTGGTTGTACAATAAAAAATCAAGAGGTCATGAGCGGTGACTGACGAGGCGCGGTTCCTTCTCCAACGCATAGCGCAGAAAGACCAGACTGCGCTGAAGTCGTTTTATTCCCTATTTGAAAAAAGACTGTTCAATTTTATTTGCTCTCGATTGAACGATTCTGTTGCGGCCACCGACATACATAATGAAGTGATGTTTGAAGTCTGGCGAAGTGCCCATCGCTTCGAGGGCCGGTCATCTGTCAGTACCTGGCTCTTTGGAATCGCGCACCACAAGGTGATCGATTTTCTGCGAAAAAATGGACGTCACCAGGGGGACGAGCTGCAGGATGAAATGGTTGATGAGGAATATAGGAATCCGGAGCAATGTGCGATTGCCGCTAAACAGGCGGACCGGGTGCACGAATGTGTCTCTCAACTGTCAGACAAGCATCGTACCATCGTCCATCTCACGTTTTTTGAGGAGCAGACTTATCGAGAGATTGCGGAGGCGCTGGGGTGTCCTGAAGGTACGGTTAAGACGCGCATGTATCATGCCAAGCGTGCATTGATGGACTGTTTAGCGGGTTTTGTGTGAGGCAGTTATGACAAATGAAAGTGAAAAGTCGAACAGAGATTTAGACGAGCTTCTGCCCTTCTATGTGGCTGGAACGTTGAACAGCGATGAAGTTTCACGTGTGGAAGCTTATCTTGCGGCCAACGAAACGGCCCGCAAGGAAGTTGACGTGCTGAGGTCAATACAGGAAACGGTCAAGAGCCAGACTTTTCCTCAGAGCCCCGGAGAGTTCGGGTTCAAGCGTTTGGAAAAATTGATTTCCGAGGAACCGCAGATCCAAGCAAGCAACGACAATATCGAATCCTGGTGGCGCCCGGTCGGCATTGCCGCCAGTTTTGCCGCCGCCTTTTTTGCGCTTATCGCCGTGCAAGATTTGACGCCGCAGCCCGGAGGATTCATTACAGCGAGTGGCCCGATCAATGTGACCGGTCCCCTGGTTCAGGTCATGTTTCAGCCGGATGTCACGGAAGCTGAGATTCGGAGCTTTTTTCTGGAGAAGAATTTGGTCATCGTCAACGGCCCCTCTGCCATCGGGTTATATTATGTAGAGTACGGTGTGGAAGATGCCGGGCAGCAGGAGTTGGAAGCGTTGATCAAGGATCTAAGATCGCAGGTTGATGTGATCAGCTCGGCAGATTTGGATTAGATCCATGACGTATCGTGTTTTCGTCCGGTCCTTGTTTGCGGTGATGTTTGTTGTCGCCGTCTCACAGCACTCGCAGACCCATGCCTCGTCGCATAGTGCAGGTGGTGCAAGATTATCGACGGGGTCAGCCACGTCGGATGACGCAACACGGGATCCGGCTGGGGCACCGTCATCTGCACCGTCTTCTGCGCCTCCCACCTCAAGCGATCCAGCAGCGGGGACCGCGCCCGATCCCGCCGGGTCTTCGTCTGCGCCGCCGCCCGGCACGGCCGCAGATCCGGCAACATCTCCACGGCCTTCGACACCTGAAGAGAAAACACCCGCAGATGATCGATCGAAAGCTTCTAAGTCTCCGCCCGCCCGTTCGCCGGTGACGGTCAAGCCGGAGCCGCCGCGTCCACCCGTCTTCAATCCTGCAGCATTGACGGCGCCGGATCTGCCCTCCGATTCTCCGACCGACAGTGGACCTGTTGAGCCGGACATTTTGGTTTCCAGCAACTCGCAAGCCGATGCGGCGCAGGTTGCGCAGCTAGCGCAAACACTGGGCCTCACTTTGATTTCCCAAGACGCATTGAACAGTTTGAATATTGTCCTATCGAAATTCAGAACTCCCCAAGGTCTTCCAAGCGTGCAAGCTCTCGCGCAATTGCGCACCGCCTCCCCGGGTGTGGTGGCCGATCTTGATACCGCTTATATTTTGCAGAATGGCGGCGCGGACCCAAAACGCTACGGCCGCGCTCTCTTGTCTTGGCCGGAGACACCGACCGGCTGCGCGGTGACCGGATCGATTGGCATGATTGATACGGCGGTTGATGCGAAACATCCCGCTTTTGAAGGACGCCAAATCGTTCAGAGGGATTTTGTCCCGGAAGAGTTTGATCCGGCTGATTCCAAACATGGAACCGGTGTGGCGGGAATTCTCTTGGGCGGGGATACCAAAGGCAATATCGAAGGGTATGTGCCGCAGGCAAGGTTGTTCTCCGCATCCGTTTTCTACGGCGGCAAAAATCAATCAACCACCAGTACTGAGCTCATCGTCAATGCTCTGGATTGGCTCGGATCGCGCTTTGTCAGCGTCATCAATCTCAGCTTTGCGGGTAAGGGCGATGTGGTATTGGAGCGCGCAACCGAAATTAGTGCGTCACAAAATCGGGTTCTGATCGCGGCGGCCGGCAACTTTGGACCTAAGGCCAAACCCGCTTTTCCGGCGGCCTATCCGCATGTGTTGGCTGTCACCGCGGTCGACAGCCGCAAGGTGCTCTATAAAGCTGCCAATACCGGGGACTATATTGATTTTGCCGCGCCGGGTGTGGATATCTGGACGGCGGCCCCGAAAGGAAAAGGCGCTTTCCGGTCGGGAACATCTTTTGCGTCGCCTGCGGTTGCGTCCATTCTATTGGTGCTCGGTTCCACGTCGAGCGGCGACTCGGCGCGCAAGCGGCTCATGTCCACAGTTGTCGATCTCGATCAACCAGGACGGGACCCGCTTTACGGCTATGGCCTGGCGCAAGCACCTAAGTCCTGCAATTAACCCTGACTTTGTCTGCATCTGCCGCATGGGTGCTATACGTGGAAACCATGAACCCCCTGTGCTAGCGTTTCCGCCTGAGACGATTGGTCGACGGATGATGGATACGCGAAGCTTATGAGCATGAACTACAAGAAAGGCCTTGTTGCCTTTCAGTGGGAAGACCCGTTTTTTTTTGATGCCCAATTGACCGAAGACGAACGGCTGATCCGAGATGCGGCGCGCGATTACGCGCAAGGCAAGTTGATGCCGCGTGTTTTGGACGCGAACCGCAACGAAGTGTTTGATCCGGGGATCATGACTGAGGCAGGTGACCTAGGCTTTCTCGGATCCACACTTCCCGAAGAGTATGGCTGTGCCGGCGCAAGCTATGTGGCCTATGGTCTGCTTGCTCGGGAAATTGAGCGTGTTGATTCCGGCTATCGGTCGGCTCTGTCCGTTCAAAGTTCACTTGTGATGCATCCGATCCATGCCTACGGCTCTGAAGACCAGCGCCGCAAATATTTACCGTTGTTGGCAAAAGGTGAATTGATTGGGTGCTTTGGGTTGACCGAGCCCAATCACGGTTCCGATCCCGGCAGTATGGAGACGCGCGCTCAAAAAGTTGATGGCGGTTTCCGCATCTCCGGCGCAAAGACTTGGATCACCAATAGTCCGATTGCGGACCTGTTCATTATCTGGGCAAAGTCGGACACTCACGACAACAAGATCAGAGGATTTATTCTTGAAAGGGACATGCCGGGTCTTTCGGCGCCAAAGATTGAGGGAAAGTTCTCTCTTCGCGCATCCATCACCGGTGAAATCGTTATGGAAAACGTTTTTGTGCCGGACGAGAATATCTTACCCAACGCTGAAGGTTTGGCCGGACCCTTTGGTTGTCTGAATCGGGCACGTTACGGTATCGCCTGGGGGGCTTTGGGTGCGGCAGAATTTTGTCTGGGCGCATCACGTCAATACACCATGGACCGCAAGCAGTTTGGGGTGCCTTTGGCGTCGAAGCAACTCGTGCAGAAGAAACTGGCAGATGCAGTCACCGAAATTTCACTCGGACTTCAATCCGTTCTACGCGTGGGCCGGCTTATGGACGAAGACAATTTCGCGCCTGAGATGATTTCCCTGGTCAAGCGGAACAATTGTGGCAAGGCCTTAGATATTGCCCGCGCGTCGCGGGATATGCTTGGGGGAAATGGCATTGCCGATGAATTTCACATTATTCGGCACGTCATGAACTTGGAAACGGTCAACACCTACGAGGGAACGCACGACATTCATGCGCTTATCTTGGGCCGGGCTATTACGGATCTTCCGGCGTTCTAAATCTGTCTAAAGAGCCAATTGCTCAAAAGACGGCACCACATCGAAGGCCAAGCTCACTCTTTCGTCATCCGATTGAAGCGCTTTTGTCGAGTGATAAAAGTAGGATGGGAACAAAACCAATTTCCCCAATGCGGGTTCGATTGTGCGGGTTGTGCGCGGATGAATAGATGCATATTTGGGTGGCGGTGGTCCAAACTCGAGCCAGCCATTCTCACCTGGGTCGCCGACAACATCATTGGGTACTTTTGCATAGTAGACGCCGCTCATCCAACCAAGAGGATGAATGTGCGGTGTTTGGCGGCCATCTCTTTGCAAGACCGTTCCCCACAAACGAAGTGTCCAGTTGCGTGGTGGTGATCGCATCAAGCTGAGGTCGTCGGCATCCGACATGATGAGCTTTCCGATTTGCCCATTCACCGCGTCAACAAGGGCGGCGCTAAGTGCTTCGATTTCTGCGCTCTCGTCAAAATCGAATTCGCCGGTTTGGGCGCCGCCATATGTTGCCTTGCTGACTGGGTTTTGGTTCAAAGATGGATGTGTCGAAACGAACGACGCAATACGGTCGTGAGGCAAACCGGCATCTAATGTGATTTCCTGAATAAGAGAATCGTAGTCCAACAATCTTCCGCTTTGGCTTGGTGAGTCTTCCATACCCAAGACATATGCATAAGCGGCAAGCACGCTTCGCTCTCCCGGGTGCTGGCGCAGAAACTGCTCTGCGATTGCGATGCCCCGGTGGCGGTCGTCAGACGCCGCGAGCGCAATGATGTAATCTGCAGTGGCCTGGGCATGGTTCGGGTTTATTTCAACGGCTCGCAGGAGAACTTTGCTGGCCAATCCCGGACGGTCGGTTGAAAGATAGAGTGAGCCGAGATTGACGAACGGCAATTCATCACTTCTCTTGTCGTCACAGGCGCGTGTGAGTACATGTTCTGCGCGTTCAAGGTCTCCCAGATCCAGCAACACACCGCCTAGATTACCGAGTCCTCTTGGGTGGTCATGTGACTGTCGGCATGTGTCTTCTGCTTCCTGAACAGCCTTCTCATTTTGCCCGAGGTCAACCAAGGTCTTCGCCAGATTGCATCGGATTTCCAAGTCCTCGGGTTCAAAGTTCAAATAGCTCTCATAGACGTCCATGGCCTCACCTACATGGCCGCGATATTGAAGTAGAGCGCCGAAGTTTGCCAAGGCCTTCGGGAAAGTCGGAAATTTTCCGATCGTTTCGCGAAAGATGGAGGACGCTTCTACGAGATTTCCTGCAACCATCTGCGTCAGGGCAAGTTCACAAAGAGCATCTGGGTTGGGTGCGGGCAGTTTGCTGGCGGTCTCCAGTAGTTCAAGCGAGCGGCCTAAATTCCCGACGTCCCGTGCCGCAATGCCTCCGAGCCTTAATGCCAGAGCATTTTGCGGCTCGGCCTTGAGCGTCTCTTCGTATCCGGTGAGAGCCGCTTGGATGTTGCCTTGTTGATGATCTTGGATCGCGCCGTCCAAAGTGGATTGGTTGTTCGATCCAGTGTCGCCTGGTTTGATCAAAACTGTGCCTTTTCAAGATCCATATGTGAGGTCTTCGATCAACCGCAACCTCAATTGATGTGGATGATTTGCAATGAGATTTGTGAGTGAGTCCCGCTTTCTTCACACCACAATTTTCACAATATGCAAACTTATTCCTCTTCCACAGATAGGAAATCTACCATAAAGTGCAATGGCTGGTAGCTCCACGCACCACTCTAAAGTTTGAGTTCATGCCACTGCAAATCGCCCAGACAAAACAAAAAGAGAAAGACATCTGAGCGTGATACAGATCCAAGACATCATTTCCGAGCTGAACGGCACGATCCAAGATGTATCCAATTGGAAACGCGTTCTGCAGCTTTTGGTCAAGTTGTTCAACGGGAATCAAGCCTATTTGAATCTGCTCGATAAGAAGACGGATAGGCCTGTCTTCGTGGCCAGCAGTTCTGATGACGAAGATTTTGTCAGGCAATATTGGGATGAAAAGGAAACCGAAGATCCTTGGCTGAGCATTTCAAAAGGGATGAGGGAACTCTCCGTTGCGACGGATACAGACTTGATTGACGATGAGGATCTTCTGTCGTCCCGATTTTATAAGGAAATCTTAGAGCCGAACAATTATCGGTACCTACTGAACGGGATGCCAGTTCACAATACAGAGTTTCGGGCATCGCTGGGTATTTTAAGGCCCAGTTCCAGTGGCCGATTCTCAAGTGCGGAAAGAGAGATATTATCGCATCTATTGCCCCACTTCAAAACCGCTTTGTTGGTTTATCTTGAGTTGTCGCGCAATGCATTACGGATTAGGGGGTTGTCCGAGGGGATTTTGAGTGCGTTCGGTTTCGGCGTTCTTTTGATCAATCAAGATTCAGATGTTCTGATGCAAAATGAGTTGGCGTCGGCGATCCTGGCAAGTCAAAATACCGTTAAGGTGGTAGACAATCATGTCATCGCTCAGGGAAGCGATCGATTGACATCTTCGCTCCGCAATCTGAACAAAAGTCTCGCAGAAGGCCCAGCTGGGGACCGCTTTTTTGATATTATGACATTGCGATTGGGTCCCGAAGAGGGCATTGCGGTTCTTCGTGTGGTGATTGGGTCTATCAAGCTGAGAATGGAAAGTCATATGATCCGCGATCCAAGAGTGCCGCGTGCGTTTGTGATGCTTTTAGATCCTGACCAGGTCAATCAATCGGTTGACCACACATATCTCAAATCGCGTTATTCGTTGTCGCGTGCCGAAATTCGAATTGCGGAAGCGATCGTGGTCGGTATGTCGGTTTCAAAGATGGCGGAAATGTTCGATGTCAGCGCGGAAACCATCCGCACCCAGCTCAAGGCGGTTTATCAGAAAACCGGCGTTAACAGCCAGGTTGCATTGAGCCGTTTGATTGTCGATCATGCGGTTGTGCAATTGCCGTTGGGCGTGAGCCAAGAGGCGATAGACTTTGATGATCCGGACAATTATGAAGTGATATCATAACAAGGCGACGCAATCTTAATTCGGATGATCCTGATGGGCTTTGCGATTTTGCCTTCACCGATGCCTAGACCGGATATTTGGGGAGCTACCCGCTATGGATGAGATGAACGCACGGCGCGACTTGTTGGCTGTCGCCGGTGCCCCGCTTATTGCGAGATCATTGAGCGTCGTTGCTGAATTGTCCATTGTTGATCTTCTGGCGGAAAAGCCTCGAAATGCTGCGGATCTTGCCGCCGCCGCGGAGTGTGACCCCCGCATGCTTTATCGCCTTTTGCGGTTTTTGGCCTCTCTTGGCTATTTTCTCGAGGATGATCAGGAACGTTTCCATGCAACGCCGAAAGTTGAACCCCTGGGATTAGATGCGGATGGATCTTTGAGGGATCTGTTTGTGTTGGGCATGCAGGATTTGCTTTGGGATTCGCAACGTCATTTGCAAACAACGGTCCGGACAGGCGAACCGGGTTTTGACGTCGCCTACAGCGACGACTTCTTTTCCTATTTGGCGAAAACGCCCGAGGCCAACAAGCATTTTGATGCGGCTATGGCGATCTCCTCGGGGCCCGAGAACAAGAGTGTCGTTGAGGCCTATGACTTTGGCGATCATAAAACCGTGGTCGATATTGGCGGCGGGCAGGGTGGATTGTTGGCAATGGCATTGCAGGCAAACCCTCATTTGGAGGGGGTCCTATTTGATCAGCCTCAAGTCGCTGACAACCCGAGATACTTGCGCGAGGCCGGTGTTCTTGACCGATGCCGTATCGAAACCGGTAACTTTTTTGAGTCCATCCCCGAAGGGGGCGATCTCTATTTTCTCAAGCGCATTCTGCATGATTGGGACGACCGCACGGTTCTAAAGATTCTCAAAAATTGCCGCGATGCCATGGAGCCCGGAGCGCGGCTTCTGGCGGTAGAGGCGGTGATACAGCCCGGCAATGAGCGCGATTCGAACAAGTATCTCGATGTAAGCATTATGACGCTGCTGAGGGGGCGGGAGCGCACCGCCGCGGAGTTCCACGATCTTTATCAGATGGCCGGTTTTCAAATGACAAGTGTTATTGAGACACCGGCGCCTTCGACGCTTTTCATTGTCGAAGGTATCCCCATTTAATGCACGCTTGAATATTCGGATCCGCTCTCTATAAGGTCGTTAGAGCAATCCGGACGGCAGTTGAAACTGTGGTATGAAAAATTTTCTTGTCTATCGCGACAAACTCTTTGTGCCGTCCGAGTCTTTTATTGCCAATAGCTATCAGACCTTTCACGACTTAAGCCCCGTTTTTGCCGGAATGACCATCCGCGGTCAGGCCGAAGGTCTTCCAAACATTGTTCTGCAAGACCACTTTCGCCAAGGCTTTGTTGAAGAAGCGCTGTTCAAGCAATTCGGACTCTTGAGATCCTCTATCCGTGATGCTCTCAAGGCATTTGACCCGGCCTTGGTTCATGCCCATTTCGGCAAAAGCGGCGCCATTGCATTGCCGATTGCCGAAGACCTGTCCGTGCCTTTGGTGGTGACATTTCATGGCGGTGATGCGACTAAGATCACCCATCGTGGTCCAGCATTTTGGAAGGTCTATAATCGCCGCAAAGTGAAGCTGTTTCAAAAGTCACACACAATTATTGCCGTCTCGGAATTCATCCGTGGACGTTTGTTAGATCAAGGGGCTCCGGCCGATAAGGTGGTGGTTCACCACAACGGCGTCGACCCTGACTTTTTTCAGACCTCTGCCAAAACGAAGAAGCTGCTTTTTGTCGGCCGATTTGTGGCGAAGAAGGGCATCGACACATTGGTTCAAGCGATGATCAAAGCAAGGTCCAGCCTTTCCGACTGGGACATCGTTTTGATAGGGGATGGGCCGTTGCGGTCGCAGGTCGAAACAATGCTGGCCGAGGCGCGCGCGGAGGTGACGCTTGTCGGCTGGGCCGAGCCAAGTGTGGTTCGTCGGCACATGGCGGAATCCCTGATCGTGGTTGTCCCGAGCCGTACCGCCGAAAGCGGTGATTCGGAAGGCCTACCGATGGTGGTCATGGAGGCGATGATGTCCTCGGCTGCTGTCATCGGAAGCCGGCATGCCGGTATTCCCGAAGCCGTTCTTGATGGACAGACCGGTCATTTGTTTGATGAGGGCGATACGGATCAATTGGCCGACCGATTGTCAGATTTGCTTGAGGACGAGCAAAAGGCTGCCGCTTTCGGCAAAACGGCACGGCAACATGCCGAGGCAAATTTCAATATCCGGATCCAGTCTCAAAGACTGGAGGAGCGGTTTTTGTCTTTGTAATTTCACCAGACAAACTCCGGTCGCGCGTAAAACTGCCGCCTTATTTGGGCTCATCAAGACATTTTTTAGCGCCTGCCTGGTCTATTGGGACCTGCACAATCGGTCTATAAGAGGTGCCGGAAAGGGCAAAGACGATGTCGAAAGGAATTGTGGCTGCAGGCAATCGTTATACGGCGCAGGCGGCGGCGGACATTCTGCGTGATGGTGGAAATGCCTTTGATGCGGCCATCGCGGCTTTATTTATGTCTTTTGTCTCTGAGCCGGTCTTGTCATCGCCCGGTGGCGGGGGATTTCTCTTAGCAAAAGTTCAATCACAAACGCCGCTGATCCTCGATTTTTTTTCTCAAACGCCCGGCCGCAAGGTGCCGGCGTCACAACTTGACTTTCATCCGACCACGGCGCGTTTCAGCACAGCAGACCAGCAGTTTCATATCGGAATGGGATCCGCGGCGGTTCCAGGTATGGTGGCGGGCCTGTTTGAAACGCACAGGCGATTTGCCACACTGCCTTTGCCACGCCTGACGGAGGCTGCCGTCCAGCTTGCACGTGAGGGCCACCCCTTAGATCCATTGCAGGCTGAGATCTTTCAGGTCGTGAAACCCATACTGCTGGCAACGGACTCATCCAGAACGGTTTTTGAAAGCCGGCAACGCGCCGGTGAACCCGTACAGGCGCAGGAAAGATTTCACATGCCACAGCTTGCGGACTTTTTGTGTGAGTTGACCGAGGTTGGAGAACGCTTTTTTTATCAAGGAGACATTGCGACAAAGATTGCGGATATCTCCCGCAATGGCGGATTGCTGACAAAGAGCGATTTGGCAAATTACAAGATCATCACTCGCTCTCCCACCGTGATGAAATGGCGGGATGTTGATGTTTTCACAAACGCTCCCCCGTCGTCGGGTGGAACGCTGATTGCCTTTAGTTTGAAGCTGATTGAGAAGCTCTACGGGGATAAGAAACTTGCTCGCGCTTCAGACTGGTTTTGTCGTCTCGCAGACGTCATGCACGAAACAAATGTTGCTCGTCGAGAGACGGGGTTTGCGAAAGACCCCAATGACAAAACCGCCTCGACATTATCCAATGACACGGTGATTGATCGCTGTTTCGATTCGCTTACAAGGCGTGCCAAAAAAACCGGGGGCACAACCCATATCAGCGTGGCCGACGGGCACGGCAATCTTGCGGCGGTGACCGTCTCAAACGGTGAAGGATGTGGTCATATGGTTCCGGGTGCCGGATTTATGCTCAACAATATGCTCGGTGAGGAGGATATCAATCCGCAGGGTTTCTTCAATTGGCAGTCCGACACCCGCATCACATCCATGATGTCACCCAGTTATCTCAGCTGGCCGCAGGGCCGCCAAATGGTTTTGGGAAGTGGCGGATCCAATCGGATTCGCACGGCCCTTGTGCAAACCATCTGCAACATTGTTTTGTTTGATATGTCTTGCGACGACGCCGTTTCGGCGCCGCGTCTTCATTATGAGAATGGTCTGCTCAATCTCGAAGCTGGTTTTCCGGATGACGTGCTTGCAAGCCTGACGCAGGAGTTTCCGGATCACAAGATTTGGCCCGGGCAAGATTTCTTTTTCGGCGGTGTACATATTGCCGAGATAGCAGAGGATGACCTCAACGGTGCCGCTGATCAGCGCCGTGGCGGCTGTACCATCAGCATCTAATCAATTGGACACGGGCAAGGCGTAGGCCATCAAATGATCGTCGATGTCCTTCGGCGTCACAAAGATGTGCCCTCCGGAGGCAATGACGACAAATTGCCGACCTTCTGCTTCATAGGTCATGGGTACCGCATGGGATGAACGAGGCGTTTCAACCTGCCACAATTCTTTTCCCGACTCGGTCTCGAACGCTCTCAGTCGTGAATCCGCCGTTGCGCCGATAAAGGTGAGGCCGCCAGCGGTGCTGATCGGTCCGCCTGCCGTGGGTGTGCCCCATTCCAGCGGCAGCGGGATCGGAGAGAGTTTGTCGATCATGCCGAACGGCCGCTTCCACTTGATCTCACCTTTCGCGAGATCCACAGCGACCAGTTCTGACCAAGGGGGTGCGGTGCATGGAATCATGAACGGGCTGAAGAAGAGCCGTTGTTCGATAGCGTAATCGGTTCCTTTGATAATGGCCGGCGGTCCCATGGGTGCGCCCACGGACGGATCGAAACTGTCTTCTTTGCCGATCGCCTCTTTCGGTAAGAGCCGAAGGTAGATTCCGACTCTGGAGGTGTTGGTCACCAGAGTATTGGATCGCGGATCAAATGATCCACCGCCCCAATTCATGGCGCCGGCCGTACTGGGGAATTGAATCCAACCCTGTGTGCTGGGCGGCGTATAAATCGGGCCCCAATTTGCGCTCTCAATTTGCTCTCGGCATTTGCCCCGGTCGTAAAATGTCAGACCCCAGGCATCGTCTGGTGTGATGCCGGCTTCCACCAGCGCCGGAGGTTTTACGGGAAACGGTTGCGTAGGGGACAATTGTTCGCCGGGTACACCGTTGGTCGGGACCGGCCGTTCTTCAATGTCGAAGTAAGGCTCGCCGGTTTCGCGATGAAATGTATAGATGAAGCCTTGTTTGCTCAGTTGCGCGACAATGGGAATCTGTTCGCCGTCAATGTTGAGATCGATCAACATGGGTTGGGCCGGCATGTCCCAGTCCCAGACATCGTGGTGAATGGTCTGAAAATGCCAAACCACTTCGCCTGTGGCCCCGCGCAGGGCAACCACAGAGTTGGCGTATCGATTGTCACCTGGGCGTGTTCCGCCGAAGAAATTCGGCGACGCGCTGGAGGTTGGGATGAAGATCAAATCTCTTTCTTCGTCGACGGACAATAACGTCCAGGGATTGCCGCCACCTGTTTTCGCGAGAGCTTCCGGATCCCAATTCTTTGCTTCCGGATCATTCGGATTGCGCGGGATGGGATCAAACTCCCACTTGAATGCGCCGGTGCGGGTGTCGAAGGCCCGAACGGCGCCCGATGGCGCGCTGGCATATTGGTTTTTCATATTGTTGATGGAGCCGATCACCACCGTATCACCGGAGACAACGGGAGGTGCGGAAAAGACAACGCCCCAGGGGTCGGGCGGTGGGGGAGTCGATTTGGCAATCCAGGCACCCACATCCACCTGCCCCATACGGCCGAAATCTGCACACGGCTTTCCGTCTTTGGCGTCAACGCTGATCAAGCGGCGGTCTGATGTTCCCATGAACAAACGGTGTTTGCAGACCGCGCCGGGATCTGCTGTTTCATCTCGCCAATAGGTCACGCCTAAGCATTTCAGCCGTGTCGGATAAGCGGCGAAGGTGACTTTGGGATCATAGCTCCAGCGTTCTGTGCCGTTTGCCGGATCAAGTGCAATCATCCGGTTGAACGGCGTACAAATGGCAAGGGATCCGCCGGCCTCTTCGGGCAGCAGAATAGGCGTGACATGATACCCGGCAAAGTCTTTGCGCTCCGGATATTTCTCGAGATCGCCATATCGATACGTCCAGGCAAGTTCCAAAGCCCCCACATTGTTGGTATTGATCTGAGTGAGCGACGAAAATTTTGAGCCGCCGGCATCGCCGCCATAGTGGCGCCACTCTTGGGCTTGGGCTGAGAGCGACGTGCCGAAAACCAAAATGCAAATGCTTAGCCAGATGAACTGCATGATCGACCGAACCACCTCTCTACGCCTAAAAATATGTATTGACATATAAGAGTAAGTCGACGGTCTCCGTTTGGCAAGTTGCTTAAGTTGGCTCTAGCGGTCCGCTTAACCGCTAGGCAATGTCATCTGATGAGACTGGAAGCTCTTGCATCAGGTAGCAGAGGCAATCGTCCAAAATAATATTGATGTCTTTGGTTAGCATGGCCGGGATCACGCCCTGTTTGAGACGGATTTCACCAGACTTGATTGTCAGGAATATGTCGGTGACATCTTGCTCGTCATCGTCAAAAACTTTCAAGGCCGGCCCCAAAGCCTTAGAGGTTCCGAGCACGGTTCCTTCGGGAAGCCGGACGAAATTGAAATCATCCAAGTCGTCTCTTAGCGTGAGACCGTCACCCTCGTCGCCGAAATGAAAGTGACCTGTACCGGTGGTTCGTATGGTCGCGACAGTCTTGAGAACCCGAATGTCGCTCAACAGAGTTTCCGGCACTGCGATCTCGTCCAACTGGACGAGGTTATTTAAAAATTCAAAGACGGGCTGAATCCCATTATGTGCATGGGCCTGCCCGCATTCCAGCGTAATGGCAGGGCAAAACTGCCCGAACGCCATGGATTGGACGCCCGTCGGGTTGATAAAATACACAACGTCATTGGAGAATTGAGAAGCGAGTGAAAGCTTTTGGCCGTCCAGTCCATTGACACAGGCGTAAAGCGGATGGCGTCCTGAATTGTTGTGAAGGTCGACGCTGGCGAATACGCCACGCGCACGCATATCTTCTTCAATCTGTCGCATCATGGTGGCTTCTTCGCTTTCTTGAGAAATGCCGCCGGACCAAACGCGATTGTAATCAACCTGATGACCGAGCCGCCGACGCCCCTTTTCAGCAGCTTCGACGTTGGCCACAAAAAGCGAAACAGAACGGGGAAGAGTCAATGTGCCGCTTGCCGTGACATAGTGCTCAAGCAAACGCCGCACGGCATACCAACCGGTTGTTTCATTGCCGTGTTGAAGAATGGAAACAAAGACGGCCGGTTCACGCGCACCTTTCAGGTGGATAAGGGTCGGGGCCCCCAATATTGACTTGAGGTCCTGCGCCTCGGCCGACAAAAACCCGGTCGGTAGACTCTCCAATACTCTCAACATCACAGCGCCCAAGTATGTACCGGATCACCGCGCTCTTGGTTGCGCAGATAAAGCCCGGTCATTTTTTCAAGATTGCCCTTTGTTTTTTTGGCGCAGGCGCGCTGCCATGTGGCACCGTTCTGGCCGCTTTTCGCCCGTGCTTCAATAATTTGCAGAAAATGCTCAACATCGGCTGGCAACAGGCCTCTCTGCAGAAGATGTTTGCGTGCAACGGGAAGAAGCTGTTCCAAAATTAGGTCGCGCACCGGCACACTTGTTTTGCCGTGCCAATGGACGTGCGCATCCAATCCCAATTGTGCACAACGATAAAAGTTATCTTTGGCGCTCGAAAAGGGAATGAAGGACTCCATACCTGGAAATTCGGCGGCAAGTCCATAGGCTAAACCATAGTAAAACGCCGCATTGGCAATACAATCCGCCACCGTCGGTCCTGCCGGAACCGGCCGGTGCTCAATCCGTAAATGGGGTGTCCCCGTTTGGTCGAAACCGATCAGACCGCGGTTCCAGCGCCAGATGGTTCCATTATGTAATCTGAGATGGTGTAGCGCCTCGGGCGGCTCATCGATGAGCAGCGGGAGCAAGGTGGCAAATTGATCGCGATTGGCTTCAAACATTTCGCAAAACGACGCATCAAGATATCGGGTTCCGAAAGTCACCCGTTCCCGGTAGTGGGGCTGATTGACCGCGATGGATTGTTCAAAAAGAGGAATGCGCGTTTCAGCCCACAAGCTTTTCCCGAACAAAAAGGGTGAATTGGCCGCGATTGCGACCATTGGAGCGGACGCGGCGATGGACGCATTGTAAATGGCGACTGCCTCATCTGTGCTGACCTGCAAATGAATTTGAAAAGATGTGGCTGCGGCCTCCAAAACCACGTCGTTATGTTCAAGCTCCAAATGGTCTTTGCCCTGAATATCCAGCTTTATCGGCATGTCGTTTCGGGCATGTAAGATTTGCTCATTAAGTGCATAAAATCGATTGAGCGCCGATATATGCTCTAGGCTCAAATTTTCTCTTTCGATTGTCGGGAGAATCCCCGTCATCATGAGACTCGCACCGAGATCTTGGGCCGTGTTTTGGCTTGCCGACCAGATGGCGTTCAATGCCGTGTACATGTCGGATAGAGCCGAGCCTTTGAGACCTGCGGGTGGCGTGTTGAACTCAACGTTAAAGGTGGACAGTTCCGGGACCACAAGAGGGTTGTCGACCGCGTCCAAGAATTCGGTGTTGATACCGAGAGGCTGACAACGCGGATTCACCAGCCATGCTTCCAATTCGAAGCCGCCGACACCCTCGGTCCGTGAGAACTTGTTTTGTGCAAACCAATTTTTGAGCAGCCGCGTTTCTGACTCCAGCCGCGATTCAAACTGCTCAAAGTCCGATGGATTAAAATGCGTGCTGGAGATTTCTTCGCCCATGAGAAAAGTCTATGTGATTCGGACCCCTCAGGCGTGTTGGATTTGCAATGGCCTAACCGGCATTTACGTCACATGGCCCCAGAGGTCATATTCGTCGGAATGCGTGATCTCCACTTCAACAATATCACCCGGTGATAGGTCGGTTTCACCGTTCAGATAAACGGCGCCGTCAATCTCAGGGGCGTCGCCCGGACTGCGACCGATGGCGCCTTCATCGTCGACCTCATCGATGATCACATCCAGATTGCGTCCGATCTTTTGCTTGAGCCGATTGCTGCTGATCTTTTGTTGCAAACGCATCAACCGGTCGTATCGATCCTGTTTGACGTCCTCGTCCACATGATTGGGCAAATCATTTGCCGGCGCGCCGTCGACATTCTCGTATTTGAAGCAGCCCAGACGATCTATTTGGGCCTCTTCCAGCCAGCCCAGAAGATACTCGAAGTCGGATTCGGTCTCTCCCGGAAAGCCGACAATAAAGGTCGACCGGATGGTCAGGTCCGGACAGATTGATCGCCAGCTTTGGATACGGTCCAGTGTCTTGGCGTCATGGGCCGGTCGCTTCATGGCTTTCAGTATGTTTGGGCTGGCATGTTGGAACGGTATATCGAGATAGGGCAGGATCTTCCCCTCTGCCATCAATGGAATGACCTGATCCACATGAGGGTAGGGGTAGACATAATGAAGCCGTATCCAGATCCCTAACTCTCCCAGTGCGGCGCATAAATCCGTCATGCGTGCCGCAACCTGTTCATTACGCCATGAGCTTTGCGCATATTTGATATCAACGCCATAGGCGCTTGTGTCTTGTGAAATGACCAACAATTCTTTGACGCCAGCCGCGGCAAGTTGTTCTGCTTCTTTTAGAACGTGAGATGCCGGGCGGCTCACCAAGTCACCGCGCAAATGCGGAATAATGCAAAAGCTGCATCTGTGATTGCAGCCTTCCGAGATTTTCAGATAGGCATAGTGCCGCGGTGTGAGTTTCACCCCATGTGCGGGAACCAAATCCAAAAAGGCATTGCGGGCAGGCGGAGCGGCGGCGTGAACCGCCGAGACCACGGACTCATATTGTTGGGGACCTGTTACGGCCAATATGTCCGGATGCGCCTCACGGATTTTCTCTTCTTCGACACCCATGCATCCGGTGACGATGACTCGTCCGTTCTGCGCCATTGCCTCGCCGATGGCATCGAGGGACTCCGCTTTGGCACTGTCGAGAAACCCGCATGTGTTGACGATGACGACATTGGCATCGTCGTAACTTGGCGAGATTTCATAACCGTCCGCGCGCAGTTTGCTCAAGATGCGCTCGGAATCGACCAAGGCTTTTGGACAACCGAGGCTGACAAAGCCGACTTTTGGAGTGGGTGCGTTCATGGCCGGTTTCATACTGGGCTTTGGTCCGGCAGGCCACATTTTTTGCGGTTGAGTGTCGATGAACACATGTATTTAAGGGTGTAATCAAACAAAATCGCGAGGCGTGGTAATTTCATCACTATGCATAATCCGGCAGCATTGCTGTCCTAAACGTTAACACCTTGTTAATAATGGTAAAATTGGAAAGCAAAATTTTGCCGACAAAAGTGCCATGGTTAAGCGGCCGAAAGGGCCAAATTGACCGGTCCCAGGGAAGTCGTCATAATTCTGTCATCGGAACGGCCGGTGTTGTGGCCGTAATTCTCCCGTGGGGGCGGGTCTCATTGGGGAATGAGCAATTCATTCAGTAGGGGGAGTGAAATGATCACACCAAAAATACGTAATTGGCGGCTGTCGGTTTGCGCGGCGGCGCTCTCCATCTCATTGGTGCCGGGAGCAGCTCAAGCTCAGTTGCCGGAAATCTTAGTCACGGCACAAAAACGGGCTGAGGGCGTGCAAACGGTGCCTATATCGATCTCGGCTTATTCTGGAGACTTCCTCCAGGAATCCGGCATCGAATCGTTGCAAGATTTGTCCTTCTATGCACCGAACCTGTACTTGTCGAAATCAAGTCAGGTTGCCAATCAGCGGATTGCCATTCGCGGCGTCGGCTCGGTGGGTAACAACGCCATTGAGCCGAGTGTTGCGGTGTTTGTGGACGGTGTTTACATCCCGCGCCCAAGTTCCGTCGTCGGCAATTTGCAAGATATCGAAACCGTTGAAGTTCTGCGTGGACCGCAAGGCACGCTGTTTGGGCGAAACGCTTCGATGGGTGCTCTAAATATTCGCACCAAGTTGCCGACCGACGAGTTCGAAGGCGAGATTCGGGGCAATGTCGGAAACTATGATTTGTTTTCAGGTGGTGCCACTTTGAGTGGACCTATCTCGGACAAGGCCTCTGCGCGTTTGGCCTTTGATTACTCCGATCGCGGCGGCTACGGCGACAACGATCTGAATGGCGAGGATATTAGCGCTTGGGAAGATCTGGCGTTGAGCGGAAAATTGAATATCCGCCCGACAGATGCTTGGAACATCACGCTGTCAGCGGATTATCACAGCGTTGAAAATGACGGCCCGATCGTTGAGATTTTGCCTGAGTCGGTCGAACCGGCGTTTCTTGCGCAAGCTGCGGCGTTTCTCGATCCGTCAGGTCTTGCCGGTCAAGGCACAACAGTCGGCTCCTTAGGCGATATATCTGACGCCTTTGATTGGCGGGTCAATCAAACCCATGAAGATCAAGCCGAAGACGATCAATGGGGTGTTGCTGCGGATATCTCTTGGGATGTGGGTGATCACACCATTCGGTCCATCACATCCTATCGGGAATGGCAGAACGACACATTCGAAAGTGCGATCCGCTTGCCGCTTGATTTGATTGACCGTGTCACCGAATACGATACGGAAACTTTCTCTCAAGAACTGCAATTGCTCTCCCCGACCGGACAGACACTCGAATATGTCGCCGGCCTCTATTATTACGATGAGAGCTATTCGGTGAACCAAGATTTGGATGCGGGAGATGATTTCTGTATTCCGTTGGTTCAAAATTTCTACACGGCGACCTTTGCGCCGGCGGTTCTCGCCAACCCATTGGTTCCGGATGCATTCAAGCCTGCATTTATCTCTGGTGGTATCACGGATGCGGTCACGCAGTGCCTGACCGGCGCTCAACAGGGCGCCAATGCCAGTGAGTTTGAGCAAGATCTTGAAAGTATCGCGATCTATGGCCAAGCGACCGTAAACATCAACGATTCTTGGAGTGTCACCGGCGGCCTGCGTTGGACCAGAGACGAAAAGACCGGCAGCTTTGTGAACAGTGTCAACAATCCGTTGGTCGGTGTTGATCCGCTGACTTTGTCGACCGGGTTGCCTGGGCCACTCTCCAGCACTGTAGTGCCGTCTCTGGATCTCCGTATTGACGAGTCGGCGCCGAACCTGGAGCAAACCGACGAAGAGCTGACATGGCTAGCCAATGTGAAGTGGGACATCAACGATGATGTCATGGTCTATGCCTTGGCTTCCACTGGCTTCAAGTCCGGCGGTTTCAATTCGGAATCCGGTAAAGTTGATCTGACGGCTTTGGGTCTTCGGACATTCGACAAGGAAACCACACAAAACTATGAAATTGGTGTGAAGAGCACGCTATTCGACGGTCGTGTAACCGCCAACGTGTCTGTTTTCCAAACCGACATCGATGACTTCCAAGACCGGTCGTTCGACGGCTTGAGCTTTATTGTCCGCAATGCCGGCGAGTTGCGCCAAAGAGGTGTCGAGTTGGACTTGCAAGCTCAGCCGGTTGAACAATGGTTCTTGGGCTTGGGCGTTGGCCTGTTGGATTCCGAGTTCCAGGACTTCCCGGAAGCTTCGGCCCTGCCGGGGACACCGATCACTTTGGTCGACGGTGTGCCGCGCCAAGTACCGCAGGATCTCACCGGTACCAGCAATCACTTCTCTCCTGAGCTGCAGTTATCGTTGGTCAGTCAGTGGAGTGACAATTTTGCCAATAGCGATATGGGCTGGTTCATACGCGGTGAGTGGCAATATGTGGATGAGCAAAATGTTGGTGCAAACACCAACAACAATCCTCAATCGATCCAAGATGCTTATGACTTGTTCAATGCCCGCATCGGGATCCAGGGTGCCGACAACAGTTGGGAATTGGCGCTGTGGGGCCGCAATCTGGGCGATGAAGGTTATTGCCAAACCATCTTTGATCAGCCTTTGGCTTTGGCGCAGAACAACGTCACCGGTACTGGTCCGGCCGTGTTTACCAACCCGGCCACCGGATCATCGCTGCAACGGTGCGTCGTCGGTGCTCCTCAGACTTGGGGTGTGGAAGCGGCCTTCCGTTTCTAAGCCGTAACAATCTCGAAAAGAAAAGCCCGGATGTTAAACATCCGGGCTTTTTGTTTGGGTTATGTGCGGGTCTAGAATTTTGACGATTGCAATGTGTGATCGGCGGACGCCCAGGCAGCCTCGTATTTCGCTTTGATCTCTTGCGCTTCATCGCTGCGCCCTTGCGCTTCGAGAGATTGCATCAAGCCGAAGAGAGAAAAGCCGTTGTCCGGATTTTTCTTCAGATCGTCCCAATAGACCACCTCGGCCTCGACGGCGCGATCTGCTGCGATCAGTGCGGCGCCCAGTGTGTGACGGACGGGGTAATACCAATCGGGTGGTTCGTTGTAGATCAAGCTGTCCTCATAGCGTACGGCGCGATCAAAATGAGAAATGGCGGTGCCGTATGAGCCCATAGAGGCTGCCAATTCTCCGTGCAAAACGTGAGAGGCAATCTTGAGCAGCTTGGCATTTTCGCCCAAACCAATCTGTCCCGGGTTTTGGGCTGCTCGCGCAGCTAAGTCGTCAAGAGCTGAAAGTTCCGCCCGGATGCCCGGAATGCCCGCGCCCGTGTGGGTGAGCGCCAGTCCTCGTGCGTAGTGCCAAATGCCTGTCAGAAAAACACTGTCTTTGCGCGGCTGTGGCTCCTTCAAGATGTCGTCCCATTTGCCGAACCGCGTCATCACAAAGAGCGGCATGGCTACGAAGGTTTCGTAAAGCGCCCATGTATTGCCTTCCATGGTTTCGGGCACACCGGCTGCCAGTTTGCGCGCACTCTGCAGCGCGTCTTCGCTTCGTCCCAGCATAATGGCGGACCAAGATAAAAAGTGCACATTGTGTGGGTAATAGTTGAGGGGATAAAGGCCCTGTGCACGGCATTGCGTGATATAGCCTTCGTCCGCTTCCGCTGCCCTCGCATTGACGTCAAAGGACTCGGCATATCGGCCGACACGCATATAGATATGCGACGGCATATGAACCATATGTCCGATGCCCGGGACCAGTCCGTTTAATTGATCTGCACTCGACACGCCGTCTTCAGGCCGTGCGGCTTCGACGGCGTGAATGTGATAGTGCAAAGCGCCCGGGTGTTTCGGGTTTGCAGACAAGACCGTTTGCAACGAACTCAAGATCATCGGCGTATTGGGTCTGGGGCTGCCGTCTCGGGTCCAGTAGTTCCATGGCGACAAATTCATCAGGGATGCGGCGTAGAGCGTGAGTGCATCCAGATCATCGGGGTATTTTGCGGCAAGGCCTTTCATGGCCTCCGCATAAGCCTCATCAAGCGATTGCCGCGGTGCCATGGGATCGCTTGTGTAACGGACAGCCAAGGCATCAATGAAATCTTGTTCCTTTTTCGAAACGTTGGTTCTTAATGCCTGCGCTTTTTGGATCGCTTCATAGGCTTGCTCCACAACATCGGCTTGCATGGGAAGATTGAGGTTGGGTCCTAAGGTCAGCGCCCATCCCCAATAGGCCATGGCGTTGTTCGGATCGAGCCGCGCTGCCTCCTTAAAGCTGCGTAGAGCTTCTGAATGATTAAAGCCATATGTCAGGTTTAGGCCTTGATTGAAAAAAAGCTGCGATTGTTCTGAGTTGGTCGTGACTTTCCGTTCATAGGCTCCGAGACCCTCCAATATAGGGGCGATCTGGCTATCCGCGTTCTCCGGGTCCGCAGACAGTGCTCTCGGATCATGGATCATCTTAGCGTCCACGGCGCCGGAGAGCATTTGCAGCCCCAAGACAAGGGGCAAAACAAAACGAAGGGTTTTAGGGTAGGCGTACATGTTTCCCTCACAAATCCTTAGATAAGAAAAAATATGCGGCTCTTTGAGCGGCCGCGCATTGATGAAGCCGTTGCACTTCCGAATGATGGCAGATTCTAACAAAAATGTTTCAAACGTTGCATGGACAGGGAGAAAATTTGTCCAATACGCGTTTGTTACGATTCTAAGGCTGGGACAAAACGTCGTCACCGACAAAGGGATTGGATTGTCGCTCGGCACCGAATGTGGAGTTTGGTCCGTGGCCGCAAACAAAGAGGATGTCATCTCCCAAAGGCCAAAGCTTCTGTGTTATGGCGTTTATCAGATCTGCATGGTTGCCTTTTGGAAAATCGGTTCGTCCGATAGACCCTCGAAACAGAACATCGCCGACAAAGGCCAGACGATCTGTCTTGCTGACGAAGACCACATGCCCTGGTGTATGACCCGGGCAGTGAATAACGTCTAAAGTCACATTGCCTACGGTGACTTGATCTCCGTCTTGCAGCCATGTATCCGGGACAAAGACGCGGCCTCCGGTCATACCGAATTGGCGGCCTTGCGCCTCCATCATATCAATCCAAAATTTGTCGTCCTGATGCGGTCCAATAACCGGCACATCCGCACGCTCGGCAAGCTCGGCCGTTCCGCCCGCATGGTCAAGATGGCCATGGGTGATGAGTATTTTGTCCAATTGGACATGATGTTCGGCGATCACGCTGTCGATTTGATCCAAATCGCCACCGGGATCGATGACGGCCCCGGACATGGTTTCATCGCACCAAATAACGGAGCAATTCTGGGCAAAGGGCGTGACCGGCGTGATGGCGGCTTTGAGGGCCATAAAAAATCTCTCAACCAGAGCAAAACAATACGAACAAAAGAACCCTTTTGTATGCTCTGGTCAAGATCTCAGGGGGATATGCCTTGCAATGCGCCCCGCAAGCTCCCAATGGAGAGGGCTAAGCGGCACGCAATTGCTTGACAAAACTCTCTGCTTGTTCGCGCAGGATATCCGATTGCTCGGACAAATTCTGAGATGCGCTCAGAACTTGGTCTGCGGCACTTCCGGATCGGGCAGCGGACTCGCCGACCACGCCGACACTTTGTGAAACAGACTCCGTCGCAGTTGCCGCATTGGTCGCGCTTTGTGCGATTTCGTTGGTCACGGCATTTTGCTGCTGAACAGCTGCGGAAACAGCCGAGGCAATTTCGTTGATGCGGTGAATTGTGTCGCTGATACCTGTGATCACATCGACGGTTTGTTTGGTCACGGACTGCATTTCCTGAATCTGGCTTGCAATATCGCCGGTGGCCTTTTCGGTTTGCGCCGACAAGCCTTTGACTTCATTGGCCACCACCGCAAAGCCTTTGCCGGCCTCACCGGCACGGGCGGCTTCAATTGTGGCATTCAGGGCCAAGAGATTTGTTTGACCCGTAATGTCGCTGATCAGCGTGACCACCTCATTAATCCGTGAAGCGGCAGAGTTCAGGCTGTTGACGATCTCATTGGCACTTGAGGCTTCTTCCAAAGCGGCTTGCGCAATGCTGGCACTTTCCTGAACCTGATGGGCGATTTCGCCGATCGAGGCGGTCAATTCCGTGGTTGCACTGGCGGTTGCTTGAACTGAAGCGGCTGCTTGTTCAGAACCGCTGCTCGCAACACCGGACTGGGTGCTGGCGTCTGATGCGGCATCGGTAAGCTCGACGGCTGTTGTTTTCATCTCCGTCGCAGAGCTCACCAGATTCTCTACAACCGAGCCCACATTGGTTTCAAATTCATTCGCCAATCGCTCCAGAATAGCGCGTCTTTCGGCTTCGGCTTTCTCGGCAGCTTGAGCTTGCTCTGCGCGCATATTCTCCATTTCCAAGCCGTTTTCTTTGAACACCTGGAGGGCGCCCGCCATGGATGCCAATTCGTCCGAACCGTTCGTTGGAATTTCCACATCGAGCTTGCCGTCGGCAAGAGCCCGTGTGCTTTCAACGAGCTGGGCTAGGCGTTTGAGCATGTTTTGGCTGACATAGAAATAGATGATGGCGGCGCTTAGGATCAGCGTTGCGAGCGCCAGAGTAATCACCACAGAAGAGCTGGTGGTCAGCGTCGAAGTGGTTGCGCTGGTTTCCTCGTCAACTTGAACTTTCTTTGATGAGACATAACCACCGATCAGCTGATTCAAGTCGGCTGATGTTTTTGAGGCAACAGCTGCGGAGGTCTGTGCGCCTTCTAAAACGCGCAGCTCCGAAATGCGATTATCAAAAAAGTTTTGCTCGCTGCCACCGAAATTAGACAGCGCTTCGGCAGTTTGCTTGATCTCATCTGTCACGTCACTGCCGAGAATGACAATATTGATATTTAGGGCATCGGCAGCATCTTCAAATTCTGTTCTCAACGTTTCGATATTTTCGAATGACGTTTCGCCGGCGGTTGTTGCGTAGATGTTGAGTACCTGGTGAGCCCGCATATTCACACGGATCAGGGACTCGATGACATCTGCATCGTCGACCACGTCCAGGCGTTCTTCAACAAGCTCAATCAAGGTATCGCGATTGCCGCTGGCCATTTCCAGATCGGCAACACGTTGAGCGGCTTTGTCGATGCGCTGGGCGATGAAGTTGTTGGTGTCGACAATTTCACCTTCCAGCTTGGCCACGGTTTCCGAAATCTGGGCCACGGTTTCCGTGTCAACGGTTTCCGACTCTGAAATATCCGCGCTGAGCGATTCCAAATTGTCTTTGACGGGGTTTAGCCTCTGAAAGGCGTTTTCCCTTTCGCCCACGGTGTTGGCATTGGTCAGTTTCGACATGTTCTCATTGAACTCGCCCCCAAGTGTCGACAAGTCGACCGCTTTGGCCAGGAGAGGGACCTTCTCACCGGAAATGACATTCAGCGCCGTAGAAGAGCTGTTGAAGGCGACGAAAGAAATTCCCGCTGAAATCATCGACAGGACGACGATTGCACCAAATGCACCCAGTAGCCGAATGCGAATAGAGTTCCACTCAAGTGAATTCTTTATGCTCGACTTTACGCCTGCTTCAATTGACATGATTGCCCCCGCCCCTTTTTCAACAGATAGAATTCACCTTGGACCCAAGCAACGAAAAGCATTGGGCCCAAGGTGGATCGTCATTTACTCATTCTTGAAGCTGATTTTCATTTTAACGCCAGGTGTATCGGCGTCGGCTGATTTGTATTTCCATTTTGATACGGCCTTAATGGCGGCGCTATCAAAGATGCCTTCCGGATTGGCTTCAACCACAACCGGGTTTTGCACTTGTCCGTCGGCAAGAACGGTATATTCCAAAACCACAAATCCTTCGATTCCTCTGCGTTCAGCGGCGCGAGGGAACTCCGGTGCTGTGCTTTTCTTGATTTCTCTTTTTGCGTCTGACGCTGATGCTGTCGTCGCGACACCGACTGTCGCCAATGCCGAAACTGCCGTGACGGCCAAAACTTTTCCCAGACCAAAACCCTTGAAGACCATTTCCCCAGTACTCCTAATTTTACTCATTCAGTTGTGTTAAACGCTTTCCTAAGAAATCGCGAAAGATGTGTAGTGCGACCCTTCTCAAGTCGACCTACGCGGGAAACTACGGAATCTAAGTTGATGTTGCGTTAACATGTCGCTGAATTTTCAAACGGTCATTTGTCCAGTTACTCTGTATAAAAATCATAGTATTTTGTATTATTTGACTTAACTTTATGGATGTGAGGTGTTCGATTTTGGAACACCTGCATACGTACTGCCTCACCTTCCAATGTTTAACGGCGCTATCTATTTTGAGTTGCAGATCGGCATGATTAACCGGTTTTAAGGAAAAAGAACGTTCTATGAGGTTTGAAAGCGTCTTATTCTGAGCTGCTTCTATTTGACAGTGCAGCTCTTCGGAGTGGTGTGGATGTCGAACGTCGAGGCTGATGTAAAACGTCAAGTTTTTGAAAGTGCGCAATCGGCTCGCACCCCGAGCGACATTCGAATAGCCGTTCTGATTCCGTGCTACAACGAAGAATCAACCGTGGTTTCAGTCATCCGCGACTTTCGGGCTGCCATTCCCCAGGCGGATATTTATGTCTATGACAACAACTCCACCGATCGTACGGGGGAGGTTGCAAGAACTGAGGGGGCGGTGGTTCGTGTTGAGCCGCTTCAGGGGAAAGGCAATGTTGTCCGCCGCATGTTCGCAGATATCGATGCGGATGTTTACTTGCTTGTGGATGGTGACGATACATACGACCCGAAGAGCGCGCCTGAAATGATCTACAAGCTGCTTTCTGAGCAGCTCGATATGGTCAACGGAGCGCGTCAAACGCAAATCTCGGAGGCATATCGGCGAGGCCATCGGCTCGGCAATCGTGTCATCACCGGCATGGTCACCAATATCTTCGGCAATCGGATCAATGACATGCTTTCGGGGCTTAAAGTCTTCTCGCGTCGATATGTTAAATCTTTCCCTGCTTTGTCTTCGGGGTTTGAGATCGAAACCGAATTGACCGTTCATGCTCTGGCATTGCGTATGCCGATCGCCGAAATTCCAACTCAGTACAAAGAGCGGCCTGAGGGGTCGGAGAGCAAACTGAACACGTACCGAGACGGGTTTCGAATTGTCCGGACGATTATATTTCTCATCAAGGAAGAAAAGCCTTTGCCCTTCTTCTTGATCCTGTCCGCTGCCTTGGCTGTGCTGTCACTGGTTTTATCTGCCCCCATCGTTTTTACTTACATGGAGACCGGATTGGTCCCACGTTTCCCCACAGCCATTTTATCGACCGGTTTGATGCTGCTGGCCTTTTTGAGTCTGGCCAGCGGAATCATATTGGATGCGGTTACCAAAGGCCGTCACGAGATCAAGAGAATGCGCTATCTCAGTATTCCTTTGTTGGGAGCAGAACGGGAGTGATCTTGATCTTGGCTCCTTTGGGTGGCCCAATGCCGCTTGGGTTCCTTGAGGGATCATGTTACCTGAGGGTCTCAGTCAAGAATATCAAGCGAGACAAAGATGCCGCGAGAACAAACAACTGATGCTGTCCTCATCGGATATGGCGCGATCGGCAAAGAGATTCAACGCAGACTGCAGGACCGGCCAGACATTCGTATCCTTGGCGCACTGGTCTTACCCGAAGAAGTCGATCAAGCCGCACCGTTTCCTTTATTGACGGGTGTCGACGATCTGTTGGCGTTGCAGCCGAGCTTGGTGGTTGAGTGCGCAAGCCACGGGGCCGTGCAAGCATTTGCAGGTCCCGTTCTCGAGCAAGGGATAGATCTCATGATTATCTCCATTGGCGCTTTGGCGGATCAGGACCTTTTCGAATTGGTCGAGACACGCGCGCGCGAGTCCCGAGCGCAGGTGATTTTGCCGGCGGGCGCATTGGCCGGTGTGGATGGCCTCTCGGCGGCTGCACGCGCCGGTTTGGACTGGGTCCGCATCACCTCCCGCAAACCGCCAATGGCCTGGTCCGGCGCGCCTGGAGTTGAAGGTGTCGATTTGGCGTCAATTCACAGCGAGCAGGAAATTTTTACCGGTTCCGCGCGCGACGCCGCTCGGCTTTTTCCGAAGAATGCGAATGTGGCCGCAACCGTTGCACTTGCCGGTGTCGGTTTTGAGCAAACGGAGGTGCGCCTTCTGGCTGATCCGAATGCCGAGCGCAACACGCATCTTTTGGAGTTTGAAGGGCGTCCCGGTCTCTGCACGATAGAGACTGCCGGATTGCCGTCGGAAGACAATCCCAAAACGTCCATGTTAACGGCATATAATATTGTCAGATCGATTGAGGTGCGGAGCGCCGCAATCGTGGTTTAGCTCACGAGATTTGAGGGGGAGGGTACCCATTGCCGGTTGATGCGATTGAGTGCAACATCTTGCCTCTCAATGATGCGGCGTCGCTGCAAGGGCGTTGGCGGGCTTTGGAGAGCCGGGTGGCTCCATCCTTCTTCTTGTCGTGGGACTGGATGGGACCTTGGTTGTCATTGGTTCACAGCCCGCTCTACGTTTGCGAAATACGAGAGGGTGATCAGGATGTCGGGTTGGCCGTTCTCGGGGCCCAACAGCAGCGTCATGGGCCCCTCAACTTCCAAACCGTTTATTTGAACCAATCCGGCAATCCGGACGAAGACCAAGTCTTCATCGAGTACAACGACATTTTGTGCGAAGAGTCACGTCGCCGCGACGTTTGGACAGCTTTCTTGGAGTGTTTGACGACTTTTCGAACTCATCTGCCCGAGCCATTGAAGTCTTGGGCATTGCTCCGGCTGGCCGGGCGTGAAGCGCATGGCTTCGAGCATGACTTGGATTGCAGCCTCGTGACTTTCGTCCAAGACTCTCAGAAGGCGTATTTGATCGATCTTGAGATGGCGCGGAAATCATCTGACGGCTATCTTGGATCGCTGAGTGCAAACACAAGGCAACAGATCTTACGTTCTCGGCGTATTTTGGCTGAAGACGAGACTCTTACCTTTCAGGTGGCGAAAACTGCCGAACAAGTTGACGATTGGCTTGGGCGGATGACGGTACTTCAGTCCTCATGGTTCGACGCCAAAGGGCAATCCGCCGCCTTGTCGCGTCCATTTTTCAACGCGTTCGTCAGGCTGCTGGTATTGGAGACTCTGACGTCCGGTTCCGTCGATCTTGTTCAGTGCAGTGCGGCCGATCAGGTGGTTGGATATTTGCTCAATTTAAAAGCCGGTGGCCAAGTTTACAGCTACCAATCTGCATTTGTTCAGTACAGCGATAACAAAATTAAGCCGGGTCTTGTCTGTCATGCGATGTTGGCCGAACATTACGCATTGCAAGGCATGCAGTTTTATAATCTTCTGGCCGGCGACAGCCAGTATAAGAAGAGCTTGTCAAACACAACTCAGTCTTTGAATTGGACCTCGCTTGCAGTCCCTTCACCGCGCGTTAAGGTTCTTGTGGAATTGCGCCGATGGTTTCGGCGGTGACGAAAATCTTGAAATGCTATTCAAGATAAAAGTGATTTGAGAATGACACAGTCCAACGAAAGCCTAAATTCCCACATGGCCAGGGGCGCGCTGTGGATGGTCAGCATGCGCTGGGTCCTGAAGGCCATGGGCTTTGTTAATGTCATTATTCTTGCCCGTTTGTTGGTGCCCGAGGATTTCGGCCTCATTGCGATGGCAACCATTCTCATCGGATTGGTTTCCACCATCACCGATGGCAGCTTTGACAAAGTTATCTTGAGAGATCCAAATTCCACGCCTCAGACATACAACGCGGCATGGACTGCGCAGATTCTGGCTGGAATTTTGGCAACCGTCGTTATCTTTTGTTGTGCACCATTGCTGGTGAGCTATGCGCCTGGTGACAATGACCCACGGCTCTATACAGTTCTTTTTATTGCCGGACTGCGTCCCGCAATTTTGGGGTTTGAAAATATCGGTCAAGTTGAATTTCGGCGGGACTTTAACTTCCGCAAGGAATTTCGGTATTGGGTCTATCGCCGGTCGATCGGTATTATCATCGGGCTGAGCCTGGCTTTGTTGCTCGGCGACTATATGGCCCTCGCTCTGGCCCTGCCCCTTACTGCAGTCTCGACTGTTATCTTGAGCTATGTCATGTCCGGCTACCGTCCGCGCTTGACCCTCGAGGGCATGGGCAAAGTCCTGTCATTTTCGAAGTGGTTTGCTCTTCTGGATACGGGCCGGTATTTGGCTGACCGGCTCGATGAATTTGTGGTCATCGGATTGGCGTCTCCAACCACGGTTGGTCATTACTATATGGCCTCCGACGTATCGACAATGCCGACACGGGAAGTTGTTTTGCCTCTTGAGCGGGCTTTGATGCCGACTCTTGCCCATGTGGGAGACAACAAGGCTTCTCTCTCAGAAAGTCTCCAGATCGTTCTAAGCGGGACGATTGCATTCAGTTTGGCGGCCGGAATTGGGCTATATGCCATCGCAGATGCTTTTGTCCGCGTTGTTTTGGGCGATCAGTGGATTCCGGCGATACCCTTCTTTGAATGGCTTGCGATATATGGCGGGCTTTCAGCAATTGTTCTTTGTGTTCAGCCGTTTTTTGTCGTGGGCAATGCACTGAGGACATATACTTTGGCTTATCTCGGCTACTTGGGTGTGTTGGCCGTTGTGCTGGCGCTTGCCGGAACTCAAATCGGCGTCGATGCAATTGCGCCTGCGCGCACATTTGTCATGCTGGCACTTATGGGTTTCATCTTTTCGGTTTTGGTGCGGTTCCGGTTTACTTCGGCCGGTTTCTTGTTTTCGGCCAGCTGGAGACCTGTGATTTCATCCGTTGCAATGGTCTGGGCGTTACGGTCTGTGCAGGTCGGTTTGCCCGATGGTCATGTTTCCAGTCTTGTGCTTCAAGTTTTTGTCGGCATGTTCGTTTTTGTGTCTGCGCAGTTAACGTGCTGGTGGGCCAGCGGCAAACCATCAGGTGTTGAAAGACTCGTTCTTGAGCGTGTCAGGGATGTGATGTTTCTTAAGCCAAAGCTCTAACAAAGTATTGGTATCTTGGGCTTTATTCAGTAGACCTTAACGATAAGCCTTTAAGAAAGCGCTTACCATGGGATCTGAGCGTAAAATACTAATCATCTCTAAAGACTTCTGGCCGTGTAACAATGCCGGAGTTCAGCGCATACTGAAATTCGCGCAATATTTGCCGGAGTTTGGTTGGTCGCCGGATATTCTCACGGCCCATCAGCGAACTTATGCAAATATCGACATAACACGCTCGCTCCCGACCCATCTTGAGGGCCGTGTCCATAGGGCTCAGGGTCTTGATGCAAAAAAGCACTTAGCGGTCGCTGGACGATATCCAAAGTATTTTGACTATCCGGACCGTTTCAGTACTTGGCTCTGGGACGGTGTACGGATGGGGTCAAGAATAATCGAAGAGACTCAACCCGACATCCTGCTTTCAACGTTTCCGGTGGTGACTGCGCACCGTATTGGTTTGGAGTTGTCTCGAAAGTATGACATCCCGTGGATCGTTGATTTTCGTGACCCGATGACCTACGGGTCGCCGAACTCGGTACAACGCCAGACCCCCATGAAAGATCTGGAACGTGAGATCGTTCACGCAGCTTCCGCCTACACTTTTGCAACCCGCCAGATTGCAAAAACTTACGAGCAATACTATCCCCATATTTTAAGCCGTCAGAGATTTGTGATTGAGAACGGATATGATGAAGAGCTGTTTTCATCGGTCAGTGCCGAGCCGGATCGTCTGAGTGAGGCAAATGCGGGCGTCAATTTCCTACATAGCGGATATCTATATGGAGAGGAGCGCAATCCGACCCATTTCCTTCGCGCATTGCGAGGTTTAAGCGACGACGAGACGCCAAGAACCCGCCCCCTTCGGGCTGTTTTCCAGGGGGATCGTGATCAGAGTTACTCTGACTTTGTGGATGAGATCGGATTGGGCGACCTGGTTGAGTTTCGGCCAACCGTTGCGCTGCATAAATCTATTCAATCGTTGAAGCAGGCTGATGTTTTGCTTCTGATTCAAGGCCGAAAATATAGGAATCAAATTCCAAGTAAGGTTTATGAGTATCTCGCCGCCAAGAAGCCTATATTGGCACTGACCGATAAGGATAGCGCAACCGGTGAATTGCTGTCGGATGTGCCTTGGTCGATCATCGCTCCTCATGATGATGTTGATGCAATCAAAGACGCTATTCTCAAAATCCAGGATTTGAAACCCAATGAAAGCTTTGATCCGCGGATCTACGGACGACGCCTGCGGACACAGAGCTTAGCTGACGCTTTGAATATTGTTGCCCAATCTCATCCGGTTTCCCATGTCCCTAAGCGAGGTGTGGTGCGTCGCCCGCCCGCCCTTGCTCTTAAGGACGGTAGTGTCAGCATCCACTATAAGCATAGCCCCAGTGGATCAACGTTTCAGCAGGAAGCCGACTTTTTATCTATGACGTCCATCAATCCGCCGCACCTCATGATTGTCATGGACGTCGAAGAGGAATTCGACTGGCGCCGTCCGCATCCGGGTGTTGCCTGGGATTTCAATGCGCTGGACGGTATGAAAACTTTTCAGTCAGCTATGACCAATTTGGGTATGCCAGTCTGTCTTCTTGTTGACTATTTGGTTGCGACAATTCCGCAAGCAGCAGAGACCTTCCGCGGTTGGGTCGAAACCGGTGAGGTGGAGATCGGATCACAGCTTCATTGCTGGATCACGCCGCCACATGTTGAGACGGACCCGGCATTGACGTCGTTCCAATGCAATCTGGAGTCGGAGCTGGAGCGCAAAAAGATTGAGACCATTACTGAAACCATAGAAAGCCTCATTGGGTCACGCCCGGAAGTTTTTCGGGCCGGGCGCTATGGATTTGGCCCCGCCACCGCCCAGATCTTGAAAGAGATGGGATACAAAGTTGATATCAGCATCATGCCGAACTCATCTTACCGATTTGAGGGCGGTGGACCGGATGCGACGCGTGTTCCCGATTTCCCCTTTTGGCTTGATGTTGAACGGACGCTGCTGGAGATTCCGGTCACGCGTGGTGTGATTGGCGGCTGGAAGAATGGCTTTTATCGCCGTCCCTGGCGTGTATTTGACTCGCCTTTGAGCCGATCCCTCATGTTGCCGGCGGTGTTGGCGAGGCTCGGGATACTGGAGCGCATTACTCTTTCGCCGGAAGGCCAGAGTTACGAGGATATGGTGAGGTTGGTCGAAGAACAACTGAATTGGAGTAAGTCGGTTTTCTGCATTTCATTTCACAGCAGCTCCCTGACGCCGGGTGGCTCTCCGTTTGTTCAAAGCGATAAGGATGTCGCGGAATTGATCGACCGGACGGCGCGTTTGGTTGAATATCTGACTCAAACACACGGTTTTGTGCCGTCAACGCCGATGACTTACTATGGTGCCGTCCAGCAACTTGCCGAGGCGGATGGTTCGCCTGCGGCGCTGCTTCAAACCGGTACACAGTGAGAGTCTTGCTTCTGATAGCTTGATAAAGGCGTCGCCTGACAGAGATAAATTTGCGTTAACCATTCGCTAGATCTGACGTGGTAATCTGTTATCCGATCGGGAAGTTTAGCGAATTCGGCTTGGATTTTGGAGTTCTGGGGAAATGAGAATCCTCAATGTTTTTGGAACAAGACCCGAGGCGATCAAAATGGCGCCCGTCGTGGCGTCGCTTAAACAGCGTGTCAGCAGTGATGTGCGGGTGTGTGTGACAGCTCAACATCGCGGCATGTTGGATCAGGTTCTTGATTTCTTTGAAATCAAGCCGGACCACGATCTCGATATTATGAGTCATGCCCAAGATCTCGCCGACGTAACAGGCCGTATTTTGACGGGCTTAACCGATGTCCTGAAGAGCGATAAGCCTGATCTCGTACTCGTTCACGGGGACACGAACACGACCCTCTCGGCAACCCTTGCATCCTATTATCAGAAGATACCCGTCGGTCACGTCGAAGCTGGACTCCGCACAGGTAATCTCTATTCGCCTTGGCCTGAGGAGGCCAACCGAAAGTTGACGGGTGCCCTTGCGCGCGTCCACTTCGCACCTACGGAGGCATCTCGCGAAAATCTTTTACGCGAGGGGTTGAGCGCTGATCAGATCTTTGTAACGGGAAACACGGTTGTTGATGCATTGTTGGATGCTCGAGAGCGAATAAAAAACAATCCGGCCCTTCTGGAGGCCCTGACGCAGCAATTTGCGTTTTTGAATCCGGCCAAAAAGCTCATTTTGGTGACCGGTCATCGGCGGGAGAGTTTTGGTCAGGGGTTTCAGAATATATGCAAGGCTCTGTCTTTGTTGGCCGATCGCGATGATTGCGAAATACTGTACCCCGTTCATCTCAACCCCCAAGTCAAAGAAACCGTTTATGAGATGCTGGGTGCCAAGGAGAATATTCATCTGATCGCCCCGCAAGATTATCCGGCGTTCGTCTACTTGATGGACCTTAGTTACATCATCATTACCGATTCCGGCGGCGTACAGGAAGAGGCTCCATCCCTTGGGAAGCCTGTTCTGGTCATGCGGGAGACGACGGAGCGGCCGGAAGCCGTGTCTGCGGGGACCGTGAAATTGGTTGGTACTGATATCGATCTCATTCTCCGAGAAGCTGCATCGTTGATAGACGAGCCGGATGTGTATGAGAGAATGAGTATGGCGCACAATCCCTATGGAGACGGATTGGCGGCGCAGCGTATTGCGGAGATTCTGGAAAATGTCGATCAACTTTAAGAAAGTCTGTGTCGTAGGCCTTGGCTATATCGGGCTGCCAACCGCTGCCGTTCTCGCCAGAACCGGATTTGAAGTGGTCGGACTGGACGTCAACAAGACAGCGATCGATACGATCAACTCCGGCCGGGCGCATATTGTTGAGGTGGATCTTGATGGTCTTCTGCAAGGTGTGGTTTCGTCAGGGAAGCTCCGGGCAACGGATATTCCTGAGGAGGCCGACGTATTTGTGATCGCTGTCCCGACTCCGTTCAAGGACGGTCATCAACCGGATCTGAGCTATATTGAGCAATCGGTAAAGTCAATTGCGCCGAAAATCAATCCGGGCAATCTCATTATCTTAGAGTCAACAGTCCCTCCCGGCGCAACGGACCAAATGGTTCAGTGGATCTTAGAAGCACGCCCCGACCTGAAGGAAGCTGGGGGCGTAGGTGAAGCATTCTATGCTGCGCATTGTCCTGAGCGGGTCTTGCCTGGCCGAGTGCTTATTGAGCTTGTCTCTAATGACCGCATTGTTGGCGGAATAACCGAGAAATGTTCCGAAGCTGCGGTCGCTCTGTATGAAAGCTTTGTGCAAGGTGAATGTTTCACAACGAATGCACGTACGGCTGAGCTGGCGAAATTGACGGAAAATGCGTTCCGAGACGTCAATATCGCTTTTGCAAATGAGCTGTCGCTCATATGCGATCAATTGGACATCAATGTTTGGGATCTGATCAAGCTGTCAAATCGTCATCCCCGGGTGAACATCTTACAACCCGGTCCCGGTGTCGGAGGGCACTGCATTGCCGTCGATCCTTGGTTTATCGTTGATGCTGTGCCCGAACAATCCAAGTTGATCAAGACGGCACGCGACGTCAATGATGGCAAACCAGACTTTGTTCTAGACCGCGTCAAACATGCGGCAGCCAAGCTCAAGGCGCCGACGATTGCGTGTTTGGGTCTTGCGTTTAAGGCGGACGTTGATGATCTGCGCACCAGCCCTGCTTTGGCGATTACCAAACAGCTTGCAATGGACACTGAGCATACGATTCTTGCTGTGGAACCGTATGTTGATGAAATTGATGAAGACTTGGCCAATCTGGGAATTGAGCTTGTCGATCTTGAAGTCGCCATAAAGAAGTCAGACATTCTGGTTCTTCTGGTGGATCATCGGCCATTCAAAAAAGTCGGGTCAAATCAGATCATGGACAAGATTGTTTTTGATACGCGCGGAATTTGGTCTTCAATCTGACAATATGCGGACTTGGGCGTGCTTTTGCGTGAGTTGGATAACCGCCCGTTGGTAGCATTTGGTCGTGGGGCGCAATGGCTCTAAAACAAACGGTAATTCACGGTACAGTTTGGATGATTGCCATGCGTTGGCTCATCCGGGTTGCCGGACTGATCAACACGGCCATTCTCGCGAGGCTTCTGGTTCCGGAAGACTTCGGGCTGGTCGCCATGTCTATGGTCGTTGTGGGTTTCTTGACGACGGCTTTTTCCTTCGGCCTTGACCTGGCGGTGATTCAGAAAAAGGACGCCGACGCAGAATTTATCAATAGTGCGTGGACAATTCGCGTTTTACAGGGTGTCGTAATTGCAGTCTGCATCTTGGCAGCTTCGAGTTTTCTTGGCGATTACTACAATGAGCCCAGAGTAAAAGTGATACTGCAGACTCTGGCCGTGACATCTGTCTTTGTGGGTTTTGAGAATATCGGTGTTGTTCTGCTGCGCAAAGATCTGCGATTTAAAGTAGACTTCATATACAACCTTGTTACCAAGGTCGTGTCCGTGGTGGTCAGCATTGGGCTGGCGCTTTGGCTGCGAAACTATTGGGCCTTGGTTTTCGGTATGATCATCTCGCAGTTGGCGCGCGTTTCCATAAGCTATATGGTTAGCGATTATCGTCCCAATTTCTCATTGTCTCGAGTCAAAGAGATATGGGGCTTTTCCCAATGGGCTTTCGTCAATTCAATTTCAAACTTTGTGGCAATCGCCGGACCACAATTCCTGCTTGGCGGTGTGGCCAATGCAAGGACGGTAGGTTTTTACTCGGTCGGTTTTGAGATCGGCTCCCTCGCTCAGGAAGAGGTGTCAGCACCGACCAACAGAGCTCTGATGCCGGGATTTGCGAAACTCCAAGATGATAAGGGGCGGTTGCGCAGTGCCTTTCTCAAGGGTTTGGGTCTTTTGACTTTGATGATAGCGCCGATTGCATTTGGCATCGGAGCGGTATCAGAGCAATTTGTTGCAATTGTTTTGGGCGAGCAATGGCTGCAAATTGCTGGCTTTGTGACGTTTGTCAGTTGCTTGTCGGTCAGCCGCGCTCTCTATTCTTATTGTAATCAGGTTTTTCTTGTAACCGGACGAGCCCGCGCTGCGTCATTGCTTGCTTTGGTCAATGGCTTGCTCGTTCTTTTGGCTGTGCTTCCCATGTTCGAATTATTCGGCTTAGACGGCATCGCTTGGCTTATGGGAGGCGTTTCCTTCTTTGTATTGGTCGTCAGTCTGATCATTAAATCAAGGGATCTGGGAATTTCTTTCGTGGAGATCGTTTCGCATATTTGGCGTCCAGTGTTTGCGGCCTGTGTCATGTTCATGTGTGTCCGCTTGACGACATTCTCCAGCTTTCCTCTATTTTGGGACGCATTTTTTAGCGTCACTTTGGGCGCAAGTGTTTTTGTCGCCAGTATTGGGCTGTTCTGGCTGGTCGCGGGCCGTCCTGATGGCGCGGAAAAGGAGGCATTCGATATCGCGATGGGCGTATTGAAAAGACTCCCAATTATCGGCAATGTGTTTGGCGAACGAGGTTTGCATGAGAATCGGAAGCTAAGATGAAAATCGGTTTTCTATCGTATTCCATGCTTTTGCAGCGCGGTGGTGGGCTGCAGAACCAACTGCTCAACACGATTCAACATTTGCAAGAGATTGGTGTCGACGCGGCGCTGGTCAATCCGAATGTAGAGCCGCTCGCCAACTTCGATATTGTTCACTTGTTTGGCATGGGGCAGGGATTTGCCTTACAAGTTACTTTGGAAGCTAGGCGCCAAAATGTGCCTATTGTTTTGTCGCCTGTTCAGCAAGCCGTCTCCTCCCGCTTTCAAAAGTATCAGCTTCAGTTTTCAGATTGGCTCGCAACGCATGTTTCAAGATATGCGAACAAATCGGTCTTCGGCCTGAATAGACAGGCCTATGACATCAGTGATCACATCATTGCTCTGAGCCAAAAAGAGAAACATGCGATCATGGTTTTGTTCGGTCAAGATGAAGGTAAGATCTCCGTGGTGCCGAATGGCGTTCACGGACGCTTCTTCCTTGCGACAAAACAGGCATTTCAAACCGCTTATCCGGATATTGGCGACTTCATTTTGATCTCCGGATCAATATCGGAATACAAAAATCAATTGGGCGTTATATCGGCTACGCAAGGCCGTCCTTATTCAATCGTCTTAGCAGGCGAAATCATTTCCCACGCTTATGCCGAGAAGTGTTTTGAAGTGGGTGGTGACAGGGTGCTGCACTTGGGTAATCTATCAAGCGACGATCCGATGCTTGCGTCTGTGTATGCAAGTGCGAAAGCAACTCTATTGGCAAGTAGGGGCGAGGGCGTCCCCTTGTGTGTTCTTGAATCGTTGGCGGCAGGCACCCCGGCAATTGTCACTCAACGGAATGCGATGCAGCTTGATGAGAAAAAGCCCTATTTGCAATACATTGATGACCGAAGCGCGCAGAGTATCAAAAGTGCGATTGATGTGGTTATGCAAGGCGACCCTGCTTCTGAGGCATGCCAAGCGATCGTAGAAGATTATCGTTGGGAGACCGTGGCGTCGCAATTGAAAGGAACCTATCGCTCGATTCTGGGTCGGTCGGAATGACGGAATTTGGTTTCTTTTGGTCTCTGTTCTTGAAAGATGCGTTACTTAGATAGTGCGGATTTAGCCTGCAAGACCGCGGATCTTTCTGAGCACTTGTGATTTGGCCGAATAGAGCCAGGGAGCTGGATCTCGCCAGGAAAAAAGAGCGCCTAGACTTCCTTGTGAAACGAGTTCCAGACTCGACTTTGAATAATGCCGTAAGGCCGCAGCGTCTTTCCAGACGTAGGTTCTGTTGTTTGGTTTGGCGTCAAAAGCCGCTTGCTTTGCCAAATGTGCATAGGCCACGGCAGGAATATTATAGCCATGCCATGTCGCAACCTCTTCCTGATAATCACTTCTCGCAATGGTCGGTTCGATCATGACAAGCCGGTTGGTCTTTGGGTCCTTTTTAAACTCCATACTGCACATGCCCGTGACTCCAGCGGCCTTAAAGTAGGTGTTGGTCAACTCCACAAGGTCATGCCACATGTCTTGAGGGGCAATGGTGCAACTGGCGGTTCCACCGGTCATGGGCGGGTGTGATTTTAACTTTCGGCCGCAAAACGACATGAGAGCTTCATCACCGGTTTTCCGATATTGGAGACAGAAGTATATGTCGCTGTCGAGTCCGTCCACCCATTCCTGTATAACAATAGATCTCTCAACTGGATACACTTTCTCATAGAGTTCCTTGACTTCGCCAATTGAGTTGAGGCGATAAGCTTTCCGGAAATTTGCAGAATATGCGCTGCTATGAGTATTAGGCTTGAACACAACAGGAAAGTCGAAACCTTCGATGGAAGACAGGTCTTCTTTCTCGAGCAAAACCTTTGTTCTTGGAATAGGCGCTCCAAGCCTGGAGGCCGAGTCTTGAAATCCTGATTTTGTCGTGAGTTGATGTACGATTTCTTGGTTCGGTATGTTGAAGTGAAATCTTTGTGCCAATCTTTCGCGGTTTGCCGATACAATGCTGACGCCTGACTCTTGTGTCAAAAACAGAATGGGATTTGCCCCCAGCTCTTCTCCCAGTTGGAGGAGGGAGTCAGTGAGCGTTCCATCGGCTATACTTGGAACCTGATGAACAGTTGCAAAGCGTGTGTATACTGAAGGATCTGCTGCATTCGACTCTACGAGGTGGCAAGGAACTGATACTTGACCAAGAGATCGAACAATACCGAGCCCATTGAGTCCTGCACCGACGACGACCGCGGGTGGTCTGGCGGCTCGCTCCGTCTTCATTTTTGGGCAGCAGAAATGGAAAGATGCGGATCTAGACTCAGTTCCTTGATGTGAGAATCGATAAGGAACTTTGCAGCCCAATTGAGAAACTCAAATCGCCCATAATCGCCATCAACGGGGAAAGATCCGCGCACACCACCAGTGATAGATGGATCCCCGTCCGTCATAAGGGTTTTTCTGACATAAAGATTCGCGCGCCTTCCGGCGTCCAAATAGATCTGGTTGCCGGTAATCTCGAATAGCCGAAGCCAGCAATACGCAATCTGAACCGAGCCGGTTAGGCAGACCCAGGGCACAGCCGGAGACCAATCTGCATTGAGCCGTCCAGCTAGATAGCCATGATCATCGATTGCCGTGAGCAAACCATCTGCCGTCAGTTTTGCGGCATTGAGGAAGTCGGCGTTACCGGAAAACTCGTAGGCTTCAAGGAGTCCTCGTAGTACATAACCCAGTGTGTGCGTCAGCGGCGCAGCAGGGTTCTCCAAACAACAATCATCGAACCAGCCATTTGGGTTTTGTTTTGTGAGCGCCCAATAAATATTGCGATCTGCGGCTTCCTGAAAACCTTTGTCGTTCTCGATGCGAGCGGCTTCGTAAAGGCCCCAGGACACATGGGTTTCGTAAGCTTTTTCGCCCGGTGCTGCAAATGGTGTGGGATACCGTCTCCAGCAGCCATCTTCGTCAAGGCTGTCTCGCAGCCATATCGCAGCTTTGAACATAGGTGTGCGGTATTCTTCGCCGAATGTCTGACATCCCGCTGCCAGCCCTATGAGAATTTGGCCGGTGTTGAACGTTACAGGTACGCATGGCGAGGCGTCTGCTTTGCCCCCCTGGAAGCCGCCGTCTGCGAATTGTATGCTGACAAGCCAGTCCAGCATCTTCCGTGCGCGAATGCCGGCCTCTGGGAGATTGTTCCGGCCCGATAGCTCTAGGAATGTAGGTATGATGTAGCCAGTTGTCTCTGGGTAAGAGGTCGCCCAGCCTGAGACGAGGCTATAGTCGCGTGAGACACCGCCATCGGCTGTCGCGTCTTGGGCCTGACACAACCAGTTATATGCGAGGTGAATTGCCGCTTCCGCATCAATGGCTTGGCTGGGCAGTCCACGGCGATCAGTTTGCGCAATCAGTTTTGCCTGCGTGGGTAGTCGTAAGTGTTCAACCTGATCTGTAATGAGCTTTTTTACGGATCGGATCATCTTTATGCCTGTCTGCTGCCACCACGCATGTCTTGCCCACGCTTGGGTAGGTGACCCAAGTTGTATCTATTTAGTACACCGCCCAAATTACTGCAAAGTTAATCATAGCGCTGAGACAAGAGATTCATAGGCAAAAATCTGTCATGAAATGACAAGCTTAGGCTATGAGAAGATGAAGTCTCCGGAATCCAGGTCGGACAAGTCGACGCCCAGCAAGACGATGGTCGTGGCACTTCCAATATGGAGAACCGCGTCGCCATCGGAATTCACGGTCGCCGATGCGAGGATGGAGTTCGCTGAGTTTCCACTGGCAGCTGCACCGGAAAGCACGATCGTGTCTTCCCCTGAGGTGAAGTCTGAGATCTTGTTGGAAAGGCCGTCCGTTTCTGAAAAGACGAAGTAGTCGCTGTCATTTCCACCTTTGATGAAATCAGCGCCGGCTCCTGCATACAGCCAGTCAGTGCCGTTGCCTCCAAGGAGGTAGTCATTTCCGCTTCCGCCGTAGAGTGAATCGTTTCCGGCATCACCGTAAAGAATGTCCGCGCCACCCATGCCTTGTATCAAATTGCTTCCAGCGTCGCCTCCCAGAAGCTCAGTCGCGGAGCTTCCGGTTTGGTTGCCCGTGCTGAAGTGTACATTCTCATACTGAAGGAGGGTACCGTCCGACATCTCGGGAGCGAAAATCCAGTTTGGGCGGGATGCATAGCTTTGTACGACATCTTCGTTATAAAGCCGCGTATCATGGGTCTGGCTTAAGATGTAACTGTAAGCATCAACCGCATCGATATCTCCGGTGGCCGATATCAGATTTGAGAGCGCGCTTTGTGCAACGGTCAAATAGTCTGAGGCATATGCATTGTCGTAATTGGCTTCTTTGAAGAATCCCTCTCCATAGTTGTTTAGAAATGCCTCTTCCCAAGTTGAGAATAGTTCACCGGTATCCGGATCATAGACTGCCAATCTGTAGGTGGCGCCGAAGTCAGGATCGAAACCTTCGTCACCACTTAGGAAGCGGCCAGTCAGGAAGTTTGCATTCCAGTCAAGGAGAGCTTCGGCTTGCTCAAATCCCCTGCTCTCCGCGAGGGCCAGGGAGATGGTGAAAAAGTCCTGTTGCCAACCCGAAACAACGCCAGCCGGATTGCCCTGATAGGCAAAATCAAACCATCCTTCAAGCTCGCCGGCGTCGTCCAGTTTTCCGTCGACCACATATGTTTCAATGAGATAATCTAGGTTGTTATTGGTCAATGTTTCGAAGTAGTCCGTCAGCGCATGATCGTCCGGGATCACGAAGCTGGTTTCGGTAAGAGTTCGCAACAGCCAAGCATCTCCGCGTGGCTGGTTGGTACCCAAGACATCATCGCCATTTTCACCTCTGGAGCCTACATTGGTGAGCGCAGTGGAAAAGGCTGCCTGCTCGACCAGATTGTCCAGGTGATACTGGTTGCCGGTCAGAAGGTATGGGACATATGAAAGTGAGGGCTGATGGGCATTGTCGATGGCCCAGCCGCCGTCACTTGAGTTCCAATAATCATCCGGCAGATGGGCGTCTTTGGTGTCGCGTCTGTCAACCCAAAGGTCCGGATGTTCGTAGATGCTAATAGCCTCGCCGGTGTTCTCGTCGATGAGATGCCACGGAATACTGCCCGCCGCATCGGCATTTGCCATCATGATGTCATAGGTGGTCTCATCTTGTGTCAGTAGAAACCGTGTTGTGTCTTGGTGGAAGACTCCGATGTCGTCTCGTGCACCTGTCGCCGGCATGTATTGCACGACCAATGCGTTGCCGAGTGGGTCAGTATCGGCGCTCTCCAAGGCAGACTGCCGGGCGTCAATCGTGTCCTGGGTGGGGGTGATGCTGGTGTCAAGATTCGGAATGGCGCCCGTGGACATCAGGTAGTCAATATCGTGCTGTACGAATAGCGAAGGAGCTTCGCTCCAATGTTCGTAATGCCAATTTGAGGCGCGGTGATGGTCTATATTGTCAAACCCATAGACTTCAGCGCCATTCTCCTGAATGGATACGTCATAAGTAACGTCGCGGATGCCTTCTGTAAACGTCTTGTCATTTGAGAAGATCACGTCCGTTCGGATGTCTCCGTCAGCCATGATTTGGATGTTAAAGCTGACATCGAGATGGGTGTCGACTGATTGTGAAACCGTGAATTCTGATGACAGAGATCCTTCAATCCAAGTGTCCAGGTCTCCATTCGCGACAGCATTGGACAGTAGATCTGCTGCATCAACAGTCACTTTGGTTTTGGAACCATTGTCATTATGCAGGTAAACATCGACGCTGAAATCATATCCTGAAGACAGAATATCATTTGCGCTCAGACTGGCATTTGATGGATTTGTACCAATAGCAAGCGTCATCTCTGCGGATTGACCATTGGCTACGGCCGGCGCATTGACGGTTAGCACAGCATGGCGAACGGACCCATCCTCGTACGTCGATTTGACATCGACTTGAACGGCATATTCCTGTCCGTCAAAAAGCGCGACCAAGTCTTGACCTGCCTGAACATCACCTTCTGCAAACGCTTGTCCGAAAGTTATGACGTCGCCGCTGGAGTCGGAACCGCTTGTGTTACTGAGAGTGACATTGACAATTCCATCGCCATCCTGAGGGCCTGGTTCTGGTTCTGGTTCTGGTTCTGGTTCTGGATCGGGCTCTGGTTCCGGCTCTGGTTCTGGCTCGGGCTCTGGTTCTGGCTCTGGCTCTGGTTCCGGCTCTGGCTCTGGTTCGGGCTCCGGCTCCGGCTCTGGTTCCGGCTCTGATCCGGTAACGTTTGCATCTCCGGTAAAGAGATCCAACGTCCCGGTTTCGTCCGTGACCGTGTTGTCGATGAAGTCCGCGACGACATCGGTGTCGTTGTTGAGCACCAATCCGTTGTTATAGGAATTGACAAACTCATTGCCGGTCAAAACGATCTCGCCAGTTTCTCCACCGCGTGCGGTATCGTAGTGGATCATCGCCGGATTGTCTGAGTTGCTGCTTTGGATCAGCGTGCTGTCAGTGATGTAAAGATCGCCTCCGCGCGTGACATCGACATTGTAGCTTGCTGTTCCACCGGCATCATCCAGAACTGAATTGGTGATCGTGGTGACTTCGGCCAAGGATTTTACGTGGTGGCCGACATTGGTGCCTGTGAACGTACTGTCTACAATATTCAGCTCGGCCACATGTGTGAAATAGACTCCGTGGGATTGGCCATTACCGAAACCGTTGTCTGTGAATGTTGACCCGTCAATGGTGATGATTCCGGTGCTGTCACCTGTTCCCAAGATGCCGTTTTCGTTTCCGATAAATTCGCTATCAATGACCGTAAGATTGTTGCCCTGATGTCGAATGCCTGCACCGTTCTGATCAGGCGAGGTTGCATCCATAAAGATCAAGTTTTGAACTTCCAGGTTGACGCCGGGCCGCGTCACGAGCAGTCCTTTTGCTACGGGGGAGGAAGATGTCAGAACAACTTCACCAACACCGACAATCTTTAGGTCGTGAGAGATCAGCACCTCTCCGAAGTCGTAGGTTCCCTCTGTCAGGTAAATTGTATCTCCGGCAGCAGAGGCTGCGATGGCTTCTGACAGTGACGTGAATTCTTGACCGTCTCCGACCCAGAACCCTTCTGCCCCTGGCTCTGGCTCTGGTTCGGGCTCTGGTTCGGGTTCTGGTTCCGGCTCAGGCTCAGGCTCAGGCTCAGGTTCTGGCTCCGGCTCAGGTTCGGGTTCCGGCTCCGGTACGGGCTCAGGATCCGGCTCAGGCTGATCGGCTTCAGCTACGATAATCGTGACATTTCCGATAGAGGTGGCAATATTTCCGGAATAGGACTCGGTCGAAACGGCAACGATTTCGATTGCAAAATCCTCTGTGACGGTTGGTGGTAGGTCAATCATGAGGTCTTGCAGATCCTCTGGTTCCAAATACCAAGTATCACCGTCTTTGGATCCGGCGCTGAGGGTGGCGTCTTCCGGCAGCCCGGAGATCTTGAGTCTCATAGTTTCTGAGCCATCAAGGTCTCGCAATGTCGCGCTGATTTCAAGTTCAGCGGACCCGCCGTCTGCGCCAACTTCAATTGAAACGTCAGTCGGGAGGCTGAGGTCGGGTGCCTCAGCCAGTTCATCCACTGGATTGGGTCCAGGTTTGGTGACGATGCCGGGTCCGTGGCCGGCATCTGGTACAAATCCGCCCTCGACACTCTGCTGGGCAGGGGGTGCGACTTTGCGCGTTACGTCTGGTTCAGGGGCTGCGGCCGGAGTGTCAAGCTCTGCTGTGGGAACAATAATCTCGTTGTCTTCTTCTTCGATCTTGCTGTTGCCGTTGGTGAAGAAGAGTTTTGCGGTCTCGGAAAAATTGATGAATTTGTTGCGCAAGAAACTGATGTCGGACAGCCGGTCTTCCAGGTCTTCCCAGATGCGAACCACATAGCTTTCCGTGAGAGACTCGCCTTTTACAAATGTATTTTCGGCCGTATACGCCTCGTCGACGTTTCGCATGCCGATGGCGTGATCTGTTGTGCCATCGCTGTCGTCGAAAATAGAGCTTACGACATTGTTGCTCGTGGCGAGTGTGGTAATGAACTCACTGCCATGGCTGTCGTGGAAATGGTTCTGAAAGACAGTTAGTTGAGCAGCCCGATCAACTTGGATGTCTTTGCCGGTCCCGTATTCATTGCCGTTTTCGAAGAACTCGCTTTCGACTATGACAACAGTTCCATTTTCAGAACCGTTGGCATAAACACCGAAGTCGCTATTTCTAAAAATGCTCTCAAGAATGATCAGATCTTCGCCGTCGTGCCAAATGCCGGCTCCGAAACCGGCATCTGTTTCGGCGTTGGCAAACTCAACATTTGCAACCAGAAGGGACGCGCCCTCGGCCACGTTCAAGATGCCTTTCTTGGAAAGGTCGTGGGCAAAAAGGCGTGCGGCGCTTCCCTTCCCGAAAATGCTCAGATTGTGAGGGATATCCCAACCGGTATGACCAGGTATTGAGTAATTGCCGTCTTCGAGCAGGATGGAGTCGCCGGGACTTGAAGCGGAGATTGCCGCCTCAAGCGTTCGATACATGCCTGATTTGCCGACTTCCAATTGTGTGCCGGAGAATTCAAAATTCAGTTGAGGGGCGTTGGCCTTTGAGTCTTTGCTCCAGACATCACGCAGTCCGTCTTCGATCACATATCTTAGATTCTCGAATGTGAAGACGTTTCCGTCAGCGGTTGAAAACTCATCAAAGCTCATAGACTTCATTGCAAACTACTCATTCCTGTCGGTAACCCCGCTGTCCGTCGGTTGCTGCGTGCTCGGTGAGGACCGGTGGCTTTGCGTCCCGCCATCTCTGACGGTTTGCCTTTTCGTGGCGCCGCGCTGGGCGATTCCCGTGTTTCGGATTGGATAATGAGCAATGACTGTTGCGAAGCCGTTAAGGCTTTCAGCCATTTTTTAGTTCAATGCCGCGCATGTGGGGCTAACGGAATATGAAGTTCCGAGCTCGATGTTACGCAATTCGTAACCAAATTCTTGGGCTCAGAAAAATGCTTTTCCATCAGGCGCTTGTCGCGACGACCGAGCGACAGAATTTGACAAACAATCTAGAGTTGATCCGCGCGACAACTCCAGGATGTCAAAAAATCTTTGGTTTTCACAAAAAAATTATAGAACTTGCTTCTGAGATTTGGACAGCGCGACCCATAATTGTCTGTGTCGCTCTATCATGTCCGTCTCATCGTAATATTCTGACGCTCGCGCACGATTGTCCGCGCCGATCAAACGCCTTTGCTCCGTGTCTCCTGCCAGTTCAAGAATGGCTTGGGAAAGCGCTTCATCGGACCTTTCGACGATTAAACCTTTGTTAGACTCTGCAACCAAAGTCCTAATATCACCTGCGTGGATACCTGCAATCGGTAAGCCTGTGGCCATAGCTTCCAAGACGCTGTAGGGCATCTGCTCTGTGTCAGATGAGATCGCAAACACATCCAATGCACCTAGGATGTCTTCAGGTTGCGCGATATGCCCTGAAAAGGTGACGTTTGATCCTACACCTTCAGAATGTGCCAAATCCTCCAACGCTTGACGCTCGCCGCCGTCGCCGATGATCAGGAGATGCATCGGCAGAGACCGCTGGGCTTGTGCAAACGCTCTTATAAGACGCGCCAAGTTTTTCTCTTTCCGCAAAGCGGCAATCGTGCCGATGATCGGCCGGTCATGCGGCAGATTGAGTTGGTCAATTAGGCTCTCACAGGGCGGTCGATGAAACTTCTTCGTATCGATTCCATTGGGAACAAAATGAAGCCGTTTCTCTCGAACCTTCCATTGGCTTTCAGAGATCTCTTTCAATGTCTGAGACGGAACGAGAAGATGGGTTTTGTAAGCGAGGGCAAGCCTTCGTGTCCAAACGCGCCGTTTGAATTGTTTTTTGGCCTCTTCAACGCCGAAGCCGTCTTCAATGTGAAGGTGAGGGCAGGCCGGTATCAGATTGGCCAGTGCCCATTCAATCGCTCCCCAATTGTAGGTCAGCAGGAGGTCTGGCCGACGAGCAGAAATACAGCGGCGAATATTTGCCAGGCGCAGCGCGAGGTTGCCCTTCGATTGGAAACTTTGATCGATCTGGAGGCCAACATCGGGGCCTAATCTCTCCTCTGTTCCCGTCTTCCCGTTGAGAGGAATGATCTCATGCTCAAAGGCCGGGCCCAATTCGTTGACAATTTGAGCGAAGCGGACTTGTGCGCCGCCGATCTCAAAGGTCGGAAAAACGTGAAGCAGTTTCTTCACGTGGGATTTCTGACCTGGAGCCATTCTTACAATGCCTCGATGCCGTGACAGGATGTCCCGCCCCGAGCTGGGGCTGAGATCTACTGGGTTAGCTTTTTGTAGAGGTCTTTTGCCGCCGGCAAGTCATCGAATTCGCTGCCGCTGTCCAGAATATCTTTGAGAATCTGTTTGGCTTCGTCTCCGTTGCCTGTCGCCTCTAAAGCCGCAGCCAGGTGATAGTTGACCTCACCATTCTCAGGCAAGCCATCTGACGCTTCTCTCAGCAATTCGACGGCGCGATTTGTCTCTCCCGATTGGAACAGCAGCCAACCCAAAGTATCGGCGATCGCCGGTACCGGCTGTGCTTCGTATGCTTTTTCCGCGTATTCTTTGGCTTCATCGAGTCGATCCGTTTGTCCATAAAGCCAAGCAAGGTTGTTCAATACGGCTGCGTTTTCCGGATTGACCTCTATGACTTTCTCCGCCTGCTCAATGGCGCGGCTGTAGTCTTTGTTACGAATAAACAAATCACTCAGTGCCGATCTGACACGAATATCGGATTCGTTTTCCGCCAACCAGGCTTGCATCAATTCCTTGGCCTGATCGTATTGCCCCAAACGGCTATTTGTCGCGTAGAGTTGCAGCAAAACGGCTTGGCTGGCTTCCTTGTCATACGCAGCCTGGTAGTATTCCAGGGCTTCGGAGTTGCTGTTCTCTCGAAATAGAATGTCACCGACCAAAATGTCACCCAGAGGTGAATCCCCCAAGTCTCTTTTCATGCTCAATGCAAGTGTCTTCGCGCGTTCAAGTCCGAAAGAATCGCTCTCAACGCCGATGCGTGCAGCGCGTGCCCGGATACTGCTTGCATCCCTTGAAATGGCTCGATCAAATGCGGAAATCGCTTCCGGGTAATTTTGGAGCCGGGCATGGAGTCTGCCGATTTGGAACGGATAGTTCTCACTATTCGGTCTCAGCAGCGCCAATTGCTCCAAGGAGCTGATGGCACCTAACAAGTCCCCGTCATTCTCAAGGACCACGGCTTCGGTTTGCAACACCGTTTCTTCTTCCGGGAATTCACCCCGGAGTGTACTCAGCAGCAGTCGAGCTTTGTCATATTCTTCTTGCTGCAGGAGAGTTTGTGCTCTGAACACGCCGGGCCTTGCGGATGTCGGGTTCCTTTGCCCGGCTTCTTCGGCAAACTCATTTGCTTTTTCAAAATCACCGGCGTTTCTGGACAATTCTGCGAGACCTAAGAGAGCTTCGATTTGACCGGGCTCGGAGTCTAGAATTGCCTGAAATTGATTGCGTGCTTCGTCGACATCGCCCTCAGATTGGGATATGCGAGCAAGATTGAGGCGCGCTGGGTTGAAGTCCGGTTGGACTTCGATGGCGCCTTCCAATGCCCCTCGGGCAGCATCAATATTGTTTTGTGCAAGTTCGATCGCAGCTTCAAAATTGTACGGCAATCCGCTATCGGGAAGTTTGGCTTTCAAGCTCTCGATTGCCTCTCTCGCTTTGTCAAAATCTCCGCTGCGAGCGTAGCTGATGATCAAAAGGCCGAAGGCACTCTCCTCGTCTGGATTTTTTTCAACAAATTGTTCCAGTATTCCTGCGGCATCTTCGGCTGCCCCACTGACCAGCTGGCTTTGAGCCAATCTCAGCCTCAACTGATCGTTTTCAGGGTCAAGCGTTGAGGCCTTATCGAAGTACTCACTGGCTTTCTCGAATTGCTGTGTATTCAGGAACGCGCCTGCCAGAGTTGCCGCAATTCTGTAATTGCTTGGAAATTGTTGGCTCAATGGTTCCAGAATATCGATTGCTGATTGGGTTTCATTCTGTGCCAATCGCACGAGTGCAGATAAAAACTGGCCGTTCGGCTCGTCGCCCAAAATTGAATTGTATTTTTCGACATAAGTACGGGCCGACTCATACTGCTCTGTTGAGAAATAGAGATTGCTCAGCAAATAGAGCGCGGCTGGGAAACTTTCCAATGTGGGTGCCGTAACCAGAATATCAAGCGCTGCTTGCGCGTCGCCTTCACGTGTCAAAACAACAGCTTGAACATATTTTGCCAACGCATTGTTCGGATCCCGTTCCAATACGGCTTGTGCATCTCTTTCCGCCGACTCGTCATTGTTCAGCCCGAGATGAGACAGTGCACGGGAAACAAAGGCTTGCGTTGAATTCGGTCTTTCAACAAGGGCGCGATCAAAATACGTGATGGCGTCTTCATGTTTAGATTGAATGCGTAAGATGTCGCCTAATCTAAACAGGACATCATAATTGTTCTCATCAAACGATAAGGCCGTTTCGATGGACTTCTGTGCTTGCTCCAGATCGTTTGCTCTTTGAGCAATAATGGCTTTGCCGACATGCGGTTCGGCAATCTGATCGTCGATTTGCAGCGCTGTTTCGATTTCTTGTTCAGCCTGCTCTACGCTATCCAGAGCGAGATACGCATTTGATCTCAAAACATGCAAAACAGCCCGGATGGATTCATCTTCGGCCGATGGTTCAATGCGGTTCAGGAGATCATCTGCTCGACCCAATTGCAGAAGAGCTTGTCCGAGCGGCACCAGGACATCTTTCCGCTCAGCGCCGGCAGCCAACCCGGCATTCAGTTCCTTCTCGGCGGCCGCCGCGTCGCCATTTCGCAGATAGATAAGACCCAATTGTAAGCGCGCGTCGGCGTTCGTATTGTCAGCCTTGATGGCATTTTTCAACTCGATGATGGCCGCATTGATTTTGCCTTCTCCCAAAAGCTCTTGCGCTTCCGTAAAGTGGCCCTGCGATTCGCTATTGGCAGAAAGGGCGCCCGGCGCACCTGCGACGCTTGCGAAAGCGAGTCCAAGAGAAAAAACGGTGCCGGCAATGGCCTTACTGAATATCGGTCTCATCGGATCTGACCTTTTTGCTGCTTTGTGATGTTAACACTGGGTTAATGTTTTGCTTCAAATTCTATGTTTGAATAGCCTATGGCTCGTTACGATTTCGTTTAGGCTTTGATGCCCAGCGATTTCATTAGTTCATAAAGAGTCGGCCGGGAAACACCCAACAACTTTGACGCTTGTGAAACGTTGTTCTGCGTCGAAGCGAGCGCTCTCATGATAATGTCTATCTCAGCTTTCTCGCGAGCCTGGCGCAGTGTCGGAAATGCCTGAGTTGTGGCCGATGCTTCAATGTCCAGATTCTCGGCATTGATGGTCTTTCCATCGCTGAGGACCATAGCCCGTTTTATGCGATTTTCCAACTCGCGGACGTTTCCGGGCCATTCGTAATTGTTGATCGCCGTGGCGGCATCTGCCGACAGGCCTTTAATACTCGTACCAAGTGAGGGGTTATATTTCTGAACAAAGTATTTCGCGATCAACAGTGCATCGCCGTCTCTATCTCTCAGCGGGGGTAATTCAAATGCAACTTCATTCAGCCGGTAGAATAGATCCTCCCGAAACCGGCCTGATCGCATTTCCTCTTTGAGATCCCTGTTTGTCGCTGAAACGATCCTGACATCCAATTCGATGGAGTCCCGTCCACCGACACGCTCGATACTCCGGTCCTGGAGAAAACGAAGCAGTTTGGCTTGAAGAGGGGCTGCCATTTCAGCGATCTCATCAAGAAATATGGTGCCGTTATTGGCTTGCTCAAACTTGCCAATTGTGCGCTTAACAGCGCCGGTAAAGGCCCCTTTCTCATGCCCAAAGAGTTCACTTTCCAAAAGGTTCTCTGGGATGGCGGCGCAGTTGATTGCAATAAAAGCTTCGTTTTTGCGTGGGCTTGCCTCGTGAAGCGCACGGGCAAGCACCTCCTTGCCCGTTCCACTTTCGCCTGTAAACATGACGCTGATCGTCGAGGAGGCGACTTGTTCAACAGCTTGACACAATTTGAGGACTTTTTGATTGCCTGTGACCAAGCCACTCATGGATGTACGATCCCGCAGTGCGCTCAGCTTTTCATACTCCATTTCAAGCTCATAGAGCTGGAAGGCGCGCTGTACGATCAATTGTAAGACATCAATGTCGACGGGTTTTGAGCAAAAGTCGTAGGCACCCAAATTGACCGCTTTGACGGCATTCTCACGTTCGTCATTTCCGCTTGCAACGATAACCCGCATTTTTGGGTCGAAGGAGAGGAGTGCCTCCAATGCGGCAAAGCCCTCACTGGGCCCTTCCAGATCCGGCGGCATAGCTAAGTCCAACAAGACAACTTGCGGAGATTCCTTGCGGGCAACCGAAATCGCCTTCTCTCGATTTTCGGCCAAATAAACATCATAGTCATCAAACGCCCATTTTAACTGGCGTTGAATGCCTGGATCATCATCAACAATCATGAGCTTTCTGGATTTTTGGGTCATGCCATGCTTCCAGAATTGGTTTGAGTGTCACTTAAGGGTAGTGCGATATGCATTGTTGTTCCTTGGCCAAGTTTGGTCGATACTTTGAGATCGCCTCCCATTTCTCGAACATATTCTCTAACTTGATAGACGCCGATTCCAAAGCCCGATGACTTTGTCGATGACATCGGTTTGAATAGTTGGCTGCGAACAAAGCTTTCGTCCATGCCCGGCCCGTCATCACTGACTTCAATCAATACTTCTGATCCGTTGACGCTTGACTTCAAGCAAATTTGCCCTCCCGATCCTGCCGCATCTTCAGCGTTTTGAAGAAGGTGGAAGATGGCCGATTGGAGCTTAGAGCTGTCTCCGATAACTCTTGAGTCGCGCTCATCAATGCTGAGTTCAATAGAGCCGTGTTTATTCATCCATTCTTGTCCTAAATCTTTTAGGTACGGGCTCAGATTAACCTCCTCCAATTGACCGGACTCAACCACTTGTTTTGATCGGAGTTGTTTCAAGAGGTTGGTCATACGCGTGACTGAGCTGTCGACGGTTTCAAGCATGTCTTTCTGGAATTCCGCCTTGTGTCCATGAGTTTCCGAGTTTTTGACCATGAGGGCAAGTTGGTTGATAATATTCTTTATGTCATGAACAATGAATGCCACGCGCTTATTGAAATCTTCAAACTGACGTGCATCGCCGAGGGCGTTGGTTGAGCGCTCTTCGGCAAGGTAGCTAGCAGCTTGGCTGGCCAGGGTTGCGAGAAGCTCTCTGTCTTCAATAGTCAAAATCCGTTTTGTGCGCGCTTGGCCCACAAGCATGAATGCTGACAAAACTCCGGAATGGTGCAAAGGCAAGACGAACCACGCTTTCTGATCGTTCTTAAGCCAGTCAAGGAAGTCAGTTTTCTCGAGCTCAAGGGCGGCGGGATCGTCGTCCAGTATGAGAATGTCCTGGCATTGCTTCAAGGTTGCAACGAAGTGGGAGTCTGCTGAAACCGTATGGAGATCCTCCCCAAAGTTCCAGCTCGCCGCAGGGACAAATTTTTGCGTGGTCTCGTCATGTTCATAGAGGGCGCCGGTGCGGCTATCTATCACTTGTGTAATGGCTTCGATGATGCGTAGTTGGAGATTGGTCGACGTATTTTCTTGTGAAATCGTTTTGATGAAGCGTAGCCATTCCGCTCGATAGTCATACTTGGCTGTATAGAAGTTTCGCGAGATAAACAGCCGGGTCTTTGCTCTCAGAGTTCCTGATGAAAACAAAACAAACAGCAAGAGAATTGCGCTCGCAAAGAACGTGATCTGTAAGGTGGCTCCCCAATCACCTCCAAATATCTGAACGTAGTATCCTGCTCCCGCCATGAGCAATAGGTACATTCCGCATGCCATAAGCGCGGCCGTATGGAACGCGATATTTCTTGAGACATGGAGGGGTATGCTCCAACTCTGTGAACGTGTTACGGCAACGGCAATGAGCGGTACGGCGAGAGCGTTCACAAAGCCGCGTGCTTCGAAGAGCACCGCCTTCATTCCTTTGAACAGCACCGCGTCTGCATGGTAGAAAAAGTCATAAGCGAAGATTGCACCCAGACCGAAACACAAGAACTTTACGGCCCAACGGCTATCTAGATTGCTGTTGCGGTAGAGATTTTCCAACAGCAACAACCCGGCGACGCACAAGCCAATAAAGATGATTGATGTTAGAAGAACGCGGTTGTCGGAACTTAGCGTGATCAAGGATGACTGCGTGACAAGCACCAACCCGCCGGCTATGGCGAGAAATGAGTAGAAACTCGTCCGCCCGATAAGAGCGCTTCGATTTTTTGATATGCCGTGTACGGTTGAGAGAAAAGTCAGCCAGGCTAGAATGCGGATGAGTTCTATTGCAACCAACATCCAATCTTGGAGCTGTAAAGTATTCTCCAGAATAATACTGAATGACCAAAGTGCACTTGCAATCGCAGCAATCAGCAAGCCAAGTACATATTGAGATTTGCGCCAATTTATCAACAGCAGTGCCATCAAGCCCAGAAAGGCGAGTAGGCTTGCGAAATAGCTGATCTGATAGACTGAAATTTCCATGAGACTTTTGTGTCTCGTCCTAGCGGGCACCGTCCCCAGAAAGGACAACCCGCACTGTCTGTGTCAAAATAACGAGGTCAAGAAACAGGCCGCCGTTTTTGACGTAATAAAGATCGTAAGCAAGTTTTTGTTTTGCGTCTTCGACTGACGCGCCGTAGGGATAGTTGACTTGCGCCCAGCCAGTGATTCCGGGTCTGACATTGTGGCGCAAACTGTAGAGCGGCAATTGATCTTCCAACTCATTTACAAAATAAGGCCGTTCGGGGCGCGGTCCCACAAAGCTCATATGTCCCAGAAGAACATTGAAAGCTTGGGGGATTTCATCAATACGGCTGCGTCGAATAAACTGTCCGACTCTGGTTATTCTTGGGTCGACGTCGGTGGCCCATTTGGGAATCCCGTCGACTTCAGCATCGCTTCTCATGCTGCGGAACTTGATCACCTCAAAATGTCTGCCGTTCAGCCCGACCCGGGTTTGCCGATAAAACACCGGTCCGGCGCTTTCTATTTTGATCAAAAGTGCTGTGATCACCATGAGCGGCAGGGTGAGAAACAGAAAAGAGAGACTTACAGAAATGTCGAATCCCCGTTTGATGATTTTACGGAGTCGGTTGACACGAAAGCCGTCTGACAAAGCCAGCCAGCTAGGCTTGACTTCATCGAGGTCGATCTGACCAGTCTCGCGTTCCCAGAAGGTCAGGTAGTCCGTCACGTGCACCCCGGTCATCTTGCACTCCAGCAATTCCCAGACCGGCAATCCGCGCCACTCCCGTGTAGCGATAACAATTTCATCCGCTTTCGCTTTTTTGGCGAATTTTGGCAGATCTTCGAACGTAACGCCAGACCCGTCTTGCGACGGCGTTTGGGTCAATGCGGCAACATCCAAATATCCGACCTCGTGAAGTGTCGTAGCGCCCTCATTTCTGAGAAAACTGACAATTCGATTGCCCATATCGCCACGTCCCAAAACCAAGACCCGGCGCTTGAAAACATCAAATTTCGGGAATGAGATAAAAGCGACGCGAATGGTCAGAATGACCACAAAATTCAGAACGGTCGCCATAGCAAACAGAGAAATGTGCGAAGACAGCCGCAGAGACGGCAGCATATCATCCAGTGCCCAGGCGAGAACGCCCAGAAAGGCTACGATAGACAGAAAAAGCACTGATCTTTGGAGCAGAGTGCCCAATTGGAACACGGCATCCCGATTGTAAAATCCGATGGCCGTCAGTAGGGTCAGAAAGAACGCGCAAATGGCGATCAGTTCCGTGACCCCATAGGGCGCCTCCCAAAGCGCCAATCCTTCATAGTCCGTGCTCAAGGCTGTAATCAACACAAGGAGCAGGAAGAAGAGTGCTGCTTCGATCGTTGCAAGGAGCAAAGTTGGGAGAGCAATATAATGGTTAAAGAATCTTAACAATTGAACCTCGGTTCTGACCCTAAATCGAAGTGGAAGTAGATCCGCACCTGCTGAACAAGAAAAGGCCTTTGAAGCAGCTTTGATCTACTCTTTGTTTGTCGGCTGTGTCAAAGCGAACCAATATGGTGTGGTTCAAAAACACGTCCGGTCTGAAAACTGTCTTAATTTGGCTTTTCACATCCCCAATATTCGCACATGAAGTATCCAAAATGCTTGAATTTCGCCTTATGGTAGAAACTTGTGTTACATCTTCGCTATTCTCATAGCAAAAATCTTGCCGCATTAAGATTAATTAAGGATGGATTTGTCTGGAAATTTTCACTTTTTGATCTCCGATATCGATCGTGCGGCAATTTTGATCGAAACCGTTGTTAACCATTTTGCATTATCAGAAGGACGGATTGCTGCAACAGCCATGGCCCGCTTTTCATGCTTAACATCCTGACCTTCACCTCCCTGTATCCCAATGCTGAGCATCCCCAACATGGTGTTTTTGTTGAGAACCGTCTTCGGCATGTACAGGAAAGCGGCGAAGCACGCATCACGGTCGTCGCACCCGTCGTGTATTTTCCATCAAAATCAGAGATCTTTGGGCACTATGGATCTATAGCTCGCGTTCCCGAACAAGAGACGCGGTTTGGCATTCCGGTCCATCATCCACGCTATCCTTTATTGCCGAAGGTAAGCATGAATTGGGCCTCGGATCTTATGTATGCCGGCGTTCGCAAGCGGATCCGGCAATTGAGCCTTCAACACGGCCCGTTTGACCTCATTGATGCCCACTATTTTTACCCAGATGGCGTTGTTGCAAGCCGATTGGCAGATGATCTCAATCTGCCTTTCGTCATAACGGGGAGAGGCAGTGATCTTAGTGAATTGACGGACTATCAGATCCCAAGGCGCAAAATTCTGCAGGCTTCATCGAAAGCTGAGCATCTCATTACGGTTTGTCAGGCGCTGAAAGATAAGCTGATTGAATTGGGTGTGTCCGACAGCCGTGTTTCAGTGTTTCGCAACGGTGTCGACTTGCAAGCCTTTCAGCCCGGCGATCGGCAGCAGCAGCGTCAAGCGCTTGGCGTAACAAAACCTTTGTTCGTTTCCGTCGGTCATCTGATCGAGCGAAAGGGTCACCATCTTGTTATTGAGGCCTTGTCTCAGATTCCGGAAGCGGAGCTTTTGATCGTCGGAACAGGGCCTGAAGAGTCCGCTCTGCGTGAATTGTCGGAGCAACTAAGTCTTGGGAACCGCGTTCGATTCCTAGGTCAGCGCCCCCACAGCGAGTTAAAGTCTATATACGGTGCCGCAGACGCGTTGGTGCTTGCCTCAAGTCGCGAGGGTTGGGCCAATGTGTTGCTTGAAGCCATGGCCTGCGGAACGCCGGCAATCGCAACTGATGTTTGGGGAACGCGCGAGGTCGTTGGACCAAAACAATCGGGTATTCTTGTGCCTGACCGGACGGCTGAGGCGCTTGCGGAGGCGATGCGGGCCTTGCTATCGGATCCGCCGTCTCCGGAGCAAACCCGAGCCTATGCGGAACAGTTCGGCTGGCAGGAAACAACTCAAAATCAACTACGCCTCTTTCGCGAAATTGCATCCGGCGAGAGGCTGCAAATTCATCGCATAGACAACCGTTAATGATTTCGATTAGCCGTTTCTTAACGCCCGCTCGTTAGCGTAAGCGAATAACAATTGAGGTCACTATGATTGCCATTCCAAGGGTTCGCCCAACTGTTAATCTGGTTGAGCTTAGCGCATCCGAAAAAAACAGCGGAAACGCCTTGTCTTTGCGCGCAAGCGCTTTTGTCTGGTTAATGCTGTCAGCCGCCAGTTGGGGTGTTGTTGTCAGCGGTGCCCGAATTGTTTTAGGCTAACCGGCCCCATTTCCTTATCTGAGCGGTTCTTTCGTGATTTTTATTTGTTCTGCATCAGGACAAAATTCCACGCAAAACTGATGCTTGCGAATAAAATTAAGCATCCTTGTTAACCAATATCTTGTCAGACATCGTCGAATAGCGGTCTTATAGAGGTCTTCTGAGTTCAACAGACAGAGGACAAAGAGCGATGTCTGCGGCGATATCTCCTTCAGAGGTGCGGAGTGAGCCTGCCCGCCTTCTGGACGGTCGGCTTGGCAGGGGGGCTTCCCTGTTATTGTGGCTCTCACTCTCCATCATGGGTTGGTCTGTGGTTCTAGCGTTTGTGATTTGGCTGACGGGGTAACGCCTAAGCGTCGTCAGAAACGTTAGTTGACGGTATTCAATTTCAGGAACGAGTCGAACATCATAAGTTGCCACAGGGCCGTGCTATGATCTCGCAGGCCTGACTGGTGCTCGTTGAGCAACGCCTCGATGTTTTTCTCATTGAACAGCTGACTGTCGCGCATTCTTTCGCTCAACACGGCGATCCGGATTTTGTCTCTCAACGGTCCTCTGAACCACTTTGCGAGCGGCATGGAAAAGCCCTGTTTGGGGCGATAGAGAATTTGTTCCGACACATAAGGCTCTAAAGCTCGTTTCAAGATGAATTTGCCTGTATTGCCGTTGAGTTTAAGAGATGGTGCTAGATTCAGCGCCCATTCGGCCAGTTGATAGTCGAGCAAGGGAGCCCTGACTTCCAGGGACGCAGCCATACTGGCGCGATCGACCTTGGTCAAAATCCCGCCTGCAAGCCAAGTTTTTAGATCTGCATATTGGGCCCGTAGAAGAGGCGAGTCTGTATTGGCGGCCTGCATGTGCGTTTTAAGGATATCCGACGGATCGTAGCCGTCTATTGTCTTGGTGAGGCGTTCACTCAGCAGTTTTTGTCTCAGCTGATCGTTGCTGGCGGAAACACTTTGAAAGAATGCGGCCTCTTCGTCCATGCCAAGTTCCTGAAACGTCGATTTGGCGCGCAGAAAACGCGGTGCCCAATCCAGTTTCGGGTAGACAGCGCCCAATGTTCCAAAAACCAGTTTAGACAAACCCGGCGAGATCAAAGATCGAATGTCGGCTTCTCTCTGGTGCCAAAGATATCGACGATATCCCGCAAACAGCTCATCTCCTCCGTCTCCTGAAAGAGATACTGTCACATGGCGCCTGGCTTCTTTACAGACCCGATAGGTCGGCATCGCCGAACTATCCCCAAATGGTTCGTCGTAGATACCGGCGAGTTTGTCGAGTATGGAAAACTCGTCGGGATCGAGATCCCTTGCAGTGTGTGTTGTTTGGTATCGCTCCGCCATTTCCTGCGCATATGCACTTTCGTCAACGGCGGTTCCTTTGAAAGAAATCGAAAATGTGTTGACCGGGCTTGCCGACCGTTTGGCCATTAGAGCAACAATTCCGCTCGAGTCGACGCCGCCTGAAAGAAAAGCTCCAAGCGGTACGTCTGAAATCAGGCGTATGGCGGTTGCAGTCTCTAGCCGGTCGATCAGCTCTGCACATGCATCGCCCTCGTCCAGCGAGATTTGATCAGAAAATACAATGTCCCAATAAGGTTCCAGTTTCGGACTGTCCTTCCGGCTCAAAGTCAAAATGTGAGCAGGAGGCAACTTGTAAACGTCTTGATAGATTGTTTTTGGATCGGGAATGTACCCATAGGCAAAATAATCATCAATGGCTGTCGGCTCCAACTTTCGAGGCGTCTGGGGGTGCTTGATCAGCGCTTTGAGCTCTGAGCCAAAGACGACTTCTCCCCCCGGGAGCAGCGAATAGTAGAGTGGCTTCTTTCCTAGACGGTCTCTACACAGATAAAGTTTTTCTTGCTTGCGGTCCCACAGCGCAATTGCAAACATACCCCGTAGCCGTTGCAAACAATCCGGGCCCCATGCATCCCACCCATGTATGATCACTTCAGTATCCGAATGTGTGCGGAACGCGTATCCGAGACCTTCCAACTCTGATCTCAAGTCAGGAAAGTTATATATTTCGCCGTTAAAGACGACTGTTATAGAGCCGTTTTGATTGCTCATGGGTTGGTCGCCCGACGAAAGATCAATGATCGACAGTCGGCGATGTCCGAGTCCGATTCCGGGGTCGACAAAGATGCCGCCGCCGTCCGGTCCGCGGTGAATGAGTGTATCGTTCATCTCCGAAAGAAGATTGCGATCTATCGGAACCGGCCCGCTTTGGTGAAATATGCCGACTAGGCCGCACATGGTTCGAGTCTATCGTCTCTTAGCTTATTGGCCGACAGCAGAGGCATTCGACAATATTTCGCGTATTGGAATACCGCTGTCTACAAAAGTGCTCAGTTCGGCTGCGGCGGCGTCAACAGTTGTTGTGATTGGCGTGGATAGGATGACGGCAGCAGCGCGTGATTCCCCGCCGATCAATGACACCTTTGCCTGTCTCAATTTGGCGACGGAAGACCGCGAAATGAACTCGCCGTCGATCCAATACCAATACCATACCAGTCGTGCCTCTGGCTCTTTTAGGGCAATCTGCTGAATGATGGATATATTCGTGCCATTCAAGCTCACGCTCCTTACGGAGGAAGACTGCGTTAGCCATGGTTCGGCTCCGGCCGGCGCGTTGGTGTTACTGATGAGTTCCCGACCCTCTATCTGCCGCCAATAATAGGCCACATCTAAATCCAAGCTGGTACGGCCGTTCGAATATCTCGTTTGTGAGAAATCGTGCGCCGTTGGAAAGTTTGCCTGCCAATCATTTGCGTCAACCACTTGCATCCAGCCGTTGATCGACTGTGGCCAGGTGAGCATGATCTTATCTACGGCGGCGTCTTTCTGGCTGTTCTGATAGTAAAGCGGTGCAGGCCAAATGAGGGCGATTGCCAAGGCGCCAAAAATAGCCAGCCGACGCCCATCTTTTATATGCGTTTTGGATGTCTGGCTCTTAACATGCTTTTTGGGCGGGTCTTCAAACTTCAATCCTATCCAGCCCATCAGCAGCAAAATTACGGCAAAGAAACCCCAGCCATAAAGTAAATGATCGTCAACAATATCAATTTGTCGATTGCTCCACTCCGCCAGAGCGATAATCGCAAAAATTCTGATCGCATTGGCGACCAAAGCAACCAGCAGCATGATGACGATGGCGGCAAATCTTTTGGTCCAGGATTGATAAATGAGATAGCCGTAGAGAGGCGTGAGCGCAATTGAGCTAAGGACAAAGTTAAGCCCTGCGCACCCAGGGGCTATATGATATCGGCCGGTCGGAACTTCTACGATAAACCCTTCGACAAAATTTGGTATTCCGGAGAGGTTTAATAAGAACTCGGTCTGCACCAACGCTATCTGTTGGAGGGTCGGCAAAAGAAAGGTTCCTGTCGGAACCAACAGCCATAAATATAGGAATGCGATCAAATTTTGCCGGTAAATTTTTGTGCCGAATATGGCAATGATCAGCGACTGAATGAGTCCGACAATCGCGATATGCTCACCTTCTGCAATGCCGGCCGCCGCCGCGAAGATCCAAACACCGGAAAAGCCGGCAATCCCGATCAGACCCCAAATCGAGGGAGACGGAATAGAGTCTGATAACTCGCTGCGATTATCCCAAAGAAGATAGAGGCTAATTGGAATGATCAGATAACAATGGTTGTAAGCGGATCTGTTGGTCCAAAGAAACACTGCATCTTGGATCGGACCGGAAAACAGAATCAGAATACAAAGCAGGCCAGCTGCAAAAAACACCAGAGGTAGGCGCCATGCTTCAGGCAAATTGTATCGGTTCGGCTGCGTACCGATATTCTGGGCATCTGTGGCCGTATTCAAGATGGGTCCCCTGGAATTATGTCTTGTTTGCCCATAATAATCTGCATCTGTTAACTTTTCACAACGCGGTTAATTCTTTGCAAATATATGACGTGGTTGGTTGACGACCGGTTGTGGATTGGTATGCGAATTCCCAATCGTTTTAACTTGAATCTGCGAATTTCTTGGTTCAAATCAACAAAGTTTGCCCGAAGATCATGAGCAATATTCTCTTCCTGAGTCAGCGTATTCCTTACCCGCCAAATAAGGGAGAGAAGATTCGTGCCTTTAACTTTTTAAAACATCTGGCCCAGCGCCATCAAGTTTATCTGGGATGCTTTATCGATGACCCAGCAGATCTGGTGCACTTGGATGTACTGGATTCGCTCTGTACCGAAGTGCATGCGATACCACTGACGAAAACCACGGGAATGATACGGGCTCTGGGTGGGTTGCTTCAAAATCGTCCGATCACTTGTTCTTACTATTATAATCGTGAATTGAGAAACTGGGTGCAAGGCGTGCTATCGGCCAACCGGCCGGAGGCTGCCTTTGTCTATTCTGCCTCTATGGCTCAATACATCGATCGAATTCCTGAAAAGCCACAAACCGTCTTGATGGACTTTGTGGATGTCGATTCGGACAAGTGGCGTCAATATGCGCAAAAAAAATCATGGCCGATGAAGTTTATATATGCGCGTGAGGCTCGGCTTTTGGTGTCGCACGATAAGGGCGTTGCTGCCTGGGCTGACGCCTGCACTTTTGTTTCTGAACCGGAGGCCAACCTGTTTCAATCTTTGGCTCCGGAGTTTGAATCGAAGATTCACGCTTTGGCCAATGGCGTTGATGTGGACTATTTCGCCCCCCAATCTTTCTCCAGTCCCTTTTCTCAGGGAGGCCCTACATTCGCGTTTACGGGGACGATGGATTATTGGCCCAATGTGGACGCGGTCAAATGGTTCGTAAGCGATGTTTTGCCGACCATCCGGCGTAAGTCACCTGGCGCCCAATTTTACATTGTCGGCGCCAATCCCTCTGCGGAGGTCGAGGCGTTGGCCTCCGACGAGGGTGTCCACGTCACAGGACGTGTGGATGACGTGAGGCCCTATATCTCCCATGCTGACGTGGTGGTTGCACCGATGCGGGTTGCGCGGGGGGTCCAGAACAAAGTGCTTGAGGGCATGTCTATGGCCAAACCTGTGGTCACCACCTCTCAGGGAATTGAGGGGATCAATGCGGAGCCAGGACAGCACTTTATGCTGGCTGAGACTGCGGAGCAGTTCGCTGCCGCGTGTCTTCAGGCGGTGCGATCTGACAATGCCGATGCACTGGCGTCCGCAGCGCGCCAATTCATTCTGAGTCACTTTACTTGGGACAAGAGCCTATCGAAACTGGACCAATTGCTGTTGTCAAACGCGTCAACAGACTAACCGATGCGGCTTACGATATGGGGCCCAATGAGGTTTGCCACCGGAAGTGGGAGTTTCTGCCAGACTGATATAAAAGCCTTATATTTGGGATTGGCTGGGTTGAGATTGGGCATGTCTTGACCTTCAGCCATATAGAAGGCTTGAGGCATGGGGCGTGGCTCGAACCCCCAATTTTTTTTGAACGCATATGGGCCGGTTCCGGTTTTGCTGCGGCCAAAATCAAACACCGTGCAATTTCTCAAGACCGCTTGCCGCATAACCTGCCAATACATCAGATCATTGCTCCCGAGCTTTCTAGCGTCCGGTGTACTTCCCGTGTAATAGGGCAAGACCTTTCCGTTGAAGTAGAAAGAAAGAACACTGCTGACCGGCTGTCCGTTGTGATTCACTGTTAAGACTTCGCAATTCTCTTCGAAGACCCTTATTAGGGCCCTAAAATAAGACTTGCTCAGAACAGGTGTTCCAAGATTGCGTACGCTCTGCGCATAAAGCGGATAGAAATTCTCGATTGAATCCTCGATGGCAAAACTCAGCGATTCGTTTTTGAGTGCCTTTCGAACGACCGCCCGCTGTTTCCTTGGGATCTGTTTGAGATTCTCGTCTTCGCCGGCCGCAATTTCATTCTCAAAGTTGGCGTAAAGGTCCGTGCGCATTTGCCAACCGTCAAGCGTCACTTCCGTGTCACGGAACTCAAGATAGTTGGCTCCAACCTCCTGCATCAGCGCCTGTGCCCGCTTGACCAACTCTGTTCTCACCGCGTCGGATTCGGTCAATGGGCCTCCGGCAACACAGAAGGCATTCGAGATCAAACCATTGCTGAAAAGGGCGCTTTTGATGTGGACGAGCGGGAGAAGCCCGACAATCTTATCTTCCGAGACGGCTTTCAGATAATAGGTCTTGTGCCCGAAACTCTGCTCGACTACGTCGCGCCAACCGGACAAATGAAAGAAATGCCCGCCGGGGCAGGTGCGCGCAAAACGATCCCAATCATCACATCTTGATGGGTCAAGTATTTGGATCTCCATAGTCTCGCCGCCTGACTTATTCTCCGAGATAGACGTCATCGACCCGACTCCAGGAAAAGTCCCGCAAGAGTCGCTCGAGCCGAGCCTCCATGCCCGCAAGATTGGTATAGTGGCGAATCCTTGATTTTAGATTGACCCCTTCAGGTCTCGGCTGGTTCGGGTCGATCTCCCAGGGATGAAAATAGAACATAAACGGCCATCCATCGGCCTTGTTCACCCGCCCGATGGCAAACTTGGAATAGGCATATGGCAAAAGACGGAAATATCCGCCGCCGCCGCAGGCCAGATTCTGGTTAAACGCTCTGAGGGTCGAGATTGGAATCTCGACCAACTCCGAGTGCCCGTTTGGCCGAAATGGAAAACGCGGGGCGTTGGGCATGCCATAGTGGTCGTGCCGCACGGGATTGATGCTGGACGAGTATCGATAGTCTTCTTCCGCCAACACTTCAAAAGACCAGAGGTTTTCACTACCGACGGAAAAGCTGGCCGCCCGAAATCCATTGACCGCCTGTCCACTCGCATCTTGGAGCAATGCTTTACTTCTCCGGATGTCTTCCCGAAATTCGTCTACCGACTGTTCGTCCGCACGAATATGACACATGCCGTGGCTGGCAACTTCGTGACCCTCGTCCGATATCTGTCGAATAAGCTGGGGGTGTCTTTCGGCAACCCAGCCCAAAATAAAGAAAGTGGCTTTGGTGTTATGACGCTGGAACAAATCCAAAATTTGCTTGGTGTTCTCGACCACCCTGGATTGGCAGTCTTCCCAATTTGGGCGCGTGTAATAGGGAGCAAGTGCGTGGACTTGGAAATACTCTTCCACGTCAACGGTCATGGCGTTGACGGTTTTGCCGTCCTTTTGCCGTACCGGATTAGGGCAGGGTGAGAATGAATGTGGTTGCAACACGCGTGTCCAGTCCTTACGCGGGCGATACAAAGCTACCTGTGATTCAGGTTCGGGCGCCCTTTCAAATACTCCTCCAGAATGAGTAAAAGGAGTTTCTTAAAAGTTCGCGTATCCGAACTCCCTTTTTTGTCCGTTCCGGCTGAAGGGGTATTTTGCTGAAAAGCTGAGGCTTTTTCATGATTTGATTGGCCAAGCTGTGCAAAAACTTCCACCGGTGTCGATTCGATCAGATCGATAACGTGTTTCCAGCGCTGAATGGCCCCTTCTGCGGTTAGCCCTGATATGTCCAACCGTTCCGGTTCGGAAACTTGTGCGGCGACGGGTTGCTGTATTTCTGGAGCAGGAGCCGGTGGTGCGTCGACGGTGGCCTGTGGGGCTGTTGCGACGCTGCTTGGTTCGACCGCCGGCTTTGCCGGCTCCGATGCCGTCACTGCTGCACTGTCGGCGCCGTCATCCAAAACTTGCGCAAACTCTTGTTCCAAGTCCTGTGCAACCGTCTCGATCACATCCGAGTCGATGGCATCTAAGTCTTCCAAATAGCAGTAGAGAAGTATGCGTGAGCATAGTGTATTGATCCGGCGCGGAACGCCTTCTGTGTATTTGTAAATCAGATCAAAGGACGACTCAGTAAATGACGGCCTGTCTTGCCATCCGACTCGCTGGAGCCGATGGAGGATATAATTTTTGGTGTCGGCGCTGTTGAGAGGCCCCAGATGATAGCTGGCAATGACCCGCTGGCGCAATTGTTGGAGATCGGGACTCGAAAGCACTCTGCGGAACTGAGGCTGCCCGAGTAGAAAGAGCTGTACGGGTGCGATGCCTGAAACGTGGATATTGGACAGCATTCTCAATTCTTCGAGCGCATCCATGGACAGGTTTTGGGCCTCGTCGACAAAAATCAAACAGCGTTTATTTCGTCTTACGCAATCATGAAGAAAGCTCTCAATCTCAAGGATGATAGACGCTTTGTCTTCCGCCTTTGGGGACAAATTCAAACCCGCAGAAATCATCCGCAGGATTTCTTCACTTTTGAGATTGGTCGAAACAATTGTCGTCGACACGTATTTATGGCGATCTAAGCTTTCTCTAAGGTGGCCGATAATCGTTGTTTTACCGGCGCCAACCTCGCCGGTTACGACAATGAAACCTTCATTTTGCTGAAGCCCATACTTCAAATGAGCGATCGCGCGAGAGTGTTCATCACTCTCGAACAGAAACCGATGATCTGGCGTGAGTTGGAACGGCTGAGCCGAAAAATTGAAATGTTCAGTAAACATCCAAACTCTAGAAAGTTCTTGTAATGGCGGCGATTAAGGCATTCTCTGTTCTGTCGCTACCAAAATCGCGTTCGCTGCGCTGGAATTGATAGCTTCCATCAACGAAAATGTTGTCTGCCAATTGATAGCGCCCGCCGACGAAAATTTGGTAACGTCTATTCTCATCTGCAGGCAGTTGACCGTCGATGACTTCACTATAGGTCACCCCACCATTGACGCTAAACACGTTGGAAATCTCTCGCTCCAGGCCCAACGATGCGCCGACGGTTGTTTCTTCAGTCAATGAAAGATCAAACTCTTGCTTGATGTGATAGGCATTGAACTGGATATTGGTTTGACTGAAATTCCCGTTCAAACCAACCCGAAGCCTTTCTTCTTTGTAAACTTCGTTTTGCAGATCAAGCAGCGTGTCAAACAGCTCCGGCAGACTGCCGATGTCGTTGATCAGCTGAAGATTGGGCGAGAACGAAAGAACCTGCAGCGATCTCTGGAACTCTTGCTGCCGTGTTAGGACGTCTTCGTCATATGTGATGCGCAATAGCGTTGTTTCTGAAAACTCGTAAGTGATATCAGCACGTGCTGTCGTATCACCGAACCGCTCACCGCCTTCTAGGTCTAATGTGAGTCTTGGTCCAACGGCTATAATGGCTCCCGCGCCCCAAAAGTCAGCGGAACGCTCATCTTCATTGATGAAGTCACTCTCAAAATCGTCGTGACCGTAGCGCGCAAACGGCCGGATTCTGCGGCCCAAAGGTGTTTCAATCCGTCCTTCAACAGTCGTGCGCTTGAAATCCTCATCGGTTTCCGATGTGTTGGCCGAAAGCCGCCAGCCGAAGCCCGGTTTGTCCGCGACACTCCCCAAATAGGCGTCGCCTCGATAGGTGTTCTCATCGTTGGGTGCGCGATCTGACGTTCCGGCGTCCGTATCTCCAAAATAGGTGCCAGAAGCATTTAGACGAATGCCGGCCTCGACGCTTGGACCAAATTGATTCCGAAGGTGGGGACTGACTGAGTAGGAATAAACACGTGACCGGTCACCATCAATGTTGCGGTTCCCAGATGCAGGCAACACATCTTGAAAAAGATTGCGATCCGCGATGGATGCGCGTGCCTCAATGGTAAATATATCCTCGGCGAGGGTGACGTCCCAACCACCAATCAGATTCGCTTGAAAGCCGTCCAGGTTGTCGCGATTTATATACTTATCGTACGAAATAGTTCCGTTCAAAAGACCTTGGACACGATTGGAGCTGCCGATAACTGAGATATTGGCGGATGCTTGAGATGAAAGGTCCGTTCTCTCACGGTCATCAAGTCCGGCATTGTCCGTGAGGGTTTCTTGCAGCCGTACGGAGCTCTCCACTTGCCATTCCGCTGCCGTCGCAAGCCCCAAAGTCGTTGCCAATGAGACTCCTGTCAGAGCGGTTGTGGCACAAAGCCGCCTAAGACGTCCGTTGTGGTTAATTCTTTTCAACACGGAAAATGCCCCTCTAGATATGTTTTATTGGCCGTAATAGGACCGGTAGCTGCCATAGCGATCCATTTGATGACTTTCATTGGCCTTGTTCAAAATGCAATAGGTTCTTTCTTTTTGCGGCAGAAGCGAGAGCGCTTCTTCAACTCTTTGTCTCGCCGTATTCTCCGCCTCTATCACAAGAACCACCTGACCGGCATGCATAGCAAGTGTTTGTGTCTCACTGCTGGCCAATACCGGGGGTGTATCAACGATAATTACGCGATCGCTGTATCTTGACGCAAGATCTTGCATCAGATCTTCCATCCGCGTTCCGGCGAATAACTCCGTTGCATTTTCGCTGTTCGTGCCTGCCGGCAGCAAGGCCAGGCTGGGGATGCTGGTGCGGACCAGGACATCGGAAACGCTAACATCCTCTCCGCGCAAGATATCGAGATATCCCGGCCGGCTATCGATTCCGAAGTGTTTTGATAGATCTTGGCGAATAACGTCGCCGTCGATCAACAAAACTTTGATTTCTTGCTCAGCTGCAATGCTCATGGCTAGATTTGTCGCCGTAAAGGTCTTGCCTTCATTCGGCACAGCGCTGGTGACCATAATCACATGTGGATTTTCAGCTCCATCCGGGCGCTGAAAGGCATTGACCAAAAGCGGCCGCTTAATCGTCCGAAACTGTTCCTTGGTTTTGCTTCGCTCACTGTCTGGCGTGATCAGCCCCATGCTGCGCATGTATCCGTAGTCCAATTCAAGCGTGGATCCGGATTCGCTGCTGTGCCAACTTGAGCTGTCAATGTGCGGTGGGCTGAGGGATTCTGCTAGTGCACCTTCCGCCCGCGGATCGTTCTCGGGCAAGGTGCCAAGATCATCCTGTCCCTCATTCATGGCCCGTTCAATGAGAGAGTCTGTTTTCTTAGCCTCCGACATTTCCAGCTTCTGGCTCAGTCGGTCGATAAGGTTGATACGCGTCGAACTGCTTGACATTTCTACTTTTCCTTACATGAGGCTGGCGACATCCAAGCTCTCGGATGACGTTCCAAAGAACATGGAGGCGACTACCATCAAGGCAAAAACAAACACAAAGCTGCCGCTTGCCAGAGCGAAACCGTAGTTTGAAAATCGTTGGTTGGCTCTTTCCTGCTCACTTGGCACCTGGGTGACAGTTCCCAGCACGGGCAAACCGATGGCATGTTCTAGGCGGCTCGGTTCGAAAAAGGTTTCTTCCAATTGAGAGCGGATAAGAGCGGCTGCGCCACCCGCACCGATGGCGAGGACGAAAACCACGCCCAGGAATAATGGCCGGACAGGACCGTCAGGCGATGCCGGCACTTCCGGCGGCTCGATCCGGCGAAAATCAACTCTGGACGTTTTGGTTTCGATTTGCTGGGTCAAGATAAGTGTTTCGCGGCGTTCCAACAAATCTTGGTAGGTCTTGTTCACCGTATTATAGGCGAGAGTCCGTTTAGAGAGCTCTGCATCAATGCTGGGCGCGATCTGCGCATGTTCCTGAAGCCGTGCAAGCTGCGCTTGGGCCTTTTCTAGTTTTCTGTTGGCTTTGCTCAACCCGGTTTCGGCCTCAACAAGTTTGAGCTGGATCTGGTCATAGACCTGATTTGGAATACTGCTTTTGTTCAGCAGGTCATTGTCCGTCGCGCTGCGTGAGCCTGAATTGTAAATCGCAACTAGGCGATTGATTTGCCGCCGCGTGCGCACCACGTCGGGATGGCTCTCTGTATAGGTCAGCAACAAATTATCAAGGTCGGCCTGAAGCATGCGGATTCGGCCGAGTGTCGTTGTCGGTCCCGATTGTTCACCGTTTTCCGACGTCGACCCAATCGTGATGAACCTTGGCGTTTCGGCAAGCTGCGCGGAGAGTTGATCGCGCAGGCCAAGAGCATCTGTATATTCAACAGTTGACTCAGCGACGCTGTCTTCAGCTTCTTGCAGTCGTTGTGCGTAGTTGGTTTTGCCAATCACATAGGCATATTGTGCGCGGAATTCGGAAAGACGGCCCTCCGATTCGGATAGCTTGCGCTCGTATGATTGGATTTCTGAATCGAGAAATACCCTTGCCTTGCCGACGTCGCCCCGGCTTTCCCCCTTATTGCTCTCGATGAAGATATTCACCAATGCCTGAACCACGTCCCGGGCGAGGACCGGGTCTCGGTCCTCAAACTGAATGAGAATGAGTCCATTACCTTCCGAACGGACGGTTGAACGGGCATTCAGTGAATCAATAAGGCCTTGCCGTTCCAGGTTTGTATTCACGTCGAGATCTAAATCGGTTAGGCGCGCCACTTGTTCCAAGTTGGGGCGGCTGAGAAGGGTCCGTATCCTGACCCGGATTTCCTCCTCAATATCGTTTCGGACCGTCAGATCTGATGTGACGTTGGTAACTGCGCTATCCGTATCAACATAGATGCGTGCGCTGGAGACATATTGGTCCGGCATCGTGTAAACTGAGTAGGCTCCGATCAGGCCCACCAACCAGCAAATGCTGATACCCAACCAACGCCTTTGCCAGACGCCTAGGATATATATCCGAATTTCTCCAATGATATCTTGCATTCGGTCTACTCGCTTTACACTCTATGCATTTGCCAAATGGCCACGACTTGAATTCTTTGTGTTTGGATTGCTTCGAAAGCCCAAACGTCGCGGCACCAATTAGAACCAACTCTCCGGCACGAAAATCACATCTCCCGGCAATAGTGCCACATTTGCGGACAGGTCGCCGTTGTTCAGCAGATCGTCAAGGCGTACCCGGAATTCCTGAGCTTCACCATCCATCGTCCGTGTCAAGCGCGCGCGGTTTCCGGCTGCGAATTCAGTCAGTCCGCCTACGGCGATCACTGCGTCAAGCATGCGCATGTTTTCCCGATACGGAATGGCTTGGGTCTGCACACCAGCGCCAACAAAACGTACTTGGGCGCTAAAAGGACCGACAAAGTTGGTCACCATAACCGTCACGCGTGGTTCTTGTACAAATTGCGCAAGCGCATTTTCAATATCCTGTCCGAGCTTGGTGGACGTTTTACCCGCGGCCTGCATGTCATTGATCAAAGGAAGAGAGATACGGCCATCCGGTCGAACGGGAATCGTTCGCGTCAGGTCTGCATTTCGCCACACGAAAATCTCAATCGTGTCACCAGGACCAATAATGTATTCCTGGGTGGCTGGAGCATCGACCTCCGGGACGGCATTGGTTGTCGTGATTCCGCCGGCACAGCCGATGAGTCCAAAAGCAATCACCAAAAGGCTGGAAAACTTGGCAAGTGAGATTTTCAAAACAGACACGGCTTCTATTCCTTATCCTGAATGTGGCGCTTTAGCGGCCACCCTAAGCTCAAACAATTAAATGATTAATTACGCGGCGTCATATTTCTGTGTGCAAGTACCCGATCGACGCGATCGGATCAGAAAAGACCCGAAAATCCAGTGTTCTCTATCATAAACCTTTTTCAGTGCGGCGCGACTTTTGGTTAAATCTTTCGGGCCTTATGCCCGTATTAAACCAGAGCTTTTCTTGCATGGCGCGTGCCAGATTGACGGTTCTCCCGTAGAGCTAGATTCTACAGGGAAAAATCCCGGAAAACTGAGAGATATTGAAAGATATGCATGTCGGACTGGCCCAATTCAGGATACGGCAGACACTTTGAATGCCCATATCGGGTATGGGCCGCACCAAAACGGATCAGATGGTCCGGTTTCTAAGACCGCTCCAGTTCGGAATCGACCCGTTCCCGGATCCATTTCAGAAAGCTGCGCACCTTCGGAAGCACGGCTTTGGACTTGGGGCAGACAATATAGTAAGCAAATTCAATGGGTTGGGCGAGGTCAAAGGGTTTGGCGAGCCGTCCGGCACTGATATCGTCAGCCGCCAGAGCGCGTTTGGCCAATGCGACGCCACGGCCGCCCATTGCTGCCTCCAGAACCAGGCTGGATTGATTGAAGCGCAGTCCCCGGCTGCCGTCGATGTCATCGATACCGGCCGCTTTCAGCCACATGGTCCAGTCCGGACAGCTTTCGTCATTGTCCGGGCTGTTGTCATGCAACAGAGTGTGTTTGGCCAGATCCGCCGGTGATTTGAGGCCCACCTCGCCCTCGATGAGCTGCGGGCTGCAGACCGGAAACACCTCTTCCGTCATAAGTTTCTCGACCATCAGGCCGGGATATTCGCCGGCGCCATATCGGACCGCCACATCAACGCTGTCTTTGACGAAATCGGTCAAATCCATGTCCGCCAACACCCAGATATCCTGATCGGGATGGGACTCTTGATAGTCCCCAAGCCGGGGCACCAGCCATTTGGAGGCAAATGAGGGCGCTGCGCTGACTGTCAATCGATTGTCGGCCTCGCTCGCCGTCAAGAGATTAGATGCCTCTGCCAGCTTGTCGAACCCTTCCCGCAGGACCGGCAGCGACAATTCCGCCTCGGGCGTCAGTTTGAGCGCCCGGTTCAGGCGCTGAAACAGCGTCACCCCGAGATACTCTTCGAGCGCTTTAACCTGCTGGCTGATCGCCCCTGGTGTGACATGAAGTTCTTCCGCTGCTTTGGTGAAACTCAGATGTCGTGCCGCCGCCTCGAAGGCGCGCAGAGCGTTGAGCGGGGGAAGGCGTCTGGATTGGGCCATAAAACCTGTCTTTTGTCAGAAAATCTAAGAAAGCTCTCAGAATTAATAGTTTGTCCTCAACCAGGCCGATCCCTAGCTTTTGACCAGCTTATATCGGTTGGCTGATTGCGAATCCAACCGTCAGCATCTGCCGATGATCTCCGGACTCATCAGATTAGAATATCTAATCCGAATTGGTGGGTGTTGCAATCTTTCTAAACCGAAGGCCCGATTCCGGCGAAGATGTCTTGGACCGGCATCCATATCGGGCCCCATGAGTTGGATCAATGAAGTATTTTCCGGCTTTTGTGGACCTGAACACTCGACGCTGCCTGGTCGTCGGCGGCGGCGAGATGGCATTGAAAAAAGCGCATCTGCTCAAAAACGCCGGTGCTGATCTGACCATTATGTCGCCGGAGTTCGAACTCGATTTTGCGGATGCCCTGGGCCTCTCTGCCGATCAGGTTTTGGATTTTTCCATCACAGCCGATGAGGCGGTTAGCCAAGGATTTGTTTTGGTGGTCGCAGCCTCGGGCATAGCGGATCTGGACGAAGCGATTGCGGCGGCGGCACGCCGGGCGAATGTTCCGGTCAATGTGGTCGATAGAACCGACCTGTGTACATTCATTATGCCGTCCATCGTCGATCGCGGTGATGTGGTGATTGGCATCTCCACCAGCGGCGCATCGCCTGTGCTGGCGCGCCGGATTCGAGCCAAGATCGAGGCGGCTTTGCCCGCACGTGTCGAAAACCTTGCGGCATTCGCCAGATCATTTCGGGAGTCGGTCAAAACAAAATTGAAATGGGAACAGCGGCGCGACTTTTGGGAGCGTGTCATTGATGGACCCATTGGTCAGGCTGTTTTGAACGGCAGGGAAGCGCAAGCTCGTGAGGACATGCTCACGGCGATCAATCAAAATGCCGGTTCGTCGCTCTCCCGCGGCCGGGTTTCCATAGTCGGGACAGGTCCGGGGGACCCAGATCTGCTGACTCTCAAAGCGCTCCACGTCATGCAAGACGCTGATGTCATTCTCTATGACAAATTGATTGGCCCCAAAATTTTGGAGTACGCGCGACGCGACGCCATACAGGTTTTCGTCGGCAAGAGCCGGGCATGTCATTACAAAACACAAGACGAGATCAATGATCTGATGATCTCTCACGCCGAAGTCGGGCGTCATGTGGTGCGGTTGAAAGGCGGCGATCCGTTTATCTTTGGCCGCGGCGGTGAAGAGGTCGACATTCTGAAACGCCGAAATATTGATGTTTCGGTCGTGCCGGGTGTCACGGCAGCGTCCGGATGTGCCGCATCGAGCGAAATACCGTTGACCCATCGGGATCATGCCAAATCCGTGACATTTGTGACCGGTCACGGCCGCGACGGCGAGCCTGATCTGGATTGGCGGGCGCTGGCGGCTGAGGAGCAAACAATTGTTGTCTATATGGGCGTCGCCAATGCCCAAACCATCTCGCGCAGATTGGTCGAGCATGGATTGTCCATGTCAACGCCGGTTGCCGTCGTCGTGAACGGAACATTGGACACACAGAAAACAGTCACATCGACCTTGGCAAAAATTGCTGACGAGATCGCAGCAACTGAGATTGACGGTCCGGCGCTGATGATCGTGGGCGACGTGGTGTCGGCGCAGTCCGCGTCTAAGGTTGACGTCTTTGCCGATGCGGTCAGGAGAATTGCATGAGTGCGCAGATTGTAACAGCGAACCGGTTGCGCGACGGCGAAGTGGTGTACATGACGTCATCCGGCGACTGGTCTGAAGACCTCACGGACAGTGTGGTGGCCCAAAGTTCAGAAGAGGCCGATGGCTTGCTGGATCAAGCCGTCACGCCGAGCCAAGAGCTTGTTGTTGTCGGTCCCTATCTTGCGGACGTCGAAGTGGAAGGCGGCATTGTGGTCGCGCTCAGCCAGCGCGAAATTATTCGTGCAACTGGACCGACCGTGCACCGGCATTTCGGCAAACAGGCGCGAAAAGGATAAGTTCATGTACCGCTATGATGAATTTGATCAAACTTTGGTCGATGAACGGGTGGCGCAATTTCGCGGTCAAGTTGAGCGGCGTCTCAGCGGTGAACTGACGGAAGAGCAATTCCGTCCTTTGCGCTTGATGAATGGCCTTTATCTGCAGCTCCATGCCTATATGCTGCGTGTCGCCATTCCTTACGGCACCTTGGCCTCAAAACAGATGCGGATGCTGGCGCATATTGCGCGCAAGTATGACAAAGGCTACGGCCACTTTACCACGCGCCAGAACATTCAATACAATTGGCCGAAATTGCATGAAGTGCCCGATCTTTTGGCGGATCTGGCAACCGTTGAAATGCATGCGATTCAAACCAGCGGCAATTGCATTCGCAATGTCACATCGGATCAGTTTGCCGGTGTGGCTGCGACGGAGCTCGAAGACCCGAGAGTCTATTGCGAGATTATCAGGCAATGGTCGACCTTCCATCCGGAATTCTCGTTCTTGCCGCGTAAGTTCAAGATCGCCGTCACCGGTGCGCCGGACGATCGTGCAGCTGTGAAGGTGCATGACATTGGTCTGTTTTTGCGGCGTGATGAGCAAGGCGAAATCGGTTTTGAAGTGATCGTCGGAGGTGGTTTGGGCCGCACGCCGGTGATCGGCAAGACCATTCGTGAGTTTCTGCCGAAGCAACATTTACTGTCGTATTTGGAAGCGATTTTGCGCGTCTACAATATGCTGGGACGGCGGGACAATCTCTATAAGGCCCGTATCAAAATTCTGGTAAATGCCGTCGGCGCAGAAGAATTTGCGCGCCTCGTTGAAGAGGAATGGCAGCATCTGAAAGATGGGCCATTGCATTTGCCGCAAGAAGAGATTGCGCGGATACACGCCTATTTTGAACCACCACAATATGAGTCCTTGCCCCATGACGATGAGGGGTTGCGATCCGCTAAATTGAGCGAACCGGAATTTGGTCAATGGGTTGATACCAACGTCGCGGAACATAAAGTTCCCGGCTATGGGATTGTGAACATCTCTTTGAAGCCGATCGGCGGTATTCCCGGCGACATCGAAGCCGATCAGATGGATGTTGTGGCGGACCTGGCTGAAAAATTCAGTCTGGATGAGTTGCGCGCTACCCATGAACAAAATTTGGTTCTGCCCAATGTGAAATTAAGTGACCTTTATGCCGTCTGGCAGGGCCTAAAAGAAGCCGGACTCGCTACGGCCAATCTTGGTTTGATCTCCGATATGATCACGTGTCCGGGACTGGATTATTGTAACTTGGCCAATGCGCGCTCTATTCCCGTTGCCCAGCGCATCTCAGAACGTTTTGCCGATATCACACGTCAAAAAGATGTCGGCGAGCTTAAGCTGAAAATCTCCGGCTGTATCAATGCGTGCGGTCATCATCACGTCGGCAATATCGGCATACTAGGCGTGGATAAAAAGGGCACCGAATTTTATCAAATCACGCTCGGTGGAAGCGCAACCGAAGATGCCGCTGTCGGCAAAATTCTCGGCCCGGCATTTGCGTATGATGATGTGGTCGATGCGGTCGAAAAGGTTGTTGAGACTTACGTTGATATTCGCGAAGACGACGAAACCTTCAATCAAACTGTTGCCCGTGTCGGCATCAAGCCGTTTAAGGAGAAGCTTTATGCCGCTCATTAAGAATAATCAGCTCATGGAAGACAATTGGGTGCGTTGGGATGGGGACTCTCCTATTACCGGCGACGTGATTGTGTCGCTGGGGGTTTGGAACGAACACAAGCCGCAATTGATGGCCCATGACGGAGCCGTCGGCATTCAGCTTGCGAGTGATCAGGCACCTGACCTGATACAGCAGGACTTGGCCCATTTGGATTTGGTGGCCCTTGAATTTCCCGCTTTCAAAGATGGGCGGGCTTTTTCCTATGCGCGTCTTTTGAGAGAGCGCTTCGGTTTTGCCGGCGAGGTGAGAGCGGTCGGCGACGTTTTGCGCGATCAAGCTTTCTTCATGCTGCGTTGTGGATTTGATGCCTTTGAAGTGGCAGACGCAACTGCGCTCAACGGATTCTTGGATGCTTTGGGTGAGTTCACCTTTGTTTATCAGCCGTCGACGGATAACCGGCGATCTGTTGTCGCAAATCGTCATGCCACATCGGTAGCTGCGGAATAGCTCATGGATGATGTGGTCGCAAAAACGGATCAGGCGCAATTGTTGGCGCGTCAGATTGCTGCTGAGAAGGCAGCATCCGCTTCCGTTTTGCCTCAAGATCACGACATTGCCGCATTGGAGGAAAAGCACTCCGATGCCGATGCGGAGGTATTCTTGCGGGCCATGATTCAGGAATTTGAGGGCCGCATTGCTTTGGTCTCTTCCTTTGGCGCGGAAGCGGCTGTCTTGCTGGATTTGGTGGCGCGGATCGACCCCGATCTGCCGGTGATCTTTCTTGAGACAGGCATGCATTTTGCGCAAACTTTGAGTTACCGCGATCAATTGATCAAAAAGCTCGGCCTCACGAATGTGCAATCGGTGACCCCGGATCCGGCGGATCTTGCGGAACACGATCCGGACGAGTCCTTATGGCAATGGGACACCAATCAATGCTGCAATATTCGCAAAGTGCGGCCATTGCAAAAAGCACTTGAAGGATATGACGCCTGGATCAACGGTCGCAAACAAATGCATGGCGGTGATCGTGTTCGTTTGCCTCGTCTAGAGGCCAGTGGCGGACATATCAAAGTCAATCCTTTGGCTCGCTGGACACGTGAGGATGTGGACGCGGCATTTGCCGATAGCGGCTTGCCCAAACATCCATTGGTGGAGAACGGGTTTAAGTCCATCGGATGCTGGCCGTGTACACAAGCGACGGCCAATGGTGAGGATGTGCGGTCAGGCCGTTGGGCCGGTGACGACAAAACCGAATGCGGTATCCATTTGGTCCATATGCGTTAGAGCAACCGACCGCGCCGCTCACGTATTCGGATTGGCCGTGACTTTGTCGGCATGTTCCGACTCCAATCTTTCCCGATACTCTTTCGGCAGATCGTCGACACTGGACAATTTGCGTCCCGCAGCGTGCCAGACCACCTGGCCTTTTTCGCCTTCCATGTCCATCCAAGCCGGCCAAGGTGCCAAATAGGTGGACGCAAAAAGCGCATTGGCCGACTGAACATTCGGATCGGTCATTTCTGCTAACGGGCCATAAGTGGTTTGAGATTCGATCAGCGGTACGCCCGGTGGAAAGTCTCTTTCGGATTTGAGCCAAATCATATCGCCGCTTGTGGTCCATTTAAGTTCGAGCGGCTTCTCCGGAAACAAATCTTTCATGCCGATCCAATAGGGCCCGTTCACGGTCAGCTTCAAGCCCGGCCCGCCGCCAAGAATGTTTGGTGTGACTTTGTTTGTCTTACCCGTGTAGGGATTTGCATACTCGTAGATAAAATCTTCGGTTTCGTAGTCGCGGAAGAAGGTGAGCGTATTGCCTTGTTGGGTGTACCCCTCATCGTCTTTGGTCATCCAATACATTTCCATACCCTCGTATCGATAGAGGGGACGGTTGGGCTGGCCTTCAACGACGCCATAAATCACGCCTTCATACCACCAGGGTATGTCTCTCTCCATTTCCAAGCTGGCCTGCAGTTTCACAAGAGCTTGTAGATGTTCTTCCGGTGTCGATGGTGCAAAGTCTGAAGTGGGGTTTGCGTTGGAGCGTCCGTCACCGCAAGAGGCGAGAGCCAAACTTGCGCCCATGAGGCTGAAGCCGCCGAGGACAGCTCTGCGATCCGTCAATACTGAACCCATGTGAGTTTCCTTCCGTCTAAAAAGAACGGCGACGCATCAAACTCTGACGCATCGCCGTTTCTCCTTGCTGTCATGTTTAGCTATCTTGCGGCTGTCTCGGAGGGGCTGGCGTTTGTTCCCGTTTATAATTTTCCAAACTGGAGAGACTTGGTTCTTCCCATTTGTCCGGTGCTTCCATGAAAATGGGGTAGTTTTTCTCCGTATAGGCCAAAACATCTTCGGAAACCGTATCCAACGAACTATTGGTGCCCATGAAACACTGATACAAACAATGTCCGGGCGCCTGGTCCATCAGCATCCAGGGCAGCCAAGGCGTTGTCCGGCTCCAAGTGCCGTTATAACCGACGGTGGTTTTCGATTCGTCCTGAAGCTCCTCATTGGAAATCTGATAGAGGAAGTGCTCGGTGACACGCGTCATTGGGCCCGGTGATTCTCTTGGCCATTCATCCGGCTGCATCGCACTCGGATAGAGCAAGTGAATGTGCGTGTCCAAATTCATGGTCTCGCCCCGCGGAATCCAACCCAAGATGAACGGAATCGGCTCACGCTTTTCCGTGTTCAAACCGTCGTAAGACGGCGGCTGCGGATATTCCCGGGTGATGGTGTGGTTGAACGGGTCATTGGCGATCGGCACGACGCGGACCCGTTCACCGGTGAACGGATTGTCCCATTCCTCCATGATCTCGCCGGTCTTGAGATCTTTGTAATAGCCGACCTCGCGCAAAACTTTTTGGTATGTGCCGTCTTCTTGTTCAATCAGTCTGGCGCAACTAAAGCCCTCCATGATGAACAGGTCTTCAAGCTTCTTGTTGTCCACAACAGCTTGAACAACTCCAGAATACCAGCCGTAGCGTGTTTTGCTTGTATCCAAATCGCCAAGCAATCTTGCATAGGCGATCATATTGTCATTGGGTTTGGTTAGGTCCAGATACGGGCCCTTCAAGGTCTCCGGGGTCTGGCGAGATCCTGATCCGAGTGGCCCTGCACTGACAGCCAGGCTTGCAGAGGCCGCCAATCCCAAGCCGCCGGCTCCGGCCATCGCTTGGCGCCGACTCAGTTGAATGGATGGTATTGTCATTTTCTGATCGTCCTCCTGGTCAAAGCAAACATCTGCCCAAAGCCTAACACTGCCGCGCAAACTCCTTTTCGTAAAAAAACCATCGTTCAATAGATGGCCGATTGCGACGCCAAGATTATCCGACCAGTGAATTCCACGATTGATTGCAGGCCCGAACGGGCCTAAGAATTCTGCGAAATTGTAAGTCAGAGCGGAGCGTGATCTTTGAGCAAACCCAAAATAGGTTTGGCATTGGGCGGCGGTGCGGCGCGCGGTTGGGCCCATATCGGTGTGCTCAATGCCCTGACCGAACATCAGCTTGAGTTTGATTTGGTGGCCGGCACGTCGATCGGTTCAATTGTCGGCGCCTGTTTGGCGGCCGACCGGATGGCCGAGTTGGAGCAATTCGCCCGCTCCATTGATGTCGGCCGGATTCTCAAACTCACGGACCTAAAATTTCATGGCCGCGGCCTGTTTGACGGCGGCCCCATCATTGCCGAGATGGCCCGCCAATTGGGTGTCACCAATATTGAGGATCTCGATATTCCCTTTGCCGCAGTGGCGGTGGATATGGTGACCGGCGACGAAGTTGATTTTCGCGAGGGGCCTCTCTTGGACGCAATCCGTGCCTCTATTTCGTTGCCCGGCATTTTCAGTCCCGTGCACATAGACGATCACATTCTGGTCGATGGCGGTTTGGCCAATCCGTTACCCGTCTCGGTCACGCGCGACATGGGAGCCGACATCGTCATTGCCGTTGACATTATGGGTGACTATGAAGGCCGCGCCGCGGCGGCCGGCCTCGGCAATACGCCACAAGAAGAGACGGGGAAGGACACGAGCACGATTTTCAATGTTTGGGCCAAAGCCGTGGATGATATGCGGAAGTCCGTGTTTACCGGATATTCCAGTCCAAACATTATCGAAACACTGACCGCCTCCGCCGGGATCACCATGAAATCTTTAACGCGGGCCAATCTCAGAAGTGATCCATCCGAGATCGTCATTGTTCCAAAGATCGGTCACATCACCATGCTTGAGTTCGGCCGTGCTGAAGAAATGATTGAGTCCGGTTATACCGCCGGACAAGAGGCCATCTCTGAGATCAAAGAGCTGCTGGATAAGGCGACTCATGAATCCGCGTAAGGCCGCTTATGAGACTTTCGACAGCGGATCTGGAATGGAAAGATAATCAGACGCCGGTCTCTCAGGAGTTCGGCGACGTATATTTTTCTGCCGACGATGGATTGGCCGAGAGCAGATACGTTTTTTTGCAAAGAAACAATTTGCCGGAAGACTGGTCCAAGCAAGATCTCTTTTGCATCGGCGAGACCGGTTTCGGCACCGGACTTAATTTTCTAGCCACTTGGGATCTTTGGCGCAAAACGCGGCGATCCGGTGGACGATTGCATTATGTCTCCGTCGAGGCCTTTCCGCTCACCCACAAGGATCTCAGCCGCGCTTTGGCGCCCTGGTCGGAGCTCAAAAACCTCTCCGATGTTCTTTTGGAACTCTACCCGGATCCACATCCGGGCTTTCATCGCATTCATATGCCGGACGACGTAACGCTTACGCTGTTGGTCGGTGATGCGGCGGAGATGCTGGCTGAGCTCGAAGCGCAAATCGATGCCTGGTTCCTTGATGGTTTCGCCCCGGCTTGCAATCCTGGCATGTGGACAAACGACGTCTTCCAAGAAGTCGCGCGGCTGTCGCGGCCGGGCACGCGTCTTGCCACATTCACTGTCGCCGGCGCTGTGCGCCGCGGTCTTGCGCAAGTGGGGTTTGACGTTGAAAAGGCCCAAGGGTTTGGCCGCAAGCGCGACATGTGCGTCGGACATTACGCCGGAGACCCGAAAGACTCCCAAATCTCGCCTTGGTATCAACTGCCTGCGAGCCATTCCGGGGACAAGCAGGCTGCCATCTTGGGTGGCGGCGTTGCCGGTGCGGCCTGCGCACGCGCTTTGGCGCGGCGTGATTGGGACATCACGCTGATTGAGCGCCGGGACGGTTTGGCGCAAGAAGGGTCCGGCAACCCAAGCGGCATTGTGACACCGCGACTGAGTGCTGATGAAACCGCCGACAGTCTCTTTTATGCAGAGGCCTATCGCTATGCATTGCAAGAGTTCAAAGCCCTCAACGGCTTAGGTGTGGATTACAATCCGTGCGGTGTATTGCGAGTGCCACGCAATGCGCAAGAGCTGCGGCGCTATCGGACAATAGTGGAGCGGACCACATTGCCGGAAGCCGCTTTGCGTTTGGTGACCGTCGAGGAAGCGAGTGAAATTGCCGGTATCAAGCTCGGGTCCGAGGCTTTGTATCTTCCGCTTAGTGGAGAGCTGCGGCCCAAAAGCCTCTGCAATGCTTTGGCGCAGGATGTCTCGTTAGCGTTCGGTGCGGAGATTGAAGCGGTTGAGTACCGCCGAGACAAGTGGACCCTTTTGGATTCGCAAGGTGCGGCCAAGCATTCGGTGCCGATCTGCATCTTAGCCAACGGCATCGGTGCGGCACAGATGTCGCCCGCATCTTGGATGCCATTGCAAGCCTTCCGTGGACAGATCAGTTTTGCGCCGAGCAGCCCGCAGAGTAGGTTGCTCAAGACGATCATATCGCAAACGCATTATATCTTGCCGGCTCATGACGGTGTCCATGCTATTGGGGCGACATATGATAGAATGTCGACCCGACAGACATCGTCGCGACAAACGGTGAAGCGTGCCGACCATGAGAAGAATGTCCGGGCGATTGACGCGATGCTGCCGGGCGTTATCACAAAAATTGATCTTGACCGGATTCTGGGCCGGGCCGCCCTTCGGTGTTCAACGCCGGATCATCATCCCGTCATCGGGCCTGTGACGGACGAACGTTTTTTCCGCGAGACCTTTGCAACGTTGCGCCACGGCCCGCAATTTGGGTTGCCCCAGGCACAATACCACCAAGGCCTTTTTGTCCATGCGGCTCTTGGCTCCCGGGGACTCACCACAGCACTCTTGGGTGCGGAGCTTTTGGCCAGCCAATTGTGCGGTGAGCCTTGGCCAGTGGAGCGATCGGTCGCTCTGCCGCTTCATCCCAGCCGGTTTTTGGTCCGCCAAATCCAGCGCAGCCGATAATGTTAGGGCGTGAGGCCCGCCAGCTCCAAAAGCTCACCGCGATCAAGTCCAAGTGTTTCGGCGCTTTTCAAAATCTCGCTCCAGCTATTGGGCGCGAGCGGAATGCCGTTTTCCATGCGCTCTTCACGGCTCTCAAATTCTGGCATGCCGGGGATCAAGACGGGTTCGTCTTTCTTCAGTTTCGGCGACGCCGTCACATAATCCGCATAGGCCTTTATTTCATCGGCCATGCGGGACGTGTCCCCGAACTTGTTGGGATCGAGCGTGATCGTGAAGATGTTGTTGACGATGCTGCCTTGCCGTTCATTGCCCGGCTGGATCGTGTCGCCGCCGGACAAGGCGGTCGCGAGAATTTCGGCAAACATGGCCAGACCATATCCCTTGTGATCGCCCATTGCGGTGAGTGCCCCTTGCGGCTCTTCAAACATCACATTCGGATTGGTTGTCGGTCGCCCCTGTCCGTCCAAAAGATAGCCTGGCTCCATATCGAGCCCTTTATTGACGGCCACCCGCGCCTTGCCGACGGCCGCTCGGCTTGTGGCGAAATCAAGCAAAAGGGGCGCGCCTTTGTAGGTTTCCGGAATGGCAATGCATACCGGGTTGGTGCCGAAGCGTGCATCGGTGCCGCGATAGGGCGCAACAAAAGGAGCGTGATCAATGACATTGGCAAAGTGAAGGGAGATGAGGCCTGCCTTCATAGCCATTTCACCATAAGTGCCGACCCGGCCGATGTGATGGCAATTGCGCACCGCACTTGCCGCCAGCCCGAGCGATTTGGCGCGCTCAATTGTTGTCTCCATGACTTGTCGGACGGTTCGCTGTCCGAACCCTCTTTGTCCGTCATAGACAAGGATCGCCCCGTGATCTTGGATCAATTTGGCCTGCTTATTGGGTTCTAGCAGACCTTCTGAATGAAACAGGACATAGAGCGGTAACATGCCAACACCATGGCTTTCATGGCCGGACAAATCTGACGTGACCAAGTGATCAGCGACAATTTCGGCTTCGTCCGCTTCTGAGCCCATGGCCGACAGGATCCGGCGGGTGACGGTTTTTAAACGTTCCGGCTGCACTATGACGGACATGAGACCCTCGCGATACTTTGTAGAAGACCGCAGAACAATAAGAGATTTGACGTGAAAAAGAAGAGCGAATCTTCTGATAAGACTAGCATCATTGATCAGTCGATTTGAGATCTGAGACGGTTTAATGGATCAAGTGGATGTCATTGTGATTGGTGCTGGGGCGGTGGGTTTGGCCGTCGCCCGCGCGGTCGCCTTGGCGGGCCGCGACGTGATCGTCCTTGAAGCGGAAGAGGCCATCGGCACTCAGGTCTCATCGCGCAACAGCGAAGTTATTCATGCTGGACTTTATTATCAACCGGGCAGTTTACGCGCCCGGTTCTGTGTCGAAGGCAAAAAGCAACTCTACGCCTATTGCAAGACCCATCATGTGGAGGTGAAAGCCTGCGGCAAGCTGATTGTGGCGACAAGCGAAGACGAACGCGAAGTCCTTGATCAATTGATGGAGAAGGGCGCCGCCAACGGCGTTGACGATCTTGAGTTGATCGACGGCTGCGAAGCCTCGGCGCTTGAGCCTCAAGTGAAATGTCTTGCCGCAATCGTCTCTCCCTCCAGCGGCATCCTCGACAGTCACGGCTATATGCTTGCCATGCAGGGTGAGATTGAAGGAGCAGGTGGGGCCATTGCTTTCGGCGCTCCGGTTGAAAAGATCCGCGCTGAACAAGGGCGATTGACTTTGCATGTGGGCGGGGAACAGCCGTCCCACATTTCTGCGGCTTGCGTCATCAACGCTGCCGGTCTCGGCGCCATTCCCTTGGCACGCAACATTGAAGGCCTTGATCCGAAATTTGTGCCTGAGCCCCATTATGCCCGCGGCAATTACTTCACCATCACCGGCCGCGCGCCCTTTGAGCGGTTGATTTATCCGGTGCCGCAAAATGCCGGCCTCGGCATTCACTATACGCGTGACCTCGGCGGGCAAGCGCGCTTCGGTCCCGATGTGGAATGGATCGAAGAAATAGATTACGAGGTCAATGTCGCCCGGGCGGAGAGTTTTTACGCCTCCATTCGCACCTATTGGCCAGATTTAAAAGACGGCGCGTTACAGCCCGCCTATACGGGCATCCGTCCCAAGATCCAAGAACCCGGCGGTCCCATGCCGGATTTCATGATTCAAGACCACACGATCCATGCCGTCCCGGGACTGATCAATTTGTTCGGCATTGAATCCCCCGGCCTCACGTCGTCGCTTGCGATTGGCGAGTATGTTGCCGAGTTGGCCCAAGTCTAAGTTGTTGTCCCAATGTGAATGGGTAAGGCGGATGGCATCCGAGATTGGTTATCTATGTTTCGGTAGAGCCTGCAATGTGGTTTGGTGACGGTCGGGCAATGACGTCTCCCTAGGCGCACGGTTTCTTTTGGTAGACTCGCAAACTCGAATTTGGCACACAAATACCATGCAACCCTGGCAACATGCGAAATTAAGCGCCAACAATTTTGGTGGCGAATGGTATGACTATTTGCCGTTCCATGAGTTCTTGGACAGCGCAAAAGCCACCTGTCCGGACCTGCGGCACCGCATCGTGTTGCACAATATCGATTTGGGACTTGCTCTAGCTAACCTGTGTTTTCCGAATGTTGCTGGTCTAGACGCGCTGGTGACGGCGCACATTCGGCAAGACCTTAAGTTTCTGCCATCTCTTGGTGACTGGTTGTCAACTGCGCAAATACCCTGCCGTATTCATGCCCGAGAGGTTGATACAAACGCATTGATATTACGGGCGACCGAATCATCTGGATTGTCCGATACCAGACCAGTGGAAGAGGTTTTGCAATTGCTCACACTGGGTGAAGATTTTTGCGCCGGTAGTACAGACTACGGAAAGCTCATTCTAATGAATAGTTTTGGACCGCCGCTGGTTCGCCAAATTATCGGTCCTCCTTACGAGCTTGATGATCATATCTTTGACCCTGCTTGGGTAGCTGAGGGTATCATTGTAGCTTTTTTTGGTCGAATTCCATCTCTCTCGGAGGTGTTAATGCCATTTAGTGGAAAGTTGTCATGATCCGAAATTTCAAATTGATTAGGCGCGCACCTTCAGACATTCGAAACCAGATTAAAGAGCAATGGCTGCCATTTCTGGAAGATTTTCTGCCCGCAGAGCACTATCCCATTATCCTCAATCGGCATTTTAGGGTCTTGGACTACAACAAAACGAAACGTGAAATCGACAGGCGCCCAGTTGACCTAGAAAAGCCCGATTTTCGAATATTCCATGGGCTTGAAAACTGGGTTCACGTGCCGATCGTGCCGAACAAAGAAAAACAAGGCAAGAACTACAAGTACTTCTTAGAAAGGTATGAGGAGTACCCTCTCGTGCACCGCCAATTGGGTGCTGTGATTGCAGCTTTGAACGAGAAAAACTGGACAGGGGTTGCCGAGGAAGTCCTTGAATTGTTTTGCAAGGCCAACGGTCAAAAGATGCCGAAGGGAGAGCTTGCGATCGAACACATGTTGGTGGTTCAGCCCGATCACGCATTCTTTCTCGTGCGCAATCAGCAAGAATTCGGTGAGTTTGTGGTGCTGGATCTATACGGCCAGGGGTGCCAGGATGATCTTTATGCCACAAGCACCGCTTACGATACATTTGGTAGCAGCTATTCTTTTACACGGCACCGAGCGGCGGATTGGCCAAAATACGTCGAGCGAAATTTTCTTGGCCTAATGCGGGAACCGGAAGATCTACCGCAAGAGATTGAGTCCCGCATTCGTAAAGATCTGAACTGGTCCTTTGGTTCTCACTACAGTGATGCCATTAATCCATTGCTCAAATTTGCCGTTTCCAAACTCGAACCATTCGGCGAGCGAGTTGCCATACTTGCCGGTCAATACCGGTTTAACGACGCCGGTAATGATGAAAATTGGATGGCCGTCCGTTTGGACGACTATTCTTGGGACAATGGTTGTTACTTTAGTAATAGCCTTGACAAGCTTGGTGACATGTCAGACGACGCCCGCATTTTGGTAGGTGTCGTATCGCAAGTTGTCGCCGCAAAATTGATGGCAAAATTTACAGAGACAACCGGTTATGTTTTTGATGCCATGGATGTATGGGGCATCATCCGGCAAGATCGAAAATGGTTATTCGCTTTCAGTTCAAGCAATGGCTACGACGGCGCAGTTTATGAAATCGATCCTTCATCAGGAGCGCTCATATTTTTGGGGTTGGCTGCAAGATTCGATTGGGATCTCCCGCTACGTTGGATCACGGTCGACAACTGGTTGCAAGGTCTGCAATCCGGCGAAATCCCAGAGTACAGTGATGAAGCCTTTGACATGCGGATCAAATACAAAGACTTGCTGCCGAATCGCCAATAGCGGCATTAGCTTTACTCGATGTCTACTCGCCCGAAAAGCTCGCTGACGTCAGGTCCGGATTGCCGGTGGCGCCTTCGAGGCTGACCCACACCATGGGGTCTTGAATGGATTGGCGTTTATCCCAAACATAAGGCGTGTCGTGCCAGGGCAGAATATCCGTTGTCTGATTATCGAGGACGAAGTCGCCGCGGTCGGTCATGGCGATGAGGACCGCATGGGCGCCGGCGCTGGAATCAAGGGCAACGGAGATCAGTAGTGACTGTGCCGGCCAACCTTGTGCAATCAGACGCTTGCGCTTCTCCAGCACATAATCCTCGCAGTCGCCTTGCGCGGTCGGATACGTCCAATATTCGACTTTGTCATAGAGATCTTGATCGGTGATGGGCGCGACGGCCGCATTGACGGCCGCGTTGACATCTTGAAGTTGTTTCCACCTTTTGGCCGAAAGCGTCAGCTTGCGCGTCGGCTTATCCGATGTCACGCAATCATCGGCATGGCGCTGACAGAACTCCACATAACCGTATGGGGCTAGGGTTTCTTCGCCCGTATACATGGGCATGGCAATCGGCGGCTGCGGCAACTGGCCGCAGGCACTCACCGCCCACCCGACAACGTATACTGCACATAACCGTTTCAACATTGGCCCCACCAATCTTGTTGTCTTGTTATGGGCGGAACCGTAAGTTTTCAGATTTGAAATTGCTTGAAATTGCGCGGTTTGATTTGACTTGAATTGAGCTAAAGCTTTTTTCAAATTTTAGTTTTTTAGGTAGGAATGTGTTCAGAAACGCCACAACCGTTCCGTTTTCCCGGCGCTTTTTCGTGCCCCGGCGGATCGTTTTCGAGACCGGCACGGCGGAATCCCATATATCGGGTGGCCAGCTTGCCATAAAAAGGGCTCTTTTTTAGGCCGATATCCACTTAGGGGATGGTTCTCGGGCAAATCTGAGTGATGGCTTTTCTGGCGACAGGCCATTCATTATGTTGCGCCGGTGATTTCGGCGGGGGCCGGTAGGGTGCCGGCGGCACAGATAAAGATAGGTAAGAGTGAGCGATGAAAATATTCAGAGGAATTTTTGTAGGTCTGGTAGCGGTCTTGAGCTGGCAGCCGGTTCAAGCCCAAGAAGTCATCACCGGGGAGCTTCTGGAGGCCGCCGATTTGGACAGAGGTAAGCGGACGTTCTTGCGCTGTCGCTCGTGCCATACTTTGGCAGAAGGCGAGCGCAACAAAGTGGGACCCAACCTATGGGGCCTGTTCGGCAATGACGCGCGCCTGCGCGATGACTTTAAATATTCCCAAGCCATGCAAAATGTTGATTTTGTGTGGACCCCGGATCAATTGAACGATTGGCTGATCCGGCCGAAAGAGTTCCTGCCTGGGACGATCATGAATTTTAACGGACTGCCGAAAGAAGCGGACCGGATCAATTTGGTGGCCTATTTGATTGCCGAGACCGGGGGCAGCATTTCCGACGTTGTTGGCGGCGCTGCGCCGGAAGAGGCCGGTATGACGGAAGGCGAAGAGCCGGGTGACGCGGCGGCTGAGGAAGAGGTGTCCGCTGAGGATGCGGCAGATACGCCGGCGGAAGAGCCTGCTGCAGCCGAATAATCGGTCATACACTCAAAAAGTTGAATATGAAGGGGCTACGCGTATGTGGCCCCTTTTTCATATCGTGACGCAGACTTGCGTGTTCGATTGAGCCCGTTCAAAGTGTGATCTAGAGTCGTTGGAGAGTTGGCTTGGAGGAGGGGTTGCCTCGTGTCTCATTTCGTTTCCGTGTTTTATAGGGCTACGCTGGTGCTCGCCGCGAGCATTTTCGCGACGGTCGCGCAGGCAGAAAATGTTTTGCAATGGTCGAGCCAAGGCGACGCTATCACATTAGATCCCCATGCGGAGAATGAAGGCCTGACCCTTGCAACCCAAGGTCAAATTTATGAACCGCTGATTGAGCTGTCGCCGGACTTGGAATTGATCCCCACTCTGGCGACGTCGTGGTCCATCCTTGATGACGATACATGGTCCTTCAATCTTCGCCCCAATGTCCGCTTTCATCAGGGGCAAAACCTGACCGTTGACGATGTGGTGTTCAGTTTTGAGCGCGCGCTCCATGAAAAGTCGGCCATGCGAACGATCATTGAAAGCATCGATCGTGTTGAAGCGATCGATGACACGCAAATTCACATTCACACCAAGGGCCCCAATCCGATCCTGCCCAATCAAATCACCAATATTTACATCATGTCGCGGGAATGGGCCGAAGCGAATGATGTGGTGACGCCCCAGGACCGGGCCGCTCAAGAGGAAAACTATGCGGTGCGGAATGCCAACGGCACCGGCGCCTTTGTGTTGGAGTTGCGCGAGCCCGATGTGCGCACGGTGATGGTCAAGAATGCAGATTGGTGGGGGCTCACTGCATCGGATTTGGGCCGGCCGCCTCACAATCTTGATCGCTTGGTCTTGCGTCCTGTGTCGAGCAACGCCACCCGGGTCGCCGCATTACTGTCCGGGGAAATCGATTTCGTTCTGGATACGCCGTTACAAGATGTACCGCGCATTCAAAGAACGCAGGGTCTTAAGATTGAAACTGTCCCGGAAATCCGGACCATCTTCTTAGGATTGAATATGGGTATCGCCGAATTGGCGTCATCCGACGTCAAAGGGCGCAATCCGTTTGCGGAACCGCTTGTCCGCGAGGCCATCAATGCGGCCATCGATGCCACCGCGATCCAAAAGAAAGTGATGCGCGGGCAATCGGAGCCCGCCGGTTTTATTTCTTCTCCCGGTGTGCATGGATATTCGCAAGATTTGGATACACGGCTTACCTATGATTTGCCGCGGGCCAAGGAGCTGATGGCTGAAGCCGGATATGCCGACGGGTTCGGTGTGCAGCTTGATTGTCCGAACAACCGCTATGTCAATGATGAAGCGATTTGTCAGGCGGTGGTTTCCATGCTGGCCAAGATCGGTATTCGGGTATCTCTTAATGCACAGCCGAAGTCGTTGCATTTTCCGCTGATTCAAAATTCGCAAACGGACTTCTATATGCTCGGGTGGAGCAGTGCCACGTTGGATTCCCATTATTCGCTCACATTCCTGGCGGATCCGGACAATCCATGGGGCGCTACCGGTTTTCGCGACGAACGTTTGCTGGAGCTGATCACCAAGATCGGTGTGGAAACGGATACGGCGAAGCGGGATCAAGAGATTGACGAAGCATGGTCCATCCTCAAGGCGTCCAATGCCTATGTGCCGCTTCATCATCAAGTTCTGGTCTGGTCTATGTCCGATAAAATTGATATTCCCATTCAGGCGGACAACGTCCCACAGTTTCGCTTTGCCCAAATGAAATAGCCGGCATTTAGAAAGAGTAGAGCCATCGCAACACTCATCTTTCAAAGACTGATGCAGGCGGTGGCGGTCATGTTGTCCGTCGCCGCTCTTGCCTTTGTGTTGTTTCAATATGTCGGTGATCCGATCAACAATATGGTCGGGCAGGAGACATCTTTCGAAGACCGTGAGAAACTGCGCCAAGAATTGGGGTTGAATGATCCCATTCCGGTTCAATTCGGGCGTTTTGTGGCCAATGCGGTGCAGGGCAAGTTTGGGATCTCGTATCGGCTGCAACGGCCTGTGGAAGAATTGATCGCCGAGCGTTTGCCTGCCACTTTGGAGCTGGTTTTTGCCTCGGCCATCTTCGCCATAGCGCTTGGGATCCCTTTGGGGGTCTATACAGGTATCCGGCCGGACAGCGTGTTTTCGCGTACACTTTTGGGCGGGTCTTTGGTCGGCGTCTCGCTGCCCACATTCGTGATCGGGATCTTGCTCATTTATCTCTTTTCCGTCTTGCCCGAAAACGGGCTGCCGTCATTCGGGCGCGGCGAGACCGTCGATCTCGGCTTTTGGCAAACGAACTTTTTGTCCTGGAATGGTTTGAAGGCATTGATTCTGCCGGCGATCACATTGGGTCTTTTTCAGATGACCCTCATCATGCGCCTGGTGCGCTCAGAAATGCTGGAAGTGCTTCGGTCTGATTATATTAAGTTCGCCAGAGCCAGGGGGCTTGGCCCGCGGGCGATTTACTTTCGCCATGCACTCAAAAACGCATTGATCCCTGTGATCACGATCATTGGTGTGAATATTGGGTCCCTCATTGCCTTCTCTATCATCACCGAAACTGTGTTTCAGTGGCCCGGCATGGGATTGCTGTTTATTCAAGCGGTCGAATTTGCCGACGTGCCCATCATGTCCTCCTATCTTGTCTTGGCTGCTTTCTTGTTTGTCCTGATCAATCTGATTGTTGACCTGACCTACTATAAGATTGATCCGCGGCTGCGCATTGATCGCGATAAGGCCGAACTGTCATGACTCACAAGACGTCATCGGCAAATCAGCCAAGCGGTCTTTCCATGTGGGTGAGCCGTCTGTGGCAAAGTGATGTGATCTATGCCTTTGTCAGAACGCCTTCGGCTTTGATCTCCGGCTTTGTCTTTCTCATGATCCTCGTGCTGTCGGCATTTGCCCCGCTCTTTGTTTCGCAAGACCCATTCAACCCAGCGGAACTTGACCTTTTGGACTCGCTATTACCGCCGTCCTGGTTGGAAGAAGGCAGTAGCGCATTTCTTCTGGGGACGGATGATCAAGGCCGCGATATGTGGGCAGCTATTCTCTACGGTATGCGCATATCGTTGACGGTCGGTCTCTGTGCTGTTGCCTTTGCAGCCGTGCTGGGCATAGCTATAGGATTGTTCAGCGGCTATTTCGGCGGACCCATATCGTCCTTCGCCATGCGGCTTGCGGATGTTCAATTGACCGTCCCCGGTATCTTGATTGCCCTTATGGTCGACGGGTTCGTCAGCGCAAAACTTCCGACCGCTCTCCAAGATGAGTTCGCAATTTTCGTTTTGATCTTTGCCATCGGGATTTCCGACTGGCCGCAATATGCCCGGATCGTTAGGGGTGCGGTGTTGGTGCAACGGGAGAAAGAATATGTGCAAGCGGCGCGTCTTTTAGGGTTGGCGCGAGTCAAAATTATGGTTCGCCACGTTTTGCCCAATGTGTTGAGCCCGGTTCTTGTGGTTGCCACTTTGGGCCTTGCATTGGCGGTCATTGCGGAAGCGACGCTCAGCTTCCTTGGGGTCGGTATGCCGCCGACGACACCTTCGCTTGGCACCCTCATCCGCATCGGCAACGACTATCTCTTTTCAGGTGAGTGGTGGGTGACGTTCTTCCCCGTCGCGGCGCTGGTTCTGCTGGTTCTGTCCGTCAATATGTTGGGCGACTGGCTTCGTGACACATTGAACCCGAGGCTGCGGTAGGGCCATGTCTCAGCCGTTGCTCTCCGTCCAGTCCCTTACCGTGTCTTTTGAAGACCGGTATGGCCGGCATGATGTGGTCAAGGATGTTTCTTTGGACATTGGCGAAGGCGAAATTTTAGGGTTGGTGGGGGAATCCGGCGCCGGTAAATCCATGACCGGACAGTCGATCACCGGTTTGATCGAGCCGCCGGGACGGATCACATCCGGCGAAATCCTGTTCGACGGCGAATGCATTAGCAGCCTGGGCGAGTCGGATCTGCAAGGCATACGCGGGAAAAAGATCGGGTCGATTTTTCAAGATCCGCTGACCAGCCTCAATCCGCTCTTCACCGTGGCCGATCAATTGACGGAAACCTTGCGACGACATCTGGCGCTGGAGCCGAGTGCCGCGCGCAGCCGAGCCATTGAGTTGTTGGACCAAGTGGGTATTCCGAATCCGGATCAGCGCGTCGATGACTACCCGCATATGTTTTCCGGCGGTATGCGCCAACGGGTCGTGATTGCGCTCGCCATTGCGGCCGATCCGAAACTGATCATCGCCGACGAACCGACAACGGCCTTGGACGTCACCACCCAAGCTCAGATCGTCGATTTGATTCAGAAGATCGCCCACGAGCGCGGAACCGCGGTTTTGTTTGTCAGTCATGATTTGGGTGTGATCTCTCAACTTTCAGACCGTGTTGCCGTGATGAAGGCCGGACGTCTGGTGGAAATCGGCGATACGGAAAAGATCCTGAAGGCGCCGGAACATGCTTATACCAAAGCTCTGATTGATTGCATTCCGCCGCTCTCGCGCAAGGTGGCCCGGCTGAGTGCGATCGGTGACGATGGTCCTGCGTCGACGCAGGAGACAGTCCGCACGTCTGATGCATCCGGGCCTGTTCTGACCGTTGACGATGTGCATGTCACCTTTGAATCACGCCGCTCCCTTTGGTCAAAGCTCTTGAAGGCAGAAGCACCGTCGCCCGTTCGCGCGGTCAAAGGTGTCAGTTTTGAATTGCTTGGGGGCCGAACTTTGGGTCTTGTCGGCGAGTCCGGGTCGGGCAAGTCGACATTGGCGAGATCTATTGCAGGTCTGCAGGCGGTCTCAGGGGGACAGATTGTTTTCCAGGAAGACGACGATGGGGCTTTGCGCAAACAAATGATTTTTCAAGACCCTTTCTCAAGTCTCAATCCCCGATGGCGTGTGCGTGATATTATTGCCGAGCCCATTCTTGAGTCCGGTGAAAACGTCTCAAAGTCTGATGCCCATAATCGTGTGGCCGAACTTCTCGTGCTGGTCGGATTGAAGGCGGAAGACGCCGGCAAATATCCTCATGAGTTTTCCGGTGGCCAAAGGCAACGGATTTCCATCGCGCGGGCGCTTGCGGCTGAACCGACCTTTTTGATTTGCGATGAGCCCACATCGGCGCTTGATGTTTCAGTGCAGGCACAGATTCTCAACTTGATGAAAGATCTTCAGCGCAGGATGGGGCTGACGTATCTTTTTATCACTCATGACTTTGCGGTGGTCCGATTTATGGCGGATGAGATCGGTGTCATGCGCCAGGGTGAAATCGTTGAACTCAAACCAACGGAAGATCTCTTTGAAGCACCTGGCCACCCCTACACCAAAGAACTCCTGGCCGCAGTGCCCAGTTTAGACATTCGCGATATGCCCAAAGTATAGATCTGTGCGAGAATCCGGCGACAGCTCGGGCGATCCGGTCCGGAAATCCGGTATATAATGCTTGGCAATGGGGCGCAAAAATAGTCCTTGCCCTCATCAAGCGACTTTGACAGTTTAGCCGCAAACAGGCCGCGTTTCGGGGGAAATTGGATCTATGTTGCACCCTTTATGACGTCTGGGCCGCAATCCGATCAGAGGTTTTAAGTGCAAGCGGTCAACGCTGATAAACCCCAAGCGCTCTTTGTTTTAGGCATGCACAGAAGCGGCACCTCCGCTATGGCGCGGATGTGCAATTTGCTCGGATACGATCTGGGGCAAGACCTTCTCGAGCCGCGTGACGATAACAAATCCGGCTTTTGGGAAAATGCCGCTTTCGTCAAGATCCACGAAAAGATGCTTGACGAGCTTGGTATCGACTGGCGTGACTACGTGCCCTTTGACCAAGATTGGGCAGAGCAAGACGCCATTGTTGAACTTCGCCAAGATTTGGCAAGGGCTTGTCAGGCCCAATTTCTTGAGATGGGATATTGGTGCGTTAAGGACCCAAGGGTTTGCCGCCTGTTCCCGCTTTGGCGTTCCGTATGTAACGAGCTGGAGGTTACGCCGAAAGTCATTCTGATGTTTCGCCATCCGGCGGCCGTAGCTGCGTCGATCGGTAAGCGCAACGATGTGGCGGGTCAAGACGCTTTGCTGGCGTGGCTCAAGTACAATCTCGACGCGATCGCGGCCGCTGACGGTCTTGCCGTGTCATATGTCTCCTTCGAATCGTTTCAGCAGGCTTGGCGCGATGTGGCACACCGAATTGCCAAAGACATCGAAACAGAATGGCCGACATCTGTGGATGAAGCGGCAGAAGAGATGGATGCGTTTTTTGATCCGAAAATGATTCATCACAGGCCGCAACGTGACTTGGACGGTGATACTAAGATTGTCGGCTGGTGTCAGGATCTCTACGACGCGTTAATCTTGGCCGGGCAAGGAAACTTGAACGCAGCAAATGAGATTTTTGTCCAAATTGCCGATGAATTTGCACACTGGGAAGACCTCGTCTCCGTCGCCACATCGACGATCAAGAATATCCGCCGCCAAAATGCGCATCTTTTCCACGTTGAAGCGGAATTGGTGACCGCGAACGAGATTATCAGCGAGCGGGAGGCTTGGATTGAGATCCTGAGAGAGGAAGTTGCCGAGCTTCACCAGATACACAAATTGCTCTCATGGGAAATCATGCGCCCCTTGCGCTATTTGGAGCGTGGTATCAAACGGTTTACAGACCCGATTCCGTATAAGGCATTTGCGTTTTGCCGTGCGGTCTATCGCGGCTTGCCTTTGCCCCATGAGCAAAAAGTCGTTCTGAGAGCCGTCTTTTTTAGGTCCCTAACATTCCTGAAACTCTCCGGGGCCGGCCGGTTCTTTGGGTTTCTGAAAAAGACAGCCGTTCCAAATGTCAATGACCGTACGATCGACTTTCGTTTTGTTGAGTACCGTGCGCCCAGGGTCAGCATTATTGTTCCGGTCTACAATGAGGTGCACTACACGATCAATTGTCTGCGTTCGATTTCACGCTGCATGCCTCAAGTTTCTTTCGAAGTGATTGTTGCCGACGATTTGTCGACGGATGATACGCATCGTGTGATTGGGCAGATTCCAGGTGTTCGCTATTTCCGGAATCGCAAGAACCTTGGCTTTTTGAAGAATTGCAACAATGCAGCCTCAGCAGCCAGAGGTGAGTATTTGTATTTGTTGAACAACGACACGCAGGTTCAGCCTGGCTTCTTGGACGAACTTGTTCGAGAGCTTGATGAACACCCCGATGTGGGGCTCGCCGGGTCAAAACTTATTTTTGCTGATGGAATGCTTCAGGAAGCGGGCGGCGTCATTTGGCAAGACGCGAGCGGTTGGAATGTCGGTCGCGGCGAAGACCCGAATGCGCCGAAATACAATTATCGTCGCGACGTGGACTATTGCTCAGGCTGCTCGATTATTGTTCGCAAAAGCGCCTGGGATTTGATGGGTGGGTTTGATGACCGCTTTGCACCGGCCTATTACGAGGATACCGACCTCGCGTTTCAATTGCGCGATATGGGATATCGGACAGTTTATCAGCCTTTATCGCGCATAGTGCATTTCGAAGGCGTAAGCTCTGGAACCGATATCACCAGCGGTGTGAAGGCCTACCAAGTGGAGAATCAGAAAAAGTTCTTGGAAAAATGGCAGAGTATTATCTCAGATCATGGCGTAGGCAAAGAGAGCTTACCCGTCGCATTTGACCGCGTTGCCACACGAAAAATACTGATTGTCGACTCGATCACGCCGACGCCCGATCAAGATGCCGGATCTCTCAGAACGTTTAACATGATCCGGATGTTGGTGGATGCCGGTTGCAAAGTGACCTTCATTCCGGAAGACAATATTGAGTATATAGAAGAGTTTACTCCAAATCTTCAGCGCATGGGAGTTGAATGTCTTTATTACCCCTATGTCACCTCAGTTCAGCGTTACTTAAAGTCAAGCGCAAGCGATTTTGATGCGATCTTCCTGGAGCGCGGACCAGTTGCGACGAAATATGTCGGGACAATCAAATCGTGCGCGCCCGGCGTTCCCATTTTCTTTGACACTCACGATCTGCATTACCTGCGTATCGCGCGGCAGGCGGAGGTTGAAGACAGCAAGTTGCTGAGAACGCAATCGGAATCCATGAAGCTATTGGAATACGGCGTCATGAAAAGCTCTGATTGCACGATTGTGGTGAGTCAGGTTGAAAAGCAGATCATTGAGAAAGAAGCGCCGCACGTAAGAACGGAAGTCCTTCCCTTGTTCATGGAGGCCGATCCACTGGGCACACGCTTCGAACAAAGATCCGGCCTGCTGTTTATTGGTGGTTTTCGCCATCAGCCGAACGGCGATGCGGTTCATTTCTTTGTGCGTGAGATTTGGCCGAAGGTGAAGCGAGAAATTCCCGATGCGGTCTTTCACATTATTGGACCGGACGTTCCCCCTGATATCACTGCGCTGGCGTCCGAGGATATTATTGTAGAGGGCTTTGTTTCAGATCTGCGGCCTTTATTCTCCAAGTGCCGCCTCTCCGTCGCACCGCTACGATTTGGTGCGGGTGTGAAAGGTAAAATCGGTACCGCTTTGGCCCATGGATTGCCCTCCGTTATCTCGTCCATTGCCCAAGAAGGATCTGGCCTTGTCGCCGAAGAGCATGTGCTTGTCGCGGATCGGCCGGAGGATTTCGCGGAGCATGTGGTCCGTCTTTATCAAGACCGGAGTCTTTGGCAGTCGCTCTCTAAAAAAGGGATTCAGTTTATCGAGGACAACTACTCGCTTGCCGTCAATCAAAAGCGTATCGAGGCGCTGTTGGACGAGTTTGCGCCGTTGACGTCAACGGATCATCAAGACGGTGCGCTAGAGCCCGGTTCGGATGTGCCGGTCATTCATGCCGCAGAGCTTCGATCGGATCGAGTTTAGAGGCGCGCCGGGCAGGATAGAGGCCGAAGAAAAGCCCAATCGCTGTCGAGAACACGAAGGCCAGGGCAATGGCATCGGCCGGAACATAAGACGGCCAACCGGCGATTTCGGCTGTTGTCCAAGAAATCAAAGCTCCCAGAGCGATGCCGATAATTCCTCCCAAAATGGACAGACTGACCGCCTCGATCAAAAACTGAACAAGGATATCTTGGCTTCTTGCACCCACTGCCATGCGCAAGCCGATCTCTCGCGTGCGTTCCGTCACCGAGACAAGCATAATATTCATGATGCCGATGCCGCCGACCAAGAGGGACACCGAGGCCACCGCCGAAATAAACAAGGTGAGCACGCGGGTGGTTTGCGCGCTTGTTTCCAAAATTTGTGCAAGATTTCGAATCGTAAAATCATCGGCTGCGTCTTCCGACAATTTGTGGCGCTGTCGCAAGAGAGCACGGGTTTCCTGTTCAACTTTGCCCATCCAGTCTTCGCTCGACACCTTAATGATGATTCCACCGACCCGATTCCCACTGAGTCGGCCGGAGCGGATCAATCGTTGTTTTGCCGTCGACAGTGGAATGTAAAGCGTGTCGTCTTGGTCATTACCAAATGTTGTCGGTCCTTTTTCTTCCAAAAGGCCGATGACTCGGAAGGGCACGCGATTGATCCGGATGGTTTGACCGATCGGGCTTTGTCCGATGAACAGATTGTCGGCAATAGTCTGTCCGATCACGGCAACTTTGGTTGCTCCCCGCTGATCGGAGTCTGAAAAGAAACGTCCCTCGCGAATAGTCCAATCTCGCGCCTCAAAAATTCCGGGCGTGCCGCCAATAACCTGCGCGCGCCAATTCATGGGTCCTGCAATCATCTGTGCGGTCGTGTTGGTGGTCGCCGCGACCACACTGATATGGTCGATCTGCGTATCGATCGCTTCGGCATCGGCGAGTGTCAGGGATGGTCTCGAGCCTGCACCGGAACTCACGCCGCCAAAGCGACTGGAACCCGGACTGATGGAAATCACGTTGGAGCCAAGACCTTCGATGAAGCCTAAGATTCGCGCTTCCGCGCCCGACCCGATGGCAATCATCGCGACCACGGCACCGACGCCGATAATGATCCCGAGCATGGTCAAAATGCTGCGCAACAGATTGGCGCGTAGCGCGGCAAGGGCGACCCATATGGCATCAATCAGCCGCACCGTTAGACCACCACTTTTTCCATTTGAGTTGACGAACGGGTTGCCGTGTCAGACACCATAGAACCGTCCCTAAAAAGAAGCTGCCGATTGGCGTAGGCGGCAATCTCGGCCTCGTGGGTTACGATGATCACCGTCGTACCTTTTTGATTGAGCTGTTGGAACAGGCCCATAATTTCCTCGCCGGTTTTGGTGTCGAGGGCGCCGGTCGGTTCATCTGCAAAAATCAAAGTCGGATCGTTGACCAGAGCTCGCGCGATCGCGACCCGCTGTTGTTGTCCGCCTGACAATTGTGTGGGCAAATGGGTTTGCCGATCCGACAGGCCAACTTTCGCCAAGGCGTCCAGCGCCAATTTCTGCCTGTCCGCTTCCCGATGGCCACTATAGAGCAGGGGCAACTTGACGTTGTCGATTGCGGTGGCGCGGGCCAGGAGGTTGAAGTTCTGAAAGACGAAACCGATTTTTTGGTTTCGGAGCTCCGCCAAAGCGTCCGGACTCATTTCGGATGTTTCGATCCCGTCACAGAAATACCGGCCGGACGTGGGTGTATCTAAACAGCCCAGGAGATTCATCAAGGTCGATTTGCCGGACCCGGACGGACCCATGATCGCAACAAACTCACCCGGTTCAATCGTCATGGTCAGGCTGCGCAAGGCGTGAACCGTGTATTCACCTAAGTGATAGTCTTTTGACAGCTTTTCCGTTCGGACGATGGGCTGAGTCATTCTAAAAGAACCCGGGCGGTCGTGGTCCGCTACGGCGGCCCGCTGCGGCCGCAGATGATGCGGAAACGGCAACCAGGTCGCCTGTTTTCAGCCGGTCCGACAAAACCTCGCTCTTAAATCCGTCGTTGATTCCGATGGACACAGCGATGGGTTTGAGCGAGTTGCCCGACTCCACGAGCCATACATATCGAATGGGACCTTCAGAGCGTTCGGCCTGGCCGCCCGATTCCACCAGCTGCCGGATCTCCTCCCGGCCGTTCTCCGGCATGAATCGAAATGCCTGGTTCGGGATAAGAAGGGCGTCTTTGCGCTCATCAATGATGATCTCAACATTGGCCGTCATGCCTGGAAGCAAAAGTTGATCATTGTTTTCCGTTGAGACAATGACCGTATAGGTGACGACATTTTGCTCGACGAGTGGCGCCTTGCGGACTTGTTCGACCAGGCCTTCGAACACCTTCTCCGGATAGGCATCGACAGTGAAACTGACCGGCAAGTCTTTCTGCACGCGCCCAATATCCGCCTCATCCACACTCACTTCGAGCTGCATTTGGCGCAGGTCTTTTGCGATCGTGAACAAGATGGGGGCCTGCAGGCTGGCAGCCACAGTTTGTCCAATGTCGATGGCACGTTCGATCACCACACCGCCAACCGGTGACCGAATATACGTGCGCTCCAAGTCGACCTTCGCGCTGTCAAGGGACGCTTGGCGTTGATTGACTTGTGCTTCAGCCGTTTCGATTTGTGCCTGGGCCGAGATCAAGCGCGCTCTGGTTTGTTCGGCATTGGCAATGGCGGTATCGAGCTGCGCAGCAGAGACATTTCCTCGCTTGCGCAGATCCTCGTTTCGCTCTCTTGATCGAACGGCATCGTCATCAAGCGCTTTGGCTTCAGCCAGGCTGGCTTTCGCCTGTGTGACATTTGCCTTTGCAATCGCGAGCTCGGCCTCCGCTTGAGCAACCTTTGTTTCAAATGTGGCCGGATCCAGTCTGGCTATCACTTCGCCTTCCTTGACTTCGGAGTTGAAGTCGACAAAGAGCTCGCTGATCTGGCCGGACAATTGCGATCCCACTTCGACCGTGATCAATGCGCTCAGTGTTCCGGTGGCAGATACCACTTCGCGAATAGGTCCCGTTTCAATCGCGATTGAGGCGTACTCTAAGGAGTCCTCTTTTTCCGTGTTTAACACCGAAATCAAAAGAACGATCAGGATTGTGCCAATGATGGCCGTGGCCCAGGTATTGTTACGTAACCATCCGAGCATGAAAAACCTTACTGCTTTCCAGTTCAACGCCATTCAGCGTTTAGTCCGTCGCACATGGCGCTCAACAAACGCCCATTCCTTGAGCGTTGGTCGTTGTCCGCCTCAGTCAAGTGATTTTCAATTAAGTCCGCCTTAAATCAAGTTTGTAGGGCTTACGATCCGATCAATTCATTTCGATCAATTATGTCATAGGGCGCTGCTTGTTTTTGGCTTGGACTTTTGGCATACCATGCCCGCAAGACGCGAGTCGCGCATGGTTGGATTACTGCAGAAAATCCCAAGGCCCGGCCACGAAATCGTGAACCGGATGCGGGACAATCGATTGGGGATGGGAAATGGCGCCCGGGGCCGAAATTGCGGAACGGCAGGCAGATGTCTCTGCGCTCGTAAAAGCAAGGCGGCAGCCGACGATTTGCGTTTCAATCTGCTTTCGCTCGCCGGACGCAGAGCTTTTCCAATTGCTGCATTCTTTGTCTCGGCAGACCTATCCGATTGGGCAGCTCCATGTTTGTTTGACTTACCTGGGCGGAGATGTGCGGACCATCCGCGAGCTTCAAAACATTCAGGCGTCCTATGAGGGCAAGTTTGGAGCGGTCGATGTTAGTCACACCACATCCGCAAGCGAAGGGTCTGCACACAATAAGGTTTTGGCAGCGTCCGATGAAGACTATTTTTTTAAGACCACCGCACAGATTTCATTTCCATCCTCGACTTTTGAAGGTTTGATTTCGGAAGCCGAACTGTCCGCCCGTGACATTGCAGCTTGGGAGCTGCGTCGAAGCAACAGGCAAACCGGCCGATTGTCGATTTCGGATCTTGATCGCCAAAAATCGACGACGCTCTGCACGCTGTATCGCAGCGAAGTGTTGCAGAGGGTTGGAGGATTTGCCGAGACCACAGACTTGCCGGCCATGGCGGTCGAGTTTTCGTATCGCTTACGTGATTCCGGCTACCGTATCGTTCAAGCGTCTATGGCATCGTATCTGGATCAGCAAACCGAAGAGATTCCAGAGATCGGAGAGAGATCCTTTGCGGCTTGGCTGTCGGGAACTTTTTGCACCATGCGATATGGCGGATTTGGCCAGAGACTATGGTCTTTGCTGGGGCTGTTTTCAAAGCGCTTCAGCGCTTTGACAGCCCAAGATGAGCGATCGTTGAAAATGGCCGTGGCCCATCCAATTCGATTGGTCCGAGGCACGCTTTCCGGACGGTTGTCGGCGATGGACTTCCCCATTTGTGGCTGGCAAGGTGATTTCATGTCTGCGGAAAAACGTCAGCCACGCTACGTTCGAGATCACGCAGACCAAACACCCCTTGTCAGTGTGATAGTGCGGACCAAGTCCGGACATAGCGGATCTCTTGCCGAATGTCTTAGATCTATTGCCAATCAAACCTATCCGCATATCGAAGTCGTGATTGTGGAAGGCGGAACAACCGGTTTCGCAAGAGCGTTGGTGCAGAAAGGTCTGTTCGGCTACGGCGTTCAGGTTCTGAATTTACAGGATGCAGAAGGATATCACCCTGCGCGTATGGCGAATATGGGTGTTCAAGCATCTCTTGGGGATCTCATTCTTTTGGTCGATGACGATCAACTTTTGCTCCCCGACCATATCGAGATGTGCGCGGGCGCGCTCATTAGCAATCCGAAGATACCGGCCGTTTATGCACGTAGCCGAAGAGTCGAAACCGATATCGTTTCCTTTGATCCTTATCGATATTTGGAACAAGAAAGTCACGTCACAGCGGATATAGGTCCGGATCTTGTGGCTGAACAAAGTGATACGTTGCCGGTCTGTGCCTTGCTTTTTCGCCGTGATGCCTTTGACTACTTGCAAGGATTTGATGAGGATCTCAAGGGTCTGTCTGTTTGGCACTTCTTCCGGCGCCTTTCGAAGATCGGCGCTATCGACAGGATCGGACGGACCACTAGCGTTTGCCGTTTTCCGGTTTCCGGCCCTTTGCGCGATCAGGCGGACAAGGCACGAGACGAAGCCCGTCAGGAAATTCTAGATATCGAAAGTGGAAAGATCCGAAGGGACGTGGACGCACCATCTCTCTTGCCTGATCATAGCGGGTCTTGATCAGGCCTTAGGACTCTTTCGCGCCGCGCCGCAGGGTGCTTCTAAGCGGGGCAATCAAATACTGAAGTGCCGTGCGTTCATTTGTTGCGATCATGACTTCCACCGGCATGCCGGGATACAATTCGATATCCGGAAACTCGTCCAATGAAGACTCTTCCACGATGACGCGTGCTTCGTAAAACATTTCACCTGTCACGCTGTCTTGAAGGATGTCGGCTGAAACCTGATCAATTCTTGCGGCCAAGTAAGGTGTGCGCCGCGAGTTGTAAGCTGTTAACACGACTTGCGCTTCTTGTTGGGCTGAAACTTCGTCAATGTCTCTGGGATTGATCCGTGCCTCAACAATCCGCAGGTCTTCCAACGGCACAATTTCCAACACCGTTTCACCGCCTTGAATCACGCCTCCGATCGTGTGGGTTTGCATGTTCACGACCGTTCCGGAGGTGGGCGCGATAATGTCCGTGCGCTGTTGTTGGTTTTCCGTTGCGCGGAGCCGTTCGGCGAGATCCGCTTGTTCTGTCTCGGCCTGGCGCAATTGCTCGGCGCTATCGGACTTAAACTGATTGTTCAAGTCTTGAATGCTGAGTTCATTTTGCAAAATGCTTTGGTTCGCCCTTGAAATCTGAGCGCGATATTGTCCAATTTCCCCTTTGATGCGGGAAGCTTCGCGCTGCAATTCAAGCAATCGCGTTTTGGGTGCATTGCCTTTGTTGAAAAGTTCCTCGACGCCTTTGACTTCTTCCGTAATGAGCTCAAGTTGCTCTTCTTCGGATTCCTTTTGTGCTTCCAGCCCGGCGCGTTCCTCCTCAAATTGACGAACCTGTTGACGCAGCACGTCGACCTGTCCGTCCTGTGACGCTTTGCGGCTCAGGAACAAATTGTTCTGGCTTTCGACAATTTCTGCGACTGCCACATCATCCAAATTGTCGGAGAGCTCCGCCGGATAGTTCGGCATATCCAAATCCATCTGCTCGGCCTGAAGGCTTGCAACTCGCGCCACTGCAGAGCGGTATTGGCCCAAAAGCAAATCGACACTGGCGCTTGTGCGCGTGTCGTCCAATTGAATCAACACTTCGCCTTCCACAACGCGTTTTCCGTCCCAGGCATTGATGGCTTTCACGATCCCACCCTCGAGATGTTGAACCTCTTTTCGACTGGAATCGACGGCAACCACTCCACTGGCGATGGCTGCGCCTTTGAGCGGTGCAAAGGATCCCCAAAAGAACAAGGCGCCGAAGAATATGGCAATAATACATAGGCCGATTGTGATCGGCGTGCGCGCCATTTCAAATGGCGAACTCGGCATCTTTTCCGGCAGTTCGATATCTTTGATCGCTTCGCCTTCGATCCAGCTTTTGGCACGTGCTGCAAACTTGCGCAGACTGGCGGGTTTTGACGACGTTTCTGGATTTGTATTTTGATCAAGCATCGGGATTTCCCTTACGCACTTGCTTGGACGGAAGCGGCGGCCGGCGCGGCTGTGCTTTGATTGGTCACCTTGCCCATGATCTCTTCACGCGGTCCGAATGTCACCATGCGGCCTCCTTGCAGCATGAGCAACTTGTCGACTTGTGAGAGAAGGCTGGGTCGGTGGCAGATAATGGCTGCTGTGATGCCGAGCTGCTTGGCTTTGTCGAGAGCAGCGATCAATGCTTCCTCACCCTCGCTGTCGAGACTTGCATTGGGTTCATCCAGGACGAGAAATCTCACGTCGCCGTAAAATGCTCTCGCCAATCCGAGCCTTTGTCTTTGTCCGCCCGACAATGTATGCGCGCCGGTTCCGATGCGCGTATCATATCCGTTGGGAAGTTTTAGAATCATATCGTGACAATCGGCCATTTTTGCCGCGGCAATGATGGCTTCGTCTTGGGCTTCGGGATCCATGCGCCCGATATTTTGCTTAATGGTGCCGTCGAACAACTCAATGTCTTGCGGCAAGTAGCCGACATATTTTCCGAAACTGTCCCGCTCCCATTGATAGACGTCGGCACCGTCAAGACGCACATTGCCGATGCGTGGCTGCCATACACCGACCAACAATCGCGCCAGTGTGGATTTGCCCGCTGCGGATGGCCCGATAATGCCGAGGGATTCTCCGGCCGCCAATTCAAACGACACGCCTTGTAGTGTGGGTGAGGTTTGTCCCGGCGGGAGATAGGTGACATTGGTGCAGCTTAGATGGCCGTCCGGCCGCGGAAGTGTGGTGCTGCCCCGCTGCGCCAAATTCTGGCTAAGCAGTTTATTGATCCGGTGATAAGCTTCGCGCGCGCCGACAAAGCCTTTCCAAGTTCCGATCATCTGTTCCACCGGCGCAAGGGCCCTGCCCAAAATGATCGATGCTGCGATCATAATGCCCGGCGTGATGATTTGTTGGATGGCGAGATAAACGCCGACGCCCATAATGGCGACCTGTAAGGACAAACGGAAGACTTTGGTCATGCCGGTCAGCAATCCGGCGCGGTCACTGGCGACGGTTTGCAGCGCGAGGGTATGTCTGCTTTGTTCCTGCCATTGTGCGACCACGGGCTTGAGCATGCCTAAGGCTTCAATCACCTCTGCGTTGCGGGCATTGGCTTCCACATTGTTTTGCACCTGAATGGCAATGGCATTGGCGTCTGACAAAGGTTTGCGCGTTGTCGCTTCGTTGATCAGCGCAAGACCGGCGAGGATAATGGCGCCAAGTAGAGCGATCCAACCAAGCGCGGGATGCATGGCAAAAATCACCAGCACATAAATGGGCACCCAGGGTGAATCGAACAAATGGAACACGCCTGCGCCGGCAACAAAGCTCCTCAAGCTGCTCAGATCCCGCAAGGTTTGCAGGTTGGATTGGCCCGGCATCATGGGGGCGCTGCGAATGCTCACGGACAAAAGTTCCGGACCTAACACTCGGTCCAGCCAGACGCTGATCCGCACCATAATGCGTGAGCGCAGTACCTCTAAGCTTCCCAGCAGCAGCAAAGCGAGTGCGACCGCAATTGACAGCAAAATCAGCGTGTCCATGCTTTGACTGGACAGAACGCGATCAAACAATTGCAGTGTGTAGAGCGGCACCGCAAGCATCGCCAAATTAATGAAGAAGCTGAAAATCCCTATACTAATGAAGGATTTACGGGACGCCGCAAGAGCTTTTTTGGCATCGATCATGGGTAGTCAGCTCCAACCGTTACGCGCTCAAACTCCGTTCCCAGTTAGAAACGGGTCACCTTATCGCAATATGTCCGCCTTTGTGTCGCAAATTTGGCAGCGATTTAGGGGGCCGACTATATGGGCCCATGGTTACTCAGGTCCTAATGTGAATACAGTATTTACTTAATGGGTATTCACTGCCTAATCTGATTTTGGTGTTCCAGGGCTGAATTGGATTGAATCATGGCAGGCAGCAAGACGGAAAAGGTTTCGGATCCTGTAAAGCGTCTCCGGCGGCGGGCGGGGGCGTGGCTCAAAGTGCGTCGTAACGCCGCGAATCTGACCCAGAAGGACTTGGCCAAAGAGCTCGGTCTCGAATACTACACTTTCGTTTCCCAGATCGAGAGCGGTCATGGACGGGTTCCCTCCAATCTTTATGAGAGCTGGGCGGCTTGTTTGCAGATGCCGGCGCCTGAATTTGCCCAAAAGATGCTGGAGTTCTATGACCCATATGCTTTTCGAGCATTGGGCTTTGACATCACGGAATCCCTCGCGGAGGACATTTTCAACGAAAAGAAGACGTCCGACTGATCGCCGTCCCGGTCTGATTTTGCAGCGGATCGCTCCCGAGAAGTGTCTTGTTGCTTGAAGCACAACCGTCTATGTCTATCGGCGAATGAGATTGGGAATTGTTTCGGGGACCGAACCATAATGTTTGTCAAAGTTGAACCGCTGGATCGTGCAAAGCACGGCGCACTGAAATTTAAACCCGCAACCAACTATGAATTTGCCGCAACGCAGGCGACCGCGCCCCTGCCCGCCGCAGAGGTGTTGGAAGCTGCACGGCATTTCCCGATTGTTTTTCAAGACCAATCCCAAGAAGGCGAGCCCGGCGTTGTACCGCAAGCTCTCTTATCCCTCACTCAAGGCAGCAACGCCTTTGTCGGCGAAGACGGTAATTGGCGCGCACCTTATATTCCCGCTCATATTCGGCGCTATCCCTTCATCTTGGGCGCCATAGATGCGCAAGAACAGTTTGCCATTATGATTGACGTCGAAGCGCCTCAGTTTCAGAGCAGCGAGGGGGAGCCTCTTTTTGTCGCCAAAGAAGAGGGCGGTGAATTGGTCGCCGGGCCCACGATCGAGACTGCCAAAGACTTCTTGGGACGGCTCCAAGGTCAGATCGAAGCCACGCGAGAATTGCTGGCCCCTTTGCAGGAACATGAGCTTCTGACCGTGCGACAGATGGAGGTGCGCCTCGACAATCGCCGCACCGTTTTGTCTGGGTTTCGAACGGTGGATGAGGAAAAGATGCGCCAACTGGACGATGCAACGTTGGCCGGTTGGGTGCGCAGCGGTCTGATGAATGTGATCGTGGCGCATTTGCAGTCACTCGGCAATGTGCGCGAACTCGCGCGGCTTCAGCCTGAAGCGTTGAAAGAAGAAGTTGAAGACGCCAAACAGTGAATGCCGGTGACTCACTGATTCAAGGTACGGCATTATGAAAATCTGGTTTGTCCACCAAAACTTCCCCGGGCAATACAAACATTTGGCGCAGCATTTTGCTGCGGACCCTGAAAATGAAGTCGTCACAATCGGTGAAGTGACGCGACTTCAAGTACCGGGTGCGAAACAATTCACCTACAACAAACCGACCGGCGCATCGGCTTCGACCCATCAATATATTCGCGGCCTCGAGTCCTCCGTAAGGCGCGGTCAGGAAAGTGCCCGATTGGCATTGAAGCTCAAAAGCCAAGGATTGAGCCCCGACGTCGTATGTTCCCACCCGGGTTGGGGAGACACGATCTATTTCCAAGATGTCTTCCCTGACGCAAAGTTCTTGAGTTACTTCGAGTTCTTTTACCGCAGCCGCGGATCCGATGTGGGCTTTGATGCGGAATATTCCAAAGTTGATCTTGACGATATGGCGCGTGTACGGACGAAAAACGCGCTGAATCTCCTAACACTGGAAATGGCCGATTGGGGCATTTGCCCGACCCGTTGGCAGCATCAGCAGTTTCCAGAGCAGTTCAAATCAAGGATCAGCATTATCCATGACGGAATTGATACCGACGTGGTCAAGCCCAATCCGAACGCACATATCACTTTGGCGCGGGACAAGCTGAAACTAACGCGGGATGATGAAATCATCACCTATGTGGCGCGCAATTTGGAGCCCTATCGTGGCTTTCATATTTTTATGCGGGCGTTGCCACGCATATTGAAGGAACGTCCCAATGCGCGGGTGCTTTTGATTGGTGGTGACGACGTCAGCTACGGTAAAGCTCTTCCCGAAGGCCAAACCTATCGTGAAGCTTTCTTGAAGGAGCTTGGCGATCAGATCGATATGTCTCGCGTGCATTTTTTGGGCCGCTTGCCTTACGATCAATTCATCAACGTCTTGCAGATTTCTTCGGCCCACGTCTATCTGACCTATCCGTTTGTCTTGTCGTGGTCGATGCTGGAGGCCATGTCCGTGGGGTGCCAGATCATCGGATCGAAAACGCAACCGGTGGAAGAGCTAGTGGAACACGAAAAAACCGGATTGTTGTTTGATTTCTTCTCGCCGGAAGACCTGGTCCGCACTTTATGTGAGGCTCTAGACAATAAAGAGCGGGCCCTTGAGTTGTCCGCAAATGCGCGTCAGCATATTGTCGACCACTATGACTTGAAGACCATTTGCTTGCCCCAACATGTTTCTTTGATTCATCAGGTGGCGTCCGGTTCTCTGCCGCCGGAGCTCGGTTCCCGGCAGACCGGTTGAGAAAACGTGGTTGAGAATTTCACCTGCCTGCTCTAACAATCGGCGATCACCGCTGCCAGAAAGCAGAATCATTGACCGAACAGACGGCTAAAACTTGGCTAGCATTGGCTGAAAAGGCTGCGCGCACCGCGGGCGGGAAGCTTGCGATGCGCGATGAGTCGTGGTGGGGAACGAAATCCGACGACAATCGTGATGTGAAAGTGGTCGCGGATCAAAAGTCCGAGGAACTCATTGTTGCCATCTTGACGGGCGAGAGCCCGTTTTCCGTTTTGGGCGAAGAAACCGGCTGGCAAGGCGTGACCCAAAGTGGCGATTTGAATTGGATTGTTGACCCGTTGGACGGCAGCGCCAATTATGCGCGCAAGATTCCGTTATGTTGCGTGTCCATTGCATTGGTAGAGAACGGCAAGCCCATTCTTGGGGTGGTGTATGATTTCAATTCCGATGATCTTTACAGCGGTATTGTGGGTCAGGGAGCTTGGCTCAACGGCGAACCCATGACCGTATCTTCCATTCGTGAACGGAATAAAGCGATTTTGGTCACCGGTCTTCCGGTGCGCCGGGATTTTTCGGCGCAAGCGATGACGGCTTTTGCTCAAGACATGGCTGACTGGCAAAAGGTTCGGATGATCGGGACGGCTGCATTGGCGCTAGCCTATGTCGCGTCCGGGCGTGCGGATTGTTATCGGGAAGAGAATATTATGTTTTGGGATGTGGCGGCGGGTTGCGCATTGGTTGAGGCTGCCGGCGGTAAGGTGTCAATCTCGCCCGGTGATCTGCTTGAGCCGAAAATGGTGACGGCCGCAGCGGCATCACTGACGGGCATTTGAACGGACCCGCAAACGAAAGCGATAAGAAGATAAAGTGGAGTGAGAGAAAAATGACATATCTTGTCATGGTGCGTCATGGACAAAGCCAATGGAATCTTGAAAACAGATTCACTGGTTGGACCGATGTGGATTTAACCGATCAAGGCCGGGCGGAGGCTAAGAATGCAGGCGAGCTTTTGGCGCAAACCGGCATTCAGTTTGACGCCGCCTTTACGTCGGTCTTGACCCGGGCGATCCGTACCTTGTGGATTGCTCTTGATGAAATGGAGCGTATGTGGATTCCACAGACCACAGCCTGGGAGTTGAATGAGCGTCACTATGGCGGATTGCAAGGTTTGAACAAGGCCGAGACGGCCGAGAAGCATGGAGACGATCAGGTCCATATTTGGCGCCGCTCCTACGATATTCCGCCGCCTGCTTTGGCCGACGATGATGAGCGGCATCCGCGGCAAGACCCAAGATACGCCAAATTGTCGCCTGATTTGCTGCCCGGCACGGAATCCCTGAAGACCACATTGGAGCGCGTTCTTCCGTATTGGGACCAGGACATTTTTCCAAAACTGAAAGCCGGACAAAATCTCCTAATTGCTGCGCACGGTAATAGTCTGCGCGCATTGGCCAAACATCTTCTCGATATTTCTGACGACGACATTACCGGTTTGGAAATTCCCACGGGCAACCCGCTCTTATTCGAATTCGATTCTGCTATGCGTGTCGTTGCTTGCCGCTATCTGAATGCCGAACGCGCAACGGAATTGCCGCCACTGCCCGCTTCGTAAGATTCACTATTACTGCGGGTCCATGGCTACAAAACAGCACGAATGCGAGAATGACGAGAACGACTGACGATATCGCTTTTATGCAAGAGGCTTTGACCATGGCGCGCGCCAATTTGGGGCAGGTCTGGCCGAACCCGTCCGTTGGCTGTGTTATTGTGAAAAACAATGAAATCATAGCGCGCGGCGCCACAGCCGTTGGAGGTCGCCCCCATGCGGAAGTGGTAGCATTGGACGAGGCTGGCGAAGATGCCTTCGGTGCCACGGCCTATGTGACGCTTGAGCCGTGTTCTCACTGGGGGGTATCGCCACCCTGTGTGGAGGCGCTCCTGGAATCCGGTGTTGCGCGTGTGGTGGCCGCTTTGCAAGACCCGGATCCGCGCGTGAACGGTTTGGGTCTTGAGCAGTTGCGCGAAGCTTCGGTGCAAGTGGATGTGGGTGTCTGCGAAAAGGAAGCCCACGATGTGAATGCCGGGTATTTCCATCGTATTGAAACTGGGCGTCCGCTTGTGACCTTTCTTGATGTTGACCGTATCCGTATGGGCGATTTGTTTTACGGCGGAACCTATTACGATGCCGCTTTGAGCGAGCTGCCGGATTGGATTGGGTCGCAGCCCCAGAAGTTGGACGGCCCGCTGCAGATTGTCGTCGACGATAAGAGCGTCGCACCAGCAACCTTAAAAGAAAAGTCAGCGGTTGAGCGTGAAGCCACATGGTTGGTGGTGGCCGCTGGTCGACTGCCGGGCCGGATTGAGATTCTCAAAGACTATGTGGGGGAGATTGTTGAGGTCGAAGCCGGTGAAGGTGGGGAGATCAATCTGGACGCCGTGCTGCTCGAATTGGGGCGGCGTGGTTTGACGCGTTTGGTCGTTGAGGATGAATCGAAGATGGCAGCCAAGTTGAAAGCCATCCTCGAGTCCTAGCGATCGATTACCAATGCCCAGTATTCGGCATTGACGCCCAGGGTTCTTCAGGTGGCAGGGCTTTGCCCTTTTGCAAAAGTTCAATGGATATATTGTCCGGCGATCTGACAAATGCCATGTAGCCGTCGCGCGGCGGCCGGTTGATTGTGACCCCGCCGTCCATTAGCCGCCGGCAAGCATCATAGATGTTGTCGACTTGATAGGCCAAGTGCCCAAAATTACGGCCCTCGCCGTAGTCTTCCGGGTCCCAATTATAAGTCAGTTCCACCATTGCGTCTTCATTCTCCGGCGCTGCGAGGAAGACCAGTGTGAAGCGCCCGGCGTCATTGTCGTAGCGGCGCAGTTCCTTTAGGCCTAATTTGTTGCAGTAAAAGTCAATGGACACATCGAGGTCTGACACGCGTACCATCGTATGGAGATATTTCATTCCGTTTGCCTTTGATCGTTGAAGCCGCTTTTTTAAGCTTATCACTTTATTCGACTGCGCAAAGCGTGCGGATCTGCTTATCGTTAAAGAACTATTAGGCGGCAACGGGTAAAGATTAAGCCGGTGTAAATATTCGAGGCAAAAGACCCGTGTCCAACTTTGGACCAAAGCGCATCGTCTATCGGCGTTTATCACAAGCCGAGTTCGATGACATAGCGGCCAAACACAAGCGCTTGTACCGGGGCAAGCGGGACGGCGCCCGTGCGGATTTCGCCTATTGTGATCTTTCGGGCCTCGATCTTTCGGGCCGCCCTCTCAACAATGCAGATTTCAGTGGCGCCATTTTGACGGAGGCCAATCTTGAAGAGGCGCGTTTGCATGCGGCTGAATTCTTTTGCGCCGATCTGCGCCGCGCCAATTTACGCCGTGCCAAGCTGGTCGGCGCTGATCTTCGCGGCACCTGTCTGCGTGGGGCGGATTTGACCAAAGCCAATTTGTCCAAAGCGGATCTTCGCGAAGGAGCCACGGCTGCCAGAGGTCCAGGCGGACGCTTGCATCTGCTGCGGTTTGATTTGGGCCCATCGCAACTGCCTGCGGTTTTCTTCCGGGAAGATAGACTGACCAAATTGCACACCGGGCGGGCCTTTTCGGTCTATGCAGATTTAACGGACGCGGTTCTGAAGGAGGCGCGATTATTTGAGGTGAATCTCAAAGACGCGCGTTTGGATGGTGCGGATTTGACCGGTGCGGATTTGACCGGCGCTGAATTGTCGGGGGCACAGTTGAACGGTACGATTCTGACGGACGCGATTCTCGATCGCATCATTACCGAGCAAGTCGATTTCAGCGAAGCCATGCGGGATATTTTGGTCGGACAATCGCTCAAGGCATTTCGCAAGACGGCGACGGAGCGTTTGCAACAGCATCAGCTTTGGGCCGAAAGCCAAGGGCGTCAGGGCGCGCCGGCGGATTTTACCAAAGCCGATCTTCGGCCGTTGCGCCAATTGACGGATGCCAAGCTCAGTGCTCTGGTCGCGCCGGGGGCCAACTTCTTCGGCATGGATCTGAGTGGAGCGGAACTGCAGGGCGCGAATCTTGCGGGCGCCGATTTGCGCCGGACAAACCTACGGGGCTGTGATTTGCGGGGGGCACAATTGTCTGATGCAAGATTGGACCGCGCCGATCTGAACAACGCAACTTTGGATCCGCTGCAACTTGAATCCAAACAATTGGTTCCGACCAATTTGATGGGCGCTCGATTGCGTTATGCCGATCTGCAAGGTGCAAGCCTCGCGCGCGCGAAAGCAGAAGATGCGGATCTATCCTATGCCAATTTGATCGATAGCGATTTGACAGGGACTGTCTTGCACCAGTCGATATTTACAGGTGCGCAGATTTGCCACTCGGCCTATCGCAAAGCCGATGCGGTCGATACCAAAGGCGTTATGCTTCTCGCAAGCTAGATTGTCCAAAGAGAAGCAGACATGCTCCGGGGAAAGAGCATGTCTGCCAGAGAAGGAATTCCTCGTTCTAATTGGAGCTACGCGTTGATGAGTTTTTGTTTTACGCGTTTTGCGATTTCAATCTTGCGCGGTTTGAGTGCCTCAGGCACTTCGCGCACGAGATCGACATAAAGCAATCCGTTTTCGACGCCGGCGCCATCCACGATCACATGATCGGCCAATTCGAATTTGCGCTCAAAATTGCGGGTCGCGATGCCGCGATGAAGGTACTCACCTTCGCCGTCGCGATTTTGTTTCTGGCCGCTGATTTTTAGTGTGTTGTTGTGCACCTCAACGTCGAGTTCGTCTTGGGTAAACCCGGCGACAGCCACGGCGATACGATAAGAATCATCGCCGGTTTTCTCAATATTGTAGGGCGGGTAAGACTGGTTGACGGTTTCGCTCGTGGCCGAATCCAGCAGATCGAACATACGGTCAAAGCCGACACTTGAGCGATAGAATGGGGTAAAATCAAAGTTACGCATGGCGTACACATCCTCCTTCAGAAGCGATATGTTATGTCCCTAAAGGGACGGGTCGTCAGAAACCGCCATTTTGGCCGGTTTCCCGTGTCCGGGCCCGGTATCCGGCGCCCGTTGGATTTTAGGTAAGTTATGTTTTTCGCCGTTCAAGCCGGGAGGCGGCATTTTTTTGGGAGATGGTAAATGCCGGATCCAATGGCTCTGCCCGAGCCGCCTTACTATATGGTCACCTTTTCTTCGCAATTGGCGCCAACGGACACCTATGGGCCCGTGGCGGATCAAATGGAGGCATTGGCCCGACAGCAAGAAGGGTTTTTGGGCATTGAGTCGGCGCGGGGTGAGGATGGGTTCGGCATCACTGTATGTTATTGGCAGGATCTGGGCGCCATCGAAAGATGGAAACAACAGGTTGATCACGCGGTCGTGCAGAGGCGTGGCCGTGAAGAATGGTATAAGGCCTATCACGTGACCGTGGCGCGGGTCGAGCGGGCTTACGGATTCCAAAAGTCCGGCGAGACTGGCAGCATGGCCACGTAAAGTAGTCAGGGAGGACGAAAATGAACTTCAGTATTGCAAGGGCATCTAAGATTTCCGCAGCGGCGATTGTCGGTCTGGGTCTGAGCTTTGGTGCTGCATCAGCCGGTGGTCATGCTGCCGCGGAAAAACAAGTCGCAAGCTTGGCCGGCGACTCACAAGCGCTGCTTGAGGAGGTCTTGGCCGGTGATCATCGAAGCGACAAAAATAAAGCCCGCGACGCGTTTCGCAATCCTGCCGAAACCCTCGCATTCTTCGGCGTTGAAGCGGATATGAACGTCGTTGAAGTTTGGCCCGGTGCGGGATGGTACACCGAAATCCTCGCACCGTACGCAAAACGCGGAGGTGGCACATTCACGGCCGCGCACTGGGATACGAGGAACGGGCCGGAATTCACCAAACGCGGTCTCGAACGCTATAAGAACAACTTTTCTGACAAAGAATTGTATGGCGACTTCAAGATTGTTGGCTTGAGCGACAAGACGGAAGAGATTGCACCGGAAGGTTCTGTCGATGTGATTGTTACGTTCCGCAATCTTCACAATTGGATGCCGCAAGGTACGCAAGACGCGATCCTTGCACAACTCTATAAGGCCTTGAAGCCCGGCGGTGTCCTGGGCGTTTTGGATCATCGCGCCGGCGCCGGCTCGGAGGGGGACCTTAAGGCGAAAGGTGGGTACGTCAACGAGGCTCTCGCGATCGAGATTGTCGAAAAGGCCGGATTTAAGTTGGATGCAAAATCAGACGTTAACAACAACGCTGCAGACACGGCCGATCATCCTTTCGGTGTATGGACTTTGCCGCCGACACTTGCGACGGCCAATTTTGGCGACGATCCAGATCCGAATTTTGAACAGGCTAAATTCATAGAAATCGGCGAAAGCGATCGATTTACGCTCCGGTTTGTGAAGCCTGAGTAAAACTCAGACTGGCCAATTGAACAGCCCAAAAGCCCTGTCTGAAAATGGCGGGGCTTTTTCGTTATGCGGCGTATCACATGTTCAAGGCCGCATGGTTGTTGTGTGGTGCCCCAATTGGTGCTCGAGGTTCGGCCAGGCCAGTGCTATCCAATCGGTCAGACGTGACCGTGTTTCCGACGGGTCGATCAACTCATGTACGGAGAAGGATTCCGCTCGCGGGAAGGGTGAATAGCTCGTCGCCATCTGATCTTCCAGTTGTTGGCGCATGGCGTCCGGATCATCTGCTTTTGCGATTTGTCGCCCGAAAGCCACGGCCACCCCGCCTTCCACAGGCAAAGCCCCGTTCTGCGCAGAGGGCCAAGCGAGAACATAAGGTTGCGGTCCGAAATGCGCGGCGGCGGCAACGCCGAAGGCTTTGTGCACGATCACGCTGGCCCAGGGCACGCGCGATTGAACCACGGCTGCGAGGGCTTCCGCCCCATAGCGGATTGTTGCGGCTTGCTCTGCTTCCAAGCCGATCATAAATCCCGGCTCATCCACAAAACTGACCACAGGCAAGTGGAACGTGTTGCACAGGTCGACAAAACGGCGAAGCTTTTGCGCTGCTTCCGCCGTCATGGCCCCGGCATAAAACATACAATCATTGGCAATCACCCCAACCGGGTGGCCGTTCAGGCGGCCAAGGCCGGTGATCAGGCCCGGACCGTATTTGCGGCTCATTTCGAAGAAGCTATCTGTATCGAGAACCGCTTGAAGAACCTTGCGCATGGCAAAAGGCTGCCGCCGGTCTTTGGGGACAATAGAAGATAAGCTCGGCTCCGCGCGCATCGGGTCATCACCGGAGTTCCAAACGGGCGGTAACGCGTAAACGTTGTCGGGCAGATAACTGAGGAAGCGGCGGATTTGTGCAAATGCCTCTTCTTCGGTTTCCGCCACATTGTTGATCACGCCGCTTTTGGCATGGACAGACGGGCCGCCGAGTTCCTCTTTGGTCAATTGCCGCCCAAGCGCCCGCTCCACAACCGCCGGTCCGGCGGTCAAGACTTGCGCATTTTGTGTCATGACCGAGAAATGTGAGGAAACGAGACGGGCGGCAGGCAATCCGGCCACCGGTCCCAAGGCGGCGGTTGCCACCGGCACCTCCCCGAGCAATTTTGCAATAGAGGTGAATCGGTGCGGGGCGTAAACCGGATCGCCGGTGCTTCGGCCTTTGCCGCCGGCCCCGGCGACACTTCCACCGCCACCTTCGTGAAGACGAATCAGGGGAATGCGGTATTGAAGAGCCAGGTCCTCTGTATAAAGACTTTTTCGCAAACCGGACGCATTGGGCGAGCCGCCTTTCAAGGTAAAGTCTTCGCCGCCGACCACAACCCGCCTGCCGTCGATCGTCCCGGTGCCGAGAACAAAATTGCTGGGCGTCAGGTCTTTCAATGTGCCGTCGTTTTGCGTGTCTGCATCACCAGCGCCCAATCCTTGTTCGCGGAAGCTCTCCGCATCCAGCAGCCCATCGATACGTTCACGAATGGTCAGCCGGCCTTTTTCATGCTGGCGGGCGACGGCCTCCGGACCACCCTGCGCCTTGGAAAGCGCGCGGCGGCGATTGATGTCCTCAATTTCCTTGTCCCATGCCATAGGCGTCTTGGTTCTATCCTTGTGGTTTGCAGCCTGTTAAAAGGGATTGGGGTTCACTCTTGCACAGATTTGGCGGAGGCCCATTGACCTTTTCGTCTCCACTACACCACTCTCTTAGGTCTAATTCAAATTGAAGTATAAAGCGGTAAGCCTTGGCTCTTCGAACTGATCCCTCCAAATCCACCGCCCAATTTGTTTATGTGGACAACAATCCCGCACCGGCCGGCGGCCGTGTGGCGTTCCTTGAAATGCCGGACGGCACGCTGTTGCGATACGCAATCTGGCCAGGAGAGGCAGCGCCGCATGGAACGGTCATTTTGGTTCCGGGCCGAACCGAGTTCATTGAAAAATACTTTGAAACCGTTGGAGAGTTGCTGGGGCGCGGGTTTGCGGTCGCCGTGATCGACTTGCGCGGTCAGGGTCTGTCAACCCGAGAACGGCCGGACCGGCTCAAGGGGCATATACTCGACTTTCAAACCTATGTGGACGATTTGGCGCACTGGATCGACGCCTGTTTGCGGCCGAATTTACCTCAGCCATTTGTGATGTTGGGCCATTCCATGGGGGCTCATATTGCTTTGCGTTACTTGCATGATCATGCCGGGGGCGTATCCTGTGCGGTGATGACCGCCGCCATGACTATGATTCAGTCCTGGCCTTTGTCGCGCGGCTTTGCGCGCTCCGCCGTTAAATTCGGCCGCCAACTGTTCGGCCCCAACGCGACACTGGTTTCGGGCTCCAGAGCAAATCCTTTCATTTCGCGTTTTGACGAAAACAAGCTCACCCATGACAGGGGTCGGTTTGACCGAATGCAATCTCTTATTCATGCAGATCGCGATCTCGGCCTAGGGCCGCCGACCATGGGCTGGCTAGATGCTGCGATTCGCTCCATGGATCTCATCAACCGGCCCGACTATCTGGCGAAGATTGCAACACCCATCCTTCTTGGGATTCCCGCGGAGGACCAAGTGATCGATGTGGCAAGTCAGCGGCGTCTGGCGCAGCTTCTGCCAAATGGAGTCTCTTTTGTCGTTCCTGGCGCGCAGCATGAGATTTTGATGGAAACGGATGGCTGCCGCGATGTGTTTTGGCAGCACTTTGATGCCTTCATCGGCGATCAGTTAGACTTTGAGACGGCTTAACGCTGCGCTGTGGAGCTCCGCACTTGAGGCCGCCAAGATCTGACCACCCTTCAGCGGCAGCTCTCCGTCCCAATTGGTCACCACACCTCCCGCGCCGTGAATCACCGGGATCAAAGGTTGAATATCGTAAGGTGCGAGTCCGGCTTCCACGACCACGTCAATCGTGCCTATTGCAATGAGCGCATAGCCATAGGCGTCCAGTCCGTAACGTGTCAGCCGTGCTGCGTCTTTGACCGTATCAAACCGGGCAAGCTCTTGGGCGTTAAACAAGTCAGGTGTTGTACTGGTCAAAATGGCCTCTGCCAAAGATGAACAGTCCGATGTGGTGATGGTCGCGCGCGTGCCGCCACGTTCCAGCCAGGCTTCCCGGCGTTCCAATGTGTCGATACCGACAAATCGCTCGCCGATATAGGGCTGGTCGATGAGGCCCAAAACGGGCCTTTGCTCATAGGTCAAGCCGATCAGGGTGGTCCAGGCCGGAATGCCCGCTATGTACCCTCGGGTGCCGTCGATCGGGTCGAGTATCCAAGCAAAAGGACTTGTGCCGTCCTTATTGTCCCACTCCTCGCCAATGATACCATGATCCGGATAACGTTTTTCGATTAATGTCCGAATGGCTCTTTCCGCAGCCTGGTCGGCGGCGGTCACCGGATCGAAGTCTTGACCTTGCGCTTTATTTTCCACTGGGCCCGAGTTGCGAAACGCGGGAAGTGTTTCGGTTGCGGCAGCGGCGGCCAGCTCCCCGGCAAAGGCCGCCATCTCCTCAATCAGCTCCGACTCAATATCGGCTTGGTTTATTTGATCCGTAGACGGAGACATAGATATGGCACACTCTCTTGATGAGGTCAGAGTGTGCCATACTTGAAACGAGATTCGCTATAAGATTATGCAGCGGAGCTTAAGGACTTTGCCAGCGCCAAAAGATGTTGCCGGGGTGTCTCTTCAAGGCCGTAATAGGCCCGCACCAGTTCCAGCGTTTCTTTTTCATTCATGACGCCTGGCTCCAACTGCGGTGTCTCGCCGTGAGAATCATTGTCGGCCATATGATCGGCTTGATCATGGCCGTTGAGTTCCTCAAAAAAGAAAGAGACAGGAACACCCAACGCACTCGCGAGATCCCATAAACGGCTGGCGCTGATGCGGTTTGCGCCACTTTCATATTTTTGGATTTGTTGAAAGCGAATGCCGACAGTATTGGCCAGTTGTTGCTGTGTCATCCCCAACAATGTCCGGCGATGCCGCAACCTGCTTCCGACGTGTTGATCGACCGGATGTGTCATTTTAGGTCACCCCATTGTTAAACCACTTCAGATTGCCAGACGTGTCTGGCGATACAGGCAAAGTGTGCAACAACTATGCCGGGTTAAGGGGTTATAAAAACTTACGGGAAAGGCCGGTTTTTCCTAGCGGTCAGCGCCGCATGCGCAAACTGACCGCTTCAATTTGTGCCAACGCTTCGATGACGCGTCCCATATCCTCGACCACCTGATTGAAGTTGGCTGATCGCGTTAACGAAGACTCATCCATGTAAATGCCCCGATTGATTTCAATTTGTAGAGCATGGATGTTGCGGATCGGCCGTCCGTAGTGGTCGGTGGTATAGCCGCCCGCATAAGGGTTGTTGCGTGCCACTGTATAGCCGAGCGACGTGAAGGCCATTTCGGCGCATTGGGTCAGGGCCGGCGCACAGGACGTGCCGAAGCGATCACCCAGAACAATATCTGCGCGACCGTGGCCGCGATCTTCATCCATAGGACCGCCGACGGAAGGCATGGAGTGGCAGTCGATCAAAATGCTGTAGCCGAAGCTTTCGACCGTCTGGTCGAGCAATTGTTTCAAAGCACGGTGGTAGGGCAGATACAGTTTTTCGATTCTGTCTTCCGCTTCGGCAAAAGACATTTTTTGCGTGTAGATTTCGGCACCGTCCGTCACAACCCGCGCGACGGTGCCTAAGCCGCCCGCCACCCGGAGCGATCGGGTATTGGCATAAGCGGGCAGGGCATCTTCGAACATGCCTGGATCCAATTCATAAGGTTCCCGGTTGGCATCCAAATAGGCCCGCGGGAACAGCGCATGGATCAGCGGTGCGCCGCAATGGGGTGCCAGGGCAAAGAGTTCATTCACGAAGCTGTCTTCGGATCGGCGGAGCGTGAGCAGATCGAGACCGGAGGCGGCGATAAAGGCCGCCGGATAGGATTGGCCGCTATGTGGTGAAGCAAAGACAAGAGGAACGGTCTGTTTGGTCGGCGCGACAACGGAAAAAGGGTGCGTGAGATCTCCGGTCTGATCCGATGGACAGGGGGCCTCTTGTGACGGCTGAATATTCATGACCGCAAAAATAGCCTCCGGCACGCCCGAAAGGCAACCAATTCGATGGGCAAGACCGTTTGGCTGATACGGATGTGATCGCGGATTGAGACGCCGCTGCCGGGTCTCCAAACTTTCGTGAGGGGCCCAATCTTGCTATTGTGCTGGCTCATAACACCTGTTACGCAGCGCCTTCGGGTTCGGTTTCTGGGCCTTATTTACCTTTTTGCAACAAACCCAGGCTTTCCTAGAGGTTCAGGACAAGCCATGCGCGGGGGTTCATGGCTCGAAGAGGGGGCACACTCTATGGCTCGCATATTGCTCGCCGAAGATGATGATTCAATGCGCCGGTTTTTGGCTAAAGCGCTGGAAAAGGCGGGACACAAAGTGTCCTCCCATGGTCAAGGGGACTTGGCCCTTGGGGAATTGGATGACAATCGCTTTGATTTGCTGCTCACCGACATTGTCATGCCTGTGATGGACGGGATTGAGCTGGCCCGCCGGGCGACGGCGCGCCATCCCAGCCTGAAAATCATGTTCATCACCGGATTCGCAGCCGTTGCACTCAATCCGGACTCGAACGCCCCGAAAGACGCCAAAGTTCTCTCCAAGCCGTTTCATTTGAAAGATCTGGTGGATGAGGTCGACCGTCTTTTGGCGGCGTAATGATTTGAAGCGTGCGCTAAAGACTTGATAGCGGTGGACAGCGCCGCTGCAACTGGCTATATCGGTCCGCCTTGGCGGCACCCTTGCCGCCGGGAACCACCCACCAAGCCGTTCCGGCTTGACCCTTCTTGGTAAGGGCGCGTAGCTCAGTGGGAGAGCACTACGTTGACATCGTAGGGGTCGCAAGTTCAATCCTTGCCGCGCCCACCACCCTACGCCTTCGGCTTCGGGTGGCAGGCCATGAAATGGACTGACAACAGAGGGCGTTTAGGCGTAGGAGTGTCTCCCGAAGCTCTTTGTAGAGCGCAGGGAGACGGGCTCCATGTGGTATGTTTATTTTCTGAGACTCTCGGCAACGGCAATACATATGTGGGATCGACAAACGATCTTGGCCGACGCGTGAAAAGCCATGAGGCCGGCCAAGTTAAATCAACCAGCAAATATTTGCCGGTTCACTTGCTTGTCATATGTTGCTGTTGAGACAGAAGAGATGGCGCGCAAGCTTGAGACTTACTTCAAGTCAGGTTCTGGGAAGGCATTCGCCAAAAAACGGTTTTGGTCTTAAATACTACTTCAGTCCGCGCTTTTTCGAAAAAACGACTGTAATCTTGCCGTTTTGATCCTCATCTCACATCACGCAATATCCGCTTCAATGCCGTTGGCATTGCTGCCTAAAATCGGACGCTGACGCCACCGCCGAAAAATCTCGGCGGGCCGGGAATGTAGGTGGGTATGTTGAAATTACCGCCAATATTGCCCGCATCGATGATGTAATCGTGGTCAGCGAGATTTTCCACATAGGCTTCCAAGGTGACCCGGCCGTCATTCAACGTCACACCGCCCCGCACATTAGTCAGACCGTAGGCGTCTTCACCGATGGACGGCACGGTGTAGAGCTTGGTGTTGGTGGCAGGATCAATCACGGTAAAGCTGTCCGCATTGTCATCTTCAAAGTAAATCTTCGACTGCCATGTATAGGTCGGCGTAATGAAGTAGTTGATGCCGCCGACTTTTTTTTCATAGTGAAGCCCCACAGACAGTGAATGGTCGGGCGATAACCGAAAGCGATTTCCGCCGAATCGTTGCGGATTGCCTTGGTCATCGTTGTCATCAAAACGCGCGCGGTTGAGGCCATAGGTGAAGAAAAGATCGAGTTCGTCGGTGGGCGCAATGGAGAGGCCAAGCTCTACGCCGACCGAATCTGCGGCGCCCGCATTGATGGTTTCGAGGACGAGTGGCTCACCGGGCCCGCTTACCTGCACAAGCGACTGAAAATTCTGGTAGTCGTAATAGAACAGCGCCGTTTCCAAGACTGCGCGACGATCAAAGAATGCACCTTTAAAACCGATCTCGTAGGAGTCGATCGTCTCTGCATCAATGGTCTGGAAATCGATCGATGCGACGCCCGCAGTGTTGGTAGGGTCATCATTGATCACTTCCGGCCGGCGGCCGCGTGAGTAGTTGAAGTAGGCGTATTTGTCGTTGTCGATTTCATAGTTCAATACGCCTCGCCAAGTGAATCCGGAAAATGTGTTGCCGATATCAGACTCGTCGGATGAGACAATTCCACCGGACTCGCCGACAAAAATTGTCGGTGAGCCGAACAGAATCGAGGATGCCATGGGGTTGGGTTGCGGGATGACGCCCAGATAGGACGTTTCCTTGTCGTCGAAGGTGAAGCGACCGCCCACTGTCACATTTAGTTTTGCCGTAACATCGTAGGACAGTTCACCAAACAGATCGAAAGATTTGTTGTCGGCATAGTTGGTAAATCTCTCGTGTTGAAAAACCCCGCTGGGGATCCCGGCAATTTGCAGCGCCGCATTCAGAACGGCCGGATCGCCGGTGAGAAACGCGTCCGCGAAGGAGGGAGATCCGCCGAAAAGTGATACGCTTTCATTCGGGCGGCTGATGGCGTTGAGCGATGAAAAAAGCGCGGCAGTCGTCCCGAGATCGAAACCGAGGTCAAATGTTTGACTGCCCTCTTCGTAGAACACGCCACTCCCGAAAACGCCGGTGAGTTTGCCGCCATTGTCGATCTGGAAGCGTATGTCGGAACTGATCTGTCGGCTTTCAGCGCCTTCGCCAAAGATGAAAATGTCGAACGCCGTTCCGTCCGGGTCGAATATTTCAAGAGAGTCAAATTCCCGGTAGGCGCTCGTGCTGGTTATGGTGACGGTATCGTTGATCTGCCAATCGGCGATCAAGGCCACGTCCCATAGGGTTCGATCGACCGACAGGTCCTGACCGTCAAGAAAGTTTCCGAATGTATTGAGGGATGCAAATGCGTTCGGATCTGTAGAGCCGCCGAGCGCCGGTATCACGCCGGACTTGAATGAGACGCCCGGCGGTGTGTCTTTGCCGTAATGGCCAATTAAGTCGATCGTCAACCCGTCTGTAGGTTCAATCCGAAAACTGCCGCGGAGCGCATAGCTATCCGTCCCGTTGAGGTCTGATCCCGTATTGTTGTCGATAAAGCCGTCACGGCTCTCATAGGTGCCGGCGACGCGCAATGCCGCAACATCCTCGACAATCGGAATATTGATCGCCCCTTCATAGTGTTGCTGCTCAAAGTTTCCCGTCTCGGCTTTGAAGTAGCCCTCAAAGGCGTCCGTTGGTCTTTGTGTAATGACATGGACGGCGCCGATCTGAGAGGAGCGGCCGAACAAAGTGCCTTGTGGCCCTTTCAAAACCTCGATCCGTTCGAGATCGAAAAGTTGGACGAGAGAGCCGCTTGAACGGGAGATGGAGACGCCGTTTTGAAAAACGGAAACTCTCGGTTCGATGTTCGAAGCTCCGTTGTCGGACGTGATGCCGCGCAGCACAAATCCTGGATTGTTGACGCTTTGCTCTTGAACAAGGAGTCCGGGCACAAATCGCGAAAGTTCGTCAAACGCGTTCACGCCAATTTGTTCGAGAAATTCACCTTCATAAGCAGTGATGGCGAGGGGGACTTCCAGAACCGATTGCTCGCGATATTGGGCAGTGACGGTGACAACATTTCTGACGTCTGATTGTAGCGGCGCGCTCTCTTGCGCATTCACCTTTTGTATGGCGGCGAGAGTCAGTACGCTCACGCATGTGACAAAAGAAATCTTCATGACGCTCCCAATAAACTGCGAGTGTGCAACGACGTTCGGTCTTCGGGGGATATTCTGGAGGCTCTTAGCACAGATGATTTGATTTGCTGAGTGAATTCGAGATTGCTGTGCGTCGTGATGGTGTTTTCTGAAAGCAAATCTCGAACGCAGTTACAAACTTTCACTAAAGCCCATTGGCAATCCCTTGCTTTTGGAAACTGAATTAACTGTGCAAGCACTCTCTCAAACGCGCGGAATTCAAATCATGCCAATCCTTCGGTCCGCGTTTCGAAACAAAGAGACTTCGATTTTCAAAACACGTCGACACATGTGTAGCGCAACGCTCCTTCGGTCCGAAGGAGATGAACATTTGGTCTCGTTCGATGTGATGGCGTATGGGAACATCTTTGCTGAACATCTCTGACCTTCGCGGTGGGTGGATCATGTTGTTTCGTAGACCTGAGGGCTGAAGAAATCGGTGCATGAATTTTCCGGCCGATTTGGCGCAACGCTGAAATCGCCGCAGTGATCCATTCGGGTTCCTTTTTCGCGCAACGGAACCACTGGGCAATTACTCTTTATATGTGTGCAACTTTTGGTTAACGTGTCCTTCGTTTAGACAGTCGATTTTGGGTTGCTGCCCATTCGGGGGGTCTAAGCCGCAAATTGTGCTTGTCATTTGTTGCTTTTGAGGGGAATGGGGGAAATCATGCGATTGCTTTCGATCTTTACGATTCTGGCTTTTTTGGGGTCTTGCGCCGCGCCGCCAAAACCTCTGGTTGAAATTAAGCCGCAATTTCCGACCTTGGATGTGGCCTTGCTGGAAAGAGAAGAGAAGATGGTGATCTCTCTCGCTCAAGCGCCGGGGTCCGGTGGCACTTATTATACGCCCATTCAAATGCCGGCGGGCACGTCCGCCGGCACGGCGGCGGCTGCAACGGCGGGTGCCGGATTGCTGGCCGCCTTGATCGTCGGCGCCATTAGCAGCGTTCAGCAATCAAACGCCAAGAAAGCCGCGGCGCCTCTTCAAGAGGCTCTTGGAGATACGGCCTTTGGACCGGCTATTCTTTCAGCTGTGGAACAAGCCTTGCCGCGCCTGTCTTGGACGCGCGTTGAGGATGTTCGCACCGTCAAACTGGACGAGGACAACACCTTTGCCGACTTGGTTTATTCCAGCGATGCGCCGGGATTGCTGACCATCAGCACGAATTCCTTTTTGTCCCGGGAAGCGGACACGCTGGTCTTTGCAGCAAGCGCCGTGATCACACCGGTCCCGGAGAATGCGGATCGCAATGACAATTCAACGCGCCGCAAACGGGCGCCGAATTCTGTTTACGGTGCGTCCGTGTCTTATGAGGTCCCGGCACCGGTAGATGGCCGGCGCCGTCAGGACTTTATTCCGGCTTGGGCCGACAATAACGGTGCGGCTGTTAAAGCGGCAGCGGCACAAGCGACACCGGTGATTGCGGATATGATCATTCGTCAGCTGCAAGAGGGCAAACCCGCCATCGTCAAGAATGAAGAGGACAAATTCGATCGCCGCGTCACCAGCGCGTTCGGTCAGGGGTATCGGGAAAAAGTCCAGGTGCTTCAGACCACACCCGAAGGTGAATTGGTTCGTACACAAAGCGGTGCGCTTAGGTTCTATGCCAATCGCATGGCTCAGAGTGAGATTGCACGGTTTGCGCCGACGGCCCCCTTCGGTGGCGCGCTCGACATGAGCGCACCTGAGGGGATCATGTCACCGGACGCGATAGATGCATCTGAAGATATGGAGCCGGTCGAGGACATGGAGCCGGAATCCACAGCCCCAACAAGCTGATACACTCAATCATAAAAGGTCCGTTTTCGGCATCCTCGCCGAAGACGGGCCTTTTTTATTGGTGCCGGACTCTTCGGTTTTGCGTTTGGTCCTTATTCTCTTTCTTTCACCTCATACCGCGCAATGTCGGGATCATTGTTTAAGGCGGTGTTTTGCAGAAAGTTTTGCGCGGCCGGATCGGACTTGAGGGTGGCCTCCCAAAAGGCCAGTGAGACGGCTTTGGTCAAAGACCAAAAGGCTTCGTCGTTGGGCCGTTGACCTTGCCGGCCCACGCGGCCGGAAAACACCATATGATCGGCACCCTCAAGGACCAGCAGGTATTGAGGCCGTGCCGGGATGCGTTCAAAAGGCAGTGTACGGACGGACGGGTCGAAGGTTGGAGTTTGCCGAAGCGGGTCTTGGTCGTCGGTACCGGTCACATGTAAAATCGGAATTGTGATCTCTTCATAGGCTTTTACCGGGTCCTTCTGCCGCTGCGGCACGTTGGGGCTATAAGCGATCGCGGCGGCGATGCGCTTATCTTTGAATGAGGTCAGCCGCCGTCCGATTTTTTCACCGGCCGCAATGAGTGTCGACCTGGCCCCATAGGAGTGTCCGGACATGCCGATGGCGCCAAGATCAATATGCCCTGCAAGCTCGCCGCTTTGGTTCCACGCCTCTATCGTGTCGAGGGCAAAGGGAATGTCCCGAAACCGGTCAATGGCATTGCGGGGTTTGCGCAACGAGCCTTTCAGTTTCTGAGCAATTTGCGCAGGGCCTTTCGCGCCGTCGAAAACGGATTGGTCCGAGCCCGGATGTTGAATGTGCAAGGCCAGAAACCCATGACCGGCGAGATGTGCACCGAGATATTCGGCCCCGTCGCGGGAGCCGCCGAGCCCGTGGGAAAAGATGACAATCGGATGCAGCCCTGACAAGGCCGCCGGGCGGTAGAGTTTGTAAGGCAGCACGCGGTCGCGGTCATTGTCGACCATCTCGCCCAACCGGGTGAGGATGGGTTCGGGACCGGATACAGTATTGTTCTGCGCCAGAGCCGATCCCAAAGGGATCCAACACATAAGAATGATGTGAAATGGAAACCGCCACATTCTTTTCATATTCTCTCGCTTTGCCTTCGGCACAGTCTTTCTACGTGCTTGCCTTACGACTCCGTCGCTCTTTTTCATCGCGTGCACGTGACATCACCTGCAATCCCTCTTAGTCTGACGCCAGTCACGCACAATTCAAGGTTATGTTCCATGATGCCGTCCAATTGGGTTCGAAATGCGACAATCTCTTGTGGCGCTCTGTTTCTCAGCGCTTGCGAACCCAATCCCGGCGATGTGGCCTCGCTCGGGACCTTGGAGCGCGACCGTATTGAATTGGTGGCTGAATCCAATGAGCCGATCACGCGGGTTTTGGTGGAAGAGGGGGAAGCGGTTGAGATCGGCGCGATCTTGATCCAGCAAGACACCTCCCGGGCCGAAGTGGCTTTGTCCCGCGCCCGTGCCGATGAGGCTGTCGCGCGCTCCGCTCTGGCGGCGGCCGAAGAAGGGCCGCGGCAGCAGCAAATTGCCCAAGGCCGTGCGCGTCTCGAAGGCGCCAACAGTGCGGTGACCACATCCAAAATTGAGTTGGACCGTGCTATTTCCTTGGCGGAACGTCAGGTCGCGTCCCAATCGCGTGTTGATGAGGCACAATCGCGCTATGACGAAGCGCTTGCCCGCCAAACCGAGGCGGAAGCAGCGTTGAACGAGCTGTTGGAAGGGACGCGGTCCGAAGACATTGATCAAGCCCGTGCGCGCCAAGCCTCAGCCTTGGCGACGGTGCGGGATTTGGAGATCACCCTGGATCGCGCCGCCACGCGGGCCCCGGTTTTGGGCGTTGTGGAGTCGCTGCCCTTCGAAATTGGAGAACGGCCGCCTTTGGGGGCGACCGTGGCGGTGGTGCTTGCGGGCGGGCGCACCTATGCCAGGGTCCATGTCTCCGAGCCGCTGCGCGCCCAACTGCAAACCGGATCCCGCGCGGAAATTTGGCTCGACGGTCGGGACGACCCTTTGCCGGGACGCTTGCGCTGGATTTCGGCCGACGCGGCCTTCACGCCGTATTTTGCCCTCAACCAGCATGACCGCTCCCGGCTCAGCTATTTGGCGGAAGTGGATTTGGACACCGAGGATGGAAGCCTGCCGATCGGCGTTCCGGTTGAAGTGACCTTTCCGGATCTCGGCTCATGACATCGGATCTCGCGATTTCCACGCGGCAATTGACCCGCCGCTTCGGCACATTGACCGCCGTCGACCACATTGATTTGGAAGTGCCCAAAGGCAAGATTTATGGCTTTTTAGGCCCGAACGGTTGCGGCAAGTCGACGACGATCCGGATGTTGTGCGGTCTGCTGACCCCCAGCGAAGGGGAAGCAACAGTGTTGGGCGTGGATGTGCGCAAGGACCCGGAAGCCATTAAGCGTAAGATCGGTTACATGACTCAGCGGTTTTCTCTTTATGGCGATCTGACCGTGCGCGAAAATCTCAACTTCATGGGAGAAGTCTATGGCTTGTCTAAGGATGAACGGGAGAGCCGCATTGGTGCCAAACTCGAACGGTTCGATTTAAGCGACCGGCAGCAACAATTGGCCGGCACGATGAGCGGCGGGCAAAAACAACGTTTGGCATTGTGTTGTGCCACCTTGCATGAGCCTGAGCTGTTGTTTTTGGATGAGCCGACAAGTGCGGTCGACCCGGAAAGCCGCCGTGAGTTTTGGGAGTTTCTGTTTGATTTGATTGAAGACGGCACCACGGTTTTGGTCACCACCCATTTTATGGACGAAGCGGAACGCTGCCATGCTTTGGCGATTTTGAATGAGGGCGCCTTGGTGGCCCATGGAGCGCCCAAACATTTGATGGAGACATTGGACGCCACGGTGATCGAGGCGGAGAGCGAGCGTGCGCGGGCGGTGCGAACGGAACTGCTGAAACTGCAGGACGTGATCGATGTGGCGCAAATCGGTTCACGCCTGCATGTGCTGGTGGATCCGCGCCGCGCCGACCCAGAAGCCTTTCTCACAGCGCAGCTGCACGGCAAAAATCTCGACGCCGTGTTGCGCCAAGTCAAACCCAATCTCGAAGATGTATTCGTCATGGCCACACGAGACCAAGTGGGTGAGGCGGCATGACGTGGTTTTCCTTTGGCCGAGTTTGGGCCATAGCCCGAAAAGAGTTCAGTCATCTCAAGCGGGACAAACTCACCGGCGGGTTGGTGGCCGGCATTCCCGTGGTCATGACCATCTTGTTCGGCTTTGCCATCAACAATGATGTACGTGGATTGTCTGCGGCCATTGTGGATGAAGCCAATACATCGGCGTCCCGGGCTTTGATTGCCGATGCCCGCGCCACGCAGGTCATTGACGAACTGATTCCGGTCAATAGTCCTTGGGCCTTGCAGCAATTGATGGCCAAAGGGCAGATCTCTGTGGGCATCTATATTCCGGAAGATTTTGAAGAACGATTGGCGCAAGGGCGCCGGCCTTTGGCGCAAATCTTAATCGATGACAGCGATCCTGTTGTCTTGAGCGCGGCGCGGGGTATGGCCAACTTACCGCTGCGCGCCTTTGATCAAATGGAGGAGCGCAATACGTTTGAAGTCCGGGCGCTTTACAATCCGGAACGCCGTTCCGCGATCTTTATCGTCCCCGGCCTTTGCGGCGTCATTTTGACTCTCACCATGGTCTTGTTCACAGCGGTCGCCATTGTGCGCGAACGGGAGCGTGGCAATTTGGAGCTTTTGATCACCACGCCGGTCCAGCCGCTCGAATTGATGGTGGGCAAAATCGCGCCTTATGTGGCGATCGGTTATGTCCAAATCACTTTGATTCTTATATTGGGCATGTGGATTTTCGACGTGCCCATACGCGGCTCCTTGTTTGACTTCTATGTGGGGTCCGGTGTTTTTGTCGCCAGCGTTCTCACCTTGGGTCTGCTGATTTCCACTTTGGCGCAGACTCAGTTTCAGGCCTTTCAAATGACCTTCATGACGTTCTTACCGCAAATGCTGCTCTCCGGCTTTATGTTTCCGTTCGAAGGCATGCCGAAATTGGCCCAATGGTTTGCGGAGATCTTTCCGCTCACCCATTTTTTGCGGGTGGTACGCGGAATCATTCTCAAAGATGCGTCTATTCCTATGTTGACTGCAGACCTCTGGCCTTTGGCGCTGTTTTTTGTCGTCGGCATCACGCTTGCCACATTGCGTTTCCAGAAGAGTTTGGATTAGGCGGTTGGCGACCTCGCGCTTTGCATCTGAATTGGCTATGGCAAGGGCGTGTCGAGAATCTTGATCGGGTCGGCAATCACCTCCGGGTGCTCTTTGCGCGCGATGGCAAGATAGTCGGCAGGAAACTTGTCGATGGTCTGTATCTTCGCGCCGTAGGCGCGGGACGAGATATATCCCGGCGTGTCGCCGGCTTTCATCCAAGGACGCCAATTGCTGGTCGTGTTGTAAGTGAGCGTCGCCGGTGCCGAGGCCAGTTGATCATTCTCGATATCCGTGACGCGCCCATGATAGGTGACCAGTTCATTATAAAGATAACTGCCGAAGGCCGGGTTTTCGGACTCCATACGGACAATCGTATCCTCTTGGAGCCAAATCTCATCGCCCTCGACGGTCACGGGCCCAAGCTCCCCTTCAAAGCTTAAGTCTCCGAAAGCAAAGTTTTTCGGCGGTTGCAGGCCATCCAAGGTGAGCGAAACTTTGTTGGGGCCGAAAAGTGCCGGCGGGACCGTGCCCACTTCATTTGTGTACGGATTTTGAAATGTCTTCATCGGCTCGCCGGTTTTCAGATCGGTAAAATAGGCCAGTTCCAACATGGTGATTTCGAAGATGTTTTCTTCGATCTGGACGGTGCGCTGAAAGCTGCCGTTGAGCAGGGTGTAGAGCGGCCGAAAGACGCCGTCGACAACGCCATATTGCGTGCCCTTGAGCCACCACAAAACCGGTGCACCGTCGAGGCTGCCCCGAAGTTTGATATGGGCTTTGAGAATCTCCGATGGATCGGTCATGGCCACAGTACCTGCTCCCTTTGATGGATGAGGCAGGAACGTGCTCATCGCCAGTCCGGTCATGCCGGTCATCACGGTGCGTCGATGCATAGGTCTCCCTCCCATAGCCTCTGAAGGGAACATGCTAGGTCAGGCTGTCGTGGAAGCCAAGCCGGCGGCTTGAGGCGCTAAATTGGGACGCGTTTGGCTTTGGCGTCGGGGGTCGGGCTTTCTTCGCGCCACAGGCTTTCGCGAATATTATCGATGAATTGCTGGGCGCAGGCCTTCCAAGAAAAGGCCAAAGCGTGGGATCTTGCCACTCCTGATGGGATGTTTAGGGCATCCAGGGCCGCTTGGCGCAAATCATCGTCTAAATATCCAGCGCTTGAGCCGGTCAGTACGTCTTTGGGGCCAGGCACCGGATAGGCGGCGACAGGCACACCGCAGGCGAGTGCTTCCAGCACCACAAGACCGAACGTGTCCGTCTTGCTTGGAAAGACAAAAACATCTGCGCTGGTGTAATGAGCGGCCAAGTCTTTGCCGTGTTTGGCGCCCGAAAAGACGACATCCGGATAGGCGTCTTCGAGCTCTTCCTTCTGCGGGCCGTCACCGACAACCAATTTGGTGCCCGGCAGATCGAGATCCAAGAAAGCTTGCAAATTCTTTTCAACGGAGACCCGGCCGATATAGGCAAAAACCGGTGCTTTCAGGTCCAGGGCGGCCGGAATGTCCGGATTGAACTGCTCCGTATCCACGCCGCGGGTCCAGCTGCGAATATTTTTGAATCCTTTGCTGGTCAATTCCCGGCGCAAACTGTCCGTCGCCACCATCATGCCCTTGGAGGGCCCGTGAAACCAGCGCATGACGGCGTAGCCCCAAGATTCAGGAACTGGAAATCGCGCCGAAACATATTCCGGAAAGCGGGTATGATAGCTGGTGGTAAAAGGGATGGCGTTGCGCAAGCAATAACGCCGCGCCGCCCAACCCAGCGGGCCTTCCGTGGCGATATGCACCGCATTGGGTGCAAACTCGGCAATACGTTTGCGAACGCCGCGTCCCGCGCCGACGGCTAAACGGATTTCCGGATAGGTTGGGCACGGAATCGATCGAAACGAATCCGGCGCAATCACTTCCACCGTATGGCCAAGGGCGCGGCACTGTTCAATAACACTTTGTAAAGTTCGCACGACACCGTTCACCTGGGGTGCCCAGGCATCCGTAATGATCAGGAGTCGCATTAGGCGGCTGCTTTCTGCCATTGAGATTTTTTGCTTTGTGCTTGTCTATTCTTGACTATATCAGCCCAGTGCAGGATTTCCATTGTTCCGTCGTGGTGTTCGACCAATGCAGTGCAGCTTTCAACCCAGTCGCCGTCATTGATATAAATTGTCTCATCGACAATCTTATGTTCGGCGTGATGGATGTGTCCGCAAATGACGCCGTCTGCGCCGACGCGCTTGGCTTCTTGCACGAGAGCCGTTTCAAAATTGCTGATGAACTGAACGGCATTCTTAACTTTGAACTTGAGCCAGGCCGACAGAGACCAGTAATCCATGCCCAAAAGTTTGCGAGCATGGTTGAACAATGTGTTCAACCGCAAAGCGGCTCCGTAAGCAAAGTGACCGAGTACGGCCAGCCATCTGGCATAAAGCACGACGCCGTCAAAAGCGTCTCCATGGACGACCAGGAATTTCTTGCCGTCCGCTGATTCGTGAATTGTCTCCGTTGTCACTTCCACACCGGCCAAATGGGTTCCGCAATATCTGCGCAACACTTCGTCATGGTTGCCGGCCAGATAAATGATTCGCGTGCCGTTGCTTGCGCGCTCCAGAAGCGCTTGGACGACCGCGTCATGAGATTGGGGCCAGTACCAGGAACGCTCCAATTGCCAGCCGTCGAAAATATCGCCGACAAGATAGATTGTTTCCGCCTTGGTATGGCTTAGGAAATCAAGAAGCATGTCTGCTTGACATCCCCTTGTCCCAAGATGGATGTCAGAGATGAAAATTGTTTGGTACTCGTATAGTCCGTTTTCTTTCAGCAATGGTCCACTCCGTATCCGGATTAATCGCCGACCCCGAACTTACAACTGCTTTTGATATCATTTTTGTGACAAAGTGGTATAAGGTTTTGAAAGATATGATGGTTTTGCAGAATCGTCATACTTACGTGATCGAACTGTCATAATGGTTTTCATCTATTAATCATCTGGGTACGTCTTAATGAAAATCTCTGTGATTTTTAACCCGACGGCGGGCCGTCGCCGGTGGGAGTTCGTCAATGCGGTGATGACCGAATTGAAGGTCAAGGGCGCAAAAGTTTCACTGGTTTCGACGCGAGGGCCCGGCGATGCAGAAATGCTCGCCCAAGAACATGCGCAAGGTGATACGGATATTGTTGTTGCTGCCGGTGGGGACGGGACCATCAACGAAGTGGCCAATGGTCTGATAGCATCCGGTCGCGGGACACTTGGGTTGATTCCCATGGGCACCGCAAACCTCGTGGCCTTGGAAATCGGATTGCGCACATCACCGGTTGAGGTTGCCCGAACGCTGTTAACCGGAACGCCTCAGCAGGTCCATGCCGGCATCGCAAATGGCCGGCACTTTCTTTTGATGGCCGGTGTCGGCTTTGATGCTCAAGTGGTCGCAGGTTTGAATATTGGGTTGAAAAAACGCATCGGCAAGGCGGCCTATGCTTGGTCATCCATGGTGCAAATGAATCGTTTTGCGTTTCCGACCTATCAGGTGACTGCCGACGGTCAGTCATACGAGGCCGCATCCGTCATTGTCTGCAAATCTCGTTATTATGCCGGCCCCTATACACTGGCGCCGTCGGCGCGCTTGACGGAGCCACATTTGGAACTGTGCCTATTTAAGCGGAGAGGCAAGTTATCTGTGATGCGTTACGGGTTGATTATGTTGCTCGACCGCTTTGAGACCTGTCCGGATATTGAGCATGTTGTGTGCGAGAAGGTTCACATTCACGCACCAGCCGATGGACAAGGCCTCATTCAGGCAGATGGAGAGATGTTCGGGGAAGCCCCTGTCGAGATCGGAATTGCGCCAAATGCTCTTCAGTTGATTTATCCGACTGCGAATCAATCTCGTTGATCGCAAGCGATTTATTGGCTGCCCTCTTCGGCGGGAGTCTCCAGGCTTGCTTCCAGCCGCTGCATCGCTTCCATAATCGCTTTTGTGAAGCGCTCAAACGTGCCGACGACTTCGTCAATTTCTTCATCGGACGGCAAGTTCATGTCACCGTCCGCAGCGCCAGCATTTTTCCGTGCAGCAGCGAGTTCTTCTGTGAGCCGTTCAATTTCGGTTTCATAAGCCGTCCGGTCATCGGCGGCTGTTCGGCAAATCAGCTCGTCTTGCTCGAACTTGCATAATGAGACACGGCCCGTTTCCGTATCGAGTCGAATGATTCCGTTCTCGGTTTCCTGCATTTCATAGCGGCCTTCTGTGTGGCCGGCGGTCGGGAGTGCAAGAGCAGCAACAACGGTGAAAGCAAAGACTGAGCGCCAAGTTTTCATGAATTCATCCCATCAAACTGTGTCGACGCCGGATTCTGGTGCCAAATACGGCGAATTTATGTTGCCCCCAATTATACAGAAATCGCCAAGGTGCGCTGTCTGATTAATCCCGGAATTCCGGGTTTCATCTTGCAATCCATTTTTCGAGCTTTTGTTCCGCTGCGGGATCTGGTTATGTCCTTCCATCGATTCTGAGGGGCAGATGACGGAACCAAAGACAGAGTTAGTCCGGCCGGCGGCTGGGAATGGCGCACTCCACACGGTCTTGGCGTGCGTGGTGCCCTTGCTGTTGATGATGGTCTTTGTCGTTCTGAGTCCGGTCTCGCCATTCACTCTTGATGGCAGCCTGCTCGGCAATCTGACAGGCGAATTTTGGTATTGCAACACGGCGGTTCTTTGGTTCGGTTGGCGCTTGGGCGGCGAGACAAAATTTGCGCACGAGTTGCCGTTAAAATACTGGCTGTCTGCGGTGGTGACGTTTGCCATTACGGCCATGTTGTTTGCCCAATCGGTTTGGCTGGCCGCCGATGCATCGGCATCGCACGCGTCACCTTACGCGACGTATTACATTCAATATGTTTTGCTGACATATTTGATTGTTTATTTGGGACACCGAAAGATCGGCATCAAGAAAGACCGGTAGAGCGCCTTTAAGCCACCTCAGGCGGAATGGCGTTGATCGCTTCTTCCAATTGATAGAAGTTGGGCTGCATATCCGTCGGCACGTTGCCCCGTCCGATTTCGACGGAAATTTGCGCTGCGTTGCCGTGCAGATGGGCCACCAACACGTCCCGGATAATATTGTAGAATTGCGCTTCCTCGCTATAGACCTGCGACAATCGGCTGGCGATCGGACCGACGAAGCCATAAGCCAAAAACACGCCAAGAAAGGTTCCGACCAAAGCGCCACCAATCATCTTACCCAGAACAGCCGGCGGTTCGGTAATGGCGCCCATAGTTTTGATAATACCCAGAACAGCGGCAACAATGCCCAACGCCGGAAGCGCGTCAGCCATATTCTGCATGGCATGGGCCGGATGTTCGATCTCATGGTGGTGCTTTTCCAAAAGCTTCTCCATGTGATCTTCGACTTGGTGCGGGTCCTCGAAATTCATGGTCATCATCCGCAACGTGTCGCAGATAAACGCCATCGCAAAATGATCAGCGGTGATTTTAGGGTAGTGACTAAAGATCGCGCTCTCGTCGGGATTCTCGATATGGGTTTCGAGGGCGATGATGCCCTTGGATTTCATGGTTTTGGTCAACACGAACAGCAGACAGAGCAGATCCGTATAGTCCTCTTCCTTCCACTTCGGTCCGCCGACGAATTTCGACAGGTCCTTGACGGTGGTCATGATGGCGTGGGCACTGTTGCCGATGATAAAGGCACCGATGGCCGCGCCCATAATCATGATCAATTCGAAAGGTGCGGCCGTGATGATCACATCGAACTTGCCGCCGGCGAGCATAAAACCGCCGAAAACCGTGATAAATACGAAGGCTATCCCACCAATTTGGAACATGCTGTTTGGCTACCCAATGCGTTGTTTTTGCTTGGAATCTCTTATCGGATCCTCGGAAGGGAGTTTGGCCGTTAATGCTTAATACTCAGTGAAAAAGCCCAAAAACCCTTGAATTTTGCCAAATCATCCCGCAAAGGAATCCGTCAATGCGGCCCAGAATTTGCCACATTGATAAGGGATACCCCAGTTGAGCTTGCGGGGGCGTCAAAGAAACACTAGGTTTGGCCGCAATTGGGGTTGGGTCTCAAGAACCTGATTTTGGAGGGTGACTAATAATGAATAAGATATTGATGACTATGGCCGCGGGAGCGGTGGCGTTATCGGCCCAAGCGGCGATGGCGCAAGAAATGACTTTGGCGGGTGCTCAAGCCCTGCTGTCGGAAATACCGGGCGCAATGGACTGCAAAGAACCTTCAGCTCCTGTGATCCCAAGCGGCGCAACGACTCCGGAACCGCAAATGCTGACCGCGATCGACGCCTTTAAGCAGTTTGATACCTCATCAAATGATTATCGCAATTGTCTGGACGCCGCGGCGCTCAATATGGGCGACGCGTTGACGGACCAACATAACCAAGCCATCACGCTGGTTTACGATGCCAATGCCAGCAAGGTGGAAGCCTTGGGTGCGCAGGTGAACGAAGAAATTCGTGCCTTTAATGAAGCCAACCCTGGCTAAGATCGAAACGATCTGAAGTTTGAAAGGTGCATTGCGGTCAATGCACCTTTTTTACTGCCTGCTGCTCGCCTTCGTGGCGTCTTCCCGCAACAGGGCCAAAAGTGATTTTGTCGCAAATCCATCCGCCGGCAGGGATTTGTCTTTTTGATAGAGGCGCAGCGCAGCGCGCGTGTTGGCGCCCACAATGCCGTCAATTTTACCCACTTCATATCCGAGCTGAATCAGGCTCTTTTGCAGGTCTTCTCTTTCGGTTTTTGCAAGGGGCGGCTCGTCCACCGGCCAATCACCGTGGAACCTTCCGCCGCCGCCCAGGCGATCGGCTAAGTGTCCGATCCCCAATGCGTAGGAGGTTGAATTGTTATAGGCCAAGATCGATTTGAAATTGCCATAAGTCAAAAATGCGGGTCCGGTGTGGCCGGCCGGAATTAGGAGGGATGCACTGATGTTCTCGTCCGCCTCCAAGTTGCTCCCGGGTATACCTTTGATCCCCAATTGCATCCATTGAGAGACGGATTTGACAATCGTTTTATCCGCCAGCGAATAGTCAAAATTCGCCGGCAAAACAACTTCGCGACCCCAGCTTTCATTTTTGCGCCAGCCTGATTGAACCAAGTGGTTTGAGGTGGACGCGAAAACATCTTGAAGATCCGACCAAAGATTAATCCGTCCGTCTTTGTTGTGATCGACTGCATATTGCAAGAAGGTGGACGGAATGAATTGTGTTTGGCCCATGCCGCCGGCCCATGACCCGATCATCTGCTCCTTGGTGGCGTAGCCCTCTTCCAGAATACGCAAGGCAGCCAAAAGCTGGTTGACGCCAAACTTAGAGCGGCGTGTTCGATAAGCAAGCGTGGTCGCCGCGTCGAAAACGCTGACGTCGCCCATGACCGCCCCAAAGGCGCTTTCCATGCCCCAGATCGCGGTGATGACTTCACGCGGAACACCGTAGGCGGAGTTCATTTCGGCAAACAGGGATTGGTTGACCGCGATCAACTCCCGGCCTTTTTTGATTCTGTAATCGGAAGCGGCGCCGTCCACGTAAACCCAGATCTGCCGTTCGAATTCGGGCTGGTTGTCGTTGGCTTGTCTGACTTCAGGTTTGAGTTTGACGTCGGCCATAGCCATATCAAACGTGTCGGCCGAGATCCCTTGGGTGAGTGCGTAAATACGGAAGGCGGCCAGCCAATCTTCAAACGCCAATTCTTCGCCGGTCAATCGATTGAGTGCGGCGTCATTGATGCTCTGCGTCTGACTCAAGGCCGGCGTCACTGGCCCCGAGCTGCAGCCGCTGATCACCAACGATAGAAGAATGGCAAAGATACGCATCACGCAGTCCTTATTGTGCAATGAACCCCTGCATACTTGGTAATGTGCGCCGCGTGTGTTCGCAAGCGCTTTAGCGGAGGGTGTCGTCGGCTTGTGCAAAATCGCCCCGTCCGACTTTCGGTGTATGATCAAGATTGGCAATTTCACGAATGAGCTTTGACAATATGGCGTTTCGGAAGTCGTTAAAATCTTCCGCAGCCACAATGAACGCACCCGGACCACCGATGACATTGTCTTCGTAATAGAGGTCCAGCTGTAAATCCTTCGGCGTGGCGATCCCCACCGGTTGAGGCCGATCGTTCAATATAGGAAGGCCGTTGATAATAATGCCTTTGTCAATGGCGGTCTGACGGGCAATAGCCAGAGAGCGTCCTTGATTGTGAACACCATCGCCGGAGATATCGATGACTTTGCGCAGTCCCTGATAATCGTTCTTGTCGAATAGGTCGACGGAGTAGTCGATGGCATGGCTGATGGATGTGTAATAGGCCCGGTTCAACGGCACCGCGTTGAGCCGATCTGCAAAGACTTGCGCGCTTTGGGCATCGGAGATGACCATCCAATCCACAAGTTGATTTTGATAGACACTGTCGGCCCATTCCACATAGGTCACGGCAATCTTGCCCAAAAATCCTGAGGCGATTGCGTTCAGGACCGCCTCGTTGGTCATGGCGGCAATATATCCATCACGCTGGGTGCGGGCTTCAAAGGCATCGACGCTATAGGAAATATCGACGGCCAGAACCAGCTCCAGATCCACTTCCTCGCCGGTCAACATTTCAAAAGGGGGCGGTTCTTGCGCGTGAACGCCCAGGCCAAAAGACAGACCCAAGACCAAACTCAACACGGCGGAACGTAACATGGCGGGCTCCTGTCTTGACGCTAGTCTATAGCCTAGGGGCTTGTTTGACGCCCTGCAATCAAAGAGCCGTGACAATTGGTCTGAATGATCCCCGGTCTTCGTGTTGACATGGATTATCGTCAGCACTATGGTCCGCCGCTTGAACCTGCGGGACCCGATCCCGCCTTTGTTTTATGACCTGGATGTAAGCAGATGAAAGTCCGTAGTTCTTTGAAATCATTGAAAAATCGGCACAGGGACTGCCGCGTTGTTCGCCGCAAAGGGCGGGTCTACGTCATCAGCAAGACCAATCGCCGCTTCAAGGCACGCCAAGGCTAAGCAAATAGGGTCTGAAAGATCCTTTCTTTCATATCGGATTTCAGCCGCTGTCATGCAGATAGCGGCTGTTTTTGTTGTCCTCATTTGGGATCGTCCGCTACTGCCCTGTCTATCGTCTTTGATCTCCACAGAATACGGCTGTTTTTCGCGCCACCGACGCTTGCCTTTGGGGTGGATTCGCGTCCAAATATGGCGATAACGACGCGGGCGTGTGGAGCCAAATGGATGAGCGAGCCTTTCCTGCTTTACGGGGCAACGGGTTATACGGGCAAGCTGATTGCGCGGCGCGCCAAGGCTCTTGGGATGAGAGCGATCCTGGCAGGCCGGTCCACGGAAAAAGTCGCTGCGGTCGCGGCACCCTTGGGGTTTCCAAAGCACACCCTTTCTCTTGACGACACGGACGCCTTAGACGCGTTGCTGGAAAAGGTGCCGGTGGTGCTTCATGCGGCCGGCCCGTTCAGTGAAACCGCCAGTCCCATGGTGGCGGCCTGTTTGCGGACCAAAACTCACTATGTCGATATAACCGGCGAAATTCAGGTGTTTGAAGGCTGTGCCCATCGGTCGCAAGATGCCGCCGAAGCCGGGATCATGCTGTTGCCGGGCGCGGGCTTTGACGTTGTCCCCAGCGATTGTTTGGCGAAGTATGTTTCTGAGCGGGTGCCCGGCGGGCATCACCTCACTTTGGCCATGAGCGGCATGTCAAAAGCATCACGTGGAACAGCCAAAACCGCTGCTCAGTATATTGGACTTGGGACGTATGTCCGGCGTGGTGGAAAAATTCATCAGCTTACGGATATGTTGACCCAAGAATTTGATTTTGGCGATGGCCTGCAAAAATCCATTGCGGTGAGTTGGGGGGATGTTTCGACCGCCTATCATTCAACCAATATCCCGGACATAGATGTGTTCTTTCAGGCCACCGGTGAGTTAGAGCGGGCAATGCGTATTGGCGGTGTCACGGCCCGGATTCTGCGCAGCAAGTTCGGTCAACGCTTTGTGCGTCGTCAAATCAATCGTCGTCCGGAAGGGCCCACCGACGACATGCGTGAAACCACCCGCCATATTATCCTTGCTCAGGTGACGGACGGATTCCGCAACCGTCTGACCACGCGTTTAACAACGCCGGAGGCCTATTCTTTGACGGCGGAAACATCGCTCGCAATTGTTCAGCGAATTCTTGATGGTGACTGGAAGCCTGGCTTTCAGACACCGTCCAATCTCTTTGGTGCCGATTTTATATTGAATTTCGACGGCGTGACTCGGGAAGATATTGCGGAAGCGGGCGGCTAAAGTTTGGCCTTAAAATGATCACAAGGTGTTGTGATGCTGTTGCCTTGTTTTGTGGTAGTAAAGGGTATGGAAAGAATGAGGAAACTTATCGGCGTTGTCTCTTTGGTCTTTGCAACGGCCATGTACGCTTCCTGTGGGGCGCAAGCCGATCAAACGGATCCTGAACTTGATGAGTTGTTTGAAGAGCTGAAACAAGCTGAAGTCCCTGCCAACATCAAACGGATCGAGAACCGCATTCTTGACATTTGGCGAGATCCGGAGAGCGACAGCATTGATCTGTTGATGAACCGCGCCATTATGGCCATGGCGCAGCAAGAACTCGACACCGCATTGATTCATCTCGACGATGTGGTGGAATTGGCGCCGGATTATGCTGAAGGTTGGAATCGCCGCGCCACTTTGCTGTATGTGATGAAACGCTACGAGGACTCGATCAGCGATATTGAAAAAACGGTTTCACTTGAGCCTCGGCACTTTGGGGCCTGGTCCGGTCTTGGCAATATCCTAGCGGAAATGGGGCGCTCTCAAGCAGCTGTCAAAGCCTACGAAGAGGCGCTTAGTTTCAATCCACATCTCGATGGGGCAAAAGAGGCTGTGGAGAAGTTGACTCCCAAAATTGAAGAGCGCGGCATCTAGGCGTCTCTGCCCTCAATCAGAATCGCCCGGAAATCATTGACATTGGTGTGGGTGGGCCCGGTTCGAACGGATTGGCCGATCGATTCAAACATGTCGCCTGACCGATGATGGGCAAGATCGTCTTCGATACTGCGTCCGATTTCTCCTGCCGTCCTTAACGTGTCTCCATCTACATAAGCCCCGGCGATGGGGTCGGCTTTTTCGGTCTTTCCGTCGACGCCGTCCGTGTCCGCAAACAAAGCAGAGATTTGAGAGTGTCCGGCAATATGACATGCAAAACTCAATGCGGTTTCGCGACTGGGTCCCCCCTCGCTTGGCTTTATCGTACGGCCCAAATGGGTGGTGACTTCGCCGCCTGAAAGTATGATGCCTCGCCATCCGCTTTCTGCTTTTGCGATGGCGTATTCGGCAAGTTTGCGCCCAACCTCTTGTGCGTCACCTTCAAGTGTGTCGCCAAGAATTTTTGTCGTGAAGCCAGCTTGCCTGGCCTTCTTGTCCGCCGCGTCAAGTGCATCCAACGGTTTGGCAATCAGCCGAAAGTCGACAGGCTCGAGTTCTACTTCGGTCGCAGTGGTTTTTTCAAGCCGGCGGCGCACCGGTGCAGGTAAGCCGATGTCCAGCCGGTCCAGAATTGCAATCGCATCGGACGCAGATGACTCGTCGGGAACCGTGGGTCCTGAGGCAATAACACCGGGATGGTCTCCGACCACATCAGAGATGGCCAAGGTTACAAGACTTGCAGGTTTTACCGCCGCCGCCAAACGGCCGCCTTTCACGGCGGAGAGATGTTTGCGCACGATATTGATGTCTTGAATGTTCGCGCCTGATTTTAAAAGGGCGTCGTTGATTTTTGTATAGTCGGTCAAAGTCAATTCCGGACAGGGCAGGGTCATGAGAGCCGATCCGCCGCCAGATATGAGCGCCAAGACAAAATCTTTCCTATCGGCTTGGCGTGCCAGTTCGAGAATGCGGCGGGTGCCTGCAACGCCGTTTCTATCTGGGGTTGGGTGGTTGGCTTCAATCACCTCAATCTGGCGCGTTTTCAGTTTGGATCCATAGGGACAAATGACAAGGCCCTCGAGAATCTGGTCCGGCCAGGCCTGTTCCACGGCCAGTGCCATGGAAGCGGCGGCTTTGCCCGCCCCGAGCACAAGCAAGCGGCCTGACGTCGGCGCTTTGGGCAGGTGTGATGGGAGGCAATTGGACGGTTGGACGCGCCGGATGGCAGCCGCGAGGAGATCTTCCAATCGTTTGCGGGAGGCTATTTTTGGCACGGTGCGATCACTTAAAAGATTGCGCGCGTATGCGCTTGTGCGGTAGCCACTTTGGCTCTGTTGTTTTTGTTATAGCCGGATCTTGAGAAAAAGGGGAATTGCTGTCCGTGCGCTCGCCAGATGTTTCTGAAAAGATGGACACGGTCTCTTGGGCGCTCGCCTATCCGTTTGATGTGCCGGATGGTTCGTTTCTTTATGTCAACGGCTCAGTTTTCCATTTTGATGAACATCGTGTCGAGACATGGCGAGACGGTCGGGTGATGGTCGAAGATCGACCGGATCAAATTCGCGACGTGTTGACCCGCTATGAGATTACCGATGAGCAGATCGAGTCGCCGCGTGTGCCGGTCATCGCCTGCGGCTCGAACGCGTCGCCCCAGCGGTTAAAACAAAAATATGATCGCGACTTGCCCGGATCCGTCGTGCCGACATTTCGCGTGACATTGACCAATTACAGTGTCGTCTTTGCCGCGAAGTTCACAGAATATGGATCGGTCCCGGCAACGCTTGCCCATACTCCGGGATCCACATCACAGGTCTATATCAACCTGTTGACCCCGGCGCAGCTCCAGGTCATGGACGGGACAGAAACGCTCGGCTGTTCTTATGACCGGCCGATTTTGGACGATGCGGGTGTTGAGGCAGAGGATGGATTTCAGTTCAGTAAAGTCCACGCCTATATCAGCCGCCATGGGTGCTTCACGCCGCATGGGCAGCCCGTTTCGCTTTCGGGTGTGAAAAGCGACGGTCATTCCTTCCCGGTTATGGAGCAAACCGCCGTTCAGCAAGTGGCGAAACGCCTATTGGATTCGTCTCTTTCGCTTGAAGATTTTGTTTATGAGAATATCTCCAATGAACCGCTGAGGCGCGAGCGCAGCAGATATTTGGCAGACGAATATTCCATTCCCGCCGGGCGTTCGGCGTCATAAAGGAGAAAGTGTATGTCCGAATCCGAAAAAACTGAATTGGAAGCCGCCGCCTTCCGCAGGCTGGTGTCCCATTTCCGCGACCGCCCGGAATTGCAGAATATTGATCTGATGAATCTCGCCGGTTTTTGCCGTAACTGCTTGTCCGACTGGTACCGCGAAGCTGCCGAAGATCGCGGGATTCAAATGACAAAAGACGAATCGCGTGAGATTATCTACGGGATGCCTTATGCGGACTGGAAACAGAAGCATCAAACGCCTGCCAGTCCCGATCAGCTGAAACAGTTCGAAAAAAACAAACCCGCCCACTAAGTGCGTTCAAGCACGCGAGGCCAAACAAATAATCACACCGGTTGAGGTGTGATGAAATGGTGGAGAAAAAGATGCCGGACACCCAAGTCAATGGCGCCAATGGCGCTGCCGAAAAAGCTAACCCGCAACCGGCCGGCATAGCCGCTGGCCAACTCAAGGCGTTGATTCAGCGTATCGAGCGATTGGAAGAAGAAAAGACAGCCCTTGGCGCCGATATTCGGGAAATCTATGCCGAGGCGAAAGCCAACGGATTCGATCCCAAAATCATGCGTCAGGTGGTTCGTCTGAGAAAATTGGACAAAGCGGACCGCCAGGAACAAGAGGCGCTTTTGGATCTCTATCTGCACGCGCTCGGCGAGTTAGACTAAGCCCTATCCACGAGGCCAAACACTTGTTTGAATCGGCCCGTCACCTGTGTGGCGGGCCTTTTTCCGTTCGGCTGAGCCTAAGGCGCTTCGCGCCGTCCTGCCGTGCCCAAAATCGTCTTGACATAACCAATTTTTAATATAACATAATAGTTATGGAACAGATTGGTTATGGAAGTGCGCCTGCCAGCCTTGATGCCGTGTTTTCAGCACTGGCGGATCCCACGCGCCGGGCGATTTTGACCCGGCTTGCGGACGGCCAGGCGTCAGTTAATGAATTGGCGGCCCCGTTCGACATCAGCCAGCCTGCCGTTTCCCGGCACTTAAAGGTTTTAGAGCGCGCGGGATTGGTTGAACGGGCGGTTGAGGAACAGCGCCGTCCCGCCAAATTGAGAGCGGAGAATTTGTCGGCCGCCGTAGACTGGTTGACGGAGTTTCGAGCATTTTGGGACACCAGCTTTGAGCAGTTGGATAATGTCCTTATACAGATGAAAAAAACACAGATGAAGGAAGCCGAAGATGAGTGATTTGCCCGAGTTCATCATTGACCGAGAGTTTCAAGCCCCTCGCGACATTGTTTGGAAAGCTTGGACTGACCCGGCTTTGCTGTCACATTGGTACGGCCCTCGGGTGGAGACGATCATTCACAAATTTGATCTTACGCCGGGCGGGGTTTGGCTCAACGAAATGAAGATGGGCGACAAATCAGACTTAAGCAAGATGACGTTTCAAGAAGTTGTGCCGAACGAAAAACTGGTCTGGCATCACTCGTCGACGGACGCAGATTGGAACATTGTCTCAAACCCTATGATGCCGGACTGGCCGCGTGTGCTTCTGACAACCGTCACATTTCAAGATGAGGGGGCCAATACCAAAGTGCGTTTGGTCTGGACGCCTCATGAGGCAAGTGAGGCGGAGATTGCTTGCTTTGCCGGCGCCAAGGACGGCTTTGGCGGCGGATGGGGTGCCGGATTTGCGATTATGGATGAGTTGCTAGCGGATTTGCTGGCCGGCAACACTTAAGGTCAGCGAACTCCCAAAGGGCAATATGCCAGATCCTGAGTCTCGAATACTGTCGGTCGGGATCTGGATGCTGAGGCGCGGATTTAACTGTTGACCACATCCCGATCGAGGCCCAGATCGCGGACCTTGCGATAAAGGGTCGACCGTCCGATACCTAAACGGCGTGCCACCTCGGACATATGGCCGCTATAGGTTTCGATGGCCAGTTGAATCATTTCGCCTTCAACCTCTTCAAGGGTTTTAAGATGGCCAGATGCATTCATTGCGTGGATTGCGCCTTCAATTTCTTCACGTGCCTGGAGGAGCGAGGCGCCTTGGGCAGAGCCGTTTCCGAATGATGTGGGTGTGCGATTTTCCGGCGCAGGCTGCTGGATACCCAATTGTGTCGCGATCTGCGGAAAGTCGGTGCTGGTCAGCATCTCGCCGTCCGATAGAACGACTGCGCGAAACATTGTGTTTTCCAATTGGCGCACATTACCCGGCCAGGAAAAGCTCATGAGCATTTGAAGTGCGTCGGCATCAATGCCGGAAATCGTCTTATCTTCTTCAATAGCGAGCCGCTGCAAGAAATGATGGACCAGAGGTTCGAGGTCATCCATGCGTTCGCGCAAAGGCGGAACCTGGATCGGAAACACGTTCAAACGATAGTAAAGATCTTCACGAAACTCTTCATTCTGAGCGAGAGTCAGCAGGTCTTTGTTGGTGGCGGAAATCAACCGCACATCGATCTTTACGGGCTTCTTGGCCCCGACCGGATCCACTTCACCTTCTTGCAACACGCGCAACAGTTTGACCTGCATGTCCAACGGCAGTTCGCCGATCTCGTCGAGAAACAATGTGCCGCCATCAGCTTCTTGAAACTTGCCGAGATGTTTTGCATTGGCACCGGTAAAGGACCCTTTTTCGTGGCCGAACAAAATGCTTTCCACAAGGTTTTCCGGAATGGCACCGCAATTCACGGTCACAAAGGGTTTGCCTGCGCGATCCGACTGGCCTTGAATGGCGCGGGCGATCAATTCCTTGCCGACGCCGCTCTCGCCTTCGATGAGGATGGGAATATTGGATGCCGCCGCGCGTTCTCCTAGGCGAATGACTTGGCGCATGCCTGGACTGTCGGCAATCAACTCTGAGAATGTCAGGCGGCCCGATACCTTCTTGTTTAAGCGTTTGACTTCGCCAGTCAGTGTTCTGATTTTCAGTGCGTTCTCAAGACCGACTTTAATCCGCTCAGGACTTGCCGGCTTGACAAAGAAGTCGACCGCGCCCGCTTGCATCGCTTTGACGACGGTTTCGATGCCGCCTTGGGCAGTCAGAACAATCATGGGAAGATCCGGACGCTCGGGATGAATGCGCTCAAGAACAGCAAAGCCGTCCACTTCCGGCATCACCAGATCCAACATCACCACATCAATGGTTGACCCTTCAGGTCCTTCCAAAAGATCCAATGTCTCTTGGCCCCCTTCGGTCTGAACGGTCTCATATCCCATACGTTCAATGGTTGCCTGTAGAAGGCGTCGTTGCGTCGGATCGTCGTCTGCGATCAGAATTTTCTGAGTCATACTTCCCTCGTGGATCGAACCACCCGATATCCTGAGATACCGGCCATTTCCCAATTCGTGTCTTTGCGCCGTTTGGGTGCACAGTGACGGCGTTATTGTTGAGAGAGATCATGCCCCGGCATTGGTTAAAATCCGCTTTAGGCTGTGCAAAGACGGCACAATCTTCCGCTTCCCCTTTAAGTGGTATTGCTTTATCGTTGGGCTCTTTTTGTTGTCGCTAAATCCGCCCGTGGCCAGGTTTTCTCCACCTGTTGTATTGCTGCGTCGGTCCAAGATGTGGTCTCATTCCATCTCGTGGGGGTGCAGGACTTTTTTAACCATTCGCTAGATTCTGCCTCGCCCTTGTGGGTATAAATCGCGGTTTGCTGAGCGCTGATCGTTGCAGCAATCAGGCCTCAAATAGGTGGTCGGGCTTCGCAAACTTGGAATGACGGGGATGTAGAGTGGGATGAGAAGGATTTTTCGGTTCATAGGGATAGGTGTGTTGACCGGCGCGATGAGCGCGTGCGCCTTCAATGTCGAACCTTTCCTCAGCAAGGAGATTACCGGGTCGGATTTTAACACCTATTTGGCGCGGGAGTATCAACGCCGGACCGATACCGAAGTGAATGTTGACGTGCAATGGGTGCACGCCAGCCGTTTGGCGGCGAAGGGCGAAAGCGCCCTCGCAGGCAAACAAGTTTTGCCGTGGGCGGCGTCGGATTGGAACGTGGACGGCGACAATATTGCTGATTTGGACTCGGCCCGCGAGAAGTTACTCAAGCGTTTGGAGCGGGGCCGTGAAGCAACGCCGGAAGCCTGTGCCAGAGCGCAAGTCTATTACGACGGATGGCTTGAGCAGTCGCATGACAATGATTGGGGTAAAAACGCCGTCGGTCCGGTGCAGCCTGATTATGTCGCTGCCGAGCGTGCTGCTTTCGAAGAGATCCTTTCACTGTGCGGCGGCGGATATGTCGTCTATTTCGGATTTGATCGCGCCGACTTAACGGACGCCGCTGTTGCGGTTATTGAGGAGATCGTTGCAATCGCACAGGGTCAGAATGTTTCTATTGTTGGTCACACAGATACGTCCGGTCCGACCGCCTATAATGATGGGCTGTCTGAACAGCGTGCGCAATCCGTCGCGACGGCCCTTCGCCAGCGCGGCGTGACGATCAGCAGTGCGGGTGGCGAGGGCGAAAGTGATCTTGCCGTACCGACCGCCGATGGCGTACGCGAACCTTTGAATAGGCGTGCCACCGTATTCGTGAACTAGTTGCCAAAGCTCTCATTCGGATGTTTTTCGCAGCTCTGCCCGGCGCCGTACTCGATCGCCGCGTTTGATTGCCGCACCTTTTATCCGCCCTTGACCCAGCCTTTGTTTCCTTGCGTAGTTAAGAGGACGCAAGGCTCTCAACATGACGGCATGAATGACGGAAGACCCCTCGGATACAGAACGCAATCGCCTCTCAGGCCGGGTTCGCCGATATGGTCAGGTGGGCGCCGGTGTGGGCGGATATGCGGTCAAAGAGGCCAGTGCCAAACTTTTGGGCATGGACCGTGCCGCCGAACAGCAGGCAGCGGCGCTGAAAAAGGCGTTGGGGGGATTAAAAGGCCCCATTATGAAGCTTGCCCAAATGATGGCGACCATTCCGGATTTGTTGCCGGAGGATTTCGCCCAGGAACTCAAAGAGCTGCAAACCAATGCACCCGCCATGGGATGGCCGTTCGTGCGGCGGCGCATGCGAATGGAACTTGGGACGGACTGGCAAAGCAAGTTCAACGCATTTGAGCGGGACGCCGTCGCCGCCGCGTCCCTGGGTCAGGTTCATCGTGCTGTTCATCCGGATGGGCGGCAGCTTGCGTGCAAACTGCAATATCCGGATATGCAGTCGGCTGTTGAAGCCGATCTGCGCCAGTTAAAAATGGTGATGGCGATCCACCGGCGTTTTGAGAGCGCGATCGATACCTCAGAGATGGGTCAGGAGATCGGCATGCGTTTGCGGGAGGAACTCGACTATCGTCGTGAGGCGGGGCATCTCAACCTCTACAAAGACATGTTGTCGCCGTTTGGCGAAATTCATGTGCCGGATGTGATTTCAGATCTCAGTACGGAACGTCTTTTGACAATGACTTGGCTGGACGGGCGCTCCGTTCTGGACTTTAAAGACGCGCCGCTTGATGTCCGGAACCAAATTGCCTCCAATATGTTTCGCGCCTGGTGGCATCCTTTTAGTCACTACGGTGTGATTCACGGTGATCCTCACCTTGGAAACTATACCGTTCAATCTTCGACGCACGATCTGAACTTGCTGGACTACGGGTGCGTGCGTATTTTCGCGCCGGAATTTGTTGGCGGGGTTGTCGGCCTGTATCGTGCTTTGAAGGCAGATGATCGCGATGCTATGGCGGAGGCGTATCGCTCCTGGGGGTTCAAGAACCTATCCAACGAGTTGATTGACGTGCTCAATATCTGGGCCGGATTTATCTATGGGCCCTTGATGGATGACCGTGTACGGACAATTGCTGACGGTTTGAAGCCCTCTGAATACGGCCGCCGTGAAGCCTTTCAGGTTTACACGCAGCTCAGAGAACTCGGTCCGATCACACCGCCGCGGGAGTTCGTTTTTCTGGATCGCGCGGCGATCGGGTTAGGGTCGGTGTTTCTGCATTTGTCGGCCGAACTGAACTTCCATGATCTGTTTAACGAGGCCATTGACGGTTTTGACCCCAATGATGTGGCGGAACGTCAGCGATCGGCTTTGACAGCGGCGGGCCTGACGGAATTGGCCTAAATATGCCTATCTTGTTGTTTTTAAAGCTATAAAAACTGATATGGCCGATCCGAGACCTGGTTGCGTCTGCGCCCAAACGCCACCTTGTGCGGCGCAACAATTTTGGTATATTCGGCGCGATTTTAACGAATATGAAGGTCGCAAAAATGGCGGACGTTGAGCACCAAAAGGGTGAGATGAATATTTCGGAGCAGCAAGAGGCCTATGCGATTTTCGCCGGTCTCGTGAAGTGGGGTACGATACTGGCCGCAGTTTGCGCCGTTTTAGCTGCCATATTTGCACAAGTTTGGTGGGATCAACTGCCGACACCGTAAGGACCTATGACTATGCTGGTGCGGCGGCGCTGGCTTCGTTTTAGTTTTTGATTTCTTTTCTTCCATTCAATTTCAAGGCTTCGGGTTATGCAGATTGCGATACCGAAGGAACGTCGCGATACGGAAACGCGTGTTGCGGCTTCTCCTGAAACCGTCAAAAAGTTTGTCGCACTGGGCTGCGAGGTTGTTGTGGAGACCGGTGCAGGCGACAGGGCGCGGTTTACGGATGAGGCTTTCGCCGAGGCGGGCGCCAAGATTGCGTCTGATGAGCCTGAGACACTCAGGGATGCCGACATCGTCTTGAAGGTTCAGCGCCCTTTGCCCGATGAATTGGGATTGATCAAAAAGGGCGCCATGTTGGTCGGTATCCTTTCGCCCTACGGTGATCGGGACTCAATAGAGGCCTATGCGGAAGCCGGTATCGATTCCTTTGCAATGGAATTCATGCCGCGGATCACCCGGGCCCAGAGCATGGACGTGTTGTCATCTCAGTCCAATCTGGCTGGCTACAAGGCCGTGATCGATGCCGCAGATCAATACGGCCGCGCAATGCCGATGATGATGACGGCGGCGGGATCTATTGCGCCCGCGCGGGTTTTTGTTCTTGGCGCGGGTGTTGCCGGTTTGCAAGCTATTGCGACTGCCAAACGCCTTGGGGCCATCGTTAGCGCCACGGATGTGCGGCCTGCGGTGAAGGAACAGGTCGAAAGTCTGGGCGGCAGCTTTGTCATGGTGGAAGACGAAGAAAGCGCCGAGGCTGAGACGTCGGGTGGTTATGCCAAAGAAATGAGTGCTGATTATCAGCGGCGGCAAGCGGAATTGGTGTCCAACCATATGGCCAAGCAGGATATTGCCATTTGCACAGCTTTGATTCCAGGACGTCCGGCACCGGAATTGATCAGTGAACAGATGGTGCGTTCGATGAAGCCTGGATCCGTCATTGTCGACTTGGCGGCGGAGCAAGGCGGGAATTGTGCATTGACCAAGCCCGGTGAAGTGATTGATGTGGACGGCGTGACCATTATTGGCCGTTTCAATGTTCCCGGCACTGTGCCGACAGATGCCTCTGCACTTTATGCCAAGAATCTCTTGAACTTTCTCACACCCTTTATCAATGCGGAAAGCGGCGCGCTTGAGATTGATTGGGAGGACGAGGTTATTACCGGAACGTGCCTGACGCGCGAGGGCGCTATTGTCCATAGCTCGCTGACCGAAGGAGCCTAAATCGATGGCCAAAGATATTGACGACGTCGTCGACGCCACCAAGGAAGCTGCTGAACGGGCGCAGGAAGCGGCCGATCAAGCCAATGAAGCGGCCGGTCAAGCTGCCGAGGCCGCCGCGCAGGTGGCTGAGATGGCTGCTGCCGCAACTTTGGGATCCACAGGCATTGATCCATTCGTGTTCCGGCTATCTATCTTCGTCTTGGCCATTTTCGTGGGCTATTACGTGGTTTGGAGCGTCACGCCCGCTCTGCACACGCCGCTCATGGCGGTCACCAATGCCATCTCTTCAGTGATTGTGGTCGGCGCTTTGCTCGCCACAGGTGCAACCGTCGTGGATGCGGCCGCCGGGGCCACGGGCCTTTCGCGCACCTTCGGTTTTCTGGCATTGGTTCTTGCAAGCGTGAATATTTTTGGGGGCTTTCTCGTCACCCAGCGCATGTTGGCGATGTATAAGAAAAAAGAAGAAAGATAGATCGACATGTCACTCAGTCTTGCAGCTCTGCTCTATCTTGCCTCCGGCGTCCTTTTCATTCTTGCCTTGCGCGGTCTGTCATCGCCTGAAAGTTCCCGGCAGGGAAATCGTTACGGGATGATCGGTATGGCGATTGCGGTGGTGACCACCCTGCTGATCGCCAATCCCGGCAGTTTCGGGCTGTGGGTGATGATTATCGGTGGGATCGCCCTCGGCGGCGGCATCGGCACCGTTATTGCTCAACGGATTCCTATGACCGCCATGCCCCAATTGGTCGCAGCCTTTCATTCTTTGGTGGGTCTGGCGGCGGTGTTTGTTGCGGCGGCGGCGCTATATGCGCCCAGTGCCTTCGGTATCGGCAATGTCGGCGCGATTAAGATCAGCAGTCTGATTGAAATGGGTCTTGGCGTCGCGATCGGCGCCATCACTTTCACGGGCTCCATCGTGGCCTTCACCAAATTGCAAGGGCTGGTCTCAGGCGCGCCTGTGGTTTTCTCAGGCCAGCACAAACTCAATGCCTTGCTCGGCATTGTCATGGTGTTTTTGCTGGTATTTTTTGCGCTCAGCGAAAGCCATTTCTTGTTTTGGGTATTGGTTCTCGTTGCGCTCGCGGTCGGCGTCTTGATCATTATTCCCATCGGCGGGGCCGATATGCCGGTGGTGGTGTCCATGCTCAACTCTTACTCCGGATGGGCAGCAGCCGGAATCGGTTTCACGCTTGAGAACACGGCGCTGATTATCACGGGGGCCCTTGTGGGCTCATCGGGCGCCATTCTGTCCTACATCATGTGTAAAGGCATGAACCGATCGTTCTTTAGCGTCATACTTGGTGGTTTCGGTGGTGAAACCGACTTGGCCGCCGCAGGTGGTCAAGTGGAGACCCGGCCCGTCAAGCAAGGCAGCGCCGAAGACGCAGCCTTCATCATGAAAAATGCCGGCTCCGTCATCATCGTTCCCGGTTACGGCATGGCTGTAGCCCAAGCCCAACATGCGTTGCGGGAGATGGCCGACACGTTAAAGGCTGAGGGAGTCAAAATCTCCTATGCGATCCATCCGGTGGCAGGCCGTATGCCGGGTCATATGAATGTGCTGCTGGCCGAAGCAGACGTTCCCTATGATGAAGTGTTCGAGTTGGAAGATATCAATTCCGAATTTGCCAATGCGGATGTGGCCTTCGTCATTGGTGCTAATGACGTGACCAACCCGGCCGCCAAGACGGATACGACCAGTGCGATCTACGGCATGCCAATCTTGGATGTGGAACGGGCCAATACCGTGCTCTTTATCAAGCGTGGCATGGGGTCGGGTTATGCGGGCGTGGAAAATGAACTCTTCTTCCGCGACAACACCATGATGTTGTTCTCCGACGCCAAGAAAATGGTCGAAAATATCGTCAAAGCGCTTTAAGCGCGCGCCCTGCTTTCTCCGGCACGCTTGATGGCCTATGCTGGTTGAAGGCATCGGCGGAGAGGGACGTCATGACTTTAGACCTGTTTTTCGGTTTTGTGTTGGCGACCATTGTCTTTGTGGCCATTCCCGGTCCCAACGTGACATTGATCATCGCCAATAGTCTGAGCCTCGGCGCCCGCTTTGGTTTGGCAACTGTGGCCGGCACCAATGCGGCCATCGCCATCCAACTGGCCGTCGTTGTCTTGGGTACCGGATCGCTGCTGATCATTCTCGCTGAATGGTTTTCTTGGATACGTTGGCTGGGTGTGGCCTATTTGGTTTATCTGGGTCTTCGTGTGTTGCGTGATGGACAAATGACATCGGGTTCACAAGACGATGTGCAGGTTCAGCCCAAATTTGTCTTTTGGCAGGGGTTTCTCGTCGCTTTGACCAATCCCAAAATTATGATTTTCCTTGCTGCCTTCTTTCCGCAATTTATCGATCCGTCGGCGCCGATCATGAAGCAAATGATCATTCTCGCGATCACCTTCCTGGTTGTGGGCGCTTTGGTCGAAAGCCTTTGGGCTTTGACGGCGGGGCGTGCGTCGACGTTTTTGTCGCGCTATGCTCATGTCCGATCGCGTGTGTTGGGCACGATGTATCTGGCAACGGCAGCCGGTTTGGCGGCGCTGCGACGGACTTAAAAGGGTAATCATTGTGCAAAGACTTTGCGGATTGATCGTTTGCTTTGTTTTCGGTCTCACTGCAGTTCAGGCTTGGGCCGCACCGTCTTGCAATGTGAAGCCTGCCCAATTGAGGTTTCAACAAGAAACGGAGGTTTTGTTGTGCGGCGAGGATTTGCCGCCGCGCATCACCATTTCAGGGTTGGAGGAAGCGTCCGTTGAATTGATTTATCAACAACCCCTTCGCTTTTGTACGGTCGGCGATACGCGGCCTGGGTTTCATCTGGTTCTGAAGGCCTTGTCCAAAACTAAAAATCTGAAACTGGATGTGACCGACAGCGAGAGCGGCGAAAAGCTGTGCGAAATGACCCTGGAGGTTTTGCCGTCGGTTGCGGAGACAGCGCCCGATTGGCACGACGCGATGCCGATAGAGGATGCGAAGTTCATCAGCGTTGATGGGATCAACACCCGCTATTTCGACAAAGGGAGTGGGCCGGCCCTCATACTTGTCCATGGTGGGCAAGCCGGCGGCTCCAATAACAGCGCGCAAAAGTGGGAGCAAAACTTTAACGGTCTTGCCGAAACCTTTCGTGTGATTGCGCTCGACCGCCTGGCTCAGGCGGGCACCCAGAACTTGAGCCGGCGTGAAGACTATGCCGACTATTTCAAACGCGATGCTGATCACCTTGAAGCTTTTATCGACGCTCTCGGATTGCATTCGGTGACTTTGGTGGGGCATTCCCAAGGTGGTTGGCCTATCACGCGTGTGGCTCTCAATCGCCCTGAGCTGGTGCAATGCTTGGTCAACGTGGATACGGTGATGGTGCCCGACGACAGAGAGCTTATGCGCGAGGCCCTCTCGTTTTTGATCTACATGGCGACCTCTCTCCATCCGGAAACAGGGCCGACTTTCTACAGCGCGCGGCGTGGGATCGCTCTGCGCTCGCCGAGTGGCAATAACATTACGGATGAAAAAGCGCGGCGCGTTGTTGCGCAACATGATGCGGAAAAGACCCAAGAGGCGCGCATGCACCTGGCCTCTCATGGTCTGACGCCGCAACATCCGAGCTTTGCGGCGCTCAAGGCTGAGGCCTATAGTGATATTGCAGCCGGAAAGTTGCAGGCGCCCAGCCTCGTGATTTGGGGTGCTCTCGATCCCCAAGTGCCCCGTGGATTGGGAGAGAGGTTTCAGACTCTTCTGATCGAGAATGGTGTGACATCTGAATTTGTTGTGCTGGAGGATGCCGGCCATGCCCCCTTTATTGAATTTCCCCAGGCGTTCAACGATATGGTGCGCGACTTTTGTCTCGCCCAATAAAAAAGCCACATCGATTTGATGTGGCTTCGAAATCGCAATGAGCGACGGAATGATCAGCGGCGCTTCAGGGTCATGCCTTCCGCTTTGGCTTTTTTCATGGCCAGTTTGCGTGCGCGGCGGACTGCTTCGGCCTTTTGGCGCTGTTTGCGCTCTGACGGTTTTTCGTAGAATTTCCGGCGTTTCATTTCCCGGATGGTGCCCTCACGCTGAAGCTTTTTCTTCAGAACCTTCAGGGCCTGGTCAACATTGTTGTCGTGGACGACGATTTGCAAGTGCTCGCTCCTAAATTCAAGTTTTGCCCGCCCATTTGGGCAAAAGAAAAAAGCCGTCAAGCGGCTTTTCGTGGCAACGTTGGCGGGCGTGATAGCAAACAGGACCGGTCTTGTCCACAACCAATTTGTTAAAAATTGAGGAATCCTGCGACCTGTAGCCGTCTCGACAGCCCGTTTTGGCGGGCCTATAACGGGCCCATGGCTATTCGAAAAATCGCCCGTATGGGGCACCCCATTCTGCGGAAAACCGCAGAACCGGTGCCGGATCCGGCTGCGCCTGAAATTCAGGCGCTGATTGCCGATATGATTGAGACGATGAAGGACGCGGACGGGGCGGGGCTGGCGGCGCCCCAGGTCTATGAAAGCGTTCGGATCGTCATCTTCCATGCGCCCGTTGACCGGGCCGAGGCGGGCGGCGATGGGGACGAGACGGCGCCGCTGACGATTCTGATCAATCCCGAAATCGAGATCTTGAGCAACGAGATGGCTGAAGGCTGGGAAGGGTGCTTATCGGTTCCCGGTCTTCGCGGTCTCGTGCCTCGATACACCCATTTGCGCTACAGCGGCATTGATCAAAACGGACGGCTGATCGAAAGGGAAGCACGCGGTTTTCACGCGCGAGTGGTGCAACATGAATGCGACCATTTGGACGGTTTGCTCTACCCCCAAAGAATGACGGATTTGTCGCAGCTTCTGTTTGAAAGCGAAGCACGTCATTGGATCGGTCGGCAAGAATTGAAAGGATCCGAGCCATGACGGAAGATGATCACTTGAATGACGTGCGCCGCGCGGTGTGCGACGAAGCCCTGTCCCGGGTCGAAGCCCTCGGCTGGAGCGATGCATTGCTCGCGCAATCAGGACAAGCGGCGGGAGTAGATGTGGCGATGGTGAGGCTGGCCTTTCCGGAAGGCGCAAAAGATGTGTTGCAATATGCTTCGCAGGAGCAGGACCTTGCTCTAATCCGTCTGCTGCAAAACACCGATTTACAGGATATGAAAATCCGTGAACGTATCACTTTTGCGGTTCGAGCGCGTATCGAGAATATTTCTGATCACAAGGCATCGGTTCGGCGCACGCTAACCTTTCTTTCGCTGCCGCAGAATGCGGCGCTTGGGGCCAAGCTGCTTTACGGCACGCTTGATTCCATTTGGCATGGCATCGGCGATACGTCGACGGACTTTAACTTCTATACAAAACGAGCGACTTTGGCTGGCGTCTATTCTTCAACAGTGTTGTTTTGGCTGAGTGACGAAAGCGAAGACTGTGCCGAGACATGGGCGTTTCTAGATCGGCGGATTGCCGACGTGATGCAGTTCGAAAAATTCAAAGGCCAGATGCGCAAGGCGGCGGCCAATTTGCCGACTGTTGAGCAAGTCTTGTCGATGGTTGGTCGTCCCCAAGGGCGCTAACTCTTCGGTTTCAGTTCCGTCACATGACCCATCTTACGTCCGGGCCGCGCTTCCGCCTTGCCGTAAAGATGAAGTTTGGTTTGCGGTTTGGCGGCGATCGACCGCCAGTCGTCGACGTCATGACCCAATAGATTGGTCATAACGGCATCATGGGTTCGGCGAAGGTCACCAAACGGCCATCCGCATATGGCACGTATGTGGAGTTCGAATTGGCTGACAGGCGCAGCATCCAACGTCCAATGTCCTGAATTGTGCACCCGCGGCGCGATCTCGTTGACGAGAATCTTGGCCTTGTCCGGCTGATCGATGTCGCAGGCAAACATTTCAACGGCCAAGACACCCACATAGTCGAGAGCTTGAAGTGTGGTGGTTGCAATCTCTTGAGCACGTGTCAGAAGGGCTTGTCCGCAACGAGCCGGTACGATGGTTTGATGAAGAATGTGGTTCTTGTGCACATTCTCAACGACATCAAAATGGGCGACCTCTCCGTCACGTCTACGCGCCGAAATCACGGAGATCTCCTTGTCGAAATTGACAAACCCCTCAAGCACGGCCGGCCGCTCGCCGATTGCGGTCCAGGCGTCGGTCGCTTGCGCATGCTCGTCGATTTTAAACTGGCCTTTCCCGTCGTATCCGAGGGTTTGTGTTTTGAGAACACTCGGCGTTCCGATTTTCTCAAGTGCGGATGTGAGGCCGCCGAGGCTTTCGACAATTTCATAAGGGGCTGTCGCAATACCGTTCTCGTTCAGAAATCCTTTTTCCTTCGACCGGTTTTGCGCCACAGTCAGAGGAAGGGCACCCGGATAGGTATTGACATATTGGCTCAGCGTTTCGACCGTATCGGACGGGACATTCTCAAACTCAAAGGTCACCACATCGACCGATTGGGCAAATTTGGCCAGAGCCGCATGGTCATCGTAGTCCGCCTGGGTTGTCCTGTCGGCGACTTGAGCGGCCGGCGGTTGGGATTCGGGCGCAAAGATATGCGTGTGAAGTCCCAGTTGCGCCGCCGCAATGGACAGCATGCGGCCCAGTTGACCGCCGCCGAGAATGCCGACGGTCGCGCCCGGTTCAATGGTGTGCATAGGTTCGGCCACTGTTTGTTGTGTCGTATCAGTCAGAATCTGTCGGAGCGTTTGAAACGGAGTCGGTTTGCGCGGCGCGAAAGGCATCAAGATTTTCGCTGACCTTAGAATCACTGAGAGCCAGAATGCTGGCGGCCAGCAGTGCTGCATTGATCGCACCCGCCTTTCCGATCGCAAGCGTGCCGACCGGCACGCCGCCCGGCATTTGGGCGATGGACAAAAGACTATCCATGCCTTTCAGGGCTTTGCTTTCAATAGGAACACCCAGAACCGGCAAAGGCGTCATTGCGGCCGTCATTCCCGGCAGGTGTGCTGCGCCGCCGGCACCGGCAATAATCACAGAGAGGCCGCGTGATTTGGCCTCTTTGGCGTATTTGACGAGACGATCCGGTGTGCGATGGGCCGAAACAATTCTCTTCTCGTAACCAACTTCCAGTTTTTCGAGAGTCTCGGCGGCATGACGCATAGTCGGCCAGTCGGACTGACTGCCCATGATGATTCCTACTTTTTGTTGAGTTTCGGCCATTTTTGCCCGTCTTAGTCGTGCCGGTTGCTGAGAAAGCGGGGGAGTATAGGCAAAAGCGCTTCCAACACAAGCCTCGAGGCCAATAATGCCTCAAAGTGAGATGGATTTTCGCAAATTGTTAACGATAACCTTGCAGGGTTCTGTAGTGTAGGGGAGATTCTGAGGGACTGGGAGTAACTCGTCGCCGATGAAAATCGAAAATTCGAAGCCGACTGCTCGGGTAGCCCGCGTAGCATCGACCAAAACTGCATCTGCGCCGAGTTTGGCGGCCTCACAGATTGCGGCGACAGCCGACAGTTCCTCTGTCTTGGGTATTCCGCAAAGCGAACTCACGCCGCGTGTCAGAGAGGCCATTATGTCTTTGATGGCCGAGGTCGATGCCCTTCGCAAAGAGCTCAATCACAATCGGCAAAGGCTCACGGAGCTTGAAGAAATAGCAGATCTGGATGTCATGCTTCCGGTGCTGAACCGCCGTGCTTTTATGCGTGAGCTCACCCGGATTATTTCCTTTGCGGAAAGATATCAGGTCCAAGCCAGCATGATCTATCTCGATCTCGATAACTTCAAAGAAATCAATGACAGCTTTGGACATGCAGCCGGCGACGCAGTCTTGCGGCATGTTTCACAGATACTAGAGCAAAATATCCGAACCTCCGATGCGATCGGACGGCTGGGGGGCGATGAATTTGGGGTGATCTTGGCGCAAGCCAATGCTGAGCAGGCGATCCAGAAAGGCGCCAGTTTGGTTGAGATGATCGCCAAACGTGCTTTGAAATGGGAAGGTCAGCCCATCGGCATCACGGTGTCCCATGGCGTCTATGCATTCGAGCAAGGTATGAACGCTGACGATGCGGTGGCAAATGCCGATCGCGCCATGTATGAGAACAAAGCCAGGCGCAAGCAATCTCCCGATAGGTAGGTTAAGCGATAATATCGGGTGTTAAAAAATCCTCGATTCGAACGATCTCGTCCTTGAGTTGGAGCTTCCTTTTTTTTAGTCGTTTGACTTGAAGCTCATTTCCAAGCCCTTTTTGCTCCAGGGCCTGAATAGTCTGGTCCAATTCGCTATGCTCTTGCCGTAAGTCTGCCAATTGTTTTTCGAGGTCCTGGTCTTCCTTCTTGGACATTTTCTGAACAGCCCTTTCTCGTATCGGAAAAAGCGAGTTATCGGTTTCAATCTACGATCGAAAAGATCAGTATAGCACGAATTGTGCAAATTCGTGCGCAAGAGATGACACAGAAACAGGAATCGCATGTCGTCCCACGACCACCTAAAAGCACCTGATTTTTGGCCGTTTTCGCTCGATGTCTATCGTCGCGACGGTGTGGAAGCCGCGTGTCTTGAGCTTCAAGATGAGGCCGGGTTGGATGTGAATTGTGTGCTGTTCTGTTGCTGGGCCGCCGCTGCCGGTTTCGGCAAGCTCTCGGATCTTGAATTGAAGGCGATGCAAGATGTTTCGGCAAGCTGGAACGCGTCTGTTGTTGTGCCATTGCGTTCCGTTCGGCGTGTTTTAAAGAATATGGCCGGTCCGGCGCCCGATGGACCCGTGGCGTCATTGCGTCAATCGGTGAAGGATTTGGAATTGGAAGCGGAGTGGTACGAGCAGCGTCTGCTTGGCGAATTTTTGACCCGCGAGCCGACCGAGCCGAGCGATCGCGCGGCGGCGCAAAAAAACTTGATCGGCTATCTCGCGTTGAGCGGATGTTCTGAAACTGGTCGCACTCGGGCATGTCTTGACGTCATTGTCGACGCGGCTTTTTCCGCACCGTCAGGCCGAGAGCTGCATTAAGGACGGTCCGTTTTTGGGCCCGCATCGACCGGCGTCTCTTGCATTTGGTTAACGTTTTTTTACGGTCAAATTGTCTCACGCAATTCCGCCGTTTTCGTAGAATCGGCCGAAGCGCCGAATGTCTTGGACGCCGATTAGCCCATTGAAAAATATCAACTTATACGGTGAGACCGCAGAAACGACCGGGCTTTTCATTGGGTTGCTGGTTTCGTGCTAGACGTGTGTTGTCCCAAATTTTTCCCTGACAATGAGGGTGTTTTGTGATGTACTTTTCACCTCACATATACAGGAGGAGTTGTCGTATGGCATTGGAAGCGCATCTCGCTGAACTCAGTGAAAAGCACCGCAAATTGAAAGCAGCCGTAGAACAAGAAATGCAGCGTCCCAGTTACGATCCCATCCGAATAGCCGAACTCAAAAAAGAAAAACTCCGAATAAAAGATCAAATAGCGAAACTCAAAACATCTTCAGTGCACTAGCACAAATAGAAGTCGCGTAAACAAACCCTCTCCGGACATCCGCAGAGGGTTTTGTGTTTCTGGCCTCATTTGATTGGGCTATTTGGGAACAAGATCGCGCAACTTGAACTTTTGTATTTTGCCGGTAGACGTCTTCGGTAAATCTCCGAACACAACATGTTTCGGGCATTTGAAATGCGCCAGATTTGAGCGGCAGAATTCAATAATATCTGACTCCGAAACGCTTTCGTGTCCTTGCTTGAGGTTGACAAAAGCACACGGTGTTTCACCCCATTTCGGGTCCGGTCGTGCGACCACTGCAGCTTCCAACACGGCGGGATGCCGATAGAGCGTATCTTCCACCTCGATAGACGAAATGTTCTCTCCGCCGGAGATGATGATATCTTTGGACCGGTCTTTGAGTTGAATGTAATTGTCGTCGTGCCAAACGCCGAGATCGCCTGAATGAAACCATCCTTCGGCCAAGGAGTCTTGCGTGGCTTTGGGGTTTTTTAGGTACCCCTTCATCACCAAATTGCCGCGGAACATAACCTCACCGATGGTTTCGCCGTCACGGGGCACTTCCAGCATTGTTTGCGGATCGCGCACTGAAAGCCCTTCAAGAGAGACATATGCGACACCCTGCCGGGCCTTCACATTCGCTCTTTCATCGTCAGGTAGGTCGTCCCATTCTTTGTGCCAGGCGTTGACGGTTGCAGGACCGTAGGTTTCGGTCAGTCCGTAAAGATGTATGACGTCAAAACCGGCTTTTTCCATATCCGCAAGGGTGGCTGCCGGTGGCGGCGCGGCGGCAGTAAAGAAATTCACCGTTTGATCAAGTTCGCGGCGCTCCTGCTCACTTGCGTTTATGATCATGCCCATAACGATCGGCGCGCCGCACATAGTTGTTACGCCGTAGCGGGCGCAAGCTTCAAAAATCGTCTCTGAGCTGACTTTTCTGAGGCAGATATGCGTGCCCGCAACAATGCTGACGGCCCATGTGAAGCACCAGCCATTGCAATGGAACATGGGCAATGTCCAGAGATAAACCGGATTCTGTGACATAGAAGTGGTGACCACACTCGACATCGCCCCCAAATAGGCACCGCGGTGATGATAAACGACGCCTTTCGGATTCCCTGTGGTTCCGGAGGTGTAATTCAGGCTGATGGCATCCCACTCGTCATCCGGTCTTTGCCAGACAAAGTCAGACTCTCCCGCGGCGATAAAGGCCTCATAGTCCATTTCACCGATCAATGATCCTCCGTCATGTAACGGGTCATCAATATCAATCACCAAGGGGCTGGCTTCACACTGCGCTAAAGCCTCTTTTGCAGTTTGCGAAAACTCCCGATCGACGATGAGAACTTTGGCTTCACCATGGTCTAAGATAAATGCGATGGCTGCTGCATCGAGACGAATATTAATTGTGTTTAAAACTGCACCCATCATGGGCACGCCATAGTGAGCCTCCAGCATGGCCGGAACATTCGGAGCAATGATGGCGACAGTATCGCCTTTTTGAAGGCCGCGTTTCGTAAGAGCGGACGCTAGCTTAAGGGATCGCGCATAAAACTCCGCATAGGTAAAGCTGATGTCGCCGTGTATCACCGCCGGATGATCGGGGAACACGTATGCGGCCCGCTCTAAAAACGTAATCGGCGTGAGCGGCTGGTAATTTGCGGGGACCTTGTCCAAATTGTCTTGGTATGCGCGGGTCATATCTTCAACTCATCCCCTTATGTTCGATAGCGCAGAACTTGTGCCTGACCCGCCTATGCGATTCAAGACCATTTTATCGGTTTTGGTTGCGGCGAAAGGCCGACTCTTGCAGTATAAGTTCCCATGCGGCCGACACCGATTGCGGTGTGCCAAGCATGGGAGAGGCAAAATGACTAACGAAACCAATGACTCAAATTCACCGGAAACCCCATCCGGATCTGAACAGTCAGCACCCCAAAAGACAGATTATTTTGCGGCGGGTAAGGACAATGCGAAGCTTGTCTATATTTTGTATTTTGTTGCCTTGATTCCAGCGGTTCTCGGATTGATTGGTATTCCAACAGCCGGAATATTGGGGCTTGCCGCAATTGTGGGTGTGATTTTTGCTCTAATGAATAAGGCTGCTGTCGATGAGAACATTGCGACCCATTATGAGTTTCAGTTCAACACCTTCTGGAAAGGTTTTGTGCTGGGACTGGGCGCATCCCTCTTCATGGTGATTCTGCCCGGCTTTGCGAAGTACATTGGTTTCATATTATATGTTTGCGTGATTGTCTGGTTTGGTATTCGCTCGTTCAAAGGTTATGAGCTTTTAAACCAAGGTAAGCCGCACCCAAATCCGGGCACATGGAGTATCGACTAGACGTCGAACCGGAAACAATGGTCTCAGATCAAAGATAGTCATCAAAAGGCAGACAACTTGCGCTAATAGGCGACAGTGTTTTTTGGAACCCATCTGCTTTTGCGTCGCAGAGGAATATGTAAATGCGGTTTAGTGATAAGGTGATTATCGTAACCGGTGCCGGTCGCGGAATCGGTTTTGCTTGTGCAAAACTGTTTGCTCGAGAAGGTGCTAAGGTCATGATTTCCGATATCGACGACCGGCAAGGCCAAAAAACGGTAGATGATCTGCGTGCAGATGGATTGGAAGTGACTTTCGTTCATGCCGATGTCAGTGAGCGGCTCGACGTGCACAATATGATTGCAGCGACCTTAGACACTTATGACCGGTTGGATATATTGATCAACAATGTGGGGATCACGATTCGGGGCGGTTTTCTGGAACTCACCGAATCCGATTTCGACAAAGTGATGAAAGTCAATCTGAAGGGTGCGTTTCTCACCTGCCAAGCGGCTGCGAAGCAAATGGTCGCCCAAATTGATGAGGCAGGCGTCAGCGCGGATGTGGATTACAGCATTGTGAATATGTCGTCTGTGAGTGCGGTGGCTGCCAGCGGCGACAATGTCATTTATGCCGCATCCAAGGCGGGTGTGAATCAGTTGACGCGCGCGATGTCACTTGCGCTCGCGCCCTACAATATTCGTGTGAATGCAATCGGGCCCGGGAATATCAGCACGGACGAGGCCAATGATAGTGTTTTGGATTCCACCTCGCGTGACACGATCATATCGCGGACGCCTCTTGGTCGTATTGGTGACACAGACGAGATTGCGTCCATAGCGGCTTTTTTGGCAAGCTCGGAATCCGCCTATATCACCGGCCAGTGTATTTATGCAGACGGCGGCCGCTTGGCGCTAAACTATACGATGGAAAAAGACGAGTGAGACGCGCGTCTTGGATGACTTGATCCGTTAAGAACGTTTGGCCTTTAAGAATTGTCTTTGCTGCCGCCGAATTTTTCCGCCAGTCCGGCAAAAACTGAATCCGGATCATATTCCGGTTCGTCTTTTTCCTCCGTCTTCGGTTCCGGCGGTGGCGTATCAAATACGGATTCGGCAGACGGCTCTATTTCATCAACGGTTACCGCGTTGTCCTCTGTGTAAAGATTGCTCTCGGCGGGTTCGGGGGCCTGCGGCTGCTCGCCTTCAGGAGACAGCGTTTCCTCAGTCGGCTTGATGGTGCCCGCTTTTTCCGCCGCTTTGCGCGCGCGCGCCTCGGCACGCGCCTTTTTTGCGGCCGCTTTTTGGACGACTTCATCGAGCTCTGTTTGTTTGCACAGACCCAACGAGACCGGGTCCACCGGTTTTAAATTTGCGGCGTTCCAATGGGTGCGGTCGCGGATTGATTGGATCGTCGGTTTCGTCGTCCCGATCAGTTTGCCGATTTGCGCGTCGCTGACTTCCGGATGATTGCGGATCATCCAATAGATTGCATCGGGTTTTTCCTGGCGCTTGGACAGGGGCGTATAGCGTGGTCCGCGCCGTGTGGGGCGTTCCGGAACGTCATGGCCGCCTTTTTCTAGTTCAAGCTTCACGCTTGAATCCTCTTGTGCCCGCTCAATCATGTCGCGGCTGAGCTGGCCGGTGGCTACGGGGTCCAACCCCTTAATGCCTTGGGCAACTTCACCGTCGGCGATGCCTTTCACCTCAAGAGGATGAAGCCCGCAAAAATCGCCGATCTGTTCAAATGTGAGAGAGGTGTTGTCCACCAGCCATACGGCGGTCGCTTTGGGCATCAGAGGCTTTGACATAGTCTGTCCTTTTATCTCGTTTTTTCGAGGTCGCGACCCTGCACATATGTGGCTGGGACACGAGACCTTCATCCCGTGGATCAAACCCTAAAATTGGAAGGGAAATTGATCCTCAACATCACCGAGCGTTTTGGCCTAAAGGCATCAGGTGACGCTGAAATCCAAATACGGCGCTTTGTATAATCGCTTTTTCCCGATTTGGAAATCCGTCAGATGATAAATTGTGGCCAATTCCCATTTCGGCCCGGATTCAGCCGATTTCGAGGACGATTTTGCCCTTATGGGCATTGGATTCCATGCGGATATGGGCCTCTTGGACTTGGGCCAGAGGGAATGTGGAATCGATCAGCGGGCGTATCTCGCCGGCCTCAAGACGGGGCCAAACATGCTCTTCCAGTGCCACTGCGATGGCGGCTTTGAAGCCCGTGTCGCGGGCCCGCAAGGTTGAACCCGTTAGGGTCAAGCGCTTCATCATAACCGACATAAAGTTGATTTCGGCCACCGAGCCGTCGAGAAAGGCGATGCTGACATGCCGCCCGTCAGCCTTCAGACATTTGATGTTGCGCGCCATGTAACTGCCGCCGACCATATCTAAGACGACGTCGGCGCCACCGGCATTTTTGACGGCTTCGACAAAGTCTGTGGTCTTGTAGTTGATGGCAAGGTCGGCGCCCAGGTCTGCGCAGGTCTGACACTTTTCATCGGACCCGGCGGTCGTGAAAACGTTTGCCCCGAATGACTTTGCCAACTGGATGGCGGTGGTGCCGATACCGCTGGTGCCGCCATGGACCAAAAAAGTTTCGCCCGGCATGAGGTGGGCGCGGTCGAAAACATTCGACCAAACCGTATAAAATGTTTCCGGTAAGGCGGCGGCCTCGATCATCGAAAGACCGCGCGGAATTCGAAGACACGTGACTGCGGGCGCGCAGCAATATTCCCCATAGCCGCCACCGGTCACCAAGGCGCATACTTTATCACCTATGTCTAATGTGCTCACGTCGGCCCCGATGGCGACGACGCGACCGGCAATTTCAAGTCCGAGGATTTCGCTCGCCCCTGGCGGCGGCGGATAAGCACCCTGCCTTTGCACAATATCAGGACGGTTGATCCCGGCGGCGTCTACCGCAATCAGCACTTCACCCGTTCCCGGTTTCGGCGTTTCGATCTGTGACAGCTCAAGGACATCCGGTCCGCCAAATCCGGTTGTTGTGACGGCCTTCATGTGTGAAGGAATTTTGCTCATATAAAACCCATAAAAATGCGATTGAGGCTAGGTTCTTGTTCTCAGGCCTAAGTCCGCGCAAAATGACATCAACCTGAGTGTAAAAAGAGGATCATTTTCATGGATACCGACGATCTCGAACCACGGCAAGGTCAAACCGTGGCGCTCTCAAAGCAGGACCTGTCAAATTTTTCTATCGAAGATTTGGAGGAGCGTATCGCGGAATTGAAAGCGGAGATTGTGCGATGCGAATCGGTCATCCAATCAAAGCAAGGGTCGCGGCAGGACGCAGAATCTTTTTTCAAGAAATAATGTGCAATGGTCAGTACCAAATTTCCATGGTGAGGCCGCGAGCATCTGTTTTAGAGCTGTCTGTCAAACATGTCGCCGTTCCGTCGGCAATCGAACTTGCGGTCCACGCCAAAACCGCCGCATCCAAAATATCATCTATCTTGACCACGGATGACTTGAATTGGGGCAGCTCAGATGGGGCAACAATATCGGCGCTTTGGAGTAAGTCGATCCGGGCACGTTGGCCTTCTGCAATGCGCTTGGGCGGCAATGGATTGCCGTCATTCAACCGCTGAAATGCCAATTCAGGATGCGCTTCGCGAACATATTTTTGTTTGGACCGATCAATCCAACGATCGATTTGGCGAATTTTAGGTAGGAGATTCCAAGCTTGCTTTGACAGGCCGCCGCCGCCGTCGGTGCCTTGTGCTTTGCCCCAGTTATTGGCCGCCTCATAGGTGTCAAAATGCAACATGGGACGGCGCGGCGGTGCAAACACACTGGAGGCGCGCGGCCGACCCAGCGTTTGCCGTGCCAAAACATCACAAGCCCGCCGCCCGAAGTCGGTTAATCCGATTGGCATGTCGACGGCCATAAGAGTATTTTTGCTGTCCGCATCCGTCGCAAGCGATTGCCAATCGGAATGAACCGAGAACGTCAATGCGCCATCTTCCCAGGTTTTCCTGGCAACTATCCATCCGGCGGCGCAACCGTCTACACCCCAAAAATCAGTGTTAACGCTTTGGGCTTGGGTCATTGGCATAGCATTCGCATTTGACTAGCCTGGAAGGCCAAGGGTGAATGAAATCGGTCGAGTTTGGAACAAAATATCCAATTTCTGCCGCTTTGGTTGGGTAAACAACGTATTAAAATAAGAATAGGCGAGATCAGATGGGTAATGAACTGCCGCCGCAGCAATTGGGTATGAGGGCTTCGAGCTCGACGCTTCCGTCGAAGAATTTTGAAGCCTCGGTTTTACGTTTTGTCTCTTCAAGCCTGTTTGACCGTGTGTTTAAGCAAGGCATGGATCTGGTCGAAGATACGGCGGCCTATCTGGACGGGCCGGGTCGTGAAGATTCAAAATCTTTGTCACGCTCCGCGGCTCTGGCCTATGCCGGCGAAAGCATGCGGTTGACCACGCGGCTGATGCAGGTGGCGTCCTGGCTTCTGGTGCAACGCGCCATTGAAGAAGGTGAGATGACCCCCTATGACGCCTTGGACGATAAATATCGTTTGGGCGCACGCGAAGTTTGTCGCGGCGAAAGTTTCAATCCCTACGACGCACTTCCCGTGCGTCTGAAGGCGCTGTTGCTGCAAAGCGAGCAAGTTTACGAACAGGTTTGCCGATTGGACGAGCAGCTATATTGCCACTCCGAGCGAGAGAACACGCTCGAAGGTCAACGCAATCTGCTCCAAGAAGTTTTTGGTGGGGAGCACAAGCTGGATATCTGATCCGGTCATGTGCCAATAAAGTCGGATGAATCCGACAATCGTGCCCAGAGAAAAAGCGCAGCCTTTGAGCTGCGCTTTTTTGTATCGTCTTGAATCCCCTGATTTTCAGGGTCTTCACTCTTATTTGAGGAAGTTTTCGAACTTTTTGTTGAACTTACTGACCTGCCCAGCCGAATCCATCAAGTGATGGCCGCCGCCGGTCCATGCCGGATGGGTTTTGGGGTCAATATCCAGTTTCAGGACATCGCCTTCTTTGCCCCACGTTGAGCGGGTCTGGAAGGTGGATCCGTCCGTCAATTCCACGGTGATCAAGTGGTAATCGGGATGAATATCTTTTTTCATAATCTTCAAACTCTTCGGTTTGGCGCCCTCAGGCGTCAATTGAGCGCGCCTTATAGCTTGGGGGGCTTGGCCACGCAAGAGGGCAGTTTACCTCCTGCTGACGGCAAAATTGCCGGAATCGCAGCCGCTTGTTATAGGTGTGCCCAAGACGAGTCGCGGAACGCGGCGCGAGGCCCCAAGGAGCCAGTTTTTTGAGTGATTCCAGCCAAAATCGCGGCGCTGAGTTCGCTGCCCAAATGCAGCGTGAAGCCGCCGGCCGCCAAAAAAGCCGAAATCTAAGGCCTCTTCTGGGTCTCTGGCCCTTTTTGAGGGCGTACACAGGCCTTCTGGCACTTGCATTCGTGTTTTTGGTTCTGGCGGCCGCTGCCACCTTGTCCTTTCCGGTGGTGATGGGGCGTTTTGCCGATGCTTTTACCCTTGAAAATGCGGAGATTTTTGAGCGCTATTTCCTGCTGATCATCGTTGCGGCCATTCTCATGGTCGTCTTGGGAACCATCCGGTTTTACTTGGTGAGCTGGATTGGCGAGCGTGTCGTGGCGGATATCCGCGATGCCGTTTATCGGCATATCACCTCTCTCAGCCCCAGCTTTTACGAGGTGACCAAAACCGGCGAGGTGATTTCGCGTCTCACCACCGACACGACATTGATCCAGAATGTGGTGGGAACAACCATTTCGATGGCCTTGCGAAGCACCATAAATGCCATTGGTGCTTTTGTGATGCTGATGATCACCAGCCCGCAATTGACCTCTTTGGTCTTGCTGGTTGTGCCCTTGATTATTGGGGTGCTTATTGTCGTTGGCCGCTGGCTGAGAAAACTGTCTCGTACCACACAAGACCGGGTGGCCGATACGGGCGCATTCGCGGTTGAGAGCTTGGGCGCGATTCAAACGGTGCAAGCCTTCACACATGAAGCCGAAGACCGCGCCAATTTCAGTTCCGCGGTCGAAGCTGCCTTCAAGGTTGCGATTAAGCGCGTGATGGCGCGGTCCTATTTGCAGGTTGCCATTGGCGGTTTGGGCTATGTGGCTGTGATCCTGGTCATTTGGTTCGGCCTTGGTATGGTGCAGGAAGATTCAAAGGCCGTCGCCCAGGGTTTGATGGCCCAAGAAGATGCTTTTACAATAGGGGCTCTGTTCACATTTACCGGTTTTGCTTTCATTTTGGCATTTGGCGTTGCGGCGCTGAGTGAGGTCTGGTCAGAGGTGCAGCGGGCCGCGGGCGCGTCGGAACGGCTGGTTGAGCTTCTTCAGGTGAAACCTGACATCGTAGCGCCGGAAAATCCGGTTGATATGCCGCACCCCGCAACGGGGCGTGTCGAGTTTCGGGACGTCACCTTTCACTATCCCACAAGGCCAGAGGTCTCGGCGCTCGAAGGCTATGACTTGCAGGTCAAGGAAGGCGAAACGATCGCCTTGGTCGGGCCTTCCGGTGCCGGTAAGACGACGGTGTTTCAATTGCTTCTGCGATTTTATGATCCGCAATCAGGCCAAGTGTTTGTTGACGGCGTCAACGTGAAAGATGCGACTCCGCAAGATATCCGTGGACGGATCAGTGTGGTTCAGCAAGACACGGTAATTTTCTCAGGATCACTGTTGGAAAATATTCGCTATGGGCGCCCGACGGCATCCGATGCAGAAGTCAAGGAAGCGGCGATTGCCGCTTTGGCGGACAATTTTATTCAGGACTTACCGGACGGCTACGATACGAATTTGGGTGAGCGGGGCATGACCTTGTCTGGTGGACAACGCCAACGTATCGCCATTGCACGGGCGATCCTGCGGGATGCGCCCATATTGCTTTTGGACGAGGCGACCAGTGCGCTTGATGCTGAAAGTGAACGGCTCGTCCAACAGGCGCTGGACAGGATCATGAAGGGCCGAACCACGATCGTGATCGCGCATCGATTGGCGACTGTGGTCAAGGCGGACCGCATCATCGTCATGGATCATGGTCGTGTTGTCGATATGGGGACTCACGAAGAGCTCAGCGAGAAGGGTGGGCTCTATGCTCATCTCGCCGATTTGCAATTTGGTGGGGGCGAAGCCGCTGATCGGGCCGAAGCCAAGACAGTTGCCGCGCAGTAAGCATGCGCAATGCGGAGAAAATATTTCTATTCATCCCCCGGTTTGCCCAATATGTGGCTTGAAACCCGCAAAAACGTTGCCCATTCTGCGGTCCAGAGTTTAAGTCTGTTTTTGCGTGGGCGTGAAGGGGAGGCTCCATGAAAGCGTTTTTCAAATGGACGGGTATTGTCCTGGGTACGCTGATTGTTTTGATCGGCGTCATTGTTCTTGTGTCGCTTGTCAATGCGGGCGTGTTCAACACTTTGGAGCCCAAAGTCGCGGGCGCATGCCGTGACGTGACTGGCAACGGCAGTGCGGAAGATATTGTGATCGATCGCGACACCGGACTTGCTTACATCTCGGCCTTTGACCGTCTTGGGGCTCAATCGCGCGAAGGACTGACCGGCACCATTTCCATTTATGATCTCAATCGGCCGGTCGACCGGTTTGAAATGCGCAGCTTGCCCGAACCATTGGGTCTCCATCCTCATGGTATCAGTCTGTACAAGGACGATACCTATAAACGGCTGTTTGTCATTAATCATGCGGCCAATGATCAGGAGATCATTGAGATTTTTGACGTCAACGATGACGGAAGTCTCACCTATGTTGAAGGCGTGACGGGCCCCTATCTAACCGCGCCGAACGGCATTATTGCCGTGGGCCCAAGGCAATTCTACATCGCCAATGACAGCCGCGGCGCTTCTGCCTTCGGCCAATTTTTGGACCGGACGTTTGGGATCGGCTCATTTCCGCTCGCTTATTACGATGGTGTGTCTTTTCGGGCGGTGATCGAAGAGGCGCCCTCCGGAGGCGGTATCGGCGCCAATGCGGACGGAACGCAGATTTACTTTTCTGCCACATCGAAGAAGTCTGTTCTCATTTACGATCGAGATCTGGCCACCGGAGATCTCACATTGCGAACCGAAGTGGATGTCGGTATGGGCGTCGACAATATTGACGTCGCGGAAGACGGTGCCATTTGGGTGGCAGGTCACCCGAACAGCATGGCGCTGGGCATGCATTTCGCGAGCGGTGGGGAAGACCCGGCTCCTTCTCAGGTCTTTCGCATTCCCATGTCCGAAACCGGTGAGCCTCTCGCCTTGGAGGAGATTTACACCAATCTTGGCGAGCAAATTTCTGCCTCTGCGGTCGCTGCCGTCCATAATGGGCAAATGCTCATTGGATCGATCACGGCGAAAAAAATGTTGATCTGCAATTTGCCTTAATTCGTCGCGGGCCTGCGACCGTCGCGCAGGAAGACTGTGCTTTTTCAGCGCGAACATCTCGAAAATTGAACTGCGCCATGTCACTATGACGCCGTATTCTGAGACTAGATTACAGGTCCATTTTTGAGGTGTTTTTCCCATGAGAAAACTCTTTACCGCGCTCGTCCTTATCCTAGGCCTGGCCATTGCCGTATTGGTGTTTGCCCCCGGACTGATTCCGGCGTCGACCTATAAACCTCAGATCGAGTCCGCGGCCAGTTCAGCGCTGGGGCGTGAGGTGACCATGGCCGGGGACATTCGCTTTAGCTTTTTCCCCCGCCTTGAGGTCTTGGTGCAGGACGTCACCGTCGACAATGCGGACTGGGCCAGTGCGGACAAACTCGCCTCCATATCCGAACTGGGATTGGGACTTGAGTTGATGCCTTTGCTGTCAGGCGAATTGGTCTTACAAGAATTCACTCTTTCGGACCCCGTCATCAACTTGGAGACGGATGCGAGCGGCCGCAACAATTGGGACTTCGCAGGCGCCGCAGATTCGTCGCCATCGGGCGGTTCTGTTGACTCTCAAGGTGCCGAGTCGCAAGGCGCCGCCGTGCAAGATATTCGCCTGGGCGATGTCCAGTTGATCAATGGGCGTATTACCCAAACGACTCCTGCGGGCACGGAGGTGTACGACAACATCAATGTGGCTGTCGGGCTGGAGAGCTTAGACAGCCCCATGAGCGTGAATGGCAGTTTGTCGTATCAGAACACGCCGATAACTCTGGGTCTTGATTTGAGCAATCCGCGCAGTGTGACCGATGGCGGCGCGAGCGATGTCGATGTGAAGTTAAGGTCCGATCTGATTCGTGCGTCTTTTGCAGGCACGATCGAGAACAAAATCGAGGATCTGAATCTTTTAGGTGATGTCGACCTTGATGTTCCCTCCGTTGCGAAGTTCATTCAAGTCTTTATCGGGTCGGATGAAGGGGTTGCGCATCTTGAGGCGCTGAGTCTTGCAGGAAAGGTGAATGCCAACGGTGCTCGCGCCGACTTCCAGTCTGTCGTTCTTGGTTTGGCAGATATGACGGGGCGCGGTGACTTGGCGGTGCAATATAGCAGCGCCAAACCTTATGCCGAGGGTGCTTTGGCCTTTGACACGCTGGACTTTAACAAACTGATCGGTCTGAGCGACTCGGTCGGGGCGGCCGGTTCGTCAGGTCAGCAAGGGGCGTCCGGGTCTCAAGGTGGAGCAGGACAGACCGAAGCAGCGGGCGGCGATTGGAGCACGGAACCGATCGATTTCTCGGCGCTGAGAAGCTTTAACGCCGATTTAAATTTGTCCGCCGACAAGCTCTTCTTTCAGGACTTAAAATTCTCTCAAAGCGATCTGGTCTTGAACGCACGGGACGGCCTGATCACGGCTGACCTTCAGAAGGTGAACCTTTATGATGGGTCCGGCTCGGGTGTTCTCAAAGTTGATGCCCGCAAAAACAATGCGATCATAGAGTCGAACTTCACTTTGGATAACCTTCTGACATTGCCGTTCTTGGCGGATGCGGTGGGCCTTGATCGTTTAGAGGGACTTGGTTCGTTTTCTTACAACGTAACGACGCGTGGACGAAACGAGAAACAGCTCGTCAGAAATTTGAGCGGCTCCAGCAAATTGAACGTCATTGACGGTGCTTGGACCGGCGTAAATCTCGCGGAGATGTCGCGTACGGTTCAAGGTTTCTTGAACAGAAATAATGATGACGAGAATGCCGGGCAAGATTCCGTCGGTAACAACGAAAAGACGGATTTTTCCGAATTGGGTGCAACATTCAATATCTCAAAAGGCATTGTTCAGAACACAGACTTTACCATGTTGAGTCCTTTTGTCCGTGTTACTGGAGACGGTAACGTGAATTTGCTCAATCAGTCGGTCGACTTCCGCTTGCGTCCGAAATTTGTGGGTTCTGCTGCGGGTCAGGGCGGTGATTTGGATCTTTCCGGCGTCACCGTTCCGATTATCGTTGAGGGCCCAATCAGCAACATTCGGTATCGGGCCGATCTCGGCTCCGCTTTGCAGGAAGCGCTCGTGCCGGGATCGGCAGGTCAGAGCACTGAGGATGTGCTGAAAGGCCTGATCGGTGATTTGATCAGCGGCGATAAAGAGGAGGAGGCGACCAAGAATTCCGGTCAAGATGCCGCGAAGAAAAAGGGCGGCAAAAAGAAAAAGCGCAAAAGAAAGAACAATCAGGGCGTGAACAACAATACGCCGGTTCAAGAGGCTCCAAAAGAGGAAGAGCAGAAAGAGCTGAAACCTGAAGATCTTCTGAAGGATCTATTGGGCGTCGACTAGACGTCCTTTTTGATCGGCTCGACCTCCCGGCATATCTGAAATGTGGAAGCCCCTCGGCGCAGCTCGCCGGGGGGCTTCAGTATTTCTATGTGAGTAGAACTTGCCGGCTTTTAGAGCGCGTCCATGGCAGCGTCGGCAGCATCGTCCATCGCGTCTTCCATTGCGTCACCGGCGGCCTCAGCAGCGTCGTCGACTATGTCTGAGGCATCCTCCATGGCATCAACTGCATCCTCCATGGCGTCCTCTGTCGCATCTTCTGCGACATCGGCTGCCTCTTCCATAGCATCTTCGGTCATTTCTGCTGCGCTATCGGCAGCTTCCATCGCCTCTTCTGCAGGCTGTGCTTCGGGTGTTTCCTCAACCATTTCGGCAGGCGCATCTGCGTCTTGCTCAATCATGGTTTCGGTGGTGTCGGTTGGTTCACCGGTGCCCGTTAAATACATGACCCCGCCCAAAGCGACAGCCAAGACAATGATCAAGCTGATCAAAATATCACCGAAACGAAACATTACGTGCCCCTAACTTTCCTCTGTGTGTTGCCCCATATCGTTCAGCGCGAGACTTAGACTTCCGAAAGGCCCCCACCTCCCAATGCGCGGATACTAGCGGAATTGGACGGCTATTTTCAACAACAGTCCCGCGCGGCTGTGTATGGTTTTGCCGTGGGCCTGCTTTGTTCCATGGCCAAGAATGGCTGATTTCCGCCTGATTGATGGCTTGAAGGGGTCCAAATCTTATTCTAGACAGAAGACACCCTATGCATCAGGCTGAGGCTCCATGCGCACGCTTTATCACACACCTCTTTCTCCTCAATGCCGAAAAATTCGCTTGGTCTTGGCCGAGAAAAGTTTGGACTGCGAATTGATTGAGGAAAATGTGTGGCAACCGTCGGAGGAATTTCTTGCCATCAATCCGTTGAGAACTTTGCCGGTTCTGATGGACGCACCGGACGATGATGCCGATCCCGTGACCCTATCTCACAGCCAATCTATCGCCGAGTTTCTTGACGAGATTTATCCCGAGACAAAACTCATCAATGGAGATTCAGCCCAGAGGGCGGAGGTTCGCCGGCTGTGTGCTTGGTTTGAAGAGCGGTTTGATTTCGAGGTTGGGCAGAATCTCTTTTATGAGAAGATTGAAAAGCGCCTTGCGGGTGAGGGGCCGCCGGATATGGATGTGGCCCGGATCGGGCTGGAAAATATCTCCTATCACTTAGAGTATGTCAGCCTACTGATCGAAAGCCGTAATTGGCTGGCCGGCGACGAATTCAGTTTGGCGGACATCACAGGTGCCGCTCATTTATCGACGATAGACTATTTGGGCGATGTGCCTTGGGTGCATTTTCCGCTCGTTAAGGAATGGTACGTGCGCATTAAGTCGCGGCCCAGTTTTCGGGCGCTCTTGTCGGATCGCGTACCGGGCATGCCGCCCCCGCGTCACTATCCGGATCTGGATTTCTAATGCAGGCCGATCACATCAAGCGGGAGATCGAGGCGCAGTTGATGGATCTCGGCTTTGACGCCGTGGGCTTTACGCGGCCTGGCGCCGTTGGTCATGTCTCCGGGCGGCTGCGTCAATTTTTGGCCGATGACCACCATGGGACAATGGATTGGATGGCGCGCCGGGCGGATTGGCGGGAAGATCCGAAAAAGCTTTGGCCTGAGGCCAAAACAATAGTGGTTGCAGCCATGAATTATGGCCCGGAGGCAAATCCATTGGAATTGCTTTCCCAGCGCGAAAAAGCTGCAATCTCCGTCTATGCTCACGGTCGCGACTATCATGATGTCTTGAAAAAGAAGCTGAAACGAGTGGCCGGGTGGTTGCACCGCGAGCACGACGCTGAGGTCAAAGTGTTTGTCGATACGGCACCTGTTATGGAGAAGCCTTTGGCGCAGGCCGCAGGTTTGGGTTGGCAGGGCAAGCACACCAATCTTGTCTCTCAAGACTTCGGCTCTTGGCTTTTTCTTGGATCTATTTTTACGACACTGGAACTGGAGGCGTCTGAGCCGGAAGTCGATCATTGCGGGTCGTGTTCAGCATGTCTGGACGTCTGTCCGACACGTGCGTTTCCGTCCCCATACCGTTTGGATGCCCGCAAATGTATTTCATATTTGACGATTGAACATAAAGGCACGATTCCAAAGGTGTTCAGAGAGCCGATGGGCAACAGAATATATGGCTGTGACGATTGTCTGGCTGTTTGTCCGTGGAATAAATTTGCCCGTATTGCACGGGAGGCGAAATTTCGGGCACCGGAAGGTATGTCATCGCCCACGCTTGAGGAATTGGTCGAGCTTGATGATCAAGCCTTCCGCAAGATGTTCTCCGGATCTCCGATTAAGCGCATCGGCCGGGATCGTTTTGTGCGCAATGTGCTGATTGCGATCGGAAATAGTGACCGGCCGTCATTGCTTGCCGCTGTGCGGCGGCGGCTTGACGATGAATCGCCGCTGGTCCGTGCCATGGCTGTTTGGGCGTGCAGCCGCTTGATGACGGTCGAGGAGTTCGAAGAGCTTCAATCCGAGTATGTCGCCACAGAAACGTCTAAGGATGTTCTTGCTGAGTGGGTGGTCTGACCCAGATGTTGGTTGCACAGATATTTCTAATTGGCAGGGGCTTTACGGCTGCCTGCTTTGCATGTCTGATCTGCGTTCTGAGTTGCGGATGGATCGTGAGCGCGCAGGCGCAAATCGCTTTCGAAGACATTTCGGCTACAGCCAATATCGATCACAAGGGGGAATCCTGGAGCGTTGCCTGGGGAGATGCCAATGGCGACGGATTTCAGGACATCTTTGTGGTCAACCACGGGACCGTGGGCGGCGCACCCCCATCGCTCTACATCAATCAGGGTGACGGCACGTTCCTGGATGTTTATCAGGACCGATTTCCGTTTCTCAAACGTGATTTTCACGGCAGTGCCTGGGCCGATTTTGACAATGACGGCGACCAGGACCTGTTTATTTCTTCAGGCGGAAGTGAAGGGTTTGCAGCACGTGACAGCCTGGCTCGGGAAAGCGATGCCAATGTGTTTTGGGTACAGGATGAGAGCGGCTTTGTCGATCAAGCCGAAGTGCTTGATCTCGCGGAGCCTCTCGCCCGCGGCCGGGCACCGGTTTGGTGGGATGTGAACAAAGATGGACGTGTCGATATCGTCCTGACAAAAGCTGCATCCGTGAGGCCGGAATCTTTAATCTATTTGCAATCGCCCGAAGGGACGTTTCAGCCCTGCGAAACGGTGTTTGAGTCTGATGGACGTGTTGAGAGCGTCTCCGCGATCGCAGCTGCACATTTATTGGGATCTGATTTACCCCATATGGCAGTGAAGGTTTCGGGGCTGGGTTTGAAGCTCTTTCGCGCGGCCGGAGATTGCCGCTTTGTCGAGGCCATGCCAGAGGCGTTCTCGTCCCTTAAGGCCAATGAGTTTATATTCGCTGACCTAAATGGAGACTTGCGCGCGGAACTCATCACGGTCCGGGCGCAAAAGCACGATTATGTGTCCTTGGCCAAACCAAATCTGCTCGCCATTCAATATACGTCCGGTCGAGAGCGTCTCCGCCGTCATACATTTTCAACATCAGGTGTTTTGCGGCGCGTCCGTATTGCACCCGCGGGACCGTCGGCGTGGTCCAATGACAAGATCTTTATTGGGGCGGGCGGTATCCATCCTGATAAGCGGCCGTTTTCTCTCGACTCAGATATCCTCAAGCACCAGGGCCTCTCCAGTCTGGATGACGTCGAGGAAGGTGTTGCGATTGGATATTTGCCTGAGTCCGGCAATTGGGCGGTGACGGTGAAGACCAGGAAAGAGAGTCGGGATCTGTCCGTCGAGTTGCGGTCAACGGCAGAAATTGGGGATGTTCTGCCCAAAGATGATGTCTTTGACCCAATACAAGCGGGTGCACCGGACCGAATTTTTACGTTCTCGTCTTCCGGTCTGGAGGATGTTTCAGACGTATTCGGCTGGGAGACTCCGACGAGCTGCCGTACGTTGGCCAGTGCAGATTTCGACAACGACGGCGACCTAGATGTCTACCTCGGATGCCAAGGTGAGGTTGCCAATCTGCCCAATCGTTTGTTTCAGAATGTGGGCGGCGCCGGTCTTCGCGAAGTGTTGAACAGCGGTGCCGGTGGAGCCGCAGAGGGTTTAACCGATTCCGTCTCCGTAGGAGATTTTGACAATGACGGTTTTTTGGACCTGTTTCTGACGAATGGTGCTGGCCGTCTTCATGTGGCGAATGGCCCTCACCAATTGTTGCGAAATCTCGGGAATGACAATCATTGGGTCAAATTCGATCTTGCGGGGACACGATCGGCGCGTGATGCTTATGGCGCCCGTGTCTTTGTGACTGCGGGCGGGCGGACTCAAATGCGTGATTTCACCGGTGGTATTCAATTCGGCTCTCAACATGACCCAAGGGTACATTTTGGTCTCGGCAGTGAAAGTGAGATTACGGAGGTTATCGTTCAGTGGCCTGTCGGTTCGATGGAACGTTTTACGAATCTCGTTGCCGATCAAATTCATGTTTTGACTGAAGGCCAAGGTATTTCTGTTGATCGAGTCGCCATTGTCACATCCCGCAATGTGTTGAACGTCGGCGAGGAAGTGACGTTGATTGCCTTGGCTGATAACACCTTGGATCAGAGCAGCTTGAAATGGTTCTGGGATGGCGACCAGATTTTGGAGAACTGCGTGGCGTGTTCGTTCACCTTTCGCCAGGGGCAAACCTCCCGTGTCTCAGTGTCGGGGCGTTTCATGGATGGGCGGCCTTTCTCGGTTGAAAAGTCACTTGTCGTTCAGTAAAGCACTGAAGGTTTTGCGCGTTTTTGAGGGAGTTGTATGACGGGTACGCCTGGCATTGAGGAATTCTTGGAGGCTGTGGAAGAACTTGAGCCTTTCACTGTTTTCGAGTTGAGCGGCGTCAGAACATTCCTGGTCTGTGATGATGATCTTTATGACGTGCTATCGCCGCGTATCAAGCGGCGTTATCGGAGCCGGCTTGTTCCGTCAAACCGGTTGGTGGAGAAGATACGTTGGCTGATTGGGGCGAAACGGGCTGTCTATTTCGTCCTATCCCTGAAGTCAGAATCCGATCAACTATCGTCCCTTAGGGCTCGGTTTCCTTACCTGACGTTCAAAGGCTTTGTCGGAGATTTCCTGACGTCAAAGTCGGCTAAGGTGGATCCGCTTTCAGGCCCAAGTCACGACAATGCGGATCCGTCTCAGGTTTACGCCGTCTGCTGTACCGCCCGTGCCGGCAGCACTTATCTTTGCGAGCTTCTTGGCAAGTCGTTCGGCGGTGATGTGCCTTATGAGAATTTTCGGCCTTCATTGGTGTTCTTATATCGCCATAGAGCCCATTTGAATTTCGATATTCGTTGCTGGTTTGATCTCACCGTTCGGGCCCAGGCCAAAGAGGGGCGATTTGGTACAAAAGTCATCGGTCAGTTTTTAAGCCGGATGGCGCCATTGATTGATGAGCAAGATTTGGATTGGATCAGATCACGTATTCATTCCCTCAAACCAAAACTCATCTATCTCGTGCGAGAGGACAAAGTCGAGCAGGCGGTGTCGCAATACGTAGCTGCCGAACTGAAGTTCTGGCATTTGCGGGATGGGCGGAATGTTGCTGCCAATCAAGAACGGGAAAATGACTATCGCGAACGCAAGCAATCGATTGTTTATGACGGCGAGGCCATCGGAAAGCACTATAACGGCATGGTGCGGGCAGAAGCGCGATTGCAAACCTTCTTAGATCAGCTTGATGAGGATATTTACCGGGTGTCGTATGAAGGCCTGAAATCCGATGTCCGGGCTGCGATGACAGGTATCTTGAATTTCTTAGATATGCCGGGGACGGAATTGCCGGAGGATTTATCGACAAGCATTCAACGGGGTTTTGATTCAAAAAATGCTGAGCTGGTGGCGCAATTTAAGAGCGATCTTGCACAAAAGTCCGATGCTTAGTGATCAGCAGTGGTATTTGGCGACAAAAAAGGCCGCCCACAATTGGGCGGCCTTTTGAATGTTTGGTGCCAAATGCCTATTCGGCGGCTTCGGCCGTCGAAACCCGTTGAATGAAAACCGGCGTTTCCGGGGCTTCCAAATGGGTCTCTTCCAGAGCTTTCGACTTGATGTCTTCAATCGATGGGCCGCGTGTGAAGATAGGAATGTCTTCGCCGCGCTCTGCCACCAATTTTTCACGCAAAGCTGTGGTGGCCGCCGTGTCGACGCTCAAATCGTCTGCCAGAACCACGCCATAGCGTTTGGCGCCTTCTTTGGTGACAAGTTTGCGTTTCACGTCAGCGGCAACCAATTCCGGATCGCGGGCGTAAGGGTCGCCCCAGCCGCCGCCGCCCCAGGTGTTGAAGTAAAGCAGGTCGCCGGCTTTCACCTTGATCCCGTCGCATTTGGCCGGGAGCCATTCTTCCGAGCCGTCGGTCCGCACCATGAGCTTGGTCGAGCGCATGCCTGTTTCGCCGCCGTTCACGCCCCAAGGGTATGTGAGCCAGCGTTCGTCGTGGATGGCGATTTCGCCGTCACATAGGAAGCGGTAGGCGACGCTCAAGCCGTTTCCGCCCCGATGGAGGCCCGCGCCGCCGGAATCCGGGATGGTCTCGTAGGTCTCAATCCGCAATGGGAAGTAGGACTCGATAAATTCATTGGGCACGTTGGTAAAGCCCGGCCAGAGCGAATGCCCGTCGGGTCCATCGCCGATCGGCCGTCCTGGAATACCGCCAAATCCGATTTGGAACAGTTGGAACCACTCACCTTTGTCGTCATAGCCCGAATAGAACAAGTGAGGCGAATCTGAGAAGCCTGCGGCATTGAGCATTTGCTCAGGCGCGCCCATTCCTAGAAGAGCGCCAAGCACGTCAAACAAACGGCCCAAAGCGTGAGTCCGGCCTGACAGGGCAGCCGGGAAGCGAGGTTTCAACAAAGTGCCTTCCGGAATGCGCACATCCACCAAATCATAAAACCCGTCGTTAAAACGGATCTGCGGATCGACCACGTTGATGGTGAAGGAGCCGAAGAACATTTTGAACATGTCTTCGTTGAGATAAAAGTTCACTGAGCTTTGTGCCTGCGGATCCGTGCCGTCAAAATCAAAAATGGCAACATCGCCTTCACGCCACATAGTACATTTGATTTTGTACGGGCCCATGCCCATGCCGTCGTCGCAGATGTAATCTTCAAAGACGCGCGGCTCCTCCGGAATGAAGTTTTGGATAATGAACTTCATGGCGTCGTGGTTCCGCTGAAGCATGATGTCCATGGTCGACGTGAAAACTTCAACGCCGAAGCGGGCGACCAATTCCAAGCAACGTTTTGCGGCTGTGTTACAGGCAGCCACCAAAGCGTTGAGGTCGAACCGGTTCCACTGGGGCGTACGCACATTGTGCAAGATCAGCTCAAGTACATCCGATTGCAACACGCCTTTGCGATAGAGTTTCGTCGGCGGAATGCGAATACCTTCTTGATAGATGGTGGTCGCTTTGATCGGGATAGAGCCGGGGACCATGCCACCATTGTCGGACATATGGCCAAACATGGCAGACCAAGCAATGTGGCGCCCTTCATGAAAAATCGGCACCAATACAATCCAGTCCGGCAAATGCGACACCGCCGCTTTACACATGTAAGGATCGTTGGTCAGGATGATGTCGCCTTCTTCGATCTCGTCGTCATAAGCTTCCATGAAGGGGCCGATGAAAGAGCCGAACTGGCCGACAACCATCTTGCCTTCTTTGTTGGCGATCATCGGGAAACAGTCACCTTGTTCCCGGATGCCGGGGCTCATGGCCGTGCGGAACAAAACCGCGTCCATTTCTTCACGCGCATTGCCCAAAGCGTTTTCGATCAAATCCACCGTAACGCTGTCGACGTCGACGCGCTTGAGAGGGTCTGTATTTGTTTCAATAATTTTTGCAGGCATTTGTCTTCCCTCTCTTACTGTACAGGGTTGATGAGCAGATTGCCGACGCTGTCGACCTTCGCTTCATAACCCGGAAGAATAACCGTGGTGGAATCCATTTCCATGACGATAGACGGGCCGGGAACAACCAGTCCTTCGTGCAGCAAGTTGCGGTCGTAGATCACCGCATCATGTTCTTTGCCGTCATAGAAGAATTTGGTGTCTTGGATTTTGCAATCGTCCAATGTGGTGCCTTCTTTACCCATCTTGAGTTCGGCAATGCTTTTGGATTTTGCTTTTGCAACGGCGCGGATCATTAAAATCTCGTGGCCATCGCCGAGCTTGAAGGTAAAGAGCTGCTCATGCTCGTCGTCAAATTGATCCGTGAGCAGTGCAATCCCTTTGTCCTTCAGTTCCGCTTCCGTGAAGTCGATGGTGATTTGGAAGGCCTGACCGGCATAACGCAGATCGGCTTGGAACGTCACTTCATGTTCTGAACGGTCGATGCCGTCCGCGACCAAGGATTCACCGGCTTTTTCTTGCAGCTCGGCAAGATCGGCCGTCAGCTTATCGATGGTGAGCTCTTCCGCCATGGTGATATAGGTGCGGGCCGCTTCGTCCTGAACCTGCGTGGTCGCGTCACCATAGGCACACAGAACACCCGGTCCCGGAGGAATGATCACAGGCCAAGCTTCAGACAGAATGCCCAAAGCATTGGCATGAAGTGGTCCGGCGCCGCCGAATCCGACCAGCGAGAAGTCGCGCGGGTCGTAGCCTTGTTCCACGGACACGAGGCGCAGGGCACCGAACATGTTCTCGTTCACGATCCGAATGATCCCTTCGGCCGCTTCCATCAATCCGATACCCATGGCATCAGCAACGGTTTGCACGGCTTTGACCGAGGCGTCGCGATTGATTTCCATCTTACCGCCCAATTGGACGTCCGACGGTAGATAGCCGAGAACCACATTAGCGTCGCACACGGTGGGTTTATCGCCGCCTTTCATGTAGCAAGCCGGTCCGGGAACCGCGCCGGCGGATTCCGGTCCAACCCGAAGGGCTTTGGTCAGTTCCGGCACGAAAGCGATGGAGCCGCCACCGGCCCCAACCGTGCGAATGTCCACAGAAGGCGCACGCACTTTGACGTCGGCTACGAATGTTTCGCGCCGCACGCGCGCCTTTGAATTTTGAATCAAGGCGACATCGGTTGATGTGCCGCCCATATCAAAGGTCAGAATATCGTCATGGCCCGCCCGGCTACAGAAGTAGATGGCGCCGGCCACGCCGCCGGCCGGTCCGGACATCAGCAGATTGACGGGGCTTTCTTGTGAGGCCCGCCCGGATGCAAGACCGCCATCGGAACGCAGAATTGACAATTGCGTGTCGTCTCCCATGCGTTCGTCGAGGGCCGCTTGAAGGTTGCTGACATATTTGGACACTTCCGGGCGCACATAAGAGTTCACCACGGTCGTTTCTGTACGCTCATATTCCTGCATTTCCGGCACCACCTCGCTGGAAATGGAGATGGGCGTGTCGCCGAAGATCTCCTTGGCGATTTCACGGGCACGGATCTCGTTTTTGCCGTTGATATAGGCATTCACGAAGCAAATGGTCAGAGCTTCCACTTCGCCGGTGGCGTGCAATGTCTTAAGTTTTGCACGCAGGGCATCTTCGTCGAGTTCGCGGACAACTTCGCCTTTGGCGCCGACACGCTCTTCTGCGCCGATGGTCAATTCCAGTGGCGCCAAAAGTGGGCGCTTCACGAAGTAAACCCAGCCGGCAAGTCCGCCGGGGCAAAAGGAGCGGGCGACCTGCAGGGTTTGCTCATAGCCGGCCGTGGTCACAAGACCCACCTTGGCGCCTTTGCCGGTCAAAACCGCATTGGTTGCGACCGTGGTCCCATGCATGACGCGATTGATTTTGCTGGGGTCAACACCGGATTCATCACAAATCCGAGCAACCCCATTGAGAACGCCTATAGAGGAGTCTTCGGGGGTGGATGGAACCTTTGCGGTGTGTGTTTGACCGGTTTCCTCGTCGATCAGAAGAAGGTCCGTAAAGGTGCCTCCCACATCGACACCTAGGCGATATGACATATGTTTGCTTCCCTTAAAGTGCCCAAATTGACTTTATTTAATGCTGGCGCATTTTAGTTGGCTTTACGACTTAATTGGCGCCGTCTTGGACGTTATTCGCATCTCGGACGGCTTCATCGAGCGAGTATTAAACTCGATCAGAGGAGTCAATCAAGCCCCGAGTGATGCGCGCCCAGCGGTTGAGGCAAGGGGCCCAAACTGCCCAGGAAATACGGGCAATCCGGGCTCCCACAGGCCACCCATTGACGGCCGTTTTATGAGCTAAGCGCACAAAAGGCGCACCGGAGTGTCCAGGGCGCCTTTTGGGATGCGTATTTCTCAGATCCGTGTGGCAGTCTATGCGGCTTGGGGTTTCGGGAAGCCGCCTGCCTTTGACACCATTGCCGGGATGGAGTGGTTCAAGGCCCCTTCAAGCCAGGTTGAGGTCTCAATGATTTTATCGAGATCCACGCCGGTCTCAATTCCGGCGCGCTCCAGCATGTAAAGCAGATCCTCAGTGGCGATATTGCCCGTCGCGCGCGGCGCAAATGGACAACCACCGATCCCGCCGCAGCTTGCGTCAAGCACATGTACACCGGCCTCAATCGCTGCAAAGGCGTTGGCGATGCCGGTATTGCGGGTATTGTGGAAATGGGCGCGTAGGGAAATGTCCCCGATCACATTTTTGACGGCTTCGATGCGGCGCGTCACATCCCAGGGGGTTGCGACGCCGATCGTGTCGGCCAACGCGATTTCGGTCACGCCTGTTTTGGCGGATTCCTCGGCGATCCATACCACCCGCTCGAGGGGGACCTCGCCTTCGAAGGGGCAGCCGAAGGCGGCGCCGATGGTGATGGAGCAATTGGCCCCTTTGGCCTTGGCGTCACCGATCATCCGGCGGCAAACTTCCAGGGACTGTTCGGCGGTGGCGTTTTGATTTTTCAGACCGAACGTATCTGAAGCTACAACGGCAAAGTTGATTTCTTCGCATTTGGCGTCCAAGGCCCGCTCAAGACCGCGATCGTTGAGCGCCAGCCCGATATATTGAACACCCTTGTCCCGCGGCACTTGCGCCATAACTTCGGCGGAATCGGCCATTTGAGGCACACGTTTGGGATTGACGAAAGACGCCACTTCCATCCGCTTGACGCCAGCGTCGATCAGCCGGTCGATGAATTCGAGCTTATTGGCCGTATCCATCATGGCCGGGTCATTCTGCAACCCGTCGCGCAATCCGACTTCAACGATTTCTACTTTGGTCATGGGGACGATCTCCAGCGTCTTTGTGTCTCTTTGGGATATTCTAATATGTAAGATGCCCTAGCAGGAATAAAAGCTCCCGTGAAGATGTCCGCTTTACGGTCGAATTCTGCTGGGGCTTGAAATTCTCGGAGACACTGAGGTAATCCATTCACAACATATCTGGTCTGTCCGTCAGGTAAGTCTCTGACCCTAGAAAGCCCCAACAATCAAGGCTAAGCCAGATCAGCCATTAACCAAAAAAGTGGGACCGTCTCATGAGCGAAGCAAAGGTTGAAAATACTGGCCCGTTAAAAGGCATTCGGGTGATTGAATTGGGCGTGCTGCTCGCCGGCCCCTATTGCGGACAATTGCTCGGCGATTACGGCGCCGAAGTGATCAAGATCGAACAGCCGAAGGTCGGAGACCCGATGCGCGAATGGGGTCAGGCCAAAGTGGCCGGCCGTTCGCTTTGGTGGCCGATTGTGGCACGCAACAAAAAATCGATTACGCTGAATTTGCGCACACCGGAAGGTCAAGAGATTTTGAAAAAACTCGTGGCTGAAGCCGATGTGCTTTTGGAGAATTTCCGTCCGGGCACCATGGAGCGTTGGGGTCTTGGCTACGACGTATTGTCCGAAATCAATCCCAAACTGATTATGGTGCGCGTTTCCGGTTACGGACAAACGGGCCCTTACGCGCCGCGGGCGGGCTATGCCTCCGTTGGCGAGGCCATGGGCGGCATGCGCTATATCATGGGTTATCCGGATCGGGTGCCGAGCCGGGCCGGCATTTCGATCGGTGACACTTTGGCGGCGACTTACGCCACTCTGGGTGTGTTGGCCGCGCTCCATCACAGAAATGCCACCGGCAAAGGTCAGGTGGTTGACAGTGCGATTTACGAAGCCTGCCTTGCCAATATGGAAAGCGTTGTCACCGAGTATCAAGTCACTGGCCATATTCGCGAACGAACCGGATCGAAGCTGCCGAAGATTGCACCGTCCAATATCTACGAAACCTCCGACGGTATGGTGGTGATCGGGGCCAATCAGGACACGGTGTTCGGCCGTTTGGCCAAAGGATTGGGCAAGCCTGAATGGGCGGAAGATGAGCGCTTCATCAGCCACAATGCGCGCGGCGAAAACCAAGACTTGCTTGACGAATTGATCAATGAATGGACGCGTGAGCATACGTCTGAAGAGGTCTTGAAGATGTGCGAGGACAACGGTGTGCCGTCGGGCAAAGTTTTCCGGGCGCCGGAGATGCTTGAGGATCCTCACTACAAAGCCCGTGAAGCCATCGTCGATGTGCCTTATCCGGAAATCGGCCATCTGAAGATGCAAAACGTGTTCCCTAAGATGTCCGATACACCTGGCGTGATCCGTTGGGCGGGACCTGAGCTCGGCGAACATACCGAAGAGGTGTTGAAAGATCTTTGCGGTCTCAGTGATGACGATATTGCTAAGCTCGAAGAAGACGGCAATATCTAAATTGTTGGATCACGGATGAATGAGAAAAGGGCGCCGGATGAGCGCCCTTTTTGTTGATCAGATTGGGATGGGCTCGACTTAGAGTGCGCAGTTTGCGCTAGGCCCCCTCCATCACAAAGGTGCTGAGTTTGTTGCCGTCGAGATCGCGGAAATAGGCGTTGCAAGAGCCGTGGTGCCGTGCATGACGCAGCCGGCCTCTTCCTTATTGAACCTCCATGCCGCTCGGATTGCTTTCCATTTTCTTCTGAAAGAACTCTTCGACGGTCAAACCCAGTTGCGGACGTCGGGGTGCGAGCAGCTCCACAAACGGGGCGGGACGGTCTTGCATGAAAATCTCATAAATCTCAGCCCCTTCGTCGGCTGTCTCAATCCAGGCCTCTTGGACATCCCCGCAGACCTGAATGGTTTTGAAATAGACCACGCTGCCGGGCGCATCCGGCAGGCGCGCGAGGAATGTGAACGTGCCCAAACGGTCGACGGGTATGCTGCCGCCCTTCCAGACAAATTGATCCACCACCTCCGTCATTTCGCCAAAGCCGCCCTCAATGGGGATCGGCGTTTCCAGCTCGCGCATAATAACCTCGGTCTGCCAACCGTCCTTGTCCTCCGGCATGGCAATTGAGACGCCGTCAGGAATTTTCAACCGCACCTCTGTGGTCGGATTGGGACCGCAGCCATGTGGCACCACCAAACTCAAGACCTCTTGATAGCCTGCACGGGCTTCCCCGTCGGCCATAACGATGTGGCTTGAGGCCGTATGCGGCCCGAGGATCATGAATCCGCCGAGGATGCCTGAGAGAAGACTGTTTTTCATTTTGTGTCCTTTCGAGCGATGCGTTTTCGCCGCTACCCGGTGAAGACAGCGATGCCGGCGAGTGAGCGATGGGGTGCCGTGAAACCGACATCAATGCTTTGCATGATTTGTCCGCTGTCTAAGTCGATACGGGCGGCCACGCCGGTCCAGACATTCGCAGCCAGAGCATATTTTTCGTCAACATCGGGTGTCACTTGTGCCCAACCGTAGCCTGGGAGCGGAATGGTCTTAATCTCGTTCCCGGCTTCGTCATAAATACGCAACCCCTCGGCAACCGTGCACAGCAAACGTCCGTCGCTGATATAGGTCGGTGCAATAAACCAACGCCGATCTTCCCGGTCATAGGGATCAGCGTCGGGATAGCCTGCCAAGTCTTCCATTTGGCAATCATTTTTGATGTCGTAGCGCATCAACCGGCGCGACGTTTCTGTGGTGTAGGTGATGAATTCACCGGACGGGTGCATGGTGGAGTGGGTCACGGCTTTGAATTTGGTCATTTCCGGCGCTGTCTCGGATTCAAAAACTTGCAAGAGGTTTTTCTCTTTGTCGAATTTGTAAATATTGCCGTCGCCCAAAGTGCCGTTGTCGAGCATTTTGGCGCTGGTACCTTTCCAAATTTCCGTGCCGATAAAATACTCACCGAAATACATATGGCCATCTGCATCCCAATTGACGCTACCGAAGGATCGACCTGAATCCCATGTCCCGACTTGTTTGCCTTCCGGTGACACCTCAACGGTTATGTGATCGTGGCAGTCGAAAGACCACAAGGTTCCATCCGGCCCCATTTTGCATCCGACAATAAAATAGCGGGTTCCTTCCAAATAGAGCGTGCCCTTGGGCAGCCAGTTTTTGTCGAACTGCAGAATGCGGCCTTCACCCATATGGTCGTCGTCGGGATTGTCGAGATAAGTGCATCCGAGAAAAATGTCGCCTTGATCAAAAGGCTTCATGGTGGATGTTTTGAGCATGCGTGTTCCCCTGCCTCTCACAGCCCGGTATTGGGCCATGCTTCGGAATTTGAAAAATTCAATCTCAACGCTCGAAAAGCGTCAAGGCAACCAGAGGTCTAGGCCCCTTCGCTGAGTGTAATCTTAAAGTCCTGGCTGCACGGTGGATCATTGTGAGATGTAAATCCCATTGTGGCGCATAAATTCGAACCGCCAAAGGCCAATGAGTTCGCTTGTGCGCTCCAATCACGCAAAGACGAAGTCGTCTTGATGGAGGGATGCGCTGTTGATGCCGATGAGTGTGAGGCTGTCCCCGCCGCCGAAGGACAAGACGGTGTTGCCGCTCACATCGCTGGCTGCAGCCTGCACCTCCCCGAAAGTGTCAAAGCTCGTGCCCAAAGACA